>Ga0101945_1000011_pt1:12500-807363 | contig 807363 bp, 688 predicted proteins | sample DewCreD2012metaG_2_FD_75246 | JGI IMG/M metagenome (GOLD analysis project Ga0101945, IMG submission 75246) | Hot spring sediment bacterial and archeal communities from British Columbia, Canada, to study Microbial Dark Matter (Phase II) - Dewar... ... | reverse complement strand
GGAACATGTTCGAGACCGAGCTCTACGCCAACCTCTTCAAAGGCACGATCCTCATCGAGCTGGATCGGGTAGGCGTCTTTAGACCCTTGGAAATCGGGCAGGATGCCGAACAGCGTCTGCCCGCCGACGAACGGCGCCGGCGTCTGCAGACGCTCCTGGAAGCCCTGAACATCCTCTGGGGCGGAGGACGCACAGCGCGGATGCTGGCAGACCTTTCCCCGAAGTTCCTCGCCTACGCCCGGCTGAAGGTGAAGCATCCGGTCTTCTTGGAAGCGCTTGCGGCACACTACGAGGACAGTCGCTACGTGCTGGAACTCAAGCCGCTGGTGCATGCCCTGCAGAAGTTCAACGGCTATCGGGAGCAGGTGCTCTTCGGGCTGGAGCCGGGCATCTTCGGCAATGAAGACGAGATCCGCGAAACGCTCGGGCAGTACGGTGCGGTGCTCACCGTGCACGAGGCACTCGAGCAGGCCAAGCAGGATGTGGAAACACTATGGGGCGAATCGTAACCGGCGCCCTCTGGAGGAAGGTATGGTCCGCGTACAGGTGAATAAAGAAGCCCTCGCCGAGTTCTGTCGAAAGCACCACATTCGCTGGATGGCCCTCTTTGGTTCTGCCTTGACGGAGAACTTTCGTCCCGAAAGCGATGTGGACGTGTTGGTGGAGTTTGATGCCGACCACACGCCAGGACTTCTGGGCATGGCGCGCCTGGCGCGGGAGCTGGAAAGGCTCTTTGGTGGGCATCCCGTGGACCTGCGCACGCCCCGAGACTTAAGCCGCTACTTCCGCGAAGAGGTCCTGCGTCAAGCAGAGGTCATTTATGCGGAAGAGTGACCGGATACGCCTGCAACATATGTTGGATGCCGCCCGAGAAGCTATGTCCTTTGTTCAGGGGAAAACCCGCAAGCACTTAGAACGCGACCGCATCCTGGTACTGGCTTTGGTAAAAGCCATTGAGATTATCGGCGAGGCTGCCTACCAGATTCCCCCACAGACCAGGAGCCGGACTCCGGAGATTCCGTGGGAAGACATCATCGGCATGCGGTACCGATTGGTACATGGGTATTTTGACATTGACCTGGATATTCTTTGGAGTACCGTGCAGAAAGACCTCCCCCAGTTGACCGCGATTCTGGAGTCGGTTTTGAAGAAAGGCGAGGCGTGAGGCATGCAGAACATGGGAGAGCCCATTTTAGCTGTCAGCGTTAGGGCGCCGGTGGCGTCCTTCCGGCGACCGCTGGACCACAACTACCAGCGCACGCTTCCGATGCCGCCGCCCACGACGCTTCTGGGCATTGCCGGAGCGGCGCTGGGGCTCTCAGACCGCGAGCTCTGGGCGCCCGATAGCCCCCTGCGCGGGCTCAAAGTCTCGGTCTGGATGGATGAAGAGCCCGGGCGTGCTCGCGATATGTGGACCGTGCTCAAGGTCAAAGGGGGCAAGATTGCCGGGCGCTCGCCCTACTTCCGGGAGCTTTTGTTTTTCACCCGCTACACGCTCTTCTACGGTGGAGAAGAGGCGCTGCTTGGGAAGCTTGCGAAGGCATTCTGGGACCCGGCCTATCCGCTCTCGCTCGGGCGGGAAGATGAGCTGCTTGCCGTCGAGGAAGTAGAGCTCACCCAGGTCCCGGAAGGCGAGCCTTCTTTTCGGGGGACGGTCCTGCCCAAGGATATTCGACAGATACTGGGACTGCGTCCTATCTTGCGCGAAGGGGCCGTCTTTGAGCCGCCGGTGGTGGAAACGCTTCCCCTTCGCTTTCGGCTCGATGCCAAAGGCATCCGACACCCAGCGTCTTCCGTTCCGTTCAGCTTCCTTTCACCGGGCCTGGAGGTGGAAGTACCCGGCATGCCCGCCTTGCAATGGCAGGACAGAAACTTTACATGGCTGAACTCTTAGCGAAGCCTGACACATCACTCCTCGATCATCTGGCAGATGTTATAGCCCTGGGTGCAAAAATCGCCGACCGGCTGGGGCTGTCCCGAGAGCTGCGCACGAAAGCGCTCCTGGCCTGTGCCCTGCACGATATCGGCAAGGCTACTTCGGACTTTCAGGACTACATCCGAGGACGCCGCAAGAAAGCCTATCCCCACGCGCTGGCCTCGCTTCCCTTCGTGCTCGTGGCGGAAGGGATGCTCAATCCGAAGCTGGGACTGGAGCTGACCCGCTACGAAGCCACCGCTGCCGTGCTCTCGCACCACTCGCCGCTGGGTCCGGAGCTCTACAAGGGCTACGAAAAACCGGAGTACCATCCGGCGCTGCAGGAGGCGCTCCGTGCGCTCTGGGAGCGGCTTGAGGGGTATGGCGCAGACGGGCTTCCTGTGGTGGATGCGCTCTGGGAAGGCGTCCAACCTTTCCTGTCCAGCTCCCCGGCGGCGCTGCTCGATGAACTCCGGTTCAGAATAGGGAAGGAAGAGCACTCTCTTCGCGGTCTGCTTCGGCGACTGCCTGTAGCGGATTTCGCCTGCGTCAAAGCCGTACTGCACCTGGCCGACTGGCTCGCCTCGGCAAAATGGCCAGACCCGGGACCGCTCTTCCTGCAGGCGGGCAGCCAGGCTGTACAGGCGCATGTAGCTGAGCTCAAGAGACCTCTGCGGGCTTTTCAGCAGGGAGCCGAGCAGACCCGGGACGCGCCAGGGCTCTGGCTCCGGGCACCTACAGGCACGGGCAAGACCGAGGCGCTGCTGCTCTGGGCAGGCGATGCGGAGCGGCTCATCTACCTGCTTCCCACACAAGCCACGACCAACGCCATGTGGCGCCGGCTCCAGAAGGTGTACGGGGAAGCGCGCGTGGGGCTTGCCCACGGGCGGGCCAGTTACCTGCTCCGGCAAGAGGCAGACGAAGACCCACTCGATGCGCGCCTCTTTGGCTCTGTCTTTGCTAAGCCCGTCACGGTGGCCACGCTCGATCAGTACCTGCTTGCCCATCTGCACGGACGGCACTGGGAGGAGCGCCGTAGCCTCGTGCGCCGGGCAACACTCGTGCTCGATGAAATCCACGCCTACGAACCCTATACGCTGGGGCTGCTCCTTGAAGCCCTACGCCGGGAGCCTCCAGCCCGGCTGGCGCTGGCCAGCGCCACGCTTCCCCAACCCCTTCTGGAGCTTTTTCCCAGAGGCGAGCTCGTAGAAGCTGAACCTGAACTCTGGGCGCGCTGTCGCCATCGGCTCACGCTCCGGGAAGGGGCGCTCCTGGAAGAGGGGGTTGCAGGGGCGCTGGAGTTTGCCCGCCAGGGCAAGAAGGTGCTCGTGGTGGCCAACACCGTCCGGGATGCGCAGGCGTTCTACCGAAAGCTTCAGGAGGCGGGCTGGGAGCTGCGGGAGCTGCTGCATGCCCGCTTCATCTTCCGTGACCGGCAGCGGAAGGAAGCGCGCGTGAGCCGTCCCGAGCCGGGCATGATTTTCGTTGCCACGCAGGTCGTGGAGGTGAGCCTCGACATCTCCTACGACGTGCTCCTGACCGAGATTGCCCCGATGGATGCGCTTGTGCAGCGCATGGGGCGTGTCAACCGGCGGGGGGAGCTGCCGCCGGCGCCGGTGTTCGTGTACACGAGCTGGACGGAAGGAAGCCGGCGCCTCTATGGCGAGGAGATGCTCGCCTGGAGCCGGGACATCCTGGCAGGGCTGCCTCCAGAGCCGAGCGATAGCGACCTGAAGGCGGCAACCGAAGCGCTCTACCAAAAAGTCATGGCAGGGGAAGAGTGGAAGCGGGAGCTGCACTTGGGGCAGGCGACACTTGTTGAGCTTCAGAGCACCCTTGGTTGCTACACGATTGACCTGGCCGATGAGGAGCTGCGGGAGCGCTTCGCCACCCGACGTGGGATGGTTTCAGTGGAAGTGCTGCCTGCGCAGTTTTGTGAAGAAGCCTATGCCCTTCGGGATCGAGGTGAAGGCTGGCGCCTGCCAGAGCTTCTGGTTCCAGTGCCGATTGGGTGGCTCAAGGCCTTTGCTGAAAAGTTTTCCCAGGTGGCCGACCTCGGTGTCATACAAACCACCCTCCCCTACGACGCCCAGATAGGGTTGCAGCTTCCTACCATTGGTCAAGGGACAGAGGCTGTCATAATCTAAGGTGCCGGCGCCGCACAAAGCCAATCAACTGTAATACAAGGCAAGGAAGAGCACGACAAGCTACGACCTTTTGCATACTCGGAAAGTTGTACCTTTACCGAGTCAAGCTACAGAATAGGGCGATGGGCTGTAATAAGATACTTTTGGAGCTTGAGACGGTGACTCCTCTGTTCTTAGCTGGGGCAGACCCTCGAGGCGCGCCCGAGCTGCGGGCCGCTTCAGTGCGCGGCGCGCTGCGCTTCTGGCTGCGGGCCCTGCTGGGCGGCGTGATGGGAGATAAAAACCTCGATGCCCTTCGCCAGGCCGAAGCCACCGTCTTCGGAAGCACCGACAGCGCCTCCCCGGTGGTGGTACGGGTTCACCACCCTAATGTCCTTAGAACCGTGTCGTTCTCGCAATTGACCGAATGGGACAACCGAACACGCCATTATGGCAAAAAACCAGGTATTGCTTACTTGTTCTTTGCGGCCAGAGGAACTCGTACCGAACCAGAGCGACATGCGATTCAGGCAGGAACATCCTTCAACATTGAACTCCTGTTAAGGCCGGGGGCAAAGACTGATCATGCTTTTGAGCAGGCCTATGCGGCTCTATGGCTGTTGACGCATCTAGGCGGCATCGGAGCTCGATCTCGAAGGGGCGCTGGAAGTCTCCAAGTGACAAAGATCATCGAGGCTACTGACTCGCTCTCTGGATTTCCTCCTCTGGAAGTGCAATCCGACACCCCTAAGGGGCTTCAACAAGAGTTGCAACAGGGCCTGAAACAGTTAAGGGAAATCCTAATGAGGATAATGGGGACGAGCGCAAGCATTACCCCACCGTCTACTTTTGATGTGCTCCACCCAGATGCGTGCAAGATATGGGTGGTGGAAAAGGCCTTTGGATCTTGGAAAGATGCGCTGGATTCGATTGGGCAACAGATGCAACGATTTCGCAATCGACGTCCACCGGATTACCAAAATGTAAAGAATGCTGTTCAAGGACAACCTTTAACCCAACCAGTTCAGCGGTCGGCGTTCGGGCTACCGATCGTGTTCTTCTTCCGGTCCCTTTACAACCAATACCAGCAGCAAGGAATGAATGAACAACAAGCTCGTGCAGCAGCCACCGGGATCTTAGAAGCCCGCGAGCATGATCGTCGAGCTTCGCCCCTTTTTATCCGGGTAACCCGTCTGATGAATTGTAAATATGCCTTAGTACTGACGCTTTTCGAAGCAAAAATGTTGAAAGATGGAGAGAGACAAAAGTTGAAACGGCAAGGCCCCGAAGGTTTTGTGGATGCTCCCGATCTCTCCCTGATCAATGCCTTCATCCAGGATATCCAGAATATTGCTCCCTGCTTGGAGGTCAACCTATGGTAGCCCGCTGGGCCCGCAAAATCGTTGCCTTTCTCCACGACCCTCCGGGGAAGGCCCTGGTCTTACGGTCGGTACCCCACACGCCCCACGAGCAGCTGGCGGAGGCGCTACAAAGTATCGCTTTGGGACGGACTGCGACCGCAGATGAAAAAGAGCGGGCGACGAAAGCCGACCATATTGCTTCGGCGGCCGACCGGGTGAACTTTCCTGAAGGGGCCACAGCCTACTGGGACCAAGTCGAGCCCAGCCTGACCCATCCTCTTGCGGCAGGCGCACAGCCTCAATCCGTGCGGTTACCGTCTCAAAACTTTCAGAACCTGGACAATGAGGTACAGACAGCAGCCGGTCAGCACATCCTCCAGCCCTGGGTTCAGCAACTGGCCACGCAGGATAAGGAGAAGCGCCTCTACTTCCGCATCTGGCGGCTTTTGTATGAAGAGCTTGCCCGAAAGACGAGCCTCAAGGGGTGGGTGCGCCTGCTGCCGGCCGATACCCGCCAGCCTGATCATCCGTTAGAACAGCATCTCTCGATTTCAGCGGCGATCGCAGACGCTCTGCCGAATCCGGCGTTTCTGGTTTTCTCCATCGGCCCGGTGCAGGAGTTCATCGCCGCCGCCCGACGTACCCAGGACCTCTGGATGGGAAGCTGGATTTTGTCCTACCTCTCCTGGAAGGCCATGGAGAGCCTGGCCGACGAGTTCGGTCCGGACGTGATCGTTTTCCCTTCCCTTCGGGGACAGCCGCTGTGCGATCACTGGCTGCACAAAGCTTATGGGCTGTCCTGTCAGCCCACGCCGGAGGATCTCGGCCGCCCCACCTTCCCTAACCGCTTTCTGGCCCTTCTGCCTGCGGAGGAGGCTTCCCAGGCGGTCAGGAAAGCAGAAGAAGCTGTCCGGGAGGAATGGAAGCGCCTGGCGCAGGAGGTTTATAACGCCCTCACGAGCATCCTGCCTGCCGATGGCCAAACGAAGGGCCTTTGGGATAATCAGATTCAAGGCCTGCTGGAAATCTACTGGGTGGCTTTTCCCTGGCCGGCGGGCGACCAGCCCCCCGGGACGGCGCATTTTCCCTGGCCGGCGGGCGACCAGCCCCCCGGGACGGCGCAGGCCAAGGCGGGGAAAGAGCTTTACGAGCAGCTTTGCAAGCCCCCGGAAGATGAGGATGAAGGTGAGGATTGGCAATTCCACCGGATCTACCAAACCCTGCAGAAGAGTGGCCAATACGACCCCAACTGGGGCACGGTGTATAGCCTCTTTTACGACCTGGCCGACCGGGCCTTCAAGGCCCGGAAAAACCTGCGGAACTTCGAGCAGGCGGAGGAAACCGGCGACAAGTGCACCCAGTGCGGGCAGCGAGCCGCTCTGCGCTCAGAAAAACTGGATAGCAGGGCTTTCTGGGATCACGTAGCAAAGGAGCTGCGTGCACGAGGCCGCCACGAAGTCAAGCCCGAGGGCAAGGAGCGCCTCTGCGCCGTCTGCACGGTCAAACGCTTCGTTCAGCGAGAGGTACTGGAGCAGGAGTTTGCACTGCGGGGCAGCTTCCCCTCGACCAGCGAAATCGCCGCGGCGCCCTTCAAAAAGCGGGTGCTGGAGGCTTTGCAGAAAGGATCGCAAGCAGTCCGGCAGGCCCTGGAGGACTTTCTCAACATAGCCCATCCTCAGCTCGCAACCGTCGCCCAAGGGGCCATGCCGTATCTGGAAGCGCAGACACAAAGCCTGACCGGGGCGGAGGCGGAGCTGGCGAAAAAGTTGCTAAAAATCGATGGAGAATGGCTCCATGTCGAATCCTGGACCAAGGAGCACTTGAAGGAAGCCGGAGCTACGTCCAACCCCGGAGATATCCGAAAAGCTATAGAAACGCTTCAGGCCCTTTATCAAGCAGTTGGCGCCAGGCCCAGCAAATATTACGCCCTCCTCTACATGGACGGCGATCAGATGGGGCGCTGGCTCAGCGGGACGCATGAAGGGCTGGCTACCTTCGGGGATACCTGGCATCCAGAGGTTCGAGAGAAGCTTGGGAATAATCCTGACTGGCAGGACATCGCTCAGCTTCAGCGGGTCATCACGCCGGCGGTGCATGCCGCCATTTCCCAGGCCCTGGGGCGCTTCGCCCTGAGGCTCGTGCCCCACATCGTGGAGGAACGCTCTCCGGGTCGTCTCATCTACGCCGGCGGGGACGACGTGTTGGCCCTGGTGCCGCTGGAAGATGCGCTGGCGGTCGCCCGGGAACTGCGCGCCGCCTTCAGCGGGCATATCCGGTTCGCGAGCGGTGACCTTCAGGTGTGCCTGGGGGATCATCAGGTAACCGGCTATGTTGAGTGGGAAGAGGACGTCTTCCTCACCATGGGACCGAAGGCGACGGCCTCTATCGGGCTGGTCTTTGCCCATCATCTCCAGCCGCTGGATCTGGTACTGCAGGCCGCGCGTCGGGCCGAGCGAGCCGCCAAGCGCCAATACGGCCGCAATGCCCTGGCCGTGGAAGTCCTCAAACGCTCCGGCGAGACGGTGAGCGTAGGCGCAAAGTGGAGCTATGAGGGCATGCCAGACGTCGTGGCGCTCCTTATAGACGTGACAAAGCGCCTGCAGGAAGGCCAGATCAGCGGCAAATGGCCCTATGCCGTCCAGGCGGAAGCGGCAGCATTGGAGGCACTCCCTGAAGAAGCCCAGCGCGCCGAGCTCAAACGCCTGCTCAAGAGACAGGCCGAGCAGGAACTCTCTCGTGAGGAAAAGGATGAGCAGGCAGAAAAACTTTCAGGTGAACTTGCCGTTTTGGCCACGCATATGGGTTTTGAAGAGATGAGTCGCTGGCTTCTAGTCTGTAGCTTCATCGCCAGGGGAGGAGAAGTATGAGTTTCGCGTTGGTCATCCAGCCCCACGATGTGCTGCTTTTCCGGGATGGCAAGCCCTTCTCGGCGGGCACGGATATTCGAGCACGGAGTCTTTTCCCTCCGACACCCTTCACGATCCAGGGCGCCATCCGGGCTCGGGTGCTCTTTTCCAGCGGCACAAGCCCGGCGGACTATGCCAGCGGTGCGACCCCAGCGGCCCAGCAACTGCATAACCTGATCGGCGCTCCTCAGGGAAGCTACGGACAACTTCGTTTGCGAGGACCCTTCCTGGCCCGACAGGAAAACGGCCGGTGGATGCGCTACTATCCGGTACCAGCAGATGTGAAGCGCTTAAAGAGTTCTTACACACTGCTCAAGCCCTTGCAACAGCCTCAAGAGCCGTTCTGGCAATCGAATCTTCCCGACAAACTGTCTGCAACATGGTTGCGCACTACCGAGCGTGTGGAAGATTCCCAGGGCTGGATCAGCGAGGAGGATCTGTGCCGCTGCCTTGCAGGTAATGCTCCGCAGGAGGTGCTGGGAGAATCCCACTTCGTCGAGCGGGAGCATCGGTTTGGGATCGCGCTGGAGCGGGATCAGCGCACGGTGCGGGAATCGTTCTTGTATTTGGCCGAATTCCTCCGACTCAAAGAAGAGGTGGCCTTCTGGGTAGAGGTAGTAGAAGGCATTTCCCGGGGCGACCTGGGAGGAGAAAAGGGCTTTCTCCAGCTCGGCGGGGAAGCCCGTGCGGCCCACTACACGATACAACCTTCGACAGTAAGCTCGCTCCTGAGTCCACCGAACCCTTTGCCGAAACGCTTCAAGGTGGTGCTCTTGACCCCAGCGTGGTTCTCTGGCGGCTGGCAGCCGCAGAACGGGAACTGGGGGCAGTTCTTTCACGGCTCCGTTCGGCTGGTTTCGGCCTTCATCCCTCGCTATCAGCCGATCGGCGGAGCGTATGTGGACGATGGACGGCGAAGGGGGGCTTTCCAGAAGCCCATGCGTCGGTTTGTACCGGCCGGAAGCGTGTACTTCTTTGAGCACGACGGCAAGGCTTCTTGGGCTGGGAAAGCTTTTACCGAAACCCCCTCAGGAGAGGGAGACTCCTCAAGAGAGAGAGACTACAGCCATATCGGCTTTGGCACCTGTGTCATCGGCGAATGGAACTATGCATAAAGGAGGGATTTATGTTTGACCGAGCAGCAATGCTTTTCCTGTACACCGAAACCCCGCTCCATCCGGGGAGCGGCACGAGCCTGGGCATCGTGGACCTGCCCATCCAGCGGGAGCGCACTACAGGCTATCCCATGATCCAGGCCTCCGGTCTGAAAGGATGCCTGCGGGACGTGGCAGCAGGCGACACGCAAAAGGTGAAGATTGTCTTCGGCCCGGAGACACAAGGCGCATCCGACCATGCCGGAGCGCTTTCGGTGGGGGACGCCCGCGTGCTGCTCTTTCCGGTGCGCTCACTTGCGGGCGTCTTTGCCTGGGTGACCAGCCAGAACGTCCTGGCCCGCTTCAAACGGGAGGCGGAAATGGCGGGGCTTTCACCGAACTGGGATCCTGTTAGGCCGACAGATGAAGGGACCGCCTTCGTGACCAACGGAAGTATGGTGGTGGCAGACAGGAAAGTGGTGTTGGAAGAGTTCGCCTTCACAGCGCAGCCTGAAAATGCCGTGAAAGATATTGCGGAGTGGCTTAAGACGAACGCCATGCCTCAGGACCCGGAATACAAATACTGGCGCGACTCCCTGGACAAACGCCTGGTCATCCTGCCCGAAAACGCCTTCCGGGACTTCGTCCAGCTCTCCACGGAGATCATCGCCCGGGTGCGGATTCATGATGAGAAGAAAACCGTGGAACGAGGGGCTCTTTGGACCGAAGAGCATCTGCCCTCCGAGACGCTCCTGTACGCGACACTCTTTGCCAGCAAGCCACGAGTGAAAGACGAGGAGTTGCCCGATGATTGGAAACAGGCAAATGACCGAGCTGGGAAGATTCTGGAATTCGTAGAGGAAGCCGTAGACGGCAAACGCCTCCAGCTGGGTGGCGATGCTACGGTGGGTCGAGGCATCGTGAAAGTGCGTTTTGTAAAAGGGCAAGCCCAGACTCAGGCGGCGAGTAAGATCCAAACGAGAGGTCAGTCATGAGCACGAAGTCCCTCCAGAAAACCCTGGAACAGAAGCGGGCTGAACGGGCGTGGGAATGCGTGCAGGAGGTCACGAAAAAATCCCAGGAGTTCAAGAAAAAGTACGGCTCCCTTGCCCGCAAAGTCCCGATGCTGGTTCTCACCAACGGCCTGGGGCAGACGCTGGCGTTTCTCAAGGCGAAAGGCAAGAGCGATCCGGCCGATGAGCATACAGTGCTCTTCCGCCACCTCTCCGACTGGGTCTTGAGTCAAGTGGCTCCGAGCGCGACAGCCAGTAATGGAGACCTGCTCCAATGGGTGCTTGAGAACGACAGCGTCGCCTACCGCAGAGCGACAACGGAGGCACTGGCTTTTTTGACCTGGCTCAAGCGCTTCGCCGAAGCCGAACTGCCCACAGAGGAGGGATAATATGCCGGGACCTCGTCATCCTCGCAGAGGGCCAAGAAGTCCAGAAAACCTGGGTTCATCTGAGGAGATGGCCTGGCGTTTTCCCCTACCGCCGGAAGTGAGAGATCAGGCCACCGGCCTTCAAACCTGCCTCAATCCGGGTTTGTGGCTGGATCATTTCACCGAATGGGAGGAACGACGTGGAGAGCTCAAGCGCGCAGAGGCCTCGGACAAGCGCCGACGGATTCCTAAGTCTTTCACCCATCCAGAGGTTGACCCGTTGCTTTTTTTGGCTTATAGAAACCGGTGGGACCGCATGATAGACGCCTTGAGAGCGCAGAATTACATCGTGCAAAAGTTTACCCTCCGTGCCGCCAGCCGCGTGATCGTCGGTCTGGGTGCGGAAAGCGTCTTAGAGACCAGCATCCGCCTGCACCGGATCTACGGCTTTCCCATTATTCCGGGCAGCGCGCTCAAAGGGTTGGCCCGGGCATATGCTGAGCTCGTGGAAAAGAAAAACGAAAGCGACCTCACCTTTGCGAAGGTCTTTGGTAAAAGCCCGCCCGAAGCCGAGGCCGGCAAGGTTATTTTCTTTGATGCTATTCCGGCCAATCCGTCGAATCTAACGCTGGAACTCGACGTGATGAATCCTCACTATGGTCCCTATTACCAAGGGGTGGCCCCACCGGCGGATTACCACAATCCTGTGCCTATTTTCTTCCTCACCATCGGAGCGGGGAGCGAATTCCTATTTGCTGTGACTTCGAGGGAGAGGGACCTGGCCCAAAAAGCCCAGCAATGGCTTACGAAGGCCCTGACGGAAATGGGCATCGGAGCTAAGACGGTGGCGGGCTATGGTCTATGGAAGAAGTGAAATAGAAGGAAGACATATGCAGGCAATCCTGGTCGCAGTAGGCAGCCCCCCTTTGCCTCATTCCCACCAGGTGCGAAATAGTGATTGCTTGGTCTTTCCCAAAGGACATCGTGACGAGTGGGTGTTCTACTTTGAAAAGGAGAGGGGCGAGGTGTACGTGTGTGAGCTAGCCCGCCATAGCGATAAGTCCTATGAGCGGGCTATTGAGCGGGGGGTAAAGCGAGATTCCTATACAGGGTGGGAGAAGTATCTATGACTACCTTGCTTACCTTCCTTGGCACTGGGCGGTACGAGACCGTCATCTACTATTGGGGCGAGAAAGAGGCCAAGCCCACCCATCTTTTTCCTCTTGCCGCAACCGAGCTGTTTTCAGTAGAAAGGGTTATTGTTTTTTTGACATCCCAGGCCCAGGCCAGTAGCCACTTCAAAGACCTTCAAAACGCACTCGGTGACAAACTCGAGCCTGTCTCTATCCCGGAAGGACGCTCCGAAGCCGAACTGTGGAAGATTTTTGGTCAGGTTGCGGACGCTGTGGGAGCCAGAGAGACGGTTATTCTGGATATCACCCATGCCTTTCGGTCCATCCCGCTTATCGTTTTCAACGTAGCGGCCTACCTGCGTCGGACGAAAGACGTGACCATTAAGCACATCCTCTATGGCGCTTTTACAGGTGGAGGGCCTTCCCGCACACCGTCCCCACCGAAGAACTGCGTGGCCCTCTGGCTGAACACCTGGCTAAGGAAGTGGAAGCGATCGGACCCACCCCCAACGAGAAACCGCGTGCCTGTGCTCGACCTGGCGCCGCTTCTGGAGCTGCTGGACTGGACCAGCGGCGCCGAAGCCCTGCTCAAGCGCGGAGACGCCGGGCTCATCGCCGAAAAGATGATCGCCACCCACCAGACCCTGCGGCGTACGGGTATGGGCACGCCGGAGAAACTCAAAACGCTGGGGCAAAGACTCCAGACCTTTTCGCAAGCCCTACACCTGAGCCGTCCCCGAGAAGTGATGAAACAGGCCCACGAACTTTTGTCGCTGCTTGAAGAGGCCCGGCATGAGTTCGAGCAGTGGGCCCTGCCCTTTGCCTTCCTGGCCGAGCAGGTCCGGCGTGAGCTCGAACCCCTGGCCTTTGACCAACCCGATACCCTTAGCCGAGAAAACCTGGAACGACAGCTCCGGCTGGTGGACTACTACCTTGAGAAAGGGCTTATCGTGCAAGCCGTCACGCTGGCCCGGGAGTGGGTGGTCTCGTATACCCTCCTGAGGGGCAAACAAGAAGCGGATTGGCTAAACCTTCAAACTCGTACTCAAGCCGAGGAAGCCCTGAACACCGCCTCTGGCCGTTCACAAAGAGTCTCCCCTCAACCGCTGCTCAAAAGAACATTGGACAACTTATGGAAACTCCTTGGCATAAAGCAAAAAAATACGAAAGCCCGGTCTGCTCCAGAGGACCTCGAGCACCTCTCCATAGACGGCGATCTGGCGCGTCTCTGGAACGAACTGAGGCAGTTGCGCAACGACCTGGCCCACTGCGGCATGAGAACAAACCCCACCCGTATAGAGAACATCCCCCAGCGCACAGAGACTCACCTCACGCACCTTGAGGCCCTTCTCAAGAAGCTTGATAGCCCCCCCACGTAGGGGATAGTTTGAAGTCGCGCAAAGAAACACGACGCATAAGACCGAGCCGGTTCACCCTCGCTTTTTTGTGGAAGGAATGCTTAGCTGCGTAACGGTTGCCCCAAAGCCACTCCTCTCAAGGGCCAAACCGGAAAGTTCTAAGTTCTACAAAGCGTAACCAGAATCGAGAGAGAATAGCGATATAGGAAAAGGTAGCACTTTATTCACACGCAGGGGCGGTGCCTCGCTGAAATACGCTGCGGATCGCCTCAGAAACGAGGCGGCACTCCTCTGGATCGCGCAAGTGACGAAGGAGCAAGTTTGGAATACGGGTTTGAAAGACGGCCCTCCGTAAGGAAGGATCGGTACCAAGCTGTCGAAAACCCAACAGTTTGACTAAGGGTTCGAGGCGAGGATCACGGCTCCCAGGTTCAAGACGGGACAAGGTGGCTTCGATCCAGGAAAGGTCTTCTATGGAAGGCGCAGGCAGTTGCGGACCGCTTGCGTTGCCCGTAGCCGCCTGAAACCTGCTGTACTCTTCTTGGCGTAGGAGGTACTGTGCTGCGCGCCAAAGGGTCTTAGGTTCGGCCCACAGCTCTTCCACGAGACGCCGCACACCGACAAATCCCCATCGTTGGAGTAAGGCCAGCGTCGTCTCACCCCCTTCTGCGTGGCGAAGCGCCCGCCTGATCAGCTGCCAGACACCTTCTCGAAGGTTCTCTGGGATGTCCAGGGCCTGCTGGACAAGCCATAAGCGGTGCTCCAGCGCCGTCTCCGGATCTTCCAGCGCCCGGTGGATCAGCCAGGGATCGAGCATTTCCCGGGGGACAAGGTGCCCGATGATCACCAGCGGTGGCGGGTCCTCCTCGGCACGGACAAAGAATTCGATCATGCGCTGCAGGAGCTCGGGGCCGAATTTCGGCGGCATGGAAGCCCAGTCTTTAAGCGGCCGAGCGGCCAGCCGCTCCAGCAGTGCCCAGGCTACGGCCGAATCGGCCGGCGGTCCTTCAGCCAGGGCCTTGCGCCAGCGCGACGGTCCTTTCCGCTGCAGGAGGATCGCCAGCAGGCGGTCCACGGCGCCGGGCACCCGGCGCAGGGCATGCAGATACGCTCTCTCAAGCGCTCCCACGACATTTTCGTCCGGATTTCCTTCGCGTAGCCGGACCTCCAGACGGTCCACCAGCTCCGGCGTCCAGCCGCGGGCCAGCTCCAGCGCCATGGTCGCGGCATGCCGGACGTACTCGCTGGCATCGCGCGTGGCCTCGAGAAGGGCGGTTGTGGTGGCGACCTCCCGGGCGGGTACGGCGGCGAAGTATTCCGCCACGGCGCGGCACACTTCCGGGTCGGGGTCCCCGAGCATCTCCCGCAACACGGGCTCCACCACGGCCTGCCAGGGCCCCGGCTTCGCGCGGCCAAGCAGGACAACGGCACGGCGGCGCACTGCTTCGCTGGAATCCCTTCGGGCCACCTCGGCCAGCGCATGCGCCAGGGAGTCCGTAAGCACCGGTCGGAACCCACTGAGGAAAGTCTGAAACCGATTCTCGTTTTCCACACGCAGCACCGCGAGGAGCCCCGGCCAGGCGGTCCTGTCGCCCAACTGGAGGAGCGCCCGGAGCGCCTCCCGCTGCACGTCGGGACCTTCGTCGCCGAGCGCCTGGCGCAGCGCCTCCCGTGCGCGCGAATGTAGCTCCGGCCGCTTTTTCCACGACGCAACCAGCATTCGTCCGTGTCCGGTGTCCCCCGTTCGTGCCAGCTCGTCTTCCTCGGGTGCCAGGGCCAGTCCCAGCACGAAAGCCGCCTCCCGCCGCAGGGTTACGTCAGGAGATGCCAGGGCGTCAAGGACCATCTCCCAGCGTCCGGTCCGGGCCAGCAGGCGCAGAAGTCGGGGCGTTGGCGCTTCCCGATAGGCGGCTTCGATCCGGTCCGCAATGACGTCCGCATGCGCGAAGAGGGCACTCCAGCGATCCCACTCGCAGGGGCGAAGGTCTTGGGGGGCCTCCATCACCATATCAAAGAGCCGCGTCACCCCCTTCCGACCGGCCGCCGCCAGCAGAGCCACCGCTTCCACACAATGCTCTCCCTGGAGAGCCCACCCCTCCAGCGAAGGCCACATTTCCGGTGGCGGGGGCGGCAGTGGCTCACCCCGGTACCGCCAGTCATTCACCAGGCGAAACACGACATTCCGCAGCTCGGGATCAGACAGAAACGCTACGACCTGCCGCTTCTGCTGCGGCGTCAAACGGCGACCCTCCAGCTTTTCCAGAAACCGTTCGCGCCAACGATGGGGGTAGGCGGCCAGCGACGGCGGCAGGGGCAGCGGATTCTGCGCCCAGGCCATGAGTCGGTTCGTGCCCGTCTCCGTGGTATCCAGCGCCAGTATTTCAGGCAATTTCCAGGTATAGTGGCCCCGATAGCCGCGCAGGCGTTCCACGAAGGCCTCGGGCAAGCCGTCGGGCAGGTACGTTCCAGAATCAAGCGCCACCCGGTCGGCCAAGAAGGACAAGAAGGTTTCAAAGTCCTCTTCGGGCCAGCTGGCAGCCTGAGCGAGGACCGAGAGGAGGGCCCGCAGCATAATCTCCCGCTGTTCTTGACCAACGAAGACCTCCCAGCCCAGCCAGGTGAGCGCCTCCAGCCCCTGCCTTCGGCGGATGGCGTGGCCCGACGTCACCCACGTCAGGGGCACGTGCACAAACAGCGTCTCAGCCAATGGCAGGTCCATGACCACCAGGGCTGGCGCGATCAGGCCGTAGAGGCGCCGCAGGCGTTCTACCACCTCCGGAGGGGCCGCCGGATCCCGCCAAAAACGCTGGGTCAAGGAGGCAATAAACGCTTCGTATCCGAAATACGCGCCTTGTTCTAATCGGTGGGCCAGCTCTTGCAGAAGAGGCAGCGAAGCCCCTGGCATAGCCGTCTTTAGCTGCTCAAACAGCGTATCCTGAGCTGGGGACATGACGGGACAGCCCACTTTGCTCTCATCCACCCCGAAGCAACCGACAAGCCATAGTAGCCCTACGATAAGCGCCCCCCCCTTCATGGGTCTATGTTTCGGGTGAAGTACCTTCTTTGTGGGTGTTTCTTCATCGAGTCACCCGAAGCGAGAGCAGGCCTTCGTAAGGGCCGTCAGGCACCCCTATAAGCCCTTCATATCCCCGGTTAGCAGCAAGGAGTTGGGAAAGGAGGGAAGGGTTGCCCAGTCCTTGTTGGGCCAGCCACGCCCCAAAGGCCAAGGCCCGGTGATTTGCGAAAAGTTTTCGTTCGCGCTCTGTCTGCCCTTCGCTTCCATCCCCTACGAGTACAAGCCTCCCGCCCGCTTGACGCACCGCCGTAAAGTCCGCCTTTAGGCGACGTACAAACATTGCGCCCTGGTGAACTCCACAGAAAAATCCCGGGGCAGGTCAAGCCGATACAAAATACGTGTGTCCGCCTGCAAAGGGCGGAACCACCGCCGACCTTCGAACTCTGCGACCTCATAGCTCCCTCGAACCACTTCCCAGCCTTCTACACCCCTCCCAATAGGCGCCCCTGCAAGGTTCTCCTGATACAAGACAAGGTCTCCAGCTTCAAACTTAAACGTTTCTGCACCGCCCAGAATCTGGCCCCAAAGCAAGGTAGCAGGCAGAAAAATCGCCGCTCCATACCAACCTTGAATTCGCATATCCGTGGTGTTGTTTGGGTTTCGGCCGGAGTGACAAAGTTAAGGAAAAATAGCTATGCGCAGGCTATGAATAATCATTCGCCAGCAAGGCCGTGGATCTCGCTGTAGGCCGGCTTAGGGCTCATCCCGCTCGGGCTTCCCACCGCATCTGAAAAAGCACGGAGGCAAGGCAGGCAAAAAGTACCCAAGTGCCCCACTCCTGATCCAGCAAGCAGCCTCCCCTGAGTAGCCTTGAGAGAGCAAGGAACGCCTTATCTTTGCTTGGCAGGTAAGGCGTTATGTGTATCCAAGAAGGGCCAACAAAGTCGAGGTTCCTATTTACCTCTCTACCGATAGCCAGCACTGGCTCAGCGCATGATTTTTCTGCAGGATGCCCTATACAGACTACCCTTCTACCTAGTATGCCCAGATACGATGGATGACATCTGTCCTCCTACACAGGAACCCGATCCCGACTGCATCTTTGAACGAAGAGCCGAACTAAAGCTCGAGAAGGTGGAGGAACCTGGAAAAGCACTCAATGGTTTGTTGCAGGGCTGTAGATCTATCTCGTATGTTTCCCTGGCCTGTTACAGGGAGAATATTTCAAACTTACCTGAGGAAATCATAAGACAAGCTCCCTCAAAAGGAGGGGACCGCCATCTTTGTCTGCCCCGAGCGGATTCTGGATCACCACCGAGAAGACCTTTTCTTTCAAGCGGCCCTCATCTATGTCCTTCTCCTGGCCTACGTCAGCAACCTGGATAAGAAATGGAAGCGCATCAATATAGCCGATATCATGGAGAGCGTGGCAATCATAGAAAGAAGTATCTATACCGCCATAACTTATCTGCATTTTACCCCTCGTGAACGGCCACTGGTTGCCAATCATATTGCCTCGCACTGGCGTGCTTCGGAAAGGTCGTATGTCTTTTGGATGAGCTGGTTTGAACCCCGCACTCCCAACACTCTATAGTAAATGTCACCCCGCTTAGCCAGATTGTGCACGTTTGGAAGGACGGTCCAGTCTGGCCTCCCTTCATCTGGGGCGAAGCCCCAGATGAAGGGTTTCGCCTCGGTCGCTATGTATTTAGACACTTCGATCCCGATGAATGGCGTTTCTTCGTGCACCGCTACGGAGTCCCACCCCACCTCTTCTTTCCGGGCGTAACGCGAGCTTCGGCTTATACGCTGTTTGGGGAGGAGACTTCTGAGCCTTGGCTTTACGGTCCCTTGAAGCCGACGTAGGGCGTGAGAAGTTCATAGAACTGCTGAAGGATAAGGGTCCTCGTATTTATGAGGATGGCTGCCTTCTCTGGCATTGAGATTATTATTACTCTGCCGGCGGCGCCCTTAGCAAGCCGGAATACCTGCCCTGTTTTCCCTTTTCCCTTCAAAACTTACTCCAAACGGCGGAGCAGGTGTCTGCCACGCCCGTCTGAAAGTCTCGGAAGTAGTAGTCCACCGTCAAGGTACGATTGGTGGGATTGTAGGTGGCGGATCCCTCTACCGTATAACGGCGGTTGCAGCTGCTCTGCCGGGCAATCACCAAAGCGGTAGGACTGGTAAGGCGCGCTTCTACCCGTATCTTTTGCCCTTCGCAAGCGATGTCGCCAAAGCTCTCGAGGTACACCACGTCCGGGTACACCGTGGAAGCGGAGATGGCCGCCTCGTACTGTGGGATCAGGCCCACCACTCGACAGCGGTCGTCTACGGTGTAGCGCCCGACTATGGCATCGCTCCATTTGGTTTCGCAGCGCGCGCCACTAAAGCCGGCAGGACATTGGCATCGGCCACCGCGGCAGGTACCGCCATTGAGGCAAACCACATCCTCACAACTGGCCCGCCTACAGCTTAGCCCAAGCCCAACTCCAACAACCCAGAGGAGCTTCCAACCCCGCCTCATGTTTTGCAAAGTTATCTATTTGGCCGGGTTTAGGGCTCGGGGGCTACTTACCGGCTTACATGCCAGCGCAGCGTCTGCCGACCGCCGTCTATGGTATACACCTGCACCAGGTAAAGGCCTACCTCGGACACTTCCAGTTCTGCTTGATAGAAGGGACCTTCCAGCGAGAACCGCCGCCGACCCTCAAGGTCCCACACTTCTATCCGGCTCAGCGCTACGCTTGCAGCGAGCTGTGCCCGTCCTGAGGAGGGATTCGGCCAGAGGTGCACTCTCGCCTTACCCACCGGTAAAAGCGTGGTCCCGCTCACCTCGTGACACGCCGACGTATCCCGGCAGCCCGTATTGGGATCGTACAGCACCACAGCATACCACCCCGCCTGCGAAGGCGTAAAGGAAGCCCCAGAACCCACGCTTTGCCTGTTGGTGCAGTTTATCCAAGTGCAGGTGAGGCCGCCCATACAACCCATAGCCGTGAGGGTGGTCGTACCTACTCCACTTCCACTGACCTGCACCGTGGTATCCATCGGCGCATGAAAAGAAACCTGGACTGGAGGTGAGACCGCAACACACCCCGAAGGAGAAGTTACCGTCACATAATAGGTACCGCCAGGGTAGCGTACCCAGATAGAAGGGCTGGTCGCACCAGTATTCCACAGATACGTATAGCCAGCGCCGGTGGGAGAGGCCGTCAGCTCTACACTATCGCGCGGGCAAAGCGGACCAAAAGGCGCCCCATTTATGAGTGCCTGTGGCTTACCTGCACAGCTCACCTCCGCTGTCCAACCGCTATAGTTAGTCGATCCATCGGAGTACCACACCACAAGCATGCTATCCCCACTGCTGACGAGAGGATTCCCTGCATTGGGCAAGGAAGAACCCGAATAGGGCCCCCACGCCGAACTGCCTGTAGTGCCTCCATTGTAGAGACGGAGGAGATCCAGGTTGGCTTCTGTAGTAAAAGCCGTAAACCGCATTTGGACTCCCCCACAACCGGCGGGGCTTACAAAAAGGAGGGTGTCTCGCTCATTATTGGCGTAGTTTCCATACGTTCCGCGGCCATTGTCCCCAATACGGTAAGGGCGGCCGCTATCGTAAAAGCGTAGGTTACACAGGCGGCGCACTCCATGTCCCATATAGGTGATGGAAGGCTGCGGCGTGCTGATGCACCGCACGACCCCTGCCCAGCCTCGCAACGGCGTGGAAGAAGTAGCCTTGAACACGAAACGCAGACAGTTACCCGGAAGGGTGGTCGCTATCTGCTCGCCCTCGTTGCGCAAGGTGTATATCCCCAACAGCTGAGCTTGAGGGTTGGCCGGAGGCCCCTCATAGACCCATAGCGTGTCTCCTCTTGCCAGTAAGAAGTCATACGGGAAGCTCACAACCAGGTAACTGTCTGGGGCAGAGGGGCAAAATGTGAAGGTACGGACTTGCGGGGAATTGTAGGGACCCTCGGGCCCCCCGTCGTCATAAAACCGCGCTGCACACACCTGTTCGGTGCGATTAGGTTGGTTCATGAAGTAAGCGGTGGGCAGAGGCTGGTCGAGGCAGCTTACCTCAGCGACCCACCCACTGTAGTTGACACTACCGTCAGACGAGAACCGCACCGTCAAGTAAGGGCCGGTGCTCTGGAGGAGGGGAGGGGGATTCGTGCCAGACCATCGACCGATGAAAGGCGCTGCAGTACTGGCCCCATCGTATATTTCTAACCAATCCACGCTATTCTCGGTGTTGAAAGCGGTGAATCGAATCTGGACCGGAGAAGCGAGATTGGCCGAGGCAAAGGTCAGCACCCGCGCTTCGTTATTGGCGTAGTTTCCGTAGTTGTTTCGACCGGTGAGCAGGCCTGGTGAACCGCTATCGTAAAACCGATACAGCTGAGCTGCCGGTCCACATGCCACATACCGCAGGCCCGCGCCCATGTAGGACACCGGCTTCGCAGGGCTCCCGGCACAATATAGCCGCGCACTCCAACCTAAACCTCGGTTGCCATCTGTATTGGACTTGAACCGAAAAGTCAGGGAGGCGCCTGCCTGCGGCGCTGCCAATGTATCCCCCCTTGACGAACCCGCCGTAAACACCGCCAAAAGCTGCCCCCCCACACCCCCACTCCATACCCACAACGTGTCTCCTGCTCCCAAGCTCAACTGATAGGGAAAGGCCGCCACCAAATAGGAGCTCGCGCTATTAGGTGTAAACGTCACCGTGTCATCCACCCCCTCACTGTAAGCCCCGCGGGTGCCTCCATCATCCACAAAAGTGTAAAAGTCCCCACACGAGACTGTCAGCGTGGGACTGCCTGACCCCAGGTAATAACTCGACAGCCCACTCACACAACTCACCGTCGCCGCCCACCCCCCCTGAACGACCGAACCATCTGAATAAAAAATCATGGTCACCGTATCACTGCCCGACACAAATGCAGGCGGACTCCCTGTCCCCGTATACTCGCCTATTAGCGGCGCATTAGGGCCAGTTCCATCGTAAATGTGCAACCTATCGGGTCCACTTTCAGTACTAAAGCTACTAAAGCTGACCTGCAAACGCCCACCCGCATTCACAAAGTAAACGGTATCTCGGCGGTTATTTCCGTAGTTTCCGGCCGGTCCACCGTCGTCATAAAAGCTTAGTCCGTTAGAGCAGCATGAGGTGACATCGATAGTCTGGGTACCATTGGCGTTCACAGGGCACTGGGCATAAGTCCTGCCTACAGTAAGCAGGACCAAGGGAAGGACAGCGTAGCGGCGCATGCCCGCAAAGGTAGGCAAAATGTTTTTATTACAAACAAAGTGGATTGGTGGGGCGGCACAAGGTCCCTATCTTTGTGGGGATGAATCGCTGCTTAGGTATAGTGGGCTTGCTAAGTGGGCTGCTTTTGGCCCAGGAGTGTGGTATTATCTATGTAACGCCGACGGGGGCCAGCAGTGGAGCGGCAGGCACCCGAGCTAACCCCGCCAATCTCTCGTATGGACTGACTTTGGTTTCTCCTTCGGCTCGCTATGTAAGGTTAGCTGTGGGCACTTACACTTTGACGGCGCCTATTACCTTGCCGCTTGACAGCGTGATCCTGGAAGGGGGCTACCTTCCAGCGCAAGGATGGAAAAAAACCAACACCGTCTCTACCAAACTCGTACGCACCGCCGCTAACGTAGAGCCAGCTCCTCCGCGTCTCACCGCTATCCAAGCAATAGGCAAGCGGGGGTTCCGGCTGCAAGACCTTGAGATCGAGGTGGTGGACGCACCGGGCCCCGGCATCTCTACGTATGGGATTTACCTAAACGGCTGTCGGGACTACACCATCGCCCGGTGTAAGGTACATGCAGGCAAAGGTGGAGACGGTGTAGATGGAGTGCCCGGCACAAATGGGGCGGCTGGTGCGCCGGGTGGAGCGGGGGGACTGGGCTGTAAGCGCTGCGATCCCACCACCCCCCCGTATACGAACCTTGGCGGCACCGGAGGAAGCAGTTGGTCTGGGGGAGCCCGAGCGGGTGGAGCCGGGGGGAACGGTGGAGCTCGAGGCACCGGCACCAACTGCGTCTTCTGCTCGCTGTGCGATCCCAGTGTTATCTCGGCCCCAGACGGTCAAAATGGCCAGCCCGGCAATGGACCCGGTGCAGGCGCCGGCGGCGCCGGCAAACCCGGCCTCTGCTACTGCTCCAATGGCCTCAACGCCACCGACATCATCAACTACTTCAACAACTGCCCGACGCCTTTCAGTGACCCTACACACACCGGGGAGGACGGCCAACCTGGACAAGACGGACAAGACGGACAAGACGGACAGGATGGTGTAGCGCAGTTTACGGGGGGGTATTTCGTACCCCAAGATGGCACTGATGGCACCGATGGCACCGATGGGAGCGGGGGCGGCGGGGGCGGCGGAGGAGGAAGCATCGGTTGCATACCGGGTCTTGGGGGAGCGACCTACGACTGGAATAGCCCTGGAGGCGGCGGAGGCGGCGGGGGCGAAGGCGGCCAACGAGGTACCCACGGCACCCACGGCACCGCCGGCGGCGGTAGTTTCGCCGTCTTCCTCTGGAATAACGGCCCGAACGGCGTTTTCAAAGATTGTCGGCTCACCACGGGTGGCGCAGGTCGAGCGGGTATAGGAGGCGCCGGTGGGTTGGGAGGGGCTGGCGGAGCGGGCGGCCTGCCTGGAAATGACCGCCTCTTGACAGGAGGGAGCGCCGCCGGCTGCGAAGGCGGCGCAGGCGGCCGTGGCGGAAACGGCGGCCGCGGCGGAAACGGTGGCCGCGGCGGTAACGGCTCCCCCGGCGTAGCCTACCCCCTCTACCAGCACCCCGGCCTCGGAACTTACCCCGCTATCGTCCAGAATGGCTACAACCCCCTCGAACCCCCCATCACCGTAGACAACCTCTCTGCTTGCACCTACCAACCGGTTACCCTGGCTACCTCAGCTACCGGCTCCTACTTCGTATGGAATACAGGGGGTGACCCTGCCTCCGCCACCAGCACCACAGCCACTGTTAGCTATTCCTCCACCGGCGCAAAAACCCCTACCCTCCTCGTAGATGGGCTGCCCTACACGTATGCCGACTTTGTGCTTATCCCCCGCGCAAGCGTGCTGCCCCAAATCACCGCTTCCCAGCCCAGCGTTTGTACCGGTACACCGGTCACCTTCTCTACGCCTACTCTGGCCGATGCTTACGAATGGGACTTCGGCGGAGGAAGCCCGGCTTCCGCTACCGTACAGAACCCCGGCCCTGTTACTTTTGCTTCCCCCGGCCAGTACTGGATCAAGCTACGCGTGCAAACCGCCTGCTGTGGCTGGTCCCCTTGGGATAGCATGCCGCTCCTCGTGGTGAGCAATCCTACGGTCACCTTACCCCCGGATACCTTCCGTTGTGCGGGCGACCCACCGATTACCTTGAGCGTACAAGCTCTCCCTGGCGCCACCATAACCTGGACCTACAATGGAAATCTGCTGGCCAGCGGTACACCTTCAATCCAGGCCTCAAACCCCGGCCAATACGTCGTCACCGTCTCTTACCCAGGCGGCTGCCAAGCCACAGACGAGTTTAATCTGTCTGTGCTCCCCGCCATTCCGGTGAATCTGGGGCCGGATCTTGCCCTATGTGCAGGCGATCCGCCTCCTGTACTGGATGCGGGCTTCCCGGGCAACCAATATCTTTGGACCTTGAATGGCGTGCCCATCGCCACCTCACAGACTTTGGCGGCCACCCAGAGCGGCACTTACGCCGTAGTGGTAAGTAACCCGTACGGCTGCACTGGCAGGGACACGGTAGTAGTGGCTTATACCGCCTTCTCAGTGGACCTCGGGCCCGACCAGCAGCTCTGCGCCCCTTCGGTGGTGCTGGATGCCGGCCCCAACGCCACCACGTGCCAGTGGACCCTAAACGGCACCCCCCTTGCTACTACGGCTTGCCAGATTACTGCGACGGCGTCTGGCACCTACGCGGTGACCGCCCAAAATAGCGCCGGTTGCAGCGCTTCCGACCAGGTGACGCTGACCTTAGGGGCGCCGCTCACCGCCCAGTTCTCCGGCCCTACTTCGGTCCAAGTAGGGCAGCCAGCGCTTTTCATTGACCAGACTACCCCGACGCCTACGAGTTGGACCTGGAACTTTGGGGATGGGACGCCGGCCGTCACCGGCACCGCTACCCCCACGCATACCTATACGCAAGCGGGCCTCTACCCCGTGGTGCTTGCAGTCAGCAACGGCCTATGTAGCGATACCGCCGTCAGCTTAGTCGAGGCACTCTGGGATTGTACGACGCTCGCCCTGCAAGCCAGCTTCACCACCACCCCCAATCCCGTAGAACTCAGTACAGGCGGCGGTACCGTCCTATTCAACAACACCTCGACAGGCGCTACCCATTACCTGTGGCTTTTTGGCACGGGGGATACCAGCACCGCTATTTCCCCTTCCTATGCCTATAGCCAACCGGGCACCTATACAGTGACGCTTATTGCGCACAACTACAACTGCCGTGACACCGCAACCCAAACCGTCGTCGTACAACGAAGTGAGCCTGCCTCACCTTCTGCTCTGCATAGCATAGGCGGCGGCCTCATCCGACTCTACCCCAACCCCACCCAAGAAGCCTTTTATCTGGAGCTGCCTCCTCAACCGGGTCCCTGGTACCTCCGCCTATACGAAGCCACAGGCAAAAAAGTACTCGAAGAAATCTTCTCCACCGGTGGGCTGCAGACGGTGTTTGTCCGGCACCTGTCGGCGGGGTATTATCTCGTAGAGCTGGAGGGGCCGACGGGTCAGCGCTATCGCGGTCGGCTTGCGAAAGAGTAAGCATGCCCAACCCCTCGGTCTGGCAGACGCCCCTGGCTTACCTCAAAGGCGTAGGTCCCCGCCGAGCCGCTGCCCTGGAAGAAGCCTTCGGTCTGCGCACCTACGAGGACCTCTTATGGCACTTCCCCCGTAAATACCTGGACTACAGCCAAATCACCCCTATCTCCCAGGCCAAACCTGACCAAGAAGCGGTTTTTCGCGGGAAGTTGGGTAGCTTCCGTGTACAAGCGCTTCCTAAGACGCAGCGGGCCCTGCTTTCCACCACCCTCTACGACGGCCACGCTTGGATGGAACTGGTCTGGTACCATGGGTGGGATTGGGTCCAGCAAAAGTTCACTGCAGGTCAAGAAGTGCTCTGTATTGGGCGACCTATCCTCCACAAAGGCACCCTCCGCATCGCCCACCCCGAACTCCTCCCCCTAACCCCAAGCCAGCCAGCCCAAAACCTCTTGCGCATCTACCCTATTTATCCGCTTACTGAAAAGCTCCGCCGGATGCACTTGGATGAAAAACGTTTCCGCAACCTGTACGAAGAGCTGTACCGCCTCACCCGTTTCGAGCGGCCTGATCCGATCCCGGAGAGTGTGCGCCACCGGTATGACCTTCCGCCTTTGCCGGAGGCTTTACGGGCCTTGCACCTCCCTACTTCCCTACAAGAAGCCGAAAAAGCCCTCTATCGTTTCAAGTTTGAAGAGTTTTTCTATCTACAGGTGCTATTGCTGCGACGCAAGTACTTTCTCAAGACCCAGTACACAGCTCCGGCCTTTACGCAGGTAGGACCGCTCGTACATGAGTTTTACCACAAGTACCTTCCTTTCCCGCTTACGGAGGCTCAGCAGCGGGTCATCAAGGAGATTCGAGCCGACATGGCTCTGAGCACCCCCATGAATCGCCTAATCCAAGGAGATGTCGGCAGTGGTAAAACGATCGTTGCGCTTTTTGCGGCACTCATTGCGATAGGTAACGGTTACCAGGTAGCCCTCATGGCCCCCACCGAGGTTTTGGCCGAACAGCATGCGCGCAGCTTCCGCAAATGGCTCTCGCCTTTGGGCTTGGGGGTAGGGCTCTTGCTGAGTAGTACTCGAGCGGCCGAACGGCGCCGAATCCTTACCCAGCTCGCCACCGGCGAACTGCCTTGTGTGATTGGGACCCACGCCCTCTTCCAGGACAAAGTGCAGTACGCCCGCCTCGGCCTGACCATCATAGACGAACAGCACAAGTTTGGAGTGCGGCAGCGGGCCGCCCTCTGGGAAAAAGCCCACCCTTATCGGCCCCATAACCTCCTGCTGACCGCTACCCCTATTCCTCGCACCCTCGCTCTCTCCGTGTATGGGGACGTGGACGTATCCCTTATTGATGAGCTGCCTCCCGGTCGCCAGCCTATTAAGACCCTCGTACGCACCGAAGCCCACCGCCGAGAAGTGTGGAACCTCCTGCGCGCCGAACTCCAAAAAGGCCGCCAAGCCTACATCATCTACCCCCTCGTAGAAGAGTCCGAAAAGCTCGCCCTCAAAGCGGTCGAAGAAGGGTATGCCCTGGTCCAGCAGACCTTCCCCGAATACAAAGTAGGGATGATCCACGGCCGCCTCAATAGCGAACGCAAAGAACGGGAAATGCAGCTCTTCAAGATGGGTCATACCCACATCCTGGTAGGCACCACCGTAGTAGAAGTGGGCGTAGATGTGCCCAACGCGACCGTTCTGATCGTAGAGCACGCCGATCGCTTTGGATTGTCGCAGCTACACCAACTGCGCGGCCGAGTCGGCCGGGGTGCCCACGCTTCGTATGCTATCTTCATGGCCCCGAATGACCTCTCTGATACTGCCTTGGAGCGCCTCAAGGCGCTGGTACAATACCAGGACGGTTTCCGCATTGCCGAGATAGACCTCAAGCTCCGAGGCCCCGGTGACTTCTTAGGCACCAAGCAAAGCGGTCTACCAGAGTTCAAAGTCGCCGACATTCTCGAAGACCAGCCTATCCTGCGCCAGGCACGCCAAGCCGCACAAGACCTCGTCAACGCAGACCCGCACCTCCACCGCTATCCGGAGCTGTTGGGCTTCCTGGGCGAATACGCAGCTCGGCATAGCCTGGAGCTCTTCACCGCCTAAGGCTTTTGGGTGGAGGGACCAGACCCGAAAGTCCAGTTTAGGCCCACAAAGACCTGTCGAGGCGGGAGGTAGCGCGCCGGATTGGTAGGAGGCGGGCCGGTGTCCAAAGGATTGGGATACTTGGGGTCTCGCCACGAAAAAGGCACATCGTCAGGGTACTCGTAAGCTCGGCCCGTAACCGGGTTGATAATAGCGGCGTTTTTCCAGCTAAAGAGGTTCCGCCCTTCGAGAAAAACAGCCAAGCGTCCTCCCAAGAAGCTTCGGGTCAAGCGCGCATCCACCCATCGCCACGGGCTCCCAATAGCGGTGTTAGGGGGGCCGGGCTGGACCTCGTAGATAGGCCGACCGGAGAAGTCATCCTGTCCCACCAGCTCATACGGCGTGTAGCGCAAGCCCGACTTGTAGGTGAAAGACACAAAAGCGGTCCATCCTCGCCAGTACGGAGAAGTCCAAGTCGGAGGGCTCTGCAGGATGCCCCACAGCTTGATGTCCCAGGGGCGGTCCCACGCCAGAAAGAACTCCTCCATCGCGTCGTTACGGCCCGTCTGCCGAATCTGAAGCAGAGACTCTAACGCAGAGTTAGACTTGCCGGTGGCGACTTGGTAGGTGACCGCGCCCGCCAGCCGTAACCAAGCGCCTACCTGCCGCTGCAGAAACACATCTACCCCCCGCACCCGAGCATAGTCCAGATTCACCGAAAAGGCCCGCTCCGTAAAACGCCCCGTCCGATCCCGAATCGTAATCACCCGATTCACAATAAAGTCAAACTTGTCGTTGTAAAAAGCGCTTACTTGGAGGGCCCAGCCTCGGCCCAGGTTGGATTTCAGGCCTATTTCGTACCCTACGTTGACCTCGGGGTTAAGGTTGGGGTTGCCGAGGTTAGCGAGGAAAGACCGATCCTGATAGACCGGGTCCAGCCCCGCATACACGAAGCGGGGATGCGGCAGCCGCGTCGAATGCGCATAGTTGAAAAACAGCACGTGGTTATCAGTCACAGGGAAGGAAACCCGGACCCGCGGCAGAAGCCGTCCCTTGAAGCGGCGCCCAAGGAAAGGAACCGTTTGTTTGCGATACGCTTGGCGTACAGACTCCAAGATAGGGGCATTAGGGTCTTCGATGGCCTTATCTGCGAAGCGGCCTGGTGCCCAGTACATGAGGCGTGCGCCCAGGCTGGCTACGATGCCTTTATAACGAATCCGATCCTCAAAGAAAACCCCCCCCGTAGCAGGCCGTACTTGCCAGATGTCGTTGCTGCTGCCGATGCGATTAGAGGCGTAGACTTGCCCGTTGTCCAGGCGAATCGGCGCCCCTACCCACGGCCGCGTCACGTCTATCCACTGATAAAACTGCTCCCGATGCTCCCAACCCAAAATCCAGAAGTGGGCCGTACTGCGCGGCTGGTAGGTAAACTTTGCCTTGAAAGTGTATTCCTCGGCAAAGTGATCATGCCAAAGGGTAGCAAGGCCTCCATTATTGTAAAGGCCAGGGCCGGGATTGACGTACACGATGCTATCCCCAGGGTTGTACACAGAGACCGGATCCGTCACGATAGAAGCGGGATCGTAGATCTGCCGTATCACCGAGTCGCGGAAAGGACGCCCGTTGGCATCGGCGCGCAGGTTCACAAAAAGGCGCCCTACAGTGAGTTCGCCTGTCCAGACCTTGCTGAGAATGCGATTGAGCTTGAGTACGGTGAGGTTCGATCGGTGGGTGTAGGTATTGGCGTTATCGGGCTGTAGGGCAAAGAGATACTGAAACCCCGGCACCATGATTTGGTCACTACCAATGATCTGGAGTGAACGGGTATTTTGGTTGATAGCCAGGCTCTGCTGAAAGGAAAGCGATACACGCGTACGGGCATCGAGGTAGTAAGCCCACTTCGAGGTGAAAGACCACTTATTATCCTGACGGGGGGCAAAGAAAGCGCTCTTTGTAGGCGAGCCTAAGGGGCGCGCAAGCAGGCGATAGAGGGGATCGCGAGGGGTGCTTTCTTCGAGGAGGCTACTTTGCAGCTGGGTCGCACGCACCCCCACGTAGTCGTCCGTGAGCCGCAAATCGAAAGCTCCGAAATACGAGAGGCGGGGTTTACCGGTAGAGTCTCTATACAGCGGTCCTCCGACGGCGAGGTTGAAGATGTCGGTATTCCATCCCCAGGCGGGGACCGCACCGCCGACGCCATCCCGCATATACCGACCGGAGAAGCGCCACCGATCGCCGCCTTCTTTGAGCCGCACCGCCACCACCCCTGAAGTCCCATCCCCATATTCGGCATCCATCCCGCCGGTGATCACTTCCAGCTCTTCGATGGCGACCTGAGAAATCTCCACGCCAAAGCCCGTGCCCGCGAGCGGGTCTTGGGCATTGACCCCTTCGACGACATATTGGGTCTCATAGACGCGTCCTCCGCGTATTTGGAGGCCGTCCAGCGTTTGGGCCACTCCCGGCATCAGAGAAACCATGCTTTGTACATCTACGGCCGTAGTCTGGCTTATTTGGTCGCCTGAAATGCGAAGGTCTGACTTGCCAGATTCGAGGTTGACGAGAGGGCGGTCCCCCACGATTTCCACCGTCTGCAAAGAGGTTCCCACCGGCGAGAGCGGCACCGTAAGCGTCAAGGTCTGGCCGGATTTGATGGTCAGGTTAGCCAGGAGCACTTCGTTGTACCCCACATAAGAGACCCGAAGGGTATACGTGCCGGGGGAGATGTCGGTGAGCTCAAATCGGCCGTTTTCGTCGGTATAAGCCCCTTTGTAAGTGCCGACCAGCGCCACGGTCGCGCCTACGAGCGGCTCACCGGTAGCTTTGTCTTTGACCAGGCCGAGGATTTTCCCCTTCTGCGCCCAGAGCAGCGCAACGAAAGCCAAAGCTCTTCCCACACGGTTCATGCTACAGCGCAGTTTGGAGCGCTTGTAAGAAGGCTACTCGATTCCCACTCAGCTGATGGAGCGGCAAGATGAAAAAGACCTGCGTATAACGCCCTGGAGAAGCGGCTGGGAAAGCGGCGGCCGCGACCCGACTACCCGTAGAAGGCCACGGTTGCCCGTTACCTTGGAGTAGGTTCGGCAGGGTGTACAAGACCTGGGCCGTGCCTTTCGGGAAGGGGGGATTCACCCCACTGAGGAAGTAAGGCAAGCCATTAGCGAGGTCGGGGAACCCAGCCACAGCGCTGGTAACGGGCGAGTTAGGCGCTAAGACCCCATTCTGGGGGCTGGTAGCTATGCTATCTATAGGGCCGAAACGAAACACAGGCGAGGTAGCCTCCACACTGCTGGGCAAGGGAAAGTTGAGCACCACTCGGCCTCCCCCAGCAAGGTAGCTTTCGATGAGAGACTCGGATGCTTCGAGTTCGGGCAGGGCTGGAACGTCCCCTATCCAGTAGACCCGCGGATAAAGGCGCCAGATATGTAACCAAGTTGGCACGCGGAGGGGAGCTCGCTGCGCCGCACTGCGCAGGTCCCAGTAGTCGAAGCTGCCCCAGGCTGCCCCCATATCCGGAGCCAACACGCTATAGGCCCCCCCATCACTCCAACTATCTATCACCAGCCAGTCTCCGCTCTTTCGGCGCAGGTAGATGGGCCGCGTGCTATCGGGCTCAGAGAAAAGCCCGCCCTGGTCTTTCGCCCGCACATAAAACCGCACCGTATCCTCCAAAGGCAGGGCAATCGGCACTCGCAAAATCGGCACCAGCCGCGTGTCGCTGTACACGAGGGTAGCGGAGGAGGTTGTCGGGTCTTCCGGAACCAGGGTCAGGAGCGTATGGCGCGGCTCCAGCGCTATCCACGGAGAAGCCGGCCCAATGCGTACGTATAGGCTCTCGATGGTCTGGGCGCCATCCGGGTCGTCCGCCCGCAAAAACAGCGTTACGGCGGGTAGGGTCGTATCTGGCGGTAGCGTTTGCGCATCCAAACGACAAATCGGCGGGGAGTTGCGCAGGGGCACCCGCAAACGCGCAGGGGGATCGGTCCGCAGCCCATCGTTGTCTACCGCCCGCAGCTCGAAAATCAGGTCTTTGTACAGCTCCCCTGGAGCAAATGCCACTACGAAAGTGCTTTCCTGCGCAGGGGTGAAAGTCCATGCCTCCCCCAGCTTGCGCAGCTCGTAGCCGACCACATACCCATCCGGGTCTTCCCCGTACCATCGCAGGGTAAACCGTGAGGGTAGCCGGTTTGCTGTATCCAGGGCAATGGTGTCTACAAAAAAGCGCGCCACCGGCGATTGCTTAGGACGAGGCGCATCCTTTCGGCAAGCCGCCAGAAAGAGGGCCCCCACCACCCACCCGTACCTGCGGATCATGTGGCTCAAAGATAGGAGAGAGGAGGTTAGCCGAGGATTAGTGGAGCTTGATTTGAGGAGCACGCCTCGGGCAGAAGCCAGCTTACGGGCCCCTTGGGTAAACGGACGAGCGGCGATGCTTCCTATGCTTACTACCGGATAGCCTCGGTGCCGCGTGTAGAGACACTGGAGCCGCACCGCTCGTCGGACCGCTCGCTCCACATCCACTCGGTCTCCTACGGCGGCGACTCTTCCATTACCGAAGCATACGATTTTTACCACACTAAGGCGGCACTGCCCCAAGTGAAGCCCGCCCCAAAAGCAGCCAAAATCACTTTATGGCCCCGCCTAAGCCGTCCCTCCGCCTGCGCTTCGTACAGGCAGATGGGAATGCTGGCCGCCGTGGTGTTGCCGTACTTGTGGATGGTGTTGAAGAACTTCTCCATGGGAAGGCCGAAAAACTCCGCCACCGCCTCCACGATGCGAATGTTAGCCTGATGCAGGACATACAGATCGACCTCTTCAGGTGTCCAGCCCTGGACAGACAGGGCCGCCTGGACGGCCTCTCCCATCCGCTGCACAGCATGCCGAAAAACTTCCTTTCCGTTCATATAAGGGCGCATTCCATAACTGCCAGGCAGCTCATGCCGGCGCGTCGCAGAAGAAGGCTCCGCCACACACAACTCCTTAGCATAAGCCCCCTGACTAAAAAGATGCGTCGAAAGAAGGCCTCGTCCCGGCTCCTCAGTCGCTTCTATCACCACGGCCCCGGCCCCATCCCCAAATAGAACGCCCACCGTGCGCCCCTCCGGACTGTAGTCAATCCAAGTAGACTGAATCTCCGCCCCTACCAAAAGGATGGTATGACACCGCCCCGTTTCAATGTACTGCTGCGCAATACTTAGGCCATACACAAACCCCGAACACTGCTGACGAATATCCAAAGCCGGTGTTGTCTCCAGGCCCAATCTATGCTGTAAAAGCACCCCACAGCCAGGGAAGTACATGTCGGGGCTTAGCGTGGCAAAAATGATGAGGTCCAAGTCTTCTGGACGTTTGCCTGCCTTGGCAAGGGCCTCCTGCGCCGCCAAGTACCCCAGCTCCGCTGTGCTGGCCGGCTCTTCTACCCAGCGCCGCTCCTTGATGCCCGATCGCGTGTAAATCCACTCATCGCTCGTGTCGTAAAAGGCCTTTAGGTCTTCGTTGGTCACCACGCGAGGCGGAACATACATTCCTACACCCTAGATCACAGCACGCGGCATACCCAAAGATACACTGCCTGAACCGTTGCTTTTGTCTACCTTCGCTTATGCGCGTGTGGCTGGCAAGCGATCATGCGGGCTTCCCCCTCAAAAAAGCGCTGGTGGAGTGGCTCCTTGGTCAAGGTTACGCCGTCGAAGATATCGGCACCCACACGCCTGACAGCACCGATTACCCCCTCTGGGTCCATAAGCTGGCCGAACGCTTCCCACCCGAGGAACGGGCTATTCTCATCTGCGGCTCCGGCAATGGCGTCTGCATTACAGCCAACCGCTACCCCCACCTGCGGGCGGCTTTGGCCTGGAATCACGAGATTGCTCGGTTAGCTCGCGCCCACAACGACGCTAATGTACTTTGCCTGCCAGGCCGCTTCATCTCCATAGAAGAAGCGCAAACGGCCGTCCAAGCCTTCTTAGAGACCCCTTTTGAAGGCGGACGCCACGAGCGCCGCCTCCACCAAATCAACCCCCCACACCTATGCCCATAACCCGATTGCTTGTCGCGGGCCTCCTTTGGGCCCAGCCTTCCACGCTGCTGGACCGGCTTTACCCTACATCCTTGACCTTGGACACGACCACACTGCGCACCCTATACGATCAAGCCTCCGAAACCGAAGCGCTGGCTCATCTGCGTTTTCTGGCCAGCGACGCTGTACAAGGTCGAGAAGCAGGCACCGCTTTCGAAAAAGTGGCCGCTACTTACCTGATCGTCCAGCATCAGCGTTTGGGTAATGCCCCTTTTCTGCCCTCCGGCTACGTACATGCCTTCCCGCTTCTGCGGCAGAAAAAGACTTCCCAGCCGTCACCCGAACCCAAGTCCCGGAAGCGCAAACCGTCCTCCCCCGCCCCTTCGCTCTACGATACCACTGAAGCCTGGAACGTACTGGCCTTACGCCGAGGCACGGTACATCCTTCCCAGTACGTCATCTTGAGCGCTCACTACGACCACCTGGGCACAGACGACAAAGGTCGTGTGTACAATGGCGCCGATGACAACGGTTCCGGTACCGCCGTACTACTCGAAGCGGCCCGCCTCCTGAGCCAGCTCCCCCCTCCTCGCCGCTCGATCGTGTTTTTCCATACCGCCGCCGAAGAAAAAGGCCTATTGGGAGCGTTTCGCTTCGTACGGGACTCGCTGGTGCCCCTCGATTCGATCGTAGCCGTGATCAACACCGACATGCTGGGCCGCCGAGACAAAGCACATGAAAATGAACCCCTCCACCTCTACGCCATCGGTGCGGAGAGGGCCACCCCTCGGCTGCGCCAGCTCCACGAAGCCGTCAACGCCCTTTGCTGCCAGTGGAAGTTTGACTACCGATATGACGACCCCAACGACCCCGAGCGGCTCTTCACCCGCAGTGACCACTATGCCTTTGCCCGAAAAGGGGTGCCGGCGGTGTTTTATTTCGGGGGCTTACATGACGATTATCACCGTCCCAGCGACGACGTGGAAAAGATTGACCCCGATCGATTGCGACGAAGCGCGGCCCTTATGGCAGGCTTAGCTTGGACGTTAGCCAATCTGTGATCCGCCACCTCCAAGCCCGGAAAAGTCTGCGGCCTCGGGTAATCCGCCCTCCGCATACCAGCTTTTGTACAGCACGTAGCGGCTGGCGTATTGGAGCAGGCTTTCTCGCTGCTCCGGGGAAAGGGGCTTAATAGGACGGGCCGGCACCCCCGCATACAGGTAGCCCGACTCCAGCTTCGCCCCTTGCGGGACCAGCGCGCCCGCCGCAATCAGCACTTCATCCGGCACCTCGGCATGGTCCAACACAATCGCCCCCATCCCCACCAGCACCCGATTCCCAATCCTGCAGCCATGCACGATCGCTCCATGACCGATGGTCACCTCGTCTCCAATCACCAAAGGAGCCTTTTGGTAGGTGCAGTGTAGGATAGCCCCATCTTGCACGTTGGTGCGATCCCCAATGCGAATAAAGTGCACATCCCCTCGGATCACCACATGGTACCACACGCTGCAATCCCGTCCGATTTCCACATCGCCGATGACGACGGCGGTTTCCGCCAAAAAAGTGCCCTCACCAATGCGCGGCACTTTCCCCAAGAGAGGCCGAATAATCGCCATACTCAAAGATACAACCTCTGCCGCCCTAACCCAACCGGCCTTTACCTTTGCGGAAAGTGCGCAAAGCCCATGTCATAGGCATTGGGGGCAGCGTGATGCATGCGCTGGCCCTTCACCTCCAAGCGCAGGGCTACCAGGTAACAGGGTCAGACGACCGGATCGAAGAACCCGCCCGTAGTCGGCTGGCGGCAGCCGGTCTCCTCCCCCCAGAAGAGGGCTGGTTTCCGGAAAAGATTCAACCTGATCTGCACCTCGTGGTGGCCGGCATGCATGCGCGCCCTGACAACCCCGAGCTGCTGGCCGCTCAACGGCTAAGCCTGCCTCTCTGGGACATGCCCACCCTCGTAGCCAAAGAAAGCGCCCACAAACATCGCATCGTGGTAGCCGGCAGCCACGGGAAAACCACCACCACCGCCTTCCTCGTGCAGGCTTTCCACTGGCTGGGATTCGAGGCAGACTGGCTGATTGGGGCTGTACCTCCGGGATGGGAGACTTCTTTTCGACTGAGTGCGGCCCCCACTTTCATCCTCGAAGGCGACGAATACCCGGCTTCGGCCTGGAATCCCCAGCCTAAGGCCGCCGTATACCAACCCCACTGGCTCATCCTCACCGGCATAGCCTGGGACCACGCCAACATATACCCCTCTCCCGAAAGTTACCAAGAAGCTTTCTTGCACCTCCTGCATACCCTGCCCAAAGGAGGCGCTTGCTTCTACAATGCGACGGACCCGCTGGTGAAAGCCCTCGTCGAAAAGACGCTCCGAGCCGGTTGGCACTACCTCTATCCCTACGAAGCCCTCCCTTACTTCCACAGAGGTCGCACATGGTTCGTCAAAGTAGGACGACGCACGGTGCCCCTGCGCTTCTGGGGCCGACACAACCTCCTCAACCTCTCAGCCGTGTGGCGCGTGCTGGAAGAGATGCTCGTGGACTCTTCCGCCTTTGCTGAGGTAGCGGCTACGCTAACCCTGCCGGCCCTGCGTCAGGAGATCTGGTACGAAGACCCAACCCACGTCGTGGTTCGAGACTTTGCGCATGCCCCCAGCAAAGTCGAAGCGACCATAGCGGCGTTGAGAGAGGCTTTTCCAGGGCTGCCCCTCGTAGCGGTTCTGGAGCTACATACTTACAGTAGCCTGCTGCCGGCTTTTGCGGCGCAGTATCGCCATGCATTGCGGCAAGCCCAGGAAAAATGGCTCTTTGTTGAGCCGGCCCTTCTGAAGCAAAAAGGCGGCCACCTCGAAGCTTTGCAATCGGCGCTGGGAAAGGGCTTCCGGTGGTTCACCCACCCCGAAGGGCTGCTCGAAGCGCTCAAGCACGAGCTCCAACGCCGCCGCAAGGGCGTCGTCGCCTTGCTCTCTTCTGGCACCTTGGGCGGCCTGACCCGCGATCAGGTGCTGGCCGCCCTCCTACCCTGACTCATGGGACGAGCACCCGTTCCCAGTGCACCTGACCTGTGGGGCTCTGGGCACGACACAGGTACAAGCCTGGCCACAGCCCTTCCAACACACGCAGGAAGTGGCCGTCTATGCTGAGCCAAGCCCGCTGTAAGTGCACCTTCTATTCTTGAAAGGTAATCTCTAAGGTAATAGCGGGTTTCCTACGATACAGCTAAGTTGGCTGGAGGGTTCTCCTCCTTCCGATTTTGCAACCTCTCCGCCGCCGCAAGCCGTATATGTAGCGTATGCGTTACGAGCTAAAAATCACGGGACTGGTGCTGGGCTTGAGCCTGGTAGGGTTCGCCCAGCCGGCAGGCGAAAAGGCGGTCGGCCTTCTGGTCAGCAAGGACGGGCTACGGGCTCTGAGCGCACGCTTCGCGGCAGGCGGCAACCCCTACCTGAACCTCGCCATCACAGCGGGACTGGATCAGGGCCGCGGCTTCACGGCGGGATTGGCCTTGCAGCAGTACCTAAACACGATGAGTTGCGGCAGTGGAGCGTGCGGACGAGGTGGTAGCGGCCTCGCACCCTACATCGAAGGAGGCCTCCGTCTGCGGCAAACAGGCCAAGAAACCACTGTAGACATTCTGGGGCACATTGGTGGGGGGCTTCTGCTGCCCATAGGTCCTGTAGAAGCCTTTGCGCAGGCGGCGCTGTACACGCCCATTTCGACCCCTCGTCCGTTGGTAGATGTGGGGGGCGGCCTCCGCTTCCGCTTCTGAAATAGGAGAAGAGGTCTTTTTTGAGGGTTCTGGGTTTGGCCCCCGAAAGGGGGCCTTGCGGTTTTAAGTACCTTCGGGGGTGTCTCTTCGCCGGCTGACCGCGCACGGCGCCGTGTATGGCCTCACAACCGCCACGGCCCGCCTTCTGAACTGGCTGCTTACGCCGCTATATGCCCACCGCTTGAGCGTAGAGGACTTTGGCCGCATGTCGGAGTTGTATTCGTGGATGGTGTTTGGGTTGATTGCCGCCGGCGCGGGCATGGAAACGGCCTACTTTCGCTTTAGAAAAGGGCAAAATGGCTCTTTCTGGCAAGCGCTCAGGCTGGCGGGCTACGTGGGCGGAGGGCTGGCGCTTCTCCTTGGAGTAGGTGTACCGTGGATAGCCCCTATCCTGGGCTACGGCGAAGCCCCCCATCTGCTCTGGCTGACCATAGCGATATGGACAGTGGATGCCTGGGGCAGCTTCGCGCTGGCTTACCAGCGGGCCCTCGGAAAGCCTCTTCGCTTTGCCGCGATCCAGCTTTCCCATGTAGCGCTCTTCCTGCTGGCCAACCTGTGGGGCGTAGGCGTGCAAGGGTGGGGACTTTCTTTTATTCTGGGGGCTAACCTCGCTTCCTCCCTACTAAGGCTGGGCTGGGCCTTGGCCTGGGCCCCCCCTCGCCAAGCCGAAACGCTGCCTGCGCGCCTCCTCCTGACCTACGGCCTCACGCTGACAGGCATAGGCCTGCTTGGCGCCACCAACGACGTACTGGACCGCGTGCTCCTGGCCCGTTATGACCTCAGGCAGACCGCCCTCTACAGCGCCGCTTACAAGATAGCCATGGCGCTGGCTCTTTTCGTGCAGGCCTACCGCCAAGCCGGAGAACCCCTGCTCCTTGGCGATTACGCCCACCAGATTGCCTTCTACCGACGTAGCTGGATACTTTTCCATGCGGTAGGGTTGGCCGGGGTTTTTCTGCTGTCTTTGTGGGCTAAGCCGCTCATGACCAGCACTTGGGGTGGCCTTTTGCCCAAGCCCCTCTTTCCGCCCGCCTATCACCCCGCCCTGGCGATAGTACCGATCCTCCTCTGGGCTAACCTGCTGATGGGTTCGCTCGTCCAAGCCTCTATCTGGTACAAGCTGACCGATCACCCGACGATAGGGATGCTCATTACAGCTGTAGGAAGCGCTATCACCTGGGCCGGCAACCTCTACGGCATACCTCGGTATGGATACGAAGCCTCGGCCTGGACGACGCTGGCGGCTTATGGGGCCATGGTAGCGCTCTCGGTCTGGATGGGTCGCCGATATCTACCCGGGGCTTTCCCGCTTGGGCCGCTCCTGCCCACCGTCTTGGTGGCGCTGACCCCGACGTTTCTCCCCCACGAGTCTTACAGCTGGCGGATTGGCTTCTCGCTTGTAGGCCTCGTCGCAATAGGCAGTTGGAACTACAGGCTACTAAGACCTTCTACCCCCCGAACTGCCCCTCGGTAACTTTTGAGTACTTTTGCTGCTATGCGAAAAATCCGCCCACTCTTGCTACTTTGGGGCCTTATGCAAGCCCAGCTGCCCCCTCTATTGGACCGGGAACTTTTCTTTGGGGACCCGGAGATGGCGAACGTCCAGCTGGCCCCCAATGGACGCTGGCTTTCGTTCCTGAAGCCCCACAACGGTACGCTCAATGTATGGCTTCAACCCCTCCAGGACGGCAAGCTGGGAGAGGCCTTTCCCATCACGGCCAGCTCCAGACAACCGATTACCCAGTACTTCTGGAGTCAGGATGGCGAGCACCTGCTGTATGTACTGGATAGGGATGGCGACGAAAACTACCATCTATACCGCATTCACGTAAGCCAGGCTGCCCCGGGGCAGATACCTCCGGCCACGGACCTCACACCCCGGGAAGGTATTCGGGTTGTGGCTTATGCTTTCCCTAAATTCAAGCCAGGTTTGGCTTACATCGGCCTCAATGATCGAGACCCTTCTCTACATGACCTGTACGAACTGAACCTGGCCACCGGCGAGCTCAAGCTGCTCTATCAAAACACAGAAGGCATCTTAGGCTGGGGTATCGACGAAGAGGGACGAATCCGTTTTGCGGCCAAAACTGGCCCCGAAGGCGAGACGATCCTTCTCCAGGTGCAGCGAAAAGGGCAAGGCTTTACCTTCAAAAAAGTCTACGAAACAGCCTGGGATGAGTCGGCAAGCATTGCCCACCTGCCCCGCAAGGGCAAGGAGATTTACCTCATCACGAATAAAGGCGTAGATAAGACCCGGCTGGTAGCCTTTGATCCAGCCAGGGGCCAGGAACGGGAAATCCACCGCGACCCCGAGAATCGGGTAGACTTAGGGGCAGCGGTCTTTGATGAGCGCACCGACAAACTGCGCCTCGTGAGCTATACCGACGACAAAAAGCGCCGGTACTTTTTTGACCCGAAGCTGGAAAGGTGGTTCCGCCAGTGGGAGGAGCGCTTGCCTGGCGGAGAAGTAGGAGTCAGTAGCCTCACCGACGACGAACGGTATGCGATTGTGGCCTACACCAGCGACCGGGAGCCGGGTCAGTTTTTTCTGTGGGATGCCCAGAAAGAAGCGCTGCAGGAGATTGGGCGTAGTCATCCTACGCTGCCCGCCGAGCACTTAGCGGAGCGGCGCCCGATTCAGCTGCGCGCCCGGGATGGGGCCTCTATTCCCGCCTACCTCACCTTACCCAAGGGCGTGCCCCCCAAGAACTTGCCTGCCGTGCTTCTGGTGCATGGCGGCCCCTGGTACCGGGACTACTGGGGCTACGATCCTTTTGCGCAGTTTCTGGCTAACCGAGGCTACGCCGTCTTACAGGTCAACTTCCGCGGCTCGACTGGCTACGGCAAAGCCTTCCTCAATGCAGGCAACAAGCAATGGGGCACCGGTACCATGCAACACGACCTGACCGATGCCGTCCAGCAGCTTGTGCGAGAAGGCACTTTCGACCCCCGTCGTATAGCGATTATGGGCGGCTCTTACGGAGGCTACGCTACGCTGGCCGGGGTGACCTTTACCCCTGAGTTGTACGCTTGTGGCGTCTCTATCGTCGGCCCTTCCAGCCTCCTTACCCTCATCCGTTCCGTGCCCCCCTACTGGAAACCCCTCATTAAGCTCTTCTACAACCGAGTGGGAAATCCAGACGACCCAGCCGATCAAGAGCGCCTCAAAGCTCAGTCCCCGCTCTACCATGTGGATCGCATCCGAGTGCCCCTACTCATCGTGCAGGGGGCGAACGACCCCCGTGTAAAAAAACAGGAATCCGACCAGATCGTGGCGGCCCTGCACGCCAAAGGGTATCCGGTTCGGTACCTCTTAGCGCCGGACGAAGGCCATGGCTTCCAGAAGTACGAGAACCGCATGGCGATGATCGTGGCAATTGAGCAGTTTCTGGGGGATAGGCTGGGAGGGCGTATCCAGCCCGAAGTGCCCGAGAAGATTGCCCGGCGCCTACAGGAGATCACGGTGGACCCCGCGACGGTCAAAATCCCTGCAGCAGAAAATGCGTCTGTTCCTACCGCCACCCTGCGCCTGCCCCTCCAGAAGCCCCTCAAGACCCGCTGGTTGTACCAGGTCTCGATCCGGAGCAAACCCTTCTCAGCCACAGGGGTGGAAGAATGGATCCCTCTGCCGCAGGGAAACTGGCAGTTCGTGGAGAGTATCGAGTCGAGCGATCTACCGGCTCTGCGCACGGCCGATACTACCTTCATCGATACGCAGGGCCAGATGGAGCGCTACCACCGCCTTCAGCAAGGGGCCGAAGTGACCCTCCAGCGAAAGAATGACAAAGTCGAGGGAAGCCTGCGGGCCATGGGGCAGAACCTACCTATTGAAGCAGCGCTTGAAGGGAAACCCCTTTACCCCTTCAGTGGCGCGCTGCGGTACTACCTGGCCAGTTTACCCCTTCAGGTAGGCTATAGCGCCAAAATCCCGCTCTTTTCCCTCCAGCAGCAAAAGTTCACCGAAGCCCGCATCACCGTAGAGGGCGAAGAGAAAATCCTCGTAGCAGGACAAGAAAGACTTTGTTGGCGGGTAGCGATCCAGACGGAAGGGATCCAACAAACCATCTGGATCGAGCAGAACACCGGCCTTCCCTGGCGAAACCAGACCGTCGTCAGTGGGGCCAGCTTCCTGGGCGACCGCATCGAATGAAGCAAGTATTTTTGTTTGCCCGAGAGGCATGGTGCAAATAGCCGCCGCCTCGCTGCGCACTACACCGCTTGACTTTACGGGCAACGCCGAACGGATCATCGGGCTTCTGAAAGAAGCACAAGAAGCTGGCGTAGATTGGATGGTTTTTCCCGAATTGTGCCTGTCGGGGTACGAGTGTGGGGATTTTTTTTGGCATAGTTGGGTGGCCGAAGCGGCGTGGGAAAGTCTCCAGGCCCTTCTGCCTTATACACAGGGGTTGTATGCGGTGGTGGGACTTCCGCTGGCAGTAGAAAACGCCCTCTACAACGCCGCGGCCCTGATTGGAGAAGGCCAAATATGGGGTTTTGAGCTCAAACGCACGCTGCCCCATGAAGGGGTCTTTTACGAGCCGCGGTGGTTTCGGCCGGCTCCCCCTGAACCTTTCTTTGAACCTCGTAGCGGCGCGCCCGCAGGACACGGGCTGGCCTTCCAATGGGGGCCCTTTTACCTGACGATTGAAATCTGTGAGGACGCCTGGCAGCCGGGCCGCCCCCTGGAAAAGACTTTCGCCCACATCGCGTTGAGCCTGAATGCCTCGCCTTATGAGATGGGCAAAAGGACTCGCCGCTTTCGCCTCATCACGGAGAGCAGTTACCGTTACCACTGCGTCTATGCTTACGCCAACCTGCTGGGCAACGAAGCCGGCAAGCTCCTTTATGACGGGGAAGCGGTGATTGCCTACGAAGGAGAAATCTTAGCTTCCGCGCCGCTTTTCGGGTACGGAGAAGGCACGTGGGTGCGCGCCACCCTCGCCGAAGAAGACCTGCGGCGCAGCGCCCAGCGCAATCATGCCCCTTCCCCTGTACGGCCTATTCCGCTAAAGAGAAGGAACTCCGCCAAACCCCCAAAACCTACGTTTGTTCCTTCTTCGCGTCTGGTCGCTGTACAACCCTCCAATCCTTGGCTAGAGCTCACCGAGGCCCTGGCGATGGGCCTGTGGGACTACCTCTGGAAGTCGCGCAGTCGGGGGTTTGTGGTGTCCCTGTCGGGGGGGCTTGATTCGGCGGCTTGTGCTATCCTGGCCCACCTGGCCCTGAAATGGGCGCGGGAACGCCTTCCATCCGACCTCTACCAGAAGCGCCTCGCTTACCTACCGGCCTCCTTCCAACCTCAGGTGTATACGTTCTACCAGGCGACGGCCCAGAGTAGCCCCGAGACCTTCTTACGTGCCCAGCGTCTGGCTGAGGAAGTAGGCTTGGCATTTCATCGGTGGGACCTGCAGCCCCTTGTAGAAGCCTACGAGGCACAGGTAGCGGCGTGGTTAGGGGAACCGCTCTCCTGGGAAAAGCACGATATTGCCCGGCAAAACCTCCAAGCGCGGGTACGAGTCCCTGGCCTTTGGATGGTAGCTAACCTGTTGGGGGCCCTTCTGCTGACCACCAGCAACCGCAGTGAACTCATTGTAGGGTACAGCACCATGGACGGCGACACGGCGGGAGGGCTGGCCCCTTTGGGCGGCCTGGCCAAAGCCGATCTGAAAGCCTGGGCCCTTTGGGCGGCCGAACACTTCGGATGGCCTACTTTGCGTGAGATAGCCTTGGCCGCCCCCACCGCCGAACTGCGCCCCGAACCCCAAACCGACGAAGAAGACCTTTTCCCTTATCCCGTCCTGAATGAGCTGGAAATCGCCTTCGTACGTCAGGGAGCTTCCCCAGCGCAGCTTCGGGCATGGCTTCAAGAAAAAAACCTACCCTTAGAATGGGCTGAGAAGTTTCTGCGTTTTTTTCACGCCAGCCAATGGAAGCGCGAGCGGTGTGCCCCAGCTTTTCACGTAGATGGGCACGACGTAGACCCCCGCAGCGCCGCCCGCTTCCCCATCCTGCATGCGCCTTTTTCCTGACTTTCCCCAAACCAGCTAACTTTGTGACATGTGGCGCTTCCTCCGCACGCTCCTCGCTTTCACCTTAGCCTTTCTGCTGGCCATGATTATTGGGGGCCTCCTGCTGGTAGGGGCGCTGACCACGGCAGGGGGTATTTTAGCCAGCCGCTCCGGCGAAAAGCCCTCTACGCCTAAAACCGGTTGGCTCCTACTGAGCCTCTCGGGCGAGCTAAAAGAAAGCGAGACCTCCGATTGGCCTTCACTTTCCTGGCAGCGGTGGCTTTTCGGTGCACCCGAAGAAAAAACCCCTACCCTCGAAGAGATTCGTCGGGCCCTTTGGGCGGCCCAAAAAAAATCTGACATCAAGGGCATAGTCCTCCGGCTGGGCGACTTATCGGCTCGTCCCGCCCAGGTTCAGCAAATCGGCCGATGGCTCCTGGCCTACAAGCAAAAAACCGGCAAACCTATCTACGCCTACGGCGACTACTTTACGGAACTGACTTATTACTTGGCCAGCTACGCCGATACGGTCATCTTGTATCCTGGCTCGGGAGCGGCGGTGGAATGGAATGGCCTTGTGGCCGAAGGGGTGTTCTTCCGGCGCTTTCTGGAAAAGTGGGGCGTCAAACCCCGCCTCTTCCGCACAGGCGCCTACAAGTCGGCCGCCGAAAACTTTACCGAAACCAGCTATTCCCCCGACAACCGCACCCAAATCACTGCCTTACTGGAGGATGTGTGGGCTAACTGGATAGACTCGATTGCGCGGCAGCGGGGTATGACCGCAGAAAGTTTGCGCGCTTGGCCGGACCGGTACATTTTCTTTTCAGCCCAGCAGGCCCACGAAAAGCGCCTGGTAGATATGCTTCTTCCGTGGCAGGTGTGGGTACGCCGCTTCATTCCTGAAGGCAAAGAGGAGCCAGAGTTCGTGCCAGCCCAGGCCTTAGCTAAGCCGGAAAAAGCTTCCTCCAACACCCAGATTGCTCTGCTGTACGCGGAGGGCGAAATCGGACCCAACAGCGACCTCCAGGCCGAGGAACTGGTGCCCCTTCTGCGAAAAGCCCTGGAGGAAGAAAAAATCAAAGCTGTCGTACTGCGGGTCCATAGCCCAGGGGGAGCTGTACTGGATTCCGACAAGATCGCTCGCGCCGTGAAAGAACTCCGGACGAAAAAACCGGTTATCGTGTCTATGGGGGGGGTAGCCGCGTCAGGGGGGTATTACATTTCCGCGTTGGCGGACAAGATTGTAGCTGAACCCACGACCATTACGGGTTCGATTGGAGTAATAGGGCTTCTCTTTGAGGTGAAAGGCCTTTTAGAGAAGGAGCTATCACTAACGACCGATCGTATTCGGGTGGGGGGCCAATACGCTGACTTCCTGAGCCCGTATAGGGAGGCTACCCCGCAGGAAACGGATCGCCTGCAAGCGGAGATCGACCACATTTATGAGGAGTTTCTCCAGGTGGTGAAAGAAGGGCGGCGGTACCCTTCTCGTGAGGCGGTGCATAGCATAGCCCAGGGGCGTGTCTGGTCTGGCCAAGATGCCCTCACCCACGGCCTGGTAGACACCTTAGGTGGGCTCGAAGCCGCCCTCACCTTGGCCGCTCAAGCCGCCCATCTCACTGACTATGAAGTGGTTACCCTGCCCGAACCTGAGCCACTCTTCCAAAAGTGGATAAAGAAACTGCAGAGTCACGCCGCTTCCCTTGGTTTTTTCCAAGCATCGCACGCTAATCTGCCCGAGATTTTCCAAGCCCGATGGATCGAGTTTAATCTCTACTGAGCTGAGCGTATGGAAATAGAGCTGCTTTGGCCCCTCATCCAAGAAATGGTGCAGACCCCGGATATATCGGCCGAGGATTGGGCCTTTCTACGGCAAAATGCGGACACCTTAGGCTGCTCGGAAGCCATCCTGCGGGCGCTGGTAGAAACGCGTTTGGTCCAAGGCCATCCCGATGTCTCCAAACGCATCGAAGCTTTGGGGCAGCTCGTGGGCACCCTCAAGGAGGAAGCTTCTCGGCACATGCCCTTCCTCCTTGAAGTAGCGCAATACTTGGGGGTGCCCGTGGATTTGGTGCAAGTGCTGGTACAGGTGCCTCGGGTGCCGGCTCTGCGGTACATGGTGCGCCTTTTGCGGGCGGTGGAGGGCCTGAGCGAACCGGCTGCGCTCTTCCCCTGGCTGGCCACGCAGGCCGAAGCGCTCAAGCTTCCCTCCGAAGCGCTCTCGCCGCTCCTAAGCCTTTTAGCGGCCCCTCAGCAAAAAAGTCTGACCATAGCGCTTCAAAGTTACTGGGAGCTTTTACGCCTGCTGGACAAACAAGGCCTGCCCGCTGTAGAGGTGGCCTATCTGATAGACTTAGCTCGCGAAGCGCGTCTGACTGACCCCGTGAGCCAGGGCCTGCAAGAGTACCTGCGCATGCGCCAGAAAGGCACTACCCCCATCGAAGCTTTGGCTTATCTGGTGCGTAGCTTCATCCAAAAAGGGGCCCTTTCGGAGGAAGAGGGGCCTTTTCTGGAGCAGCTTGCACAGGAAGAAGGCCTTCCCACCGAGGTGCTTTCGGCGCTGATCGAAGCGGAAAGAGCCTTGCGCAAGGCCGCTCCAGGTAGCTTTGGCGCAGAATACCTGGTACCGCTAATCCAGGCCCTTCTTCGCGCTAACCGCCTGGACGAAGGCGCTAAACGCTTGCTCCTCCAACGCGGTCAGGAGGTCCACCTCACCGCCGCTCACATCGAAGCCCTTATCGAGCTGGAGACTCAGATCGTGGCCGGCAAAGCCCGATTCCCCCAGAGTCTTCAGCCCCTTATCCGAGTGCTGGTCGAGGGCGGGCGCATCTCAGACGACCGACTCGTTTTCCTTATCAAGAAAGCCCAGGAAATGGGCGGCACCGATAAAGTCGTACGAAGCCTCGTCCAGATTGAGATTACTGCGCAGAAAAAGACACTTCAAGAGCGAGCTTTTGTTCCGCCCCCTCCTCCTCCGCCGCCTCCGACCCCACCGCCGGCCCCCTCTCCGGTCGAGTCACCTACTTCCTCGCCTGCGCCGCCAAGCATGGCGGCTCCTTCTACGCCCCCCCCGCCCCCCTCTACCTTTTCTTCGGCTTCCACCAGTTCCAGTGGAGTATCGATCCCCCTCAAAACCCCTTCTTTTCCCTCAGGAGGCCATTTCCCTCCTGTAGCCGTAGATTTCCATTCCCTCAAGCTCTTTTCACTGCGTACAGAAAAAGATATCGTAAGAAAAGCTGAAATCTTTGCCCATGAAGGCAAGGTAAACTGGTATGCCTTCTTAGAGTATGGAGAAAGAGAGTACCTCCTTGTCAGCAAAGGGCGGCCTGAGCACCGCTTCGAGGAAGTGCTAACCTGGGTGGTTAGCCCCACAGGAGAGGTTATCGCCCTCAAGCACCGTTTACAAGGGTCCTATCGCGTATACCTCAACGGCGAAGAAGGCCGTCCCCTTGAAGAAGTAGCCAGCCTCATTCTCTCGCCTAATCACCGGCACCTCGCTTACATTGGCCGCAAAGGCGAAGATCTTTTCGTCTTCCTGAATAACATCGGCATGGGCCCCTTCTCCCAAGTCACCAACCTGACCTTCCGGCCCAATACCGAGAATGATCTTTTTTTCATCGTGCAGGTAGAAAAAAACCGATGGGTTATTTCAGACCACCTAAAAAACACCTATAGTGAACCCAGCCCTTACCTGGACCAACTTACCTTTTCTCCGGATGGGCAAAGGATGGTCTACGTAACCCTCAAGAATCGCAAACTCCACCTCAGAGAAGGGGATAAGTGGGGTGATCCTTTCGATTTGGTGTCGGATGTGCAGTTTACAGGAGACAGCCACCACCTAATCTACCTGGTGCAGAAAGGCCCACAAATCGGCATTACCTGGGACCACGAGACGCTTGCCCTGGGCGAAGGCATCAGTGGGGTAACCCTTTCGCCGGACAGCCGATTCGTAGCGTATCTGGTGCGGGAAAAGGACCAGCAGTTTGTCGGCGTGCAGAAGAAACGGCTCGGACCTTATGAACGCGCGGAGCGGCCCTTTATCACTCGCACCAAGCCCGCTGTCATCTACCCCGTCGTGCTACAAGGACGCCACCATATCTTCGTAAATGGAGCACCTGAAGCGGGGCCTTTCGAGGCGATCCTTCGTTTCAGCGGCCAGGGAGATAGTTATGCCGCTATCGTGCGCAAAGGCTCTGAAGGACAAGCGGTTCTGTGGGATGGCAAGATAGGCAAACTTTACTCGGCCGTAGAGCACCTCACCTGGGCTCCTTCGGGCCAGCACTTGGCATACGTAGCCCGAAAAAAGGGCGTCTGGGCCGGCGTCGTCTGGAACGATACCGAAAGCGATCAGTACGACTTTGTCCAGCATCTTACGTTCTCGCCCGATGGGAAGGCCCTCCTGTTTTTTGCTCGGCGCCGAGATGGGTGGTATGCCGTCTTGAACGACCAACCCATCCCCGATACCCTCTGTAAAGAGCTGCTTAGCCCACCTGTCTGGGATGCCAAAAACCGGGCTTTTTGCTACTTATACCGCCAGGGCAAAGACATTTACGAGGGGCGCCTAAACGTACGATAAAAGGGCGGTGCTGACGCAGTGGGATGCCCTGTACCTTGATCGGGCGCTGGAGTTGGCCAGGCGGGCTGCCCCCCCCACCGTAGAACCCAACCCCCCCGTGGGTGCCATCATCGCCGCGGGCGAACAGGTTTTGGGAGAGGGGTATCATGCAGTCTTTGGCGGGCCGCACGCAGAAATCGTAGCCCTCCACGCCGTAAAGGCGCCCGATCTCTTGCCTCAGGCCACTCTGTACGTTACGTTGGAGCCGTGCTGCCACACAGGCAAAAAGACGCCCCCCTGTGTGCCGGCTCTGCTTGAAGCGGGCCTTCGCCGGGTAGTTGTCGGTACGCTCGACCCCAACCCCGCTGTAAGAGGCGCGGGCCTTCAAGCCCTGTGGGCCGCCGGTGTCGAAGTAATCTTGGCCCCCAACCCTCGCCCCTTCCGCAACCTTATCCGCCACTTCTGGGTCAACGTACTCGATGAACGTCCTTACATTACCCTCAAATGGGCTCAAACCCCTGGTTCCCCTGCCGGAGGGGTTATCGGCCACCGCACCCAAGGTCAATGGCCTATCTCTGGGTTTTGGGGCCGGGTATGGGGCCATCGCCTGCGCACCCGACATAGCCACCTTGCGGTAGGCTACCGGACCTGGCTGCTGGATAGGCCAAGCCTCACCGCCCGTTTTTGGCCCGGCGTGTCACCCCAGCCCATCGTGTTTTATGACCCCCGCCGCGGCCACCCCACCCTCCCCGACCGGTTCCTCGCGATACCGCTCGAAAAGATTACCTGGCCTTTCCTTCAAACGCTGTACCGAGACTATCGCGTAGGCTCCCTCCTGGTAGAAGGAGGTAGCCGCCTACTCCAGCAGTTCTTAGCGGCGGGGTGGTACGACGAAGTGCATATTTTGGTTTGCGCAGCGGCCGCTTTACCGCCCCCGCAAGAAGCGGTCTGGGCCCCTACCTGGCCCCGTCTACGTTGGAAGCGACACCCGCTCTCCCCCACTGAGGAGGTCTGGATAGGCCGGCCTTTTACAAGAGCCCCCCATCCACCACAAATACTTGCCCCGTGATATAGGAAGCCTCGTCAGACAGCAGAAAGGCACACAGGCTGGCTACTTCGATGGGTTCTCCCAGCCGCCCCAGGGCGATCCGTTTTTTCCACTCTTCGGCTGGCAGGTCCGCCGTCATGTCGGTACGAATGAAACCCGGCGCCACCACATTGACCCGGATATTCCGAGAACCAACTTCCTTAGCCACCGACTGGCTAAACCCAATCAGTCCGGCCTTAGAAGCGGCGTAGTTGGCTTGGCCGGGGTTACCTTGCAGACCCACCACCGAACTGATGTTGACGATACTACCTCGCCGCTGGGCAAGCATAGGTTTGAGGACAGCTTTGGTGTACAGAAAAGGGCCTTTGAGGTTGGTGGCGATCACGGCTTCCCACTGGGCTTCGCTCATCCGCAGAAGCAGGTTATCTTGGGTGATGCCGGCGTTGTTGACCAGGCCGTCTATGCGCCCCCAGGTTTTGAGAAGGCCAGCCACGATAGCCTCTGCCTGCGCGGCATCGGTTACCTCAGCCTGGAAAGCCTGCAATCGGTCTGGGGCTGTAGCTACAAGGCTTTCAGCCAAGTCTCGAGAACCGCGGTAAGTAAAGGCCACTTTCGCCCCCTCCTGTACAAGTCGCTCTACAATCGCACGACCGATGCCCCGGGTACCGCCCGTCACCAGGATGACTTGGTCTGCTAAACGAGACATGGTGCAAACATACCAGCTATTTGCCCAAAAAAGCGTACTTTGGAGGAGGTATGGCGGGGTGGGACGCGGCTCCTCTCCTGGCTCGCATCGCCGCTGGAGAAGGGCTTCAGCTTGACTTCAAGCAGCGCATCGAAAGCGCCCGCAAAATCGCTCGTACCCTATCCGCCTTCGCCAACACAGAAGGGGGGAGCCTCCTCATCGGCGTGAAAGACAACGGTCGAATCTGCGGTGTAGACCCCGAGCAAGAATACTATATGATCGACCTGGCCGCTCGCCGCTACATGGAGCCTACGCCCCTCTTCACCAGCCAGGTTCACCCTTGGGAGGACAGGCTCATCCTGGAGGTGCAGGTACCAGCCCAGCCAGACAAACGCCCCTTTTTTGTGAGAGAGGAGGACGGCTCTCGGCGTGCGTATGTGCGGGTCCATGATAAAAGCCGTCTTGCAGGGGCCTTCTTAGAGGCCCTCTGGCGCGCAGAAAAACACCCCCAGCATGTCTTTTATCGCCAGGCTGAAGCTCGCTTGCTGACTTACCTTCAGCAGCACACCTCGATCGATGAGGCCACCTTTCGAACGATCCTCGGCCCTCGCGAAGGGTGGAAAGCCCGCAAAATCCTTATCAAATACACCCTGATTGGGGTGCTGCGCTTGGAGGTGCTACCCGACGGCGAACGCTTCTCCCTCAATGAAACCCTCTCCTCGGAAGGTACTTTGCTGGCCCGCCCTTAGCTGTATCTTTGCTGTATGCAAGAAGCTTACCTGGTTGCAGGGTATCGAACCGCCGTAGGAAAAGCCCCTCGCGGGCGCCTGCGCACCGTCCGCCCAGACGACCTGGCCGTCGCCACCATCGAACGCATCAAAGCTGAGCTGCCCCAGATTGACTTTTCCAAGGAAATAGACGACCTGATTTGCGGCAACGCCATCCCTGAAGCCGAACAAGGCCTCAACATGGCCCGATACATTGCGCTGCGCGCCCTGGGCAAAGAAGTACCGGCCACCACCATCAATCGCTACTGCGCTTCTGGGCTGGAAGCTATCGCCATGGCCGTGGCTAAAATCCGCACCGGTCACGCCGACGCTATCTTGGCTGGCGGCACCGAAACCATGTCGCTGGTGCCCATGGGCGGCTTCAAAATCGTACCCAACTATGAGTATGCCCTCCATGCCCCCGAATGGTACTACAACATGGGCATGACCGCCGAAGAGGTCGCCAAAAAATACGGCATCACCCGAGAAGAAGCCGACGCTTTTGCTTTGCGCTCACACCAAAATGCCCTGGCTGCCCTCGCCGCCGGCAAGTTCAAAGACGAAATCGTACCCCTCAAGGTCCAACTGGTAGAAGTCCAGGACGGCAAGAAAGTTAGCCGCGAGTACATCCACGATACGGACGAAGGCCCCCGAGCCGATACCAACCTCGAAGCGCTGGCTAAACTCAAGCCGGTCTTTTCCGCCAACGGCCAAGTAACCGCGGGCAACTCTTCCCAAACCTCGGATGGGGCCGCTTTTGTGCTGGTGGTAAGCGAAAGTTTCCTCAAGCGCCATAACCTTACCCCCCTGGCCGTACTTAGGGGCTATGCGGTGGCCGGCGTCGAACCCCACCTCATGGGCATAGGCCCCGTCGAAGCTATACCTAAAGCCTTGCAGCGCGCCGGCCTCTCCCTGGCCGACATAGACCTGATCGAGCTGAATGAGGCCTTTGCCGCGCAGTCCTTGGCCGTTATCAAGCTGGCGGAGCTGCCCCTGGATAAGCTCAACGTGAACGGAGGCGCCATCGCCTTAGGCCATCCTTTGGGGTGCACCGGCGCTAAACTCACCGTCCAGATCCTCAACGAACTGCGCCGACGAGGTCAAAAATACGGGCTGGTTACCGCCTGCGTAGGCGGAGGACAAGGCATTGCCGGCATCTTCGAAAGGCTCAATTAGTTAGATGGAGAAAGCCCGCTGGCGCCTACGCGTCCACGGAAAGGTGCAAGGGGTCTTTTTCCGCAAATACGCCCAAATGACCGCTCATAGCTTAGGGTTGGGGGGCTTTGCCCGCAACGAACCCGACGGTACCGTCCTGATCGAAGTCGAAGGCCACCCCGAAAAGCTGGAACTCTTCCTGAAGTGGGCCCATCGCGGCTCTCCCGCCGCCCACGTGACCCAAGTAGAAGTAGAAAAAGACCTCTCACCCCGCCAAGAAACGGATTTTCGCATCGGCTAATAGCGCAGGCCCCCGCAAGTTTCTCTACCTTTGAATCATGCGCATTTTGGTCACTGGATCTCGCGGACTGGTGGGTTATCATATAGCCACTTCGTCGGCTCCGGTCTTGCTCTGGCTCACCAGCCGCGGCGAAGACCCCAGCTTAGGTCATCCTTACAGGGTTGCAGACCTTACCCAGCGAGCTGAGGTGGAAAAGCTCATCCAATGGGCCGAACCGGATGTAGTCATTCACAGTGCAGCCATGACGCTTGTAGACGCCTGCCAAGAACACCCCGAGCTGTGCTGGCTACACAACGTCACCCCTACCCGACACTTCGTCGAGGTCCTGGCCGAAAAACGGCCCCAAACCCACTTTGTGCTGGTCTCGACCGACTTTGTGTATGATGGCTTCCCGGTTATCCCCCGCCCTTACGTGGAGGGGGATTACGAAGCCCCGCTTTCGGTGTACGGCGCCAGCAAACTGGCCGCCGAAGCGTGGGTGCGCACCTACCCAGGACCTTGGGCTATCGCTCGCACGGCCCTGGTGTACGGCTGGGCCCCCACCGCCCCACGTGACAACATCCTACTACGGGTACTCCATCAGCTCAAAACCGGCCGAACGATAGCCCTTTTCACCGATCAGGTGCGCACCCCCACTTGGGCTGCGGACTTAGCCCACGGACTCCTCCTCTTGGCTACCGAACAGGCCCAGGGCCTCTACCACCTCGCCGGGCCTACCATCGAGACGCCTTACTCCTTTGGACAGAAGGTCGCAGCGACCTGGGGCCTCCCCACCGACTCTATCCAACCCCTCACTCGAGAAGACTTCGTGCAGCCAGCGCCTCGCCCACCTTATAGCCCTCTCTCCATTGAGAAAGCTCGCGCACTGGGCTACAAGCCCCATACCCCCGAAGAAGTTTTCGCTAAGCTCAAACCTCACCTATGAGCGCCCTTAGCGCCGGGCAGACCAAACAGCCGCTGCGCGTCATCCTGGCTTCTGCGGGGTCCGGCAAAACTCAGCGGCTTGCTGAGCTGGTCGTAAGCGAAGTAAGCGGCTCTTCTCCGCCAGGCGTCTTGGCCATTACCTTTACTCGAAATGCCGCCGGAGAACTGCGTCAGCGCATTCTGCAGGTAGCCGCCCAAAGCAATCCCCACACCCTGCGGCGCCTGCTCCTGGGCGAAATACACCTCACCACCAGCACTATCGACGCGCTTGTGCGGGAATGGTACACCTTACTGGCCCCTATCCTGGGCTTCTCCACCCACGGCAACCTTATCGTCCAGGACGAAGAGACTATTGAAGTGTCTTACCGGATTACGGCGCAGCTTTTAGCTCAAGTGAAACAACCCGCTTTCCTACAAGCGCTACGGCAACAGCTTCGAGCCGAAGCGGCCCAAAAAGCCCGTCGGCTGGCACCAGACCGCTTTTTGCGCAGATACGTGCTCACTTTCCTTCGCCATGGCTTCCTCCGCAACCGTCTCAAAGCCCAACTCCCCCACCTCCGAGCTAAGCTCGCCCAACTCGAACCCTGGCAGAAAGCCCTCTCTTCGGACCCCATCGAGGAAAAGCTCCTGCCTCACATAGAGAAAGCCCTGCAGGTTTACCGCCAAACTGCCCAACGCTTATTTTTAGCCGACCTCAACGACCTTGTCTTACTCATAGCCCATCACCAGCCGCAACTGCTGGAGGCCAGTGAGCTTCTATACCAGCGCCTCTTCGTAGACGAAGCGCAAGACACTTCTCCTCAGCAGTGGGCCATTCTCACCCCCCTTATCGAAGAGCTCCTCAGCCAGCAGGCCCACCCCTCCGTAACCCTTATTGGAGACCCTAAGCAGTCTATCTACGCCTGGCGAGGTGCCGATTACCGCAAGCTCTTGGATTTCTGGCAGCGCGCGGCTCACACCGAAACCCTCGACACAAACTACCGCAGCCAGCCAAGAATTGTAGAATTCAACAACGGGTTGTACGCCCGATTGCACTACTTCCTAAGCAGTGAGGTTAACTCAAAGCATGAACACCAAAAGCAAGCCCTCGAGAAACTGAAAGAACTTTACAACCCGGATCGATTTGTGCAGAAAGCGGCCTCATCAGGGTCCGCTACCCCCGAGGTAGAAGTACACCGGCTGAAGGACGAGACTAAAGCTGATAGCGAAAGAGCCGAAAAACTGAAGGAGATCCTCCAGGAGCTAAGGAAGAAAAATATTCCTCCTGAAGAGACGGCTTTCCTGGTGCGAGCCAATAGGGATATTGAGCGCCTTATGGCGCTTTTGCCGGAGGAGCCTTTACAGATTCGGGAGCAGCCGTTAGGGAGCTGTGCTTCTCTGGAGGCCACCTGGCGGGCCTTAGCTGAGGCAGACCAACCCTCACCAGTGACCAGACACTTCCTGGCCGTGGAAACAGGAAACCTGGAGAACTTTGCCCAAGAGATCAGCGCTTTGAGAGAGGCCCTGACGGCCGCCAACATAGATGCCCTCCAAAAATGGCAAGCATGGGCAAAGCTGGCCGATAGCTGGCAAAAAACCCCCAGAAAAACCGAAACGGTCTTCTGGGACTTTTTCCTGTCACGCTTGTATGCTTTGCTTCAGGAGTATCCCTACTACGACGCCGAGGCGCTGCTACGGTGGTGGGAGGAAAAAGGCCGCTACATACCGGTAGAGATGCCCCCACAGCCTGGCTATTACCCCGTCCTGACCATCCATAAGGCCAAAGGGCTGGCTTGGCAAGCGGTTATCCTGCCTTTCGTGAACTGGGACCTTTTAGAAGCCCGATGGACCGGCCCTCGTTGGACCCCGATCGAACCCCACCAGCTGCCCGAAGACCTCCAAGCCGCCTTTACCCAGGCACTGCCCCCGGAGCTGCCCCTCTCCATCCTGGGGCTGCCCCTCCAAGTCAACTCCCAAACCTCCGACCGCTCGCTCAAAAACCTGTACAACCAGTATTTCGCCCAGATGGTGGTAGAAAACGTAAACCTCCATTACGTAGCCACCACACGACCCCGACAATACCTCTACTTGATCGTTGATCCGGCACCGACATCCCAGAAAAAGCGGATCACTTGGGCGACTTTCTGGGCCGAAGATGTAGAGTGTATGCAGCTTAGCGCGTCCCAACCAGACTGACGATATGCAGTCGGGCTCTCCTTCGTTAGGCAAGCGGGTGCTGATCGCCCTGGGTATCGTCTTTGGCGACATTGGCACGTCTCCCCTTTATGTGTTGGATGCTCTTTTTCGGGGCAAGCCCATTGATTCGGTGCTGGTACTGGGCGGCCTGTCGCTGATTTTCTGGACTCTCACGCTTTTCGTAACGATCAAGTACACTTTGCTGGTGATGCGCGCCGACAACCGAGGGGAAGGCGGGATTTTTGCTCTTTATGTGCTGCTCAGGCGGTTTGCCCCCTGGATAGTGCCGCTGGTGATAGTAGGGGCGGCTATGACCCTGGCCGACTCGATCTTTACGCCTGCGATTTCGGTCACTTCGGCCATAGAAGGGCTTGTGTTACACTTTCCGGGGCTGCCCACCGTGCCCATTGTAGTAGTGATTCTGGTGAGCCTTTTTCTGATTCAACAGTTTGGCACAGAATGGATAGGTAAGGCTTTTGGGCCTATCATGCTGTTGTGGTTCACTTTTCTGGCGGTCGCAGGAGGTTGGTGGCTGTTTCAGACGCCGGAGGTGCTGGCCGCGCTCAACCCTCAGCATGCCATAAACCTCTTCCGTCTGCATCCCAAAGAGGGCTTCCTGGCTTTGGGAATGGTCTTCCTTAGCATCACGGGGGTAGAGGCTTTTTATGCAGACATGGGGCATGTGGGGCGCCGGCCGGTGCGGTTGGCCTGGGCGTTTGTAAAACTGGCCTTGCTCCTGAACTACTTTGGCCAGGGGGCCTGGGTGCTGGTGCACCGTAACGGCCTGGTCTTGAGTGAAGCAGAAAAGCCCTTTTTCCTCATTCTGCCTGGTTATTGGCTCTTGGCAGGGGTCGGAATAGCGACCCTGGCTACGGTCATTGCCAGCCAATCCCTGATTACCAGCGCCTTCACGATTTTCAGCGAAGCCAGCCGTTTAGGGGTATGGCCCCGATTGGAAGTGCGATACCCCGCCCGCACCCGCTCCCAAATGTACGTACCCTTCATCAACTGGCTTTTGCTGGCTTTTGTCCTCCTGATTGTAGTGACAATGCGGCGCTCCAGCGCCATGGAAGCCGCCTATGGCCTATCTATCAACATCGTTCTACTCGCGACGACGATCCTCGTAAGCCTATTTTTTTGGTTTCGGGTGCCCCAGTGGCGTGGGCTCGCTTTTCTCTTGCCGGTGGTGTACCTCCCTATCGAAAGCGTCTTTCTGGCCTCCAACCTACATAAGTTCGTGGAAGGGGGATGGATAGCCCTCGCCTTAGGCGGAGGAATAGCCTTGCTGATGGCGCTGTGGAGATGGGGCGAACAGGTCAAAAAGCAGTTTAGCGATGCCGTAGACATTGGCCCTTACATCGAACGCCTACAAGACCTGAGTCAAGAAGAGCTCCTGCCCTACTTCGCTACGCACCTCGTTTGCCTGACCACCAGCCCTCAACCCGAAAAAATCGAACACCGGCTCATGTACGTATTAATCAATCGCCAACCTAAACGGGCTCGCACCTACTGGTTTGTGCATGTGGCGGTGAGCGAAGACCCCTACGAAGCCACGTACCGCGTCCATCCTTACGTGCACGGCACGGTGTATCGGGTAGACTTCTATGTAGGCTTTAAGCTGCAACCCCGACTAAATCTCCTGCTACGACAGGTGGTCCAGCACCTGACCCAAAAAGGTGAAATAGACATTTTGAGCCCATACCCCGCGCTGCGCAAGCACCACCAGCCAGGAGATTTTCGGTTTTTGTTTGTACGGCGGATTATCAACTTCGACACGCGCTTTTCGCCCCGGGAAAGGCTGGCCCTGCAGATTTACCAGCTCCTGGACAAGCTTTCCTTGCCCGTCGAGAAAGCCTACGGTTTGGATGCGGTGGCCCTGACGATGGAGCAGGTTCCCCTCACTACGCCTCAGGTGCCGCCCGAGCTAACGCTTTCGCCCCGCTCATGAAGCCCAGGCGCGTATTTTTGCCTAAGGTAGCTTATGCGTTTCTTTGGGGGGATAGTTGGGTTTGGGGTAGGGTTTTTGGGGCTGGCGGTGTGGGGGCAACCTCGCCTTCGTTCTCTGGCCGGCACTTACTTGCGCCCCGTCGAAGGAGAAGTAATCACACCTCCCCCCCTTACCTTCCCTCATCTTTTTTCGGATAGCCGTCCTTACTATAACCCTCGCCTGCTCAAAGCCATTGCCCGCGCCGAAGCCCAAGAAGACCTCCTGGCGTTGGACTCGCTTTTGCGGCGGTATGTGACGCAGTTTCGAGTAGCCAACTTTCAGGACACTGTGTCGCTTCAGCTTTTGTGGAAGTGGGCCCAACTCCGAGAGTACCGCGGAGATACCCTGCTTAGCGCGTATTTGTATGGGCTGTGTTTGCGCAACATGCACAACGCTCCCTCCGCTATACGCCTGGCCTACCGACGCCTGCAAGAACGTTGGCGCAGCGAATGGGTGCCCCTGGAGTACTACCGTAAAATTGTTCGCTTGCGACAAAAGATCGACACATTGGCCCCGCCTCGAGGCGTTCTGCTTAGCCTGGGTCCCCATATCAACTCCCCTTACCCTGATTATGCCCCTTATATGCACCCTTCTGGCAAGGTGCTGCTCTTCACTTCTCGGCGAGAAGATATGCTCACTGCGCTGGACCCCGACCAACTCCGCAACGAAGACCTCTATTACAGCCAACAAGACTTTGTGCGGGGAGGCTTCAAGCCCGCAGAAAAGTTTCGGGATGTGATCAACAGCCCCTATAATGAGGGTTCAGCTTGCATAAACTCTGACGGGACGGCGCTGATCTTGGCGCGGTGTGACGCACCAGATGGGTACGGTTCTTGTGACTTGTACATAGCCCGCTACGAAAACGGCCGCTGGCAAACGCCGCAAAACCTGGGCCCTTTAGTCAACTCCTCTTACTGGGATTCCCATCCTTTCCTGGTGGGGGATAGTCTCTTATTTTTTGCTTCAAACCGCCCCGAAGGCTTCGGGCAATCGGATATCTACGTGACTCGCCTGCGCGAAGACGGCACCTGGGACAAGCCCCAAAACCTGGGCCCCCCTATCAATACCCTCGGCGACGAAGTGACCCCCTACTTTTACGAGTCGTACCAGACACTCTACTTCAGCTCGACAGGCCAACCCTTTGGCTATGGAGGCTACGACATCTATAAAAGCCGATGGATGGGCAGCTTCTGGGAAGAGCCCCGAAACTTAGGCCCTTTGGTCAACACCGACGGAGATGAGTATTACTTCACCATTGACGGCCGCGGCAATAAAATCTACTACGCCCGAGCTTCGCGGAAAAACCCTCGAAACTTTGATCTGTACTCTTTCGAGCTGCCGATGGAGGCCCGCCCCGACGCCGTCACCAAGCTATCGGGGTACCTCATAGACTCGCTTTCAGGTCGACCTCTCGTGGGTATTGTGATCGCGATAGACCTCACCGAAGGCACCGAAATCACACCGGTCTTCGCCAATCAGTACGGCTACTTTGAGTTTATGCTGGTGCAAAACCGCCAGTACCAGCTCATGGTGCTGGATACCAACCTGATTCGCATACCTGACACCGTAGCGCTGCTGAACGACGAAACCTACTCGCTCTTGCTCACCACCGCTGAGCTGCAGCGGCCCTATGTATTAGAGAACCTTGAGTTTCCCACCAATAGCGCCGAAATCACCCCCGAGGCGTATCCCAGGCTGGATTACATTGCGGGCTTTCTGCTGAAATACCCCTTTGTCAAGCTGCGCGTGGAGGGGCATACCGACGCAGTAGGGGACCCTGCCTATAATCGCAAGCTTTCCCGCCAACGGGCAGAAAATATTCGCCGTTATCTTTTGCAGGCCACGGGGTTGCCGCCAGACCAGATCGTAGCCGAAGGGTATGGTTCGGATCGGCCCCTGCTGCCTAACACCACCGAAGAAAACCGCGCCCGTAACCGCCGAGTGGAGTTCATCTTAGAAGTGCCTCCTGAGAAGCTCCTGTTGATGCGGCTGGATTACCTTTTTGGAGAGGGCTGGGACCTCCCTGCCGCCGAGACCGAAGAGCCGGCCGAGTTTCCCCTGGACCCTGAGTTCCAAACGCCGGAGATGGACCTGCCAGACCTGGGGGATGATTTCGAGGAGCCAGTGAGTCAGGACTTCGATCCGCCCCTCATAGAAGAGGAGGAGGAAGAGGGGAGCGACAAATGAGCTTGGAGGGCCGCCGCCAGCCCAGACTCGACAAAGACGCGGGCAGGGTCGTTCAGGGGACCCCAGGGCATCTCGCCCAGCAAGGGAAAAGCCCGTCGAAAGTACCCTTCACTCACGTCACCGGTAGTACCGTTAAGTACGATGCCCAAGAAAGGCAGACCTCGCCGCTGGATCGCCTCGAGAGAGAGCCACGTGTGATTCATCGCCCCCAAGTAAGGGCGCACCACGAGCACCAAGGGTAGGGCCCACTCAGCGAAGAGGTCTATCATAAAATGGCTTTCTGTGAGGGGTACGAAGAGGCCGCCGGCGCCTTCGATCACAAGGGGTGCAGCGGGGGGAGGCGCGTTCAACACCTCCCAAGAAAGAGAAAGGCCCGCTTTCTGGGCCGCCACAAGCGGAGCGGCCGGTAAAGGCAAGTGATACCGTTCCGGCCAACTCACCACCCCATAGCGCGCCACCGTCTCTCGATCTGGGGGAGCCCCAGTCTGAACCGGCTTCCAGTAGGGCCAACCCAACCCGGCCGCTAAAACTGTCGCCACGTAGGTCTTGCCTACGTCCGTCCCAATGCCCGTCACAATGAGCCCCCGCATACCCAGCAAAGCTACTTTATCTGTATTTTCGCCGCATGGAAAAAGCCCAACTTCACCTCGAAGGCCGAACGTACGAACTGGATGTCGTAATAGGTACCGAAGGAGAAAAAGCCTTGGATATCGGCAAGCTGCGCGATCAGACCGGTTACATTACTGTAGACGTGGGATACAAAAACACCGGCTCCACCTACAGCCAAATCACCTTCATAGATGGCGAACAGGGTATTCTCCGTTACCGGGGCTATCCTATTGAACAGCTGGCTGAGTTTTCCACGTACCTGGAAGTCGCTTATCTCCTTATTTATGGGGAGCTACCGACCCGCACCCAGCTCGAAGACTTCGAGGAGCGCATCAAGGCCCGCACCCTCATTCACGAGGACATCAAGAAGTTTTTCGATGGGTTTCCTTCTTCGGCCCATCCCATGGGGGTGCTGGCCTCGGTAGTGTGTTCGCTTTCTTCGTTTTACCCCGAATCGCTGGACCCTTATGCCCCTGACGAAGTCGTCGAGCGCAACATCATCCGCCTCTTGGCCAAAGTGCCCACCCTGATCGCCTGGATCTACAAAAAGCGCATGGGCCATCCCTACATCTACCCCCGCAACGAACGCAGCTACGTAAATAACTTCTTGTACATGATGTTTGGCATGCCCACCTACGATTACGAACCAGACCCTCATGTTGTAGATGCATTAGATAAGCTCTTGATTTTACATGCCGACCATGAGCAAAACTGCTCAACAAGTACAGTACGCACAGTCGGCTCTTCGCGAGCCAATATTTACGCTTCGGTGTCAGCGGGCATCTGCGCTTTGTGGGGCCCTTTACATGGGGGCGCCAACCAGGAAGTAATCGAGATGTTAGAAATGATCAAAGCTGATGGGGGTAATGTGCAAAAGTGGGTAGAGAAAGCCAAAGATAAAAACGACCCTTTCCGCCTAATGGGCTTTGGGCACCGAGTATATAAGAACTTCGACCCCCGAGCTAAGATCATCAAACAGGCCGCCGACCAAGTGCTCAACGCTTTAGGTATTCACGATCCAGTTCTGGACATTGCCAAAAAGCTGGAAGAAGTGGCGCTTAGCGATCCGTACTTCATCGAGCGGCGCCTCTACCCGAACGTGGACTTTTACTCGGGGATCATCTACCGAGCCATCGGGATACCGGTCGAAATGTTTACAGTAATGTTTGCCTTTGGGCGGCTGGCGGGATGGCTGGCGCAATGGTGGGAAATGCGCCGATCGAATGAACCCATCGTACGTCCTCGGCAAGTGTACATGGGACCCGGTCTGCGCGACTACGTGCCTATCGCTAAGCGGGGGTGAACCTTTTCCGCCGCAAGCCCGTAACCGAATCGCCCAGCCCCCTACGTCGGGTGCTTTCGGTCCTCGACCTGACGGCAATGGGGGTGGCGGCGGTGATCGGGGCTGGTATTTTCAGCACCATCGGCGAAGCGGCCGCCATGGCTGGTTCTTCGGTGGTGGTGGTTTTTGTGATAGCCGCTTTTGTGGCGGGCCTTTCTGCGCTTGCTTACGCCGAAATGGCCTCCAGCGTACCCGTCTCTGGCAGCGCATACACGTACGCTTACGTAGTCTTTGGAGAAGTCGTCGCCTGGTTTGTCGGCTGGATGCTGGTGCTGGAATACGCCATAGGAAACATCGCGGTGGCGCTGTCTTGGTCCGGTTACTTTCAGGCTTTGCTGCACAGTTGGGGCTTTAGCTGGCCCCCCTATTTAGTAACGGATCCGCTCACGCTCTGGCACCAGGCACAGGCTTACCTTGTGACGAAGGACCCCGCCCTGGCCCCCGCCTACCAGGCTTGGCAAGCAGCCCCGCGAATAGCCGGCCTCCCAATCGTCCTCAACTTGCCTGCCCTCCTGATTGTGGCAGCGGTTACAGCCCTGGCGTACGTGGGCATCCAGGAAAGCCGGATAGCCAATAATCTCATGGTGGCCCTCAAAATAGGCGCCGTCCTCTTAGTGATTGGGGTGGGGGCGTTCTTCGTAGACCCCACGCGATGGCAAGATTTTATGCCTCAGGGCTTCTCCGGTATGATGCGGGGCGTAGGCGCTGTGTTCTTTGCTTACATCGGCTTTGATGCGCTTTCGACCACCGCTGAAGAGGCGCGCAACCCCCGCCGAGACCTCCCCCTGGCGATGTTGCTGTCGCTGGTGTTGTGTACCCTTTTGTATGTGGCCTTGGCGCTGGTCCTGACCGGCTTGGCCCCCTACTACGAGCTGGCCGTGACCGACCCGTTGGCTTATGTCTTTACTCACTTACCCCTCCCCAAGGGCCTGCGCAGCCTCCTGGTAAGTGTGATCGCCGTAAGCGCCGTAGTCGCCATGACCAGCGTACTGCTGGTTTTCCAGCTGGGCCAACCCCGCATCTGGTACACCATGAGCCGCGATGGGCTCCTGCCTCCCCTCTTAGGCAAAGTACATCCCCGCTTCCGAACCCCTCACTTCGCCACGATCCTGACAGGCTTGGTGGTAGCGGTACCCCTTTTCTTCTCTTCGCTGCATGTCGTCGTAGACTTGACCAGCATGGGCACCCTGATGGCTTTTGCTATCGTTTCGCTGGGGGTGGCGTACCTTCACCACGCTCCCCCACCTGGCTACAACCCGCGATTTCGGGTGCCTAAGGTGCCTGGCCGGTGGCTTTTCCCCCTGTTGGTGGCCAGCGGGATCGCTTGGACCGCCGCCCTCGACCCCGAAAGCCTACAGGCCCTCTTAGATTTCTCCCAAGGTGGAAGCTTGTGGCGTTATCGAGTCTTTCTGCTGCTTGTGATGGGGATGGGGTACTTTATCGTGCGGTATAACCTCTCCCTGCTGCCCATGCTCGGCGCCCTTAGCGCCCTCTACCTGATTATCGAGCTGGACATCGCAAACTGGATACGCTTAGGAATCTGGAGCGCGGTGGGGTTGGCTTTGTATTTTGGATACGGATATTGGCGGTCTGCGCTTAGGGCTGGCCAGGCGAAGAAGACCGATTCGGAGGCGGGACCGGAGGAAACCGACCCCAATCCTTCACCGGAGCGCTCCACCCCCACATGAAGGCTACGTCACTTTGCCCGCCGCCGCGCTCTCGCACATAGAAGCCGCAGGCAGCCGGATCACGCACTATATATAGCCCTCGGCAGGGTTCAAGCGGTGTAACCCACACTTGCAAACGCTCCACGTCTATATGAGGCAGGAGCTTGACCTCCAACGTAACGTAAGCTTGCCCCTGCTCCAGCCGCGCCTGCCCAAAATCTACCAAGAGAAACTCCGGCGCCTCTGGAGCTGTAAGCAGATACGCCCCTCCCTTACCATCCTGCACTACGGTGTTGACGGTGCCTGTGCCCAAGATTTTGTAGTTATTCCCGCCGCTACGTGCCGCTACACGACTCCACGTCGTAGCATCACTATTGGTGAAATAGCCGCCCATGCGGGGCTCTGCCGTAGTAGAGCGCGCCTCACCCATCAGGCCTCGTATGGTGCCCTGGGCCACAAAGCCCGCCGGGTTGATCACAGTGGGAAAAGTCGTCAGCCCATTGCCCCGGGCAAAGAATCCAATCCCTCCTGTCGCCGTACTGGCATAGACCCCAGCTATGCCCGGCCCCAGGTCAGCCGTAGCCTCTCCATAGAGCCCTATGGTATCCGAACGGGCGGCAAGAGCCCGCTGGCCAGCGCCCCCCGGCGATAAAATATTCACGGTATTGTTAGAAGGGGTCAAATCCGCCGTTGTATTGATCCACACTCGCCCATCGGTAAGAAAGCGGAGACGTTCGAGGCCATCGGTGCGGAAGACCAAGGGCTGATTGTCCGTTGTGCCCAGAAAATGTTGGGTAGGGTCAGTGCCCGCATTGCCGACGAGCCGCCAATCGGTCACATCCGGTCCCCAGGTGAGGTCGCCCCGCAAAAGGTCCTGGGGGTTGCCTGTAAAGTCTACCTTGCCGAGGACTCCTATGGAGGAAAAAGTTCCGACTGCGCCAGCCGGCGAAGCCAGCCCATCCACCCGTAAGAGGCCCTTATCTGTAGGCGACACATCCGCCAAGTGCAGCCGATGAGTGGGGGCCGTCGTGCCGATACCCACATTCTGCGCAAGCCCCACAGTCAAAAACCATATCGTACGCTTCATACTTCACAGGGGTTTTTATTTGAGCTGGTCAGGTGTCAGATACTGCGTGACGGGCCGGAACGGCGTGAAAAATCGAGAAGGTTCTACGGTGGGGAGGCGTTCTTGGTGAAAAGGCGAGGCAGGAGATCCGAGCCGCCGCGCCTGCACCAGAAACGACACTTCAAGGGGCTGGGTCACCGGTCGATCGGCTTCCACCCAAAAACCTTGAGGGGTCACCTCCACCACACGCAGAGCCACATCCCCCCATGGCTGAAGCCAGACCGTATAAGGAGGAGCTAAGTAAAGGGCCAGCAGGGAGTCGAAAGGCACCCACTGACGCTGCGCCTGAAGCCAAAACCGGCCGGCATCCCACAAAAGCACCTCCGGCGCCTCCAAACAAAAGAGCGTATGGTACTTTCCTGCTGTCTGGATGGTGGTCGAAGCGGTACCTACGCCCCATACTTTTCGCTGGTTAACCCCTTCATAACCCGCCACATAGACCCAATCGTACGCGCCGCCTCCATCGCGTACGGCAAAGGCGCCTCCGGCTCGGTTTGAGCCATCGGCTCCGGTATAACTCCCTACCACTCCCGCTTCGGTCGACACGCCGTAAGCCCCTCCCCCATCGATAGGCAAGTTGCCTATGCTACTCCCGCTGCCTATGCCGATAGCCCCCCATCCATTCGAAGCGGTATTGACAGCCCCTACCGCTGGGCCTGAGCTATTATCGCCAACCGTGCCACGAAGGGCCGGCCTCTGCCCGCCTGTAACCTGACCATACACAGCTATCCATCCTGAAGGGGCTTCTACGGAGACCTGAGCATTGTTGAGGGTGGCGGTCGTGCTGCTGCCCACCCAGTGCTCACCCGTGCTTAGAATCCGCCAGCGGGTGAGGCCATTTACGCCCAGCCGAAAATCTGTCGCATCGGTCGTACCTACGAAGTGCAGCGTGGGATTGGTCCCTGCGTTGCCTAAGAGCTGCCAGTCGGTAGCATCGCTGCCCCATACAGCGTCGCCTTGTAGCAGTTGATTAGGGGCGGCAGCCGCTGGAAACCGCCCCAGCACCCCTATTGCATCTGTCTGCGCCAACGTGGTACCCGTACCACTCAACGCGTCTACTCGCAAGGTCCCCGTAGCGATGTGCAAGCGATGAGTGGGCGCTGCTGTGCCAATGCCTACATGGGTGTTTTGGGCAGCTATCCACCCCCCCATCAACCCGAATATCCCCAAGTATCGCATAGGGCAGGAGTTTAGTGGGTCAGTTCAACCGGCACTTCGGGTAGGCGCACCCCGACATGACGAGATAGGCGCAGACCTTCAGCCGTGTAGGTGTCATTGCGGCGCGCCACAGCCCACCAGTAGAAGCGCGTCTGGCACCCTGGATCCGTAGCCCGCACCCGAAACCCAAACCGACTACGCTCCGTCACATAAAGGCCACAGTCCCGATCAAGAGGCTGCAAAAAAACATACAAAGGATGCACCGCATCCACATAGAGATTGAACGCCAGCACACTGTCCAGCGCAATATAGATCTCATCTCCTGCCAGTTGCGCCTCTCCTCGGTCAAAGAAGAGAATCTCCGGCGCCTCTGGGCAGGCCAGGGCATGAAGCTGGCCTGAGGGCGCCTCTACGACAGTGCTGGCAGGGGGAGTGCCCCCACCCCCAGTAACCGTACCCCAGATTTTGTACTGCGTGCCCCCGATAAAAGCCGAGACGAGGGAACGAACGGTTTGGCCCGGACCCGCAGGCGCCTCGAAGCGTCCTGCCGCTCGATCGCCCGTCGTGTTTTCAGCGTAGGCTACAAGGCCGTAGTTCTGGCCGGTGCCGACGATGCCCGGCCCCAAGTCCCAGTGTAAAAAATCTGTAACCCCTACCATTCCCACCAGGCCCACGCCGCGCGTGGTGGTGCCGACGACCGAGGCCTGTGCGCCATAGCCTACAGCCCCTGCGTAAGGTCCCCCTCCTTGCGTAGCGATACCCAATACCACGCTGACCCCCGAGGTGGAAGCTTTGTATCCATACACGGCGCGGTTCGTAGAGCCGCCCTGCACCTGAAGCACCGCTTTATTGTGCAGCGGCGTAGTCGTACCTATCAGGATGCGCCCATCCACTTGGAAGCGGGCGCGCTCGGTGTTGTTCGTGCGCAAGCGGAGCTGCTGAGCGTCCGTCGTGCCTAAGAAATGAATCGTGGGGTCGGTGCCTGCATTACCTGCCAGTTTCCAATCCCCGGCATCAGGGCCCCAGGTGCCGTCTCCGCGCAGAAAGTCCGTAGCACTCCCAGAGAAATCTAATCGGTATGTCACCCCTTGCGGAGTAAGCCCTACCAGCGCGATGCCCGTACCACTTAGTCCTTCCACCCGGACATCTCCACCGGCTACATGCAGCGCTTGCGATGGCGTGGCCGTACCAATGCCTACATACTGCGCCCAGCTTATGCAGAAAATACCCAAACCTGCCCAATGGTACATAGAGACAGACAAAAGTAAGCACAAGCCCTTCTTTCCTCCAAACTCCGCCTGGGGCGCGCCCGCTATAGGGGAGCGGCCTGCTCCGACGGAGCTTCTTTCGGAGGGTGAATCAGATAGATCTCTACCACCGGGTTATGGAGAAAACGCTGGGCCACTTCATGGGCTATGCGAAGGGCGCCTTCCGAATCGGAAGCTTCGAGGTATACGAGGAAGGCACGCCCCGCTCGAACCCCCTGTACAGCGGCCTGACCTTGTCGTTGGATAGCCCGCGCAATCGTCTCTCCCTCGGGATCCAAGAGAACCGGCCGGGGCAAAACCGACACCAGCACTTCGTACAGCGCCATCAGAGAGAACGTTTGACTTGCACCTCTTCAAAGCACTCGATGAGGTCGCCTACCTTGATGTCTTGGAAGCCTTCTATCGTAAGGCCGCACTCAAAACCTTCTGTCACCTCTTTTACATCGTCCTTGAACCGCTTCAAGGAGGCGATGGTGCTGGTGTAGATGACCACCCCTTCGCGGATAACGTGCGCCTGGGCTCCCCGCAAAACTTTTCCCTCTACGACCTTACACCCTGCTACCGTACCCACTTTAGGGATCTTGAAGACCTCGCGCACTTCGGCAGTACCCAAGCTTTCTTCCTGGATAACGGGAGCCAGCATCCCAGAAAGGGCGCTTTTGATTTCGTCGATGATGTCGTAAATGACGTTGTAAAGACGAATCTCTACGTTCTGCTGTTTGGCCAACTGACGAGCGGTCGGACTGGGCCGCACCTGAAAGCCTACAATCAGCGCATGAGAAGCCCGCGCCAAGAGCACATCGCTATCGGTGATTTGCCCCACGCCGCGATGGATTACGTTCACTTGGACTTCGGGGGTAGACAGTTTTACGAGGGAATCAGTAAGCGCTTCCAGGGAACCGCTTACGTCGGCTTTGACGATGAGGTTGAGCTGTTTAGCCTGGCCGGAGGCGACTCCTTCAAGCATACTACCGGAGACTCGACGTTGCATGTGCTCGCGCAACAGTTCAACGCGGCGGTGGGCCATGTCTCGGGCCACGCTTTCTTCTTCGAGTACGTACAGCTTATCGCCTACTTCCGGCACGCCGTTGAAGCCGAGCACTTGGACCGGCTGGGAGGGCCCCGCCGTTTCGATGCGACGCCCGCGTTCATCGAGGAGCGCCCGCACCCGGCCAAAGTACTGCCCCGCTAAAATAATGTCCCCCACCCGGAGAGTCCCCGTTTGCACCAGCACCGTGGCGATAGGCCCTCGAGCGCGATCCAGCTGCGCTTCGATGACGACCCCCTTCGCAGGTCGATGAGGGTTCGCCTTGAGATCAAGCAATTCAGCCAAAATAAGTACTTTCTCCAAGAGCTCGGGCACTCCTATACCCTTTTTGGCGGAGATGAGTTGGGAAGGGTGCGGCCCACCCCACTCCTCAACCAAGAAGCCGGCCTCGGCCAGCTCTTGCCGGATCCGATCGGGATTGGCGGTGTCTTTGTCTATCTTGTTGATAGCAAAGATGATAGGCACATTGGCGGCCTGAGCATGGCTGAGGGCTTCGAGGGTTTGCGGACGCACATGATCGTCCGCCGCCACGACGATGATCGCAATATCGGTGATTTGAGCGCCGCGGGCCCGCATAGCGGTAAAAGCCTCATGCCCAGGCGTGTCCAAGAAAGTAATCTTTTGACCTGAGGGTAGCGTCACCTCGTAGGCCCCGATGTGCTGGGTAATCCCCCCTGCTTCGCCGGCGACTACGTTGGTGTTGCGGATGTAGTCCAGCAGCGTAGTCTTCCCGTGGTCTACATGTCCCATCACCGTCACAATGGGGGGACGAGGAACTAAGTCTCCAGGGGATTCCTCCACCTGCGTAAGCTGATCCAGCGTATCTTCCAAACTCACAAACTCTACCTTATACCCAAACTCTTCCGCTACAATGGTAGCCAGATCAGAGTCTAACCGCTGGTTTATAGAGGTGGGGTAGCCCAGCTCAAGGCACTTGGCGATGACCTGATTGACAGGCACACCTAAGGCCTGGGCGAGTTCCGCCGCAGTAATGTACTCCGCAATCTGAATAGTAGAAGCCGTAGCTTGCGCTTCTTGCTGGGCCTGTTCGCGTTTGCGTTCGCGTTGTTTATACTTTTCCTGTCGGAAGCGCCGTCGCGTCGCCACATCTCCGCTGGACTTGAGCTGAGACTTTACGGGGCGGCGGGAGCCGGTCGCAGGCGCAGGTGGCTTAGGGGTTGGTGGGGTGGCCCCTATCTCTTTTCGTTTTTTGCGGGTACGCTTCCGCTTGCGCTTAGCGGCGTCTCCTTCTTCTGAGACCTCTTCAGCCGCTTCCGTTGGAGGGGGTTGGTCCGAGGAAAGCGCATCCGGCTCAGTCGGGGCTACCGACACCGACTCCCTCGGCACCTCCGGCAAAATAGGCTTGGGCTTAGGGGGGCGACGCTCCAGCTTTAGGTCAATCTTGCCGATTACGCCCAGTTCTTTGAGCAGTTCTTCCTTCTCAGAGGAGGAAAGGGAAGGCGCAGGCTCGGTCTCCGAAGGGGACTCTTGGGGAGACTCTGCCACCGGCGCGGGAGCCTCAGTAGGCAAGACCCCCTCTTTAGTGGTTTCAGGGGGTGAAGGGGCTACCGGAGGCTCTGGTACCCAGGCTGGCCCCGGCGAAGGAGGCGGCGGCGCAGGCCGAGACCGCCGGGAACGTACATCCAGATCGATTTTCCCCTTCACCGGCAAAGGAGGAGCGGGCTTCTCCACCTCCCCTAAGGACGCTAAGGGTTCAGAAGACGCGGCTGGAGGTTTTTCAGCTTCGGTGTCCGGAAGGGCCCGGCCATACTGCTGCAAGAGTTTCTTGTAGGCCTCCTCCGAAAGGCGCACCGTAGGAGAATCCTTTACTTCATACCCCAGCTTCTTCAAATCTTGCACTATGGTCGAGGTAGAAACCCCCAGCTCTAACGCTACCTGCGCAAGTTTAGGAGACTTTCCGCTCATTCTTCGAACTCCGCCTGAAGGATTTGGTATATCTTTTGCAAGGTCGGAAAGTCAATCTGCGTGCGCTTCTGCAGCTCATCGATGGGAAACTGAAGCACCGCCTGCGCTGTATGGAAACCTTCTCGCTGAAGCAGCTTCAAGAGCGCCTCGGGAATCTCATCACTAAACTCCGTAAGTTCAATATCCTCTTCCTCGCCGTATTCAGAAGCTTCCCGGATATCCAGCTCATACCCTAAAAGTTCTTGAGCCAGTCGCACGTTGATGCCTTCTCGGCCTACAGCTCGGGCGTATTCTTCGGGCGCTACGAAGACCTTAGCATAGCGACGGGTAGGGTATAAGTCTACATACATGACTGTAGCCGGGGCCAAGGCCCGAGAGATCATGAGCTTAACATCGGGGCTGTACGGAATAATGTCGATGTACTCCCCTCTGAGCTCTTCTACCACGGGCTTGATGCGGGTGCCTTTGACGCCTACGCAAGCTCCAACCGGATCTATCCGGTCATCGTAACTTTCTACAAGCACTTTGGCTCGCTCGCCGGGAATGCGCACCACTTTCTTAATGCTAATAAGCCCATCATAAATCTCGGGGATTTCGAGCTTGAGCAGCGCCTCCAAAAAGAGGGGAGACGTGCGCGACAACACGACGATAGGGCGGGAGGGGGGGGTATGGCAGGGGTCCAACACCTGCGCTACGACGGCTTTGACGACGCTGGCCGCTTGCCGTTCTCGACGGTAGGCGGCTTGGCTTTCTTTGGGCACATACACGTCCTTACCAGGGATGAGCTCTCGTCGGGGCAACGAAAGCTCATTCCCCTCATGCAGCACAATCAACTCATCGCGCGTGGCTTTGAGCACTTCTCCTGTGAGGATTTCGCCTACCATGTGGCTATAGCGCTCGTAGAGGGCGCGCCGCTCTAAGTCTCGAATCTGCTGACGCAAACGCACCTTGAGCTGATCAATCTGGGTACGGGTCAGGCTCTGAAGCGGAATCTCCTCAAAGAACTCCTCCCCCACTTCGGCTTGCGGGTCTTTCTCCAAGGCCTGACTCAGCGCAATCTGCCAACCCTCATCTTCAAGCTCTTCATCCGGCACAATCAAACGCCGCTTGAAGACTTGAATATCGGCTGTATCGGGGTTCACAATCACCGAAAAAGCCTGGGATTGCCTTTTTTCTTCAGGCAGCGTGCGCTCTAACACATCCAGCAAAGCTCCTCGCAATACCTCCACAAACTGCTCTTTAGGGATACCCCGCTGCTGAATAAACTCCTGCATCGAAGAAAACAGGCGCTGCCGCTCCTGCTGAGCTTTCTGGGCCTGCCTTGCTGATTTAGTCCGAGGCATAGACGCAAAAATTTTACTTCCTTCTAAAATTCGAGGGGCGACCTACTTCGACCCGAGTGGTTACGATAGCCTCCCACGCAATCGGTACTTCGCCTTTGGGGGTGCGGACACGAATCCCCTCCTCCTCTACTGCGCTCAAAATACCCCGTACTGGAGGTCCTTCGATCCGCCGCACCTGCACCTGCCGCCCAATATTCTGGCGGTACTGACGCCGAAGCCGCAAAGGCGAACCCACCCCAGGCGAACTTACACTAAGCCCCCAGTTTTCCGGAAGCCAATCCAGCTCCTTTAGCCGATCCCGCAAATACAGATGAATCTGGACGCACTCCTCTAAGGTAATCCCCGCGTCGGTATCGACGCGCAGGTACACTTCGGGTTCGGGGCGATTAACCCGAAGGCGCGCCTCCACCAAAAAAGCGCGGGGAAAGGCTTCCGCCAGCCACCGCTCCACCACCTCCGCCAGCTGAGCTTCCATTTCCCGTAAGGCTTCCATTTTCCACAAAGGTAGGCATTTTGGGGAAAGCGGCGGGTCTCTAAGCCTTTACCTTTATTTTACGCAAACCCCGTATCGTTGCGCCGATGCCTAACCGCAAAGTCCTGCTCGTAGACGACGAAGCCGATGTGCTGGAGATCTTAGCGTACAACCTGCGTCAAGAGGGCTATGAACCCCTGACCGCCGAAGAGGGCCAGACCGCCCTCGAGCTGGCTCGACTCCACCAGCCCAGCTTGATCCTGCTGGACATCATGATGCCGGGCATGGATGGCCTGGAAGTATGCCGCCGGCTGCGCAAACTCCCCGAAACCCGAGAAAGTCACATCATTTTCCTTACCGCTCGAACGGAAGAGTTTGCCGAGATGGCTGGCTTTGAAGCCGGAGCGGACGACTTCCTGGTCAAACCCATTCGCCCGAAAGCCCTCCTTAGCCGCCTCAAGGCCCTCTCCCGCCGAGCTGCCCCCTTGCAAAAACTTCAGTTCCCCGGTCTGGAAATCGTACCCGACGAATACGCCGTGCACAAACAAGGCCAAGTCATCCCACTCTCCAAAAAGGAGTTCGAGGTACTCTTTGTCTTGGCCAGCCGCCCCTACAAGTATTTTTCCCGAGACACCCTTTTAGACCGAGTCTGGGGAAGCGATACCTACGTTATTCCCCGTACAGTAGACGTGCACATCCGCAAACTGCGCGAAAAGATCGGCAGCGAATACATCGAAACCCTTAAAGGCGTAGGGTATCGCTTCGTGCCTGAACCCGATACGCTCAAAGCCCACTCCTGACGCCAAGCCCCCAGCCCTACCGCTTACTGCCCGGAAGCTTCAGAAGCGGCGGGCCTCTACTATCCAGACTTCACCTACGCAGACCTGACCTAAGTAAGCCTGAAGCGAATCACCCGGGGCTACAGGCCCCACGCCCGGTGGGGTGCCCGTAAAGAGTACATCGCCCGGCTCCCAACTAAAGTATCGCGCAGCCTCCCATAAAAGCCGCGGCAAAGGAAAAAGCATGTCCTGTGCTCGCCCTTCCTGTAAGAGCTGCGAACCTCGATACAAGCGGAAAGGCTGACTTTGCCAGTCTGGCTCCATGGGCAGCCACGCGCCCCACCAGGCAGAGCCATCAAAAGCTTTGGCCATTTCCCAGGGCAGACCTTGAGCCTTGAGCCGCGCCTGCAAATCCCGGGCCGTGAAGTCTATGCCCACCGTCACCGCATCACAGAAAGCCAGGGCCTCTTCCATCGAACGGGGCCGACCCACACGGCTAATCCGAAACACCAGTTCCGCCTCATACTCCAGTCGCTCAGAAAAAGACGGATAGGAAATCTCTCCGGAAGCCGCCCACGCCGTAGGGGGCTTGAGAAAAAAAACAGGGTGGGGTGGAGGATCGGCGCCCATCTCCTGCGCATGCAAAACGTAGTTGCGTGCCACGCAAACGATCTTCATACCTCAGGCGCGCATGACCAGCTCTTGTCCCGCGGTAATCAGTTCACGCGCCCGCTGCGCTGTCTGGGCTTCGGTGTAGATACGCAAAATAGGCTCCGTACCCGAAGCCCGAAACATTATCGCCTCGCCCCCGCTCAGCAAGAGCTTGTACCCATCGGTGGCATCTATCCGCTCTACAGCACGCCCCGCCAAAGACGTCGGCGGCGCCTCGCTAAGAAGGCGCAGAATGGCGGCCTTGCGCTCTTCTGCTACCGGCCAGTCCAGCCGATCCACCGCAAAAGGCCCCACCACCTCATAAATCTCCCCTATCAGCGTGTCAAGCGACTTGCCCGTCTGACGAAGCATCTCCAGAATCAGCAAAGCAACAAAAATCCCATCGCGCTCAGGCAAGTGAGAAGGCAGCGCAATACCCCCGGACTCTTCGGCCCCAATGAGGGTGTCTGGGACCTCTTGCATGCGCTGCGCAATGTACTTAAAGCCGACCGGCGTGATTTCGACCGGCAGGCCCATTTGCCTTGCATACTCCCCCACCCGCACAGCACAACTCAGGCTTAGGATGACCCGCCCCCTTTCCCCCCGGTATCGAAGCAGGTAATGCAACACCAACAAAATCAGGTGATGGGCATCGATATAGCGTCCGCTCGAACCCAGCATGCCAATCCGATCCGCATCACCATCCAGCACGAAACCAAAGTCAAGGCCGTTTTCCTGCACAAAACGCGCAAAGTCGCCCAAGTTTTTAGGCACAGGTTCTGGATTTACTCCACCAAAGCTGGGATTGTATTCGCAGCGGAAGCGGTGGAGGCTGGGCAAGAGCCGCGGAAAAATCCGTTGTCCCGCCCCATACAGGGCATCGAACCCGATGCGGTAAGGGAGGGCGGCCAGCGCCTTAAGGTCAAAGCGACTCTTGATGTAGTTGGCGTACAAGGCCTCCATGTCGTACATCTCGATCTGTCGGCGCTCCAGGAAGGTTTCCCAAGCCTCGGGTACTGCAACAGGGTGGTCAGGAATGCGGGCTTCGATGGCTTGGAGCATAGCGACTGGAGCCGGCCCCCCATAAGGCGCTTTGAGTTTATAGCCTAGGTACTCTGGCGGGTTATGCGAAGCCGTAAGAACAATACCCAAGTGGCATTGATGCTGCACCGTAGCCAAGGAGACCATGGGCGTCGTGGCAAAAGAAGGGCTGAGGTAGACTTTCACGCCGCGGTGGGCCAGCTGCTGAGCGGCGGCCGCCGCAAACCGCCCTGCTAAGAAGCGACAGTCATACCCTATCATCACTTTAGGCTGAGGATACTGCTCCAAGAGCCAGCGCGCCGTACCCTCGACGATGCGGCTGAGGTTTGCAAAAGTGAAGTCCTGCGCGATTACGGCCCTCCACCCATCTGTACCAAAACGAATGACCGCCATAGCGCAAAAGTACACTCAAAAAGCAGGCGCTATCGAACGGTATAGCCGATCGATGTCTTCCAGAAGGCGGGCTGCCCCATAACGCCGACGAATATGCGGTTGGGCGGCCTGCGCTTGAGCTCGAGCTTGGGGCAAAGCCTCGAGGAAAGCCTGCAGACTCCGCTCTAAGGGTTCTGCGAGCAAGGTTCCCCAGCGTCCGTTTTCCAGCAGGTCGGGCACGCCTCCTACCGGGGTAGCGGCCACTGGCACTCCGCACGCCAGCGCCTCAATAAGGGTGACGGGGGTGCCCTCGTTGTCCGAAGTAAGCACCACCGCATCGAGGGCCCGCAGCACAGAAGCCATATCCCACTGCAGGCCAGCCCATATGAGGGCTTTTTCGAGGTTCAGAGCTCGGGCTAAAGCCTCCAGGCCAGGTCTTTCGGGGCCTTCCCCAACCAGCACCAGCCGAGCCGGCACTCCGGCCGCTTTTACGTGGGCGAAAGCCTTCAAGAGCCTGTCTACCCGCTTGATAGGCACCATCCGCCCAATCCACCCCACCAGCAGTGAGCCTTCTTCTGGGCCTTGCCAGGCAGCCCGAAAGGCGGCGACCTTTTTGGGGTCGTACTGATCCAAGCGCTGCAGTTCAAATCCTAAAGGGATCACCACGACTTTTTCTGGCGGCGCTATGCGGAAGCGCTCGACCAGGTCCCGCTTTTGGCGCTCGCTAATCGCGACAATGCGGTGGGTGAGACGAGCCAGCCACGCCTCAATTTGCCGATAGGCCCACGACCGCCAAGGCGAAAAATATCCCTCGAAAGAATGCCCATGGTAGGTATGAATGCGTACGGGAACGCCGGCCAGCCAGGCCGCCAGCCGGCCCAGAGCCCCCGCTTTTGCCGTGTGGGTATGTACAATGTGAGGGCGTTTTTGCCGCATCACCCTCCACAAGTACCAAAGAGCTCGCAAGTCTTTATACCAAGTAGGCTCCCGCTCCAAAAAAGGCACATAAGTCACCGGCACGCCATACGCTTCGATCCAAGCCACGGCGCGCGCTTCTCCTGCCGGCTCCTGCCCCGCCAGTAGCCAGCTTTCATAGCGGGTGGGGTCCAAGTCGCGCGTAAGGAGAAGCGCCTGGTGCGCTGGCCCGCCCACATTGAGCCGACTGATAAGGCGCAGAACGCGTACTTTTGTCATGCGGCCAAAAGTAAAATGCAGCGATGGTGGTTTCTCGCAGGGCTATGCGCCATAGCCTTCTCACAGGAGCAAGACTCGGTCTGGCTGCCTAATCCTCGTACGGCCCTGTGGCTCAGTGCGCTTTTGCCTGGGGCCGGCCAAATCTATAATCGAGCTTATTGGAAGGCCCCCCTGGTATGGGGCGCTCTGGGCCTGACCGGTGCCCTGGCTTACGCTAACCACCAGCGCTACCTCTACTACCGCAGCGCTTACCGAGAAGCCCTAACGCAAGGCTCCTCTTCCTTGCCGCCAGAAAACCTCCGCTTTCTGCGAGAGAGCTACCGAAAAGACCGCGACGTGTTTGTGCTGGCCTTCCTCGTGGTGTACGGCCTACAAGCTGGGGAAGCTTACGCCGATGCCCATCTGAAAGGCTTCCACCTTTATGCAGGACCGGCCCCTGGCGGGCTCCTCCTGCTGGTACAATGGTAAAAAAAGCGCTTGCTGTCCTGGCCCTCTTGACCCATCCTGCCCTTCTCGAAGCTGCCTGGCTTTCCTACTGGAGCCGATGGCAAGGCCCCTGGCTCATAGCGGCCTGGGGCCTCTTAGTGGGCGTAGGGGGGCTGCTGTACTTCTGGCTTCACTCCACCCCACAAGACCTCCTTATCGTGTTGGGTTCCGTGCGCCGATTCCTGCTCTTGTGGAACCTCCTCGTGATCGCTGGCCTGTGGGCCGCCACAGCTGAACTGGTACTCCACTTCTGGCTGGGTTTTTTGCTGTGGGCCGCCTTTTGCGCTTTTCTCTTGCATTGGGCATGGGAGTACTCCTTTCATGCCTACGGATGGGCTGCCCTGACAGGGTTCTACGCTTGGTATGCTCCTGATTATCCTGCCGGCTCTCTGTTATTAGCGGGCCTGACGGTGGCCGTGGGAGCGCTCCGACTTTATCAGGGGGCCCATTCCCGAACTGAAGTAGGACGCGGACTTTTCTTTGGGTTTGTTAGCGGGGGCTTGTACTCCCTTCTTTTCACTTAGGCGCCCGCCACAACCATACCCCCGTCACCGCCGTAAAAAGAAGATTCGGCAGCCAGACTCCTACCCAAGCTATCCCGCTACCACCTGCGAAAGTACTCTTGGCCATCGCCAGCAGAAACACATACACGAAGGCCAGCACCAGCCCCAGCCCAATCTGCCAAGCTACGCCACCTCGTCGTTTGCGCGAAGCCGAAGCAAAACCCAGCGCCGTCAAAATCACCGACGCAAACGGAATCGCCACCCGCTCATGCAGCTCGACTTCCAATAAGCTCGCAATATCGCCTCCTACATACCGCTGGCGTTGGTATTCTTTCCAGAGTTCTGGCAAGGTCATGGTGCGCGTGTACAGCTCTGAACGAATGATGTCCTCCGGTGAAAGGGGCAGCACCGTATCGAGCTGAGGCATATACCGAGGAGGACGGTCCGGCTCAAAGCACCACACCCGCACAAACCTCCAGGCCTTCTGCGGGGCCAGCCATTGCACTTCCTCCGCCACATACCGTTGCGTTAGTAACTTACCCGCATACCGCTCGATCACCGCCCAAAACCCCACTTTGTCGAACTTATCAAAAGCCCGCACAAAAAAATAACCGTCTACCGTTAGCTTGACATGCACCTGTCTCTGGTCAAAGTACACTCGATTCTTGATGTATTTGTACTCAAACTCCTCAATGCGGCGCACATTACGCGGGACGACAAAAAACTGTAGCAGAGCACTGACCAAGCTAAAAAAAGTCGCTATCAGGAGGTATGGCCGCAAAATCCGCCAAAAGCTCACGCCATTGGCCAGCAAAGCTACAATCTCTGACCGTTGCGCCCACCGAGCCGTGAAAAACAGAACTGACAAAAAAATCATGAGGGGTGAGAGTAGATTGGCATAAAAAGGGATGAAGTTCTGGTAGTAGCGAAACAAGGCCGAAAAGGGCACCTTTCGCTCGACAAAGTCATCTATTTTTTCGGCTACGTCGATTGCGACCAGGACCACTACGAGAAGGGCCAGACTACCCAAGAAGCTCACCAGAAAGGCACGCAAGACGTAGCGATCGAAGCGCTTCATGTTTGTTGGGCCAAGGAGCGCAGCTCTTGGAGTTTCAGCAGGGCCTCGATAGGGGTGAGGGTTTGAGGGTCCAGTTCGAGAAGGCGACGGCGCAGAGCCCCTTCGGTATCGGCTGGCAGTGAAAACAGGGTAGGGTCCGAACCGGGCAGGAAGGGTTCTTGTTTTTCGAAGTGGCGCAAGAGGGCACGGGCTCTTTCTATCACGGCGGGGGGCAGGCCGGCCATTTCCGCCACAGCGAGGCCAAAGCTACGCCGCATAGCGCCTCTTCGCACTTCGTGCAGGAAGATCAGCTTGTCAGCGCGCTGCTCTACCGCCAGATGGTAGTTGGCTAAAGCGGGGAGTGCTTTCTCCAGCTCGGTTAGCTCGTGGTAATGGGTGGCAAAAAGCACCCAAGGGCGACAGTGTCGGTTTTGGTGCAGGTACTCCAGCACGGCCCAAGCGATAGCGAGCCCATCGTAGGTGCTGGTGCCGCGCCCAATCTCGTCCAAAATCACAAAGCTGCGTTCGGTGGCCTGCTGCAAGATGCGTGCCGTCTCCTGCATCTCCACCAAGAAGGTGCTTTGACCCGCCGCAAGGTTATCCGAAGCGCCTATCCGACTAAAAATCTGATCCACTGGGCAAATCTCGGCCTCTTCGGCGGGCACAAAACTGCCTATCTGGGCCAGCAGGAGGATGAGGGCATTCTGACGCAGGAAAGCGGACTTACCGGCCATGTTGGGCCCCGTCAACAGGATAATGCGCTGCGAGGGCATCAGGAGGAGGGAGTTGGGCTGGTAAGGCTGATGAGGCGGCAGAAACCGCTCAATGACAGGATGGCGCCCATTCTTGATGAAGAGGCGGGGTTCAGGGGTGAAGCGCGGCCGCACGTAGTGGTACTGCCGAGCCACCGTAGCCAGAGCCAGGTGCACATCTACTTCGGCGGCCCACCGGGCAGAGACCTGGAGCGGCCCCACAAACTTACGCAAGCCTTCCACCAGCTCCTGGTAACAAGCCTCTTCTCGGTCGCGAATGGTTTCTTCGGCGGTGGCGATTTCGAGGTTGAGCTGGTCTAAGGCGTCGGTGCTGTAGCGGGCCCCTCCCTGGGCCAGCTGCTGTCGCAACCGATAATGAGGCGGTACTTTGCTGGCCTGCGCCGCCGTAACCTGAATCACATACCCCAGTTGACGGTTGAGCGCGATTTTGAGGGAAGGGATGCCGGTACGGGCGCGTTCCTCCGCCTCGAGCCGCTGGATTTCCTCCTGAGCGTGCTGCAAGAGGTACCGAGCCCGGTCAAGCTTCTCGTCTACCCCCTCTCGGATAACCTGTCCTTCTCCGGGCTTCTCCCCGATGTAGGGCGGCTGGGGCGTGAGAAGAAGGTACTTTTGCAGGCGGTGGTGCACCTCTTGGAGGGCCGAACGCGCCTCTTCCGACAGGGGCGGGTAATCGACCGGCAAGGAGCCAGCCAACCCCTGACAGGCCTCTACAGCCCAATAGAGCTGAGCCAAGTCGCGAGGCGTGGCCTTACCAGCGGCCAGTCGCGCCACCCGCCGCTCCAAGTCGCTTATCTGGCGCAGAAGCTTTTCCCATTCCGATTTCCCTTCCAAGTGGTTATAGAACACCTCTACTTGATCAAGCCGTTTTTCGATTTCGGCCACCTCCCGAAGGGGAAAGCTCAACCGAGCCCGCAAAAGCCGCAGCCCCATCGGCGTAACCGTGGCCCGTAAAACATCCAAGAGACTCTTGCCCTCCGGATGCAAAGGGGCCAAGACTTCGAGGTTACGTAGCGTATCGGGGTCCAGGAAAAACCCCTTGCCTACCGGTAGCGGCCGAGGAAAACTAAGGTGCGCCCATCCCCCACCCCGCAGACTGCGTAGATGTTGGAGAAAAGCCGCCACGACCGCTTGTACGGGAACCGGTTGTTGTAGCAGCACCGGAGGCAGCGCATAGCCATACACCTCTTCGAAAGCGCCTTTCAGCCCTTCTTTATCGAAGTACAGTTCGGGGAGGGCTTCCACACGCGAGCTACCGCCGTAGAGTTGACTCCAGAGGCTCTCCTGCCCTGGGTACACCAACCCCTCCACCGGCTGAAACGCGGCCAGGATCGACTCCACCTGGTTCAAAGCCCCCGCATAGTAAAGCACCCGTCCACTGCCGGTCACATCCGCCAGCAGCACCACCCCCTCCGTAGACGAATAAGCCCAAAACACCGCCAGGTAGAGTGCCACCTCTTCAGTGCCCCAATACACCCCCGACGACACAACTTCCCTCACTTCTCGCCGCACTACCTTTTTAGCCTTCTTCGGGTCCTCGACCTGGTCACAGATGGCGACCCGATAGCCCGCTTCCAAGAGCTTGGGCAGGTACGTATCGAGGGCCCTCACCGGAAAGCCCGCCAAAGGAACATCCCCTGCCTTGCCGTTATTGCGAGATGTGAGGGTAATGCCTAATACACCTGAGACGATACGCGCATCTTCCTCAAAGGTCTCGTAAAAATCCCCTATCTGAAAAAGCAGAATCGCACCTGGATGTTTGGCTTTGAGCGCGTAGTACTGCTCCATCAGGGCGGTCGTCTCAGACATAGGGCATCTCCTTAAGGAGGGCTTCCATGAGCCGTTTGACCTGCTGAGCCTCCGCTTGAAGCTGGAACCACCTTTCCCGGGGCTTCGGACTCAGATCCGCATAAGCCAGCCGGGGAAAGTACAGCGAAGCATGCAAGCTAAACTTAGGAATGCGCGTGAGCCGGATCGGCAGATTTAGGATGGGGTTTTTCATGAGCGGCCGCACATACGCCGGCTGAAACCGCTTGACCCACCTCAGCATCCAACTTGGCACATAAAAATCTTTTCCCCACTCCTCGGCTCCTCGGTGCACCGTGACCAAGATAGGGGCTTCAGCCGCCAGCGCCAGCTCAATAAACTTCGGGGATCGAAAGGGCCGGATCTCATACACATCCCCCACAATGCAGTTATCGCCCTCAGGAAAGAGAGCCACATCGGTTACAGGTCCCTCTTTGAAGGCCGCAATCACCTTGGCAAAGACGGGGGGTTCTGCACTCTGAAAAACTTGTTTCAGTATCCAGCGGCTTAGGGCTACTCGGTAAAGGCCTCGATGGAAGACGCCCAGGGCCTTGCGATGGTGGCCGCCTTCCTGCAAGGCCACCCGCAAAAGTGCTAAGATAGCGGGTATCCACCCCAGTGTGCCGGCATGGCTAATCGCATGTACCAGCTTGGGGTACCGACTTAGGATTTCCCGCAAGGGAGGCTGACTCTTCACGATAATCTCGTCAAATAAAAGCGGATACACCCACTTTAGCCGCCTGTACAGCACCGGCAGCTCCAAGGCCACCCCTATGCCTTGCATACGCAAAAGGTACGACTTAAATAACTACACTGGGGGTTTGCTCCCCCAGTGTATACAAACCTGTACAGGAGTGTATTTACTCCTTTACAGGGGCGGCGGAGGCTTGTTGGGCGGCTCGCTGGCTCAGGCCGTCGCGCAAGGCTACGTATCCATCGGCTTCAGGTTCCAGCGCCGCGGCTTGGCTGTAAGCTTGCCAGGCGTACCCATACAAGCCGTGCTGTTCATAGAAAGCCCCTAAGAGCGCTTGACCCAGAGCGGATTGGAGGTCTACGCTCCTACGTAAGGCTTCTTCTTCTTTTTTGAGGGCAGCGGCCCGGTCGGGCGACAGTACCCGGAAGCACGTATTATTGGAATGAAGGCTGGCATAGCGCCGGGTGCTGATGCGCCAGTAGTAGCAAGGTCCGGGCTTCAACTTAGCCCCGAGCGCCACCTCGGCGCTGGTTTGATCGGCAGGTACTTCTTGGGTGTGGATTACGTTTCCGGCTTCATCCAGCACTTCGAGGATGTACCCTTCTGAACCTGGCACACGGTCCCAACTGAAGACGACCTTTTCAGGATAGAACGCGCTTTGGGCTGGGGTGCGAGGGGCGGGTGCCATGGTAGAACGCGTGACAGCCCCTAAGGTGCGACCGGAGGCCCGCCCTGCGCCTGAAGCAATCGCTTGGTTGAGCACATAGCCCGTGTACCGCGCCGCATACGGGTTGTCTTCTCCGCTGGCGCGCTGGCTGAGGAGCTGACCCAGAACGTAGGTGCCAGGCTGCCGAAGCTCTCGCGTTTTATTGCCAGCGAAAACCAAGGCCGCATAAGACTGAGGCCCTAATTTGATTTTCTGCTGTTCCGAGAGCTTCATACCCGCCGAAGCCCGTACCCAGGCTCCACCGGCCTGTTCTACTTGCACATCGCCGCGCGTGGCCAGCACCGTAACAGACTGCGCATACCCGCTCAGCGAAAAAGCCCCTATCAGGGCTACCGAAACTTGCCACAGAGATCGCATGCGGAGGATATTTGCAAATAGTATGCCAAACCTATTTTCGGCGGCGCCAGAGTTCCACTTCCCCCCCAATCAAAACCCCGGCAAAGAAACTCACCCACGGTACCCAATACCCCATCACCGTAAGCGTTATTAGGCCCTTTGCGGCCCCTACCCACGTTAGGGCCTGCAGGCCCCGAATCAGCAGCCCTCGCCACGGGGGACTCTTCACCCCTCGCACAAGCCAGCTCAGAAGCCCATACCAAACCCCTAAGGCGGTTAGCACCCATGCTTCGGGCACCAGGATAAAGCGCCAACGCTGCAAAAGCATCGAAGTAATGTTGGCGTGGACCACGACACCGTACATATCGGGGAAGCGCCGCTCCGTAAAAGCCGCGCTAAACGGCGAGAAAAAAATATCCTCCATACTCTGTCGCAAGGGGTCAGCCAGTCCCAAGAAAATGATCTTGTCTCGCAGCCAGCTTACCGAGAGGCTATCTCGCAGCACCTCTTCCCCATTCAGGTAGTAAAAGTGCTCTAAGTTGCCGCGAAACCGGATGGGGAGGGGACCGGCCCAGGCAGGCAGTTCTGCGCGCAAGTGCGGATCGCGCGCCAAAGCGGCCGCCAAAGCCAGAGACCAATGGGTATCTCGTCCTACGACTGTGTAAGGCAAGCATTCGCGCACGACACGCACGGAATCGTGCGCCAGCAGGTTAGCAAAAGCTTCCATGCCCGTACACCCGACAAAACGGTTTAGGCTTTTGCGCAGAGGGGGTGCATGGATAAGGGGATAACGCAAATCCAAGCTACACGCCAGCGCAATAGGCACGAGGTTTGCGGTGCGACACAACGCAAGGGACCAGGCACTATCCTGCTGTGAATCCCGCTGAAAAGGGAAGACCGCGTCAATCCCGATAAAAGCGGGGCTGGCGGCGCCTATCCGTTCCAATAGGACCGCCAAACGAGCCCGATCCATTTTGCCGATGTCCACGATGACGATTTGGGTATCGGGGGCCACAGCAGGCCACTGCCTATAAGCCCAATCGCGCAAGTCCCACACTTCGGTGAAGGGCTTCAGGAAATAGCTGGCTGTCCACCCCCCTCCTACCACGAGTAGTAAGCGAAAACTACCCCACAAAACCGACTCGAGCGTCACTGGAGGGCTTGTTTGTAGCGGCGCAGGGTCTCCGCTATGCCCAAGTACAAGGCGTCCGCGATGAGGGCATGTCCGATAGACACCTCTGCCAAGTTAGGGAGGTTTAGGCGCAAGTAGCGGAGGTTATGGAGGCTCAAGTCGTGGCCTGCATGAAGGCGCAGGCCGAGTTCAGCGGCGCGCTGGGCGGCCGTTCGATAGGGAGTGATGGCTTCTTCAGGGTTGTGCGGAAAGTGGTGGGCGTAGGGGCCAGTATAGAGTTCCACACAGTCGGCGCCGAGGGCTGCGGCACCCTCCACCAGCTCAGGAATAGGGTCGACAAAGAGGCTGACGCGCACCCCCCATTCTTTGAGCTGGGCCAGGATGGGCCGCAAGAAATCGGCTTGAGCGAGGGTATCCCAGCCGCGGTCAGACGTACGCGCCTCGGGCGGATCAGGCACCAAGGTCACTTGCGCTGGCCGCACTTGCTGGATTAGCGCCAAAAAATCCGACGAAGGGAACCCTTCTACGTTGAGTTCGATGCCTAAGGCATCACGCAGCGCCAGGACGTCGGCTTTGCGGATATGCCGTTCATCGGGGCGAGGGTGTACGGTGATGCCGTCCGCTCCGAGCCGCTCACAAGTAAGGGCGAAAGCCACTACATCGGGGATATTTCCTCCCCGCGAGTTTCGCAGTAGAGCGACTTTGTTGACATTGACGCTAAGGCGGGTCATTCAGGCACGTCGGTAAAGTCCAGCGGATAATCCAGCACGACTTTCCAGGGGAGGCCAGCGGCAGGCAGCCGTTCCAATAGCGGATCCGGATCCAGCTGCTCTACATTCCATACCCCCGGGCGTTTCCACAGGCCCGAGACCATGAGCTCGGCCGCTACAGCGGGAGGCACGCCTGCCGTATAGGCTACCGCTTGCGCTCCACAATCTTGATACGCCCACTCATGCCGAATGTTGGTGTAGAGGTAAGCCGTACGAGGTTCGCCCCGATACACTCCTCGCAGTTGGACGCCAATCGAGACCCACCCTTTGTAGTCTGGAGCCAGGGAAGCAGGATCCGGAAGGAGCTTCTGCAAAAACTTGATAGGCACCACAGGATGGCCTTCGTAATCTACGGGATCAATGCGTGTGAGGCCTGCATTTACGAAAGCACGAAGGTGCATAAGGTAGTTTTCACTGAAAGTCATCCAGAATCGAGCTCTGCGAAGGGTTGGGAAGTGCTTGACCAAGGATTCCAGCTCTTCGTGAAAAATGAGGTAGGCTTTTCGCACGCCAATCTCGGGGAAACGCACATCCCGAGAGATCGAAAGGGCGGGGACTTCGATGAGCTGCCCGTTTTCGTAGTAGCGGCCCGGCTGGGTGATTTCACGCAGGTTGATTTCCAGGTTGAAGTTGGTAGCGAAAGGGCGGCCGTGGTCGCCGGCGTTACAGTCTACAATGTCGAGGTAGTGAATCTCGTCAAAGAGGTGCTTTGCGGCGTAAGCCACAAAAGCGTTGGTTACGCCCGGGTCGAAACCTATGCCCAATACCGCCATGAGGCCGGCTTGCTGGTATTTCTCCTGGTAGGCCCATTGGTAGCGGTATTCGTAAAGGGGCACATCTGGCGGCTCGTACGAAGCCGTATCCAGGTAATCCACGCCTGCTTCGAGACACGCGTCCATCAAGGGCAGGTCTTGGTAAGGCAATGCTAAGTTGAGGAGGAGAGCGGGCCGGTGTTTTTTGAGCAGGGCCACGGTTTCGCTGACTCGGTCTGCATCGAGCACTTCAGGAATAATGCGGGCCTGGGGATGTTTCTGCGCCAGGGCTTGACACTTGGAGAGGGTGCGACTGGCTACGACGATTTCGGGGAAGAGGTCGGGTCGGCGCGCTAACTTGCATACAGTCACCTGGGCTACCGCTCCAGCCCCTACCACCATCACTTTGGGCATGCCGCAAAGGTACAAAACCCTTGGCCTCTCCGGCTTGCGTAGCTCACGAAAGCCGTATCTTTGCTGGTATGGCTACCTGGCGAAATTGGCTTAAAAGCCTCCTCCCTTGGACACGCCAAGAGGAGGCCCAACCGTCTACTTCTTCTAATCCAACTCTCTTAGGGAGGCCTGCTGCGGCAGCGCCTCCGACTCCTCCGGCGATACCCCACCTATCCGAACCCATTCGGCTGGTCCCCCTCAAGGAGTGGACGGTGCGCTTCATCTCGCCTTACGCCTGGGATCGCGCGGTGATTCGGATCCTTCCCCTCCTCCGAGAGGAGCGTATACCCCTTCCCGAAGTCCTTAGCCCTACCCCTACTACCTACCTCCCCCCTAAGCTAGCCCAAAACCTCCTCCTGGCCCTTCAAGAAATGTATGGAATAGTGCCTCCGGCTGTGGTGCTCAACGGAGAGTTCGCCTCTACCTACTAACTCTAATGCCTATGGTAGAGACAACGGTTCAGTTTGTGCCGAAAGTGGAGCGAGGCACCACCGTTTTGGGTCAGGAGCCGCATGTAGTACACTGCCACTATTACAACCACTTCCTCCAAACCAGCATAGAAGACGCCGCCGCCCTCTACCCTGTAGAAGAGGTGCTGGTTTGGACAGCCCAAGAAATCGCTCATAGCCTTTTTCGGGCCCTCTTTGCTGAAAAAGGCCTGAGGGAAGTCGCCCTACGCAAGCGGATAGTAGAAGAGACCTTTCGCACGTGCGGGTATGGCATTGTCCACCTGAATAGCGTCAATGTGGAGGGTGGTGAAATCCACACGCCCTATGAGCATTACGCCTACACGTATGCGGCGACCTTTCCGCCCCGTCCCAAGGGCAAGCGAGGAGTGGCTTACTTTGCACAAGGGTACTTAGCGGGGGCATTGGAAGCTATCTATGATCTACCCTTGGGGAGCGTAGGCAGCGAACAGACGGCCTGTCTCACCCAAGGAGATGAGGAAGTGCGGTGGCGGTTTTTCCGCTTAGACAAACCGCTGCCGCTGCGCCCCTCACCCAACGAAGGAGCCTTCGAAGAAGGAACGCTCTACCAGCCCGCAGGTACCCGCGTGCCTATGGCCCAGATTCGCGATGCCGTCCTGGGCCTCCCCCTGACCCCAGACCCCGAAACAGGGCTTATTGAAGCTTTTGGGGTGGTGCTGACCCGCTTGCCAGGTAACTATTACACCCTGATCTCTGAACGGCACTTGGCCCGCATGGAAAAGGCCTTCGGACCGGAGGTCCGGTCGATCGTACTGGACATGCTAATAGAATCGGGCCATGTGTGCGCCTTCAACACCTTAGGCGGCATCATGCAAAGTCCAGAATGGGATGCCGTAGTGCGGCCCTACCTCGACACGCCTGAAGACTGGATTTATGGGATCTCTGCGGTGCTGCCGGGCATTGGCTGGGGCATGGTGCAGTGCCTGAAGCCCCCTACGCCCGAAAACTGCGAAGTCACCCTCACCAACTGGTACGAAACCACCGCGTTAGCTGCCCTCCCATCCGGCGAACGTACCTTAGATCACTCTCCTTTTGCCCGGGGGCTTTTTGCTGGGATTATGGCGCTGATCTACAAGGCCCGCATCCCTGAACAGCGCCTCACCTTCGACGGGCAGCTCTACCGAAGCCTCTTTGGGGAAGGGCGCGCCTACCAAGGCGAGTTTGTACGCAGCCGTCTGCGAGGCGAAGGAGCCGATGTGGTCCACCTCCACGGATAAGGGAGAGCCTACCCACCCTTTTCCTATTCAGCAACTGCAGGTTTGCGCTTGGCGGATCAAGTACTACCTGGAGCTTCCTGGGCCGCTTTCGGCGGAAGGATGGCAGGCGCTGCGGCGGCATTGGCCAGGCAGCCAGCTTGAAAGCGTACCCCTCGCCAATGGAGAAATACTGTACCGGCTTTCCTTGCCTGAAAGAAAAGGGGTGCTAAGCGGCAGCAGCGCAGCCCGGGGGATTTATGCGGTACTTGCGCGACCAGAAGCGCAAAAGCTGCTTACGGAAGTGGTGAGTGCGCTGGCTTCTCAAGCAGGCGCCTCTCTCTGAAAGAGCCCAAATGCCCCGGCTATCTCCTCCAACAGTGCCCAGAAAGGCTCCCCTTTTTCAAGGCGAGTGAGAAGGTGGTGTCGGAGTTGGCCTTGGGGGGTGCGCTGAAGCCACTGTTCTAAGGCCTCTTGCCAGTAACGCAGTAGCCAATAGCGGGCTTGTTCTTGCCGGAGGGTGGTTTGTTGGGCCGGAGTAGGCTGGTGCGCCCAGAGCTTTTCCCATAGGAGCGGGAGGCCTTCGCCGGTTAGGGCGGAAACCGGCACAACGAAGGGCTTGCCCCCTCGCAGGAGTTGGAGGGCCGTCTCTAACTGAAAGAGGAGTCGGTTTAAGTCTGCAGCGGCTAAGGTGTCGACTTTATTGAGCGCTATACCGTCTAAAGCTTCCATGAGGCCACGCTTGAGGCCCTGGAGTTCGTCACCGCCATGGGGCAGCGCCACATACAAGAGGAAGTCGCAGGCGTAGCGCAGCTCAATCTCGCTTTGGCCGGTTCCTACGCTTTCCACGAAGATCCACGTGAAGCCGGCGGCTTCACAGAGGGTGAGGGCTTCATAGAGGCGGGGGTGGAGGCCGCCGAGGTGCCCACCCGAAGCAAACGTCCGCAGAAAGGCGCGGGGGTGAGCCGCCAAACGCCGCATACGGGTTTGGTCCGCCAAAAGGCTTCCTCCACTGCGCCAACTGCTGGGGTCTACGGTGAGGATAGCCAGATGGGCATCCGGAAAGCGCTCCAGCAGGTAGGCCCCTAAGGCATCGATGAGGGTGCTTTTCCCTGCGCCAGGAGCGCCTGTAAACCCAATGCGATAGGCGGTCAGAGGCGCTGTACCGACGGCCCGAAGGAGCGCCACACGCTGGGGTAGGTCTTCCCAACGTAGGCTTTCAGCCAAAGAAAGGGCCTGGGCAAGGCCTACGCGGTCCCGAGCCCGCACCTTCTCCGCTAAGGCCGATATCCGCGTTTCCATGCACGGTATTCGTTGGCGCTTTCTCCGTAAGCGAAATAGTCAAGCAGACCTATAGCCTCGAGGACACGCATTTTGTCTGGCCAGGGTTCACCCGAAGCGTCAAAGCCAAAGAAGGCGTAGGCGGCCGCAAGGGCTTTGAAATAGCCTCGCAAGCTACCTGCTATGAGCAGAGAAAGAGGCGGGGTATCTGGGGCCGTGACCCAAGCTTCTATGGTGTGGCGGGCCAGGGTGCTGGCCTGCCGTAGTAGGTAACCGGTTTGGGAAGTGTCGTAGCGGGCGGCATGAGAAAGGGCCTCGTAGGCCGCCATAAGCGAAGCCGCCTCAGCCGAGCGATCCGCCAAAGGATGAAAGAGCGCCGCTATTCGAGCACTGTCTACCCCCACATACCGGCGAAGGGTACGCAAAAGCTCCGGCAAAGAATCACTTTGTTGGAGGTACAGTTGCGTCACCTCTCGAAAAAAGCGATCGTTCCATTCGATGTGGTGTACCTCTTCCATGACTTGTCGAAGGCGAGGCAACCATTCACGATGGGAGGTATCCCGAACCAGCGGAAAGAGCCGGCGGTGCAACTCCTCGTAAGGCAGCGGAGGCTGCGCGGCAAGTAGGCCTATCAGGCCCCCCAGTAGCCGCCACACCCGCCAAAGATACGTCCTTCAATCCGCCGCAAGGAGGTATATTTAGGACATGCGACCCCGATGGGAGGTCTCCTTCGCCGACACAGAGAAACGCGCCATTCTCAACGCTTACCGCCGTCTTTTGCGGGCTTGCGGCGATTTTTTAGACAAAAACGGCCGCACCGAACTGCGTAGGGCTTTTCGGTTTGCGTTGGAACAGCATGGGGAAGCCCGCCGCCGCACCGGTGAACCGTACATCTTGCATCCCCTTGCCGTGGCCCTTATCTTAGTCAAGGAGATCGGCCTGAAAGACCTCTCAGCCGTCATCGCCGCCCTCCTGCATGATGTAATAGAAGACACCGACACCCCCTTGGAAAGCATTCAAGCGCAGTTTGGGCCGGCGGTAGCCCGCTTAGTCGAAGCCCTGACCAAAATCACCCGCGTGCAAAGCCCCACCGACTCCGTGCAAGCCGAGACCTTCCGAAAGATCCTGCTCACGATGGCCGACGATATTCGAGTGGCCTTAGTCAAGCTGGCGGACCGGCTCCACAACCTACGCACCTTGACGGGCCTCAAGCCCGAAAAACAAGCCAAAATCTTAGCTGAGACCGAATACATTTACGTGCCCATCGCCCATCGCTTAGGCCTCTACCCTATAAAAACCGAAATGGAGGACCTCATCCTGAAGTTCCGACATCCGGAGGTTTACGCAGCGTTGGAAGCCAAGCTCCAAGCCACCGCCCGTGAGCGGGAAAGGTACATCCAACGATTCCTTGAGCCCTTGGAAGCGCGCCTGAAAGCAGAACTGGGCCTCCCCTACCGCATAGAAAGCCGCATAAAGGGTCTGAGCTCCATCTACCAGAAAATGCAGCGGCAGGGTGTGCCCTTCGAGGAGGTATACGACATCTTCGCCATACGGATCATCATAGACTCCCCCCCTGCCACCGAAAAAGCCGATTGCTGGCGAGTGTACTCCATCGTAACGAGCCTGTACCGCCCTAACCTCAACCGCCTGCGCGATTGGATCTCCCAGCCCAAGGCCACCGGCTATGAGGCTCTGCACATCACCGTGATGGGCCCGGAAGGCAAATGGGTAGAAGTGCAGATTCGCTCGCGACGCATGCACGAAATGGCCGAGTACGGCCTGGTAGCCCACTGGCGCTACAAAGAACAGCAAAACGGACGCCCTTCTTCTTACGACGAAGCGCTGGATCGGTGGCTCCAGCGCATCCGCAGCCTCCTCGAAAACGCCGATCTCTCCAGCGTCGAACTCCTGAGCGAACTCCATCCAGACCTGGCCCACGAGGAAGTGTATGTCTTTACCCCCAAGGGTGATCTCAAGGTCCTCCCCGCAGGGGCTACCGCCTTGGATTTTGCCTACGAGATACACTCGGAGATTGGGCGGCATGCTATCGCCGCTAAAGTCAACGGCCGCCCCGTATTACTGAACTATGTGCTTCAAAACGCCGACCAAGTCGAAATCCTCACCAGCGACCGAGCCGAACCCACAGAAGAACAGCTCAGCTTTGTCAAGACAGGCCGAGCCCGCCTCAAAATCCGCGAATACCTCAAACAACAACGCAAGCAAGCCATCGAACGCGGGAGAGAAGTTTTTGAGTGGCGCCTTCGTCATTTAGGCTTACGCCCCGATGACCCCGTTATCAAAGAGCTGCTATGGTATTTACGGTTGCCGTCCCTGGAAGAGCTTTTATACCGGCTGGGCACCCATACCTTGGACTTGGGACGTATTCAAGAATTCATTCGGCTCAAGCGCCTCTCTGGCACCACCCCGATTGTAGATCAACTATCCCACCACCTGGGTCTGCTCAGTGGCGCCCCCGAAGTAGGGCACCCCGAGGAGAAAGTGCAATACGCTTCTTGCTGCTATCCGATCCCGTTCGACTCGATCATGGGGCACTTGACCGGCGAAGGGATGGTGGTACACCGCACGACCTGTCGGGAGATTCAACGCGTCCTCTCGCTCGACAGCAGCAAGGTGCGGCCCTTGCGGTGGGTGAGCACCCCCGAAAAACCCTTCTTAGCCGCCCTTCTGCTCGAAGGCGAAGACCGCCAAAGTATGCTCCTGGACTTGGTCAAAGTGATCTCCCTACGTAAGCGAAAAAACATCCGCTCCATCCGCATCGAAGGCAAAGCGTCTTACTTCCGAGGGGTAATAGAGCTTTTTGTGTACCATGAGCCGGACCTGCTTGGGGTGATTAAAGCCTTGGCCGAAGTGCGCGGCCTCTTGCGGATTGAACGGTACCAAGCCCCCCCAAATAGCTAAACTTGCAGCGCATGCAAGAGGTATTGCTGGATAGCCTCTCACGAGTGCTGGCTTACTTTTCTCTCCAGGGCAGCTTCTCAGCGAAAGAAGAAGCGATTCTGCGACAGCTTCTGCGCGAGCTGGGGGTGGAACCCGAACAAGAAATCCGACGTATCCAGCAGTATATCGCCCGCGCCACCGAGCTCCAACCCACCTTGCTCCTACGATCGATTGCCCAGCAACTACCTCGCCCTCAGCGGTACCTCTTGTACGCCTTCGTCCTTCAACTGGCTCACGCCGATAAGAAGTTTCACCCAGAGGAAGAGCGCTTCCTCAATGAAATGGTGAAGTTTTTTGAGATACCCCAGGAAGAGCGGACTCTTTTGCAGATGTTTGCCCAGACAAGCAAAGTCCGGCTCATAGACTCCCCCCATATCCTGATTGCCGGCCCTCCAGAGAAAGACAAAGCCCCCTCCGTCCGACATATCGAACTCCTACTACCGGGGTATGTGGCCTTTTTGTACCTACCCTCGGTGGAGCTTATTCTGATGCGGCTGGTAGGTCCTCAAATGGAGGCGCACCTGAATGGCCAGTGGATTCACGGCGATGTGATCCGGGTGTTTCCCGAAGGGGCTCTTTTGCGGCTGCGGGGGTACACGCTCACCTACAAGGAAGTTTTAGAACAGTTTCGTCCTGCGCCCTTTCAGCAGCGCCTCCTATGGGAAGTGCGCCGGCTTAGCTATAAGTTTTCTCAAGACAAGGTAGCGATTCACCCAGTAAGCTTTGAAGTACCGCAAGGCCGGCTGGTAGGCATCATGGGGCCCAGCGGGGCCGGCAAAAGTACGCTCTTGCGCCTACTAAGTGGACAGCTGCGCCCTTCCTCCGGCCGCGTCTACCTCAACGGACAAGACATCCACACCGAAGCACGCCGCATCCAGGGCCTGCTCGGCTATGTGCCCCAAGAAGACCTCCTAATCGAAGAGCTCACCGTCCGAGAAAACGTGTATTACGCCGCTCGCCTGGCCTACCCCAACGACACCCAAGCCCACCAAGCCACCGAAGAAACCTTGACCCAACTGGGCCTTCTGCCGATTGCCGACTTACCGGTAGGCTCCCCGCTGCGGCCCATCATCAGCGGCGGCCAACGCAAACGAGTAAACATCGCCCTGGAACTGGTACGCCAGCCCCTGGTGCTCTTCATAGACGAACCGACCTCCGGCCTCTCCTCTTCCGACGCCCTGCAAGTAGTCGAACTCCTCCAAGCCCTCGCTCGCGAAGGACGCATCGTCTTCTTTACGCTTCACCAACCCTCCTCCGACATCTACAAAAAGCTGGACCTCCTACTTTTTCTGGACGAGGGGGGGTACACCACCTACTGGGGTTCGCCTATTGGAGCGCTGCAACACTTCCGGCACGCTGCAGGCCTCTCCGACAGCGAACAGGTCGAGTGCCCCAGCTGCCGTCGAGTAGAACCCGAGTCGCTCTTTGACATTATCCAGCAACGCCGGCTTGACGAGCTGGGTAACCCCCTTCCCGGCCGACACATACCCCCAGAACGATGGTACCAGATCTTCTGGCGCAGTTATAGCCCCCCTAAAACCCAGGTCGAAGTGCCTACCCTTTCTCCTAAACCCGCTACTTCATGGATGCGACAGTTCTGGGTTCTCCTGAGTCGAGAAGGGCTACGCAAGGTGCGCACGTATATAGCTACTTTGATGCTGATCTTGGCGGCGCCGGCTCTCGGCCTCATCGTCGGCGGCCTTTTGCGCTATCACCCCGAAGGTCAACCCTACACCCTCTACGAAAACGACAACCTGCCTACCCTCCTTTTCACCAACCTCCTGGCGGTATTGTTTCTGGGCATGCTTTCCCCCGCGGAAGAGCTGCTTCGGGACCGCAAGATTCGCTTGCGAGAGGCCTTTCTTCACCTCAGCTGGTCCAGCTATCTCCACGCCAAACTCGTTTGGGTCTTCCTCATTTCGGCCCTCCAAGTGACGCTCTATTGGGGGGTGGTAAGCGCCCTCTGTCAGATTCAGGCCTTGTGGGTAGAAACCTGGCTCTTGCTTCTGCTGGTGGCTCTGCTGAGCAACTTGCTTGCACTCAACCTTTCAGATGCCTTCACGCATCCGGTCCCGGTCTATATTCTCATTCCCATCTTGCTGATCCCTCAGATCGTGCTGAGTGGGGCCGTAGTGCCCTTTGATCGCTTCAATCCTGCTCTGCGCGGAGAGAGGCCCGTACCTTTTCTGGCCGATTTCTCTTTCACGCGGTGGGCTTACGAAAGTCAAGTAGTGTTCCACTTCACGCGCAATCCCTACCAGCGACTCCTTTACCCTCTAAAGGCGCGTCAGTCTTTCTTGCGCTATCACCTACTTTACCTTCTGCCGGCCGTACGAAACCAGGGGGATACGTTGAGCTACCTCCAGCGCTGGGCTGGCCAGGCGCCTTCGCTGGATAGCCTCGAGGCCTTCCTAAAGAAGGCGCTGCAACAAGTCTCGACCCAACTCCTCGCACTGGAAGCCAGAATGCCCACCGAAGTGCGCCTGCGCTATCACAACGACGCGCTCGAAAAAACCGCCCTCGCCACCCAAAGCCCCCAAAAACTGCGTCGGGTGCGCGAGACCTGGGTGCGCCTTTACGAACCCGCTTACCTCACCGAACCGGAAAACGGATACACGCCTCTCTTTGCCGCTTACAAGCCTTTGGGGGGGACCTCCTGGTTTACCCCTACCTACAACGCCCTCATCCTAACCCTAATGGGTATGGGCTTGTGGCTCCTTTTGCTGGTGCGCGCCCTCAATAATTTGTTTTTAGGAGGCAAGCCCTGAGCCCATGGCGATCCTCGTCGAAGAGAACGTTTCTATCGAGGCTTTGAGAGCCGCTTTACCGGAGTGGCCGGCTTTCGAGACCTTTTACCAGGACCTCCTGCAGACCGAAGTATATCGGGGCAAATGGCTGCTCGCCCGCTTGGGCAACTTTTTACTGCGCCGCAGTGGAAAAAAAATCCGCCCTCTACTTCTTCTTTACACGGCCCGGGCCAGCGGCACGCCTACACAAGCTTCGATTGTTGGGGCTTCACTCATCGAGCTGCTTCACAACGCCACCCTCGTCCATGATGACGTGGTAGACGATTCAGACTACCGGCGAGGCTTTTTTTCTCTGCGGGCCCTGTGGGGAAACCGCATCGCCGTACTGTTTGGAGACTGGCTTTTGGCTCGTGGGCTGCTCATTGCCCTGCGGCACCACCAACCGCAATTCCTCTATTACACCTCCGAAGCCGTCGAAGCCTTGGCCGAAGGAGAGCTTATGCAGCTCAAACGCATGCGAGAAGCCAGCCTTTCTATAGAGGGCTACTTCGAGGTGATGGAGAAGAAAACGGCAGCCCTTTTTCGGGCGGCCTGCCTAATGGGCGCTTGGTCCGCAGGCGCCGACGAAGAGACCCGACACATAGCCGGGGAAATGGGCCGACAGATTGGCCTCGCGTTCCAACTGCGGGATGATCTATTGGACTGGAGCGAAAGCCACCTTACAGGCAAGCCCACCGATGCAGACCGCCGGCAACGCCGCTTCACCTTTCCACTGCTCTGGGCCCTGACTCAAGTGCCTCTCACCGAAAGGCGGTTTCTGCAAGAGGCGCCTTTCCCTCTGGTGCGCCGCCGCCTCAAAGAAATGGGCGCCTTCGAGCAGGCAGAATCTGTCCTCCAAGCTTACGCTGAGCAGGCGTACGCCCTGGCCCAACAGCTCCCGTACGCTTCGGAGCTGCCTTTCCGAGAGCTGATCACACTCCTATTGTACCGAGCCCAATGAGGGCCGTAATTTTGTAAACAGATGGCAGAAAAGGTAGCCGAACGAGAAATCCTCCTGGAAGGGGTAGACCTACTGAGCTTTTACGGGGTAGGAAACGCCAATATCCAGCTCCTGCGCGAAGCCTATCCAGCCCTTAAGCTGGTCGCTCGAGGTAGCAGCATCAAGGCCGTGGGCGATCCCCAAGCCATCGAAAGCTTATACCGGCTCATCGAGACGATGGTGCAGGAGGTGCGCCGGCATGGGCGTCTGCCCGAAGAGCGTGTGCGCGAACTGGTAGGTCGTTCGCGGGAAGGGGAAGCGCCGCCCCCCTTAGAGTATGCGCCGATTTTACGGACCGTATCGGGCCAATGGGTAACCCCTCGTACAGAAGGGCAGCGCCAGCTGGCCGAAGCTATCGAAACGCATGAGATCACTTTTGCGGTGGGGCCCGCCGGCACAGGCAAAACCTACACGGCAGTGGCTTTCGCAGTGCGGGCTCTGCGAGAACGGCAAATCCGCAAGATTATCCTCACTCGTCCCGCCGTCGAAGCCGGCGAAAACCTGGGCTTTTTACCCGGAGACTTGCGCGAAAAAGTAGCCCCTTATCTGCGTCCCCTCTACGACTCTCTCGAAGAAATGCTCTCCAGCGAAAAGCTCCAGCAACTGCTGGAACAAAGCATCATCGAAATCGCCCCGCTGGCTTACATGCGCGGACGCACCCTCAACGACGCCTTCATCATCCTTGACGAAGCCCAGAACGCCACCCGCCTCCAAATGAAGATGTTTCTCACGCGCTTTGGGCATCGCTCGCGTATCGTGATCACCGGTGACCTCAGCCAGATAGACTTGCCCCGGCCAGAAAACTCCGGTCTCCTCCATGCGATTCAGCTCCTGGAAGGGGTGCCAGGCATCGCGGTAGTGCGCCTTACCGAAACCGACATCGTACGGCATCCCTTAGTAAGCGAGATCGTACGCCTCTACGAAGCTGACGCCGCACGGACTGCTCGCCCTTCTTCATAGCCCTATGAAACGTGCCCAGCGCCTCTTGACCGACAGCCTGGGCCGAACCCTCGAAGTGCCCCTTGAACCTAAACGCATCGTCTCTTTGTGCCCTTCACAGACGGAGACCCTGTTTGCGCTGGGCTTGGAAGGCCGCATCGTGGGCCGGACCCGCTATTGTATCCATCCCGCCCCGGCCGTGGAAAAGGTCCCCGTCGTAGGCGGCACCAAAAAAGTAGAGACCACCCTGATTTCCGCTCTCGAGCCGGACCTCATCATCGCCCAGAAAGAAGAAAACACCCCAGATATCGTAGAAAAGCTTTCTGCGATCGCACCTGTTTATGTAACGAAAGTAGAAAGCTACGAAGAAGCACTGGAGAGCATTCGGCGGCTGGGGGAAGTGACAGGCCGCCTGGCCCAAGCTCAGGACCTCGTGCATAACATAGAAGCCGCTTTTGCGCCCTTGCGTCCTGCCTCTCCTGCCCTCCCCGTTCTGTACCTGATTTGGCGCAAGCCCTACATGGCCGCAGGGCAAGGCACCTTTATCCACAGCCTACTGACCCGCTTGGGGTGGACTAACGTGGCCGCTACCCTGCCTGGCCGCTACCCTACCCTCGACGGACCCGAACGCCTCGCCCCTGCCTGCGTGCTCCTGAGTACCGAACCCTACCCTTTCTCTGAAAAGCACTTTCCAGAAGTCCAACGCCTGTGGCCTGAGGCTCAGCTGGTGGTGGTACGGGGGGATTATTTCAGTTGGTATGGCGTGCGCATGCAGGAAGCGGCTCCCTATCTCCAACGCCTGCAGCAGAAGCTCCAGCGCTTCGCCCTCTCGTAAAGGATTTTTGTTATCTTGCCCGCATGGACGCCAACTTACAAAGCCTGTACCAGGATATTCTCTTGGAGCATAACCACTACCCCCGCAACTACGGACGGCTGGAGGAGCCTACGCATGAGGCCGAGGGGTACAACCCCCTGTGCGGAGATCACATTCACCTTACGCTGAAAGTCGTGGGGGACCGCATCGAAGACATCCGTTTTGAGGGCAAAAGTTGCGCTATATGCAAGGCTTCGGCTTCTATCATGACGACCCTCGTCAAACAGGCCCCTGTAGAAGTGGCTGACCAAGCGTTCGAGGCTTTTCATCAACTTCTGACCCAAGAAGAAGCGCCTCGATTGGAGAGCTTACCTTCAGCGGCTCGAGAAAAGCTTGCCCTTTTTGCTACGGTACGCAACTTTCCCTTACGGGTCAAATGTGCGACCCTCCCTTGGCACACTTTGCGCACCGCCCTTCATGAGCCAGAACGAAAAACCGTCTCAACCGAATAAAGACTTATGCAAGACCCGACTGCCCTGCAAGAAGCGGTTATTCGCGCTTTGAAGGAAGTCTATGACCCTGAGATACCCGTAGACATTTACGAGCTGGGGCTTATTTACCATATCGAAGTCAGCCCGACGGGGGATGTGCACATTGTGATGACGCTGACGTCGGCTTTTTGTCCGGCGGCGCAGCACCTGCCGGAGGACGTCCGAAAAGCCGTGGAAGCCGTTCCAGGGGTGCGTCAGGTTCAGGTGGAAGTGACCTTTGACCCTCCCTGGGACCTGAGCCGCATGAGTGAAAATGCGCGCATTCAACTGGGGCTGTTGTAACTTTTTGTATTTTTGGGGGGTGCGCCTCGTCTTGCTACTAAGTTGTTTAGGGGGGGTTGTGCCTGCCCTGGCTCAAAAGGCCCAGTGTATCCTCGTCAAACTCAAACGATCCCCTGAGATCACCTCTGATAATGTCCTCCATCCCTCCTGGGAAGAAAAGCGCGTCACGATCCGTTTGCCCAGCGACGACTGGGAAGAAACCTTCCTCGACGAAACCGATGACGAGAAAGACAAGTCCATAGCCGAATGCTTTGTGCCGCAGCTCAAACTGATTACTGAAAGATACACCTACATTATCAGCCTCGGATGTGAAAATCTTATAGCCTTTCAGAACTCTGCTCCCTATCAACCCTCCCCTCGGCGGGTGCAAAGCCCTATAACTTTTACAGAGGATCTTCGCTACTTCGTAGAAAAGGCAGCCGAAAAGCACCTCAAAATCCCTCCTAAACGCTTATACACGGAATACGCGCTCGCTTATGTGCCCCCCACCCAATCGGCGATCAACTACGACGAACTGGACTTTCTGCTCAACCAATCGCAGGCCATAGAACCCATAGACGAGGACCCCGACGAGTCGGACGAGCCCCAAGAACACCCCTCCGACTGGATTCAACCCGAAGAGGACCTCCCCTCAGAAGAAGACTGAAATTTTGTTATGGCAGGCATGGCGGTCCACTCCATCCTACCTGTAGGCGCCGAAGCGCCCGATTTTACTGCGGTAGACCAAGAGGGCAATCCCATTCGTTTGTCTGATTTTCGAGGCCAGAAAGTGGTGCTGTATTTCTACCCCAAAGACGACACCCCCGGCTGCACCAAGGAAGCCTGTAACCTCCGCGACCATCACGCCGAGCTCAAAGCGGCAGGCTATGTCGTGCTGGGAGTAAGCGCGGACGATGTCGCTTCCCACCGGCGATTCGCCGAGAAGTATGGGCTGCCTTTTCGCCTGCTGGCTGACCCCGAGAAAAAAATCATCCAAGCGTACGGAGCCTGGGGTAAAAAGCGGATGTATGGCAAAGAATACGAAGGCACCCAACGTATTACGTACGTGATTGACGAAAACGGCCGAATCGAGCGGGTCATCACCCAAGTCAAGACTGAAGCCCACGCCCAACAGATTCTGAAGGGGGCATGAAGCCGCCGATCCGGTTCGTGGGGGCCGGAGGCGCCCATGACCTAACCTGGGGTAACTCAGCGGCCTTGCTTACCTGGGAAGGCCGTACTTACCTTATAGACTGCGGCTTCACGGTCTATCCCCGCCTCTTCGAAAAAGGTCTGGTGGAAACCATAGACGCGATTTGCCTCACCCACTTGCACGACGACCACATAGGCAGTTTGTCTGCGCTTCTTTACCATCGGCATTTCTTGAGCCGCCTCCCCCCCGTACCGGTGCTCGTGGGCACCCCCGAACTCTACGCTAAACTCTATACCTACCTGCACTATCTGATGGGGCCGGTAGAGCGTTTTGCGGAGGTAGTGCTCCTACCTGAAGCGCGCTTCTCCGCTGTACAAGCTATTCCCACCTCAGGCCTGCACATGCCTCACATGCCAAGCTGCGCCTACCTTTTCTCCAGCCAGGAGGCGCATCTCCTCTACAGCGGGGACATTGCCGAGCCGGTGCCGGTCCTAAAAGAACCCGGTTGGGTAGAAGCGCATCAGCCCTTGTGGGTATTTCATGATGTGGCTTTTCGGCGTGTGGCTACCCACTGCTACTACGAGGACTTGTACCCTTGGTTGGAACGAGCCGAAGTGTGGGGTTATCACTGTGACCCCACGCAGGCCCCCGAATCAAATCGGCTCCCCTTGGTACACACGCAGTTCTGGCTATAAAATCCCAGGGGGCCTTCCGTCTCAGCCCGGAAGGCCCCCCACAAGCCGGTCCCCTACCGCTACTCTCAACCGCCTGTAGTGAACTTTCCGAAGCGCGGATGGTCACGCACCACCCGGAAGACGGGGTTGCTACCCAGTTCACTGCGGAAAGCTGGTTGTAAGGCGATGGCACGCTCCAGACTCTGTGCTGCCTTGTCGGGGTAACCTTTGTAAGCATAAAGGAGCGCCAAGTTGAAGTGGGCTTCGGCCAGGTTTGGATCGGCGGAGATTGCTTGCAGGAAGTCGGCTTCGGCTTCAAGGAGGCGCATAGCCTTCATGAGGGACACGCCGCGATTGTTGTAGGCTACCGCTAAGCGCCCCTCCTGCGAAAGCACCTTGCTATTGTCGGCAATAGCGCCGGACAGCCAGCCAATGTAGTCCATCACAATAGCCCGATTGATGTACAAGGAACGGTCATTGGGCGTGCGGGTAATCAGGTCATTGTAGCGCTCCAGCATTTGCATGGCCTCATCCCGGCTAAGCTCCTGAATACCTTGCGTGCGATAAGCCAGCGCAGCAATGCTATACACAGGATTGTTGCGATCCAAAGCGGCGGCCCCTTCGATGTCGCGAATAGCACTCTTGAGGTCATTTAGGGCAAAGTGATACGTAGAGCGCATCGCCAGCAGATTGGCGGTACGGTTGCCCCGAGTGTCAATCAGGGTATTGAGAATGCCCAAGTTTTGACGGGCGTTCACCCCAGGCCGAAACCGGCTGATAACGAACGTCTTGGTGGCCACGTTGTATAACTCAGGGGCCAAAAGGGGCATGGGCGCATTATAGCGCTCGACGTACATCTTATCCGGTTGGTAAGTAAAAGAGAAAGTCACCAGCGCATGTCGACAGAAAGGCAGAACCTTTTCTCGGATTTTAGGCCAATAGGCGAGTTTACGGAGTTGTTTTTCGCGATCGTCTTCGTGGATGGGCTGAGCGGCTATGCGCAGGATTTCCCCCCGCTCTTCCTCGGTAAAGTCCGCGGTCTTGACCAAGATATCGAAGCGTTGCCAGTCCTCCCCCCGCCCTATGCCTTCCATAGGGACGTCCCGGTTCATCTTTTTCACGAAGTGCTCCTTGAGGTCCTGCACAACGGCCTCCATGCGGCCCTGCGAGAGTTTTTGGTTCAGCTCCAGCCGCCCGTCCGGAGAAGCGTACCCTTCAATCTTGATGGATTGGACGAGGTAGCCCATCTGCTCATATTTAGTTACATACTGTAGGATAGCGTCGGTAAGCTCTTTACGGTTGAACTTGGTAGACATGATAGGGAAAATCAGGTCGAGCGTTCCCTCAAAACCTTCGTACCGATACTGCTCATCGCGGATGGGCAGGTCTGGGAGGGCGGCTTTTATTGCGGTACGCACCCTCGCCCAGGGCTGGGAGGTGCAGCAAGCGGGGTCCGCCGGCCCAAAAGGTTTATTTCGAGAGTCACAGTATACCTTTACGATTTTGCCGCGCTTGTCTAACTTGACCACGGAGAAGTATAGAGAAACCTGCTTCCCATCCAGCTTTTTCCCTCCCAAGGGAATCTTGTAAACAAAGAAGGGTTGAGCGTTCGCTTTATAATAGCTCTCGGTGATGATAAGCTCGCCGACGGTGCCTTGGGGGTCAGATTCCATATTGGCCAAGTGGGCCGGGGTGCTGTAGTCTACCCGCACGATGATGGCTACCCCCTTCTGAAGGTACTTGCCATACTCGAGGTCGTTGGCCAGGCGGAAGTACAGGGTATCGTTGGCCTGGAGGAACTGGCCAGGCTCAACAAAGGTGGGGTCAAACTGGCTATTGTCATACTCGCTTACACGCAGGGTGGCGGGGTCGTTGTTGGCGTCGAGCGTGGCTTGCACTTCTTTCTTGAAGGTCTCGCACGTATTCTTGTAGGTTTTCCCGCCGTACTTCGTCTTATTGATGAGGTCCTTAGGGCCACAAGCGGCTCCTATCAGCAGGAGAAATCCGAGGGCTATGGTATTTTGGATTCGCATACCGTAGGGGATTAGAGCAAAGGTAAGCATTTCCCAAAACGCGGGGAGCGCAACGGTTTAGCTTACATTTGCCGAATGGTGCAAACGGGAGGTCGGTTATTGGCTCGGCTATTACGGGATGCAGGAATGACCCATTTATTCACCCTCTCAGGGGGGCACATCATGGAAATCTACGAGGGCTGTGCGGACATAGGCGTGCCGGTGATTGACTTTCGGCATGAGCAGGCGGCGGGTTTTGCGGCCGAGGCGGCAGCCCGTCTGACCCGCAAAATAGGGGTGTGCGCCGTGACAGCCGGCCCCGGTGTCATGAACGTCGTCACCGCCGTAGCCAATGCCTGGCGGGCGCAGACCCCTTTGATTGTGATTGGAGGGCAGGCCGCCCAGCCTACAATCGGCATGGGCGCCTTGCAGGAAATGGACCACGTGGCCGTACTGGCCCCTATCACCAAATGGGCCGTGCGCGTGACTTCGCCCAAAGAACTGGCCGACACTGTGCAGCGCGCCTTCGAGGCCGCCACCACCGGCGTCATGGGACCGGTCTTCTTGGAATGCCCGATGGATGTGCTTTTCGATCGGGCGTCTGACCCAGACCGAGAGATCGAAGCCGAAATTAGCCCCCTCACGGCCTCCGACGAAACGATCCAACAGACCCTTGAGCTGCTCCGCCAAGCTGAGCGGCCCGTACTGCTTTTGGGTAGTCAGATACTTTTTTCGCCCCATGCCCCACAGATTCGCTCTATCGTAGAAGCCCTCGGCTTGCCCGTCTACACAAACGGTATGGCGCGCGGAGCCCTCGGCGATCAACATCCGCTTCTTTTCCTACACTCGCGCAAAATGGCCCTCTCTCAAGCGGATGTGGTGATTTTGGCGGGCGTGCCTTTAGACTTCCGGCTGAACTACGGGGCCAGCATTGGTGAAAATGCCCAGCTTGTACGGGTAGACCGAGATCCGCTTGAGCTCCGACGCAACCGCCCCGGCCAAGTGCAAGCCTACGCCGACCCAGGCCACTTCCTCTATAAACTGGCCCAGCGCTTTAGCCCACTCCCCCACAGCTGGGCAGCCTGGAAAGAAACCCTCCATCAAGAGGAGACTCGCCGCGAAGCCCAGATTGCGGCGGAAGCGGCGGCCTCAGGCCGACCGGTAAACCCCCTCCGTATGTGCCTCGAAGTGAACAAGCTGCTTACCCCGCGTAGCATTGTCATTGGTGATGGGGGCGACATCGTGGGTAGCGCGGCGTATACGATTCGCCCGAGGGGGCTGGGACAATGGCTGGATGCCGGACCGCTCGGCACGCTGGGTGCCGGGGCCCCTTACGCCATCGCCGCCAAGCTCCTTTACCCAGAAAGCGATGTGTGGGTGATTTTCGGCGACGGCGCCTTCGGCCTCAATGGCATGGAATACGATACCGCGGTGCGGTTCAACCTGCCTTTCGTAGGCGTAGTAGGCAACGACGCGGCCTGGACGCAGATCAAACGCGCACAAATTCCCTTCTACGGGCGCGCTATCGCGACCGAGCTGCTACCTTCCCGCTACGACAAGATGGTAGAAGCCTTAGGTGGGTGGGGCGCCTACGTAGAAGATACCCGCGACCTCCCCGACGCTTTACAAGCGGCTCTGGCCAGCCAAAAGCCCGCCCTCGTCAACGTCCGCATAGGCGAGACGGACTTCCGAAAAGGTTCCATTTCGATGTAGCGCATGCCCTCGAAGGTGCGGCGGCTTCTCCAAGGGCTGGTCCTCCTGCAGTTCCTCATCGTGGGGTGGGACGCTATAGCCCTCCAGGAAGCCTACGGCCTCATGCGGGTACAGCATGACGGGCTGCATTACCTCCAGATGGCGCATTCGCTACTGCGGGGAGACCTTCTGCGTTCGACCCCCCTCTACGAACCCGCCCCTTACCGATGGATTTATGAATGGCCTTTAGGCTACCCGGCAGCCATAGCGGCTGGCAGCGCCCTCACCGGCCTCGAGCCCTTTTACGCCGCTCGCTGGGTCAACCTCTTGGCTTATGTGCTCTTCTACTTAGCCCTGTGGCGCTATTTCCGGCCTTATGCAGAATGGCTCTTTTTCCTCCTCTGGCCGCCCTCCCTCACTTGGAGCTTCACCATGGCCCTTTCGGAAAACTTATTCCTCCCCTTCTTTGTGGCCATTTTGGGCGTCCTTCGGGAGGAACGCCGGACCCAAGCCCTGTATTTCTTACTGCCTGCGCTTTTTCTGATTCGGTATGCCGGTCTTGGGGTGGGGATGGGGGTAGGCCTATGGGGCTTGTGGACCGCTCTACAAGGTCAGCGGACATTCGGTTTGCGACTTCTCGGTGTGAGCGCCTTCCAGGTAGCTTTTGCCATAGGCTACTTCGCCTGGAACGCCTACCACGATCCACACGGGGCTACCGGCCTTGAGATCCGGGACTCGCCCATGCCCTCCGATTTCCTCCAGCGCATCTGGGAAGAAGTAACCTACCTGCGATACGTGGGCCTGCTGGTAGGCTTAGCGGGGATAGCGGCTCTTTGGCGAAAACAGCCCCTTACCCCACAACAAAAACAGTATGGAACCTTCTTGGCGCTACTTACCGTCGTGCAACTGGCCTTCTACCTGATCAGTATGGCTCGAGGACGCATTGGTATTGTGGATACGCGACACTTCGCCCTCATAGGCCTACCGGCTGTGCTGGGGCTGGGCCTTTTCACCGCAGAAAGACTGCCTTTTTGGGCCCAAGGGCTCATCGCCATAGCTTGTATCGGTTGGCAGGTCCGCAATACGTACCGCCACTACCAACGCACCCACACCGAAAGCCACCTCCCTTATACGCACTTGAAGGCCGTACCGCCAGCTTACGATACGCTGCCGGCAGGTACCTGCGTTATTGCAGGCAATCAAGGCTATGCGCTGTGGGGGCGACGCAAAGACCTCTCCTTAGGAAATGGCGACGCTTACTGGCCCATCCTGCTGCGAACCTGCCGCTGTGTGTATATAGACTGCGGCTCTCTGACAAAACGAGCATCCGTCGGCCTGATGTACAAGGTCCTCTGGCCTTTTGTTCGAGGGTGTGACCCGCCTACTCAAAAGCTCATAGATTTGCGGCGGATTCGATGCGCCGACTCACGGTCGAAGAGTTAGGTCGGCTCTCGGTCGAGGCCTACCGCCAGGCGCCTAAGTTTCCCCTCCGGCTTGCCTTAGACCACGTGCGCAGCCGCTACAATGTCGGGAGCATCTTGCGCAGCGCCGACGCCTTTCGGGTAGAGAAAGTGTATTTAGGGGGGTTTACGCCGGCGCCCCCGCATCCCGAGATTCACCGCAGCGCCTTAGGGGCGGAGGAAAGCGTAGATTGGGAAAGCGTCGCCGATCTGGCAGGGTGTTTGTCCGCCTTGAAAGCTGAAGGGTTTACCCTCATAGCCCTTGAACACACCACCGTCAGCCGACCCTTGTGGGCGTTTGACTGGCCAGCCCCTCCCTGGGTGCTGGTAGTAGGCAACGAGCTGACCGGCATTCAGGACACCCTCCTGGCCCTATGCGAATGGGCAGTGGAAATACCCCAGTTTGGCACAAAGCACAGCCTCAACGTGGCGGTAGCCACAGGCATAGTTCTCTACGAAGCGGTCCGCCATCTTCAAGGACGCAAAAGCTTTTCGTAGCGGGGCCAATCCAACAAAATCGCACGCGCCTCCTGGATAAGAGGATCCCGGGCCGCTAAGAAGGCGTATTCTCCGCGTACATTGAGGCCATGATAAGCGCGGAGTTGTCCTATGAGGAAGCGGAGGTATTCCGCTTGGCTGCGCAGGGTTTGAAGGCGATGAGCCGCCAGAAGTTGGGCGACTTCTTCGGTCTTTTTAGCGACCTCAGGTAAAGTGCGCACTTGGGCTTGAAAGCGCTCCAACAGGGCTTCGGCCTCTTGCGCGTAGGCTTGGGGGTAAGAGGCAAGTGAGTCTATAAGTGCCTGGACGAGGGCGAGGGGAGGCAGCTCCACCACCAGCGAAGCCGAGTCCCGCGGGATAGCGCTGCGCTGCTGCGCCAGGAAGTAAAAGAAATACGGCTCTATGCGGGCCAGAAGGCTTGGGGGCAGGGGAGCCTCTTGCTCGATGTCAGGTGTAATGCCGCTACCTTCCCGTACGAGACGACCGTTTTTCGTGCGAAAGGTCCGGGGTTCTGCGCCTGGACGGGTTTGCAGTTGAATGCTGCGACCACTGGGAGTGTAGTAGCGGGAGACTGTGATTTTCATCTGGGTGTTCTCTACGAGAGGGCGCACGACTTGGACAAGGCCTTTTCCGAAGGACCGCCGTCCCAGCACGACCGCCCTATCTAAGTCTTGCAAGGTGCCGGCCACAATCTCCGAAGCGCTGGCGCTGGACTCATCAATCAACACTACCAGCGGCAAAGTCGGCTCAAGGGGATGGAGCTGAGCGTAGTAGCTTTGGTTTGCTTCGGGCATGCGGCCGCGGGTCTGGAGTAGCAGCTCGCCTTTAGGCACGAAAAAGTTGAGCAGTTCGAGGGCTTCGTTCATGAGGCCGCCGGGGTTGCCCCGCAGGTCCAGGATCAGGCCTTTGAGAGAAGCTTGGGTCTTGAGCTGGACCAGGTGCTGGCGTACTATCTCGGCACAGCCCCGAGTAAACTGCAGAATAGGAATATACCCTACCTGCCCAGGTAGGACAGTGGAGTAGGGCACGGCCTCTGTTTCGAGTTCGGTGCGGGTAAGGGTGTAAGTTTTCTGTTGACCTGTAGCGGGATGCCGCACCGTCACCGTGACGGCGGTGCCTGGCATGCCCTGTAAAAGGCGCTGGACCTGTTCCAGCGAAAGGTCTTTGACAGGCTTTTTGTCCACTTCGAGGAGGAGGTCGCCCGGTTCGATGCCCGCCTTTTCGGCCGGGCTGCCCGGCAGCACCCGCCGGCATATCACCTTCTTCTCCCAAGGCAAAAGTACCACCCCGACGCCGGCGTACTGCCCGCTTTGTTCGAGCTGGGCTTGTGTCACCTCCATCGCACTGTAATAGTTGGTGTACGGGTCCAGCTCCGCAAGCATGGCCTCGATGGCTTGGGTGGTGAGTTTGTCCAGATCGGGTTCGTCTACGTAGTTGAGGGCCAGCTCTTGTAAGACTCGGCCGTAGATTTCGATGTTACGGCCCAGCCGATACAAGGGGTCTTGCCAAAATAAAAGGAGGCCCACCGTTAGCAGAAGCCCCCCCACTCCTATCAGTCGTTTTCCCATCGGGATAAAGTACGGCAAAAAGTGGGTACTTTTGGACGATGTTCGCAAGGCTGGCTCAGCGGGCTATTTGGGGGGCCTTAGTAGGCGCCCTCTGGGCTCAGAACGATTTGGATGCCGAACGGTGGAGCCAGATGAACCCCCAAGGCAGCGCCCGAGCTTTAGGGATGGCGGGGGCTTTCTCAGCGCTAGGGGGGGACCCAGCCAACCTCACCCAAAATCCAGGGGGCTTAGGTCTTTTCGTGCGGGGTGGCCTATGGCTCTCTCCGGCCTTGGCCCTCCCCACCACTTCCACCACCTATTTGAGCAGCGGCCACGACAGCCGCACCCAACTGAGCGTGCCCCAGTTTGCGCTCGTCTTGCACGGCCGAGGCGGCAAAGCTATCCCCTACTGGAACTTCGCTTTCGGCTATAACCAAGAGGGCTTTTTCCACCAAAATAGCCAAGCCAGCGGCTTCAACGAACGCAACTCCTTCACCCAATCCCTCGCCGAGCAAGCCGAAGGTATCCCCGACACCCTCCTGGGCGGTACCGCCGCCCTGGCTTACCAAAACTACTTCGACTTAGGAGCGCCTTTAGGCACCCGGGGGGTTATAGACGCCACCAACACCAACCCCTACCAGTACCAAGGGGTTTTCTCACAAGGGCAGGTCTTCCAAGAAATCACCAGCCAGGAACGCGGCCGGCTCAATACGTGGAGCATCGGCGCCGGTTTCAGCTACCAAAATAAGGTCTACTTTGGGGCCGCCCTCCTCATTCGCAGCCTTTCTTACAGCAAGACTTACCGCCTACGTGAGATCGACACCCAGAATCGCTACAACGGCTCCGGGGGTACCACCCCCGCCGATGAGGTAACCTTCCGCGAAAAATACACCTCGACCGGCTCTGGTGTGGGTCTGGCCCTCGGCGTGCTGGTGGAACCGGTAGACTTCTTTCGCTTTGGCTTGAGCTTTACCACAGGGTCCCGCCTCCGCATCCAAGACGAGTACAACGCCGACCTGGAGTTTGCCTTGGATGACGGCCGACGAAACAGCACCACTTACGCAGAGCCTTTCCAGTACACCTACCGATTCAGCTATCCGTACCGCGTGTCGGTGGGGATGGCTTTCCTGCTGGGCGGCAAAGGCGCCGTGTCTATAGAAGGCGACTTTCTGGATTACCGCAACGCCACTTTCAGTTCGAGCGACTACAGCTACGACCGAGAAAACGAAGCGATCGAGAAGCAATTTTCCACCGCTTACAACGTGCGGGCAGGCGTGGAATGGCTCTTGACTGACCAAGTGAGTCTACGGGGCGGCTATGCCTACTATGCCCCTGTACGAAACCCAGACGGGCGATTGTACTACACCGACTACCGCCAACCGGCTAACCTGACTTCGCTGGCCATGCAGCGCCAGTTCATCACGCTGGGCGCGGGCTACCGGCTGGACAAGTTCTTCGTGGATGTGGCGTATCTGTATGCGATGAGCGCCCAGAAGTACCTTCCCTACACTTTACGGAATCCCGCCTACGCCCCGGCCCCGGTAGTGGTTATCCAGAATCGCACCCATTTTATCGTGACCACCCTCGGACTGCGATTTTAGTATGCGTGCGCTGGTGACCGGAGCAGGCGGCCAAATCGGCCAAGCGCTCGTACCCGCCCTCCTCGAGAAAGGCTACACCGTGTTGGCTACGGATGTACGGCCTCTTGCCTTCCCTGCAGAAACTCGCCACTTGGATGTGACCGACCCGGAGACCCTGCGCACCCTCCTCAAGACCTGGAAACCCGACGAAATCTACCATTTAGCCGCTTACCTTTCAGCTCGATCAGAAAAAGAACCGCACCAAGGCTGGACGATCAACTTTTCGGCCAACTGGACGCTTTTTGAAGCTGCCCTGGAAGTGGGAGTACAAAAAGTCTTCTGGGCCAGTTCGATTGCGGCGTTTGGGCCCCATACCCCCCGTCATCGAACCCCCCAGCATACCATCATGGACCCTATTGGCTTGTACGGCATCGCCAAGCTCGCCACCGAAAGGCTGGCCGAGTACTTTCACCAGCGTTATGGGCTGGATGTGCGCAGCGTGCGCTTCCCCGGGGTGATCGGGCCTGGTCATCTCCCCCAGGGCGGCACGACCGATTTTGCGGTGCACATGTTTTACGAGGCCTGGCAAAAAGGCGCTTACACCTGTTACCTGGCCCCTCACACCCGCCTGCCCATGCTCTACATCGAGGACGCCATCCGGGCTATTCTCCAGCTTATGGCTGCGCCGGCTGAACGCCTCTCCGTGCACAGCGCCTACAACATCCAGGGCATCAGCTTTTCTCCTAAGGAGCTGGAAGCGGAGATTCGCAAGCAAGTGCCGCATTTCACCTGCCGGTATGAGCCCGACTTCCGGCAAAAGCTGGCCGAAAGCTGGCCTGAAAGTCTGGATGATACCCCCGCGCGTCAAGACTGGGGCTGGGCTCCCCAGTACGATCTGCCCCGCCTGTGCCAAGCCATGTGGGAAGCTATCCTGGCTAAAGCATGAATAGCCTTTCGTTGGCTCCGTACATCGACTACACCCTTCTGCGGCCGGGCTGCCGCCGCGAGGAGATTCAGGCGCTATGCCAGACCGCTATACAGCGGGGGTATGCGGCGGTGTGTGTGCCCCCTTACTATGTGACGGAAGCCCGCGCCTGTACCGAAGGCACCCCTGTTCGGGTAGCTACAGTGGTGGGCTTTCCTCATGGGATGCATTTGACTGAAGTCAAGCGGAGTGAGGCCTTGCTGGCCCTCCAGATGGGCGCCGTAGAGCTGGACATGGTGATCAACTTAGCGGCTTACTTTTCGGGGGAGGAAGGGTATGTACGCGCTGAGCTACAGAGCCTGGCCGACCTGGCCCACGCCCACAACGCCCAGCTCAAGGTCATCCTGGAAACCGCCCTGCTGACCCCCCAACAAGTGATAACCCTGTGTAAGTGGTGCGCCGAAGCAGGAGTGGACTTCGTAAAAACGTCCACCGGCTTTGCCGCCAAAGGCGCCGAACTGGAGGTAGTACGTCTCATGCGCCAGGTCCTTCCGCCTACGGTAGGGGTCAAGGCCTCGGGCGGCATCCGTACCACCGAAGAGGCCTGGGCCTTCATCGAAGCGGGTGCTACCCGCATCGGTACCTCTACCGCACTCTGATTTTCGCTTAACCTCACCAGCTGTATTTTCGCGAGGTATGCGGTGGTTAGGTATGTTACTGGTCGGCGGGCTTCTCGTAGCCCAAGAGGAGCGCTTGATTCGCGGCGTCTTCTCGACGCCGCAGCGGCCTGCGCTCACGCAAACCGCAGAAGGCGTCCTCCTACAAGGCCAGGTGTGGGACAGCCTGACCCGGGAACCCTTAGCGGGCGCCATCGTACAAGTGGTAGGCACCGACAAAGGTACACTCACCGAGTTAGATGGACGCTTCAAACTCCAGCTTAGCCCGCAAGAGATGCAAAAGGAGCCTCGGCTTCGCATCACCTACCTGGGCTACGAGGAAAAGGTCCTTTCGCTGACTGACTTAGAAAAGACGCCCCAGATAACCCTCCTGCCTTCCGGCGTATTTCTGAAAGAAGTGCAGATTCTCGCTTCTACCGCTACGGCGCTGCTGACGCCGCTGAACTTTTCCCGTCTGACCTCTAAGCAAGTGATGGAGATGCGTGGATCGCAGGAAATCACCGAAGCCCTGCGTTTCGCGCCGTCGGTGTATGCGTCGCGAGAAGGCGGTGGCTGGGGTGACTCCCGTATCAACCTGCGCGGCTTCGAACAGGAAAATATCGCCGTCCAAATCAACGGCATCCCCGTCAACGACATGGAAAACGCCCGTATCTACTGGTCTAACTGGGTGGGCCTTCTTGACGTGACCGACGAAGTGCAAATCCAGAAGGGGCTGGGTAATGCCCGCATCGTCTTGCCTTCAATAGGGGGCACCTTGAACCTCCGTACTCTTTCCCCGCAATCCGAGCGGCGTTTCCTCCTGACCAGCGAAGTTTCCAATGTATACAGCAGCCGGCTGAGCCTGGTGTACCATTCTGGTCTGCTGCCGAGAGGCTGGGCGGTGACGCTGGCCGGCCATCGCGCCGTAGGCCCAGGCTACATTCCCGGCACAGACCTCAGCGCTTGGGGCTATTATCTGGCGGTCTCCAAAACGATAGGGAGCCAGCACCGCCTCCTCTTGACCGCTCTCGGGGCCCCTCAATGGCACTACCAGCGCTTTACTTACCTCACTCAGCGCGATGTAGACACCCTCGGGCGCAGCCCCTTCCACAACTACGATTACGGCTACTTAGACGGCCAGCGGTACGGCAACTTCCGCAACTACTACCATAAACCCCTTATTTCGCTCAGCCACTTCTGGACGATCTCACCGCGGGTAAACCTCCTGTCTTCGGTGTATGTGTCTTTTGGACGGGGAGGGGGCTCGGGCATCTTAGCGGTCCGCAGCGAGTGGAACCCTCGGGCCAGCACCACGCGCCTACCCCTGCGCTACGATGGCCTGATTGACTGGGAAGTCGTGCGCGCCAATAACCGCGCTCGCCGAGATACTTTCATCCGAGCAAATGGCGACACCCTCATAGGCTACGCAGCTAACCTCATCCACCGCAACTCCGTCAACTCCCACAACTGGTATGGGCTGGTCTCGGCTCTGCAATGGACCCTCGGCCCGGTCGAAATCAACACCGGCGTGGACCTGCGCTATTATGTGGGCTATCACTATCGCGAAGTGACCAACCTCTTTGGGGCTGACTTTTGGGTGGACACTTTTGACGTGCGCCGCGGGGAGGCTCTCCAGGTCGTGCGCTCAGACACCACCTACGTGCTGCGAAGCGCCCGCCTGACCCGCCTGGGCGACCGCGTCAACTATGACTATGCCTCCTACATCACGTGGATAGGCGGTTTCGCCGAAGCCCGCTATAGCCGGGGTCCACTCACGGCCTCGCTCGTACTGGCGGCCGCCAATACGGGCTACCAACGTCAGGAAAACTTCCGCTATCGCCCCGAAGACCGCCCCCTCCGTTCACCTACTATCAACATCTTCTCTTACACCGCCAAAGGAGGGGTAGGCCTGCGCTTGACCGAACAGAGCCTATTGTATGTGAGTGGGGGGTACTTTACGCGGCCGCCATTCTTCCAGTTTGTCTTTGTGAATGACCGGGGCGGCAACGAAATCGCCCAAAACTACGACGTGGAAAAGGTACTCCAGGCGGAAGCGGGCCTTCGCTGGCAAAGCCGCCTGATAGGACTCCAACTCTCGGCCTACTGGATCCGCTGGCGAGATAAGGTACTCATGTCGCCTAATATCACACTGCCGGATGGGAGCTTCACGCAAGTGCGCCTCAATGGCCTTTCTGCCCTCCACAAAGGCCTCGAAGCCGAAGTAGGCTTCCAGCCCCTCCCATGGCTTCGGGTAACGGCGATAGGAGCCCTGGGCGATTGGCGCTGGGAAAAAGACGTATTTGGCGTCGTGCGCGACAACAACCAGCAAATCGTAGACACCGTACAGCTCTTCATTGCGGGGCTGCGCGTGGGCAGCGCGCCCCAGACCCAGATCGGCGGTATCCTTCGCCTCGAACCCCGCCCCGGCCTGTACTTCACGGTCTCGACTTTTTACTACGACCGCTTCTGGGCGGCTTTCGACCCCGAAGCCCGAACCAACCCCAACGACCGTGCGCAGTCCTGGCGCCTCCCGGCCTATACGCTTACCGACCTCTCCGCCGGCTACGAAACCGCCATCAGCTCAGAAACGCGAGTGCGCTTTTTCGGGAGTGTACATAATCTCTTCGATACGCGGTATATCGTTACCGCCCTCGATGGCCGAGGACACGATCGGGCTACAGCACGGTTTTTCTACGGCTTTGGCCGCACGTGGAACCTGGGCCTGTCGCTACTATGGTAGGAAAAATCGGGTTGTAAAGACGAGCCCGGGAGCCTCTCCCCGTAACCCATACAAGCCTGCGGGAAGGTTCTCGGCTGGCCAGACGACCGGCTGGCCTTCTTCCTTTAGGTAGCCCTCCCAGTGCCATACGGTACGGCCCATCCTATCTAACCCTTCCAAGCGCAGCCGTGTACCCGGCCATAGCGCCCAAAAAACCTGCACCTTTCGGCTTAGGGGGTCCACCTCGACACGCCAGGCGGGACTATCGCTGGGCCTACTCAGCCCCGCCGCCGAGCAAAAAACCCGACTCAATCTTTGCCACAACTCCTCTACGTACCGAATCAGCACGGCATCGCCCGAATCGGGGGCTTCTCCAAGGCGTACCAGTACCAGCCGCTGCGAAGGTACCACGCAGAGCACCTGAGCGTTTTTCCCGATGGCGGCATATAGGTCTGGCGGGGCGCTCGGCGTGAGAGGGCCTGGAAAAACCGCCTGCACCCCAGGCACCATGAAAGCCGACTGTCCATTGAGCCACGTAAGATACCCATAAGAAGGGTTCAGGGCCTGAGAAGGGTGCGTCATCTGGAAGAAATAGGCCGTATCTCGCAAAAGAGTGTCTCCATTCCATACGCCTTTTGCCAGCAAAAGCAGCCCAAAGCGCGCCATACTACGGGCATCACTGAAGAAAACCTTATTGTACCCGAGGGGCACCCATAAACCTCGCATGCCGATGCGGTTACCTACTCGGGTGGCGTAGTAGGCCTGCGTAGAAAGGCCTGTAGCCTGCTCCAGCACCGCATGCAAGAGGGTATACGGGGCATTGTGGTAAGCCCAGCGTGTACCGGCGTCCGCCAGGCACGTCAGGCAGGCGGGATCGGTGCAATCGGGGTTTGGCCCCTGGTCACTCAGGCCGCTCGTCATGGTGAGCTGATGCCAAAGGGTAATGAGCCGCTCTTTTTCTGGAGGGCAGCTTGTCCAGCCCACCCCTAAAAAGCGGGAGGTGGTGTCGGTGAGACGAAGGTACCCTTCCTCTTGCGCCTTGCCGATCAAGAAGGCGGTTAGAGTTTTGCCGGCAGAGGCCCAGTACCAGAGGCTATCGCGCCCAAAGCCCCCGAAGTACGCCTCCACCACGAGCCGTCCATTCTGAAGGATCAGGAAAGCTTTTGTACGCGTGGAGCCGACGAAATCGAGGAGCGAGTCTAAGGCGGGCTGGCACCACCCCAACGCCGCCGGCGAAATCCGCGCCCAGGTGGTATCTCCTACTGGTGGGAAGTACAGCCCCTGCCCAAAAAGGCTCCACCCCCACCACCAAAACCCATACCGTATCCGCACCTGCAGAATAAGAGAACCAAGAAAAGGGGGCCGTTTAAGGGCAGCGCAAGAAAACCCTAAGTCCGGGCTGAGGTTGGAAAAGCTTCTGCGCTCATCGTGGAGTTAGAAACACGGCTGGCTTACCCTTCCTTCTGATCTGGCCGCTCCACTGGGCAGCCGTAGTCCTTTTGATGGGCACTTTGCAACGCAGTGGCCTCCACGCGGGGATAGACCTGCTGGAGTTGGGTTTGAATCTCTATCGTGCGGGCAATGGCGGCGGCAATGTGAATATACCGCAGGGGGTCGTCCATACGCCTCCCTTTGCGGTCTTTCAGGTACTTCTCCAGCACCTGGTAGCCGCCGATGTGATAGTTCCACATTTCCGGCGTGATGCCCTCGAAGTACTTCTCGCGGTTGATGGCGACGCGCCCGCTCTGCTGGTCATAGCGCACGAATTCGATCTGGTCGCTGCCCTGCCCCTGGTATTTGACGCCCGCTTGGGCCGGAACCTTGCGCAGCAGGTGCAGGTCAATCAGTTCCTGCCCCAGCGCAGCCATGCGGCAGAAAAGGTCGGCATCGGCGGTGAAGGGCACGCGCGGGAAGTCAATGCGCAGTGCTTCGGCGTACTTCTGCCGGTAGGTCGGGCTGTAGAGCACGGCGTAGATGTACGCCAGCACCTGCTCCGGCGTGGGGGTGAAGCCGTAGGCCGCGCTCAGTTTGGGCAAGAGCCAGTCAGCCAGGTTGGGCGCTTTGACCTGGTTGGGCGCTTTGACCTGGTTGGGCGCTTTGACCTGCTGGAACATCTCGGGCGCGGTGGCCGAGGGGTAGAGGTAGACGGGGAAAAAGTACCCAATCTCGCTCGTCTTGTTTGACACCAGAGATGACTCGATGATGAGGCCGCTCACCAAGCAGTGCTGCCAGGTTTCGCCGGATTTGACCTGTCGGGTTATCGTCAGTCCCACATTCTCCCCGGCCAGCATGTGGCGCATGACTTCGGGGCGGGGCATGCAGTGAAAGCCGCGCGAGCGCCCAGTATAGTACGTATATCGCACATCGAAGGGACGGTAGAGGATGGGGACAATGTTCTCTTGGCTTGGGCCAGAATCGCGAAGATCTTTTTGCGCCAGGGTCACCTTCCAATCACGGGCATCCTTCCCCAATCGATACGCCTGCCGTGCCAGTTCGGGGTCCATGCCAGAGAAGTTGAGGACGGTCGTCCACACCTCCTCCGGCGTCCAGTGGATGGTCAGCTGGTCGCGCGCCGTGACGATGCCCACGCTGTTGACAGAAAAAATTTGCGGGATGGAGGGCCAGGACTGGTACGTCTCGATGTTCGCTGTGGCGCGTGGGATGAAAAAGTAGAAGGGCGGGTCGGGCTGGATGGGTCGGTAGCCTGCGCTGGTCAGGTCGTGCTCCTCCAACCAGCGATATTTTTCTTCCCGCAGTCCGTAGAGGTCAGCGTGATAGACGCCGCGGTGCTGTTCCTGGCCATACTTGACAAAGACGCCAATCGCCACGCCCTGGCGGATGTCGAAGACGTTCTCGTCGGGGCTGCCGTCGGGGGCGGTCTCGCGCCTCAGACTGTTGCCGTGCAGGTCAAGGATGTAGATTTCATCGAAGGTCTTGAGCAGGCTCTGGCGCATGCCGCGGAAGGTGGGGTTATCCAGGTAACCGTGGTTGGTGATCATGGCGACGATCCCGCGCCCGGCCTTGTGAATCTTCCACTGGGCAAAGCGCAGGAACTTGACGTAATCATCCTGCAGCCATTTGGGGTTCTTCTCGCCCAGCGGCTGGCCGTCCACCGTGTAGTAGCTCTGGGCGCCGTCCAGGTCGGTCTTGAGCAGCTTCTCCGTCCACTCGTTCTGGTTGGCGGAAATGCCGGAATACGGCGGATTGCCCAGGATCACCAGGATCGGTTCGTTTTTCTTGACCTGCGCGGCGTGATGGCTCTCTTCACTGAGCGAAGCCAGTCCGGGGATGGCGATCTGCTGCAAATCTTCCATCTCCAGCGCATTGGTCAGGTAGAACCGGAAGCGTTCGCCGTTGCGTAACGGTGTTCCCAACGCCTCAAGCAGGAGGCCGATCTTCATATGCCCAATCGCATAGGGAGCCATCAGCAACTCAAAGGCGTAAAAGTGTGGGAGGATGTGTTGCCGCAGGAAGGTCTCCTTTGTGCCCTTGCCGTATTTGCTGATGAATTCCTGAAAAGCCAGGTGGATGGCTTCGACAAGGAAGGTCAGCGTGCCGGCGGCGGGGTCGAGCAGGGTGACGCTCGCATCGGCCAGGCCGTCGGTTAATCCGAAGCGGTGTTTCAGCAAATGATGCACGGCGCGCACGATGTAGCTGACCACCGGCTGGGGAGTGTAATAGACGCCGCGCCGCTCGCGCGTTTCGGGATCGTATTTGGCCAGGAAGGTCTCGTAAAAGTGCAGGATGGGGTCGTCGCCTTTTCCCTGGCGGTAGTATTGCGTCAGGATGGCCTGCACATCGGCGGCGTTCAATACAGCCGCAATATCGTCCACGATGACTTCCATCTGCGGCGAGGGTTTGCCGAGGGAGATGAACTGAAAGACGTCGCGCAGGATGCCGATGGTCGAGGGGATGAGTTCAAAAGCCATTTTGCGGTTGAAGGAGCCTTGGGCGCGGGTGCGGGCAGCAAAGAGGCCGTAGGTGATAGTCTGGGCATAGAGGTCGGCGAATTGTTCTTCGGTCAGCCCGGCGATGAGATATTCCTGAAAGGCCTGGTAGAAGCCATAGACCGCGCCTTGCTGCTGGGCGAGTTCTGGAAGAATGACCTGATCGCGCAGGAAGCGTGTGCGCTGCGCCAGTTCGACAGAGAGCGCTTCGGGGGTCAGTGTGGGCGGTAGCACAAAAGAGAAAAAGGTCTCCAGCAGGTGGATCAGCGCCTCGACTTGCTCAGCGGGCGGTTGCGTTTTGAGTTTCTGGGCGATGAAGGACCGGGCAAGCAAAGCGCGCTGGACTTCCTCCCCCTGCCGATAGAGGCGGAACTCGTAAAAATCGGTCAAAATCAGATTGGGGAAAGTATGTCGATACCGCTGGAGCTGTTCTGAATTCGCTATCTGGTCCAGGTTGGCCCCCGGCGCTTTGGCTTCGATGTAGCCGATGACCTGATGCGAACCATCCCACACGCGGAAATCAGGGCTACCCGCCTCGGTGCGCTTGGGCAGGACGGTGACCTGGACCTGGCGTCCCTGGGCCCTGGCAACGGCTACCACCAGGTCTTTCAGCACGGGGTAGTAGCTCTCCTCGGTGGCATCGCCGCGCTGAGTAAGAGCCGCTACATCGTATAGGTAGGACTTGAGCAACTTATCCATACTTCGCAAATTTCCAGCGTAGAGATAAAATTTTCATCTACCTACGTTCCCTTAGTCAGCTGGCGCCCAGTACGGCGGCGCAGGGGCCTCCCAGCGGTCGGCGCGCCCACCACACGTGGAGCGTAGAGAGGTGCTGGTAGCGGGGGGCTTTTTCGCACCGAGCTTCGGCGAGGTGCTCCTTCAAGGGGAGCGTAATTCCCCTCAGAAAGCGTTGGCCATAGCGATCCGACCTTGGAGCTTGTGGATATCAAACGCGCTCCTATCTGACCTAATCCGCCAAGAGGAGTCGATAAGGGCATAAGAACGGCAGATAAGTCAGTCGGTCAGGACATAGGCCGACCTTGCTTTTTCCCCTTTAGGCTTGAGCCATCTCAAAGTAACCAACTATTGCACGGTTCTTCTTGCTTTTATCTCGCTTGCGCCCAAAGCTTGCCGAATATCCTCCTTTTTGAGAAAACCCTTTTCTTCTGCAGGATCGGTTTCAGCGTCCAAGCTTCTGGAGGAGGTTAAATTCCCCAAGTCCTCCAAAGAAGCCTGGGGGAAGAGCTGAAGCCTCGGTTGCCCGTTGGAATCGAGAAGAGCGAAACCTGGCAAGACCACCCCAGAAAAGAGCGCCTATTGGCAAGCTGATACCCCTTCTAACCACCGCTCCACACCAAACCCTCATACTTGCTTTCCCTCCAGCCCCGGCTTGGACGGTTTGGAAACCCCGTCGGAGTCGGATGAGGTCGTGGATTTGCCCCTGAACCCTCTCTGAAAGGTAGCGCTCTGAAACGGGGCCATCTCTCCCACAACAAGCACGACCTTACCATCGTGGGCATTGGCCATAGTCGCCAGGATTTCTGCTGCGTCTCGTACCGCTTCTTTATAGACGGGGCAGAGACCGCGCCCACCATAGCAACTTTTATACTCTCCAGGAAAGAGGTTTTGAGCTCTGCCCAGGCATAGCCGGTTAGGATGCCTAAAAAGGGGCTCACTGCGTAGAAGGGGGTGAGGCCAGGACCATCACCTCGCCTCCGACCAGAGACGGCGCCTTTGCATAAATCCTGGCTCTGCCGGGTTATGCACCGAGATCTAGCAAATAAGTGCCTTCTTAGTGAGCCAACGGCCCCTCGCCTATTCTCTTATCTCCCAGAGTCCGTTCTCTCGGATGCGCCACCACGGGGGGTTATTGCGGACTCCAGAGCCCGGGGCCCATCCCAGCTGACCGGCTTTGAGAACACCGTAATCCCACATAGCCAGAAGCTCCAGGGTGCCGAACAGGTCCACCCCAGGGCCAGGCAGCACGTGAGCCCATACGCGGTCGCTCTGGACCGCCGGGTCGTTTCCTGTCAGATCTACAGGCTTGCCGAAAAGATCGGCGCCGGATGCACACTCCACCTTCTGAACCCGTCCCAGTCCGTATCGGGTGTCGCCTCCGATAAAAAGCTCTTCGACGTCGAGAACGTCGGAGTGGGCTCCGTTGGCAAGCAAGACATACCCCACAAAAGCCACCGGCTGTGGGTCCTCGCCTTCAACCCAACGGCACCAGTGATTGATGACCTCATACTCCCGGAGAGAACCCTCAGCCGCACTGTCAAAACTGGGGTCTATGGCCGTGCCCGGCCGGGTGGTCAGCAGTCGGGAACGAAAAACGCGGTCGGGCACATCATCGCTGGCGTCCGTTTGATCCTCCCGACGCCAGACAAGCCCATGCCCTTCCTCGTAGCGCGGGAGCCAGGCAAGCCAGCACCCGTTTACCTGTTGGGCGGGAAAGAGATAGCTAAAGCGACAGTTCTTTCGGAGGTCATCGCCCGTTCCCCGGTAATCGGGGGAGCCTGGATTTCTTCTCCGCGCCAGTTCAGCCGTCAAAGCGCCCCAGAGGGCGCGGGCAAAGCGACAGTTCTTTCGGAGGTCATCGCCCGTTCCCCGGTAATCGGGGGAGCCTGGATTTCTTCTCCGCGCCAGTTCAGCCGTCAAAGCGCCCCAGAGGGCGCGGGCGGGGATGTAGAGCCGGGTGCGGTTCAAGGCGCCAGCCGGTGTGAGGCCGATGTGAAACGGCGAACCCAGTTGCCAGACCCACTGGTAGAATTGCCAGCTCATGAGGAGCCTCCACTTTTGGCCTTCAGATGGTAGCGGGCGTAGGAGAGCGCCATACGCAGCAAATCACGGGCAAAAAGCAGGTCATCCGGATCCTCTGCCAAACGCTTGACGGCCTCCAGGACGCCACCATTCACCCCGTTGAGTTTGTTATTAAGAACAGCTTGCAGGAACTTTAAAGAGTCGCTGTTGATATGTTTGGCCACGTTACTATGCCGCGCCCGCAGGTAAAGGAACATAGCATAGGGGCCCTGTTCTTCCAGAACTGTGAGCGCCGCATTGAGGATTTTCTCTTCCATGTTGGGAATATCCGCCAACTTACGCCCCAGTTCGGCGCATTGGATGTCCAGGTTCATCATCTGACCGTTACTCATAGCTGCCTCCTCCCTGGTTTACAGATGAAGCACAGTTGACAGTCTGAGTTTGGAGCTGGAGTCGATTTTTATCCACCACCTTCACCCGCCCCATGCCGCGTGTGCCCATACCGCCGATGCCCAGGTGCTCCAGATAGGGATGAGCGTGCTTGGTTACATCGTGAACGTCTGTCGGATTGGAAACGGCCATAACTTGCCGTCTGTCAATCCGGAAATGGGCCGGGTTCTTGGCGATGATGTCCCACACCAGCACCGTCCCTCGCGGCAGGGCTTCGTAAGAGAATAATGCTCCTTCCTCTGCCGCATCGGTGGCTGGATTGATAGAGACCGAAGTGCGCACCTCCAGGTTGCTGTTGACGATGTGGGCAAAGAGGCGGTCGGGTACCAGCGCCAGGCGGTTTTGGATGTAGTCCGGAATGCTCAAATTCTGAAGTTTTTCCTTGATTGTGCGCATTTCCACGTATGCCCGTACCGGCAGCAGAAGCCATCCAAGGTTCAACTGGTTGCTGGAGCCATTCCCAAGGTAGACCGCGTTCTCCTCCACACCCTGTACCTCCAGGCCAATAATGCATAGCGCCATGGGGCAAGTGACCCACATGGGGCCCCGACGGGTAGGCACGGGGAAGAGGAGCACATGGGCGTCGGTGAAGGCGGCCAGGCCGGCAAAGCCGCCCTCTTGGCCTGACCCGCGGGCAAAGCCGAAGACGGTGCAGACCGGACAGTCGGGCTCGGCACAATGTCCACGCTGGTACTTCTTTTCTTCCTCATTTTTTGCGCGATCTTCTTTAGATTGGCCTAGTCCTGCGCAATTCGGATAAATGGGCCACTCCTTGCCATCGACACGACGATTCGGGTTTCGTTCATGTTCCGCCATCGCCACGTAAGTGCGGTACACCCCGGCCAGGCTGGAGCCGGGGATTTTGGGCACTTGGGTGACCGGATCGCGGACGATGGTGAGGTCCACGCGGCCGATGCGGGCACCGCCAGTCCCTACATGGATAGGGTCTAAAGCGATACCAACTTGGACAAATTTTTGATAACTTGTCATATTCATACTTTCTTTACACGATTTCCTTCAATGTATTCATGTGCCAATCCAGCGCCCATTGAAGGATGCCCTGCATGGCGGCCTCGGTGAGCGCCTCTAAAGCGGCACCTTGCACCTCCAGATGGTGGACCAAGAGACCGCGCAAGGTGTCTCGCCAGAGGTCTGGCGAGACCGCCAGGTGTCCCTCGGGGGATTGCCAGTCTTTCTCCAGGCGCACCAGTTCGCTGCGCAGGCGCTGGAGCGCCGTCTGGCTGGGCGCCACTCGCTGCAGAAGGGCCCACACCTCTCGCATGTGAACCCATTCCTCCAAATATCGAGGCGGCGTGGCGTCAAATCGGGCGGCGGTGCTGTCCATGAAGAGCGTCTTTACCCGGGCAGGGGCCACCCGAATACCGTCGTCCGGCCGCAGGTCGGCCATATGACGGTAGACCTGGCCATTGGGATGTTGAAAGTCTCGAGGGAAACGCACCTGGCGATCCTCCACCGCCACGTAGGGGTAGAACACATCCTCCCGACCGTCGGGCAGGGTTACGGGCACGACCCGGAGGGTTTCCTGTCCATCACACCGGCACAGGCGCAGGGCCACTACGCCAGCCCGTCGTTCCACTTCCTGGACCTGCCAGATTTCTTCCTTGCGCAGTAGCGCCTCTTCCATATTCCGGGCGGCTTCCACCACCGCCTGGTAAGGCACCAGGCGAGGGAAGGCAATCACGCCCACGTGTAAGGGGAGACGATCCCACACACGGGCTAAGCGCTCCCGCGACCAGGCCATGGCCAGATCCACGCACTCCGACGCCACTTCCAGCGGCACCAGCACCTGGAAACGCAGGGGAGAAATTTCCACAGGAATCACAGGATGGTAAACACCCAGATGGGCGTGGGGCTGCCATAACTCGCGCACCTGCGCTACAGTCATATCCCGACGTCGGCCGGGTGCATCTTCGTCGTCCAGCGTAATCCGTGCGCCCTGCAAGCTCTTCAGTACCTCTTCTGGTCGCAGGAGCCTGGCCAGGTTAGAGGCCGTCACGAACCCACGCAGGCTGGACACATAAACCAGGCTGATCGACTGCCCCTGCCAGTGGCCGTCGTAGAGCATCAGGTCCCGCCAACCGTCATGGTCGTCTGGCACCAGCACCAACCGCCGCACCCGCCAGGGGTTATCGCTGCGGGCCGCCAGCTGGCGGAATTCCTGCAGCAGGTCACAGAAGAATTCTACCGCTTCTCGCCAGAAGCGGTAGACCCGACCGGGAGATGGGAGTTTACAGAAGAGTTGATGCGCCAGGCACGCAGCGCGTAGGTCGTCGCTCAGGTTATTCCACAAAAGTGCATCCGCGCGGTCTTCGACAATCTTCTGGAAAAAGGTCTGCCAATCACGCTCGTGTCGGTAACCTTCTTGCAAGTTCTTTAGTACTGGATCATTCGAGTCAAATGAAGAGAGTTTTCTTCGCACATAGGTTACCAGGCTTTTATAGGCTTCTTGCGGGTCTATTGGATTGGATGTGCTATCAAGGAGGGGATTGAACCGTGCCCACTCCGAAATGGCCTGCGCCCGGAGGCTGTCCACCCGTTCGCCGTTAAGCCAGTCTTCCAGGTCCAGGGAGAAGGTGAGCAGGGCCAGGCGGCCGTTGCGGTCGGCCACCTCCTCAAACCAGATGGTGTCATGTCCCAGTTGACCCTGCAGCCAGGCATCGCGGCGGTGGTGGCGGCGCTCGCGGCAGACGGCGCAGGGCTTACCTTTGCTGGTGGGGTCGCCGTTGAGCCGCACTCCGCAGACCGGACAGACGTGGCCACGGGCTTCAGAAGGTTTTAGCCAGAGGATATCCCACGGCTTGTGGACCGGGATGGCCACCGTGCTTCTCGCCCCCTTCCACTCCCGCACCATGGGCACCAGGGAGCGGGTAGGATCGCTCAGGCGCACATGGGGCGGGGTTTCCAGGTCAAGATCAAGGGCGATTTTGTCCGCCTGTTCTTGTAGCCACTGCTCCCATCCATTCAGCCAGCTAGCCTGCACTGTCTCATCAGACCGTTCACCGGGGAAGGAGAAAACGACCACTGTGCCGTCCCGATAAAGCAGGGAGCCTACGGCCAGGTCTACCTCCACCAGTTCGGCCACACGGCGGAAGAATTCCTCAATCGCACCCTGGGCGCCCGTCCAGTCGCCGATCTTGACCGCCCGGGTCTCATAGTGTTCTGAACCGAAGGCCACGGTGAGCAAGCGCCAACGGATTGCCTGCTTGATACCTCCATCTGTCCAGGGAAAACTGCTGTCCAGCAACGCTCCTGCTACCGCACTCTTGAATAGCGCCGCGGCCACATAGGACTGGTCCCACAGGGTCACATCGTTATTGGGCAACCGCGTCTCGGCCAGCGTCGAGAGAAAGGCCCGGCGGATGAACGCTTCCTCGCCGATGGCGCTCTCCCGCCAGCGCTGCCAGAGAACCACATCCTGTACATTCTGTGTACCCAAGTCGCGCAGTTCTTCCAGCACCCGGCGGATTTCCTCTACCAGCTGGCGCCAGCCCTGCGGCGAGAGAATCTCCGGCGGGTCGGCCAGCAGGTTGCGTTTGGGGTGTCCCCAAGGCGAGGAGAGCCACATGTGAGAGCTGGACTGCTTTAGGTAGTGCGATGTGGAATTCGGCAGGTTCTTTTCTACACCGGATACAATGCCGTGCCCGGCCTGGAGGAGGCCTAACAGCCCCGGATTGCGCCCCGCGTGTTGTTCCGTAAATGCGGCAAAGGTGTCCGGCCAGGCGTTGGTGAGGTTGCCCCCGCTGTAGCGTTGTTTGACCCACCCCAGCAGGTCATCCCAGGGGAAGGGTGGAGTCTCTTGCGTATGCCACTGCTTGTATTCATAGCCGTTGTTCTCGCCCCCGTGGCGACGCAGGAACTCCGCCCGGGCCTTGCCAGTCATGTGGAACCAGCCGATGGCCTCCATGGCCAGGAGCAGGGGCCGGTGCTGGCGCAGGGTTTCGGCAGGGGAGAAGGTTCTGGTCATGGTGTACCTCTTCTCGGAAGCCAGTTTTGCACTTCTCGCCAGAGTGCCGTGCGATCGTCCTTCTTTACATTTCCACCTGTCTTGTGAAAGGCACGCCATTTTTTGATTCCTGCCGTGCCCCAGCCCACGGTGCGTTTGGCGGAGATGCCATAAGTGGTTAATAGAGCCTCAATGGCCTCCAGCAGTTTGGGAAGCACCTCCTCTGGTTTCGCCGCAGGTTTCATGCCCGGCCAGGGGGCATAGAGGAGGGAGAGCGTGCCATTTGCCCCGGGCGGCACCACCTCATAGTAGATGGGGTGGGTGCCAGCCCGGCGCTCCCGGCTGTGGGGGTTGATGACCTCAAAGCCCATGCGGTCAAACCAGGTGGGGTAGAAAACCAGCGCGCCCTGGCGCAGTTTTTGGTGTTCTTCCTCCCCCTTCTCATGGCCGAACAGGTGCAGAATCCAGTCGGGGTCATGCCAGTCGTCCAGTCTGCCGTTGTGCTGCTCCAGGTGCTCCCGCAGGCCGGCCTGCATCCGGCAGGCCCAGCGAAGCATCCCCTTCCACGACGAAGCGGCCATGAAGGGTACACCGAAGACCCGGTCCTTGCGCACCGGGTTGTCCAGCAGGTGAAAGACGCGATCATCTTTGGAGTACCAGGGGGTGAGGAGTTCAAAGTCCACCTGAAGGGCGAGCCATGTAGCGGAAGGAAGAGTTGAGAAGTCCGGCTGAAGGCAAGGATACAGTCCAATTGGGAACCGAAAAGAAGCCTTGGTCATGTAATCACGGCGCAATCGCGTTTTCTGCTGTTCGGCTTGCCTCTTTTTCTCACGGTTGTTTGTCCTTTCCGCCTCCAATCGCTCAATCTCTGCTTCCAGTAAACACTTGGAAACATGATCTACGAAACCCCCGGCTAATGCCCACACAACGGGGGTGTTCTCTAATGAATCACATGTCTGAAGCTGAAGCCAAGCAAAGTAATCCCAGGTCATGCGCATTCCTCCTACCGATTAAGATTTGCTCGCCTGTTTGAAACTCGCTCTCGGGCTGAAAATCGGACCAGACTTGCCCAAGGCGACGCTTCATCTCCTCAAAATCCACCAAGCCCGGCTTCACGAAGCCAAAAGTACGCATGCCCTCTTGCGGATGCTTGAAACTAAATATCTTCTTGCTCTCCTGCTGGCGGCCAGCGAGCCAAGCATCTACATCTATAGGATCAGCAGGAGGATCATCACTGTATCGCTCCTCGTATCTATTGGTTTGTGGGCACCTTTGGCCAGGAAGATGAACTTGATTACAGCGCTTACACCGTTTGCTCGGATTACGCCCGACAACCTGATTAAATGAACTATTGTCAGGACCCGTTCTAGTCAAATGCTGTCCCTTCACGCACCAGAAGTTTTGGAGCGAGGCCCAGGCAAAATCGTCATCGTTGAAATTTCTGCGCCACTGTGCATCGCGCACGTAGGCTTCTACGGCTGCTCGACTACAACCGATCCCTTCCGGGCGCCGCTCAATGATTACAAGTCCAAAGTCCTGGTGGTGCCTTTTTCCAGCCCATGCCTCAACTTCCTCTTCAGTGCCATTACTTCGCCTTACTTTGATTTTTACAGGCTGACCGTGATACTTACCGCTCAGCAACTCCTCAAGTTCTGACTTTCTGCTAACCGAGGTTCCATCAACCTCTAAAATAGTATCGTCTTGGCGCAGGGGGAGCCCACGCCGCCCACGCCGCCTACGCCGCACTCTTAGCCGCACTCTTACTTGTCCGCTCGAATCGTCTAAATCGTCTGCTCCAAGGTCTGCAATTCCCCACTCCTTTGAAGGCTTGAACACCGTTTTCCCTCCCATCGCGCCGTAGTCGGCAACGAGGCGCAGGGTGGCGTCCAGAAGGCACCATTCTTCGTCCCGAATAGGCCGCAGGGGGATGAAGCGCAAGATGAAGGTTTGACCTGCCCGGATCTGCTTCTGGATGACGTGACCGTTGTTATCCAGAATCATCAGCCGGAACTTACGGGCCCAGCCGGTGCAACCGAAGAGTTCGCAGACCACGCAGTGGTGGCCCGGCTCGTACGGCTGCTTGTGCTTGCCCGGGCAGCGCACACCATCCACGGTGGGGTCGCACGCCTTCCCACCCAACCCCCGCACCAGCACCTCGAACCACCAGCGAATGGAACCCATAACTCCCGTAGGAATGAGACGGTCGGGATTCCGATCGGCATCACCGGTCCATATGGGAGTCAAGGCCTTGAGCCCCCAAGTTTTCTCTTTCTTCTCTTTCATAGCTCAGGCTCAACTTTTTGGAGGATAACGGACAATGCTCAATTCCCACAATAGAGTCCCAGTTCCGCTCCCGCTCGTAATCCAGATCCGCTTACCTCGCGCTCCGTTCCACCTCTTCGTCACACACCATGGGCGCAAACTTTTCTCGCTGGGGATGAGCAGGGCCAGGTCGATAAGGGAGGAGGTCGACGATAACCAGCTTCCCCTGAAATGTCACCCGCTGCGGCTTCGCCTTTCTCAGCACCAGAGTTACATCCCCACCCTGCCGCCTCGAAAAGCCAGCGATTTGCCGTGGCTGCCCGTCGATGAAGGCAGCAAGGTACCCTGCGGACCGCAAGGCTCCACGCCTCCCAGCTACCCCCAGCACCACCCACTCACGCTCCCGAAAGCGAACTACAGCTCCTATGTCCATGCCACAAAGATACAGACTTTCTCCGAATGCAAGGAGTGGGCCGCCTCATCTTTCACGACTTTTTCTTTGTAATAACTTTTCTTTTTATTTTCAACATCGCTACGGCTGCTGGGTGCCCACGATGCGCAAGGCAGGCGACCGGGGGCAGGAACCTTCTCTACCACGACGCCTTCCCCCCTGAAAAGGCCTCCGGCTCAAAAGCCAGATACCGGCTGTAAGATGAGCTGGCTTTGGGCTTTCCCTCGTAAGTTTGTAGGCTATGGGCTGGAGGTGGGTTGTTTGCGGCCTGATAGGCGGGGTATGGGCTCAAGCGGAATGGGAACGCTTTCGGCCGACGTATGAGGGCGAACCGCTTCCTTCGGCGGAAAGGCCCCGCTTAGGCGATCCGCGCCCTATCCAGCTCCTGCGTCAGGCCAGCCCCGCCGTAACGCACCTCTACGACACCCTCCTGGCCCTCAACCGCTCCAGCCATACCCTGCCAGGCTACCGCGTGCAAGTGCTCACCACCACCCAACGCACCTTAGCGGATTCGATGCGGCTGGCCCTCTTAGAAGAGTACCCCACCCTACCAGTATACCTCTTGTATGAGGCCCCTACTTACAAGCTGCGGGTAGGAGATTTCTGGGATCGCCGCGAAGCCGAGGCCTGGTTGGACGCGCAGCGACACCGCTTTCCAGGGGCCTTCGTCGTGCCGGATAAAGTCCTACCCCCATGAGCCGCGGGGTAATAGGCCTGCTCATAGGCATAGCGGTTCTGCTTGGGGCAGGGCTGATAGGGTGGTATTTCGCGATCGAGGCCCCTTCCCAGGCCCGTACCGAAAAGCTCCTCCGTCAAGAGGAAGCGGTACGTCGGCTCTACCAAGCCCTCCTCCAAGAAGCCCCTCCGCAAGAACCCCTCCAACAGTTAGAGAAGGTTTTGCCCGAAAGCCGGAGCCTCACCCCCCTCATCCAGCGCTTGGAAGCCCAAATCGAGACCGAAGCCGACCGACTGCAAATGGTATCAGAGTTGGAGCGGCTCTCGGCCCAAATAGCAACCGCACTCCAGCACGAGACGGAGCAACGCACACGCCTGTCTAACCTATGGCTGGCAGGCCTGGCGCTGGCGATCCTGCTCTTCTCCTTTGGAAGTCTGTGGCGCTTGCAGCGCGAGAAATCCCTCCTTGAACATAAACTCCGCGACACCCAACTGACACTTCAAGCGTGGAGCCAAGGACACTTTGACCGGCCTGTGCCACCCCAAGCCCTCGAACGGCCGGCTCTCCAAGCTATCCAGACCGCTTGGGAAGGGATAGAGGCTTTCCTCCAAGGCCTGGAAACCGGAGACCCAGAGATCCCCTTGCCAGAAGGAGACCATCCGCTGCTGCGCCGTCTGAAGGCTTTGAAAAGCACCCTGGCCCGCCGATGGGGACGCCGATCCGAAGAAGCCCTCACCCTGCAAAGCTTAGCGGCTTTCAGCGAAATCCTCAAAGAGTCCCAGACTATCGCTGACCTGGCAGAACGGACGGTTTCCCTCTTGTGCCGGCAAGTGGGCGCTCACATGGGGGCTATCTTCGTGCGGGAAGGCGAGGTCCTTGCCCTGCGAGGCACATACGCTTATGATCTGTCCCAGGCAGCCGAACGGCGCTTCCATCCTGGGGAGGGCTTTGTAGGCCAAGCCGCCGCCGAAAAACGCCTTCTGCGCATTCGTCCTGTGCCCCCCAACTACTTGCGCTTACGCTCCGGCCTGGGAGAAGCTGCACCCCACACCCTCCTCCTGGTGCCCCTGGTCTTCCAAGACGAAGCCTACGGCGTCGTAGAGCTGGCTACACTCGAACCCTTCCCAGAAGAGCTGGAACCCTTCCTACAAAAGTTTGCCGAACACATCGGCGCAGCCCTGGCCAACTTTATCTCTCGCGAGCAGCTGAAAGCCCTCCTGACCGAAGAACAAACCCTGCGCAAAACGCTGGAGGAAAAGCAGGCCGAACTGCTGCGCAGCGCCCAGCTCATGGAAGAGGCCCAGGAGAAGCTCATCGAATCGCAAACTCAGTTGGCCAGCCAGATACACGCTATCCGCAGCGCGGCGCTGGTGGTTGAACTTTCTGCCGAGGGCCACATCGCCTACGCCAACGAAGCCTTTCTCACGAGCACAGGGTACACTTTGGCCCAGCTTGAAGGCGCCTCTTTCGCCGATTTGGTGGCCGCCCCCGAACTAAAACAAACGCTGGTAGCGGCGCTCGAAACCCAGGAAGGGTGGAAAGGCAGCTTGCCCCTTCGCACCCAAAAAGGGGAAACCCTTTGGCTCCAAGCGACCTTAGCCCCCCTACAAGGCCGAACAAAAGGCTACATCGGCATTTGCTTTGACATCACCCGCGAAAAGCAGCAAGAAGAAGAACTGCGCCGCATGCTGGAGCAAACCCTGGCTCAGGAAGAGCTCCTGCGCGAAGCCAACCAACGCTTACAAGCCTTCAGCGAAGAGCTGCTGCGCACCCAGACCGAACTCAAAGGACAAATCGCCGCAGTAGGCAACGCCGCCATCGTCTCTGAGACCGACCTACAAGGCCGCATTATCCGCGTGAATGAGCTTTTCCTCCAGATGTACGGCTACCGCCCCGAAGAAATCCTGGGCCAAAACCATCGCATTCTCAAATCAGGCCACCAGAGCGACACCGTCTTTGAGGAGATGTGGCGCACCATTAGCCAGGGCCGCGTATGGCGGGGCGAGGTGCGCAACCGCGCCAAAGATGGCCAGTATTACTGGATACTGCTCACGATTACGCCCGTAACCAGCCCAGAAGGCAAAGTCCTCAAGTACATTGGGGTAGGCTTCGACATCACGGCGCAGAAGCGGCAGGAGGAAGAGCTGCGTTCGGCGCTACGGCTGGCGCAAACCCAGCAAGAAGAGCTGCGGCGCTATACCCAGCAGCTTCAAACCGCCCAAGAAGAAATGCGCCGCACCCAGGTGGAACTGCGCGGGCAAATCAGCGCCGTCCACAACGCGGCGATTGTAGCCGAAACCGACCCCGAAGGCCGCATCACCTTTGTCAACGACGCTTTCTGCGCCATCTCAGGCTACACTCGCGAAGAACTGCTGGGCAATACCCACGCTATCCTGCGTTCAGAGCGGCATGACGACGCCTTTTACCGGGAGCTGTGGAAGACTCTCTCGGAAAAACGCGTGTGGAAAGGCATCTTCTGCAACCGTCGCCGCGATGGCAGCCTTTACTGGGTCAGTTCTACGATTACCCCTGTGGTGGACACGCGGGGCCGGCTGGTGAAGTTCATTGCGGTGAGTTTCGACCTGACCCCCCAAGTGGAACAGGAGAAACGCTTACGGGCCTATGCCGAGGAGCTTCGCCGCGCCCAAGCCGAACTGAGAGGCCAAATCTTAGCCGTCGGCAACGCAGCCTTCCTCATGGAAACGGACACCGAAGGCCATCTCCTCTACGCTAACAGCGCCGCCCTCGAAGCCTGGGGCTACACCTGGGACGAAGTAGAAGGCCAGAACCTCCGATTCCTGAATAGCGGGCATCATCCGCCAGAGTTTTGGGCTTCGATGTGGGAGACCCTCCAGCGCGGCGAAGTCTGGCAAAACGAAGTGCTCAACCGCACCCGCTCGGGGGAGCTTTTCTGGCAGCTGCTCACTATCACCCCCATCCGGGATCCTGAAGGCCGCCTCTTCAAGTACATTGGCGTGGCCTTTGACATCACCGCACAAAAACGGCAAGCCGAACGCATCCGGATCCTCCTCCAAGAAGCCCAAGAAAAAGAACGGTCCCTCCGCGCCTACGCCGAAGAGCTCGAAAAAGCCCAGGCCGAACTCCTCCAGGCCCAGCTCGAGCTGGCTGGCCGGATAAACGCCCTCAACAACGCCGCCATCGTGTCCGAGACCGACCCCGAAGGTCGCATTCTCTTCGTCAACGATGAGGCTACCTATGTATGGGGCTACAGCCGGGAAGAGCTGATCGGCCAGCTCCACAACATTATCCGCAGCGAGGCGCATCCGCCCCGCTTTTTCGAGCGGATGTGGGATCGCATCAAGAGCGGGTTCGTCTGGCAAGGCGAAGTCCAGAACCGCGCCAAAGACGGCACCCCCTTCTGGGTGCATCTGACCATAACGCCTGTGCTTGATGCCGAAGGCAGACCCTACAAGTACATTGGCGTGGCTTTCGACATCACACGGCAAAAAATCCAGGCCCAGCGCCTCAAAGAAGCCCTTCGCCAGCTTGAAACCCAGACCCAAGAGCTCCCCACTTACCTGCAGCGCTTGCCGTGGTTCCTGACAGACAGGCAGGGTACTATACTCTCGGCCAGCCCGGCCTGGCTCGAACTGACCGGCTACGATAAGCCGGAGCTTGTACTGGGACAGAACGTCCGCCTTCTACGCAGCCCTCAGACGCCCGATTACCTTTTCATGGACCTGTGGGCCACCATCGGCCGGGGCAAACCCTGGATGGGCTTCCTTACCAACCGCGACGCTCATGGCGTGGACCGCTTGCAGTTTTTGGCCATATTCCCCGTGGAGGATCGCTATTTGGCTGTGCTCCTACCCGCCCAGGAAGCTTGCGAAGCCCTCAAAGCCGAATGGATGAAGAACTACGCCCCTTTGGAAACGCTCCAAGAATACCAGCTCCTCCTCCAAGCCAAAGAATACGAGCTTGAGGAACTGGAGCGCATCCTACACCAGCTACAAAGCCGCCCCCAATGAAACGGAAAGTCTTTCTCATCATTTGGGATGGATGGGGCATCGCCGACAACCCCGCCGTAAGCGCCATAGATGCCGCTTATACGCCTTTTTACGACTGGGCTCGGGAACGTTTTCCGTTTGTCAAGCTGGAAGCCTCAGGTGAAGCGGTAGGCTTGCCACCCGGCCAGATGGGCAACTCCGAAGTAGGCCATCTTCATATTGGGGCCGGTTTTGTGGTGTGGCAGGATTTGTGGCGCATCCAGCGCGCTTTAGACCGAGGCGAAGTGATGGCTCTTCCAGCCTTTCAAAACCTTCTGGCCTATCTACAGCGGGACAAAGGCTGCGCTCTCCACCTGATGGGACTGGTGTCTGATGGGGGGGTACATAGTTCACTGGGCCATCTTTTAGGGCTTTTACGGCTCCTGCGGGAAGCCGCCCTGCCTAACCCTCTCTACCTGCACGCCTTTACCGACGGCCGCGACACCCCGCCGCGCAGCGCCGCCACCTACCTTCACATCGTCCAAGAAGCCCTGCAGACCCTCCCAAACGCCCGCCTGGCTACCATGATTGGCCGTTACTACGCCATGGACCGGGACCGACGCTGGGAACGTACCCGACTGGCTTATCGCCTCCTGCGCTACGGCGAAGGCGAAACTTTCCCCTCCTTTGAGGCGGCGCTGGCCCACCACTACAACCAAGGCATTACCGATGAGTTTCTGCCCCCGGTCGTGATCGGGGAACCGGCCCCCCTCCAACCTTCCGAGGCCGTGCTCTTCTTCAATTTCCGCAACGACCGTCCCCGCCAGCTCGTCCAGGCCCTTTTCACCGGCGAAATCCCAGAAACCCAGGGCAGCCGGGCTCCTGTGCCTTACCCCGCCGATCTCGAGCCCCTTCCCCTCCACTTTGTCACGCTCACCGAGTATGACCCCGCCTTCACGGAGCGGGGCGTCCACTACCTTTTCGGCAAAGTCCATGTTGAAAAGCCCTTAGGTGCCTGCATCGCCGAGGCCGGCGGCTCACAATTGCGCATCGCCGAAACGGAAAAATACCCCCACGTCACCTATTTCCTCAATGGGGGCCGGGAAGAGCCCTTCCCCGGAGAAGCTCGTATCCTTATCCCTTCGCCCAAAGTCGCCACGTACGACCTTCAGCCCGAGATGAGCGCTCCGCAGGTACGGGACGCCCTTATGCCTCACCTGCAAGAGGGTACGCTGGACTTTATCTGTCTGAATTTCGCCAACCCGGACATGGTGGGGCATACCGGCGTATGGGCCGCCGCTGTCAAAGCGTGTGAAACCGTAGACGCTTGCACCGCCCCTCTGGTCCAGACTGCCCTGGAAAAAGGCTACACGGTCCTCCTTATCGCCGACCACGGCAACGCCGACTGCATGATAGCCGAAGACGGCACCCCCCATACCGCCCACACTACGGCTCCAGTCCCTTGTATCTTGATGAGTCCACAACAGCTGCCGTATCGGTTACGGCCCGGCCTTCTGCCTCAAGTAGCCCCTACGGTGCTCACCCTTATGGGCCTCAAGCCGCCCCCAAATATGTTACCGCCGCTCATAGAACCTCTCGAGTAACCGTTCCATGACGGCCAGCAGACGGCTCTCATGGTAGCTCCAGTACAGCTCTGGAGCGTGAGGGTCTTCTCGGTACCGCGCCCAAAAAGCATCCCAGACCGGTGAAACCCCTCGGGGGTACTCTATCGGTATCCCCAGAGCTGCCGCTTCGTAAAACTTGCCGGGCCATTTGTTTCGCAGGTGAGGAAGGGGCTGGTACGGCGCCAAAAGGCGCTTGCACCCCCGCTGCAGATTCTGGATGACAGGGTAAGGCACAAACCGGCTGCGAATCCAAAGCCAAGCCCCATGCGTCTTGAGCGCCGCCCGAATCCGAGCTTCCAAAGCGGCAGACTTCACGCTGCCTGCCAGCACGAAAGGCTGCTGAGGATACGCCCGTATCCATTCCAGCAAGGCTTCCAGCCCCCAACTCTCCGCCACATTGCCCGTATAGAGCGTATACTGGCCTCGGAGCTTAGACAAGAGGGGCTTCTCAGACTCTACTTCTACAAAGGCGTTGGGGAAAAACTCACTGCGAGCAAGAGGGGTCAAGCCCGCATAAGCATATTCGGCCAGCCAGTACGCTTGCGAGCATCGTCGCATGGGCGCCAAGAGCGCCCATACCACCCTCCGTACCCTCCGTTGGAAGGGAGTGTAAGCCGGATCCCATCGGAAGTTTTCGTGGTAAGCTTCCCAAACATCCCAGACGAGGGGGCACTGGCCCCACCGCCAGGATAACCAAAGTCCCATCGGATTACAAACGAGGATGGGCCCCTGAGGTCGAGGAGGGATTCCCCCAGTCGGCACGACAGTGAGGCCGGGCACCACCGGAGGATCCAAGAGGCGATGCCATATCTCTTCTTCTACGTAGGCCTCGAGGGGGCCTTCTACCGCTGCGGGGGGCATAGGCTGGCCCCATACTTCTACAGGCCACCGCTTAGCTAAGCTACACGCTAACCGAAAATATCCCCGCGGGTGATATACGCTTTCCCGCACCAGCCAAAGCGCTATCTGCATACCCCTTAAGCGCAAAAAGTACCCTTTTCTGGCTAACTTTGTCTTGTGGGTCAGGTGCACTTGGTGCAGGGAGACATTACCCAGTTTGCTGTAGACGCCATCGTGAATGCCGCCAATGAAGCCCTTTTACCTGGTGGTGGGGTTTCGGGGGCTATTCACCGGGCAGCGGGGCCCGAGCTGGCAGAAGCGTGTCGAAAGGTAGCCCCTTGCCCTACCGGAGAAGCTCGCCTCACCCCAGGTTTTCGCCTACCCGCACGCTATGTGATTCATACGGTAGGGCCTATTTGGCGAGGCGGCACCCACGGAGAAGCGGCGCTTCTGGAAAGGGCCTACCGTCAGAGCTTGGCGCTGGCTCGGCAGCATCGCCTCTCTACGGTGGCTTTTCCCTCGATTAGCACGGGCATTTACGGCTACCCGCTTGCTGAGGCCGCTCCTATCGCCCTCCGCGTCCTCCTGGAAGAAGCGCCTCACTTCCAAGCGTTGTACCTGGTAGCCTACGACGACACCACCTACCAAGCTTATCAGCAAGCGTGGGAGCGGCTTACCGGCCGTCCCTATCCCTCAAGCTAAGGCTACATACGTAAGCGCCCCCGCCGCATACCCCAAAAACGCTATCCACGAAACCCGCCGCACATACCAGAAAAACTCCAGTTTCTCCATGCCCATCGCCACGACACCCGCAGCCGAACCGATAATAAGCAGGTTCCCGCCCACGCCCGCCGCATACGCCAAAAACTCCCACAACCGATGGTCTGTGGGATAGCTGGAAAGGGGATACATTTCTATGGCGGCGGCTACTAAGGGCACATTGTCCACAACAGATGAAAGCAAACCTAAGAGAAAGACCGTCCAGTCCAGGCTACCTAAGGTGCGGTCCAGGGCCTCGGCAGCCCAACGCAATACGCCCACTTCGGCCAGAGCTGCCACAGCCAGCAAAATGCCCAGGAAAAAAAGAAGCGCCGGTATGTCTATCTTTTCCAGCGCAGTGGTAACGCGCAAATGCCGAGGCTCCTCCACCTGATGCCGCAGTCGCCAGTAAAAGATTTCTGTGGCCAACCATACCGTCCCCATCGCCAAGAGCATCGCCAGGAAAGGGGGAACATGGAGAAAGTACTTTTGCAGCGGCACCGATAAAATCCCCCCTACCCCCAAAATCAGCACCACCAGACTTACCCGGCGGGGAATGGAACTATTTTCTGAGGGGGCTTGCGCGGATATAGAAATTCCCCGCAAAAAGCGTCCTATCACAAGGAAAGGAATAAGGGCCGAGACCAAGCTGGGCAAGAAAGTTCGTTGGACGATAAAACCCTCCGTAATGCAGCCTCGTATCCAGAGCATCGTGGTGGTCACATCCCCTAAAGGGCTCCAAGCCCCCCCTGAGTTGGCCGAGATCACGATGAGCGAAGCGCCCAAAAGCCGAGCTTCGCGCTGACTGCTCGGCACCGCCTTTTGTAAGAGAGACACCATAATGAGGGTCGCCGTAAGGTTGTCTATGACCGCCGAAAGAAAAAAAGTCAAGGTCGTCACAAGACCGAAGAAACCCCAGACGCTCCTCACGCGAATAAGGTCCAAAAGAAAGCGGAATCCCTCATACGAATCCACTACTTCGACGATCGTCATGGCCCCCAAAAGAAAAAATAGGATACCGGCGATCTCGCTCACATGGGAAAAGAGGCGCTCTTCTACCTGGGGAAAGGCCGATCCAGAAAAGGCCGGGAAAATCAGCAAAACCAGCCAGCTAACCGTGCCCAAGAGGATAGCTGTGGCGGCTTTGTCTATACGAAGCCGATACTCTAAGGCGATAAAGGCATACCCGGCAATAAACAGAGTCACCAGGAGCGTTTCCACGCCCGCAAAGATATAGGCGCTTGGTAGGCTTGGCGGACAGCCTCGGCGATGGCCTGCCGGTCGTAGCCGCAGAGGGCGTACTGTTCGGCTTGGGTGGCGTGTTCGAGCACGATGTCGGGCGCGCCCAGCCGCCGCACCGGCACGCTATAGCCCCTGTCCGCAAGAGCCTCCAGTACTGCGCTGCCTACCCCCCCTATCCGCACACCATCCTCCACGGTAAGGACAAACTTATACCGCTGGGCCACTTCCTCCAACAGCTCCAAGTCCAGCGGCTTAGCAAAGCGCAGGTCATACACAGCTGGGTATAACCCCTCTTCCTCCAGCAAACGGCAAGCCTCCAATACTTCGTTGCCAATGTGTCCGTAGCTGAGGATAGCCACGTCTTCACCTTCTCGCAGCAGGCGCCCCCTGCCAATGGGCACTTCCTCGAAAGGCGTGCGCCACTCCAGCAGTACGCCATTACCCCGAGGGTAGCGAATCACAAAAGGCTGCTCTGCTCGGAGCGCCGTATACATCAGATTACGTAGCTCAGACTCGTTGAGCGGAGCCGAGAGAATGAGGTTCGGAATAGGGCGCAAGTACGCAATGTCGTAGAGTCCTTGGTGGGTGGCCCCATCGGCCCCTACCGCCCCTGCGCGGTCCAGACAGAAGATGACAGACAGGTTCTGAATAGCTACATCGTGGATGACCTGATCGTAGGCCCGCTGCAGGAAGGTAGAGTAAATGTTGCAGAAGACCTTCATGCCCTGCGTGGCCAGCCCTGCACTAAAGGTCACGGCATGCTGCTCGGCAATCCCTACATCATAGCACCGCTCAGGCATAAGTTGGCGCATTTTGGTCAGGCCGGAGCCCGAAAGCATCGCCGGCGTCACCGCCACCACCCGCGGATCTTGGTAAGCGAGCTCTATTACCGTCTCGCCAAAAACATCCTGATACTTAGGGGGTGTGGGCCGGAACGAGGGGGGATCCAGCGGTTCTCCCGTCTGGGGATCGAACCGAAAAGCCGGTGCATGCCATTTGAGAGGGTCTTTCTCGGCGGGGGGAAAGCCTTTGCCCTTGACGGTGCGGCAGTGGAGGAGTTTGGGCCCCGGCAGCTGGCGCAAGTTTCGCAGCGTCTCCACCAACCCCTGTACATCGTGCCCATCCACCGGACCGAAGTAGCGCAGCCCCAGACTCTCAAAGAGCACCGCCGGCCGAGAAAGTAAAACAAGCCAGGCTTCTTCGAGTCGGGCCGCATAGTCGCGCAGCGGTGCCCCCAGCTTCTCCTGAAGGCGGCCAAGCCACTTCCACACCTCCTCCCGAAAGCGATTATACGTGCGGGACGTCGTGAGCCCCGCCAGGTAATCTTTCAACGCCCCTACGTTGGGGTCAATCGACATCTGGTTGTCGTTGAGGATGATCAGCAGATCCGGCTGAAGCATGCCTACATTGTTGAGGCCTTCGAAGGCCAGGCCGGCCGTGAGCGCCCCATCGCCCACTACAGCGACCACCTTACGGTCCGTTTGCTGGAGATGTCGCAAGGCTTCTGCCATACCCAGCGCCGCAGAAATCGCTGTAGAAGAATGCCCCACCCCAAATGTGTCGTACACCGACTCGTCTCGCTTAGGGAAACCTGCAATCCCATCTTTGAGTCGGTTGGTATGAAACCGAGAGCGGCGGCCGGTGAGCACTTTATGGCCATAGGCTTGATGACCTACGTCCCACACCAGCAGGTCTTGCGGCGTCTGATACACATAATGGAGGGCCACGGTAAGCTCCACCACGCCTAAGCTGGCGGCAAAGTGCCCCCCATACCGAGCCGCATGATGGATCAGAAACTGGCGCAGCTCCTCGGCCAGTTGGGGCAGAAGCTCTTGAGGCAGACGCCGCAGATCCGCAGGGCTCTCAATCGTCTTTAGAAGAGGACCGACGGGTGTAGGATTTTCGGTCTGCATAGGTAGGCAAAGGTAAGGTTTCCAGCAAAGAAAGGCTACGCAAAGGCCGCCAAGCAGGCCAGGTGGCCTGATACACCGCCTCCAGCGCCTGGAGAGAGGTGGGACGCTCGGGAAGCGCCCCACCCAATCGAGGGAGCAACTCCGTAAAAAAACGCAGCAGGTGGGCCTGAGGTTCGGGGGTTTCATCCAGCTCGATGAGCTGGTGGCGCACCCATCCATAGAGGGCGGGGTCAGGGGCCATCAGACACTGCGCAAGCCATTCGACCGCTACGAAAAGGTACGGCTGACGCGCCGGATCATGGTAAAGGCGGCGGTACAGATAGTCCCACTCGGCTTCGGCGAGCCGCTGAAGCTCGCGATGGGGCCGCACCAGCAGACGCAACCGAAGCAGCGCCCCCGGCAAAAAAGCCATAGAAGAACGACCCAACGCCAGCACTGCTATGGTGCCTTCAGTTTCGGTATGCACCTTGAGTACCCAGCTTCGCTCCCGATAGGGGTACCGCTGGAGGATCAGCGCTCGGGTTTTCACTTCAACGCTCATACCGCACAAGCCGTAAGCCAACAAGGCAGCCACCCTTCAACCAAGGCCAAATCTGGACTCAGCTCTTCATAGAGGCGGGCCCACTCCTGAAGTTGGGCCGAGCTAACTGCGCGCACCGGCGCCTGCAAAAGAGGACTGCGCAAAAAAGAGGGGATAAAACGGGCCTCTTCGACGCAAGCCTGCTTCTGAAGGGCCTCATACAGGCGATGCAAAGCCGATTCGGGGGCATCGAGGAGGAGGTAAGGCGTTTCCTGCAAAAAAGCCGCTAAGGAGGTCCTTTCCCAGGGCAAGTGCACCGCTTCTTGAATCCAGCTCAGGCGATGCCGCAAAGCTAACCATCGTACGGGCAAGCCCCTCTCGGTTAGGAAAGCGGCAAGCCTTTTGGAGGTGGTGGAAGCGTCAGGCCCTACACACCAGAAGAGGGCCGGCCCGGATAAAGCCGTCCCGAAAGCCTGACGCCAGGCCCCCACCGTCGAAGCGGCCACTACATACACCTTGAGCACTTCACTCTAAGATAACAATTTTCCCCACTACGCTACGCTGGCCGTCTGCGTCCAGGGCCCCCACCAGGTACACGCCGGGGCTTACTCGTTCTCCTTGAATAGTGCGCAGGTCCCATACAGCCTGCCCACCAAACGCTTGCAAGTAACGCACCACCTGCCCATCCACCGTAAAAATGCGTACTGTACTGCCCTCAGATAACCCTCGGATACCCACCCATCCGCTAAAATCCCGACTCACCGGATTGGGGAAGATGTGGAGGCTATCGAGCTGTGCGGCGGGCTCAGTAGCCCAGTCGCGGTAGCTGACCACCCCTTCGGAGGTGATCATAAACGTTTCGCCCGTAAGGTCCCAGGACCGGATGCGAAACACGAGGTTAGCGGGAAGCGGACTATTCTCTTGGTTGAAGGAGGCCAGCTGGCGGCTTCCCTCGGCGCTGATCACGTACACTCCGCTGGCGAGGGTACCTATCCATTTACGATTTTGCCCGTCTACCCGTATGTCGGTGATGGTTTCTTCTTCCAGGAGGTAGCGGTTTTCGATGACGGGCACCGAGAGAGAAAGCGTACCCGCAAAGGGATCGCCATACAGGACCGCTACGCCTTTTTCGGTGCCCAGCCAGAGGGCACCGCTGCGATCCGCCGCTAAGGTGCGAAGTGCGGGGTCAGGCAAGCCCGCTAAAGGACCTACCCCAGCCGAGAGGGTCACGATCCGGTAGGCGCTCACCGCCTCTGGAGCCCCCCGGTCGTCAATAACCCGGATAACCCCGCCCGCATGAAGCACCCATACATACCCCCGATTGTCTGCCCGAATCTGCAAGACCGGTTCTAAAAAGGAAAAAGCCTGCCACCGCCCCGAAGCCGGAAAGTAGGCCAGCACATTGCGGGAACCAAACCGTTTCCCCAGCCAGATTGTACCAGAGGCGGAACGAGCCACTGTGGTAAAGCCGTAGGTGGTAGGATAGCCCTGGCTATCCGGAAAAAGCCCATCAAATGGCGCGTTGTAGGCCGTAAAGGTGTCTACCTGCCCTTCTGGGGTCAAGGTAAGGACGCCATTGCGGCAAGCAATCCAAAGGCGACCGCCATCCCAGAGGGCTTCGGTCATGCCGTACCAGGCTTTGCCCGTACGCTGGGTGAGGTCGTAGGCCAGGCCCTGCTGCGCATCGTAGGGATAGTAGGTGACCAAACTGGAATAGCCTTCTCCCCAAAAGCCGGTGCCCCCATGCAAAAAGAAGAGTCCTTGAGGAGCGGGTACGACTTCGGTTACGTTGCCTCCCCGCAAGCGCTGGTGGGCATCGGTGGAAAACTGGCCCTTCGGGGAGGCTACGATAGCGCCTATCCAGGTGCTGCCGACCCCCCGGTACTGCCCTGAAGGATCCGACCACACCACGGGCGCAGCGGGATTCCACAGGTAAGATGTATCGCCTGCGGGGGAAAAGAAAAGCACATCAGGCGTATCGAGAGAAAGACCCCAGCTAAGGCCTGAGCCGCCTACGGCTCGCACCTTTTGGCCTTCAAAGCGGCCCAGCGGGCGTCTCGTCCAGCCTTGCCCTTCTGTCCAGCGGTAGAGCGTATCACGGTAAGCCATCAGGAATCCCTCAGGGGCTTCTACCCAGCCTTGCCAATACTGGACGCTATCGCTAATGGGCCAGGGTGGGCCGGAACGTTTTTGCCAGCCGCTGGCCCAAGGGCGCCCTTCTGGAAGGGCATATAAGCCTCGGTCGGTAAAAGCCCACACGGCGTTCGCGGCCCAGGTGACCCGCCATACCGGCGTACTAAAAGGCTCCCCCGGAAACTGGGCCACCGTAGCCAAAGCTTGCTGGCGGCGCTTGTCCCATACTACCAGCCCAAAATCCGTCGCCACCAGAAGCGTGTCTCCCTTCGCGGCAAAATCCCGCACCGCCCGAGAAGTGTAGAGCGGATTGGCGGCAATCTCGCGCCATACCAAGAGGCGTTCGGGCGCGGGGCCATACTGCACCTCACCGGTGTGATAGCCCAGAAAGACCCACCCCGAAGCAGGGTCTCCATACAACGCTGTAGGCCGGTTATACAGCAGGCCTGTGGTGCGATTCAACTCACGGTAAGAGCCCTCTTCGGCGTGAAGGAGCACTACGCCCTCGGTGCTCAAAATCCAGAAATACGGCGCCATGTACGTACCCGCAAGAATGTGGCCATGGTACGCGTAGACCCCCCACTGCCCTATCGCTACACTACCCTGAGCCCACACAAGGGCCCCAGCTGCCCAAAGCCGGCGCATTTCGCAAAAATAGCTCTTCCGCCAAAAGGCCTGAAGTCCCGAAGAAGCGTTACTTTTGTTTAAGTAACTACTATGCGGCTCTTTGTAGGACTGGCCTGCTCGCCCGAAGCGACGGCATGGATACTTAAGCATAAGCCCCCGCTCTTACCCCCGGGTGCCCGGTGGGTCCACCCCGAAAACTGGCATGTCACGCTACTTTTCTTGGGAGAAACCCCCGAAGAGCGGGTACAGGCCCTCCATGAAGCCTTCGCTGCGATTCTGGAGGGGCATCCTGCGTTTTACCTGCGCCCTCGGCAGATAGCTTGGCATGGCCGCACCCTCTGGGTTGCCTTGCATCCCAGCCCCCACCTCGCAGCGGTGGTAGAACAGTTGCACTTAGCCGCAGGACTCCCCCTGCGCAAACCTTTTCAGCCTCATATTACTCTTGCTCGATCTCCAAGGGCCTTTCGATGGGTAGGCCCTCCCCTGGAGGGGGAACCGCTTTTCCTATTTACCACGGCTTATCTGTACCGTTCCCACTTATCTCCCGCCGGGGCGAGGTATGAGCCCCTGCATCGCTATCTCTTAGATATTACTCTGCCCCGATAAAGACGATCTCGGTGCGCCGATTCAGGGCGCGTCCAGCTTCAGTGCGGTTGTCTGCAAGGGGCCGCGTAGCGCCATAGCCCCGCGCTACGATGCGTTTTACGTCGATCCCCCGAGCAATCAGAAACTGTCGTACGGCCTCGGCGCGCCGCTGCGAAAGAGTCAAGTTATAAGCCGCTGTGCCCACACTGTCTGTGTGCCCTTGCACTTCTACCCGCCACTGGGGATTTTCCCGCAGGAGGCGTACCACCTCTTCAAGTTCCACCTCCGACTCCGGCCGTAAGTCCGCCTTATCAAAGTCGAAAAAGATATTGCGCAGCAAGAGACGACCTCCTTTTCGGATGCGCTCCAGCCCGATCGTGAGCTGGTAGGCGGTATCCCGTTCGGCCAGGTCGAAATGGCCGCTGTAAAACAGGTAACCGGGCGCCTCCGCAAAGAAGGCGTAGCGCCGACCCAGCGGAAGCGAGACTAAAAACTCCCCCGTAGCGGCATTGGACCGCAGCAGACGCAGCGTATCGCGAGAACGAATGTCTACAATCTTTATCCAGGCCGAGAGAGGGGCCTGAGTTTGGGCGTCTTCTACGCGACCTTTGACGTAAGTGGCCGTTTCCTTGGGGCGAATCTCCGGCCAAAGGGGAAAAGCGTAGAGGTCATGCTTGCCCAAGCCTTCCGGCCTCACTAAGGCGATGTACCCGATTTCTCCCTTGGCCTCTATGCAGAGGGTCTGTTCATCACCGGGGGTGTTGAGCGGGTACCCTAAGTTGCGAGGCACCGTCCAGCCTGTGTCAGTAAGATACGTCACGAAAAGGTCCATGCCCCCCATGCCGGGATGCCAATCAGAAGCAAAATACAGGGTGCGTCCATCGGCGGCGATCATAGGGCTGTATTCGTCTCCTGGGGTATTGACAGGGGGGCCTACGTTGACGGGGGGTTGCCAGGCGCCGTTCACGAAATCCGTGTACCACAGGTCGGAGCCGCCCAGCCCCCCCGGCCGACCCGAAGCAAAGTACAAGCGCCGGCGGTCATGCGTCAAACTGGGGTGGGATTCCCACGCGGGGGAGTTCACCGTTGGACCCAGGTTGCGCGGCTCGGACCAGGAGAGGCCCTTCAGCTCCGAAAAGTACAAGTCACACGATCCCAGCCCATCCGGTCGGTCGCACAGGGTGAGAAAAGCCCACTGCCCATCCGACGAGAAGAAGGCCGCCCCCTCATTACGGGGAGAGTTTATGGGCGGTCCGACGGGCTGCGCACTCTTCCAAGCGCCACTCTGGGCATCTTTTTCAGTCCAGTACAGGTCTTCGTCGCTCGAGGGTTCAAGGGGGTTGTTGCGTTCGCGGCGGGGACGCCGAGAAGTGAAAAAGAGGCGCTGCCCATCGGCCGTAAGGCTGGGAAGGTACTCTTCATCGGGGGTGTTGACTTGAGGCCCCAGGTTAGTGGGTCGAAAGGGCACTGGCGTCTTGACAAGGCGGGCCGCCGACTGCGCCTGGCTAAACAGCCGAGCCCCTTCCTCCTGGTACCGCCCCGGCAGCTGCCCTATCGCCGCATGAATAAACTCTCCCCACACTTTTTGCGCCGAATCAAACGCCATCTCGGCCATGTACGCTTTACCTACGAAGTACAACCCCCACGCATAGCCTTGGGCTGAACGGCCGCGTAAGGTCCGTAAATGCTGGCCCACCTCCTTGGCTTGTGGAAACTGCTCCAGTTGAAGGTGCAACTTTCCTTTGAGGACCCAGGCGTCTTCGTAGGTGGGTTCAACTCGGACCACCTCTTCTAAGAGCAGCAGGGCGCGCTCGGGCTGACGCATTTGAGCCAGCCGCACCGCTTGGAGAAAGTTCTCATAAGCCTTCTTGGAGACGCCTTTGGGCGGCTGGCCCTGCGCCCATGCCTCACTTATCAGCAGCCCTATTAGACAGAGTAGCGTCCTCACGGGAGATTGAGGTATCGGTGCCATTGCAGGCTCAGTCGCCAGTGCGGATGCGCTTGGATGTATTCTACAATCCAGGTTAGCGCTTCATTTAGACGGTAAAAATCAGGCTGTAAGAAAGCCGGAATTTCTTCAGGGCATTGGTTGAGCTGTTCTTCGGCCCACGCCAGGTCGCCCTTGGCATGGATCACGACCTTGAGCTCACTGGCGCGCTGGTAGTAGACAGGCAAAGGGGGCTTGAAGCGCTTGGGGGAAAAGGTCACCCAGTTTGGGACCGGATCCGGCAAAGGATGCGCGCCGGACGTTTCCAGCTGCACAAAATACCCTGCCGCTTGCAAAGTCTCCACCAGCTCCCCCAGGGAATGGAGAGTGGGTTCACCCCCTGTAATGACCACGTGGCGAGCCGGGGTGGCCAAGACTAAGGAGAGGAGCTCCTGAGTGGTATACTGTTTCCATCCTTCCAACGGCCAGCTATGCCGGGTATCGCACCAAGAACATTCCACATCACATCCTCCCAACCGCAAGAAATACGCAGGCCGCCCAGCCCAAAAGCCTTCGCCCTGGAGAGTGTAAAAGTGTTCGACGAGTGGGTATAAGGTGGAGTTACTCATAGTCGGCGAGGTAGAGGGGATTTCGTCTCTGCAGGAACTCCTGCTGGGCAGAAAAAGACGGGGCTGCCGGTTCTAACTCCGTGCGACGGCGGTAAGTGCCATCGGGCTGCAAAACCCAAGTATGGGTGGTATCGGCCAAAAGGGTCTCTGCTATGTCGAGCGCCTCTTGGATAAGCTCCGGACTGCGGAGAGGATAAGCAATCTCTACCCGCCGGTCTAAGTTACGTGGCATCCAATCGGCGCTGCCCGACCATACCCGGGTTTTGCCCCCACTCTGGAAGATGTACAAGCGGCTATGCTCGAGAAAACGCCCAATGAGGCTATGCACCCGAATCGTAGGACTGACTGGCGCACCCGGCACCAAACAACAGATGCCCCGCACGACCAAGTCTATCTTTACGCCCACCACCGAGGCCCGATACAAAGCCCGAATCATCGCCGGATCGACCAGGGCGTTCACTACAAGGATGATCCGACTGGGCTGATCGGGGGTATGCTCTTCTGCGCAGCGCTGAATCTCCGCTAAGAAGGTCTCCCGAAGGTTTTCAGGGGCTACGGCGATGCGTCGCCAGAGGCGCTGGCCCGAGTTGCCCGTCAGGTAGTTGAAAAGCTCCGCTAAGTCACGCGTGAGCTCTGGATCGGCCGTGAGCAACCCCAAGTCGGTGTAAACTTGGGCGGTTTTTTCATTGTAGTTGCCGGTGCTGAGGTGCGCATATAAGCGCAGACCCGAACCCTCTCGGCGTACCACAAGGGCCCCTTTGCAGTGAATCTTGAGCCCTACCATGCCGTAGACTACATTAGCACCAGCATTTTCCAGTTCCTTAGCCCAATAGATATTGGTCTCTTCATCAAAACGGGCTTTGAGTTCGATGAGCACGGTCACCTGCTTGCCTCGATCGACGGCTTCTCGCAAAGCCTGTACGATGAGAGATTTCTCCCCGGTGGTCCGATACAACGTCTGCTTGATAGCCAGCACTTGAGGGTCCCGGGCCGCAGCCTGAATAAACTCAACCACCGGTGTGAAACTATCGTAAGGATGATGCAGAAGAATGTCCCGTTGGGCGAGGGCTTCGAAGAGGTTGGTTTTATTCTGCAGGATGGGGGGGACGGCGGGCACGAAGGGCCGATCCAAGAGAGCCGGTTCATCCACCTGGTGCAAAAGGTCCCAAAGCCGTTCCAGCCCTAAAAGCCCTTCCACTTCGTAGATGTCTTCCGGGCTGAAGGACAACTCTTCCTGGAGGAAGCGTCGGGCCTCCACCGGCAAGGAGGCCGAGGCTTCCATGCGCACCACAGCGCCGAGTTTTCTGCGGCGCAGTTCCCGTTCCACCAGTTCCAGCAGGTCATCCGCTTCGGCTTCTGAGATTTCAATGTCGGCATCCCGCGTAAGCCGGAAAAGATGGTAACCTTTCACTTTGCGCCCCGGAAAAAGCTCCTCCAGAAAGAGGCCGATAAGCGCTTCGATGGGCACAAAAAGGTACCGCTGGGCCGAATGAAAAGGCACAAATCGAGGCAGCACTTGGGGAATGGGCACCAGCGCCACCCCATCTCGCAGTTCTACCCACATGATCAGCTCCAGCCCCCGGAGGAGAGGTACCGGATGCGCTGAGTCAATGGCCAGCGGCGTCAGCAGCGGAAAAACCTGCTCCTGAAAGTACTTCTCCAAGAGTTCCCGAGGTAGCCTGGCTAAACGCCGTCCCTGGTAGAGGTAGATGTTGTATTCCTCCAGGGCAGGCATGAGGTGGTTGTAGATTTCTTGAGCTCGCTTGAGCAGCTGCCGAACGCGCTCCTGGATGCGTTGAAGGGTCTGTTTGGGGGTTAGACCATCGGGGCCTCGCTCGCGTACGCCCGCCCGAATCTGCTCTTTGATCCCCGCCACCCGAATCATGAAAAACTCATCCAGGTTGCTGTAAAAAATCGCCAAGAACCGCAGCCGACTGAGCAGCGGATGCACTTCATGCAAGCTCTCCTCGAGCACCCGCGCATTGAACTCCAACCAGCTGAGTTCCCGATTAAGGAACCAGGTGGGGCGATTCAGTTCGGAGGAACGCAGGCCGCTGCGAAGGCGGAGACTACCCATACTGTGCTCGAAGGTAAAAAAAAGCCTGGGTATGCGGTTGCGGTGTGGTGCCCTCTGCTACTCGATAACCGACGGCCCCTACGATGCGGCCTGTGGGTTCCTCTATCACGAAAGCATGCCTTCGAATAAAGCCATACCATCCGACCTCTGGCCACACGTCACTGAGCCGCTTGTGGTGGCCTTCCAAGCCGGCTGGGGCCATCCGATCGCCGGGTTTCCACAGGCGCACCCGAAGGGGAAAGGAGACTCGGGCCACATCCCACACCAGCGCTTCAGCGGGGGGAGTCGAGGCTATACCCGCTTCTATACGCCAGAGCCCCCACTGGCCTTGGAAGGGTTCTCCATAAAGATGGAGAGGCGTCCAGGGCGGTTGCCAGAGTTCAGCCCGGCCCACCTGCAACCCTTCAGGCACCCGCACAAACCGATACCCCTCGACCGTTCTCGAAGCGCCTATGGTGCCTGCTTGCCAGAGACGCCATACCGCCCGAGTCTCCGTACGAGAAAGGCGCCATCGTTTTTTCGCTATCGCCCAAAAGGCATCCCAGGGTAGCTTCGTTCGAAGTAAAACACCATAAGGCTGCTGTTGCAAGCCTCGCGCCGCCCACCGCTGGTAAAGCGCTTCCAGGCGCCGCCGCTGCAAACGATACAGTCGCCATTTCTCTTCCAGTAAGGTCGGCAAAGAGGGATTTAGGCGATACAAGGCCGGCAAAACCCACCAGCGGAGTTGATTACGCAGATAGCACGGCGTATAGTTAGAAGTGTCGAGGCGGTAGGGGAGGCCTTTTTCGCGGAGGAAAGACACGAGTTCGCTGCGCCGTACCTGAAGAAGCGGCCGTAGCCACCGCCCTCGCCGAGCCGGAATCCCCGCCCACACTTCCGGGCCGGCACTACGCACCAAACGATACAAAAGCGTTTCGACTTGGTCATCCCAGGTATGGGCTGTAGCGGCCCAGGCCAGGCCCCGTTCTTCGAGGAGGTTTTCCATCCAGGCGTAGCGCAGGCGTCGAGCTGTAGCCTGGTGCCCCCCGGGACCTTTCAGGTCCTCAGACGAAAGCGACCACACAAAGAGCGGCATCGCGTTCCTTTCAGCAAACGCGCGCACCCAAGCTTCTTCCTCTAAGGACTCCTCGCCACGCAGATGATGGTTGACGTACGCTAAGTAGGGCTTATAGCCCAGTTCTTGCAAGCAAGCCACCAACCCCACCGAATCCGGCCCTCCACTAAAGGCTACAAGGAGAGCTTCCCCTGGCTGAAGGTACCGCCGCAAAAAAGAATCAACCCGCTCCAAGAAGGGAGGCACCTCCCCGCTTAGAAGGGTAAATCCCCCGAATCAGGTAGAGCAGGCGGTTCGATAGGCTCTTCCTGAGGAGGCGGGGAGGTCTCCGGCGGCGCGGTCTCTGTCTGCGTCGGCGCATGCACCAAGACGCGTAAGGTAGTAACCCGACATTCCAAGGCCGCGCCCGGAGTATTGTCCTGACGGGTAAATATCCGTAAAGAGGGGATCCCTTCTACCAATACAGGTGTGCCTTTTTTGAGGTGCCTGAGCACATCTACGCTTTCTCCCTCGTTGCGCCAGTAGCTGCACTCTACCCAGAGCGTTCGCTTCTCGTTACTCGCATTCCGCACCGTATGCGCGACGCTAAAGCGAATCACTTGGGCATTTCCAACCGTTCGCGGCTCGGCATCCCGGCCCAGATACCCGACCACTATGAGTTTAGCGTACATCCCACAAAAATAAGTACTTCTGCGGATTGACTTTGACCCCCTTTTCGATTACCTCATAGTGCAAGTGAGGGGCCACGGAATAGCCGGTCGAGCCGACATACCCCACTACCTGGCCTCGTCGGAGGGTATCGCCGACCTGCACCGCCAGGCGGGAGAGGTGCGCGTACTTGGTGACCAAACCGTTTTGGTGGTCTATTTCGACTTGGAGGCCATAGCCCCCACCATCCCATCCCGCAAATCGCACATACCCCCCTGCTGTAGCCCGTACCGGCGCTCCATAAGGTGCAGAGATGTCTATGCCCGTGTGCATCTGCCAATGCCCATGAAAAGGATCGCGCCGAAACCCAAAGCCGCTCACGACAGGCCCTGATATCGGAGCTATGCAGGGCAGCCGCTCCAGATACGCCCAACGCTCCTGAAAGAGACTTTTCAGGTTTCGATATTCCGTAAGGACGAGCTGGGCCCGGTACCAAGGCCTCTCCCATCCATTGGACGGGCTACCCCCTGTGTGGCCCTCCCAACGGGCAGACGAAACCCCAGGCAGGCCCAGCACAGGACGGTAAAGCTGCTGCGCTTGAGTGTAGAGCCGCTCAAGGTTTTTTTCCGCAGCGGCTAACTGGGTCTGAATCTGCTTTTCTTCTTCGGCGAGGCGGTGAAGCTGGGCTTCAGTCTGGTAGAGGAAATACTTTTCCCACAGCCCTCGCGTACTCAGCATCACCCCCAGCCCTATTAGGGCCTGCCAGGCGATCCACCGAGGTAGGTACCGTACATACAGCCCCCAAACCAGGGAGGTGCGTTGAAAGGTCAGGCTTCGCTCATCCCATTCAAACCAGTTAGGCAAAAACTTCATCTGCACCGTTTAGGTTTTCGGGCGCAAAAGTACTAAAAATCTATGGTAAGCCGCAGTCGCATGACTCGACGATTGCCCGAATCCACGACATAGAGTATTTGTCTGGCGTGGGCCAAGGCGGTGGGCCGGCGCATTTGTAAGGGGCCCGAGCCGGTTCCCCCGAAAGAGACTTTGACGGGTCGGCGGAGGCCACTCCCTGTTGGGGGGTAAACCCCCTCCAGCCCACTCAGCGTAAACACATACACCGAGTCGCGTCCGGCGTCGGCCACAAGCAGATACGGCTGGGCACCGCCTGTGAGCGCCAGCCCTTCCGGCCGCAGGAAACGCCCAGGCGTAGCTAAAAAGCCGTCTGCCAGGCTGGTATCCCCCTGCTGCCAAGCCGTACTTACCGTGTAAAAGCCCCCTTGCTCTCCTTCCTGACGAAGAATCGCATGGACCCTGAGGGCTACACCCGGCGCCGTCAACCCCACCCAGAAGTTCGGCGACTGCGAGACAAAAGGCGATTGAGGTGGACGAGCCGGCGTCACCAAACCCCAAGCCCCCTGAAAGAAGTCTGTTCGCACCTCGGTAGAAGTTTGGACGACGATAGCCTCTTGCCATCGGTCTTGGCTATCGAAAAGCAATACAGCGTCATCGGGGCCGCCAAACTTCAAGGGATCGTTATCGGGGCCGTTGCGGGTGACGTAATAGCTGTTGTCGCCTCGCACCGCTATCCGCCGAAAACGCACCAGCGTATCTGAAAGGGAAAACGTAGACTTGAAATAGAAAGGATGCACTTGACGGCTGACCACCGTCGCGTGGGCCAAGCCATACCCTGCAGGCGACTGCAGCCGCAAGCGAAAAAGCGCCTCCAGCCGATACCGCTGCCCTCCAATAACGGTGTCTACGGGGGCCGCCACCAAAAGGTCCAACCGCCGATCTTGAGCCACCGCATGCACGCCAGGCAAAGCATACGAAGCTAACCGACGGCCGGCCTGGTCTAAGCACACCAGCAGGCCTGCCACCGAATCGGCCACATAGATTAGATCGTCATAGCCGACGCAAATATCCACCGGCCCCTCAAAGCCCTCCCAGTAAGGGAGAAGCGGCACATACGCCACCAAAGCGGCGTCGTACTGGGGCACTTCGATAAAGCTGAGGTCTGTCTTGCGCCCCCAAAAATCGCCGCATCCTACGAGGAGGAGCGCAGCCCAGAAGAGACTTCTTTTTGCCATACCAGTCCAATGCGATGTTGTAAGCCCAGAGGCCCGAGCCATTCAGCCGCGTAAGAGACGGCCAGGCGGCCCCGACCGACCCCCCGACTAAGCCCAATCCCCACCGTAGGCACGTACTGCTCTACCAAGCCCAACTTCTGCCCCACCCGCAGGAAAAGAAGGCCGTTGTAGCTGTACTCTAACCCCAAGCGAAGGTTTTCGGTATTGTCGTTGGGGTGATTGAGCTGGAAAGCACCTTCTATGCGGTGAAGTCCCCGTTGCCATACCCGCAAAGCGGCTCCTATAGCAAACAGCGTAGGAGGCGGGTACCCCCGCAGCGAAACCAGCGGAGCCTGATCTGCCCAGCCCCGCCGAACCCGCAGGCGCGAGTTCGGGCCGAAGTTCTGTACCACCACCCCAAACCGAAAATCCCGCACATCAGTCTGATAGAGGAAACCCATATCTACCAACCAGGTGGTTGCTTGGAAAAAATCAAGCTGTTCCCGTACCACCTTAAAGCTGCCTCCAGCCGAAAAGCGATCGCTAAACTCGTACGCATACACCGGTCCTGCGGCCCAGTATGTGGCGGTAAAGTATTCTCCTGTGCCGGTAGACTGATATTCTGTGCGGCGCTCTATAGGCCCGCTGGTGAGGAACTGGGCCTGTAGCCCGATCCGATGTACAGCCTTGTAAGGCCAGCTAATCGCCGCGTACGCGTAATCCAGGCCGGCTATCCAGAAGGTATGGCTAAGCCCCACCGCTGGATAAGACAGACGGGAGAGGGCGCCAGGATTCCAATAGGCGGAAAAGGGGTCATTGCGTAAGGCCACGGCCGCCCCCCCCATCCCCACCGATCGGGGCGAAGGGTCTATCCGTAAAAACGTAAGCGCAGAAATGCCTACGCGCTGCCCTCCCAGATTAGGAAGGAGTTGAAGCCAGCCTATCCAAGCCCAGAGACCCGCCACACCTGCAAGCTTAAGTCAGGCCGGTAAAGTGTCAGCAAAAGCGGGTAGCGGTCGCAGCCCCAGCAACTCAAAAAGGGCTTGGTCGGCGGAGAGGGGCGCGTTAGGGGTGGTCAGAAGCTTCTCTCCTAAGAAGATCGAGTTGGCGCCAGCGAGAAAGCATAAGGCCTGCTCAGCAGGGGAAAGCCGTTCCCGACCGGCGGCCAAGCGTATCTTACTGCGAGGCATTAGGATGCGCGCCGTGGCGATAGCCCGCACCATCTCCCACACCGAAGGGGGTTCGGCCCGTTCAAGCGGCGTACCCGGAATAGGCACAAGGGCATTAATAGGTACCGATTCAGGATGTGGAGAAAGGGTGGCCAGCGTATGGAGCAAGTCTATGCGATCTTCCTCGGATTCGCCCAGGCCTAAAATACCGCCGGTGCACAGGGTCAGGCCAGCCTGCCGTGCCGCTTCCAGCGTACGAAGGCGGTCTTCATAGGTACGGGTGGTGATGACTTGCCCATAGTAAGAAGCGGACGTGTCGAGGTTGTGGTTATAGGCAGTCAGGCCGGCCTCTTTGAGCGCCTGGGCTTGCTCCGGGGTAAGCATGCCCAGCGTAGCACACACTTCGAGCCCTAAGGCCCGTACGGCCCGCACCATCTCCAGCACGCGCTCAAAGTCGCGGTTCGTACGCACTTCCCGCCATGCGGCTCCCATACAAAAACGAGTGGCGCCAGCGGCTTTAGCTTGCTGGGCAGCCTGCACAACCGCCTCCACATCGAGCAACCGGTGCACCGACACCCCCGTCTGGTAACGCACCGATTGAGCACAATACGCGCAGTCTTCTGGACATCCGCCTGTCTTGATAGAAAGCAGGGTACAGGCTTGCACTTCGCCGGGGTGGTGGTACTGCCGATGCGCCACGACTGCATCCGAAATAAGCTCCAGCAGCGGCCGCCGATACAAAGCCGCCACCTCGTCCCGGCGCCAATCTGAACGCACAGCAAAAGCGTCCATCGAGCAAAACTACATACTTTGCCGCATGCAGGTCTCCACACCAGGACGGGAAAGAGCTATAAGCCTTCTTCGTCTGGGGATAGGCTTTCCCTTGGCCTTGATCTATGGCCTCCTGATGAGACTACGCAACTGGCTCTATGCCAAGGGTTGGTTGCCCATCTATCGCGTAGGCTGCCCTGTGGTCGGCATAGGCAACCTGAACGTGGGGGGGAGCGGCAAGACGCCCTTTGCGATTTTCCTTTTGGGCTGGCTTCAGGCACAGGGCCTGCGGGCTGCGTACCTGAGCCGAGGGTACCGACGCACCAGCCGCGGCTATCAGGAAGTGAACCTGCAAGCACCTGAACCCGCTCGCCTCTTCGGCGATGAGGCTGTCCTGGTGAAGTCTATTTTCCCCTCGATCCCCGTTGCCGTGTGCGCCGATCGCGTCGCAGGCGCTCAAACCCTCCTTCAGCGTTACCCTGACCTTGAGGTGCTGGTCCTGGACGACGCCTTCCAACATCGCCGCCTGCACCGAAACCTCGATATCCTCCTTATAGACGCCGATGCCCCCCCTTGGAAAGACTGGCTCTTTCCCGCAGGAAGGCTCCGGGAGCCGTTCTCCAGCTACCGACGGGCTCACCTGCTTATCTATAACCAGAAAACCAGCCCAGCCCCTAAAGCGCCACGACCTTTACGTAGGCCGCTTTTATGCTTCCGCTACCTTGTGACTCAGGCTCGGCCCCTATCTCCCCACCACCCTCCTCTTTCCCCTGAGGAGCTGCGCTACAAAACCGCCCTGGCCTTCTGTGGTATAGCCCGCCCGGAAAGTTTCTACCAGACCCTCAAAACCCTGCCCGTCCATGTAACCCAGCTTCTGACTTTCCCTGACCACCACGCCTACACCACCAAAGATCTCCACCACCTCCGCTACACCTACAAAAAAATCCAGAAAAGCCTGCACCTGCCGAACCTCCTCTTCCTGACGACGGAAAAAGACCTGGTACGGCTAATAGGCCACCCTGCCCTGCCGGAACTGGAGGATTTACCTTTGTACGGCGTGGCCATTCGGATGGAACCCATAGACTCAGAAAAGACTTTCCACACCCTCCAAACCTTCTTCATGAACGTAAAAGACTATGACCACACCCGAAGCGTATAAGCAGTTTCAGCAGACCCTGGAGTACATTCGCCGGTACTTTACAGGAGAAGTAGAGGTCGGTATTGTTTTAGGCACTGGATTGGGGCGTCTGGCTGAGGCTATCGAGAAAGAACACCAGCTGGCCTATAACTTTATCCCCCACTTCCCCATTAGCACGGTAGAAAGTCATTTTGGGCGGCTTATTTTTGGTAAGCTGGGGGGCAAGCGGGTGGTAGCCATGCAAGGTCGCTTTCACTACTATGAGGGCTACACCATGTACCAGATTACCTACCCCATCCGGATAATGCGTCTTCTGGGGGCACACACCCTTCTGCTCTCGAACGCCGCCGGCGCCGTCAACCTGACCTACAAACTGGGCGATCTCATGATTCTGCGCGACCACATCAACCTTCTGCCTGAAAACCCTCTGCGAGGCATCAACCTGGACCAGCTGGGGCCGCGCTTTCCGGATATGAGCGCGCCTTATCACCCTGAGCTGATTGCCCGAGGCCGCGCCATAGCCCAACGGCTCGGCATCCCCGTGCAAGAAGGTGTCTACGCAGCCGTACAGGGCCCCAACCTCGAAACTCGAGCCGAATACCGCTTCTTACGGCTCATCGGCGCCGATGTCGTAGGCATGTCTACCGTGCCAGAATGCATCGTAGCCAACCACATGGGCATGCGCGTTTTTGCCATGTCTATCGTCACCGACATCGGAGACCCAGACAACCTCCGCCCCGTCTCCCTCGAAGAAATCATCGCCGTCGCCAACGAAGCCGAACCTAAGCTCACACAAATATTCACCGAGCTGGTACGGGAACTCTGAAAACGCTCCTTGGGCTGGCCTGCACAAGCCTAATCTGGGGGCAAACGCGCTGGCTCCCTTTGGCCGCAGACACTTCGCAAGGGGAGATCCCCACCTACCTTCCCAGCTACCAGCCCTGGTATGACCCTTTAGACACGCTGCCTTACTTCGTGTCGCGACTGGGCTATTTCAAGCCTTACCTCGGCTGGCCTGAGGGCGTGCCCTCCTACGAAGCTCCTTGGGCGGGCTTGCCAGCCAGCCAGAACGTATACCTCTTGGAGAAGCCCCCGATTATCTGGACGACGGCCCCCTATACCCGAGTGCGCTTCGATCAGTCCAGCCGCCGCACCCAGCTCCTGGCCGTAAAGCATGGACAAAAGTTGCGTTCCTGGGGGGGCTTCACCCTGAGTTACCAACGGCGCACTCGAGAGGGCGAATATGTCGGCCAACTCACCGACCACTGGGGAGCCGCTTTCCGCGCGTTTGTACGCAAGGGGCGCTGGAGCTGGGACGCCGCTCTAATCTGGAATCAGCTCCAAGACCAACTCAATGGCGGCGTCGTCTACGACACGACGGAAGGACCCTGGAACGCTTTTGGCAAAGCCAGCCAACCCGTCCTCCTCAAGCAAACCCGCTGGCGCCGCTGGAAAAGAAGCTTCGCCTCAGACCTAACCTTCACCTTAGCCCCACGCACTTACCTCCACCTCTCCGCCGAACTCTCCCAAGACCACCTGCACCCAGAAAGCGTAGACGCCCAAAACGTTTCTCCCCTCCTCCCAGACACCCTGCCTATAAGCTGGCATCTCACCCAGACTTGGCGTAGAGTGGGGATAAGCTTTGTTCATCCGGCTATCCAGGTAGGCCTGCGGATCTTGGAAACCGAAGGGGAGGCCGACCGTCTGCTTCGCCCTTGGCGGCATCCAGGCCTGGAAGGATGGGTCACCGGGCAAAGCCAACACTTCAAGCTGGAGGGAACCTACCGGCGTTTGCTAAGCCCCGGTGCTCCCCCCCCCAGCGCCTCCCTCAAAGGAACCGCATATTATGGGCTCTTTTCGATAGGCGCAGGCTATTGGAGCCGGAACCTCCCCTGGCTGGCTTATCAGTACATCCGCTCCTCCCTTCCCCAGCCTAATGAGACGCTCTTGCAAGCCTGGGGCGAAGTGACCCTGCCTGCCCGCGATTCTCTCCAAAAGCCCCTTCGCGTACGACTCTGGACAACAAGGTATCAAGCCCCCTGGCGATGGGCCGGCACTTTCTACCGAGGCCCTGCCCAACAAAGCTACGGTCTCACGGTACGCGGCGACTGGACCTCCTCCAAAGTGGGGCTGGCTTTAGGCTTCACCGCCCAGCATCAGGTGGGTGAAACCCGCTGGACTTCTGCCCTACCGGCCTTACAAGGGTGGGTACAACCCTTCCTTCGATGGAGACTCCCCGGCCGCTTACCCCTCTACGAACTCGGAGTGCGCCTAAGCGGGTTTTCGTCCTTTCGGCCTTTGCGCTACGACCCTTTGTCAGGCCTCTTCTACCCCGAAAGCGGGCTTCCTACTCAGCCGGCCTTCCTCGGGGCAGACCCCTACTTGGTCGTACAAATCCGCCGTTTGATCATTTATCTGCGGGTGGAACAGGCCACCGAAGGTCTACTCAGGGCGGGCTACTACCTCTCGGCCTGGTACCCTATGCCTGGCCGAGCCTTCGCTTTCGGCGTACAGTGGGACCTTTATAACTAAGCCCGTTGGGGCCTTGGCCTTCAAAGCCGCCCCCAATCGATGGGTTCGAGGCCGTGGCTAACCAAAAAAGCGTTCGCCTGGGAAAAATGCCGGCAGCCGAAAAAACCTTTTTCCGCAGAGAAGGGCGAAGGATGCGCCGCTTCCAGCACCAGGTGTCGAGACCGATCTATAAGAGGCGCTTTACTACGGGCATAGCTGCCCCACAACAGGAAAACCACATGCGGACGCACCTGCGACACCACTTGGATAACCCGATCCGTAAACTGTTCCCAACCCTTGCCTCGATGCGAAGCGGGTTTGTGCGCTTCTACCGTCAGGATGGCATTGAGCAGAAACACCCCCTGCTCGGCCCACCCAGTCAGGTCCCCATGCGGCGGAGGCGGAAAACCCAAATCCGCCTCCAGCTCCCGAAAGATATTCTGCAGGGAAGGGGGAATCGGCACCCCTTTCGGCACAGAAAAGCATAACCCATGCGCTTGGCCAGGACCATGATAAGGGTCTTGCCCCAGAATAACCACCTTCACCTTGTCTACCGGACACAGCTCAAAAGCCCGGAAAATCTGCTTGCCTGGCGGAAAAATGCGCTTGCCTTGTTGGATCTCAGACTTTAGGAAGGCTACAAGGGCTTCAAAGTAAGGTTTCTGGAACTCTTCTGCCAAAAGGGTTTTCCAGGAGGGCTCTATTTGCACCTCGGCCATCGAGCAAAAATAGAGGCCGCTTACCTTTGGGCTATGGAAGGCGTATACTTGGTAGGGGGGGCACGCAGTCCATTTGGACGATATGGTGGCAAGCTGGCTGCCGTACGGCCGGATGACCTCTTGGCTCACCTTATACGGAAAGTCGTGGAACGATTGCCCCAAGTACCTTTCGAAGCGTACGACGACTGCTTCATAGGCTGCGCTAACCAAGCTGGAGAAGACAACCGCAACGTCGCTCGTATGGCGCTCCTCCTGGCCGACATGCCTGTAGAAGTGCCCGGCGTAACCGTCAATCGGCTTTGCGCCTCAGGGCTGGAAGCTATCTTGCAAGGAGCCCGAGCTATCGCCACCGGCGAAGCTCACCTCGTGCTGGCCGGCGGCGTCGAATCCATGACCCGTGCCCCTTTCGTCCTGCCTAAAGCCGAAACGCCTTTCTCTCGCAAAACAGAGCTCTACGACACTACCTTAGGCTGGCGCTTCCCTAACCCCCGCCTGGCCGAAAAACATCCCCTCTACAGTATGGGCGAAACCGCCGAAAATGTCGCCCAAAAGTACCACATCCCCCGCAGCGATCAGGATGCTTACGCTTTCCGTTCGCAACAGCGCTACCAAGCAGCGCTACAGCAGGGGTTTTATGAAGCAGAAATCGTACCTATCCCTCTACCGGACGGGTCCCTCTTCTCGGCGGATGAACATCCCCGTCCTGACACTACGCTGGAAAAGCTGGCACAGCTCAAACCGGCCTTTCGAGCGGGAGGAACCGTCACCGCCGGCAACTCCTCCGGCATCAACGACGGAGCAGCGGTCGTACTCTTAGCCAGTGAAGCCGCCTTGAAAAGGTATGACCTCACTCCCTTGGCCCAGATTCGGGGCGGAGCCACAGCCGGCGTAGACCCCGCTTACATGGGGATAGGCCCTGTGCCCGCTACCCAAAAGCTACTCAACCGCCTGGGCCTCCCCCTTCATGAGATAGACCTCATCGAACTCAACGAAGCCTTCGCCGCCCAAGTGCTGGCCTGCGTAAAGCTTCTTGAACTGGATGAGAGCCGCCTAAACCCACATGGGGGCGCTATCGCGATTGGGCATCCTTTGGGCGCTACGGGGGCGCGGCTGGCCCTTACCGCTGCACGTAGCCTCCACTGGCATGCCAAGCGATACGCCTTGGTCACCCTCTGTGTGGGAGTAGGACAAGGCGTGAGCCTACTCTTAGAGCGCGCCTAACTTTCTTGCACGAGCCTACCCCCCTGAAGCCGATACACTTCGTCGGCGCTTTGGGCCAAGCGCAGGTTATGGGTAGCTACAACGACCGTCGACCCCACTTCGCGCACCAGCTCCAGAAAGAGGTGCCATACTTGCTGAGCCTGGTTCTCGTCGAGATTGCCAGTAGGCTCGTCCGCTAAGAGAAGCGGAGGCGCCATAAAAAGGGCTCGTGCAATAGCCGCACGCTGCTGCTCCCCCCCAGAGAGACGGGTAGGCCGATCGTAAGCCCGGGCAGCCAGGCCTACTCGCTCCAGCCAACCCAGGGCTCGGCCTTTTTCCTGGGCAAAAGTGCTACCCCCCAGCACCGCGGGCAAAGCTACATTCTCCCACAACCGAAGCTCGGCAATCAGGTGAAAAAACTGGAACACAAATCCAATGTGGCGATTGCGCCAGCGGGCTTGCTGTGCCGGCGAAAGCGCCCTCAGGGAGTGCCCTTTCCAGTAGAGGTCGCCTTCGTCTGGCTGCTCCAATAAAGCCAAAAGGTACAACAACGTAGTCTTCCCAGAGCCGGAATGCCCCACCAGCGCATAAAACCGGCCCGCTTCCAACGTCCACGACACCCCCTCCAAGATACATCGCCCCTCGTAGGCTTTGCGTAGCTTTGTGGCGTGCAGAAGCACCTCCGCCATTGGGCCTCAAATGTACAATTCCGGCGGTATGCGGTGGTAGGCAGCTTAGGGACGTCGCTGGACATCGGGTTGTATGGGCTCCTGCATCGCGCCGGCTTGAGCCACTGGCCTGCCCTGGCGCTGAGTTTCGGCACTGGCGTGGCCGTGGGCTTCTGGCTCACCCGCCGCTGGGTCTTCCAAAACGATTCTCCCGCCTGGAAAAGCCAGCTCTTTCGCTTTCTCCTGGTTATCGGCCTTATGTATGTCCTGAACGGTCTGCTCATCGAAGGGCTGTATCGGCTCTTTCCCGCCATGGCCTGGCGAGGGTTTTTTGCCCGCGGCACGGCCGCTGCCAGTACCTTTCCCCTTAGCTATCTCCTGCACCGACGCTTCTCCTTTGGTAACTTTGGTTCCTTATGACGTGGTACTTGCGCAAGGAGGAAGGCATCCGCACCCCCTCCACAGAAAAGATCGGGGCCCCCGATGGCCTGTGGGTCAAATGCCCCACTTGCAATAAACCCCTCCACATCAAGGAGCTTATGACCTCTTCCTACGTGTGCCCTCACTGTGCGTACCATTTCCCCATCGGAAGCAAAGAGTATTTCCGGCTTCTTTTTGGAGAGGGGTCGTATGAGGTCCTTTTTGAAGAGATCCTCCCCGTAGACGCGCTGGGCTTTACGGATACGCGCCCTTACCCTCAGCGCATTCAGGAAGCCCAGCGCAAAACCGGCCTCACAGAAGCCGTACGATGCGCCGTAGGGAAAGTAGGCCCCCACACCATCGCAGCTGCCGTGATGGACTTTGGCTTCATTGGAGGTAGCATGGGCAGCGTGGTAGGTGAACGCATTGCCCGAACCATCCGATACGCCACCGAACACCGCCTGGCTTTGCTGATCATTTCCCGTAGTGGCGGCGCTCGCATGATGGAAGGCTCCCTTAGCCTGGTGCAGATGGCCAAAACCGCCGCTTGGCTCTCGCAATACGCTAAAACCGGCCTCCCTTACATCTCTGTCCTAACCGACCCTACGATGGGGGGAGTCACAGCCAGCTTCGCTATGCTGGGCGACATCAACATTGCCGAACCTAAAGCCCTAATAGGTTTTGCCGGGCCTCGCGTGATCCGAGAAGCCACGGGCAAGGACCTGCCCCCCGGCTTCCAAGAAGCCGAGTTCCAGTTGGAGCATGGGTTCATTGACCTGATTGTGGACCGGCGCGAACTGAAGGGCACCTTGCTACGGCTCTGGGACATGTTGTGCCGCTAAGCGGTAGATTACCTGACGCGCCCCACGCCGCTTTCGGACGGCCGAATCAGACGATCCGCCAGCATAGGCGCCGCATAAAAGAGCGCTACCCCCGCGCCTACGCTCAAAAGGACCGTAAAAAGCAGCTCTTCTCGCCAGCTGCGCAGCAGCGCCGCCCAGAGAATGCTAAACTCCCCCCGAGGCAGAAAGCTGAAGGCCGCCCGCCACGCAGCCCGCCGCTGTAAGCCCCATATTCGGGCTCCCCAAAACGTAGACCCACCTTTTAGAAGAAAAGCAGCCAGCCAAAGCCCCCCTACTACGCCTAACCCCAAAGTAGTAATGCGCAGCCCATACGTCAGCCCAAAGAAGAAGAGGCCCACACTGAGCTCTCGAAAAGGTAAAAGGTTTTTTTCGGCCGCGCGATACAGCGGCGTGCCCTCCGGAATCAACACCCCTAATAGAAACGCCAAGAAAGCCCCTGATAGCCCCAGGGCATGTCCGATCCCCCCTATACTCAGCACCAGCCCCGTCAAAAGAAACACCGCTAAGGGGTCTTGATCCAAGGTAGGCATCCAACGACTTATCCAGGGCACGCCCTTCCTATAAAGAAAGAAAAAAAGGCCCAACGCTACTATCCAGCCGCCTGCCAGTTTGAGTAGCCTGGAGAGCGTCCATGGCTCGCCCTGTACAAAGGGGCCTAATAAAGCCAGTAGGACTACGACCACGAGGTCCTCAAATACGAGGAGGCCGACGAGAAACTCCGCTTCGGGATTGGCCAAACGGCGTGCCTCCGACAGGAGACGAGCCACAATCGCTGTGCTGGAGGGATAGAGAGCTATGGCGACCAGCAGCGCCTCCCAAGGCGGTAACCACCTTAGCCCCACCAGGAAAAGTCCTCCCAAGTTGAGCCCTAAATCGAGTAGACCTGGCCGCACGACACTGCGGCTCAGGTGAGCCAGATTTTGAGGGGAGTATTCCAGGCCAAGGAAGAACAGCAAAAACCACACTGCCACCTCGCTTATGAGGGGTAAAAGAGACCCCAAAAACGAAGGGGCTTGTCCCCGCAGCGCAAAGCCCAGCAGAAGGAGCCCCACCATAGCTGGCAACCGGGCCCGCTGGATCAGCCACGCCGCCGCAAAAAGCCCTACAAATAGAAGGCCTACCGCCCCCAACTCCCCCACCGCGCTTTTACCCATTCGAAACTTGACAGAGGGACTGGACCTTCTCTATCTGTGCACGAGTGCCTACCACAATAAGGGTATCGCCAGCCCGAATCCGCTCCGAGTAGGGGTCAGGATTCGGCAGGGTTTTTTCTCCTCGCAGGATAGCCATGACCGAAACCCCTGTACGGCGGCGCAGCTCCAACTCCGCTAAGGTTTTGCCCTCTATGGGGCAGCCCGACTCTACCAGGAGCCATTCCATCACGAGCTCTTGCAATAGAAACTGAAGCTTATCTGCTGGCAAGGGCTGATACCGCACCCCACCTAAGATAAAAGCGACTTCGCGGGCCTCTTCGTCGGTAAGTTTGACGCTAAAAGCGGGGGCTTCTTCCTCCGGCTCTATCCAGAAAACTTCACGCTGCCCGGTAGTATGGACGAAAATCACGAGCTGCCCTCCTTGCTGCAAAACGAGCGTATACTTGCGCCCCAGCCCGGGTAAATGTGCTTCTCGAAGCTCCACTGCTCAAAAATACAGCCCCTACCACAAAGACCAGGGCAAGGCCGGTAAGGGCGCCCGGCTAATAAAGCCTTCTCCATACGGCACGCCAATAAAGTGCCCCATTTCGCGGGCTCGCGCCTCCAAGTGAGGGAAAAACTCGAGCCGGGTTAGGTAAGAAGGAGGGTCTTGATCCCCAGGCCGATAGACAAACTGGCTTTCGTAGGCGCGCACCAAAGCCAGTTTCTGCGTCCAGAAGGCCGTAATATCCACCACGAACGAAGGCCTCTGCCACCGATCCTGAATGGCAAAAAATAGGTAGGGGGGACGATACGCCGGGTAAGCGGTACGGAGACGTCGCAGCCCGCTCAGAAAAACCGCTCGTTCTACCAGGCGCGCGGCGCGTCCGTGGTCGGGGTGCCGGTCTTCCAGCGCATTGGTCAGCACTACTTTAGGTGCATACCGACGAATCAAGTCTATTAGGGTCTTTTGGGCGGGAGGGGTATCCTCAAAAAAGCCATCTTCCCATCCCAACCCTATACGGGCCAAGGGCCGTAGAATCCGGGCGGCCGCCTGGGCTTCCCGCCAGCGCTGTGCCGCGCTGCCCCGGGTGCCTAACTGCCCCGCGGTCAGGTCTACGATCACCACCGCTGCCCCTTCTGATTGCCAACGCAGCAGTGTGCCCCCACAGCTGAGCTCTGCATCATCCGGATGCGCCATAATCGCCATCACCACCGACGCCATAGGGGACAAAGCTACCGTAGATTTGCGGGGTGCGTTGGTGTTGGGCATGGTGCCTGCCCCTCTGGGCACAGGGATACTATCTGACGTGGGAAAGCCAGGCCTTCATAGGCAGCCCAGCTATCGAAAAACCCACTTGCGCGCTGCGTGACACGGCCGGTCGAGTCTTTATCGGCGGTTATACTCAACCCAAGCCTCAAAGCTTGCCCGATGGCTGGCTGGTGTGTCTTTCACCCACCGGCACCGTAGAGTGGACCCTGACCCCAGGGGGCTTAGGCCCCGATCGCATAGACGATCTGGCCGAAGCCGACTCCATCTTGTATTTCTGCGGCTCAAGCGGTTCGGCCCTCTCTCATCCCGAAGACCTACCCCCAGAACGCCGCTCCGACTTTTGGGTGGGGGCGGTGGACAAAAACACCGGGCGCCTCCTCTGGCAAACCCGTTGGGGTAGTCCCCACCTGGATCAGGCCCTCACCCTCTGTGTAACCCCTTACCGAACCCTCCTCGTGGGAGGGCTCACCTGGCGCGAACCCGAAGTCGGCCTACAAGGTAGCCTACACATCCTGCGCACCACCAACGGCGAAGTCCTCCAAGAACGCCAATGGGGCCAAGCTCCCAGCTTGGTGCGCAAAATCCGCCCCATCCCCGGCACTTCCTACTTCGCCTGCATCGGAGAACAAAACTTTCGCCCCTTTGTGGCCGCCTTAGACTACCTGGGCCAAGTGTACTGGCGCACTATTTTTCAGTTTCATCGGTTTCCTTCACGGCTCCTGGCCCTTTATTGCACTCGGGCAGGACAAATCTTAGTTGGAGGCCAGTATGGCCACGCCTGGGGCATAAGCCTTCTCAACCTCCAAGGCCAAGTAGTGTGGGAGACCCTCTGGCCCGCAGAAGGACCAGTCGGCACCGTTACCGACCTAACCGAGGGGCCCGAAGGTCTCCTCTACGCCCTTGGCTGGCAATATAGCCCTAACCCCGCTCCCCCTGACCAAAAGGGAGCCAAAGACGTGTGGCTCGCAGCTCTGACCCCCTACGGCCAAAAACTCTGGGAACGCAGCTTTGGAGGACCTTACGACGAAAACGGCACGACCCTACTCTCTATCCCCGCTGGCTTGATACTGGTGGCCCAGAAAGAAAACCGCTTTTCCGAAGGGCCACCGCATCCCGACGCCTGGACCCTCCACCTAAAGGCCGTACCTTGCCACGAGGTCCCCGTAGAAGTGCAAACCGACGTGCCCTCCCTCCGGGAAAAGGCCGGTCGAGCTATCCGCTTCTGGGTTCGGCTCCCTTCGGCTTACCGGGCCCTGCGAATCCATTGGGACTTCGGCGATGGCAGCTCAGCCACCGGCCCAGAGGTAGAACACGTCTTTGGCGAACCCGGCTCCTATAGCGTCCAAGCCACCCTCTCGCTGGCTTACGGCTGTTTGGAACTGCCCCTACCCCCCCTCCTGCTCCGCATCAACCGCCCTTAGCAAACAGCCGACGAGTAAGAGCCGGATGAAAATCCACCCGTAGAGAAATCAAGTGCGAATACAAGCCTTGCGAAAAGCCCGTAAAGTTCGCCAAAGCGTAATCTATACCGAAGTACCACAACCGCAGCCCCACACCCGCCGTAGGATAGAAACTGAGGTAAGCGCGCCCATCCCATCGCCGCAAGCGCTGAAAGTTAGTGGCCCCTATCCGCAAGGCCACCCAGTCTCGATAACGCAGTTCGGCCCCAGCAGCCAAGTCCATGCTCAGCGGCCGGCCTGGCAGTAGCACATTCCGAGGGCCATCGGTAAAAACGACCCCATCCATCATGGGCACTACCGAAAATCGCTTGTCCGCCCATAGATGTACCCCGGCCCCTACACGTAGGCTGGGCCGAGTCCATTCGATGGAGTTTTGGGGGATGACGTTGCCGGTCAGGAGGAACGCTTGTTCAAAGGTCTCGGTATTGAACGTCCAGGCATTGAAGGTGGAGGTGCCATCGTAGAGGGCCGCCCCTATCCGCCAAGGGCCTCGCCGGTAGAGCAGGCCCACATCCAGCCCGAATCCCCACGCGGTGGCAAAAGGTCCCAATAGCCGGTGTATGACTTTGACAGAACCACCGAGGGACAAGGAAGTATCCCGCACCGGCCGAGCATAAGACAAGTACAACGCCATATCCGCTACCGAAAACTTGGTAATGCGGCTAAAGTCGTAGGTGTTTCCGTCGTAGAAGCGCAGTGTATTGGGAATGTCGTCAATACCCAGGCGAAGGAAACTCACCGCAAATCGCTGATCATTCGCCAGAGGAAGGGAGAGCGCTCCGTAGTCGTACTTGGCCACACTGGCGAAATACTCGCTATGCATGAGCACGAGCTGCGGGTAAGACGGAGCATTTAGGAGCGCCGCAGGGTTCCAGTAGCCGGCCGTGGCATCGCCCGCCATCGCTACTTGGGCATTGCCCAAGGCCGCAGCGCGCGCCCCCACCCCTATCTTCAGAAACTCATTGCTGTACTTGACCTGCGCCCAACCCAGCGCTATCAACCCCCATACCGCACGCCAACTATACATATATCGTCAAGCTGTTCAATGTCTGCGCGCCAGTCATAGATAACCTTCTCTATGATGGCTTTCTGCTCAGCAGCGGGCAAGCAGCGGATACGTTCAAGTAGCTGGCGCAAACGACGCGCCAAGAACTTTGTTCGACGAGGAGGTTTACCCGGCACTTGCTCCCAGCCAAACTGGTCCACAAGGCCATCCGAAAAGAGGTAAAAACTCAGGCCCGCTTGTAAAGGCAGCGTATACCCCTCAAAAGGGATTTGCTGTTGCAGGACATCGCCGCCGATACTGCGCCGGGAACCTTTGAGTTCAATGAACTCGCCTTCGGGAGTAAAGACAAAGAGCGGTCTGCGGGCCCCCGCAAAATGGAGTTGCCCTCGCCGCTCGTCCAGGTAACACAACCCAATGTCCATGCCATCCTTGACCTGGTCTTGGCTAAGCGCCTGATGCAAAGTAGCCCGCAGCTCTTCGTCCAAGCGCTGCAGCAAAAACGCCGGATCCTTGGGTCCTTCTTCTTGCGCCAGGCGGTTCAGCAAGGTCGATCCAATCATACTCATAAAAGCCCCTGGCACCCCGTGCCCCGTACAATCGGCCACCGCCAGCAGACTTTCGTGGTCCGACAAGGGGTAATAATAGTAAAAATCGCCGCTTACCACATCTCGGGGCAGATACAGCACGAAAGCATCCGGAAATCTCTCTTGAAAAGGCTTGAGATCCGGCAGAATAGCAAGCTGGATACGACGAGCATACAAGATGCTTTCTTCGATATCCCGTTTAGCGCGTTCGAGCGCTTCGTTTTTCTCTTCCAGGAGCTGCTTTTGACTCTCGATGAGGCGATTCCGCTCGGCCAACTGGACGTTGATTTCTCTTTCGCGTCGGTTAGCTCGATAGAGCACCAGCAGCACTACACCCGCAGCCCCCAGCACGATCCCCGCACTTACGATGATCACCCATGTAACTTGCCGCGCTTTTTCGGCCCGTAGTTTTTCGGCTTCTATTTGCCGTTCTTGGGCGTCTTTTTCTTTTTGGTGTAGGTACTCCAGCTCCATGCGCGTGAGGGCACGCACATTTTCTTCGTTGGAGGTACGTTTGATGGCTTCGATGAGGGGGAAGACCAGGGGATACGCTTTCTGATACTGGCCGAGGCGACCATAGAGCCGGATAAGCTGCTCATACACTTGGGCCAGCTCAGAGTAAGCTTCGAGGGATTCTAAGAGGGCTCGAGCCCGCTCATAGGCGGCCACGGCTTGGGGGAGCCGTCCCGCTCCCGCTAAGAGTTCCCCCCGCATCAGTAGAATATTGGCCAATGGGAAGGGATTGCGGACTTTCTGGGCATACTTTTCTGCCCGCTGAAGCGCGGAAAGCGCGCTGTCCAAGCGGCCCTGTTCGATTTCGAGACGAGCGAGGTTGAGGCAAGCGTTGGTCGCAGCCTCCCAATCTTCCATTTCGGCTGCCAGGAGGAGCGATTCCTGAAAAAGATTCCGAGCCGCGTCCGGATTGCCGAGCTTAGCCTGGACCGCAGCTAAGTTGGTGGCTATCCGGAAGGGAAAAGCCGGATCCTCCGCCAGATAGGCAAAATCAGCTGCTTTATTGAAAGACTCGGCGGCCTTTCGCCACTCCTCCTGCGCAAAATACACTTCCCCTATGGCGGTCAAGACCATAGGCAGAAGGGCGCTGTCTCCTTTCTGTTCGCTTAGCTCCCGAGCCCGAGAAAGAAGCTCCATTGCTTGGGGGTACAGAGCCTGGCGGCTATACAAGTTAGCCAGGTTGAGCAGTACTCGGATAGCCAGAATAGAATCCTGTTTTTCAGCCAAGGCAAGGGCTTTCTGGTACAGGTCTTTGGCCCGCGCTAAGCTTCCCACTTCATAAAATCCCTCGCTGGCCACCCAGTTCAGGAGCTTAGCCCATAGGATTGGGGCCTTCTCGGCCAGATCGGCCTCCGCAGCCCGCAAAAGGCTATCCACGCTTGCCAGCCCCATCTGGGCCGCCTGTACAATCGCAAACCCATACCCGTCTTGTACCCATTCTAAGATGCCCACCTCGCGTCCTAAGGCGATGATTCGGCGATAAAGGGCCATGGCTTCTTCTACGCGTCCCTGCTTGACATAGACGAAAGCCAGGGTCTTTAGGGCATTACGCACATAGTCCTTTTCATAGGTGGCCTCGGCGGCCCGAAGGGCTTCCTGTGCAGCTTCCTCCGCCAGTTCATAAAGCCGCATCCCCAGGTGAAGCTCCGCCAGATTGATTAGAGTCATCGCATAAAGCCGCCGGTCAGAACTCAAACGAGCCCGCTCCAGCGCTTGCTCATAATACGATTTGGCTTGGAGAAACTCCCCTTGCTGCTCAGCCAAAGTAGCATGCAGGTTCAGCACCTGAATCCGAATGGCCGTATCTGCAGGCAAGTAGGCCAGAAGGCTTTCCGCCTGCATCAAAAACCGCCCCGAACTCTCGTACAAGCGGAGGTAATACAGGGCCGAGGCTTGGTAGTACAGACTCAGAGCCTGCTTACGCACGTCTTTGAGGCGCTGCGCAATCGGAAGCGCCTGCCGAGCATGCTCAAGGGCACGCCGCTCGTTGATGTTGAGGTACAGTTTAGCTAAAGCAATATGGGCAGCAAGCCGAGTCTCGTCTGTAGCACGCCGGCTCTGCACAAGCCTTTCCAAAGAATCTATTTCCTGCGGGCGCTGGGCCCACAAGACGGTCGCAAGCCCCACAAGAAGCCTCCAGCGATGCACAATAAAGCAAAGGTAACAACTTTCGTGCCGCTTAGCCGGGCAGGGCCCCAAACACCCGCAGCCAGAATCTCACCAGCTTTTGGACAGGCAGTCCCATCACATTGTAGAAGTCTCCGTAAAGCTCGGCTATGCCCGCCAGGCCAATCCGATCCTGCGCCCCGTAAGCGCCAGCCTTATCCAACGGCGGCTCCTCTCGGAGGTAAGCCTGAATGAGCTCCTCACTAAGAGGATGAAACCGCACCACAGTCCGCTCATAAAACAGCCAGGTGCGGTGGCGGGTCGCTACAGCCACCCCTGTATACACCTCATGTAGCCTGCCTGACAGATTTCGTAAAAAAGCCGCGGCTTCTTCTAAGGTTCGGGGTTTACCCAGGACTTGACCTTCCCAAACCACGAGGGTATCGGCGGCTAACGCTACTTCTGGGTCCTGGAGGGTAGGCCAAACCGCCCCCACTTTTCGGGCAGCCAGGAGCATCGCTACCTGAGGTGGGGCCAGAAGAGGATACGCTTCCTCCGACACGGCCGACGGCCGCACTTCTACCGGCCAGCCTAACCGCTCCAATAGTTCTCTACGCCGAGGTGAAGCCGAAACCAGTATCACCTTCATAATAAAAGCACACGCCACTGAGCACTTTAGGGAAAAAATAGGTGGCTTTGGGTGGCAGAGGCACGTGTCGTAGGGCCGCTTGCCACACGTACTCTAAGGGCAGAGAAGGCAAGATAAAAGCCCAACCTTCCCCTCTTTCGGCGGCTTCCACCAGCGGGGCCGGTTCGCGAGAGAAGATCACCTCGCCCGCTCGCCCTTCTAACACCCAGGTATGCAGCCAAGCTACTAAGGGCCGATCCGCAAGCTGTGGCCAAAAAGCCGGACGAAGGCGGGCCGTGAACGCCTTCCCGCCGGGCTTCACCACCCCGATAGCGTAGCGTAGGCCTTCTACTTCACGCCACAAAGGCACCCGAGCCGCCGACGGCACCAAAGAAAAGTATCGGTCTAACTCGGCCTCTTCGAGGGAGCCCCGAAAAAACCGATGCGCAGGTACAATCCACAGTGAAGGATCGTGGGCTGGCGTGAGGTACACCAGAAGCTTTCTTAGACCTGCTTGCTGAGCAGCCTGCCGCCGATGATGCCCATCGGCAATCAACCACCGTCCACCCCTCAGCGCCTCCCGAATCTGCTGCTGATGCTGATAATGATGGATGGGGCTCCAGCGATGCATCACGCCGTCGCTACCCCCCACAGAAAAAAGAGGACAGCTGAGATAAGCCTGCAAGAGCGATTGTATCTCGGCCCAGCGGCCTTCTGCCAGCACATGCACAGGCGTGGTTTGGAGGGGCAAAGCTTGAAACGCCTGGACTATACCCTCCACCCGCTCCGAGAGGGTCTCCTCATGCGGCAGAAGGACTTCCGGCGTAGACAACACCCCTACCACCCCCACACGATGATAGGCCGTACCTTCTCCGTACCGGTAAAAGGTCTGGCTGTAGGCGTACAGGGTAGGTAGGGGTTCGCGCTGCAAGACACACTCACGTTGGAAGGCTTCCCAATAGGCTTGCAGCGCTTGACCGGACGTCGGCAGAGCAAGGTGGATCACTTGGTGCGGTTCTTGGCGGAGCCGTTCGAGCTGCTGAGGGGAAAGGGCATCTAAGACAGGCGCCACATGGGGCTGGTTACGCCATCGCCACCCCAGGAAAGGTTCTATCATGCACCCCCTACAGGTCGAACAGGGCTATCCTCCGCATGCCCAATAAACTGCAGCTCGGGCATCTGACGCAGAGAGGCGTACTTTTCCCAAGTTTGGCGGGCTTCATCGCCCAGGATCAGGTGCTTTGGGGCCCAGCCCATCTCCACACAGCGCAAGAGCACCCGCCCAATATGAACAGGGTCACCAGGCTGCTGACCATCCATCTGCGCGTACCGCTCAGCCATCAGCGCATGCAGCTCGTAATAAGGACTCTGCGGATCAAGCTTCTCCAGGGAAGGGGCCTTTTCCAGAGAAGCCCCAGCCCAATCCGTACGATACGGTCCGGGCGCTACATTACAGACGAAGATCCTCCAAGGGGCCACCTCCTGCGCCAGCGCTTCACTGAGGCCGGTCACCGCAAACTTGGTCGCATTGTAGAGTGTAGTCCCTTTGAAGCCAAAGTACCCCGCAATGGAAGAGATATTGAAGATAAACCCCCCTCCTTGGGCCCGCAAGAGAGGCAAAACCGCTTGACAGAGCCACACCACCCCCAAGAGGTTAGTCTGGATTTGCTTTTCGATGGCTTCTGGGGGCAGCTCTTCCAGCGCTCCTACCAGGCCGTAGCCGGCGTTGTTAACCAGCACGGTAGGGGAGAACCCTCGGCGCTGGGCCTCCTCCACGACGGCAAAAGCCTGGGTACGTTCGCGCACATCAAGAGGTAAGGCTATGGCCTTACCCCGGTAGGCCGCCACTAAGTCCTGAAGGGTGCCAGGACGACGAGCAGTCAGAATCGCACGATGCCCCGCTTCTAAGATAACCTCAGCTATGGCCCGTCCAATGCCTCGACTGGCCCCCGTAATCAGCCACGTAGACATGCCCCAAAACTACGCCTGCCGCAGCAAAAGTAGAGGCAGCTGATGGGTCAAAAGCTTATCCACTATACGCGTATCTACCCGCTCCGCTTCCGCAGAAAGCGCCACCACATCCATCAGAAAGTCATGCGCTGCATGGACAACACCTTCTACCAGGTCTTTGTCGGCGTAGAGCAAGCACTCTTCCGGCACAAAGTCGGGGTCTACCTGCTCAATGATGTAATCGCACATCTCCAAGATGTGCCGTTGAAAGGTTCGATGGGCAAGAAAGGCGTACGGGGTATTCACCTTCAGGCAATAGAGCGTGGCTTTTAGCCGGCGAACCAGTTTTATCAGCGGGTGCAAAAGGGGAAACTCTTCAGCCTGCATCTCGGTCACCCACATAAAACGGCGCGGAGAAAGCGAGAACGCCGCCGGCAAAAGGAGCACCGGAATAGGCGCCATCTCCAGAATGTCCCACACCGCCGTCATACCCAGGAAACGTTCCCACCGCTTGCGTTGTTTGAAGGCCACCACAAGCAGGGAAAATCGCTCACGTTGAAGGTAGTTTGCGATTTCTTCAGCGGGCGAAGCCACTTCTTGGTCCTCGACCCGATAGTCTACCACCCACCCCGCTGGTAGGCGCTCTTGCAGAGCTTTGCAATAACTACTTAGCTGAACTTCAGCCTGTTCTTTGAGGCTTTGAATCTGCTGGAGGAAACTTTCGCTTTTGCCCGGCGCCCAACGGAACCGATCAGGAGTCAGTACGTGATACAACCTCAAGCGACCAGGCCCTTCTACACCCCGCACCAACAAAGGCAAACTCAAAAGAATCTCCTCCTCATTAGAGGAGTCTAAAGAAGTAGCCGCCAAGATACTAAAGGAGGCGTCTCCAGGTGGGAACATCGCTAAGTCTTCGGGCATAGTAGCTCCAGATAAGGTTTCCTTCTCGAAAGAGAAACGTGGCATGCAAAACCCAGGGATCGGCGGTGGGCTTTTCGTTGGTGAAGCCTCTTTTGAGCAGAGTCAGCCAGCGCAGGAGATTGCGGGGATGGACTTCTGACAGGAAAGAAGCCCGCCGCACCCCAAAAAGCCGATAAAGCCGAAGCGCTGGGTCGGCTATATGGGCCGCCCCCGGATAATGCACCTCAAAGAAGCGCCGCCCCTCCTCAAGGGTATTGGGATGCACAAACACCAAAAACGGCGCTCGATCTGTCCAGCGAGCTAAAAAGTCTCGAATATCGATTACCAAGCCTTTGCAATAGATACACCCTAAATGCCTCAAAAACTGCAGCCACACCACAGGATAAGCCGAAAGCACCCCCTGTAAGGTGGAAGCAGGGAGGTTTTCTCCTATCAGGGGGTCTTCGTAAGCGTCTACTGCTTGCTGAATCAGCGCAACCGACATAACACCATGCTTATATCGTCTTCCAACGGCGCGGAGTCTTTATGAGCTTCCCAAAATGCCTGAATAGCCTTCAAAAACTCCCCTGCCGACGCCGGCCGAACCGAACGAAGATGCTTCTCAATCGCCTCTACGCCTAACGGCTGGCCCTGAGGATTCGACTGCTCAATAAGCCCATCGGTATACGCAAACAAGGCCTCGCCCGGGTATAATCGGAGCTGAACCGGCTCCTGCGCCTCAAAGTCCGGCTGCCCAGGTATAGTAATCCCCAGCATCGGAAACGTGGCAGGCAAAGCTTCTACTTTTCCCGAATGGCGCAGCAAAAATGGGGGGGGATGCCCCGCATTGAAGTAGTGAAGCTCATACCCACCCTCCGGCCCCTCTGACAAGACCCCGATAAAAAGGGTTACAAACCCTGCGTCATCGTCTCCGTAGAGTTGTAGAAGGCGACTATGAAGTTGCGATAGCAAGGTAGGCAGAGGCGCGCCGAGGTTTGCCAGCGTCCGTATCTGACCCTGCAAGTTAGACATGACTAAAGCGGCCGAAATGCCCTTGCCCGAGACGTCCCCTACATAAAAGAGCGTGCGCCGCTCATCCATTCGCACAAAGTCAAACAGATCGCCCCCTACACCTTGGTGCGGCATGTGGAAGGTCGCTATCTCCAGCCGAGGATGAATAGCGGGGTTGGCCGAAGACAAAATGCGCCGCTGAATACGCGAAGCCAGCGCTATCTCTTGCTCATACGCCTGCTGCTGAAGCTTGAGCATTTCGGCCTGGCGCTGCTGTTCTTGGAAAAAGGCATTTTCCAGATAAACCGTGACCAATACCCCAATGATCTCTAGGTACAGAATGTCGTTGGCTTTTTCTTCTTCGGTTTCGGCAAAACGCCCTAAGAGCCACCACGCACGCGGCTCTACCACCCGTACTCGGGAAGTAGGCCCCACAAACCGCCCCAAGGGCATCACAATCTCCACCCCCATGTGCTCCAGAAAACTGCCCGCTTCGGGCACGCTGGTGGTGGTGTATTGAGTGGCTTCCCGGATAGCCTGCTGGGAAATGCTGGGAAAATTGTGAAAATACGCAAGACGAGGCTGGTGGTTAGGGGTGAAGGTGTGGATGTACGCCAACCGTTCTACCCCAAAGCGACTGCGCAAAATAGAAGCCACCGAGACGAGCAAAGCTGTATCCCGTACCCGCGGGGCCAGCAAGCGGACAACTTCCTGCAGAGCTTCCGCTTCGGCCCGCTTGAGCTCAAGCTGCCGGATGAGTTCTTGCGCCGAAAAACCGGCCTCAGAGAGCATAGCGCTCATCCGTAAGGAGCGAATATACGACAAATACCGTTCCACTCAGGCAAAGCCCCGCTAAAAGGCCCTGCCACTGTCCTTGAGGGACGGTAAGCCAAGCCATGGCTTCTAAGAGAAGGGACCCCAAACTCACCTGGGGAGGGGGCACCCCCAGCCCCACAAACCCCAAGCCCGCCTCAATAATCACCGCTGTGGCAAAAACCTGTAGAAACTGCACCCGTAAGAGGGGCAGCAAATTAGGCAGCAGATGCCGCGAAAGAAGACGAGGGTAAGGCAACCCTAAGGCCCTGGCCGCTTCCATGAAGGGCTCGCGCCACAAACGGCGCACTTCGATGCGTACCAGGCGAGCGGTTTCCGTCCAAGTGCTCAGCCCAATCGCTAACACCAACGCCAAAAAGCCTCGTCCCAGTAAGAAGGCCAAAACGGCCGCCCACAACAGCGCCGGCACTACCCATATCGACTGTAAAAACGTCATGAGGAGGGCATCTACTACGCCTGGCCGAGTGCCACTCCACAAGCCAATGAGCACACCCAAACACAGCGCGGCACCGGCCGACGAAGCCCCCACTGCTACGGAAAGCCCCCATCCCCGCAGCAAACGCACTTCTATTCGCCGGCCCAGGGGGTCGGTCCCCAACCACGCTTCCGGCTTTCCGGCCGGCTGCAGCGGCGCAGGCCCCTGTAAAGGCAGCCAGTAGCCCACCCCAACAAGGACAAGCCAGCTTATCCAGCCAGCCATCCAGGCTACCTGGCGCACCGTGGAGGTGGCGGGAGTCGAACCCGCGTCCAGTCTAAGGTCCCTGAGCAGGCCCTACATGCTTAGCCGTTGAAGCCTCTCGGAAGCCCGCCTGCAACGGCCCAGGACAGGGCTTCCTCAGACCCTACTACGTCAGGCTGAGTCGGGCCTCCTCAGCCTCAAGCCCGATACAACCCAGGCGAGAGGCTCGGCCTCGGGCGGGGCCTCCCCTCCGCCTGCTGCCTACTTAATCAGGCAGCGAGCGCGTAAGAAGTTTCGGCACTTCTTGTGCGGCTGCCCTTTTGAGAGGAGGACAGCGAACCCCGCATGCACCTGCTCATTCCCTTAGCTGTCAAATCCAATCACCCCCAAACGCTACACAAAGATAACACTTTTCCCCCAACCGGCTCGGGGGAGCTCCTTTTGCCCCAGAAAAGCTGTATCTTTGCCCCCCATGATCATCATCGAGCCGCAAGAAGGCGAAAACCTGGAGAAAATGCTGCGTCGCTACAAGCGCAAGTTCGACCGGCTGGGCATAGCCCGTGAAGTGCGTAAGCGCCTGCACTACATCCCCAAGTCTGTACAACGGCGCGAACAGATCAAGCGCGCCGCTTACCGCCAAAAGCTCCTCCAGCAGCAGGAAAACGCCTGAGTGCTGCTCGCTATTGAGACTTCCTGCGATGACACGGCCGTAGCCCTATTCGATGGGCAGCAAATCGTAGCCGAAGTCGTTTACCGTCAGCCTGTACACGCCTCTTACGGTGGCGTGATCCCCGAATGGGCCTCCCGAGAGCATGAGATCCGCCTGCCGCTCGCTGTACTCGAAGCGCTCAACCAAGCTCACCTGACTTGGAAAGACCTCCAGGTCCTGGCAGCGGCACAAGGACCGGGCCTGATCGGCTCCCTTCTAATCGGCTTTACCTTCGCTCGGGCGCTGGCCGCCGCCCATCACCTTCCCTTCATAGGCGTACACCACCTCCAGGCCCATGTCGCCTCCCTGGAACTCGGAGAGCAGCCCGTAACATACCCCCTCCTGGTGCTCGTGGCCACAGGAGGGCACACCCACCTTTTCCGAGTAATCCACCCCCTCGAAATGGAACTCTTGGGCCAAAGCCAAGATGACGCCGTAGGGGAAGCCTTTGACAAGGTGGCGGCATTCTTGGGGCTTCCCTACCCCGGCGGCCCCGAGATCGAAAAGCTCGCCCTTACCGGCAACCCTTCTGCCGTTTCCTTCCCCCTCCCTCGCACCGCCGGCCCCTGGGACTTTAGCTTCAGCGGCCTCAAAACCGCTTTTCTTCATGCCCGCGATCGCCATCGCGACCTTCCTATCCAGGACCTGTGCGCAAGCTGGCAGCATGCGGTCTTTACTTACCTTGTGCAGAAGCTCATCCAAGCCGCCCAGGCCCACCGAGTCCCTCGCATTGGGCTGGTAGGAGGCGTCGCAGCTAACCAATACCTACGCCAGCTCTTAGCCCAAGCCGCGACAGAAGCTGGCCTGGAACTGTACCTGGCACCCCTCCGCTACTGTATGGATAATGCCGCCATGATCGCCGTAGCGGGCTGGCACCGCTACCTCACCGGCCACTACACGCCCCTCACAGCTGGACCCTTCGCAAGAGGATAAGGTACCCCACCCAATGAGGGCCTACGCCAGGCAGCTCCACCGTCCCCGCTTCCTCCACCCACGAAAAGCCCATCTTCTGGTAGAAGGGCACCGCCTCCACCCGAGCATAACACCACACCAGATCCACGCCCTGCCCTTGTAAGAAAGCCAGACTCTGAGCCAGGAGCTGGCGACCTACCCCGGCCTTGCGCTGGTAAGCGGGATGTGTAGCCATCCCCCGCAAACGATAAGGCCGCTCTGCCCCACGCCAAGGACAGGTAGCCAGAAAATACGAGGCCACCCCCACCACTTCGTTCTGAGGCGAAAAAGCCGCAAAATGCCAGGTTGCCCGGTCTTGATCCCCCTCAAACTGCGCCGCCTGCATGGGCAGACCCGGCCGCAAAACCGCCCACCGCAGCGGAAGCACCCTCCTCACCGCCACCATGGCCACGGTCACCTTCACCGAGGATACGATAAAATCGCCACGATAGGGGCACCAAAAGGTTCGAGGGCTTTCCGACCGCCCAGCTCTTCCAGTACAATCAGAAAGGCAAACCCGATGACGTGCGCGCCCACCTGCTCAACCAGGCGGGCGGTCGCCGCCGCCGTACCCCCCGTCGCCAAAAGATCGTCATGGATAAGCACCCTATCTCCCGGTTGTATGGCGTCTTTGGCCATTTCAATGGTGGCTGAGCCGTACTCCAGCTCATAAGAGATGCTGGCGGCGATCTCGGGGAGCTTGCCCTTTTTGCGTACAATAGCGAAGCCCGCTCCAAGCTGCTGCGCAATCATCGGCCCCAACAAAAAGCCCCGACTCTCGATGCCTACCACCTTGCTTACATCCCGCACGCGGAAGTGACGGGAAAGCTCTTCTACACACCGCTCGACCAGCCGAGGCCGCAAAAAAAGCGGAGTGATGTCCTTGAAAAGGACGCCTGGCTGGGGAAAGTCCGGGATTTCTCGAATAGCCTCGCGCAGCTCTTTTTCCAGGAGCATGGCGCAAAGTTAGCCGCTGGAACGGGGTGTCCTGAGTAGGCCGTTTTGATAAGCGTCGCACAAATCTGTGAAAGGACACTCGTCGCACTTTGGACGACGGGCTGTACAATGATACCGCCCAAAGAGAATAAGCCAATGGTGGGCTCGCCCCAAATAAGCCGGCGGAATGATAGCCGAGAGTTCCTGTTCCACTTTTTCAGGCGTGGTGCCCCTTGCCAGCCCAAGTCGACGACTCACCCGAAAAACATGCGTATCTACCGCAATCACCGGCGCTTCCCACAAGACAGAAGCAATCACATTGGCGCTTTTACGGCCAATCCCAGGCAGCTTTTGTAGCTCGGCCGGGTCCTGGGGCAACTCTCCCCCGTACTTTTCTACTATCGTCCGAGCCAGCTCTACCAAACGCTGGGCTTTGCTATTGGGGTAGGAAATGCTCCGAATGAAGGGCAGCACTTGCTCAGGAGTAGCGGCCGCTAACGCCGCAAAATCCGGAAACCGATCAAAAAAAGCCGGTGTGGTTTGGTTGACCCGCACGTCGGTACACTGCGCTGACAACACCACCGCCACCGCAAGCTGGTAAGGGTTCTCATAGTGCAGCTCGGTGGTCACCGCGCCGTAGCGGGCCTCCAACACCGGCAGGATGCGAGCGACCTTCTCCGCCGCCGAGAGAGCCATCCTACGAAGGTCGCCAAAATCCCCCAACCCTCTGCTTAGGCCGCCAGGACCGACAAAAAGTACGGCTGACCTTTATCCTCCAGCAGGTACCCTCGTAGGGCTTGCCCTTCCACCTCCAGCTCGAAGAAGCGACAGCAGCCCCTACTAAGCACCGACGTCTCCACGGGGGGGCGCTCTTGGGCTACCTCTTGCAGCCGCATCAAGAAATCGTCCACTTCTCCCAGCGAAGCCAAATCAGGGCCTTGCTGGCCTGTATCCAGGAAGTAACTGGCTAAAAGAGGCCGATGGTACGCCGCCCAAGCCGCCGATGAAGCGCACCATTCCACCCCCCAGACCCGCCCCTCCCTACACACCACCACGCCCGACTGCCCCGGCTGCACCGGGAAAAGCGCTAACGCCGCCTCCACTTCCTCCTGCTTACCCTGATAAAAGTCCAGCACGTTTTGGGTAGGGCTTTCTACGCCGTGGGATCCGAGACACTGGGCCACCGCTTCCCAGACGGCTTCTTGGGTAGGGGGCGCCCCTGGCACCCACTCCGAATATTCGTACGTGTAGGGCACCGGCATCAGAATCTCCTCCTCATCCCTCCGCTGCGCCATACGCAGGCCCAAGATGAAGTTTGGCCGGGTTTGGGTAAAGGTTTCATACCTGGGCATAAACGCCTCCAGCATCGCCCTGCGTACAGGCAACGGCAAAGCATACGGGGAGAACTGAAAAACTCCCTCGGGATCGCCGCTGGAGCGGCCCCGCTCCACACAAAAAACAGGCAGCTTGGAAGTCTCTTGCTCAAGCAGGAGGGGATAGGTGGGCAAGCGGTTTTGCACGCCCCCTACCAGCACCTCCTGTATGGGCAGGACTACAGGCACCTCACCCACCACCTCCACCCATAGGTAGAACTGGGAGGAGCTCTCACGTAAGCGCAAGCGCTCTTGCTCCCAAGCTTCCCGACAGGAAAGGAGAGCCGGCGGCTCGGCGCCTTCCTGGGTCTCCACCGTTAGTGGGATCACCGTCCAAGGACCCCTCGTCTGGACCCCACCCTCTCGATAACTACGCGGACGCCACATATAGCTTCGATTTGAAAGAGTCAGGTTGCCCTACACCACCTTACTTACCCCATCCTCAAAGGCCGGGATTTAGGTAGTTCCACTCCTGCCACCACGATTACCGCGTACCCCACATAAGAATCCCTCTCAGAGCCATCGTGATTTCTTTTTTAGTAGGCTTCCTTCCCAGCCTTTTTTGCATCTCCGGTACAAGCTTGAGCCGCGCCACCAACTTGTTATGGGCCCTAGAAGCCCAGCTTCGGACCGTCTCCACCTTCTTACCATATCGTTGGGCTATTTCATTGTAGTACCCGTCCTTCGCTCCATGGTTGGATGTCAGCGAAACAAGGAAGGCCTCCCTATAACATTCAGGAAGACGGTTTAGCACAGAATCGAATTCTATCTTTAGCAATAACATTTTTTGATCAAATTGCGAGCTATTAGCGGAGTTCTTTTCATCCTCTTGCTCGTATTGATCACAATAATACTCACACGGTTCGGGACCATCTTCATCAAACTTGCTGACTGATGCTCGATTCAAGTTTTGCTCGCCATAAATCCTCCCAGATTTGAGCTCCCTTTTATGTTTATATTGCCTTCTTCGGACCATTTTTTTGACCTCATTTAGGATGAAGGCAACAAACTTTCCCCTTTTAGGGTCATACTTAGCACAGAGGGTGCTCCAGTCTTCCAGGAGGTCAGAGAGAATATCCTCAGCTTCCCACTCCAGTTGCCTCACGTCGCAGAAAACTATCCCTTTATCATAATAAAGAATCTTGCAGTACCTTACCACCTTCTCCTGGAGCTCATCTAGGGACTTCTTACTCAGTCTCGGGATGCTCATATCCGCTTCATGTTTAGGTTTCCGTTAGCAAAGGTCGATTGAAACACCGCTCTTCCTGCGAAGCTTGCCCCAACCAGTACGCGGGCAAGCGAAATCGTGTTGCGTATGTTGTTCATAGTAGTGGGAGTTTCTCGTTCCTTATAGGAAGCCTAAGCTTCCTTTGATCTGCGGGTCCTCCGAGAGTACCCGCAAAAGCCCCCCCTGTAGACCGGCCATACCACAGATTACGATAAGTCGGGCCGGGAGGTTGCATTAGACCCAGGCCCTTAGAACCCCTCCAAACCTTACGCAGCTCAGCTTCACCCAGTCGTACCTCCATAGCCTCACCCATTATGTACGCTCCCCCGCCCGAAATGTTGCAAGCCCACCAGAACGGACCCAGGCCCAGGCCCTTAGAACCCCTCCAAACCTTACGCAGCTCAGCTTCACCCAGTCGTACCTCCATAGCCTCACCCATTATATACGCTCCCCCGCCCGAAATGTTGCAAGCCCACCAGGAAGGCCAGGCCACATCATGTCCCTTTCTGTGCAGTGCATACCCCAGGCGTACCTCACCCCACACCACCAGCGGGCCCGCCCCAAAACCTGCCTCCAAGCCTCTGCCGAACGTCGACACCATATCTGCCGCAAATATACGAAAAATCCGACTTAATGCTGCAAGCTCAACCTCCCACCTTCGGATAGGCCAGGCTATACGCATAAATAAAGAATAAAATTCTTCATGTCGACTCACCCTGAGTCCTTGGGAAAGGGAAAAACCCGAAGAGGGTAAGGCGCAGATTCCAGGAGAAGGCCGGATGAGCAGCCCCACCAGAAGGGGAAGGGAGGAGAAGCCCTCCCTTTCCCCTCCCTGAGGCAAGCTCACTCCATGGCCAGGACAGACACCGCATAAGGCCTACCCTCATAAAAGAGGGCCTCGCCGGCGCCGCTAAACAGGCCAGACACAGAAAAAGGGAAGCAGTGTGGGTTACTCGGCCCTGCCTTCGATGCAGAGTCTACCTTGCTAAGGTACTTCTGAAGGGCAGAGAAGATGCGGGACACGCTTGGCCAAGCCAGCGGTTCCGGTCCCAAGTCTTGAGAAGTCCAAGGATCCGTAAAGTAGCTAACAAGTAAAGGCTCATGATAAGAGCGCCACACTTGCGGCGAAGCCACCCACTCGATGCCCCGCAAATGGCCATTCCTGAATACCATCACCCCACACTGGTTGGGTAAAAGAGGAAATAGCCTAATGACTTTCTCCACATGCTTTCTGCCATAGCTGTAGAACTCTCCTACATTCTCGCTACGAGATTTGATTTTTCTTTCACTCAAGAGTCGACGGACTGCTTCCCACACCTCGCGTTGAGCGTCCCGGCGAGAGGCCGTGGGCTCACGCCGCTCGAAAAGGTCGCGCAGGAATCCCAACACCCGCCTTGCCATTTCCCTGCGCTTTTCGATATTCCAATCCGTCTCACGCGCTCTGAGTTCTACATCGACGCCATGCACCACTGCCACATCATGTAACCAGGCATCGGGTATCTCAGGTAAGTAGAGGGGCAGGCTCCGCCGGTCTTGGATACCTTGGTTTCGCAGATAGTCCATACTACGCTCGAGGATTAAATCAGCCACCTCTTCGGCTTTGCGGAATTCCTGCGATCGGAGAAACCTTATCAGCCTTTCTCGCAGCTGCTCATAAGAGAGGGAGGAGGAATCGGGAGGCCGGTGGGGCAAGCGGCTCTTGAGTTTAGCTCGACGCACTTCCAAAGGCAGCTGAAACGCCATGTGTTGGAAGGTTTGCTCTCCGCTGGGATTCCACCGGCCCCGCTCCACACAAAAGACCGGCACCTCGTGCGTGCCACGCCTCAGTAGGAACGTGCCTGCGGGCGTGCGATTTTGGCCGCCTCCTTCTAAGATTTCGTGCTCGGGCAGTAGCACCACCACATCGTCTGTGATCTCTACAATAAGCGATCGCACCGAGCCCGTCTCCCGAATCCGAAGGCTACCTTGCGCCAGGGCTTCTCGAGCCGAGAGAAAAGCCTGCTGAAACACTGCCTCGCTCTCTGCATCCGCAAAAAGCGGAACCACCAGGACATTCGCCTGGAACTGATTAGGTTTTTGTAGGACTGTCATATCACCCAGTATGTACGCTTGGGCCGGCCAAATGTTGCAGCGGGAGGGAGGCTCCCCCAAGAGCTCCTATCTTTGCAGCATGGACGAATGGAAAAAAAACTGGGAGGGTTTACGCTATGTAGACTTACCGGCTGCCGCCAAAACCTTGGGCCTCTCTCTCGAAGCTTTGCCTTATAGCTTACGGATTCTCTTAGAGAATACGCTGCGAAACCTGGACCAATACAAGGTAACGAGCCAACATATCGAACCTTTTCGGGGTTGGGATGGTCACCCCTCTTCGGAAGCGGAAGTGGCATTTATCCCTGCGCGGGTACTAATGCAAGATTTTACAGGCGTGCCCGCCGTCGTAGATTTGGCTTCGCTGCGGGAAGCGGTAGCCACCCATGGCAAAGACCCCCAAGCCATCAATCCCCTCGTCCCCGTAGACCTTGTGATCGACCACTCGGTGCAAGTGGACTCTTTTGGGAACGCCTTGGCCCTCCAACGAAATATTGAGCGGGAATATCAGCAAAACCGAGAACGCTACCAGTTTCTCAAATGGGCGCAACAAGCCTTTGATCGTTTTCGGATCGTGCCGCCAGGTATGGGCATCGTGCACCAAGTAAACTTGGAATACCTGGCGACGGTAATCACCGCTCGGGAAGGGTGGGTATTTCCCGACACGCTGGTAGGGACCGATTCTCACACCCCCATGGTGAATGGGATAGGGGTAGTGGGCTGGGGCGTGGGCGGCATAGAAGCCGAAGCAGCTATGTTAGGGCAGCCCTTTTATTTTCCTTGCCCGGAAGTGATCGGGCTGGAACTGACCGGACGCCTTCGCCCCGGCGTCACCGCTACGGACCTCGTGCTCACCATCACCGAACTGCTGCGCCAAGTAGGCGTAGTAGATAAGTTTGTGGAGGTCTTCGGGCCTGGATTGGATAGCCTCACTGTCCCCGACCGAGCCACCATCTCTAATATGTCGCCCGAGTTTGGGTGCACCATCACGTACTTTCCGATAGATGAGCAGACGCTGCGGTACCTGCGCCTGACTGGACGCTCCACGGAGCAGATAAACCTTATCCGCGCCTATGCGCAGGCCAACCGCTTGTGGCGAGACCCCGCCGAAAGACCGGTGTATAGCAAGGTGGTGCAGCTATCGCTGGATCAGGTAGAGCCTTCTATTGCTGGGCCTCGACGACCGCAAGACCGGATAGCCCTTTCGCGCGTCAAGCCTACTGTCCAAGCCGCCTTGGAAAACACCTTTCACCGCCAACCCCATCCTGTCGCCCCGCAGCCTCTCACTCTGACCCACCAGCATTTACCTCAGAACGGCTTCGCTCACCTCTCTACGGGCGATAGCGAATACCTCCTGGGGGACGGTGCGGTGGTGATCGCCGCTATCACCAGCTGCACGAACACCTCTAATCCCACGGTGATGCTGGCAGCAGGCCTGGTGGCCAAAAAAGCGGTGGCAGCAGGCCTACGCCCCAAGCCTTGGGTCAAAACCAGTCTGGCTCCGGGTTCCCGGGTCGTGACGCGCTACCTGGAAAAAGCCGGCCTACTCCCCTACTTAGAAGCCCTTCACTTTCATGTGGCGGGGTACGGCTGTACCACCTGCATTGGAAATAGTGGGGCTCTACCGCCTGCCGTCTCTCAAGCTATCCAAGAAAAAAGCTTAGTCGTGGCCGCGGTACTCTCTGGCAACCGCAACTTCGAAGCAAGGGTCCACCCCCAAGTGCGCATGAACTTCTTGGCTTCTCCCCCCCTCGTCGTGGCGTATGCCTTGGCCGGACGGGTAGACATAGACTTTGACCAGGAACCGCTCGGGTACGACCCCGATGGCTACCCCGTCTACTTGCGAGATATCTGGTTTACCGCCGAAGAGGTGCAGAAGCTCATGGAGACGGTGATGGATGAAAAGGACTTTCAGGAAAACTACGCCCACATTTTTGCGGGGGAAGCGGCATGGCAAGCCTTGGAGGCCCCCAGCGGGGGGCTCTATCAATGGGACCCTCGCTCTACTTACATTCGGAAAGCGCCCTTTTTTGATAAGGTAAGCCGAGAAGTGCCCCCCTTACAAGACATTGTAGGGGCCCGGGTGCTGTTGGTGCTGGGAGATTCTGTAACGACGGACCACATCTCACCGGCTGGGGCTATTCCTTCACAGTCGCCTGCGGGGCAGTACCTCATTGCGCAGGGGGTGGACCCTAAGGAGTTCAACTCGTACGGGGCCCGGCGCGGCAATCACGAAGTTATGGTTCGGGGCACCTTCGCCAATGTGCGCCTTCGTAACAAACTGGTCGACCGCGAAGGCGGCTGGACAATCCACCATCCCACAGGAGAAACGCTCACTGTGTACGAGGCCGCCCTGCGCTACCAGCAAGAAGGAACTCCGCTCCTGGTGCTGGCGGGCAAAGAATACGGTAGCGGCTCTTCGCGAGATTGGGCCGCCAAAGGCCCTAACCTTCTCGGCATCCGAGCCGTGATCGCCGAAAGCTACGAACGCATCCACCGCAGCAACTTAGTAGGCATGGGCATCCTTCCTCTTCAGTTCATGCCCGGCGAAAACGCCGAAACTCTTGGCCTAACCGGAAAAGAGGTCTACCACCTCCACGGCCTTGCAGAGGGGCTCAGTCCGCTCAAAGAACTCACGGTCCACGCCGTAGACCCCCAAACGGGTACCGAAAAGCGCTTTCAAGTCCGAGCCCTCTTGCGATCGGAAGTGGAGATCGCCTACTACCAGCATGGGGGGGTGCTCTCGTATGTCCTGCGAACCCAGTTCTTGGCCTGAGCTGCCTGCTTGCCTGAAGCCGCTCCTCCATGCCGAAGAGATAGCCCAACTTCATCAGTATGCCAAACTCCTCCAGACTTGGAATGAGCGCATCAATCTCATTTCTCGGCGGGATATTGAGCGGGTGTGGGAACACCACCTGATCCCCAGTTTGCTGCTGCTGACTTGGCGCCGTTTTCCCCCAGGCGTACGCGTGCTGGATATAGGTACAGGAGGGGGACTGCCTGGCCTACCTTTAGCGATAACGCATCCTGAGACCGAGTTCCTCCTCCTGGATAGTACCCGTAAAAAAGTGCAGGCCGTGGCGGCCATGGTAGCTGAACTGGGCCTTTCTGAGCGCTGCCGCGTGCAATGGGGTCGCGCCGAGACCCTAAGGGAGCGGTTTCCTTTCATTGTAGGCCGGGCGGTAGCCCCCCTACCCCAAGTGCTGCGCTGGGTAGAGCGGCTCCTCGAACCTCAAGGCACGTTCTACTACTACACCGGCCAGCCGTGGCCTACCCCTCCTTCTGCCTGGCAGGCTACCTGGCTCCCCTTCCGAGAAAAAATGCCCGAGAGCCCTTACCTCGCCTCTAAAGGCATCCTTGAACTACGTCGCCCATGAGGATCAGCACACTACCGCTTTTGAAAAAGATAAAGGCTTCGCTCAGATTCCGGCAGCCGTTCTACGGCTTCTAACGAGAAGTAAGTTCCCATTGCGGCCAAGAAGCCTTCCTCTGAGTAGTCAGGGAAAGTTTCTGGGCAGCTGTGGAGTCGCCTTACCATGGGATCGGTAGGAGGCACATATTCGACGATTAGATGCCCGCCCGGTTCTAAACAATGGGCAAAGCGATGGGCCTGCACCGAAAAAGTCAGAAAAGATCGCAACCTTAGGTGGTGAACCAAAGCCAAGGCCAGGACGACTTCTACGCTACTTTCGAGCCTTTCGAGCAGGCCAGGCAGGGTTCGACCGCCGAGCTGCACAGGGGGAGAGGGATGGGCTATATCGGCCCAGATAGGATACAAACGGGAGCTGGCAAGCGAAGCGGCGAGCCGATCCAGGGCGTAGGCGTCTTGCTCCAGGGCCAGGACCTTCTCCTTAGCCACTGCAAGGAGAAAACGGGTATAGGTACCCACGTGCGCTCCGAGGTCCATTCCTCGACGAGGGGCCAATCGTTCGAGCCAAGCGGCAACCGTCTGCTGTTTATGGGCTTGGGCGCGTTCGGAATAGGGGCACGCTGCGCCTTCGTACCCTTCCCAGGGCGAGGGAGCGTATCGAGGCTTAAGCCCTTGGACATCCGCCTCTAACGACTCTACCAGGGCAAGAAGACGGCGGGTAGAAAGGGTAGGACGAGAAGAGATTTTTTCTGCGGCAGAGGTTCCTCTTGAGGAGGCCTGTCTGCTTAGGCGAAGGTGTATAAGGGCCGTGGGATGCCATCTGCGCAGCCCCGGCAGTAGGCTATACACCAAGTCCAAAGGCAGCCCTTGTGGGTAGAGCAGGAGCTCCTTGCCCAGGCGTCGATCCCGCCAAGCCATTAGCAAAAGGGGCGCCAAAAAGGTCGCCACAAACTCAGGATACGCCTTCCAAGGTTCACCGGCTTGATAGGGCCCGAGGGAGAGCTGGTCGAACCACACCATGCGCCCCTCCTGCCGAGTAAGATTGAGAGGCGTAGCATCCCGAAGGCTCCACCCCGCTTTCAGCGCCTCTTTCTGTATGCGCAAGGTGGAAAGGGCCGCTTCTTGCCAGCCTGCCCAATCCCACTCCCATGGATAAGTCAGGCAAGCTAAGACTGGAAGCTCTACCTGCCCCCCTACGGGCTCACCGGCAAGAAGCCATAAGTTTTGCGCAGCAAGCTGAGCTTGCAAAGGCAGACTCTCGCGATAAAACCGCTCCCCTTCAGGTGTGAAGCGCCGATACCATCTCCCCTCGATCACCAAGACAACCCCCCACGGGTCACGGCCTTCTAAGCCGTTCACGTCTCTTTCTGAGTGCTTGCCTCTTTTCTCTTTCGCCAGAAAAACAGGGCCGCCACCTTCCTACGAAAGAGCAGCCACGCCGCCGCCGCTCCGGCTACGAGGGCCTGCAACACCAACGCACCTAAGCCCGGGTCTACATATAGCCACATGAGGGCAAAGGTAGCTTTTCAGCTGCTTTACATGAATCTACGCCTTGGGCTCCCAGCGCTTGTCGCAGCAGTTTGGAAAGTGCCTGATAATCCCGCACCGCTCCTACAGCTGCGCGCGCCGCCACCGAATCCCAGCCCGGCAGATAAGCCGCCAAGAAGGCCTGATGCTTAAGGCGTCGTCCAAGTGTAAAATCGCCCACTCCAAGCCGCTCTGGTTCTCCTATATGCCAGCCATGGTCCGAAAAAACCAAAATAATCGGCTCAAGGCGATGCGCTTTCCGATAAGTAGCCAGCAGCGTATCTATAAACTCAAGTAGGACCTGATGAGTATAAGAAATCGCATTGCGCACTCGCTCCTGCAGCGAATAGTCCAGCAGCGGTTGCCATGCTCCTCCTTGACCAGTCGAGTACGGAGCATGGGTCAGAAAAACATGCAGGTGGTAGAAAGTGGGTTTTTCCGGCGGGCGGCCAGCTATCTTCTTCATTCTATCCACAAAAGTCTTATCATACTGATGCTTTATCCATCTGCTTATGGGCCTTGTCCAGGGAAAATGACCAAAAGCCGAAGAAAAAAGCCCGTTTCCTTCCCACCGGATAGGCAGTTGTTGAAGAGGGCCATAGTAAGGCCAAAGACCTTTTAGGTCATATCCTTTTTTTTGAGCCTCAAGCAGTAGCCCCGCGTCCTGGAGAAAACCAAAATCCACAATAGAGTCTTTCTCTATGCCTTTCGTCACTTGATATACTTTAGCCACGGCATGTAAGGTAGAAGCGGGGTTTGCCCAGAGCGAATCATTATAAAAAAATCCCCTCTTGCCGAGTCTAAAAAGGAGAGTGTCTGCTTGGGGAAATACCTGCTTCAACACAGCAGGCGAAGGGTGCTCATCCAGTAAGATGACGTATACAGAACGCAAAGGAGAAGAGGGATTCATACAGACAGGGTCCGTTTTAGAGCCGCGCTTGAGCACTCTGTAGAGGGGCCACCCTATTCCATTCAGGAGAAAAAGCCCCATAGAAAAGAAGTGAAAGAACCTCAATAGAGCGGTGCGAGGCACGCGGGAAACAGCCCATATTCCCCCCCCCACCCCTACACCTATGGCGCAAGTATACCCCATCACCTCTTGCCAGGAAGAAAGAGGCGTAAAGGAGTCTGGAAGCATTTTCTGAAAAAGCACTACACCCAGAAACGCTAAAAAAGAGCTCAAGACATATGCGACGCTCCCTTTTTCTACGCTCCTATAGAGTCCACAAAAGAGGCCCCATATCCCTCCACTCACCCCCAAAACCATCGCCGCCCCACCCAGGGCAGGCAACCAGCCCAGGTAGTCATAGTGGGCGTAGTATAAAAATACCCCTGCCCACAAGAGGGCGACCCCCCAGGCCCTCACAAGGTCCGAGAGGAAAAAACGCCTCACTTCTTCGTCGCACTTGCGGACTCTCGGCTTAGATCTTCCAGGTTACCTTTGGCCAGAAGAAAACCCGGAAATACCTTCAGGGCCTCTTCAAAAGCGGCTTTGGCCTTTTCAGGCTCCTTCTGAATCCGGTATAGCACCCCTCGTACGTTGAGCGCAGCGGCTTTGAGGGGGACTTCCTGCGTTTCGCCACCTTGGGTAGAGATGCGCACCGTTAACCGCTCAGCTTCCGGGAGCGATAGCAGACGATCAATACTGGCGTGGCATTCCCCATACCGTTGGAGGTTGAACTGAAGCGTGATAACCTGATACAGGTGGAAGGGAGACTGGGTGATCTCATAGAGTTTCTCGTAGGCGTCGAGCGCGTTTTTGGTATCTTGAAGGTAGAAGTACGACAGGGCGCGGATTTCGGCCAGGTCAGCGTTGCGGGGCTGCTCCTGCAGGAGCTCTTCGGCCACGGCGATCGCCTGCCGATAGAACCCTGCTTGAAAATACGCCTGAGCCAGCGTGTCACGCAAACCCGAGGAAGGGCCTTCGGTAGCGAGGCGCCAGTGCAGCGCCACGATTTGCGTCAGCGGATCCCCATACCGCACGGCCTGGGCATACATCTTTTGAGCTGGGGCAGGTGGGGGAGGCAGGGTCGGCTCGGCCTGAGAAGCCTTTTTTTTCTGAGCCCATAACAGAGCGCAAGCCAAGCCCCAGATAGGCCATCGTAGCATGGGGCAAATTTAGTTTATTTGAGACAGTGCGGCAGATTAGTTGGATAGCCCTCACGCTGGTGTGGGCCCAAGGGTTTTCCGGATACGAGTCCCCACCTAAGGGTTGGGAAGCCCTGCAGCGGGGCGCGGTTCAGGTATGGTACCTGCGCGGGCAAGAAAGCCTCGCTCAACAGGTAAGCGCATGGAGTGTAGACGCCTTTCAGGAAATCACAGGGCTGCTGGAGTTTCAGCCGGAAGGGGTGCTTACGGTGCGGCTTCACCCCAGCCCCCGCGCTTGGGCCCAACAGCCCCTACCTACCCCCCAAGGTAGCCTTACCCCCCCTTCCAGAATAGTAGAGGTTTTTCCTGCAGCCTCTCGCGCCGCCCTCGCCGCCCAGGTGCGTAGCCGTCTCATTGCCACCGTGCTGGAACACCTATATTTCTCTGAGGGGATGCGTTTTCAGAATCGGACCCTCCTGTATATGCCCGACTGGTTTTGGTGGGGGTTTGCTTACTTCTGGGGCGAAGGGTGGACCGGCGAGGACATAGCCTGGCTACAACAACTACCCCCTACGGCGTTTACTCTTATTGCCAGACGTCAACCTCCTCGTTCTCCCTTCTACCGCAGCTTGTATAAGTCTATCTGGTTTTACCTCTACCGCACATACGGGCAGCGGAAAGTCATAGACCTGTTATACATGGCGCGCCTTACTCGAAACATCTCTGAAGCCTTAGCCCTAACCCTCAACCTATCTGAAGAAGAGCTGACCCATAAATGGAGGTCTTTCTTGGAATCTCTAAAGCAAGAGCCTAACTCCTCCATAGAGGAAACCCTTTCCTTCTCTGTCCTCGCAGCGGCTGTACACTCAAACCAGGTGGCCTACGCCACCTACCGTAAAGGAGCTATCCGGTATTTCCTCCAGATGGAGGGCCAGAGTTATGAACTGCCGGGCGCCTGGCCCTGGAGAAACGCTTACGAAGAGCCGCAAGTGCCCTTAGCTTTTTCGCCCGGTGGGCGCTTAGCTTGGGTGGCTTACCAGATAGAAGGTCCCCTCCTTTGGGTATGGGACCCCGACAGACGGCGCTACGACCGCTACCCCGTAGAAGTGCGCGCCATCCATAGCCTGGCCTGGGACCAGGAAGGGGGCCTTTGGCTATCGGCGCTAACCGACGCAGGAGAAGTAGCCCTTTTTACCTTTAGCTATCCCCAGGGCAACCTACGAAAAGCCTTTACCGCCAAAGGTGATCTGCTATGGCCCCTGCCCCGCCCCAAAGGAGAAGTGTGGGCTCTCTGGCAACCCGACACCAGTGTCCTCCGTCCTCTTTCTGTGGTGTGGGAACCCCCGCGTCCTGTACGATGCAGGGGCGGGCAATGTGAACCGCTGCCTTTTCCTTCGCTCTATGCGGCCTTGGGAGGGTGGGTGCCTGCGGATAGCGGAGCCCTTACTCTTTGTGACGTATATGGGCAAGGCTACCCTTGGTGGATCGCCCCCGACACCAGCCAGCCTGCTTCAGGGTTCGTACCAGGACTTCATAGCTGGGTGGGTCGCGCGAGCGATAGCGTCTTTTTCTTGTATGCGGCCCGCGGACGATGGAGACTCGGCAGCCTGCCCGCCCAGAGGCTTGCACCTCGCGGTGACGTTTTCCCTCCTATCAGTGCGGCTGAAGTGATTCAATTTCGCCTGCAGCGAAAAGGTCGCTATACCAGCACCTATGCCCTGGCGCAGCCCCTTCTGCCCCGAGATACGGCCCGAAAAGATACCCCCCGAACTGCGCGTCAGCCCTTTTACCTTTTCGACGAAGAGAGCGAGCGACCTCGCCGACGCCGAACCCGTTCCAAGAATCCTCCCCAGGAAACCCGTAGCCCCGCTATTCCCACGGCCCAACCGCTGGGCAAGGTGCCTTTCCACTTGCTGCTGGCGGACTTGCGCATGGGCCCCACGATCCATCCCCTCATGCGGCTGGGCTGGCGCACAGAACTGACTCTCCAGGATCACCAGGGCAACCATAGGTTCCGATTTGAATGGACCCCCTATATAGACCTGCGCAGCTCGCAGCTGCAACTAAGCTACACCGCGTACCGGCACCGCCTCCAGCCTGTGGCAGAGCTCATCAAACAAAGCCATTTCTTTTCCGAGCAGCGGTATGGCCGTACCCTTCGCAACACCACCTGGCAAGGAATTGGTGGGGTCCGATGGGTGCTCACCCCCTCTTTAGCGGTAGAGGCCATGGTCTTGGGGCTACAAGCTCATCGGTACGACCTGCAGACTACCGATCAGCTTGACCTTTCAGCCCACACTTTCTGGACAGGCGGCCGATTTCGCTTTCTAATAGACCGCGTCTCTTATCGAGAACGGTTTCCCTGGGAGGGCTGGAAGCTCCAGCTTCGTGCAGAGGCGTATCGCAGCGGAGCTCAGTGGGGGTTTCCTTTAGTTAGCTTGCAAGGCACCCGCTTCCAGCCGGTGGGGCGTCTCCTCATGCTCCAGCTCAACGGCCACGCCGCCTGGGGCGGCTTGCAAGGCCGCTATTTCCTGTTAGGAGGCGTGCCAGACTGGGTCAACTATGAGTACCTGAACCGAAGTCAAATACCGGCGTTAGGGCCGGTCGGCGCGTACTACCTGGCAGAATACGCTTACATGCCAGGCTTTTCCTACCATGCTCGACGCGGCCGAAACCTCCTCTTAGGGTCGGTGGTGGCCCGCCTACCCCTTTTAGCCTGGCAAAGCAGCGAAGCCCTCCCCACCCGCCCCCTCTACGGTTTTGAGTGGCAGATCGGCTACTATATAGGCACTACGTGGACCACAGGGAATCCCTTCTCCCAAAAAAACCCCATCGACGCCGAATACATCTTCAAGCCGCCCCTTGTAATCTCGGTCCAAACGCTCAAAAGCCCTTTTCTCATGAGCGTAGGGACCGGGCTCACGTTTCGCGTCATGCAGCTGCCCATCGGCGTGGAAGTCTACTGGCCCATCGAAGAAGGGCGCGCCGATAAGCCACGCTTTTTGCTGAGCTTCAAGCAGGATTTATAGCCTTTCGATGACGGTAGCGATACCCATGCCTCCGCCGACGCAGAGGGTGGCCACTCCATAACGAAGACGCTGTCTTTCCAGCTCGTCCAGAAGCGTTCCTATCAAGATAGCGCCGGTAGCCCCGAGAGGATGGCCCATGGCGATGGCCCCGCCGTTTACGTTGACTTTTTCTTCTGGCACGCCCAGCTCCTCCATAAACCGGATAGGCACGGCCGCAAACGCTTCATTGACCTCGAAAAGGTCTATGTCAGCCACGGTAAGCTGAGCGCGAGCCAAGGCTTTGCGCGTGGCAGGAGCCGGCCCTAAAAGCATAATCGTAGGCTCGGTTCCGGTAACGGCCCAGCTGACTATGCGAGCACGAGGACGAAGCCCGTACTTTGTAGCCAGCGCTTCTGAGCCCAGGAGCACCAGCGCCGCTCCGTCTACAATCGCGGACGAGTTGCCGGCATGGTGGACGTGCTGAATGGCTTCAAGCTGAGGATATTTTTGCAAAGCCACCGCATCAAAGCCAAACTGCTGCCCTATCTGTGCAAAGGAAGGCTCCAAAGCCGCAAGTTTTTCTAAGCTGGTATCGGGCCGAATATTTTCGTCCTTATCGAGCAGCACCTCTCCAAGCGGATCGCGTACCGGTATGAGGCTCCTACGGAAGTACCCTTGAGCGGTAGCATAAGCGGCGCGCTGATGAGAACGCAGCGCAAACCGATCCAGCCGTTCCCGGGTATACCCATACAAGGTGGCAATCAAGTCTGCGGAGATGCCCTGCGGCACATAATATCCCTCGAAGGCGACGAGGGGGTCCATGTACCAGGCTCCACCGTCTGACCCCATGGGCACGCGGCTCATGGATTCCACGCCGCCGGCCAGAAAGGCTTCGCCGATGCCGGCGCGCAGGTAAGCGGCCGCCTGATTGACCGCTTCCAGGCCCGAAGCACAGAAGCGATTCAGCGTCACGCCGGCCACCGTTTCGGGGAGGCCTGCTACTTGCGCAGCTACTTTGGCTATGTTAGACCCCTGCTCTTTGATCTGGGTTACGCAGCCCAAGATGAGGTCTTCAATGGCTTCAGGGGGTAGGGTGGGGTGGCGTTCCAGGATCGCCCCAATCAACTGGCGCATCAGTTCTACAGGGCGGACGGCGTGCAGTTTACCGTCTTTTTTGCCTTTTCCGCGCGGGGTACGCACGGCGTCGTATACGTAGGCCTCAAACATGTTCGTTCCGATTGATGCCGAGGCGTCGGATGAGCGCATGCAAAGTGGTACGCTGCATATTGAGCGCTTCAGCCGTTTTAGAGACATTGAAGCCGTGCTTCTGCAGGTGATACAGAAGGTATTCTCGTTCGGCTTTTTCGAGGAACTGCTGGGGGGGCACCTCTTCGCGCAGACGACTCCAGATTGAGTCGGATTCACGTGGGGGAGCCAAGACAGCTCCCGTGATCACGTAGCGCTGGACGTCTTCGGCCCGAATGGTTTTGTCTGAGAAGATGATCAGCCGTTCGATGGCGTTGCGCAGTTCTCGCACATTGCCTGGCCAATCGTATTTGGTGAGGGCTTCGAGTGCGCCTTTGGAGAGCGTACGGGGCGGCAAGCCGTATTCCTGGATGATTTCCTGCAAAAAAGCCTCGGCCAGCAAAGGGATGTCTTCGCGCCGTTCCCGAAGGGGAGGTACTTCTATCACGACGACGCTGAGGCGGTGATAGAGGTCTTCTCGAAAGCGGCCGGCGGCGATTTCCTGGGCAAGGTTCTTGTTGGTGGCGGCAATAAGGCGTACGTTGACCGGAATGTCTTTTTCGCCACCTACGCGCCGGATTTTACCTTCTTCGATGACGCGCAAGACCTTCGCCTGGGCCGACAAAGCCATGTCCCCAATCTCGTCAAGGAAGAGCGTACCCCGCTGCGCCTCCTCAAAGCGACCAATATGTTGCCTCACAGCGTGGGTGAAAGCCCCCTTTTCATGCCCAAATAGTTCGCTTTCGATCAAGTCGGGGGGAATAGCCGCGCAGTTCACATCTATAAAGGGGCCCTCTTTGCGCGCACTTTTGAGGTGGATAGAACGGGCTACGAGTTCTTTACCGCTCCCGCTGGGTCCGGTAATCAACACCCGAGTCTCCAGCGGAGCGACCCGGTCTATCTGCTCCCGTATACGTCGGATGGCAGGCGACTGCCCCAGAATCTCTCGCACGCGAAAAGCCCGTCGTACCAGCGTTTTATTCTCCTCGACGAGCTTGCGCTTCTCAGTGGCGTTGCGTATCAGGATTTCCAATCGGGGTAAGTCTAAGGGCTTCTCCATGAAGTCGAAAGCCCCCTTTTTGGTGGCCGCGACGGCCGTCTCTATGGTGGCGTGACCCGAAAGCATGATAAACTCCACTTCGGGGCGGTGCTGACGAGCCCAGTCCAGCAGTTCCATGCCGTCTTTACCCGGCATGCGCACATCGCACAACACAATGTCGTAGTCTTCTCGAGTGAGGAATTGTTGGGCTTCGAGGCCATCCCGCGCCACTTCGACCACGTGGCCGTCGTAGCTGAGCACTTCGGCCAGCGTCTGCCGAATCTCCGGATCGTCATCCACCACCAACAGGCGCGCCATTACACCGTCAGAAGTTCGTGCTCTTTGGCTTCAGCCAACCGATCGATCTCAACGATGTATTTATCGGTAAGTTTTTGCAGGTCGTCTTGGGCTTTACGGACGAGGTCTTCGGGGGTGCCATTTTTTTGGAGCTTGCGTAGCTCCTCCAAGCTGTCTCGACGAATGTTGCGCACCGCCACGCGCCCTTCTTCGGCCAGGTCTTTGACCTGCTTGACGAACTTTTTGCGTTGCTCTTCGGTGAGAGAGGGAAAGACGACGCGTACGGCTTTCCCTTCCGTAGCCACCGAAAGGCCTAAGTTAGCTTCGGCTATCGCCTTCTCGATGGGCTTAGCCAGAGAGGGCTCAAAAGGTTGGATCAGGAGGGTGCGGCTATCCTGCACGGCAAACGTGGCTACATGCTTGAGGGGGGTAGGCGCCCCATAGTAGTCTACTTTGAGGGGTTCGAGCAGCGCCGGTGAAGCCTTCCCCGCCCGAATCTTGGCAAAAAGCTCGTCATAATGGGCCAAGGTCTTCTTCATGTGCTCTTCGGCGGACTTGAGAAGGGCTTGTATGTCTGGGGTCATAGGGCAAAGTTAGCTAAAAGCGCTCTCGTAGCCAGCCTTGCGGAGCCGGCAGGCTGGGCATTCCCCACAGCCGTAGCCCCACGGATGCCGAAGGGTCCGTTCTCCGCGGTAGCAGGTGTGGGTTTCTTCTGCGATGAGCTCTCGGGCGCCCCGCCTCTCAGCATAACGCCACAACTGGGCCTTGTCCCAATCCAGAAAGGGGGCCAGCACTTCGATAGGGCGGTCGAGGGCGTAGGCGAGGGCCGCCTGCGCCGCCGTCATAAAAGGCCCCCGACAATCGGGATAGCCGCTATAGTCTACCTGGCTGGCGCCGATAACCAGACGGGTTTCCCCCCGAGGGTAGCCCCAAATAGCGGCCACGACCAGAAAAAGTAGGTTGCGCCCCGGCACAAACGTGGTGGGCAAGACATTCGGCTTTTCTTCGATAGGGAGTTGGGCTGTGAGGGCGGAGGCGATCCCCCATTGACTCCAGAGGGGCCCCAGTTCCAGCACGGTATGGGGCACGCCCAACCGCTGCGTCAAGCGACGAGCGCATTCCAGCTCGATGAGGTGTCGCTGCCCATATGAAAAAGAGAGGGCCTGCAACGGCTCCTGCAAGTGTTCCTGGGACCACAGCAGGGCCGTAGCCGAGTCCTGGCCTCCACTCAGTAGGACGATCGCCATAAGGCCCAAGTTACTCAATCGCCCGTAAGGTAGGGTTCGACTCGATCACGGAGAGAGTCGGGCAGCCAACTTTTCCAGACCTCGGGGGGAATAGGGCTGGGTCCCCAAGCGTTTCTTCGGCGGACAAGCTGTCGGGCCAGCTTCCAGGAAATGTACGGATGAGCCGCCAGCGACTTAGCCGGGGCTTCTCTCAAGCGAAGAGGCTCCCGCAGCGGCGAGCCTACGTAGAGAAAAGGACGTGCTTTTTCGAGGTTTTCTGGCCGCAGGCCCCACACCTCGTGCAATTGGTCAAGCGATACGAAGTAGCGCAGCTTCTCGCGGTATCGGACGATGCGCTGGGCGGTGTAGAGGCCGATGCCAGGTAGTTTCTCCAGCTCAGCCGGCGTAGCCCGGTTGAGGTCGAGGAAAGGGGGCCGAAACTGCCACCCCCACATCGAGGCAGACTGCCAGGTAAGCAAGCCCCATCGTCGCAGGCGATACCGCTCAAGAGGATGCAGGCTTTGCAGCGAGTCCAACTCGGCCCAGCTTCTGAAGCCTCTCCGCTTAGCGCGATAGCGGACGAAGCGCCCGGCGGCGCGAGGACGGCAAAACCCCACCCGCACCAGCGTAGCGCTATCTACAGTCTGGAGGTCCCAGCGGACGGTATCGGCCAACCCCTTCGGCGACACCCTCAGAAAAGGTGCGGCTTGCTCCCACCTGCGGGTATCGATCAGTAGGCTCAGTTCGTCCAGTTCTCGGAAGCCGCCCAGGCTCTGTCGCCAGTACAAGAGACGGGAAACGATCCCAGGCGTCATGCCGGGCACGCTGAGCAAACGTAGACTGTCCGCTTTATTGACTTCGACCTGCACCGAATCCGGCAAAAGGACGGCTGCCCGCCGACCTTGGCTGGCCCAAAAAGCAGTGGCCCCCGCCAGCAAAACTCCCACTCCCCAGCCTACAAACCCCCTGGCAGAAGGCCACAAACGAAACCGGTAAGGCCACGCCGCACGCACCCCCTCAATATAGCACACCTTCGGTTCCCCTCATTGGGGAAAGGCTACCTTTGCCGCATGGAACCGCTCATCCAGCGAGGGATTTTCATAGACCTCCAGAACCTCTACAGCGCGGGGAAAAGCTCAGGCTATCAGCTTGACTACCAGTCGTTTAGGAACTACTTCCTACAAAGCCCCGCCCATTACACGCGTTTCACGGCGTTTTCCTCGTATGACCCTCAGCGCGAAGACCAGCACCGTTTCTTGATGGCGCTGGCGCGCATGGGCTACCGCATTGTATCCAAGCCCCTTAAACGGCTCCCTTCCGGCGAAACCAAAGCCAACATGGACATGGAAATGGCCATGGAAATCCTGGCGGTGGCCCCGCATCTGCACGAAATCGTAATTGTCTCAGGCGATGGCGACTTTACCGCACTGGTGAACTACCTGATTCAGCAAGGCAAAATCGTCAAGGGAGCCGGCCCGGATGAGTACACCGCCTTCGAACTTATCCAAGCCTGTCATGAGTTCATTCCGCTCTCTACCATACCGGGCTTCCTGCGCAAGACCGACAAATAGCGAGCCTGTGGCGGCTTTTTTGTTTTTTTGCCCGAGATGAAAATCCTGTGCTGCATCAGCCATGTGCCGGATACCACCACCCGCATCCAGTTTACGGCGGAGGGGAAGGCCTTGGAGCGCTCCGGCGTCACCTTCATTGTGAACCCCTACGACGACTTTGTACTGGCCCGCGCCGCCGAACTCAAAGAAAAAAATCCAGGTAGCGTGCATGTGACTGTCCTGTGTGTGGGCCAAAATGGAACCTCTTCGACAGACAGTGTAGACGCCAACCTCCGAAAAGCGTTAGCCTTGGGCCTGGACGAAGCCGTGCGCATCGATGCCCAGCCCATAGACGCTTACTTTGTAGCGACGCAAATCGCCGCTTACGCTCGCGACAAGGGCTTTGACCTACTCCTTTTTGGGAAAGAGTCTATTGACTACAATGGTAGCCAAGTTCCTGGGATGGTGGCGGCCCTATTAGACTTGCCTTTTGTCTCCTATGCCACCAGCCTCGAAATAGAAAACGGCCAAGCCCGCTTGACCCGGGAAATCACCGGCGGAAAAGAACTCCTCGAATGCCCCCTCCCCTTGGTGCTAAGTGCTCAAAAAGGCCTTGCAGAATGGAGAATCCCGAACGTACGCGGCATTATGCAAGCCAAAACTAAGCCCTTGCATGTAATCTCGCCAGTCGAAGCCCAGCCTCGCGTGAAAACCCTCAAGCACGAATTGCCCCCTCCTAAAGGAGCCTTCAAGAAGATTGACCCGGATAAGCTGGACGAACTGGTACAGGAACTTGCTAATAAAGGACTGATATGAGCGCCATCTTAGTGTGGGCTGAAATCACCGAGGGTCGAATCAAGAAACCCGTATTGGAAACGTTGACTGCGGCGCGCACGTGGTCTGAAGCGGTAGGGCAACCTATCTGGGCGGCGGTCATAGGAAAAGAAATCCCCGAAGGCGTGCCCGTCACCCTCGCCGAATACGGCGCCGACAAAGTGCTGCGAATCACCTCTCCTGCCCTGGAGCCCCCCGTCAATAGCGCGTACGCCCGAGCCCTGGCCCACCTCATAAAAGAAAAAGGCCTGTCGTACGTAATGCTGCCACAGACTTACGAGGGCAGGGCTATTGCGCCGCTCTTGGCGATATGGGCAGACGCGGCGCTTCTGTCGGGGCTGACCCAAGCACCCGAAAAAGAAGGAAACGGCTGGCGCGCTCGACGCATCGCCTTCTCTAACAAAGCTATCGAATGGGTCTACACCGAACACCCCCGCATAGTGGTCACTTTGCGAACCAACTCCGTAGTGCCCAGCAAAGCCCCCAAACCCCTTGTTACAGAAGAGCTATCTTATACCCCGGAAGCGAAGGACCTTCGTTTGCGTCCTACGGGCGTAGAAAAAGTCGCCACCGATAAGGTTCCGCTAACTGAAGCAGAAGTGGTTGTTTCGGCGGGCCGCGGCCTCAAAGGCCCAGAAAACTGGGGCATGATTGAAGAGCTGGCTCGGGTGCTGGGAGCAGCCACCGCTTGCTCCAAGCCGGTGGCTGACGTAGGATGGCGCCCTCACCACGAACACGTAGGCCAGACCGGCATCCAGATTTCCCCCAACCTCTATATTGCGATTGGCATCTCGGGAGCCATCCAACACCTGGCCGGCGTAGCTTCCTCAAAAAACATCGTGGTCATCAACAACGACCCCGAAGCCCCGTTCTTCAAGGTGGCGGACTACGGCATCGTAGGCGACGCCTTTGAAGTAGTGCCTCGCCTAACCGAAGCCATCAAAAGGTATAAGGAGCAGCACGCCCACTGAACCTCGTTTCCTCCCCACCGAGCTGGGACTGGTAGAAGCCGTCGAAACAGTGGGGCTACCTGTACGGCTGACGGTGTGCGACGGGAAGGTCTACACTTTGTGGAAGCCCCTTGTCGACCGGCTGCGCCAAGAAAGCCCCGTGATAACCGTGGCCGGCGGAGAAACCGCCAAGAGCTTACCTACAGCCCGCCGCCTATGGAAAAAACTCTGGCAATACCGCATAGACAAAGGTCAGGCCGTACTCTTGATTGGAGGGGGGAGCGTGTTGGATTTAGGAGGGTTTTGCGCCGCCACCTGGAAACGAGGGGTGCCTTTTATCAGCGTTCCTACCACCTTCATCGCCCAGATAGATGCGGCCATAGGCGGCAAAACCGGCCTCAACTTCAAAGAGGGGAAGAACCTGCTTGGCGTCTATGCTCAACCTGTAGCGATCCTGGGGTACCGAGGGTTTCTGGAGACCCTCCCCAAACCGGAAGTGCGCGGCGGCTGGGCCGAGGCTATCAAGCATGCACTTATAGTGGGGGGGGATTTGTGGGAAAAGCTGCAAGGGGTTTCTTTCAAAGAGCCCCCTTCTATGGAGCTATTGGCCGAGCTGGCCGCCGTCAAAGTAAACATCGTCCGTCAAGACCCCTACGAAGAAAAAGGACTCCGCCACGTGCTCAACTTAGGACATACGCTGGGGCACGTATGGGAAACGCTCTCACTCCGCACAGAAAGGCCCCTCTCGCATGGCGAAGCGGTCGCCATAGGGCTACTTCAAGAAGGGTACCTTAGCTTACCCCCTGCTGCGCTTGAGGCCCTGCGTACTTTAATGGAGCGGGCCGGTTTACTGAACCCCCTCCCAGACTTCACCTGGAAGGCTTGGGAAAAAGCCCTCCTGCAGGATAAAAAGATACGGGACGGACAGCTGCGGATGCCCCTACTGCAGGCCATTGGCCAGGTGAAGGTAGACTCCTTGCCCATCCAGGCGCTGCGCGAAGCGACACGCTGGTACCGTCAAGAAGTGCGGCCATGAGTACCGTCCTGCTGTCGCCTGTAAAAGGCCGCTTAGAAGGCTTTGTTTCGCTGCCTTTCAGCAAAAGCCTTAGTAATCGGCACCTCATTTTAGGCGCGCATACGAGCCAGCCTTTCACCATAACAGGCCTTTCTGTAGCTGAAGATACCCTCTACCTTGTGCAGGCGCTAAAGGGGTTAGGTTACCGCCACCTGCGAGAAGGTCCTCACACTCACACGTTCCTACCGCCTGCCGACTGGCCGAAAGAAGCCCAGCTTTTTGCTGGAGAAGGCGGAACTACACTTCGGTTTCTGCTGCCTTTTTTGGCGCACCTTCCCCTCCAGGCGACGGTAGACGCCAGCCCATCTCTGCGCAAACGCCCTATCCGGCCTCTTTTAGAAGCCCTCTGGCGAACCGGCCTGACCGTAAGCACCAGCCCTTCACTCTACCCTCTGGTGATCCAGGGCAACCCCCAATGGGCTCCTACCTATATAGCGGTAGACAGTTCGCTTTCCAGTCAGTTTTTGTCTGCGTTTGTGCTGGCGGCCCCGCAGCTTCCTTTGGGCTGCTTGATCGAGGAGCTGAGTGCCCAACCGGCCACCCCTTCGTACGCCGACATGACGCGCCAACTCGTGGAAGCTTACGGCTGGCGCTGGGAAAAAACCGCTACAGGCTGGCACTTAGTCCAACGACCGGCCTCTATGGGAGCTTTGCATTTCTTCGGCGAGGCGGACTGGAGCGCGGCGGTTTTCTTCTGGGGATGGGCGGCTTTAGCCGAAGCGTCGTTGGTGTTACCTCTCTCCATAACCTCTTCCCAACCCGAACGAACTTTACTCCTTCGGGAATACAGTTGGCCGGTACGTGTTACTTCGACCCCCCAAGGACTGTGTATCGAGCACACGGGTCAGCCCCTCGAGTCCTTCGATCTGGACCTGGCTGAATGGCCCGATGCAGCCCCGACTTTGGCGGTGTTGGCGGCCTTTGCTGCGGGGCCCTCCCGCTTGACCGGTTTACATACCCTACCCCATAAGGAAAGTCACCGCTTACAAGCGCTGGCCACAGAACTCCATCGGATTGGCGCTCGAGTCGAATGGACGGCCGAAACCCTCTGCATTTACCCTGTGTCCCGGTTTCCCCATGCCCCTGTGAGGCTCGACAGCCATGGAGACCACCGCATAGCCATGGCGCTGAGCCTTGTGGCCGCGCGCAGTCCAGTACCCCTACACATCACAGGCGCTGAGTGCGTGCTCAAATCCTTCCCCCACTACTGGAGTCTCTTGCAGGAGCTGGGGGTATCCCTTACTTTTGTCTCATGAAGAACTGGGGCCGTACAGTAGCCTTTACCCCAGCTGCCTATTACCTGCCCCGCAAGGAAGAAGAAATCCTACAAGCTCTTCAGCGGGCCGCCCAAAGCAAGCAACCCGTCCGAGTCGTGGGAGCGGGACATTCTTGGACGCCTCTCATAGAGACCTCTGGCCTGCTTCTGTCTTTGGATAGGCTCCAGGGGCTGCTTTCGCTTCGGCCAGGAGAAAGGCAAGTGACGCTGTGGGCCGGTACCCGCTTATACCGGGCCTTACCCCGTTTGTGGAAAGAAGGCTTCTCCCTCTCCAACCAGGGAGACATTGACCGACAAAGTATTGCGGGGGCCTTCAGTACAGGAACGCACGGCACCGGTAAAGACTTTGGCGTCCTGGCCACCCAGGCCGTGCACTACCGCTTCGTAGATGGAGAAGGGCGTCTTCATGATGTGTATCCGGATTCGGATCCGGCCCTTTTCCAAGCGCTTCAGGTCTCGCTGGGGTTGCTGGGGATCATCACTCAGGTTTCCCTACGGGTAGAAGACCGCTATTACCTCCGCCTGACTAAACGGCTCGAACGGCTCGATGAAGCGCTGGAACGCAGCGAAACGTACCTCAGCACCTATCGCCACTTTGAGTTTTTCTGGTTTCCGTATAGCGACTGGGCAGCGGTGAAGCTCACCGAAAAGAGTGATACACCTGGCGAAGTGCCCCGCTGGCGGCGCTGGCTGGTGGACGCAGGCTGGGAAAATGGCGCCTTCTGGGCCCTGAACAAAGTGGTTCAGCTATGGCCCAGTAAGAGCGCTGCCTTATGCCGGTTTGCCGGCCGCAGCATGACCACCGAAGTGCGGGTTGACCGCGCATACCGCATTTTCGCTTCGCCAAGGTGGGTACGCTTCCGCGAGATGGAGTACAGCGTCCCCGCTGAGGCAGGCCCCACCGTGCTACGGGAAATCCGAAGGTGGATAGAAAAAAACCAACCTGCCGTGAGCTTCCCTATCGAGTATCGGTATGTGAAAGGCGATTCGATCCCCCTGAGCCCCGCTTATGGCGGCGATCGAGTCTTTATTGCGGTGCACGCTTACTATCGTATGCCGTATCGAGCTTATTTTGCCGGGATAGAGGAGATTTTCCAAGCGTACGAGGGACGCCCGCATTGGGGCAAGATGCACACCGCCACCTTCGCTTACCTCCAACGCGTATACCCGCAGCTGGGAGCGTTTCTGGAACTGGCTGAGCGCTACGACCCCCGAGGTCTTTTCCGCACGCCCTACCTTGCAGCCCTTTTATGGGGCGAAGGAGTTCGCTTGCCGGCCTGATTGGGGGCCTCCTCTGGGCGCAGTGCGCTTGTACAGACCGTTGTACTCCCCTTGCCCCTCCTTCTATTTGGCCAGTACGGGTGGTAGAATACGCCTTCGGGGGCTCGCAGACTTTTGGCCAGGACTCCGCCTATTTCCCCTATAATGTGTTAGGGCCGATCTGCACGCTCGCAACCCCCACTACCCCTTGTGCAGACCCCTGTCAGGTGGTTTCCCTGGGGAAAGGTGGCCACCTCACGCTCGAGTTTGACCCACCCCTGGCCGATGGACCGGGACCCGACTTTCTCGTATTTGAAAACGCCTTCTTCTACGGGAACCGGCAGGTGTACGACGAATGGATGATTGTCTCGGTGTCCCAAGATGGAACAAGCTGGCACACTTTTCCCTACGACTCGGCCACAGGAGCTGGTTTGGCTGGACGTACACCCACAGGCTGCAGCGGCTGCACCGGCCCTATAAACTGGCAAGACCCCTATGAAGCAGGTGGGGATGCCTTTGATCTGGCCCTCGTAGGGCTACCTTGGGCACGCTTTGTGCGGGTAGAAGATGCCACTCACTGGCAAAGCCCCGATCGCCTAAGTGCAGACTTAGACGGCGCCGTGGCGATACACCAGCGATCCTCGTTAGCCAGCCTGCCTCGACAAGCCCCAGAACCCTACCTGAGGAACGGCCAGCTGTATTTTCCCGCTTTGCCCAAACACGTCCAGGTTTGGGACCTCACCGGTCGTAGCTTGGGCTACCGCCTTTACCCGACAGCCGAAGGATGGGCCCTGGCGCCCCAAGGCTATGGCCTCCTCTGGGTCGAAGCCACCTTCACTCCCGATCGTCGGTATTACTTCAAGCTCATGCGGCCTTTCGGAGAACCTTAGCCACAGTAAGGCCTATCTCGGCGGGGTTTTCTACAACATGCACCCCACATTTAGCAAGGAAGTCCATCTTTTCCCGAGCACCTCCTTTGCCCCCAGCGATGATGGCGCCCGCATGCCCCATACGACGCCCCGGCGGTGCAGTCTGCCCCGCAATAAAGGCTACCACGGGTTTGGTCCCGTGATCGCGAATCCATTCCCCGGCGATCTCTTCGTCAGTGCCGCCAATCTCTCCAATCATCACAATGGCTTCTGTAGCGGGGTCTTCCATGAGCAGTTTCACGATATCGAGGTGTTTGGAGCCTACAATTGGGTCGCCGCCGATCCCCACACAGGTAGATTGTCCAAGGCCCTGTTGGGTGATCTGGTGCACCGCTTCGTAGGTGAGGGTGCCCGAACGGCTCACCACCCCCACCGTACCCGGCCGATGGATGAAGCCCGGCATGATGCCCATTTTCGCCTGGCCTGGCGTAATCACGCCAGGACAGTTGGGCCCAATCAGCCGGACATGGGGATAGTCGCTTTGAAGCACGTATTTCACCCGCAGCATGTCGCGCACCGGCACCCCATCTGTAATGGTGACAATAAGGCGAATGCCTGCTTCGGCGGCTTCTAAGATGGCGTCGGCTGCCCCTGGCGCCGGCACAAAGAGGATAGAAGCCTCGGCCCCCGTAGCTTGGACCGCCTCCCGAACGGTATTGAAAACCGGTAGGCCCAGGTGCGTTTGACCGCCTTTGCCTGGCGTCACGCCCCCCACCACCTTCGTGCCGTACTCCATCATCTGTTGCGCATGAAAAGTGCCTTCCTTCCCCGTAAAGCCCTGTACGATCACCCGAGTGTGGGCATCTAAGAGTATCGCCATGGCGCAAACATACCCAAAATGCGCCGTAAAATAGAGAAAGGGGGGCGCGGGCCCCCCTTTCCGCGGCTTGGTGTGTAACTTTTTCCCTTAGGGATTGAGGGCGGCCTTGAACTCGGCCGAGTCGCGCTGCTTGCGAAACTCCAGGTCGTTTTGGGCTTTTTTAGCCAGGTCACGGTTGAGTTGGACCGCCTTGCGCAGGTTGGTGATGAGGAGATTGTTGTCGGCCGACCGCGCCCCGACAATGGCCAGCACGTAGTGCGAAAGGGCCGAGTTAGGGTTCTGCTGAAGGGATTTTTCCAGCGCGACTTTCGCTCCGGCCAGGTCATTCATGAGGAGGCGAGACAAGCCCGCATTGTATTGGGCTCCCGGCAGTTCCCCCGCATTGTTGAAAGCTTCAGCGGCCGCTGCATACTGGGCCGTCTTTTCGTAAATGACCCCCAAGTTGAAGGCGGCTTCTGGTGTAGGGCGTGCCGCATACGAAGCTTGGAAGGATTGCGCCGCCTGAGCATATTCTTTACGCGCAGCGTAAACAAGCCCCATGTTGTTGAGAATCGCCGGGTTATTGGCCGAGTACCGGCTGGCCGTATTGAGGTAATCCATCGCTTCGTCCAAGCGGCCACCCAATACCGCTAAGGCCCCAAGGTCGTTAAGCGCTCGGTGATCTTGGCTGTAGCGAGAGGTATACGCTTTCAGGAGTCGTTCTCGGCGGCTGGGGTCTTTTTGGCGGGTCGTAGCAAAGTACAGCTCCTCCTGAGCCAGGGCATTCAGGAGGGCTTCCTGCGTCAGCGCCCCCGACAAAAAGGCATTGGCGATGCTGTCGATCTGCTCATCCGAGAGACGGCCCGAAAACCCTTCCAGCCGCACTTGCGTGCGCCGCAGCGGAGCTAAAATAAACTCCACTTCCTTCGGACCGCCCACAAGCTGCATGACTTTCTGCTCTTTCGCATCAGGGTTCATGTTGGAAGCAATCACCTGCACAATCTGCTGCTTCACGTCTTCAGGCAAAGAGGTTTGAGCCAAGTTTTGCTTGAAGCCCTCCCAATCCTGCGGCGTGGCCGAAACTTTGAAGAAGGTACTATCCAAGTACTCCTTATAGCCCTCCTTGCGCATCTGCTCAATGAGCCACTTTTGCACTTCCTTGTAGCGATTGAGGGAGAGGAACTGATTGCGTTTGAAGCGCCCTTCCGGCGAAGCGTAGCCCGCCAGCGTAACCGAAGTAGCAGGGTACTTCTTCTGGAGGAAGGCTACGATGTCTTTTACCGCCTGACGCTCATATTCCCCTGGTTGGATAAGGTACACGTTTTGAGGGAACTGGAAGAGCGCTTCCAGGCTGATCGGCCGCTTGGAGGTGTAGGTATGCTGCTCGTAGAGCACATACGGGCGCGCATCCACCAGCCGAGACGTAGTGATACAGCAAGGGGCCAACTCCACATCCGGCAGGTCAAAGGTTTTGCCTTTGCGCTCGTAGGAGTTTTCGGCCGTTAACTGCCCACCGTCCATACCCTCCTGAAAAGCAAAAATGCCCTGGGTGCTTAGCGTAACGCCTTCATTTTTGAGCTGCTTCTTAGGGTACTGGTCAGCTGAAATAGTCACAGTCTTGATTTCGTATCGGTTCGAACCGTTTTTCACCACAAGCTTCCCCACGTAGGTAGACTTGCGTCGGAAGCCTGACTTCGGGGGAACCGTGACTTTGACGCTGTACTTGACCGAGTCGGCGTGCACCTCCAATGGGTTCGGACTAACGGTGACGACAGTTCCTTTGAACTTTGCACATTGGACCAGAAGGCCCGTACTGAGTAGGAGACTAAGCGCTCCTAACCCTCGAGGAAACGGTTTCGCTCGCATAGGCATGGGTATTTCGTGTTTCGGGGCAAAGGTACAGCTTTTGGCTAAATCGCTCCAGGCTTTTATGAATGTCTATTCCAGCTCTACTTCGAGGGGGGAGGAAGGGCCTCGATGTAATGCAGGGGTCCCGGACGTCGGTAGAAAAAACGTGTGGGAAAGTGCGCTTCTGGGGGGCCTTCCTCGGGTCCTAAGTTCGGACTGTGATAGATCACCCTCCAGTGTGCCTGGTGAAGCTGCTCCAGGGCGTACTCATACAGGCCTGGGACATCGGTACGCAGGTGGAGGCGACCGCCTGAAGCCAGAATACACGCATACTGCCAGAGAAACCGAGGATGCACGAGGCGGTGTTTCGCTTGGCGCCGTTTGGGGTAAGGATCGGGGTGATGGAGCCAGATCGTCGTCACTTCTCCCGGAGCGAAGGCCTGTGACAGTATGAGCGCATCCGCATGCCAGAAAGCGATGTTAGAGAGGCCTTTCTGGGCAGCCAGCTGACACCCCGTCGCCAAACGATCTGCTTTGCGGTCCAGTCCTATCACAAGCTGAGTGGGGTAGCGCTCGGCCACCCATACGGCGAACTCCCCCGTCCCGCAGCCAATCTCGAGAAGCAACGGCGCCTCCGGGGGCAGGGCCCATCGGGCCCGCCACTGCCCTCGCAGCGGCACGCCCCTCCCCCATACCCCATACGGACTCTCAAAGTAACGCCGTTTTTTCTCCAGCTTGCCCAGCATAGGCACAAAGCTACAAGCCCCACGTAGGCTGAAACGCGTATCTTCGTGAGAGTGAACCGAATCGAAGAACTCCAAGCCAAAGTCGAAGCCTACCCAGACGATCCTTTCTGGCCCCATGTGTTAGGGGTGCAGCTGATGGGTGTGGGTCGTTGGGCTGAGGCAGAAACGGCTTTCCAAGAAGCGCTGCGGCGAAACCCCCGACACCACCCCACTTACTACCAACTGGGCCTCCTCTACGAAGCTACCGGCCGAGAAAACGACGCTATCACCGCCTTTCGAGAAGGCGCCCGAATCGCCGCTGACGTACGAGACCTGGCTCTTTTGAAAGACTTTCGAGCCAAGCTACGTATCTACCTTGGCCTCGATGAGTAAGATGAGTAACCCACCTTTCCATCTTTGCTATATGGTTTGGGGTCAGTCAGCTCTTATGCTACGCGCAGTAGGGGCTCTTATGGCCTTGGCCTACCTCCACGCCCAACCCCCCAACGCCTATGGGGTGCGGGGCGCCGTGGCTTTTTACCAGTACCGCACCCCCTACGCCCAGTTTTTAGCTCGCTTAGGCGCAGAAGTCGGCGCCACGGGCCGCATCTTTCTGGCCCAGTCCCGAAAGTCCCGGTTGTATTATGGTCTAATGCCAGGGTTTGGGTACCTCATGGGTCACTCCCGCCTGGTGCTGGACAGCAGCCTCTACATTTCGCCTTTATCGGGCCGGCCCTTGACTGGCCTTGCCTCGGCCCACACGTATACCCACTACTTGTACCTGCAGGGGCTTTGGTATGTAGCCTTTGACCAGGAAGCCAACTTAGCGGTGGCGGCCGGCCCCCAAGTCTTGCGTCCCTTGGGACAGTCCCTCATGCTGGAATACGAAACCCCCGACGGCCAGCCTATCCAAGAATGGAACCGCGTAAGCCTCACCGATCTCCACCGGGTGATCCCGCCCTGGATCCTCAACCTGGCCTTGTACGCGGAACTGCGTATGCGGGTAGGCCTACATAGCGAAGCCTTCTTGTACCTGCAGACCCTCCACCAGCTCAACCGGTACCTTTGGCCTACCGGCTTGCTTGCCGGCCTCACCTGGCGATGGAAATCGGGCCCCACCAGCTAAAAACTCCTCTCCTCAAAGTACCGCCGTACCGCTTCTACATCTTCCAGAATCTGCCGGCGAAGGGCCGCTTCATCTGAAAAATCTGCATGTGGCCGCAAGAAAGCCAGAAAGCTCACTTGCACCGGCTTCTCATACAGATCCTGCTCGAAGTCCAGCAAATGGACCTCTAAGTCGCCTTTTGGAGGCAGGTAAAGGACAGCGGGGCAGGGGCTATGTAGGTGGGCCCAGCCGGCATAAATGCCGGCTACCGGTCGAAGCTTGCCTTCAGGCCAGGGGAGATTGGCTGTGGGCACGCCCAGCTTACGAGCCAGGCCTTGACCCTTACGGACCGTGCCCCTTAGCCCAAAAGGCCGTCCCAGTAGCTTATGGGCTTCTTGTAGGTGCCCCTGCAGGATGAGCTGCCGTATGCGAGAGCTGCTGATGGGGCTATCGCCTTCGATGAGCGGGGGCACTTCCTGAACAGGAATGCCCATCTGGCGTACGAGCTGCGCCGAACCCCCGCGCCCTTGCCCAAAGCGGTGATCATACCCCAAGACCAGCCCCCGCGGCCGCGATAACCGGACTATCCACTCCTGCACAAAAGTTTCGGCTGGGAGCGCAGCCAGCTCGAGCGTAAAAGGTACCTTCCGCACAAAGTCTGCTCCAGCTTCATGAAGGAGGCTCGCTCGCTCAGAGAAGGTAGTAAGCAACGGCACGGCCTGGCCTCGCAAAACTGAACGAGGATGGGGATCAAAGACCCACACTTCCACGTAAGAGGTGTGCTGATCTGCCCAGGCCCGCGCGGTGGAGATCAAGGCTTGATGTCCTCGGTGCACCCCATCGAAAGTGCCCATGGTCAGGATACCTCCACCGGGGGTAGGCTCAGTGGGGCCGAGTAAGCGCATCGGGTTGAATGGCTTGGTCTATGGTATAGGGACCGATACGGGTGCGTCGCAAGGCCCCGAGGTAAGCCCCACATCCTACGGCCTGTCCGATGTCTTGGGCCAGGCTGCGCAGGTACACGCCTTTGCCGCAGCGAACCCGCAAGAGCCATCGTTCCCGCTCGTAAAAGACTTCCTGAATCTGGTATATCTGAACGGGCCGCGGAGGCAGGTTAGGTATTTCGCCCGCCCGTGCGAGGGCATACGCTCGACGGCCCCCTACTTTCAAGGCAGAGAAGGCGGGCGGCCGTTGCCATACGCAGCCCTCGAAGCGCGCCAGAATAGCCCGCCGTTCTGCGGGGGAAAGCATAGGAGAGGGCTTCACCGGCTGCGGAGGATACTCCGCATCCCCCGAAAGCGTCTCAAACCCCATCCTGAGCAGCGCGTAGTACTCTTTCTCCCAGACTTGCATTTCGGCTATCTTTCGAGTGGCTGCATCGGTCGCCACAAGCAGCAGACCCGTAGCCAAGGGATCTAAGGTACCCGCATGCCCTGCCTTCCGCACCTTATAGTGGCGGCGCACCCACCGCACCACCGCAAAGGAAGTCCACCCCCACGGCTTGTCTACCGCTATGACCCCCTCCATAACAACCATCCCAAAACCGCTCCACCCAAGACGATGCGATATAGGCCGAAAGGCTTCATCCCATAGCGGCTCCACAGAGACACGAGGAACCGCATCGCCAGCAGCGCCACGCCAAAAGCCACGCCGATACCCCCCAAAAGCAGGCTGGCATCCGTGGAGGAAAGCAGACCTGCACTTTTCCAGAGCTTGTAGGCGGAAGCGGCACCGAGGGTAGGCACCGCCAGCAAAAAAGAAAACTCGGCCGCTTGGGTTTTGCTGAGGCCCATGAGCTGCGCGCCAAACAGCGCTGCGGCGGCACGAGAGACACCTGGAAAGAGGCTCACCGCTTGCACCAGGCCAATCCCAGCGGCTTGTACCCAAGTCAAGTCCTCGATGGTGCCCGTGCGATCTCGAAACCACCGGTCCATACCTATCAGCACCAAGCCGCCTACTAAAAGATTAATCGCCACCACCAAGGGCGAGTCCAGCAGAGCTTCCAGGAAATCCTTAGCCAGCCAACCTACCACCGCCGTAGGAAGGAAAGCCGCGCCCACCACCAGGTAGAGGCGGGGTTGCCATAAGCGCTGGTAGCTATGCACCACCACAGCTAAGATAGCCCCGCCCTGAATGATGATTTCGTAGGCCTGGACAAAAGACTCTTCTGCCCGTCCCAACCACGCACTGAGCAAAATCAAGTGCCCCGTCGAAGAGACCGGCAAAAACTCCGTAATGCCCTCCACAATAGCCAAAAGGAGAGCTTCCCACCAACTCATCGCCGAAGGATAGCGTACAGGAGGGTGCCTATGCCGCCCAGGATAACCCAAGGCGCCACATACAGCGCTACCGAGAAGATTCGGCTATCTACAAACCGGTTAGGAACCAGTAGTAGGCCGTAGCCGAGGACAAGCAGCGCGGCCCCGATCGCCAGCAAGCGATAGTTCGGCCGGCGGAAGGGCATAGGCGATTCGGCAGGCGAACCGGCTGATTTTTTCTCCATTTTACTCATACAGACGGTCGAGGGGTTTACTCAAGAAGCGCCGCAGGGCTAACTTACTGGCTAAGTAGCCCACGAGGCCCCCAAAGGTAAGCAAGCCGCCGTAGAGAATAAGAAGTCGAGGGTCTTCCAGTAAAAAGTCGAGCGCCAGCACCTGTCGGTGCACCAGCCACAAGCCTCCATGCAAACCCACAATAGCAAGCAAGGCCCCTACTACCCCTTGGAAAAAGCCCACCCCCAGAAAAGGCCGTTCGATGTACGCTCGAGTTGCGCCCAAAAGTTCCATCGTACGGATTTCCAGCCGGCGCGCAAAGAGGGCCAGCCGCACCGTGTTGAAGATAAGCAAAAATGACACCCCCACCATCACCATTCCGACCCCGAGGCCTATCCACCGGAGAGTGTGGGCGCGGTTCTCGAGCACTTCGAGGAGGCGTCGAGGGTAGTCTATTTCTTTGACTACTTCCCATTCCAGGACTCGATTGGTGAATAGGAGTACACTATCGGCCCGCGCGCGTTCCCCTCGGAAAAAGACCCGCACACTGGGTGGGAAAGGGTTGAAGCCTTCCATGGCCCGCACGAACTCCTCGCCCGCTACTTCTCGAAACCGTTCCATAGACTCTTCGGGGGAAATGTACTGGGCTTCTTTGACGAGGGGCTGACGCCGAACCCATTCGAGGAAAGGGGCTATCTGCTCAGCAGAAAGGCCGGCATGCAGGTGGATGCGATATTCGAGCCGGGCACGCGCTTGTTCGAAGCCTATTTGCGCCGCCACCAAAAAGACCCCATACAACCCCAGTACAAAGAGCGCAAGCACCAGGCTAAAGAGAGAATGCGCAAAAGGCAGAGTCGGGGCGCGCACGCCGCAAAGGTACAGGACAATCTCACGGAAGCCCTTATCTTTGTTGGTATGAGTCGAGCCGAGGTAATCCTACTGTATGAAAGCGCCGAAGAGCACGCCTGTTTCGAGACCAGCCGCACTATTCTGGGGCAGATGGGCATTTCCTTTCGTGAGGAGCCCCTTCCTTCTACCCCCACCCTAACTGCCTTGCGACAAAGCATAGAGGCTGTGGGGCAGAGCGTATGCGTGTGGGCAGCAGGAAAAAGCGCTTATCTCTTACCGGTGGTGGCCTCTTCCCTGCCTCCTACGCAGCCTCTGATCGTGATACCGTGCCCAAGCGAAGCGGCCCCTCTGCCTTATTTGGAAGCGATTTTCGAGACGGTGCGGGGGTATCCTTTGGCTTTTACTCGGCCGCGCGACGCGCAGGCCGCCACCCTGCTTGCCGTACATGCGCTGGCGGCTCGTCACCCCAGCTACGCCGACCTCCTCCAAGCCTACCTCCATAAACGGCCCCTTCAACCCGCGTAAACCCCCGTATGGCGACTCTACCCCCCGATCTCCTGCAGCTCCTCCAGCAGCTCACCACCAATCTGGCCCGATATGAAGGCGAGCACCTTACCCTCAAAGAAAAACTCGAAGCCCTCGAACGGGAACAGCGCGACCGAAAAGCCTTCCTGGACCGCTTTGCTTTAGTCAGCGAGACCGACACCCGAGGCGTAATCACCTACGCCAATCCCAAGTTCTGCGAAGTGTCGGGGTATAGTGTGGAAGAGCTCGTAGGAAAACCCCACAACATCGTCCGACACCCCGACATGCCCAAGTCCGCCTTCAAAGAACTGTGGGATACCATCAAAGCAGGCCAAATCTGGCAAGGCGAGATCAAAAACCGCCGCAAAGATGGCACCCACTACTGGGTGCTGGCCACGGTAGGCCCGCTTCTGGATGCTGAAGGCTACCCCTATCGGTACGTCTCGATGCGGGTAGACATCACCCGCCAAAAAGACCTTGAGGCGCAACTTCGCCAAGAGCGCCAACTACTGTCCCAAGAGCTGGCCCAGAACCTCAAGCTCGCTGCCACCATCCAGAAAGCCCTTCTCCCTCCTTTCGAAGGCGACGCTACTCCCCTCTCTGTGCCGTATTTTGTGCTGTATCGCCCCCTCCAAGAAGTAAGCGGCGACTTTTTCTGGCTGCACGAAGACAAAGGGCGCTTACTGGTGTTTGTGGGTGACAGCGTAGGCCATGGCATCGCGGGGAGCTTGGTTTCGACCCTTTTCATCCAGGAGCTACGCCACCTGGTGCGAGAAAAAGGCCTTTGGAGCCCAGAACTCCTGGCCGAGGAACTGGATAGCCGCCTGGGGCAGCTTTTCGCACGTAAACTTTCCTTGCCCATCACCGTAGACGGCATGGTGGCGCTCATAGACCTCCACCGTCGCAAACTTTCCTTTATAGGGCTGCGAGGCAAAGGCGTGCTTGCTCGGGGAGGCACCCTTGCCCGACTGGATAGCTTCCCCTTTAGCTTCGGGGATCTATTAGGGCGCGCCGGCACCGAAACCACCCTGGAACTGCAGCCGGGAGACCGACTCTACTTTTACACCGATGGCATCCATGACCAGGAAGGCGGCCCCAAAGCCAAACGGTGGGGCCACAAAGCCTGGATGGAATACCTGCGCGACCTCCAAAACTTGCCCCTACCCGCCCAACAACAAACCCTTCTCGAGACCCTCCGCTCTTGGCAAGGCGATCAAGCTCAAACCGACGATATCCTGGTACTTGGCCTCGAAGTACCTTGATTAGGTGTCATCCCAGGCTCCTATCTGGATAGCCACCCCTTCTTTCATAGAAGCGGAAGCCCTCGAAGGACTGCCTTTGCCCGCTCCTGTGTACGTCACGGGAGTAGGCGCCTTAGCTACGCTTACCACGCTGTGGGAACTCTGGCAGAAAAGCCCCGCCGCAGGCCTCATAGCGCTGGGTATAGCGGGGAGCTACCAGCGTGAGTTTGCTCCTGGCCAGCTGGTGCAGGTCCAGACCGAAATCGAAGGCGCCACCGGTCGTCGTTACACACGCCGCTTCCAGCCTACCGCGCCTGCTCTCCGGGGAAAGGTGCCCTTGGCGTGGGAAAACCCCTGCTTTCCCCCTTTCCTCAAACTGCCCGCCGTTACCGGACTCACCTTGCCCACCGTGAGTTTGGCCCCGGCTGAGGTGCGTTACTGGCGACGATCTTACCCCGAAGCCCATGTCGAGACCCAGGAAAACGCCGCTTACTTTCTCTTTGCTTGGAGTCGAAAAATCCCTCTATTGGTGGTGCGCAGCCTTTCTAACTGGGTGGGTTCACGCCGATGGGAAAAAGATTTGGCCCTGCAAGCCTTGCGTACCTTCGCTGAGCGGCATGTGGCTTCGATATGCGAATGGCTCCTGGCAAGTGCGCCCCCTCCCCCATCGGGGCGAACGCTTCGGTGATGGAGTCTTTGAGACCATGCATGTGCGGGAAGGGCGCCTTCTATTTGTCGGAGCTCACCTGCAGCGCTTGAGACAAGCTTGCCTGGCTCTGGATCTGCGCCCTCCCCTTGCTCTCGAAGCGATCTTTCAGGAGGCGGCCCGGCTTGCCGAAGGGGCCCCTACTGGCCGCCTTCGTATCATACTGTACCGAGAGGGAGCCGGCAGCTATACCCCCCCCTCCAACGAAGCCGCCATCGAAATAGGCATTGAAGCGGAAGCCGAGCGTCGTTTCCCTCTCAGCCCAGCCCAGCGATTGATACGGTACCCCACGGCTTTTCTCGTGCAGACCCCGTGGAGCCCTTTCAAAACCCTCAGCAGCGTCGGCTACGTTCAGGCCGCCGCTTACGCTCAAGCCCAACGCTGCGAGGATGCCCTCCTCCTGTCGGTGCAGGGACACTTGGCTGAAACCAGCCGGGCTAACCTCTTCTTCTGGGATGGGAAGGTGCTGCGCACCCCTTCCTTACGAACGGGATGTGTAGCGGGCATCCTCCGCCAACAGGTGCTTCAGCTGGCACGCACCATAGGCCTCCCCACCGAGGAGGGCCTCTATTCCTACGAGACCCTCCTCCAAGCCCAGGAAGTTTTCACCACCAACGTCATACAAGGGATTGCGCCGGTGCTGGGCATTCACGGGGCAGGAGTCTCATTCCGCACGGGGCCGGATAGCCTCGCAGCCCACCTTTCCGAGGCTTTATCGCGCCAGCTCTCTACCTACCTTTGAGCCATGCGCTGGACCCAGTTCTTGGCAGGCCTATATGGCCTGGCCGGCATGATAGGGGCTACCCTCCATGCCCACGCCCTTCCGATCCCGGCGTTGGGACAGGCCGCCTATATCGCCCTTTTTCATGCAGCCCCGCTTCTCTTTCTCACAGGGCGGCTTTCCAGCCTATGGGAACGGCTATCGGCCAGCTTTTTTGGGCTGGGGGTACCTCTTTTCACAGGCAGCATCTACCTCAAATACTTGGCTGGTTGGGAACGGGCTACTTCGGTCGCTCCCGCCGGCGGCGTCCTCCTTCTTATAGGGTGGCTCTTCCTGCTGTTGTCGGCTTGGCGCCCTAAATAAAATCACGCCCAAAGTCTTATCTTGGGGGGTGGGACTTTGGGCTATCTGGGGCTTTTTATGCTGGGGGCAGTATCTGGCACCTTCGCTGGCGGGGCTGAGTGGGGTACAGGCCCCCCTGCAGAACGAACCGCTTTCGGCCAACGCCGCCACCGCCTTCCCCGCTGACCGCTGGTGCGCTCAGGCCGGTACGGCTCTTTACCTGCCCGCTCCCGAGCTGGCCTTCCGGCTGGCAGGTCTCAGCTATCGGTGGGACACCTTCCAAATGACAAGCCTGCTCCTCCAGGAGTGGCGCTTCGACAAGCTCAGCCAGGTAGAAACTGGCCTGGCTTACGCCCTGCGCTTGCTACAAGGACGCGTGACGATAGCTACCCGCGGTCGGTTGCTTTTCACTTCCTTTTCGGAATACGGGAGGCTGCTTCGCTTCACACCTGATCTGGGACTGATTCTGCAGCCCAGCCCCCGCCTGCGCATTGGCGGCTACGGGTACAACCTCTTGGGGCGGGGATGGGGGCTCCTACCTGGACCCGTGCAATACGGCCTGGGCGTCGCGTATGGGCCTTCCTCCCTGGCTGAAGCTTACCTCGAGCTGACGCAGGAAGGCGCCTACCCTCTGCAAGTACACAGCGGCTTTAGCTACCAGATGCATCCTCTTTTGCGCCTCCGAGCAGGAGTAGGGTGGCCTACCCTCACCGTCGGCGCAGGCCTGCGTCTGAGTTACCATCGCCTCGGATTGGACATGGCTTACCGGTACCAGCCCAGCACAGGTAGTTGGGCGGCGTTAGGTATCGCCTTCCCGTAGGGTATGAAGAGGGCTTTTTGGCTCTGGTTAGGCTCTACGCTGGTCTGGGGGCAAGTTCTGCCTGATACCACCGATGCCAGCCGCCTTGAGCTCCAGCTGGAAGACCAGGCCGAAACTACCCCAGAAGGCCTCGACTGGACCCAGCTCAGCGACATCTTGGAGAACCTGGCTCGCCATCCCCTCGACCTGAACCGCGCCTCTGACCAGGCCCTCCTCCAAGTGCCTGGCATGACCCCCACCCTCCTAAAAAACCTGCGTGCCCATCAGGCCCGATACGGTCCGCTCCTCTCGCTGTACGAACTGCAAGCCATACCCGGGTTTACTGAACAGGCCTTTCGGGTGATGCGGCCCTTCATCACCGTACGGCCCGCTACCGAGCTGGACTTCGGAGAAGGACCGACTCAACGTCCTTCCTGGCGCCAGATCCGAGAAGCGGCTCGCCTGACCTGCATCCACCGCTTACAACGCACTTTCCCCCACACGTGGCAGACCGACGGCTGGCATCCTGACACTTTCCCCAACGCCCAAGGCAGCCCTTACCGCTTCTATACGCGGCTCTGGCTCAAAGCCTACCCCTACCTTTCTGTAGCCCTCATAGGAGAAAAAGACGCTTACGAACCCCTTACGTGGGACCCCACCCGCCGTTACTACGGGTACGACTTCACGAGCTATCACGTAGCGCTAAGCGGCCTGGGAGAAGTGCGCCAGCTCATCTTCGGAGACTATATCTTGCAAGTGGGGCAGGGGCTGGTGTTTGCCCGAGGACTGGGCTTTGGCAAAGGAGGCGACCCCATCCTTACCCTCAAACAGCCCTCCTATGGACTGGTGCCCTATTCCTCCGTAAACGAATACCAGTTCTGGCGGGGGGGCGCCTTGAACCTACGCCTTTCCGAACGGTGGGACCTCACGGTTATGGCGTCTCGATTGCGGCAAGATGGCACCCCAACCGCCCTATCCCCTGATACGGTAGCGGACCCCCAGCCCGAAGTGCGCACCCTACTCACTTCGGGCCTCCACCGCACTCCTTCCGAACTGGCACGACGCAAAAACCTTCTTCACGACGCTGCGGGCGGCGTCCTCACCTGGCACAAACGATGGCACCAGGCCGGCTTTACCTTGCTCTACCAGCGCTTCACTCCTCCGCTGGCCCTGGTGGGCCCCCAGCCTTACAAACTTTTTAGCTTCCAAGGATCAGAAAACCTGCTGGCCAGCGGGTTTTGGGACTTCACCGCAGGCAACCTCAACCTTTTTGGCGAAGCGGCGGTCAGCCGTTCCGGCGGCAAGGCCTTCACGGCTTCTGTGATAGCGCCGCTCCATCCTACGTTGGATGTAGCTCTACAGGTGCGCCACTTCGATCCGAACTTTCACTCGCTGTACGGGTACTCGTTTGCGGAGCGGCCCTTTGCCCTCAGCAATGAACAAGGGTTCTATCTTGGGCTGCGGGTGCGCCCTTCTCCCCGCTGGGAAATCGCTGGATTCCAGGACTTGTACGCCTTTCCTTGGTACCGCTATCGAGCTAATAGCCCCACCACCGGTCACGAAAGCCTTTTCCAAGTCACTTACACGGTGCGGCGGCGACTCCAAGTCTACACGCGCCTGCGCTACGAGTCTAAGCCTTACAACCTCTCCCAAGGCTACGCCCCCACGGAACAGATTTACCGCCTTGTACCGCATACCCGCTATTACCTACGGGTGCACGGCACCTACGAACTACCCCCACACTGGCGCTATCAAACCCGCGTCGAGGTCAGCTTCTACCGGAGAGAAACCCTCACCCGAGGCTATCTGCTGTACCAGGACATTCGATGGCAGCCTTCTTTCGCAGTTAGTCTTTCGCTGCGGTGGGTGATTTATCGCATACAGAGTTACGACGCCCGCATCTATACCTACGAAGCCATGCCACCGACTACTTTCGCTATACCGGCCTACTACGGCACGGGCCATCGGATATATGGCCTTCTGCGCCTGCGCGTAGCCCATGCGTGGACCGTATGGGTGCGGGCCGGTCAGACCCTCTTCCGCCTACCCGAAGAATACACCTACCACCGCCAGACTGAACTCCTCGTTCAAGTACGCTACCAGGTCGGATTCAATCCGGGAAAAGCTTCCCAGGATTGAGCAGCCCCTTAGGGTCAAACACTCGTTTGAGCGCTTTCATAAGCGCTATTTCGTCAGCCGAGAACTGCAAAGGCAAGTAACGGCGTTGCACCCATCCAATACCGTGTTCGCCGGAGAGCGCTCCGCCCTGCGCCACCACAAACTGGAATAGCTCCTCCACCGCTCGGGGTACTTCTTCTTGCCAGACCTGGAGGGGCAGGTTTTCCCGCAGAATGTTGACATGGAGGTTGCCATCGCCGACATGTCCATAACAGACTGACCGAAAACCGTATCGCTTTTCCAGTTCTTTGACCTTACGCAAGAGGGCGGGCAAAACCGTACGAGGCACTACGGTATCTTCTTCCTTGTAGGGGCCGCTGGTTTTGACCGCTACCCCCAGAGATCGCCGCAAACGCCACAGAAGCTCTCGCTCTTCGTGGGTCTGGGCATACCAGCTCTTTTGGGCGCCTGCGGCCAAAGCGGTTTCCTCGATTTGGGCGGCCTCGACTTCCAAAGCTTCGGGATGGTTGCCGTCTATCTCGACCAGCAGGAGCCCACCCAAGGCATCGGCTCCTGGATAGAGCGTTTGCCCCAAGTAGGCCTGCCCAAAAAGGACCGCTTCTCGTTCCATGAACTCTATCGCCGCCGGAAGGAGCCCCAGGTGGAAAAGTCGCACGACGGCCTCGACAGCGGCTTCCGCCTCAGGAAATCCTAAGAGAAGCGTACGCTGGTGGCGCGGTTTGGGTAGGAGCTTCAGGATAGCGGTATGAAACACGGCCAAGGTGCCCTCGCTACCCACAAGCAGTTGGGTAAGGTTGTAACCGGTAGAGTTTTTGAGGGTACGACTGCCTGTGCGGAGAGGCCGGCCGTCAGGGAGAAACGCTTCGAGGCCCAGCACATATTCGCGCGTGGTGCCGTACTTGACAGCTCGCACACCCCCTGCGTTGTGAGCAATATTGCCCCCTAAGCTGCAACTGCCCCGACTGGAAGGGTCCGGAGGATAAAAGAGTCCTACGGCTTCGACGGCCTCCTGAAGCCGCTGTGTGATGACCCCCGCCTGGGCTATAGCGATCAGGTTCCGAGCGTCTATCTCGAGAATGCGGTCCAACTTCTCCAAAGAGAACACCCATCCGCCCTGTACGGGGAGCATACCCCCACTGAGGCCAGTGCGTCCTCCCGCTGGAATGATAGGAATGTCTCGTTCGTAAGCGTAGGCTAAAAGGGCTTGCAGATGAGCCGGGTCTTCAGGTCGGGCTACGGCATCGGGAAGGAAACGAAGGTCTTCGGTCCAGTCGTGGCTATATCGCTCGCGCAGCTCCAGCGAAGTCTCTACGCCTCGAGGCAACATATGCCCTAAAGATAGAAAGGGTGGCCAAAGAAGGGCATAGGCGGGAAAAGGTAGAGCTGCACAGGAGTAGGGCGCGGTTCTTGAGAAGCTGCAGAACAAGAAAAAGAGTGGGGCGGCGCCAGCTGCGCTGGCGCCGCCCCACACAAAAACCCTCCCCCTTACCGAATCGTTACGTTGACCGGATTGCCGTTGTCCACCTGCACCGAGGCTACGCGATCGCACGCCTCATTGCCATAGGGATCGTAGTTGACACGCACTGTGTGGTTCTGCGTACTGGTCTGCACTATGCCTTTCACTGGCACCCGGAAGTAGCAGTCCCCTTTCACTTTGAGCGAGTCCAGGATTTGGGTGCTAAAAGGATTGCCTCGCCGTGAGGTGCCCTGAGCAGAACCTCCAATAAACCACACATCGTCCCATCGTTGCCAGGTCGTTTGCCCCTGAGTCTGCCGGAAGGTGCGGACGGCGCTCCACTGGGTCGTGCCGTTAGGCGTGATAACCTGGTGGGTCTGTACCGTATCCTGGATGATTCTTTCGCCTGCTTGGTTGAAGCCTTGATGGAAAAGAGCTTTCTGAACGATATGCTGGTTGTCGTTGACAAAAAAGCTGTCGGTGGTAATCAGCGCCCGAGCACCCGGTTGAGGCCATCGAGGGCCGGAGAAAGTCACCCGGATCTTCCCTCGGCGGTAGACGCCATCTCGACAAAGACAGTTCGTGGGTCCAAAGTCGATCGTGAGCCGACGGAGGATGCTATCGTAGGTGACCGTGGCACAAGGCGGCAGGTACGTGGAATCTACCCCACCTACCCGGCGGCTTACCCCTGTTTCCCCTTGGTTGTCTACGGCATCGTTGATAAAGTTTTGCTCGCTTTCGGAGCGGGATTGGTCCTCTGCCGTCTCTTGGAAGGGCGTAGGATCGAAGGTGGCGGTTTCTTTCTTCTTACAGCCGGTAGCCACCATGAGGGCTACCCCCATCGCCCCGAATAGGGCGACTCCGTACAGTTTGCGCGGCGTTTTCATACTACCCTATAAGAGCGGGCAGATAGGGGGAAAGTTTAAGAGGTCGAGCGCTGGACCAAAGTGCCCACTTGCTGGGCCAAGCCCGTAACCTCGACCGGCAGGATCCACTTGGTAGAGGTGGACTGCCCCAGGTTTTTGAGCGTCTCAAGGTACTGGAGGATCAGGGTATTCTGGTCGATCTGGCGGGCTGCTTCGCTGATTTTTTGGAGGGAGAGGGCATAGCCTTCTGCGGCGAGGAGTTGGGCTTGGCGCTGGCCTTCGGCTTGGAGGATGAGGGCTTCTTTTTGCGCTTCGGCTTCGAGAATGCGAGCGGTACGTTCACCCTCCGCCCGCAGAATCTGGGCCTGTTTCGCGCCTTCGGCTTCGGTAACCATGGCCCGCCGGTTTCTTTCTGCCGCCATCTGCTTGGTCATGGACTCCTGGACATCCGCCGGCGGCAGAATCTCCTTGATTTCCACCGCATTCACTTGCACGCCCCATCGATGCGTCACTTCGTCGAGTTTGGCCCGGAGTTTCTGGTTGATTTCGTCCCGCTTAGAGAGCACATCGTCCAACGCAATGTCACCTACCACCGCCCTTAGGGTGGTCGTAGCCAGACCTTCTGTAGCTTGGAAGACGTTTTGTACATTCACCACCGAGGCCAGCGGGTCTACAATCTGCAAGTAAATCAAAAAGTCTATAGAGATAGGAGCATTGTCGCGGGTAATGCAGGTCTGCTTGGGAATCTCCATGATGCGCTCACGCAAGTCTACCCGAATAGGGGTGTCTACGATCGGAATAATCACCGTCAGGCCAGGGCCTTTAGCTTGAGGCAGCGCACGGCCTAACCGTAGCACCACCAGCCGCTGATATTCTGGGATGACCTTTATGGAAGAGAGGAGAAGCAAAACCAAAAGGCCCAGCAGAATGTAGGTCAGCATGCATCAAAAGTAGGGATTTACCCTCACATGCGAGGGGGAACCGGCAGCGAAAGTGTCTCCATCACGGCTTCCATGGCTATCTTGTAAGCCTGCGTCAAAGCCAGCCGGAAAGACCGTACCGGCTCCTCCACCGCCAGCACCGGCAGGCTCTGGTAGAACTCATTATAGCGGCGAGTCAGCTCGTACCCGTAATGAGCCAATAGCGCCGGGTCGAACGATCGCGCCGCCGCCACCCACACCTCCGGCAGGCCATACAATTGCTGGAGAAGTTTTTCCTCCGTAGGCTCTACAACGGGCGGAGGCACCTCTATGTAAGGATCAAAGCCTTTTTCGGCAGCTTTTTCCAGCAGACGCTGGGCCCGAACCAACCCATACTGCAAAAAGGGGCCTGTGAAGCCTTTCAGTTCGATAGATTCGGCGGGGTCGAAGATGATATTTTTGGTGGGGTCCACTCGTAAGAGGTAAAAACGCAACGCGGCTTGGCCGACCGCTTCAGCGATGGCGTGGCGTTCGGCTGGGGGAAGGTCTTCTTCCACCAAGTCGAGGGCCCGGCTATGCATTTCGTCCAGGAGGTCATCGGCGTCTACGACCGTGCCTTCGCGGGTCTTCATGCGGCCCGTGGGAAGCTCCACCATACCATACGAGAGATGGTAGATAGCCTCCGCATAGGGACGCCCCAGCCGCCGCAAGAGCGCCACCAAGAGCCGCATGTGATGATCTTGCTCATTGCCGATCACATACACCGACCGGGTAAGCTCAGGATACTCTTGAAACTTGAGGTCCGCTGTCCCTAAATCTTGCGTAATGTAGACGGAAGTGCCGTCCCCCCGTAAGAGAAGTTTCTTACCCAGGCCTTCAGCCGTGAGGTCGGCCCACACCGATCCGTCTTCCTCGCGATAGAAGAGTCCCTGTGCCAGCCCTTCTTCGACGACTTTCTTGCCCAGCTTGTACGTCTCGGACTCGTAATAGACCCTGTCGAAGCGAATACATAGGCGCTGAAAAGTCGCCTCAAAGCCTTCGTAGACCCATTCGTTCATCTGGCGCCAGAGGGCCCATGTCTCAGGATCGCCGGCTTCCCACGCCCGCAGAAGGGCTTGGGCTTCCTGGAAGAGGGGAGCCTGAACCAGCGCTTCCTCTTCGGAAAGACCTTGCTGCTTGAGGGCTTCTACCTGCGCTCGATAGGCCTTTTCAAAGGCCACATAACAGTCCCCCACAAAATGGTCGCCTTTCTTGCCGGTGGTTTGCGGCGTGGCAGGCGCAAAAAACTTCTTCCACCCCAGCATGGACTTGGAGATGTGGATGCCCCGGTCATTGACAAGATTTGCCCGTATGACTTGAGCCCCCAGCCGCTCCCACAACCGACACACCGCTTCTCCCAAACACAAGTTGCGTAAATGCCCCAAGTGTAAGGGCTTATTGGTGTTGGGAGAGGGATACTCCACCATGAGCTTTTCCTGAGCAGCGAGCGTGAGACGGGTGTACCCCCTCTCGGCACGAAGCCTCACTTCCTTCAAGAACCTGTGCCAGAACTCAGGCGTGAAGGAGACGTTGACGAAACCCCGCACCACTTGAGAGCGCGCCAAACCCTCTATGGGCGCTAAGACAGCCTGAGCGGCCGCTTCGGGGTCGCCCTTGTATGCTCGCAGAAGAGGAAAAATGTTGAAGGTGAGGACGCCTTCCTGGCCTGGAGGAGTAAGAGTGATGCGGGGGGAGGCAGGCAAGCCTGCTGCAGCCCAGCCAGCCTGCCATGCCGCTACTTGCTCATGCCAGAAGGGCACAGTGCAAAGTTATACCCCAAACCACACCTGTAGGAGAGCAAAGCCAATGTACTACTCCTGCGAGCTGGAGAGCCCTCCTCCTCCTATCGCAAACCGCACATAAAAGCGTTGAGGCGTGATGGCGGGCCCGCGCTTGAGGGCGATACCCGCTGCGCTCCAATCGCCGAGTTCGGACAGGGCCCGCTCATACCCCGCTTGTAGGCCTATAAGCCACCCTTTCGGCGAGAAATACTGGACCGCCAGCAGGCCTGTCCCGATCACGCCGCTCGTAGAGAAGCTACGCGGGGGTAGGCCCCCTCCTGTCGTAGCTTGCGAAAAATCGGCTTCGGCGGGACGGCCCCCCACCAAGAAGGTGTACCCTGCCCCCCCCACACCCAGCACCGGCAAGAAGACCCATCGCTCCTTCCACCGCCAGAAGTAGCCTATTAGACCGGCGCCCATCCCTCCTCTAACGGTAGAGCCCAGATACGTCTCACCCGTGCCGCCCACAAACACGCGACCTAAGTAGCCCCCTCCTCCTCCCCCCAAGGTTACCGCCGTAGCGGTGGAAGGGAGCGACAAGCCAGCCACTTGCACAGAATCTCGAAGCCTTCCATACCCACTCATGGAAGTGTACCCTACCTGAAACCAGCCTCCCCCGCCCCATGCAGCGCGAGACTGCGCCCATACCAGGCTACCTACCAGAAAAACGGTCAGCACACGCATATAACAGGGCAAATGTACTTCAAACCAGCCACACTACCGGTCATCCCGGGTAAACCCAATCGTCTGGTCATCCCGAAAAAGAAAAGCGCTGCCGCTTCCTACGCGCTGATACGGCTCGGTTTCGCCCGTAGCGGCGGCCCGGGCCCGCAAAAGAAACGCCCGCCAGTTGCGATTCTGAATCTCGCCCAGCTTGTTGGAATGCAGCAGCGGATAGTCGCCCGTAATCAGGTCCGGATCATAAAAGACAAAAAACACCTGAGCCTGTGCACCAAGCTGGTTGTAGGTCCAGATCTGATAGGGATACTTGTCGGGCTCGTTGTAGAAAAACTGCATATCATTGGGGGGGCCGTATTGGATGAAAACACGTCCCCGATCCGTTTTCCAGCCTGATCGCAAAGAAGACTTGAAGTGCTGCTGTGCATATTGAAAACGCTGGAGAAACTCCTTAAAAGAGAGCTGCCCCGGCTTACCTTCTCGTTTCTTCCAGAAAGCCACGAAGAAGCGCTTTTTCTCTGCAAAGGTATTGAGCGCTTTCATGAAGCTCTTCTCAACTGGCGTAGCCAGGTAAGTAGCGGCTCCCAAGAGCTCATCAAGCTGGCTTTCTGGAAACCCATATAGCACATCATACTCAGCCTCGGAAGCCTCCACCACTGGCTCACGCGTAGAGAAGATCGAGAATCGACGGTACCAGGAAGCCAGCACTTCTCCATCGTTTCGGCAGAGCTCCACCTGAGCCAAGTACACCCCAGAGGAAAGGTTTTGCACTGCGAGGGGAAAGTAAAACGCCTCAAATGGACCCGATCGGCGAGGCCGCTGCCGAAGCGTCAAACCTGGCACTTCTTTGGAAAGCTGTGCATCCAACACCCGAACCCGCAAATAGTAGGGTTCGGCCGTCAGGCTATCTACCCGATACAGTTCTCCATACAGAAAGAGGGTATCGGGGTCTACCAGGAACCCGTTGGCAATCCAGAGGTCCAGAGCCAAGCCGTGCCGCTGGTAAACGCCCGAGGCCGTATCTCGGCCTACCCGCCGAGCAAAAAGCAGATCGCTGTAGAAAAACCCTCGAGCCGGAGGAGGTGCCTCAAACTGGGTTATCGCTTTTACGGTTTGGGGGCGAGGTTGCTGATTGGGGTCTCGGGCTTCGACTTCCAGCGTATAGAGGCCCGGAGCTAAGCGCAACCGTCGAACATCTATGTAGATACGCTGGCGCTGAACAGGCTGAGAGTCCGGCACCGGCGGCAAGGTAAACCGAAACTTATCCGCATACACCGGCTGGTCGGCTTTGTTTTTGAGCACCAGCGTGAAATCCACGACGCCCTGATACCCTTTATCTCCAGGCACATAGGCCACCGACGTCGCATCCACCCCAAGGAAAAGCTCTACATAGGGGTCCCCTTCGAGGGTATAGAAGCGAACCGGTTCGATATAGAAAAGCACCTGTGCACTCAGCCAGCAGGAGAAGAGAGCCAGCAATCCCCCCCGCATATTCTGCAAAGATAGGGTTTCGTTCCAGGAGCGCCAAATCGCAGGGGGTCAGGTTCGGCGAGGGGGACGGCTCCACAGCAGCAGGCCTGTAGCGAAGGTCAGCCCCCAGACGGCTACTTCAGCCCAGGTCATGGAGGCGCGCCAGCCCACGAGCGCCTGCAAAACCCCGCCTATCCAGCCTTTGTGATGCAGGGGAGGGAAGCACTCCCCTTCCAGGCAGGTGTAAGCCCAGGCCCAGTTCGCTGGGGGATGCGCCACAGGAGGGAAAAGTGTCCAGGCCTTGGCCTCGGCTAAGGCTTCGGCCCAGGTGTAGCGGCCTTCAAGCAGTTCTATCAGCTCGTGCACCGCATAAGCGGCCATGCCCGCTGCCAGGAGGAGCAGGAAGATAGAAGTGAGGTTGAAGAAGGGCCGGAGTGGGACGCGGCGGCTCCCCACAAAAATCAGCAGTCCCAGGCTCATAGCCAGAACCACACCCAGCAGGCCGCCTGCCCAAGAGAAGCCCGTCTGCATTTGCCACAGCGCCCGCAGGAAAAGCACCGTTTCGAGCCCTTCGCGCGCCACAGCCAAGAAGGCCAGACTGAAAAGCATCCAACCCGCCTGCGTCTGGGCTGCCTCGCGCAGTTCATGGGAGAGAGAGGCGCTGCGGTGCTTCATCCAAACGACCATGTAGAGGAGCAAAGCGGCGGCCGCCACCGAAACGCCGATTTCCCATAGTACATGTCCGGTCACGACCCGGCTTAGCACCCAAGCCGCGCCCAAGCTCATCCCTACTGCGGTCAAGACCCCACCCCACAGGTAAGACCGTTCAGATGGAGCCACATACCGGGCCAGAATCCCCACCACCAAGGCCGCTTCCAACGTCTCCCGAAACGTAACAAAGGCTTCACTCACCCCACAAAGGTATCTGTTTGGATTGAATCCAAGCTCTTCGGCGCTGGCTCTGTTGCTATTACCCCTTCCCTTACTTGTTGCCACTTGACGGCCACTCCTACCCTCACGCCCGAGGCCCTTTCCCGTACTACAATGTCTATCCAGTGGGTTCTACCAGGACGGAAAGGATCGGGAAGCGCCCAAGGAGTAGCTCCCCTTGCTGGCCCATGACCCCGGGCGAAAAACTCATAAAAGTCCTCTTGTGCTTGGAGGGCTGGTAGGAGCACTCGCTCGAAGATGACCCCCGTCCGAGTATTTCTTGGAGACATCCTTCTTTTACGAAGTGGTCAGGTTTTTGGTAGCGAGGACCTCTTGAGCTGGCGTTCGGTCGCCGTTGCAAGCAATCCTCCGAGGAGCGTTCAAAATCTGTAGATCAAACCCCGCCTCTCTATACAAGCGAAGGATCCGATCTGTAGCTTGGTTAGAAATCACCACCGGCCCTGGATGGCGCGCTAACCACCTAACCAGCCTTACTTGATCCGCCCAAGAAAACCCTCCCGGCGCATACTCTGTAAATTCCACGTCGTAAGGAGGATCTGCATAGACAAAATCTTCAGGATTCAAGCAAATAGCCTCAAAATCCATGCAAATAAACTCCCATCTTTCAAAAACATGCTTGTACGCCGAGAAGTCTCGTAGGTAAGAGATTTTTTTGTACCGCCCAAAGGGCACATTAAAGGCGCCCCGGCTATTGAACCGGCATAGACCGTTGTAGCCGGTGCGGTTGAGGTAGTAGAAGAGGGCTGCGGCCTCCCGCGAGGAAGCTTTTCCCTCCTGTATAAGCTTATTGAACCGCTCCCGGTATTTATAGTAGGTCTCTCGGCTATTTTCGAGTGGGATGTCTATCCTCAGGCCGCGCTGAAGCCACCGGTAAAAGCTAACGAGGTAGGGGTTGAGGTCATTGAGAAGGGCCCTTTCCGGCATTAGGCCCAGAGACACCGCCAGGCCCCCTGCAAAAGGTTCCACCAGCCTTCTATGGCGATGAGGCTCAAAAAGAGGCCTCAGACGAGGAACCAACCACCTTTTACCCCCAGCCCACTTGAGCGGGGGTGGGAGAGAAGCTTCAGCCCTGACCCCCGACCTACGCTGGAAAGTGGCCTCCTTCACGCCAAAAGCCAAGCTGGTTCCCCTTTCTGGAGAGCGCGGGAGATTACGATCCGTTGGACCTCACTGGTGCCCTCGTAAATCTCTGTGATCTTGGCGTCGCGGAAGAGACGCTCTACATGGTATTCCTTCACATACCCGTAGCCTCCGTGAATCTGAATCGCTTCGGTGGTGACCCACATAGCGGTACGCGAGGCGTATAACTTGGCTATGGAGGCCGCCAATCCATAGGGCAACCCCCGATCTTTGGCGTAGGCGGCCCGCAAGCACAAAAGACGCGCCGCTTCTATCTCTGTAGCCATCTGGGCCAACTTGAAAGCAATCGCCTGGTGCTTGCCAATCGGTACGCCAAACGCCTGGCGCTGCGTACTGTACCGCAAAGCCAGTTCGTAAGCGCCCGAGGCAATCCCCAGCGCCTGAGCAGCAATGCCGATTCGCCCACCATCCAGGGTCTTCATAGCGAACTTGAAGCCAAACCCTTCTTCGCCGATGCGATTTTCTACCGGCACTTCTACATCGTTGAAGATCATCGTGTGCGTATCCGAACCTCGGATGCCGAGCTTGTTTTCCTTCTTGCCCACGATGACGCCAGGCCACTCTCGCTCCACGATGAACGCACTAATCCCCCGGCTACCCTGGCTGGGGTCCGTTTGGGCGATAACCAAATAAATCCCCGCTCGGCCGGCGTTGGTGATCCAGTTTTTAGTGCCATTGAGGATGTACCGATCGCCCTTGCGTACAGCGGTGGTGCGCTGGCGGGTGGCGTCGCTGCCCGCCTCCGGCTCCGACAAACAAAAAGCCCCTATGAGCTCCCCTCTCGCCAGCCGAGTAAGGTACTTGCGTTTCTGCTCCTGCGTGCCGTAAGTCTCTATGCCCCAGTTGACTAAGGAGTTCTGCACCGAAACCAGCACACTGGCTGAAGCGTCCACTTTGGACAGCTCTTCCATCAGGAGCACATAGCTAATCGTATCCATACCCGCCCCTCCATACTCTGGAGAGACCATCAGGCCAAGGAAACCCAGTTTGGCCATCTCCTGGACCAGCTCAGAGGGCATCTCTTGCTTTTCGTCCCGCTCGATAACGCCCGGCAGCAGCACCGTCTGGGCAAAGTCTCGTGCGGCCTGCCGAATCATCTCCTGCTCCTCAGTGAAACGAAACTGCATACAGCAAAGCTAACAAAAACACCTTACCCCAGCTTCCGCACAAACTGTGACCGACGATACAGAAGCCGATCCATCTGGTAACGGCTTATTACATGCACAAAGTACGGCGAATGCAGCAGCTTGACATAATAGTGAAGCGGGCTACTGGAGTGCGGGTAGAGGACCAGGTGAAAGGGTTTTCCCTTCCAGGGAAAGAGACGCAGCTCAGCGAAGGGCTGAAGGCCTACCAGCGAGTCAGGGCTGGCCAACCCATCGGCCAAGAACTTACCGGTGTAAGCCAACAAATATTCGGCTACTGCTAACGAATCGAGGGGTTCTCCCGTAGCTAAAGTCCAGGCGGCGTCATAACGAGGGCGTTCCAGCCGCCAGCTTTCGGCGGGGTCACCTGCGTAGTCAAGCTGGAGGGCCTGCAAGTCTGCCACCCGCGCAGTGAAGAGAACATTCTCCTGCCAGGCATCCAGGTCAGGATAATAGCGGGTAGTGAGGTAGCCTGTATGGCCAGGTAGAAAGACCTCATACGGCTGGTCAAACCCTTCCCGCAGCATGTAAGAAGCGCCCTGGTCCGGCGTAGGCCCCCCTACATAAAAGCGCTCCCGCCGGCCGTCAGCAAACAGCAGCGTCACCTCTATACGGTGTTCTTTGAGGAAGCGCAGGACGTTCGCTTTGGCGGATTCTGCCACAGGGGCCCGTGGCTGCTGCCCTGCCAGCGTCTTGAGAAGGGTCCGAACCGGCTGCAGAAACGCCTCGAGGGTATCCCCTATTAGCCAGCCGCGGGGAGTTCGTTTCAGGTTCAGTCGCCGCGCCACCGTGTCGGCGTGGAGTTCTACAAGCTGAATCTCGACAATCGCTTGGGTGTCGGGAAAGGTAAAGGTGTGCTCGCGGGCCCGACGCGCTTCGAGCCACCGGGTGCCCCACACCACCACCCCAATGCCCCCCACTACAACCACAAAAAGCCCTACCGAAGCCCAAACCGTATTTCTCATGCAAGAGGCTTTCGATAACGGTTTCTACGCCAGAAGTATAGTCCTACGCCCACGCTTATCATCAAGAAGAGCGGGCCCCCCAAGTTGAACGCCTGGATGAGGAGCGTATGCTTGCGCAGCAGCTCAGGATTCAATCGGCGAAGCTGCACACTTCGGCTGCGCACCTGCGTAAGAGCGATTTCTCCTGTAAGGTAATCCACACAGTTCAGAAGGAAAGTCAAGTTATCTAAGGGGGTATAATCGGCGCTACGGCCCTGCACTTCAGCTGGCAGGCCCAGCTCCCCATCCGTAATGAGCAGAGTTTTCCCTGGCAAACCCGATCGAGGCAAAAAGCGGGCCGTAGGAGGTCGAGGCGCAAACTCATCCGTCGGCGGCTCCCGATCCCGAAAAACCGACTCAAACACCCCCTCTGAGAGAACCGCCATGGGTCGCAGGCCCTTACCCCGAAACCCCTCCGGCGAAGGAGGACTCTTCAGCGTCAGGTTGATGTCAATAAGCTGAGTGCCTTTGACCGATCGGCTAAGCGGCGAACTCAGCGCCAGCAAAGTATGCCGAACCCCCGGCCGCGCAAGTGTATCTACACTACCCGCATAGCGAAACAGCACCGCATCCACCGTGCGGGTAATCGGGTGGGGGGGGAAAATGTACACAATCGGGTAATACAGCCACCTTTCAGCTCCCCAGAGCGGACCATTGTAGTACCCGCGAATGACCTCGATATACCCGCAGGAGAAGTCCTGCACCAGGTCATACCCCGGCCGCCAACCCCACCGGAAAAACAAATCATCCAACCCTAACTCCCGCAACTGGGTGAGGGCCGAGCTCTCAGATAGGTTGATGCGCTGGAAGTCTACCAGCCACAGAAGCCGCCCTCCCCGGAGGAGGTATTGCTCCAGTTCGTATTTTTCCCGTTCGGTGAAGGTGCTATCCGGCCCCAAGACCAAAATCGCCGCAAAACCGTCTCCTTGCAGCTTTTTTCGGAGGGAGTCAGGCAAAAAGGCTTTGGCAGGGGCCAGCGCTTGCCCTTCTCGCACCCGTACCGGCAGTACCCGATAGAAGCGTTCGAGTTCGGCTCTGAGCTGGGGCATCTGCTCCAAACTGTACTCCCCGTGTCCCGTCAGCACGCCTATGATGGGCTTTTCTCCATACACGGCAATCTGGCGGAGGGCCGCAGCAATCTTGTACTCTACTTCCTGTTCGGCCTCCAGCAGGTCGATCTGCCCGGTAGGCCGAAGGTTGCCTTTCACGAGATCCACCCAAATGTCCTGCAACCCACAATGAACCACCGCAATAGGGTAAAGGTATTGCCGCCGAGTCTCGGTCTGCGACACGCGCACATGGATAGGGATGGGTTGTACGCCTTTTCGCTTGAAAAGCTGCAGCACTTCAGGGTTTTTAGCAGGATTGACGAAAGTGTAGTTGAAAGGTTTAGGGGAAAGGGCGCGCATTTCGGCCAGGAGTGTTTCGATAGCCCGCTTGTAGCGCGCAATGGGATAAGGAAAGTCTCCTTCAAGGTATACGGTTACATACACTGCCTGGGGCAGCCGCTGGAGGAGGGTACGAGTGCCCTGCGAAAGGGTGTAGCGTTTCTCTGCGGTGAGGTCATAGCGAAAGAAGAACCGCTGGGCCACCAGGTTGAGGAGGACAAGCCCCGCCAGCCCTGTCAAAAGCCCTACGAGCGCCCTCATGGGTGCCGACGACTAAGCTGAAAGTGAGCCAAGCCCAGCCCCCCGACTATCACACTAAGGAAGTACACTACATCCCGCAAATCGACCACCCCACGACTCACACTTCGGTAGTGTTCCATGAGGCTGAGCTGGGCCAGGAGTTCTTGGAGAGAACGACCCAGCGGCAGCTCCGACGCAAACTCCAGCCCAATCAGCATCACAAAACCCCAAAAAAGCCCCAGCAAGAAAGCGATGATGGTATGCGCCGTTGAAGCCGAGGCCCAGATACCCAAGGCTGCTAGCGCCAGCCCCAGCCCAAAAAGCCCAATATAGGCCCCCTGGATAGCGCCATGGTCCACCGCCCACCGCGGTTGCGCTAACCACGCAATCGACAGATAAAACACACCCGTCGGCACGAGCGCAAACGCCAAAACCGTCGCTACCGCAAGGTATTTACCCAGCACGATCTCCCAGCGGGAGAGCGGAGCGGTGGCCAGCAGTTCATAAGAGCCCGTGCGAAACTCCTCCGCAAAGCTGCGCATGGTGAGGGCCGGCGCCAGAAAAAGCAAAAACCATGGCGCCACTGAAAAGAAGGCATCCAGTTCGGCGGCGCCGGTCTGAACTACTCCCCCTGAGAAAACCCACACAAATAGCCCGGTCCCAACCAGGAAAATACCCCACACCAGGTATGCGGTGAGCGAGTAAAGGAGGGCGAAAGTTTCCTTTCGCCAGAGCACCCACATGGGGCCAAAGTTACTGGGTAGTGGAGATACGCTCACTGCGCAAGCGCACATTGGGCAGAGCAGCCAGCGCAGCCAGCAGGAAAGTCCCCAGCAAGGCCGTCCCCCCAAAAACCGCCTTAAGTCCCAGCAAGAGATGGCCACCGAGCCCTCTGCCCCCTAAGAAAAGGGTATTCAAAAAGGCCAGGCCGACTGTAGAGCCTACCTGCCGAGCAAACTGGATTGCGCTGGTAACTGACCCCACTCGAGAAGCGGGTGCGTCGTTCTGGCCTACTACACTAAGCAGGGCCTGGAAAGGTCCCAGCAACACCCCTCCAACTACCATGATGCCCAGCAGAAGCCCCAAAGCCAAGGCAGCCGGCAAAGCCACGGCCGCTATAGCCAGCAGTAGCGTTAGCAAAACCGCACTTCCCATGAGAACCGGCTTGAAACGACCGTGTCGACTCACCCAAGCTCCCACAGCCCCTGTGCTGCCCACCGCCCCTACCGTGAAGGCCAAAAGAAGTACCCCGCTTTCCGAAGGAGGATAACCCAACACCCCCTGCAGGTACAGAGGAAAGAAGGTGACACCTCCCAAGAAAATCGGCCCAAAAAAGAAGCCCGCCAAGGCTGCATACCGAAAAGTACGCAGCCGAAAAAGGGACAAATCGAAGAGCGGTTCTGCTTGCCTTTTTTCTATGCGTACCCACCAAGTTCCAATGAGAGCGGCCACCCCCAACAACAGAACTCCTGCCCAGGGTGGGGCTATGCGTTCCGGCCCCCAGCAGGAAAAAGCCAGCAGCAAAGGGAATACCCATCCCATGAGAAGAAGCGTACCCTCCCAATCCATGGGTGCGGAAACGGGCGGAGGCTGATGGGGCATGTACCACACAACGAAAAGCAAGGCCAACGTTAGAAAAGGCAGGTTCACCCAAAAGGCCCAACGCCAAGAAAGATGCTCGGCAAAGTAGCCGCCTAAGACAGGGCCTAAAGCCGACGCTAAGCCAAATAGCGCCCCTACTACCCCTGCCCACCGACTGCGTTCGCGAGGGGAGAAAAACCACGCCAGTGTCGTAAAAGCCAGCGAAAATAAAGCGCCCCCGCCTACTCCTTGGAGAAACCGGAAAACCAAGAGTCCTAAAAAAGTAGGCGCAGCCCCACAGAGAGCCGACCCCACCCAGAAAAGCGAGAGCGCCCCTATCAAGACGGCCTTTCGAGGGAAAATCTCCACCAGCCGTCCCGATACCGGTGCCGCTATGGTACTGCCCAGCAAGTAGAGGACGCCAACCCAAGCGTACCAACGGTGCCCCCCCAACTCTTGGACGATACGAGGAAGGGCCGTGGCTACAATAGTCTGATCCAGGGCCGCAAGAAATAACCCCATAAACACCCCTGCCAGCGTCAGGCGTACCGGTCGACTGAGCTTCTGCCCCTCCATGGTCTCAAAGGTATCGCCTCAGAAGCACCAGCCCGTCAGAAACATCACCGACCCATTATACAGACGGGTGTCCGCCGGCTCTCGAAAGAGATTCACAAGCCCGGCAAAGGCGCGCACCTCGAAAAGCATTTGGCCTCGCTTTAGGGGGTAGGCGTTGCCGCCCCCCAGCCATACGCCTACATCCCCCCTTCGGAAAAGCACGCGATTAGGTTCTATAGGGCCTTCGGCCACGATGAGACGGGTTTGGGGAGAAAAGCCAAAAAGCGGCAAAAAGTCCAGCCCCTCTAATGCCACTTGCGTAGTGCCGTAGTTATGAGCAAACAGTCGATACCCCGCATGCACCCCCACCAGGAAGTACGAGCGCATCGGTGCCCCTTTCAGAATATTCCATTCAACCAGCAGGGGTACTTCTAAGTGAGCCAGTTCCAGTCGTCCTCGATTCGTGACATGCACGGTATACTCATCTCGAAATCCGCCGACGCTTGTATCGGCCGGATAACTTTCGGTGGTGCGGTAAGTCGAGTTTCGCTGGCTAAAGTAGAGCCCACTTTGCAAGGCCCACCGAGACCCGAGGGCGTAGCGCAACACCAGCCCTCCCGTAAAGCCCGGCATGATGGTAGCCTCTTCTACGGGCTTATTCGTACGATAAGCAGGAATATTGAGGCCAAGCTGCGCTCCGACCTGCCAGACACGCCCAGATTGGGCTTGCAGCCCCAAAAAGGCTACCACCAAAAAAGTACGCACCTTTCCCCTAACAAAATTCCGCAAGAAAGTTTTCAAAAAGGATACCCCACGGCAAACACATACTGGCTCCGCACCCCACCTATAGGAAAGTCGCGCCCCACCCACCCAGAACCAGGGTCGAACACCTGTTGGGCTACATCCAGACGAATCACCAGTACCGAAAAATCCCATCGCAGTCCTACACCCGCTCCCACGCCCGGCAAAGGGTTTTTCTGAAGAATTCCTCGGGGATCTTCAAAGTTGGTCACCGTACCAAACCACACATTTCCCACATCTACAAAAGGCGCCAGTTGGAGCCCCCGGAAGAGGAACTGCCGCAGCTCAAAGTTGGCTTCTGCTAAGACGTTGCCTCCGGGGATGAGAAAAAGGTTTTGAGGGAAGGTGTACCGCCCGGGCCCTAAAGCGCCAAACTGCCAGGCTCGCATGCTATTAGGCCCTCCTACGAAAAACCGATTCTCAAAAGGAGGATCTATAGTGTAGTACAACCCCTGCCCCATACCTAACCGAGCCCGAATAAACAGCTGCTGTTGGGGCGAGAGTAAAGCCCATCGGAAACGCACCTCAGCCAAAAAGCGAAAAAAGACACCATAGCGCAGCTTATTGAAGAAAAGATTATCCCGGTAAGTGCTATCCCACTGGGGTCTGGTTAAGACTATGAGATGCTCCAGAAAAAAAGGCACAGCGCCGCCCAGCTCGACGAGAAGGGAGGAGTAGTCGCCTTTACCCCGAGTAGTTTGGAAGTAGTTGTGGTTAGAGGAAACCTGCCAGGCAGTAACTTGGGTGAGGCGGGGCAAATAGTCCCGCAAAATGAGGCTTCGCACTAAGGGCGAGAGGGCTTCGATCTGGGCCTCGAAGGCGGGGGAAAATCGACTATCTACAAAGGTCACGCTAAAAGGCGTCCAGACCTGCTCTTCTTGGCGCCTGTCTTCAAAGAGAAAGCGAGTTCGTCGAGTCCAGGAAAAGGTGGCGTACCGACGGGCAAAATCCACCTGTCGGACGTCCTGGTAAGCCAGGGCCAGCAGGTGCTGGTTTTGAGCGAGGGTGCCCGAAAGGGGTCGCGGGGCGACGGGGTCCAGCCGCAGCGTCCGCTCAGGAAATAGGAGGGTCAGTTCGCTAGAGAAGTTGTAGAGCAAGAGGGGCGGGGCGTCAGGCGTTTTTCGGAAATAACTCACGGCCGCCTGCCCCCGCATCCGCAAAGGCCACCCCCGGCGAAACAGCGACAAGTGGGCCACTCGGAGGTTGGCGCTGGCTCCCGGTAAAGGCAAACTCCCTAACAGCGGCTGCGTAGACTGAAAGCCCTCTATCCCCAGCGCCACTTCCACCGGAGGACGAACCACCACCTCATACCGCACCCAAAGGGAGTCAGCCCCGGCCGCCTGAACCGAAGGACTGACCCACTGGACCACTTCCAGATTCTGCAAAGCCCGCTGAGAAGCTTGTACAGCCCGCTGGTTATAATACCCTTGAGAGGGAAAATACAGCTGATTCACCAGCACCGCCGGATCCAGTATCGTCCAAGCCCTGGGCTCCACCGCCAAGCGAATCCCACCCTCTTGACCCAGCTCTGTCGGCGTACCTTCCGACGTATGCAAGGCAATTTCACTACCGGCCCACTTGTATCGCGGCGCTTGAGCCGGTAAAACCAGCGTGACTCGACAAGGAAACCCTTCTTTTCGATGGGTGCCCAACCACTGGCGGAGGCGCCCCGGCGAAGGAGGGATGGGGGAACCGCTCATTGTAGTATCTACCCGCCAAGTGAGGGCACTTAGCGGAAGCCCATAGTAGCCCTCCGCTAAAAAGTACTTATGCAAGCCTTCGCGGAGCGCATCCAGTCGCGCAAGCCGAAACGGTTCCCCTACCGGCAGCCCCTGCGCCTCCAAGAAGCGGCTCGCCAACTGCACCAAGGTCGTATCCGGCCCTTCCACAGCAAACTCCGCAATAAACCACCGAGGCCCCGGGCGAATGCGGTAAATCACTTGGACGTCGCTGCGGCTCAACACCTTCACTTGTGGCTGGATAGCTACTTGAAAGTACCCTTCGCGGAGGTAGGCTTCTTCAAGCAGGCGCACATCCTGGTCCAAGGCTTTCTGCGACAGTAGGGCTGGAGGTTCGCCTAACTTTTCCCGCAAAGCCTGCCCCGCCATATAGGTATAGTAGCGCAGCTTGGGCACCTGCCTAAGCTGCTTGTAGGGGAAGCTCGAGCTTTCTTGTAGAAGCCTGCCCCAGAAATAAAGCTGGAGCCCCAGCCGAACGCCTAAACTCCGGCTATTGCTGCGCACGTAGAGGGGGGGTGTTTCTCGGAGCACGTGTCCGCGCAGGAGGGGTTCTCGGGCCACGAGCTGTTCGCCTGGGGCCAGAAAGCGGCTTGGAGAGCAGCCCCCCAGAACCAGCGTTAGGCTAATCCATCTCCACGGCTTGACCCGCCGGAGCTCCATAGAAGGCCCCCCCGTAGTAAGATAGTGAACCATTCACCCAGACAGCCCGCACTTGCCCTTGCAAGACCCTGCCCCCAAGAGGATGCCAGCGGCACTTGCTGAAATGACGTGGATCCCCTTGGATGGGCACGACCGTTTTACCCTCCGGGTCGAAAAGGACCCCATCAGCCCAATAGCCTTCAACCAAGGGCCCCCGATCGCGCAGACGCCACAGCCGAGCCGGCGTATGACAGGCTTTCTCCACCCAGAAGCTGAGAGGCACCCCACGCGCTCGTCCTATCGTCCAAAGCCAGGGCAAGAGATACCCATGGCTGGGTACCCCACTCGGCGCTAAAGGGTACGGCTGCTCTTTTTCCGGCCAGAGATGCGGCGCATGATCGGTTCCCACCACCTCCAACGTCCCTTCTAAAAGCCCCTTCCATAAAGCCTCTTGATCGGCAGCGAACTTGAGGGCAGGGTTGCACTTGAGAAGGTTACGGTAGGCAGGAAAGTCCGCTGCCGTCCAGGTCAGATAAACAGGGCAAGTTTCAGCTGATACGTGAGCAGGACGGCTTTGCAGAAGGGCTACTTCTTCTGCGGTGGTGACATGCAAAATGTGTAGCGGGACTGAACTTTCTTTCGCTATGCTCAAAAGCCAGCGTGTGCTTTCGATGCATGCTTCGGGGGGACGCGCCCGGGTGTGTAGGTCGGGCACTTCCTCCCAGTTTCGGCCTTCCCAACGCTGGCGCGCCGCTTGAATAAGCGCTTCCCGTTCGCTATGGAAAAGCACGCGCACAGGGCTCTCCCGCAGAATCCGCCGCACTACCGTTTCGTCCGTCACGAGCAGGTCCCCCGTAGAAGAGGCTAAAAAGACCTTTACGCCTGGCACTTGACGAGGGTCAAGTCCCCGCAGTTCGGCCAGGTTCGTGGAGGTCGCCCCTACATAACAGCCGAAGTTAGTCCAGCTACGCCCTTCGAGGCGATGCATCTTCTCTTCCCAACGGGCCCTTGTGGTGATAGGAGGCGTCGTATTGGGCATGTCAAAAGCCGTGGTTACCCCACCGGCCAGCGCTGCGCGGCTCTCGGTATAAAAGGTGCCTTTGTGGGTAAGGCCCGGCTCACGAAAATGCACATGTGTATCGACGAGGCCTGGCAGGAGATACGCGCCCTTGGCGAGGAAAGTTTGGCCCGTGGCCCGATCGGGAACCCGTCCCAGCGCTACCCAACGGCCCCCTTGAATCCACACGTCGCCTTCTACTTCGCCTTGTGGGGTCAAAATGCGCACCTCCCGCAAAATCCAGTTCATACCCGCCACAGCAAAGAAGCGTCTCCGTAACTCAAAAAACGAAACCCCTTCTCCAGGGCGTATTGATATACTTGCTCGAGACCGGCCCGTCCGATAAAAGCCTCCACCAGCCCGAGAAGGGTGCTTTGAGGCTGATGGAAGTTGGTCACCAAAGCATGGGCCACTTGGAAGGGATAGCCTGGCAAAATATATAGGCTGGTAGAGCCGGAGAAGGGTTCCAAGGCTTGGAGGGCTTCGGCAAGAGGGGGTAAAGGCCGCAGCTGCTTCCACACGAGGGCGGGCAAGGTAGGGGTCGGTTCCCCCCGCAAGCGTAAAGCCCCAATCCAGTAGAGGCTCTCCAGCAGCCGCAAAGTAGTGGTGCCTACGCACAGAATGGGACGAGAGCCCGGTTGCTGCAGGAGCTGGAGCGCTTCTGCCGTCACCGAAAAAGTCTCAGCATGCATCGGGTGTGCTTCGGGGAGTTCGGGCGTACGTAGCGGTAGAAAGGTGCCCAGCCCGACATGGAGGGTGACTGGTTGGGTCTGGATGCCCTTTGCGTGGAGCCGCTGCCACACCTCCGGAGTAAAATGGAGCCCCGCCGTAGGAGCCGCCACCGAACCCGGTTCTCGGGCATAAAAGGTCTGGTAGCGGGTTTTATCTTGCGTCTCGGAGGGGCGCTTGATGTAAGGCGGCAAAGGCACTTCCCCAAACGTTTCTACCACTTCGAGGGCAGATAACGAAGCAGGGCTCCACTCCGCTGCAAAGAACCCTTGCTGTTCATCTGCGGGCCCTATCCAGCGCAGGAGTAGTCGCCGTTCCGCTTTTTCCCAGCCCACTTGGCCTCCTCGCCGCCAAAAACGCCCGGGCCGAAAAAGCCCTTTCCACCGCTGCGGAGAACCGGCATGCCAGCTACCCTCCATGATTTCGGTCAAAAAGAACTCAACCCGGCCCTGACGCAGCCGCGCCGGCACCACCCGGCTATCATTGTAAAAAAGTAGTGTCTCGGGTGGCAGGTATTCACTCAGGTGCAAAAACACCGTCTCCTGAAGCTGACCTTGCCGGTAAATGAGCAGCCGGGCCGCATGACGCGGCTCGACAGGATACTGCGCAATCCGCTCCGGCGGAAGCTCGTAGGACCACAGCACCACCCAAAGGTAGGCATCCTCTCTACAAGCTCCTCTAACCTACCGATAACCCTGAGAAGGGAAGCTGCCCCTCAACCGGTGTCCCCTACAATGCCAGGCCCCTTTTCCCTCCCCGGCTCAGCACCCTACCTTTGCCGCTGTGCGCACACTTTGGCTGGGCCTGGTCTCGCTGATCTGGGCTCAAGGAACCATCCGGGGGTCAGTCATAGACAACGAAGGAGAACCGGTTGTTGGCGCACAAGTGCTGCTGCTACCTCTCCAAAAAGGCACCCTAACCAACCCCGAAGGTCTCTTTTCTTTCACCGGTGTGCCCTTCGGCTCTTATAAACTCCGCGTTACCGCCCTGGGCATAGACACAATATGGGCTGAGGTTTCCATAGACAAGCGTCATCCTGTCGCTACGCTCAAGCTTCAAGCTACGACCCGAGACATTGAGATGCAAGCCGTGGAGATCACCGAGTCCCTGGCGCCAACCCGCATAGACCCTACCCGCGTGACCGTGGCGGTTACACCCATTTCCCCTCGGCAAGTGCTACTGCTGCCCAGCTTTGGTGTGCCCGACGTGGCGCAGTATCTACAGGTCTTACCAGGCGTGGTCTTCACAGGGGATCAAGGGGGCCAACTGTACATCCGAGGGGGCACCCCTATCCAGAACCTCACCCTTCTCGATGGGGCCATCGTGTACAGTCCCTTCCACACGTTGTCGCTCTTTAGCCTGTTTGAGACCGACCTCCTTCGCCAAGTCAACGTCTACTCGGCCGGGTTTGGAGCCGAATATGGCGGCCGCATTTCTTCTGTGATTGACATCCGCACGCGGGCAGGGGACTTTGAAAGGCTGGGCGGCCGGGTATACGCTACGCCTTTTGTAGCGGGCGCCTCCCTGGAAGGCCCTACTTACCTGCTCCGCCATAGCTCGTGGCTGGTCTCGGCCCGCCAAGGCTACATCCAACAGGCCACCCCTCGACTATACCCCTACCTGCGCGACTCATTGCCTTTCCAGTTTCAGGACCTGTACGCCAAGGCCACTTTTGGACGCGGTCCCGATCAACTCCAAGTCTTTGGCTTTCGGCAGACAGATCGCGTGGACTTGGGGCCCAACGGCCTCAACCGTTGGACCCAGTGGGGGACCGGCCTAACGTTCGCTAACCTGCCCAGCGGCACACGGGTCCGCATCACCGGCAACCTCGCCTACTCCCGGTTTGCCAACACCTTCGAGGACCCACGGGAACTGCGTCCCCGCTACAGCACCATCGGCGGTTTCAACGGCGGGTTCACCTTCTCTTACCTCTTTGGCGCCGACGAACTGGCCTACGCCGTAGAAGTACGAGGCTTCTCCACCGACTTTCTTTTCACTAACGGGCTGGGTTTCATCACCCAACAAAAGCAGAGCACCACCGAGTTTGCCGCCTACGCCCGCTACCTCAAAGCCTTCCGACGCCAGGAAATCGGCCCCGACGGAGAAGTGCGCCTTTTGACCCGGGCCGTGATCGAACCCAGCCTACGCCTGCACTTCTACAACACCTACGGGTACTTCTCGATCGAGCCTCGCTTGCGCGCCAAATACACCGGCACGCAATGGAGCCTCCAAGCCGCCGCCGGCCGATACACCCAAAACTGGGTCGCCGCCGTCTCAGACCGAGATGTCGTGATCCTCTTTCAAGGATTTCTCACGGCCCCAGAGCTGCCCGCCAACCGACAACTGGCCCACCCCCTGCAAGAAGCTTACCACCTCACCCTCGGCGGAGAATACCAACTGGGCCCTACCCTCCTCGCCCTCGAAGGATGGTACAAACGCTTCACGCAGCTTACCATCGTCAACCGAGAACGCTTATTCCCAGAAGACCCCACATTCCTGACCGAAATAGGGTACGCCTACGGCATAGACTTTTCGATGCGCTACCAAAGCAGCCAATGGTACGTCTACGGCACTTACAGCTACCAGTACAATCGCCGCAGTGACTTCCGACAAACCTACTTCCCACTCTGGGATAGACGACACACGGCTAACTGGCTCTTAGCTTATCGGTGGGGGGGGCTGCTGACTACCGCTCGCCTGCGAGAATCCCGCTGGGAATGCTCACTGCGCTGGACCTTGGGTTCGGGCCTCCCCTTCACACAGACCTTAGGATTTTTCGAGAAGCTCCTCCTTCTGCAGGGCTCTCAGTCGCCTTACCCCTCCCAGCAGGGCCAGCTCGCTGTGCTCCTAAGCCCCCATTACAACGCCGCCCGCCTGCCTGCTTACCACCGCCTGGACCTTATGGTGAAACGTCGGTGGCGCATAGGCTCTGCCTTTCTCATAGAAGCCAACTTCACCCTCCTCAACGCCTACAACCGCCCCAACCTCTTCTACATAGACCGCATCTCGGCCCGCCGCTATAACCAGCTCCCGATTTTGCCTTCTTTGGGACTCACAGGCTCCTGGTAAAATAGCTATTTTTAACGCATGCGGCGCAACTTACACTACCTGAATAGCCTCCTCGTGCCGGCCATGGCGTACCTCGCTGTAGGGCTGGGCGGTCTATGGGGGCTTTTGCCGTGGGGCGTAACCTTCGGCTTAATTGCCCTGATTGAGCTCTTCCTCCCTGAAAACACCAACAACCGCCACGACGCCGAGGAAACGCTGCCCGCTGGGATTCTGGCCCTGCACTGGATAGCCCATGTAGGCTTGCTCTCCTGGTGGGGCCTTCGCTTGGCGCAAGGGGCTTACATGCCTGGAGAAGCCCTACTCACAGCGTTGGCGGTGGGGTTTTCTGCCGGCGCTTCCGGCATTGTCGTAGCGCACGAAATGCTGCATCGTAAAGGTCAGCTCTGGCAGCTTGGCGCCAAAACCCTCCTCGCCAGCACCGGAAACCTTTACTTCTACGTGACTCATGTGCGCATGCACCATCGGTATGTGGGCACCGAGCTCGACCATAGCACGGCCCGGCCAGGGGAGTCCTTTTATGCATTCTTGTGGCGCACCCTACCCGGCCAGCTGACCTGGGCCTGGGCCGCTGAGAAAAAGCGCCTCGCCGCCCAAGGCCTACCCCCTTTCCACTGGCAAAACTACCTGATTCAGCACGCGCTGCTCTTTGGCTTGCTAACGGCTGCGTTTGCCGCCTGGGGTGGACTCGTAGGCCTCTCCGCTTGGATCGTACAAGGACTTGTGGCCAACTTCCTCCTGGAATACGTAAACTACATCGAGCACTACGGCCTGGTGCGCCGACCCGAAGACCCCATTCGCCCGTGGCACTCCTGGGAAAGCAATAAATACTTTAGCCGCTTTTTCTTAGTAGACTTGTCCCGGCACTCAGACCATCACCTACATGGAGCCAAGCCTTATCACACTCTAAATGCCCTTGAAAAAGCCCCGCGCCTACCCACCGGGTATGCCGGCATGATCTACCTGGCGCTCCTCCCTCCTTTGTGGCGCAAAATAATGGACAAGCGTTTGCCTCAAGCGGCTACCCCTTCGTCAGGGGATCCGGCCATATCCCCGGTTCAGTGATCTCGAGGCTGTGTCCATCCGGGTCGCGGAAGTATACCGAACGGCGATTTTTCTGCCAAGTGGCTTCGTGCTCGAGAGGTATGCCCTGCTCGGAGAGGTAGCGTTTCCAAGCCTCGTAAGCGGGGGTAGAGGGCACCTCAAAAGCCACATGCTGCACGCCTTCCGCCCCATGGGCAGGAAGGATAGGGTTGGCCTGAGCGTAACTCCGTACAAAAGCCAAAAGCATGTCCGCCCCCACTTGAAAGAAGACAAACTTACCAGGCTCCTCTACCAGACAAGGGAGGCCCAACACCCCTTCGTAAAAAGCCCGAGTGCGAGCCGTGTCTTGGATGTAGAGGCAAGTTTCTTTGATGTGGCTAAGGGAGGGCCGCCACGAGCTGGGCATAGCGCCCCTCATAAATTTGGGTGCCGGTGCAAGCCATCTGCTGAGCCAACGTACGAATATTCTGGACCCGCTCTCCCGGGTCGGGATGGGTACTCAGAAAGGCCGGCGGCCGAACCCCACCCCCTTGTATGAGGTATTCAAAAAAGTCCGCCGCTCCATCAGCGCGGTATTCCGTCGGGCAGAGGTAAATCACCGAATGCGCGTCGGCATCCCGCTCATGATCCCGACTGAAGGAAAGCAGAAGTAAGTTGGCTGCAATCTGGGCTATCAAGCCAGGGTCTTGCTGGCCGCTGACGAGCTGGAATAATGTCTGGATGCCGTACGCCTGGGTCAGAAGCTGCGTAGTGTGACGCCGGGCCGCATGCGCCATCTCATGACCCAAAACCCCCATGAGTTGGGCTTCGTTACGGAGGTACTTGATCAAGCCGGTGTACACATAGATGTAGCCTCCGGGTGCACAAAACGCGTTCAGTGTAGAGTCGTCCCGGATGATGCGAATGCGCCATGGAAACTGCTCTGCGTACTCCACTTTTGCCGTAGCTAAAATAGTATTGCGCATTCGATACAGATGGGCGTAAGCCGTAGCATACTGCGCCGAGTCCAAAATGGGATACTTAGAGGGGTTGGATTCGATCTCCTGCATCACCTGCTGGCCCAGCTTGAGGTCGTCCTCGGTGGTGAAGAGGTTGATACCTGGGCTTGAGAGGCCATTGGTAGCCTTTTTCTGGCAGGAAGGGCTGCTTCCTCCCACCCAGAGCAGCCCCACAATCCAAAGGAACTTCTTCGCCTTCATAGCTTTATAAAAGCTTGGGTAAAGTTTCGAGAACCGGACATAGCCCGCAAATGCACCCGATATAGGCCTGGCCGCAAGGAGTCCACCGACAAAGTAAGCTGAGTAAAACCCCTGTAGGGGCGGTTGAGTACTATGCGCCCTTCCAGATCGAGAAGAGACAGCTCATACCACCCCAGGGTGGTATCGGGCAGAAAAACAGAAAGCGTTGTAGAGGTCGGATTAGGATAAAGGCGAAGTTCCAAGGGCTGGGGGGCCAGGGAGAGGCGAGTGATTTGTTGGAGGGCTTTTTCGCCATCGGGCAAGCCATACCCGTAAAGGGTATCGGGTTGGGCAAACCGGTCTGCCGAGGCGAGAATAGCTTGTCGAATAGCCTGGGCGGAGGCTTGGGGGTTAGCTTGCCACAGGCAGGCGGCCAAACTGGTGAGAAGCGGCGCCGAAAAAGAAGTACCACTGGCCTGCTGCACCTGGCCAGAAGGACTGATCACATACGTACCCCACCCTAAGGCCACCACTTCGGGCTTGATGCGTCCATCGGCGGTAGGCCCCCGAGAGGAAAAAGGCGCTATCTGGCCTGAAGCACCTATCGCCCCCACCGCCAGAATGCTATCCGCATCGGCCGGCGCCGTGATATAACGCCATGCGGAAGCCCCTTCATTCCCTGCAGAGTTGACTACAAGGAGGCCTTTGCGGGCAGCCATAAGCGCCGCTTGCGTAGTGATAGCAGTACGCCCATTCATGTCAGCGTAGGTATAGTTCTCGGTGGGCTCGTCAAACGTACTGTAGCCCAGCGAGCTTTGAATGATATGCACGCCTACGGAGTCGGCCCATTCGGCGGCGCGAGCCCAGTTCCATTCTTCTATTCGCGATTCAGAGAGGGCATTTTCTGTGCGAGCCAGGAGCAGCGACACCCCCGGTGCCCCCCCCACGAACCCTACGCCCTCCGGATCGTAAGCCGCTATCACCGAGGCCACCTGGGTACCATGGCTATTGTCGTCAAAAACCGTGCTATCCCCCACCACGAAGTCATACCCGCCGAGGTACCGCCCCTCTTGGAAAAGAGGTTGAAAAGCCGGAATCTGGTCCATGTTAGGAAAGCCTGCATCAAAGACAGCCACCCGGATACCCCTTCCCGTGTAGCCCAGGGCTTGAAGGGAGGGCAGCCTGAGCTGCTCCAGCTGTAGCGTATTGACTACAGAGGAAGCTTTGGGCGGTGTCGGCACCCGTCGAAAAGCCGCGAGCGAAGAGCGCCCTTTAGACACACTGACTGTGAAGGGCTCGACACATCGCACAAAAGGCCACGCCGGTAGCCGCGTTACAGGGTTTAGCTCGACTAAGGCGGCATTGAGCCATCGGGAATAGCCCCAGAAAGTCCCGTACCGCCTAAGGCTGTCTATCCACGCCGGCGGAGCTCCCACGTCGGCTTTGTCTATAGGTATGCCTTGTCGAAAGCGTCTCTCGAGCGACCAGGGTGAAAGGCACCTTTCGGGCTGCAGAAGTAGGCTATCCGGTTTTTCCTCGAAGTAAACCAGGTAAAGCCCCGTCTGCGCCCAGATTGGCAGCCCCCAAAGGATACCCAGCGCCCACCTGCGCTTCGTCATACAGCTCAACTAAGGTACTATTTTGCTCCGATACTACCCCAGTTCGGCCAGGAGGTGACCCGCCCAATCCAGCAGGAGCCCCCGCAGAACCGGCACTTCTGGGGAAGGTTCGATACGCAGCCACCGATGCGGAAGGAGGTTCCAAATCCAGCCCTTGGTACTGGGATAGAGACTGCGCCAGTAAGCCAGAAGGGTGGGATGCACCCGCAAAGTGAGAGGAAGCCTGGGATAGCGTGCACCCCAGTAGCGAAGCTGCACCCGCATGTCATCCAGCGGCTTTTCTGGGTAAGTAAGGCGACCGCTTCCCTTGCAGGTGGGGCAGCGGTGCTCTTCTGAGACTTCCGAGGGGGCTCGACGCCGCTGCCGTGTGATTTGGACCAGCCCAAACTCGCTCATCGGCAAAACGGCGTGTTTGGCTCGATCGGCCTTCATCGCCTCCCGAAGTCGTTCATACACGAGCTGGCGATGCTCTGGCTGGCGCATGTCAATGAAATCCACCACAATGATACCCCCTATGTCCCGCAGCCGAAGCTGGCGGGCCACTTCTTGCGCCGCAAGTAGGTTGGTCTGGAAGATGGTTTCGTCGGGGAGCTTGCCCTGGGCGGCCAGGGAACCGCTATTGACATCTATCACGTGAAGCGCCTCGGTGTGTTCTATCACCAGATAACCGCCATTGGGGAGGGTAACGGTACGGCCCAAGAGCTGCCGCCCCATCCGATCCAGTTCGACCACACTGGCAAAAGGCGTTTTCCGCAAACCGAGCTGCACCCTCGGCGACACCGGAAAAGGATGGGCTTGCAAATAACTAACCACTTTCCGGTGAAGTTCGACCTCTACTACATGGATCTGCTCCGGTGGGGGAGAAAGAAGCTCTTGTAGGAGGGCCGAAAAAGGGGTATTCGCCTCCGTTAGGCGGCAAGGGGGACTTTTGTCCAAGAGGGCCTGTAGTTGGGCCTCCCAGCGCTGAATAAGGCGCTCATATTCGGCTGCGACTTCGGTGGGGGAGCTGTACTGGCCCTGCGTGCGTAGGACTATCCCATAGGGCGGACGGTAAAGCTGGCGAAGGTGCTCCTTCCACTGTTGACGCAAAGTGGGATCCGAAATGCGATGCGAAACCCCCACTTCGTTGGAAAAGGGAAGTAAAACCAGCGCTTGGCCGGTTACCCCTACTTGGGCGCTCAGGCGGGGGCCTTTAGTCTCGGACATTTCCTTCACTACCTGCACCAAAATCCAGTCCCCTACGTGCAGATAGTCAGCGATGTTAGCCTCTCGGGCCGGCGGCGGAAAAGGCCCTACTTGATCCCCCGGGTTCCATCGGCCCCGTCGAAGGGCTCGCAAAAAAGCCTGCTGCAAGGGAAAGCTAAACCCTAAGTCGCTGTAGTGCAAAAACCCCTCTCGAGCCAGTCCAATGTCTACAAAAGCGGCGTTTAGACCACGCACCACTTGCGTAACCCGCCCCAAAAAAATATCCCCCAAGGAATAAGGCGCGGCACCCCCAGCTTCGTAGTATTCTACGAGCTGGTGGTGCTCCAGGACGTAAGCTTTTAGCTTCTCTTTCTCCTGGGTCAGGATAAGCTCCCGCAAGGAGGCCCCGATTAGCGCAGCTTCTTCTTGTGCCGGTTGAGTCGGCGACGCTTCTTGAGCTTGTGGCGTTTTATTTTCCGGAGTTTTCTCTTCCTACCGCATGGCATAGCGGCCGCAAAGATAGGGCTTCTGGAGGATAAGCCTTCCCTTCACCGGCGAGTAAGCCAAAAAGCCTACCTTTGCGCACCATGGCCGCACCTACAAAAAAGAAAAAGAAAACGGCACGGTCCAAATCTGCACTCAAAAGGCAGCGACAAATCGAGCGTCGAAGGGCCCGCAACCTCGTATGGAAAGCCAAACTTCGCCAAGCTTTGCGCGCCTTACGCAAGGAAACGGACCCTACTAAGCTCCCCCAGCTGCTTCGGGCAGCGCACTCGATCATAGACCGCGTCGCCCGAAGGAACATTATACACCGCAACAAAGCTGCTCGATACAAGTCTCGCCTGGCGCATTGGGTGGCTCAGCGCCTGGCTAACCGCTCTGCATGAAAGAAGCCACCGCTTCGCGTACTTCTTTCTGGGCCCACCCGAAAGGGCTGTATGTGCTTTTTTTCTCCGAAATGTGGGAGCGCTTCAGCTATTACGGGATGCGGGCCATTCTGGTGCTCTACCTCACGCTGTACCTGTCCTATCCCCGCGAAGCCGCACTCGAAATCTATGGCCTGTATACCGGGCTGGTATACTTGACGCCGCTCTTAGGCGGGGCGCTGGCAGACCGGTGGCTGGGCTACCGAGGCACAGTATTGGCGGGCGCAGTCCTCATGATGCTGGGGCACTTCGCCATGGCTGTCCCCTCCCTCCTCTTCCCCGCGTTGGCTCTGCTCATCCTCGGCAATGGCCTCTTCAAGCCTAACATCTCTACTATCGTCGGCTCTCTCTACCTTTCACACGACCCTCGTAGAGATGCTGCCTTCACGCTCTTTTACATGGGCATCAACCTCGGAGCCTTCTTTTCACCGCTGGTGTGCAGCACCTTAGCCGAAGTCAAGAGCCCTCACTGGGGATTTGGAGCTGCCGGCGTCGGCATGCTGATTAGCTTGATTATCTTCCTTTCTGGGCTACCTACCCTGCGGCCGGCCACCGGCGTTTACACACCCCTCTCTCGCCGCGAAGGGATCCGCATACTGGGCGTTATCGCCGCAGGCATTCTCTTAGCGGGAGGTGGCGTACAGGGGGCCCTCCTCGTCGGACGAACCGCCGTGTCGCAGGCATTCCGGTGGCTGATGCTAATCGCCCTCCTGGCGGTGGGGGTTTATCTTTTTTTTCGCCTCCGATCGGCCGCTGAATATAAGCGCGCCGGCAGCATCTTTCTCCTGGCCGCTTTTTCCGCCATCTTCTGGATGGGCTTTGAGCAGGCAGGCGGCACCCTGAACCTCTTCGCGTACGAACACGTAGATCGAACCCTACGCATAGGCCCCTGGAGCGGAGAGTTTCCTGCCCCCTACTTTCAGTCGCTTAATCCTCTCCTGATTTTTGTGCTGGCGCCCCTTTTTTCGGTAGGCTGGGTTTGGCTGGCCCAGCGAGGGGCCGAACCTTCTACCCCTGTCAAAATGGGGTTAGGCCTTCTGCTGCTGAGTGCGGGTTTTGCGGTGATGACCATAGCCCAGCAGCAAACCCACTTACACAAGGTTAGCCCTCTTTGGCTGGTCGCGGTGTACCTGCTGCACACCCTGGGAGAGCTGTGCCTGTCCCCCGTAGGCTTGTCTATGGTCACGCGGGTAGCCCCCCTCAGCGTAAGCGCCCTCCTAATGGGGGTATGGTTTCTTTCTTCGGCCTTCGGAAACTACATGGCCGGCGTTTCCGAAGCCCTTTTAGAAAGGTACCGTTTACCTCTGTACCCCAGCCTTCTGGTTGTGAGTGGGGTAGGGGGCTTTCTCCTGATCCTCTTGGCTCGACCCCTGCGTCGCTGGATGCAGGCATCCTGAAGGCTACGTATTTTTGCCCCATGCGTTACTTATTCCTTATCGGGGCAGGCCTTCTAATCGCTCAACCTGACCCCCAAGCCAAAGAAGAACTGAATCGAAACATTCGCTTTTATCGGAGCATCGCTCGACGCACGGCGGCTTTCCGCACCAAAGCCCTCCCCAAACTCAATGGCATCCGCTGGCAAGTCAAGATCGTAAACGGCGTGTCCGAAACCGCCGCCCCCGTAGCCGCCGGCGCTCGCGTCTTTGTCGGAGGCAAAGACAAAAACATGTACGCCATCAACCTCACTGACGGAAAAATTTTCTGGAAATACACCACTGGCGACTATGTAGCTTGCCCGGCCGCTTACTACGAGGGAAAGGTGTACTTTGGCAGTGACGACGGCTTTTTTTATGCCTTGGAAGAGAGCAAGAAGGAAATCTGGCGCTTCCAAGCCAACGCCGCCATCCAAAGTCCCCCCGCCATCACCGGGGATATTGTCGTCTTTGGGTGCCATGACTATAATGTGTATGCGTTGGACCGCAACACCGGAGAAAAACTCTGGGAGTACACCACCGGCCGCGTGGTGCAATCTGGCCCCGCTATAGCCGAAGGGGTCGTCTATATAGGGTCGGACGATTACAGCGTTTATGCGCTCTCACTCAAAGACGGCAAACTACTCTGGCAGTTCAAGACCGAGAATGAAGTCAATACCACCCCGATTGTGTCGGAAGGGCTGGTGTACTTTGGCAGTGACGACGGCAACCTCTACGCCGTAGACGCCAAAACAGGTGCCGAAAAATGGCGGTATGCCACAGGCGGCAAAGTAACCGCTTCGCCGGCCTTGTCAGAGGACATCGACGTGATCTTTGTAGCCAGCGAGTCGGGTCTGGTGGCCGCCTTGGATAGCAAAACCGGCCAAGAAAAGTGGACTTTCCGGATCAAAAGCTCTTTCAGAGCCTCTCCCTCTCTGGCTGAGGGCTTTCTTTACATTGGGGCCATGGACGGCCAGTTCTATGCCTTGGAAGTGCCTACAGGCAAGGTCGCTTGGAAGACGAAGCTGGATGCACCCATCCAGGCGGCCGCGCACATCTTAGACGGTTCGGTGTATGTGCTAACCAGCGCCGGCACCCTATACGCCCTCCACTGAGCACTGTGAGCCAAGTCCCTTTTTTGCTCGTAAGTGTGCTTATGGCTCAACCTATCGCCATCGCTATCCACGGCGGGGCTGGAAACATTCGTCCAGAAAACCTTCCCCCCGACAAAGCGCAGAAAGTCGAAGCCTACCTCCGCTCTGTGGTCGAAGAGGCTTATACCCTCCTCCAGCAAGGGCGCATGGCCCTGGATGTCGTCGAGATCGCCGTTCGCCGATTAGAGGATGCAGGCTTCTTCAACGCCGGGGCGGGCGCAGTGCCCAACGTGCGCGGTGAAGTCGAACTCGATGCCGCGATCATGGACGGTCACAACCGCCGAGCCGGCGCCGTAGCCGCCGTGAAAAAAGTCCGCAATCCTATTTCCTTGGCCCGCTTGGTGATGGAGCGAACGCCGCACGTACTCATCGTAGGCGAAGGGGCCGATAGCCTGGCGCGCGCCTGGGAACTCCCCTTACGCAATGAAGCCCCTCTCTTACCTGAAGTGCCCTGGAGTTACGGTACGGTGGGCGCTGTAGCCTTGGATAAGTACGGCAACCTCGCCGCCGCTACGTCTACGGGAGGCATCTCGGGCAAAATGGCCGGTAGGGTAGGGGACTCCCCCTTGATTGGCGCCGGTACTTACGCCGAAAACGACGTCATAGCCCTCTCAGCCACTGGACAAGGTGAGTACTTCATCCGAAGCGTGCTGGCTTATGAGGTGGCAGCTCGGATTCGCTACCAGCAGACCCCCGCAACAGAAGCTATCCGGCAGGCCTTTGCTGAACGGTTAGAACCCTTAGGCGGCCAGGGCGGCGTAATCGCCGTCACCCCCTCCGGCGAGGTCCTTTTTCACTTCAACACCCCGGGCATGTACCGAGCTGGCCAAGATGCGCAGGGGCGGCTTACCGTAGGCATCTTCCGATGAGCAGCGCCCTTCCCGCCTGGCTCAACGAACTGGCGCGCCAGTATTACGCCGGCCGAACCTGCCTCTTCCTCTTGCACGGCAACATCCACGACCAGGTCTGGCACGAAAGTAAAGCGTATCCTTTCCGAAGCTTCCTCCAGGAGGTGGTATTTCGACGACGGAACCTGGTGCTCACCTACAACCGCGCTACGGGCCTGGCCTATCGAGACGAAAAGACCCGTCAAGACTTTGAGCTCTTTTGTCACCGGCTCCTGGAACGGACCGCAATCCCTCGCCTTCCCGGAGAAGCCCTCCCGCTTTTGCATCATTACTTCCAGCAGCGGCTCAGTGAAGGCCACCGTATCGCTTTTATTGTGGAGTTTACCGAGACCCTTATTCCGGCTACCGGCAGTGCGCTGGGTGCCGAAGAGCGGGCTACACTTCTTTATTTCCTTCGATGGGCCCAGGACCCCCTCTTCCTCCGTTCGGACCTCACTATCCTTCTTTTGAGCGAGAGCCTGAGCGAACTTCACCCCAAACTGGTAGGCAACCCCCACGTCTCGGCTATACGCGTACCGTATCCCGACGAAGGCACCCGAAAGGCGTTCATCCAGGCCTTTATGGAGCAGGCACCGCTGGAGGACAAACTCACACCGACCCCTTCGCCTACCTCCCTGGCTGTAGCCCTGGGAGGGCTTACGCTGGTGCAGATTGAAAAGCTCCTCTCCGAAATCGCTCACAGCCCTACCCCTTGGACAGAAGCCGACCTTCTTGAGCGAAAGAAAATGCTCGTAGAAGCCCAGGCGGGGGGGCTGCTTGAGTTTATGAGTACGCACCTTACGCTGGACGCCGTGGCGGGGCATCACGCCGCCAAAACTTACCTGCGTACGATGGCACAGGCGTTACGGACAGGGCATACGGCGGTCATTCCCATGGGCTTTCTGATTACAGGTCCCGTGGGCACGGGAAAAACCTTCCTACTACGCTGTTTTGCTGGGGAAATAGGGGTGCCCATGGTCCAGCTCAAAAACTTCCGCTCCCCTTGGGTGGGCGAGACCGAAGCCAACTTAGAGCGGATTTTGGCGCTTTTGGAGGCGCTGGCCCCGATTGCCGTCGTGATCGACGAAGCCGACACCCAGTTAGGGAGCCGGGAACGGGGAGGAGATAGTGGCGTTTCAGCTCGGGTTTTTGGTAAGCTGGCCAGCTTCATGAGCGACCCTCGCCATCGAGGCCGCATCCTTTGGTTTCTCCTCACGGCTCGGCCCGACCTCTTGCCAGTAGACTTCAAACGGCAAGGCCGAGCCGAAGAACACATTCCCCTTTTTCCCCCCACCACCCCTCAAGAAAAAGAAGAGTTTGCCCGTGCGCTTGCAGCGCGCCTGGGTTTTCCGCCCCTCGAGGTGCCCCCCGACCGCTGGAAAGACCTACCCAACTTTTCCGGCGCGGAATGGGAAGCTATTTTTACCCGGGCGCGTCTCCAAGCTTTCCTCCATGGCCAAGAGGCCCCCTCCTGGCCAGATGTAGAAGCGGTACTCCAAGACTTCCTGCCCCCCACCTACCCCGAGGAAATAGAGTACATGACCTTACTGGCCGTATTGGAATGCACCCGACGCAGCTTTTTGCCTCCCCTTTACCAGAACCTCCCCCGCGAAGCGATCCTGGAAAGGCTGAGGGTCCTGCGAAGCTTCGTCGAGTAGGTTTTGTTATCTTTGGCGTATGCTCACCGTGAGTCCGCGTGCGGCGGCCCGCATCCGAGCCATCCAAGCCGAAGAAGGCCACCCCAAGCCCGCCATCCGCATCGAAGTGAAGGCGGGCGGCTGTTCGGGCCTCACCTACGACTTGTCTTTCGCCAGCGAGCCCCAACCCCATGACCTCGTCTTTGAATCCGAGGGCATCACCCTTTACGTGCCCAAAAAAAGCCTCCTCTACCTCGTTGGCACCGAACTGGATTTCACCGATGGGCTCGAAGGGAAAGGTTTCCACTTCAAGAACCCTAACGCTACCCGAACCTGCGCTTGTGGCACAAGTTTTGCCGTCTGAGCCCCTATGGAACGCTTGCGTCCAGGTTGGTTCCTACAAGGGCTGTGGGACGCAGAGTACCAGCAGTATCGGCTTTTAGCCTACCTGGCCCGCGTCCGTAGAGAATACCTGGCCCAGCGACTTTACCCCCACCTCGCCGACCTCATAGCCTCCTACGAGGAAATGCGCCAGCTGGCCCGCCAGGTCGAGGAAACAAACCCCACCCCAGAACTGGAAACCCTCCAGGAAATCCTCACTTTTTCCCTTCCTCGGGTGGAGTCTTCCATCGAAGAAGGCCGCCTCCTCTACGAAACCATCGCTAACTCTCTTTATGTGCAGGTGGTAGGGGTAGTCCCCATGTACCGAGACGAAGGGTACGTCCTATTGCGGCGAGGCACCGAACGAGAAGTCCATGTCTACCTATACGAGCTGCGGCGCGTGTACGACGCCCAGGGTCAACAGGTGGCCATTCGGCTCACCTTTGTAGGTACTTACGCTCAAGTGGGGTTTCTGTCGGTACGGGAAAAGCTCCTCACCGAACGCAAGGACCTACCTGTACCCCTCACCTTGGGGGTAGAAAGCCTATGGAAACTGCCTATCGAACCTACCTTGCTGCCCATCATCCAGCGCTCTTTACCGAAATGGACCCAGGCCGCGACGGAGGGCGGCCTGGGCTAACTTCCAGCCTACTTCCCCCAGCTGACGTAAAAGTATCCTTTTGCGCGCTCCCGCCTTGCCACCTAACTCCATTCCAAGATAAGCCAGTGCTATTCCCCACACGACAATAGCTACCGCAAGCGGAGATCTCCAAACAAGGTAGACCCCCGCTGAAAGTCCCCAAGCCACCATGGCTCTGAGGTAGCTTTTTCCCACCCAGTAGCGCCAAAGGGGGCCTCCCGCGCTTTTTGCCACCCCGTAGGCCGCAACGAGCATGGCCGCTCCAGCCCCTGCCACCGGCGCCCAATAGAGATACCCTGCCTTGACCAACCAGGGAGTAACTCCTAACTGCATTAGACCTAAAAATCCATTCAGCAGGAAGACGGCCCGAAAGAGGCCCCGCCCCTGCAAAAAAGCCATCACCGGCGTAAGGGGCACCAGCGCTATCCACGCCCCCACTGCCCCCGCCAGAATACGCCGTTCTGTAGGGCCTATTCTGACGGGCACCCAAGGCTCTGCCACCGCCCACACGCCCCACAAAAACCCCCATCCCACTACACTTCCCCATAACAGCAGCCACACCACCTGCCCAAGGCGAAAACGCTGCCGCCAAGGAGACTCCACTACAGAACCAAATACTGGAAAAAGCACTTCATAGATTTTGTACAGGAGCACGCTGGCTTTTAGCCAGAGATACTGCACAGCCGTATAAAAACCCATGGTGCTCAGCGAGACCCAACGACCGATCAGCGTGCGCTCCGTATAGTTGAGTAGCAGCCCCAGGCCTCCCATAAGAGAGAGCCACGTGCTACTTCGGAGTAGGCTCCTTAGGCAGCCTACAGCCCCCGGAAGCAGAAGTCGCCCCGCTAAAAGGCTTCCGCAGACCCACTGGGCCAGCCCGTAAAGGGCATATCCCATGAGTATAGCTTGGGCAGAGAGGAGAGGCGTTCTTTTAGAGGTCCAGGCTATGACCAGAAAGGGCAGAAACCCTTGCAGGAGGCCTTGCAGGAAGGTGCTGAAAGCCACCCATCGAGGGCGGCGCAGCGCAATAGGAAGCCATGCCAGGAGCATGCCGGTTTGGACGCCCCACACGGCGGGCACGACCAGCCAACGCACTTCCTCCAGCAAGGCCCACTGAGCTGAAGAGAGCGACAGCAGCTTAGTCAGTAAGGCCGGGCCGCCCAGCAGCCAGAGTCCACTCAAAACGGCCGTCATGCCCCACACGCCTGTCAAAGCAGCTCGGACAAAAGCCCATCCCTCCCGCAACCGACCCACAGAAGCAGCCGCCGTGAGCCGCTGCGCCATAACCTCCCCCAAACCCAGATTGAAAAGGTGCGCTTGGCTCACCAGACCGATAATGTACATGACGACGCCGTAGTCCGCTCGGCCCAGCCACCGGAGGAGAAACACCGGCAAGGCCACCGCAGCCAACCCTCCCAGCACATAACCTGCTACGTTCCACACGACCCCTCTTGCCACCGCCCGCTGCTCCACGAAGCGAAAATGCAAAGTTCCCGGCACCGAAACCCCTTTGTTCGCTGGTCTATTTGTAGGTTTGCAGGTATGCAGCCACTCTCTCATTATGAGGTGCATCCGGAGCGGGGTTTTTTGCCGCCGGAAGACCCCCTTGAAACCTTGCCTCCTGCCTTAGCCCCCTGGGATGAGATGGCCTATGACCTGCCTAAGCTCCTGGTGAGTGGCCGCGTCAGACGGTTTCTACAGGAACTGCCTCTTTTGGATCCAGTGCCTTTCTTGCAGACCGAAAGAGCGTGGCGGCGAGCGATGCAAGCCCTCTCTTACCTGGGTCACGCCTGGGTATGGGGAGAGGACACGCCCACGGATCGCCTTCCCGCCCATATCGCCCTCCCCTGGTACACGGTAGCCCAGCACCTCGGCCGACCTCCAGTTCTCTCTTACGCTTCGTATGCCCTGGACAACTGGCGCCGCCTTGAATCCGACGGCCCCATCGCCCTCGACAACATCGCCCTTCTGCAAAACTTTTTGGGGGGTCTGGATGAGGAGTGGTTTATCCTAATCCATGTAGCCATAGAAGCGGCCGCTGCCCCGGCTATACGCGCCTTGCCCTCGCTGGTGCAGGCGGTTCACACCGATAACCCTACCGCAGCCGAAGCCGCCCTCGCCCAAATCGAACCGGCCCTGCAAGCCATGTACCAGATCCTGCTGCGCATGCCAGAGAAATGCGACCCCTACATTTACTACCATCGGGTGCGGCCCTACATCCACGGCTGGAAAAACAACCCCGCTTTGCCGGAAGGCCTCTACTACGAAGGCGTCGAAGCCTACGCCGGCCAGCCTCAACAGTTGCGCGGTGAAACAGGCGCCCAAAGTTCCATCGTACCTGCCCTCGACGCAGCTTTCGGGATCACCCACGCCGACGACCCCTTACGAGCCTACCTGCGGGAAATGCTCGATTACATGCCTCCCGCCCACCGAGCTTTCGTCCTGGATTTGGAAAAGTACCAGATAGATCATCGCTTCTTTGCCCGCACACCCACGCTCAAGAAACTTTACAACCAGTGCATTCACTGGGTGGAACGGTTCCGCACTAAACACCTGGAATATGCCGCTCAGTACATTGCTCGGCAACATCAGAAAAGCGCCACCAACCCCACCGAAGTAGGCACCGGAGGTACGCCTTTCATGCCCTACTTAGCTAAGCACCGCGACGAAACGCAATCCCACCTCCTTCCCTGAGACCTATGGCCGAAGTGATAGAAATGCCCCGGCTCAGCGATACCATGACCGAAGGGGTCGTGGCTCGCTGGCTCAAAAAGGTCGGTGACCCCGTCAAACCCGGCGACCTCTTAGCGGAAATCGAAACCGACAAAGCCACTATGGAGTTCGAGGCGCCAGTAGGAGGCACCCTCCTCCACATCGGCGCAGAGGAAGGCAAGCCCGTCCCCATCGGCGCCATTATCGCCATCATTGGCAAACCCGGCGAAGACATTTCAGCGCTGCTGGCCCAGACTGGCCCCTCCTCTCCAGTGGCCCCCGCTGCCGCCTCATCAGAAACTAAAGCGCCTGCTTCTACCTCGGCTCCTGCCACTTCTACCCCAACTGGCGGGGCTCCCGAACGGCTCAAGGCCTCTCCCCTGGCTCGGGCTATGGCCAGAGAAGCCGGCTTGGACCTTCACACCCTCCAAGGCACCGGAGAAGGCGGCCGCATCATCAAACGCGACATCGAAGCGGCCCTCCAAACTGCCCCTAAACCTGCTACTCCGCCCGTTCCAGCCGCCCCTGTAGCTTCTTCTTACACCGACCAGCCCCTTACCCAAATGCGCAAAACGATTGCGCGCCGCCTCACCGCCAGCATGCAGGAAGCCCCCCACTTCTACCTTTCTCTTTCCATCTCTATGGAACGGGCCGCCGAATGGCGCGAACGGCTCAATGCCCTCTCTGAAACCAAGATTTCCTTCAACGACCTCCTTATCAAAGCGTGCGCCCATGCCCTACGAAAACATCCCCTCCTTAATGCCAGCTGGACCGGAGAAAGCATCCGAATCTATCACGAGGTGCACATTGGTTTTGCGGTAGCGGTGGAGGAAGGTCTTATCGTGCCCGTGGTGCGCCACGCAGACCGGAAAGGATTGGCGGAGATCGCCGCAGAGACCCGCCTCCTGGCCGAAAAAGCCCGTGCCCGCAAGCTGGCCCCCGAAGAGTATTCGGGTAGCACTTTTAGCCTCTCTAACCTGGGCATGTACGGCATCGAACACTTCACAGCGGTAATCAACCCCCCCGAAGCGGCCATCTTAGCGGTGGGGGCTATCCAGCCTCTCCCTGTCGTCAAAGAGGGTTCTATTGTTATCGAACGGCGGATGCAAGTCACCCTTTCATGTGACCACCGGGTCGTGGACGGGGCTACCGGCGCCCAGTTTCTGCAGACGCTCAAACAGCTCTTAGAAGAGCCCGAACGCCTCCTCCTATAAGTCGTGCAAGAAACGGAGCTGATTGCCCGGTTAGCTTCCCACCTGGTTGGGAAGCATGCCCTGCTTGTAGAAGGCATCGGGGATGACGCCGCTGTATGGACCTGGGGCGAAGATATGTACGGCTTGCTTGCTGTAGACACGGTCTACGAAAACTGGGATTTCGACCCCATCTATCATCCCGCCCCTTATATCGGTTACAAAGCCGCCACCGGAGCTATCAGCGATATCTGCGCTATGAATGGCGAGCCGCTCTTTCTTCTCGTGGCCCTCGGAGTGCCAAGAAACACAGCCCCCTCCTACCTGGAGGCGATTTATCAAGGCCTTCGCAAAGTGGAGGAAAAATACGGCGTAGTTGTGGTAGGAGGAGATGTCTCCGCTTCTAAAGACCTCTGGCTCAGCGTGACGGTAGTGGGACGCGTGCCTCGAGCCCAAATCACTTACCGTCGTGGCGCAGCCCCCAACCAGCTCCTCTGCGTGACAGGCGACCTGGGCGGAGCCTACGCAGGACTCAAAATCCTCCAGCGCGAAAAAGCCGTCTTCCTCCAGAATCCCTCTATCCAGCCTGATCTTACCGGCTTTGAGTATATTGTGAGTCGCCAGCTCAAGCCTGAAGCCCGGTGCGACATCGTAAGGCGCCTACACGAACTGCAGATAGTACCTACCAGCATGATAGACCTCTCCGATGGGCTGGCAAGCGGTCTCCATCACTTATCTTCCGCTTCTGGGGTGGCCCTGCACATTTACCTGGATCGGCTCCCTTTCCACGAGCAGACCCATAAAGTCGCTCAGCTCTACGATATGCCGCTTTCAGCGTTCCTTTTATACGGAGGCGAAGAGTATGAGCTGCTTTTCACCGTACCGGCCTCCGCTTATGAGAAGCTCCGACAGGAAGAGCAAATACACCTTATCGGCTTTGTCAAAGAAGGTCAAGGCGTTTGGGCGGAGGACTCCGTAGGACAGGTGGAAAAAATCGAACCGGTGGGATGGGATAGCCTCGTCGGCCGAAAGCACCCCGGCCCCGGTGAATCTTCCCAAGTTAGCCCAAGCTAAGCAAACAGATCTCCAGCTGCTTCTTTCGATCAGGCTACGGTGTTCATTTGCCTGCCTTGCTAAAGAAGCTCAGAACTGGGCCTTTTCCGTAGACCCATCCATGGCCGTAAGCGCACTCTGGCCCGAAGTAATGGCAAGCTGCACCCGGTCAAAATACCCTGTTCCCACGAAAGCCTGATGCTTGATAGCTCGAAAGCCCTTTTGCTGGAGACCGAACTCTCGTTCTTGTAGCTCCGCATAGCCGGCCATTCCTCGCTCTTTGTAAGCCAGGGCCAGCTCAAACATAGCCGTATTGAGCGCATGGAAGCCCGCCAAGGTGATAAACTGGTACCGATAGCCCATCTCCGCCAGCTTTTCCCGAAACTCCAGTAGCTCTTTATCGGAAAGATGCTTCTTCCAGTTGAAGGAAGGGGAGCAGTTGTAGGCTAAGAGTTTACCGGGAAAGGCCTCATGCACCCCTTGCGCAAACTCCCGCGCTTCGCCCAGGTCCGGCGTGGAAGTCTCACACCATAGAAGGTCGGCATAAGGCGCATAGGCCCGGGCCCGCACAATCGCCATCTCCAGCCCCGAACGGAGATAGTAGAACCCCTCCGAGGACCGCCCCCGCTCGTGCAGAATAAAAGGCTCATCCACCGGATCCACATCCGAAGTCAGAAGCGTAGCGCTGTGCGCGTCGGTGCGGGCAATCAAGATGGTCGGCACCCCCATCACGTCGGCGGCTAAGCGCGCCGCTATCAGCTTTTGTATCGCTTCGGCGGTAGGCACAAGCACCTTCCCTCCCAAGTGGCCACATTTTTTGGCCGAGGAAAGCTGATCCTCAAAATGAACCCCTGCAGCCCCCGCTTCGATCATCATCTTCATTAGTTCAAAGGCGTTGAGGTTACCCCCAAAGCCTGCTTCGGCATCGGCCACGATGGGCACCAACCAGTCACGCGAAGCGCCCCGCTCAGGATTCTCGGCAAACTCCACCTGGTCCGCCCGCAAGAGCGCATTGTTAATGCGCCGAACCAGGGCAGGTACACTTTCAACAGGGTAAAGGCTTTGGTCGGGGTAGGTTTGGCCGGCTACGTTAGCATCCGCCGCCACCTGCCACCCGCTCACGTAAATGGAGTGCAGGCCGGCTTGCACTTCTTGCACTGCTTGCAAGCCCGTGAGTGCACCCAACCCCGCCACCCAAGGTTGCGTGTGAAGCAGCTCCCACAACCGCCGCGCACCCCGCTCCGCTATCGGGTAAACCCAATCATACGACCCCCGTAGCCGAATCACCTCCTCTGCAGAGTAGGGACGCCTAAGGCCTTGCCAACGAGGATTACTCTGCCAGTCGCGAGCCAGCGCTGCAGCTCGCTCCGCCCAAGAAGGGTTACGATAGGTATCGCCTGTAGCCATAACTCGTCAGGAATGGGATGAAGTTCGGACTGTAGACCAGGTCCTGCAAAAACCGTACCGCCTGAGGCAAGAGGGTAGGGTAGCGATCTTTAGCCTCTTGGATAAGGGCCTCATACAAAGCATGGGAAACAGGCACGCCTTTTCCTTTCACCTGGGGCGGCTCCTGCGCATGAAGCCACTGCCAGAGTTGAGCGCGGGCTATCTCCGCCGTAGCGGTGTCTTCCATCAGGTGGAAAAGCGCTACCGCCCCCTGCCCGCGCAGCCAAGCTGAGAGATACAGGAGGGCCACCTCAAGGTTGTGACGAACCCCCTCAAGCGAAATGACCTGCTCTTCCAGCGTAGGAAAGGTCTGCAATCGCTGCGGCTCGAACCGATCGATGGGCATTTTAGCTACCTGGTTAGGGGCGCCCTGTAGCTGCTGCTCGAAGAGCGATTTGACCAGCGGCACCAAATCGGGGTGGGCAACCCAGGCGCCATCGAAACCCTGAGCAATCTCGCGGGCCTTGTCTTTTCGCACCTGCTCAAAAGCTCGTGCGTTGAGGTCGGGGTTTTTGCGATCAGGAATGAAGGCAGACATGCCTCCGAGAGCCAGCGCCCCCCGTCGGTGCGCGGCCCGCACCACCTCCTCTGCATAGGCCCGCAAGAACGGCTGATCCATGGTCAACTTCTCCCGTTCAGGCAGGAGAAAGTCACGCTTACGGTGGTAGGTCTTGATGAGGCTAAAGAGATAGTCCCACCGGCCAGCATTTAGGCCCGCAATATGTTCCCGCAGCTCGAAGAGAATCTCCTCCATCTGGAAGGCGGCGGGAAAAGTCTCGATTAGCACAGTCACGCGCACGGTGCCAAGCGGCAAGCTTAGGTACGCTTCACAAGCCGCCAGCACATTTTCCCACAGGCGCGCTTCGGCTGCGCTTTCTATTTTGGGCAGGTACAGATACGGGCCCTGACCCCGCTGGAGGAGCGCTTCGGCGTTGTGGTAGAGAAAGGTCGCTGTGTCAAAAAAACTGGCCGCTATCGGCTCTCCTCTTATCCGGAAGTGATTCTCCACCAGGTGCAGCCCGCGAGGGCGCATCATGAGGATAGTGGAGTAGGCAGGATCCAGGTGGTAGGTTTTGCCTTCCGGACTCTGGAAAGAGAGCTGACCCCGAGCGGCCCCATATAGAGCCTGCTGCGCACGAACCTGGTTTTCCCAATGCGGGGTAAGGGCATCCTCTAAGTCAGCCATGAAAACATCGGCGCCTGAATGCAAAGCGTTGATGAGAATCTTCGGTTCGGCGGGGCCAGTGATCTCTACGTGTCGCCTTTGCAGCGGCGCCGGCAAAGGACGCACCTGCCACGCACTCCCCCGAATAGAAGCCGAGGGAGAAGGAAGGCCTGCCAGAAACTTTCTTCGCGCTTGCATCAAACGCCGCCGTTCCGACTCAAACTCTCTATGCAGTCTGCGCAGAAGGAAGGTGAGCCCGTCAGGGAAAAGGGCTATTTCTTTTACCACGGCGCAAAGATATAGCCTTTGGGCAGAGGGCTCCTGAGGCTGTGGCTTCGTCGGGGAGGCGGGATTTGAACCCACGACCCCTAGTCCCCTAAACTAGTGCTCTACCGGGCTGAGCTACTCCCCGAAGCGGGGGCAAAGGTAAAGAATTCTCCCCTATAAGCGACTACCCACCGGGCCCTTCCCTGAAAGTCACAGTAGAGATGCACCTTGAATCCAAGGCGCTCGAAGTTGTTTTTTATCTCATCGGCATATGGAGGAAAAATCTCACATACTAAAAGGCCTTTTTCCGAAAGATAGCTGCTGGCAAAGGCGCCCAGTTTAGCGTAGAGAGAAAAATCCCGACAAAAGAGGGCTTCTGGGGGCTCGTAGCTACGCACTCGCGGCTCGGTTTGATCCCAGAAGGTCCACGGAATATACGGGGGGTTAGACACAATCAGGTCCCACTCGGTAGGCCAGTCGGCCGGCAAGGGTTCGAGGCCGAAAGTCCTCAGAGCCCACTGGACGGCAAGACCTAACCGCTCGGCATTTTGGGCGGCTATAGACAAGGCCAAAGGACTTTTGTCTACGGCAAAGACTCGGGCAGAGGGAAACGCCCGCGCCAGGAAAAGAGCCAACGCGCCTGAACCGGTTCCTACATCCAGTACGGTTCGAGGGGACAAGGCCGTTAGCTGTCGGGCCACCCAAAAGGCCCACTCCTCCGTTTCCGGTCGAGGGATAAAGACCCCTGGGGCGACTTTCAGGGACAATCCACCAAACTCTACTTCGCCAAGCACGTAGGCCAGCGGTTCTCCTTGCGCAAGGCGATGGAGGGCAGCTTGCCACGCGGATAGTTTTTCAGGGGGGAAGGGGGCCGCGCCGCGAGTGGCAAGCCAAATAGCTTCCCAACCAGGCCAGTAGTGCGAGAGCAGACGGCGAAGGATAGCCTGCGCTTCTGGAAGAGGGAAAACCGACGCCAGTCGAGCCCGCCCTTGCTGGAGGAGAGCGGCCAGAGAGACCGTTTCACGTGAAACTACCGGCCGCTTATCCACTCGAGAGGATTGAGAGGGGTTTTGCCCTTGTATAAGAGAAAGTACAACTGCGGAGGTTCTGACCCGGCAGCCGTACCCAACCGTCCTACGGGTTCCAGCAACGAAACCGTTTGTCCCACCCGGACAAACACTTCCTCCAGGCGGGCGTATACGGTGCGATAAGAGCCATGCTGAAGGATTACGACCTTGCCTTGGCCGGGGATAGTAGCTACCGCCGTGACCTTGCCCGAAAAGACGGCCCGTACCTCCGCTTTCGCAGGCCCCGCCAAATACACCCCCTGGTTTGTAATGAGCCCCCCGCTTTCATCCTCTACCGTCCCAAAAGGACTAAGCACCACCGCCTTATCCGAAGCGATAGGCCAGGGTAGATTTCCTCGGTTCTGCTCGAAAGCCCCTGTCAAGCGCATCTCAGCGGTAGAGGCGGCGACCTTTCGCGCCCGTTCGACCTCGGCTCGAATCAGTGCATCAATGCGCGCCTGCACCTCCTGCAAGCGCCGCCGAAAATCCGAGACCCGCCTCCGATAAGAAACCTCTTGAAGGCGCAAACTCTCATAAAGGGCCTTCTTTTCCGAGCGACTGCGCTGAAGTGCGGCGGCCTGCTCAGCATACAAAGCCAAGAGGCGAGCCTTTTCTTCTCGGTTTTTACGCAGGGCCTGCGTACGCCCTTCTAAATAGCGCTGCGTGCGTGTAATGAGCCTGAGCTGCTCCTGACGAAACCGCGAAACCGCCCGAAAGTAAAACAACCGCTCATACGCCTGTTGGAAAGATTCCGCACTGATTACCCATACCCAGGGGCTTAGGTGCCGCTGGGACTTCTCCAGCAGGTACAGGCTCCAAACGTAGTTGCGGTACAAGCGACGCAAGTCGCGTTCTAAGGCCTGGTTCACCCGAGCCAAGCGAAAAATATCCTGGTCCAGAAAAGCGATCTCCTGGTGAATGCTGCGAAGCAACCGCTCTTGCAAAGCGATCTGACGACGTAACAGCGCCAGCTCTCCCAAGGAACGCCGCCGCTGCTGGCGGGTCTCTTGGAGGAGGGCCTGCGTTTGCCGCAGTTCGACTTCGATTTGTTGGCGCTGGCGCTCCAGGCGTTTGCGTTCGGCCGAAAAGTCGCGCTCCTGGGCTGTCAACCCTCCCACCCATACCAGCCAGGCTATCCCGACCCTAAACCCTGTCCTCATCGCCCCAAATAGGTGAGCAGCGCCGCAATATCAGCCGGACTGACCCCACTTAGTTGGCTGGCCTGGCGAATCGTACGCGGACGGTACTTGCTCAACTTCTCCCGGGCTTCGTAAGAGAGGGCCTGCAAACGCCAATAATCCAGGTTCTCCGGCAAAGGGACTTCCTCGAGCCGTTTGAGCTTCTCGGCTTGAAGCTTTTCCTTCTCGAGGTAGCCCTGGTATTTGACTTCTATTTCAGCGGTCTCCACCGCTGAAGGGTCCATCCGCTCAAGCAAAGCCTGTAGGGGCGGATACACCTGTTCTAAATGGGACAGAGAGAGGCGAGGCCGCAGAAGCAGCGCCTCTAAGGAAACTTTCTGGGTGACGGGCGACTCTCCTTGAGCCTCCAGCCAACTCTGGATGGCTTCGGGCGGAAGCTTAACTTCCCGCAAAAAGCGGAGAAGCTCTTCTATTTGGGCCCGACGCCGCTGCATTCGCTGGTAGCGCTCTTCAGAAGCAAGCCCCATCCGATAACCCTTTTCCGTGAGCCGCAAATCCGCATTGTCTTGGCGCAAGAGCAGCCGAAACTCTGCCCGTGAGGTGAACATCCGATAGGGTTCGTCCACGCCTTTGGTGATGAGGTCGTCAATAAGCACCCCGATGTACGCTTCCTCCCGCCCTAACACCAAGGGAGGATGGCCCTTGACCTTTGCCGCGGCGTTGATGCCTGCGAGGAGGCCTTGCGCAGCGGCTTCTTCGTAGCCGGTGGTGCCGTTGATCTGGCCGGCAAAGAAAAGGTTCTCCACCCGATGGGTCTCTAAGGTGGGCTTGAGCTGGTATGGAGGGAAAAAGTCATATTCGATCGCGTACCCTGGGCGAAACATACGGGCATTTTCCAGGCCAGGGATATGTCGTAAAGCTTCTGCCTGGATCGCCTCAGGCAGCGAAGAAGAGAACCCATTGAGGTACACTTCGATGGTATGGCGCCCTTCCGGCTCGAGAAAGAGTTGGTGCCGCTCTTTCTCCGCAAAGCGCACGATCTTATCCTCTATTGAAGGGCAATACCGCGGGCCTACCCCCTGAATAGCCCCTGTGAAAAGCGGAGACTCAGAAAAGCCTTTTTTTAGGATTTCATGGACGCGAGGGTTGGTGTAGGTGATCCAGCAAGGCAGCTGGTCTCGGAGGGGAGGCGTCTCCTCAAAGGAAAAACGCCCTGGAGGTTCGTCACCCAGTTGAATCTCGAGGCGGCTGTAGTCGATGGTTCGGCCATCGAGGCGGGGAGGAGTGCCGGTTTTCAAGCGGCCGGTCTCAAAGCCGATTTCTCGCAGTTGGTCGGTCAGGCCGTAGGTGGCGGCTTCGCCTATGCGTCCACCGCTTTGTCGATTGAGGCCAATGTGAATGACCCCACCTAAGAAAGTACCGGTGGTAAGGACCACCGTATGAGCGGTGAAGGTTTTGCCGCTGCGGGTATGCACCCCTTGCACCCGTTTTTTATCCGGAGAGAGGAGCAGGCCCACGACCGCATCCTGCCAGAAAAAGAGGCTAGGAATGCGCTCCAGATGCCAGCGCCAGCGAGCGGCAAATGCTGCGCGGTCGTTTTGGGCCCGAGGGCTCCAGAGCGCCGGCCCCTTTGAACGATTCAGCATGCGAAACTGGATCATCGTCTCATCGGTGACGATGCCCGAAAGTCCGCCCAGAGCGTCTATTTCCCGGATAAGCTGGCCCTTCCCGATACCCCCCATAGCGGGGTTACAGGACATCTGACCGATTTTGGTCATGTCCAGAGTAATCAGGAGCGTTCGGCAGCCCATGCGAGCGGAGGCGGCGGCCGCTTCGTTGCCTGCGTGCCCCGCTCCCACGACGATAACCTCAAAGTCCACCTCGTGTTTCATGTGAAACCCGCTGGATGGTTTCCCACAAACCTAAGCAAAGGGCTTCCTGCTGACGCATTTCCCTCTGCCGCGCCGGGGTGTCATCTCTCCAACCTAAAAGATGTAAAAGCCCATGAGCCAGAGTCCGGCGCAAGGCTTGATCCGCTGCTTCGCCATAAGCCATAGCCAGGGCTTTCACCACCTGGGGAGCAATGAAGACTTCCCCTTCTACCAGCTCTTCTTCGATGTAGGGAAAAGTTATCACATCCGTAGGAGAGGGATCGCCCAAATACTGCGCATGAAGGACCGCCATAGCCTCTGGCGAAAGGAAAGTATAATAAAGCCGCCCCACTGGTGAGGCGGAAGTCAAGGCCCGTATACAAGCCTGGAGCCAAGCCCGGTGACGACGAGCCGCCGGTAGACGCCACCCCCCCACATCCTCATAAAAAAACCGAATCACAGGAAAAACCGCAGTTCTACGCATCGCCCTCCTTTCTTGTATTCCATCGCATCGGCCAAGTTTCGCATTAGGAAGATTCCCCGACCCGACTCTCGTAAAAGGTTTTCCTCCTCGGTAGGGTCAGGCAAAGCGGTTGGGTCGAAGCCCAGGCCCTCATCCTCCACTTCGACCGCTAAGACCCGACGGGCAGGGTCATAGGAAAAACGCAACTGCACCTGTTTAGAAACATCTTGGCGGTTGCCATGCAGGATAGCGTTGGCGATGGCTTCGGTGATAGCTACTACAAAGAGGGGGCGCCGCTCTTCAGAAAGGCCAGCCCGTTTCGCTACCTGCTCTAAAAGGGGTTCGACCTTTACCAGCTGGTCCACGTGGCTGGGAATCCGCTCTTCATGAGAAAAGGCCTCAGGCAAAACCACGAAGCTATTCATAGGAGCGCAGGTATTTTTCGATAAGCTGCTGATAAAAAGGACGATACAACCACACCGGCGGCGCAGAAGTAGCCGAAGAAGGGCTTACTTGCGGCTGGGGATAGACCCCTACCGTGCGCTGGAAAAACTGCTGGGCTGTACGAGACTCCCGTTCTGGCGATAGCTCGCGCTCACGCTGCGAACGCTCATAATCTAAAAGCCGCGTCAAGATCTGCTGCTGCCGAAAAAGCCGCTCCCGGGTGATCTGACCGCCCAGCAGTTCTTTCTCGGCTTTTTGCATCTCTTCGAGGAGGCTTTGGAGCTGCGCCGCATCCCCCGGACTATGACGAAGCCTTTCCTGCAATCGAAGCCGTATTAGCTCCTGCTGAGCCGATAGTCGAGCTCTTTCCTCTGGAGTGAGCCCACCGGGATTCTCCGCCCCCGGGTTGGGAGAAAGCGATCGTTCGAGGGCTTCGTTAAGCTGACGCTGAAGCTGCTCAAGGGAAGGTTTGTTTCCTTCTTTAGGGCGACCAGAAGGGCGCTGACCAGCTTGGGACGGCGACGGCTGGCCCGCACTCGAAGAAGGCCGCCCTTGCGCCCCCTTGCGACGTATCCGGAAAGACCGCTGACAAGCCCCCCCCGCCTGTTGGCGATTTTGCTGGTTTGACTCAAGCTGGGCCAAAAGCTCCGTAAGTAGATTGGCCAGCCGATTGAGTCCCTGCAAAATATATTGCTGCCGACGAATAAGTAGCACTGGATCTTGCACAGAGAGCCCCTGAAAGTACCGGTCCATGTCCCGCAAAAGATCCAAAATCGCTTCCTCGATCACCGGCGAACGGTGCGCCAGCGCATACAAGCTATCCCGCACCTGCTGATAGTCCCGCCGCAAAACCCCCTGCTCACTAAAAACAGCCTCTAAAACCGAAGATAGCGACCGATTTTCCTGGGCTTTGCTGCGAAGGACCTCCTGCCGAAAAGACAACGTCAAAATGCCTTTCAGTAGCATACGCAGCGCTTCGTACTCTTCGGCTTCTTCGGCGCCCTGGGCTTGCTGATGCCCTTCGTCTATAGAGTTTAGCGCTCTTTCCAGCGATTGTGCGGCGTTCTTTTGCGATTCTTGTGGGGATCCTTCGCCAGATTGCATCTTCTGCAAAGCCTCCTGCATGGATTGAATAGCCTCTTGCAAATATCCTTTTGCTCGCTCCATGCTATCTCGCAGGACTCCCGAAGCGCCTGTCTGTAGGCTATCTACTTGGCGGCGGAGCTGCTCAGTTTCTTCTTTCAGGCGCTGTTGGAGGGCTTGGGTAGCCGCCGTCCGCTGCAGCGAGTCGGGTAGATCGGCCATTCGGGCCTGCCGCTCCGCCATCTCCGAAAGCCGAGTCATAAGCTCCTCCAGCTGACGATCAAACCGATACGCCGGCAAAAGCGCTTCCCACCGTTCGAGTTTTTCCTGCCATTCGCGAAAAGCTTTTTCCAGCTCCTTCTGCCACTGCTCTAAACGTACAGAATCTGTGGGGGGAATCTGCTGCAGTTCGGACCAGAGCTGTTCGGGCTTTTGCGGCTGCATTTCTTCCAGAAGCTGTTGGAGGCGCCGCATCTGTTCCAGCAGTTCTGGGGTGTACAGTTGCTGTTCCTCGGCCAACCGCGCCAACGATCGAAGCTCACTGCGTAGCTCACGAAAGCGTTCGGATAACTGCGTAGCCTTTCGACCCACAGCGTTCAAGTCCGACTGAGAGAGAAGGCCTTGCAGCTCCCGAGAAAGCTTCTGCAGCTCCTGAATGACCGAATCTTGTAAGGAGGCAAAGACCCGTTGACGAGCTTCGTCATTTTGGGGCTCGAGCGTGTAGAGGATGCTCCGGCTGGACTTTGGACCGGAAATAGCGTCGTTGTCCCAGGCCTCTACGTAGTATTCGACCTTTTCGCCTGGCTGAACCCCCATTTGCTTCCAATCGAGCGTAAAACTGCGCTCCTGCGTAGCTTCCTCCCCTATGGGCAAGGGATAAGCCCGATACGATTCTTGAGTTCGCCCCGGCGCAAGCCCCTCTACGATCCGATACCACAACACCGCCCGGCTAAACCCATAATCGTCCATCAGTCGCAGTCGGATCCCCTGCATCCAGCTATCGGGGTTCAGCCAGTCCGAGAAAAGCTGTACCGAGGGGTACGCGTCAGGATAGACCTCCACCCTCAAAAACAGCGAGTCCCGAAATAGAGAGTCCCATACGACTACAGGGTAGATACCGGACTCCAAGGCCGTCATGTGAGCTACCCAGCGTCCTTCTCCGAGGGCACGCCAAACCCCCCTTTCCCCGCCTACCTGATACGCTCGGCCTGTTTCTGCTACTTGGAGGGAGATATCGAGCTGCGTACCCTTGAGAACCCGAATCGTAGGCTGAAAGAGCGTATCAGGCCTCAGTCGAGTATAGGGGGGATAGCTACAAGCTATCGCCAGTTTTGTCACCGCAGGCGGTTGAAGTACGCGAATGGAGACTTCCCGCAAGAGACCTTCCGGGGTCTCCAACCGCAAGACAAAGTCTTCTTGCAGAGACCCTACCTGAAGGACATACCGGTGGGCAGCTTCTTGGGTTAAGGGCAAAGGTCCTCTATCCGTACTTGCAAAAAGGTCCTTTGGGAGCCGATCCCCTTGTAGGACAAAGCGCAGAAAAAGAGGCTCTCCCTTCTTATAAAAAGGCTTGAGACCTTCGATGGCGAGCTGATAAGGAAGCGGACGAGCGAAAGCCTGACGGGGTTTTAGAAAACGGAGCGCCCCTGCCCGAAAAAACGAAGGGCTCACCACCCACAAAAGGGCTATTCCCCCTACGACGAGTAGCAGATAGAGCGCATAACGCCGAATATCCGCTTTGGGTAAGGTCACCTCCCAAGGAATCACCGCCAAGCGCTGCATCCGCTCTTCAATAGCCAGCACAAGGGCGGCGTTTTCATGGGGGTCTTGCTGGCTGAGTTGAAGCGCATTGAGCAGTTTGTCTTGGACTTCGGGTAGGCGGCGGCCTATCCATCGAGCGGCCTCCTCGTCAGAGAGGTAGCCCCGCAGCCGAAAACCATACTGCAAGAGGGGATACACCACTCCCCACCCCAACAGTAGCGCCGTACCGATTACCCAAATCCCCCAGAGCAGCGACCGCACCGGTACCGTCCACCAAAAAAGGCCTTCTGTCAGGGAAAAAAGCGCAAAGACGAGACCGCTAAGCACAGCCGCTAACAGAAGGCCCCGCACAATCCGAATACGGTAATACGCCGCCCGAAACGCTACCAGCCGCTCTCGAAGGGAAGAGGCCATACGGTTTTCCTACAAAGATACACAAAAGCAGCGGCACGAGGAAAAAGCCCTCGGCCAGCCCAGAGAAAAGGGGTATCTTCGCGCCATGAGCTTTCTCTTGGTAGAAAAAGGCATTCGGCCTGGGGTAGCGCTGGTCCGCCTAAACCGCCCCGAAAGCCTCAACGCCCTGAACCGCGCCCTGGTAGCAGAACTGACCGATACCCTCCTCTCATTGGATAAAGACGACGAAGTAAAAGCCATAGTATTGACGGGCAATGAGCGCGCCTTTGCGGCCGGAGCGGACATCAAAGAGATGGCCAACGATTCCGCCGTAGACATGCTGCTTTTAGACCAGTTTCAGCGATGGGACCAAATAAAACGCCTCAAGAAACCTCTCATTGCCGCTGTGAGTGGGTATGCCCTGGGAGGGGGATGCGAGCTGGCTATGTTATGCGACATCATCGTAGCCAGCGAAACCGCCCAGTTTGGACAGCCCGAGATTAAAATAGGTGTCATTCCCGGAGCAGGAGGAACCCAACGGCTGACCCGAGCTATCGGCAAATCCCGAGCCATGGAGTACATCCTCACAGGCCGCTTCTTCTCAGCTAAGCAAGCTGAAGCGTGGGGACTCGTGAGCCGGGTCGTGCCCGTGGAACTCTATCTGGAAGAAGCGCTCGATCTGGCCAGTGAGATCGCCAGCATGCCGCCCTTAGCGGTACAGCTCGCTAAACAGGCCGTCAATAAAGTATATGAGCTCCCCCTCGAAGAAGGCTTACACTTCGAGCGGCGAAACTTCTACCTTCTCTTTGCTACCGAAGACCAGAAAGAAGGTATGCGCGCTTTCATGGAAAAGCGCCCCCCCAAATGGAGCGGCAAGTAATCCGATACTCTTTCCAACCTGGTCCGGCCCAGCTCTACCCTGAGATCGCCCATCACATCCAAGAGGCCCTGAACGAAGGGCTACTATCTCGCTATCACCGAGACCCTGTATGGAAGGACTTGTACCGCTCCGCCCAAGAAGCCGTCAAGACCTTTCTCAAGCTGCCAGCGGATTGGTTAGTCCTTTTCGTTAGCTCTGCCACTGAGGCCTGGCAAATCCTAATAGATGCCACCACTGAAAGCCCCAGCCTGCACTTCGTTCAGGGAGCTTTTGGCGAGCGATGGCATACCCTGCAAAAAAACGCTTCTTCTTTTGCCTTTGCGCACCCCGTAGACGAAAACCTCCCCTGGTCAGAACAGATAGAAACAACCAGCCAGAAATACGCTGGCGTAGCCTTTGTAGGAGCCGTCCATGTAGAAACTTCCCGAGGAGCTTTTTTGCCAGACCTCCGAGCTCTCCGGGAGGCCTTTCCTTCTGCCCTCATTGCCATAGATGCCACCAGCAGCTTGGGAGGACTTGAGCTGCCCTGGGAAGCCGGCGATATATGGTTTGCTTCCGTGCAAAAGTGCTTAGGGCTGCCACCGGGACTGGCCGTGATGATCCTATCGCCAGCAGCAGAAAAGCGCTACAAAGAATACCCCCGCCTCCGGTACAATACCCTTAGCTACTTGATAGAAAAAGCCCAAGTTCATGAGCCCCCTTACACACCCAACCTACTGGGCATCTACCTCTTGGCCAGAAGCCTACTCGACCGCCCGTCTCTAAACACGATTCATCAACACCTCGAAACTCGTAGCCGTCACTTATACCAAGCACTTGGCGAAAAAGGATACGTCCTGCCAGTCCCTGAAGCCTACCGAGCACCCACCGTGATCTTAGGCGCCTGGAAAGACGCAAAGGAAGCCTCAGAAAAGACAAAGAAACTGGAAAAGGAAGGCCTCTACTTGGGGAGAGGTTACGGCAAAGAAAATCAGACACATTTTCGTATAGCCAACTTTCCAGCCCTACCAGACGAGGCTTATGAGGAACTCCTAATGCGATTTTGACGGTCTTACCCCTTTTGGACTAACCCTAAGTCCCGACTCATCTGAAGCATCAGCTCGATAGGGCGCCGAGCCGCCTCCATGACTTCTAAAGGCAAGGTGACCTCCGGAGCTTCGTAGAGGAGCGCGTTGTAGATTTTCTCCAGCGTGTTGAGTTTCATGTGAGGGCAAGTGTTGCAGCTGCAAGAGTACTCTGCCGGCGCCTGGATAAGCTCCTTGTCTGGAGCCTTTTTGCGCATTTGGTGAAGGATACCTGTTTCCGTCGCTACAATAAAACGCTTTTTCGGAGAGTTCACCACGTAGTTCAAGAGGGCCGTGGTAGAGCCGATAAAATCGGCCTGTTCGAGCAAAGCCGGTTCGCACTCGGGATGAGCGATAAGTTCTGCATCGGGATATGCCTGCCGAAGTGCCCGCACTTTTTGGTGGGAAAAAATCGTGTGTACCATACACACCCCCTCCCAAAGGACCATCTCTCTACCGGTCTTACGCATGACGTAAGCACCCAGATTCTTATCGGGCGCAAAGATTAGCTTCCAGTCTGCAGGTAAAGCCTGTATGATAGGGACCGCATTCGAGGAAGTGACAATAATGTCACTCATAGCCTTGATACGAGCAGAAGTGTTTATATAACTGACGACTTTATGGTCAGGGTAGCGGGCCTTAAAAGCGGCAAACGCTTCAGGGGGGCAGCTATCAGACAGCGAACACCCCGCATTGAGGTCAGGGATAAGCACCTTTTTGGTGGGATTGAGAATCTTAGCGGTCTCGGCCATAAAGTGCACCCCCGCAAACACGATAATGTCCGCTTGGGTTTCGGCAGCTTTCTGAGAAAGACCTAAGCTATCGCCGATAAAGTCGGCGATATCTTGAATCTCTGCCTCCTGGTAATAGTGAGCTAAAAGGATAGCGTTCTTTTCCCGCTTAAGTCGCTGGATTTCGGCAATCAGGTCTATCCCCAGGGGTGGCTCGATGGGCACATATCCGTATTCCTCCACCCATTTAGAGAGATTTTCAGTGGGGCTTAATGGGTATGTGGATAGGGTGGACATAGGGAACAAGTATAACAAAAATGACTGGCTCTTAGGGCGTTTTGGCAACCTGGGATTGTGGATAGAAGGGGAAGGCAGAAGGGAAGAACAGGGTAGAGCCAGGGAACCCTGCGGGGTTTGCCTACCTTTGCCCCCAGCGAAGAGGCGCTTTTGCACCCCTATGGCTCGAGTTATCCACTGCATTCTCAACAACCTGGTGTATGAGCAGCGACTCCATAAGATAGCCCTTACCTTCTCGAAGGAGCACCAAGTTGAAGTGGTAGGAGTAGTGACTCCCGCCACGAGAGTTCCTTTGTCCAAACGTCCTTATGCTGCTCGCCGGCTTTTTGTGCCGGTTAAGCGAGGGCCTTTCTTCTTTCTTTGGGCGAATGTCAGGTTCTTTTTTTATCTGCTTTTTCGGCGCAAGTGGGATGCTGTGGTAGCTTGTGATCTGGATGTGTTGCCTGCCTGCTGGCTTGCCGCAACTCTGCGACGTAAACAGCTCCTTCTGGATAGCCGCGAGCTGTATACTCAAACTTCCCTTGTCCAACGTAAGCCCTTCAGCCAGAAAATATGGGCTCTTGCAGAGAGGTTTCTTTATCCTCGAGTTTCCTACATTTTAGCTGTGAGTCCTCCCATTGCTTCCTACTTTTCGAAGAGGTACGAAAAGCCGGTGTGGGTGATCTATAACTTGCCTTTGAAAGGAGGGAAGTTTGCTAATCCTCGCCTGGAAAACCGTTTGCTTTTGTATCAAGGCATGCTTCATCCGGATAGGGGCTTGGAGGAGCTTATCTTAGCCCTCACATACGCGTCTGAGTGGAAGCTGTGGATAGTGGGAGATGGACCGCTTCGTCCTTACTTAGAGAAGCTGGCTTCTCAGCAGGGGCTTGAACAGCGAGTGCAATTTTTGGGGCTGGTACCTTTTGAAGTGCTGAGCGGCTATACCGAACGAGCTACCTTTGGTGTGTCCGGGGAAGTGCCTCGCTCGCTCAATCATCGGTTCGCTTTACCTAATAAGGCCTTTGACTACCTTCAACAAGGGGTACCTATTCTGGTGGGGGAGGCACCGCTTCTGCAAGCGATTGTGCGCCATTACGGCTGCGGATATGTGGTGCCTTCCTGGCAGCCTAAAGAAATAGCCCGGGCGCTGGAAGAGCTTGGCCGATCTTACTCTGCCTACGCGGGGTGGGTAGAGGGGGCGCGGACAGCTGCTCGAGAGCTTCACTGGGAAAGACAAGAACCTTGCTTGCAAGGATGGCTTCAGTACGCTTTGGCCAGACGACGGTTACCTCCTCAGTCTGCTGAAAGGGCTTGTGATCCTGTAGTGAGTTTGTCCCAACTTTACGGAGCGATAGAGTCTGAGCTTGTGCCCAGTCGGTAGACGCGAAAGGTTCCGCACTCTGCTACTTTTTCTTGGAGGTAAGGTCTGGCTAAGCTGTCCAATGCGCGTGAATCGCTATAGAGGTACCGGCCACCTTCGGACGCAGCTTGCTTGAGAAGGGGGATCTCTTCAAGCGAGGAGAGACACCACCCTTTTTTGTGCAGGTGATATAGATAGATGAAGCGCGATTCATCAAGTCCCACAATAACTAAGGCGCTATCGGGTACCGCTTGTTGGAGCAGAGGTTTGCAGGGAAGGAGGTCTGGGTTGAAACCGGGCTTTTCTGGGTTCCAGCGGTGATGCATGCGTGCCCAGGCTCCTACCGGTGCAGCTAATAGGAAAAGAAGAGCCCATCCTCTTCTGGAACTGTCCCATAGCTGAGTGAGTCCTCTTGCCACGGCCCACCCCGTCCAAGGAAGCCAAGGGAAGAGGTAATAGTCGTGGGGATAACCCAGCGTAGGTAGCTCATACAGCAGGTAGGCCAAAAGCAGGAGCCCTGTGCCGAGGAAGGGCCAGCGAGCAGTTTTCTCTCGGGTGAGGGCATAGCTACCTATTAGAAAGGGGCCCACCGAAGCGTAACCGATGAGGTTTTCAGGTAGAAGGGAAAAGAGATGGTGGTATAGAAGGTGTAGGTAAGAGGGCCAAGAGAAGGGATGTGCTGTCAAACCTTTTACGAGGCCTTCGTTTTTCCAGACTTCGGAATAGGCGTACCAAACAGCTGGCAGGCCCAGCGAAAGGATCAGATAGGCTGCTACTTGGCGGAGTTTGGCGGGCTCCGGCTGCGCTTCAAGGAGCGGAAAAGCCCATAGTAGCACAAAAGGGATTTTGATGGCCACAGCCAGGCTTAGGCACAAACTGGCAGCGAGAGGGTAACGCTTTCTCCATAGCCCTAAGCCCCACAGGGCCGCTGCCAGAGCCATCACATCGGGAAGGGGCGTAACGCTGTAATAAAAGAGCGCTGGTGACCACATGTAAGCTGCGGTTCCGAGCCAGGCACCTTCCCTGGGCAGAAGCGTGGAAAGGAAAAGGAACATTCCTCCTACACTGGCCAGGAAGAATAGGTAAGTGGCGGGCCTTGCCAGGGAAGAAGGGTGTAGAGTCGTTAGTTTGGCTACAGCTCCTAAACTCCATTGAAAGAGCGGAAACTCCATGCGAAAGAGCCCGTCGGTGTTTCCCCGGCAGTCCCGTTTGGGGTACCACAATCGGAAATCCTCTTCATAGAAGCTCACGGCGGTGGCTACGGTCTGGCATTGGCGCCAAGCATGAAACCCAAACAGGTCCAATCCAAAGTGGCGCAGGTGTAGGAGGAGGTGTACTATCCCACTCCCTATCAAAAAGAGGCGAAGCCAGCGCATGTTCTGCTCAAAGGTAGGGGAAGCTGAGGCGGAGACGTGTTTATCTTTGTTGAGGATATGGCCAATCCTGTAGTGCCTCGGCCCAGTTGGCTGCGGGTCAAGCTCCCCTCAGGGGAGAACTATCGGTTTGTTCGGGCTGTTATAGACACACACAAGCTTCACACGGTGTGCGAGAGCGCACACTGCCCTAATATGGGGGAGTGTTGGGGGGCTGGCACGGCTACTTTTATGATCCTGGGCAACATATGTACTCGTTCGTGTGGGTTTTGTGCGGTGCTCACAGGCCGGCCTACTGAGTTGGACTGGGAAGAGCCCGAACGAGTCGCCGAAGCGGTGGCCCTCATGAAGCTGAAACACTGCGTCATCACTTCTGTAAACCGAGATGAACTCAAAGACGGGGGGGCCGAAATCTGGGCTCGTACCGTTCGGGCTATCAAGGAGCGCATGCCCGAAACCACTATCGAAGTGCTTTTACCAGATTTTAAGGGAAACTGGGATGCTCTGTATCGGGTACTGGAGGAAAAGCCGGATGTGGTTTCGCATAACATGGAGACTGTAAAGCGCCTTTATAGGGTTGTGCGCCCCCAAGCTAAGTACGAACGTAGCTTGGAGCAAATCCGCCGCACGAAAGAGGCAGGTTTTCGCACCAAATCGGGGGCCATGCTGGGCCTGGGTGAAACGCGGGAAGAACTCCTCCAACTCATGGAGGACCTTCTGGCGCAAGGGTGCGATGTACTCACGCTTGGACAGTATTTGCAGCCTACGCCGGCGCACTTGCCGGTGCAACGGTTTGTACCCCCAGAGGAGTTTGAAGAGTATGCCCGCATAGGGTATGAGATGGGCTTTGACTATGTGGAAAGTGGGCCATTGGTGCGCTCTTCCTACCATTCAGAACGCCATGTAAAGCCAAGAGGTAAATGACTTTTCTGCACCCGGAGTTTTTATGGGGGCTTTTGGCCTTATCGGTACCTATTATCGTGCACTTCTTTTATCTCAGGCGGTCTCGGCGGTATGTTTTTTCTCGGGCAGATCTCGTCGAACGGTTGCGCCAAGCCAGTCGGCCTTATCTTCGTCTGAGGCACTTGCTGCTGCTGGTCCTTCGGTTGGCGCTGGTGACGGTGCTTGTGCTTCTCTTTGCGCGGCCCGTTTGGTCCTCGCGAAACCTCCTCTCTCGAAGGCAAGGCACTTCGGCGCTAATCGTTTGGGATGTCTCCCCCTCTATGAAGCCTGTATTTGAGACGAGTCGGGCCTTGGTGCAAGCTATCCTCCGCGAAGGCGCCGAAGAGGAATATCGGCTTCTCTGCTCCGATAGTTACTTGCCGCAGGGAGGGTTCGTGGGGCCGCGGGTCTTAGAAGAGCGCATTCGGGATATCCAGCCTGCCGATATGGGGTATCCTCTTGCAGCCCTGCTGGAGAAGGGGGATCTTTTGTTTCAAGGAGCCTCCTATCCGGGACGGCGGGTGTACGTGATCTCTGACTTTCAGCGCAGCTCGGAAGGAGATCTCTCCCGCTTGGTTGGCTCCTCCCTGGGCGAGGTCGTCTTGGTGCCTGTCAGCAATACGCTGAAAGGCAACGCCTACATAGATTCTGTAGGCCTTGAGCGAATCGGGCATCAATATCGGGTAAGTTTTCGCTTGCGGGGAACCGTAGGGTATCCCTACACCGTTCGGGTAGGTCAGCTTCTACGCAAGCTCACCCCCGGCCTTTATGAAGAAGGGCTAAGCGACACCGCCAGCTACGTGGCTTTCCAGATAGAAGGGGATGGCGTCGAGTTTGACAATCGGCTGTATGTAGGACTGGGGAATGGATCCGCTTCCTCTCATATAGCCTGGGGGGGGCCGCGTGAAGCTCGACAGGCCTTTGAACGACTCCATCAGGTTTTGGGTGTGGAAGCTAAGCCGCAGGCAGTGCCTTCTTCTTCTTCTGTTTGGGTGGCCGAAGCGGGGAACCTTCCCACAGAGGCGGCTCGGTGGGTTTCTCAAGGCGGTAAGTTGATCCTCTTTCCTCCAGTCGGGCTTAGCCCTGCCGCCTGGCAGAGGACCTTCTTGGCAGAAGAGGTAGCTTTTTCGGGCCAGCAAGCCTCCTATACGCAACCCCTTTCTTTGCGGTTGCCGGAGGTTTCTTTCTGGGGGCCGGTGTTCCTGCAGCAGCCGACAAGCCCTGCGTATGTAGCGGAACCCCTCTGGCTGAGGTACGCATATCGTTTCCTGCCCCAGGCTGGACGAGTCCTGATCGAAGGGGAAGACGGCGTGCCCCTTTTGTGGGAGATTCCCTGGGGGAAAGGACAGGTATATCTTTTTGCCTTTCCCTGGCAAGCGGCAAGCTTGGGGGATCATAGTCTTTTCGTGCCTCTTTTTACCAGACTTTATGAAGGGCATGAGACCCAGCAAGGGGCTTGGATTGGCTGGTTGGGTAGGCGAACCGGCTTTGTCCTATCTGCGCTGCCAGAGGAAAGACCCCTTTTGCGTCATGTGGCCAGCGGCCGTATTTGGGTACCTCCCTTTGAATACCGAGCCGGAACCATGCGGTTCTTTTTAGGGGAAGAGCCTATTCCTGCGGGTCTCTACGAAGTAGAAGTGGGGAGTCGGCGTGTTTATCTGGGGGTGCAGGTGCCTTTGTCGGAGTCGGCCGACACGATATTTTTTCAAGGGGACTGGTCCCGTACAGGGGTTTCGGTTACTGTCAAACGATGGGAGGGCGGTGCTTTGGTTTCGGAAAAAGGCCGGCGATGGGGGGGTTGGGTAGGTTGGGTCTTGCTGGCGCTTTGCCTGGTGGCGATGGAAACATACTGGGCTCGGCGGCTTTTGCGGCCAGCTACTGTACCTTCACTTTGAAGCGTCGCCGCACTTCCTTTCCGTTGGAAGGGTAATAAATCACTTCCGCCGTGCCTTGAAAGCGCCGTTTATCTAAGGTAGCCTCCAGTTCCAGTTCGCCGACCTCGTTGGCGTTAAAGTGGGCTGCCCCAGCACTCTGGCCTGCCTTGAAGAGACGAAGGATAAGCTTGGAGCGGGGCTTTAGGCCGGTGATGTGGATGGTGTAGGTTTTCCCGCCGCCAATGACCAGGGGATCGGCCCACTCAAAGGGCTGGCCATTGACGCGGATGGTTATCTCCTCTCCTCGCACTACGGAAGGCGCCAGCGGGGTAGTTTCAGATCCGTCGTCCTCACCGATGACTTCATAGGGGTTGTAGCCTCCACCTTGAGCGTAGAGAAGAACCCCAAAAAGGACGAACACCCTTTTCATCTCGGCTAAGTTACTACTTTTGAAGGGATGCCGGAAGTAGATACCCCGACGCTACCGCCGGAGTATTATCGGTGGTTAGAGACGGCTCGCCGTTTCCCCATGCTCAATGTGTGGCGGGAAGGGGTACTCTGCTCGGTCAAGCTTTCTTATCTCCTGGAGCCCCAAAAGGGCGAAAGGGACCTCTTTGCGCACCTCGAACGCGTGCGACGGTTTTTTCCCGAAGGATATTTGCCCTTGGCTTACGACGTCTTTGGGAACCTCCTCTTGTGGGATATGCGGGAAGGAGCGGTATATTTGCATTGGCAGGGGGCGCCCCCGACCCGGCGAATAAAAGTAGCTCCTTCATTGGAAGACCTTTGTGAGAAACTCTATTACAGGCCGATACACTGATGAAGCTTTCTGCTCTCTTAGAATGGGCTGATAGGCACCCCTTCTTCTTCTTTCTTTTGCAGAATGACCCCTATGACGACCTTTGGCATTACCGTTGGGTGATGGGTGTAGGGCAATCTCCTCATCGAGAATCCCTTCAGGGAGGCCATTGGTACATGGGGGGCTGGACGTATGAGTGGCAAGCCCCTTATAAAAAGCCCCTGATAGAGTTTCCGAAGGCGGCTTTTTTCGTGCCCCAGTTGGTTATTGCCCAGGAAGAGGCCCCCGCTTGGGAAGAGGAGGATCTCAAGGTGCCCGTTCGACGGCTGGGTTCTTTCCAGACTACCCTGACGAAAGCGCAGTTTCTCGAGCGGGTCCAGCGGATCCGAGACCACATTTACCACGGCGAAGTGTACCAGGTCAACTTGTCTTTTGGGTTGTGGTGGGAACACGCTGTGGTGGACCCTTTGCTGGCGTATCGGCAGCTGCTGGCCGCTTTCCCGGCTGGCTACAACTACCTTTTCAAATACCAGCAGAAGTACGTTATCGGTGCGTCGCCGGAGCGGTTTTTTTGGCAGTGGCGAAATCTCGTGGCCCAACAACCTATCAAAGGCACCATTCGACGGGGAGCAACCTGGGAAGAGGACCTGCAGCAGGTGGAGAGGCTTCGTCGCAGCCCCAAAGAACTGGCCGAAAATACCATGATTGTAGATCTGGTGCGTAACGATCTGGCTCGCGTATGCGTGCCAGGAACCGTACAGGTGGCGGGGCTGGCTTTTGTCCGGAGTTATGCTAACCTCCACCACCTCATCTCTACGGTGTATGGAGAACGGGAAAAAGACATTTCCTGGGTAAAAGCGGCCGCGAGTTTGTTTCCGGCGGGGTCTATGACGGGCGCGCCGAAGCGGGCCGCCATGCACTATATCCACGAATACGAACCGGTAGGACGAGGGCTCTACTCAGGCGCCGTGGGATATATTTCCCCAGAGGGGCAGGCGGATTTCGCCGTAGGTATTCGAAGCTGGATTTACGACAGCGCGGCCCGTCAGCTCTTGCTCCAGGTGGGAAGTGGGATTACCTACGATTCCGACCCCCTCTCCGAGTGGGAAGAAAGCTGGGTAAAGGCCGAGAAGCTTCTCGAAGCGCTTCAGGTTTCGAGTCGGGTCTTGTGGTCTTGAGCGAGAGAGTGCTCTTGTCGGATTTTTTGCTGCAGTTCGATGAGGGCGTGGAGGAGCACTTCTGGGCGGGGAGGGCAGCCTGGCACGTACACATCTACGGGCAGGAACTGGTCTATCCCTTGTACTACGCCATAGACCCGATGCATGCCCCCGGTGGAAGCGCAGGCCCCCATCGCAATGCACCATTTGGGTTCGGCCATCTGGTCCCAAATGCGTTTGATAGCGTGTGCCATTTTATAGGTACACCACCCGGCGACGATCATTACGTCGGCCTGTCGAGGCGAAAAGGAAAAGCGTTCCATGCCGAAGCGGGCGATGTCGTATTTTGGGGCTGCGGCGGCCATCATCTCGATAGCGCAGCAGGCCAGCCCCATCGGCATAGGCCAGAGAGAGCCTGCTCGTGCCCACCCTACCAGATCGTCTAACTTAGCCAGCAAGAAGCCTTGCTGGCTAAGGGCCTTTTCCAGTTCCATGCCCTACAAAGGTAGAAGCTCTTAGGACTTGGGTTGGGTGGGGCAGGTGCTGAAGCCAAACAGGTAGTACAAGCCGCAGCGCCCCACCAGGCCTGTCAGCACCAAAAGGGTCCCCACGGCAGCAAGCCACCACATCTCGGGGTACACCGCTATACCTACCAAGACAAGGCCTACTACGATTCGGATAACTTTGTCTATGCCACCGACATTTTGCGCGAGTCGCATGTCTAAAGAAAACATTAGCGGGAGCGGAAAAGTTTCCGACGACGGGTCAGCTCTTCGGTGATCCAGGCCAGCTCTCGGCCACTTTGGTCGGAGAGGCTGGAGTTTTCTTCTGCACGGCGCGAGAGGTAAGGAAAAGCTTTTTCTATCGGCCCATACGGTACATACTTCGCTACGCGGAAGCCGGCTTTGGCCAGCCCAAAGCTCAGTGGGTCCGCCATGCCATACAGCTGGGAAAACCACAGATGAGGATGATGGGGAGGTAGGTTATGGAGGATCATGAACTGGGCAGCTTTCATGCAGCTATTGCGATTGTGGGTGGCCACGCAGAGCGCTACGTGGTCTAAGCGCTCCAGGCATTGCAGGAGCGCAGCGTCGTAGGCGAGGTCTGTGGCGGTTTTAGAAGGATGAATAGGATCGGCGTATCCTTGGGCTTGGGCTCTTTTACGTTCTTTTTCGACGTAGGCCCCGCGCACAAGCTTGATTCCCAGTCGGTAGGAAGAAGCGCGCGGTAGAAGGTGTTCGAGATAGTCCAACCGATCGCGGCGGTACATCTGCACGGTCGTGTAAAGTACTACCTGCTGCTGATTGAAGCGCTGCATGTATTCCTCGACAATGAGGTCTATGCCGGTCTGGAGCCAACTCTCTTCGGCATCTACCATGAGGGGGATAGAGGCTTGTTGGGCGGTGGTAAGCAGTTTTTCAAACCGTTCTCGGAAGCGTTCTTCTTCTTTTTTTAAGTTTGGGGGCAAGGGGGGACTGGCCAGTTTTTCCCATAAGAGGGGGGAAGCCAATGCCGTGAGCTTCACCGCTATGAAGCTGATCCATTCGGGGTGTGCCCTGGCAAAAGCTATCATCTGCAGGTATTCTTGCAGGGTTTTCTCTTGCTCGGTGGGGTCTGCGGAGGCTTCTACGGCGTAGTCCAGCATAGTGGTAACGCCGTAGGCGTGCAGCTTTTTGAGAAGGGGCACCGTTTCTGGAAGCGATTCCCCGCCGAGAAAGAGACGACCCAACGTATGCCGAAGGAGGGGCTTCACGGGCAGCCCCCATCGCAAGGCGGAGGCCCCTATGGCGTTGGACAGCTTCACCAAGGACCCATAGCGAAGGAGCTTAAATAGCGCATGAGCCACTTCGAGGTCGCGGGTACTGCGGTAAGCAAAACCCACCTGTGTGTCGTCCAAGTCTATACCGGTGTGGGCATGGAGAATGCTCATAGAGTACTTAGGGCTTCCAGTTGCTCTAACAAAAGGGTGCGCCGGGCTTGGTTATCGGCCAGCTTTTTCTCTTCGCGGGCGATGACTTCGGGCGCGGCGCGAGCGCGAAACTGCGGGTTATGGAGTTTGGCTTCGAGCTGCTGCAGGAAGCTTTCCACATGAGCCAACTCTTTCTGGAGCTTTTCGCGCAGGGTTTGCCAGGCGGCCTCCGGTAAATCTGCCGCTATGAAGTACAGGTCGGTTTCCACCAAGATACGCAGCGCAGGCCCGGTAAAGGGCTTGTCACTGAAAGTGATCGCTTCGAGGGGTAGGAAGTGGTGGAGCCACCCTTGGAGGTCGGAGAAGCGTTCGGGTCGTTCGGTCTGGATGTGCAGCCGCAGAGGGCCTTGCAAAGAGAAGCTTTGCACGAGCCCTCGAATACGAGAAATCGCTTGCTGGATGTAGCGTACGGCCTGCAGATAAGCTTTTTCGGTGGGGGAGAGGGGGGTAGGTTCGGGCAACAGCGAAAAACCTATGCTTTTTTCTGGGGGAGCCCCAGTACGTACATGCCACAGTTCTTCTGTGAGAAAGGGCGCAAAAGGATGCAAGAGCTGGAGGAGGTGTAAGGCTTGCGCGGCTACTTCCTGGAGGAGGGGCTGGGCGGGACCTGGCTTGAGCGCTTCTAAATACCAGCTGCAAAAATCTTCCCAAATCCCCCGGTACAGCGTGTGCATAGCTTCATAAAACCGATATTGGGCCAGGAGGGATTCGACTTCGGCGTGGAGGTCTCGGAGCCGCAGGGCAAACCATCGGTAGGCCGCCTGGTGGAAGGGGTCCGGTTCGCTAACGGTAGCCCGCTCCTCCCATAAGCGGAGCAGGCGGAAGCTATTCCAGACTTTGTTGCAGAAGTTTTTGCCCTGCTCGCAGAGGGCTTCGTCGAAAAGGAGGTCATTCCCCGCAGGGGCGCTCAAAATGATGCCCAGGCGTACAGCGTCGGCTCCATAGCGCCGGATCAAGTCGAGGGGATCAGGTGAGTTGCCTAAGGACTTACTCATCTTGCGGCGGAGCTTATCCCGGACGATTCCATGCAGGTACACTACGGAAAAAGGCTTTTGGCCCGCAAAATGATACCCCGCCATGATCATGCGCGCCACCCAGAAAAAGAGGATCTCCGGTGCCGTCACCAGTACCTGCGTAGGGTAATAGTACCGGAAATCGGGGTTGTCTGGCGCCTCGAAAAAGTCAAATACCGACAAGGGCCATAACCACGAAGAGAACCAGGTGTCTAAGACGTCTTCGTCTTGGCGGAGGGATGCGGGGTCGTAGCCGGCCTGGAGGGCTTGAGCCTTAGCCTCTTCGGCGGTGAGGGCGACAAAGACTTGTCCGTCGGGTGTGTACCAAGCGGGGATTCGATGCCCCCACCACAGTTGGCGGGAAATGCACCAGTCGCGCACGTTTTCCAGCCAATGGTGGTATATCCCTTCGAAGCGGCTGGGGACCAGGCGTACTTCGCCTTTTTCTACGGCCTGGAGCGCCAGTTCTGCCAAAGGTTTCATTCGGACAAACCACTGTTCAGAGAGGCGCGGTTCGACGATGGCATCGGTGCGTTCTGAATGGCCTACACTGTGGGTGTAAGGTTCGGTTTTTTCCAAAAGCCCAGCTTCAGCTAAGTCGTCTATGATACGGCGGCGAGCTTCTTCTCGGTCTAATCCGGCGTACGGGCCTGCATGTTGGTTGAGGTGGGCGTCTGGAGTCAAAAGGTCTATGATAGGTAGGCCATGCCTTAGACCAATCTCGTAGTCTTTGGGGTCATGGGCGGGGGTTACTTTGAGGCAGCCGGTGCCGAAGGAAGGGTCTACCGCTTCGTCGGCGATGACAGGCACCCACCGATCGGTAAGGGGCACGCGTACACGCCGGCCTATCCAGCCTTTGTACCGTTCGTCGGTGGGGTGGACGGCCACCGCTACGTCAGCCAGGATCGTTTCTGGACGTGCGGTCGCCACCACCAAGAAGTCGCCCCCTTCACCGGGGTAGCGAACATAACAAAGGATCGTTTCGCGTTCTTTATAGAGGACCTCTTCATCAGACAGCGCCGTAAGGGCTACAGGGTCCCAGTGAATCATTCGCTTGCCCCGATAAATCAAGCCTTTCCGATAGAGCTGGACGAAAACTTTTTCTACGGCGCGGTAGAGAGGCGGGTCCAGGGTGAACCGGTAGCGTTTCCAATCGGCGCTTACGCCGAGTTGTTTGAGCTGTTGGAGGATAATGCCGCCATGCTCTTCGGTCCATTCCCAGGCCTTTTGGAGGAAGGCTTCTCGGCCGAGGGTGCGCTTGTCCAGCCCTTGTTTGCGCAGGCGGGCTACGACTTTGGCTTCGGTAGCGATGGAGGCGTGGTCGGTGCCCGGCACCCAACAAACGTTGTAGCCCTTCATCCGGTGGAAGCGGGCCAAAATGTCCTGCAGTGTGTTATTGAGCACATGGCCCATGTGGAGGACGCCCGTGACGTTGGGTGGGGGCATGACAAGGGTATAGGCGGGACGGTCGTCAGGCTGACTGTGGTAGAGATCGTTTTTTTCCCATTGAGCTCGCCAGCGGGCCTCGATAGGGCCCGGGGTGTAAGCTTTTTCCATCTGGGCAAAGATACCAACCCTAAGTTCGAGTGGTGGGGGCAGAGAAAGGCGTTCCGATGTGCGTTTCCCACCAAGAGAGGGCGGTTTCGATGGCTTGAGCGGGGCCTATCGCTTCAAGGCAGAAGAAAGGGCGATCGCCTTGTAAGGGGTATTGGCAGTGCCAGCCGCACCCATAACAAGGGAGGGGATGGTGCAGCACCTTGAGGAGAAAAGGCGCTTCGGGAGGGTAGGGTATAAACCGTCCCCAGTGTCCTCCTCCTGCGACGACCAGTGTAGGGAGGCCCAAAGTAGCCGCAATGTGAGCTAAGCCTGTTTCCGGTGCTATCACCACGTGGGCCGAGAGAAGTTGAGCGATGACTTTGAGGAGGGGGAGGGTGCCAGCCTCTAAGCTTTCTACCGGGTGAGGGAGATGGCGGGCGATAGCTTCTAAATAGGGCCGGTCGCCAACTCCTCCGAAGAGCCGCACAGGCCGCCCCAGTCGCCGAGCCAAAGCATGCGCAAGCTGGGCAAAAAGCGCCGGATCAGGACGACGTCGCCCCGATCCGGCCCCGCCTACCACAGCTACAAAAGAAGAACCATTCAGGAGTCTCCAGCGCTCCCGCAGCTGCAGGTAGAGGCGAAAATCAAGGGGAGGCAGGCCAGCGCTGGCTACTTGCTGAGAGTGGTGGAGCCATTCATGCACGGCAAAAGGCAGGGGGTTCGGGTACACGTGCGTGTAGGTGTGCGAGTCTATCCAATGCGCCAAAATCCGGTTTTCTTCGGCCGAGGAATCCCGTTGCCAGGCAAACTTATGCTGGGCGGGCAGAGCGTGGGCGAGAAGGTCCTCTACGGCGATGCGCCGACGCAGGGCTACGCTCCACAAGACCGCAAACGGTTCTACTTCTCTTAGCTTTCGCAGCACAGTGTACCGATAGCGGGGCTTGCGGAGGAAATCCGCTACCTGGAGGGGGAGGACTTCAGAGAAGAGGCCTGTTTCTTGGGCCAGGTCTGCCCAGAGGGCATTGGCTATAAGGACGAAGCGCTGCCCTGCGTAAGCTTGTCGTAGAGAAGCGAAGAGCGGCAGGCTTAGCCAAAAGTCCCCGATTCCGTCTAATCGTAGTAGGAGCACGCCCTTCCCCTCTTTGGGTTTCGGAGCGGGGAAGAAAGGCCGTTCTACGGTGCTCCATGTGCTGCGTATAAAGACACGGCTCCTCCAACGGGCTTGTCGGAGGAGCCGGCGCCAAGAAAGAGGCATGCAGAAGTCAGAGGTTGCCCCGACGGGCCTGTTCGCGTTCTATGGCCTCGAAAAGCGCTTTGAAGTTGCCTTTCCCGAAGGAGCGGGCGCCTTTCCGCTGAATGATCTCGTAAAACACCGTGGGCCGGTCTTGCACTGGACGGGTAAAAATCTGGAGTAAGTACCCTTCTTCGTCGCGGTCTACAAGAATCCCCAGTTCGGCCAGCACTTCCAGCGGCTCATCTATCTTGCCTACCCTGTCTAAGAGGGTTTCGTAGTAAGCTTTAGGGGTTTCGAGAAACTCTACGCCGCGGCGGCGCAGCTCCCGAACCGTGTGGATAATATCGTCCGTAGCTAAAGCGATGTGCTGGACCCCTTGGCCATGGTAGTACTCGAGGTATTCTTCAATCTGGGATTTGCGCCGGCCCTGGGCGGGTTCGTTGATGGGAAACTTGATGTAGCCATTGCCATTGGCCATCACTTTGCTCATGAGGGCGGAGTATTCCGTGGAGATGTCCTTATCGTCAAAGGAAATAAGCTGCTTGAAGCCCATCACGTCGCGGTAGAAAGCGACGAACTGGTTCATCTCTCCGAGGTACACATTGCCTACACAATGGTCTACGTATTTGAACCCTACGGGTTGGCTTTGGCCAAAGCCGGCCCAGGGGACAAAACCAGGTAGGAAAGCCCCGTGGTAGTTTTTTCTCTCTACGAAGAGGTGAACCGTGTCGCCGTACGTATGGATGCCCGAGAGTACTACTTCGCCGTTTTCGTCCGAGAGGCGAGTGGGGCTCAGGAAAGGCTTACCACCTCGGCGGGTCGTTTCCTCAAAGGCCCGGTTTGCGTCCTCTACGGTGAGCGCCAGCACCCGAACCCCATCTCCGTGGCGATAGATATGGTCAGCGATAAAGTTACCGGGGTGGTACGGGGTCGTCAAAACCAGGGTAACCTTGCCCTGGCGTAAAACGTAACTGGCGGCTTCTCGGTAGCCGGTTTCAAGCCCTCGATAGGCCAGGGGCTGAAACCCAAACGCATGCTGGTAAAAGTAGGCCGACTGCTTGGCGTTTCCTACGTAAAACTCGATGTGATCGGTGCCTAAAATCGGCAGAAAATCTTCTGTCTGAGTAGGCGTCGAAAGGATTTCTGCGGTCGTACTCATAAAGCTATCGGGTTTGGGTTTTTTCACTTTCAGGGAGCCAGCTCAGGTAGTAGTCTTTTAGTTCGATGGCGAGCGCTTCGGGGGTTAGCATAAGCGGGCGGAAAGTGTCCACCATAACGGCGAGCTCTCGGGTTTCTTTGGCGCCGAGGCTCTTTTCTACGGCGCCTGGATGCGGCCCGTGGGGGATGCCCATAGGATGCAGAGTAATCATGCCGCGTTCCACATGCTTGCGGCTCATAAACTCCCCTTCCACATAGTAGAGCACTTCGTCTGAGTCTACATTGCTGTGGTTGTAAGGGGCCGGAATAGCCAGCGGGTGATAATCATACAGCCGCGGCACAAACGAGCACACCACAAACTGCCGAGCCTCAAAAGTTTGGTGCACCGGAGGCGGCTGGTGGATCCGCCCCGTTATCGGCTCAAAGTCGTGAATAGAAAACGCATAAGGATACAGGCAGCCGTCCCATCCTACAAAGTCAAACGGATGAGAACCCAGAATGTAGGTAAAGAGCTCACCCCGCTTTTTGATTTTGACCACGAACTCCCCTGTCATGTCGTAGGTCTCGAGATCGGTGGGCGGCCGAATATCCCGCTCACAGAAAGGAGCATGTTCCATGTGCTGGCCATACTCGTTTAGGTAGCGTTTAGGAAAGCGAATCGCACCACAATACGACTCGAGGATGAAGAGCCGATTCTGCGGCGTGTCGAAGTGAAGCTGGTGAATAGTGCCGCGTGGGATGTGGAGATAGTCTCCTGGGGCAAAGCGGATCTTTCCGTAGCCGGTACGTAGCTCACCGGTGCCTTCGTGCACAAAGATAAGCTCATCCGCTGAAGCATTTTTATAGAAGTAATCGGAAAAACCCTGGGTGGGCGCGGCCAGAGAGAGGTGCACATCGTCGTTGAAGAGCACCACTACGCGGCTTTGGAGGTAGTCAGATTGAGGCGTAATCTGGAATCCCCGAAAGGCGCGATGTTTCATGTTATTGGGTACGGCGGCTTTAGGGCGCAAGTCTTGGGTGGCCTCTTCGACGGCTTTGACCAGGGTAGGAGGGCGCACATGATAAACAAGACTATACAAGTCGGAAAAACCCTCTGTGCTGATGAGCTCCTCCGCATACAGAGAGCCATTCCTGCGGAACTGCGTATGCCGTTTATGGGGCACTTGCCCCAGCCTCACATAGTAGGGCATGCGGCAAAGTTAATCGTCCCCAGCCACCAAGCCAAATACCCTGCGGCCTCCTACCCCAGGCAAAGCAGGCAAAAAATAAAAAATAAAGTAGCGATGTAAGTTCTGTAAAATACATACGGCGGCCTACATGGGCAAATGCCCGTATGCTGCCCGCATTGAGGCTTGAGTTTTCCAGAAATTTCGTATATTTGTGCTGGTTATGGAGTCTCAACGGATCATCTCTCTGGGGCCGGCGGAGATTCGGCAAGCCTTGAAGGTAGCGAAAGCCCGCTATGAACGGCACCGAAACTCTTCCTATGCGCACTACCCTAACGCCCCCGTGGGACATTTGCGGGGAGCATTAGGAGAGCAGGCTGTGAAAAAATGGTTGGAGGGGTTAGGCTGCTCTTTTGAGGACCGTGCGCTTGTTGGTAAAGATTCTCCCCCTGATTTTCTGGTTAGGGGAGCGCAGGGGCAGTTGGGGATTGAAGTAAAAACGTGGTCTTCGGCGCACTGGGAGCGGCTCGGCCGTTGCATTAGCCCTAAGCAGTATGAGCTTTTCTCTCAAAACAACGTGGATATTCTGCTCTGGGCTATCCTCGACGAGATAGATGAGGAAGGGCGAGGCTTCTTGGGCCGCAATGATCAGCCCTGGGAGGAAATAGAGCGGAAGCTGGAGGAAGTGATAGACGAGGGGTTGGAAGTCATCCTTCCGGGGTGGGTGTGGCTGGTAGAAGTGGAGGAGTGGGGAGAGGCTCGGCTAACAGGCTATCCAGGAAGGGAGATCCTCAACCATCAAGCACCTAATGAAGGTCAGCCTATAGTTCGCTTGGAGCGGCTCTTAAAACGCTACTATAAGATATAGTAGTCGCGAGGAGTTACTTTTGCCCCAATGAGTCCATCAAAGGTGCCGTTTCACTTACGGCTGTATTATAGGCTGGGCCGATGGGGCATTCTGCCCGATAAAGGGGAGCATAGCATAGGTAGGCGGGTCTTGAGGGCGGGTTCCCTCCTGAAAAACCGAGGGCAGGCCCGTCAAATCCTTTCCTCGGTGTGGGGAAGTATCTGGAAGGTGCTCCTTGGGCAGAAGTACCATACCCTCCTTTTGCCGCATCCTATTACACTTGAAATAACCCCCACGGCCTTGGCAGCTCTGGTCAAGCTATGGGGCCGCTTGCCCTTAGCGGAAGTCAAGCCGGAGGAGCGCCTGCTGGTGTGGGAGGTCAAGCCGGGCTTCCGTGTTCCTACCCGCACTGATTGGGCCTTTGACCTGGCTATCCTACATGAGATTTTCGTAGAGAAGCAATATGGAGAAGCGTTTCCTGGCTGGCGAGTGCTGGATATTGGAGCGTATGGAGGAGAGTCGGCGTTGTATTTTGTCTTGGAGGGGGCGGAGGCGGTCGCTGCGGTGGAACCTTATCCGCCCGCCGCAGAAAAAGCCGAGCGTCTGTTGGCTGAGAACGGCCTGCAGGAGCGCGTGCGGCTTCTGCGGGTAGCGATCGGCCCCCAGGAAGGCGAAGGCACCCTCTGGGTTTCAGAAGAAGAGCCCCAGACAAACACCCTCTCCGGGACTCGACCTGTAGAGGCGCCGGCCGCCCTCACGCGCGCAGTATCCGTACCGGTGTGGACGTTCGAGCGGCTCTTGTCGGAGCTGGGCTGGGAAACCGTAGACCTGGCAAAGTTGGACTGTGAAGGGTGTGAGTACGCTATCTTCTCCAGTACCCCTGATTCGGTGCTGCAACGCGTCAAACGATGGGTAATGGAGTTTCATGGAGGAGGAGAACCTATAGCGCAGCGGCTTCGAGGACTGGGATACCAAGTGGAGTGTCAAGAAAGGCCAGATAAGATAGGGACCCTTCGGGCCTGGCTACCGTAAGTTACTCTATCACCAGTTTTTCTACGGCTTGCCAGCTTTCATTCTCCACAAAGAGCAGGTAGACACCAGGGGCCAGTTTAGTGCCGTGCGGGGTCTGGAGCGTCCAGGGGACAGGACTTTCGCTGTCAGGCACTTCCCACTGCGCGCAGAGTTGACCGTCTGGCGTAAGCACGCGAACCCGAGTGCCCGAGGGCAGCCCCCAGAAATACACACTACGATAAGGAGCTTTGACAGGATTAGGGTAAAAGCCCCACAGACCTCCCCCAACTTCCTTGGGTGAAAAAGCCACCTGCCGAATGCAGGAGGGCGGCCCCCAGTCCCAGGCCAGGGTGATAGGCTGTACGGTGAGCGGTACCGAAACCTGTATCGCGAGGCCCTGCGAGAGGGGCTGGATGGCGGTCACCTGCCCAGTGGGAAAAACTCGGTAAGCGGTAGGGTCATAAGCCCGCGAGGGTAGAGTGCCTGAAAACCGAAGCTCCATGGTGTGCTCACCGGTAATCCGCCACTCCAGCGGCGCTATGCAAGGCTGCGTAGAAGGGGGCTGCACGGGCAGAAGCGTGCAGGCGGGGGAGAGAAACCGCCCCCAAGCGTCTCGTAGAAGGGTGTCTATGCGCACCTCTCGAGCCGAGTCGGGCCGAGAAAGCGCAAGGACCCAAGTGTTTCCACTTGCCAGGGCAACGAGGGGGACCTCTCCGCTGGGCAGGCACCTAAAAGCGGAGGGATCGCCTTCCAGCCACAGTCCCCGGCCGCGAAGCTCGATGAGGCCACTGGGTAGCCTTGCCGCTGAGTCTAAACACGGGCGGGGGCCAGGTCGCACAAAAAAGGGTTCCGAGAAAGCGCCCCCCAAAACGCGCACGGCGTAGAGATAGTCAGTGTCCGGCGTGAGCCCTGTATCAAGGTAGCTTGTGTCTGGGCCGCTGTAGGCCAGAACCGGCACCCCAGAGAACGAGAAGCGATAAAGCTGGTAGGTAAGGCCTGGCTCGAGGAGATGCCAACGCAAAAGGACCGAGGTTGGACTGAGGCCGCCCGGCCGGGCCCAAACCGGTCCTGCGTACACAAGGGCTTGGAGCCGATAAAAACGCACTACGCTATCTCGCCCCAAGAGTAAAAGCGAATCTCCGCCCCATGCCCACAACCCGAAGGCCCCCCACGTTTCGGCGTCGAAGGCCTGGACGCGCCAGCCTGTGGAGGTAAGCGGCCCAACATACAGCTGAGGGGGCAGCCATAAAGCCGCCTTACCCGCTCCTACGAAAAAACGCCCCCCTGTAGGGACGTTCTGCCAGAAACGCTGCCGGTCTATCCACTGACCGGTCGAGGGCCGTAGGATGCCCACTTCCCACCCTTCCTCGGCCGGGCTACGGCCTGCATACAGCAGTTCTTCTTCGCCGTCGGTGTCTATGTCTGCCCCCCATAGATGGCTGCCCACGTCGAGCAGTCCCGTGTGGAGCGCCCGAATAAGCCGGCCCTGCTCATCATACAGGAAAATGACCCCTGCGTAGTTGCCAAATACCCAGAGGCGTCCTGAAGGAGTGTTCAGGTCCAGCAGGCGAGGGATAGAAGTACTGCCCTCCCAACGCAGGGTGTCTTTCAAAAGCAAGGAGGTGTCTCCCTGGCTTGAGACAAAGGCATAATGGCCTGCGGCCGTGCGTAGCACAAGCCGCTGGCCCCCTGCGAGGCGAGCAGCCCGTCCCTGTCCTTTCCAAAGGAGTGTTTTAGGAGGGGTTCCGCCCCAGACGTAAAAGCTGTCCAACCATACACATAGTAGCTCGGGCGTTCCATCACCGTTCCAGTCTGCCAGATCCCGAGGCAAAAGCCCGCCTGGATAGGGGATGCTGTCGTAAGGTTGTAAGCGGTTGCTTTGCAGGGCGCAGAAGTACAAGCGGCCCACAGGACCGGTCTCTGGAGAAGCTCCGCTGACCAGGAAGTCTGGCTGCCCATTGGCGTTCCAATCCGGGGCTGTGTCTGGATAGTAGAAGCCCTCTAAGGCTTCTTGGGGTGCAGGGGCGAAAGGCGCATAGGGGAGGGCCGCTGGGGCCACTGAAGGAAAGCCAGCTCGTAGACGAAAGGTGTCTGGGTAGCCGTACAGGAGAAGCGTCAATGAATCAGGTAGAGGAGCAGGGAGCCAGACGCTTCCGACGGAGTCGATGGGGTCCGCGCAGTAAAGGCCCAGAGGGGTGGAGACGCAGCCGGGCAGGAAAGCCCCACTCCGCCAAGAGACCACGACGCCTCTTAGCCCTTCTTTCCAGCCCGCAAGGGCCTCGACGAAGGGCTGGAAGTCCGAAGTAGGCAGGCGATAGAGCGTACGGGTAAAAGTTTCCTGGCCTCCATTGCGCAGATGCAGGATCAGCCGAAGAAATACCTTATCTGCGGGGAGGCTCCAGTTGGGCAAGGTGTCCGAAAGATGGGGGCTATCGCCCGAAGCCAGGAGAGTGGGAGGGCTATCGAGTTCGGGGCGCCATTCTATCTCCCAGTGGTCAAGGAGGCTATGATAAGTGGCAAACACCAGCGGTATGGGGCTGGTGCAGACGGCGCCTTCGGGGGGAAAGATCCATCCTGCCTGGCTGGTTTGGGGCAGGTCCAAGGCTGGAGGCAAGTATAAGTATCCGCTGCCGGTGTAAGGGGTGGGGCGACTTCCCACGGGCAGGGCGCGGGCAGCGAAAGTAGCCCGCACATCGGCGGCGGTAAGAGAGGGGTACTGGCTCAGAAGAAGGGCGGCCGCCGCCGATGTGAGCGCCGCCGATAAGCTGGTCCCACTGAGTAGGCTTACTGTGCCGCCGGGCAAGAGGACCGGCACTCGGTCGGCTGGGGCCAGCCAATCTACACGATAGTAGCCTGACAGCGGCCACAGGTAATAACTGCCTGAGGTTTCGTTGTAAGCCAGGCCCCCTGCTGCGATCACTTCGGGGAAGCCTGAAGGAAAGTGCGGCGCTCGTCCTGTGCCATTACCGGAGGCGGCTACGATGACTGCCCCTTGGTCAGTGGCGTATCGAATCGCCGCCCACAGAAGCTGGGAAGGCTTACCCTCTCCGAAACTACAGTTGAGAACCCGCGCCCCCTGACGTACGGCATACAGGAGAGCACGGGCGATATCGTCGTCTTCGCCGTATCCCTCGGCGTTGAAGCAGCGCAGCACAAGGAGCCGGCAACCTGGGGCCAGACCTGCGACCGGGCTTCGGTCAGGGCGCCCTACCATCAAACTGGCCATAGCGGTACCGTGGCCATTTTGGTCTGTCGGCCAAGGATCCACACCCAAGAAATCCCCCCTACTTCCTCCCATAGGCTGGTCGGTGAAGTCGTACCCGATCACATCGTCTACGAAGCCGTTTCCGTCGTCGTCTTGGCTATTCAAGTCGAGGGAATCTAAGGTTCCATTGCGGTTGAGGTCTTCGGGGAGGTTGACCCACAGTTGTCGGTGGAAGGCTGGGAGTGTCCAGTCGGTGCCGCTATCTATAAGGGCGATAACCAGGGAAGCGCTGCCCTGTGTGCGGGTCCAGGCGGCTTCGGTGCCGAGGGCGCGGTGGTGCCAGCCTAACAGCCCTTCGGGTTCGTCCCAGACGGGTTTAGCCCAGAGGCGGCGATACTGGGCGCCTTCGACGAGTTGGAGTTCGGAGAGATGGCGCAGGCTATCCAGCAAGGCTATACTGTCTCGTCCGGCAAAGCGCAGTACGTACCAGTTAGGTAGCTCTGGAGCGATCGCTTCTACCTGCTGGAGGCCTCTCCAGAGGGGGCCTTGCCGGGCCAGGGTGTTTTGTCCTCTGGCGGCCTCTTCAAAGCGGCGCCGAAGTGCTTGCGCCTCTGGCCGCAGACACACGTAAGCCACCTGGCTCCATCCCAGGGCTATTCCGAGCCAGCCCCACCGCATCCCTTCCAAGGTACGGCTTTCTTGCAACCTGCACTTACCCCTTTTCCGTATATGCTTGCGAAAGGCAGCTCTTTAGAAAGCATCGAGTCTCCGGCTCTTTGAAGCGTGTTCTAAGCTTCTTTGAAGAAAAGGATTCTTAGTTCTTTGGCAGAGTGCTCTTTTTCGGTGTCTTTACTTGAGGTTCTTTCTGATCCCAGCCAGGGGCCCTCCGATGGGAGGGCCTTTTTGTTTTAAGCCAGGAGTATCAGCGCCAGGCCACCGAGGGCGTACCCCGCCCCGACCTCCCAAGAGAATCGTTCTCGAAAGAAGGCAAGGCCCACCAGTCCAGATAAAAGAACGATGCCTAAGTTATTCCAGAGGAAAAACTGGGCAGCAGGCCAGGCCTTTAGAGCTTGTAAGTAGGCATAAATAGAGGCGAGATTGGTAGCGCCCAGGAGGAGTGCACCTTTCCACAGAGTCCTTTGTCGAAGTAGGGACAAGCGGTTTGGGTACAGATGTGCCATAAGGCCTATTAGACCGGCCACGCTCATGATGAAGAGGGGCACTTGTAGAGGGGAGAGATTGTGCAGGAGGGGCTGCCCGGCTTTGAAGAGAATGTCAATGAGGCCATTACCGGCCCAGAGGAGGAAGCCCGTGCGGGCATGCTGAAGAAGCGCTTGCCCTGCTTTTCCTTGCCAGTAGGGGCGATGTACCAGCACGATCGCCGCAAGGCCAGCCACCATGCCCAGCACCTGCTTCAGGTATAGGGGTTCCCCCAAAAAGAGGGACACAAAGGCCACAGGCAAAATCACGGAGAGTTTGGCGATCATGCCTGTCAAGCCCACGCCTATTTGCCGCGAAGCGTGGCCTGTGAGGGCAAATACGCCAATGAAGAGGGCTCCGAGTACCCCTATCAGGCCCCAAGTCACTAAAGGCAAGCTGGCCAGCTGGTCTACACGAGGGGCATCCAACCCCAAGGCCAGGCCTACGCAGACCAGGTAGTTCAGCGTTATGAGAGAGAGCACGGGCAGGCGCAGGCTGCGCAGCCACACCAGCAGTAGTACGTTCGTCAGAATCGAGAGGACCACGTACAGCACACCTGCAAAAATGCTGCGAAGCTGATACCTTTGGGGAGTGATAGAGGCTTTTTTAGCCTACCTCACGGGCTTGCAGAAAGCCAGCCTCCATACGATAGAAGCTTACCGACGTGATCTGGAGGGGCTACAGGCTTTTTGTCGGGCGGAATATGGGTTTGATCCCTTTGGGGGAGTAGAAGCGTGGCGGCGGCTTAGTCGGCCTATGTTGTGGGCCTGGTTGGGTACTTTTTGTCGGGCTACTACTCGGGCTCGGAAAGTAGCGGCGATCCGGCGCTTTGATGCTTATGTGCGGCGGGTTTTGCGCCAGCCAGGTTTGACCTGGCGTCCCGCTACGCCTCGCCTCCCTCGAAGCCTGCCCCGAGCCCTTCCCGAAAACTCCCTCTTGCTTACCCTACAGTCTCTGGCGGAGAGGACCCCAGACTTTCCTACCTTGCGTGATAGGCTGGCCTTGGAGCTGCTCTATGGGTGTGGGCTTCGCCGCAGTGAAGCCGCTTCGCTAAAAGTCGATCAAGTGCATTTTTCTCTTCGGCAACTGCATATTCTCGGTAAGGGCAGCAAATGGCGGGTGATCCCGCTTTATGAGGAGCTGGAGGCGCTGCTCAAAGCTTACCTCCCCCACCGCAATCAGCTGGGAGTGTCGCATAATTTTTTGCTGTGTACAGATCAGGGTGCTCCTCTCTATGCAAAGGCGCTTTACAGGTTGGTTCGTCGGTATTTGGGCACCTATCCGCATGCGCTGCGGCATAGTATCGCTACGCACTTGCTTGCACGGGGGGCCAGCGTGCAGGCCGTGAAGGAACTCTTAGGCCACAGTAGCCTGGCTACCACCCAGAAATACCTCGCCATCACCCCAGAAGCCCTCAAGGAAGCTTACCTTCGCTTGCACCCCCGAGCATGATGCACTGGCTTTATGCGTTGAAACTTTTGCGGGCCTTCCCTCATCTGGCGCGCATCTCGCCTTCGCCCTGGGGCCTTTTGTGGCGGGTTCTGCGAAGGCAAACTACCCACCTCCTTCGAGTGAAGGGAGAGCACCTGCTGGAGCGACAGATCACCCCCCCCAATCTGTATGGCTTTTTGCGTTTGCAAGAAGCGGGGATTCCGCTGGCGGCGGCGCAGCCCCCGGCTAAGGACCAGCTTTTATGGGAACTGGCCCCGGGCCGTACCTTCCTCACGCGCCTTACGGTAGGCATGGATCTAATGACGCTTTACGAAGTTTTCGGGCGCAAGGACTATGGCAGCGACTTTGCTGGCCAGGTGGTGGTGGATGTCGGCGCCTACAATGGGGATTCCGCCGTGTTTTTTGCGTTGGCGGGCGCGCGGCGCGTGATAGCCCTCGAACCCTATCCACCCAACTTCGAGCTGGCTACGGAGAACCTGCGTAGGATGGGGTTGGAGGATCGGGTTTCAATTCTACCGGTGGCGTTGGGGGTTCAGCGAGGTAAGGCTCAGCTCCGAGTGGCGACTCACGAACCGGACGCAAACACCCTCAGCCCTGCTGGCTCCCCTTTACAAAAGCTCATTGCCTTCACCCAGACCGTTGAGGTGGAGGTATGGTCCTTCGACGATCTGCTCACGCAGGTGGGGCAGAAAGAGGTAGACTTTCTCAAGCTGGATTGTGAGGGGTGCGAGTTTGCGCTTATCGAGGCTTTACCTGTCGAAGCACTCCGGCGGGTGAAAGTCTGGCATATCGAATACCATGCAGCCCCCCAGCCTCTTGTGCGCAAACTCGAAGCCGCGGGCTTCTCCGTAGAGCGGCAGTTAGACCGCCGGTTTTTAGGTTATCTCGTGGCGCGTCGGAGGTAGGTCTATGATCCAAACGGTGAGGTCATCGATCTGCGGGGTGGTTTGACGGAAGGCCTCCCAGGCTTCTCGTATAGCTTGGAGAGCTTGGTCGGGTGGTAAAGGAGCGGTGGAGAGCAAGGCTTCCTCCCATTTTTTACGTCCCCACTTACGGTGAGAAGGGCCCAGTTGGTCGCGCACGCCATCCGAGGCCAGCACCAATCGCCCGCCGTCAAGGAAAGGGATTTTTCTTGCGGACCACGTAGGGGAGGCTTCTCGGAGAGCTTGGCCGATGCCCGGGCCCGTGGGAGGCAGCGAGTGTAAGACGCCGTTTTGCAGCCACCAAGCGTAATGGCCGGCGGTGACTACCACAAGTTCTCGTTGAGCCAGGTCTATCTGGGCGAAAGAGGCTTCCATGCCGTCTTGGACGCTGTCTTGCCGCTCGGCGTGGAGGAGGTGGAGAAAGCCGGCCTGGAGAGCCTGGAGGCGCTGGGGTAAGTCAAAGGGGCCTTCGGTTTCGAGCAGGCGTTCCAGCAGGCTAATAGCTAAGACGGTCATGAACCCGCCTGGCACCCCATGGCCGGTGCAATCGCCCAATACCAGCAGGATTTCCGCTTCACCCAAGCGGCGTGTGTAGTAAAAGTCGCCGCCTACTTCGGTCAGGGGCTGAAACCACAACGCGTGAGAAAAAGGCAGGAGATCCAGCGTGGCTTTATCAGGCAGGAGGGCTTGCTGGATTCGGCGGGCGTAGCGGAGGCTTTGCAGAAGCTCGGCGTGCTGTTCAGCGATGCGGGCATGGGAGAGCTCGAGTTGGGCCTTCTGATAGGTAATCAGGTCGCGTTGCTGGCGGGTTTGGCGGTACAGGCTCCACAGCACCACACCTCCTCCTAAGAGGAGCACTGACACCGTGCCCAAAAACCCTATCCACAGCCGCTGGCGTTTTTGCTTTTCTTCAGCCTGGATCTGTTGCCGTAGCATGGCGTTCTGGAGGGCCTGTTCGTGCTTTTGCCATTCGTACTGGTAGCGTGTCTCGAGAGCTTTTCGGAGGGTTTTTTGGTTAGCCAGGCTGTCCCGATAGAGGTAGTATTGGGCTTGAGCGCGGTAGGCTTTGTCCCAGAGCCCTAAAGCTGCATATAAGGAGCGTACTTGCCCGTAGAAAGCTTGGAGCGCGTCCAAGTCGTACACCTGCTTTGAGGTCTCTACCAGAGCTTCGCCTTTCTGGGCCCAGGAATAAGCCTGCTGAAGAAAATCGAGGCGACGGGGGTTGTTTTCTGCCAGAAGGGTGTACAGCTCCACTTGGCTTTTGTAGGCCTTGAATCGTTCGTTGGGGGAGCTTTTTTCACGCAGGGCTAAAGCCAATCGAAGGTAATGAGCTGCGCTGTCTGGCTGCTTGGCCTGAATAAAGAACGTACCTAAGTTCGTCGCGGCGGTAGCAAGGCTATGGCGGTTGTTCGTAGCCTTGGCTACGAGAAAAGCCTGGCGGTAATACAAGTAAGCCGAGTCGAGTTGTTTTTGATGATGATAGAGTCGGGCCAGGTTGGAAAAGGTATTGGGGAGGGCTGCGGAGTCGCTCAGCGCCAGCCGCAAACGGAGCGCTTCGAGGGCGTATTGCTTAGCGTAGTTGTGTAAGTGCTGCGTCTCGTAGAGTGCGGCTAAGTTATTGAGGGTGGTGGCTTTCAGGCGGAGGTCTTTTAAAGAGTCTGCGATGAGGAGGGCTTGTCGATAGAGTTCGGCGGCCGAGTCCTGCAGACCAATCTCAGAGAAAAGCCCCCCTAAGTTGTTGTACGTGTAGTAGAGGAGGTTCAGGTCTCCTTGCGCGGAAGCCAAAGCGAGGATGTCTTTATGAGTCTGGATCGCCTCGATGATGCGGCCTTTTTGGTGGTAGTAGTAGGCCAGGTTGGCTTTTACGAGGAGGGCTTTTTGACGATGACCGAAGCGCGAGAGAAGTTTATACGCCGAGTCGCACCACAGGAGGGCGGAGTCAACCTGGCCCCGATGAGCCAGGCCATAAGCCAGCAAGTCTAAGGCCTGGCCTGCATGCAGAGCCACCGCCGAATCTTGGACAGGCCAGGCGTTTGGGGGAAAGAGGCGTAATGCTTGGCGGGCCAGGGCTTCGACCTGGTGGTCGGGGGCCTCTTCGGCGGCGGCCAGGATCCGCTCCACTTGCTCAAGCCAGCCCTGCTGCGCCCAGATTAGCCCTACAGCTCCCAGTAGGCAAACCCTTCTCAAGGGTTCGGGCAGCTTTTCTGGACTCGGCCAGGTTTTTTGCCAGGCTTGGTGTAGCTGCGGGTTTGCTTAGCCAGGCGGGCCGCCTGCTGCTCTCGGACATACTCTTCGTGGCGAGGGTGGTTGCAGTTGGCGCGGGGGTCGCGGAAAACCCCACATCCCCCTACCAGCCATAGCAAAATGCTTCCAAAAAGAATGCACTTATTCATCGCTTGCGGGTTTTTCCTCTTCAGGTCCTTTTTCCATCTGGAAGGAGCCTTGCTCCACAAGTAAGGTCCTCAGTTTTTCTATTTTTTCGGGCAGTTCTGGTGGGCAGCCTGTTCGGCAGGTGATGCGCTTTTGCTGGTCTTCTATGCGGTATTCCAGAATCAAAGAGGGCAGATCTGAGATACCGGGGTTGTCGTAAAGCTCAGCGTACGTTTCAAAGTGGGCCTCGCGAAGCGTTTTTTCTACCTCGGTTTGTTCTTGTGGGGAGAGCTGGCGGGTGTATACGCCTAAGCGCGGTACGAACCGCTGGCCTTCGTAGCGCACTTGGCCATTGGGGAAGAGCTCGACCTTATCGATAGGGCAGCGGCCGTAACAAGGGGTCCTTTCGATGCGCAGATAGAGGGTAGAGGGCTTGGAAGTTTCCTTTGCGGAGGGGGACTTCTGGCTGTGGCACTCCCGCATAGAGAAACTACTCAGCAGAGCTAAGCTCCAAAACATCCTGCCCATTCTGCAAAAGTAAAAAAGCTCGGTCATAGGTAGGATGGGGTGGGGCTTGCCGGGGGTGTATTTTGTTACTTTGCCGCATGGGATGGCGATGGTGGGGATGGGTGTGGGGCATTTCGGTAGCTCAGCCTGTCTGGACTTTGAGCGGGTATGTGCGGGATAAAGCCAATCGGGAGCCTTTGCCGGGGGCCAGCGTAGTCGTCAAAGAACGCGGCACCGGCACCTACACCAACGCGTACGGGTACTATGCGCTGCGGTTGCCGGCTGGGCGCTACACCGTTGTGGCGCAGTTTTTGGGCTATCGCAGCGAGACCTTGCAAGTGGTTTTGCAGCGGGACCTAAAGCAGGACTTCTCCCTGGAAGAAGAAGGCGTACAAGTAACGGCGGTGGAGATCGTGGAAACCTACGAACAGCGGCGCTTTAGCAGTGCAGCCACCAGCCAAAACCGCCTCGAAGTGCAACGCCTGAAAAAACTGCCTGCCTTGCTTGGTGAGGTAGACGTGCTTCGTTCACTAAGCCTTTTGCCGGGGGTGGCTACGGCCGGCGATGGCAGCGCTTCGTTTTTCGTGAGGGGGGGCTCTTTTGACCAAAACCTGGTGCTCTTAGACGAAGCCGTCGTCTATAACCCTGGCCACATTGGGGGTATCTTCTCGGCCTTCAATGCCGACGCCGTGCAGGAAGTCCAGCTCTACAAAGGGTACATGCCTCCTGAATATGGAGGGCGCCTGGCCTCCGCTCTGGATGTGCGCCTGCGGGAGGGCAATAGCCCTCGCTGGCAAGCCGCCGGCGGAATCGGCCTTATCTCTTCACGGCTCAACGTAGAAGGCCCCCTGTGGAAAGACCGCGCGGGACTTTTGCTTACTGGCCGACGCAGCTACGCCGACCTCTTTCTACTTTTGGCCCGAGACCCCGAGCTGCGACAAGCCGCCCTCTACTTCTACGACCTCACCGCTAAGCTCAACTACCGAGCCGGCGAAAAGCATCGCTTCTACCTCTCGGGCTACTTCGGGCGGGATGTGTTTCGCACCTCCTTCTTGGACTTCAACTGGGGAAACGCCACCACCACCCTTCGCTGGAACTTTATTCCTTCGCCCCGACTCTTTCTCAATACGATCGCTTACTACAGCAAATATGACTACGCCTTTCTCGTCGAACAAGGCAACAATCGGGCCCGTTTTAGTTCAGGCATAGAGGACTGGGCTTGGCGCAGTGATGGGGAGTACTTTCTTTCAGAGCGGCTCAAGCTTCGATTTGGAGCCGGGGTTTGCCGGCATACTTTTTTACCGGGGATTCTGGAGCCTACCAGCGACAGTTCTAATGTGCGTCCTTATCGGGTTCCTTCTTTGAGGGGGGTAGAAGCGGCGGCTTATGTGCAGACGGGGTACAAGTGGGGGGCGCGATGGCTGGTGGAGGGGGGGCTGCGATGGGCAGGATTTGGGTTGTGGGGGCCGGCTACCCTGTATACCTTTACGTCGGAAGGGCAGCCGCAAGACACGTTAGTCTATGGGCGAGGGCGTTTTATTCGGGGATGGGGGGGGCTGGAGCCGCGCCTGAGCTTGCGCTATGCCCTCTCAGACCGCTGGGCGCTCAAGGCTTCTTCTGGGCGTGTGCAGCAGTTCTTGCATGTGGCGACCCTCTCGCCTGTAGGACTGCCTACCGACATCTGGTGGCCTACAACCCTCAATGTACGCCGGCAAGATGGCTACCAAGTGGCCCTGGCTCTCCAGGGCACGCCTCACTGGAAAGGGATAGGGTGGGATGTGTCTTGGGAACTCTTTTACCGGTGGATGTTGAACGTGCTGGATTTTCGTTCAGGGGCCGATATTTTCCTTAACCCCCAGCTGGAACGGGATATGGTGCAAGGCCGGGGTTGGGCTTACGGCAGCGAGTGGATGCTCCAAAAGCTCACCGGCAAACTCACGGGCTGGATAAGCTACACCTATAGCCGGAGTTTCCGGTACATACCGGCCATTACACCGAATCCCTTTCCCAGTTATGTGGACCGGCCCCATCAGGCCACGCTGGTGCTTAGCTACAGCCTAAGCAGCCAGTGGGAGCTGGGCTTCACGGCGATTTATGGGACAGGGCGGCCTATCACCCTGCCCGTGGCCAAGTATGTGTACGACGGGCAAGTGGTGGGCGTATACAACGAACGCAACAACCGGCGGATGCCCGACTACCACCGCGCCGACATTTCCCTCACCTGGAAACCCCGTCCTAAGGAAGGCCGCCGCTGGCAATCCAGCTGGAACCTCTCGGTGTACAACCTCTACGGCCGACGCAACATGTGGGCGCTTCGCTTGCGCACCGACGAAAACAACCCCAACCTCCAGCGGGCTTACAACCTGTACCTTTTCCGGTGGGTGCCCTCGGTTACCTACAACTTCCGATTTTAGGGTGGGAAGTCGGGTAGAAGCGTTTAGGTAGGGGGGCTATTCTGGGAGGCAAACCAGGCGGTAGCGCCGCCTTGCAGGCTGTAGATGTCGGTGCGGCCAGTTTTTTTGCGCAAGGCGAAGGCTATCTGACGGCTCCGGTGCCCATGCTGGCACACCAAAAGAAGCGGGCGCTCAGGAAGGGGCCAGCTATCCCACTGGTACCAGGGCCAGCGATGAGCCGGATAGGGCAGGGTAGGACCTTCTTCTCGTAGGTCTATCCATTCGAGGAGGGGGATTTGTTGGGCGGCTTCCAAGGTCAGCTCGAGGGCAGGCCTGGGGAGCGCAGGTGCCTCTGCCATAGTAGGCAGTGCCAGCGCATAGCTTTCCCATAGCCCGGTGGCCAAGTCTATCCGAAAGAGCCGATTTTTGGGGGTCTGGTCGGGGTCGGTGAGGTAGCGCGCAGCTAAGGCGGCTTGCAAGCTGCCTACCACCCCAGGCAGAGCGCCGGCCACCCCCGCCTCCGCACAGGAGGGACCAGCCGTGCCTTCTCCAAAAAAAGCCCGGTAACTGAGCCCTTCGAGCAGCGCGGCTTGCCCCTCCCACTGAAAGATAGATCCGTAGACCCAAGGCTTGCTGAGGGCCTGGGCGGCGGCGTCTATGGCCAAGCGACTCGCGGCATTGTCGGTGCCGTCGAGCCAGAGATCGGCACTGGCCCCTACCTCGCGCAGAAACGCTTCATCCGCCCATCGAGAATAAAGCGTGAGGCGCAAGTCAGGTCGAAAGTGCTGAAGGTAGCGGGCTAGGATGATGACCTTGAGCTGGCCAAGGTCGGCGGGGGTATAGAGCGGTTGGCGGTGTAGGTTCTCTTCGGTGATGGTGTCCGGGTCGGCTAAGATAAGATGCCCGATCCCCATGGCGGCCAGATAAAGGGCGGCCGGCGTGCCTAACCCCCCCACGCCTATCACCAAAACGGTGCTTTCCAAGAGGCGCTCTTGATCCCAGCCCGGTAAAAGCTGTTGGGCTTGGTAACGGCGCAGACTCATGGCGTTTCCCAAACCAGGTACCGTTCACCTTTTTCGTAGCTCCAGACCTTGAGGCGGTAGCGCTCACAAGCAGGTGGAACGCTGTAGCGGTTGAGGAGGCCTTCGTAAGAACCTGCTGGGGGGGTTTCTCGACTGTAGAAGGCAGACAAGACAGCCAAGAGCCGGCCGGCATCGTACCCTTGAGCATGGAAGAAAGTGGGCGGCTGGTAGTAGGTCCGAAACACCTTTTGTGCGAAGGCTGTCCACGCGCCGCTGTCAGGCAGCACCGCCTGAGGAACCCACAAGCGCAGCCGATGATAGTCCCGCAGTTGCGTATGGGAGAGGTTATGCCAGGCTTCCAGGCCCACTACAAGGGGAGGGAGTGTATCGCGCCCCAGCTTGTGGAGAAGGAAGGCTAAAGCTTCTTCGCGAGCCAGGGCCAGAATAAGGGTGTCTACCTGTTTGAGTGAGTCCCGCAGCGTGCTCCATCGGTGGGTGAGCGCGCTGAGTTGGCTGGGGATAGGATAGGTAGGCAGATAAGCCGCTTGCTGAAGCCCCTTGACAAAGGCGTTGGCCTGGGGGTCTTCCGCGTCGTATAGGCATACAGCTTGCCCCCTATAGCGCGGACCAAAAAGGAGCTTGCCCAGTTGGGCCCCCTGGCATTCAGCTGGAACGGCTAACGGAAAAGAAAACGCCCCCGCCGGATACGCAGGGTTGATGGGAATAGCGTGCCAAATGCCTTTCCTTGCGCAGAACTCAGCAATCAAGCGGTTGAGGGACCAGGAGACTTCCCCTACGATGAGGTGAGGAGGGGCCACTTCAAGCTGGGCCAGAAGCGCTTGTAGACGAGTGGGGCTGCGTTCGCTGTCTTCCACGCGCACTTGCCAGACGGGGTAAGGCGAAGCGCTTTCTTGGAGGGCGAGCTCAAGACCTTGCCAAAACTCCAGGAAGGGCGAGGGCCTTTCTTGGAAGGCCATGAGAGGCAAAAGGAGCACCACCCGAAAGGTGTCTACAGGGAGCGAATCGGTGAGGGCTTGCCAAGTCAGAGAGTCTGGAGGGGGGTGTGTGCAAGCCTGGTAGTGGAGGGTTTCTATTAGGCGCCAGGCCTGCCAAAGGCAGGCCTGGCGCAGGTGGTAGCGCAGCGCGCCAAAAAGGTAAGGATACAGGATGCCCACGGCAGGGTTCTGGAGAGCCTCCCAGAGAAAGCCGGGTGTAGCTTGCCGGTAGGCAAAGTGCAGCAGGCGCTTTTCGGCCTGGTGGCGCAGGCTCGGCTCCGTAGTGGGAGCTTCGATCAGGGTACGGAGCAGGTAAAGGCCGCTGGTCCATCCTTCCCGCCGCCGCAAAAGCAGGTCCGCGCGCAGATAGGCCGCCTCCTGCCCAAAAGGCGAATCGGGCGCACGCTGAGAAAGGCTGTACCAGTAGCGGAGGGCTTCTTCTTCTTGGCCGCTGCGGGCCGCCAGGTGCCCCAACATCAGAAGGGCTTCGTGGCGGATAGCGCTGTCGGGGTGTTCTCGGGCCTCCTGCAAGAGCCGTTTGGCGTTGAGGGTAAGGTTCTTTCGGAGGGCTTCGTAAGCCTGCGGCAAGGGAGAAGGCCTTTGTCCCCACAGCAATAGCCCCCCGAGAAACCCCCACGCTATGCGGCGGAAGCTACTCCCATTCAATCGTAGCGGGCGGCTTGGTCGAAATATCATACACCACGCGGGTGACATCGGGCACTTCGGCCAGGATGCGGCGAGCCGCTTCTTGGAGGAGGTCGTAGGGCAAGGGGGTAGGGGCGGCGGTCATGCCATCGGTGCTGTCTACGGCCCGCAGCGCAATGACTTCTCCGTACGATCGGCTATCTCCCCCTACTCCTACGGTGCGTTGCGGCACCAGTACGGCAAAAGCCTGCCACGTGCGGTGGTACCAGCCGGCTTGGTGGAGCGTCTCCAGGAAAAGCTGATCGGCTTTTTGCAGGCGGGCCACCCGAGGGGGGGTGACCTCTCCTAAGATGCGTACCGCCAACCCCGGCCCAGGAAAGGGATGCCGTTCCAGAAACGAGGCCGGTAGGCCCAGGCGGGCCCCTAATGCCCGCACCTCATCCTTAAAGAACCGGCGCAAAGGTTCCACCAGCTGGAGCGACAGCTTTTCTGGGAGGCCCCCTACGTTGTGGTGAGATTTGATTTTGGCGGAGACGCCGGCCCCGCTCTCTACCACATCCGGGTAAATGGTGCCCTGCACCAGATAACGCACATCGGGACGCTTGCGGGCTTCCTCCTCGAAAACTTCTATGAAAAGGTGGCCGATGACTTGGCGTTTTTTTTCGGGGTCGGTTACGCCTTTCAACGCCGCGAAAAACCGTGCTTGGGCCTGGATGACGGTCACAGGCAAGCCTACGCGCTCGTAGGCGGCTAACACTTGGTCTTTTTCGCCGGCGCGCAAGAGGCCCGTATCTACAAAAAGGCCGTGAAGCCGATCGCCTATGGCGCGATGAGTTAGCAGCGCCGCCACCGTCGAATCGATCCCCCCAGAAAGGGCACAAAGGGCCCCGCCTGTAGGCATTGCCTGGCGCAGTTCTTCCAAGAGGGTTTCGAGCTCATCTTCGGGCTTCCAGGAGCCGGAAAAACCGCATATAGTGTGCAGAAAGTTTCGGAGCAGGGTTTGCCCGTAGGCAGTGTGGACCACTTCGGGGTGAAACTGCACTGCATAAAGGTGCCGGGCGGGGTCTTCGTAAGCAGCAAAAGGGATAGCCGCTGTACGGGCAGTAGCATGGGCCCCTTGTGGCAGGGCCGTGATGGTATCGCTGTGGCTCATCCAGACCTGGGAGCGTGAGGGAATCTCCTTCCACAAGGGGGAAGATGGATCCAAAACCTCCAATTCAGCGGGGCCAAACTCCCGAGCGTGGCTCTCGGCCACGGCGCCTCCTCCTTTTGCCGCCAGCCATTGAGCGCTATAGCAAATAGCCAAAATAGGGCGCTGCCCTATCCACGAAGTAGGTAAAGGAGGCCCCGCTGACACCGAAGCATAACTGCCCGACAAAATCACCCCCTTTACGTCGGGGGGTAGAGTAGAGGGGCACGCATGCCATGGCAAGAGCTCCGCATATACGCCGAGCTCCCGAGCCCGCCGCACAATCAGCAGGCTATACTGGGACCCCAGATCAACAACCCAAAGCTTGTCCACGCTTCACTTTTGGGCGGCCAGGAAATGCGCTTCGGCTTTTTCCCAGTTTACGACATTCCACCAGGCCTTGATGTAGTCCGCGCGGCGGTTTTGGTAGCGCAGGTAGTAGGCGTGCTCCCACACATCCAAGCCCAGGATAGGCTTGCCTCGAAACTCGCTGATGTCCATGAGGGGATTGTCTTGGTTGGGGGTAGAGCCAATGACGAGCTGGCCATTTTGCCAGACTAGCCAAGCCCACCCCGAGCCAAAGCGGCCCATCGCCGCCGCCGTGAACTTTTCCTGAAAAGCCTCGAAGCTCCCAAATGTCGTTTGGAGGGCTTGGGCAAGCTGGCCGACCGGTCGGCCTGAGCTTTTGGGGGTGAGCAGCGGCCAGAAAAAACTGTGGTTCCAGTGGCCGCCCCCGTTGTTGCGTACCGCCGTACGGATGTCCTCTGGCAGGCGCGAGAGGTTGGCCAAAATCTCTTCTAAGGGTTTAGCGGCCCAGTCAGGGTATTTTTCCAAGGCCGCTTTGAGGTTAGCGAGGTAGGCGCCGTGGTGCTTCTGGTGGTGAATCTCCATCGTCTGAGCATCTATGTACGGCTCTAAGGCGTCGTAAGCGTAGGGCAGGTTGGGCAGGACAAACTCCATGCCGCAAAGATACAGCCCTTAGACGAGAGTGACCTTTTTGTTTTGTAGGATGGTGTCTGGCCGAGTAGCTATTTGGCTTTTGAACGACCTGCGGCTGCATGATCATCCCGCCCTTCAGGCGGCGTTGCGCACCCATCCCGAGCAGGTAGACTTCGTGTATGTATGGGGCCCGCCCAGTGTAGCGTGGGGGGAGTTCTCGTACAGGCCGACGTTGCCGGAGCCCCGCCCCCCCCGGATAAGCCCTGCTCGCGAACGTTTCTTATTGGAGTCGCTTTTAGACTTGGCGAGGCGGGTTCGACTCACCATCCTGGAAGGCGAGCCGCATCGGGTGATCCCGCAGTGGGCCCAGCAAAACCGCCTCACCGCCCTCTACGCACACCGCGAGTGGGCCCCAGAGGAAATAGCTTACCAAGAGGCCGTGGCCTCGGCCTTAGCGCGGCGCGGAATCCTCTTGCACCTGCTTGAGTCCAACGCCCTATACGACCAAGCCCAACTGCCTTTTCCCTTGGAGGGGTTGCCAGGGCTTTTTACGCGGTTTCGGCAGCTGGTGGAGCGCAGCGTGGAGGTCAAGCTTCCTCTTCCGGCCCCGGAAAGCGTGCCTTCCCCTCCAGTCCCAGAGAGCGTGGCCTGGCTCCAGCATCGTCTCGAGCGGCTGCCCGCCCCTTCCCCTCGAAGCTTTCCTTTTGAAGGGGGAGAGATCCCCGGCCAGAAATGGGTAAAGACCTACTTCGAAGGGCCCGTCTTCACTTATCAGCAGACCCGCAATGGCTTTATAGGCCAGACTTTCAGCAGTCATTTTTCGCCTTGGCTAGCGCTGGGGTGCGTGTCGCCCCGGTGGGTGTATGCCGCGCTCCGCCAGGCCGAAAAGGCTCACGGCGCCAATGACTCTACCTACGCCTTGTTTCTGGAGCTATTGTGGCGCGAGTACTTCCGCTGGCTTGTGGCCCGATTTGGGGGCCGGGCTTTCTCGGCAGGGGGGCTGCGCGGCTACAAGCTGCCTTGGCGGCGTGATCCCCGCCTTTACCACGCCTGGGTCGAAGGACGTACAGGCTACCCCCTCGTCGATGCCGCCATGCGAGAACTGGCCGCTACCGGCTGGACCTCCAACCGCGCCCGCCAAATCGTGGCCAGCTTCCTCACCAAAAACCTCTTTGTAGACTGGCGTTGGGGAGCCTCCTACTTTGAAACCCAGCTCATAGACTACGACGTCTACAGCAACTGGGGCAACTGGCTCTATCAGGCTGGCGTAGGCACCGATGGACGGGGGTTTCGGTGGTTTGACCCCGTGCGCCAAGCCAAACTGTATGACCCCCAAGGGGAGTTTATCCGCTTGTGGGTGCCTGAGCTGCGCCCTCTCTCCGCACCCAAGCTCTTCATGCCGGAGCCAGCGATGCGACCTGCCCTGGGCTACCCACTCCCCCTCGTAGACTGGAAGGCCAGCCTCACTTATGCCAAAGACACCTACTGGCGCAGCGTCAAAGGCGCCCCAGCCGGCAACCAGCTCCTTAAGCTCTTTCACTTAGAGGACGAGTCCCCTTCTTAGAGAGCTTTGGGACGCTGAGAAGGGCTTTTGACGGCCCTCGCCTCAAGATAGTGCAGCAGGTTGGCGAATGGCAGCTATTTCTTTTCTTATAGCATGCCGTAGGCTCGTTTGCCTCGCAGCCGTAGGCGGCTGGGTTTGGAGTCAGAATCTGGCCATTGGTGGACATAATGACGATAGGGGCCATTGAGGGTGTATTGGTGGTGGATGTGGATGTGTATGTAATGAAGTTGGACCCGAACGGAGAGGTCAATGTGGGCAGCTGTGGGAGGACAGGTTCGAGTGGAGAGGCGAGTAGTAGGGGAGGCGAGGTAGGGGAGGAGGGTGTGCTGGGGACTCCGCTCTCTGTGGTGGGTAGTGTGGGGAGCGGTGGCACAGTAAAAAAAAAGCGGTGCGGGGGTCAGTAGGTCGGCTGAGCGAGGGCTTGTAGTACATGGGGGTCGGGTGCACCGGTGCGGGTTCGGGCGTTTGGGGAGTAGACGGGCTATTTGTGTTAGAGGAGGTTTGTGGAGCGTTCTTACCTTGCGAAGGTGGAGGGGGGCTTGTTGACTTGGGCACCTTGGCGAGGTGAGCTGGCCGAGGCCTTTGTACAGGCGCGCAAGATAACCTAGCGCTACGCTCGGACCTTTTATTTGGCTTCGCATGCGCTGTCTGTGCCGCAGCGGTGGGCCAGCTACGCCTTATACGCGTTTTGCCGCGCAGCCGATGAAGTGGCCGACGGGCCCACTCCAGAACCCGCTCAGGCGCTGGCCCGCCTTCATGCCCTCTTAGATGATCCGGAAAGGGTTCATTCCCTCTATCCGTGGGGTCCGGCGTGGTGGGCTACCGTGACCCATTACCGGATCCCCCTGTCGTTTTTTCGGGCTCTTTTGTGGGGGGTAGAAATGGATTTTACGCAGCACCGCTATGAGACTTTTGAAGAGTTGCAGGTGTATTGCTATCGGGTGGCTTCTGTGGTGGGGCTGATGATGGTGCCTGTGTTGGGCTATTTGGATGAGCGAGCTTTTTATCATGCGGAGCGGCTGGGTTTGGCGATGCAGCTCACCAACATTTTGCGGGATGTAGGGGAGGATTGGGAACGAGGACGGGTGTACCTTCCTCAAGAGGAGCTGCGGCGCTTTGGGTGTAGCGAAGCGGAGCTGGCCCAGAAGGTCTATACGCCGGCGTATCGGGCGCTCATGGCCTTTCAGGTGGCACGCGCTCGGGCTCTGTATCGGGAGGGCTTAGTAGGGCTAAAGTACCTTCCTGGGCTGCGAGCGCGCCTCACCGTGCGTCTCATGGCTTCGCTGTATGCGGGCATTCTGGATAGGCTGGAGGCGGAGGGCTTCCCCAACCTGCATAAGCGGGTATATGTGCCGCTGCCCCAAAAGCTCAAACTGGCTGCTCACGCAGTAGCCCAGGAACTGCGAGAGCAGCTCCATCACCTCAGTAAACGCTTGGCTCAGTGGGGTGTAGCGGTTTTGGTGGGTTTGACTGGGGCGGCGCTTTTTTCGCTGCACACGGGGCTTTTTGCCGAGTGGCGCTGGATGGACGCGTTCTATCTCTTTCTGTGGGAAGCCGCCCTTTTGGGGGTAGCGCTTCAGACGAGGGGCAGCTTGCGCACGTTTCTCCTGGGGGCTTTGAGCGGCGGCGTGGCCGAAGCCGTAGGAGTTTACTCGGGCTGGCCTTTTGGGGCGTATGGGTATACAGCGGCGTTGCAGCCCCAGGTGGGGGGTATACCGCTCTCGATACCCTTGGCGTGGGGAGCTTTGGTTTTGTATGGCCGATGGCTTATGCAGCGCTGGAGCTACGTGGGGCGGGCCGTGGGGGCGGCGCTGCTCATCACCGGCATAGATATGCTTCTCGAGCCTTTTGCCACGACTGGTCGGGGATACTGGGTCTGGACTGGAGGCGCTATCCCCCTTAGCAACTACCTCAGTTGGGCCGTAATCAGTGGAGGGATGATCGCTCTCTTGCCTTTTTCTCTGGCGCTTTCGGCGTCGGCGACTCGTCTACTGCATGTAACTATGGGCTGCTTGATCGTTCTGGTGGGTTCTTTTACCTGGAGGGAAGGTCCCTTAGAGAGTGCGGTGGGGGGAAGCCTGCTTCTTGGGCTGGGCTTGCTCTGGGCCTACCTTCCCTGCTGGCTGCCCAAGATCCAAAGCCGTTGTAGAGCATGGCGCTTTCTGTAGCGGTGATAGGAGGCGGTTTAGGAGGGCTTAGCGCGGCGATCTACTTGGCACATCGAGGGGCTCGGGTATTTCTTTTTGAGAAAGAGTCCAGTTTAGGGGGCAAAGCTGGGGAGGTTCGCCTGGGGAGGTATCGCTTCGATACGGGGCCTTCGGTGGTGACCTTACCGCAAGTGATCCAAAACCTCTTTTGGGAAGTAGGCGAGGACTTCTCTGCTTACCTGCAGCTGGTGCCTGTTGAACCCATTACGAGCTATTTTTTTCCTGACGGGCGTCGGCTTGAGGTGTGGCGCGACCCTGATCGCATGCAAGCCGAACTTCAAGCCTGGGGCCCCGAGGCGGTTTGGCGCTGGCGGCGGTTTCTGGACTACAGCCGGCGGCTCTACGAAAACGCCGCGCCTCTCTTTCTCGAAGTGCCCATCCATGAGGCTCGGCTTCTGCTTCGCAGCCCGGCTTTTTGGCGCTGGCGAAACCTTTTTCTGCCCATTGACCCTTTTCGTTCGATGCATCGGGCAGCTCGAGCGATCCTCAAGGAGCCGCACTTGATTCAGGTGGCGGACCGGTTCGCTACCTACAACGGTTCCGACCCCTTTCGAGCCCCTGCTACGCTCAACTTGATCTTTTGGGTGGAGCAGGGGCTGGGGGTGTTTTATGTGAAGGGGGGCCTTTATCGGTTGGTGGAGGCGCTGGGCCAGCTGGCCCGCCAGAAAGGCGTCGAAATCCGGCTTAGCACCCCTGTACATCGCATTGTGGTAGAGAAGGGTCAAGTAGTGGGGGTCGAGACGGAAGCGGGTTTTTTTCCTGCCCAGGTGGTGGTAAGTGGGGTGGATGTCCGCACTACGTACCGACACCTTTTGGGTCGCAAGGAGCCATGGGGGGTTCGGTGGGGCGAACCTTCGCTTTCGGGGTTGGTGTTCTTGTGGGGTCTGAGAAGCCAGACGCCGTTAGGGCATCATTCGGTGTTTTTCAGCCCTGACTATGAGCAAGAGTTTCGGGAGATCTTTCGGCTGCGGCACCCTCCTACGCAGCCTACCCTTTACGTAGCGATTACGGGTCGTCGCGATCCCGATCACGCTCCGGCAGATGGTGAAAACTGGTTTGTCCTGCTAAATCTTCCTGCTTGGGCAGGGGAGTGGCCAGCGGAGGAGACAGTTCGGCTTCGAACTTATGCCTGCCAGGTATTTCGGCGGGAGGTGCCTGGTTTTTCTGAGGAACGCATTGAGGTAGAGCGGGTGCTTACGCCGGCTCATTGGGCTGGGTTAGGCAGCGCCTTTGGGAGTTTATATGGCACCGCCTCGAATCGTCCTTGGTCTGCGTTTTTGCGTCCTCCCAACCGCAGCCGTCAACTACGCGGGCTTTACTTTGTGGGGGGTTCTTCACATCCGGGTGGGGGCATCCCGCTTGTGCTTCTGTCGGGTCGGCACGCGGCGAACCTGATTACCGAGGCGTATCTGCTTCCACGAAAAAATGTTTAGGCTATCTGCATGGCCAACGTCGTGATTATTGGAGCGGGGTTTGGGGGGCTAAGCTTGGGCATCCGGTTGCAAGCTCGCGGGTATGCGGTGACCCTGGTAGAGAAGCAAGATCAACCGGGCGGACACGCGGCGCGCCTGGAAGTGCAAGGGTATCGCTTTGACATGGGCCCTTCACTCATCACAGCCCCGGAGTTGATAGAAGAGCTTTTTCAACTGGCGGGCCGTTCCCTAAATGAGTACCTCACACTTGTCGACTGCCGCTACTATCGCATTTACTTCTGGGACGGAAGCAGTTTGGACTATACGGGCGACTCGGATCGGATGAGAGCGCAGCTGGCGCAGCTCAGCCCCGGCGAAGAGAAAGCGTATGATCGGTTCATGGCGCATGCCCAAGCCTTTTATAAAGCTGTGATAGAGGATGGGCTGGGGGCTCGACCTTTTGGATGGAAGGAGTTGTGGACTTTTTTGCCGACGGCTTTGCGGTTGGGGGCGCTGCGTTCGGCCTACAGCTTGGCGGCGCGCTACTTTAGGGACGAGCGGCTCCGGTTCACTTTTTCCTTTCATCCGCTTTTCATCGGCGGCGATCCCTTTTGGGCGCCGGCGGTATACCAGATGATCCCCTATCTTGAAAAAGTGGGCGGGGTCTGGTATGCGCAAGGAGGCATGCATGCCGTAGCCCAGGCCCTGGCCCGCCTCTTTCAGGAACTGGGTGGCACGCTCCTGCTTTCCACCGAAGCCCAGCAAATCGTCGCACGGAATGGGCAAGCCGTGGCCGTACGCACGCAGGCCGGAGAAATATCGGCCGACATCGTAGTCTCGAATGCGGACTACCTCCATACCGTGACTCAGTTGTACCCGAAGCCCTACCGAGTAGGCCAGCTTCGAGAACGGATGGTGCAGTACTCGATGAGCGCTTTCCTATTGTATCTGGGCCTGAAGCGCACCTATCCTGACCGGCTTCCGCATCATACAATCGCCCTTGGGCCGAGGTACCGAGGGCTGGTGAAAGACATCTTCCGGCGAAAGGTACTGGCGTCGGACTTTTCCCTTTATCTCCATGCTCCTACTCGTACCGAACCGGCTATGGCGCCCCCGGGGGGCGAGAGCCTGTATGTGCTTTCGCCTGTGCCCAACCTACAAGCTAAGGTCAACTGGGAAACGGAAAAGTATTCTTATGCTGAACGCATTTTGACCTTTTTGGAAGAGAAGGTGGGCTTGGAGGAGCTGAAGCAGCAGATAGTGGTGCAACAGTTTTACACCCCGCTGGATTTTGCCCAGCAGCGGAACTGTACGTATGGGGCGGCGTGGGGGCCCGAGCCGCTTCTCTGGCAGACAGCGGTACTCCGGCCTGCCAATCGTAGCTGTCGCCTCCCTAATGTTTTCCTCGTAGGGGCGGGCACCCATCCGGGGGCGGGCGTTCCGGGGGTACTTCTTTCGGCCCAAGCCACCGAAAAAGCTATTACAGAGGCTTATCCGCTGCCGGTCCGATCGGGGATGGCGGCCAGTAGGCTATGAAAGTCCTTCTTTTCTGGAGCTCAGGCAAGGACAGCGCGTGGGCCCTCTATCGCTTGAGAAAGGCTCGTATGCCAGTGGGGGCATTACTTATGGTTACCACCCCGGATCAGCGCGTTCCGTACCACAGTGTGCCAGTGAGCTATGTCCGCCTTCAGGCTATCGCCGCTAACTTGCCACTATGGGTGGTGCCTCTACCTTTCCCTTGCCCTAACGCCATCTATGAAACCGTAATACACACAACGCTCCTCCAGGCTCGTCAGCAAGGTTTCTCCCACGTGGCTTTTGGGGATTTGTATTTAGAAGATATTCGGGCCTATAGGGAAAAGCTGGTGCGAGCCGCGGGGTTAGAACCTCTCTTTCCTATTTGGACGGGGGGGAAGCGGGCTTCGATGCGGCTGGCGCGTAAGCTATTGCGGCGGGGCGTGCGCGCCGTCGTAACCGCCGTGGACCCCAACCGGCTTCCTGGCTTCCAAGTGCCCGTGGCCTACGATTACCTGTGGCTTCGCTCCTTACCTAAGGGGATTGATCCTTGTGGCGAGCAAGGGGAGTTTCATACGTTTTGTTACGAGGGGCCTATGTTTTATCGCCCTATCTCCCTTCCAGAAGCGCTGCATGTCCCTTTCCGACGGGTGGCTTCGGCTTGCGCCCGAAGGGCTCTACTGTGAGCCGGGCGACTTTTATATAGACCCGTGGCGTGCGGTGCCTCGGGCCCTCATCACGCATGCCCACAGTGACCACGCCCGAGCGGGTAGCCGCGCCTACCTAACCAGCCAAGAGAATGCCCTTCTCCTTCGCCATCGCATAGGTTCAGCGCGGATCGAAACGCTGCCGTGGGGCCGCCCTCTACGGATTGGGCAGGTAGAGGTGAGTTTTCATCCTGCGGGGCACATTCGGGGTTCGGCTCAGATTCGGCTCGGTTACCGGGGCGAGGTGTGGGTGATCACCGGCGACTACAAGCGGCAGGTGGACCCTACTACCCTTCCTTTTGAGCCCCTGCGCGCCGAGGTGATCGTGTCAGAATGTACTTTTGGGCTGCCTATCTACCGCTGGCCCCCCGCCGAAACGGTGCTCCAGGAAATCCTGGACTGGTGGCAGGCCTGCGCCGCTGAAGGGAAAAACGCCCTGCTGTACGTATACTCCTTAGGCAAGGCGCAACGGATTTTAGCCAGCCTTCCCGCTACGGCGGGCCCTATCTATGTGCATACGAGTATTGCCGCCATCAATGCGCTGTATGAGGCTGACGGGGTGCGCTTGGTGCCTTGGCGGCCTGCAAGCGAGTGGGTAAAAGGCACGCGGGGAGCGCTTGTGCTGGCTCCGCCTCAGGTGCAGGGTTCCCGCTGGGTGGAGCGGTTCGCGCCGTACGAAGAAGGGCAAGCTTCCGGCTGGATGATGCTCAGAGGGCGACGCCGCCAGCGAGCCCTCGACCGCGGGTTTGTGCTCTCGGATCATGCAGACTTTCCCGCCTTAGAAGAAACGATACGCCAGTCGGGGGCGCAGCGGGTTTTTCTCACGCACGGGTATTGCTCAGAGATGGCCCAATACCTGCGGGCTCGAGGCCTGGAGGTGTACCTTTGGGAAACCGCCTATGCCGGAGAGATGGATAGTGAGTCGGACGGACCGCCTGGGGGACCTGCTTCTGACGCTGCCTCTGGGCAACTTCCTCCGCAAGCACCTGCCTGAGGTCGAACCGGTCTTCCTGGTGAGCGAATACGCCGCGCCGCTTTTACAAGCGCACGATCCCCCGTTTGCGTATTCGGTTTGGGAGCACAGGCCTTCACTGCGCGGCTATCAAGCGATAGTACATGTGTTTCCCCGGCCTACGCTGGCCTGGCAGGCGGCATGGGCCCGGATTCCTCGGCGGGTGGGCACCTCGCGGCGATGGTACCACTGGCTCACCTGCACGGACCTGCCTCGTGTGGCTCGCCGCCATAGCGGCCTGCACGAAGCCTTGCTGAACTTTCGCTTGCTAGCTCCCCTCCTGCCCAGCCCTCTGCGCGAAAAAGCGCAAACCCTCTCCTGGGAGGAACTCTTGGCGTATCGGGCTCGGTTGCGATCAGTTGCGCCGCTACCCCAAGCGGTAGAGAGGGCTCTGGCCCCATATTCCTTCCTTATTGGGCTGCATGTAGGGGGGGCAGGGGGGGCGCCGCGTTGGCCCCTTTCTCATTGGAAGGCCCTGGCCGAAGCCCTCGCAGCGCACTTCCCTCAGGTGGGGCTGGTGTTGACCGGTAGCCCCCAAGAAAAGCCCCTCGTGCAGGCCCTGCTTCAGGCAGCGCCGGCTTTGCCATGGGTGCCCCTGGCTGGTCAGCTTTCTTTAGCTGAGCTGGTAACGGTGTTGGCTCGACTAAAAATACTCATCGCGGGCAGCACCGGTCCCCTGCACATCGCAGCGGCTTTGGGAGTGGCGGTGGTAGGGCTTTTCCCGGCGGGCTTTAGTACAGGTCCCTGGCGGTGGAGGCCCCTTACGGCGACCAGTCAGATTTTGGGTGGGGCTTCTCTCTGCCTGCGCTGCCCAGGAGAGGGCTGCCGTTGCTTACAGGCTATTTCACCGGCCGAGGTGCTGGTCGCCGTAGAAAAGCTCTTACCTATGCATGCAAACCCAACTGGATGAGTAGCCATAGCCGTTTGGCTAAGAAGCTTTCCCCCTGAAGGAAGCGTTTCCAGAGGCGTTCTACGAGGGTGGGGGTCAGGTTGTAGGCGGTAGCAAGTCGGGTAGGGTGAGCCTGTTCCCGGGCCCATTCGTAGAGGGGGCCTCGGAGCCACGCCGCCATCGGCACGGTAAAGCCCCATTTTTTGCGTTCGACGAGGGGGGCTGGCAGGTATTTTTTCAATAGGGCGCGCAGCAAAGGCTTGTACTGGGGGGGGCGGCCGGGAAGCGGCCGCTTAAGGGAAGCGGGGATTTGCCAGGCCAGCTCTACCACGGCCTTGTCCAAGAGGGGCACGCGGACCTCCAGGCCGTGTTGCATTGAAGCGCGATCGACCTTAGTCAGCAGGTCGTCGGGCAAGTAGTGCAAAAAGTCCCAGGCCGCTTGCGCCGCGAGCGGATCTTCTGGCAGGGGAAAAGAGGTTTGCCAGGGGGCTTGAGGGGCAGAAGGGTATAGGGCGCGCACTTCCTGCCAAGAGAAAAAGTACTCTTCCTGCGAGAAGAGGTGTTCAACTGAAGCTTGCGTGGGGCCAGCCAGCAGATGGGCTACGCGACGGGTGCGAGAGGTGGGCCAGAAAGAAAGGAGAGGCGCTCCTACTCGGAGCCATTTGCCGTAGCGGTGGAGCCGTTCGGCCCATCGGTAGCGGCCGTACCCTCCGAAGAGTTCATCCCCCCCATCGCCGGCCAATACCACTTTTACCCGGCCTGCTGCCAAGCGCGACACCAGATAGGTAGGCAAGGCTGAGTAGTCCCCAAAAGGCTCGTCATACCAGGCCGGCAGTTCGGGAACAAGCTGGAGGACCAGCTCCGGCTCCAGGAGGGCCTTTTCGAGGGGTAACCCCAGATGGGCGGCCACAGCCTCGGCATAGGGAAGTTCGTTATAGGGGCCTTCTGTGAAGCCGATGGTGAAAGCTTGGAGAGGGGTGCCTTGGCGAGCTACCAGCGCCGCCACCAACGACGAATCGGTGCCTCCGCTTAGAAAAAGCCCTACCGGCACGTCGCTCACCAAATGGGATTGCACCGCTTGGGTCAGGGTCGCTTCGAGCTTTTCGATCAGGGCTGGGTCGTCTTGAGGGAGGGGCGGCGGGGCCCAGAGAGCAGGCCGTTCGTAGTAGAAGAAGCGTTCCACCTGGCCTTCGGTGAGGTGCCAGGCTTCGCCGGGCTGGACCTTATATAGGCCCTCGTACCAGCTGTACGGAGCTGGAACAAAGCCCAAGTGTAGAAACTCGGCTACGGCTTCGGTCCGAAGCTGCGTCGCCAGGCCCCATGCGCGCAGCACTTTGAGTTCAGAGGCGAAGAAGACGCCTTCTGGACGCACCGCTACCCAGAGGGGTTTGATGCCGTAGGGGTCACGCACCAAGAGAAGGCTGTGGTTTGCCTCGTTGTACACGGCGAAAGCAAACATGCCTGAGAGGCGGGGCAAGGCGGCTTTACCCCAGCGCAGCCAGGCTTGTAGGAGGACTTCGGTGTCGCTGTGGGTGCGGCACACAAAGCCTCCTTCCCGAGCCAGCTCACGGAAGTTGTACAGTTCTCCGTTGTAGACGAGGTGGGCAGTTTGCAGGGAAAAAGGCTGGTTAGCGGCTTCCGACAGGTCGAGGATGCTCAGGCGGGTATGAGCCAGGCCGGCTCGGCGTTGGGGGTGCTCCCAGAGGCCCGTGGCGTCAGGGCCCCGATGCCGCAGCAGCTGGATAGCTACGTGCAGATCAGGGGGTTTCCCCTCCCGCCAGAAGTAATACCCTGCCAGCCCGCACACCGCTTATTTATCCGCTTCGCCGAGCACCGGGTCTACCGATCCAATCAAAAGCACTGCATCCGACACCATAGCTCCCTCCAAGAGTTTTTCCAAAACCTGGATATTGGCGAAAGAGGGGGATTTGATCTTGACTCGCCAAGGGATGCCGGTGCCGTCAGAATAGATGTAGAAGCCCAGTTCGCCTTTGGGGGCTTCGATGGCGTGGTACACCTCGGTGCCAGCCGGGGCTAACGGCCCCACATCGGTCATCATGAAGTCGTGGATCATCCCTTCCATCGAGAAGTAGACTTCGTTTTTGGAGGGGTAGGCGTATTTGGCATTGTCGAGGCGGATTTCGCCTTTAGGCAAACGGGCCAGGCATTGCTCGATGAGGTGAGCGCTTTGTTCCATTTCTGCCATGCGCACGAAGTAGCGGGCCAGTATGTCGCCTTCTTCTCGCACAGGCACCTCAAAGTCGAGTTCGTCGTAGACCAAGTACGGCTCGTACAATCGGATGTCGTAAGGGACGCCGGAGGCTCGGAGGTTAGGACCGGTGAACCCGTAGGCGATGGCGTCTTCTTTGGAGATTACGCCGATGCCTTCGGTGCGTCCTCGAAAGATGGGATTTTTGTCGAGGAGTTTGCGCCAGCTGCGCAGTTCGGGGTAGAATCCCTTTACGAAGGCGCGAATGAGGTCTATAGTGTCATCGGTGAGGTCGTACTGCACCCCTCCGATGCGGCAGTGGCTGACGGTGAATCGCACGCCGGCCAGCTTGTCGAAGATGGAGTAGATTTTCTCCCGCTCGCGAAAAGTCCACAAGAACATAGACACGGCGCCTGCATCCATGACTAGGGTGCCCAGCCACAGCAAGTGCGAGGAGATGCGGGCCAGCTCACAGGCGAGGGTGCGGATGTACTGTGCTCGAGGCGGCGCTTCAATGCCCAGCAGTTTTTCTACCGCCAAGCAGAAGGCTACATTGTTAGAGTAGGGGGAAAGATAGTCCATTCGGTCGGTGTAGGGCATGAACTCTTGGGGAGTTTTGTATTCGGCGATTTTTTCGATGCCGCGGTGTAGGTACCCAATGTCAATAACCGCTTTGACGATGCGTTCCCCATCCAGGAGGAGCACAGCTCGGAGCACGCCATGGGTGGCGGGGTGCTGAGGCCCCATGTTGAGCACGACCTGGGTGCGCAGCGGGTCGGAAGTGTCTACTTCGACCAGGGTGTGTTTGTCTTCCAGGCGGCGATACAGAGCCTGTTGGTGTTTAGGGAAAAAGGTCGGCTGAACCTGTTCAGAAAGGCGGAGTTCGGACATCAGGCAAAGCTAAACAAAAGCGGGGGCTGGTCGAGGTTCTTGAGGGTGCGGGGCTTGCCTGAGGCGCCGCAGCAGGGCCCATACGCCCCGCAGTCCCCATTTTTGGCGTACATAGCGCCAGGTGCTGGGCAGAGAGGCCCAAAAGTAGGTTGAGAGTTCGACGGCGAAGCTGGGCTCCATGTAGCAGTTGATCACGCAGCCCGCGCAGAAGGAGAAGCGGCCTTCGAGTCGGCGCAGGTGTTGGACAGGGGGGCTGTGGTAGAGGTCGTAGAGGCGGCCTTGGATGGGGAAGCGATACCCCGCCTCGTGGGCATGATAACAAGGCAGCAGCAGGTGGTTGTCGGGCGAGATGACTATGGTGGTGGAGACCGCTCGGCAAACGGGGTGGGTGGGGGCATTGCCCCCTTGCTCGCGCAAGCGCAGAAAAGCTTCGTTGAGGTACACCCCTGGGCGGCGGGCCCACTCACGCAGCGCGCGCAGCGCCTCCGGCGGAAGTAGCGCTGTACCTACCCCACGATAGGCAAAAACCGGATTCAAAATCAAGATAAGCCCGTAAGGCTGGGCAAAACTTTCGTATACAAGTTCAATATCTTGCCAGTTTTCGGGTGTTACAGTAAAAAGAAGGTCGGGTTTTTCTCCCATTTGTCGAGCTATTTTCAGGCTTTCTGCTACAAACTCGAAACACGGTACGCCTCCCCGCCCGGCGTTGTGTTTTTCGGGGCTGGCGGCATCTAAAGAGAAGTGAAGCATGTCTATTTTGCCGGCCAGCTCTTTGGCGCGTTTAGGGTAGAGGAGGCCATTGGTGGTGACGGTGGTGAGGAACCCCATCCGCTGAGCCATATCCAAAAAGCGAGGCAAGTCGCGGTGTAGGAGGGGTTCCCCGCCCGTAAAGTCTACGATGCGCACGCCCAGGCGCCGCAGGTCTCGCAGGTTTTGTTCGACGCTCTGCAGGGTGGCATAAGGCGAGGGCTTTTCCCAGATGTCGCAGAAGTGACACGCTGCGTTGCAGCGGTAAGTAAGGTAGTAGTTACACAAGACGGGGTGGCGTATCCAGCGCATGATTAGGGCAAGGTGTAAAGGGTGTGAGCCCGGGGTTGCGCCCGAAAGTAAGGGCGGATGGCCCCCCAAAAAGTCCGGAATAGCTGACTGGCCCGGTACTTTTCCAGGGCCTCGAGGCTTTCCCATTGGCTCAGCGAGTAAAAGTTGGGTCCGTCAGGGTGATAGAAGAGCTGGAGGTGCAGACACCCGGGGAAGTTTCGGGTATGAGGCGCCTGAGCCAGGAGCTTTTCCTGCAGGAGGGGTACTTTGTCCGCGTGTGCAGGCATTTCCACCCATCGCCATATCATCCCTACAAAGGTAACCCGGAAGGGGCGCTGAGCCAAGCAGGGCAGGCGGCCATCGCCGCTCAGTAACCCCATTGGGTCTTTATAGCGGAGAGGAGAAGCAAGGCGGCCGTCTCTGCGCGTAAGCGCAGTTGGCCCAGGTTTACGCCTGTGCAGGACTTTTCCTTGAGGAGGGAAAGTTCCTCGGGGGTCAAATCGCCTTCGGGTCCTACGAGGAGAAGGGTAGGGGCAGGTGGGGCTACGAGGGCGTCTGACAACCGCAGCGGGGCGCCGATTTCTCCCATGAGGCGGCTCGGAAAGCGCTCCCAAGGCAAGCTATCCCAGCTTTCGTGCCAATGGAGGGAGGGTAGCACGCTGCGTCGGTTTTGCTTGAGGGCGGCGAAGGCCACTCGTTTGAGGCGATCTTGAGGGAGGGCGGTTCGCACGGCGCGGGCCATGCGCAGAAAGTGCAGTTCTGTAGCGCCTAACTCTACCGCTTTTTCAACGAGCCACTCGAGGCGAGCGGGCTGTTTGAGGGGCGGGGCCACCACGGCTAAGGGATAGGGCGGTTCGCCAGGGCGATCGTACCAAGCCAGGAGGGTTACGCTGGCCCAGTTGGGGCCTACTTGCTGAAGGAGGCCTTCAGCCAGGTGTCCTCGTCCGTCGGTCAGCCAAACCCGTTCCCCGGGTCGGTATCGCAAGCTCCTAATCCCATGCCGGAACTCTTCCCCTTCAATGCGCACTTCGCCTGTCGGCGGCAGCGCCTCCACATACAACGCGCTCATGCCCGGCAAGTTTATTGTTACCTTTGCAGTATGGCGTATCGCATGGACGTTTCGCCCCAACAGGTGGATAAAATCCTGCAGCGTCGGATTTTGCGGGATGGACTCGATCTCGTGATGGACCTCAAAAGGAGCCATGGGGTTTGGTTGTACGATAGCAAACATAACCGGGAACTATTGGACTTTTTCGGGTGTTATGCGACCATTCCCCTGGGGTACAACCACCCCAAGATGGTGCAAGATGAAACTTTCCTAAACCACCTCCTCCAGGCTGCCCTCATCAACCCTACCAACGCTGACATTTACACGCAGGAATATGCCCATTTTATGCAGACTTTTGAGCGGGTAGCTATTCCTCCTTACCTCAAGTATGCGTTCTTTATTGCTGGGGGGGCGTTGGCGGTAGAAAACGCTCTCAAAGTCGCCATGGACTGGAAAGTCCAGAAAAACTTCCAGAAAGGCTACCGGCGAGAGGTAGGTACAAAGGTGATTCACTTTGAAGAGGCTTTTCATGGACGGTCGGGCTATACGCTCAGTCTCACCAACACAGACCCAGCCAAAACCCGTTATTTTGCGAAGTTCCCTGACTGGCCGCGCATTGTCAATCCTAAGTTGCGTTTTCCTCTCACCGAAGAAAACCTGGCCCGCACGATCGAGCTGGAAGAGCTGGCGGTGCGTCAAATCAAGCAGGCTTTCGTGGAACATCGGGATGACATTTGCGCCATTATCATTGAGCCTATTCAATCGGAGGGGGGTGATAACCACTTTCGGCCGGAGTTTATGCGGCGGCTGCGGGAGCTGGCAGACGAAAACGACGTCCTACTCATCTACGACGAAGTGCAAACGGGAGTAGGGGCTACGGGCCGCTTCTGGGCGCATGAACACTTTGGGCCGCAGGCCTTGCCAGACCTCATTGCCTTTGGGAAAAAGATGCAGGTGTGTGGGATTCTGGCGGGCCCCAAAGTGGACGAAGTGCCCACTAATGTGTTTCGGGTGCCCTCCCGCATCAACTCCACCTGGGGCGGTTCGCTTGCAGACATGGTGCGTGCCGACAAAATCCTGGAGATCATCGAAGAGGACCACGTAGTAGCCCACGCCGCCGATGTAGGGGCTTACCTGCAAAAGCGCTTAGAGGAGCTGGCGGGCCTCTATCCCGACTTGATCCAAAATGTGCGTGGGCGAGGCTTGCTCGTGGCTTTCGACCTGCCCACCCCCCAACTCCGGGATCGCCTCGTCAAAGAGGCGCTCGAGCGAGAAAATCTCCTCCTGCTGCGGGCGGGTACGCATTCGATTCGCTCCAGGTCAGCGCTCACCATTACCAAAGAAGAGATAGACGAAGGGATAGAACGGCTAAGTCGCGTGCTAAGTCGGTATCGCGTAAGCTCGACGATGCTGGTGTCGTGAGTCTACTGCGAATAGCTCTCCAGAAAAAAGGGCGGCTGGCCGAGGAGTCCCTTCGCCTATTGGGGGAAGCGGGCATTTATATCCCCCAGGCAGGGGAACGGCTCCGCTTGCCCGCCCAGAACTACCCTGTCGAGGTGTTTTTGCTGCGCGATGACGACATCCCGGCCTACGTGGCCGATGGAGTGGCCGATGTAGGGATTGTGGGAGAAAACGTAGTGGCCGAAGCCGGCCTACCCTTGGAGATTGTGCGGCGATTGGGATTTGGGCGATGCAGGCTTTCGTTGGCCGTGCCTAAGGAAAGCCCCATCCAACGCTTGGAAGAAATTGCTGGGCGGCGTGTGGCGACCGGCTACCCTGCCCTGACTCGGCGCCTCTTAGCCGAACGGGGCCTCTCTGCCACCATCTTGCCCCTGCACGGCTCGACCGAAATCGCCCCCAGCTTAGGTCTCTGCGATGGCATTGTAGACATTGTGGCCACGGGAAGTACGCTCCTCCTGCATGGGTTGCGCGAGGTTGAAGCCCTCTTCCACAGTGAAGCGGTACTGGTGCGCCGGCCCCAGCAAACCACCCCCCTCCTCGAAGACTTTCTCTTTCGCGTCGAGGCGGTGTTGGCCGCCCGCCAGCAGAAATACCTTCTCTTCAACCTCCCGCGCGAAGCCCTCCCCGCCGTAGCGGAACTTTTACCTGGCTTGAAAAGCCCCACCGTACTCCCCCTCCTCGAAGAAGGCTGGATCTCCGTGCACACTGTAGTAGAAGAAAAACGCTTCTGGGAAGTGACTCAGCGGCTCCAGGCGCTGGGAGCCCAAGGCATCTTGGTCATCGACATCGAAAAGCTCATCCGATGAACTGGCGCCGATACACCTGGAGTCCTGGGTTTGCTTACGCCCAGCTGCGCGCCCAGCAACCACCCCTCCCCAATGTACGGCCGGTCTTTGACCGAGTAGAACGGGAAGGGGATGAGGCCCTTTACGCTTTTACGCGGGAATGGGACGGGGTAGAACTACCTTCCCTTCAAGTGCCGCCGGAGGCGATCGCCAAAGCCTCGGTCGAACCCACCCTGGCCCAAGCAATCGAACAGGCCTACCAAAACCTCTATGTTTTTCACCTGGCCCAGCGCCCCAGCGAAATCGTTTGCGAAACGCAACCGGGTGTGGTGTGTGGCCTTCGGTATGTCCCGTACGAACGAGTGGGTCTGTATGTGCCGGGTGGGACGGCGCCGCTCTTCTCTACGGTGCTCATGCTGGGGGTGCCTGCCCAGGTGGCTCGCGTGCCTTCAGTAGCCTTAGCTACACCCCCTGGCCCTGAGGGCGAAGTGCATCCGGCTATTTTGTATGCAGCCCGTCTATGCGGCATCTACGAAGTGTATCGGGTGGGTGGGGCGCAGGCTATCGCTGCGTTTGGGCTGGGCACGCCTACGATACCTCCGGTGTGCAAAGTCTACGGTCCAGGCAACCGGTACGTACAAGCGGCTAAGCTTGAGCTTGTCCGTCGGGGCCTCGCCATAGATATGCCCGCCGGCCCCTCCGAAGTGGTGGTGATAGCCGATTCTACCGCGCCGCCTCGCTGGATTGCGGCCGACTTGCTGGCCCAGGCCGAACACGGCCCCGATAGCCTCGTAGGCCTGATCACCCCAGAGGAAGCGCTCATAGCTTGCGTCGAGGAGGAAATCACTACTCTGCTGAGATCGCATCCTCGCCGCGCTTTTATAGAGGCTACCTTAGGCCATAGCTGGGCTTTGAGGGTGCCTAACCTTGAAACCGCTCTCGAGGCGGTCAACGCCATCGCCCCTGAACACCTTATCCTCGCCTGTGAAGCCCCCTTCTCGTGGTTGGACCAAGTTCGCACAGCCGGTTCCGTTTTTCTGGGTTCCTGGACGCCCGAGAGCGCAGGTGATTACGCCTCCGGCACCAACCATGTATTACCTACGGGAGGCGCTGCCCGTAGCTACGGCAGCCTCACGGTGATGAGTTTCTTGCGCACCCTTACCTACCAACAGCTGGCCCAAGAAGGGGTTCGATCCATAGCGCCTACGGTGATGACGATGGCTCAGGCCGAAGGCCTCCCCGCTCATGCGTATGCTATGGAGCTTCGCTATGCCGCGCTTTAGACCCCACTTACAGGCTATTCCGCCCTATTCCAGTGCTCGAGAGGAGTTTTCGGGCACCGCCCGTCTCTACCTCGATGCCAACGAAAACCCCTACGCAAAGGCATGGGAACCCACTGCGTATAGGTACCCCGATCCTTATCATACGGCTTTGCGGGAAGCCATTGCGGCGCATTGGGGCATCTCGCCGGCCGAGGTGGCCTGCGGCGCCGGCAGCGACGAACTGATAGACTGGATCCTACGCGCCGTAGCCGAACCCAGCCAAGACACGCTCCTCACCGTCACCCCGTCATATGGGGTTTATACGACGTATGCCCGCATCCACGGTCTGGGGGTTCGGGAGGTGAGGTTGGAGCCGGACTTTTCGCTGCCGACCGCTTCGCTCTTAGCCGCCGCAGGCCCAGATACCCCCTTGGCTATCCTTTGCCGCCCCAATAACCCTACAGGCACCCTCTGGCCTGCAGAAGCCATAGAGGCGTTTGTGCAACGGTTTGAGGGGTGGGTGGTGCTCGATGAGGCTTATATAGAGTTCTCTTCTGAGCCGCGTGGGTGGCTCGACAGGCGCACGCCCCAGTTTATCCTCTTGCGCACCTTCTCGAAAGCTTGGGGTATGGCCGGTTGGCGTGTAGGGTATATGATTGCCAATCCGGAGGTGGTCTCCCTTTATTACCGTACGAAGCTCCCGTACAACCTAAGTCAGCCGGCCCAGGCGCGTGCGCTATCGGTGCTAAAGCGGTGGCCCCTTGTGGAACAGAGCATTCGGCGCCTTCAGGCCGAGCGCGCTCGCCTTGTCGAAGCGCTGGCTGCCCTGCCGGGAGTCCAGGTCTTCCCCTCCGAAGCGAACTTTCTCCTGGTTCGCGTGCCGAATGCCCTCGCTGTATACAGACGACTCCTGGACCAAGGTATCGTCGTGCGCTATCGAGGTAATCTACCCTTGTGCGAAAATACCCTTCGTATCACCCTGGGTCGCCCCGAAGAAAACAACACCCTACTCGAAGCGCTATGCCGTATTATCTCTTCGTAGATCGGGACGGCACCCTCCTCGAAGAGCCCCCCGATACCCAACAAATAGACAGTTACGAGCGATTTCGGTTATTGCCTGGGGTGCTTTCTACGCTTCGCTGGGCTGTGCAGAGGGGCTACCGCCTCGTGATGATCACCAATCAGGATGGGCTGGGCACTCCCGCTTTCCCGGAAGAGCGATTCTGGGGCCCCCAAAGGCTTCTTCTCGACCTCTGCCAGGCCGAAGGGATTCGCTGGACAGGGATCCATATTGATCGCAGCCGTAGCGATGCGCCCTCCCCTTATCGAAAGCCTTCTCCCCTTTTGCTTTTGCCTTACCTTGAAGGGCCGATAGACCGCCAGCGCAGCTTTGTGATCGGCGACCGGTATACGGATATGGTGCTGGCGCAGCGCATGGGGCTGCGCGGGCTTTGGTTGGAAAACCCTCTGCATCCTTTGCCGGTTGGGTGGCCCGCTGCTACCGCGACGTACCAGCGCGTGGCAAACTGGGCAGAAATCCAGCGCCTGCTTGCGGAAGCGTTCTTTTCTGTAGAACTAAGCCGAAGCACCGCCGAGACTGACGTGCGGCTTCGGCTTGCAGTCTACGGACAAGGCAAGGCCCAGGTCCACACAGGCATAGCGTTTCTGGACCACATGGTCACCCTTCTGGCCCACCATGCGGGCTGGACACTTACCCTCGAGGCTCGCGGAGACCTCGAAGTGGACTTTCATCACACGCTGGAGGATGTGGGGCTGGTGTTGGGGCAGGCCTTGCATCGTTTGCTGGAAGACAAGCGCGGTCTGGCCCGCTATGGACAGGCAGGTGTGCCGACGGTTTGTCGCGCCCTCCCCATGGACGAAGCCTTGGCCCTTGTAGCCGTAGACCTGAGCGGACGAGGGAGCCTTCGTTGGGAAGTAGCTCTCTCCGAAGCGGTAGGAGGCGTCTCCCTCGCTTTATGGCGGCATTTCTTTGAGACGCTGGCCCGAGAAGGTCGCTTTACACTACACCTCTGGGCCCAGGGCCTCGAAGGACATCACCTCATAGAGGCGCTCTTCAAAGGTCTTGGCCGAGCCCTGCGGCAGGCCTTCGAGCGAGACTATACCCACTGGGAAATACCTTCCACTAAGGGAGCCCTATGAAAATAGGTCTTATCGCTTACCGGGGGGGTAATGTCCGTTCTATCCGCAGCGCCCTTGAGGCGCTCGGAGCCGACGTGGTGTACTCCGCGGACCCCTCTATGCTGGAGCCGTGTGCCGGCCTGATTTTCCCTGGGGTAGGAGCCGCCTTGCCCGCCGTAGAAGATCTCCACGCCCGAGGACTCTGGGCTTGGCTCCCCCGCTGGGAAAAACCTTTCCTGGGTATTTGCCTCGGCATGCAGCTCATGGGGAGCTACCTCGCCGAAGGAGGAGTGCCCGGCTTAGGCATCTTCCCTTTTGAGGTAGAGGCTTTTTGCCAGGCTCCGCGGGCTCTCCATATCGGGTGGAATCTCGTCTCCCCTCACCGGCCTGATCCATTGTGGGAAGGACTGCGCGCGCCTTTCTATGCCTACTTTGTGCATGGGTACCGGGCGCCTGTGGGGCCTTATTCCTTAGCGGAAGCTACGTACGGCGAGACTTTTTCTGCGGCTGTACGAAAAGACTTATTCTGGGGGGTACAGTTTCACCCCGAAAAGAGCGGACGGATAGGCCTGACCCTCCTGTCTAACTTTTTGCGTGTATGCGCCTCATACCAGGAATAGACCTCTGGGCTGGCCAAGTGGTGCGCCTCTGGCAAGGAGATTTTGCGCAGCGCCAGGTGGTGGCCGAATCCCCTCTCCACATAGGAGAGCGTTTCCTTCGGTGGGGCCTGCGTCGCTGGCATCTGGTAGATCTTGAAGGCGCCCAAAAAGGAACCCTCCAACAAAAGGCGCTCCTCCTGGAGCTGCGCCAGCGTTTCCCCCAGGTAGAGATGAGCCTGGGAGGCGGTGTACGCACCGAAGCCGATGTGGCGTGGGCGTTAGGGGCGGGCTTTGACTGGGTGGTGGTCGGCAGCGCCGCCGTATTGGAACCCCACCAAGTCCAGCGTTGGATGGAAAAGTGGGGGCCTCACCGCTTTATCTTGGCAAGTGACATTCGGGAGGGGCAAGTAGTAGTGCATGGTTGGCAGGAGCAAGCGCCCCTTTCAGCCCAAGCTTTCTTAGCGGCCTGGCAGGCTAAGGCGCCGGCGGCTTTTCTGTGCACCCAGGTCGAACGGGATGGAACCCTCTCGGGTCCTAATGTGGAGCTGTACCGGGAGTGGCAGCGGGTGGCTCACCCGGTGCCGGTGGTGGCCTCGGGAGGTATTCGCGGCCCAGAGGACCTCGAAGCGCTGGCACAAGCCGGCCTCGTCGCAGCCATCGTCGGCAAAGCACTCTACACCGACCCTACCGCCTCAGCTTGGGTCCCGCGCTATGCTGGCTAAGCGCATCATCCCTTGTCTGGATGTGCACGAAGGACGCGTCGTAAAAGGCGTCCGCTTCCTCGATTTGCGCCAGATGGGGGACCCTGTCCAACTGGGCCTTTACTACGAGGACGTGGGCGCCGACGAGTTGGTGTATCTCGACATTTCCGCCAGTGTCGAAGGGCGCCGTACTTTTCTTGCGGCGGTAGAACGGATTGCCGCTCGATTGCGGATTCCTTTCACGGTGGGGGGCGGGGTAAGCACCGTAGAAGACATCCGCCGCCTACTTGAAGCCGGCGCCGACAAAGTGTCGCTCAACACCGCCGCTCTGCAGCGACCTTCACTCCTCGAAGAAGCCGCTTCGATTTTTGGGCGGCAATGCATCGTCCTGGCCATAGATGCCCAAGCCGAAGGCCAGACTTATCGAGTCTATTCCCATAGCGGGCGAAAGCCTACCCCCTGGGAGGTAGTCGCCTGGGGTCAGGAAGGAGAGCGGCGCGGCGCCGGAGAAATCCTGCTTACCGCCATAGGCCGAGACGGCACCCGAGAAGGGTACGATCTGCAGCTGACCCATCAGGTTTGCCAAGCGGTCTCGGTGCCGGTCATCGCTTCGGGCGGCGCTGGCACACGGGAACACTTTCTTCAGGTCTTGGTAGAAGGAGGGGCCGACGCCGCTTTGGCCGCAGGACTTTTTCATGAGGGCCTGCTCACCCCTCAGCAAGTCAAAGCCTACCTGCATGCCCAGGGCGTGCCTGTACGCCTGGAATCGCCTACTTTGTGGTCGTAATGAGCTCTCTCCTTCCCGAAGGCCTTTTCCCAGCTATTGTACAAGACGCAGACACCTACGCGGTGCTTATGCTGGGGTACATGAATGCCGAAGCTTTCCGCCTTACTCAGGAGACGGGGTGGGTCACTTTCTGGAGCCGTAGTCGGGAGCGCCTCTGGACAAAAGGCGAGACCTCGGGCAACCGGCTGGCGGTGGTGGCGCTTCGGTGGGATTGCGATGGGGACGCGCTGTTGGTGCTGGCTCGCCCGGAAGGCCCCACCTGCCATCGAGGCACTTACTCCTGTTTTTCAGAAGCGGGAGAAAGGCCAGGTAGCTTCCTAAGGCATCTGCAGCGTATCATAGCCGAACGGGCTCAAGCCGACCCCAGTACGTCGTACACGGCACAGCTCATGCGGGCAGGACTACCTCGCTTGGCCCAAAAAGTAGGCGAAGAAGCCCTCGAACTGGCTATTGCAGCGCTGGCTGAGCCGTCCGACCGCCTCCTCGAAGAAGCAGCAGACCTGGTGTATCACCTCGCGGTGCTTTTGCATGCCCGCGGTCTTTCTTTTTCTGAGGTGGAAGCCCTCCTGCGAAAGCGGCATGAGCGGCGCCCCTGAATATCAGCTTTGGGGCTTGCTCCATGCGGTCTTGCCGGTCGTGCCCTTGGGACGCGACCGAAAAAAGCAACCTTTCGTAGTACTTACCGACACACCTCGACCGCAATACATCCTGTTAGAAGCCCACGGCCCGCTAATCGAGACTTTACAAAAAATACCGCTCCAAGCGCGCGTAGCGGTACGCTTTGCTTTGGAAGGTTGGCTTTGGCATCCACCCCAGGGCTCAGCCCGGTATGTAGTGCGGCTTGTGGCCCTTGAGATTACCCGAATCGAGGAAAACATATCGACAGGCTCGTAACTTTGCCCGGTATGGACTTATTTGAAAAGGTGCGGGCCCGCTTGGGGGCCGACCTCGGCAAATATGCAGAAATCGGACATCACTATTTAGCTTTTCCGAAACTCACCGGTCCGCTGGGCCCTCACATGGAGTTCCGAGGCAAGCCTGTGTTGGTGTGGTCCCTCAATGACTACCTGGGCTTGGGGAGCGACCCTACCGTCCGAGAAGCGGACGCGCAAGCTGCCCGCCAATACGGCCTGGCCTATCCTATGGGTTCCCGCATGCTGACGGGCAACACTGACCAGCACGAGGCCTTAGAACGCGAGCTGGCTGATTTCCTTGGCAAACCCGATGTCTTCCTCCTCAACTATGGCTATCAGGGCTTTCTGTCGGTGATAGATGCGCTGACGGACCGGCACGATGTAGTGATTTACGACAACCTTTCCCATGCCTGTCTGATTGATGGGGTGCGGCTTAGTCTGGCGCTGCGCATGAGCTTTCGCCACAATGACATAGCCCACCTCGAGTCTCGGCTCGAGCGGGCCGTAGCCCATGTAGAGAAGACAGGCGGCGGCATCCTCGTCATCACCGAAGGAGTTTTTGGCATGCGGGGAGACACCGGCGCCTTGGACCGCATCGCCGCACTCAAGGCTCGCTATCCTTTCCGCCTTCTGGTAGACGATGCACACGGCTTTGGCATCTTAGGCGCTACAGGCCGGGGCACACCCCAGCACTACGGCGTCGAAGAGGCCGTAGACCTCTGGCTGGGCACCTTCGCTAAAACCATGGCCCTCATCGGAGCCTTTGTAGCCGGCGAAAAAGAAGTTATCCAGTACCTGCGCTACCACTTGCGTAGCCAGATTTACGCCAAGTCGTTACCTATCGCCGTGGTGATAGGAGCTCGCAAGCGGCTCGAACTGTTGCGTACGCAGCCCGAGCGCCGCGAACGGCTCTGGCATATCACTCGCCGTCTCCAAGAAGGGCTCAAAAAAGCGGGCTTCTCCATTGGCGTCACGGAAACGCCCGTCACACCTGTATACCTCTCGGGTAGCGAAACTGAAGCCATCGCTCTGGTGAAAGACTTGCGAGAGACCTTTGGCATCTTCTGCTCGGCCGTGACTTACCCCGTCATTGAGAAGGGGTACATCATCCTGCGGCTCATTCCCACCGCAGCCCATACGGAGGCCGATGTGGATCGCACCCTAACCGCCTTTTGTGAAGTAGCGGCCCGACTGCGAGCGGGCGCCTACGCCCAACCGGTCACTTTATGAAGGGCACTCCCTCTCTCGATGTCGAGCGCCAGCGCAAGCTCGTAGACGAACTCAACGCACAAGCTTACGAAGAGCGATACAACAACACCCACCTTACCCTTCAGTTTGCCCAGGATGCTTTGCAAAAAGCGCAAACCATCCATTACACCGAAGGCGAAGCCTGGGCCTGGCGTAACCTGGGCATCGGTCACGCCATAAAAGGCGCATTTGAGCAGGCGGAGTCCTGTCTCCAAAAAGCGATAACGCTCTTCGAGCAGCTGGAACACCCACGGGGGCTTGGGCTTGCCTATTCCAACCTTGGCACCGTCTACCAACAAATGGGCCGCTTGGATAAGGCCGTGGAGTACCTGGCGCGTTCCCTGCGATACCTGCAGCTTATCCCCGAACTGGCTTTCTTCTATGCGCAGACGCTGGCTAACCTGGGCTCTCTCTTTGGGGAACTGGAGCAGTACGACCTGGCGCGAGAATACCACGAAAAAGCCCTGCGCATACACGAGTCTGTAGGCGCTAAGCGCGGTATGTTCTTTTCCCTGGTAAGCTTGGGGGGGTTTTACGAGGAGACGAACCAGAAGGAAGCAGCGGAAGGCTACTTGCAACAGGCCTTAGACATCGCCACGGAGTTAGGGGAAGAGGACCTGGTGATTCGAGCGCTGCTGTCGCAGGCGCAGCTCCTTCATCGTACAGGCCGTAGTAAAGAAGCGCTCGAGCGCCTCGAGCGCGCCGAAGGGCTGGCTCGTTCCGTGGATAGTCCTTTCCTCCTTTACCAACTCTATGCTGTCATGGCGGACACGTGCTTGGCGCTGGATCTCTTAGACAAGGCCCAAGACGCGCTCGAAAAAGTCCAAGCCTATCGGGAAAAGGCCCCTGGGGGCCTCCTGGACTACTTTATACCCGATATCCGGGCTCGCCTGGCGGAAAAGGCAGGCCGCTTTGAAGAGGCGTATCACTATTACAAACAGTACACCGAGCGGCGTTTTGCCTTACAGCGGGCCGTGACCCGCAATGTAGTGGGCACCCTGGAAAAGATCCTACGAGAAGACCTCTTGGGGGCGGGCCAGGAAGCTTCGCCGGACCTCTTGGTGGCCCGCCGCATCCAAGAAGCTATGCTCCATGGTGAGGCAGAGCTCAAGCAGATCTTTCCGGAGAGTGTCCTGTGGGCCGTCTCTAAAGGGGTAGTGAGTGGAGACTTCTTATGGGCAGGAAAGGGCAAAGAAGGGGCTCAGATTCTGGTGGTGGCCGATGCGTCAGGCGCCGGCGTCTCCGCTGCTATGCTCTCTACCATCGCGCACGTCCTGCTGTATGAAATCATATCGCTGCGCGGAGTTTCAGATCCAGGACGCATTCTGAGCCAGCTTCACAAAAGCCTACTCGATATTTTGTATCCATCGGCTAAAAAAACTTCGCCTGAGGCGGAAGCTATCCAAGCGGAAGGGTTCCAGGTGGGGGCGCTGGCGTTTTTTCCCTCATTAGGTGAGGTGCATTTTGCTGGGGCGCATATCCCGCTCTGGATTTACAACCCGGCCTTAGGATGGGAGCAGCTGGCCCCGGATAAGCGCCTTATTGGACAGAAAGCTGAAACCGAAGACCGCACGCCGCGCCTGTACACCAGTACTATCGTGCCTGTTGAGAAGGGGTGGACGCTGCTCTTCCTCACGGATGGATGGGAACGCCAGGTGCGGGCTTCCGACGGCAAACGGTATGGACGGGCCAGCGTGCGAGACTTTCTGACTACCCATGCCCCCACCGACCTACCACCCTGGCTCGAGGCTATCCAGCAAGAATGGGACCGCTGGCGGGAAGGCGCCGCCCCCACCGATGACATCCTTCTCGTGGCTACTCGTACATGAGTCGCTTCCTCTTGCTGGGTATGGGGTTGATTTGGGCTCAGGAGTCGATTTATCAACTCTCTGGCATGGTTCTGAGCGCCACCACCGGCGAACCTATCCCTTTTGTCTCGGTACGGGTAGGCCGCACGCGCCGTGGCACCGTCGCCAATGCAGACGGCTTCTACAGCTTGCCGGTGGTGCGCGGCGATACCCTGTACTTCTCCGCTCTCGGCTATAAACGGGGCCGCTTCATCCTGAACGAATACCTCGATGCCTACCAAGGCGATACCACGGCAGGCTACCTCTACGCTGTGCATTACCTGGTCGAAGACACCATCGAGCTGCCCACCGTCCGCATTTCCGCTATCCGGACCCCCGAAGAGCTCAAAACTGCCCTGCTCAATGTGCCATTGGAAACTCAGACGCAAGCAGCCCGCGACAACGTCAGCCCCGAGATTCTCGCCTACTTCCTTCAAAACCTCCCTGCCGACCCCCAAGAACGCCTCAAAGTAGCTGAACAGCGCTACCGCGACCTCTACTACAACCGAACCTTGCGGCCGGTTTATCCTATCTTAGACCCCATAGCGGCCTATCGGCTCGTCCGCTACCTCACTGAAAAGGCCCAAATCAAACGTGAAAAAATCTACGACTACTGGACTGACGACTGAGCCATGTAGGACTGAATGTATTGGCTCAGGTGCTGATAGAGAGGCGCAAGAGGGGGGGCTACTTCCTGGAGCAGGGCGAGGTGTTTTGCGAGGGTCTCTTGGTCGCCTCGTCGGGCCGGACCCGTCTGGGCCTTTTCCGGAGAGAGAACCCGCAGCTTGGAAAGCACTTCCTTCGTGAGGGGTAGGTACACTTCTCGCGAAAACGGGGCTGGCAAGATCGTTTCCGCCATGTGGAAGAGCGCATTCACGAAGTTGGCCGTGAAAACAGCTCCCACATGAAGGCGGAGTCGAGTCTTGCTGTCTGCAAAGCGTACCTTCGAAGCGTCTTGGGTGAGCGTTTCGGCCCACGTCTGGGCAGCTGAGGTCCCTTCCCAGAAAACGAAAAACTGCCCCCAGTCTACGGGCCTCCCCACACTGAAGCTCTGTAAAGGGTACACTACGCCGGCCTGAGATCCAAAAAAAGGTTCGAGTACGGCGAGCTCTACCGAACCGGCCGTATGAAACACTGGCACCTTCGACGTCAGGCGCGGCGAGATCTGAGCAGCTACCGTAGGCAGTTGGACGTCGCGCACGCACAAGAAAACCGTCTCTAACGCAGGCCATGGAAACCCTTCCCAGGAAGAGGCCACGGCAAAAGGCGCCTCTAAGACCTGGTAAGGGCGCTTAAGCAGGGCCACCGAAAACCCCAACGCGTGTAGCCGCCAGGCCAAGGCTTGCCCTACGTTCCCTGCCCCTACGATACCTACCATGTTCAAAATTGTGTACTTTGACCGGCATGAGACTACCCCCGCAAGGACTGCCTAAAGAATCGATTCTGGCCGAACTGGATGCCCTCAAAGCCCAAGATACTCAGAGCACGGATGGGCGGTTGTGGAGTCTGGTGTATTACCACAGCCCAGAAGTACACGAGCTGGCCCAAGCCGCTTACGCCCGTTACATCGCGGAGAATGCCCTCAATCCGCTGGCTTTCCCCAGCCTGCGTCGCATGGAAAACGAGATCGTCTCGATGGTGAAGCACCTACTGCATTGCCCTGGGGTGGGCACGCTGACCAGTGGAGGGACCGAAAGCCTTTTTCTGGCACTTAAGGCGGCCCGCGATTACGCTCGCGCTCGGCGTCCACACCTTGCCCAGCTGGAGGTCATTGCGCCTCTTTCGGCGCATCCCGCCCTCGACAAAGCCGCTCAATATTTGGGTTTGCGTCTCGTCCATACGCCCCTTACCCCCGAAGGGGCTGCCGATGTGGCGGCGATGGAAGCCGCTATTTCTGAGCGTACGATTCTGCTGGTAGGGTCGGCCCCTTCCTATCCCCATGGGGTCATAGACCCTATTCCGGAGATAGCGGCGTTGGCGGCCTCGCGGGGCCTATTATGCCATGTGGATGCCTGCATTGGGGGGTTTATCCTCCCTTTTTTGGAGCGAATAGGGGTGCCGGTGCCGCCCTTCGACTTTCGGGTAGAAGGGGTCACCAGCCTTTCTGCCGACCTCCATAAGTATGGCTACACTCCTAAGGGGGCTTCGGTGCTGTTGTACCGGGACCGAGAACTGCGGAGGCACCAGTTTTTTGTGTACGGCGGGTGGCCAGGGGGTATATACGCTTCGGCTAACTTTGCGGGCACGCGTTCGGGAGGGGCGATTGCGGCGGCTTGGGCGGTCTTGCGCCACTTGGGCGAAGCCGGTTACCTCGAAGCTGCTCAGAAAACCTGGGAGGCCACACAACGCCTTCGGGAGGGCATCCAGCGGATTTCCGGTCTATACTTGGTAGGCAAGCCGATGGCTACGATTCTGGCCATAGGCGCACACCCCCCCTTGGATATTTACGCTATCGGCGATGCGCTGGCTAAGCGAGGTTGGTTTCTGGATCGGCAGCAGAAGCCGCCCAGCTTGCACCTCACCGTCACGGTCGCTCATGCGGCGGTGGTGGAGGCCTTTCTGCGCGATCTGGAGGCGGTGGTGGCCGAAGAAGAGCGGTTCACAAGCCGGGCGGGATGGCGTCGGCGCTTAGGCCGGACGGTAACGCATACCGCCCTTCGGATTCTGCCTTCGCGCTGGGTACGGACGCTGGCGCGATGGGTCAACGCTACGGCCCGCAATCCTCGCCCTTCCCGGCGCACGGCAGCCCTCTATGGCATGATGGCCGCCTTGCCCGGGCAAGATTCCGTAGAAAAGCTCGTCGAGGACTTCTTGGATAAAACGCTCGAAGGGTAGCCTACTTGGCGGCGGTTCGGTTATTCGGCGGGGGTGGTCGGCGCCTCTTCCGGGGGAGAAGAAGGACGGGGGAGAAAAAGCCAGCCTGGCCCCCCTACAAAGGCTTCCATCGAAAGGGTACGCATCCCTTCCAGCGCTTGACGGGGATCGCTGAAAAGTACAATAAGGTCCGCCTCATAAGCGTGGGCTGTGCTCAGGATTAGCTGTACGAAACGAGGGCCGCTCCAAGAAACTTTTTCGTAAGCCGAGGCCTGCAAAAGACGTTGAAGGCGGGCATGCATCCTTTCTATGCGACCATCTGGGCGCAAAAGAGGCAAGGCAGCGACTTGCGTGCCTACTTTGCGAGCCAGGGTACGCAAAAACGAAACCCCTTCCGGAGAACGGTAATCGGCATCGTACACAACCAACATCCTTTTCCAACCCATGCGGCTATCTGGGAAAACTACCAGGACGGGAATGGAGGCGTGGTGAATAAAGTGGCGCGTGTGAAAGCCTATTGCCCCTTCGGATTCGTCGCTTTGGCCTTGAGCACCCAGGGCAAGGAGCCGATAACTTCGACTTTGGAGGTATCGGTGCAAGCCTTCGGTCAAGAAGTCCTGCTGAGAGACTAAGCGGATACTGCGCCGTTCGTTGGCGGGCACGTGAGCGGCCACAAACTCGCGCAGGCGTCGGTGCGCAGCTTGCGCCGCCTCTTTTTCCATTTGTTCAATCACGTGGGCTGACAGGAAAGGCAGCCCACGAGGTAGCTGATAGGCATGGTAAAGAACCAGCGAATCCCGCAGCTTCCGACGCAGGGGAAGGAGCGCCTGGAGCACCGCAGCAGAGGCCGGACCGTAGTCAATGGCGGCTAATAGCTTCCCCATCCATACAAAAGTAGGTTCTTTTTCCGTACCTTTGCCCAGCCTTATGGTGGAGCCTCACACCCCTGGACAGTCAGAGCAGGAGGCCACATTTCCCCTTGAGCACCTGCGCAAAACCTTGGAGGAACTCTTAGCAGAGACTTCGGAAGGGCTCAAGCGTACCCTGGCCGAGAAGAAACCGCATTTGTCCGAGATTACGCTCTTGACGGAGTACCTTGTGCAGCTTCCGTATCGGCGGGACTTCAACCCCCTTGTGCAAGCCTTCAAGCGGTATGTAACCCAGATGCTGCCGGAATGGAAAGCCCACGCCGAACAAAAAGACCCCGCCACCCGAAAAGCCGAAGTCGAACGGTTAGAAGCTTTCCAGCGTCGCTTTGAAGATGCGATCATTCGCTTCGAGGAGGCCCGCAGCGCTTATGAGAAGCGCTGCCAAGAAAACGCCGAAAAAGCTCGCCAGCTCCTGGCCGAACTCAAAGAGATTGTCCTTCAGGAGCAAATAGACGCTTTCCCTCGTGTGCGCCAGATTACACGGGAATGGAGCCGACTACGACGAGAGCTTCTGCCTCACGATCGTAAAGAACTCGTACGACCCTTCCAAGACTTCCTGGCGCAGTTTGATGCCCTGTATGCCCGATATAAGGATATTGTCGAAGCCGAAAAACAAGCCCTCTATGAGCGCCGTCTTCACATCCTGGAGGAGATAAAAAAACTTTTCCCTCCACAGGGGGCCCAGACCAGCTTTGAGTTCTGGCAACAGCAGCGAGATAAGCTGGCCCTCTTGCAGAGTGAGTGGCAGTCTTTGCCCCGTCTTGCTTCCCGAGAAGAACGCGCCCTGGCTCTGGAGTATCGCCAGCTCGTGAGTCGTTTTCGCGAGCAGTATGCGCTCTTTCGTTCGCAGGCCTACCAGCGTGTCCAGAAAAATCCGGTCTTGCAGGAGACCTATCGGCGCAAACGGCAAATCATTGAGCTCCTTCGCCCCGTTGTCGAAAAAACTTACGCTTCTGTAGAGGAATGGAAAGCAGCTAACAAACAGGTTCGTGAATACGTCCAGGAATGGCGCACCCTCACAGAAAAATCGCTCAAGGAGGACGATTCTCGGGAGGTTCGGCGTTTTTATGCTACGCTGAATCAGCAGTTTAGTGAGCTGCTTGACGTCTTTAACGAGAAGTCAGAGGCTTTCAACGAAGCGTACCGCCGCCAACAAGTTCAGCGCCTTATAGAAAGCGGCAAAAAGATCATCCAGGAGGTGGAAAAGCTTTTGAGCAAAGACCTCGAAGAAGCGGCCAAGCGCTATCGAGCTCAAGTGGCCTTGTGGAAGCGTCGAGCTCACCGTTTCCAAAAAGAAGAAACGACTATCGCGGAGTTGTACAGCCAGTTGGGGGTGCTGGGAAATCGGCTGCGCGAAGCCCAAAAGGCCTATAACCAAGAGCTGGCCCGAAATCTGGAAAAGCGCGTGGCGCTTCTCAACCAGTTAGATGAGCTGGGGCAGCAGGCGACCCCAGAGAAGTTAGACGCCTTTATCCAGAAGCTTTTAGAGTATGAGGAGGTGGGCAAGGTAGCCCCCAGCCACCGGGAGCGGCTCCACCATCGGCAACGGCAAGCGATCCAGCGCTTTTTGGCGGTAGCGGGGCTGTCGGAAGAGGCTTTCCAAGAAGCGTGGTTAGCCGCCCAGATCAGCCGTCAATCTCCTCAGCAGATACGGCGTACGCTGGAATCGCTCAAAGCTCAGCTTGCTCAGTACAAGCAGGACATCCAAGGCTACCAGAATACCATCGCCTTGCTTTCTCGGGGCAAAGGCAGCGAACCCCTCCGCCAGGAACTGGAGCAAAAGATACGGGAAACCCAAGCTCAGCTTGAACGTACGCAGCAGATGATCAAGCGCCTGCAGCAGCGCCTACAAGCTGCCAGCGCCGCCAATGGCCCAGCTGCCCCATCCACCTAAGTTTTACCAGGCCCTCCAGCAAGCTGAACAGCGTTACGCTACAGGCCTGTATGTAGCCCCAGGAAAAAAGCTCTTACAGGAAGCCCTCCGTAGTCTGCCAGAGGAGGCCTTTCACGCTATTCTGTACGTGGAAGGCGCCGTGGAGCGGAGCTGGCCCCCCACCCTCGAAGCGAAAGCCTTCCCCGTACCGGCGTGGCAACTGACTCGAGTGGCTGGGTTAGAGTCACCAGAAGGGGTGGTGGTCGTGCTTAAGCTGCCTACTCCCGTCGCGGGGACTGCGCCTTTTCCACCCGCCGTATTGGCCGAGGGCCTTCAAGACCCCGGTAACGTCGGCACCCTCCTCCGAACCATGGAATGGTTTGGCTTTTCCCAGCTGTGGCTAAGCGAAGGAAGTGTAGACCCCTATCACCCCCGGGTAGTGCGAGCCAGCATGGGGAGCGTGTTTCGCGTCCGAGCCCAAAAGGTGATCCACTGGGAAAGCCTACTCCACGCTTACGAGGGGCGCTGCGTCGTAGCTGACTTGGACGGTGAACCGGCAGATACCCTTGACTGGCACCGTTATGACGCTCTGTACGTGGGTAGTGAGGCGCAAGGACCCCGCCGAGCTCCCCGGCATTGGCCCCGAGTCCGTGTGCCCTCCGCTCCCACCAGCCGGGCCGACTCCCTTAATGTAACCATTGCCGCCGCCATTCTGCTGTACCTGGCTGCCCGCGCTAAAGCCGATACGCGACGTACTTAGCCGCTTCTATCACTTGCCGGGGATTGGGAAGGTATGCCTCTACGAGGGTCGGCGCATACCCCATAGGCGTATCCGCGCCTGTGAGGCGAACCACCGGCGCATCTAAATAGTCGAAAGCATGCCGCTGAACCATAAAGCCTACTTCGGCTGCGAGGCCTCCCAGTGGCCAGGATTCCTCCACGATGACTAAGCGGTTGGTCTTCTGCACAGACCGAATCACTGTCTCATAATCCAAGGGACGCAAGCTTCGCAGATCGATCACCTCCAGTGAAAGGCCTTCCTGGGCCAGCTGCTGGGCCGCTTCGAGCGCCACATGCACCATTTTACCAAAACTCACCACCGTCACATCGCTGCCGGGCCGTTTGATGTCGGCCTGTCCGAGAGGAATCAGAAACTCTTCATCTTCGGGCACTTCCCCGCGCAGGCCGTACATCAGTTCGGACTCCATGACCAGTACGGGATCATCGTCTCGAATAGCGCTTTTAAGCAGGCCTTTGGCATCGCGAGGGGTGGAAGGGGAGACTACTTTGAGCCCCGGCACGTTGGCATACCAGTTTTCGAAGCTTTGCGAATGCTGCTGAGCCAGCTGGCCAGCCGAGCCACTGGGGCCCCGAAAAACAATCGGCACTGAAAACTGCCCCCCGCTCATGTGTAGCATTTTCGCGGCGTGGTTGACAATCTGATCAATCGCTAAGAGCGCAAAGTTGAAGGTCATAAACTCTACTACGGGACGCAGGCCTACCATCGCTGCGCCTACCCCAATACCCGCAAACCCCAGCTCTGAAATCGGGGTGTCCACGACCCGTTTAGGGCCGAACTCCGCCAAGAGTCCTTCGCTGACTTTGTAGGCGCCGTTGTACTGGCCGACCTCCTCGCCTATCAAGAAGACGCGGGGGTCTCGTCGCATCTCTTCACGCAGAGCGGCGCGCAGCGCCTCTCGAAATTGCATTACGGCCATTCAGGCAAAGTTAACGGCGCCGTTGCGTAATGCCTACCGTAAACACCCATACCCGCACATCAGGAGGTAGAGAAGCCAACGCAGCTTGCAGCGTAGCCCCTGTCGTAAGGACATCGTCCACCACCGCTACGGTTTTGGGCACCGGCCCTCTACAAACGAACTCGCCTTCTAAGGAGATCCACCGCTCAGTACGGGATTTCCCTACCTGGGAGCGGCTGTGGGGCCGGCGCTGCCATCGGTCTTTCAGGATGGGCTTGCCCCACCTTTCGGCCAGGCCGTAGGCTACCCACTCGGCTTGGTTGTACCCGCGCCGCTGGAGCCGTTTGCGCGCAATCGGCACCGGCAAAATCCCCTCAATCCTCTCTAAGGGGACTTGGCCTTCTTCCTGGACCAAGAAAGCTAAATACCGAGCTGCTTCGCGTAAGGGCACCGGCTGGTGATGGTATTTGGCCAGCTGAACCCACTCCCGCAGAGGACTGCCAGGGGTGTACCAAAACCCAGCTATCACCCCCTCTATGGCCGGTGCATGGGGCGCCAAGCGAAAGTATCCTTCGTTATGTTGGGGGGTTTTCCAAAAAAGCGTCTGCGGTAGCCTAAGCAGACAGCCTATGCATACTTGCCTTTCCCCCCGCAAGAGAGGCGCACCACAGGAAGCGCAGACTTTCGGAAACACCCATTCCCACACGGTCAGGCAGGAGGCTCTCCGGCTCGGATGCGCTCGATCTGGCTACGGTAATAGGTCGCTTTCTCCGGGTGTCGTTGGCAAAGCGTCTCGTATACTTCTATCGCTCGAGCTAAGTCTCCTTGGCTCCAATACAGCCGGGCCATGGTCTCGGTGTAAATGCGGGGGGCCTTCGGGGTAGGTTCCCAGGTTGGCACGCTCAGCTCTACCGTTCCTTCTTCGCTGGGAGGTGGCTTAGGGAAGCTTTCCAGTTTCTCTAAGATACGGTCTATCAGACTATTAGGCTCGGGTTTAGGAGGGGCTATAGGTCGGATTACACGCTTTTCTAAAAGCCTTTTGATGTACTGTCTTCTTAGGTTTTCCAGCTCATTTCGTGCTGTGAGCGGTTTTTCAGAGGGGAGAGGCATTTGCTGGAGCTCCGCCAGAAAGGATTGCCAGCCCTTTTGGATGAGAAAGGGAGGTTGCTGTGGGCCTGTTTCAGGGGGCAGTTTGGTTTTTTGTTCTTCGGTGGGAGGGGGTTTTACAAAAGAAGAAGAGGTTTCTGAAGATTCCGCAGGCTCGGGCACCGGTAGATGGATAGAAGCCTGCATGTCAATGTCGAGGGGTACGAAAGGCCGAATAGGCGACTCACTGCTATACAGCTCTTCGGAGGAGGGGGAGTCCAGATGGATGCGGGCTTCGGGGTTTTCCAGGGGCACAAAGGCGCCCCGCAGGGTGGAAGTCATCATAGATTCCTGTGGGGTTGAGCTCTCTGGCTCTGGTACCGGCAGATGAACTGGCGCTTCGACATTTTCCAGAGGGATGTAAGAACGGCCCAAGGCCGAAGTTCCACTCGTCTCTTCAGGGGGGGAAGGGGGCTCAGGGAAAGCCTTCGACGGAGGGCTGGACCTAAGGGGCAGCTCAAACTGTAGGTGTAAGGAGCCGATAAAGGTCACAGATGAGGGAGAAGTTCCTTCGGCCGGTTCAAGAAGCCCTTCCTCGGTAGGCTTTGTGGGGGGCTCAGGAGACTCGGGAGGACTCTTCAGAGAAAGGGGCGGTGAAACCTGCGCGGTGTTCTCAGCCTGCGTACTGTCAAGCAGGCTAACCGTACCCTCCGTAGTCTCTGTAGAAGGGAGGGCCTCCTTTTGAGCTGTACTCTCGGCCGGCTCAGTCACAGGCTCTTGAGGAAGGTAAGCGGGCTCTGCAGCGGACGCTTGGGAGGGCTCTGAAGGGGTAGAGGCCTCTGGGGAGGGCAGGCGGGGTAACTGGGGATAGGTGAGCTGTTCCCAAAGGGCTTCACCCTGCCGCGCATACAGCCGCATACGGGCTCTTATCCACCCTTGGAGAGGGGGCCAGAAAGCGGAGCTTAAAGCCATCCCTTCTGCGCCGGCGTCATCGCTGCTGGAGGGCTCGTCTTTTTTAGACGCAGCCCCCCCACTTGGAGGGGTGCTGGATTCGCGACTACTCGGGGCCGGAGGAGTGGTTCGAGGAGGAGGGGGTACCCGAGGACGAAAGCGCTCTTCCAGAAAAAACGCGTAATACTGCCGGCTCGGCGCATACAGAGAAGCCAGAAAACGAAGACCCTGGGCTCGGGGATCTCCCAGTTTGGTGGCGATTTTCGCCGCCATCATCCGCCCCAGCGCAAAAAAAGGATACTTCTCCAGGGCGGCTTCGACGACTTTTTGGTGGGCTTCATCCAGCGACGTGCCCGCTTTCATGTGCACGAATACTTCAGGCCAGTTCATATCTACCAAGTTGAAAGCGTTTTGTTCACCACATCTTGCGCAAGGCGATCGCAAATATCGCTAATCAGGGCTTCTTGAACCGCGGCCAGGGGTTGGCTGGCTGGAAAGTCAGCAAAGTTCATAAAGCTTTGTTCCCAGTTGAGATCGGGGTGTTTTTTACTCACGCATTTCACGACGAGGGTGATGGAAAGGCGGTTTTGGGCGGCTTGCTGCGAGCCCTGGATGGCCACCGGGGCTACTTTGTATTCGGTGATTCGTCCGTACAAAGCCAAGTCCCCTTCAGCCTGCACCAGCATAAGGGGCGATTGGGAGAGGAACTTTTGCCGCAGTGCTTCGGCCAAGGTCTGGGTAAGCGTGGGAACGACAATCGCTGCTTCGTTGGTGAGTGGGGCCAGGCTGACCGTGCGTACATCGGGCGGGATGGCCCCCCCTCGAAAAGAATAGGCGCACCCTATTAGAAGCCCCCCTACTCCTATGGCTACAATTACAATCTTATAGCCCTTGCAGCCCATACTCGTCTATTTTTCTATAGAGGGTGCGTTCGGAAATGCCTAAGGCTTGAGCTGCTTTTTTGCGGTTGCCTCCAAAACGGCGCAGGGCCTCTTCAATAAGGCGCCGCTCCTGCTTGTCTAATGAGAGGTCTTCGCTGCTAAGGCCCACCGAAGCAGGAGCCGGCAAAAGCGGTACCGCCGCCCCTCCCCCATGGGTGCGTAAGAGCTGTTTGATTTCCAGCAGCGTTTGTTGGGTGGCTTCTTGCAGGGCTTCCAGGCGCGTCAACCGCTGCCGAATCTCTTCCATCTCCCAGCTTAGGGGGCCTTGCGGAGACGCAGAGGCTTCCGAACTGGCTGAGCGCCCTGCATACAATACCGGCAATCGGTGCTCCCGAGGCGGTAGATACTGCCGAATCAAAGTTTCGTCTATTTTTTCACCGGCATGGAGAATGGTGAGTTTCTCCACAAAGTGCCGCAGTTCTCGCACATTCCCTGGCCAAGGGTAGTCGTAGAGGGCCTGAGCACCAGAAGGGCTCAGCTCGATGGGCGGTACGCCGTAGTGATGCGCAAACTCATCGGCAAAAAAGTCAAATAGCAGCTCCACGTCTCTGCCGCGTTCGCGCAGCGGCGGCACCTGAATGGTGATGGCGTTGAGGCGGTGATAGAGGTCTTCTCGGAACTTGCCTTGCTGGATGAGCTGGAGGAGGTTTCGGTTGGTGGCGGCCACGAGGCGCACATCGGTATGCTGGACCTTGCTACTGCCCACTCGCAAGAACTCCCCCGTTTCCAGCACCCGAAGAAGGCGCGCTTGCGTGCCCAAGGGCATTTCCCCAATCTCGTCTAAGAAGAGGGTGCCGCCATGGGCTACTTCAAAGTAGCCTTTCCGGCTCTCATACGCTGACGTAAAAGCCCCTTTTTCGTGCCCGAAAAGCTCGGAGTCCATAGTGCCTTCGGGGATGGCCCCGCAGTTGATGGCTAAGAAAGGGCGGTCTTTCCGCCGACTAAGCTGGTGGATGATGTGAGCGAAAGCTTCTTTGCCGGTGCCGTTTTCGCCCAGCACGAGGACAGGTACATCCGTGGGGGCCACGCGTATGGCCAGCTCCACGGCCTTTAGAAGGAGGGGGTCCTCGCCAATGAGCCGAAACCGGCGTGCAACTTCACGAGGAGACTGGGGCAGCGTCCGCAACATCGCCTATCAGAGTAGCTGAGGTGGCTTCCACTATTCGGACCTGCAGGAAAGAGCCTGGCGGGTAGCGGTCGGCCGCTTGGCGCACCACTACCGCATGCCCGCTGAAGGTGCGCCCTGCCACGTCACGAGGGTCTTTGCGGGCTGGTTTCTCTAAAAGAACCGGCTGCCGCGTCCCAATCAGACGTCGGTGGCTTTGCAAGCTAAGCTCCTGCGCTAAAGCGATCACCCCTTCCAACCGCGCTTTCTTGACTTCGAGCGGTACGTCGTCGCGGTAGCGGCGCGCCGCTAAAGTACCCGGCCGCTCCGAGTACATAAAGTGATACACCGAGTCGAAAGCCGCAGCTCGCATCAAAGCTAAGGTTTCTTGGTATTCCGCTTCGGTCTCGCCACAAAACCCTACAATGATGTCGGTGGAGACCACCGCCTGGGGCAGGTACCGTCGAATCGCTTCCACGCGCTTCAGATACCAAGCTGCGGTATAGCCTCGGTTCATCCGCTGGAGAACCGTATCGCTGCCCGATTGCACGGGCAGGTGAATGTACGGAGTGAGATTGGGATAAGCCGCCATCGTCTCCAGCACTTCATCCTGCATGTCTTTGGGATGCGACGTGGCAAAGCGAATCCAGACTTGGGGTACCGCTTCAGCCAAACGGGCCAGAAGCTGGGCAAATCGCACTCCTCGATCGTTGTAGGAGTCTACATTCTGGCCTAATAGGGTTATTTCTTTGTAGCCTTTTTCGGCCAGGTCTTGGGCTTCTTGGAGGATGCTTTCCCAACTTCGGCTTCTTTCCCGCCCTCGGGTAAAGGGCACAATGCAAAAGCTGCACATATTGTTACAGCCCCGCATGATGGAGATGTAAGCTGAAACTCGATGGGGAGAAAGCCGAAGAGGGGCCACATCGGCGTAAGTCTCTTCTCGAGAAAGCAGCACGTGGACGGCTTTGGCGCCTCCTTCTACCTGGCGGATGAGCTGGGGCAAATGCCGGTACGAGTCAGGACCTGCTACCAAGTCTACTACGGGGGCCTCTTCAATGAGCTTTTTGCGCAGCCTTTCGGCCATGCACCCCAGCACCCCTACCATAAGATGGGGACGCCGCGCTTTCAAGGATTGGAAGTATTTTAGCCGCTGCCAGATTTTTTCCTCCGCGTGCTCCCGGATAGCACAAGTGTTGAGAAGCACGAGGTCGGCTTCTTGGGGGTCGGCCGTGAAGCTATAGCCCTCGGCTTGCAGAATACCGGCCACCAACTCACTGTCAGCAAAGTTCATCTGACAGCCGTAGGTCTCTATGTAGGCCTTGTAGGAAGAGGCTTCCTGCGTCAGAAGCGGCTGCCCAAAAACCCGGCTGTGGGCCAATGCCATATTTTCACAAAGGTAGGAAAAACTTTCATCTTTCTGGGGGGGCTGCTGGCGGCTCAGTCTCCCAAAAAGCTTCTTTTGGGGCCGGATAGCATCCCGATCTACCTACTTCCGCCCGTAGAGATCGTAGCCGAAGCGCCCCCTCCGGAACGGGTCGCCGAGATTCGCAGGCAATGGGCGGCTTTTCAGCGGCTGCGCCGCAACGTCCATCTGGTCTATCCCCTCGCCAAAGAGGCGGCCCGCATTGTCCGGGAAGTGGACAACGAAAGAGCCCGCCTCGGCAAAAAAAGCCGCGACTACAAGGCCTATAGCCGCCGCCTCAAAAAGGAACTCTTCGACAAATACGAGCCGATTCTTCGGGAAATGACGGTCACCCAGGGTATTCTTTTGATCAAGCTCATCCACCGCGAGACCGGGGTGGACGCCTATAGCCTGATCAAAGATTATTTAGGGGGTTTGCAGGCGACTTTCTGGCAAGGCGTGGCTCGGTTGTACGGTTCGGACCTCAAGCTCACGTACGACCCGGCCCACGAACCCCTCATCGAGGCCATTATCGAGGAGATTGAGACGGGGAAGAGTGCAGATTGGGTGCTGGACGTGTACGAAGTGCCGATAGAATAAAACGGTGTACATCGCGCACGAAGGGCCGCCGATGAGTAAAGATCAGCGCGTGGCCGGCCCCAGGATACAGCACGAGTTGAGCGCCGGGTATGTTTTCTGCCAAGAGGCGGCTGTGGTGTTCAGGGACGATCAGATCTGCCGTACCGCCTATCACTAAGGTAGGCACCTGGATTTTGCTGAGGAAAGGGCGGCCATCATAGCGGAAAATCTGTTCGGCATCGGCCAGGAGCACCGGCAGGCGTGTGCGCTGGAGCGCTTTTCGGTACCAGGCGATCACTTCGGGCGGGAAAGCCTCAGTTCCAAAAGCCTGAGGATACAACAGGTTGGCCAGGGAGGAAGGGGGCAGGAGCTTCAGGATCCGGGGCAAAAGCCGGCCTTGCCACTGTTCGAGAGGCGTCAGCGGCTTGTAAGCAAAAGTGCAACTCAGGATAAGCCCGGCCACCAGGTCAGGCCGCTCCTGGTACAACGTCTGCGCTACAAGGCCCCCCATGGAATAACCTAAGACCCATACGGGTTCCCCGCCAGTGAGGTGCGCTATCAGCAGTGCTACATCCATGGCCCGCTGCCGTAAGGTATAGGGTCCAGGCCAGTTCCAGGCGGCGCCGTATCCCCGCAGATCGGGAATAATGAGCCGGTAATGCGAAGCCAGTCCCCCTTCCACCGGCATAAACATGCCCCCGTCCACCATATAGCCATGCAGGAGCAAAAGCCACGGCCCGCGAGTGCCCAACCGTTTGTGGGGTAAGAGGGAGTCTTGCATAGTCGTCATCGGCGAATAATCAGCGATATAGCGATACTTGTGCTTAGCATGCCTAAAATAAAGATTAGCGAGACAAGAGGCTCGATATGCACCCCTACAAGCTCTTGAAACATTTTGAGGCCAATGCCTATAAGCACGATGGAGATGCCGTATTCGAGAGCCCAGAATCGCTCTATGACGGCAGCAAGCAAGAAGAACATAGATCGCAGCCCTATAACCGCAAAAATATTCGAGCTGAAGAGGATATCCTCGTCTTGTGTGATAGCGAAGGCGGCATGTATGGAGTCTACGGCAAAAATCAAGTCTGTAAGTTCTATCATCAGCAGGGCCAGCGCTAACAGGGTGAAAAAGCGGCGCCCCTGCCGTTTAACGACAAACTTGCCCTGGTGGGGGACCGTGGTGATGCGAAGGTACCGAGTGAGGAAACGTAAAAAAATATTTCGGCTCAGGTCTGGAGGCCCTTCTTCTTTCTTGAGAAGATTTCGGATCCCAGCCCACACCAGAAAAGCCCCAAAAACATACAGTATCCAGTGAAACTTTTTGACCAGGAGTACGCAAGCAAAGATGAAAACCCCGCGCATCACCATAGCCCCGACTACACCCCAGAAAAGAACCCGATGATAATACTGGGGCTCTACGGAAAAGTAGCGCAAGATAAGCAGAATAACGAAGATATTATCCATGGAGAGGGCGTACTCCATGGTATAGGCGGAGTAGTACTCGATGGCTGCGTTGGGGCCTTTCTCGTAAGCGATGAAAGCCCCAAACCCCAAAGCAATCAGCACGATCAGAAGGGATTGCCAGGCTGCCTGGCGAAAGGTCATAGAGCGGGCTTGCTTATGCAAGAGCCCCAGATCAAGCACTAAGTAGAACCCCACCACCCCTACAAAGCCCCACAGAACCAGGTGTTCAGCCATCTGAGGGGCGAAGTAAAACCAAAACACCCATACCAAGTAGAAATCCGAGGATCCACCCCCCTAAGAGATCGCTGGGGTAATGGACGCCCAAGTACAGGCGCGTGAGGCTGTGTAAGAAGGCCCAGCTTAGGCCGATCCCCCACGCTACAGGGTGGCGAAGGTACGCCGCTACCACCGTCGTGAGCGCCATGCTATTGGCGGCGTGGTTGGAAGGGAAGCTAAAGCGCCCCCCCCGATAACCGCGTACGGTGCGAATAGCCGATTGGAGGGTTGGTTCGTGTGTGGGCCGCAGGCGTCCGATAGTCGGCTTCAAGGCGGCGCTGCAGATCAGGTCCGACAGCGTCACCGCTAAGAACGCGGCTGAGACCGGTCGCCACATCGCCTTAGAGTAGCGGCGCCGCAGCGCTACCAACGCCGCCAGAAATAGCGGCGTCCACACCCAACTTTGGGTGGCATACCATACTATAGGATCCCACGTTTCCGTGCCGCCCTGGTTTATCGCCAAGAGGAGGGCTTGGTCGGCCTTGTACAGCGCCTCTATCAAGGCCAGAATCGCTGGATTTCTGCGGCGAGGCGTTGCGCTTCCGCTTCGACGTAGAAGCTTCCTTGCAGGGGGTCCGCCTCAGTGAGATAACCCACTTCGTAGCGCAGGAGGTGGCTGATATTACGGCTCCAGCGGGCGTATGCTGCCTGCGCAGGGTCGCCGATAGGGGGAATGTACAGCGCGTAAACTCCTCCGGCAATGGCCCCTAAAGCATAGAGGGTGGCTCGAATCAGATTTTCCTCGGGTCCTTCGGCGGGGAGGGTGCCCCGGCGTGCATAGAGATGAGGGGAGGGTAAAGCCCACATACGCAGGGTGGGATTTTCTATCGCAAGCCAGACTGCCCGCAGCAGGATGGCATTTAGAAGCACCCGCTGGTCCAGAAAGAGCGCTACATCTTTCACGCTACGGCGCTGTTGAGGGGGAAAGCCCTCGCCGGTTAGGGTCAGCTCCAGTGTATCGGACAGACCCAGCGGAAGCACCCATACAGGTCGCACACGGGGCGGGAGGGGGTGCGAGGAAGACAGGCACACATACACTTCGGGGGTGGGGGGTAAGTCGGCAGGCAAATCCTCCACGGAGAGGAAGAGCCAGGTTGGCGCTTGTTGGCCTTCGGCTCGGAAACGCTCGTCGTAAAGCCAGATGTCTACCTCCTGGGCCACAAAGCGTTCGGCCACCAGGCGCCAGGGCTGCTTGCGGTCCAGAGAAGGTGAGGCCTCCCAGTCGGTCACATCCTCTCTCCGGTAAAAAGGGCGTGGCCTGCCGGGCGGCAGAGGAGCCTTCAGCTCTTGTTCTATCAGGGCTTCCCAGCGCGCTCGAGAGCCGGAAGGAAACCCTTCGTAGGGGCGTTCTGGCGCTTCCACGCCACAAAAATAGGACTCGATGGGGGTTATCCGTATCCGCCGGGTTGGCATGAGATTTGCTAACTTTACGGTGCTATGCTCGTCCGTAGTATGTGGGTGGTAGGGCTACTCAGCCTTGTGCTGGCCCAGACCACCGAGAAGGAAATCAAGCGCGAAATTCAGCGCAAAGCCATCAAGGAAGCCCGAAAGGAAGCTAAGCGGTTCAAGAAGCAGGGCTTCGATGTCACGCCTGGATCTCTCCCCATGGAAAAGCAGCTGGAGTACACTTGGATGCGGCTTTACCAGCGGGACGATAAGGGGCAATCCGTCTACCTCGCTGCGGATGGGAATGCCGTAGCGGAAACCCGCACCGCCGCCGAGCTGCAAGCTATCGAAGCCGCCAAGCTCAACTTGGCCGGGCAGCTCGAAACCTTCATCCGGGCTATCATCGAAGCCAACATCGCCAACGCTCAGCTCAACACTGAGGAAGCCACCTCCGTTACGGAGTTTTTGGCGGGGGCTAAAAATGTCATCGTCACCACCATTGGCCAGGTGGAGCCGGCCTTCAAGATTTACCGCAACCTCCCCAACAAGAACGTGGAGGTGAATGTAAAGCTCTTGGTGAATCGCGACCAAGTGCTTCTGCAAGCCAAGAAGCAGATTCGCGACGAGCTGAAGGAGCGGCTCAAAGGCCTCCAAGAAAAAGTGGATAAGCTCCTACCCCTGCAATGAGGACCTTCTGGGGAGCGCTCTGGGGGCTTTGGGGGCTGGCGTGCGCCCAGGAAAAGTTGGTTTCCGGCTTTGCGGAGGTGGAAGTTTTACCGGGGTGGTCTCTGGAGCGGGCTCAGCGCCAGGCGCAGCAGCTCGCTATCCTCCAAGCCCTTCAGAGCGCTTTCCCCAGTGAGGTAGGGCAGGCCAGCAAGTACCTGCTGGCCAACCGCACCGAAGGCCGAGAAGCTCGCACCGCCACGTACTTTTATCTGACGGCTGACCAATACCTTACCGCCGAATGGCTCGAAACCCTCGAAGCTCGCTTCGAGAAGCAGCTTCGTCAAGGGCAAGTGTGGGTCTCTTGCAAGGTGAAAGGTCGAGCTCGGCGCCGCACAACCCCCCCCCTACCCATCGAGGTGCGCCCCTTACGCTGCCGAGACACCAGCTGTACGACCACAGACTTCTGGGCAGGGGACCCTTTCTATCTCTACTTCCGGGCGCCGGTGGCAGGCTACTTGCAGGTCTTCTGGGAAGATTCGGGCCGAGTGTATCGGCTCCTCCCCTACCAGCAGCAGCGCCAGATGGCCTGGCAGGTTAAACCCGATACCACGTACTTATTTTTCGCTTCGGATGCGCGGCGCCGTTCAGAAGCGCTCCTGACTGACGAACTCCTCCTCACCGCCGAGAGGCCCGAAGTCCTTCACCGCGTGTATGTGCTTTTTGCTCCACAGCCCCTAAGTGCTCCCCCAGAACGGTTCGACCCTCTTACAGGCTTTCACACGATTGATTTGGCGGCTTTTCAAGAATGGCTCCTCGGAGAGCGGCTGCGCCTGCCCGACCTAACTGTACGATTTCTGGACCTTAGCGTCAGACAGCGATGAGGAAACTGCTTGCCGGAGGGCTGGCTTTGTGGCTTTTTGCCCAGCCCTACAAAGAACTGGAAGGCCACACGGGAGCTGTCAATGCCGTGGTCTTCTCTCCAGATAGTCGTTACCTTTTAAGTGCCAGCAGCGACCGTACAGTACGCCTATGGGCTGTACCCTTAGGGACCCTTTTGGCCCGCTACAGTGGCCCCACCGCCAGCGTAAATGCCCTTCAGCTTATTGCCGATGAGCGGGGGCCTTTCTGGGCCGTCTCCAGCGATGGAAAGGTGTACCAGTGGTCCGTGGCCCAGTACCAGGCCAATAAGAGCTCTACGGCTTCGGTTTGGCGGCCTGAGCGGATCGAACCCTTAGGGCGTCGCCTCGTCAAAAACGGCCCTTTACCCATCTGGGAAGGCCTGGCTCTCCACCCCGCTAAGCCCCTTCTCTATGCCGTGAGCCGAGAAGGGCTGCTTGTGGCTTGGGATTACCAGGAGAACTGGTTGCAGACCTTCCAGGATACGGCCGGGATCGCTTATGCGCTGCTGATCCCACCGCATGGCAAGGTTCTTTACTTAGCCAGCGGAGGGGGCTCTATCCTGGCCCTGGACCCGTACGACCTCCGGACGCTACGGGTGCTGCGGGGGCACACCAAAGGCGTAAAAGCCCTGGCTTTGAGCCCGGACCAGCGTACTTTGGCCAGTGGGGGATTGGATGGGCGGGTCATGTTGTGGACCGTGCCCGAAGGCCTGCGCATCCGTACCCTCGAAAAACACACCGAAGGCGTAAGGGCGGTAGCTTTTAGCCCCGATGGGCGGTTCTTAGCCAGTGTAGATAGGGCGGGGCTGCTTTGCCTGTGGAATGTCGCTTCCGGCCGCTTAGAAAAAACCCTCTCGCTGGAAGTGCCGCTCTGGAGCGTAGCCTTCAGCCCCAATGGCCAGTACCTCGTGGCGGGCGGCGAAGGCGGCCTTCTCCGCATGTGGCGCATAGACCAGCTTGGCATCCGCCCAGTACAGCTCATCGCCGAAACCGATTCGCTTTACCTGCCCCCCACCGACATAGAAGACAACGTGCCCCAGTGTCGAGCCCCGCAGCCTTACCGGTACGCGTTTATCGTGGGTAACGAAGACTACCGTAGCTATCAGCCGGCTTTCACCCCAGCCATGAACGTCCCCTACGCTATACGGGATGCGTATGCTTTCAAAATGTATGCTGAGCAGGTCCTGGGTGTGCCCAACCGCAATATCGTCTTCCTCCAGAACGCCACCAGCGCTCAAATGAGACGCGAGCTGGAAAAGCTGCTCCTCCTCATCGAACCTACAGGGGGGAAGGCGGAGGTGTTCTTTTACTATGCGGGGCACGGAGTGCCTCATCCGCAGACGCAGGAGAGCTACCTCTTGCCAGTGGACGTTTCCCCGAATGCGTTAGAGGAGGGGGCTTTTCGGCTCAGCGATTTAGCTCAGCGGTTAGGGCAAAGCGGCGCCGCTCGGGTATGGATGGTTTTAGATGCCTGCTTTAGTGGGGGAGCGCGAGCGGAGAGTCCCTTAGCCAGTCGGGGTATACGACTTCGTCCCAAACCGGTTAGTCTTGTCGGCCCGGTAGTGCTCATAGCCGCCAGCACCGCCGACGAAGAGGCCCTTCCCTATCACCAGGCCCAACATGGGCTTTTTACCTACTTCTTTTTGCGGGCGCTCAAGAACGCAGCCTGCCAACCTCAACCCCTCTCTTCCCTGCTGGAGCAAGTGGCTGTCGAGACCACTCGTTACGCGCTGCTTTTGCATGACAAGCCCCAGCGGCCGTCGTGGTTGATTAGTCCGGCCCTTTCCGAGGAGGTGTTATCCCAGTCGTGGTGAGTACCTTCGCACCGTGAAGCGAACCACCTTTTGGGTAGGTACCATCGCCCTCTTGGGTGGGGTATGGGGGGTATCGTTATGCCTGCCGCAGTTTCGCATCCAGGTCTGGGATACAGGGCAGAGCGGCTATTTGTACTTTTGGGGCGGGCAAGAGAAGTTCCAGGCCACGGTGTCAGCCTGGGTGTACGCCATAGCGGCCGCATGGGCTATGGCGGGCGTAGCCAGCTTGATTAGGGCCGCTTGGCTCCTAAAAAAAGGGCAAAGAGCCGCCGTCGCCTGGCTCAACTGGGCGGCTTTCTTCCTGGCGATGCAGCTGACCTTTCTGCTGATAGCCGCCGAAGAAGTACTGACCGACTTGCGCGTGGCTGGCTTACACGCAGATAGCTTCGCTCAAGCGGGTAGTTGGGCGCCTTTCGTCGTGTTTCTCATCTTGCTTTTTTTGCCGGGGCGGCTAAAGAAGGCCCTCTTCACCCTCTCGAAGTCCGCCTGACTCGACCTCTATGCGAGTAGAAAAGCCTCGCCTATACTGGGTGGTGGGGGAGCTTTCCGGAGAGAACCATGCATTGGGGCTCTTGCGGGCCCTGCAGGAACGCCTTCCCCAAGCCGAACACCGTGGCATGGGCGGGCCTCGCATGGCCGAACTGGGCGTTTCTCTCGTCGCCAACTGGGAAGCTTACGCGGTGGTAGGTTTTGTCGAAGTGGTGCGGCACCTTGGCCGGTTTGTAGGGCTATACCGGCAGCTGCTGAGGGACATTGCCCAGTGGCGCCCTCATCGGGTGATCCTCGTGGACTATCCGGGCCTCAACTTGCGGCTGGCTCGTCGGCTCATTCGACAGGGCATACCTGTCACCTACTTTATCCCTCCCCAAGTGTGGGCCTGGAACACCCAGCGGGTCCGTTACCTCCGACACCCCCTCATTCAGGTGTTGGTTATTTTGCCGTTTGAAGTGGAGTTTTATGCCCGCCACGGCGTCCAGGCCGTTTATGTGGGGCATCCCTTGGTAGAACAGCTCCGAGACCTCCCTCCTTTTGAAGCGGATGAGCCTTTCATTGCGCTTTTGCCGGGGAGTCGAGAGACGGAGGTTCGCCAGCTTTTACCTCGTATGGCGCAGCTTGCCGGTCGAATGCCTGAGTGGCGTTTTTATGTGTCGCAGGTGCCTCATTTACCTCAGACCTTGTATGAAAGGCTTGCGCCGAATCTGCCCCGTTTTGTAGGGCCTGCGCCGGCGCTGCTCAAAGCGGCCGCCGCGGCTGTGGTGGCTTCGGGCACGGCGAGTCTGGAAGCCGCCCTACTTGGGTGTCCTTCCGTCATTGCTTATCGCGGAAGTTGGGTCTCTTACTGGATTGCCCGATCGCTGGTGCGAGTGCCTTACATCGGCCTACCTAACCTCATTCTGGGTAGGCGTGTTTTTCCGGAGCTCATTCAGGGTAAGTGCACGCCTCAGGCTCTCCAGCAGGCCCTTCGGGAGGTACTCCAATGTCGAGAAGCGATTCGCGCCGAGCTGGTCCAACTTCAGCAAGCGTTGGGCAGTTTGTCTGCCAGTGAAACCGCCGCAGAGTATATCGTGAGAACGCTTCAGGGCGCGTAACCCAAGCTTTTTCCACACTCGCTACCGCGGCGGGTGGGGTATCTTTGGCTGGTGCGGCTGCGTAGCCTTGAGCTGCGGGGGTTTAAAAGTTTTGCTGACCCGGTTCGTTTGCCCTTCTCGGCCCGGCTGATCGGTATAGTGGGCCCCAATGGGTGCGGCAAATCCAACATCGCCGATGCCCTGCGCTGGATCGTAGGTGAACAGAAAACCCGCCTTCTCCGCATCGAAAAAGCCGATAACCTTATCTTCAATGGGAGCGCCCGCCGAAAGCCTTTGCCCTTTGCGGAAGTTTCCTTGGAAGTAGAGGATTTTTCGCCTGAGATGCCCCATCTCGTGTTTACTCGGCGTGTGCATCGAGGCGGCGAAACGGAATACCTCCTCAACGGCCATGCAGTGCGGCTGCGCGACTTTTTCGCGTACTTCTGGCAGATCGGCCTCAGCGCGCAGGGGATGCTGGATGGGGGGTGGGTAGAAGCGCTTATACAGGACCGGGGCGGGGCCCGACGGGCCTTGCTGGAGTCACTGGCCGGCATAGAACGCTATCATCACCACAAAAAAGAGGTCCTGGCCGAACTGGAAAAAACCCAACAGGCGCTTTCCCAGCTGGAGGCGCTGCTGGCTCAGCTGCACCAACAAAGCCAAGAGCTGGCTCGTCAAGCGCAGAAAGTCGAGACCTACAAATCCCTGAAAGAGGCGTATCGATCGCTCCTTGCAAACTGGATAGCCCAGGAACTGGCCCAGATCGGAAAACTGGAGGAGCGATATGCTCAACAGCAGCGCTCCCAGGAAGCCGCCCTTGCTACCCTTCGCGAAGAAGTCCAGCTTTTGGAGCAGCAGATAAAGGATCTTCAGGCACAAGAACAAGCTTTAGACCCGGCCCTTCTCGAAGCCACCTGGCGTAGCTTGCGGGATCGGTATCAAGCCCTGCGCCAGGAAGAGAGCGCGCTCAAGGAACGGCAAGCCCAGCTTATGCATCAGCTGGCCCAACTGGAGGAGGAAAAAACTTACCGTCAGCAGCAGCAAGCCGAGCTTTCGAAGGAAGAGGCTACGCTCCTTGAGCAGCGGCAGCAGCGAGAAAAAGCCTATGAGTTGTGCCTCAGGGCTTTATCGGGGCTCCAGTTGCAGCTCGAGGCGATCCAGAACGCGCTCAAGGAACAAACCTCTACCTTAAAGCAGTACGAAGAGAGGCACAGGCAAGCGGCCGAGACGGTGAGGCAGTTGGAGCGGCAGCAGCATGCCCTGGCTTCTCAGAAGGAGGCATGGGCAGGACAGGTGCGTCATGCAGAAGCGGAGGCGGCCGCCGTGGAGGCCCGTCTCCATTCCCTACAGACAGAGTCCGATCAGCTGAAGGCCCGGCAGACTGTCTTACAACAGGCGTATGCAGAAGCTCAGCAGATTCTGGAAACGCTAAAGAAAGAACAGCAAGCCTTAGCGGCCGAGCAGACCCGTCTTATGGGGCGCCTCCAAACCTTACAAGGCACACTGGAGCGGATCCGACTCGAAAAGAAGGCCACCGAAGAGATCCTGATTCGGGCCGAGGGTTGGCCGGCTTACCTGGCCGACCTGCGCAAACAGGGCCTCGAATGCTGGCGGACGGAAGACCTTTTCTGGGCTGAGGAGTTGTACATGCCTGTGCTGGGCACTCTGTTGCGACTGGAGCCACCTACGCTCTGGGTGCGTTCGGTCGAAGCGGCCCAGCAGCTGGATGCCTATCTCTCTGTACAGCGGGAAGGCTTCTTATGTGTGCGGGTCTGGGCCGATCAGTCGGCTTTGCCGCCGCAGGGCTGGCTGGCAGGAGTGAAGGCTTTGCCGGGCTTCTCGGGCTTGGCAAGCCACCTCTGGGGCGATGTCGAAATCGGAGAAGCGCCACAGCCCCACAAACGCGTGGTAACGCCTGATGGACGCCGGATATTCTTGCCCGATGGGTGGGTGTATCACCTTTCCCCAGTCCAAACGATCCATATTGGGTTGCCCCACCGACTCGAGCGCTTAAATGCCCAGGAAGGCCGCCTTCAGCTCGCCATAGAGGCCCTCCGTCTCCTGATTACTGCTATAGAGGCTCGTTTGGCTTGCCTCCCCCTCACTCCTTGGCAAAAGCGTGTACAGGAGATGGTGCCTTCCCTCAAAGAAGTGGAAAAGGCCCTCCTGACCTTGGAGATCAAGCGAGAAGAGTTAGTCCGCCAGAAGGAGGAGTTTGCTGCCCGCATGAAGGGTGCGCTTCAGCAGATCGACGCGATCGAGGGGAAAATGAGGGTTCTGGTTTCTTCGATAGGGGAGGCTCGGGCGCAACAGGCGGAGTGGGCCCAGGCTTGTCAAAAGCTCGAGAGTGAGTTGACTGAGCTTACTGCACAGCGTGAGGCTCTCCAGCCCCAGCTTACCGAGGCGCGCATCCAAGTGGCTCGGGCCGAAAACGACCTCAAGGCCCTGCAAAGAACCGCCAAGTTGGTCTCTCAGCAGCACGAAGAGGTGCGAAAACGTCTGGCTTGGCTTGTCCAGAGCAAAGAGACGTTAGAGAGTCAACTTCAAGAGGCTGTCCAGCAGCTCGAGGCGCTGTCGACAGAAGGGGCCCAGCTGGCTTCTCAGCTCCAGCAGGTAGAAACGCGCCTAACCGAAGAAAAACAACGAAAGCAGGAAATAGCGCAGCGCTTAGAGCCGCTTTGGGTGGAGTTGGCCCAGAAACGAAAGCAGTACCAGGAACACGAACTGGGGTTGGCGCGGCTTGAGGCCCGTCAGGTTGAAATCCGCCAAAAACGGACTTCGCTTGAGCAGCGGCTGGCGGTGGAGTTGGAAATGCATGTCTTGGAGTTGCCGGTTTCTCCCTCCACGCCCCTGAAAGAGGAAGAGGTAGAAGCGCGGTTGCTTCAGCTTAGGGCACAGATGGCCGCTTTAGGAGAGCTCAACTTCGAAGCGGTGAGGACCTTAGAAGAACTGCAGCGTCGGCAAGAAACGCTTTTGCAGGAAAAAACCGATGTGGAGAGTACGCTCCATCAGCTGCGGAGTTGGCTCATAGCGCTTGATCGAGAGGCCCAGGAGCGCTTCCACCGCACTTTTGAGCAAGTGCGTGGGCGGTTTGTGGAACTTTTTCAAGGACTTTTTGCCGAGGGCGACACCTGTGATTTGGTCTTGGTGGAGCCGGAGAAGCCCCTCACCAGCGAAATAGAGATTCTGGCGCAGCCTAAGGGCAAGCGGCCCCTTTCCTTGCACCAGCTTTCTGGGGGGGAAAAAGCGCTCACTGCGTTGGCGCTGGTGTTTGCGACCTTTGCGGTGCGGCCTTCAGCGCTCTGTGTGCTCGATGAAGTGGACGCTCCCCTCGACGAACACAATAGCCACAAGTTCGGCGAACTGCTTCGGCGTTTTTCCCGCGACACGCCCCTGCTCGTGATTACCCATAATAAAGCCACCATGTCGTACTGCGAGGTGCTATATGGGGTTACCATGCCGGAGCCAGGCGTGAGTAGTGTAGTGGCGGTGGAGATGGAGCCGGCCGGCGCTACGGTCTCGGCGGTATGAAGTATCGCCTCACTCGGACCCGACGAGGCTGGGTAATAGAAGGGCAGCGGGTCCATTATGTAGGCGGACGCTTAGCCGAAGCGTGGGAAGGGCTTTTCTCGGCGGCCGGCTTGACCGGGTGGAGATGGGGGTCGGTCCTGCTGATTGGTATGGGGGCCAGCCTTATCGAGCTGCTTCATCGCACGGCGGCGCACTGCCCACCCCAGGTAGAAGTGATCGAAATAGACCCTGAGATGGTAGCTCTGCAAGAAGCCCATTTTCCCCTGCCGCTTTCTTATCGGGTGCACCTGGGCGACGCTGCTCAGCTCCTTCCTTGCCTGCAGGGACAGTTTGCCGGCGTCTTTGTGGATGCCTTTGTCGAAGAGCAGGTGCCTCTGCAGCTGCAGACAACCCAGTTTGTGGAAGGGCTGGCCGCTCGTCTCGAGCCGGGAGGGCTGCTTTTCTGGAACGCTCTCCGCCCTTCGGACGCTCGTACTATAGGTCGTCTTTTGTCGCAGCGGTTTCCCGTGGTACGGCGCTGGCGGTATGACGCCCACGTTTTTTGGGGGGCTGCTTGGGAACCTTCGGCTTTCCCGTTACCTGGGTGAGCCGGAGGTGGTACCTTATTTGCCAGAAACTTCTTTACTTTGCCCCATGCGCACTCTTGGGGTATATGCGGGGGTCCTGCTTGTAGGCACGCTCTTGTATGCGCAGCGCGGCGCATACAAAAGTTATCTCGCATTCGGCCCTTCCGTAGGTATTACCAACTACAAAGGAGACTTGGACGATGACTTCACCATCAAGTTTACCAAGCCCGGGCTCGGCTTCAATCTGGTGTATAACTTTCATCCTCACCTGCGGGCTCGTTTAGGGTTTTTCCAGGGGTGGATAGGAGCGGCCGATTCGGTGAGTGTGGACCGCTTCCGCAAGTGGCGTAATCTTTCCTTCCGCTCCCATATCACGGAGTTCAGCTTGCAGTTTATCTATGAGTTTTTTGCTTCTCCGCGCTTGTACCGCTATCGTCCTAAGTTTTCGCCCTTTATTTTTGCGGGGGTGGCTGTCTTCAACTTCGATCCGAAAGCCAAAGCCAGCGATGGCAAGTGGTATCGGCTGCAGCCCCTGGGCACGGAAGGGCAATTTCTCAATGACCCCACCCGCACGTATCCCAAGCCTTATGCTCTTACTCAGGTTTCCATTCCGATGGGGATAGGGGCTCGATGGACCTTGAGCACCCGATGGGACTTGTGGTTTGAGTTAGGGCTGCGTAAAACCTTCACCGATTACCTGGACGATGTAAGCGATCGCTATCCTCCTCCTAACCTTATGTTGGCACAGATGGGGCCTATTGCGGCGGAGCTCTCGGATAGAAGCGGTTATCGAGCGCAAGGCAGTAGCGGCTACGAGGCCAACGATGTGCGCGGTTTTGTGAATCAGAAAGACTGGTACGTCTACACGGGGCTGGGGGTCACCTACATTATTGATCCGGGCGAGCGCTGTCCGAAGTTTCGCTGATGGAGGGGGAACTTAGGCGGCTGGATGCAGCGCGCCTTCCGCGGCATGTAGCCATCATCATGGATGGCAACGGGCGATGGGCTCAGCAGCAGGGTAAACCCCGTATAGAAGGCCATCGGGCCGCTATCCGCGCCGTCCGAGAGGCCGTAGAAGGGGCTGCCGAAATAGGCCTCTCTTACCTGACCTTGTACGCTTTTTCCACGGAAAACTGGGCGCGGCCTGCCGAAGAGGTAGAAGGCTTGATGCTCCTCTTGCGGCATGTCTTAGATCAAGAGGAGGCGCAGCTGGTGCAACAAGGCGTACGCTTAGAGGTGATTGGCCGGGTAGAGGATTTGCCGCCCCCGCTGCGTAGGCGGCTCCAGGAAGCTATCTTACACACCCAGTCTGGTGATCGACTGACCCTCACTTTGGCTCTGAGTTATGGAGGGCGGCAGGACATCCTACAGGCCGTACGGAAAATCGCCCAAGAAGCGCAACAAGGTGCACTTCGTCCTGACCAAATCGATGAGGCCCTCTTTCGTTCATACCTCTGGACGCGGAACCTGCCTGATCCCGAGCTGCTTATTCGCACCAGCGGTGAGCTGCGCCTAAGCAACTTTCTCTTGTGGGAGAGCGCGTATACGGAGTTCGTGTTTTTGCCGATATTTTGGCCCGAGTTTCGGCGCCCGCATCTCTACCAGGCCGTATGCGAATATCAGCAGCGAGAGCGGCGTTTTGGGCGGGTGCTCTCGTAGTAGGGGTGGTGTATGCGCAGGAACCCACGCCCGCTACGGCCCGCGTAGTGGAGATCGCTGGCTTACGGGTGGAGGGCGCTCGGTACTTAGACCCGCAGGCTATCCTCATTGCCAGCGGCCTCTACCTAAGCCAGAAAGTGCGGGTGCCCGGGGATGAGCTGGCCCAGGCCGTGCAAAAGCTATGGAAGCAAGGCCTTTTTGGGGATGTGCAGATTCTTGCAGACAGCCTCACCGAAACCAAGGTCTGGCTTACAGTCCGCGTAGAAGAGCGCCCGCGCCTTAGCCGCTTCACGATCCGAGGCGTCAATAAAACCCAGTCTAAAGAAATCTCCGAAAAAATCGGCCTCGTGAGAGGCACCATTTTTACTGAATCACAGCGTCTGCAAGCCCAGCGCGTGATCCGAAACTACCTTCAAAGCAAAGGCTATTATCAAGCTTCTGTGGCTACCCAGGTCGAACCCGATAGCGCCCCTAACACCATCCGAGTTCTTTTTGTGGTCAAGCGGGGGCGCCGAGTAAAAATCGATCAAATCACTTTTGGAGGCCTGGCTCAAAACTCTGCCCAATGGGCCAAGCGCCAGCTAAAGGAAACTAAAGAAAAGCGCTTCTACCGCCTATGGAAGCGATCTCGTTTCCAGCGAACCGAGTTTGAAAAAGACCTGGATAAACTGGTGGCGGCCCTGCGCAATCGAGGCTATCGAGATGCCCGCGTCTTGAGAGATTCGGTCTGGCAGGTCTCTCCTACCCGCTTGCGGGTGCATATCGAACTCTACGAAGGAAAACGCTACTATTATCGAAACATTCGCTGGGAAGGGAATACCCTCCATGACTCGATGACCTTGAGTCGCATCTTGGGCATTAAACGGGGAGATCTGTACAATCCTTCTCTGCTGGAGCGGCGGCTCCAAATGGACCCCAACGGCAACGATATCGCTTCGCTGTACTTGGATGATGGGTATCTTTTCTTTCGGGCCGAACCCGTAGAACACATCGTAGGCGAAGACTCGATCGATCTGGAGATTCGTTTGTTTGAGGGGCCTCAGGCGACGGTGCGGCGGATTTTGATCGAGGGCAACGATCGCACTCGAGACCGCGTGATTTTGCGAGAGATTCGCACGCTGCCGGGCGAGAAGTTCAGCCGCAGCGCTTTGATTCGCTCTCAGCGGGAACTGCTGGCGCTGGGGTACTTTGATCAGGAAAAGACTACGATCGTCCCCTTGCCCGAACCCACCGAAGGGGTCGTAGATATGAAGTATGTGATGGAGGAGCGTCCTTCAGACCAAGTCTTCTTACAGGGCGGGTGGGGAGGTCGCATCCGAGATGCGTATGGCAATCCGATTGGGGGGGGCCTTATTTTGAGTGCGGGCCTTCGGTTCAATAACTTTTCGTTTAGCCGGATTTCCAATCGGCGAGCTTGGCGACCCCTGCCTACGGGAGACGGGCAACAGCTGGGTCTCCAAATCCAGCTCAATGGACGCGGCTTCCAAAACTACGCCATCAACTTTCTGGACCCCTGGTTTGGGGGCCGGAAGCCCAACTCACTGGGCTTCTCAGCCTACTACTCGGTACAAAGGGCCCTTTTCTCGGATTACTACCTCTCGATTTTAGGTACTTCCCTCGATTTAGGCCGGCGTTTGCGTTTTCCAGACGACTTTTTCCGGGCCTATACGTCTGTTTCATACCGCTATTACACGGCCAAAAATGCTTTTAGTCTGTTGGGCGATCGTCCCTCGGCTTTTGTAAACATTCTTTCGCTCAAGCAGGCTTTTGAGCGTTCGAGCATGGATGCGCCGATTTATCCGCGGTCGGGTTCGTCGGTACTGCTGTCGGTAGAAGCGACGCCGCCTTGGTCTTACCTTTTGCGAGGTCGATACGAAGTGGGGCGCGATGCTTTGCGTCTTTTGGAGTTTCACAAGTGGCGTTTGGATGCGCAGTTTTATGTGCGGGTGGCAGGCAATATGGTTTTTGCGCCGCGGTTTCGGCTGGGGCTGCTGGGCCGGTACAACCCTCAGGTGCCTTTTTCGCCTTTTGAACGGTTTTTCTTAGGGGGGGATGGGATTCAGGGGTTCAACATAGATGGGCGCGAGATCATTGCTCTGCGGGGGTATGCGTCTCCCTTCATTGGTCCGGCCAACGGTTCGTTGGCCTTCAGCAAGTTTACGCTGGAGCTGCGCCAACCCATTTCGCTTAACCCCGCAGCTACGCTGTGGGTACACGCCTTTGCCGAAGGAGGAAATGCTTGGGGCTCGCTCAAAGCCTTTAACCCCCTGCTTTTGCGGCGATCGTTTGGGGTGGGGGTGCGGATTTTCTTGCCGATGTTTGGTCTCCTGGGGGTAGATTATGGCTATGGCATAGACGATGTCCGGGACCCGAACGGCTTACCCTTGGGGGGGAGTCGGTTTCACTTCATGATTGGTCAGCAACTATGAGACGCACACTGGCGATAGCCCTATTTGCGGTAGGGGTAAGCTTTGCGCAAAAGGTAGGCTTTGTAGACGCTCAGGCGATTTTGGATCGGATGCCGGAGTACAAAGCCGCCGAGCAGGAAATCGAACGGCTCACCCAGCAGTGGCAAAAAGAGATTGACGACTTGTATGCGCGAGTGGAGCAGCTTTTCCAGCAGTATCGGGAGCAAGAGCCCCTGATGTCGCCTGACATGAAGCGGCGCAAACAAGACGAGATCGAGGCTGAAGAGCGCAAAGCGCGCGAGCTTCAGCGCAAAAGATTTGGCCCTAATGGAGACCTCTTCAAGCAGCGAGAAGAAAAAATGAAGCCTATTTTGGATCGGCTCCAGCAGGCTATTCAGGCGGTAGCGCAGGAAAAGAAGTTTGCGCTTGTTTTGGACCGCAGTGCGGGCGGGGTGGTCCTCTATGGAGAGTCGGCCTATGACTTGACCGACGCCGTAGCGGCGAAGCTGGGGCTGAAGTAAAACCCCTACCTTTGCCCGATGCCGTATTACATGCGAGTCACGGGACTTTTCGTGCTTTTGTCCTGTACGAAGCCGGCCGTTTCTCCGGCGCAGTCTGCCCAAAAGCCCTTGCGAATCGGCTACACTAACCTGGAGCTGGTCTTAAGTTATCTCCCAGAGGCCCAACAGGTCGAGCAGCAACTGCGCACCTATGAAAAGAAAGTGATTGAACAGCTCAATATCAAGCAAAGCTACCTCCAAACAAAAGTCGAAGAATACACCGAACTCAAACAGGCGGGCAAGCTCACCCCAGCGCAAGAAGAGGAGCGGCGCAAGGAAATCATGCGTCTGGATGAGGAAATCAAGCGTTTCCAGGAAGAGTCGGAGCAAAACTACTTGAAGAAGAAAGCCGAACTGCTGCAACCGATTGTAGAAAAGCTGCAGAAGGCCATAGATGAACTGGCGGCGGCGGAAGGGTATGACTACATCCTCAATAACTCCAACTCGACGGGGGTGGCCTTTATTCTACACGGGCCGAAGGGAGACGACGTGACCGAGCGGCTTCTGAAGCGCTTGGGTGTAGACACCAGCCAAATCCAACGCCCCGATACCGCTGCGCCTAAAGCCACGCCTGGAGTGACCCCAGCACCGAAAAAGTGAAGGTAGGGGTTTTTGACTCGGGGGTCGGAGGGTTACTCACGGCTCGTATCTTACGGTCCCTGCATCCCCAGGTAGACCTACTGTATTATGGCGATACGGCCCATTTGCCATACGGCGATAAGTCGCCCTGGCAAATAAAGGGCTATGTGCAGGAGATTGCCCGATTTCTCCAAGGGGTGGGGGCACAGGCGCTGGTGGTGGCGTGCAACACCGCCTCTGCGGTAGCCCTGGAAAGCTTGCGCGCCGAGTTTGCTCATCTTCCCCTCTATGACGCTATCACGCCGGCGTTAGAGGCTTTTGCCAAGGGTCGGTATCCTGAGCCGGTCGGCATTATAGGCACTTATACCACCATTCGATCGGGGGTGTATGGAACGGCCCTGCGGCAAATGGGCTATGCGGTCAAAGAGCTGGCTACTCCGCTGCTGGTGCCCCTGATTGAAGAAGGCTGGCTCGACCATCCCGCTATGGAAGCGACCTTAGACACCTATCTTGCCCAGCTGGGGGAGGTCGGCACCCTCCTCTTGGCTTGTACCCATTATCCCGTTCTGGAGGGGGCCATTACTCGCTATTATCGGCGGGTGGGGGCTTCGGTTCAGGTGCTGAGCACGGCCGCCTTGTTGGCGCGCAAAGTGGCTCAAGAGCTTCCCCTCTCCGGCCAGCGGACCCAGCAGTTCTGGGTCTCCGATTGGAGTGAGCGGTTTACGTGGGTCGCTTCTACGTTTTGGGGAGAGCCTATAACGCTCGAACCGGCTCCTTTGACCTCTGCGTGGTCGGGGTGGTGATTACTTTGGGGCTTGCTGGTAAAAGAGCTGTTCCCAGGCTTTTTCGCGTTCGGCGGCCTCGGTGATGTAGGGGGTAAAGTACGCGAGGTTGAGGAGGAGCCAATTGAGCATGTTCGCCGGGAAGTAGGTAGGTCGTACAAAGTCTACGAAAAGCACGGCGCGTAGTCCGGAGGTGTTGTTATGCACCTCGTGGTCAAAGCAGTCGTCAAAAATGAGGACTTTTCCTTCCTCCCAGTGGAGTTTCTGGTCATGCACCCGGATCCAACACTGTTCTTGGGGTTCTGGCACGATCAGGCCTAAGTGCAGGCGCAAAACCCCATTATAGGGGCCGCGGTGGGGCGGGATGTACTTACCTGGCTCCAGGATAGAGAAGAAAGCCGTCTTGATGCCGGGGATTCGGCGCAGTAGACGCGTGGTTTCTGGACAAAGACGCGTGTTTTTGTCGCTCCAGCGCCCATAACCGCAGAACATAAAAGTCTTCCAGTTTTTGTCCTGGGTGATGGTAGAAACTTCAGGCGTGATTTCGTGAAAGGCTGGCAGTTCATCCTTTCGCTGCAAAACTTGTTCGAGTTCGGCTCGGATCACCTGCCAGTTGTCTTCCAGTTCTTTAGCCCAGGGGAAAAGGCGTGTATCGTATACCGGAGGATTGCCATGCACCGAGAAGCGGGCGTTCACCTCTTCGACAAAATCTACGATAGACTGCAGGAGTTTCTCTCGGAGTGTCTGGGGCTTTTTGAGGACCCCTTTGTACACTTGGCTGGCCATACGGCAAAGTTACATAGCGGGTGAGTATGTATATTTGGGGCATGCGATGCCTGCCAATCGCAGTCCTCATGACTTGGGTAGCGGCCCAGCCTACCCATCCGAACCGAGCGTATGTGCGCATCAGCCAAGCGCCTTTCCTGCATGGGGTGGCTTCTGGGGACCCCCTCACAGATAGGGTGATTTTATGGACTCGGATTACCCCTCCGCAGAACTGGACAGGACCTGTATCGGTGAGCTGGGAGGTGTCGTCGGATCCCCAGTTTACCCAGGTTGTGGCTTCGGGCACGACCAGCACAGACGCCGATAGAGATTACACAGTGAAGGTGGACGCTACCGGCCTTCAGCCGGGGCAGTGGTACTGGTATCGGTTCCAGGCGTTGAATACCTTTTCGCCGGTGGGCCGCACACGCACGCTTCCAGCCAGCGGCCTGAATCGCCTTCGCTTAGCGGTGGTTTCATGTGCCGATTATCAGAATGGGTTCTATACCGCGTATGAAAACATTTGTCTACGCAATGATGTGGATTTGGTGTTGCATCTGGGCGACTATATTTATGAGTACGGTCCGCAGCAAAATAGCGTTCGCCAGTCCGAACCTCCGAAGGAGACGATTACCTTAGCGGACTATCGGATACGGTATTCGCATTACCGCCTGGATACCATGCTGCAGTGGCTGCACCAAAACTATCCCGTAATCGCCGTCTGGGATGATCATGAGCTGGCCAATGACGCTTGGAAAGCCGGCGCCCAGAACCATGACTCTACGACCGAAGGCCCATTCATTGACCGAAAAGAAGCCATGCTACGAGCCTATCACGAATGGATGCCTTTCCGTATGCCTGATCCTACTGACTCTTTGCGTATTTGGCGGTCGTTTTCGATAGGGGGGCTGGTAGACCTGATTATGCTTGATACGCGGCATTATGATCGGGATCAGCAGGTGACAAGCAGTAGTTTCTTAGGAGTGCCGGCCAACAACGCTACCCTCAACGATCCCAGTCGTTCTATCATAGGGGCGGTGCAGCGAGCCTGGTTGGTGAACCAGCTCAAAACCTCCACCGCTACATGGCGCCTGATTGGGCAGCAGGTCATGATGGCCCCGCTTACGATTTCGGCTTTTGGCACTACCTATATAGTCAACCCCGATCAGTGGGACGGATACCCTGCCGATCGGCGCCGGCTAATGGACACCCTCCTCCAAAACAACATCGGTAATGTCGTGGTGCTTACGGGTGATATCCACACCTCCTGGGGGAATGATCTGCCCTTCGGGCCAGGCAGTTATGATCCTAACTCGGGGGCAGGGTCTGTGGCGGTCGAGTTTGTAACGCCCAGCATTACTTCAGGAAATGCGTCCTTTCTCGGCAACTTCTCTAATACTTCTATCATCAAGTCGCAGAATCCTCATGTAAAATACGTAGATATTACGAAACACGGCTATGTCTTGATAGATATCACACCTCAGAAGGTGCAGGGGGACTGGTATTTTGCGAATACGGTTTCGCAGCCGCAACCGGGTGAAAGCCCGGGTGAGAGCTGGTACGTCAATAGCGGGGAGCGCTTTTTGCGCAAAGCCACCAGCCCTACGACCGCACCGCCTGGCTATAATCCACCGCTCGTGTCGCGTGGACAGGTGACCAGTGCGCTCACCAGCCCTGCTCCTGTGCTGGTGGGGGTTTATCCCAATCCCGCTCAGGACTTTGTCACGCTACAACTCTACACGCCGGCAGCGGAAACGCTCTCACTGCGTTTGTATAGCGCGGCGGGGCAGATGGTAGCGGCCTATACCCTAACCACGCCCTCAGCTGGGACGCATTATTACCAGGTGCCCTTGGACGGGCTGCCGAATGGAGTGTTTCTGCTAACTATCCAGACTGCCCAGGGCAAAGGCCAAACCTATCGCCTTTTGAAGCGGTAGACGGACCTTGGTACCTTTGCCAGATGGAAGTGCGAACCTTACAAGCTGAGAAGCTCATTCGGGAACACATGGTGGTGGCGATGGGGGCCGGGCTGGTGCCGGTGCCTTTTGGGGATTGGGCCACGACCTTAGCTGTCCAGCTGAATCTCGTGCGCAAACTCGCAGGATTGTATGGGGTGCCCTTTTTTTCGGGGGTCGCGAAAGGGCTAATCGCCAGTTTGGTAGGGGCCACCTCGGTGCGGGGTGCGGCGACCCTGATCAAGCTGCTACCAGGGGTTGGATGGGTGGTGGGAGGGCTTACGGCTTCTGTGCTGGCCGCGGCCACCACGTATGCGGTGGGCAAGGTTTTCCAGAAGCACTTCGAAGCGGGAGGTACCCTTCAGAACTTCGATGTGCAGGCGGCGCGCAAAGCCTACGAGAGCGCTTTCCGAGAAGGTCAAACCCTGGCCCAGGAAGCGAACCCTCGCCCAACCTTGGACCCTTACGAGCGTCTGCGTAAGCTGCACGAACTGTACCAAGCCGGTGTGCTGTCAGCTGAAGAGTACGAAAAGCTCAAGCAGTCAATCCTCTCCCAGTTGTGAGGATGAAGGGTGGGTATTTGTTCCCGCCGGTGCCCCGCACAGACCGGATGGGGGATTACCTTGTGCTGCAGTATATCCCACACAAAGGACCGTTGGCCTATGTGGCGGCGGTGTGGGAGGCGCCGGCCTTGCGCACCTATCCGGCGGCGGTGCGCCGGCTGCTCCTGCAGCTCCTGGCGGAAGACCACCTTCGCTATGGCCCTGGCGGCGTGCATAAGGCCCTCCTCGAACTTGGCTGGGAATGGCACTGGGAAACCACCCTGGATAGCCTCTTCTTAGTGGCGCGGGGGCTGGTGGAGGGCTTCCCTCGGGCTTTAGAACTCCTCTACGAGGCGGTGGCTGAGCCTGTTTTGGAAGGCCCTACAGTAAGGCTGGAGGTCGAGCGACTTGCAGAGGCGCAACGCCGAGCTTACGCCCATTTGCCTTATCGGGCCGAGAGTTACCTGGCTGAGCGGTTGTGGGGGGCTTCGTATGCGGTCTTCGAAGCCACGCCGCCCGAGACTATCGCTTCGCTGGAACTTGCCTCTCTTAAGCTTTACTGGGAGGCTTTCCTGTGCAAGGGGCTGCGCTACCTCGTGGTGGCTGCACCTGGGGTGCCTCGCGCTATCTATCGGTGGGAATCGCTATCGGGACCGTTGGCGTATGAGATTCCCTTGGCTGCCAGGCCCCTATCCGTCCAGCGGGTAGAAGAGACCGCAGAAGCCCAGCAGGTTTCGTTGCGGGTGGCTTACCCTTGGGTGCGGCCGTCGGCGGCTCAATATGGAGCGTATCAACTTGCGCTCTTCCGGTTGGGGGGATACTTTGGGTCCCTCCTTATGCAGAATCTGCGCGAAGAAGCTGGCCTTACGTATGGGGTATATGCGCGGGCGCTTTCTGCCCAGGCTGCGGCTTATTTCGTGATAGCGGCGGAGGTGGACCGCCACCGCATCGAAGAAGCCCTTCACCGCATAGAGTCAGAGGTGCGTACTTGGAGTGAAAATCCTTTTCCCTCCGAAGAGGTTTTTCAGGAGGTGCAGCGATCGCTGCTCCTTCGGCTTGAGGTAGAGGGGCTTTCTGAATGGATTTCTCGGCTGGCGCATCTTTTGGGTCGGGGCCTGTCGGCTGCGGATTATGTGGCGCAAATGGAGGCGATAGCCTCTTATCGGTGGGCTGACTGGCCGCGGCTTAGCCTGCCTAAGGAGGCGCAGGTGACAATAGCGGTAGGTACACCCCGTCCTATTTTTGCCGGAGCATGCGCTTGAGGGCGGGTATTGTGGTTTTCCCCGGCAGCAATTGCGATCGCGATTTGTACTATGCGTTAGAGCGGGCTGGCATGGTACCTCGCTTTCTCTGGCATGCAGACGCTCATCTTCCCCCCCTCGAAGCGGTTTTTTTGCCTGGGGGATTCTCCTACGGGGACTATTTGCGAGCGGGGGCGATTGCCCGCTTTTCCCCTATCATGAGGGCTATAGAAGCCTTCTGGCGGAGGGGGGGGTTTGTGATGGGCATTTGCAATGGCTTCCAGGTGCTGGTGGAGGCGGGGTGGTTGCCGGGGGCCCTTCGCCGTAATGCCCATGGACGCTTCTGGTGCGGGGTGGCGACGGTGACTTTTTTTGGGGGGGGGCCTTTGGCTTCTTATTTGCGCGGTTTCTACCGGCTGCCTGTAGCGCATGGAGAGGGCCGTTACGTTCCACCGGCGGGTTTTTTGCCGGACTGGGGGTTGCGGTACACACCAGCCCCAGCTCCCAACGGGAGTTTTGGTGCGATCGCCGGCTTGGGCAATGCCGAAGGCACGGTCTTCGGGCTGATGCCCCATCCAGAGCGGGCTTGTGATCCGTATCAAGGTCAGGTGGATGGGCTTGACTTTCTGCGGGCGATTGTTCGGTACCTTTCGGCCTAAGGCGTGCGAGCCAAGTGGGTGCTGCTGATTCCTTTGTTGGCTGGGCTGGGGGTGTGGGTCTGGCCGGGGCCTTCACTCTTGCGGGCGGCTGGTCTCATCACAGCTGCGATTACAGGGTATTCGGCGTTCTACTTTTCGCGGCGGTACGGGCTTTTGGCGGGGTTGTATAGCGTCGCTTTAATGGGAGTGGGGCTTTTTTGCCTGGGGCCAGGTATGGTGAGCGTCTTTGCGGGCTGGGAGCTGGTAAGCGTGGCCGCTTGGGGCTTGATAGGGGGGGCGCGGGGGATCTCGGCACGTAGCCTGAATGTAGCGATGTTGGCGTTTCTGGTTAACCGGCTGGGGGATGCCTTTTGGCTGGCGAGTGCGTATGCAGGGGGGCGCTTTTCGGTGGGATGGGTAGTGGCCGCCATGGTCAAAGGGGGGATGTTTCCCTTCACTTTCTGGCTGGTGCAGGCGATGTATGCGCCTGCGGCGGTATCTGCGCTCCTCCATTCGGCGCTGCTGGTGGCGCTGGGGGTGTATCTCCCGCTCCGGGAGCCGCCTCTTGAAGGGGTGGTGGGACTTTCGCAAAGCGCGTATCGAGCTTTGGGGTGGGGAAGTGCGGCGGTATCGGCGCTGGGAGCTTTTTTGACTCGATCCCCTAAGGGCCTGCTCGCCTGGAGTACGGCCGCGCACTTGGCCCTGTTGCTTGCTGAGTGGCCTGTTCCAAGCTATATCGAGAAACCCCTTCTGGCCCATAGCTTCCTAAAGGCGGCTTTATTTCTTACGCTGGGCCTTGCGCAAAAAGGCTATGGAGGTTGGGGGATGGCTATGCTCTGGTATGGTTTAGGGGGGCTGTTGGCGGCTTTTGCTTCGCCTGAGCCTGTACCGTTGGCGATAGAAACTCTATTGGCTTTGGCTGTGGGGCGTGCAGGAAGGACCCTTACCCAAGGCCGTCGCAGGCCTGCGGTCTGGATGTGTCTACCCATGCTTGTCCTTGCCGCTGGGGCGATAGGCGTGGGCTTTCCTGGGCAGGTGGCTGCCCTGCTGCCTGTAAGTGCGATCTTCGCAGGCCGGATGGTACCTCTTTGGGTAAAGCTTCGGATAGACTGGCCATTCCTGTGGGCTGCGCAGAAAGCCGGGGGCTTCTGGCAAAGGATCGGAATCGCTTTGGGCCTGCTGGAGTGGCGCTTGGTGCGTGCCACTAACGCCTTAGCTCGCCTGCACGTCCAAAATGCCCTTCATACGACCCGAATAGACCAAGTTTTACTGGTTCGAGTCTGGGAAGGTCTCCTCCGCCGACTCCAGCGGGCAGTAGCACAGTTTTTTACCCCTTTCTCTGGTATGCAGGCGGGACTGCGCTGGGCTTTTTGGGTTACCCTGCTAATAGGCTTTGTATGGAAGCTCTTGCATTGAATGCCCTGTGGGTAGGCCCTCTACTCGGCGGGATGGTGGCTCTTTTTCTGTCTCGTCGCTTGCTTTTGGCCTGGGGGCTTCTTCAAGGGTTTCTCTTCGGCCTGCTATGGGTCTATCTGTATATAGAATATAGAGGGAGTGGCCTTTCCTACACAAGGCCCTGGTTTTCTATAGATGGTTTTTCCTTCTCCTACGCGCTTTCCCTTCGCCCCACTAACTTCTCTCTGATCCTGCTGTCGATCTTAGTGGTTCATGCAGCCTTCTTTTATGGATACCTTTACATTCCCAGGCCGAGGGCTTTTTCAGCGCTCTTGTTCTTTACGTTGGCTTTTGTGCAGGGGGTTTTTTTGGCAGGTGATGCGCTGCTTTTTTTTGTCTTTTATGAAGCTTCGCTGATACCGGCCTTTCTGTTGATTTTGGGCTGGGGTGGTTCAGGGCGGGGGGGGGCGGCGGTGCGTTTTGCGCTTTTTACGTTAGCGGGTTCGGTGCTTCTTCTGGTGGGTCTTTTGTGGGCGCTGTTGGAGGGTCGAGACAGTTCAGCGATGGTGTGGCAGAAGCATCCTTTGAGCTGGGGCCCGTGGCTGCTTATGACAGTCGGGTTAGCGGTGAAGCTTCCCTTGGTGCCTCTTCATAGCTGGCTGGGTGAAGCACATGTAGAAGCCGATAGCGCTATCTCGATGGTTTTAGCAGGCCTTTTGCTAAAGCTTGGAGGTTTTGGGCTGTTGGAATGGGTCTGGTATGATTTGTCGTCTACCCAAGGCCTTATTCTCCGGATATGGGGAGCCTTATCGCTGGTGTACGCTATGGCTGTAGCTACAGGGCAGCGTGACCTCAAACGGCTGGTAGCTTTTACTTCGGTTGCGCACATGGCTTTTGTGGCGATAGGGGCTGGAGGGGGGGCGGCCGTAGGGCTCCAGGGGGCGTACCATCAACTTTTCACACATGGAATCGTGAGTGCGGCGCTGTTCGCGTGGGTAGGTTGGGTGGAAAAACGGGCGGGGAGCCGCTCACTGCGTTTTGTTCGGGGGATTTTTCGTGGCCAAGTGAAGGAACAGCTTCAAGCGGCGTTGCTTTTTTTCGGGGCGATAGGGGTGCCGGGGTTGGCGCTTTTTGTGTCGGAGGTGCTGGTGATAGCCGGTGTAGGAAAGGGTTCGGGGTGGGGGTGGGCCTTGGTCCCCGCGATAAGCCTCCCGCTCACAGGAGGGTATTTTTTGCGAGCTTATCAGGCGTTGACGGCCAGGGGCTCGGGGGTTTCGCTTGCACCAGCTATGGAGTATCTGCCGCTTGAGGGCGTGATCTGGCTACTGCTCCTCTGGTCCGTGGGGGTGGGGGTATATCCGCAGCCTTGGTTAGCGCTTTTGGGGCATGTGGGGTCTTGAAGGGTTGTGGCCGGAGCTGTTTCTGGTGGGGGCGGCTTTGCTGGCACCCCGCCGAGGGGTGCTGACCGCGGGCCTTTTATTGTACCTGGCGGGGGTGGCCTGGCAGCAAGAACGCCTTTTCCTACTCTATGCAATAGAAGGACAAAGCGTAGCGGGGATCGGTTTTTTTGTAGGTGCTACGCTTTTTGCCCTTTGGTGGGCGCCTCTACCTCGAGAAGCGGTGTGGGCGCTGTTTGTGCAGCTGGCTTCCTATGGCCTGCTGCTGCGAAGCCGCCATCTGGGGTTTAGCTGGGCTTTGATGGAATCGGCTGCTCTTAGCGGCTACTTTTTTGTGATAGCTGCTTGCGAAAAAGCCCCTTCTCGGTGGGAAGCCGCTTTGCGGTATTTTTTCTGGAGCGTGGTGGGTTCGGCGCTGATTCTGATGAGCTTAGGGGTGCGCCTGCTGACTGGAGCGTCTTTGAGCTATCCCCTTATGGGGAGGACTGTGTTAGGCGACCTTTTGCTAAGCTGGGGCTGGGCGATCAAAGTGGGGTTTTTACCTTGGCAGGGGTGGCTGATGGGGTTATATCGAACCCTGCCACTGGGGTGGGGGGTGTGGTATGCTCTTGTGCCGAAGGGGGCCCTCCTGCTGAACTTTCTTGCGCTTTTGCCGGCGGGCGGTTCGTCGGGGGTTTCCCCTGGCTTTTTGTATGGGCTGGGGGCATTGTCGCTGATAGGGGCGTATGCGCTGGCGTGGCGTGCCCTTAGTTTGACCGATCAGCTGTTTTGGGGGAGCTTTGCCCAAGCGGCTTACATGGCCCTGGCGATGACGCCTGGCGGGCAAGCAAGTGGATGGCAGTTCTGGCTGGTGTATGGGGTCGCGAGCTTGCTTACCTTTTGGTATGCGGAGCGGCCCTGGCGAGGGCGGGTAGGGGATGCGGTGGGACTTCTTCTGATAGCGAATCTGGCGGCTTTACCGCCTGTACTGGGCTTTTGGGTAAAGGTGGCGCTTTTTTGGGTAGGTTTTACGCACTTCTCTGGAGGGCTGCGGGTACTGCTAATAGGGGCGGCGGCTTTGGCGACAATAGGGGGGTTTGCTTTGTATGGCAAGGTGCTTTGGCAAATCTGGCAAAAACCTGCCTATGCTCTTCCGGTGGGACGGCGGATAGGATATGCAGGTGGAGCGGTTGGGCTTTTGGTTTTAGGCCTTCTGGGGCTGAAGGCTTTGGAGGGCCTTGGCTAAGTAGGCGAGGGCTTCTTCTATCTCGGCTTCTGTGGTAAGCCGGCCTAAGGAAAAGCGGAGGGTAGCCAGAGCCTCTGCTTCGGAAAGGCCCATGGCGCGCAGCACGTGGGAGGGCTCTGGGCGGGCGGAGGTGCAGGCTGAGCCCGTTGCCGCAGCCAGCAGAGGGGCACGGGCCAGAATGTCACGGGCTTTCACGCCGGGGAAGGTCACGCTGAGGGTATTGGGCAAGCGAGGGGCCTGGGCGCCATTCTGGTAAGCGGCGGGATACAATCGCTGGATACCCTCCCACAGTTGCTGACGCAGGGCCTCCAATCGGGCGGTGGCCTCGGGCAGGCGCTGGAGAGTGATTTCGAGCGCTTTGTACAGGCCGACGATGAGAGGAGTGGGCAAGGTACCACTGCGTAGTCCTCGTTCGTGTCCTCCCCCCATTAGGAGGGGAGACAGGGCTACGCGAGGTTGGCGACGCCGCACATATAGGGCGCCTATCCCTTTCGGCCCATAGAACTTATGCGCTGAGAGGACAGCTAAGTCTACCCTTAGTTGTGTAAAGGAAACAGGGATTTTTCCGACGGCTTGGGTTGTATCGCACAGGAAGAAAGCGCCTGCGTGGTGCGCCAGCTCCACTAAATCGGGGATGGGTTGTATTACGCCGGTTTCGTTGTTGGCCAGCATGACCGCTACCAGGAGGGTAGTGGGGCGCAGCGCTTTAGCCAGGGTGTCGGGTTCGACGAGTCCTTGGGCCGTGACGGGGAGGTATTCTACTTCCCAGCCCTGTGTAGCCAGGTAAGCTGCCGGGTCCAAGACGGCCTTATGTTCTGTGGCGGCGATAAGAAGGTGTTTCCGGGGGTGGTGGGCGTATGTGCGGGCCAGACCTTGGAGGGCAAGATTGAGGGCTTCGGTGGCACCGCTGGTGAAAATGATCTCCTGCGGTGAAGCGCCAAGGAGCTGAGCAAGGGCGGCTCGACTTTCTTCTATGGCGGTTTCGGCTTCTTTACCGTAGAGGTGAGGGCTGGCGGGGTTCCCAAAACGTTCCAAAAAATAAGGCTGCATGGCTTCCCACACCTCGGGTAAGAGAGGGGTGGTGGCGTTATAGTCTAAGTAGATAGGCTGGCTCATTTTCGCACCGAACGAGCTAAAAGACTTTCCACCAGCTCCTCAAGCGGCTTGAAAGCTAAGGCGACAATCGCCTTGAAGCCGAAAGAGAAAAAGTTAGCCCATTGGCTGGTGGCTTTGGAGGCTGTTTGTTCGATGTAGTACTCGATAAGTTCGGTCACCATGAAGATGGCGATGGTGCTCAGGCCCAATACGGTGAGGGCTTTGCGGCGGCGCTGGCTCTCCTGGAGGGCGTCGAGGGTTTCCTGCAGTTCCTGGTTTTTTTTCTGGAGGGCCTCGTTGTAACGGGCGATTTCAGCGTTTTTCTGGGCCAGTTCTTCGTTGGCGGCGCGCAGCTTGGCCTGAAGGCGGTCGCCCATCCGCGTAACGAGCTGGGCCGTGTGCAGGAGACTATGATAGTGGGCTTGGATCTCTTCCAGCCGTTTTCGTTCGGGGGCTTCCGCAGGCAGCTCCTCAATCCACTGTTTGAGCTTTTCAGCGCCTTCTTCTTCGCGCTGAAAGCTTACGCTGGCGGTCGTTACGGTTCGGGTCTCACGCTTCAGGGTCATTTATAGGAACAAGCTCAAATGGAACCTTGACCGCAGCTTGGTAATCCAGCCCCGCATCTTCCATTTCGGTGTCCTCCTGCAGGTACACCCAACGGATCTGGACAGGTTGCCCTTTTTCGTGAAGGGCTTCAAAATGGCGAAAAAGATCCAACAGCACCTTGGCCGTACTGGTGTTGAAGTATTCCAGCTTCACTTCCAGTACCAGAGGCTCTGGCCGAGGCGTATGACGCTGTACAAACTGCTCTAACCAGGCCAGCACAGGACTATAGAACTTGAGCGAGTTTTCTGGATAAGAGTTGCCGCCAATAAAAAATCGATTGTTTGAGGGGTCGAAAATAATCTCAGGTGTGGTAAAAGTGGGCTCTATGACAAGCTTCTCTGAAGTCTTCAGGTCACTCATAGCTTTTCCACGAAAAATAAGGCTTTTAGTGTAAACCAAGCGTATTCTTCTTCGGTCGGAGTGAGCTCGTATTCTACGCGGTCGGCTTTGAGGATCACTTGCATTAGACCTAAGTTGGCGCCGCCGCTGTCGGAATAGGAACCGCTGGTAAGCGTCGCACGGTGAAACTGCTCCAGCTCTTCTCGGTTCATGGCGAGTAGATTTTGAAGGTACGACTGAAGAAAAATCTCTTGACTATAGTAGATCAGGTTGCGAGTCGTGAGCAGAATCCCCTCCTCTGTACGAACGACGCTGATGAGAGGAGGGTATTTTTCGTGTAACACCGCGTAGTGGATGATATTCTGTGCTAACTCGATTAGGCTGGAGACTACTTTCCTACGCAAGGGGGGACGAAGGCCCTCTTCGGCCAGCAGCTTTTCTAAGGTTCGCACGATGACGGGGAGAACCTCCATGTCCAAGGGGCCTTCGTGCCGAAAAAGGAGCCTATGTTCATAGGATACTGTCATGGGTATGACCGCTATAGGACAAAGGTAAGTAAAAGGCTTTATGGGACGAGGGCCAAGCCGTACCCATTGAGGGGGATTTCGCGTACCGCCTGGGTCTGGAAGGAAGGGATTTGTACGAAGTAGACTTTGCCGGGGGCTCCAGGCAGGCCGGCTTGAGGGTGGTGAGGCGGATCCGTCCCGGCCACGTTTTCAAAAGACACGACCAACGTTGACTTTACTGGATCCACGCTGAGGCCTCGGGGCAAGTGCCCCAATCCATAGAGATGCGTCAAGAGTCGGGGGTTTTGGGCGTCTATCACAGTGATGGCCCCCAGCTTTTCCCCTTGCAGGGCTGGGGCGCTGGCTTTGAGGCAAGCTACATACACCAGTCCGTTGTGGTAGGCCATCAGCTTGGGGGCGCTGGCAGTGGGGATTACCGCCACCAGGCTGTCGTCGCGCCGCCGGAAAACCCGTACCTGATTCGCCGCATCGCAGCTCACGAAGTAGTACAGGCCCGTGGGTTCGGCCAGAATCTGATAAGGCCCCCACCGGCTATCCGGTTGCGGCAAATCCCCTGGTACCAAGGGCACTTGAGTAAAGTCTACGAACCGGCCACGCGAGGGATCTATTTCTATTTTGGTCAAGTAGTTTCCGGCGTTGGCGGTCACATACGCGTAACGCAGGTCACGGGTAACCCACAACCCGTGGGGGCGAGCCACAATCTGGCCTGTTGGATCGCGTAGCTCATCCAGCACCTGCATGCGTTCCACGTCAAGCAAGGTCAACTTGACCGGCTGAGTGGTGGTGAAGTGGGTTACGACCGCGAGACGACCATCGCCGCTCAGTTCGATATGGGCGGGGTCAGAACCTACTTCTACGCGGCCGACCTTCTCGTAAGTGTCAGTGCGGTACTTTTCTATGGCAGCTCCAGCAATAAGGGTTACATAAAAATAGCGCCCATCCGGTGAGATTTGTATGTAATGGGGACTTTCGACGGCAGTGGGGTAAATGCCTACCGGGATATAGTGCATGACATGATATGTATCGAGATCCAGTACGGCGACGAGGTCACTTCCGGCTGCACACACAAAGGCCTTACGCCGACCTGTCGTACGACGAGCGCTCCAGGGCAGTTCGCCTTGGGCATTCGGTGCGCCCTGGGCTATCCAGGTGCGTAAAAGCTGTATGTCTGCGGGGGTAAGTAAGTTGCTGCTGTCGGGCAGGGGTGGTGGCATGAGGGGGGAGGCCGTGGGCCCGCGGGTAGAGTCCCAGTTTACTTGCCATAACAGATGGGACCATTCGGGAGAGAAGGGCACCACAGGGGCTACTTCGCCGCGATACCCGTAAAAGAGGCTATCCCATCGCGCCAGATTCAGCCGGGTCGGCGAAGTCCCCCCTTCCAGAAGCCTTCCGTGGCTATGGTCGGGGTCTGAGCCGGTCGAGGCGCCGTAGTGGCATCCCGCGCAGCGCTGCACGAGGATGCGGGCCACCGGCTCAGGGTAGCCGCTGGCCGAACCCAGCACCGGCTTTTCCTGCTTGCACCCTACCACCACAAGCCCTATCCCCGCCGCCCAGTTTGTAAAGCGCACGAGACAAAGGTATTTTGTTTTTCTGAGCATGCAAAAATCCTGGTTGCCCTTGCTGGGCCTGGCCCTGGCCCAGGTCAAAGTAGGAGATGTGGTACCACCTGGCCTTGAAGCCTCAGATGAGATGGAGCAGAAAGTCTCCTTCGGTGCGCTGCGTGGGCAATGGGTCGTCCTCTTCTTTTATCCGCACGATGACACGCCCGGCTGCACCCGTCAAGCCAAAGAATTCAGCCGGCTTTTACCCGATTTCAAAAAAGCAGGAGCCGTCGTGTACGGCATTAGCACGCAAAGCGCCGAAAGCCACCGCGCCTTCAAGAAGAAACACGGCCTCCGAGTGCCCCTACTGGTGGATCAGGAAGGAAAACTTTCCGACTTTTTCGGTGTGAAGCGCTTCATGGGTATGTGCAGTCGGGATGTGGTGGTGATAGACCCGGAAGGGAAAGTTGCGCTTTTTCGGCAAGGGGTTTCGCCTGACACCAGCCCCCGCGAAGTGCTAACTTTCCTACGCCAGCGCCAGTAGGTTAGCGTCCAGCTGCACGCCCGAACGACGTGATTGGTAGGAGCTTCACCGAAAAGCTTCCTTCTACCGTATCTGGATAGGTGTTGGTGCCGACGCCGGGTACATTGTTGTAGGAGGGGCGGATGTATTGGAAGTTGGCCGTGACGCTATCTCCGTTTATCGTGACGTTGGTGATTTCTTGGGTGGTACCTGGGAAAAAGTTCGGCACGGCGGGGAGCTGTTGGATGGTGTAAGTAGGTACAGGGCTGCGGGAGAGGTCGGCTGCCACGCCGTCTATAGTGACATTCGACACCTGCTGATTAGAGGCGTCATAGCGGAAAGCCAGACTCAGGTAGCCAATACCCAGGCTGTCTTCTCGACTAAAATCGAAGTCGCGGGTATTTTGGCCGGTGGCTTGCCAAGTGCCGGGAGAGGCGGAGTAAAAACTGTAGGAAAAGCGGATATTGAAAGGATTTCCTCCATTGTCTTTCCCTCGGGCTACACCTTGAATGAATCCCTGACGAGGTCGGGTGAGGTCCTGTCCAGCGGGGCCTTGAGGGCCTTGAGGGCCTTGGGGACCTTCTTTGCCTCGGCAGCTCCATAGGAGGAGCGTCACCGGTACGAGGAGTGCGTAACGCATGCCGCAAATATAAGACGAAACTTCAGGTCTGAGTAGTCTGGGTCGCCACAGCTTCTCGCAGCGTGGGCAGCAAACCCGGCGAAGCGACCACACGCCCCATAGCTAAGTGGGCATTACCGCCGCCTTTGGCCCCCAGTATCTGGCTAAGCCGCTGGAAAAGCATATGAGCCCCTTCTGGGGCGGCAATGCCAAGGCTCACTTCACCGTTCTGAGGCACCGCTACTACGAAAGTGGCTTGCGGACGCAGTCGGCGCAGCGCTTCGAGAAAATCCTTCAACGCGGCCCCCTCTGGGAGCTCCGTCTGCTCTACGATCACCGGCTTCTCGCCGGAGAAAAGACCCGCCGCCTCCCATTTCTCTACAAGTTGCCGCGCATATAAGGCTTGCCACCTTGAGAGGTGCTTTTTGAGATGGGCTTCTTCTTCGAGCAGCTTTTCCAGCGAACGCAAAAGATGTGGAGGGTTCTTAAGAAGGGTGCGCATGGCTTGCAGCTGTTCAAGCTGGCTGTTTACCCACTGAAAGTAAGCTTGGCCTGTGACCGCCTCGATGCGTCGCACGCCCGCTGCGCTGGCTGACTCATGCAAGATTTTGAAGTATCGCAGCTCTAAGGTATTGGCTGCATGGGTGCCGCCACACAGCTCCCGGGAGAACTTACCCCCGAACTCAATCAGGCGCACGCGTTCGCCGTACTTCTCGCCAAAGAAGGCTAAAGCCCCTTTTTTGAGAGCCTCTTCATAAGGAATGTCGCGGTATTCTTTGCGGGGTAGAGCGGCGCTGATTTTGCTGTTAACCAGCGCTTCGATTTCGGTGAGCTCTTCGGGGGAGAGCCGCTGTGGGTGCGTGAAGTCGAAGCGGAGCCGGTCTGGCGCTACCAAGGACCCGCTCTGTCGTACATGGTCACCGAGGATGGTGCGCAAAGCCGCATGCAGCAGGTGGGTGGCTGTGTGGTGACGCGACAGCTCTTCTCGACGGGGCACGTCAATGGAGGCGAGCCATTCCCCTTCTGGGTCGCGGGGCAGCTGCGAAACCACATGGATGATTGTGTCCTGCTCCCGGTATACGTGGGTTACAGGCAGGGTTTGTCGTCCTCGTCGGAGCAAACCAGTATCGCTGAGTTGTCCGCCGCCTTCGGGGTAAAAAGGTGTCTGGTCCAGCACCACATGGTAGAAAGTGCCACGAGCCTCCTTTACCTCGCGCATGCGCAGGATGCGCACCCGAGCCTCGTACTGGTCATACCCCACAAAGTGCGAATGTTCTCCCTCCTCTATTTCTATCCAGTCGCCTTCGCGGCGTTGGGTGGCCTGACGGCTTCGGGCTTTTTGGGCTGCCAGTTCGGTCTCGAACTCGGTTAGGTCTACGCTTAGGCCTCGTTCCCGTGCCAGCAGCTGCGTAAGGTCCAGCGGAAAACCGTATGTATCATACAGCTCAAAGGCTACTTTGCCCGGGATGGTGGGCCCGCTGTACTGCGCAAGAAACGCTTCCAGGCGCGCCAAGCCCCGCCCTAAGGTATGCAAAAAGCTTTCTTCTTCGCCCTGGATAACGCGCTGTAGCGTTTCGCTTTGTTGGGCTACTTCGGGGAAGGTGTCTTGATACAGCTGGGCTAACGTGGGGACAAGCTGGTATAGGAAGGGCCTTTGCTGGCCGAGGTGTTGGTAGGCGTACCGTACAGCCCTCCGTAAAAGCCGGCGAAGGATATACCCCGCGCCGGTGTTACTGGGCAGTTGGCCGTCGGCGATCGCAAAAGTGATCGCCCGAATGTGGTCGCATACCACGCGAATAGCTACGTCCTGAAAGCTTCCTTGGCCATAGGCAACGCCTGTGAGCTGATGCACCCGATCACGTAGGGCTCGAAAGAGGTCAATATCGTACGTAGAGGTTTGGCCTTGTAGGACCATGGCGAGCCGCTCCAGTCCCATGCCCGTATCCACGCTTTTGAGGGGGAGGAGCTCCAGGCTCCCGTCGCTGCGGCGGTTGTACTGGATGAAAACGAGATTCCACAGCTCGATGACTAAGGGATTGCCGGTATTTAGGAGGGGGGCGGCTGAATCGGTTTCTGCCTCCGGCCGTAGATCCATGTGAATCTCAGTGCAGGGGCCGCAGGGGCCGGTGTCGCCCATCTCCCAGAAGTTGTCTTTTTTACCGAAAAAGCGAATCCGTTCAGCCGGCACAAAACGCCGCCATAGTTCGTAGGCCTCTTGGTCAGCGGGGAGGCCCCAGGTTTCGTCGCCGCCGAAGACCGTAATATAGAGCCGCTGCGGCGGAATCCGGTACACTTGCGTCAGCAGTTCCCAGGCCCAAGCGATGGCTTCGGCTTTGAAGTAGTCGCCAAAAGACCAGTTGCCCAGCATCTCGAAGAAAGTATGGTGGTAGGTATCGTGGCCGACTTCTTCGAGGTCGTTATGTTTGCCAGAGACTCGTAGGCATTTCTGTGTATCTGCCACGCGGGGCGCCGGCGCCTCCTTGAAACCCATAAACACATCTTTGAACGGGTTCATGCCGGCGTTCACGAAAAAAAGGGTGGGATCGTTTCTATTCACGAGGGGGGCGGAGGGCACGATAAGGTGGTCGCGCGCCGCAAAAAAATCCAGAAAAGTCTGGCGAACCCGAGCCGTACTCCACATGAGGCAAAAATACGACCTCCCTTGCCAGGCTCGGGTAGGTTTTCTCTATATTTGCGGTGGCATGCGATGGCTCCCTTTACTTTCGCTTCTGGTGGCGAGTACGGCTTTTCTTGAGGCCCAGCCGCGTAAGGTCCGTAAACTGCTCGCCGAAGCGGATAAAGAGTACTACGTATTTCGCAATCCCGAAAAAGCCGCCGAACTCTACAAGCAGGTTTTGTCGCAGGACCCCACCAACCAGTATGCCGCCTATCGGCTGGCGCGCTGCTACTGGTACACCAACAACACCGAACAGGCCGCCGAAGCGTACCAAAAGGCCCTGGCCCTCAACCCGGAAGCCAACGACACGATCTACTTAGACTTGGCGCTGGCGCAGAAAAAACTGGGTCGGTATCCGGAGGCTATGCAAAGCCTTCAAGAGTTTTTGCGCCGGCATAAGGGCCAGGATATCCTGCGCAAGCAAGCCGAAATCGAGCTTCAGGGATGTGAGTTAGCGCAGAAGCTCCTGGCCCAACAGCCCGACTATGAGCTGCGGGCACTTGCGGCTGTCAATAGCCAGGCCAGCGATTACGCCCCCACTCTCTTCGTGGTGAAGGGCGATACGTTTTTGATTTTCACCAGTCACCGGACGGGGGGGCAGAGTAAAGAGCGGTTTCCTGAGTATGGAGAACCCACCTATTCCGACTTGTGGGTGCTCCAGCTCAAAAGCGACACCGTGCCTTTAGGCAAAGTCGTGGGCAAGGTCCAAAACTTGGGCAAGCGAGTCAATACCCCTGCGAATGACGGCAGCGCGGTCATTTCCCCCGATGGCCTGACGATGTACTACAGCATCTGCGGCCAGGGCAAATACCGCAAGTTCTGGGGTTGTAGCATTTATCAAAGCACCTTCGACCCGCAAAAGAAAGAATGGGGGCCTTTCGAGAAAATCGAGGCCTTAGCCGGCAAACGCGAAGTGGTGGTCAACTCTCGAGGCAAGAAAAAACTCGTGCCTACCTACGACGCGCAGCCCACCCTTTCGCCGGATGGCAACCTAATGTACTTTGTCTCGGACCGAGATGGGGGGCTTGGCGGCACGGATATATGGTATGCGCAGCGCGTAGGGAAGGAGTGGGGGGCACCGGTGCACGCCGGTAAGATTATCAATACCCCCTTCAACGAAATCTACCCCCATGTCGGACGCGATGGCAAAACGCTCTACTTTGCCTCGGATGGGCACCCTGGTCTGGGGGGCTACGACGTCTTCAAGGCGGAGGGCCGCTTAGCTACTTGGCAGCTGCCCCAGAACCTTGGAGCCCCCATAAACTCCTCCTACGACGACTTCTCACTCTATTGGCTCAAGCAAGACACCGTAGGCCTTATCGCCTCTAACCGGCCAGGGGGCCGTGGACGGGATGATATCTATGTGGTAAAGCGCATCTTCCGCCCCAAGATCGAACTGGCTGTACATGGGACGGTCCGCGATGCGGCCACGAAGTTGCCTATTCCGTTTGCGACCGTGACGTTGTATGAAGTGCAGGGCGAAAAGCTCGTGCCGCTCGACACTTTCAATACCGACCAGAGTGCGGCTTACCGTTTTACGCTCGCGCCGGGTAAAGATTACCGACTGGTGGGTAACGCCCCTGAATACTTAGCCAACGAAGTCGCCGTCTCCACCAAGGACGCCACTAAGTCCATGGACCTCGAAGCCGACATCGATATTTTCCTCGACCGAATCGAGATTGCGCGGCCTATTGTGCTGCAAAATATTTACTTTGACTTTGACAAGTATGACATTCGGCCGGATGCGGCGGCGGAGCTGGATCGGCTGGTGACGATCCTCCAGCAAAACCCGAGCCTGCGCATCTTGATTGGCGCCCATACCGACACCAACGGCAGCGAGGCCTACAACCTCAAGCTCTCCAATAACCGAGCTAAGTCTGTCGTGGATTACCTTACGCAAAAGGGTATTCAACCCAAGCGACTCTCTTGGATAGGGTATGGGGAGTCACAACCGCTGATTTATCCCGAGTTGTCGGATGCGGATGAGCAAGCCAATCGCCGGGCGGAGTTTCGTATCTTAGGGCTGGATTTTGCAGAGAAATAGGGGATAGGGGCTCCTGCGCTGAGGGAGATTCCCTCAGAGGAAAGTCCGGGCGCCAGGGAGCAGGCCTCCCTCCGCAAGGAGGGGCAGTGGCGCCGCAAGGGCCACTGACGGATAGGGCCACAGAAAACACACCGCCCCTCTTGGGGTAAGGGTGAAAAGGGACGGTAAGAGCGTCCCCTTGGCAACCCCAGGCCGGCGCAAGGCCAAGCAGCCGACGAAGACCGCTCCCATAGTCGGCGGGTAGGCCGCTCAGAGAGATGCAGGAGTAGACACAGAACCCGGCTTACCACCTATCCCCGATTTTTTCTATGTTTGCGGTATGCAGATACGTACGCTTCCCGATATCCTACAAGCGCAGCTGGCCCATCCTCGGCCTGATGCTATCGCCGGCAAAAAAGGAGGGCAATGGCGCACTTATAGTACCCAAGAGGTGGCCCAAATAGCCGACACCGTCAGTCGGGCCTTGCTCAAGTTAGGCCTTCAAAAAGGAGACCGAGTGGCGCTGGTCTCGCCTAACCGCCCCGAATGGAACTTCGTAGATTTAGGTGCTATCCAACTGGGCCTTGTGGTAGTGCCCATGTACGCCAACTCCATCGCTTCGGACTACGAATACATCCTCAACCACTCAGAGAGTCGGGTGCTTTTCTGCTCTGGAGGGGAAGTCTGGCAGAAAGTGCAGTCTATCCTGCCGAACTGCCCTAACTTGAAAAAGGTGTATGTTTTTGATCCGGAGGCTGGGGCGCCTTCTTGGGAGGAGTTTTTGCGTTTGGCCGAAGGGGATACGACGGACCTTCGCCCTTATCGCGAAGCGGTCAAGCCTGAAGATTGGGCCACTTTCTTGTACACTTCGGGCACCACCGGTACACCTAAAGGCGTGATCCTCACCCACCACAATATCGTCTCTAACATCCTAACGGTACGTTCGCTTAACCTGATCCCGCGCAGCACCACCGAAAGGCTCCGAGCTTTGAGCTTCTTACCGCTCAATCACAGCTTTGAACGGATGGTCTTCTATACCTACCTGGCCATGGACATCGGGGTCTATTACGCTGAGAGCCTGGATACGATCGCCCAGAACCTGAAAGAAGTAAAGCCCCATGTTTTTACCTCTGTACCCCGTCTGCTGGAGAAGGTCTATGAACGCATCATGGCCACAGGGCAGACGCTTACCGGCCTCAAGCGCAAACTCTTTTTCTGGGCGATGGGCCTGGTAGAAGACTACGACCCGGAAAAGTCCTATCCGCTGGGCTACCGGATCCAGCTCAACCTGGCGCGGGCCCTGGTCTTCAAGAAGTGGAAAGAAGCGCTGGGTGGTCAGGTGTCGCTGATCGTGACCGGGGCAGCGGCACTACCCCGGCACCTGGCTCGTATCTTCTGGGGCGCAGGCATCCCCATTATGGAAGGGTACGGTCTTACGGAGACTTCGCCGGTCATCAGCGTCAACACCTTCGATGCGCACCGGATTGGCTCAGTAGGGCGTCCTATCCCAGGGGTGGAAGTGCGTATCGAACCCCTGGAGGGCTATACCGAAGGCGAAGGCGAGATCGTCGTCAAAGGCCCTAATGTGATGGTGGGCTACTACAAAAATCCCGAAGCCACCGCCGAAGTGCTCAAGGAAGGATGGTTCTACACGGGTGATGTGGGGAAGCTCGACAAAGACGGCTTTTTGTATATCACAGACCGCAAGAAAGAACTCTTTAAAACCGCGGGCGGCAAGTATATTGCGCCGCAGCCTATCGAGTCTGCCCTCAAGAGTTCGCTATACATCGAGCAGGCGATGGTGATAGGGGAGTTTCGCAAGTTTCCCGCCGCTTTGCTGGTGCCTTCCTTTCCTCATCTGGAAAAATGGGCGCATGAGAACGGTATTTCCTTTCAGGGGCGGGAAGACCTGGTGCGCCATCCCAAAGTAGTCGAGCTCATCCAGTCCGAAGTAGACCGAATCAATCAGCAGTTTTCTCAGTACGAGCGGGTCAAAAAGTTTATCCTGCTTACGAAGGAGTGGACGATCGAGGGCGGTGAGCTGACTCCTACGCTTAAACTGAAGCGAAGGGTGCTGCTGAGTCGGTATAAAGACGCCATAGAAGCCCTCTATGCCGAAGCCCAAGCCGTCCAATGAGTGGCGTGCGCTATTGACCTTGGGCACGGAGATAGGGGGCTTGCTTTTGATTTGGGTGGGCATAGGGTATTTGGCGGATAGGTACTTAGGGTGGCGGCCTTATGGGCTGGTGGGGGGTAGTTTGGTGGGTATTTTCCATGCTTTATGGCGCATCGTACGGGCTGGGGGTGGGGTGGGGCGCTCGTAGGCCTTATAGTGGGTGGCGGGCTTGGTTGGGCGTGGGTAGGAAAGGCCTGGGACGAGGCTACGCGCTGGGGGCTTGTAGCGATGTGGGTTGGGCTGGGCATGCTAAGTCTTGCGGCGTATAGGCTGCGGTCTGTGGGGTCTGGGCCGGCGGGTGTGCTGCTGCCGATGGGGGTTCGTTTACTTGGATGGCCGCTGTGGATAGCCGCCGTGGCGGCGTGGTTCCGACCTAAGCTGGAACCTTTCCTGGGGGTGACGCTGGTAGGTATGGGACTCTTTCTGGGGGTAGAGGTGCTCCTCACTCTTCGTAACTTGCGCCGCCGCGTATGAAGAAGCTACTCCTCCTCATGCTGGGCTTTTCTGTTGCCTGGGCTGGCGGTGGAGAAGGTCCAGCCGATTTTATCCTTAGCCACGTAAAAGACAGTTACGACTGGCACATCACGGATATTCCGTGGGGCAAGAACCCCGATGGGACGACCCACTATGTGCCGATTGTGATCCCTTTGCCGCGTATTGTTTATCATCCTCAGCGGGGGCTGTCGGTGTTTTTTGTGAAGGGCCATACCCGCGCCGAAATCCAGGCCGAGCTCGAAGCACGCGGCTTCACGCTGACCCCCGAAGGTAAAATCGCCTCGCTGGATTGCCAGCCCGTGTGGGACTTCTCGCTCACGCGTACGGCCTTTCAGTTCCTGCTGGTGGGGCTGGCGTTGCTGTGGATAGGCCGGGCGGCTGCCCGCGCGTACGCTACCTCGCAGGGCGTACCTCGGGGCATTGCCCGCTGGCTCGAACCGGTCATTCTCTTCATCCGGGACGAAGTAGCTCGCCCTGCCCTCCATCACCACGCCGAACGCTTTTTGCCTTACCTGCTCTCCGTCTTCTTCTTCATCTGGCTGAGTAACCTCTTTGGCCTGACCCCCTTCAACTCCAACATCATGGGCAATATCACCCTTACTTTTCTTTTGGCGCTAATTACTTTTGTCTTGGTGCAGGTGAACGGCACCCGAGCCTACTGGGAGCATATTTTCTGGTATCCGGGGGGGCCGATCTGGCTCAAGCTTTTTATGATGCCGATTGAGGTGATAGGGGTCTTTTCGAAGCCTTTTGCGCTTATGATGCGGCTTTTTGCCAACATCTTGGCTGGGCATCTCATGATGCTGTCTGTGATCGGACTCATCTTCATTTTGGCGGCGGCCCTTAAGTCGGCGGCGGCCGGGTTTGGTGTGGCGGTGTTTTCGTTGCTAATGGGGCTTTTTGTGATGGCGTTGGAGACGTTGGTGGCTGCGCTGCAAGCGTACATCTTCACCATGCTTACGGCGGTGTTTTTGGGGATGGCGATGGAAGAGTCTCATTGAAACCTGCTATCTTTGCGCCCGATATGTGGTTAGAAGCAGGTAGCACCGTACAGTATCTGGGGGCTGCCATAGGGGCAGGCCTCGCTGCGATTGGCGCGGGCATCGGAATCGGTTCGCTCGCTTCGGGTGCCCTCCAAGGCATTGCGCGACAGCCCTCGGCCGCCGGCGAAATCCGCAACAACATGATCCTTACGGCTGCCCTTATTGAAGGGGTGGCCCTCATCGCCGAAGTCGTCGCTATTCTCGTTATCTTCCTCAAGTAGGGTCGCCTTGGCCTTTCTTCCCTGGACACGCTGCCCTCGAAGGAGGGCAGCGTATTTTTGTGGGGCATGAAGCTGCGCCTTTCTCGAGAAGCCCAACTGGGCCTCTTAGCTACAGGGGCGGCGGTGGGGCTTTTCTTCGGCCTGAACTACCTCAAAGGGCATTCGGTCTTCCAGCGGTACAACACCTACTACGCCGTCTTCGAAAACGCCGACAACCTCTCCACCAGTGACAAAGTCCTGTATCGAGGCTACAAGGTCGGACAGGTCCAGGAACTCCGCTTCAATCCTCGGACCGGGGAGGTGCTGGTGGGGTTTGAAGTGCTGCGGGAAATACCCCTTCCCATAGACAGCCGGGCTACCATCACCAACCTGGACCTCTTGGGTACGAAGGGACTTTGGCTGGTGCCGGGGATAGCTTCTCAGCTGGCTGCGGACGGCGATACGCTCTTAGATAGCTTGGCTACGGGCACTTTCGACAAGGTCCTCCAAGAAGTGCGCCCCGTCAAAGAGAAGCTCGACCAGCTTCTGGCCCAGCTCAACCAGACAGCTGCCCACCTCAACGTCCTTTTGGATGGGCGAGGAGGGGTCGTGCCTCAAACCTTCGGCTCGGTGCGGACGCTGGCGGAACGGACCAGCGCTGAACTGGCCCCTACCGCAGCGCAGCTTCGCCAGACGCTCTCGGAGCTCGACCGCACTTTGACCGAGTTACGCCCTCGCCTAACCCAAACCCTCCAAAGCGTAGAACGGCTTTCCGACTCTACAGCACGCCGGCTCCCCAGCCTCGTAGCGCGATTGGACTCTTCCGCTGCGCAGCTCCATACCACCCTCACCGCCCTCAACGAAGGACAAGGTTCATTAGGTCTCCTCTTGCGCGATTCCTCCCTCTATCGAGACTTGGACAAGACGACAGTGAGCTTGCGCCTCCTGTTGGAGGAGCTGCGTCTGCGGCCGGAGCGATTCGTGCATTTCTCGATTTTTGGGTCTCGTCGCCGAACCGATGAGTGACTGGTACCGCCAGCTGGGGGTTTCGGCCCATAAGAGCTACCTCCAAGGGGTAGTCCACGATACCAAAGCGTATTTTGTACCGATAGGCCCTGACATAGCGGGAGACCCGGACTACCGTTTCGCCCTCCATGCAGATGGGGTAGGTACGAAGGGCATTTTGGCCTACTTATGGTGGCGAGAAAGTGGCGATGAATCGGTCTGGACTCACTTAGCCCAAGATGCCCTCGTGATGAACACCGACGACCTAGCTTGCGCCGGTTTTGCGGATTACTTTGTCTTCTCTACCACGCTCGTGCGGAATCCCTTCCTCATTCCGGATTCGGTGGTGCAAAGGGTTATCCAGGGGGTTTATGCGTTTGCGCAGAAACTGGAAGAGTGGGGGATTGTAGCGCGGGTGGCCGGCGGTGAAACCGCCGATATGCCTGATGTGGTGCGGACGATAGGGTTAGAAGCGGTGGCGGCGGCCCGAGCCCCCCAGGCTCAGCTCTTGCCTTTGCGGCGGCCCGATCGGGAGCTCGTCCTCGTCGGGCTGGCCAGCTTCGGCCAAACCACCTACGAATCCACCTACAATAGCGGCGTGGGAGCCAATGGGCTTACCGCGCTGCGTCACCTCCTCCTCACCGGCGAGTACGCCCAAAAGTATCCTGAAACCCTCGATCCCCACCTCCCTGCCCCCTACCAAGGACGGTGGCGGCTTAGCGACTTTGTAGCAGGCTATCCTCTCGGCCTACTGCTCACCAGTCCTACTCGCACCTACCTGCCTTTCCTGCGAACCCTCTACTCCCAATACCGCAAAGCCCTCTACGGCGTGATCCACTGCACCGGCGGCGGCCAACGCAAGGCTCTCCAGTACTTTCCCCAAACCCTCATCCGTAAAGAGAGCTTCTTTCCCCTTCCTCCTCTTTTCGCTTGCTTAGAGGGGCTGCGTCCCTGGTCCGAGCTCTTCGAGGTGCTCAACATGGGCCATCGCATGGAGCTATACCTGCTACCCGAAGCCGTAGAGGAGGTCCTTGCCCTGGCGGCTACGTATCACCTGCCTGCGCAGGTCATTGGAACGGCGCGTCCTCACGAAGGGCCTACCCGCATAGAGGCTTCCTTCGCCGGAGAGACCTGGACGTGGCCGTAAAGCGTACGTAGCCTTTCGTGCTTTTTTTCTACCTTTGTCCAAATGCCTAATCCCCCCCCCCTCCTTGCCTTACTTACTTATCTTTGCGTAGTTTTTGGATGTGGCGTAGTCAGGGGGAAGCTTTTTGTTTTTCTCTTGTGAAACAATCCAACCTTATACTGATATGCTTCGTAGGCTGCTGAGTTGGCTGGGCTTAAGGAATGGACAAGTAGGACGGCGAGAAGCGGTCCTGAAGAAAGCGGCGGGTTTCCCTGCGATTTCGAGGTGGGAGCTGGACCCCTACCACACGCAGATTCGCTTTCGGGTGATGCACATGGGCTTGGTGGAAGTGGTGGGGCGTTTCCGGCGCTTTTCGGCCCAAGTACAGGGCACCTCGGCCGCCTTCACCGACCTGGCGGTAGAAGTGCAAATAGAGGTGGACAGCATAGAAACGGATATGCCCGCTCGGGATGCCCACCTCAAAGGTCCGGACTTTTTTGATGCGGCCACCTATCCCTACATCACTTTCCGCAGTGTGGCGGTACGGTGGCGGCCTCTCAAGCGCTTCGTGCTGGAAGGAGACCTCACGATTAAGAACGTGACTCACCGCATTACGCTGGAGGGCGAGCTGAAGGGGCTGGTGTTCAAAGACTTGGTGGGCCAGCCTCGAGTCAGCTTTGCCCTGACGGGGCAGATTGATCGGCGGGCGTGGGGCCTCCTCTGGCAGGCCGAAACAGCCGATGGTTCGGTGGTGGTGGATAACCTCGTCACGCTCGATATCGAGGCGGAAATCACTACGCCCGAAGGGATGGCGGCTTTTCGAGAGTTTCTGCGGCAGATGGGGGCAAGCGCATAAAGAAGTATGGCGCTCTTTGGGGGTGTAGCGACGCTGAAAGCGCCTTTTCCAGGGGTGCGGTGGAACCGCACGACCGGCAAAATCCTGGCTCGCACCGAAGGATGGGAAGCGCTGTCGCCTGCCCTTCAGGAAAAGGCCCTCACTATGCCCACCTGGGATTTTCTCTCCGAAAACGGCCAGGTCTGGGCTAAGCAGGTGGTCGAAGAAGAAGGAGAGGTGGAGACTTTTTTTCTCCTGCCAGCGGAAGGGTATGCCGAAGCGCTTCAGCGGCTCGAGCGGCTCGAAGCCGAGGTGAAGTTCCTGCGAGATCAGCTCCATGCTTTTGTGCAGAATGTGCCCCTGCCGCTTTGTGTGGTGGAGCCGAGCCAAGACCGCCTGGTTTTTGCCAACGGCTTGCTTTTGGACCTGTTGCGTCTGCCTCTGAGCCGACTTTATCAAGGGCTTTCGTTATCGGATGTATTTGGGCCGGTGGTGGACAGGGCTAAGGCGCTGCTTGTGCAGGCTGAGCGCGATCGCAAGCCCGTACAGGAGCTCATAGAGCGTCCCTTCTCCGATCGGACGCAGTGGTGGCTTGTTCGAGCTTTTCCCTTTCAGGCGACGAACCTAAGCGGGGTCATGGTAGGCCTCGTGGATATCACCAAAGAAAAAGAGCAGGAGGAACGGCTCGTAGAAGCGTACCAAGAATTGCAGGTGCAAGCCGAAGAGCTTCGCCAGAGTCAGGAAACGCTGCAATCTGCCTACGAAGCCCTCGAGAAAGCCAAAGAAGAGGCGGAAGCCCGCCGCAAAGAGCTGGAGGATTCCCTCATTGCGGCGCAGCGGTACCAACGTACCCTCCTTTTTCGCACCCGCATGCTGTACGAAGCGTGGGGCTATGATCATGTGGCGGTGGTGGCGCGGGCCCACACCTACGTGGGGGGAGATTTCGTGGTAGTTCGGCCCAAGGGAGACTGGCTGTACGTGGGCGTAGGGGATGCCACAGGGCATGGGAGTAGTGGGGCGCTTCTTGCGGTTACGGTGCAAGGGCTTCTTCATCAGGCGTTTTTGCTGTTGGAGGACCCGACCCAGCTCCACCAGGCCCTCGAAGAGGCCCGCAGGGAGCTGTACGAGGTGCTCGAGGTGGAGCCCGGGCGCGACTTATCGGGCGATGGCGCAGAAGTCGCCCTGGTGGCTTTGCCGCTAAGGCGGGAGGGCAGCCTGTATATCGCTACGGCAGGTCGTCCCGTGTACCTTCTTACTGCGGAAGGGCGGCTCACCGAGTATCACCAAGGAAGGCGGGCCCTGGGCTGGTCCGTTCCAGGTCAAACCCCCGAACCCTACTCTACAGACTCCCTCCCGTACCAGCCTGGGGCGACGGTCTTTCTCTTCACAGATGGAATCACCGACCAGCTCAGCCCCGAAGGCAAACGCCTCGGCCGCCGAACCTTTCTGGAGTGGCTACAGGCGACCGCCTCTGCAGGGGCAGATCCGCGAGATAAAATGCGCTTCCTCCTTCAGCGCTGGCATACCTGGAAGGGCGAGGAGACACCCCAGACCGATGATGTCCTCATGATTGCGATCGCCCTGCCGAAAGAGTAAGGAAAGGTGCTTACCTTTGTGCATGCGCGGGTTACTACTTGGGATAGGGGTACTTTTTCTCTACGCGCAGTCGAGTAAGCCCACTTGGTATGCGCCTAAACTGGGGCTAAACTGGGGGCAGTACCGTACTCGGGATGTGCAGGATATTGCTTCGCGCTCGTATTGGGGTGGGGGCTTTTATGGGGGTTTGGCTTTGCAGCAAGGGTTGGACCCGAAGGGATGGTGGGCCGTACAAGGAGAGTTGGGCGTGACGCAGCGCCGCTCTACCGACCGAAACCTCCTCTCCGATTGGCGATATAATCTCTGGAGCGTAGACTTAGCGGTTTTGGGGGTGTGGCGCTGGGTGCGAAAATTCGAGGCGTTTTTTGTGGAGGCGGGGCCTTCTTCCAGTGTGCTGGTATACGGCAAATACTGGGAACGGTCTAACCTTACGAACGAGATGGAGACCCGAACGGTACAGTTTGGGCGGGGGACCGGTCGGGATGTGCGACGGGGGGAAATCGCCTTGAATGCGGGCGTCGGGGCTGGATATCTGGTTGGGCCAGGCTACTTGACTTTCGGGCTGCGTTTCTGGCATGGACTCAATAACTTGAGCTCCGGTGGGCTTTTTCAGCGTTGGCACAACTACGGCGTCCTCATGACGTTGGCTTACTGGTACGATGACGCCCTCCGAGAAGAGTAACGAGCCGCTGACCCTCTCGGCCCTCCAAGTTCAGGTGGATCGGTGGATTCGAGAGGTAGGGCAAGGGTATTTTTCGGTGCTGACCAATACCGCCTTGCTCATGGAAGAGGTCGGTGAACTGGCTCGCCTGCTCGCGCGGCACTATGGAGACCAACGCTTCAAAGCCGGAGAAAACCCTTCGCCTGAGGCGATAGCGGAAGAGATGGCAGATATTCTTTTTGTGCTGGCGTGTCTGGCGAATCAGGTAGGGGTGCCCCTGGAAGAAGCTTTTACCCGCAAGCTGGCTTACAAGACCCAGCGAGATCGTGAGCGGCATGCCTCTGGCTTAGCCAGCGAAGGTTCGGCTCACGGGCCCCAGCCGTCGTCCATGTAATCGGGCACGCCGGGGCGCTGGATAGCCTGGCTGGGGAGGTATTCGATGGTCTCGAGGCGGACGACGGGCCCTTCCCGATCTTCGTCTACCTGCAAGAGGAAGCTCCATTCTTGGTAGGGCAACATGATCACTTCGCCCAGGCTTCGCAGGGCGGCTTGTTGGAGGAGTCGGGGCCAGACGGCATTCTTGAGGGTCAAAAAGCGCGGGTTGTCTCGATGGAGGAGGGAGAGGACCGTATCAAGCCGTGCTAAAAGCCCCCGTGTCAGACCCTGCGTCAAGGGTTCGTGGCGGCTCAGGCGCAGTTCGTAGGTGATGTGGTGGCGCACGCAGGCCCGCTGCTCGATGCGCAGGCGTACTGTAGGAGAGAGCCAGAGGGTTTCGAGTTTGCGGACGGGGTCCCACTCATACTGGTAGAGGTAAGGAAAGGCGAGCGGCGTAATCGGGGTGAGAGAGTCCGGTGAAAGGCGGCAGTTTCCGGAGACGGGATTTTGGCTGAGCTGAATCTGCGCGCTAAGGGACAAAGCCCCACTTAGCGAAAGCCAGAGAAAGCCGCTTCTCATGTAGGCAAGTAAGGGCGGGCGCCGAGGGGGTTCAGGACGGTAGCGGCTTCTCCGAGGGTGGGATCGGCCGTTTGTAGGGCCCGATGCACAAAGTGAAGCCCTTCTCCTATGGCAACGGGGATGGAAGTGCCCTGCGCAAGGAGGGCGGCGACAGCCGAGGCAAAGGTGCAGCCGGTGCCGTGAGGGGGCTTAGGCAGGGCCAAGCGGGGCTGTACGTGGCGTTGTACGAGCCTTCCGGCCCGGAAGACCCATGAAGTAAGGGTGTGCTTTTCCCAGGAGGCATGGCCCCCTTTGAGCACCCAGTAAGGCTGGGGGTAAGTGTGGGAGAGGCGCTGCCCCAGCTGAAGGGCTTCGGCTTCAGACTGGGGCTCGAGCTGGCCCATGAGGGCCGCAGCCTCGGGTAGGTTAGGGGTGACCACCGTAGCCTGAGCGCATAGCGAAAGCAGGGCCGTTTCAGCTTGGGGATCTAAGAGTCGAGCCCCAGAAGCGGCCACCAAAACCGGATCGACTACCAATGGGAGGCCGTTAGCCCGCTCAGTGAGGAAGCGCTGTACCACCTCAATGATTTCGGCGTGGGCGAGCATGCCGGTTTTGATGGCGCGAGGAGGAATGTCGGCCCATATCGCTTCGAGCTGGGCCCACACCCAGTCGGGGGGTACCGGAAATACCCGCGTGACGGCTTTGGTATTCTGGGCTGTGAGCGCGGTGACCACGCTCATGCCATAGGCACCTAAGACAGTGAAGGCTTTCAGGTCCGCCTGGAGGCCGGCGCCGCCACTGCTATCCGAACCGGCGATGGTCAGGACAGGGGCCAGCTTCACCGCGAGGCCGGAACCTGTTTGAGTGCTTGCTGGACCTTTTGGGCGGCTTCCCAGAGTTCTACTGCGGGGATAAGGGGCAGCCCGGATTCCCGCAGTATCTGAGCCGCCAGGTCAGCGTTCGTACCCTGCAGTCGGACCACCATGGGCACCGGTATCTGGCCGATTTGCTTATAGGCTTGCAAGATACCCTTCGCTACGCGGTCGCATTGCACAATCCCCCCAAAAATGTTGACGAGGATGACTTTTACGTCGGGGTCTTGGAGGAGGATTTGGAAGGCTTTGGAGATGCGTTCGACGTTAGCGCCGCCGCCTACATCGAGAAAGTTGGCTGGCCATCCTCCGGCCAGCTTAATGATGTCCATGGTGGCCATAGCCAGGCCGGCGCCGTTGACCATGCACCCTACGTTGCCATCGAGTTTGACGTAGCTGAGGCCGGCTTCTCGGGCCTGCGTTTCGAGAGGGTCTTCTTCGAGGGGGTCTCGCCAGCTTTCCAGGTCTCGATGGCGCACCGCCAGCGCATTGTCCTCCAAGTCGAGTTTGGCGTCTAAGGCCAGGATTTGGTCGTCGGAAGTCTTGAGCATGGGGTTGATTTCGAGGAGGCTCGCATCCAAGGCGTCGTAAGCCCGATACATGGTCAACAGAAACTGGACTGCGTTTTTGAAGGCCTGGCCGGAAAGGCCGAGTTTATAGGCTACCTGGCGGGCTTGGAAGGGCATCAGGCCTATGGCCGGGTTCAGATGAAGTTTAAGAATGGCTTCTGGGCGGGTAGCGGCTACTTCTTCAATGTCTACGCCGCCTTCTGCGCTGGCAATCAGCACGTCGCGTCCGGTAGCCCGGTCCAGCGTAAGGCTTACGTAAAACTCCCGAATCGGAGACGGCCCCGGATAAAAAGCATCGCCTGTGACGTAAATTTTATGCACGATCTTGCCCTGAGGGCCGGTCTGCGGGGTCACCAGCTTCATGCCGATCATCTGGGAGGCCAGCTGTCGCACTTCGTTTAGGGACTTAGCAAGCTTGACACCCCCTGCTTTTCCGCGGCCGCCTGCGTGTACCTGAGCTTTGAGGACCCAGGGGCCCTTGCCGGTGGGATCTATTTTTTGGGCGGCTTGTACCGCTTCCTCTGGCGTGGTAGCCACAGAGCCCCCTGCCACCGGCAGCCCATACTGGCTCAGTAGCTCTTTGGCTTGGTATTCGTGCAGTTTCATGGTGGGCAATATTACGGAAAAATGAGAGGGCGCTACTTTTGCTAAGGTGCCTCAGGTCGTGCTTCTCACAGGGCCAGCAAGCCACACCGATCAGCTCAAAACGGCCCTTCAAGCTACAGGCCAACTCTTGGTAGTTTTTTCTTACTATCCTCAATGGGCGATGGAATACCCTACCGGGGTGCAACGAACCTACCCCTGGTATCGTCCACTTGTACGGGGATTATGGGCGGTGGGACGAAGGATCCCTTACCTTCGCCGTTACAACCCTCAGCGCTATTGGGAGTATGTGCTGTACGATCGCTTATGTAGGAAGCACTTGCCAGCCAAGGCGTCTTTGTTGTGGGCCTGGAGCCAAACCAGCCTTTACACGATGCAAGCTGCCCGCAAACGCGGGATGAAAGTACTTTTAGAGCTGCCGGCCTCCCATCCAGCTGTATGGGAGGAAGCGGTGCAGAAAGCGTACGCCTTTTTTCCCTGGGCTAAGGGAGGCTATGCTTGGTATTCGCTACCTCATCTACGGCGCATCACCGCAGAGATAGAACTGGCCGATCGGGTTCAGGTGCTCTCTTCTTTTGTGCGCGACCAGCTTTTGCAGCGGCGTGTCCCTCCTGAAAAAATTCATCTTCTGCCGCTGGGAGTGGATGCGTTCCGATTTTCTCCTGCGGACCTTTCCTCTCCTGAGCGTCCTTTTCGCTTGCTGTATGTGGGGCGGATAGAACCGCTCAAAGGCGTACACTTTTTGTTGGAAGCTTTTCGGCGGTTGCATTTGCCGAGGGCGGAGCTATGGTTGGCCGGCCCCATCGTGGAAGAAATGCAGCCCCTCTTAGCTCGGTACGCTGGTTACTTCGTCTACAAAGGGGTCTGGTCTCGGGAACGTTTGCCCGACCTGTATCGACAAGTCCACGGCTTTATCTTTCCTACGTTGTTGGATTCGTTTGGGCTGGTGCTGCTTGAGGCGATGGCGTGCGGCTTACCGGTGATAGCGACTACGCATTCTGGGGGTCCGGACCTCATCACTGAGGGCCAAGAAGGGTATGTGGTTCCCCCGTTTTCTGTAGAGGCGCTCATGGAGTCGATCGAACGACTCTATCAGATGAAGCCCGAAGAACGCGCCGCTATGGGCGCCGCTGCCCGAAAAAAAATAGAAATGCACTGGACCCTTGTTCATTACGAAGAGCGGGTAGCCACCTACCTTGCGCAGCATGTTAGCGGCGTCTAAGCCGATTGCCTTTTTGCATGGTCGGCCGGGCCCCCATCCCATGCACGGAGCCTTTGCCCGGGCGGTAGGGGCAAGCTTTCACCCCGTAGATTTTGCAGCCCGTTGGCACGATATCCCTTTGCCGGCGGCTATTCGGTATTGGCGGTGGGCGTGGAATGCCTTTCGCTTTCCTTACCGGCGGTATAGAGCTGTGTTGGTAGAGGGCCCCCATGTGTGGCCCCCCTTTGGAGGGAAAGCCTGGGGCGTGCCTACCTTTTCCCTCTTAGACAATGAAACCTTGTATTTCCTGCAGGCCGGCTTCTACAACAAGTGGGTGAGATGGGGCCTGCTCCAGGCTATCCGTCGGTATGATGTGCTATTGGTGATAGGAGAGATGCAAGCCCAGTTAGCTCATCGGCTATTAGGGAGGCGGTGCCCTCCTGTTTACGTAGGGTTCAACGGCGTGGCGGAAGAGCGGCTTGAAGCTTTGGGCAAGCTTCGGCCTTCTTTGGAGGCTCCGATTATTCTTTTTATCGGCCACGGAGGTGCAAGCTGGCGGACCTACTACAAAGGCCTGGATCTTTTTGTAGAGGTGATGGCTTGCCTGCGGGCCCATCTGCCCGAGGTGGAGGGATGGGTAGTAGGTCGCTGGGCAGAGGCCGAGCAGGAGGCTTTACTGCGGCGGTATCCGGAGGCTCCTGTGCGATTTTTGGGGCCTGCGGAGCAGATACAGGGCATATTAGGCCAGGCTGCGTTGTACTTTCATCCGGGTCGGGGAGAGGCGTATGGTATTGCGGTGTTAGAAGCGATGGCGGCGGGTGTGCCTGCCCTGGTCTCTGAATGGACAGGGGCCCGAGAAGTGGTCCAGCGAGTTTGGCCTGAGGGCGTGATCCCCCTTTCGGCTCAGGGTATGACCCAAGCCATCTTGCGGTATTTTGCGCTGCCGGTAGCCGAGCGAAGGGCTATCGGCGAGCGAGGCCGTACCCTGGTACATACCCACTACACTGCCAGCCAGGCTATTCAGCGTTTCCAGGCGATTTTTCACCAAGCGCTGGCTGCCTGTGAAGCTTAAGAATGGTACCTTTGCTGCATGACGGAAGTGCTCCTCCCCAAAATGGGCGAGAGCGTCATGGAAGCCCGCATCATTCGTTGGCTCAAAAAACCTGGCGACCCGGTCGAGGCGGATGAACCCATTCTGGAGATCGCGACCGACAAAGTAGACTCTGAAGTACCCGCTCCGGTCTCCGGTACCCTGCAAGAGATTCGCGTGCAAGAAGGGTCTACGGTGCCAGTGGGCACCGTGTTGGCCATCATCGCTGAAGCGGGCGAAATGGCTACTCCCGCTCCGCCTCCCGCAGCGAAACCTGAATCTCCCCCAGCACAGAGGGAGGATAGTCCGGCCCGCGTTCCTACCGCAGGCAACGGACACTCTGCCCACGAACGCATTCCCGCCCGTTGGGGAGAACGGTTTTATTCCCCACTTGTGCGGACCATCGCCCAGCAGGAAGGCGTCTCCCTCGCCGAACTTGAAAAAATCCCTGGCAGTGGCGCTGGAGGACGCGTCACCAAAAACGATCTTTTAGCCTATCTGGAGTCCCGAAAAGCCGCTCCTACGCCGGCCCCCGCAGCTCCTGCCACCCTGGCGGCGCCTGCTTCGATCCAGGAGATTATTGCTTACCTGCAAGAGCATTTTATCTTGGTACCGAAAAAGAAGTTCACCCACGGCGAAGCGGCCGAAATCGTCGAGATGGACCGCATGCGGCGCTTGATTGCCGAAAACATGGTCTATTCCAAGCATGTCTCTCCCCATGTGACGAGTTTCGTGGAAGCCGACGTCACCGCTGTGGTCCTGTGGCGGGAGAAGGTAAAGGGAGAGTTTGAGCGCAAGTATGGGGAAAAGCTGACGTTCACGCATATTTTCGTAGAGGTGCTGGCGAAGGTGCTGCGGGAGTTTCCGCAGCTCAATGCGTCGGTGGAGGGCGATCGGATTCTCCTCAAAAAAGAGATTCACATAGGCGTAGCGGTAGCCCTTCCGACCAACAATCTGATTGTGCCGGTGGTGCGGCATGCCGACCGGCTTAATCTGGCGGGGATTGCGACGGCGGTGAATGACCTTTCTCGGCGGGCTCGGGCCGGCCAGCTCAAACCCGATGAGATCACTGGGGGTACCTATACACTCTCCAATGTAGGCACTTTTGGGAATGTGATGGGTACGCCTGTGATCCTTCAGCCTCAGGTAGGGATCCTGGCTACCGGCGCGATTCGTAAGAAGCCGGCGGTTATCGAGACCCCGACAGGGGATATGATTGGGGTGCGGTACAAGATGTTTTTGTCGCATTCGTACGACCATCGGGTGATAGACGGGGCATTGGGGGGGGCTTTTGTGCGGCGGGTGGCCGACCTGCTCGAAGCCTGGGATGTAACCCGTGCCCCATAAGGCCTTGGAAACTATCTTTGCTACATGCAAGATGCCGTTTTCGGGTGGATAGAAGCGGAGCGCCGCCGTCAAGAAGAAGGGTTGGAGCTTATTGCCTCGGAAAACTACGCCAGCCCTGCGGTGCTTGCGGCTTTGGGTTCAGTCCTCACTAATAAGTACGCCGAAGGCCTCCCAGGTCGACGATACTATGGAGGGTGCCAGTACGTGGATGAAGTAGAAAGGCTGGCCCAAGAGCGAGTCAAAGCCCTCTTTGGGGCGGTCTGGGCTAATGTCCAGCCTCATTCGGGCGCCCAAGCCAACGAAGCCGTCTTCCTGGCCTTGCTGAAGCCAGGCGAAAAGCTGCTGAGCTTCGAGCTGGCGCATGGGGGCCACCTCACCCACGGTAGCCCCCTCAACGCTTCTGGTAAACTCTACCTTGTGCAGCACTATGGGGTGCGCCCAGATACCTACCGGCTGGATTACGACCAGATTCGAGACCAGGCGCGCCGTTTCCGACCCAAGGTGCTCATGGCCGGAGCCAGCAGTTATCCGCGAGATTGGGACTGGCAGACCTTACGGGACATCGCCGACGAAGTAGGCGCCTTCTTGGTGGCGGACATTGCCCACCCAGCAGGCTTGATCGCAGCGGGCTTGCTCAATAACCCCCTTCCCTACTGTCACGTGGTCACCAGCACTACCCACAAAACCCTGCGCGGCCCCCGAGGCGGCCTCCTCCTCATGGGCCAGGACTTCGAGAATCCCTTTGGCGAACGCACCCCCCGCGGCGAGCTCAAAAAAATGAGCGCGCTGCTCGATAGTGCGCTTTTCCCAGGCATACAAGGAGGCCCGCATATGCATGCGATTGCCGCTAAGGCCGTGGCTTTTGGCGAAGCGCTTCAGCCGCCTTTTCGCACCTACGCGCAGCAAGTTATCCGCAATGCCCAGGCCTTGGCTAACGCTCTCATGGAGCGAGGCTACACCGTCCTTACAGGGGGTACAGACAACCACATCGTCTTGGTGGACCTGCGCAGCAAGGGTCTTACCGGACGAGACGCCGAACGCGGCCTTGAAAAAGCCGGCATCACCGTCAACAAAAACCTCATCCCCTACGATCCACAACCGCCCCTTGTGGCCAGTGGCATCCGCCTTGGTACCCCGGCCCTTACCACTCGAGGCTTCCTCGAAGAAGATTTCCGACAAGTGGCCCACTGGATAGACCAAGCCCTGAGCGCACTCCACGACGAAGCGCGCCTAAGCCAAATACGAGAAGAGATCAAGGCGTATCTGCGGGCCTATCCCCTTCCGTACGAGCCTGTGGCGCCGAGGAGCCTGGGGCACGCCCTCGAACCTGCCGGATCACCCACCCCACCGAACCCCGATCGGTCTGCCGGAAGGTAATCAACAGCGAAGGAAGGAGAAAAAGGTTGGAGAAAAGCCCTATCCCCAGTGAGAGCGCGGTCAAGATGCCCAGTGCACGCGTGCCACCAAACGAGGAAAACACGAAAATCCCAAACCCCATCAGCAGCACAAAGGAAGTGTAAGCGATGAGGGCACCCGTGTGGTGTACACTTACTACGGCGGCGCGCGCAGGCACCGGATGTCGGCGGTAGTACCATTGGTAAGAACTCAGAAAGTGCACGGCACTGTCTACCACGATCCCGAAAGCCATTTCGTAAATGAGCGCCGTAGAGGGTTTCACGGGCAGGCCCAGATAGCCCATCAGACCGGCCACCAGAAAAAGAGGTAGCAGGTTTACCGCCATGCTAATGAGCATGATGCGGAAAGACCCGTACAGGAAAAACATCTGCAGTGCAATCAAGAAGAAAGTAGTCACGAGGCTCCAGACGAGGTTCTCCACAAGGTAGTCAATGGCCTTGAGGAAAATGAGGGTGGTACCGGTGAGGTGTACGCGGGAGGCCTCTTCGCCGAAGGTCGCGTGGATGGCTCTTTGTACTCGAGCCAGCAGTGCCGGCATCTCGGCCGACCCAATATCCCGGACGAAGGTGGTAAGGCGGGTGCGCTGGTAAGCCGAGTCCACAAGAGGTAGAGGAGAAGGAGGCGCTTCGCGTATGGCCCGCAAAAGAAGTGGCAGTTCTTCTTGCAAGGGCAAGCCATAGGCCTGGGGAACCCCACCCCAAAAGGCTTGTCGGGCCGCCTTGACCAAATCCGCTATGCTCAGGCTCCGGCCAAACACCGGGTAGTTTTTGAGGCTATCCTGCAGGGCCGAAAGCGCCCGCAAGGTCTTGAGTCGTCGCAGCCCTTGGGGACGAGCCGTCTCTATAATGACCTCAAAGGGAAGCGTACCCCCATACCGCTCCTCAAAGAAAGTGAGATCCCGCATGACCCGAGTGGTAGAGGGCAGATCATCCGCCATGTAGGAAACGGCTTTCAAGCGGGTCACCCCTACTGCCCCCAGCACAAAGAACCCTGCGGTTATCCCATATACCCACCTTCTTCGTTTTTCCACGACCGTGCCTATCCATCGCACTAAGCGAGTGACCCATCGATTGGAGAGGTGACGCAGGTGCCGTTCTTTCGGTTCGGGCAAAAGCATGAAAAAAGACGGCAGCAGTAGGATAGTCAGCACATACGTAGCCATCGTGCCCCAAAAGGCCACAATCCCAAACTCCTGGAGCGGCACTACACCAGTCAAGTAAAGCGTGAGAAATCCCAAAGCGGTGTTGGCGTGAATCATGAAGGTAACCAGGCCAAGGTGGCGGAGCATCTCTCGGATAGCGACGAGTTTGTCTCCTTTTGCTACGTAGAGACGGTGATATTCGGCCAGCATGTAGATAGCCGGGGGAATGCCCAAGATGATAATCACCGGCGGCAGGAGCGCCGTGAGCAACGTGAGCTTGAATCCATACAGCCCAATGATACCTACAGTCCACAGCGAAGCCAACCCTAAGAGTACAACCGGAAACACCACCGCATACCACGATCGAAAATACCCCCACAACGCCAACACCGTCAAGACCAGGGATCCTATCGTAAAAATCCACAGTTCAGAGGGCAAGGTCTGGGCTACATAATGGCGGAGGTAGGGCACTCCGGCAAAATGCGCTTCTGCGCTGTGGCGGGCAGCCCAGGCTTCGCTCAGGGCTTCGATGTGGCGGATGAGGGGGTGCTTGGCGCGGGTATGTAGCGTAATCGAATCCAGCTGCAGGAAAAGCACCAGGCTTTGCCCAGAAGGTTCCCATAAGAGGCCTTGGTAGAGAGGAAGCGCTTGCCGGAGGCTGTCCCATTCGCGGCAGTGGGCTGGCAAGGTGAGGCTATCCAGCCGAAACCGTCCTTCCCGCCATCGCAGGGTCGGTGCTGTGGGCAGGCCCAGAACACCCCGGATTCCTCGCAGGCGCTTCAAGGTGTCGGTCAGTTCCCGCAGCCCCTCCCAGAACGAGGCAGGGCAACCTTCCGGCACGGTAAGCCCCACCAAAATAACACCAGCATCTTCGCCAAACTCACGTTGAAACCGGCGATAAGCCACATAGTCGGGGTCATCTTCAGGAATAACTTTCACAAAGTCCTGGGTGATTTCAACTTGGGTGGCATAGCCCAGAAAGTACACCGATAACCCCGCCACCCCTGCCAGCCAGAGATAGCGTCCCCGCAGAAGGAGGTCGGCCCATGATCTCATTCGGGGTGCAGCTCAGGTTTGAAGATAGCTTCGCCGAGGAGGGCCCGGGCGCATTCTTGGATGCCTTCGGTGAGGGCGGGGTGAGGCTGCAGGATGCTGCATAAGTCACTGACCCGCCGAGAGAAGCGTATCATGAGGGCCACCATCCCAATGATAGTCGAAGCCTGGGGTCCCACTGCACGACATCCTAAGATGTAGGGGTCGGGTTCGTCGGTGGTGATGAGCTTGAAGAAGCTGCGGCGGGTGCGCATAGCCAGGCCCCGCGCCGTGAGGTGGTACCCGTAGCGTACTACTCGATACCGGTAGCCTTGGGCCTTGGCTTGGGTTTCGTTGAGGCCGACGCCGGCCACCTCGGGCCGCAAAAACATGATCCACGACAGGTGGTCGTACTGGAGGGGGCGTTTCACCTGGCCAAACATACGTTCTACGGCGTAGCGGGCTTCTTGTTCGGCGACATTTACAAAGCCCGCTTGCCGGTTGTCCAAGTCGCCTGCGGCATAGAGATAGGGCACCGAGGTTCGGGTATCTTCCGTGATCACATGCCCTGAGGGGGCTCTCTCTACCCCCAAGACCTCTAACCCCAGCCCTTCTGAGTTGGGCTGCCGGCCAATCGCTATTAGCACATGGGAGGCCTTTTCGTGGTGGATCTCGCCTAGGTGAGTCTGCACGGTGTACTCGATGGTATCGCCGTCAGGACGCAGCTCCTTGAGCTGAGCATGGGTGAAAAAACGCACGTTGCACTCCTCGAGGTTTTGCATGATGGTGGTGGAAATGTCGGGGTCCTCGGCGGGGAGGATACGCTCGGCTTTTTCTATCATCGTCACCCGTACGCCCGGGAAGGTCGAAAAGATCGAAGCGAACTCGCACCCAATCACACCCGAGCCGATAATGAGGAGGTCAGGCGGGAAGTCTTCGAGCTGGTCTATGTGGTCGCTGGTGAAAAGGCGTCGACCATCTATAGGCAGGTCAGGCAAGAGACGTGGGCGGCTCCCCGTAGCTAAGAGAACGTGTGGGGCCTGCACTTCATAAGGAGGCGCGTCGTGGGGGCACACCTCGAGGCGGTGGGGGCCTACAAAACGAGCGGTTCCATACACCAGATCCAGGAGCCCTTGAGCTTGATAATGCTGGATTTGACGCAGCATTTGGGCCTGCCTTTCCTGTACGGCCTGCTGTACGATGCGTCGAAACTCCTCAAATGAAAAAGTGAAAGCTTGTACCTGATAGCCCCGCTCTGTCAAGAAGAGTTTATCGAAGTCTTTGGCCAGTTCCCACCAGGTCTTAGAGGAAAGGGCGCCGTTGAAGAGGGCGGTGCCACCGACCTGGTTTTTTTCCACCAGGAGGGTGCGTTTACCGAAGTCCATAGCGCGCATGGCCCCGGCAAAACCCGCTGCCCCACCCCCGATTATCACGAGGTCGTACCCCATCTCGCCCTAAGGTAGGGAAAATGGGAGGCTCGAGGTGGAAAGCGGGCTGTATATTTGTTGAACCCAACATGAGCCTCTCCACCCTTACGCAAGAAGCGCTGGTAGCCCGGGCTCGGGCCCTGCGCGCGGATTTTCCGATTCTGGCGCAGCTTCATCCGTCGGGGCGGCCGCTGGTCTATCTGGACAACGCCGCTACCGCCCACAAGCCGCGCCCCGTGATAGAAAGCCTGTCCCGTTTTTACAGCGAAAAAAACGCCAACATTCACCGGGGGGTGCACTGGCTCAGTCAGGAAGCTACCCGCCTCTACGAAGAGGCGCGAGCTTACCTGGCCCACTTTATAGGCGCCGCCAGCGAAGAAGAAATAGTCTTTGTGCGGGGGGCTACCGAAGGCCTCAACTTGCTTGCTCAAGGGCTTCGTCGTATACACTTTCAGCCAGGCGACGAGGTTCTCCTCACGGTGGCGGAACACCACGCCAACATTGTACCTTGGCATCTGGTAGCCGAAGAGCTGCCCATCCGGCTCAGGCCCGTGCCGCTCACCTCCGAAGGCCTCCTCGACGTAGAAGGGCTTCGGGCGCATCTTTCGCCCCGTACCCGCCTGATTGCCCTCACGGCCATGTCCAATGTGCTGGGAACGGAGCTGCCCATCGCAGAAGTGGCTTCCATAGCCAGAGAACGAGGCATCCCTATCCTGGTAGACGCCTGTCAGGCGGTGGTGCACCGGCCCCTCTCGGTCGAAGCATGGGGCGTAGACTTTCTGGTTTTCTCGGGTCATAAGTTGTACGGTCCCACGGGGGTGGGGGTAGTGTACATGCGCCGGCCCTGGGGGCAGAAACTACCTCCTTACCAGGGTGGGGGGGATATGATTCGGCGGGTCACTTGGGAAGGGAGTCGGTTTGCGCCCCCTCCTTCAAAGTTCGAGGCGGGCACCCCTCCTATCGCCGAAGCTATCGCCTTGGCCGAAGCCGCCCGCTACCTCACCGAAACCGTAGGGTGGGAGTTTATCCAGGCTTATGAGGCTTTCCTCTCCTCTTATGCTCAGCAGCGCCTGGCCGCCGTACCGACCCTGACCCTCTATGGAACCGGCCACCCACGAGGCGCGCTATGGTCTTTTACCCTGGAAGGCGTTCATCCGCATGATGTAGGCACCTTGCTGGATGCTTACGGAATCGCTGTCCGGGTAGGCCACCACTGCGCACAACCCCTCATGGACGCGCTGGGTGTGCCGGCTACTATCCGTGCTTCCTTTGCCTTCTACAACCTTCCAGAGGAAGTAGACCTCCTGGCTCAGGCCCTTGAAGAGGCGGTGCGCTTCTTTGCGCCGCCCGATGCCAAACGCCCATAGGGGGATTTTTTGTTACTTAGTCCAAATCCAAAGTAGCCATGCAACCCACCCAAGACGAGATCCTTACCCAGCACCTGAATCGCGAATACGAATGGGGGTTCGAAGTGCCCGTAGAAGAGGAACTGGCCCCCAAGGGCCTTTCCGAAGAAGTGATCGAGTTTATCTGGGCTAAGAAGAAGGAACCTCCTTTCATGCTGGATTTTCGCATGCGGGCCTATCGCGCTTGGAAGGAGATGCGCGAACCCCATTGGCTCAATGGCCACTACGACCCTATTGACTATCAGGATGCCTACTACTATGCTGCTCCCAAGGCCTTAGCTGAAAAGCGTCCTCGCAGCCTCGAAGAAGTAGACCCCGAGATTCGGCGCATCTTTGACCGGCTGGGTATACCTCTTCACGAGCAAGAAATCCTCGCAGGGGTGGCCGTAGATGCCGTGCTCGATAGCGTCTCTGTAGCTACCACCTACAAAGAACGTTTGGCTAAAATGGGTATCCTCTTCTGTTCTATGAGTGAAGCGCTCGAAAACTACCCCGACCTCGTCAAAAAGTACCTCGGCACAGTAGTACCCTACAACGACAACTTTTTTGCCGCGCTTAACTCCGCTGTATTTAGTGATGGGAGCTTTGTGTATGTGCCGAAAGGGGTGCGGTGCCCTATCGAACTTTCTACCTACTTTCGTATCAATGCCCGCAAAACGGGGCAGTTTGAGCGCACGCTCATCATAGCCGATGAAGGCGCCTATGTCAGTTATCTCGAAGGGTGTACAGCCCCTAAGCGCTCCGAGCACCAGCTCCATGCGGCGGTAGTGGAGTTGGTAGCGCTCCCCGGCAGCTACATCAAATACTCCACCGTCCAGAACTGGTACCCTGGCGACCGAGAAGGACGAGGGGGCGTGTTCAACTTCGTCACGAAGCGAGGCATAGCTTATGATAACGCCAAAATCTCCTGGACCCAGGTAGAAACCGGTTCGGCCATCACCTGGAAGTATCCCAGCGTCATCCTCAAAGGCGATAACTCCACGGGGGAGTTTTACTCTGTAGCCGTGACCAACCACCGTCAGCAGGCCGACACGGGCACGAAGATGATCCACATTGGGAAGAACACCCGCAGTCGCATCGTGTCGAAGGGCATTTCGGCCGGCCACAGCCAAAATACATACCGAGGTTTGGTGCAGGTGCTCCCTTCGGCCGAAAATGCACGCAACTTCTCGCAGTGCGATTCTCTCCTCATCGGCCAGTCCTGCGGTGCACATACTTTTCCTTATGTGGAAGTGAAAAATCCTACCGCTATCGTCGAACACGAAGCTACCACCTCCAAAATCGGAGAAGACATCCTCTTTTACTGCAATCAACGTGGTATTCCCACGCAAGAAGCGGTAGAGCTTATCATCAACGGGTATTGTCAGGAAGTGCTTGCGCACCTTCCTTTAGAGTTTGCGGTGGAAGCGCGTAAGCTCTTGGCGATCAGTTTGGAAGGCAGCGTCGGCTAATCTGGAATCGTCCTATGCTTACAATACGGAATCTGCATGTGTCTGTAGAAGGACGCCCTATTCTCAAGGGGCTAAATCTTGAAGTGCGTGCAGGTCAAGTGCACGCCATCATGGGGCCGAATGGAGCAGGCAAGAGTACCCTTGCGGCGGTGCTTGCGGGCCGAGAAGGCTACGAAGTCACCGACGGCGAGGTGCTCTTTGAAGGGCAGAACCTCCTCGAGCTCGGGCCTGAAGAACGTAGCCACGCCGGCGTGTTTCTGGCGTTTCAGTATCCTGTTGAGATACCGGGGGTCAGTATGGTGCAGTTTCTGCGAGCTGCCCTTAATGCCCACCGCGCTGCCCAGGGCCTGGACCCCTTAGACACGGCGGAGCTAATGGCGCTTCTGCGGGAAAAGGCCGCCTTGCTCAAGCTGGACCCTTCTTTCCTTACCCGCTCCGTCAACGAAGGCTTCTCAGGGGGGGAACGCAAACGAGCCGAAATCTTCCAAATGGCCGTGCTGAACCCTAAACTGGCTATCCTCGACGAGACCGACTCCGGGCTGGATATTGACGCCCTCAAAATCGTCGCCGACGCCGTGAATGCCCTCCGCACTCCGCAGCGCGCTTTCCTCCTGATTACGCACTACTACCGGATTCTCCAGCATATCCAGCCGGATGTGGTCCATATCTTGGCCGATGGGCGGATTGTGCGTTCTGGGGGGCCGCAGCTCGCCCTCGAACTGGAAGAAAAAGGATACGAAGCCCTTCTCTTGCCGGCGTGAGTATGAAGGTGGCCGAAGTCCAAGCGCTTTCGTTGGAGGCGGGTGCTGCCCATCTTACGCAGGTGTTGCAGGCGTACGCCTCCGCCGAAGGCTTCCCGCCTTCAAAGCGTGCAGCGTGGCAGGCCTATGCTCGCCAAGCCCACCTCGAAGCGCTCTTTCTGGACCTCAAACACAAGGAGGACTGGAAGTATACCCCCTTAGGGTTCTTGCGCCGACCTTGGAAGCTTTCCCCGCCTGAAGAAGGGAAGCTGCCCCTGGACTTAGTCTTGCGGGGCCAGGCCGCGCAGCTTGTCGCGCCGTCGGAGGATCTACCGGCGTTGCGTTCTTTACCTACGCCTGTTTCGGTTTGGGAAGCGCTCCTGACACCGGCCGCCAGCCTGCGGCACTATGCCCTATCAGGAGAAGGGCATCTCCTCCTTGCGCCCCGGGCCGCAGGCGACCTTAGTGTGCATGCCGCGACGTTGAGCGTGGCTTCCGGCGCCCAAGCAGATCTCTGGATTGCCCCTTCCGGTTCGGGACTCTTGCTGATCCGGCTGCACCTCGACGCCGGAGCCGGGTCTCAGGTACGGCTCTTCCTTCCTACGGCGGCCAGAAGCGAGGAACTTTTCGTCTATACGCTTTTCACGGCGCAGCTGGCCCAAGAAGCGCAAATAGAAACCTACGACCTCACCGCCACCACCGGCTGGAAGCGCAGCGAAGTGCGGGTGCGTCTGGCGGGCCTCGAGGCCCAGGCCTACCTGCACGGGGTAGCCAAAGTAGACCCAGGCTCGGTCGTAGACCACGCCATCCGGGTAGAACACGCCGCCCCCCACACAGCAAGCAACCAGCTCTTCAAGGCCCTCGTGTACAAAGGAGGTCATAGCGCTTTCCAAGGGCGTATCTTTGTGCAGCCAGAAGCCCAAAAAACCAACGCCTACCAATCCCATAAGGCCCTTTTGTGGGAACCAGGTGCGGTAGCCTATAGCCGCCCGCAGCTCGAGATTTTTGCAGACGACGTGCGGTGTACGCACGGGGTCACGACGGGCTTCCTACAAGGGGAGATGCTCTTTTATTTGCGGGCCAGGGGCGTGCCCTATGAAGAGGCCCGACGTCTTTTAGCACAGGGCTTTCTCGAAGAGGTACTTACTCGGGTGCCGTACAAAGCGTTGCAGGCGTGGGCGAGAGAAACAATGGGCTTTGAGAAGTAGGGCAGCCAGGGAAAGGCCCCACGCGTTTGCGTATTTTTGCCCATCATGTTTGAAGCTATAGCCGAGCGGCTTAACGAAACCTTCCGCAGTCTGGCGGGGCGGGCCCGTCTCACCGAGGCTAACATCGCCGATGCGGTCAAAGAAGTGCGCCGCGCCCTCTTGGAGGCCGATGTGAACTATCGCATTGCAAAAGAGTTCACCGACCGCGTAAAGGCCCAGGCCTTAGGTCAGGAAGTGATCAAGTCCGTTACGCCCGCCCAACTCTTTGTCAAAATCCTCTATGACGAGCTGGTGAAACTGCTGGGCCAGCAGCAAGAAGGCCTGCGATTTGCGGCTATTCCCCCTACGGTCTATCTGGTGGTGGGATTGAACGGGGCGGGGAAGACCACCTTTTCCGCTAAACTGGCGGCCTACCTTAGAAAGCAAGGACGGGCACCTTTTCTGATTGCGGCGGATGTGTATCGTCCTGCTGCGATGGAGCAGCTCGCCGTGCTGGCCCAAAAAATCGAAGTGCCCTTTTATCGGGAGGAGGGCACTCAGGACGTGGTGGCGTTGATTCAGCGGGGCTTGGCTGCGGCTAAACAGCAGGCCCGGGAGGTCGTCATCGTAGATACAGCGGGGCGGCAGACCCCCGATACCGAACTGATGGCGGAGCTTCGCCGGATCGAAGCCGCCGTCCAACCCACCGAAGTCTTGCTGGTGCTGGACGCCATGACAGGCCAAGATGCGGTCCAGACCGCCCAGGCCTTCCGAGAGGCGGTGTCCGTCTCAGGCTTCATCCTGTCGAAGATGGATGGGGATGCGCGGGGAGGGGCTGCCTTTTCGCTGCGGGCCGCTACCGGCCTCCCTATCAAGTTCATTGGCACAGGTGAAAAACCCGAAGACCTGGACCCCTTCTACCCAGATCGCATCGCAAGCCGAATCTTAGGCATGGGGGATATCGTCTCCTTCGTAGAACGCGCCCAGGCCCAGTACGACGCCGAAAAGGCTCAAAAGCTCCAGGAAAAGCTCCGGAAAAACAAGTTTGACCTCGAAGACATGTTGGATCAGCTCCGTACCCTGCGCAAAATGGGTAGCATCAAAGACCTTTTGGCGATGATACCTGGCCTTTCGCAGCTCAAAGACACCGATATTGACGAGAAAACCTTCAAGCACATTGAGGCGATTATCCTTTCCATGACCCCGGAGGAGCGTCGCAACCCCGCGATTATTAACGGTTCTCGGCGTCGTCGCATAGCGCAAGGAAGCGGTACTTCCATCCAGCAGGTGAATCAACTTTTGCGGGAGTTTGAGCAGATGCGCAAGCTGCTCAAGAGCCTGAATAAGCTTCAAGGTCAAGGCCGAGACCCTCGACAAGCGCATCCCCTTTTCCGGCGGCGCGGATGAAGCGCTTTCGTACCCTCCTGGTAGCGAATCGGGGTGAGATCGCTTGCCGCATTCAGCGGACGGCCCAGCGAATGGGCCTGCGCACCGTAGCGGTCTACTCCGAGGTGGATCGCTATGCTCCCCACGTAGAAATGGCGGATGCGCGCTACTTTTTAGGCGGGAATGCGCCCCACGAGAGCTACCTCAACATCCCTAAGCTTATCCAAGCGGCCCAGGCTACCGGAGCGGAAGCGATTCATCCGGGGTATGGGTTTCTCTCGGAAAACCCCGCCTTTGCTCGGGCGGTGCGTGAAGCCGGGCTCATCTTTGTAGGGCCTTCGCCGGAGGCGATGGAACGCCTAGGCAATAAAGTCTCCGCTAAACTTTTAGCCAGAGAAGTGGGGGTTCCGCTGGTGCCCGGTACGCCGCACGCTGTCACAGACGGAGAGGCGCTTGTAGAGGCGGAGCGGATAGGCTTTCCCTTGCTTATCAAAGCGGCGGCGGGGGGGGGCGGCAAAGGCATGCGCAAGGTCGCCTCGATGGCCGAACTGTCTGAGGCGCTGGCTCGCGCCCGCAGCGAAGCGCAGGCCGCCTTCGGCGATCCCAGTGTTTTTTTGGAGCGCTACCTGGAAAAGCCCCGTCATGTAGAGGTCCAAGTGTTTGCCGATCACCATGGCCAGGCCGTATACCTGTACGAGCGGGAATGCTCTATCCAGCGGCGCCATCAAAAGGTTATCGAAGAAGCGCCAGCCCCCAACCTCAGCGAAACAACCCGGCGAGCCATGGGGGAAGCAGCCCTTCGCCTCATAAAAGCTGCCGGGTACACCCAAGCCGGTACCGTGGAGTTCATCGTGGATGCCGAGGAGAAGTTTTATTTTCTGGAGGTCAACACCCGTCTCCAGGTCGAGCATCCCGTGACGGAAGCCATTACTGGTTTGGACCTGGTGGAGTGGCAGCTTAGGGTGGCGCAGGGTGAGCCCCTGCCCCTTCCGCAAGAGGCCATTCCGCAGCAGGGGCACGCCATAGAAGCCCGTATCTACGCTGAAGACCCTCGAGCCGGCTTTTTGCCCAGTAGTGGCTTCTTGTACAAGTATCGTCCCCCCGCTGGCGAGGGCATTCGCGTAGACAACGGCTACGAAGAAGGCCAGCCCGTACCGCTGTTTTATGACCCTCTCTTGGCGAAGGTGATCGCTTGGGGGCCGACCCGCGACGTGGCAATCCAACGGCTCGAGAAAGCTCTGGCCGAGTTTATTATTGTGGGGGTCCATACGACTACGGACTTCGTGCGGTTTGTGCTGAATCATCCCGCTTTTCAAGCCGGTCAAGTCCATACACACTTCGTGGAGGCGTACTTTCAGCCGGCGCTATTGGATAGCCGGCCCCTCACTCCTGAAGAGCAGGCCGCTCTCCAGACCCTTGTAGACTGGATTGCCTACACTTGGTACGGTCCTTTCACTTCCTGAGAGATGGGGGGGATTCGGCGATCGGACTTTGGTGCGGCGTTTCACTGGGGGGTAGCCGTTTCGGCCTACCAGATCGAAGGCGGGTGGAACGCCGACGGCAAAGGCCCTTCCATTTGGGATGCCTTTGTGCGACGCCCGGGCAAAATAGACCGCCGCGAAACCGGCGACGTGGCTTGCGACTTTTATCACCGGTACTTGGAGGACATTCAGCTCCTGAAGGAGCTGAGCCTTCCGGCTTTCCGGTTTTCGATCTCCTGGCCTCGCATCCTGCCGCAGGGGCGCGGCGAACCCAATCCGGCAGGCATAGCTTTTTACCACCAGGTCATAGACGCCTGCTTGGCTGCCAACATCGAGCCCTGGGTCACCCTCTACCACTGGGACCTGCCTTTGGCCCTGGAAGAAGGCTACGGTGGCTGGACAAACCGCCGTATCGTAGACGACTTTCTGGCTTATGTAAGCCTGTGCGCGCAGGAGTACGGCCGGAAAGTCAAATACTGGATGGTCCTCAACGAACCTCTCGCTTTTACGGCTGCAGGCTACCTGTTGGGCGTGCATGCGCCAGGACGTCGCGGCTTGAAGAACTTCTTTCCAGCGGTGCATCATGTGGCCCTGGCTCAAGCCGAGGGCATCCGCCTCCTGAAAAGTCTCTTGCCCAAAGCCTGGGTGGGTACCACTTTTTCGACTTCACCGGTTTTTCCTTATCGGCCTGATCATCCGAGAGACCAGGCGGCTGCCCGGCGGTATGATGCCGTGCTAAACCGCCTCTTTGTAGAGCCGCTCCTGGGGCGGGGCTATCCCGTCGAGGTTTTTCCAGAACTAGCCGAAATCCCGCGACGCTACGCCCAACCCGGTGATGTAGAGCGGCTGGCCGCACGGCCAGACTTTCTCGGCATTCAAAATTACTCCCGGGAAGTCGTGAAGTACCATCCCCTGGTGCCCTGGATACAAGGACGGCCTGTGCCTCCCCGACGCCGGGGGGTGCCTTATCAGGCTATGGGGTGGGAAGTCTTCCCGGAAAGCGTGTACCTGGCCCTGAAGCAGTTTGCGCAGTATGACCCTACCTTGCCGCTGGTGATTACCGAAAGTGGCTATGCCGCCGAAAATGAAACCACCCATGATCCGGCCCGCATAGCGTATCTCCAAGCCGTGCTCAAACAGGTCTATCGCGCACAAAAGGAGGGCCTCCCAGTGCAAGGGTACTTTATTTGGACCTTCCTGGACAACTTCGAGTGGGCAGAAGGATATCGGCCCCAGTTTGGGTTGGTCTATGTCGATCGCGCCACTTTGGCTCGCCAGCCTAAACAGTCTGCCTACTGGTATCGTGACTTCCTCCAGGGTAAAGTAGCCTTAGAGTGAAGCCCTACAACTTGAGATCGGGTTAGGCGCTGATTTCGGCCCTTCTTTCTTGCCTTGGGAAGGAGCTTAGGGGGAAATTTCTGTTGGGCATGGCCTTGGGCGGCTACTTGTACAGGAAGTGTGCAGAGCCTACCCCTTCGACTGACTTTTGGGGCTTGAGGGGGGCAGAGTGCAGATGGAGTTTGTGTGGTATCTTTGGGGCATGACCCAGCAGGAAGTGCTGCAGGCCATCCAGAGTCGGATAGACCAAGTGAAGGACCTGCGCGGAACGGTCAAGTTTGTGGTGGACGGCGACAAAGTGGTGCACGTCGATGCGACCCAGCAGCCGCCTGTCCTTTCCAGTGAAGACAAGCCGGCCGATTGTACGATCCGGATTGCGGGCTCCACGCTGGCAGACATCTTGAGTGGAAAAAGCTCGGCTATGACCGCCTTTATGTTTGGCAAAATCAAAGTAGAGGGGAATATGGGCATCGCGATGGCGATTAGCCGCATTCTCTGATGCGCAATCTATTCTTGCCAGGCGACCAAAAGCGGTATACCACCCGCGTTACCCCAGAGAAAACAGCGGCGTTTCACGGTGAGGTGGTGCATCCGTATTACGCTACCTTTGCGCTAAGTCAAGATGCAGAGTGGGCCTGCCGGCTCTTTGTACTGGATATGAAAGAAGAAAACGAAGAAGGCATTGGCACCTTCCTTTCTGTGCATCATGTGGCGCCCGTGCCGGTTGGGGCGGAGGTAGAGATCATCGCTACCTTGCTCTGGGTGCGGGATAGAACGGTGCACTGTGCGTACGAAGTATGGTGGGCCGGACATCGGGTCGCCTACGGAGAACAGACACAAAAAATCCTCCAAAAGCGTTAACTTTCACTTATGCGCTGGTTAGGTTGGTTGGGACTGGGCGTGGCGGTGGGGCTGGGGGCCTTTCTGGTGGGCTTTCGCTGGCGAGAAAGCGGGCCTCAAGAAATCCAAACCGATGACCTCCGCAAACTCCAGCTCATCATAGAACTCGTAGAGAAGTACTACTATCGCCCCATCACCCAGGAAGAGCTGGTACGCAAAGCTATAGAGGGGCTTTTCCGGGGGCTGGACCCGCATTCCTTTTACATTCCCAAAGAGGTCCAGCAGCAAGAAGAAGCTGAGATGTCAGGGGGCTTTGAAGGGATCGGGATCGAGTTTCAGATCGTGGACGACACGATACAGGTGGTGGCGCCGATTGCGGGGGGGCCCAGTGAGCTGTTGGGCATTCAATCGGGAGACCGCATCATCGAAGTGGATGACAAGGTCGTCGCCGGCAAAGGCATCACCAACCAGGATGTAATACGGCTTCTGCGCGGCAAAAAAGGCACCAAGGTCAAGGTAAAAATCTTGCGCCCTGGCGAGCCTCAGCCCTTAGACTTTGAGATCATACGGGATCGGATTCCGATTCATGCGGTGGCTTTTGCGGGAAAGGTAGGTGAGTTGGGGTATATTCAGTTAAACCGGTTCTCGGAAAATAGCCACGACGAGCTGCGGGCAGCCCTGCGTAGCCTCAAAGAAGCGGGGGTACGCGGCATCCTCTTGGACTTGCGCCGAAACCCAGGTGGGTACCTGCACATGGCCCAGCGCATAGCCGATGAGTTTCTTTCTGAAGGCAAAAAGGTCGTCTATACCCAAGGGCGCGTGCCAGAAAGTAACACCAGTTATGTCGCCACCAGTTACTACAATACTTATGAGAAGGGTCCGCTCATTATCCTGATAGGTCCGGGCAGTGCCTCGGCCAGCGAGATTGTAGCGGGAGCGGTGCAAGATTGGGACCGAGGGTTGATCGTAGGCCAACGGTCCTTTGGGAAGGGCGTGGTGCAGACGCAGCGGTATCTGCCAGACAGCTCCGCAGTGCGGATCACCTTTTCGCGCTACTTCACGCCCAGTGGTCGCTGTATACAAAAACCCTTCGAGGGCCTCTCCGCTGAAGAGTACGAAAGAGAACTCGAAGAGCGTATGAAGCGCGGCGAGTTTTTAGACGAGGCGCGCATCCCTTTGCCCGATTCGCTGAAGTACCATACCGCTTCTGGGCGAGTTGTCTATGGGGGAGGGGGGATTATCCCGGATATTTTCCTGCCGCTGGACACAACCGATCGCATAACCCCCTGCGCTCAATCAGCCCAGCGTAAAAACCTTTACCTCTTGTCTGCTCGGGCTTATCTGGATAAGCATCCTGACCTCAAGAGCCGCTACAAGTCGGCCGAGGATTTTGCTCGGCGTTTTCAGGTAGAAGCGGATCTCTGGGAACTTTTCACCCGCATGGCGAAAGAGAAAGGGTTGGACTGCGCATGGCAAGCGGACTCTGTGCGTCGGGATGTAGAGTGGTTTTTGCGCGCGTTTGTAGGGAAGCTGACTTTTGGCGAGGAGGCCCAGACGCGGGTGCAGATGGAGCGGGATAAACAGCTTAAGGTGGCCTTGCGTCTGTTGCCGGCCGCCGAAGAGCTCGAACAGACTGGCCGACTCACCCGAGAACGGTATAAGTCCCTCTTGAGCGAAAAATGACGCCCACCTGGCGAGCCGACCTCGACCCCCAACAGTGGGAGGCCGTCTCTTGTGAAGACGGCCCTACCATCGTGCTGGCAGGGGCAGGTAGCGGTAAAACGCGGGTGCTTACCTATCGAGTGGCCTACTTGCTCGAACAGGGGATCTCAGCCAGTCAGATTCTGGCACTGACCTTTACCAACAAGGCCGCCGACACGATGCGGGAGCGCTTACAGGCCCTGGTAGGCGAAGCGGCCCTTGACCTCACTCTGGGTACCTTTCACAGCGTCTTTGCCCGGTGGCTACGCCGAGAGCTCAAGGGCTTCCCCGTTTCCGGCGACTTTAGCATCTACGACGAAGAAGATAGCGTGGCCCTTCTCAAGGCCCTCCTCAAAGAACACGGTCAAGAGACCAAACAGGCCGCTGCCTTCCGACGCCTCATTAGCCGCTGGAAAAACGCCGGCCTTGAATGGCAGCATGTGCGCCCTACAACCCCAGATGAGCGCCGAGTCGTGGAGTACTTCCGCCTGTACGAGCAGCGCCTGCGCGCCGCCAACGCCCTGGACTTCGATGACCTCCTCCTCCAGACAGAACAGCTTTTCTTGCGAGATTCGGATGTACTGGCCCGTTACCAGAGTCGCTACCAGTACATCCTGGTAGATGAGTACCAAGACACCAATCCCTTGCAGTATCGCATTTTGCGCTTGCTGGCTGCCCGGCACCGCAACCTCTTCGTGGTGGGGGACGACGCCCAAAGCATCTACGGTTTCCGAGGGGCGGATGTGCGCAACTTTCGCTACCTCGAAAGAGACTTTGCGCCGGTCCGGATTATCCGCCTGGAGCAGAACTATCGTTCCACCCCGCAGATTTTGAAGGTAGCCAACGCCCTCCTGGAGCACAGCGAGGAAGCTTACCCCAAACAGCTCTTTACCCGCAATCCTGAGGGCCCTCCGCCCTTCTTCTACTCCGCTTGTCGGGATGTCCGAGAAGAGGCGCTCTTTGTGGCCCAGAAGATTCGGGAAGAAGCAGCTCGTCACCATCTGCGGTATAAAGACTTTGCCGTACTCTACCGCACGAACGCTTATTCCCGTGCCTTTGAGGAGGCCTTTCTACGCAACGGCATTCCTTACCGGCTTGTGGGCTCGATTTCGTTTTATCGGCGAGAGGAGGTCAAGCACTTTACGGCCTTTCTCCGCTTTTTGGTCAACCCGCATGACGATGCGGCGCTTTTGCGGATAGCCGGCATCCTGGGCGAAGGCGTGGGCGACCTCACTTGGGCCAGACTCCAAGAGCAAGCCCAAATAGAGGAGTGTTCCCTCTGGGCGGTTCTCACGAACGGAACGCTCTCGTTGCGAGGGCCGGTGCAGCGGGCCTTAGCGACCTTTTCAAGGCGTTTGGAAGCCTTCCGCGAGCAGGTGGGGTCATGGCCTTTTCCTGACCAGGTGGAGGAGGCGCTGGAGCGGAGTGGGCTGCTTTCCTATTATGAGCGCGACGAGCGCGCCGCCGAGAGAAAGGAAAACCTCGAGGAGTTGGTGGCAGCTGCCCGGGAATACGCTCGTCGGCAGGGAGAGGAAGCTTCGTTGCGAGGGTTTCTGGAGTCGGTGGCGCTGGCTTCCGCTACAGAAGACCCCGAAAAAGGCTCAGAAGACCGGGTTTGGCTGTCTACCGTGCATGGAGTGAAGGGGTTAGAGTTTCACACGGTGTTTTTGGTGGGGGTGGTTGAAGGGTATTTTCCCCACAGTTATGCGTGGCAGGAGGGGGCGCAGGCGCTGGAAGAGGAGCGTCGAATCTTTTATGTGGCGCTGACGCGGGCGCGACGCCACCTGTACCTTTCAGCGCCGCAGTATGATCTTCGGTCGGGCCGCGAGCCTCAGCCGACCTTACCCAGTCGCTTTTTGCGGGATATTGGCCTTCTCCGGCCGCCCAAGGTATCCTCAGCCTATCGGCCAGGGAGGTGGGCGGCCTCTCCCACTTCAGAGTCCTACGATTCGGCGGGTTTTTCTTCTTCTGACCCGACTCTAATCAAGCCGGGCATGGCCATCGAGCATAGTCATTTTGGGCGGGGCGTGGTGTTGGCCCGAGAAGAAAATGGGGCTTTAGGGGTAGTCCAGGTGCGCTTCGAGAAAGTGGGAATCAAAAAGCTGGATTTGCGCTATGCCAAACTTCGACTTGTCTCGTAAGCTTTCGTATCCTCGTCGCCTTGCGACCACGGAATGGGGGGTGTGGCTCCAAGATTTTTTGTACCGGGTAGGGGAGGAGGTGCCGGCTGCCCAGCGCGCAGCGGTTTTAGAGTATGTTTTTCGTTGGCTGGTGGCGCGCGAAGGGGGAAAGGACCGACTCTCCGAAGAAGAGGTGCAAAGTCGGCGAGAGCGTTTTTATGCTTATTTGCCGGCGGAGCTGCGGCCCTATTTTCCGTGGCCGGCGCCTGAGCCCCTTCCGCCTCAGCAGACTCAGCGGCCCGCCTATCCGCGGTACCATACGCCGTTTCGGCAGTATGGGTTTCTTGCCACAGAATGGGTAGAGGCTCTGAGCCGGCTGGATCCCCCGACTCGCCAGGTGGTAGGGGCCCAGCTTACGCGCTATCTATTGGAGACGCTGCGTAGCCACAAACAGCCCGTAGAAGAAGAGACCCTCTTGGAACACCTTTATCTCCTGAGTGGGGAAAAAGTACGTCTTACAGCTGTGGGTCAGAAAGGGGGGGAGACCGTAGGCTCGGCAAGAGAAAATTCACAGGGGGGTGGAGATCGGCGACCTTGGCGTCGTGGGCGACGTCCCTTCCGCAGGCGAAGATGAGGTTTCACATTGAGGGGGGGGCCCGCCTCCAGGGTACCTACGTTCCCCAAGGCGCTAAAAACGAAGCGCTCCAGATCATAGCCGCCGCTTTGCTGACCGCCGAGCCGGTCGAGATTCAAAATCTGCCAGACATTCGAGATGTAGCGCGGCAACTTGAGCTGGTGGCGTATTTGGGGGCCTCCGTGGAACGGTTGGATAGCCATCGGGTTCGCATCCAAGCGAAGGACCTCGAGCCTCGACGACTGCTTTTACCTGAGGGGCGCGAGCTTTTTCGAAGCATTCGGGGTTCCGTCTTGATTGCGGGTCCTCTCTTGGCCCGGTGTGGAGAAGCCTACTTACCTCGTCCTGGGGGAGACAAGATTGGGCGCCGTCGGCTGGATACCCACCTGCTTGGCCTAATGCAGCTGGGGGCGACCCTGTCTTACGAAGCCAAGACAGAGACGTTTCATTTGGCGGCCCCCAAGCGCCTCCGGGGACGCTTTCTCCTCCTGGAGGAAGCCTCGGTGACAGGCACCGCTAACCTCTTGATGGCCGCCGCTCTGGCCGAAGGGGAAACCGTCCTTTACCACGCCGCTTGCGAACCGTATATCCAGCAGCTTGGGCGCTTTTTGCGGGACTTAGGCGTGCCTATCGAAGGCCTCGGCACCAATCGCTTGCACGTTCAGGGTCAACAAAGCCTCGGAGGTGCTACCCACCGTTTGCTACCGGATGTGATCGAGATAGGGAGCGTGATCGGGCTGGCGGCGATGACGCAAAGTGCCTTGCGGATTGCTCCGGTGCCGGTAGAGCACTTGGGCCCTATCCTGCATCCCTTTAGTCGGCTGGGCATCCCCGTCTCGGTAGAAGGAGAAACCCTTGCTGTAGACCCACCGGTGATCTATCAGCCAGATACCCTATACGAAGGGGAAGTGCTCCAGATTTCGGATCACACTTGGCCAGGTACTCCGCCAGACCTTTTGAGCGTGTTGTTGGTCGTGGCTACGCAGGCGGCAGGGCATGTGCTGATTCATCAGAAGATGTTTGAGAGCCGGCTATTTTTTGTGGATAGGCTTATTGAGATGGGGGCGCAAGTGGTGTTATGCGATCCGCATCGGGCGCTTGTGATTGGGTTGGGGCGTCGCGCGCCGCTGCGGGGCATCCGTATGAGTAGTCCCGATATTCGGGCGGGTATGGCGCTGCTGATTGCGGCGCTTTCTGCCGAAGGCCCCAGTCTCATCGAGCAAGCCGACCAGATTGAGCGAGGGTATGAAAGGCTTCACGAGCGGTTAGGGGCTTTAGGGGCCGTTATTCACCGGGAGGGCGACTAAAAACCGTATCTTTGCTCATGGCCCGCCCGCCTAATCTACGCCAGCAGCGCTTTGCCGCCGAGATCAAGCAGTACATAGCCGACATTCTTCACGAAGCCGCCGACGAGATCCCCTCCTTGGGTGAGGTGCTGTGGGACATAACCGATGTGCGCGTGACGCCTGACCTACAGCAGGTGCGAGTATATCTGCTGGTTTCACCTCCAGAGAAAATGGACTTTGTGGTGCGCCTTTTGAATCAGCACCAGAAGGCGATGCGCTATCGCTTGGCCCAACGAATCCGGCATTTGGTGAAGGTGATGCCGACAGTCCAGTTCTTTGTAGACGAAGTGGAGCTGCGCGCCCGACGCATCGAAGAGGTTTTGCGGAACCTCCCCCCGCCCGCTAAAGAAGAGAGTGACGGCGCGACCTCTTAGCGGGACGCAGTGAGGCTATGTGGTGGTTGGCCTGGCGCTACCTCTGGGCAAGTCCGCGTTCAGTTGTGCGGTGGTTGGTGCGGCTTACCCTGCTGGTCGTGGCGCTGTCCGTTGCGGCCTGGATTGCGGTGGCTTCGGTATTCAATGGGTTTGGCTCCTTCCTTGAAGAGGTTTTCCGGCGGGTGGATCCAGACGTGCGGTTGGAAGGTGTAGGTTTGTCGGACTCGCTTGTGGCGGCGTTGCGGAGCTGGCCCGAGGTGCAGGCCGCATCAGCCGTGTACGAACGAATCGCCCTACTGCGTTATGGGCAGCGTCAAGCGGTTGTGCGCTTGCGGCTAATCGACGAAGCGTACCCTCAGGTCAGCCGGGTGGGCCACCAACTGGTGGTTGGGGAATCCTTCCCCCTGGAAAACAGAGGCGTGCTCATTGGGTCGGGCGTAGCGGTGCGGCTGGCCCTGTTAGACCCGTCGGATTCTCCACTGTGGATGTATGTCATTCCTTCAGGCAAGCGGCTTGCGCACTACGACCCAGCGACGCTGCCACACAAACGGGTTTTTCCGCAAGGTATCTTCAGTGTGCAGCGGGAATACGACGAGAGTTGGGTGATTGCGGCCCAGCGCGACTGGCCAGAGGTCCGAGGTCCCTATGATGTGATCGAACTGCGGCTAAAACGGGATGTAGTCGTGGCGAAGTTCCTACCCCGGCTCCAGAAGCGTCTGCCGGCGGGGGTTTTCCCGCAGGATATGCGAGCTCACCATGCGGGGTTCTTTCGGGTGCTGGCTCAGGAAAAAGCCCTGGCTCGGATTGGGCTGGCTTTTGTGCTTCTGCTTACAGCCAGTTCGGCTTTTAGTACGCTTTCTACCCTGCTGCTGCTGAATCGGAGGGACTGGGCCTTATATCAGGCGTTGGGCGCCACGCCCGCCGAAGTCGTAGGCGTCATTGGGCGCCTGGTTGTGTGGCTCTTAGGCGTAGGAGGGGGGGCCGGGGCTCTCCTGGGCACGCTTCTGGTGGCGTCTCAGGCTACCTTCCACTGGGCTAAGCTCCGGGGCGGAGAAGGGTTCTTGCTCCAGCACTTCCCGGTCAAACTGCACTGGGTGGATTTTGTATGGATAGGGGTTCTCTTGGCGGTGGTGGGACTGGGGCTGTGGCTGTATGGGCGGTATCAAGTGTATCGCGTAGCTTTCCGGGCGGCTTTGCAAGGAGACTAACTATGCTGCGGATTGGGCTTGCGGGGTTGCTGCTGAGTGGGCTTTGGGGTCAAGACGCCGAAGGGTTCCTTCGACCGCGGGTGGGGCTGGTGCTTTCGGGAGGGGGTGCGCGAGGCGCGGCGCACGTAGGCGTGATCCAAGCACTTGAAGAAGCCGGCATCCCCATAGACTACATCACAGGCACTTCCATGGGCGCGATGGTGGGGGCGTTCTATGCGGCAGGTTACACGCCGGCTCAAATGCTGCTGCTGATGATGCGGGAAAATCGCAAGTGGCTGGCTCCAGGGGCTTTCTATCGAGAGTACGCTTACTATTCCCTCCCCAGACCTCACGACATCACAGCTTGGGAAATACCCTTGGAGTTTTTGTCTCGGGGGGATGCGCCGTTGCCCGAGCAGCTCTTTTCAGACTTTGAGATCAACTTAGGTCTTACCGAAAAGTTGGCCTCCGTGAGTCTGGCGGTCCAAGGCAACTTTGATAGTTTGCTTGTTCCATATCGGGCTATGGGGGCGGACCTTTTTCGCAAGCGGGCGGTGGTTTTCCGCCGGGGAAGCCTCCCGCTGGCGGTGCGTGTCTCGATCTCGGTGCCCCTATTTTTCTCTCCTATTACGACCCGCACGCACACCAACCTTGTAGATGGGGGGGTGTACGATAACTTTCCTGTTGAACCCATGCAGCGTGAATTCCAGCCGGATTTTATCATTGGTGTGCATGTGGGCAGCCCGCCAATGAGCTTAGAAGAGTTCCGGCAGAAGGGCTACTATTGGCGGCTTTTTTCTCACCTTTCTGATCCGCTTAGCTGGCAGAAGCTACCGGCCGAGAAAAGCTTTTTTATTCAGCCCGATTTGGGTGAGATGAGCAGTACGGATTTTTCTTCGGCGGCGCTTTCGTTTGCGGTGCGGCGGGGGTATGAAGCGGCCACCGCTTGCTTGGAGGAGTTGCGGCAAGCGCTGGGGCCGTATCGAGCTGACTCCAGTGAGTTGGCGCTTCGGCGTCAGGCGTTGCAGCGGCACTGGGGCCGGCCTATCTCAGTCAGTCGCGTGGATTTTTTTCCGGCGTCGCGGAGCCAAGCCTTTTTCTATCGGTGGGTGTTGGGGGTCAGAGCCGGCGATACGCTCACGATGGAAAAGCTTCGTCGCTCTCTATTTCGTCTGCGCCGAGCTGCTTCATTCTACAGCTTGTTTCCGGAGTTTGTGCCCGATACCACCCGTCCGGGTTCTGCGCTCCTGACGGTGTATACCCGTTCTCGGGGAGAAAACTTTCTTCGCGCTGGCCTGAGCGTCTTTTCGCCCTCGGGGTATACGGTGCAGGTAGGGGCTCGGGTGGAGAAAACCTGGTGGATAGGCTGGCAAGGCGAAGTTTTCCTTACGCAGGGGAGTTTTGCGCAGGGGGTAGAGTTTCGTATGCGGTTGCGCCCCCCGCTGCCCGTGGATATGCGTCTTTTTGGCGAGGCTCAGGTCAACCGCTATCTTTATCAGCGGTTGGGGGCCTATTGGTTGCCGCTTCCCCGTCAGGCGGGGGTATTCAGTGCCCTGGACCAAGTGGGGGGTGGGGTTCAACTGGGCATCAAGCGCTTCGAAGTGCAGGCCGGCCTCATGCGCCAGCGCGTGAGCGACACCTGGGGAGAAGATCCTTTGTCGCGCGAGACGGAGGCTTCAGGCGAAAGTGCCTATCTGCGCCTGCTGCTGGATACAGAAAACGACCGTCAGTACCCCACGGAAGGGGGCCGTTTGTACGCCGGCCTGTACCTCAACCGTCTGCGGGAAACCCCCCTTTTCGCTACGGCCCCCTACGACGAAGCGCTCCATTATTGGCCGCAAGCGCTCTTGCGTTATCGACAAAGCCTCCAGCTCTTACAGGGGCTTAGCATGGGCTTGCGTGTAGAAGGGGGCTTTTCCCTACAAAAGCCGTATGCTGATTCCGTGGCTTCGATGCTTGCTTCACCGGCTTTTTTTCCTTTTCCGGAGAGTCCCACGCTTTTCTTGCCGGAGCTCTATAACCGGGCTTTCATAGCGGGGGGTGGGCAGCTTACTGTAGCCCTGCTGCGCAAACTTTTCCTGCGTATAGAAGCGTATCTCTATCAGCCGGCGATTCGGCTTGTTTCGCCTACGTCGGTGCAACCGGCTGGCGAATGGCTCTCCCCCTGGCAAGCAGGAAGCTGGCCTCCTCTTTACCGCTACGCTATGGCGGGCGTTTTTTATCGGACCTTTTTGGGGCCTTTGGGCGCGTTTCTCTCCTACTACGACAGGCAGCCTCAACCCCTGCGGCTCTTCCTGCATTTGGGCTACACGCGATTTTTGGAACGCCCCTGGCAGTGATCCCTTCCAAAGCGTTACTTTTGTCTGAAATGAAAGCGATAGTCCACCTGACTGACTTCTCGGCTGCTGCGCAGAATGCGTACGCCTACGCCTTAGCCGTGAGCCGCCACTTAGGGGCTGAACTGCATATCGTTCATATTTATGACCGCCCTTATGCGAGCATTGCCTACCAGGGGGGGCTTTCGGCCGTCATAGATGCGGCGATGGACCAGCGCATCCGGGATGAACTGCGTAAACATCTTGAGCAATATGCGGCTTCTCACCCGGCCGAGGGCGTGAAAGTCCATCTGCACTTGTGGGGCGACCTCCCGGTATGGCGGCCGGACCAGTACATAGACAAGATTGCAGGGGCCGGCCTAATCGTAATGGGGACGCAAGGAGCCACCAGCCTCTGGCACGGAGGGCTTTTTGGCACGAACACCGCTCGGCTCATCCGGCATAGCCCCTTGCCAGTGCTGGCGATCCATCCCGGTAATGCCTATCGGCCCTATCAGAAGGTACTCTTGCCCGTGGACATCTTCGATGAGCAGACGCCGCATGGAGTCCGGCAGGCCCTGGATTTCTTGCGGCCGTGGAACCCACCCCAAGTTACCCTCCTTGTGGTCAATACGCCCTACGTTTTCTACGACACTCCCTCTATTGAGAAGTTTCTCCAAGAGCTCAAAAGTCAGGTGCCTTTGGAAGGGGTGCTTTTGCGGGTGTACAACGACATTTCTGTCGAAGAGGGACTGCGGCAAGCTATGGAATCCGAAAAGGCAGACTTGCTGGTGATGGGTACGCATGCACGCAAGGGTTTATCCCAGTTCCTCTTTGGAAGCATCACGGAAAACGTAGCCCAATACTTGGCGTATCCGCTTTTGGCTTTTCCCCTCCAGTCGAAGTAGCCTACAAGCTCAGGTAACCGCTACTGTGTGAGGCAGCGGCGCCGGTCCAGGTTTTGTGGGTGTTAGGCTGGTGGAGCCACCGCAGAAGGCCAAGGAGCCCAAACCCGATAGCTTCCCGATAGTGAATCAGTTCCAAGGGGGCGGGGAGGTAGGTGGGGGCAGAGGAGGGGAGCTTCGCAAGGAGCGTTTGGACCAGGTAAGTGTTATGGGTGCCGCCGCCGGTAAGGGTGAAGCGCTGGGCGCCGGCCTCCTGGAGGCTGCAGGCGAGCTTTTCGGCAATGAGGTGCGTAGCGGTGTGGAGCTTATCCTCAGGGGAAGCGGGATACGCTAAGAAAGGCTGAATGAAGTCGTTTTGGACGGTGAGGTTGTCTAAGGCGCGGGGAGGGCGCCGATCAAAGAAAGGGTGGCTTCGAAAAAGGTCAGCCAAAGCGGGGATAAAGCGGCCTTGGCGAGCGAGGCGGCCTTCAGAGTCGTAGGCGAGGGTAGGGTCTGCGCTACGGGCTAAAGCGTTGAGCAGCTGGTTGCAGGGGGTCACATCATAAGCCAAGTGGGTAGGGAGGTGGGTGAGGTTGGCGATGCCACCCAGGTTAAGCAGGGTGGAATACTCCCAGAAGAGGGCGGCGTCGGCTACGGGGATGAGGGGGGCGCCCGTCCCTCCGCTGGCTATGTCGCGCGCGCGTAGGTGATGCACCACCGGCAGGCCTGTGAGAACCCGCAGCCTCTCTCCGTCTCCCAAGCTCCAGGTAAGGCCTCCGGGTGGGTCATGGTAGAGGGTATGGGGGTGCCATACCAGCAAATCGGCTACCCGCTGCAGGCGCCACTGGCGTACGACCTCGGCTGTCCAGTCGGTGTAGGCGATGCTGAGGTGGAGTAGTTCCTGGGCCGGCCAAGTGAAGGCCTGTCGAAGGGCTTCTTCCAGGGTAGGAGGGTAGGGGATCGTGGCGCCCTCCAGAAGGGTATAGCGCCAGCGGGTTTCCCCCTTTCTAAGCAGGATCAAGGCCAGGGTTACCCCATCGGCGGAACTGCCGGCCATGAGCGAAAGCACGCGCCAGCTCATGAGGCCAACACCCGTAGATAGAAAGCTTTCAACCGGGGGAGGAGGGCCTTTCGGTCATAGTGGGTTTCGGCGAGCTGGCGCGCCGCCGCCCCCATCCGCTGGCGATGCATCGGGTCCGCATAAAGCAGGCTCATAGCTTCCAGAAACGCTTCCGGTGTGTCGGCTATGTGCAAGTGGACCCCATTCTGAAAAGTAAGGCTCTCGGCGGCGAGGGAAGTGGCCACGATAGCCCGGCCCGTAGCGAAGGCTTCGATGAGCTTGATCCGGATGCCGCTCCCCGAAAAAAGCGGACTGAGGAAAATCTCATGTCGGTGAAAGAACTCCAAGGCGTTGGGCACTTCGCCCAGGATGTGGGTGTGGCTATCGGCGTAGCGGTACAGCCACCGCGGGCAGTTGCGTCCTGCGATGGAGAGCTCAGCCTCGGGGAAGCGGCGCCGAAAGGCCGGCCACACCTTTTCTAATAGCCACACTATCGCTTGCTGGTTAGGCAGCCAATCCAACCCACCAATAAATCCCAGCCGGGGAGGGTTCTCGCCTAAAGGCGGAGCAGAGTATTTTTCGATCTCGATGCCGAAGGGGAAAGTCTCCATAGGGCCGCGGTAGCCTGCTTGATAAGCCCAGTCGGCTTCCTTTTCGGAGATGGGGAGGAGCCCGGCGTACTCAAATAAAGCGGCGCGTTCGTAGTGGCGAATCCGGCGGGCTTGGAGGTGTAGGTAGGGGCGCAGAAGGACAGGGCCTTCTTTGGCGTGTCGGCTCCAGATTTGCCATTCGATATTGTGCAGGCGGTACACAGCGGGTATCGAGAGGCCCTGTATATAGGGGGTGAGGTAGGGGCTCTCTACCTGAATAAGGTGGGGCTGGTAGGTGGCCAGAAGGTCTTGAAGGGCTTTTCGATAGGCGGGAGAACGAAAGCGGGCCACATGGTAGGGTTCGCTGCGCAGGAGATTGGCTAAAGCTCCCCAGGGGGTGGGACGGGTATTTACAGGCACCGCTTGGAGCGGCACCGGCGCCGGATAAGAAGGGTCATAAGGGTGCTTGTAAGTGCTCATGACCAAGCTTTGGGCAGACCATCCAGCCGCCTGCCACAGCTCTAAGAAATAGGCATTGCCCATAGCGCCTCCGTCCTTAGGCGGGTAAGGCGGCTTAGGCGTGAGCTGCAAAAGCCGCACTCAGAAAAGGGTTTTATTGGACTTTTCTTGGGTGGTGGGGTCTTCTACCGAAGAGGTTTGGGAGGGAAGGTCAGGCTGTGGGAGGTTGGGTACACCGGTAGCTTGGTCTGTAGGAAGGGGCTGGCTTTCTTCCAGGCCAAGTTCGGCCAAGGATCGCTTTACTTGGTGGAGGTGCCATTCGGCTCGGCGCCGCAGCGTAGTCCAGCGCATTTTCTCCAGCCATGCCTTCCGCTCCCGCAGGTCTTTCTTGTAGGCGGCCTTGAGGGCTTCGTACTCTTCTGGAGAGTAAGGCATACTACAAGAGCGGTTCTTTACCCTCTTTTTCTGAAGCGGGAGGTGGTGCTTCGGAGGATTCCTGCGGATTTTTAGGGGGGGAGGCCTCGAGGCCCAACTCGGCTTTTAGGCGGGCAAGCGCATCCTGGGCTTGGATTTTTTCCATCTCTTCGTCCAGCTTGAGTTTGGAGGTGTCTATACTATCGAGCGCAAGTTCGAGGCGGGCTTCGTATTGGGCCGACTTTTCCTGGAGACGGCGTACCATCTCGTCGTGCGTTTGGTCAATGCCCCCCACTTCAAACTGCTCGAAAGCGTCGGCGATTTTGGCTTGCCATTTTGCGCGTTCGTATTGCTGGAGGGCCGCTCGAGCCTCCTGGATTTTGCGTTCCTTCTCCCGCAAGAAGAGCTTCTTGATTTCCAAGGCTTTTTCGTAGGCGCGCCGGGCAGCCTCCAGTTCACTTTCGGTATGGGCGATGCTTTCCTTGAGCTTTTCTATGCGCAGGGCGTACCCTTGGGCCAGGTCTTCGCGGTTTTGGTTCAGGGCGGCTTTTACCCGGCTAATAAGCTCAGAGTATTCTTTCTTGTACTTCTCCAGCTCTCTTTCAAGCAAAGTAACGGTAGCCTTGACGGAAGCGATGTTTTCGTTCATTTTAGGAACCTGCTCGTTCAGCTCGCGGATGTTTTGCTCCAAGATGAGCTTGGGGTCCTCGATGGTTTCGACGGCTTTGCCGAGGAGGGCGCGCAAGGCCCGCTTAAACCTTTTCCACAGAGACATGGTTGTTTAGGAAGGTATGTAGGGACTCGATCTCGGTGGCCGGACCCAGAAAGAGCGGCGTACGCTGGTGGATTTGGGTGGCGGGCACATCGAGGAGGGCCATTCGGCCATCGGAGGCGCGCCCCCCTGCCTGTTCCACCAACCAAGCGATCGGATAGCCCTCGTAAAGAAGGCGGAGTTTGCCTTCGGGCTTTTTGAGGGTACCCGGGTACATGAAGAGGCCTCCTTTCAGGAGGTTGCGGTGCACATCGGCCACCAGCGAACCCACATACCGCAGAGACTGGGGCTTTTCTGCGGTGCGATTTTGAGTGTGGAGGTGCTGGATGTAGCGCTGTAGAGCGGGTTCCCATTGGTGCAGCTGGTTGTCGTTGAAGGAGTAATACTGGCTTTTCTCCGGCATGCGTACGGTGGGGTAGGTCAGGAGAAACTCGCCGGCGGCGGGTTCCAGCGTGAAGCCATGCACGCCTTGGCCCGTGGTGTAAAAGAGCAGGGTGCTGGTGCCGTACAGTACGTACCCCGCAGCGACTTGGGCCCGCCCCCCCTGTAGGAAGTCCTTTTCTTCGCAGGGGGTGCCTATCGGTGTGAGGCGGCGGTAGAGGGAGAAAATGGTGCCTACGGGTACGCCTACGTCTATGTTGGAGGAACCATCTAACGGGTCCAGGAGCACTACATACTTACCGTGGGGGTTAGTGGGCAGGATATGTTCCTCTTCTTCGGAGGCCAGGCCAGCGATGTGGGGGTTTTGAGAGAAAAGCCGGATAAAGAGCGTATTAGCCAGGTGATCGAGCTTTTGTACGGCTTCGCCTTGGACGTTAGTCAGGCCCAGCTCGCCCAGCAGACCAGACAAGGAAGCCCGCCGCAGGTAGAAGCTGATGAGTTTAGCTCCTAAGCTCAAGTCCCGCATGATTTTAGAGAAAGCGCCGGAGGCCCCCTCAAACTCTTGCTGCCGGTCTACCAGAAACTGTTCCAAAGTAACCATGCGGAGAGAGAGGGATTCGAACCCCCGAGGCGGTTCGTCACCGCCTACCTGATTTCAAGTCAGGCCCGTTCGACCACTCCGGCATCTCTCCACGACAAAGATACGAAACCAGGTCCAAGCTCTGATAAAAGCCCTATCTTTGCCTTACTGGTTCTGACTGATTATGCGTAAGCAGGTGATGGGTGTCTTGCTGGGGGCGGCCATGCTCTCAGTAAAAGGCTGGGCCCAGGCGCCTTCCAACTCAGCTGGGCAGATTCGAGCGATTACGACGGCAGTGCCTTTTCTTCTGATTTGTCCGGATGCTCGTAGTGGTGGGCTTGCCGAAACCGGTGTAGCCCTTGCCCCTTCGATGTACAGCATGCACTGGAATGTCGGGGCTTTGGCTTTCCTGCCGGAAAGGGCAGGGGTGGCCTTCTCCTACACGCCCTGGCTCCGGGCGCTGGGTATCGGCGATATCAACCACTTTTATCTGCCGGCCGCTTGGAATATCAGTGAGAAGGCCGGGGCCATTGGTGCTTCTCTGACCTTTTTCAGCCTTGGCAAGATCGAGTTCACCGACAATGCGGGCATAAAGACCGGCGAATACGACGCCAACGAGTTTGCTATTTCGACGGGGTATAGCCATGTTATTACGGGTAACCTTTCGGCGGGGGTAGCGCTCAAGTACATTCAGAGTAACCTGACGGGGGCTACGACGGTGGGTGGGCTGACGACCCAGCCAGGCCGCTCCGTAGCGGGGGACCTGGGGGTCTACTACCAAAAAGATGTGACCCTCAAGGTCAAACCTCAACCTCTTCCCCTTACGATCCGGTGGGGTGTGCATCTGAGTAACATCGGCGCCAAAATGGCCTATACCACCTCGGGCCAGAGGGACTTCTTGCCTGGAAATTTGCGGGTGGGCTACGCGCTCACGCTCAAGTTCAACGAGTTCAACAGCCTCACGCTTGCCAACGACTACAACAAATTGCTGGTGCCGTCGGCGGGGGGAGCGGCGCCGGTGGCCCTGCTCGAAGGGATATTCAAGAGTTTTGGCGACGCCCCAGGGGGCTGGCGAGAAGAGCTGTCAGAGGTGTACTGGAGCATAGGGGTAGAGTACGACTACAACCGCATTTTCCGGTTGCGGGGGGGCTTCTTCTACGAAGACCCGATGAAAGGCAACCGGCGCTTCTTCACGGTGGGGGCCGGGCTGAGCTTTCGGCAGATCGGGCTGGATGCCGCATACCTGACTTCGCTGGTGCAGAACCATCCCCTTCAGAATACGCTGCGCTTTACCCTGTACTATCTCTGGAAGTGAGCGGGGGTAGCCAGAGCGCGCCGTCTGAAGTGGAGAGGAGCAAGGCCTGATCTTGTCGGGCAAGCCACCCGATAGCCCAGGAAGCCACGGCGTCCCATTCATGCACGGAGGCAGCGCGGATTTGAAGCCCTTGTTTTTCGGCCCAGGCGGCCAGCAAGAGAAGGTCTTTTCGGCGGGGTCGGAATCCTTGCTTTTCGCCCAGCCAGACGTACAACGCCCAGGGGAAGGTTTCGTAGAAGGTTTGGTTTGGGCAGTGCTCAGTTAGGGTGCGAGCCCGTAGGTGGAGTCGGCGCATAGCAGGCCAGCTGAGCGGCAGGGGCGTCAGCCCATACGCATGCAGGCGTTTGTCGCACAGGCGAAAGGGGCTTTCGCCGGCGGTAAGGGGTGCGTCTATCCATATGGTGGGGGCCGCTTTTATAGCTTCGAGAAGGGCTTCATCGGAGAAGACGGTGATCACCCTGAGGGACCTCCACTCGCAGCCTAAGGCGACCGCCGACGGCCTTGCTGGTGAAGCCGCTAAATCTATCCCAGCCCACGCTTCCATCTTCCCTTCAAGAAACTCTTAACTTCGCTATCGTGGAGACTCCGGACTTTGCGCTTATTTACATCACCTGCCCGAAGGAAGAGGAGGCGGTTCGCATAGCTCGGCTGGTGTTGGAGCGGCGGTTGGCCGCGTGCGCCAATATCGTGCCGCGCATTCGTTCGCTCTACTGGTGGGAGGGTCAGCTCCAAGAGGAGGGGGAGTGTCTCCTTCTCCTCAAGGCGCCTTATTCGTATTACGAAGAGGTGGAGAAGTTGGTTCGGACCCACCACCCCTACCAGGTGCCGGCGATTGTACGGCTGCCGCTTACGGCGGGCTTGGAAGAGTATTTCCGGTGGATAGCCACTGAGACGAGCTTTGACTACTGATGGGGTGGTTAGGGGTGGTAGGGTGGATGGTGGGGGATACGGCGATGCGTTTTTGGGTAGGGGCCGGGGTGTTGTACGGGGGCGCATATGCGCTGCCGATGGCGGCCTGGTACGACTGGTCTGCGGCTCGCGGCTGGCGCTTGTTCAACGACGGGCTGGAGTGGAAGCAAATGGACAAACTGGGCCATGCTTGGACCACCTACCATCTGGCCTACCTTTTGAGGGATTGGGGCCTGGAGTGTGGGTATGAGGCGGGTCGGGCTCGGGTGAGGGGCGCGCTCCTGGCCTGGGCGTATCAAGCTACGATAGAAGTGGCGGATGGGTTTTTCCCAAAATGGGGGGCCTCATTCTGGGACCTGGCAGCCAATACGGCGGGGATCGGGCTCTTCTGGTTGTCGGAGGCCCTCTCAAATACCCCCTGGCAAGTCGGTATGCGGTTTTCCTTCCATCCCACGCCGTATGCCCGACAACGGCCCGACTTATTGGGGGCTGGCGCCGCTCAGCTACTCAAAGACTACAACGGCCAGACGTATTGGCTCTGTGTATTTCATCGTCGCTTGCCGGTAGGCTTGGCGATAGGTCATGCCGCCGAAGGCCTCTTAGGAGGGTACGGACACCAAGACCCCGCTCAAATCCAAGCGCGTGAACACCGCAAATGGGTTCTGAGCCTGGACCCCAACTGGACCTTTTTTTTCCGGCGGCCCTGGTGGACCCTTCGTATCTTTGTAGCTATAAAGACCCCTTTGCCCGCCCTTGTTTATGATCGCTCGCAGGTTCGTCTGGTATGGCTGTATTTTTAGCTTAACGGCTTTTTTGCCTCCCCCTCAGGCATATCGCCCTCAGGTCAACTCGCTCTCTGCGCCGGATACGGTCTGGTTGCGTCGGCTGCTGGAGGCCCGCGCCCCCCACCTTCAACCTTATTTGCAAGCGGCTGCGCGATACCATATTCAGATTCTTTATACCCAGGTTAATCGCGATGCACAGAATCGCCCCATCCTCAAGCATTATGCGTTTCGGCTTGACACGAGCGAGTATTTCTACCCGGCCAGCTTGGTCAAGTTGCCCTTAGCGGCTTTAGCGCTGGAGCGCCTGAATGTTCTCAAAGCCCAAGGCCTGACCGTCAAGACACCTTTTTCGCTTCAGCAGGGCCGTACTGGATGCTTTGCCCAGGTTCCTTCTCAGGCGTACTCGGTAGAAGATTGTATTCGGCGGCAGCTGGTGTACAGCGATAACCTCACCTTTGATTATCTGTATGCGCTGGTGGGGCCGTTGCATGCGATGCGGATCCTGCGAGAAAGAGGGTATACTTCGGTGTATCTGGGGCATCGTTTGGGGCGCAGTTGCAGTCCTGAAGAGAACCGATGCATAGAGGGGGTGGTCTTCCAGAGGCCGGGGAAACCGCCTTATGTTTTGCCGCCGATGTGCGCTTCCGACACGGTACCTCATCCTTACGCTCACCATCCCTACTTACTTTTCTCCAACGCCAATGCTCTGAGCCTCAAGGATGCGCATGCCATGCTTATCAGCCTGATTTTTCCGCAGGCGGTTCGGCCGCGGCAGCGGTTCCAGCTCACGATCGAAGACTACCTTCTGTTGCGCAAATACCTTTCGATGTACCCTTCTGAGGCGAAGGAGGCGGATTTCCCGCGGGCGGAATACCACGATGGCGTACGAAAGTTTTTTCTGATGGGGGGCACTGATAGTGTGCGGCTGCCGTCGCGCATACGCATCTTCAATAAGGTGGGCTTAGCCTACGGGTATCTTTCGGATGTGGCCTATATTGTGGACTTTGACTTGGGGGTGGAGTTTTTTCTGTCGGCGGTGGTGTATGTAGGAGATTCACAGGCGGGGTATCCTTCGGCGGCGGGCTATCCTTGGGCGGTAGGGCTGCGTTTTTTACGGGAGCTGGGGTGGGTGCTCTATCGTTACGAGACGACTCGCCGCAAGCCTTACTTTCCCGACCTGGCTTCCTTCAAGTATGAGTACCGCTGACCAGCGCATCCAAGTTTTACCCGAATCGGTCATCAACCAGATCGCGGCCGGCGAAGTGGTGCTGCGGCCTGCCTCAGTGATCAAAGAGCTGGGCGAAAATGCCTTAGACGCCGAAGCCCACCGCATCGCTATTTGGACGGAACATGGCGGCAAAAGCCTAATCCAAGTGACTGACGACGGCATCGGTATGTCTCCTATAGATGCGGAGCTGTGTTTTGAGCGGCACGCTACTTCCAAGATTCGTTCGGTGCAGGACCTGCAGGTGCTCTATACCAAAGGCTTCCGGGGGGAAGCGCTGGCCAGCATCGCCGCCGTGGCAGAAGTAGAGCTTTTCACCCGTCGGCCTCAAGATAGCCTCGGTACCCATGTGGTGATGGCTTTTGGTCAGAAGGTGCGGGTAGAACCCGTGCGCTGTGCTGCGGGCACTACCCTGATTGTACGGCGACTTTTCCAGCGCTTGCCTGTGCGCCGCAAGTCCCTTCGTTCAGACGCCACGGAGCACCGCCACAACCTCGAAGAGTTCCTTCGACTGGCGTATCCGCATCCGGACCGGCACTTCCGGTTTTACCATAATCAAGCGCTGCTCTATGAGCTTCCTCCCACTTCGATGGCCGAGCGGATTTTAGCTTTGCATCCTGAACTTTCGGCTGCCGATCTCGTCCCCCTCGAAGGTGAGACCCCTTTTTTTACGGTGCGGGGTTATCTGGTACTGCCGGAAAAAACCCCTCCCGGCCACCGCGAGGCGTATCTCTTTCTCAACCGGCGCTACATACGGCATGCGCTCTTGCAACAGGGTGTATGGCAGGTGTATAAGCCCCTTTTACCGGCGCAGACGCGGCCCTTGTACTGGCTTTTCTTGGAGGTGCCACCCAACCAGGTGGATGTAAATGTGACCCCTTCCAAAACCGAAGCGCGCCTGCTCCATGAGCTGGAAGTGCGTACGCTGCTTATTAGTTTGGTGCGCAAGGCGTTAGCGCAGAGTCGTCTGGTCTTGCCGGTGGATTGGCTGGCCAAACCGGCGGAGGTGATCGAGTCGCTGTCCCCGCCGGCGACGGAACACCTTGGGGCTTTTTCTCGGTCTTCTGTGCAGCCTGCTCGAACGTCCCTTCCCCTCCCTACGGTAGAAGCCCACAGCCGTCTTTCGTGCTTGCTTCTGTATGGGCGGTACCTCGTGCTGGAATGGGACGGCGAAGCCTGGCTGGTAGATGTGCGGGCTGCCCACGAGCGCATCTTGTATGAACAGCACTTGAGGTCAATCCCCATCTCTCCGCAAGGGCTCTTGTTTCCGGTTCATGCGCCCCTTTCCCCGCAGGTTGCGGCCCGACTGGCCGAGTTCCTCGAGCCTTTACGAGAGCAAGGCTTTCTCTTAGAAGTGCGGGAGGGGAAAGAGGCGGTTCTACATGCTATACCGGCTGGGGTAGTTCCGGGGGCTGCGCCAGCGCTGCTGGAAGAGATTCTTGCGCTGGTGCAGGATGCGGAGCTGCCCTCCGATTGGCGGAGCCAGCTGGCTCGGCATGTGGCGCGCTGCGGTTCGCCCCGGCCCCCATATGCCTTGTCTGCGCAGATGGTAGAAAACCTCTGGACTGAGCTTTTGGGTTGCTCGGATCCCACCTACACCCCTTCTGGTCGCCGGATTCGGTACCTGCTCACGGAAGAGGCCCTCGAGAAGCTTTTCAGCTAAAATAAGCCCAGGGCAGCAGGCCTATGTTCCTGCCCTGGGGAAAGGTGTTTAGAGGCGGGTGATGGCTTCGCCGATGTCGTAGACGGGGGTTCGGCCCGCCGCCAATAGAATGCTGCTTCCTATCGCCGATCGGTAGCCGCCTGCACAGTGTACAGCGATGGGTTTACCGGTGGGCACTTCGTGCAGCCGTTCGCGCAGCTCCGCCAGCCGAATGGGGATCGCGTGAGGGATGAGGCGGCCAGCCCCTACTTCTTCGGGGTCCCGCACATCTACGACGGTATACGCGCGGCCATCGTTGCGCAAGACTTCCACATTGGGGAAAAGCTCGGGTCCGCTCTCTTCAGTGTACGCTATCCCGATAAAAACCCCTTTGAGGTTTTCTTCATAGCCGATGGCCAGCACTTGTTCGATAGCGGTTTCGTAGGCGGCCGGCGAACTTACAATAAGGTAATAAGGCTCGGTGGGGGCGATGAGGCTACCCAGCCACGTGTTGAACGATTTGCCGAGGGGGATGTTGATAGCGCCTCGGAGGTGTCCCTTGCGAAAGAGGTAGGCCGGTCGGGCATCTACCACGGTGGAGTGGGGGTCGCGGCGCTTAGCGCTTTCCTCTGTAAGCGGCCCCAACACCGACACCTTCTGGAGGGCCGCTTCGTAGCTGAGGGGGCCCCGGCGGTTGACTTCCACGCTGTGGGGAAAGTATTTGGGAATGTGCGGCTGGCCGGTCACAAGCGCTTCTACGAAGGTCGCTTCGTCCGCTTGGTGCGCCAAAAGCACCGCCCAGTTATCCAAGCGTTCGGCGCCGATGGTGCTGGCGTTGAACGATTTGAGGGCCTTACCGCAAAGGGTGCCGGCACCATGGGCTGGATAAACCAAGGTGCTATCCTTCAGAATCGCAAACATGCGGCGTAGGCTGTGGTACATGTCGCGAGCTTGCTCTTCGCGCTGCTTTTGTACGTTGCCGGCTTGACTGCGCAGGTCAGCCCGCCCTACGTCCCCAATAAACAACCAGTCACCCGTAAACGCCGCGTACTCGCGGCCCTCCTCATCATAAAGCACATACGTCAGGCTGTCGGGGGAATGGCCAGGGGTGAGGTAAGCTTTGAGCCGGACTTTACCGATTCGGATTTCGTCGCCGTCTTTGAGGCCTGTCCATTTCGGCACAAGCAGACCTATGAGCTCGCTGGCGTAGACGGTGGCGCCCGTCTTTTGGGCAATAGCCCAGTAGCTGCTCACAAAGTCGGCGTGGGGGTGGGTTAGTAGACTGGCCACGATGCGGCTACCCGTCGCCTCGGCCAGTTCTAAATAAGGCTTCTCCTGGCGGGCGGGGTCAATGACCGCCATCTCCCCCTCACTGATAATCGCATACCCATACTGCGCCAGCGGCTCGTCAAAAAACTGCTTGACTATCATAGCTTTGCTAAGATTAATCGCGTTCGTACTCCAGGCCTGCTTGGATAAGATCGCCGACCGCGCCGGCGTTGTAGGCTTCAAAGCCCTTCTGACGCATAAAAGCGGCCGCCGCCTGACTACGGCCCCCAGAAGCGCAAAAAACCAGGTAGGTTTTTCCCTTGTCCAGCTTTTCTACCTGGCGGTCAAAACCACTGTAAAAGTCGGCGTTGAGGGAACCTTTGATCCGGACTTGGCGGTACTCAGCGGCTGTGCGCACATCCAAGAGGACGCACTTTTCTGGCTGAGTGCGGAACTTTTCTACGGCTTCACTCGCAGTGATTCGCATAGGCTATCTACGGTTTGGTTTATTCTGTGGGAAAGCCTGCTTGGGCGACGGCTCCAAACCCGCCCATATTGTAGGCTTTGTAGCCTTTTTGGCGCATGATCTCGGTGGCCAGGCCACTGCGTCGGCCCGAAGCGCAATGAAGGTAGTAAATCTTGTCCTTGGGCAGCTTCTCCACCGCCGCTTCAAAGTTCGCGTAGAAGTCCAAGTTCTGGGCGCCTTTCACATGGCCGCTCTGATACTCTTGAGGCGTGCGCACGTCGAGGATCACGACTTTTTCGGGGGCGCTTTTCCAAGCCTGGTAAGCTTCGGCTGGGGATACCTGCATCGGCTCTTTCTGGGCGCTTTCTGAGTGGGATTTCACCTGTCCGCAGGCCAGGCCCAGTAAGGCTAAGTTCGCTATTGCAACGCGTGTTTTCATACTACTCGCCAAAACGAAAACCCTACCCTCAAAAGTTCCCAAGCAGAAACCCGGAGTCCTGGCCGGACTCCGGGGCGCTAAGGAGAACCGCAGAAGGGGGGGTTACTTGACTACAGGTACGACAACGGAGAGGCCGCCGTAGCGCACCACGTATACGCCCGGATCCTTCACGACGAAGCCCATAGCAGTCAAGAAGGGCGAACTCTCTACTTCGAGGCGGCGCACCAGCCGGCCATCCAGGGTGTAGAGTTCGATGGGGCCGCTGCGCCCTTGATCAAAAATCTGGAGGTGAATACTTTCTTGGGAGGCGTCGTACCAAGCGGTGAAAGGACTACCTGCGGCGGGATACCACTCGACCCGCTGGGGTTTGAGGTAGACTTCGGTGCGGCCGTCCTCGTAGCCATAGCGCAGGCGATAGAGGTTTTCCCCCACGAAGGGCGAGCGGTCCATGTACGTGGTGATTTCGGTGGGGAGCTGGGCGATCGTTTGCCAGGACTGCCCGCCGTCGCCGGATCGGTCTATGGCCCAGCCCAGGAGAGTTTCCTGGGGACCCAAGCGCCGGGCATCGTAGCTCCAGCGGAGGAAGACCCCTTCCCTGGCGTGGGCCTCGGCCTGGAAGGCGACCACGGGCTGAGAGAGCGGTGTGCAGTTCAGCGTCATGCCGGGGGGGAGGGTCCAGGTGAGGGTGTATCCCTGGGCGCCAGCCGTCCAGCCGTTGATCATGAGGATGTAGTAGGAGCCAGCTGTCGCATTGAGGGGAGCCACCCAGCCGTTTCCGCATACGTCCTCGCTGTTGTCTGCGTTACCATTCTGGAGGCCGGTGCAGGCGTTAGACGCCCCACAAGGGGGAGGGCCGGGGTCTCCGGGATACACGGCATAGGTACACCGCACAGGTGCTCCCAGGCTGCTGCAAAGGGTCGAGAGGTTGTTAGTAGCGAAAGGACCCCAAATGGCGACGTCATAGTCATCGGTACCGTTGTTAGGGCACACGGAGAGCTGGATGTTACCGGAGGCGCCCTGCGGCTGGAAGATATAGAAGTTGGTGTAGTTCTCGTTGGTGATGCAGCCGCCGCACTGCGCCGAGCTCCCTGGCCCGTAGCTGAAGTCTGTGATGGAACCGTTGGAGCATACCGGTGTGCTGGCCTGGCAGTCGGAGTTGCCGGCAGGCTGCCGCGTGCAGTTCACGCAGGAGAGGGTAGCCGCCCAGCCGGGTCTTGTAACGCTCCCATCTGAGCAGAAGCGGAAGGTCAGACAGCCGCTGGGATCCGTCGAAGTAACCGTGCCGGGCCCTGTCGTCCCGCAGCCCTGCCACAGAATAGGCCCATTCTGTGCAGGTCCATTTTGAACGCGCAGGATGTCATAGCAGCAGGGACTACCTGAACACCCGAACGGCAAGAAGCACCCACTTTCCACATCGAAGCTGGTAAAAGTGGCCCGCAGGCACTGGGTGCTGTTATTCGGACAGAAGGTCCAGTATATCCAGTTGATGCTGTTGCTGTAGTTACTCCCTGGGCCGCCGTTGTCGTAGTAGGTGCCGGAGCAGGTATGGACCTGGCAGCCGCCGGAGTAGGTGCCCGCTACCCCGGTGGTGGGGTGGTTGTAGGTCTGGGCGGAAGCGGCGGCCATGATCGCCCAGAGGAGGCTTGTCCGTTTCATGGCCGGGCGAGTTTTTGAAGGTTTTGACCCTCCGTCGTGGAAGCCCCGCGACACGCGTCGGGGTAGCGTGCGCAAAGTTCAGCCTGGCAGCGCTCGTAGCTTTTGAGCACCACGCGGTACTGGCCTACGGTATAGACGCGATCTTCCGACTCATGCCGCTCAAGCAGGCGAGGATCGAAGCCCCGGATAAAAGCCGCTACGGCCTCCGGTGGTGTGCCAGGAGGCGCCTCCACCTCGAAGCTCTCCGAAAACTCGTACTTCAATCCTTCATACTTGAGTGGGGTTTTTTTCTGCACTTCCATTAGGTCTTCGGCGCTGTAGTACTTATACACCGCTTCCGACTGGAACTGCGCATACCCCCAGCAGAGAAGTAGTACAAATGTGCAGTTGCGCCGCATGAAAGCAAAGTTAAGAAAATAGGGAAATACCGAGCAAGCCAGGAAAGCTGAGTGGTACCACGGGAGTGCTAAGTGGTAGAAAGTCGGGGCTAAGGGGTAAGTAGGCGAGCCCTTGGGTAGACGAAGGAGGGCCAGCTCGAGGCGTGTGTACGGAGATTTGCTGTAACTTAGGAGAATGGGACTGGGACAAAAACTTCGAAAGTGGGGCGGGGTTTGGCTGGTAGTGGTGGCGGGGGTAGGGGTGGGGTGGGGTCTGTGGGTAGCGTGGGCGGCTCGGGATGGACGCCTGCAGTTAGAGCAAGTGCGCAGGGTAGAGAATGCGCTTTTGCGGGTGGAGTTGGCGGTGTGGCTTCAGGAAGTGCGCCTTCGTTCGGCGATGTGGGGGCGTCTGAGTGGCCAGCCGGTGCCGCCGAGCCTTCTGCGGCAGCCGGAGCTGCGAGCGGCCCTGCGATCGGTCAAGGAAGCCCTCAGCCAAGCGCAGCTTCAAACGCCGCTTTTCCGGGAGCTGGTGGAGCGCGCACTCTTGTATGAGCGGCGCCACGAAGCCTGGCGAAGGGCCCTTGACCAAAGCGCCCGTCCAGAAGCCTATCAGCCCGTTATTGACCAGTATTTTGCGGATGGGGCTGGCCTCCTGTCGTCGGTGGAGACCCAACTGCGCCGTTTGCGCGACCTGCTCGACAAAACCTATGCAGAAAAAAGCCAGGCGTACGCACAGCACCTTGATCGTCTCCAGTGGGCAGGGATAGGCGTAGTGGGGGGGCTTTTGCTGGTAGGGCTCCTCGGGTTTCTCTGGCTTGGGCGTTCCGAAGAAAAGGCTACGGCTCAGCTTGTAGAAGCCGCCGCCCGAGGAGAACGGCTGCCTACTTCAGTAGAACCCTTTACACCGCTGGTCCAGCAGTATAACCTCCTGCTGGAGCGATGGCATTCGCTCTTAGGGGTCATCGAAGCCTTGGCTGAACGTAAAAATGAGCTGCGGTGGCAGGAGCTGTCCAGTGCCTTGGGGCCGGCCGCTCCACACCTCGAAAAAATAGCCCAGGATTTTGCTCAGCAGGACGAGGCGCTTGCCCAGCAGAAACAGGCTTTGCGCACCTGCACGCAGGAGCGCCAGAAGCTCTTGGATCAGCTTCAAGCCTTAGAGAAGCAGTGTAACCAACAGCTGGAGGCCCTCCAGCTCGAACTGGGCGCACTCCAGAACCTCTTACCTATAGCGGAAGTAGCCCCCGATGGGGCGTGGGTTGCGCGCAACGATCTTTTCCTCCGCCTCCCCCAAGCAGCAGGCTGGAAGTCGCTGGCTGACCTATTCCCTGAACCCGCTACCCTCTGGGCCGAAGCCAGCCTCCTACAAGGAAGCCTTTCAGTGGGCGCCGAGGAGTATTTGTACTTCTTCTTGCCGTACAAACGGGGCAAAGAACAGAAGGGCCTACTTGCGCTGGTGGAGGTGTCGGAGTGGAGTCGGCGCATCCGGCAGGTAGAGAAGGCCATGGCGGAGCTGGAGCAGCGCTTGGCGGACCTGGAAGAGAGTTATCAGCGCCTGCGTCAGCAATACCTGGCCCTGCAAACCGAGTATGCGCAGGAGGTGGAGCGGCTTTTACGCCAGCGGCAGAGTCTGGAAGCGCTCTTGAAGATGCCGGCTCTCCAGAAAGGCGAAGTCATAGAGGGGCTTGCGGCTGTAAGCGAGGTGGCGGCGACCCTTACGCCTGAGGCGCGGTACAGTTTCTGGATTTTTGGGCAAGAAGGCGGGGGCTTGCACTGCTTGGAAGCTTACGACCCTACCCTACTCACGCATTCCAATAGTCTGGACTTACCTCCAGAGGCGGCGGAGTGGGTGCGCCTCCGACTCCATGACGAAGGGTCGGTCGGGCCGTATGCCCCTCGGGAAACCGCCTTCGAGACTTACCTGGCTGAACGGCATGTAGCCAGGCTATGGATGTTTCCTATCTACTTGGATGAGGAGCTGGCTGGGGTGTTCTTCGTAGAGGGGCTGTCGGAAGACCTAAGGCTGGATACGCCGTTTTTGGCGCTGCTGGCCCGAGTGGCTTCGCTGCTCTTGCAGGAAGGGCACCGCAAGCTTGTCGAAGAAGAACTCCTTTCCTATCTCGAGCAGGCCCAAGCCCTGGAGGAAGAGCTCCGACAGAATATCGAAGAGCTGGAGGCTTCGGCCGAGGAAATGCGCCGCACCCAAGCGGAACTCCGGGGCCAAATCACAGCTCTCAACGCCGCAGCCTTGGTGGCCGAAATGAACCCAGAAGGCCGCCTGATCTATGCCAACGAGTCGTTTCTGCGGCTTTTTGGCTATCCAGCGGAGAAGCTGTTGGGAATGCCTTATCAGCAACTGCGCCGCCCGGAAGAGGAACCCCTACTCGAAAAGCTTTTCCAGCGGCTCCAATCGGGCGAAACCTGGCAAGAAGTCGTTTCCTACAAAACCGCTTACGGGGAAGAAGTCTGGGTGCAGCAGACCATCACGCCGGTACGGCAAGCGGAGGGGGAGATTTACAAATACATCCTGGTGGCGTTCGACATCACCGTGCAGAAGCAGCAGGAGGCGGAGATTCAACAGGCGCTGCATTTGGCTCGGCAGCAGGAGCAGCTTTTGCGCGAAAACACCGAGGAGCTCCGCCGCAGCAACGAGAACTATCGCACTTCGCAGATGCAGCTTTCGGCCCAGCTCGAAGCCCTCAACAATGCTGCCTGGCTTTTCGAGACTGACGCTGAAGGCAAAATCACCTACGCCACACAAAGTCTCTTCGAGACCTTAGGGTATGAACCCGACAAGTTAGTAGGCTTACACTACGGCGCCCTTTTTTCGGAGCGGCAGCCGGTGGCTATTCTCCAGGGGCATTGGCGCAGCATGCAGATGGGTCAGGTCTGGAAAGCCGAAGTCGAACTGCGGGGGACTTTGGGCCAAAGCTATTGGGCCATCATGTCGAGTACACCTTTGCTCGATCGGACCCGATCGGATCGGCGTCCCCTCCTCAAGACGGTGAACGTGCTCTTTGACATCACCGCTCAGAAAGAGCAGGAGTTCCGCCTCAAAGAACAGCAGAATGCATTGTCGCTTTTGGCGGCCCATCCGGCGCTTCGTGAAGGGGATGTGCCCAAGGCTTTTCAGGTCATAGCCGATATTGCGTTGCAGACTTTCAAGGCCCATCGCGTGAGTTTATGGCTGTATGAAGAGCCAGACTTGGCTAAATGTATAGCCGTAGCCGAAAAAGAGCCCCACTCTCATACGCCGGGCACCGTAGTAAACCGTTCTCTTTACCCCCTCTATTTTCAAAGCCTGGAGCGAGAGCAAGTGATAGCGGTGGTGGATGCGTTATCGGACCTGCGCACGCGCGAGCTGGCCTTGCCTCTCTTCAAGCCTAATAATGTAGCCAGCATCTTGGATGGGATCATTCGGGTGGGGGCGAAAACCGTAGGCCTTATCAGCGTAGAGCAGCGTTACGCTAAGCGCGAGTGGACGCTGGACGAGGTGAACTTCTTACGGGCACTCACGGCCTCCGCCGCCTCCGTGATCGAAGAAGAACAGCAGGCGTATGCGCGCCGCCTTCAAGAAGCCTACGCGCAGCTCGAGACGCAAAAGCGCGAGCTGGAAGAAGCCATGCGCGACATCCGGGAGAGCATCCGCTACGCCAAACGCATGCAGAAAAACATCTTGCCTTCGGACGCCCTCCTGGAACGCTACCTGGGTAAAGAAAACTACTTCATCATCTGGCGACCGCGTGACCGCAACGGTGTAGGTGGCGACTTTTACTGGTTCAGTGCGGTGGAAGACTCGTACTTCATCGTCGTGGCAGACGGAACGGGGCATGGGGTGCCCGGAGCCTTCATTACGCTAATCGGGAGTATTCTCCTGGACCAGCTCATCAACAAAAATCATCTACGCGACCCCGCCCAAATCCTGCATGACCTGCACATTGGGGTACGTCAGGTGCTTCGCCAAGACGTCGAGGGGGAAGAGACCCTTTCGCGAGACGGCATGGACATTGCGCTGGTTCGGTACTTCCCCGACAGCTACCGGCTTCTCTACGCCGGTGCCAATCTACCTCTCTACTATACGCAAGGCACCGAACTGAAGGAAATCAAACCCGATAAGAAAGCCATTGGGGGAGAGCAGCTCGAAGAAGAGCGCTTTTTCACCCAGCACGAAGTGACGCTTGAGGCCGGTGACGCGTTCTTTCTCTTCACCGATGGAGTAGTGGATCAGGATGGCGGACCAGAAGGCAAACGGTTCGGCACCAAGCGGCTCAAAGAGTTTATCCTGGAGACGCTGCACGAGCCTTCTATGCCTCGCCGACGCGCCCTTTTCAACATCCGATGGAAGGAATGGAAAGATTACGGCCAAGAGCGAGAACAGGTAGATGATGTAACCATGTGGGGGGTGCGCTTATGGTGATGGGGCTGGACCTCGGTTCGCAGGAAGTGGGCTTGGCGGTGGTGGAATCGTTGGAAGGGCGTTTCGTGCTGCGGGTCTGTTTGGGTTATCGGCTTGGACGGACTTCGATGCCCGAACGGCTTGAAAAGCTTCACCGCTGGCTCAGCGCTCAGCTGCAAGCCTGGCCGGCTGCGCTGGTCGCGATAGAGGAGCCCTTTGTGGGGAAAAATGCTCGCAGTGCTTTGGCTCTTGGCACCGTCAAGGGGCTGGTATGGGGCATGCTGCTGGGGTTGGGTCGGCCTGCTCCCTTGCTCCTGGCCCCTGCGCAGGTGAAAAAAGCTATTACCGGCCAGGCCCATGCCCCAAAAGAACAAGTCGCCGCCATGCTTATCCATTACCTAAGGGAAACTCCCCCCTTGCCCGATAATACTCATGCCACCGATGCCGTAGCGATCGCTTTGGCCGCCACTTTCCTTCAAAACTCCCCAATCAAGCGCACATTGACCAGCCGGGCCGAAAGGTAGTTGGGCACGGCCCACCGCACCCCATACACATCCGCTATCCACTGGTACGACACCACGTTGTACCGCTGAAAGAGGTTGAAGACATCCAGCCCCACCCATACGGAGCGCAGGTATTTCCGGTCAACGGGGAAGTACCGACTCAGCCCCAAGTCTACGCGGTTGTAAAAAGGCATTTGGAAGCGGGTGCGCAGCGGTAGATTTCGAGGGGGACCAAAGGGCGCTCCACTTGCAAAGACAAACTGTACCTGCATTTTGTAGAGGGGATTGGTGGGCAGCTCATCTTGGAAGTAAAAAGCGAAACTCACCCGCTGGTCGCTGGGCCGGCGCACCGTGCCAAGGCCGGGGATCCTCTCTCGAGTGGAAAGTATCCCCATCGAGACCCAAGAGTCCACCCCCGGGAGAAACTCGCCATTGAGGCGGGTATCTATTCCGTAGGCGTAACCGGTAGCGAGGTTGGCGCCGTAATAGCGTAGCCTTACGTTTTCCAGCTCATAGGGGATGAGATCCCACAGGTGTTTGTAGTACACCTCTACGAAGTAGCGGAAGGGCCGTTTCCATAGCTCGAAGGTGTAATCGGCACCTATAACCACTTGCCAGCTTTGCTGGGCTCGTAGGGTGGGGTGGAGGGCGTAAGTCACGTCGCGCAGCTCGCGATAGAAGGGCGGCTGGGCATAGTGTCCAAGGCCCAGCCGGCATTGGAGGCGGTCGTGGGGCTGGTACAAAAGCTGGAGGCGGGGGCTTAGGATCAGCTGGCGATTGTTCTGGGCGTAGTGGAAGCGAAGGCCGATCTCGGTTCGCCAGGGGCCCCAGCGCAGTCCTTGCTGGAGAAAGCCCATCAGGCGCCGGTTCTTCAGACCTTGGTCGTGGAAGTACCGTTCGGACAGGCTCACATAGTCCGCTGAATCCAGCGCACTCCATTCGTAGACTCGGTCTGTGAACCGTTCGGTTTGCCAGCGCAGCCCCCAAGTCAGGCGGTGTCGTAGGCGCGCATCCCAGAACCACTCTCCTCGTTGTTCGGCATAGAGGGTATAGAGGTCCAGGTAGTTTCGGATGCGCCGAATCTGGCTACCAGCCCCACGCAAGACGGTGATCTCGTTATACAGGCTGCTGCCTAAGCTGGTTTGCACTTCGCCCAGGAGGTAGGCGCCTTCTACGTCGACGATTTCGTCTTCGAGGCTGCTGAAAAAGCTTAGGTGATGAGACACTCGCAGGTAAGGGCTGGGTCTCCAAGTGAGGGAGAGGGCTTGCTGCCCCGTCCGATAGCGCAGCTCTTCTGCGCCTACAAAGTACAGTTGTACCCGTAAAGCCGCGTTGATCAGGCCGAAAGTGGCTTCTCCCGTTTGAGGAAAAAGCCGGTAGCGATTGAAGAGGCCGGTGGTAAGCGCTTCGAGGCGCCACACTTCGCGGCCGGCGCTGTCGTACCGACTCCAAGAGAAGTACCCCTGCGTATCGTAGAACTCGGGTCGGTATTGGCCTCGTACAGGCAGAGAACGCAACAGATACCCAATGCTGAACCGACGCAGACCTATGGTGTAGTACACGCCATGGAGTTTACCGCTGGTGGCCAGACTCTGGGTCAGGAGGCCGGCTTCGAAGGTGGTCTCGGGTTTGTCGCGGCGCTTGTAGGTCACCTGAAGCACGGAGGAGAGCTTGTCGCCGTAGCGGGCTTCAAACCCCCCCGTACTGAAGTACACGTTCTCCAGCAAGTAGGGGTTGGTGAAGCCGAGGCCTTCTTGCTGGCCGCTGCGCGCCGAGAAAGGCCGGTAAATCTCGATCTCGCCCGCGTACACGAGGTTCTCATCGAAGTTGCCCCCGCGTACGCGGTATTGGGAGGAGAGTTCGCTGCTGGTGAGGGCGCCCATCAGCGCGAGTCGGCTTTCGATGTCGGGCTTGATGCTGGGCATGAAGCGCAAGGCCTGTGTGCGTATGGGGATAGGCTGGAGGAAAGGCGTCGACGGAAGGGCCGTAGGCAAGGGGCGGCTGTCCCGAATGGATATGGAGTCGAGGCGCCACTCGCGCCGCCGCAGCGCTACGGTGAGTGGGGTCACGGCGCCAGCTTGGATCCAGACCTCGGTTTCGTAGGGGAGGGCGGTGAGGTGCTGGATGAAAAGGCGGTGGCGGCCAGCTGGCAGCTCCAGACGCAGGTAGCCCACCGAATCCGTGTGGTAGGCCTTTCCCTGGGCAGGAAGGTTCACCTGGGCATAGGGCAGGGGCAGGTTCTCCTCAGACCGTACGCGCAGCGAAAGCACGCCCGATTGGGCATACAAAAGCGAAATCAGCGCAAAAACTGATACCCGCCTATACCTATCACGATTAGGGAAAAAAGCCGGCTTAGCTGGGTGGAGGGAACCTGCTGGGCCAGCCGTGCTGAAAGGCCGCTTGAAAAGAGAAGGCCTATAGCCACTCCGATGCCCGTGAGGTAAGCTACCCGGCCCGCTTTTGCATAAGGCCACAATGCAAAGATGAGCACCGGCATGGATAAAGTGAGAAGGCTGGTGCCTTGAGCGGTATGTTGATCCAGCTTGCCTATGAGCATGAGGAAGGGCACGATGACGATCCCCCCGCCTAAACCCGTGAGGCCACTCAGGAGGCCTGCGGTGCTGCCCGCCAAAAGACCTACCGCCCAGGTTGGCCATCGGCTCGTGCCCTGCGCCGCAATCTTGTAGTAGGAGCGCCAAAAAAGATACCCCCCTACCCCAATCAGGAAGAGGGCAAATACCTTTCTCAGGAGGGGTGTGGGAATCGCCTGGGTAAACGATGCGCTAATCAGGCCGGCTACGGCTAATCCTGTCGCTGTCCAAACCGCCATGCGCCCGTTGACGCGCCCGTGCTTCCAATACTGCCAGGTGGCAGTCGCCAGCACAGGAAAAGAAAAGGCCAGAAGGCTGGTGCCCTGAGCGGTATGCTGATCCAAGCCCCGCATCAAAACCAAAAGCGGCACGATCACGATGCCCCCTCCTACCCCGGCCAACCCGCTCAGCAACCCCGCTATCGCTCCAATCCAGAGGCCTTCCAGCACTTCTGCCATAGCCCACAAAGGTAAGCTTACTGCAACGCTTATAAAAAAAAGAAGGAGGAGTGGATAGCCTCCCCCTTCTGTGTGGAGTGGCTGGCTGTTACTGCATCACGAGACGCTGGGCTTTTGTCCAACCGTCGTAAGTGACCCCCACAAGGTAGGTGCCTGCGGAGAGAGAAGGTAAGGATAGCTTGCCGGTAGGGGTAGTAGGGGTGAAAGTGTTTTCGTAGAGGAGCCGTCCTTGCAGGTCTACGATCCGGACGGTAAGGGGTTTGGCTTCGGGCAGGTCGTATCGCAGGGTGGGTGCGCTGGAAGCGGGGTTAGGAAAGATCACCACTTCCCAGGAGGGCACGGGTCGGACTGGCATAGAGGTGCTGGTGTTTAGGCGAGCTACCAGGCCGATAGCGTAGTCGTCGCTTTCCACATCTCGGGCAGGGGCCCAGATACCCGCGATGCCTTCCAGTGCCCTTCGAGAAATGGGAATGGACGCATCCCCCACCACGTAGTTGCCAATATTGGTGGCGGTGCTCGGAGCTAAGGTTCGGAAACCTACCGCTAAGCCGCTGCCCGCATTGAGCGTAATAGAGTTGGAGAGGGGGATCGTATACCGTCGTAGGATGAAAGTACCCCCACCCTGGCTACTAAAGGCATTCAGGGAGTCGCCATTGTCGAAATCTAAGACGTCCAGTCCGATAGAGTCTCGTAGGCTCCCCACTGCTCCACTTGCAGGGTCGTAGTCGTATACCCAGATAGCCAAGTTGTAGTTGTTGGCGCCTCCTACTTCATAAAGCATATCTACCGAGATGGCTTCAATAAGAAGGTCTTGAGGCGCTACGAAAGTCATACCGCTGGCAAAGCTCACCCCCCCAAGGCCATCGTTTTGCGGGTCCCATGTACCGTCGTCATACCGAAGCAGGTAGCGTCCCTGCGTAGGGCCGCTTGTGGCGCTGTCGCAAACGACGAGTTCGGCTTGGTACTGGTTATTGCCCGCGTATCCATCGCCCCCTCCTACAATATTCACGAAGTGGGTAGCTCGGTAGCTGCCGGTCTTCAAACCGGTGGGCGTAGCTAAGGTGGCGGTGTTCAACGGCTTGGTATAAGTAGAGGCCAGCGCTGCACCTGAAGCGATGGGCGGCTGATGCAACACCGTGTCGGAGTAGATCGTCGTGGCTGAAGTACCAGGCCCCTGGATGCGCAAAACGGAACGAACCTGGTTCGAGATGGTTTGATTGCCGGTGTTGAGGAGGCCGGCCCTGAGCGACGGTGCACTACCATTTTTGAGGGCGAAAATCGCTTCTCCGCGTTCGGTAAGGGCCCAGTCAGCCTGGGCATCGGTACTGGTGCAAGTGAACGTGCGTGGATGCCATATTTTGATGGCGTAGTTCGAGAAGGGCACCGGCCAGGCCGCTGCAATATTGAGCCCACTCTGGCCGGTAATGTTCTCCATCCCTACCACATTGAAGTTGCCATTGTTGTAGCTGCTGCTATAGCCTGCGTCGATCTGCTTGTACTGAAAGGTGATGGAGGAATCGCTGGGATTGAAGATGAGCTGGAAGGAGTTGCGACCGCTCCACTCACCAGGGGCCGCCTGGTTCCAGTAGGGGACGCTATCCCACGTGATTACAAAGCGCCCCTGCGTGTCGGTGCCGTACCAGAGCTTAGCGCCAGGCACGGGGTTCCCACTTGCATCGGTAAAGGTTAGATCGGCCACATAGATACCGATCCATTCGTTTGGAGGGGCTGTACTGGGGAAAGGTGTGAAGTAAGGCTGGGGTCCGGAGGCCACCGTGGCCCCTCGTCCAAAGGTGATGTAGCCGTTGGAGCCCACATAGAGCTTGGTGTAGCTATTCCAGTAGTACACGAACGAAAAGGGGAGTGAGATCGGCCCGATGTAGTTATCATCGCCAAGGCCGGTAGCAAACTGGGGATTCGTAACCTGCGAAGTGTCTACCCAAGAGAAGGTGGGGGTAGAATCGGGCACGTTGGCCAGGTGGGTGTACCATCGGTAGCCGCAGGCGTCGCCGCCCACGGAAGCAGGCTGGGCCCACAACCAGCCTACGACTGCGAAAAGGGTCGCGTAGCGCATGCAGCAAACTTACATACTTTGGGGAAAGTGTTATTAGGTTGCGTGCGATACTTACCGATGGTTGCTTTTTGTTTCCTTCGCTGTCAGCCTATGATGGGACGGCGTGCGCCTGAGTTTCCTTCCGGGCTTTCTTGGCTCAATATCAGCCGACCTTTAGCGGTGCATCGGGACCTTATGGGGCGGTTTGTACTACTGGACTTCTGGACCTACTGCTGCATCAACTGCATGCATGTGCTGCCGGAGCTCAAGCGCCTGGAGAGAGAGTTTCCTGAGCTGGTGGTGATTGGAGTGCATTCAGCCAAGTTTGCCAACGAGCAGGAAGTGGAAAACATTCGTGCGGCGATTCTGCGCTATGACATCGAGCATCCGGTGCTGATAGACGAAGGATATCGGGTCTGGCAGCTCTACGATGCGCATGCGTGGCCGACGTTTGTGCTCATAGGTCCCAGGGGGGATATTCTGTGGCGCTCTTCGGGCGAGGGTATCTACGAAGCGCTGGCGCCTCGACTAAAAGCCTGGATAGAAGCCTATCGTCAGGAACTGCGTCTGGAGCCACTTCCCCTCCGCCTGGAGAAACAAAGCCGACCAGCGGGCGTGCTGGCCTTCCCGGGAAAGCTGGCCGTGGACCCTTTGCGCAAGCGCCTTTTTCTCACCGACTCCAATCACAACCGCATTTTGGTGCTTTCCCCCGCCGGCGAAGTGCTTGAGGTGATCGGGTCAGGGGAAGAGGGGTGGCGAGACGGCGACTTCAATGAGGCGGCTTTTTTTCGGCCGCAGGGTCTGGCCTACCATCCTGCGCAGGATGCCTTATACGTAGCCGATACCGAGAATCACCTCATTCGGCGCGTGAGCCTCCAGGACCGTCGGGTAGAAACGATAGCCGGCACCGGCCAGCAGGCTCGTCGTCTCGTGCGTGAAGGGCACGGCCCGAACACCCCGCTCAACTCCCCCTGGGATGTAGCGCTGGCCGGCGATACGCTCTATATCGCCATGGCGGGCTTTCATCAGCTCTGGACTTTGTCTTTGCAGGACCTGGATGTGCGCGTCGTGGCGGGTTCGGGGTACGAAAACCTGGCGGATGGGCCGGCCCTGGTAGCGGCACTGGCTCAGCCTTCTGGGCTGGTAGTAGCCCCTGATGGGAAGGTGTATTTCGTGGACAGCGAAACTTCTTCCGTGCGGTACCTCGAAAAAGGCCACGTGCGTACCCTCGTAGGCCAGGGGCTTTTTGACTTTGGCTATCAGGATGGGCCTTTTGCAGAGGCGCTTTTCCAGCATCCTATTGGTTTGGCTTATCATGAAGGGGCCTTATATGTGGCCGACACCTATAATCACGCCTTGCGCAAGCTGGACCTGCAGCAAAAACGCGTTCAAACCCTGGTAGGCACCGGCAGGCGTGGGTACCAGGATGGGCCTGCGCACACGGCACTCCTCAACGAGCCCAATGACCTCGTTTGGCTGGATGGGCAGCTGTACTTTACCGACACCAATAACCACCTGGTTCGCGTTTATGATCCGGCTACGGGGACGGTACGTACCTTGGACCTTTTTCCGCTTGAGCGACTGGTGATGCGACGGGTGCGTACCCAAAGCCTTTTTGAAGCGGCCGGGGGGCTTGCGCCCGTAGCGGTGCCCGCGGGGCAGCCTTTCTCTATCTCGGTGCACCTGCCCGAAAAGTACCTCCTGGCGGAGGGTGCGCCCTCGGGATGGTACATTGGGGAGGCTTTCTATCCTTTGGGCCAGCCCCTGCCTGCGCTTCAAGAGCCTACCGAAGCGCTGCTCTACCTTTACGCCTGCGAAGGCCAGCTTTCAAGTAAGCTGTGCCGTCTTTTGCGGTATCGTGTGCCGCTGCGGCCCCAGGAGCAGACTTCACCCGGGGAACTCACCCTGACCTTACCGCAGTAGGCCGCGCACAAAGGCCTCCGCCGAAAAAGGCACGAGGTCTTCGGCGGCTTCTCCTACTCCTACAAAACGAACAGGCAAGCCCGTCTGTTCTACCAGGGCAAAGGCGATACCGCCTTTTGCCGTGCCATCGAGTTTGGTCAGCACGAGGCCCGTGCAGGGTGTGACTTGTTGGAAGGCCTCGGCTTGGCGGAGGGCGTTTTGGCCGGTAGTGGCATCCAGTACGAGCAGGACTTCGTGGGGGGCTCCAGAAAGGGCTTTACCGGCTACTCGGTACACCTTGCCCAGCTCTTGCATAAGGGGCGTGCGGGTATGCAGGCGCCCGGCGGTGTCAATGAGCACAGCATCGTAGCCTTCCCGCACGGCTTTTTGGATCGCCTCATAGGTCACTGCGCCGGGGTCGGCTCCCATCCCTTTTTCCACCAGGGGGATATCCAGGCGGGCGCTCCATCGGGCAAGCTGTTCTACCGCAGCCGCTCGGAAAGTATCCGCGGCCGCCAGCAGCACTTTTTTTCCTTCTTGCTTGAGGCGGTAAGCCAAGCGCGCCACCGTGGTGGTCTTACCCACTCCATTCACGCCTACAAAGAGTACCACGTAAGGATGCGCTTCTATGGGCGTGAAAGGCCGCTCCAAGCGAGCTATGAGTAGAGTAGTCAAGCGTTCGGTAAGTGTTTCTTGCGCGACTAAGGGGCGTTCTTTTAGACTCCTTTCGAGTTCTGTGAGTATTTTCTCGGTGGCTTGTGGGCCGACATCGGCGTTTAGCAAAAGCTCTTCAAGCTCTTCTCGGGTCTCAGGGTCGAGGCTCTGCCGTCCCACAAAAAGCGTCTTGATCCGGCTCCAAAATGATTGCCTTGACCTTTCCAGGCCCTTTTCGAGGGTGGGGGTGGTTTCTTCGGTTGTGGAGGTTTTTTTCCCTCGCAGCCAATCCCACAGGCCCATATTAGCGGGGGATGGGTTGCCAGTGTTGGAGATAGGGATGGGCGGTAAGGTCTGTCAGCAAGGGGCACACGGAGACGAAACCTTTTTCCAAGGCCCACACATCGGTGTCGGGTTCGGTGTCGTGGCTTTCGAAGCGGCCGACCAGCCAGTAGTAAGGTTGGCCGTAGGGGTCCATGCGTTTCTCAAACTGCTCTACAAAACGCCCTTTGGCTTGCCGAGTGAGGCGAATCCCCCGAATCTCTGAGAGGGGTCGGTTGGGGATGTTGACGTTGAGGGGCACGTGAGGGGGAAAGGGGCGTGTGAGGTAGAGGAGCAGCACTTCTCGTACGATAGCGCGGGCTGCGGTAAAGTCCGCTTCCATGCTGTAATCAAGCAGAGAAAAGCCGATAGAGGGGATGCCTTCGAAGGCCCCTTCTATGGCGGCGGAGAGTGTACCGGAGTAGAACACACTGATGGAGAAGTTGGCGCCGTGGTTGATGCCCGAGAGGAGGAGGTCGGGTTTTTCGCCGAGTACGCCGGTAGCCAGTTTCACACAATCAGCGGGGGTTCCGCTGCAGGCCCAAGCGGGCAGTGAACCAAACTCTCGCGAGGGGTATAACCGCAGTGGCACCCCAATGCTGATGGCGTGTCCCATGCCACTCTGAGGACGATCAGGCGCCACGACGACCACCTCTCCAAACTCTTGGGCCACCTCTACCAGGGCCTTCAGGCCAGGGGCCGTGATCCCGTCGTCGTTACACACCAGGATGCGCATCTGGCCCGAAGGTACGGGAAATGCCCCGTTCGTGTGGCCTGCTTGACGTATTTTTGTTCCCTTAGCTTGTATGAGCGCGCGCCCCCCCCGTCAGCCAGGCTTCAATCTGTACTGGCTCTACCTGCTTCTTTTTGGTCTGCTGGTGATATCGTTTTTCTTTATGCCGGAGCGGCGAAGCTCCACCCCTATCACTTACCTGGACTTTGAGCAGTGGGTGGAACGGCGCCTTGTGCGGAAGGTCGTGCTGATCGCCAACCGCGGCGAAGCCGAAGTCTACCTCACTCCCCAGGCTTACGAACTGAACGACATCCAGCAGCGGTTGCAAAAAGGCTTTTGGGGCTGGCTGCCCTTCAGCTTCCGAGTGGCCTCTGTGGAAAAGCTTGAAGAGTTTCTCCAAGAGCGGCGCATTCCTTATGAGGTGACCGAACGCACCGACTATGTGGGCATCTTACTGCAATATGTGATACCTATTGTGTTGATCATTGGGGTTTGGGTGTTTTTGCTGGGCCGGATAGGGGGGCGAGGGGGCGGTAGCGCCGGCCCTGGAAACATTTTCAGCATTGGGCGCAGTCGGGCCGCCGTCTTCGATGCCGAAAACCGCGTCTCGATCACCTTCGAAGACGTGGCCGGCCTGGAAGAGGCCAAGCAAGAAGTGCGCGAAGTGGTAGAGTTCCTCAAAAACCCGCAGAAGTTTACTCGACTGGGGGGGAAGATTCCTAAGGGGGTTTTGCTGGTGGGCCCCCCTGGCACAGGTAAGACACTTTTGGCTAAAGCGGTCGCAGGCGAGGCTGGCGTGCCTTTCTTTAGCATTAGTGGGTCTGACTTTGTGGAAATGTTTGTGGGGGTGGGGGCGGCTCGCGTGCGGGATCTTTTTCGCCAGGCCAAGGAAAAAGCGCCTTGTATCATCTTCATTGACGAGATTGATGCGGTGGGTCGCAGCCGCAGCCGCCACAACGTGCCCATATCCAACGACGAGCGCGAAAACACCCTCAACCAACTCTTGGTAGAAATGGACGGCTTCAACACCGACGAGGGGATCATCATCATGGCGGCTACGAACCGGCCGGATATTTTGGATCCGGCGCTTTTGCGTCCTGGTCGCTTTGACCGCGTCATTTACATAGACCGGCCCGATATCAAAGAAAGGGAAGCGATCTTTCGGGTGCACCTGCGTTCGCTCATTTTGGCGCCGGATGTGGATGTGCATAAGCTGGCTTTGCAGACACCGGGTTTTGTGGGGGCCGACATCGCCAACGTGTGTAATGAAGCGGCGCTGATCGCCGCCCGCAAAGACCGGCCCGCTATCACCATGGCCGACTTCCAAGAAGCCATAGACAAGGTCATAGGGGGCCTGGAGCGCCGCAGCCGCGTCATCTCTCCTGAGGAAAAACGCATTGTTGCCTACCATGAGGCGGGCCATGCGGTGGCGGGTTGGTTCTTAGAGCACGCCGACCCCCTCCTCAAAGTCTCTATCATTCCTCGGGGGTATGCGGCGTTGGGGTATGCGCAATACCTGCCCCGAGAACAGTACCTCTACACCCAAGCCCAGCTTATGGACATGCTGGCGATGACGCTGGCGGGCCGCGCCGCCGAAGAGCTTACTTTCGGCCAGATTTCCACCGGCGCCCAAAACGACTTGGAGCGCGTGACGCAGGTGGCTTACGCCATGGTCACCCAATACGGGATGTCGTCATTGGGGCACTTCGCTTATAAGCCTACCGAAGAAACTTTTTGGCAGCGTCCGTACTCCGAAGAGACGGCCCGCCAGATCGACGCTGAAGTGCAGCGCATCCTCAAAACGGCCTACGAACGGGCCCTGTCCATCCTGCGGGAACACTATGACCGATTGCGTGCACTGGCCGAACGCCTCCTCGAAAAAGAAGTGCTTTACCAGGAGGAAATCGAAGCTATCCTTGGGCCCCGTCCCCATGGCCAGGGTTCTGTAGAACGCATGGGCGTGGCTTCCCCTTCATGAGGAGGACTTTTGCGCCCCTTTTTCCCCTTGGTTCAGACCCCCACAAGGCCATTTTCATAGCGAGTGACCTTCATGCGGGGGCGCCTTCCCGCGCCGAAAGCCTCCTCCGAGAAAAACACTTCGTGCGATGGCTCGACTTTTGTGCCCCGCAGGCGGCCGCCTTCTATTTACTGGGAGACTTGTGGGATTTCTGGTTTGAGTACCGGCGTGCGGTACCCCGGGGGTACGTTCGGCTCTTAGGGGCTTTAGCGGCGCTGACGGATGCAGGCATACCGGTTTTTTTTCAAGCCGGCAATCACGATTTGTGGCTAACGGGCTACCTCACCGAAGAAGTGGGCCTTCAGTGTCTGCCAGACCCTTTCGAGGCGGAGTGGCAGGGCCAAACCTTTTTTCTCTCACACGGCCATCGCTGGGGGCCTATTCCCTGGTGGGATCGGCTCACGTACGCTATGTTGGAGAGCCCTTTTTTGGGAGGGGTGTATCGGCTCTTGCATCCGGATCTGGGCTTGTGGCTTGGGCGATTCTTTTCGGGCCGCAGCCGACGGGCCCATGCCCCCCTCGACGACATAGACCTGGGCCAGCGAGAGTACCTCCGACAGTTTGTGCAGCAAGCGCAAAACAAACCAGCCCCCGCTCAATGGTATGTCTTTGGGCATCGACACCTTGCGCTGGTAGAAGCAATCGGTCGTTCCCACCTGGTGCTGCTGGGTGACTGGATCCGGCGTTATACGTTCTTTCGGGTGGATGGAGAAGGATGGGGATTGTATCGCTATCACGAAAGCCAGGTTGAACCCCTCTATGTGGGTTATTGGGCATCTGCGGCGGTGGGCTAAAGGCCTGAGCGTGGCGCTGGCCTGGGCGCAGCAGGAGATCACCTTGCCTGCGGCCGGGGACCTTTTCGCTGTAGACCCCCTTCACCATTTGTATGTGTGGAGCGCCAGTGAGCGGGCCTTGTATAAGGTGTGGGCGCCGCGATACGACTCGCTCACGCGCATTGGCGGCGCCCCTGGTGAAGAAGGCTTCCTCAGCGTTTCGGCCCTTGCCCCTGTGGGCAATCAGCAGCTCTATGTGCTGGATTCGGAAGGCCAGCAAATCCTGCTTTTGGGCACCAATCTCCAGCCCTTGCAGCGGCTGCTGTATTCGCAGCTTCCCCCTGAAGTGGTCGAAGGGTATCCGGTCTTACTGGCGGCCGGTTCTGCAGGGGAGCTGTACCTCTTGCTGCGCCAAAGCCAGGAAATCGTCAAAATCGACTTTTTTGGGCGGGTGCTTTTGCGTTTTGGCGGCAAAACGTATGGTCCGGGTCGCATTGTGGGGGCGGCGGCCCTCCGTGCAGCCGAGGGGTTTTTGGCTGTGGTAGACACCAGCCGCCGGCAGGTGCTGCGCTATGACTTGTGGGGTACTTTCCTGCAGGCTGTGGAATACCCCGCTTGGGCCGAGGGGGCTGCTGTAGGGGCCCAAGGACTGTTTTTCTGGGGTGGGCAACAGGGCCTCTGGCAGCCTTGGGAGGGGGAGGGGGCGGCGGTTATTTTGCCGACGGTCCCTCGGGCTGTCGCTCTCGAGGCGTCCCGCTTGTACTGGCTGGCAGGGCGTCGGCTGGGATGGCTTCCGCTGCCTTGAGCCGAAGTAGGTACGGCTCAAATACGCTCCCTACGTAGATATACGGCCCGATAACGACCGCCTGGCTGGCGGTGCTGTATCGTTTAGGCGCGGCATACAACAGGCGCGTCTGAGGAGGGCGGTTTTCGGCAAACCGCACTTCCACGATAGACCAGCTGCTGCGAGCGCCTCCAAAGGCGAGACTTCGGGCCCAGCCCCCCAGCCGACGGTGACATACCACCCACAAGGTGGAATCGCTCATACGCGTGAGGTTATCGGGGTAGCCCGCCAAACGGACCTTCCCTATCCAAGCCAATCGATTCCCTTGGGGCGCATAAAGCCAAAGCGCTCGTCGGAAAGCCACCGACACTACAAGCCATCCTTGACTGGGCAAATAACACAGCCCGCTGGCGTAGGGAATGCGATCCGCGGCCAGATGACATGTATCGCCTTCGCAGTAATAGAGGCTACTGCGCACCCGGCGTACAAAAAAGCCTACTACGAGGTGCCAACGATGCCGACCTTTTCGATCGTTGGCTACGTAAAACCGCACGGAGTCGAGAGGTTCGATGGCCTGGAGAGACACAAACCCTGGGTGCCGCCATACACGTGGACTGTGCAAATGGCCGCCGTCCCACCTGTAGCGCCATACTTCCGTAGGCTGCTGGACAGGACCATGAAGAAACCACAGATGCGGCGGTCGGTAGGCCAGTCCAAAGGGATGCCATCGCCCCGGCGGCGTAACTTCATTCAGGAAGGGGCTTTCTTCTACGGCTCGCAGGTGATACAGGCGACCGCAAGTTAGGGTATCTAACAAAGCCGCCCGCCGATCATAAGCAAATACCCACGCATAGAGGCTATCTGGGGCGATCGTTTCGCATCCCGGCAAGGCCAGCAGGGTGTCCCAGTCTTGGCCTTTTACGGATAGTAGGCCTTGGAGGCTTGCCAAAAAGACTCCAGCTCCTCGAGCGAGCATTCGCGCAGGTCTTTATGCTCTTTCTGGAGGGCTTCCTCCATCCAAGCGAAGCGCTGACGAAACTTATGGTTAGTTTTTTGGAGGGCTTGTTCGGGGTTCAGGTTTAGGTGGCGGGCCAGGTTCACCAAGACAAAGAGTACATCACCCAGTTCGGCTTGGGCGGCGGTGTAGTTTTTGTCGTGGAGGGCTTTTTGGAGTTCGGCCAGCTCTTCTTGGAGTTTGGGCCAGAGGGCTTGGGGGCTGGCCCAGTCGAAGCCCAGCGCAGCAGCTTTTTCTTGGAGACGATACGCCTGCAGCAGAGGAGGAAGGCGTTCTGGTACGCCGGAGAGGGAAGAGCGGCGTTTCTCAGCTTTTTTGAGGGCTTCCCAGCGGGCCAATACGGTCTGGGCGTCGTGGGCTTCGGCTTGGCCATACACGTGGGGATGGCGGGCAATCAGCTTGTGGATCAGCCGCTGAACCACCTCTGAGAAGTTGGTGAGGCCGGCTTCTTCGGCCAGCCGCGCGTAAAACACCACATGGAGTAGGACATCTCCCAGCTCTTCGGTGATGGAGGCCGGGTCACGCTGCTGAAGGGCTTCTATCAGCTCGGCCACTTCCTCCCAGGTTAGGGGAGCCAGACTCTCAAAGGTCTGAGCCCGATCCCAGGGGCATCGCTCCCGCAGCTCCGCTACCACGGTTTGGAGCCGATCCAAGGCTTCCACCCAACAAAGGTAGCGATTCCTTCAGCACGCTTACCAGGTGTATCGAAGGGTAAGGCTTCCCATACGGCCCATAATGGGACCCCATACCAGCGCGGCGTCAAAAGTAGGGGCAAAAGGCGCCTCTGCCCCTCGTACGGGCAAGCTCTGGCGAAAGTTATTCAGGTTTTCGCCGGCAAGCTGGATTTCCCACTGGTCTATGCGATGTGTCAGCTGGAGGGTCAGGAGGGCATAAGCGGGGGTATAGGTGATCTGTGGCGCTTCCCAGGTAGGGGGGAGGCGTTGTGGACCTGTCCAAGAAACGATAGCGTCCGCCTGCCAGCGCCGGCTAAGGGTGAGCCAGGAAGCCCAAAGTACCGCCCGATCCCGAGGCAAAAGGGGTCGAAATACCCTGCCTGAGCTGAGTGGCCACCACACCTCCTGGTGCTTGTAACTGAGCAAAATGCGCAGGTGGTCGGGCAGTTCGTACAAGACTTCGCCATACAGAGTTTGATAGAGGGCAGACCGATCTGCGGAGAAAACCTGGATTTGGCCGGGCTGTTCGATATCCCACAACAGGGCCCTTCGTAGGTGGGCCTGCACGCCATCTGCCGACAGTCGCAGCACCCCGCCTCCTACCGAAAAGCTGTGCTGCCAGAAAAATCCATAGCTCCAACTTTCTTCTACAGCAGGCCAGCCGGGAAAGCGAAAACGCCATAACCGGCTGGACATCAGGAAGGGGAAAGTCTCGGCCAGCGGGTCGGGTACCCGCCACGCTCGACCCCCAGACAGTCGCAATGCCCCGGTGGAATGATACTGCCAGCGCAGGTGCAAGCGAGGGGTGCCCTGCCAGCCCCAGTACGAGTGCCAATCTGTCCTGCCTCCCAGGACTACGGACAGCTTTGGAGAGGGGGTCAGTGTGAGCTCAGCGAACGCCCCGCCTATGCCCTCAGGACGGGTCCAGCTCGTGTCGTAGCCGTGCCAGGTGGCCAGGCTTTCGGCGTAGTAAGCACCCCGGACTTCAAGGCCCGTTTGCAGAATCCAACGGGTGTCTCCTATCGGCAGGCGGTAGATGAGCTGCCCCCACACCAGCGGCTGCCGGGCGGTGTACCGGTTGAAGCCCGCCTGTAACCCTTCTGCGTAAAAGCGCCCCTGCATCAGCAGGCTCAAGCCTCGTCCCCGGGGTTTTACCCAGCCTCTCCGCAGCGAAAACTGGCCCAGCTGCAGTGCTTGGTAGGTGCCCCAGGCGGAGAGCGCAGCTATTTGCTCCGGCTTTTGGAAGGTCACCTGCCCACCCCATCGATAATCCCATAGCCCTTCGGCTTCTACCTCCGCCAGACCGCCCGTGGAGTCTTTGCGATACACTTTGGCCAGGCCGTGCCCATGCCGATAGAGGGGGATGTCTAAAAACCCATCCCCATTGTGGTCCTGGAGGAAAGCCGATTGCCAAGGCACCCACCCAGCATTGAGTAGAAGAAGGTAGTGAGCGGGATGTTTCAGGGTACCTTGCCAGCGACTGGCTAAGAAAAACTCCCCTGTACTGCGAGCGAAAGCCTCTACCGTGCGGTCTAACCTCTCGGGATGGAGGTACTGGACTTGAATCTGACCTGCAGCCCCGTCGAAGCCGCTTATGACACTGCCTATGCCTTTCGCTACGGCCAGGCTCTGTACCCATAGCGCGGGCAGAAAAGCCGCTGACCAAGGGCGGTAGAGCCCTATGGAAAGGGGTTTGTTTTCGTAACTGAGCGGGCTATGGGCCGGTTCAAAGCCTAAAAGTCGGAGCTGCTTTACGCCCAGCCCTCCATCCGAATAGGCCGCATCCACGAGGGCCGTCCCTTGAAAGGCTTCGGAGAGGTTGCAGCAGGGCGCAGCGGTCAGCGCTTGTCGGCTCCAGGTTTGGAGCGCCTGGGGGCTGTGCGGATTCAGTCCGATGGCTGGTCCTTGCTGCGCAATCACTTGTGTCGGTAGGCGAGGAGCTGGCCGAATCTCCCACACAATCGGCGCGGTCGGCGGGCCTTCTACTCGCAGACTTTCAGGGGTAGCTTCCGACCGTAGCCAGGCCGGCCAATGCACCGGCCTCGGCAGCCTAAACCGCCCGCCGGTATCCGTAACCGCCCCGCCCTCCTCTCCGCTCCACCAGACCCGTACACCGGGCAGGGGCTCCCCGCCTTCCCGAAGCACCCCAACCACCTGACCCCAGGTTATGCTCCCTATGAGTATACCGGCAGCCCACTTGTTCATCCCGATCATCTGAGCAAAGTATACGCATTCTGGGTGATTTCGTCAGACCTCTACCCTCCTCTCGAGGGGGGGCCTTGAAGAAAGAAAACCCGAGTAGCTAAAGCAGGTTGAATAAAGACTACGTACGTACATTTGCCCCGATGAGTCGAAGGCTTTTGCTTAGGTACCTTGTAGTGGGTTCCCTTTGCTGGGGGGCTCTACTGGCGCAATCGTCTCTTCGGTCGGTCGAGCGGCGCTACTACAAAGGGGAATACTTGGCCTTGGCCGAAGAGCCCCTCGACCTCACGCAAACTCCCCCTAAGCCCCTGCTTTACTACGCCAGCGCCTACTACCAGGTCGGAGAGCGGGAGCGCGCCTACCAAGCTTACCAACAAGCTTTTGCGAAACTTACCCCCACCGAAGTGGAACCCAACTTCCTTGTCGAATACGGCCGCCTGTGCCTGGAATACGAAAACCCCACCCAAGCCCTCGAGCTTTTCAACCAAGCTTTGCAGCGCACCACTTCCCCCGACTCTCAGAAGCGCCTGAGCCAGTATATCGCCTACGCTACCCAGCTCAAAAACTACCAGGACCCTCCTCCCCAGGGGTACCGCTGGGTCGCTTACAACTTGAGCCGACTCAATACGCCGGCGCATGAATACTCCCTTTTCCTCCATAAAGGGCGGCTGTACTTCATTTCTCGGCGCGATCCGGAGCGTGGACAAGACCCGGAAGACCTTCTTCCCCACGAAGCTCTCTACTGGATGCCGGTCAGCGACTCTTTGCCCCGACACATCAGCTTTTTTCCTAAAAAGCATGAAGGCATAGCCGGTTTTGTGGGGGATACGCTCATTGTGTACCGGTCAGCTCGGCGGCGCGGTGATTTCTATGTTGCCTACCCAGCGGGGGATAGCTGGCAAGAGCCGGTCAAATGGAAAGTCTTCCCGAATAGCCGAAAAGGCAGCGAAGACGCCCTCTGCGAAGACCCTAAGACGGGCGAAGTTATCTTCAGTTCGGACCGCAAAGGGACGGTGGGCGGTAAAGACCTGTGGGTGACGCGCCGTCTGCCCAATGGGAAGTTCGCGCCTCCTGAAAACCTCCGCGCCCTCAATACCCCTTACAACGAAGATGCGCCTTTTATCGTGGGGGATACGCTCTATTTTGCGCACGATGGGCCGGGCAGCCTCGGCGGGTATGACCTGTACTACAGCCTTCGGCAGCCTGGCGGCGGATGGAGCAAGCCAACTCGGTTGCCGCGCCCTTTCAATAGCCCTGCGCATGATAGCTATCTCTTTTACGTGACGCCAGACTCGGTGTATCTGTCTTCGGCGCGGGTGGGGGGAAAGGGGCGGATGGATTTGTACTTGGTGGTGCGGGAGCCTCTGCCCCCTCCAGAACCCGAGAAACCGGCCCCTCTCCCTCGGGCTTATGCCTTACGAGTGCGCACCTATGACGCGCAAACCCGTCAGCCTGTCTTAGCTTCTGTACGACTACGCCCCCCTCAAGGAGAGGAGCTTTCCGGCCAGACCGACCCCACAGGCGAGCTAAGCCAACCTAAGCCCCCTGCCGGTACCTACCTCCTTGAAGTCTGGGCCGAAGGCTACGCTACGGCCGTGAGTTTCCTTACCCTTCCGGATACTGGCGATGTAGTGGAAGAGGTCGCTATGCTCTCCGCAGAAGCCCTCAAAAAACTGAGATTGCCCCGCCTGCATTTCAACTTTGATAAGTACGACCTGCGGGCTGAAGCCCCTGCCGCTATAGATACGGTGCTGCGCCTCCTGAACCAGTATCCCACGCTTGTCATAGAGGTAGCGGGGCACACCGATAGCATTGGCACGCGAAAGTACAACCAAGGCCTGTCTGAGCGGCGGGCTAATACCGTGTACCGATACCTTCTGGAACGGGGAGTGGCCTCTGAGCGCCTGCGTCCTCGTGGCTACGGCGAGGGTCGTCCCCTGGTGCCTAACGATACGCCTTATCGTCGATTCCTCAATCGCCGTGTGGAGTTTGTGCCACTTGTAGGCCGCCCCCCAGAACTGGAGTAAGAGCTGGTCGCAAAGTCGGCTGGGTGGTAAACTTCTACCTTATGCGCCGACGCCAAAGTACGAACCCTCCCACTGAAAATGGCGCCATCTTGGGGTTTGAGGCCAAGCTGTGGGCGGCCGCCGACACCCTGCGCGGGTCGATGGACGCCGCCGAGTACAAACACGTCGTGCTGGGGCTGATCTTCCTCAAGTACATCTCTGACGCCTTTGAGGAGCATCGCCGGCGCCTTGAGCGGGAGCCTTACGCCGACCCCGAGGACCCGGACGAGTACCGTGCGGCTAATGTCTTTTGGGTTCCACCCGAGGCTCGCTGGGAGCGGCTGCGGCAGAGCGCCTGCCAGCCTAACATTGGACGGATCGTGGACAAGGCTATGGAGGCCATCGAACGGGAAACCCCTCGCTCAAGGGCGTGCTGCCCAAGGACTACGCCCGCCCTACCCTCGATACGCAGCGGCTGAGGCAGCTCATCGACCTGGTGACAAACATCCAGGCAGGCGATGCAGAAGCGCGATCGCGCGACGTGCTGGGCCGGGTGTACGAGTATTTCCTCGGCCAGTTTGCCAGCGCCGAGGGCAAGAAAGGTTGGCGAGTTCTACACGCCGCGTTGTGTGGTTAAGCTGCTGGTACAGATGCTAAAGCCCTACTGCGGTCGCGTGTATGACCCTTGCTGCGGCTCGGCGGGCATGTTCGTGCAGTCCGTAGAGTTCATCGAGGCCCACACTACGGACAACGGCGGCCGCGTCCGCTCGCCGATTAGCATCTACGGCCAAGAGCTCAACTACACCACGTGGCGCCTCGCCAAGATGAACCTGGCCATCCGCGGGATCGACAGCCAGATCGAGCAGGGTGACACCTTCCACAACGACCGCTTCCCCGGCCTCAAGGCTGACTTCATCCTGGCCAATCCGCCCTTCAACATGAAGAATGGGGAGGTGAACGCCTGCGGGAGGACAAGCGTTGGAAGTTTGGCATTCCGCCCGTCCGTAACGCTAACTTCGCTTGGGTGCAGCACATCATCTCCCATTTGGCGCCCACCGGCTACGCAGGCTTCGTGCTGGCTAACGGCTCGATGTCTTCCAACCAAGCCGGCGAAGGCGAAATCCGCAAAAACCTCATCGAGGCTGACCTCGTAGACTGCATGGTGGCGTTGCCGGGGCAGCTCTTCTACTCCACCCCGATTCCGGCCTGCCTGTGGTTCCTGGCCCGCGATAAATCCGGTAGGGGCGGCTCTCAAACCGCTGCGGCATTTCGCGATCGCCGAGGCGAAGTGCTCTTTATCGATGCCCGCAAGATGGGCCGCCTGGTGGACCGCACGCATCGGGAGCTGACCAACGAGGAGATTGAGAAAATCGCCCGTACCTATCACGCCTGGCGGGGAGAACCCGATGCGGGCGAGTACCAAGACATACCTGGCTTTTGTAAGAGGGCCACAATCGACGAAATCCGCAGGCACGGTTACGTCCTCACCCCCGGCCGGTATGTGGGTAGGGAGGTGCAGAAGCAAGACGACGAACCATTCCAGGTGAAGATGGTGCGGCTGGTGGCCGAGCTGCGCCGGCAGCAGACCGAAGCCCGCCGGCCGGACGAAGCCATCGCAAAAAACCTAAAGGAACTGGGGTATGGCGGCTGAAATGTTGCTTACGGGCTATGGCGAGCTGATAGAGCATCTCAAAGCTCGCATCCGGGCCGCCAGGGTGCAGGCGGCGTCGGCGGTCCATCGTGAGCTTGTCCTCCTTTACTGGGGCATCGGTCGCTCCATCTTGGAACGGCAGCGGCAGGAGGGCTGGGGCGCCAAGCTCTTCGAACGCCTCGCTGATGACCTACAACGCAAGTTTCCTGATAGGCAAGGGCTTTCTCGACAGAACCTCCTCTACATGTGGGCCTTTCCTGAGGCATACCTCGACTGGGAATTTGTCCGGCAGGTGGCTGCCCTCTTGCCCTCGTTCCACAATCTCACGATTCTGACGAAGGTCAAGGACGCCGCCAAGCTCCAGGGCGCCCTGCCTTCGGTAGAGAGGCTGGAAGCAGCACGGACCAAGCTGACCGAGCAAGATCGAAAGGAGCAAGCCTATGGCGGGTGAGTGGCGGGAGGTTTGCCTCGCCCAAGTCACTACTGCTGTAATAGGCGGAACTCCCAGCCGAGGCGTGGCTGAATACTGGGGTGGGGATATTCCATGGGCGACCGCCAAGGATGTGGCTGCCCTTTCAGGGCGGTACCTGGAGCATACGAAGGAGTGTATAACTCCGGCAGGCCTGGAAAACAGTTCAGCAAAATGGCTACCCAAGGGTACCGTGGTTATAACCGCTCGCGGCACTGTTGGCGCTGTAGCTCAGCTCGGACGGGCGATGACGTTTAACCAGACCTGCTATGCGCTTTTGCCTACCAATGCCATAGACAACGACTTCCTCTTTTATGCCCTTAAGGGAACGAGCGTGGAGATGCGGGCACTTACTTATGGGACCGTTTTTGAGACCATCACAACCCAGACCTTCCATCATTGGCTAATACCTCTTCCTCCTCTCTCCGAGCAGCGCGCCATTGCCTACCTCCTTGGCACGCTGGACGACAAGATCGAGCTGAACTGGCGGATGAACGAGACACTCGAGGCGATGGCGCGCTCACTCTTCAAGGCGTGGTTTGTGGACTTCGAGCCTGTGCGCGCCAAGATGGAGGGCCGCTGGCGGCGTGGCGAGTCCCTGCCCGGCTTGCCCGCCCACCTCTACGACCTCTTCCCCGACCGCCTCGGGGACTCTGAACTGGGGGAAATACCAGAAGGATGGAGGGTTGTCTGTCTTGGGGACGTATTGGCGGAGCTGGTGTCTGGAACGAGACCTAAAGGGGGGGCTGTTCTTGAAGGTGTGCCAAGCATCGGCGCGGAAAACGTAATCGGCTTGGGGAAATACGATTTCTCCAAAGAAAAGTACATCCCGCAGAAGCTCTTCGAACAACTCCAGCGAAAGGGTGCGGTGGTGAAACCTAAGGACGTGTTGCTTTACAAGGATGGAGCACAAATCGGCCGAAAAACCTATTTCGATTGCGGATTCCCCCACGCCGAATGTGCCATCAATGAGCATGTGTTCGTCTTACGCGCTCAGCATCCCCGTTACCAGCGGTACCTCTTCTTCTGGCTGGATCAGGACTGGATGACCCAAAGAATCGTAAGTCTGAACTCGAACTCCGCCCAGCCAGGCCTAAACCAGCAAGGGGTGCGCAGCCTTCCGTTCCTTATGCCTACGGACTGCGTTGTCGAGGCCTTCGATTATTTAGTCAAGCCGCTGACCGACCGTCTCTTTGCGGGTTGTCTCGAATCCCGCACCCTGGCCGCTCTGCGCGAGGCGCTCTTGCCCAAGCTCATCTTCGGCCAGCTGCGGGTGAAGGAGGCGGAACGGTTTTTGAAGGAGAGGGGATTATGAGGACCGCCCTCGAGGTTATTGAACAGATGCCCGAACCCGATCGAGCGATGGCTAAGCGCCTCGTGGAGCTTGTGGTGGCCCACTTTCCGGCTCTGCAGCTGCGCACCTGGTATGGTATGCCTGCATGGGCCAATAGCCACGGCAAGGTGGTTTGCTTTTTTCAGGGAGCAGCTAAGTTTCGTACGCGATATGCCACCTTGGGTTTTACCGATGCGGCCCAGCTGGATCAGGGCGACTTTTGGCCTACTGCCTTTGCGGTGCAGCGCCTCTCTCCCCCTGTAGAAGCCGCTATCCTTCGGCTTATCGCCCAGGCGCTTAGCTTGTCAGACGATCCAGGCCCAGAAGCAAGCGGCGCGCAGACTTAGCCGACACAAAGCCTTTATGCCCAAACGACTTTGCCGGCGATACGCCGCTGAGTAGAATCTTTGTAGAGAGATGGGCGCTCCGCTCCTTCCTGAGGGGGTAAGAGGCCGCATTTACTTCCAGGACAACTTGGAAGTGCTGCGCCTTTTGCCGGCAGAGTCGGTAGACCTGATCTATATAGACCCGCCCTTCAATACGGGCAAGGTTCAGCAGCGTACCCAGATTAGGGTGGAGCGTTCGGCGGAAGGCGATCGGCGGGGGTTCCAGGGCCAGCGGTATCGCACCTTGCGCATTGGGCAGAGGTACTTTGTAGACTTTTTTGACGATTACCTAACGTTTTTGGAGCCTCGACTGGTGGAGGCGTATCGGGTGTTGGCCCCGCACGGTTCGCTCTACGTGCATCTGGACTACCGGGAGGTGCATTATTGCAAGGTACTCCTCGATGCGATTTTTGGGCGGGCCTGCTTCCTCAATGAGATTATTTGGGCCTACGATTACGGGGGGCGGCCACGGGACCGGTGGCCGCCTAAGCACGATAACATCCTATGGTATGCCAAGACCCCTGGGCAGCATATCTTCAACCGTGAGGCGATCGAGCGGATTCCCTATATGGCGCCGGGGCTGGTGGGGCCTGAGAAGGCCAAGCGAGGCAAGCTCCCCACCGACACTTGGTGGCATACCATTGTGCCCACGCATAGCCGCGAAAAAACCGGCTACCCCACACAGAAGCCGCTGGGGATTTTGCGGCGGATTGTGCAGGCCTCTTCGCGGCCGGGCGATGTGGTGGTAGACTTTTTTGCGGGGAGTGGTACCACGGGCATCGCCGCCCTCGAACTGGGTCGCCGATTCCTGCTAATAGATAACAACCCCCAAGCGCTGGAGGTGATGGCCCGCCGCTTTGCCGGCGTGGAGGGGATTCAGTGGGTGGGTTGGGAGGGGCCTTTTTAGATTAGGGGTTGCGGCACCTTTAGGTCGGAGGGTCGCCTTCGGCCGAGGAGAGCGGTGCCGTGGCTTGCGGCGAGACAGAGGCCGTCTGTTCACGAGGTGCCGTCCGGGCTTAAGCAAGGAAACTTGCGCGGTTTTTTTCGGAGTCTTGTATCTTTGCGGGGATGCGTCTTGCGCTCTTTTGGGTAGGGTGGATAGGGGGAACAGCTATTTTGTCAGCCCAAGATAAGGCGTTGCGGCTGCGGCAGCTGCAGCGCTGGAGCGAGCTGGGTTTTTGGGAAAAGATGGTTGCGCGCTACGAAGTGCAGCCGCACGCTTTTAGGGCGCGGTGGCTTCCCTATGTAGCCGAGGCTTACCTCCAACTGGGCAAGCCGGAGGAGGCTTTTCGCCTTTTTGACCAGAGCTTACGACAGGCGGACTTTGCGCCGGAGCCCCGTCACCTGCGGATGTACGCGCAGCTCCTACATAGCCGAGGTGAGACTCAGCGTGCGGCGGCTTACTACAAACTCTACGCAGAACGCGCGGAAGACCCTGGGGCCGTTTCCCTTGCCCTCGTCCAACTGAGCAACCTTTCTCGTCTGCGTCGAGACACGTCCTGGAAGGTTGAGCCGGTAGCTGCCCTTATGCCGTGGGCACCGGTTTACGGAGCCTGGTGGAGTGGAGCGCAACTGTATGCCATTAGTCGGTCGCCTCAGACTGGCGCGCCCCGAGACCGCGCCGGCGTGCCTTACGAACGGATCGTGCCCGCACTGCCTGGCCTGCGGTACCGGTATCATCAGGCCGTAGTAGGGGCGCTTTCGCCGGACACGTTGCTGATATACCTGTCTCGGGGCAAAGGCGATATTTACCTTACGGCGCTCACGACGACGGGTTGGAGCCGGCCGGTCCGGTGGGCCCGCTTGCCTTTTCGGCCTTCTGGGCGCGTGAGTGTGTGTATAGATCCCCGCACGCGCGACTTGTACTTCACCCGCGACCCAGGAACGAAGAGAGGTACAGGCCGAGATTTGTACCGGTGTGTGTATCAGGACCCTGGCCGTTATGGTCCCCCTGAGCGCCTTCCTGCCCCCCTCAATAGCCCTTACGACGAAGATGCCCCTTTCATTGTGGGGGACACCCTCTACTTTGCTTCCAACGGTTCGCAGAGCATCGGGGGGTACGACATCTTCCGATGTGTGCGGGTCGGCCTGCGGGAATGGAGTACACCAGAGCCCATGCCGGCTCCCCTCAACTCCCCGGCTCACGACTTGTATTACTACCCCTTTTCGCCGGAGCATACCTACTTCTCGTCGGATAGAACAGGGGTCTTCCTGGTGTATCAAGCAGCGTATGAACCACCCGCGCTTGCCTCGCCACCGTCGGCTCCTGTCGCAGTAAGCGAATCGCTTCCCGCTGCACCGCCGGCGCGGTGGGTGCTTTCAGGGCGCTTGGTGGCCCAGGATACCCGCTCCCCCTTAGATGGGGAGGTTATACTCCTCGATTCCCTCACCGGTAAAGAGATTATCGGCATGCGGACTGCGGCGGAAGGGCAATACCGGCTGTTTCTGCCGGCTGAAGGCGGAACCCTCTACCTATATGCTCAGGCGCCAGGTTACATGACGTACGTAGAAGTGCTGCGTTTGCCGGCTACCGCTGCCTTGGCGGAACTCCCGCCCAAAGAAATAGCGCTCGCTCCTATCGAGATGGAAGCGACTTTTGCCCTGCGTAACTTGTATTTTGACTTTGGGAGCGATCGGTTGCGGCCTGAGTCGTTTCCCGAGCTGGAGCGTCTCAAACGGCTTCTCCAGGAAAACCCTAATATTCGGATTCGCTTTTCGGGCCACACCGATAATGTAGGGTCGGACAAGTATAATCAGCGTCTCTCGGAGCGGCGGGCGCGCGCGGTGTATGAGTGGCTCCGCAAGGCCGGGGTACACCCCATCCAGATGGAGTATATCGGCTACGGTAAGAGCCGTCCCGTAGCCTCTAACGCCACAGAAGAAGGACGAGCCCTCAACCGCCGCATCGAGATGGAAGTGGTGGGGATTCGTCGGCCCACATTAGACGCCTCGGCCGCTCGCGAATAAGTGTTACCTTTGCTCCGATGTCTCGCTTTACTTTACGCCTGGCTACGGTAAAGGGCATCCCCATTTATCTCCATTGGAGCTTTTGGCTGCTCGTGTTGTGGGTGGTGCTCGACAGTTTTTTCTCTCCGTATTTTAGTGGGGGGGTTCTGGTGTGGCGGCTTTTGCTTCTTGTAGGGTTGGTAGGGAGCGTGATTTTGCACGAACTGGGCCATGCGATGGCCGCCTTGACGTACGGAATCCCCACTCGAGATATCACCATGTATCCCTTTGGGGGGGTAGCTTCCCTGGCTCACATTCCCGATAAGCCCCTCCAAGAACTGGTCATAGCGATGGCTGGGCCCCTGGTGAACTTCCTACTGATTGGCCTTTTCCAGGTGGTCTTATGGACTATAGATATGCCGTTAGGTGCACCGCCTCAGGCCCTGTTGTATACAGGTTCGGATTGGCCGTCCCTCACAATCTGGCTGTATAGCCTCAGCTTTATGAATGGCCTATTGGCGGTTTTTAATCTGCTGCCAGCCTTTCCTATGGATGGGGGTCGTATATTGCGGGCGCTTCTGGCTACGCGTCTGGAGTACACTCGGGCTACCCAGATCGCCGCTTTGGTCGGGCAAGGCTTTGCTGTGCTGTTTCTTATTCTGGGTTTCTTTTACAACCCTTCCTTAGTCCTGGTGGGTTTTTTTGTTTATGTCGCTGCCAGCCAAGAAAGAGCTCAGGTAGAGCGACGTACCTTGCTTGGAGGCTTTACTGTGATGGATGCGCTAATGGAGGAGGTGCCTACCCTAAGTGTCAACCATACAATAAAAGATGCGGTGGAGGCTCTCCTTCGTTCGCAGGCGCGGTCGTTTGTGATAGTAGACCCCAGCGGAGTGCCGGTAGGTACCCTGTCCCGCGAAGCGCTCATCGAGGCCCTTAGTGAAGGACGAGGACGCGAGCCCCCCCTTCTTCACATCATGGATCCGCATCTTCTGCGACTCTCCCCCACCACCACTCTCACCGAAGCCTTGCGTCTGCTCAATGAAGAAGATAAACCGCTGGCGGTGGTGGTAGAGGGCGACAAACTCCTGGGCTACATTGACGCCGAGAATATTGCCGAGTTTCTCCTTTTGCGAAAGGCCGCCGGAACGGCCTCTTCCTAAAGCCAGGTAGCCCCACCCCTTTTCCTCATCCCTTCTCCTTCAGGGAGAAAGAGACTTGCCTGGATAAGTCTACTTGCTGAGGTTTCTCCCTTATGCAACATTTACATCTGGGCGGCGTAGAAGAGGTTAGGTATGGAACGGCTCACCTGGCATATCGGGACCTTTCGAGGAACCCCCATTTATGTGCATTGGAGCATGTGGCTCTTCTTGCTGATGCTGGAGTTGGAGGCTTTTTTTGTGCCGGAGGGGGGTCTGCAGCTTGCGCTGGCAAGATGTATTCTTTGGGGAGGACTTTTTGGGTTTGTGCTTTGGCATGAGCTGGCGCATGTGGCGGCCGCTGCGACTTATGGGCTTCCAACGGAGCGGGTTGTTTTACATCCATTTGGGGGGACGGCGGTGTTTACTCGACCTCTTGATAGGCCCCGTCAAGAGCTTGTGGTGGTGCTGGCCGGCCCAGCAAGCAACCTCCTGCTTAGCGGTGTCTTTCTGCTTATGCGCTGGGTTCTGGAGCGGCTCTTCCACCCTCTACCCCAGCCTACCCCTGCTTTCCCCTCCCCACCTGTTTGGGCATACCTTTTCTCTCTCTCGAACCTCTTCTTAGCCCTCTTCAACCTTCTGCCTGCTTTCCCCCTTGATGGAGGGCGCGCCTTACGAGCGCTGCTGGCTATGCGCCTATCTTATAAAAAGGCAACCCAGATCGTTACGTTTGTAGCCCAGCTGTTGGCCCTCCTCTTCGTTATAGGGGCTCTCTTCTTGGGGGATGTAACACTTCTTGTTGTAGGCCTACTTTCTTTCTTTGCCGCTGCGGTAGAACGGTATCGGGTAGAGAAGGAGGCGCTCTTGCGTAGCGTTACCGCCAGAGAGATCCTGGTGGAAGAGCTGCCTACGTTCCAAGCCGATGACCCGGTAGACAAACTGACTAAGTCGTTAGAAGGAGAGTATGCTTTGATTGTAGACGCTGAGGGCAAGCCTGTAGGATTCATCTCCCGTTATAGCGGGTACGCCTTGGGAGCCTCCAACGTAGATATTCCCCTCTCTCAAATCATGGATAGCCTTATTGTGCGGGTCTCTCCTGCTACTTCTTTAGAAGAGGTGTGGTGCTTGCTCCAAGAGGAGGAAAAGCACCATTTCTACTTAGACGAGCCAATGGCTGTGGTGATGGAAGGGGATCGAGTGATGGGGTATGTGGATAAGAGCACCATTAGGGGTTTCTCAAGCTCCAGGGGTTTTGAGAATGAAGGGCTGCCTTCTTTTCGGCAGATGCTTAGGCTTTCTTTTTCGTGAGTGGGTTTATGGGGTGGGGGTACGGGCTTCCTTTTTTATACGCCCATTAGGAAGAGGGTAGGTCCTTTAGGCAGGGTGAGCGGGGGCCATTGGCTTACGGGATAGGTGCGGACGAAGCCTTCCTCTTCGGTGAGGCGGTGGGCGACACATAAGAGGAGAGTAGGGGGAGCGGTTTCTTTCAGTTCTTGGAGGAGCTGGGGGCTGCGTGCCGGTGTCTCCATCAGGATTTGGGTGTGGTCGCGTGCGGCGCGGTAGAGGTGCTGGAGGAACTGGCGGCGGGCTTTTTTTTCTATGGGGGGGTAGCCCCAAAAGGTGAAGCGCTGGCCGGCCAGCCCGGAGGCGGCCAGCGCCAGCGTGATGCTACTGGGGCCGGCTAAGGGAAGGACCGTATACCCTTCGGCGTGGGCGCGCCGTACGACGCTCCAGCCTGGGTCCGCTACACCCGGGAGTCCAGCTTCCGTAAGCAGGCCCGCCGCCGCCCGTTGGGTAAAGACTTTCTCGTACGCCTCCCAAGGCCAGTCCCCCCTTACAGGGTCGTATTCGTACAGGGCTGCTTCGGCGCTTACCCCTGTTTTCTCAAGGAGGAAACGAACCCGTGCAGCCCGCTCGACAAAAAAATGCTGAAGGCTTTTTGCGACTTCTGCCCATAAGGGATAGGCCCAATAAGGGGCTTTCCGACTGAGGGGGGCCGGCAGCAGGTATAACCGCATAGCCGAAAGTAAGAGCTTTTCCACATTCCTTTCTGAAGCCAGCCTGAGGTGGAAACCTCAGGGTTTTCCCGGCAGTACGGTTACCTTTGCCTCATGATACGTTCGCTTAGATGGATGATCGGGGTAGCCTTTTTCTGGGCAGGGTGTGGGGGGCCTGGCGCAGATCAGGCCGTCGAGCCAGAGTCTGTTCCTTTGAGTGGCACGATAAGCCGCTCCGAGGTGCGTATCAAGGAAAAGTGGCGCCCCTTGGTCAAAATAAACAGTAAAAAGCCTCAGAAAACCCCACCTTTTAAGATCTCGGGCAAGGAGTGGAAAATATCCTGGAAAAACAAGAGTCCTGGGGAGCTGATTGTGATTCTTTACGACGAGAATAGGCCGGATTATTCCGAGATTTTGGTCAATGTGAATGCACCGGATGAGGACGTGATCTACCTTACGGGGAAGGGCAAGTTTAGGTTGGAGGTGGTGGGTCAGCAGCCGTATGAGCTGCTGGTGGAGGAGCTTCGGTGAGGAGAGGAGCTATGAGGTCTTGGAGGGGGAGGGAGTGTCCGCAGGCGAAGTGACCGAGGGGGCACGCGGTTTTGCCATGGAGGCCGCAGGGGCGGCAGGAGAGGGGCCGAGGGGTCTCTACGAGGGTGCTATGGGGGGCCAGCGGACCAAATCCAAAGGCGGGTACAGTCGAGCAGAATACGGTGGTGGTAGGGCGGCCAAGCGCTGAGGCGATGTGGGTGAGGGCACTGTCTACGGTATAGACGCGGGTGGCGCTTTGGACCAAGGCCGCCAGCTCCGGCAAGGTAAGCGCGCCTCCTAAGTTGTGGGCGGCAGGGTGTGCTCGGGCAAGGGGTTCGAGGCGCGGCCGGTCTGAGGGAAGGCCCGTGAGATAAATCGTATACGAGGGGGGCACATTGTGCAGGAAGGCTTCCCACAGTCGGAAAGGGGCTTCTTTGGTGGGCCAGCGGGAGGTAGGAGCCAGGATAAGGTAGGGCTGTCGCTCAATCCAGCGGGCTACCTTTTGTCGGGCTGTCTCGGGGGGAAATAGCCACGGCAAAGGGGGTCTTTCCGGAGTCAGGCCGGCCGCCGCCGCCAGCGCCAGTACGCGATCTACCTCGTGGGTTCCATCGCCGATGCGGTGTGGAGCTCGGCGGGTATAGAGCCAGCTTAGGGGGTTTTTGTCGTAGGTGACATACAGCGAAGCAGGCAGGAGTCGTCCCAGCAGGCCGCTGCGAAAGAAACGTTGTACCACCCAGACGCCTTCCCAGTGGTGTGGGCGTAGCTGGTGCAGGAGGGTTAGCCATCCTCGCCAAGTTTTATCCCAAGTCCAGAGGCGGCTGATCCAAGGGTGCCCCTCAAGCAGGGGGGCCACGTCGGTCCGTACGAGGGCGTGCACTTCAGCGGAGGGAAAGAGGGTTTTCAGTCGGCCTATGAGGGGGAGGGCCAGTACGGCGTCTCCTAAGAAGGCTGGCTGGATTACCAGGTGGCGCGCCATGCTCGCCACCGTTTGCGCCACCAGTCTGCATAGAGCCAACGCGCCTCAGTCGTCACAAGGAGGATGAGGTACAGTGTAAACGGCCCTATCACCAAAAGGGGTAAAAAAGCCCCAACCGCGGGGTGGAGGAGCCCTTCACGAGCCAGCTTTTTGCCTTGTGCATTGAGGACGTAGAAGAGGATAAAAAGGGCGGTAGAGACGACGAGGGGCATGCCCAGGCCACCTTTTCGGATTACCCCGCCCAGAGAAGCCCCTAAGACCAGAAACACCACCGTCGCCAGTGGATAGGAAAACTTGTAATACCACTCCAGCTGATAGCGCCAGAGGGTTTCTTGGAGTTGGGTGTGGCGCTGGGTGTAGTATTCGGCGAGGGTTTTTTCCCGTCGGAGGAGGTTCTCGACAAGGGGGCGGGGGACGGCGGGGAGGGGAAGGGCCGAGTCTGAGGGCAAGGGAGGGAGCCATACACTGCGTAAAGCTTGGTTTCGTTCTTCTTGGAAGCTGGTGTAGAGGGTGGTCAGGCTATCTACGGCGGTGCGCAAGGCGCCGATTTCCAGCATGTACTGGTGCCCTGCAAAGAGCCGTTCGTCGGAGCGGCGCAGCCCCAGCCCCGAAATGTCCAACCGCAATAGAAGCGTATCGAAGCAGCTTTGAATCAGGGCGGGGGCTTGCTGACTACCTAAGGAGGTTTCATATTGGCATCCGCCGTAGAGGGTAAGCTCCAGAAAGAGCCAGGCTTTGTTGAGGAAGAGGCGGCCGCTGTCGGCTCGAATAGTGCGCTGCAAGCTTCCATCGGGGGCGTATTCGTAAATCAGCACATCTCGGACCCTATCAGGCGGCGTCAAAGCCCCAATGCGGATAGCGTAGCCTTCTATCCACCGGTTGAAAAAGCCGGGTTTGAGGGCCAAGGCCGGCCGGGCATGCTCCATGTCGTAGAGTAAAGTGTAGAGTTTGAGGTTAGAGCGAGGCACCACCTGCCACGACAGCCAGGTGGCCGCCCCCATCGTAACCAGACCAAATGCCCACAAAGGAGCCAAGATGCGAATGAAGGGCACCCCTGCGCTTAGCAGAGCGGTCAGTTCAAGCCTTTCGCCGAGGTTGCCCATGGTCATCAGGCCGGCCATGAGCAGGCCCATAGGCAGCGCCAGTAGCACCAGCGACGCCGAAGCATACCCAAAAAGCTCGGCCAGTGCACTGGCGGGGAAGCCCTTGCCCAAAATGTCTTCTTGATAGCGCGAGAGAAACTGAATCACCAAAATCACCAGCGTAGTGCTGAAGCTGGCTAAGAAAGGACCAAGGAAGTTTTGCAGGAGGTAGGTATCGAGCCGCTTCATGGCTCAGACCCAGACTTCGCTGTAGGCGGCGTAGGTAGGGAGGGCGGCCTCGGTGCGTTCACCAGACACGAGCCACACCACCGGGAAGCGCTGGGTAAGCTCACCGGCTTTGGCGTGTCGGAAATAGAGGGGTTCCCCAATGCGTAGGAAAGCTGGAGGCGTGGGGATGCGGACAGGCGTTTGGACTTCGCCGGCGCCTTCGTGGGGCAGGAAGTGAGCCGAAGGAGGAAGCCAAGGCCGAGGTAGTTTTTCCGGGCCGACGGCGCCCGAGGCGATGTACCCCCCGCCATGACAGGTAAAGAGGTCTTGGGCCGGCCGGCGCACGATCTCCAAGCTGAAGCCGGCTGCAGGTACGAAAGAGACTTTCTCGTAGTGGTCAAAAAGCGCAGGAGCAAAGAAGGCTGAGCCGGCAGCTACTTCGGTGACGGAGGGGTCCCTCGCGGTGTCGGGGAGGCTGCCGGTGCCGCCTCCATTGACCAGTTCGAGGGAAAACCCAGCCTGACGAAGCGCCTCTACCAGGGCGCGCCGTCGAGTGAGCACCTCTTTCCAGGAGCGGCGCTTCAGGATACGTACCAGGGGGCTTTTCCATCCCACGCGACGGTCCCCCACCCCCGCAATCTGCGCTTCGTAGGCTAAGAGTCCTATTAGCCGCACACGCTCCAAGCGTTGGAGCGCTTGAGCGAGCCAAAGCACCGCTTCTACCGTGCGTAAGGGTGAACGCCGCACCCCAAAATACAACCACCCCCAGTCCGAAGAGACGTCCGCTTCTATACATACCGGGGCGTGCAGGCCTGTGCCCTGAAAAGTGTAGTTCAAGGCTTGGGCGTGTTCCAGGCTGTCTATGAGGGCTATGACTTTCTTGCCCCGCCGAACCAGCTCTAAAAAGGCTTCCTGTTCTGCTCGCTGGTAAAATGGATAGCCAATGAGGAAGTCATCCAGGCCTTCGTTGGCTAAATGCAAGGCCTCACGGGCGCTGACGCACAAAAAGCCTTGAAACCGGCTGCTATACTCTCGCAGAAGGTGCAATAAAGGAACGCACCGCACAGACTTGGTGGCGATGCGGACGGGGAGTTGGCCTGCGTAAGTGAGGGTCCTGTGGGCGTTTTCCAAGAAGGCCTCTTTGTCCACAAAAGCCAAAGGGCGTGCCACCTCGCGCAAGGCCGTGGTGTAGCGTAGGTATTGGGCTTCCCAGGACATGGGATCAAAGTTAAGTGACGGTGAGGAGGGCGGTCCAGATACTTTGCGCGCACGCCTCCCAGGAGAAGCGCTGCACATGGGCTCGGCCTACGGCGGCTCGATGGGCGCGGGCGTCAGGGGGCAAGGTCAAAGCTTCATACAGGGCACGGGCGATGTCCGCTTCGTCGTAAGGGTCTGCATAAAATGCCGCTTCGCCTCCCACCTCCGGCAGCGAACTGACCCGACTCGTCACCACGGGCACGCCGCAGGCCAGCCCTTCTGCTACCGGATAGCCAAAGCCTTCGTATAACGAAGGATACACCACCGCCGCCGCCGCTCCGTATACCTGCACCAGCTCCAAGTCCGAAATAGGCGGATGGAAGATCACTTCGTCTTTATAGGGGAGCTGGCGATACAAGTGCAACACCTCGTCACCGCTTTTTTTCCACATAAAGCGGCCTATGCACAGCAGACGCAAGGGCTCTTTGTAGGTTTTGCGCAGCAGAGCGTACGCTTGAAGCATGCGAAGGGGATTCTTACGGGTATGCAGGCTCCCCACATAGAGCAGATAGGGTACGCCGCCGGTGTAGCGCTGGCGTACCGCTTCGTGCTGATCAGGGGGTAAAGGCCTAAAAAACTCTGTGTCGCACCCACTGTAAGCAAGACGGATTCGGGTGGGGGGAACGCCCAGCAACTCGATCAGATCGTGGCGTACCGACTCGCTATTGGCCAGGAGGAGGGCCGCCTCCGCAGCGACGTATTTTATTGTGCGCAGATAGTAAGAGCGCCAGGCCCGCGGTAAAAACTCGGGGTATCGCATGAAGGCAATGTCGTGGATGAAAGCCACTACCGGTACTTCCCGCAGTACGCGCGGGGAAGCCAGGCCGTAGGTCGCAAAGAGAACTTGGGGGCGGCGTTTTTTGAGGTATAGGGGCACGGAGAGGTGCCACCATACTTCGTACAAGGTCCAGTGGCGAGTCTGAGGCGGCAGGATATGTGAAACTTGATTGGGGCCGAAATGGTATTGTGGCAAGGGGCGCCGGTCAAAAAGCAGGTCAAACTGCACCTCGGGGTGCTGCTGCACAAACCGAGAAGCCACTTCCCGGGTGAAGCGGCCCCATCCCTCCAGATGGGGGAGCAGCATGCGGCTATCTATGGCGACTCGCACGGCGCCAAAGTTGAGGGATCTTCCACAGCCAGCTCCAGCCTGCTAAACTCCCCATCAACAGAAGCACTTTATACGGCAGCGCTAGCTCAAGATGACTTAGGCCCCACGCCGAAAACCCATACGAGACCGCAAAACCCGCAAGCCGTCCTAAAAGCGTCCAGGGTACCGGTACCGGTCCGACCCGCTCCAGCAGTAGAATAAAGCCCACTCCGTAGGTGGCGTAGCTTAAGCCTAAGCTTAGGGCTGCCCCGACCCCTTTGTAAAGCGGAAGAAGCAGCCCACTACTTAGCCCATTCACGAGGCTGGCCGCCACCATAAGCCCAAGCGCCGCCCATTCGTAGCCCACTGCCGTCAGGTAAGTGCTGTAAATGATGCTAAGCCCATTCAGGACCAGGGGGATAGCCAGCACTTGTAAAATCGCTTGCATGTGGAGCTTTTCGGCTGGCGAACTGTGGGAAAAAAGAAGCAGGAAAGCGTCGGGTAAGGCGAGAAAGGCGCCTGCCACGGCAATGAGCGGCAAAGACGCCACCAGATGCCCCCACCGGAGCGTACCCCACAGTTGGCTAGATCTTCGCCGCCCTAAAAGGGCAAAACGAGCAAAAAAAACCGGCATCACAATCCAGAGGTACATCATAGCGGCGGAGAACCACCGGTAAGCGCCCCAGTACAGACCGTTCTCATAGGAGCCTATCCAGCGTTCGAGCAGAATCTGGTTGAGCCGCTCATTGAAGGCGGTGGCGTAGCCCATAAGGGCGAAGGGGGTCATCCGACGGAAGGTCTCCCAAAGTACAGCACCTTCTATACGCAGAGTGGGTAGCCCGTACCTTCGAATCACCCAAAGTCCGGCTACCCCAGCCGAACCTACCCCAGCCGTAAATAAAATCCGCACATACAGGTCGCCGGCAAGCCGATCCCATAAGAGAAAAAGCAGCAGTAGTACCAGCCCTTTTTCCAAGGCGGAAAGCAGCGCATCGATTTGAAAGCGCTGATCCCCCTGAAAGAAAGACCGGAAGTATTGGAGGTAGCTCAAGGAAAGCTGGTATCCCAACAGCAGGCTCAGCCAACTGAAGCTATGCCCTCGATAGCCCAAGAGATAGCCCAAGAGGAGGAACGCTCCTGCCGACAGCAGGGTCAAGATCAGCTTGAGTGAGAGGGTATGCTGGCTGAGGTGGGGGTACTGGTGTCTGCTGCGGGCCATTTCGCGGGTCACGAGGGCGTAAAGGCCCCAGTCGGCCAGGGCGGAGGCCCACTGCCCTAACCCTAAGAGGGCGCCTATGAGGCCGTAGGCTTGGTGGCCAATCCGATCCTGGACAAAGGCGTCGGCAAGCAGCCATATAGGCTTAGAGAGGAGGTTGGCTATGAGGGCGGCTATCAAGCCCTGTCTCAGGTCTCGCATGGGAGAAACGCATACCCTCCGCGAAGCTGAGAGGTTAGCATGGCCCACAAAGTGGCGCTCACGCCTCGCCAGCCGAAGTGCTTATACAAAATACGGGTTCGTTCTTGTAGGTAGTGGGGCAGTTTTTGGGCTGAGAGGCCTCCTGCCAGGTAGCGAATCAGCACGCGCTGGGTGTCGTGGGTGTGAGGTTGAGCCGCCAATAAGCGAATCGTCCAATCCAGGTCTGCAGCCAGCCGATACCGCAAGTCGAAAAGAGGGGCTTTTTCACGCCGCACGATCAAGGCCTGGTGGCAGATAACCATGCCTGTTTGAAAGTGGGCGGCTCGCAAGGGCGGCTTAGGGTAAGGGCGATGACGACGCCGAGGTAGGAGCTTCCCTTGCTTATCTACGTACCGGTGGTCTCCATACAGGACGTCGGCTTCGGGGGGGGCATGGGTAAAGACCTTTTCCAGCGTATCGGGCGCCCAAAAGGCATCCCCCGCATTGAGAAAAAGCACAAACTCACCTTCAGCAAGCTGTAGCGCCTTATTCATGGCGTCATACAAACCTTGATCGGGCTCGCTGATCCAGCGAACTCGACCCATTTTTTGGGCGTATTCGCGAATGAGGGCTACGGTGCCGTCGCGGGAAGCGCCATCCACTAAGACATGCTCCCAGTCTTTCCAAGTTTGGGCGGCGCTGCTGCGCAGCGTAATCGGGAGCGTCCTCTCGGCTTGGTAGGTTACGGTGAGAATGGAAAGCTTAGGAGCCATGCGAAGGATCGGTGGCCGAGGGCGAGAAGGCCGTAGACACCGGCCGGCCCCCTGGATACAACGCGTAAATATCTCGAATGATGTGGGGGGGTAAAAGCCCTTCGAGATGCCCGTGAAACCGTATCACCTCCCGCACCAAAGTCGAAGAGACAAAAGACGTTTCAGGGCTGCTGAAGAGATAGAAAGTTTCGATGCCGGGGTCGAGATACTTATTGAGCAGGTCGATATTGCGTTCATATTCGTAATCGGGGGCGGAGCGCAGGCCACGCAAGATAAACCGGGCGTTTACCTCTCGGGCAAACTGCACGGTTAGGCCGGTGTAGGGGCGCACTTGCACGCGGGGCTCATCGCGGAAAGCTTCGACGATCCAGCGTAGGCGCTGGTCCGGGCTAAACATCGGCTGCTTGCTCGTATTGAGGCCCAATCCTACCACAATCTCATCGAAAAGCGCCAGCCCCCGTCGAATGATTTCTATGTGCCCATTGGTGATGGGGTCGAAGCTGCCGGGGAAAAGCGCCCGTTTCACAGCAGGCGAAGTTAGCGAAACTGCCCTCGGTTCTGCGCAAAGAAGGCGGCGTAATCTTGCATCCGCTTCTGCGTGAAAGCTACCCGGAAGTTAGCTTGAGAGATAGGGAAAAACTCCTGAGGAGACCTCACGCCAAGCTGCGCATACCAGGGTTCTCCTTCAATAGCTTGGATGTAGGCTTCGGCGCTGCGGTAGTCGGGAAACTGGGCGATGTAGGCCAGGTGATGGGTGTTGTTGTATAAGAAGACCACCATATTGAGGCGCTGTTCGCCAAAGAGCCGTTCGTTAGATCGGGCCAGGTGCTGTTTGAGGGTTTCGGAGGGGATTTTGTCTTTAGGTACAAGGAGCACCACGAGGATCGTTTCTCCGGGGCGGGTTTGTGCAGAGAAGCCGCTGAAGTTGGCTTCTTTTACTGGGGAGCTCTGACCGGCGGAGGAGGCTGAGTGGCTGGCTGGGGAGGAAACAGGTTGGGCTTCGGCGAGGAGTTCGGTCTGGCCTCGGTTCAGCCGGTCGAGGAGTTTGGTGGCCAAGGGGGCGCAGCTGCTTTGGGGGTGTTTTTCGAGGAGAGTTTGAAGCATGGGTTTGGCTTTGTGGGGTTCTTTGCGATGGACGTAAGCGGCAGCTATGAGGTACAAGATACCGGGTTCGGACGGAGTGCCCCGCCATCTGTCTTGGGTGGCCTCGCCAAAGGCCACGACGGTTTCGTATTCTCCTTCTTGGTAGCTGCGCAGGAGCGCCTCGTGGATGTCCAGGGTAGCGGTAGTTGGAGTAAAGGCCTTCCCCCCTGCCAGCAGGAGCCGGCTGTACTCCGACTCGGGGTATTTATGGAGTAGCTCGTGTTTATAGGTTTCGGCTTCTGAGGTGCCCCGACTAAGGACATAGAGGCCATAGAGGGCGGGCACCTGGGCTTCGGATCGGTGAGGCAGCCGCTGACGCAGCCATTGGTACAGGCGGCGCGCAGAGTCTGGCCGGCTAAAGACTTCCGTATACAGCTGCGCCAGCCCTATCGCCGAAGCAATAAGGGTATCTTCAACCGCGTGCTTTTGTGCTGCATTTTGGGGGATCGTGGCTAAAAGTTTCTTTTTCAGTTCTCGTACTCGCTGGGGGGTAAGCTGCGCCATGTCTTCGGGCCATTCTACGGTGAGGGAATCAGCTTCTTGGCGGGTCTTAGAGGGGTCCGAGCGGTCAGCGGCTGGCAGGGCAGCTTTATTGCGTCGGCGCCAGTGGTCTTCGTCTGGCCGGTCGCCCCATAGCCGCACAAACTCTTGGCGCCCATTGGTGATTTGGATGGGGTTGTCGAAGTAAAAGCCGCTTGCTCGGGCGCCGCTTTGACTGGGCTGCTGCAGAAAAGGATTGGGGGGGGGAGTCGGGGTGGAGCTGGCGGCCTCCTGGGCTTTTCGGACCCTTTCAAGGGCCCGGCGGGTCACTTCCGCTTGAATGTACGCTTCAAGGGCTCGATCCCGTTCCTCAGGCGTCATCTCCGCCAGCCATAGGAGACTATCGGACCGCTTGAGGCGTTCCTTTAGCAGGGCATACTCTTTGAAGCGGGCCTGTAGGGCTTTGATCTCACTGGCTCGGGGGTGTTTTTCTGGGATCAGCGTGGCAGCGGTATCGTAATGTTTTTGGGCCGCTTCGAGGTTCTCCAACTTCGAGAAGTACAAGTTTCCGGCTTCGTAGTGGGCTAAGGCTCGGGCCGGAGATTGCCCTGCCGCACCGGCCTTCTGATACGCTTGGAGAGCGGCTTCATACTGGCCTTTTTCAGCGTAGATTTGTCCAATGCGATAGTAGATTTGGTCTCGGTAATCTTCGTAGCGGGCGGTTTGGGCCATCTTCTCCAAGCGGCGTATGAGCCGAGGATCGCTTGCGCCCCGCAGCAGGCTAAGCTGGAACTGCGACTGGAAGGTAAGCGCGTTGTTAGCGTTGAGGCGAAAGACCTTTTGGAAGGCGGCTTCGGCCAAGGCGGGCTGGTTCTGGTGCAGGTACAGCTGCCCCAGTAGGTAATACCCTCGGGCGCGACGCAGGCGGGTATCGAGCCGTTTTACACTACGTTCAAGAAACCGGATGGCTTCAGCGGGCTGGCCTTTCACTACCAGCGTTTGGGCCAGGAGCGCGTCGATATGGGGTTTATACCGTTTGAGCTGCTTAGCCTCGAGGTCCAAGGCTTGCGTGAGTCGAGTCTCAGCCCGGTAAGGGTTGTCTTCCTGAAGGGCGGCGTAAGCTTGCCACCAGTAGATTTTGGCGCGTAGGGGGGTATTCGGAAAGGCATTCAGCACGTAAGAGAAGTTCATTTCGGCGTTGGGCAGGTTGTTGCGCAGCACCCAACACTGCCCAATGAGGGTTCGGCTATCGTCTATGTACTTGCCGTTTTTGTGGCGGAAAATGATAACCTCACATTTTTTTGTGGCTTCTTCGAGGCGGCTGTACTGACTTCGGCAGATGTTGGGGTCGAGGCGGGGGTACACCATGGCGAAGCCTTCTGCCGGCTCAGGGGAAGTGGCTTCGATAGCTTGCTGGGCCAGACGGAATCGCTGCTCGGCGTGGTAGTACCCGTTGAAGTACGAGACAAAAGTGTGCCAGCTGCGTGCCAGGGCCGAGTTTTTTTCTGAGCTACACCCCGCCCCCAGCACCGCCAAGCCCATCACCAGATTTGCCCGACCCATCCAGCGAAAAAACCGATTTTTCCAAAGGTAGGATTTTTTGGCCGAGTGGGGGCTCTCTGTGGTACCTTTGCTTAGTGTGGGCGCTGCTGCGTTTCCTCGGTAAGGTCTTAGGAGGGCGTTACCGGCTCCTGTGGTTGGAGGATCAAGGTACTTTTCGGCGGGAACTTCGGCTGCCGGGTTGGGGATGGCTCCTGGGGGCGCTCATGCTGGGTGGCCTGGTATGGGCCCTCTTTGCGTATACGCCCTTGCGCTATACCATTCCGGGCTACCCCACGCGGCGCTTTCATCGGCTGTACCAAGCCCTGGTTGAACGGGTGGGCCAGCTTGAGGACAAACTCCGGCAGCACTTAGCTCAAGTAGAGGAGCTGCGCCAGATGCAGGAAGCCCTTCAGCCGACTCCGACTTTAGCGAATCTGCCTTTACTGCCTTCGTTGCAATCGGGGCAGTACGTGCTGCCGGTAGAAGGGCAAGTTTCGCGGGGCTTTCAGCCGGCCCAAGGCCACTGGGGCATAGACATCACCTGCGAAGCCGGCGAAACTGTCCTGGCCATGGCGGAAGGTACTGTCATCCTGGCCGAGTATTCGTACCAGACAGGGTATGTGATGGCGATCCAGCATCCGAATGGGCTGGTGTCGTTTTACAAGCACAATAGCCGGCTCTTGCGGCAGGTGGGTGAACGGGTACAGGCCGGGGATGTGATAGCGCTGACGGGCGGGTTGGGGGTCTATTCTTCGGGGCCGCACCTGCATATCGAGACCTGGCTGGGGGGGCAGCCTATCGATCCGCTTCAGCTGCTGAACTACCCTCGCAGCCCCTCGTAAACGGGTTGGCGAAAAAGTCCTATCTTTGCAGGCGGCGGCGACGTGGCCGAGTGGTTAGGCACGGGTCTGCAAAACCCTTTACGGGAGTTCGAATCTCCCCGTCGCCTCGGTCTTGAGGGTCTCAGGCTCGGCTAAATCTCAGGTAAAGAGTTTCTGAAGTTGGAGGGCCAGGTTTAGGTCGCCTTTCACTTGCACCTTGCCACTGAGAAAAGCATTCATAGGGTTCAGCTGGCCGGTCAGGAGGGCCTTAAGGTCGGCCGGGTCTACTTGGATCACGCAAGGTGCGTCGGCCTGGCCAAGGAGAATCTCATTGGCTGGGCCGGTGCCATCTATTACGAGCTGGTGGCCTCCCAGGTCCAGCCCGATCCGTACGCCCAAAGGGGCGCCGCTTGCCCGCTGCCGCAGAAGCTCTACCACTTCCGCTACCGCAGCGCCATTCTTAGGGGAGGAGTCTGCAGGGGCCTGATAAGTCCGGTCGTCTATGAGGATTTTCGCCAGAATCTCCCGCATAATCTCCGAAGATCCCCCCCCAATCGTGAGAATCCGCACATCGCGGTAGGCCCGAGCTACCTTGTAATCTTCAATGTAGCCGTAGCCGCCAAACATCTGGAGGCATTCGTAAGCGGCTTTGTTGGCGAGTTCGGTGGCGAGGAGTTTGGCGATGGTGCATTCTTCCACGGCGTAGACCTCGTCGGCAAAGAGCCGAGAGGCATGGTAGACGAAGGCCTTGATGGCCTGCGTCTCGGCATGCAGTTGAGCCATGCGGTGACGCAGCACCTGGAAGCGGTTGAGAGCACGCCCAAAAGCTTGCCGCTCCGCCATGTACCCTAAAGTGTACTCCATCAGGTGCTCAATGCCGGCGATCGCTCCAATGGCCCCCACGAGCCGTTCTAACTGAAGGCCTTCCATGAGGTAAAAAAACCCTTTGCCTTCCTCGCCAATCAGATTGTGGGCGGGGACTCGTACCTGGTCAAAAAAGAGCTCGGCGGTGTCGGAAGCGTGCCATCCCAGTTTGCGGAGTTTATTTCGGGTGATGCCCGGGCTGTCCAAATCCACCACCAGCAAGGAGATACCGTGGAGGCCGGCTTCGGGCTGGGTTTTCACCACCAGTACAATGAAGTCCCCATAATAGCCGTTGGAGATGAAGGTCTTTTGTCCTGTGACGAGATAGGAGTCGCCTTGGCGAATGGCGCGAGTCTGGATGTTGGCTACGTCCGAACCGGCCCCCGGCTCACTAATCCCAATCGCCGCAATCTTCTCCCCCCGAATCACCGGCGGTAAGTACTTCTGCTTTAGGTATTCGCTTCCATACTTGTAGATGTAGGGGGTGGACATGTACTGCGTGACCAGCGGGATTACCCCAAACCCCCCCGAAAAAACCCGAGAGATTTCCTCCGTAAAAACCACCGTGTAAAAGAAGTCCAGCCCTGCTCCTCCATACTCGGGCGGATAGTGAAAGCCTAAAAAACCTTGTTCTCCAAACTTGCGCCAGAGGCTCTTGGGTACTTGCTGTTGGGCTTCCCACTCATCTATGTAAGGAAGCACTTCTTTCTCCAAAAACTTACGCAGGCTCTCTCGGAAGAGTTCGTGTTCCTGTGTGAAGTAATACCGGTTGAGGTGGGTATTCATATGGGTACGGGTTTTTGTTGTGGGTCGTGCCAGAGGATAGGGGCTGGGTGTTCGAGCCAAGCGGAGTAGAAGGGGCTGTAGCGCTGGTGCACCTGGGGGCGACGCACTTTGAGGGTGGGGGTCAGGAGGCTATTCTCGATAGTCCAGCTTTCTGGGAGCAGTACGATGCGGGCGATGCGCTGGTAAGGCGGAAGCGGCCCGTTGACGCTTTCAAGCAGGTGGAGGAAAGCGGCCTCCACTTCGGCTCGGGGGGTTTTGAGGCCCAGCTCGGAGAGGGTGGCCAAAAGCAAAGGCTGTGATAACCCTAACCCCACTACGCAGACCTGCTCCACATAGGGCAGTTGAGCAAAAGGCGTTTCCAAGGGTTCAGGTACTACAAAAAGGCCTTTAGCGGTTTTGAAGGTGTCTTTGAGGCGGCCAGTGACGCGGAGGAACCCTTCTTCGTCTATCTCTCCGGTGTCTCCCGTGTGAAGCCAACCTCCTTGTAGCACTTCGGCGGTTTTCGCGGGGTCTTTGTAGTAGCCGTCCATGACCCAGTCGGCCCACATGAGGATTTCATGGGTGTGGGGGTCTATCTTGAGGCGTACACCCTGAAGGGGCTTACCGACAGTACCGGCTTTGTAGGTGTGGCGAGGCATAACGGTGCAACCGGCGCAGTTTTCGGTCATGGCGTACACTTCGCGCAGGGGTACTCCCAGATCGTGAAACCAACTTTTGATAGGATCTGGGGTGATGGCGCCGCCGGTGAGCGCTAACTGAACCCGAGCCAAACCCAGCTTTCGGCGGATGTACTTTTTGAGGAGTGAGCCTATCCAGGGCAGTCCCACCAGCCGATTATACCGCTTGGGCCCCCCAAACCGTTCCAAAACCCCCTGTTGGAACTTTTGCCAAATCCGGGGTACCCCAAATAGAAAAGTGGGCTGCGTTGTTTGGATATTCTGGGTGAAGGTATCTACCGACTCGACAAAGGAGAGGACGCCTCCTCGATAAAGGCCTGCGACTTCGATGGCGATCCGTTCAGCGATATGATTGAGAGGTAGGTAAGAGAAGAGGCGATATTCCGGCAACTCGAATAGCCTAAAGTCGCCGTATTGCCGTTCGTGCTCCATGAAGCGGACGGGGCAACGGTAAGGAAGCATGACGCCCTTGGGGGTGCCAGTGGTGCCCGAGGTGTATAGGATAGTCCAGAGGTCTTGCAGTTGGGGCTGGTAAGGATCGGAAAGGGGAGTGTGCCGCCGCAAAAGTGCTTCCCAGGCTTCTCCCTTGTCTACCGCCGAAGCGCCAGGATACAGGGGAAACCGAATCAGACGCAGATGAGAAGGGATCACATGCCGCACTTTTTCCCAGTACCCCGCGTCGAGCTTTCCTACAAAGAGGTGGGTAACCTCACTTTTTTCTAAGACGGTTTGGAGGTCGGCTGGGGCCAGGTTGGGGTAGAAGGGGACGGATACGGCCCCCGTCATGGCGATAGCCAGGTCCGCCAAAATCCAATGGTAACAGTTTCGAGAGAGGAGACCTACGAGCGAGCCTTTTTGGACTCCGAAGGCCTGGAGAGCGGTAGCGATGCGACGGGCTTGGTCCCCGGCTTCTTGCCAGGTGACGGTATGCCAGCGCCGTCCATAAGGCTGCCGAAGGAAAACTGCCTTGGGCTTGGTCCGCTCCCAGTACAGAAAGGCGTGTAGATGCGTAAGGGGCGTGGCCTCTTCCCAAAGGCGTGCTTCTATAGGATGAGGAGAACTCATACGAGTGGAAAAAAGTCTCCCCACAATCGCTGGCCCCCATCGATGTAGAGGGTTTCGCCGGTGATGTAGGCGGCGTAGGGCGAGACCAAAAACAGTGCCGCATAAGCCACTTCTTCTACGGTGCCGAGCCGACGCAAAGGAATCTTGTCAGCTAAGCCTTGTTTGAACTCGGCGGGGTACTGTTCGAGGCCGGAGGAGGCGATGATGCCCGGCGCAATCGCATTGACACGCAGGCCGTATCGGCTCCATTCTACGGCGAGCGTACGGGTGAGGTTTTCTACGCCGGCGCGAGCGGCCCCCGTATGCAGCATACCAGGGAAGCCTCGGTAAATGTTGGCGATGAGGTTGAGGATGACCCCTTGGCGGACCGGCAAAAAGAAACGATGAGCCATCGTGTAGATGACTTGCCATGTGCCGATGAGGTTATTTTGGATGACGGCGGTAAAGCCTTTAGGGGTGATATGTTCGGCGGGGGCCAGATATTGCCCTCCAGCGTTGTTGATGAGGATGTGGAGGGCGCCGCATTCGGTCTGAATATGGTCAGCTAAGGCCTGAACTTCCTCCAGGTTGCGAATATCGCAGCGGTAAGCGTAGGCAGTTCCGTGTTCAGAGAGCGTTTGGACGGCGCGGTGGAGCTTTTCTTCGTTGCGGCCGCATATAACGACGGTAGCGCCGGCCCCGAGCAGCGCTTGGGCTATCGCGTACCCAATCCCGCTTCCTCCACCGGTTACCAGGGCGACCTGCCCTTGGAGTGGGGTCCCGGCAAACATGGCCTTTACGGTTTAGGCAGCAAGTTAAGCCTTTTCCGGGTTTCGGCTATGGTGGCGGGTTCTCGGCCCAGCATGCGCGCAAGCCGTACGGCCGCCTCTACCAGCTCTCCGTTAGAAGTAGCCATTCGCCCTTCTGGCAGGTAGAAGTTGTCTTCCAGGCCTACGCGGATATGGCCTCCCAGTGTGAGCGCTACGGCAATAAGCGCCCATTGCTTGCGTCCGATGCCAATCACCTGCCAATGACTTCCCGGGGGTACACTGCGCGCCTGATGTACGAGGTTCTCCGTCGTAGCGGGAAGGCCCCCCATCACACCCATCACAAAGCTAAACACATAAGGGGGCTGCAAAAGGCCCATGTCTATGAATGGCGTGGCGTTGTGGAGGTGCCCGCAGTCAAAAACCTCCATTTCGGGTAGGGTGCCGGCTTCGCGCATAACCTCTAAGAAGTATTGAATGTCTCCGAAGGGGTTCTGAAAGACGAAGTCGTGATAAAAGCGTTTGGTTTTGGGGGAGTAGATGGCGTAGTTCATCGAGCCCATGTTGAGGGCGGCCATGTCGGGGCGCAGCGCTCGGATGTGATGAATGCGCTCTTCTCGGGGCAGGCCTACCGCGCCCGTCGAGAAGTTGAGGATGACGTCGGGGGTTCGCTGGCGAACCGCTTCGGTAATCTGGCGGTAGGTCTCTATGTCGTAAGCAGGCAGGCCGTTGGGTTGGCGAGCGTGGATATGGAGGATAGCGGCGCCTGCTTCGACGGCGCGGCGTCCTTCCTCGGCGATCTCCTCCGGTGTGTAAGGAATGTAGGGGCACTGCTCCCGCGTGGCCAGGACCCCTGTCAGGGCAGCTGTGATGACGACTTTAGTCTCGCTCATAGGTGAGGTTATTTTCCTTTCCACTGGGGTGTTCGCTTTTCTAAAAAAGCCCGCAGGCCTTCTTGGAAATCTTCGGTCTGAACCAGTTTGAGTAGCTCGCGGTGTAAGTCTTCGTGGGAGAGGTGAGTCAGGTGGTGGTAAGCGGATAGGCCGCGCTGTTGGGCTAAGGGGGCCCCTTCTCGCAGTTGGGCCAGCAGGTGGTCAGTTGTGGGGTATACGGCTTCGGGGGTCTCTACGAGATGCGTTACGAGACCCCAAGGGGCGAGTTCGGCTGCGGTGCGAGTTTCCCCCAACAGACACCAGACCAACGCCAGACGGGCCGGCATAAACTCAGAGAGGGCTTTGAGCACTTGGAAGGGAAAAAGTCCTCGGCGCACTTCCGGCAGCGAAAAACGGACGGCATGATGCGCTACGACCAAGGTAGCACCCGTAATAAGCAAGAGGCCGCCTGCTACGACATCGCCGGTCACTTCGGCGATGAGGGGGCGGGTGAGCAAAGAGAAAAACTCATGCAGCACGATGGGTTGGGCGGCTTGCGGCACCGTCGAGGTGGTTTCGCCGTCCCCGCCAAAGGCTCGCAGGTCCGCTCCCGCACAAAACACCGGCCCTACGGCCCGTAGCCGGACAAACCGAATAGTCGGCTGGATCTCAGCCCAGGCCAGACCATACGCCAGCTCATTTAGCAGGGTGGGACTCAGGGCGTTGCGGCGTTCGGGATTCTGGAGGGTCAAAAGGAGGGTGTCTCCTTCGAGGGTCCAGCCCACCTGAGCCCATCGGAAGCGCTCAAGCGGTTCCACCCGCGCAAAGTATGCCTGCAGGTTCATGTTCCAGAAGCGGGTTCGATTTGGAGGAGCTCTGTGCCGGCGTCTACGGTTTGGCCTTCCTGCACAAAGACGGCTTTGACTTGACCCGCTTGGATGGCGGTGAGGCGGTTCTCCATCTTCATAGAGACAAAAACGAGCAGGGGTTGGCCTGCGGTGACGACGTCGCCGGGCTGAACAAGCACTTGTACGACTTGGCCGGGCATAGGAGCGGTATAACGGCCTTCTTGTACGGAGAGGCTGCCCGATTCGGGGAAGCGGGGCATGAGGCGCACTTCAGCATATCCTTGTCCGGGTTCGTGCACCCAGTGTAGGGACTCTTCTTCGGAGAGGGCTATACGGAGGGTATGACGGCGATCCTGCCATTCGTAGGTTACCTTGTGGGGGCCCGCCTGGAGGAGCAGGGCTTCGCCTTCCTGGTCCAAGACTTGGCATACGTACCGGCGGCTATCCAGGGGGCGATACGCTACGGTAATAGTCTGGCTGCCTACTTGCCAGCCGTAGGGCAGCGGAGGATCGGGTAGATTCCGCCAGCCTGGGGGGAAGCCAGGGGGCAAAGGTAGGCTGGCAGAAGCCTGAGCCAATCGCCACAAGGTCAGCCCCACAAGCCAGGCTGCCCAAGTGTTGGTGTCGAAGCGGTGGGCCAGTCGGTCAAAAAGGTCTTTGCGCCGGCTCAGAAAGGTCGTATCATACTGGCCGGCTTGTACCAGCGGGTCGCTACTCAAAAGCTCCAGGAGGCCCAGATTATGCCGCAGACCCAAGCAGGTAAGGTGAGTGAGGGCATATTTCAACCGCTGGAGCGCTTCCGGTCGGCTGGGGGCATGTACGATGATTTTAGCCAAGAGGGGGTCGTAAAAGGGCGAAACCGCGCTACCAGATTCCACGCCGCTGTCTACTCGGAGGTAGGGCAGATCAGGTACTTGCCACATGAGGATGCGCCCTGTAGAGGGCCGGAAGTCGGCTGCCGGGTCTTCAGCATACAGTCGCACTTCTATGGCGTGGCCGGTTGGGTGGAGGTCCGCTTGCAGGAAAGGGATCGGTTCGCCTGCCGCTATCCGAATCTGCCACTCTACTAAGTCCAGGCCAAAAATCGCCTCAGTCACGGGATGCTCGACTTGCAAGCGGGTGTTGACTTCAAGGAAGTAGAACTGGCCTGGCCCCACGTAGAGAAACTCTACGGTGCCGGCATTGTCGTAGGCCAAAAGGCGGCCAATCTGAAGGGCTGTCTCGGTGAGGGCTTGTCGGTCTTCGGAGGAAAGCGCCGGAGAAGGCGCCTCTTCCCACACTTTCTGATAGCGGCGCTGAAGAGAACACTCCCGCTCGTAGAGGTGGATCAGGTGGCCGTGTTTGTCGCCTAAAAGCTGGACTTCGATGTGGCGGGCAGCGGGAAAGTACTTCTCCAGTAGCAGCTCCCCAGAACCGAAGGCGTTCAAGGCTTCACGTTGGGCGGCCTCGAAGGCTTCGCGGAAACTACCTGGATCGGAGACAATACGCATACCTTTTCCTCCTCCACCGGCGGCCGCTTTGAGAAGTACGGGATAGCCCAGCTTGTCGGCGGCGGCTTGCAGGGCCCCAGGCCAAGCTTCCGGCTCATAGTAGCCCGGAACGGTGGGAATGCCGTGCTTCGCCATTAGGGTGCGCGCTTCGGACTTAGAACCCATCTGGGCGATCGCTTCGGGATGTGGACCCACGAAGCGCAGTGGAGGTAAGCCCGCCTGCAGCCGTTCTGCGGAGCGGGCTGTCACCGCTCGCGCAAACGCCGCATTCTCAGAGAGGAAACCATACCCAGGATGGATAGCGTCGGCCCCAGACCGATCGGCTATCGCCAGAATCTTTTCAACGTTGAGGTACGTCTCGGCGGGGACCTGCCCCTGAAGAGGATAGGCCTCGTCGGCTTCTCGAACGAAAGGGGCTTCTCGGTCTGGGTCGCTGTACACCGCTACGGTCTGGATACCTAAGCGCCGGCAGGTGCGCTGGATACGTCGGGCTATTTCTCCCCGGTTTGCGATCAGCACCTTACGAATCGGCTCAGTGCCGGAAGACGCCATAGCGGTTTTCCGATTGGATAGGCTGCTGGTAGACCACCGCCAGGCAGAGGCCCAGCACTTCCCGCGTTTGACGGGGGTCAATCACCCCGTCGTCCCAGAGCTGGCCAGTACTGTACCAAGCGGTGGAGGTTTTTTCTATTTCTTGAATCAGGTGGGTGCGGAGGGCGGCGGCTTGGGCTTCGTCGAGGGGCATGCCGGCCTTTTCGGCGGCTTGTCGTTGAATCTGTTCCATGACGCCGGCCAGCTGTTCGGCTCCCATCACGGCGATCCGGCTGTTAGGATACACAAAGAGAAAGCGGGGGCGGTAAGCCCGGCCAGCCATGGCATAGTGGCCTGCCCCATAAGAGGCCCCCACAATCACCGTCAGGTGAGGCACGTCGCTGTTGGAGACCGCATTGATGAGTTTAGCGCCTTGGCGGATGATACCGTCGGCCTCGTATTGGCGGCCTACTATGAAGCCGGTGATGTTTTGCAGAAAGAGAATGGGGATGCGTTGGCGGTTGCACAGCTCGATAAACTGTGCACCCTTGCTGGCGGAGTCAGGGAAAAGCACGCCATGGTTGGCCAGAATGCCAATAGGGTAGCCATAGAGTTCGGCCCAGCCCGCTACGAGGGTACTGCCCCATAGCGGCTTGAACTCCAAAAAGCGGGAGTCGTCTACTATCCGGGCGATCAACTCTCGTATGTCAAAGGGCTGCCTCGGGTCTGCCGGTACGATATGAAGGATTTCTTCTGGGGGGTAACGAGGGGGGTGGGCCGAAAGGGGTAAAAAGGCACCCGTGGGTCGAGGCAGCCGACTCAGGATTTGACGGGCCAGGTGGATGGCTTCGAGTTCGTTTTCGGCCAGGAAGTCCGCCAGGCCGGAGCGCGTGGCGTGTACGTCGGCTCCACCCAGGGTTTCTTCGTCTACGACTTCGCCGGTGGCCATCTTGACTAAGGGAGGCCCTCCAAGGAACGCATAGGCCTGGCGCCGCACAAAGATGGTGTAGTCGCTCATGCCGGGCACGTAGGCCCCCCCCGCCGTAGAACTCCCCATCACTATCGAGATGGTAGGGAGGCCTTCTCGCGAGCGGCGGGTGATCTCCCGGAAGATAGCGCCCCCCTGGATGAACACCCGGGCCTGCTCGGGCAGGTCTGCCCCGGCTGACTCCACAAAGTTGACTACTGGAAGCCGGTTCTCCAGGGCGATTTCACTCAGGCGCAGGCTTTTTTGGAGGGTAGGTAGGTCTACCGCGCCGCCTTTTTCTGTGCCTACATTCGAGATGATAAGGGTCCAGTGGCCGGACACCAGTCCAATGCCCCCTACGGTGGTGCCCCCCGGCGAAGAGGTTGTACCCCCTAACCCCGCCAAAGGCAAGAGCTCCAGGAAAGGAGAGCCTTCATCCAGCAGGTAAGCGATCCGCTCGCGGGCTAAGAATTTACCCTGCGCACGGGCTTTTTGGATGTGCTTTTCGCGGCCTTGGAAAAGAGCTGCTTCGTAATGCTGACCCAGCTCCGCCAAAAGGGTAGTCCACCGTTTGACGTTCTCTATGTCGGGCGGTCCAGGCCGCCATCGAGAACGGTATACTGGTAGGAGCGAACCGCCCATACACAAATGTACACTGCCTCCCTTCAAAGACCAATAAAGGCCTTGCAGCCGGACCAGCAAAAAGACTATATTTGTCAGGATGGAGGCCGCTCAGCCTTTTTTGGTCCGCAGCATGGCGGATCTTTTGCGGATTCTGCAGGAGCACCCCGAGTGGCGGGCACAGCTCCAAGGAGTGCTGCTGAGTCAGCGGCTTCTCGAGCTACCAGACCGCTTCGACGCCTTCGTGGAGCGGGATTATGTCGCTACGCAGGCGCTGCTCGAACAGACGGCTCGTCACTTGGAGGCTGCATCGGCTCGATTAGACCGGATCGCAGAGCAAATCTCCGAGCTTACGGAGCGCTTGACCCAACTCACGCAGCGCGTCGATGACCTGACACAGCGGATGGAGCGGGTAGAAGCTCAGATTGAGGTGCTTGCGCAGCGCGTCGATGATCTGACGCAGCGGATGGAGCGAGTGGAGGCGCAGATTGAGGCGCTCACGCAGCGGATGGAGCGGGTAGAAGCTCAGATTGAGGTGCTTGCGCAGCGTGTGGATGACCTGACGCAGCGGATGGAGCGAGTGGAGGCGCAGATTGAGGCGCTCACGCAGCGGATGGAGCGGGTAGAAGCTCAGATTGAGGTGCTTGCGCAGCGTGTAGATGATCTGACGCAGCGGATGGAGCGAGTGGAGGTGCAGATTGAGGCGCTCACGCAGCGGATGGAGCGGGTAGAAGCTCAGATTGAGGTGCTTGCGCAGCGTGTGGATGATCTGACGCAGCGGATGGAACGGGTGGAGGCTACGCTCAAGAAGCATGGCGATGAGTTAGGCCGCATAAAAGGCATTGTCATGGAGCTGCGCTTCGAGAAGTGGGCTGTAACGCTTCTTCGTCGGGACTTTCGGCGCGTGCGTGTACTCTCCGGACAGGAATGGGGAGACCTCCTGGATGAAGCTGAAGAAGCCGCAATCCTTACTCCAGAGGAGATAGATGAGGTCAGCCGGCTGGATGGGGTGGTGGAAGCGTATCGTCGGGTAGACCGTCAGCCTGTGGTGATTGCGGTAGAAGTATCAGCGGTGGGGGACCGCCGGGATGTGGAACGGGCAGCTCGCCGAGCCGCTCTCCTATCCCGCATTCTCTCCTGGAAGCGCCAGCAGCCCTGCCCAGGTGTAGCCGCCGTAGTAGCTGAATCCTTCACCGCCGGCGCCATCGAAAACGCCCGCTCCTCCGAAGCCCTCCTCCTCTCTTTTGAGCTGGATTAGAATTCGGCTTTGACTGGCTGAACCTGCTCCACGTTTGGCAGCCCTGGGGACACCACCAGGCCTGCTACTTCCTCATGGCTTCGAGGAAGGGCTCCAACTCTCTTCCGCTTGGCCAAACTCCCGAGAAAGGCCCAACAAGAAAACCTGCTCAAACGTAGGCCGACTCGGTCCGAGCCGGGAAAGTTTCTATTCTCGCAGGAGGGGCAAGCGGTGGGTTTGGTCAGCCCCCTCTACGAGGACCCAGTAGAGGCCTTTTTGGGGTGGGAGGGCGAGAGAGGTTTCGGTGCCGGTGAAGGAGTAGGTAGCTACGAGCTGGCCGGGGCTATTGTAGAGGTGTATGGTCCAGGAGCGTGACTCTGGCAAGCGAAGGGTGGCTGTACCCTGGGTGGGATTGGGGAAAAGCACCGGTTGAGAAGGGGCTTTCTCCTTAGGGGCTGGGGTGTCTTCTGCTTTAGCCGCTTCCTCTAAGAGGGAAGCTTCGTCCGAGCTTGTAGAGAGCTGGGCTGTTTGGTCTGCTATGACTACAACCCCGCCTACCGTCAAACAGGCCTGAATAAAATGTTGGCAGGGCTTGTCTTTCCACGATTCGCAGGTTATCGAGCCTACCAGCTGGCCACTTTTTGTGAAGCACTGGACTACTTCTTTGGTAGACTGGGAGGCGTTTTGAATGATTTCTTGCCAGCGAGGGGTAAGTTGGCCGGAGTGAAGCTGTAAGGAGAGAAGTTTGTATTCTTGCAGGAGGGAGTCTACTCTGGCCTTATCCAGGAAGAGGCGAAACCTTTCTGGCATTTCGGGAGAGGCGGGGGGATCAGCTGGCAGCGTAGGAGGTCGCCAGTACGGTACTGATGACTTTTCCTGTGCCCAGGCAAGTCCTAACCCTGCGCAGAGGGCCCACACCATTGCTAAGGTTATGCTTTTCATAGGCTATTGGTTTGGCGTTTTATACAAGATACGAAAAGTTCCGGTACTTTTTTGGGTGGTTACTCTCTCAGGAGTGGGAGGCGGTGGATTTGGCCGGCGCTTTCTACGAGGACCCAGTAGAGGCCTTTTTGGGGTGGGAGGGCGAGGGAGGTTTCGGTACCGGTGAAGGAGTAGGTAGCCACGAGCTGGCCGAGGCTATTGTAGAGGTGTATGGTCCAGGAGCGTGACTCTGGCAAGCGAAGGGTGGCTGTACCCTGGGTGGGATTGGGGAAAAGCGCTGGTCTTGAAAGACTCTTCTCCTCCTCAGGCCTTGCTTCGTTCTCTAAGCGCCCCAAGAAAAGGGAACCCTCCTCCGGGCTCTCTAAGGTTTCCCATTCAGGGGGGATGTATTCCTCGATGGTTACGGTGCCCCCTATTTGCCGACAATATCGTATAAACCGTCGGCATGATCGGCTTTCCCAGTTATCGCATATTCGCATGGCTACGACTGTGCCGCCGTACCAGCAGGATACAAGATCTTTGGCTTGCTGAGAGGAGTTCTCGCCCCCTTGTCTGGAAGGGGGGATTTCCGGCAAGGGCAGTTCTTTCCCTGACCGAAGTTTCTCAAGGTACTGGAGTTTCTGTTCGGGCTCCAGGAGGGGTTTCTGCCGTTCGTAAAAGGTAGGAGGGAGAGGCTTGTAAGGGAACACATGAGGGCGAAGCCACTCGGGGGGTGAAGAAGGCGTCTCCTTTTCCTGTGCCCAGGCAAGTCCTAACCCTGCGCAGAGGGCCCACACCATTGCTAAGGTTATGCTTTTCATAGGCTATTGGTTTGGCGTTTTATACGAAGATACGAAAAGTTCCGGTACTTTTTTGGGTGGTTACTCTCTCAGGAGTGGGAGGCGGTGGATTTGGCCGGCGCTTTCTACGAGGACCCAGTAGAGGCCTTTTTGGGGTGGGAGGGCGAGGGAGGTTTCGGTACCGGTGAAGGAGTAGGTAGCCACGAGCTGGCCGAGGCTATTGTAGAGGTGTATGGTCCAGGAGCGTGACTCTGGCAAGCGAAGGGTGGCTGTACCCTGGGTGGGATTGGGGAAAAGCGCTGGTCTTGAAAGACTCTTCTCCTCCTCAGGCCTTGCTTCGTTCTCTAAGCGCCCCAAGAAAAGGGAACCCTCCTCCGGGCTCTCTAAGGTTTCCCATTCAGGGGGGATGTATTCCTCGATGGTTACGGTGCCCCCTATTTGCCGACAATATCGTATAAACCGTCGGCATGATCGGCTTTCCCAGTTATCGCATATTCGCATGGCTACGACTGTGCCGCCGTACCAGCAGGATACAAGATCTTTGGCTTGCTGAGAGGAGTTCTCGCCCCCTTGTCTGGAAGGGGGGATTTCCGGCAAGGGCAGTTCTTTCCCTGACCGAAGTTTCTCAAGGTACTGGAGTTTCTGTTCGGGCTCCAGGAGGGGTTTCTGCCGTTCGTAAAAGGTAGGAGGGAGAGGCTTGTAAGGGAACACATGAGGGCGAAGCCACTCGGGGGGTGAAGAAGGCGTCTCCTTTTCCTGTGCCCAGGCAAGTCCTAACCCTGCGCAGAGGGCCCACACCATTGCTAAGGTTATGCTTTTCATAGGCTATTGGTTTGGCGTTTTATACGAAGATACGAAAAGTTCCGGTACTTTTTTGGGTGGTTAATCTCTCAGGAGTGGAAGGCGGTGGGTTTGGTCAGCCCCTTCTACGAGGACCCAGTAGAGGCCTTTTTGGGGTGGGAGGGCGAGAGAGGTTTCGGTGCCGGTGAAGGAATAGGTAGCTACGAGCTGACCGAGGCTATTGTACAAGCGCGCGGTCCAGGTGCCGGAATGGGGCATCTGTAGGGTCACTGTCTCCTGACTGGGGTTGGGGAAAAGTGCCGGAGTGGCCTCTCCGGTGGCCTTGCCCTGCACCTGGGCTCTGGTTCCCGACTCGAAAGGAGCGTACGCGAGTTTTTCACAGCCGCTGCCAGCCCGGGAGACGCTCATCACATGGCGGGCTTCCAGACAGCGCACCTGGTAGTGCGGCAGATCAGGATGTACGGCTTTTTCTGCGCAGCGGCGTCTGAATCTTCAAGGCGAGCTTCGGCTTGCTGGAGAGCAAGAGAACGGAGAGAGCGTACTTTTTGTCCCTACCCCAGCCCCAGAAGCGCCACGAGTATCGCAACGGACCGGGTCATGAGACGCAAGATGCGACTTTTTAGGCAAAATCGCATTTAGTCCCACATCTCAAAGGCCCAAACCACCGCTACCCAGTAATGGGTATCCTCTGCGTAACAGCTTCCTCCGCAGCAGCCTCCTTGGGGAGTTCGCAGATCAAAGCCTATGCCTACCCGGTCTCCCCGGCTTACATTGCAGTTCTGTGTGCATTCGTACACGCCAAACTGGTCTTCATTCAGGCAAAAGCCATTGGGGTTGATTACATAAAGGTTTCCGTTTCTAGAGAGCGCAAGACCGCGGGTGCGGATGGTAGGAGTGCTGCCACTATTGTTTCCTACGCGTACTATCACTCGTACGATGCGTCCATTGTACGGGACGACCCATTGTGCGCGAGCTTCGGTATCTGCGCCTGGGCCACCTATAGGTAATGGGCCATTTAGTTGATAGTCGTCGATGTCATCGCCCCCGGGAGAAGCAAACCAGAGTATGGTGTTTGCAGAATTGCCTGTCCAAACGGCATTGTGGAACTTGTGATAACTCACATGTCGGAAGCGACCGAAGATCTCCCCATCCGACTGGATGCGCATGCGTTCCACGGGGTTAGAGTTTCCTACTCCGTCGGGTGGGGCTGTCCAGAAGCCTATGTGGGCACTTTGGTTTCCATCTTCTACGCCGATGATCTGAGCCGGGGGACCTCCGGGGCGATTTCGCGAGGGGGCAAACTCCACATAGGTTTTTCGGCCAGACGCTCCATTGGCGGAGACGCGTACTCGTCCTCCGACATTGACATTGGTCGGGTCGTGGTCGTACACTTCCAGTTTGGCAGCAGGTGTAGCGATCCCGATCCCGACATTCTGCGCCAGCATCAGGCTGACCAGTGCAAGCCCTGTAGCGACCTTCCGGTACATGCCGCAAGTCTACAAAAAAAACTGAACTCTGCAAGAGCTCCGGGGGGTGGGTGCAAAACCCGCATGCAGGAGGTGAGCCTGGGGTAGGGGAATCAGGGTAGGCCGGGTGTATCTACCTTTGTGAGCATGGGCGGGTGGCTGGAGCCGCTGCAGCGGCGGGGCCTTGTGCAGGATCACACCCCTCTGCCGGAGGACCCTGCCCAAGTCGGCGCTGCGTATGTAGGCATAGACCCTACGGCGGATTCCCTGCATGTGGGGCACCTGGCGCCCCTCCAGCTGTTGTACCACTTAGCGCAAAGGGGCATCCGGCCTATCGTCGTAGTGGGGGGCGCCACCGCCCGAATCGGCGACCCTTCCGGCAAAAAAACCGAACGGCCCCTCCTCCCTCCCGAAGTCGTAGCCGAAAACGCCCGCAAGCTGGCAGCCCAGCTTCAAAAGCTGCTTCCTTTCCCCTTTGAGCTGGTGGACAACGCCTCCTGGTTGGGCCACTTTTCCCTCTTGGACTTCCTGCGGGAGGTGGGCAAGCACCTCACCGTCAGCTACCTCCTGGGCAAAGAGACCGTTCAATCTCGCCTCGAAAGCGGGATTTCCTTTACGGAGTTTTCGTATCCCCTTTTGCAGGCGTACGATTTTTACCATCTATTTCAGGGGCGGGGTTGCCGGCTGCAGATAGGAGGGGCGGACCAGTGGGGCAATATCACCACGGGTATTGAGCTGATTCGTAGGCTCACGGGTCAGGAGGCCTATGGGCTCACTTGTCCGCTGCTCACGCGGGCCGACGGGACGAAGTTTGGAAAAAGTGAAGGAGGGGAAAACATCTGGCTGGCCCCTGAAAAAACTTCTCCGTATCGGTTTTATCAGTTCTGGGTAGGGCAAGCGGATGCTGACATGCCTCGGCTCCTCAAGGTCTTCAGCTGGAAGGGCGAGGCAGAGATAGAAGCGCTATTGGCCGAGCAGGCGGCGACGCCGGAAAGGCGCATAGCCCAGCGGGCCTTAGCCTATGAGATGACGGCCCGTGTGCATGGCGAAGCGGTGGCGCAAGCGGTGGCTCAGGTATCCGAAATCGTCTTTGGGGCCAGTTCTCTACAGCAGCTTGAGGCGCTGCCTGAGGCGATCTTTCAGCAGGTGGTGGCGGAGATGCCCCTCCATCGGGTGCATGCGCCGGAACGACCCCTTCTCGAGGTGCTTGTGGAGAGTGGATTTTTGCGGTCGCGTTCGGAGGGGCGTCAGCTCATCCAGCAAGGCGGCCTCTGGATAAACCGCCAGCGGGTTACTGAGGAACGGGGACGCCTGGAAGACTTTGGGCGGGTGCGGCGGCGCTACTGGCTCGTACAACGAGGCCGTCGCCACTTGGCCTGGCTGGAAGAAACCCTTTCTTAGGCGGCTGAACTTGCTTTTGTGGTTATTTTTGTGCAGTGGAAGCGGCCTTGCAGGTTTTGCGCCAGTACTGGGGCTATACGGCCTTTCGGCCGGCGCAAGAGGCCGTGATCCAAGCGCTCCTAAGAGGGCGAGAGGTGTTGGCGCTCTTGCCTACGGGCGGCGGCAAGTCTATTTGCTACCAGGTGCCAGGCGTAGTGCGAGGAGGTGTGACGCTCGTCATTTCGCCCCTGATTGCGCTCATGCGAGACCAAGTAGAGGGCCTGCGGCGTCGTGGTCTCTCAGCCGCTTCCATAGACAGCTCGATACCGGCTTCTCTGCGCGAGAAAATCCTCGAGGAAGCCCGTACAGGCCAGCTCCGCTTCCTCTATGTGGCCCCGGAAAGGGCCGTATATCCCGCTTTTGTGGAAAGGCTGCGGGAGCTGCCGGTGCGCCTGGTGGCGGTGGATGAGGCCCATTGCATTAGCCAGTGGGGGCATGACTTTCGGGCTTCGTACTTGCGGCTGACGGCGCTGCGGGCGCACCTGCCAGAGGCTATCTGGGTAGCCCTCACCGCTACCGCCACACCCCGAGTCGCGCGCGACATTCTGCACTACTTGGCGCTGCGAGACCCCGTGCAGGTGCGCGAGCCCTTCTACCGCAAGAACTTCTACTACGCGGTCGTAATCGACGTCGAAAAAGACAAACGGCTCTACCAAAGCGTGCACAAGCTACAGGGCTCGGGTATTGTATATGTGAGCTCCCGGGCAGGGGCAGTCGAAGTAGCTCAGAAGCTGCAGAAATGGGGTTTTTCTGCTCTACCCTACCATGCGGGTATGGAGGCGACTTTGCGTGCCCAGACGCAGGAAGCCTGGCTTCGAGAGAAGGTGCGCCTCATTGTGGCTACGACGGCTTTTGGCATGGGCATAGACAAGCCCAACACGCGCTTTGTAATCCACTACGACCCACCGCTGGAGCCCGAGGCCTACTTCCAAGAAGTGGGCCGAGCCGGACGAGATGGAGAACTGGCCTACGCCGTCACGCTCTACTCACCCTCGGACGCCCAGGGGTTTTCGCGCCGCCTGGAGGAGAAGTACCCTTCACCGGAGTTCCTTTTGCGGCTTTATCAAGCGGTACGTCAGGAGGCCGGACGGGGGACGGTGCGCCTTTTTCTGCCGGCGTGGGCCGACTGGCTGAAGGTTCGGCCGGGGGTACTGCGTCGGGCCTTTCACCTACTCTCGCAGGAAGGCCTTCTCTTCTGGCGAGAACCGCTGGATACCCGGGCGTATGTGCGGAGTTTGGTGCCCCCCGAAACCTGGCAAAACACCTCCTCCGAAGAAGCCCGCTGGATTCTGCGCTTAGGGGGCGCCGCCCTCTTTCAAGAGGGTGCTTACGTAGACTTGGCGGAATGGGCCTATCAGTTAGGCTGGTCCCAAGAGAGGTTGTACGAGGCGCTGGAGGCCTGCCGGACTAAGGGCTGGCTGTACCATACGGCGCTGCAACCCCAAGAAGGAGAGGTAACCGTCCTCAATCCGGCCCCTTCGCCCACCCTCTGGCAGGCTCTGCGGCACAAGTATAGCGCGCTCCTACACCAGGCCCACGTCCGAGCCCGTTTTATGATGGGCTACTATAGCCAGCGTGAAACTTGCCGCCCGCAGTATCTACTACGCTACTTCGAGGAGTCGATCGAACCCTGTGGGCAATGCGATGTGTGCCGGGGCTACTACCAGCCGCAGCGTCCTCAAGAAGAAGACAAACTGGCGGCTGCCGCTATGCTCTCCGAAGTCGCTCGTCGCCCCACCACCCCAGCCGAACTCAAAAGGCTTCTGCGCGAGCACTTCCCCGGCAAAGAAGAAGCCCTCCTCGAAGAGTTTTTAGCAGAAGGCCGCCTGGAGACGCTGGAGGGGTTTTTACTGCGCTGGCGCCGGTAAGCGGTCCAAGAGCTGCTCGACCGCTTGTCGGCGGGAGCCTTTCAGGTACAGGAAAGGCGCCTCCATGAGCCAGGGAAGCGCCGAAACTTCTACTTGCCCAATGTGCAGGCACGCGCATACGGGAAAGGGGGCGGGGCCTGGGACTGCTTGCTGCCATAGCGGACCCACAAGTAGCACCCCAGCAATGCGCTCTGCCTGCGGCATCACGCCTCTTGCCCACACCTCCTGGTGTTTGGGTAGGGCTTGGTCGCCGAGCTCTTCCATCTGACCCAGGACCAGCGCTACGCGGGTAGGTTTCATCTCCCAGAGGGATTCCAGGCTGGCCAGCAAAGAAGAAGGGTTGGCGTTGTACGCGTCTAAGATGACGATCTGACGGCCGCGCTCAAGCACTTGGGAACGAAGGGCTTCTGGGCGGGAGGTGGCCAGGGCGGCTTCGAGGGTCTCCCATGCTAAGCCAAAGTCTTGAGCCACGGTAAGCGCGGCCAGTACGTTGAGGCGGTTGTAGCTGCCCCAGAGGGGGAGGTGTACGGTCCGGGGCTTGCCCGCTACGATTAGCTCGAGCCGAGCTTGGTGCCAGCTCTCTTGATACCAGTGGCCCCCTACGAGGTGCCCCGGCGGCGATCCCCCGTCTGGCCCACCAAAGTATCGCACTTCAGGCCGCTTTAGCTGGGCATACGCGGCTCGAAAGCGAGGGTCTTCTCCGTTCAAGTAGAGGCGCTGGCCCCCCTGCTCAGCCAGGTACTGGGCCAGTTCCCACTTGGTGGCGAAGTTGGCTTCGGGCGATCCGTAACCTTCGAGGTGGTCTTCCCCGACGTTGGTGATTAGGCCGTGGGTAGGCTGGGCTATCTCGCACAAGGCTTGCACTTCGCCAGGGTGGTTGTCGCCGATTTCGATCACGGCGTAAGCGTGCTCAGGCCGCAGCCGCAAGAGCGTAAGCGGCAGGCCAAGGGCGTTATTCCAGCTTCTGGGGCTGATGAGGGTGGGGGCCCTATGGCTCAGCAGGTGGCCAAGTAGGGTTTTGGTGGTGGTTTTGCCGTTGGAGCCGCCGATGGCGATCACGGGCCGATCGAACTGCCGGCGATGGGCAGCGGCCAGTTCTCCCAGCCATTGGAGGGGGTTGGGGTGGAAGGCGATGCGGTCAGGGGGAATCGTAGGGGGAGCCGGCCATCCCTCCGGTAGCACCACGTAGGAGGCGCCTTTCTGGTAGGCCTCTTCGGCAAACTCCGCGCCGTGTCGCGAAGGGCCGGCCACCGCAAAGAAGACCTCTCCCGGTTGGAGCAGACGAGTGTCTACGCTCGCCCCGCAAAAACCTTTCAGCAAAGCTTGTCGTATAGCCTCACAGCTTGTCATCCTTCTTTCACGCCGAACTTAGGCACCCGGATATAAAGACCGTCGGAACGAGGGGCATTTTGCAGCAGGAGCGGCGAAGGAGGAGAAGGGTCCGGTTCGTCCGGTCGCACGTAGCCTGAAGGGCGCCCCGGAAATCGCAGCGGTTCTACCCCCGTCAGGTCCAGCTCGCGAATCTTCTCCACGAAGGTGACAATGCGTTCGAGATCGGCCAGCAAAGCCGATCGCTCTTCGCCCTCAAGGTGCAGGCGCGCCAGCTCACAGAGACTCTCCAGCAGGGACTCGGTTATCTTCATAGCGGGCTAAAGTTTCGGCCATCCAGTTGTACACGTACTCGCGCAAGCTTTCGACGGAGTGCCCTTCTGGGTAGAGGAGGGGGTGAAAGACGCAAGTGACTTGCCCAGGCTGCATGAGAAAACGGCCGTCGGCGGTCATGCACCGGTCTGATCCTATGATCACAAACGGCAATAAGGGTTTCTTTAGTTCGACAGCCAGCAAGAAAGCTCCATCGTAGAACTTACCGAGAGGGCGAGGGTGTTTAGTGGTGCCTTCGGGGTAGATGAGGACGGAGAGGCCTTGCTGGAGTTTTTTAGCCACCGCTAAGAGGCTTTTTTTCCGGGCTTCGGGGTCTTTACGGTCTACGAGGACATGGAGGCGTCGGTAGGTCCAGCCATAGAGGGGAATGCGGGCCAGTTCGGCTTTGCCTAAGAAAGCTACCCGAGGAGGGAAAAGGGTATAACAAATCGGAATATCAAGGTAACTGCGGTGGTTAGCTACCAAAAGGCAAGGCTCATCAGGGAAGTGATAATCGACTTTGCGCACTCGGATGCCCCCCATAAAGAGGATAAGCCGGCCCCAGAAGCGATTGAGCTGGTGCCCCAGCCGTATCGTAAAGGGCGTGAGCCGCCAAAGCACCCCTACATACAAGGGAAAGACCACCAAAAAGTACCCGAACAGCCAGAAAGCAAACCACAAGCTCCAGAGGCGGCGCAGGATCGTCATAGGAGGGGCAGGGAGCTCAAGTCGAGGGACCCCGCGAGTTGGCGGTAGTGATAAAAGAGAAAGAGGGCTACGGCCGCTTCAAGCAGCGCAAAAAAAAGAGTCAGGAATCCCAGGGCAATCGCTTCCGGGGTGCCCACTTGCAGGAGGAGGGGAATCGGTGCATTCAAGAGCAGTTCTGCGCCGATGAGCATCCACAGCGCGTGGGCCCGCGCTAAAAGGAGGTAGGCCCCCACCGCAAATAACAGGGTGCCTATTAGGAAGGCCATTCCACAAAGGTAGAGACAAAACCGCCTTGCCATTGGGGGGGATGTGTATTTTTGCGGCAGGGCCATTTCGTTGCTGGTTATGGATGCTGAAATACAAGCGATGCTCCAGCGGGGGGACCTTCAAGGGGTTCAAGCCCGCCTTTCTTCTCCCACTGAGCTTCAACTGCGCGATGCGCAGGATGCGACCATCCTGCATTGGGCGGCCCGGGCGGGGGCCGTAGCGATTGCCGAGTGGGTGGTTTCTCAGGGGCTCTCGCCGGCCGAAACCGACCAAAATGGAGAGACGCCTTTGCACTATGCGGTGCGCGCAGGGCAAGTAGAAATGGTGCGTTACCTGCTCTCTCTTGCGCCTGAACTCGTGCATAAGGCCTCTCTGACGGGGGCTACGCCCCTCCACCTGGCTGCTCATGGGGGGCACCTGCCGATCGTGCGCTTGCTTTGCGAAGCCCAAGCTAACCCAAACGCTGAAAATGAAAACGGCTCTACCCCCCTCCATCTGGCTGTGTACAACGGTCATAAAGCCGTCGTAGAATACCTCCTCGATCGAGGCGCGGATTTACACAAACCTACCCACAAAGGGGTTTCGCCTCTTCACTGGGCCGCTATCACCGGTAATGTCGAGCTGATACACTTGCTTTTGGATAAAGGGGCCGATCCGAATGCCCGAGACCGAGAGGGTCGCACACCTCTCCATGAGGCTGCGGCGCGAGGCCACCTAAGCGCCGTACAGGCGCTGGTTCAGCGGGGCGCTGATATCAATGCCGTCGATGCTCAGAAACAAACGCCCTTGTACTTTGCGGAGAAACGCTGGCATAGCGAAGTAGCCGAATGGCTGCGCACCCAAGGCGCTGAAGAATAACCCATGCGGTACCTCATCACAGCGGCTCTCCCTTACGCCAATGGTCCTTTGCACATTGGCCATATTGCGGGGGCTTACCTGCCGGCTGATATTTTTGCTCGCTACTTGCGCTTACGGGGAGAAGACGTGCTTTTTGTGTGCGGCTCTGACGAGCACGGTGTGGCGATCACCCTCCGAGCCTGGCAAGAAAAAACCACCCCTAAAGCCCTGGTTGATCGGTATCATCCCCTTATCGAGCGGAGTTTGCGTGCACTGGGCATCAGCGTGGACTATTACGGGCGCACTTCCGACCCTCTTCACCACCAGGTAGCGCAAGCTTTTTTCCTCCGCTTGCATGAGAAGGGCTGGATTGAAGAGCGTACGGTGGAGCAGTTTTGGGACCCGCAGGCGCAGGTCTTTTTGCCTGACCGGTACTTGGTGGGCACGTGTCCTCATTGCGGCTTTGAAGAAGCGTACGGGGACCAGTGCGAGAAGTGTGGCGCCTTGATCAACCCTACTGATTTACGCCGTCCGCGTTCTCGACTCACGGGGGCTACCCCAGAGTTGCGCCATAGCTTTCAGTACTATCTGCGGTTGGACCGGCTACAGCCCCAAGTGGAGGCTTTCGTTCGCTCTCGGTCTTGGAAGCCTAATGTAGGCCCGGTTATCGAAAACTGGCTTCGAGCGGGGTTGGCCCCGCGCGCTATCACCCGCGACCTGGAGTGGGGGGTGCCGGTTCCGCTCCCCCAGGCCCAAGGCAAGGTCCTCTATGTGTGGTTTGAAGCGCCGATTGGGTATCTTTCCCTTACTCAGCGATGGGCCCAGCAGACGGGCGACCCAGACCGCTGGCAAGCCTACTGGAAAGACCCCGAAACCCGCATCTTGCACTTTATCGGCAAGGACAATATCGTCTTTCACACACTCTTTTTCCCCGCTATCTTGTTGGCCGCCGAGGAAGGATACACCTTGCCCTACGCCGTGCCTGCCCAGGAGTTCCTCAATCTGGAAGGGCAGAAAATCTCCACTTCGCGCCGGTGGAGCGTAGACCTGGATGGGTATGTGGCCGAAGCGCCCGACCGCATAGATGAACTGCGGTTTGTGCTTACCCTCTTGATGCCCCAGACAAAGGATCGAGACTTTACCTGGGAGGAGTTTACCACCCGCATCAATAATGAGCTGGTGGCCACGCTGACGAACCTTTTGCATCGAGTGCTGAGTCTTTTGTGGCGATTTGGGCCGACGCATCGGGTTGAAATGTCGCCGGAACTCCTTCGCTGGCGGGTGGAGACCGCTCGCCAAGTGGGCCAAAAACTCGAACAGTACGACTTTACGGGCGCTTTGGAGGCGATATTGGCGCTGGCACATAAAGCCAATAAGCGGCTCACAGAAGCCGCGCCCTGGCATCAGACGGCGGAAGTGGCGCGCCTTCACTTGGCGCAATACGGCGACCTCTTAGCGGCTATGGGTACCCTGCTGGAGCCCTTCTTGCCTGTGCGGGTGGCACCCACTCTGCGTGCCCTGATGCAGTTGCCCCTCTATCCGTGGGAACGCTTACTCTCCCCCGAACCCCTCCTTACAGAACTGCAGTTGACCAGCCCCCCTAAACCCCTCGTACCTAAACTCTCCCCTGAAGAGGTAAGCCGCCTGCGTGAACGCCTCTTGCCTAAGCCTGAAACTCCTTCTTCTACCGCTCCTTCGATCACCATAGAGGACTTTCAGCGCGTGCAGCTCAAGGTGGTAACCATTCGCCACGCTGAGCGGATTCCTCAGGCAGAGAAGCTCCTCAAGCTTCGCATTGAGGCCGAGGACGGGGAGCACACGGTGGTCTCTGGTGTAGCGCAGCACTACGAGCCCGAAGCGCTAATCGGCCAACAAGCGATCTGGGTGGCCAATCTGGCCCCCCGTAAACTGCGCGGCATTATCAGCGAAGGGATGCTCCTCTTTGCCGAAGGAGAAGAAGGGCAGCTGGTGCGCATTCTGCCTGAGAAGCCCGTACCTCCAGGAAGTCCCGTCCGATAACGGCCCTTTAGCGGCGCAGGTTGTGTATATTTGAAGCATGGAGTCCGTGGCGGCGCAGGCTCAAGCTATCCTTGAAGCTTACCTTACCGAGAAGGGGCTTCGGCGTACCGAAGAACGCACCGAAGTGCTCAAGGCCATTTACCAGGATCTTACGCACTTCGATGCGGAAAGCCTGCACAAGCACCTCCAGGAAAAAGGCCTGCGCGTGAGCCGGGCGACCGTCTACAATACGCTGGACCTGCTCGTGGCTTGTGGGCTTGTGACGCGCTATCACTTTGGCGAGGGGCGTACGCTTTACGAACGCGCCTTAGGTCGTCGCCAGCATGACCACCTCATTTGTCTGGACTGTCATTTGATTCGGGAGTTTTGTGCCCCGCAAATGGGCCCTGTCATTGAAGGCGTAGGCCGTCTCTTTCAGGTAAAGCCGGTGCAACACCAACTGGTCATCTACGCGCATTGCGCTGAGGCCGACTGCCCCTACCGTGCTGGGGAGCGGCCGATTGGTCGGTAGGTTGTACCTTCGCCGCATGGAAGGGCTGCGGGAAAGGGTAAGCCAGCCGGTGTATGGCCGCACCTGTCGGTGGGAGGAGGCCGAACTGGTACTGATTGCTGTGCCGTGGGGTCGGGGTGTGTCCTTCCGGCCCGGCACCGAAAAAGCCCCAGCCCTCATTCGCGCCGTGTCTACCCAAATAGACTACTACCGCCCAGAGTGCCCCCGCCTGGAAGAAGCCCCCCTCTTCTGGATCGAACCCGAAACCCCTTTTTCCCTCGAAGCCGACCCGGATACCGTGTACGAAGCGCAGGTACTTCCCTACGTCGCTCACTGGGCCGAAGCCGCGCTTACGGCGCGCAAGCCCTTTGGCATAGTAGGGGGGGACCATAGCGTGCCCTTAGGCGCTCATCACGCTCTACAAAAGTTCGCTCCAGGGCCTTATGGTGTCCTGCACATCGATGCGCACGCTGATCTGCGCCCCAACTATGAGGGCCTCCGCTATTCGCACGCTACGATTCTGTACCACATCAGCCAACTCCCCCAGGTAGAGCGGATTGTGGCTGTGGGGGTGCGGGACTGGGCTCGCGAAGAAGCCGAGTATGCCCGCAGCCGGTACCCCGCCTTAGCCGTTTACGAAATGCAGCGCTTAGCGCAGGCCGCTTACTTAGGCCGATCCTGGATGGAAACCGTCAGCGAAATCGTGAGCCTTTTGCCCCCGTATGTCTACCTTAGCCTGGATGTAGACGCCCTCGAAGTAGGATACGTACCCAACACCGGCACACCTGTGCCAGGCGGCTTCCATTACGAGCAACTTTTCTTCTTACTGGAAGCGGTGCGTCGTTCGGGCCGTCGGATTGTGGCCTTTGACGTGTGTGAAACCGGCGGCGCGCAGCTCGACGCCCTCGTCAGCGCCCATTTGATTTACCGACTGTGCGGCCTTGTCTTATGCGCTCAGGAGCCGCTTTAGCCCTTCTCTTGCCTATCTGGGCTTGCGCCCAGGAAGGGACCACTCTACCTCGCTCTCGCCGGCCCTACACGCGGTCCGATACGCTATTGGGGTGTTTGCGTCCCGCCCGGACCGCGTGGGATGTCGTGCACTACGCGTTGGAAGTGACCCTCCGCCCTCAAGAAGAAGCGCTAAAGGGCAAGGTGACTTGCACTTTTCGGTGGTTGGGCGGTTCAGACACCCTGCAGCTTGACTTAGCGCAAGAACTGGCCCTGAAAGAAGTACGGGTAGATGGCGAGAAGGTGACGGCCCGCCGAGAGCGTGGGACTCGGGCTATCTGGGTGAAGCTCCCCCCCCAGGCTCGACGATGGCCGGTAGGGTCCCTGCACACTTGGTGTGCGGTCTATGGGGGCAAGCCCCGCAAAGCTCCTTTCCCCCCTTGGGATGGAGGGCTGGTTTGGAGGCAGACGCCCGACGGCCAGCCTTGGATCGGAGTGGCGTGCCAGGGACTCGGAGCCAGCCTCTGGTGGCCCCTCAAAGACCACCTTTCCGACGAACCGGATAGCGTCACCCTTACCTTTTGTGTGCCGCCGCCGCTGCGCGTCATCGCCAATGGTCAGCCGGCTGGCCAGTTCCTCAAGCAGGCTGACACCTGTTTCCAATGGCGAGTTACCTACCCCATCAACACTTACAATGTCACTTTCTACGCCGCCCCTTCTTACTTGGTGCAGGAAGATACTTTCCACTCCGTCAGTGGCCAGGTGGTTCCACTTCGCTTTGCCCTTCTACAAGCCCACGCCGACAAGTTTGCCTACTTGGCCGAGCAGAGTAAAAAAGTGCTGCGGGCCTATGAGCACTACTTTGGGCCTTTTCCGGTGCCCCGGGATGGGTTTGGCTTGGTGGAATCTCCCTACTACGGCATGGAGCACCAAAGCGCTATCGCCTACGGGAATCGCTTCCGCCTCGATAAAGAGTGGGGTTTCGACTACATCATCTTGCACGAGACGGGGCACGAGTGGTGGGGCAATCACGTAACGGCCGCAGACAACGCTGACCTCTGGATTCAGGAGGGGTTCTGCACCTATGGCGAGTCGCTTTTTATTGAGTACTACCAGGGTTACCCAGCCGCCGTGCGCTATCTGGTCGCCCAGCGGGGTAACATCCAAAATCGGGCTCCGATACAAGGCCCTTACTGCGTAAACGTCGACCAGACTCGCAACACCGACATCTACTACAAGATGGCCTGGGTGCTGCACACGCTGCGTAGCCGGGTAGCCAACGATAGCTTGTGGTTTCGCTGTTTGCGGGGGCTGCAAGATAGTTTTTCTTTTCGAACGGTCAGCCGGGCCGAAATCGTGGCTTTTATGGGGCGGCAGCTCAAACAAGACTTGGAGCCTTTCTTCCGGGCTTACCTGGACTACCTTAGACCGCCTGTGCTCGCCTACCGCGTGGTGCAAGAGGAAGAAAAGGCTTTCCTCCTGGCACGCTGGATAACTGACGAACCGGCTTTTACTGGGCCCATGGAGTTTTTGGCCGGGGATAAGCGCTTACGTTTTGACCTCACCCGGCAAACCCAACGATTCCCTTTGCCGGAGGGCGTAAAAGCGGTCCTTCCGGACCGCAATCGCTTCTTGGTGTTGGTGACCGAGGAACCATGAGGCCCTATTTTGAAGCGATGGCGGTCACGCCCCCGCAGCTCGAAGACCTGGATCGCTGGACAGAACAGGCGCTTGAGCGAGGAGCTACGGCCTTGGTTCTGCGGCTGATTCACCCGCCTCTCTTGTCTAAGCTATGGGAATGGGCTCGGCGATGGGCAGGCGTGCCGTGGATAGCTCATGCCCGCTGGGCCAGCCAATGTATAGGGTGGGGTTTGCACTTTCCTGCTCCGGCTACCCCGCCTGGGCCTAAACCTGACCTTTCCTACCTATACGGCCAGTCCTGCCATACGCCGGAAGAGGTTCGTCAAGCGGCTACCTGGGCCTCCTACGTGTGGGTGGGGCCCTTTTTTCCTACCCCTTCCCATCCTGATCAGCGGCGGTTTTTCCCCCTTGAAGAGCTCCAGGAGGTGGTCCAGGCTTACCCGGATCTGCCTGTGGTGGCGATTGGGGGGTTAGACACCCCGGAGCGCATTCAGACCGTACTACAGGCCGGCGCCAAAGGCTTTGCGGCGATTCGGTACTTTCTGGGCTAACCCTGGTGCGTTACCTTTGCTCTATGGCCCGAGTCCAAGAGACCTCTCTGCCCGCCGGCCTAACCCGTGAAGCTATCCTCGAAGACTACTACATAGCCCACCTTAGCCGACAGCTTAGTTTGATTGGTCGTCGTGAGGTGCTCACAGGCAAGGCTAAGTTCGGCATTTTCGGCGACGGGAAAGAACTACCCCAACTCGCCATGGCCAAGGCTTTTCGTGCAGGGGACTTTCGCTCGGGGTATTATCGAGACCAAACTTTTATGCTGGCGGCGGGCCTGCTGACACCTGAGGCATTTTTTGCGCAGTTGTATGCCGACACGGATCGAGAGCGGGAGCCAGCCTCTGGCGGTCGCCAGATGAATAACCACTTCGCCACGCCGTTCTTAGATGAAACGGGTCGGTGGCTTGTGCAGGTCAGCCGCAAGAACGTCGTTTCGGACGTCTCGCCCACCGCCAGCCAGATGCCGCGGGTGGTAGGGTTGGCTTGGGCTTCGGTTCTGTACCGAAAGCTGCCGGAGCTGGCAGCCTTGACAGAGTTTTCCCATAACGGCGAAGAGATAGCCTGGGCCACCATCGGCGAAGCCAGCACCAGCGAAGGCCTCTTCTGGGAGGCCATGAATGCTCTGGTGGTCTTGCAAGCCCCGGCTATTGTGTGTGTGTGGGACGACGGCTATGGCATCTCGGTTCCTGTGACCTACCAGACCGCCAAAGGCAGCATCTCGGAAGCCTTATCCGGCATGCGTGCTCAGCGCGGCAAGCCAGGCTTAGCCCTTTACACCGTTCGGGGGTGGGACTATCCGGCGCTGGTGCGCACTTTTACGGAAGCGGCCGCTCGTACTCGCGCGCTCCATGAGCCGGCTCTTATTCACGTGATGGAGCTTACTCAGCCCCAGGGCCATTCCACTTCGGGCAGCCACGAACGCTATAAGTCCCCCGAACGGCTCCAATGGGAAAAAGCTCAGGATGGGCTGGTGCGATTTCGGGCTTGGTTGCTACAGACGGGCTTAGCTTCGGAGCAAGAACTGACTCAAATCGAAGAGCGTGCCCTCCAGGAGGCTCGCGCAGCACAGCGTCGGGCTTGGGAAGCTTACCTGCGCCCTATTCAGGAGTTGCACGCCGAGGCTTTACGGGCCATGCCCAACTTCCCAGAAAAAGCCGCCTTTGAAAAACTCAAACCCTTGACTTACCGCGAAGTGTTTGAAGCGGTTTTTCCTATCCTTAAGCGCTATCGGAAAGAAGCGGCCTTAGAGCCTTTGCGCCGACTTTATAAGGAAAAATACGCCGAGCTGGAAAAGCGCTACGACACCTGGTTGTATCGAGGCACGGCGTTGGAGGTGGCACCTATTCCGGCTCGGTATCCTGCGCAGCCGGAGTGGGTGGAGGGCTTCCGGATTATCAATGCGTGCTTTCGGGCGGCGTTGGCTCGGGACCCCCGCGTGGTGATTTTCGGGGAAGATGTCGGGCGCCTCGGCGATGTCAACCAGGGTTGCGCGGGCCTCCAGGCGGAGTTTGGCGAGCTGCGGGTCGCCGATACCGGCATTCGCGAAGCTACCATCATTGGTCAGGGAATCGGCTTGGCTTTACGAGGTCTGCGTCCTATCGCTGAGGTGCAGTACTTGGACTACCTCTTGTATGCCATACAGATTCTTTCGGACGACGTGGCTACGCTCTCCTGGCGGACTGTAGGCCAACAAAAGGTGCCGCTCATCGTGCGCACGCGAGGCCATCGCCTCGAAGGAATATGGCACTCCGGCTCGCCTATGCAGTTGCTTTTGGGTGCGCTACGAGGTATGTACCTCCTCGTGCCCCGCAATATGACGCAGGCCGCCGGCTTCTACAACACCCTCTTGGCCGCGGACGAACCCGCCGTCTTGATTGAGGTGCTCAATGGCTATCGCCTGCGCGAACCCCTGCCTGAAAACATCGGGGAGTTTCGCGTGCCTCTCGGCGTGCCCGAAGTGCTGCGAGAAGGAACCGACGTTACCCTCGTCACCTATGGCCCTAACTGCCGCATAGCCCTGGAAGCGGCAGAGGATCTGGAAGAAATGGGCGTCTCCTGCGAAGTCGTGGATGCTCAGACCCTTTTACCCTTCGATGTGGAGGGCTTGGTAGGGCGATCCCTGCGAAAAACCGGCCGCTTGGTGCTCATAGATGAAGACGTATCGGGGGGCGCTACAGGCTACCTCCTCTGGCATATTCTCGAGAAGCAAGGAGGCTACTACTGGCTTGACTCCCCGCCCTTGACCCTACCGGGTAAGGACCATCGCCCCGCTTACGGCTCCGATGGTGACTTTTTCTCTAAGCCGCATCGCCTCCAAATCGTGGAGCGCGTCTATGCTTTGCTCCATGAAGCCGACCCTACTCGATTCCCTGCTTGGCTATAGGGGGCGGATTTTGAGGCTGAGGTCCAGGGCCCGAACGGAATGCGTGATCGATCCCGCTGAAAGGTAACGGGCGCCGGCTTCAGCGTACGCACGGGCGTTTTCAGGGGTAATGCCGCCTGACACTTCCACCGGCAAGCGCCCCCCTATGTAATCCACGGCTCGCGCTACCTGTGCAGGCGTCAGGTTATCCAGCAGGAGCCGGTCCAGGTGCTCTGCGTACGCCAGCGCCTCGTGAATCTCGCGTAGGTTTCGCACTTCTACCACCACAGGCACGGTCAGCTTTTGGGTGGTCCGGTAGGCGATCACTCGTTCGATCGCTTGGGCGACGCCGCCACACAGGTCTATGTGGTTGTCTTTGATGAGAAACTGGTCAAAAAGGCCAAACCGGTGATTCTTTCCTCCTCCTATGGTCACTGCCCATTTTTCCAGGGCGCGCCAGAGCGGGGTGGTTTTGCGGGTGTCGAGGATTTCGCAGCCTGTGCCGGCCACCGCTTCTACATAGGCGCGGGTACGGGTAGCTATCCCACTTAGCCGCTGCAGCAGGTTTAGCACAAGCCGTTCTCCTATCAAGAGGGTGTATGCGTTCGCATACACTTCGAAGGCCACATCTCCGGGTCTACAGGCCTCTCCGTCGACTTTGTGTATTACAAACTTTACACTTGTGTCAATCTTGGAATACACCTTTTCGGCCCACTGTACGCCTGCCAACACCCCTGTATCTTTTATGATACACCGGCCGACAGCGGCGTATTGGGCGGCTCCTATAGCGAGGCTGGTGAGGTCGCCTTGGGAGCCTACATCCTCAGCTAAGGCCGCCGTAAGGAGGGTATCCAGGTCCAGCATAGCCCAAAAGTAAAACAGCCGCCGGAGCTGCTCCTCCGAACGGCTGCACACACTATGCGAGCGTTTGCGCGCCCTTTATTCTACAGGCTCAAAGCGAAGCTGATGAATCAAAAAACGCCCCCCCTGGAACCGAGTAAAAAAACTCACATCCCATTTCCCTTCCGTACTCACATACGATCCAATGGCATACAGCATGTCTTCCGATCGGCCCTTGTGAAAGAGCGTAAAGGTGGTTGGGGGATTTTTCTCGAAAAACTCCTTCATCACGTACTGACCTTGGGTGCTGGAGTAGATTCTGGGGCCTTCATTTATAAAGATCTCGACTTGGGGGGCAAAATAGGCGGCCAAAGTCCGAGCATCGCCCTGGCGCAAGGCCGTTTCGATTTTGTGGAGGGTTTGGTCTGCGCTCTGCCAGGGTAGAAGCCCCCCAGCCAGCGCTACCCACCCCCATAGCCCCCAGCTGATCATGGCTTGGGTTTTCTCTGCATAGACCGTGCCAAAAGGGTAGCTTTACCTTTGCGCTATGGAAGAGGTACTGCGGCTGCGGGCTCAAATCCAGGCAGGCGGCGGAGAGAAGGCCTTAGCTCGCCAGAAAGCCCAGGGTAAGTGGTCAGCGCGCGAGCGTGTGGCCTACCTACTGGATAACCCCAACGACGCCATAGAGATAGGACTCTTTGCGGGCTACGAGCTGTATGAGGAAGCTTGCCCGGCGGGCGGGGTCATCGTGGTGGTGGGCAAGGTCCAGGGCCGCCCTTGCGTAATCGTGGCTAACGACGCCACCGTCAAGGCCGGCGCTTGGTTCCCTATCACCGCGAAAAAAAACCTCCGAGCCCAGGAAATCGCTATGCAGCATCGCATTCCGATTCTCTACCTGGTAGACAGCGCTGGGGTGTACTTGCCCATGCAAGATGAGGTTTTCCCCGACAAAGAGCACTTTGGGCGCATCTTTCGCAATAACGCTGTTTTGAGTGCGATGGGCATTCCGCAGTATGCGGCCATCATGGGGCCTTGTGTGGCGGGGGGCGCTTACTTGCCCATTATGAGCGACGAAGCCATCATCGTCGAGGGGACGGGGTCGGTCTTCCTGGCGGGGCCTTACTTGGTCAAGGCGGCTATCGGCGAAGAGACGGATACGGAGACGCTGGGTGGGGCTCGCACCCACTCCCAGATTTCGGGTGTGACGGATTACCAAGCTCGCAACGACCAGGAAGCGCTCGACCTTCTCAAAAGGCTTGTGGCCCAGACGCAGCGCCGTAGTAGCTTCCAATGGGACCGGCAACCCCCTCGTCCGCCGCGCATCCCCCCCGAAAAAATCCCCGAGCTGCTGCCTACAGACCCTACCCGCCCTTATGACATGTACCCTATCATAGAAGCCTTGGTGGATGAAGGGTCCTTCACCGAGTACAAGGCGGGCTATGGGAAGACCCTCATTACGGGTTATGCTCGCCTTGAAGGGTGGCCTGTAGGCATCGTGGCCAACCAGCGTACCGTCGTAAAGTCCGGCCGAGGGGAAATGCAGTTCGGAGGGGTGATCTACTCCGACTCGGCCGATAAAGCCGCTCGCTTCATCCTGAACTGCAATCAGAAACACATTCCCCTTATTTTCCTCCAGGATGTGACGGGTTTTATGGTGGGCACCCGTTCCGAGCATGGGGGCATCATCAAAGACGGCGCCAAAATGGTCAATGCCGTGGCCAATAGCGTAGTCCCCAAATACACGGTCATTGTGGGGAACTCGTATGGTGCGGGCAACTACGCCATGTGCGGGCGCGCTTACGATCCCTGGCTCATTGTGGGCTGGCCTACAGCTCGGATTGCGGTAATGGGCGGCACCCAGGCCGCTCAGACCCTCCTCCAGACCTACAAAAAGGGCAAAGCCCTCTCCCCTGAGGAAGAAAAAGCCCTCCTGGCCGAAATCTGCCAGAAATACGAACGCCAGATGCAGCCCTTCTACGCCGCCGCTCGCTTGTGGATAGACGAGCTCATCCTCCCTCAAGAAACCCGAAAGTACCTTGCCCTCATGATAGAAGCGGCCCAGTGGGGCTACCAGCCGCGGCCCTTTGCTGTAGGGGTGATTCAGACTTAAACTTCCTACCTTTGTGGCCTCTCTCATCTTTATACTATGGACGACTCTTTGTGGCAGCGGCTTCAGAACGAGGAGACGCGGTTAGCGGCCTTTGAGGAGCTGGTGCGCGCTTACTATCCTCGCGTCAAACGGTGGATTCGGGGATGGGTCCGAGACCCGGACGTAGCCGAGGATGTCACTCAAGAGACTTTTCTGCGGGCGTGGGAAAAGTGCCACACCTTTCGAGGTGAAGCGGCCTTTTCTTCGTGGTTGTACACCATTGCTCGACGGCAAGCGCTACGCACCCTGCAAAAAAACCATCGTCTGGCTTACGTGCCTTGGCCCCAGGATGAGGAAGGTTTTCCCTACGAGCCAGCAGCGGAACCGGCTGTGGATTACGATCGCTTAGAGCGGGCGGTCGCCGACACCGTGGAGGAACTGTCAGAGCGACAACGGGCCGTCTTTCGAGCAGCCTGGGAAGAGCACCTGCCGTACAAAGAGATAGCAGCCCGGCTCGGTATGCGCGAAAACACCGTTAAAGCCCATCTCTTTCACATCCGGCAGCGACTCTGGCGGCGCTTGCGCACCTGGCTGGGGGAGGAGTAACCTCTTCTATAAACGCAACTTAGGTTGTAACTTTGTCTCCTATGGGGACGTGGCCGGAGGCTGCCGGTGCTCACTTGAGAATGAAACTTCTGCCGTACCTTTGTGGTTATATGGAGCGTATGCGCTGGCTAAGTGTGCTGGGGCTGGGCAGCACCGTTTGGGCTCAAATCGGGGCTGCCGCTAAGGCCCGAGCCACCGAAATCGCCCTCGAAGCGGCTCAAAAGTCCGCAGCCTTCGACTGGACCGGCTTATTATGGAAGCTCGTCTGGATAGAGACTCTCCTGATTGTGTTTTTGTCTTTCCGGTTGATCCAGCTCGTGGTGCGCTATACAGGCTATGACCCGTTTGCCCAGTGGGATCGAGACAAAGTCAATATGCGTTTGTGGATGGCGGTGGGCCTGGCAGGGCTCTTCTTTGCGCTTTGGGGCACCTTTAAGTACGCCCCTCTCTACCTGCCGGAAGCCGCCTCCCATCATGGGCGCCTCATAGATGGCCTCCGCAATGGTATCCTCTCCTTTACGTATCCCGCCTTTATTCTGGTGCACCTCCTCCTCTTTTACATGATATGGCGCTACTATAATGGGCGGGTTCGGGCAGCGGTGTACCAAGAGACTCATCACGGACTGGAAGTGACCTCCCTGATAGCGATTTCGGTGCCGGTGGTGGCGATTGCAATTGCGGGCATTTACATTTGGAGTCTGCCTGTGCATGGTCAGAAGCCCGAGGCTGGGCAGAGAACCTTAGAGATAGAGGTAGTAGCGGAGCAGTTTCAGTGGCGGGTGCGCTACCCGGGTGCGGATGGCCGGCTGGGTCGCTATCACTACACCCTTATTGGTGGGGAAAACGTACTGGGGCTGGACTTCACCGACCCCAAGGCTCAGGATGACCTTCTGCCTACCGCTAAAGAGATCCATTTGCCCGTGAATGCTCTGGTTACCATCCATGTACGGTCGAAAGATGTGCTTCATTCGCTGTTTTTGCCGCATTTCCGCACGCACATTTATGCGGTGCCAGGGCAGAAAAACCAGGTAATGCTTGTGCCCACCATCACGACCAAGGAAATGCGGCGCAAGCTGGGCAAGCCGGACTTCGATTATGAGTTGGCGTGCAACCAACTGTGTGGCGGGGCACACTACAACATGCGCATGAAAGTCGTCGTGGAGTCGTGGGAGGAGTACCAGGCTTGGATAGCCCAGCAAAAACCCGCTTACCAGCCGGCTCAGGTCCCTACCCTGACAGAAGTTCGCTCATCTAACTCAAACCTATAAACCTATGGCTACGCACGCACTGGAAGGCACGCATGCCCACGTTCATGAAGGGCATGACCATGGCCATAAGGAAACTTTCTGGACGAAGTACATATTCAGCCAGGACCACAAGACCATCGCCAAGCAGTTTCTGCTCACCGGGTTCACGGCCGGATTTATTGGGATCCTGCTTTCTGCGATTTTCCGGCTACAGCTGGCTTTTCCAGATAAGTCGTTTCCTTTCCTTGAGACGATTTTAGGCAAGTGGGCGCCGGAGGGGCGGTTAGACCCCAACTTTTACATGGCGCTGGTGACAATGCACGGCACCATCTTAGTTTTCTGGCTGCTGACAGGAGGCTTGAGCGGTACTTTTGCTAACCTGCTTATTCCGCTACAGATCGGCGCCCGAGACATGGCCTCCCCCTTCATCAATATGCTTTCTTTTCACTTTTTCTTCTGGGGGACGGTGGTGCTTTTTGCCTCATTTTTTGTGGAGACGGGGCCTGCGGCGGCGGGCTGGACGGTCTATCCTCCCCTTAGCGCTTTACCCCAGGCTATGCCGGGTTCCGGCTTGGGCATGATCTTGTGGATTGTGGCGCTGGTGCTTTTTGTGGTGGGGGTGCTCATGGGCGGGCTAAACTACATCACTACTGTCCTGAATATGCGCACGCAGGGGATGAGCCTCTTCCGAATGCCGTTGGTGGTGTGGGCCCTCTTTACGGTGGCGGTTTTGGGGCTGTTGAGCTTCCCGCCGGCGGTGGCGGCTTTCATCCTACTGCTTTTTGACCACAGCTTAGGCACAAGCTTTTACCTCTCGGATATCTACATTGCAGGTCAGGCCCTGCCTCAACAAGGGGGGAATGTCCTCCTGTACCTGCATCTTTTCTGGTTCTTGGGTCACCCTGAGGTATATATCGTGCTTTTGCCGGCGTTGGGCATCACGTCCGAACTGATTAGCACCCATGCCCGCAAACCTATCTTTGGTTACCGGGTCATGGTACTTTCCACGCTGGGTATTGCGTTTGTTTCGTTCATTGTGTGGGCGCATCATATTTTCGTTAGCGGGATGAATCCCCTTTTAGGGTCTATCTTTACGGCCACTACGCTATTGGTGGCGATTCCTTCGGCTATGAAGATCTTCAACTACATCTTCACTCTGTGGAAGGGGCGCATTCATCTTACTACGCCCATGCTCTTTGCGATTGGGACGGTGTCGTTTTTCATTAGTGGAGGGCTTACGGGCTTTTTCTTAGGGGTTGCGCCCATGGACATCCCGCTCCATAACACGTACTTTGTGGTGGGGCACTTCCACTTGGTGATGGGGGTTTCGGCGGTCTTTGCGATGTTTGGTGGCACTTACCATTGGTTTCCTCGGCTATGGGGCCGCATGATGAACGAACGCTTAGGGTACATCCACTTCTGGCTCACGTTTATTGGCGCCAATCTCGTCTTTTTCCCGATGTATTACATGGGGTTTGGCGGGGTGCCGCGTCGGTATTATGCCTTCACTGAGTTTAGCTTCACGAGCCAATGGCAAGACCTTAACGTTTTCATCACGGCGGCGGCTCTGATTACGATTGCGGCGCAGCTTATCTTTATCTATAACTTTTTCCACAGCATGTTTTGGGGCAAGCCGGCGCCGCGCAACCCTTGGAAGGCCACTACGCTGGAATGGAGCGCTCCCGTGAAGCACCTCCATGGGAACTGGCCTGGTAAGCTGCCTGTGGTACATCGCTGGCCCTACGACTATTCTAAGCCGGGGGCCCCGGCCGACTTTATCCCGCAGTACATTTCGGAAGAGGACATAGCCCGGGGCGTGCGGTGGTGGGAAGAGGATTTTGAACCGCTGACGGTGATCGATCGGACTGAGCCTGGAGAAGGGGAAAAGTCAGCCGTTTCTCCGGAGCCGCAGCCTACACCGGCTTTCTCTCCGAATGCCAAGCCGGACGCTCCTTCGGCATCATGAGCGGGGGGGCGATCCACCTTCGTCGGTTGCGTTGGATAGCGGGTGGGGTGGCGGTGCTATTTTTTCTCGTCATTGTGGCCGGTGTTACCGTACGTGTGTTAGGTGCGGGGATGGGGTGCCCAGACTGGCCTACTTGTTATGGGCAGCTCATCCCCCCCCTGCGGGAATCGGAACTTCCACCTGACTACCGCGAGCGCTACGCGGTAGCTGGCCGCCTCGCCGAACCCTTCGACCCTGTCAAAACCTGGGCTGAATACCTCAACCGGCTTATAAGTGTGGTGGCCGGGCTGGGGGTAGTTTTTCTGGTGGGGTATACTTGGCTTTTTTTGCGGGGGGATCGCCAGCTGCTTCTCTACGTGAGTTTGGTGCCGGGGCTTTTGCTGATCCAGGCCCTTTTGGGTTGGCGAGTGGTGGCGACCTATCTGGCTGAGCACCTTATTACGGTGCACATGCTATTTAGCGTGCTCCTTACAGGGCTGGTGCTGTGGATTTGGGCCCGCACTTTTGCACTTCGAGAGCGGCCGCTTCAGGGGGAATGGCGATGGTATGGGTGGCTGGGTGTAGGCAGTTGGTTTCTACTGCTGATGCAGGTGCTTTTGGGTGCTGGGGTACGGGCTGCGATTAGTCAGAAAGGAGTAGAGCAGGGGCTGGAGACCGTGCTTTTTTTTGTGCATCGCAGCTTTTCTTGGTTTGTCTTGGCTGGGTGGGCCTATTTCCATTGGCGACTGTATCGGGAGCCTACTCGGCAACCGCTGGCTCGCCGATGGGCCATTTGGACGACGCTTGCGCTGTTGGTGCAGGTAGGGACTGGGGCAGGCATGGCCTATCTCGCTTTTTCTCCGGTCCTGCAAGTGATACATCTGGTATCTGCCCTATTTGCTCTCAATGCCGGCTTTCTCTGTCTGTATTTCCTGCGAAACACCGCTTATGGCCGCTCTGATCAGCTTATCCCTGAGTTTTCTGCATAAGCTCTCGCTTTATTTCCAGCTCACTAAGCCGAGGCTTAGTATAGTGGTGGTGTTTTCGGCGGTGATGGGGGCGATGCTGGCTGGCATGGAGGGGTGGGAAGGGGTAGTTTGGCTTTTATTGGGGGGTTATGCCATTACGGGCGCGGCCAACGCGGCCAATCAAGTGTGGGAACGAGAAAGCGATCGCCTTATGGAACGTACCCGTGGCCGTCCTTTGCCGGCGGGTCTGGTGTCGGTGGGGGAAGGGCTTGGGGTAAGTGTCATCCTCGGACTGGTCGGGGTGCTCATGTTGGGGGCTTTGCGATGGGATGTGGCGGCGTGGGGGTTTCTGGCGTGGGCGTTGTATGTGTTGGCCTACACGCCTCTCAAGCGAAAAGGCGTGCTCGCGGTGGTAGTAGGGGCGTTGCCGGGGGCTCTTCCGCCAGTAATCGGATATTGGGCTGTTCGGCCTGAGGCGACGCCATTCCTGGGGTGGTTGTTTCTGCTCCAGTTTCTCTGGCAGTTTCCTCATTTTTGGGTGATTGCTTGGCTGGCGCGGGAGGATTACGCCCGGGCCGGCTTTCGCATGCTGCCTTTTGCTTATCAAGCCGCAGAGAAAAACCGCCTGGCTCTCCTTCTTTCGGTGTGGGCTTTGCCGGTGGGAGCGGTGACCGGGTTTTTTTGGGGTCTGCCTGAAGGGAAGGTGGTGTGGGCCCTCCTCTTAGGGCTTGGGGTGGGGATGTGGGCTTGGAGGCTTTTACGCACCCCTACTCGCCGCAACCTGCGCTTGCTTTTGCTATCGCTTACGGGGTACCTTACCCTTCTCTATTTGGGTTTATGGCTTCTGTCATGACCGGACGAGGGGTGCATCCAAAAGAGCTGATGATGTGGCTCTACTTGGCTTCCACCGGGATGCTCTTTGCCGGCTTCACCAGCGCTTACATGGTGCAGCGTTTTCACGAGTTCTGGAAAACTTTCGCCATTCCCCCTATCTTCTGGGTCAATACTGGTGTACTTTTGCTTAGCAGCCTTGCCTTCTCAGTGGGTAGGCGCGCTTTTATGCAGGGTGATTATCAAAAGTTTCGCTATGCGCTCATGGCCACTTTGCTACTGGGGGTGCTGTTTCTGTTGGGGCAAGTGGTGGGGTGGCAGCTTCTGGTGAGGGAAGGGCTATTTTTGGCAGGGAATCACAAGGCGGTGAGTTATTTTTATGTACTGACGGGTTTGCATGCTGTGCATTTGGTGGTGGGGCTGGTCGTGATGGGGTATTGGACCTGGCGGGCGCTGCGTTATCGGGTGGGCCCCGACCAAGCCCTGGGGCTGCGCTTGGCTGGGCTCTTCTGGCATGCGCTCGATGTGTTATGGGTCTATCTCGTCGTATTTTTGCAGCTCAATCAACTCTTCTGATATGGCAACGACAGCTACTCATGTCCAAGACCTGAGCTCGCCGTGGAGTGGCGGCAAGTCCCCCTTCGGCAATGTCAGTTGGGGCAAGCTCATGATGTGGGTTTTTCTGCTAAGTGATGCGTTCACTTTTGGCTCCTTCCTGACGGCGTATGGGTTTATCCGCTTCAAGTCGGCTAACTGGCCGGACCCTGAAAAGGTTTTTGATGCGGCGCCGATTTTGGGGCATGGGTATCCCCTGGTTTTCGTGGGGCTGATGACCTTTATCCTCATCGTGAGCAGCGTGACGATGGTGCTTTCGGTGGAGGCAGGTCACCGAAAAGACCGCAAAGGGGCCGCTTTCTATCTGTTTCTCACTATCTTGGGTGGGCTTACTTTCCTCAGTTGTCAGGCGTGGGAATGGACCCATCTCATTACAGGAGATCCGGAGCACGTCAAAGCTGTGCTTACGCGTACCGTTGTCCATCATCACGATTTTGCGCCGCAGTTTGGGCAGTTTTTCTTCTTGATCACCGGTTTTCACGGGTCCCATGTCTTTAGTGGAGTGATTCTAAACCTGGTCGTATTAGTACAGATCTTGCGGGGTGACTTTGACCGGATAAACAACTACAATCGGGTTGAGAACATCGGGCTGTATTGGCATTTTGTGGACCTGGTCTGGGTATTCGTGTTTACCTTCTTTTACCTGATTTGAGCCTATGGCAGCGACGGAACATACCCTGTGGTATAAAGTCTGGCGGCCCTTTCTGATACTTTTCTTCATAACTGCTGCGGAGTTTATCGTAGCATTCACGGTTCCTAAAGGGGCCTTCAAGACGAGTCTCTTCGTAGTCATGACCATCGCCAAGGCCTTTTACATCACCGCCTACTTTATGCACATGAAGTTCGAGCGGGTTAGCCTGGCGTACATCATCATATCGCCGCTTATTCTACTTTTGGCGCTCTTTGTGGCGCTGTGGTATGAAGGGGAGAAGCTCTTTCAGCTCCTTTTTGGGGGATGAGGCGGTGGCAAGCGCTGTTAGCCTTAGTGGTCTTGGTCTTTCCTTTGGTGATTTGGCTTATTCTCTCGACAGGTAAGACGCACTACAAAACCCTGCCCAAGTTAGGGCCCCACGAGGTGCGCCAACCGGGAGACACCCTCTGGCATACCTTGCCCTTGTTTAGCCTGCTGAACCAAGACAGCTTGCCTTTTACGCAAGATTCTCTGCGGGGGTGGGTGCACGTAGCGGATTATTTTTTCACTCGCTGCCCGGGTATTTGCCCTCAGCTAAGCCAAGCGATGCGCACTATCCAGGCCTATTTGACCGGAAGCTCGGCGCGTGTGCGGCTGGTCTCTTATACCGTAGACCCGGCACACGATAGCCCTTCTGTATTGCGGGATTATGCCGCTCGCTACCAGGCCGATCCGACTCGCTGGACTTTCGTAACGGGGCCCGAAACCACCCTCTATCGTCTCGCTGTGAAGGGTTACCTTATTCCAGTGGATAAGACTCCTGACTCTACGCAAGGGGAGCTTGGCTACGTGCATAGTGACATGCTGGTGCTGGTGGATCCTGATTTGCGTATCCGGGGCTTTTACAGTGGGTTAGATTCGGCGCAGGTACGCAAGCTTCAGGACGACCTCACCCTGCTCTTGCTGGAATATCGTGACCGCTGGCCGGCTGTTCAACCTTCCTCGTAAGGGGGCTCATTTTGTTCCTATATCGTATGTCCAAGTCAGCGTTGGGCTTCTCGGAAAGCACCCTCCGCCGAATCATCTGGATCGTCTCGGTTGCTCTACCCTTGGTGGTGGTGGTATTGCTGCAGTTGCCTCGCATCGAGGTGGGCGTGAATACCGCCTTCATCCCACGATTCAATGCTTTACTGAATACGTGTGTGACGGTGCTCTTGGGTGTGGGGTACTTTTTGATTCGGCGTGGCCAGCGAGAAGCCCATCGCAAGGTCATGATTACCGCTTTTGCGTTGAGTGTTCTTTTTCTGCTGTCGTATGTGGTGTATCATCTCACGCATGAAGAGGTGCGTTTTGGGGGAACAGGCTGGGTGAAAGCTCTCTACCTCTTCATCTTGATCACCCATATTGGCCTGAGTATGTTTATTGTGCCTTTGGTGCTTTTTACGTTGTATCCGGCGCTTCTGGGGCGGTATGTCCAGCATCGCCGGCTGGCTCGGTGGACCCTGCCGATCTGGCTTTACGTGTCGGTTACGGGCGTTTTGGTGTATCTTTTTTTGTCGCCGTACTATCCTACCTGAGGTATGCGTAGACTACTGATTGGAGGACTTTTGCTGGGGCTGGTTTGGGGGCAATGCGCCATGTGCCGCAAGAACGCCGAAGCGGCCTCACCGGGGCTGGCTAAGGGCCTACGTGTGGGCATTGTCGTACTTTTTGCAGCGCCGTATTTGGCGGCGGGGATAGTGGGTTGGTTGTGGTACAAACGCATGCGGGATCGTGCGCGGTTGGGGACTGGTGATCGAAACGGCGGGGCCGAGCTGCCAAGTGGGGCTGCTTGAAGACGGCCAGCCCGTCGGCGGCCTCGTATGGGACTGGCCTCAACAGCACAGCGAAAGGCTCATCGAGCTGGTCCAAAACGTCTTGCATACCGCCAACCTCGATTGGGGCGCTATTCGTTACGCTGTCTATCATCAAGGGCCAGGTTCGCATACCGGTCTGCGGATAGGCCTATCCGCCGTGAAAGCTTGGGCTTTGTCGCTGGGGTGGGCGGTGTATCCGGTGCCGCTTATGCGCGTCTTAGCCTGGCTTGGGCGCAAGGTCGCAGGCTCGGATTGGATCCTGGGTTTGTGGGAGACGCGGGGAGGGCAAGCGTATGGTCAGTTGTGGCAGGGAGAGAAAGCGGTGGATTCGCCAGGCCTGCATCCTCTCCCCGTCTGGGAGGCCCAAGCGCCAGCTGAAGCCTTAGTGGTGGGGAACGGCCTCTTGCCCAGACGAAGGGGCCTCTACGTGTCTTATATCCGATGGCCTTGGCTGGCGGCTTGCGCCGCTGAAGTAGAACCCCTCCAAGACCCCGTGGCGATTTCGGCCATCACGCCGCTGTATTTTCGTCCGTTTGTGCCTACTCAGCGCAAAAACCCATGATCACTTTGCGTGCTCTGTCAGCGGCCGATGGGCCCCAAGTCGAACGGCTCAATCTGGAAACGGAGGGAGGCTTCTTTTTGCCTGAGGTGGCGACCGGTGCGCCCCAGGCGAAGGCTTGGGGCCTGTGGAAAGAAGACCAGCTCATCGGCGTGGTCGAAGTAGTGGGCACCGGGCCTGTGTTGTGGATTGCCCGGATAGGGGTAGATAGAGCTTACCGGGGACTGGGGTACGGCTATTGGGCGCTTCAGCAGCTGCTATTTGAGCTGGGGCGCCGCCTGCGCGTGCAGGAACTGCGGGCGGCCGTCCATAAAGACAACCATCCCGCCCATCGACTCTTTCAGAAAGCTGGCTTTCAACCCCTTGGCCAGGCCGATCCCGTGGGCGAAGTGGTGTACGTGTACCGATTTAGATAAGGCGATAGTTGCGGAACTCCCCAGGACGCCAGCCTGTGTGCTTTTCTATCCATTCCAGCAAGCGCTCAGGTAGGGGGCGTTTCACTTGGGCCGGATCATACGCAAAGTGCCAGTTTTCCTGGCGAATTCTTTCCTGCATTACGGCGGGGTGGGTGCCTGAGAAAGGCACAAGGCGGTCGTTTCCCTCATAGACGAAGTGTTCGGGCACATGCTGAGCGATCCAGGTTTCGTCGTGCCAGTAGCGGTGGAGTTCCTGGAGTTTGGTGCGTTGTTTTTCGGGGGGGCGCACCCAGCCGTAGTGAAAGATACGAGCTCCGCTGGGTTTGACGCGCAGTTTGCGTCCGGCCCGGCGGAAGCCCTGCGCATCTCGGTAGGCTCGAATATCAGCCCAAGGTCGTATCACGCGCACCTCTCGCCGATACCAGCGCCGCGAAGCCCCTACCCACCGATAACTGCCATAAAAGTGTAGGTAATCGAAGACCAGGCCTTCCACTCGTAGGTCGTTGGCGTAGAGTTTTAGGCTGGCTTGGAGGGTCGGGTAGTCGGCTTCATGGAGCACTTCATCGGCCTGCAGGTAGAGGGCCCAATCGCAAGGGGGCAGCTGGTCCAATAGTTTGTTGGTTTCCTGGGCTAAGACCGCGCCGCCTTGGCGTAGAGACAGGTCCCATTGGCTGTCCAGGATAACCAAGCGGGGGTCGTTAAGGGCCGCCACCGCCGTGCGGGTGTCGTCTTCACTTTGGCCTACCGCTACGTAAAACACCTCGCAGAGAGGTAGCGCCGATAGAATCGCCTCCCGGAAAGGATAATCCATCTTCACTCCGTTGCGCAAGATCATGAAGCCCACCACCCGCACGGCGCGAAGGTAAGATCCGGTTTATCGAATCCGAGAAGTAAGGGGATACTTCAGGCCCTCGAACGACTTGAGGGTAGCCGAGACGCTGCCCACGATCACCGGCGACGTAATCTTAAGGGGGATGAGGTTGTCATCGTCGGTGACCCACATGATCATTTCTTCTCGGCCGCGAAAGACCCGTTCGGCCACCACCAGCGGGGTAATCTTGATGCAGCGGAAGGTGCCCAGATCCGTACGCAGCACTTCTCGGCCCAGGATCTTCATGCCGAGGTGATAGATTTGGTCGTCCAGGAAGACCGGGATTTCGACCACGGTGCCGTCGGGCATATTTCGTACATCGAGCCGGCGGGCGTAGTAAAATGCCCCCAGCATGTCCATCACCCAGGTTTCCATGGGGAAGGTTCCTTTTCGGCCCCGTATCTCACGGCGCTGGTAGTCAAACCACACCGTATCAGTAAAATGGTAATCGCCTTCGTTGACCCAGCGGTAATACAGCAGGGATCGCATTTGGGCGGTGTCTACATAGGCATCCATGTAGTCCCGCACTTTGTAAAACCATTCGAAGGTGGAGGCGGTTTTTCCACCGCCTCGAAAAACGTAGGCAGGTAGTCCTTGTACGGTGTAGATTTTGGGATACACTTCGAAGGTGGCTTCTCCGGCGGTGAGCCAGCCGTAGTGGACGCGGAAAACCAGCTTTTCACCGGGTTGGAAGGGCACCGGTTTAGAGAAAGTGCGGGGAGGAAAGCCTTTGGGGGCGGGGTCTTCTGTCAGGGAAGTGGGTTGACTGAGGGCCAAGAAGGGTAAACCGGCCAGCAGCTGGCGCATACGGGAAGGGAGCTATGCAAATATCGGGCCTTTTCAGAAGGGGAGACCTTCGAGGGGGCTGCTGGGGCGGGCGTAAGAGAGGCGAGGGATGCGGCCGGCCATCCAAGCTTTGCGGCCGGCTTCTACGGCCAGGCGCATGGCTTCGGCCATGAGGGGGGGGTTTTGGGCCTCGGCGATGGCGGTGTTGACCAGTACGGCGTCGTAGCCCAGTTCCATGGCCAGGGCGGCGTCGGTGGGGCTTCCGAGACCGGCGTCTATAACCAGCGGCCATCCGGCCAGTTTGTGCCGGATGAGAAGCAGGCGTTCGGGGTCCTTGATGCCTTGTCCACTCCCGATAGGGGCTGCTAAAGGCATAATCACCTCGCAGCCGGCGTCGGCCAACCGCTGGCACACCGCCACATCGTCCGGGGCGTACGCCAGCACTACAAAACCTCTTCGTTTCAGTTCGCGGGCCGCAGTAAGAAGCTGTTCGGCTTCTGGCCAGAGGGTATGTTCGTCGTGGATGACCTCGAGTTTGATCCAGGAGGTTTGCAAGGCCTCGCGGGCCAACTCGGCTAGGAATACTGCCTCTTCGGCGGTGTAGCAGCCGGCGGTGTTGGGTAGTAGGCGATATTTGCCCAGCAGCAGGTCCAGGAAGGTTTCTCGTGGGGCCTGGAGGTTCAGTCGGCGCACCGATACGGTCACCAGGCCGGGCTGCCCTTTTTGCAGGGCTTCGATCAGTACCTGTGGAGAAGGGTAGCGGGCGGTGCCCATCCACAGGCGGCTGGAAATGACTTCCCCAGCGATCCGAAGAGAGTCCATCTTACCAGAGGAGGGTTTTAGGTTCGGTGTATTCGAGGTAAGCGTACGGCACGCCTTCTCGTCCAAGGCCGGACCCTTTGACGCCACCATAGGGCATGGAGTCCAGTCGGAGTGTTGGAGGGGCGTTGTGGATCACGCCGCCTACTTCCAGCTGCTTGAAGGCTGCTTTCAGCAGGTCTTCGCGTTGGGTATAGATGCCTGCTTGCAAGCCGTAAGGGGAAGCGTTGACGTTTTCGAGGGCCTCTTCAAAGGTGTCGTAGAAGCGCACCTCGGCAAAGGGGGCAAAAGCCTCTTCTCGGGCTAGGTGGCAGGTAGGCGGCAAATCAGCCAGAAGCGTGGGCGAGACGATTCGTTTTTGGGGGTCGAAAGTAGGAGGGAGGAGTTCTCGGGCTCCTCCTAATCGAGCTTCCGTAAGCCAGGCTTCTACCCGCTTAAAGCTTCGTTCGTCAATGAGGCTGCTCAGGTGGGTCTTTTCTGAGAGGGGATCGCCTATATGCAGGGCCGCTGCCGCGGCTTGGTACGCTTCGAGGAAGGGCTTTTCTAAGGGGCGGTGCACAAAGAGACGCTGCACAGAAATACACACTTGGCCGGCGTAGAGGTAAGCGGCTTCGGCCAGCTCGGCGGCGGCTTTTTCGAGGGAAGGGGGATCGTGTACGATGGCGGCTGCGCTGCCGCCCAGTTCGAGAAGGACTTTCTTACGGTGGGCTAAGCTTTGGAGGTGCCATCCCACCGCCGCACTGCCGGTGAAAGTGAGGAGGCGATACTGGGGGGCCTGAACGAGCTTTTCGGCCAGGGGGGGATCGGCCAACAGGATACTCAGCGCTTCCGGAGGCCAGCCGGCTTCGAGGAGCGCTTCGCCCAGCCGGTATGCCGTAAGAGGAGCTTGAGGCGCCGGTTTGAGCGTCACCGCACAGCCAGCCACGATAGCGGGCACCACCTTGTGTAGAACCAGATTGAGCGGGAAGTTGAAGGGTGTGATAGCTAAGACAGGGCCTATGGGCACACGTCGTACGAGAACCCACCGGCCTTCAGTAAGGGAGGAAAGGTCACCAGGCAGGATTTCCCCGGTGGTGAAGCGCACGAGGTCTCGCCCCACGCTGAGGGTCACTAAGCCGCGACGCACTTCCGCGCGGGCGTATCGGAGGGGTTTGGCCGCTTCCAGGGCAATCAGCTGCGCTATCGCTTCGGCTTGGCTTTCCAGCCAGTGCGTCAGCTGGTCCAGGATTTCATACCGCCGGTAAATAGGCAAGGAAGCGGCGGCCCGCTGCGCACGAGGCAGACTTTCCAGCACCGCCTCTATTTGCCGCGATTCGGCATAGGCCACTTCAGCCAGCAGTTCGCCTCCATACGGGGCTAAGAGCGGCCGAATATCGGAGCTGAGGACCCATTCGCCTTTTACCAGCAGGGGCTGCAGCATCTCAAAGGTCTTTGCGGTTCCAATCAAAGACCCCTTCTCGCCAGAGGTACACGTAGCCCGCCGCTAAAATGAGCGTGAAGGTCACCCAAAGCAAGAGCGCCCAAGCAGGGTCCTCCCGGAAAAAAAGCACCCAAGGATAGAGCAGCGCCACCTCCACGTCAAAGACGGTGAAGATCATCGCTACCTTATAGTAGTGTACGGAAAAGCGGGGATGCAACCCGCCTACGGGGTCCATGCCGCTTTCGTAGGGGAGGTTTTTTGGCGCAGAAGGCCGACGGGGGGCTACCAAGGTGGGCAGGTACACCAGCACCAACCCAATCACCCCACCCAGCCCCAGCAAAACCAGCGCCCCTAAGTACGCTTCCAGCATTGGACAAAGATACACCGACTTGGGCTGCGGCTTCTTCGGTTAGAATGCTTACTTTCGCAGGGTGCAAGACAAGCTGGAAGCCCTGCGCAGAAAGTACAGCCTCTTAGGCCAAGATTTGGAAACCTACCTGGAGGGGCTATTGTACAGCCGATCACTCACATATTGGGATTACATTGAGCTGGACACCCTCCTGACCCTCCAGAAGCCCCGCACCGACTTCCCTGACGAGCAAATCTTCATTGTGTACCACCAGATTACGGAGTTGTACTTCAAGCTGGTGAAGATAGAGCTGGAGCTGCTGGCCCAGGAGTCATGGCAAGAGGAGCGCCCTCTCCTCAAGCGACTGCGTCGGATAGAGAGTTATTTCCGGCACCTCACGCATAGCTTTGAGATTATGCTCTACGGGATGGACTCGGAGAACTTTTTGCGTTTTCGGACGGCGCTTTTGCCGGCCAGCGGTTTTCAATCGGTGCAGTTTCGGGAGATTGAACTGATGTCTACGGGACTTAGGCAGCTTTTGGCCCCTCACAAGCGCGATCTGGCTACAGAGGATATAAACGAACTCTACGCAAACATCTATTGGAAGTATGGTAACCTCGACGCCCGTACAGGTGAGAAGACCCTTACGCTCAAGCTTTTTGAGAGGAAGTACGACGACCATCTGCGCAAGCTGGCCTGGGAATGGAAGGATCGAAACCTGAATGCCCGCCTGGAGGCGGCGCTGGCGCGTGGGCAGGTGTCGCAGCCCCTCCTACAGCTCTTTCGGGAAGTAGATGTGCAAATCAACATCCATTGGCGGTTGGTGCATTTGCGTACGGCTGCGCATTACCTCAAAAGGGATGAGGGCGCCCTACCCTCTACAGGTGGCACCAACTGGCAGCGGTACTTACCCCCTCATCACCAGGGGATTCAGTTTTTCCCCAGCCTCTGGACCCAGGAGGAAAAGCAAGACTGGGGCAAAGCGGGCTTTCTGGAGCGTTTTGAGAAGGAAGTGGAAGCCTACTGGCGGTCGGCCCGCGCTAAAAGCGCCACTGCGTAAGCGGCTATACCTTCGGCGCGACCTAAGGCGCCCAGGCCTTCGGGCGTCGTGGCTTTTATGGAAACCTGATCGGCTGAGAGGTGCAGGACAGTGGCGATCGCTTCTCGCATAGCGGCGTAGTAGGGGCTTAGACGGGGCTGCTCCGCAATGATCACCGTATCTATGTTGAGGATGTGCCAGCCTGCTTCCGAGAGGCGAGCCGCTACGGCGCCTAAGAGCAAGCGGGAGTCCATGTCCTTATAGGTAGGGTCGGAGGAGGGGAAGAGCTGGCCAATATCGCCCAATCCGGCCGCCCCAAGGAGGGCATCACACACCGCATGGAGCACCACATCCGCATCGGAATGGCCGGCCAGCCCTTGAGGAGAAGGCACCGTAATACCCCCTAACCGTAGGGGGCGCCCCTCGGTAAATTTGTGCACATCGTACCCAATTCCAATGCGAAGGTTACTCATCCTGGCGCAAAGATACCTATTGGGGGTAGGGGTAGGGCTGTATGGACAGCTGGGGTTGAAAGTCGTTTCACCGGTGGCGTACTTGCCGGGCGACTCACTGCGGGCAGGGTGGCGCGTCGTGGCCGAATGGAGCCGGGGCTGGAGCGGGCCTACGCTCCCCTTCTGGAAAGAGACCCCTTGGGAACTGAGCCGGGTGATCCACGCGTCCCCAGGCCAAGTACTCTATATTGAAGGGAACGTCGGCCCTATCGAAGTCTGGCAAGCCACACGCCTCTTGTATTGGGGGGCTGATTCGGTCGTGTGGGTGCCCTTGGTGGAATCAAGACAGGTTCGACTTCGCTTGCGCAGCGAAGGCCGTAGCGGCATCCTTGGGGGGATCTACCTGCTGGCCCGAGTCGATACCCAAGCTTGGCCGGCCGAACCCTATCCTCCACCCACCTTATGCAAGGCCGAATCGCAAGCGGTCTGCTTGTGTCTGCCTTTTGTACCCCCCGCGCATCGTCAAGTGGCCCTTCAAAAGGCAGGCCAAGCCTGGAAAGTAGGCCGTTGCGATCAGCCTACGCAGCCTTCGCCGGTCCCTCAGGCTAAGGGAGGCCCTCTCAGCACACTGGCCCTAATAGGCTGGGCTCTGCTTGCGAAGTTCTTGCCGGGGTTTCGAGCTTCTACCTGGAGAGGGTTTTTTCGTTCGCTGCCGGCTGACCCCTTGGAAAATCTCTTAGGTGTGCTCTGGGTGGCGTTTCTGCTAAGCTACTGGCTTGAACCGGTTCTGGTGGGGCTGGCTTTGGGTTTTCTGGGCGTAGAGGCCCTATTACTTGCTCGCCTCGGGGCAGGGGCTCCTTGGAGCTGGCAAAGTTGGCTTCTACCTCTCCTGCTGCTTTGGCCGCTGGAATGGGGACTCGGCCCACTGAGTCCCCTCTGGGTTTATGGGGTGTGGCTTGCACGCCTGCTCCGGTTCGCCCTCTACAATCCCTATTTTGCGTACCTTTGCCTTGCGGAGCATTTTGTGTACCTCCTTCTCAGGCCTGCATGAAAAAGGTTCGGAGTATATTTATCGCCCTCCCGCCTCAGCCCCCTGATTCACCGTACTACGAACTCGCTCGCACCTGGAAGGTGGACCTCTATTTTGCTAACCTGGTGGAGACGCAAGGCATGACCTTGGCGGAGTTTCGAGAGCAGGAGATCAGCCCCCTGGACTTCAACGCGTTCATTTTTGCGGGTCGGCAGGCGGTGGAACATTTTTTCCGGCTGATTCGAGAGATGCGCTTAGAGGTGCCGTCGGAGAGCCGATTTTTGTGCATAGGGGAGGCTGTGGCTCAGCACCTTTTCCAACATATTCCGGGGTCTATGCGACGTCGTACCTACGCTCAAGCTCGCAGTTTAGATGACCTCATTCCGTATATGCGCAAACATGCGGGGCTTCGCTACTTATATGTAGGTGGGGGGGTGGCTCCGTTGCAGTTTTTTGAGCAAGCCGCGCAGCATCGCCTCCAAGTCCAATCGGTGCGGGTGTATCATGTGCGCTATCTTCCCTTACCCGAGCCTCTGCGCCGCAAACGGTTTTCAGTGCTGTGTTTTACTTCTGTGACCAGCATAATGGCTTGGAAACACCTATATCCACGCTACCAACAACGCGAAACGGCCGTATTAGTCTTTGGGCAGGATACGCTTCGCATTGCGCAGGCTGAAGGGTTTCAAGTTACGGATTATGCGCCAAGAGGGGAAATCACCTCGCTGTTAGGGCTTTTGGGGCAGTACCTGCGCCTCCAGTCTGAGCAGAACTCTTCTCGAAAGCGGTATAACGATTGAACCAAAACCCTTACATTTGCCCCGTGAAGGTTCGGTGGCTACTCCTTTTTGGGGTGTGTGGGCTCTGGGCGCAGCAAGACCCGCAGTTCACCCAGTACATGTACAACCGCTTTGGACTCAATCCTGCCGCCGCAGGGTATGCAGGGGCGTGGCAGTTTGTGGGGGTGGGTCGGCTGCAATGGATAGGGATAGATGGCCACCCCGCTACGTTTGCGGTAAATGCCCACACGCCGGTTACCTTTTTACGGGGGGGGGTAGGGCTCTCCCTGCTCGGCGATCAGATTGGTCCTTTCCGGACCACGGACATCAAGGCGGCGTATGCGTTCCGTTTGCCGGTGGGCTCTGGGGGAGCTGCCCTCCAGATTGGCGTCACAGGCGGCGTAATCAGCAAATCGCTGGATGGGGCCTCCCTACGACCGGAGCAGATTCCAGACCCTACCCTCTTCAATCGAGCGGCGAACTTGCTGGTGCCAGACGTAGGAGCCGGGCTTTACTTCACTCTGCCGGAAGATCGGTTTTACGTAGGCGTGTCGGCCCTGCACCTGACCGAACCTTCCCTGAAAGACTTCACCTCTACCGGGCGTAGCCGAATCGCTCGGCACTTTTACGCGACGGCCGGTTATACCGCCCGTTTGTCGGAAACGGTGGACCTGATTCCTTCGCTCTTCTTCAAGCTGGCAGGCACCCAGTACATGGTCGAAGGTAACCTCGCTTTGCGTGTGCAACCCGTCGTGCTCGGGGCCTCCTATCGCCTGGGGGATGCCGTATGTGCGCTCTTAGGCCTGCAGGCTACCGAGGGGCTCTTCGTGGGCTATTCCTACGATTATACCCTTTCTCGTCTGGGAGCCGTAACCACCGGTTCGCACGAACTGGTGTTAGTGTATACCCTCGCACCGGCCTTTCGGCTGATCCCCCCAGACCTGGGCGTGCGAGACAAAAAAGACTTCCGATGAACCCCTACCTCTTGCATATATGAGAATACCCGTATATTTGCCCCAGTCCAACCAACAGGCTATGCGTATGGGTGGTAAGTCAATCCTGGTGGCCGCCGTAGGAGCTTTTCTCCTCAGCGCTTGTGGAGGAGGCGCTACAGGTGCACGCGGCGAACTCACCGGCGTAAAAAACCGTCCAAAATGGGACAATCCGCTTCCTTACGGCATGGTAACCATCCCCGCCGGCACCTTCCACATGGGCAACAACGAACAAGACGTCAACTACTCCCAAAATGCCCGCATACGCCAAATCACCATGAGTGCCTTCCATATTGACGATACCGAAATCTCCAACAATGAGTATCGTCAGTTTGTGGACGAAGTGGTGGCAGGCTCCGAAAACGCCTTTGCCGATAGCGTCTTTCAGTTTATGGAGCGCTACTACGGCAAGAAAATCAATAACCAAGAGGAGTACCTTAAGCTGGTGTATCCCGACACGCAAGTTTGGAATCGGGACTTTGGCAACTTTGTATACAACGAGCCCCTCGTAGAAAACTATTACTGGCATCCGGCTTTTGACGACTATCCGGTCGTAGGGGTCAACTGGTATGCCGCCCAAGCGTTTTGCTACTGGCGCACCCTCTTTTACAACGCCTATCGGGCATCTCGTGAGCTTCCGCCGGTGCCGCGCTTTCGCCTGCCCACTGAGGCGGAGTGGGAATACGCCGCACGGGGAGGCTATGAGCACAAAATCTACCCCTGGCTTGGCCCCTATACCCGTAACTCAAAGGGTTGCCCCTTGGCTAACTTCAAGCCGGGGCGAGGCGATTACATAGCCGATGGGTTTGAGTATACCGCTCCAGTCAAGTCGTACTTTCCCAATGACTACGGCCTGTACCACATGGTAGGCAATGTAGCCGAATGGTGCGAAGACGATTTTGAGGAAACAGGCCCGATTGCGTATGCGCACGATATCAACCCGGTGTATCGGGACCCTCGCAAGCAAAACCGCCGTCGTGTCGTTCGGGGCGGTGGATGGAATGATGTGGCGTATTTCCTCTCAGTTGGGACCCGAGATTACGAGTATGCCGACACCACCAAGTCGCACATTGGCTTTCGGTGCGCCTTGTCGGTGATTGGCCGTTCGGGAGCCATGCGCTAAACTGTGGAACCTTACTAAACTATAACAGACTATGAGCAAGAAAGAAGGAGCCAAGCGAGAGGGGGCCTTTGATGCCCTGCTGCGTTCGCGCGGGTATCGCATTGCAATGAAGTATCTCTATGCTTGGGGGGCTTCCGTGGTGATTATTGGAGCGCTCTTCAAGATTTTGCACCTTCCAGGGGCTAACGAGATGCTTATCGTAGGGTTGGGCACCGAAGCCGTGGTATTTTTTGTCTCGGGTTTAGAGCCTCTGCCGGAGGATGAAAAGCACTGGGATTGGTCGAAAGTATTTCCCCAGCTGGCGGAGGAAGAAGAGGAGGCTCCGGTTGAGCTGGGGCTGGGTGTAGGGGGAGCCGGAGGGCTGATGCCCGGTTTGGGCCCTGGCATTAAGTCGCTCCAGGAGAGTAGCCTCACTCCTGACCTACTTGAACAGCTGGCCTCTTCTATTGAGGGGCTTCGGGTCAGTGTGACGAGTCTGGCGGACATCACCGACGCGGCGGTGGCTACCAACGAGTTTGCTGAAAAGGTCCGAGAGGCTTCGGCCCGTGTAGAGCAACTTTCTCAAAGCTATGCTGTGACCGCCGATGCCATGGCGAAAATCGCCTCTTCCTTTGGGGACATTCAGTCTTACCAAGCGCAGATCAAGACCTTGGCCCATACCATCAGCCAGCTCAACGCCGTCTACGAGAGCGAGCTGCAGGAGATGCAAAAGCACATTGCGGCCATTGGGCGGTTCTATGGCGGCGTGGGCCGAGTACTCTCGAGCATCGAAGCTACAGCACAAGATGCTGAGCAGCTGCGCCAAGAGCTGGTGGGCCTTAATAACAACCTGCGTGGGCTGAATGCGGTATATGGCGGGATGCTTTCGGGTATTACGGCGGCTATCCAAAGGTAAGTAGCCTATGGCCGGTCAAAAGCTTACGCCTCGGCAGAAGATGATTAACCTGATGTATCTCGTGCTTACGGCGCTGCTTGCGCTCAATGTAAGCGCCGAGGTGCTTCAGGCTTTTCAGAATCTGGCCGACTCGCTTCAAAACACCGCGGAGCAGTTCCAGAAAAACAACAAGGACCTCGCCGACGCCATCAAGGCCGCTGTGCAAAAGGAAATCGAGCAGGGCAACCGAAAAAACGAGCCGCTGCTGGCTGAGGTCGATCGTGTGCGAGCTAAGGCCGATAGTGTGACGGGTAAGCTGCGGGAGTACGCCCAGGCTCTCTTTGATGAGCGCATCGCAGGGAAAGACCCCGAGACAGGACGGCTAAAGCGTCTGGATGAGCGGGAAAACAACTACCGCTTCTGGATGGGGAAAAACGATGCTGCGAATGGAGGGCGAGGTGAAGGGAAAGCTTTAGAAATGCACAGGCTGCTTGATAGCTTTGTAGATTGGGCTAACCGCTTTTATGCGTACCATGCAGGCGGGAAGCTCCCCAACGCAGGCAAGGGCTTCAATCGCCTTGTGCTGGACCCGAAAGACAACCCCTATGTAAAGGAGAAAGAGTCCAAGGAAAAGACGTGGGAATACTTCACCTTCCACATGACGCCAGCGGTAGCTAACCTGGCGGTGCTGTACAAGTACGTCAACGATGTCTATGTGATCGAGACGGAGATTCTCAACCTTCTCAAGTCGAAGCTCAGCCAAGTGACCTTTAAGATAGACTCGTTAGTATTGGTGGATGCGCCGCGCTCAGAGCTGGTAGTGGCTGGCATGAAGTTCGAGACCAAAGTTTTTGTGGCGGCCACTTCTTCGGAGGCGAAGCCCATTTTTTCGGGGTCAGGGAATATGAAATTGGTGGACGGCGGCTACGCGGCCGTATTCAGTGTGCCGGCCTCGGCTCGGGTGATTCCGGCTGGCCAGCGTAAGGGCAAGCAGCAATACACCGTTGCGGCGCGGGTTCCGAAGGCGGATGGTTCCTTCCAGGAGCTTCGGCTCACGAAGTCTTTTGAGGTCGTCAAACCGGAAATCGTCGTGACTTCGGCTGCGGTGCAGATTCTCTATTCCGAGTGCGGCAACGACCTCAATATAGACGTGCCGGCGCTGGGCGAGCTATACGATCCTCGGGTCACGGCCGACAATGCTCAGGTTCTGCAGTCTAAGCAAAGCAAGAAGAAGTTCCGGGTTGTGCCCCGAGCGGGTGCCCGGACCTGCCGCTTGAATGTGCAGACCTATACGGCGGGGCAGTTAGTAGACTTGGGGTTCTTAGATTACAAGGTGGTGCCTCCACCTCGTCCTTCTATTCGAGTGCTTGTTAATAATGAGCTGTACAACGGGGTATCGCCCGTTCCCCGCACCGCCACGGTCCGCATTCAAGTGGTGCCGGATCGGGACTTTGCTCAGTCGCTACCTGAAGATGCGCGCTACGTGATCGATCGCCCAGAAATCAAGGTGGTCAAAGGGCTGGCTGGTGCGCAAGTGATTGGGACCCTCCCCAGCAGTAAAGTAGCCACCTCTCCCTCGGTCACGGTGGACCTCACCGATTACTCCAGAGGCCTACAGCCCGGGAATGTCCTGTATGTGCAGTTCAAGGACGTTTTCCGGGTCAACTTCCAGAATAAGCAGGTGAAGGAAAACTTCACCATAACCGAGCTGACAGTTCCTATAACCATCGGAAAATAACGGAGCCTATGCGTACGATAGCTTTTGTTTTTGCCCTGATTTATTTGGGGTATGCGCAGTTTCCGCCTCGAGTCGAAGATCACTTCTGGCGGAAGAAAGTCGTTCTGACGATAGATCTGCGCGAGAAGCTCAACGCTATGCTGGAATCTGGCCAGCAAGGGTATGGCCTTTATACCAACTATAGCACAGACCCTATCACCGACAAGTCGCCTTATGCAAATCGGGAAGGGATTATTGTCGCCTTGCTCAAGGGCTTCAAAGACGGCAAGTTTGTAGGCTACAGCCCTAAAAACCTTAGCCAGCAAGTTTCGTTTGAGGAGTTTGACTCGCGCTCTCGACGGATAGAGGCTGGAGAAGGGGGAGGGACGGAGGAAGGAGGCGATATGGGGGGAGCCGATGAGTTTGGAGCCGATGAGTTTGGAGCCGATGAGTTTGCGGCGGAAGACTTAGGGGGAGGGGTTGAAGACGCCCCGGCTACCACCGATGCTCCCGCTACGCCCTCGGCAGAACAGGGCTTCCCTTACCTGAAGTATTACCGTACCAAGCTCCGGGTAATCGAAGACCGCATCTTTGACAAAAACCGGTCGGACATGTACTACGACATGCAGTACTTGTGCCTTGTGCAGGTAGACCCTAAGGGAGCTTTGCCTGATGAAGATGTAGTGTGTTTCCGATACAAAGATGTGATGGACGTGATGGACGACACCCAATGGCGCAATCGAGCCAATGACGCCGAAGATCGTTCCATGCGCGAAATCATCGAGTTGCGCCGCTTCTATGGGTATGTGACGGTGGTCTCTGGGGAGGAGTCCCGAACGCTTAATGAAGCGGAGCGCCGACGCCAGCAAATGATCGAGTTTGAACATCATCTCTGGACCTTCTGAAGCTCGTAACCGCCCTTGCGAAGGAGGCCCCCTCTTTTCGTGGGAGGGGGCCTTTTGCATTACCTTTGTGACGTGACGCTGGCCTTCTGGCTTACTTTGGGGGGAGTGCTAATGGTTTTCTTTACCCTCGCTGCGTATGCAACACTGGCTGAGCGGAAGGTCTCTGCCTACATCCAGGACCGGGTAGGCCCTAATCGGGTTGGCCCTTGGGGGCTTCTCCAGCCGCTGGCCGATGTACTCAAGCTCGTCTTCAAAGAAACCTTTCAGCCGGCCGCTACGTATCGTTTTCTGCAGCTGGTTGCCCCGGTGCTTATGGTTACGCTGGCTATGGGGGCCGTGGCTATACTGCCCTTATCTCGTCACTTGCGCCTTTTTGAGGGTAGCGTAGGGGTGCTGTATCTGCTTGGGGTGCTGTCCCTCACGGTGTATGGGTTGTCTCTGGCCGGCTGGGCTACCGGTAGTAAGTATTCCTTGCTGGGAGGTCTGCGCAGCGGCGCCCAAACCCTCTCTTACGAACTCTCCTTGGGTTTGGCTTTGCTGAGTGTGCTTCTGCTGACTGCCGTGAAGCTGCCTCAAGAAAACCCCCTCCTGCCGCAAAATATTGTGGAAGCGCAACGGGATGGCTGGTTCGTGCTAATCAATCCGCTGGGCTTCCTGATTTATGTGGTGGCGGCCTTTGCCGAGGCGAATCGCGCACCGTTTGATTTTGCTGAGGCCGAACAGGAACTGGTCGGCGGCTACCACACCGAATACTCGGCTATCCGCTTCGGGGCGTTTTTCGTAGCGGAATACATGAACCTCATCACCGCCTCGGCGCTGATTTCGACTTTTTTCTTTGGGGGCTATTTAGGGCCGTTTGAGGAGGCGCTAAAGGTGCCTTCTTGGCCTATCCTCTGGCAGAATGTGTGGGGCATAGGATGGCTCTTACTGAAGACGCTCTGTTGGGCGTTTGTATTCATGTGGGTGCGGTGGACCTTACCGCGCTTTCGCTATGACCAGCTCATGCGGCTGGGTTGGAAAGTGCTCTTGCCGGCTGGCGTGATCAACCTCTTCGTTTTGGCAGGAATATTGTTACTTAGCTCATAGCTATGGAAGCCCGGTTTTCCCCGCAGGCTCGCGCGGTGATTGCTTACAGCCAGGAAGAAGCAACCCGGCTGGGCAATGACTACGTGGGCGTCGAACACTTGGCCTTGGCCTTACTACGAGATGAGCAGGACAATAGCCTTTCTCAGCTGTTGAGGAGTCTGGGGGTGCCCTTGAGAGAAGTGCGTCGGGCGCTTGAAGACCAGGTCCGAGCCGTGCGGTCTGGCCCCCCCTCCGCTCGGTTAGCCTTTTCCAAGCAAGCCGAAAAAACCCTCAAACAAGCTTCTGTCGAAGCCCAGCTCCTTCACGCCTCGGAGGTGCAACCCGAGCACATTCTGCTGGCTATTCTTAAGCAACCTGAGTCGGTGGTTACGCAGCTCCTGGAAAAGTACAACGTCTCGTATTCCGTGGTGCATGAAGAGATAGAAGCCTCTCCCCTTCTGGGGATGGCCTCCACCGAACCGTCTGAACCGTCTGAGCCGCCCTCGCGTGGGGCAGGACGAGGGGGTGGTGGACCTTCCGCCAGCCGGGGGGCTACCCGATCCCGTACCCCTATCTTAGATAACTTCGGACGCGACCTGACTCGCCTGGCAGAAGAAGGTAAACTGGACCCCGTCATTGGCCGAGAACGCGAAATCGAACGCGTGGCTCAGGTGCTCAGCCGACGCAAAAAAAACAACCCTGTACTCATAGGCGAACCTGGCGTGGGGAAAACCGCTATCGTAGAAGGCTTAGCGCTGCGGATCGTCCAGCGAAAAGTCAGCCGCGTGCTCTTTGGCAAACGGATCGTGGCCCTGGATTTGACCGCGCTCGTGGCCGGTACCAAGTATCGGGGCCAGTTTGAAGAGCGCATGAAAAGTGTGCTGGCCGAACTGGAGAAGGCGCCAGAGGTTATTCTCTTCATTGATGAGCTGCACACTATTGTAGGGGCTGGGGGCGCCTCGGGTTCGCTGGATGCCTCTAACATCTTCAAACCGGCGCTGGCGCGAGGAGAGATACAAGTGATCGGAGCTACTACGTTAGACGAATACCGCCAGTACATTGAAAAAGATGGCGCCCTTGAACGGCGTTTCCAGAAAATCATCGTAGACCCCCCTACCGAAGAAGAGACCTTGCAAATCCTCTACCAGCTCAAAGACCGGTATGAAGAGCACCACCACGTCTATTACACTGACGAGGCGTTGAAGGCCTGTGTGCGCCTGAGCGGGCGCTATATCACAGACCGCCAGTTTCCAGATAAGGCCTTAGACGTGCTGGATGAAGCGGGCGCTCGCGTGTATATGGCCAATATCCAGGTGCCGCCCCGCGTAGCTGAACTGGAAGCTAAAATCGAAGAGGTCCGCGAAAAGAAAGCACAGGTGGTCCGCAGTCAGCGCTACGAAGAAGCGGCGCAGCTGCGAGACCTTGAGAAACGCTTGCAAGACCAGCTGGAAAATGAAAAACTGCGCTGGGAAGAGGAACTCAAAAAGAAGCGCTTCAAAGTGGATGAGGCGGACATTGCGCAGGTAGTGGCCTCTATGACGGGCATACCGGTGCAAAAGATCGGGGAAGGGGATATGCAGCGGTTGGCGCAGATGGCGGAGGTGCTCAAGACGCGGATCATCGGCCAGGAAGAGGCCATTGAGCGGGTTACGAGGGCTATTCGTCGGGCTCGCGCCGGCCTCAAAAACCCCCGCAAACCGATTGCTTCGTTTATCTTTTTGGGGCAAACAGGCGTCGGCAAGACGGAACTGGCCCGGGCCCTTGCCGAATATCTCTTCGAAGGCCCGGAGGCCCTCATCCGCATAGACATGTCGGAGTACATGGAGAAGTTTTCCGTGTCTCGACTGATTGGCGCGCCCCCCGGCTACGTGGGCTACGAGGAAGGTGGCCAGCTGACCGAGCGCGTGCGCCGTAAACCCTACAGTGTAGTCCTGCTCGACGAGATCGAAAAAGCTCACCCCGATGTCTTCAATATTCTGCTCCAGGTACTGGATGACGGGACGCTCACCGATAGCTTGGGGCGACGTGTGGACTTTCGTAATACGATTATCATCATGACCTCGAATGTGGGGGCAAAAGAGCTGCGGGAGTTTGGCACAGGGGTAGGCTTTATGACGGCGGCCCGTCGGGAACGAGCCCAAGATGCGGCTCGACAGGTCTTGGAGGGGGCGTTGCGAAAAGTCTTCCGACCTGAGTTCCTCAACCGCATTGACGACGTGATCATCTTCAACCCGCTGACGCGCGAGCACGCTCGGCAGATTGTAGATCTTCAACTGGCCGAGCTCAATAAACAACTGGCGGAGAATGGCTGGATGCTTGAGGTGTCGGATGCGGCTAAAGAGTTTCTGGTGGATCGGGGTTTTGATGAGCAGTTTGGGGCGCGTCCGCTCCAACGAGCTATCCAGCGCTTTTTGGCAGATAAACTGGCCGACGCAGTGATTGCGCATCAAGTCCAAGGACCGGCTCACTTTCGAGCGGACCTTTCAGAGGACAAGACGACCATAGAAATCGCTTTGGTTCCGCTTGCGGTGTGAGGGGCGCGTGGGGACTGGGCCTGGTAGCCTGCGCCATCGCACAACCTACCTTGTCTGACTCGCTGCAGCGGCTCTTTGAACGCGATTTTGCCTTTGATGTGGTGGTGGTGCGCACGTTTCCTGTGCAGACGGTGCTAACCGATACGTTTCCTTTGGTGTCGCTCTTATCGGGGCCTGTGCGGGTGGGGCTGGCTTGGCATTTTCGACAGGGGAAAGGATGGGCTTTTACCCTGCAAGCCGGAGGCGTATGGGGGCGTTATGTGCTGCGGGCCACCCGCGCCAGCGTAGTCCCCTACGCCGAAAAAATGCCGGAAAACTACCGCTGGCTCAAGTATCGGTGGGGCGGCCTTTACCTCCAAGGAGCCCTTCGCTGGGAACGCCTCCAAAAAGGTGACCTTTTCCCACGCTTCTGGATAGAAGCGGGGGGCTGGCTTCAGCGGCAGATCGGCAGCAGCCTCAAATACGTCGCCCAGCGAGAAGGGTACACCGAACGAGTTCGATGGGAGGGCATACAGGTCTTTTTGCCTTGGCAGGGCGGGGTGTATGCCATGGTAGGGCGTCAGTGGATAGGCGCTTCGGTGTATTACCACCTTGCTCCCGTTTTCCGGCGGGGGATTTATGCGGGGTCTGGCCATCCGTATCCGACAGCACCCCCCTGGGAAGTAGGCTTTGTGCTGGCCTTATGAAGAAGCTTGTCGTGGCTATCACCGGCGCGAGTGGGAGCCTCTACGCCGCCCGTTTGCTCCACTGGCTACGCCAGTTGCGCCAGACTACCCCCTTGGAGGTCGGCCTCGTGTTGTCCGAAAACGCGCTCACCGTCTGGGAATGGGAAGTCGGCGCTCCTTTCCCGGAAGAGTTTCCTTGTTACGACCGCAAAGATTACTTTGCGCCTTTTGCTTCGGGTTCGGCGCAGTATGAGGCCATGGTCATTATTCCCTGCTCGATGGGTACGGTGGGGCGGCTGGCAGCAGGCATTTCAGACGATTTGATTGGGCGGGCAGCCGATGTAATGCTCAAAGAGCGCCGCAAGCTGATTCTGGTGCCTCGCGAAACGCCCTTGCACGCCGGCCACTTAGAGAACCTTCTGCGCTTAGCCCAGCTGGGGGCCTATATTGTGCCGGCTATGCCTGCCTTTTACAGTCGGCCGCATTCGATCGAAGCGTTGGTGGATACGGTGGTTTTTCGAGTGCTGGATTTGATAGGGCTTCCTATGGCGCAGGCGGCGCGGTGGGGCTCAGAGCCCCCAGGTGCCTCGGTCTAAGGTCCGGTAAGCTAAGGCTTCGGCCAGGTGGGCAGGGTGAATGCGGTCTTCGTCATGCAGATCGGCGATCGTACGGGCCACTTTGAGGAGGCGTTCGTAGGCGCGCGCAGAAAGTTGAAGGCGCCGCATAGCCTCTTCGAGAAGGCGGCGTCCCGATTCGTCCACTCGACAGAACTCCTCTACCATTTTAGGGGACATCTGGGCATTGGTGAAGACGCCCGGCATCTCTCCGAACCGCTCGGCCTGGCGCTGGCGGGCTCGCAGTACCCGAGCGCGTATAGCGGCGCTGGTCTCTTCGTTCCCCGAAGATTGCAGGTCGTGCGTCTCTACCGGCGTGACCTGAACGTGCAGGTCTATGCGGTCCAACAGTGGCCCAGAAATGCGGGCCGTGTAGCGCTGCACCGCACCAGGAGGGCAGGTACAAGGACGCGAAGGATGGGTATAGTAGCCACAGGGACAGGGATTCATGGCCGCTACAAGCATGAACCGAGCGGGGTACTCGATCCGGAAACGCGCCCGGGCCAGGACGATACGGTGCTCTTCGAGAGGTTGGCGTAATACTTCCAGGACTTGCCGCTTGAACTCGGGCAGCTCGTCCAGAAAAAGCACGCCATTGTGAGCAAGGCTGATTTCGCCGGGGGTGGGGTAAGTACCACCCCCCACCAGGGCGATGTCACTGATGGTATGATGGGGAGCCCGGAAGGGGCGCTGTGTGATAAGGCCCTCTTGGGCGCCGATCAAGCCCGCCACCGAGTGAATACGAGTAGTTTCCAGCGCCTCTTCCAAAGTGAGGGGCGGCAAAATTGTAGGGAGCCGGCGCGCAATCATGGTTTTACCCGCTCCGGGCGGCCCTATCAGTAAAATATTGTGTCCGCCTGCCGCCGCTATTTCCATGGCCCGCTTGACCTGGCGTTGTCCTTTGACTTCAGCCATGTCTATGTCGAAAGAGGCCTGTCGCTCTTGAAAAAGCTTGCGGGCATCTACAAAGACGCGTTCAAGCTGAAGAGAACCGTTTAGGAAAGCCACCGCTTGACTGAGGTTTTGGGGGGCATACACTTCTATATCCCGCACGATGCCGGCTTCGGCGGCGTTGGCCGGCGGCAGGATCAAGTAAGAGGAGTGTTGCTTTCGGGCCAGAATGGCTATAGGTAAGGCACCCCGGATAGGCATGAGCGTCCCATCTAAGGAAAGTTCCCCCATCAACAGAAAGCTTTCCCAATCTGAGCGGTTCACTTGGCCTGAAGCGGCCAGGATGCCTACCGCAATCGGCAAGTCGTACGCTGTGCCTTCTTTTCGCAAATCGGCCGGCGATAGGTTGATAATAATCTTGCCTCGAGGGAAGGCAAACCCACTATTGCGAATCGCTGTCTCTACGCGTTCTCGACTTTCTTTCACGGCGTTATCGGGCAGGCCTACGATGGCGTATCCTATCCCGGGGGAAAGGTTGACCTCTACTTTGACCGGGTAGGCGTAAATCCCATACAACGCAGCGCCCGGTATTTTTACCAGCATAGCCGCACCCAAGGTAAGTAACTTTGGCTGATGGTACAGCTTGTGCCGGAGCGGGAACTGGTGGGGTTTTTTCTCGTGGGAGGATGGCTGGGCTATGTGGCTTACTGGCTGGAGTGGTATCGAAAACCTTTCTGGGTATATGCCGTACTGGTGGCGAAAATGTTTGCTGCTTGGGCTTTCGGTTGGCTATATGCGCACTACTATTGCCATGGTGATACCCTCAAAGCTTACCTGACGGCCGGGCGGCTTGCTCATTATTTGTGGCAGGACCCTGTAGACGGCGTGGCGCTGCTTTTTCGGGAGTTCTCCTCCAGTTGGGAAAGGCGAGGGTGGACGCTCTTCTGGCGAGACCCCCAGCTCTACGGCTACGACTACGAATGGAGCGAACCCAGTAACTACCTCTTCTATCGGCTATTAGTGCCCCTCTACGCCGCAGCGGGTGGGAGCTATTACGGCGTGCAAGGGCTGGTCGCCTTAGTTTCGGGGCTATTGGGGTATGCCGCCTATGAGCAATGGAGGCGGGTGGCGGCTTTGCCCCGGCGTTTCTGGGTGGTTTGGTTTTTGTGGCCCAGTGCGCTTTTCTGGGGTTCGGGGGCGCTAAGGGATAGTTGGGCCTTGCCGGCTATGCTTTACTTGGCCGGTGCGATAGCGGAAGTCGGCCGAGGGGATGACCTCTCGAGGCTCACCACGCTACGGAGGTGGTCTGCCAAGCTGTTTTTACCCATGGGGTGTGCGGCGTTAGTGGCGGGGCTTCGATTAGAGGCTTTGCCTGTGGCTATAGGGGCCGGGCTGCTTTACCGGGGGGGGCGATCGCTTTGGGTGTGGGCGGCGGCCCTTCTCGGAGGGGTGGCTGTGCTGGGGCTGTGGGCGGGTCCTTGGGCTTATCGGTATCGCCTGGAGGCGCTGGACCCCGGTCTGCACCCCGAACTAAACGAAGCCAGCGTATTCCTTCTGACCTATAGGCCGACTTTCTGGGGCAGCCTTGTAGGATGGCTACAGGCAGTTTGGCCTGGACTGATGGGCCCCTTCCCTTGGCAACTGCACAAACCCCTGGTAGCTCTCTATGGCCTCGAAGCATGGACAGGAACGGCTCTCATAGGATGGGCTTGGGTGCGGGCGCTGCGCCAGGGAAGCTTTACTCCGCCAGCCCTCCTCCTTGGGCTATTAGGGCTTTTTGTGGTAGGCTTGGTGGCTATGGCTATGCCCTACTGGGGCACGCTCGCGCGCCAACGGCTATATGGGCTGTACTGGATAGGACTGGGATTGGGTATCTCTTTCCAGCAAGGCTCTGAGAATCGCCAGGACACTTTGCGCCAGCCGTAGCTCGCTCTCTTCAGTAAGGCCGGCGATATGCGGCGTCAGCAGTACAGCCGGATGCCGGCGCAGATATGTCCAAGCCTGTCGGTCGGCGTGCGAAAGCTTTTCAGGTGGCTCCTGGGGTAGGGTATCCAGGGCCAGACCCCACAGTTTACCCTTTTCGAGGGCTTGGGCTACCGCCGGTAGCGAGACGATGCCCCCCCGGGCCGCATTGATTAGGGCGATAGGCTTGTGAAAGCGGTCCAAAAAAGCCTCGTCTACCCACCCTTGGGTTTCGGCCGTGAGGGGCACATGGAGAGAAACTACGTCGGCCTGGAGCCATAGGGCTTCCAGGGGCGCTTCTTCGATGCCTTGAGCCCCAAAGCCTGCTTTGTACTTATCGTAGGCTAAGACTCGGGCACCCAGTTGCTTCAGTAAGTGAGCGGTGCGGCTGCCATTGTGCCCAAAGCCTATGATGGCCACGTTGAGGGAGGCGATTTCGCGTCCTATGAAGGTGTGCCGGTTCCACTGGTCTTGTTCTCGCAGCGCATGATGCGCGGGCAGGAACTGACGGGTAAGGAGCATTACGGCGGTGGCTACGTATTCAGCGACGGGGGCGGCGTTCGCGTGGGGGGTGGTGTAGAGCAGCAGGCCTCGTTTTTTGAGGGCTTGTACTTGGATGTGTTCAATGCCGGAGCCGGCCCGAATGAGGGCTTGCAGGCGAGGCGCCTGGGATAAGAGCGCTTCATCTACGGGAATGGCCCCGCGTAGGACCCATAGATGGGCTTCTGAGAGCGCTTCAGAAAGTCCACTAAAGTCGGGTCCGGGCAGATGGAGGACGCGCAGGTCAGGCCGGCGCCGAAGGGCCTCCAGCAGAAAGGGATGGTACCTTTCCGTCAGGAGCACCGAAGTGGGCATAGTACAAGAGGGTATGGGCTACAGTCTGGAGGTTATGGGTGAGGGAGAGGATTTGGGTTGGGGGCACAGCGATCAGGTGGAGGGGTTCATCGGGGAGGGGACGGTCCAAGCCTGTGCGGTAGCGCTCCAAGAGCGCGGCAGGCACTTCAAACCGAGCGGCAAAGAAGTACCCTTTTTCATGCCAAAAGGCTGGGGAGGGGTACAAAGGGTGGGGTGTCAGCGGCATCAGGTCCTCTTCACTGAGGAGCCAGCCGGTTTCTTCGGCCACTTCACGTAGGGCAGCTTGGAGGGGGCTTTCACCAGGGTCCAGCATGCCGGCTGGGTGCTCGTAAAAGGGCTGCGTCTGCGTAGGACGGTGTTGCCGCACCAGCAGAAAAGCTTCCTCGCCCCCTGAGGTGCGCAGATGCAAACACACCGCGGCAAAAACACCTCGGTGTACCACCACACGCCATCGGCCTGTGGCGTCTAAAATCTCTTCAACTTGCAAGAGGGGGTGTGTCCAGATTAGGCGCTTTTCCGGTATCATGGGGCGGAAGGGAAGTCGCTTCAATGAGGCCGCCGGACACGACGAAGCGAAGGGCTTCGGCTGCTTTGAGGGGTAAAGGTTCGACTTGGCTGCGAGGCACCAAAAGCAGCTTGCCCATGAAGCTGAAACTATAGGGCAAGTACACCGCTACCAAGTCAGGGTGAGGCAAAAGGGGCTTTTCATGTGTCAGAAAGCCTATTTGGTAGGCTTCTGTGTGGGGGGAAAGGCGCACCAATACCGGCCGCTCAAAGCGGTAGCCTCGCCGAGAACTCTCTACTAACTCTCGCACGGAGCTGTAGATGAACCCTGCGAAGGGCACTTTACGGATTCGAGCTTCGAAGGAAGCAATGAGCGTAGGACCCAACCAGTGCGTGCCTATGTAGCCTAAGAGGGTCAGGCCCACCAGCAAAAGAAGTAGCCCTAAACCCGGTAAGCCGGTGGGTAAAATGTTATCCAGCCATTGGAGGATGACCCATAACACATACGCGGTCGCCAGCGCCGGCAAAAAAAGCAGTACCCCTCGCAGAAAATACCGCACAAGCAGCGCCAAAACCCAACGTAAATGCCGCTGCATGTCAGGAGTAAGAGAAGTCTTCGGGTAGGTGTCCGTTATGAGAGGAGGTGTCCAGACTGCGCAGCAGTCGAGGCAGGCGCCCCATCGAGGCGATTTCGCGCCAAGCCTTTTTGACTTCCTTGGCGATGAAGCCAAAATACACTTTTCCTCCTTCGAGGGAAGTCAGCACGCCGGACTTAGCTAAGACGGTAGACCGAGCTCCAATCCGAATGCCGCTCGGAACGCCTACCTGCCCCCACAATATTACTCCATCTTCGAGGACGCAGGTGCCCGCAATACCCACCTGGGCTGCGATTTGGCAGTGCCGCCCAATAAAAGTGTCGTGCCCAATCTGGACGAGGTTGTCGATCTTAGTATGGTCTCCGATATAGGTATCGGACGTCACGCCCCGATCAATGGTGGTGCCCGCGCCGATTTCTACATAGTCGCCGATTACGACACGTCCTTTGCTGAGAAGCCTTTCGGCGCCGTCAGGATACCGCTTATAATAGAAAGCCTCTCCGCCAATCACGCAGCCAGATTGGATCACCACATGATGGCCGATATGGGTATAAGGACCGATGGTGGTGTTGGGATAGATGTGGGTGTGGTGGCCGATGTAACAGTGCGGACCGATGACTACGTTATGCCCAATCTTGCATCCGGGTTCGATGTAGGTGCCTTCTCCGATGACGACGTTGTGCCCCAACTCCACCCCTTCAAAATGGCGGGTAGAGGCTTCAAAAGTCGGGGGAATAGCCGGTTGAAAGTGCTCCAAAAGCTGGTTGAACGCCCGAAAAGGAAAAGGAACCAGCAAAAGGGCTTTCCCAGGGGGGGCTTCGACTTCTTGGTTGATGAGGATCACCGAGGCGGGGCTTTCCAGGGCTTTGCGCAGGTATTTGGGTACGTCGGTGAAGGTCACATCGCCGGGCTCTACTCGGTGTATTTCGCTGATGCCGGTGACCCGCACTTCTGGATCGCCTATTAAAGAACAGCCGAGCAGATCGGCCAGTTCACGGGCGGTGTGTGGGGGTATCTTCATAAGCCACAAAGTTTTTCCAATACAGAGAGGGCATCGGGAGAGGGCTACGCTCGATGTACTTGGCGGTGGGCTGGGTCGCATAAGGCCGACGGGCGGCCGCTTGCGGCGTGAAAAAGATCAGCTGCCCAATCGGCATGCCCGCATACACCCGTACAGGATGGATGACGGAGATTTCCAACGTCCAGTGGTTGCAAAAGCCTACGTCTCCCTTGCTGGCGGTGGCGTGAATCTGGATGCCTAACCGGCCTACGCTGCTTTTGCCCTCTAAAAAAGGTACATACGCATGGCTCTCGGTGTACTCTTCGGTAACGCCGAGGTAAAGCACTCCTGGGGTAAGGTACAGTCCCTGCGGAGGTATCTTGAGCAGAACTGAAGGAGCTGGCTTTCGGCTATCCAGCGCGCAGGTGGCGTACACCCGTAGGTAAGGGCCTAAGTGCACATCGTAGCTATTGCTGCCGAGCGCTTCTGGGCGAAAAGGATCGATGACGATTTGCCCCGCCTCGATGGCCGCAAGAATTTCCCTATCGGTTAGAATCATAGTTTCTCGGCGATTTTAGCGGCCCATTTCTTTTCCGGCGAAGAAGGCGATTTTTCCACCGGGGGCGGAGGTTCCTGTGCAGGCGAAGGAGGGGTGCCCCCGATGGGGGCCGAGGTACCCCGGGCCAACTGCTCCAACCGTTCTAACTGCATTTGCAAAAAGGTACGCAGTTCCAGCGTAAGGTCTTGTTTGCGCTGAAGGAGAGCTTGAATCTGTCGTTCGAGTTCTTCTTTTTGCTGGCGAAGGGCCGCCAAGGTTTCTTCGGCCTTTTGGCGGGCTTCTTGGATGATGAGGGCGGCGTTTTTTTCAGCGTTTTGGATGGCCAGGCGGCTACTCTCTTCGGCCTGAAAGAGGGTTCGTTGCAGGAGGCTTTCCATTTCCTTATAGCGGTTCAGCTCGGTGGCGAGCTGTTCGACTTTGAGTTTGAGGGCGTGTTTTTCTTCCAGGAGTAGGCCCCATTCTTGGGCGACCTGGCGCAAAAACGTACGCACTTCTTCTGGGTCGTATCCGCGTAGAGCCCGATTGAAAGTCTGGTTCTGGATGTCTATGGGGGTGAGCATAGCCCTCAGCTAAACAAAGGTACCAAAAACCGTGCCTTTATACCGGGACTAAGGTGGGCTTAGCGGCCTGCTCGAACTCGTTGCGGTACTTCTGTACGATAGCTCGGATGGGCCATACAGCGGCATCCGCCAAGGCGCAGATGGTTCGCCCTTCGATTTGGTTGGCTACCGACAGAAGCCGGTCTATGTCTGAATACGTGGCTTCTCCTGTGAGGAAGCGATGTAGGATTTGTTTCATCCAGCCGGTGCCTTCTCGGCAGGGGGTACACTGGCCGCAGGATTCGTGCTTGTAGAAGGCGGCAATCCGGTACGCAAAACGTACCATGTCGGTCTGATCATCCAACACGAGCAGGCCGGCGGTGCCCATCATGGAGCCGACTTTTCGCAGCGATTCCGCGCTCATGCGCACGCCTTCGATCTCTTCAGGGCGCAAGATGGGGGTGGAAGAACCGCCTGGGACGACCCCTTTGAGCCGGCGACCGTTTCGAATGCCCCCTCCTACCTCATAAATAAGGTCCGTAATGAGCATACCGCTGGGGTACTCATATACTCCAGGCCGGTTGATGTGACCAGAAAGTCCGTACAAAATAGGGCCAGGGTGTTCGGGCGCTCCGATTTGGGTATACGCTTGGGCCCCCAAGCGAAGGGCTAAGGGCACGTGGGCCAGCGTTTCGACATTGTTGATGGTGGTGGGGCAGCCCCAAAGTCCTTTCTGCGCGGGGAAAGGCGGCTTGTAACGGGGGTAGGCGCGCTTGCCTTCCAGCGACTCCATAAGGCCTGTCTCTTCCCCACAGATGTAAGCTCCGGCTCCTCGATGTACGTAGAGCTGAGTGGAAAAGTCCGTGCCCAGAATCTTCTCACCGATGTATCCGCGCTGGTAGGCCTGTTGTACAGCGGCTTCCAGGCGATCTATCCAGTCGGCGTATTCGCCTCGCACGTACACGTAGATGGCGTCGATTTGCATAGCGTAGGCGGCAATAAGGGCCCCTTCGATAAACAGGTGGGGGTTAAACTCCAGGATGCGCCGGTCTTTGCAGGTACCGGGCTCGGATTCATCGCCATTGGCGGCCAGGTAGCGAGGCACGCCTTCTTTTTTCGGGGGCATAAAGCTCCACTTGAGGCCTGCGTTGAAGCCGGCTCCCCCTCGGCCCCGAATGTTGGCGGCTTTCACTTCTTCGATAACCGCCTGGGGCGTCATTTCTTGAAGTACCCGCTTGAGCTGCGTATACCCTCCGTGCGCTTCGTAAACGGTAATATCTGCCAGGTTGGGAATCCGAGGCAGCAGGAGGGGCTTGTAGGAGCGCCAGTCCATACCGCTAAGGTAAAACGATTTGCAGAGCGGCGTTTGCGCTAAACTTTTCGGCTGTGGCTTCTGTTTAGCTTTGCGCCATGGGACCCTTTGTGCGGCGAGCGGTGCCCCACAGCCCCGCTGAACTTGACAGGATGTGCCAGACCGTAGGCGTAACTTCCCTTGAAGAGCTGGTGGACCGGATCGTGCCTCCTGAGATTCGCCTTGAGCGGCCGCTTGAGCTGCCTCCCGCCCTCTCTGAAAGTGAACTGCTGGAGGAAGTGCGCACCTTAGCTAAGCAGAACCAGCTATGGAAAACCTACATGGGAATGGGCTATTACGGCACCTACACTCCGGCGGTGATTCGGCGGCTGGTGCTGGAAAACCCCGCTTGGTACACGGCCTATACGCCGTACCAGCCCGAGATTGCGCAAGGACGCCTGGAGCTGCTCCTATTTTTTCAGACCTTGACGAGCGACCTCACCGGCTTGCCCTTGGCCAATGCTTCGCTCTTAGATGAAGCTACCGCCGCTGCCGAAGCGCTTTTTATGTTGTATAACGCTACTTCAGCCCGGCATAAGGCCTTTTTTCTGGATGAAGGGTTGCATCCCCAAGTCTTGGGTGTAGTGCTCACGCGAGCTTGGGCGCTGGGCATCCCTTGTGAGGTAGGCACCCCCGAAGCAGCTGCATGGGATCGGTACTTCGGGGCTATCTTGGCCTACCCCACCACCGAAGGAGAAGTGCGACCTCACTTGTCCGAGCTTATTCAAGACGCCAAACGGCACCAGGTCCAGGTGGCGGTGGCCACCGACCTCCTTTTCTTGACGCTGGCCGAAGCGCCGGGCGTGCTGGGGGCTGATGTGGCGTTTGGGTCGTCCCAGCGCTTGGGGGTGCCGCTCGGATATGGAGGGCCTCATGCAGCGTTTTTTGCTGCTCAGCAGGCTTACAAGCGTCTCTTGCCGGGTCGGGTGGTAGGCGTGACCGTAGATGCCGAAGGGCGACGTGCTTACCGCTTGGCCCTTCAGACCCGCGAGCAGCACATCAAGCGCGAGCGCGCTACCAGCAATATTTGCACCGCTCAAGTGCTGCTGGCGCACATAGCCACCCTCTATGCGATGTACCATGGCCCTGAAGGCCTTCGGCAGATCGCTCAGCGGATTTCCTGGCAGGCAGCCCGGCTGGCCCAAGCGCTTCAAGAAGCCGGCTATACCCTCCGCCATCCGCACTTCTTTGACACGTTGCGCATTGAGCTTTCGCTGGAGGAGACTCAGCGGCTGCGCACGGTAGCAGAAGCCCGCCAGATCAACCTGCGTTACTTCCCACAAGGGGGGGTAGGCTTGAGCCTCGATGAAACCACCACCGATTCGGACCTCGAAGCGCTTGCGGCCGTTTTTGCGGAGGCGGCATCTCGTCCTGTACGCCTACCTGCTAAGGCTTCGTCTGCGCTGCCCGAGGCCCTCCAGCGGAAAACCCCCTTCCTCACTCATCCTACCTTCCATCGGTATCAAGGGGAGCAGGCGCTCACCCGCTTCCTGCATCGCCTGGCAAGCCGGGATATTTCGCTGGTGCATGGGATGATCCCCTTGGGTTCCTGCACCATGAAGCTCAACCCCGTCGTGACACTCGAACCTATTTCGTGGCCCGAGCTGGCCAACCTGCATCCATTCGTCCCCGTTTCCCAAGCGCAGGGGTATCAAGAGATGCTTCGGCGGCTGGAGGCCTTCTTGTGCGCGATCACGGGTTTTGCACGGGTGAGCTTCCAGCCTAACTCCGGAGCCCAAGGCGAATACACCGGTTTGTTGGTGATTCGGCGCTATCACGAAGCTCGAGGTGAAGGGCATCGGCGTGTGGTGCTGGTGCCTTCTTCTGCGCACGGCACCAATCCCGCCAGCGCAGTCCTGGCTGGCTATCAGGTGGTCGTCGTCCAAGCCGACAACCAGGGCAATATTTCCTTATCCGACTTAGACGAGAAGCTTGCCCGATATGGCTCGGAGGTCGCCGCTATCATGGTTACCTACCCCTCTACGCATGGGGTTTATGAACGAGCCATCCGCCAGATTTGCGAGAAAGTTCACGCGGTGGGTGGCCAAGTGTATATGGACGGTGCGAACCTGAACGCTCAAGTAGGTCTCACCAGCCCTGCTCGTATTGGCGCCGACGTGTGTCACCTCAACCTTCATAAGACTTTTGCGATTCCCCATGGCGGAGGTGGGCCAGGCATGGGACCCATCGCAGTGGCTGCACACCTATCGCCGTACCTACCTACCCATCCGGTTATCGAAACGGGTGGGGAAGCCGGTATAGGCCCGGTAGCCGCCGCCCCGTATGGAAGCGCACTCATCTTGTGGATTTCCTATGCGTATATCCGGTTGATGGGGGCAGAAGGGCTGCGCTACGCAAGCCAGGTGGCCCTCCTCAATGCTAACTACCTCAAAGCCCGCCTTCAAGGGCATTATCCCGTCCTCTATACGGGCGAGGGTGGGTTTGTGGCCCACGAGTTTATCCTGGACCTTCGAGGCTTCAAAACCCGGCTGGGGGTAGAGGTGGAAGATATAGCCAAACGCCTCATGGATTACGGTTTCCATGCGCCTACGATTTCCTTTCCTGTGCCGGGTACGATGATGATCGAGCCGACCGAAAGCGAGGACTTGGTGGAGCTGGAACGGTTTGTAGAGGCGCTGAGACGGATTCGAGAAGAGATAGCCCAGATCGAGCGGGGAGAGGTGGCACTGGAAGAAAGCCCCCTTCGGCAGGCGCCGCACACCTCGACTGTGCTGCTGGCTGAGAGGTGGGAGCGACCTTATTCTCGAGAGGTGGCGGCTTTTCCGGCGCCGTGGCTCTACGAGTACAAGTTTTGGCCGCCGGTAGCCCGGGTAGACCATGCGTACGGCGACCGGAATCTGGTTTGTACTTGCCCCCCTGTCGAAGCTTATGCGGAGGCGGCTGCTTCGACCAGGTAGCTTTCGATCACTTCGGCGGCGCGGTAGAGTTCGTCGGGGGTGCTACTGAGCGCTGGCAGGAAGTAGGCTATATTCCCCAGCGGCCGCAGGAAAACACCCCGCTGCAGGGCGTATGCTTTGAGAAGGGTTCGGTGAGGGGCCAAGTAGCCTTTTTTGGGGGCAGGCAGGTCTATAGCCAGCACCAGGCCTGTTGCGCGGGCGGGGGCTTCAGGGTGGTGGGTATTCCATTGCTTTGCCAGGGCGGCTTGTGTGGCGGTGAGGGTGTGCAGGCGATGCCAGGTCTCAGGCGCTTCCCACAGCTCGAGGTTGGCCACGGCGGCCGCACAAGCGAGGGGATTCCCTGTGTACGAATGGCCGTGGTAAAATGCCTTGTACGGATCGGGCGTGTAAAACGCTTCAAATACGGCCTGGCTGACTAACGTGAGCCCCAGGGGCAGAAAGCCGCCAGTCAGGCCTTTAGAGAGGCACAGCAGGTCAGGCTTTTCCTGGCAGGCATCGGTAGCGAAGAGGTGGCCGGTTCGCCCAAAGCCAGTGAACACCTCGTCTGCGATCACTAAGGCCCCGCCGGCTCGGGCCGCCCGCGCCACCGCATCCCAGTAAGCTGGATCGTAGCCCCGCATGCCGGCAGCCCCCTGTAGTAGCGGCTCTCCAATAAAGGCTACTACGTCATCGCGATTTTCCAGGGCGTGCACGGCTGCCCAGAAGCGCTCTTCGTCGGAAGGAAAGGGTAGCCACTCTACCCGGAAAAGCCACTCTTCAAAGGGTTCGGTGAAGAGGCTACGCGCCGAGACGCTCATCGCTCCAAAGGTGTCTCCATGATAGGCCCCTTCCAGCGCTACCAAGGTCGTGCGGTTCTGGCCCTGATTGCGAAAATACTGGATGGCGATTTTGAGGGCGATCTCGACAGCGGTGGAGCCGTCGTCTGAGAAGAAGGCATAGGGAAGGCCGGTGCGGGCGGTGAGTTTTTGAGTTAGGATTTCGGCTGCGGGGTGGGTAAAGTCTGCGAAAAGCACTTGGTCCAGGGTGTAGGCCGCTTGGGCGATGGCTTGGGCGATGGCGGGGTGGCAGTGTCCATGTACGGTAACCCACCAGGCGCAAGTGCCATCCCAGATGGCCTGCCCGTCCGCCGTATAGAGGTACGATCCTTGCGCTCGAGTGATGCGGGGCGGGTAGGGCTGCCCTGCATAGTGGGGCTCATCTGGACGCCAGATAGGCATGGCACAAAGCTAAGCCTCTGTAACGCTCTTATGACAGGGGTGTATAGCTTTATGTACAAATTGGGCTTCGAGGAGAGGTAAGCTGAGAGGGGCCCCCGCCTTGAAGCATTCAAAAACAAAAATCCGGTTGCGAAAATCGGCCTGTTATGGCCCTCGCAGAGGGTTTTTTCAGAAAAAGCCCTTCGGCGGTCGCTCGAAGGGTATGGTTTTTGCCTCCCTTGTCGGCAATATGCAAACCTTACCCAAACTTTGGATGGTGGGGGCCGCTTTGGCCCTTGGGCTTGCGCAATCGCCCTGGAATGGCTGGGGCATTTATGCCGATTCCACCGGTAATGGCGCTTCTCCGGTACACGGGACGCAGCAGTGTCCAGACACCTTTTGGCTCGTGGTAGACACGAACGGCATGGGTGCCGCAGGGATTACAGGTTGGCGCTGGTACCTCTTACCTCTTCACCAAGTGGTGTATGCGCCCTCCCTTTCGTCTGTTCCTGCGCCTTTCCCTGCCGGCGGCCTGCCGGACCGAAAGGTGGGCATCCAAGTAACCAGCTCTGCTACCGCCGCCTTGCAGGTTTATTACGTCTCGGGCGACTCCGCCCTCTCCCACAAAACCTTAGGGATAAAACCCGCACCTTCTGTATTCTTTACTTCGCCTTCTTTTTCAAGCGTGATATGTCCGGGTAGCTCCGTCTCTTTCTCTCTCTCTGTGTCCGGGGCGGATAGCTTTTATGTACAGTATGGCTCTAATCCTTCAGATACCGTCAAAAATCGGACTCAGTTTACGCTTACAGCGCCCAGCTCGGGTTCATGGGTGGTAACGGTGTATGCTTTTTCCTGCGGCTTTTCTATCAGCAATGGTATCACCTTCAACATAGCCAGCCCGAGTTTGTTTTTTATCTCGCTTCCACAGGAGGTTTGTCCGGGTGATAGCGTCAGTATCACCTTAGATCCTTTCTCTATGCCGGCGTTGGCTGGGGTGACGAGTGCGTCGTATGTCCTCAAGGACCCTGCGAATAATACCGTGGCTACTTTCACCAGCTTACCTATTGTGTGGACTGTTCCAACTACGGCTATGCCAGGCTCATACAGTTTGCAGGTTTCCTTAACGTATGCCTGTGGCACGTTTAATCAGACCTATCCTGGCCTTTTTACGGTATATGGGCCTACTTCCCTGACGGCTCCTTCTGTGGGCTTCCCCACAAGTTATTGCCCAGGTTCATCGGTGGACCTTTCTGTTAGTGGGGCAGGACAAATCCAATGGGATATAGACTATAATGGCACTTGGGACTATACCGGGAACTTCATCACCCACGTTTTTCCTACGAGTACGACTTTCCCCACCAATATCCGCATCAAGCAGGATGTGGGATGCTTTACTCGGGTGGATACGCTTAGTTGGAACCCCACTAACACCTCACCGAATCCTTCCGGTAGTATTTGGCTTATTTCTTCTCCGGTGTGTCCTGGGGGTAGAATGCAGGTTGGGGGGAGTGTGAATAACACCACCTACATTGCATGGACCCTAAGCTGGGCGGGTACCGTGTATGGGGTGAGTCCGGATACAAGCTTTCAGCTGCCCTCCACTTCGGGGACCTATGCGATCACCCCTACATTGCATGGATGTGGGGCGCCGACCACCCTTCCGTCGGTTACTGTAACTGTGCCTGCCTCTTCGGTGCCGTTTATTCCTCCGCCGGTGGTATTTGGAGCGCCTTGCCAATCCACCGGGGGTGAGGTGCGGATAGTGATGGGGGGGCCGGCTGTGGTAGATAGCGTGCTGTACATTCTGCCTGACGGTACCCAGCAGAAGCGCCCTTGGTCGGATACGCTGGTCTATGCTGTACCAGCTGGGGTGTCCGCTACCTCGGTGTTAGCTGTGTTTGACTTTGGATGCGGGATTCGAGGGGTGCAAAGCGTACCTATCTCTACCCTTACCGCTCCCGCCCAGGTGCAGAACGTCTCTCTCTTTCCTGCGCTCGGCTGCCCCGGTACGAATGCCTCCTGGAGCGTGTCTGGCGCATCTATCCAGTCTGTAGACGTCTATTTGGGCAGCACCTGGGTCTCTGGGGCGCCGGCAGGCGGAGGTGGCGCCTATGCGAGTGGAAACCTGACCTATCCTTCGGCGCCTGGGAGTTACACTTACATGTTTGTGGCGCGAGGGTGTGGCGGCAACGATACGGCTTATCAGACGGTGACGGTGCAGGGGAGTGGGGTTGTGGCTTCCTTTACGGCGCCTGGTTCGGCTTGCGTGGGCCAGCCCGTTACCTTCACAGGCCCCAGCTCCAGCCCGGGCGTCACTAACGTCTTCTGGAACTTTGGAGATGGGACTTTTTTGAATACCTTCACGCTCTCGCCTACCCATACGTACACTGACCCTGGCACGTACACGGTCTTTCTAACCCTAAACAGCAGCTGCGGGAGTAGTAACTATTCTCAGTCTATCAAGGTGTATGGAGGCCCTCCTTTGCTGAGTGGGCTGAATGTAGTCGCATCGGGTGCCTCTATCCTCTACTCAGTGAGTGCCACGAGCTACGATTCGGTCAAGTGGTTCTTTGGGGACGGGAACTCAGCTCTGGGCCTGTCGGGTTCCTATACGTATGCGGCTAACGGTACCTATACGGTGCGGGCTGTGGCTTACAATGCTTGCGGTACAGACACGTTGCAGCAGTCTGTAACGATTGCGGCGGCGAGTTTGGGCGGGCGGATGGCGTCTGCGGAGGGGTGGGTGGTCTATCCTAATCCAGCACAGGAGGTGGTTTGGCTGAGCCATTCGACCTACCGGGGTCCGGCGGAGGTGCGGGTGTTGGATGTGTCGGGTCGGCTGGTGCGTGCGGCTTCGCTGGTGAGCGTACCGGGGGAGCTACGGGTTAGTGGGTTGCCTACGGGCCTCTACAGCGTGCACTTGCGCACGGTGGAGGGCGTAGCGGTGCTACGACTGATGGTGGAATAAGGGTAGGTGGCTTGGTGGTGTGTGGGGGCCGGCGGCCTTCGGCCGCCGGCCCCCCGCTTTTAACAGCGGAAAATCCCCCTCCAGGCTATAAGCCATCGCCGTCTCTTTCTCCCAACTACTCAATAGGCATGATCCTTGCCACCTTCCCTTCATGCTTTCCTTCCGTAGCTGTGGGTGGAGTATAGGAACTATTCTCCTTGCTTTTGGCCAAGTGCCTTGGATGCAGTGGGGAATCTACGCAGACTCAACTGGAAATGGGCTGTTTCCCGTCCATGAAACGTCTCGCTGTCGAGACACTTTTTGGCTTATTGTAGATACCGCTGGCATGGGGGCGGGCGGCATTACGGGGTGGCGGTGGTATATACGGAGTAATGCAGCCGCTCAGATTGTTTTTGCCCCTTCCATGGACCCTTCTACTTTGCCTGTTCTTTTCCCTTCGGCAGGCATGCCGGATCCTAAAATAGGCATAGAACCTCTCTCTATGCATACTTACACATTTCAGCTTGTGGTCTATTTTACCTCAGGAGACTCAGCCTCTTCACATAAGTCTTTTCAGGTACGCTCGTACCTTCCACTTTCTTTTGAGAAGCCGGCAAATAAGGAAGTAGTGTGTCCAAGTAGTCTGTTCGCCTTCCAACTGAACGTTATTCAAGCTGACAGTTTTTATGTTCAGTATGGCCCTAATGCCTCTGACACAGTCAAGAACCGTTCTTCTTTTGTACTTTCGGCCCCGAGTTCTCTGGGCACTTGGTCTTTATATGGGTATACCTACGCTTGTGGGAATCGCTCTGGACCGGTGGTACTCAACCTGTATGTAGGTCCTTCGGCTATTTTACCTTTTATGGTGAGTGTTTTTCCACAAGGGGTTTGTCCTGGCGACTCTGTCACGATCAGTGTGTCTGAGACGGACCAGGCTACCTTGCGAGGAACTACCAGCCAGAGTTGGATGATCCGAGACCCGAGCGGGACAATAGTCCATACAGCCAATACTTTGCCTTTTACGTGGCGTGTTCCTCCGGGGACTCAGGCAGGAGTCTACTCTCTTGAAGTTACCTTACAATATCCTTGTGGAAGTTTTATAAACTACTATAGCAGTGCCATTCGAGTTTATGGGAATGGATCGTTGAGTCCGTCCACTCTAAATTATCCTCCTTCTGCTTACTGCCTTGGGACGCCCACTTCTTTGGAAGTAAACGCCGCAGGTGAGGTAAACTGGGACGTGGGAAACGATGGCACTTGGGATTACTTAGGTGCTAAACGAATTATTCATACGTTTTCTTCGATCCCACCAGGAGGGGTTCCTATAAAAATAAAGCAAGATGTGGGGTGCGAAAGTCGGGAAGACGTGTTATACTTTAATCCTTCCGTAACCAATGCCAACCCTAATGGAGCTATTGTACTGGCTCGAGATCCTCTTTGTCCAGGTGGACCGGTCTCGGTGAAAGGGAACCTGATGCGTAACTACAATGCTATTTCTTGGGATCTGAGTTGGATAGCTGGCCTTGTCGATGGGATCCGTTCCGATACCACCTTCTTTCTCCCCAATATTCCGGGCAGTTATACAATCACACCTATCCTGAGAGGTTGTGCCAGCTCTTCTTTAACCCCCATCTCCTTTTCGGTACCTGCTTCAACTCCCCCGTTCATCCCCACACCCAGGGTGTTTGGGACTCCTTGCCTCTTGACAGGAGGTGTTGTCTACATAACCAATGAAACTGGCCCGGCGTTGGTAGATAGTGTAACTTACCTCCTGCCCGATGGTAGCGTACACCGACGCGGCTGGACCGATACTTTAGCTTACGCTATTCCTCCAGGTGTGGCTTCTACGGCTGTTTTGGCCCTCTACAACTTTGGGTGTATGAGGGTAGTGAAACCTATTCCTATCGAAGCCACCGATCAACGGGCGCTCATAAGAGCGGTAGGTTTCTCCGCCTCAACCCTTTGTCCTGGGGGGTATGTCACATGGTCCATGAATGGCCACTTGGTACAGCAGGTAGATATCTACCTTCTTCCTAACACTACCACGCCTATTTTGTCAAAGCCCTTTTCTAATCTAAGTGTGAATGAGAGTATGGCTGTCCCGGCTTCGCCGGGGGATTACACGTATATGTTTATAGCGCGGGGGTGTGGAGGAAACGATACAGCTTATGCTACGCTTTTGGTACGAAGCGATGGAGAGGTAGCCTACTTTACTGGTCCCGGTTCTGCGTGTGTAGGTAGGCCTGTTACCTTTGTCCGCACTGGAAGTAGCATGGGAGTTAGGCAGGTTTCGTGGTATTTCGGGGATGGGGCGAGCCTGTCAAGCCCCCAAAACCCCATCCAGTACCTCTATGTGGACCCTGGAAGCTACCCTGTGACTCTTACCATAGAAAGCATACACTGTGGAAGCAGTACCTATCTACGTTATGTGAAGGTTTATAGGGATGCGGCTTGGTTGGGGGGGCTCCAGGTGATTCCAGCGGGTTCTGTAATTAGTTATTCAGTGGAAGCCGTGGGGTACGACTCGGTGCGGTGGGATTTTGGAGATGGCAATAGCGCTTATGGACTGAGGGGTGTCCACACCTATCAAGCTAATGGGACTTATGTAGTGCGTGTAGTAGCCTATAATCCTTGTGGAAATGATACGTTGAGTACGGTAGTCTCTATGACTACAGTAGAGGTGGGTAGGACAGCCACATCAGCCGTAGAGGGGTGGGAGGTCTTTCCTAATCCTGCTCTTGAAGAAGTAATCCTGAGGCATAAATGGTATGGAGGGGCGGCTCGGGTTCAAGTGCGAGATATGTATGGTCGGGTGGTGTGGGAAGAAAGGCTTGCACAGGTGCCGGCTCGGCTGTTTTTAGGGGGTCTCCCAGCGGGGCTGTATGTACTGCGGGTGGTGTCGGCGGAGGGCGTAGCGGTGCTACGGCTGATGGTGGAATAAGGGTAGGTGGCTTGGTGGTGTGTGGGGGCCGGCGGCCGAAGGCCGCCGGCCCCTCACTTTTACAAAGGCCCGCTACTTCCCTTTTACCGCAGCCCCCCAAATAGCGCCGCCTCGACTAACTCACACACCGTATGTCCTACCACCATGTGTGCCTCTTGGATACGCGGCGTGTCTTGCGAGGGGGCCCGAAAAAGGTAATCGCATCGGCCTACCATTTTGCCTCCTTTCGCCCCAGTGAGTCCTATCACTACCATCCCCAGTTCTCGAGCTGTGTCTATCGCTCGCAGCACATTGGGGGAGTTGCCGGAGGTGCTCATGGCCCACAGCACATCGCCTTCCCGCCCCCACGCTTTCAGCAGCCGAGCAAAAACCTCTTCGTAGCTGTAGTCGTTGGCCACCGCCGTCAAAAAGGAGGTATTCACATGGAGGGCCTCAGCTGGCAAAGGGGGCCGGTCTTGGTAATAGCGCCCCGTCAGTTCGGCGGCCAGGTGCTGGGCATCGGCTGCGCTGCCGCCATTCCCGCAAAAAAACACTCGCCCGCCCCGCTGGAAAGTTCGTATCAGCAGCGTGGCTACCTCCTCGATGAACTGATGCACTTCCGCAGAAGCCGCCAAGGCGGCTTTGACTTCCGCCGCCGCGCGCAGCGATTGGAGAAGCGCTTCTCGCATCCCCTAAAGGTACAGCAAGCTCGCCGAACTCGGGCTGACATTTTGTCAGTGGCGCGCCTTTTGTGGAAAACTACCCTCATGAACTGGAACCAGTTTACCGTGAGGGCGCAAGAAGCCCTCCAGCAGGCCGTCGAACTGGCTCAAAGCCACTCGCATAGCACCGTCGAAAGCGGCCATCTGCTTCTCGCTCTTCTGCAGAAGGATGAGCTGGTGACGCCCTTCCTGCTGCAGAAAGCCGGAGCGAATCCCTCTTATCTGCGGCAGCAGGGGGAGAAGTGGCTGGGAGAGCAGCCTCGTCTTACGGGTCCAGCGGGTACGCCAGGCTTGGGGCCTTCCCTCAACGAGGCGCTGCAAAAAGCTTTATCCCATGCCTCTCGCATGAAAGATACCTACGCCAGTGTGGAGCACCTATGGCTCGGCCTGGCGGAAGGAAAAGACGCCATCGGGCGCCTCCTCAAGGAACAGGGGCTTACTGGATCGGTGTTGGAAAAGGCCATCCAGGAGCTGCGGGGGGGGCGTAGGGTGAGCGACCCTTCGGCTGAGGAAAAATTCAACGCCCTCCAGCGGTATGCCGTGGACCTGACTGAGCTGGCGCGCCGAGGCAAGCTCGACCCCGTCATCGGACGGGATGAGGAAATCCGCCGTACGCTCCAGATTTTGGCGCGCCGCACCAAAAATAACCCGGTTCTCATTGGCCATCCAGGGGTAGGGAAAACCGCTATCGTAGAAGGGATAGCGCATCGGATTGCGCTCGGGGATGTGCCCGAAAACCTCAAAAACAAGCGCCTTTTCTCCCTGGACATGGCGGCGCTGCTGGCGGGTGCGATGTATCGGGGGCAGTTCGAAGAGCGCCTCAAAGCCGTCGTGCAGGAAGTCGTCCAATCCGAGGGGCAGATCATCCTCTTTATTGACGAGCTGCATAACCTCATTGGGGCAGGCAAAGCCGAAGGCGCCATGGATGCCGGCAACATCCTCAAGCCGGCTCTGGCCCGGGGGGAGCTGCGCGTGATTGGCGCGACGACCCTCGACGAATACCAGAAATACATCGAAAAAGACAAGGCCCTCGAGCGGCGCTTCCAACCGGTGTATGTAGATGAGCCGAGCGTCGAAGAGACCATCTCTATCCTGCGGGGGCTCAAAGAACGCTACGAAGTGCACCATGGCATTCGTATCACCGATGAAGCGCTTGTCGCGGCGGCCGAACTCTCCCACCGCTACATCACCGACCGGTTTTTGCCCGACAAAGCGATCGACCTGGTAGACGAAGCCGCGGCCCGTTTGCGTCTGGCGATTGATTCTCTGCCAGAACCCCTCGATGAGCTGGAGCGCAAAATCCGCCAGCTCGAAGTCGAACGCGAAGCTCTCAAGATCGAAAAAGACGAGCGTAAAGTCGCCGATCTGACTCGTCAACTGGAGGATCTGTACCGCAAGCGGCAGGAGCTGCGCACGCAGTGGGAGGCTGAAAAAGCGATTCTGCAAGAGATGCGATCGGCGCGGGAGGAGCTGGAGCGGCTTCGTTTAGAGGCGGAGTACGCTGAGCGGCAAATGGACTGGGGCAAGGCCGCTGAAATCCGCTACGGGCGCATTCCAACCGTAGAAAAGCGTATCGAAGAGCTCTCAGCCCGCCTCGAGGCGCTGGCCCAGAACGGCCAAAGGCTCCTGCGAGAAGAAGTCACCGCCGAAGATATCGCAGCGGTAGTAAGCCGCTGGACTGGTATCCCGGTCTCGAAAATGCTCCAGTCGGAGCGGGAGCGCCTCCTCCACCTCGAAGAGATCCTCCATCGTCGGGTGGTCGGCCAAGAGGAAGCCATCCAAGCGGTAGCCAACGCTATCCGTCGCAGTCGAGCCGGCATCCAAGACCCGAATCGTCCCATCGGTTCCTTTCTCTTTATTGGTCCTACGGGGGTAGGCAAGACCGAGCTGGCCAAGGCGCTCGCCGAAGCCCTCTTCAACTCCGATCAAGCTATGGTTCGTATAGACATGTCGGAATACCAAGAGAAACATGCCGTGAGCCGCTTGATCGGGGCCCCGCCCGGCTATGTAGGTTATGAAGAAGGCGGCCAGCTCACCGAAGCGATTCGCCGGCGGCCCTACAGCGTGATTCTCCTCGATGAAGTCGAAAAAGCCCATCCCGACGTCTTCAACATCCTCCTCCAGGTGCTGGACGATGGCCGCCTCACCGACAGCAAAGGTCGCGTCGTCAACTTCAAAAACACCATCATTATCATGACGTCCAACTTGGGCGCCCAGCTGATCATGGAACGGCTAAGTAACCTGGACCCTTCAGAGAAGGATAGCGTCATGGAGGTGCTGCGGGAGGAGATTATGCAGCTGCTCAAGCGTAGCTTCCGGCCGGAGTTTCTCAACCGCATAGATGAAGTGGTGCTCTTTGAGCCGCTTTCGGTAGAGATGCTGCGGCAAATTGTGGAGCTGCAGCTGGCGCAAGTACGGCAGCGCTTGGCCGAACAGCATATTCACTTGGACTGGGAGCCTGAGGTGGTGGACTATTTAGCGGAGGTAGGGTACGATGTGCAGTTTGGGGCTCGTCCTCTCAAGCGGGTGATTCAACAACTTGTGCTTAACCCCCTTGCACAGAAGCTCCTCAAGGGGGAGATTCCGACCGGGGGTGGGGTACGCTTGCGCCAAGTGGAAGGGGTAATCTTTTTCTCTCCCCTGCCCGTGATGGAAGTGCAGGCTTGAGTTTCCCTTCTTGAATCCCAAAAAACGGCCACTTTTGTGTGAGGGTGGCCGTTTTTGCTTTAGCTTTGCCATAGCATGGAAGCCCTTCTTCCCGCGTCGCTAAAGCGGCTCAAAGAGGCCTTAGAGCGGCTACCTGGGATTGGTCCCCGCAGTGCCCTGCGGCTGGTACAAGCGCTACTCAAAAAGCCGGAGCTTCTGCAGGCCCTCTGGGAGAGTCTTGGAGAAGCCGCGCAGCAGGTGCGCTCCTGCATGCGGTGTGGTTTTTGGGCACAGGAGGAGCTGTGTACTCTCTGTCAGGATCCCACCCGGGTTGAGCCGGTTCTCTGCGTGGTGAAGGAGCCCGCTGACGTGCTGGCCATTGAACGTAGCCAAGCTTTCCGGGGGCATTATCATGTGCTGGGGGGCGTATTGGATCCGCTGGCGGGCGTGGGCGAGGATCAGCTTCGCCTCTCGGTGCTTTGGCAGCGGCTTAGGACAGAAGGGTATCAGGAAATCATCTTAGCGCTGGGCACCAGCCCCGAAGCCGAAACCACCGCTTACTACATAGCCCGGCATTTAGCGGACTGGCCCGGGCGCATCACGCGCTTTGCAAGCGGGATTCCTGTGGGCAGCGACTTAGAATATGTAGACCCGCTTACTTTAGCCCGATCTTTGCGCGAGCGTCTACCACTCTCCCTATGAAGCAGCTCTCCGTCATCATCGTCAGCTACAATGTCAAATACTTTTTGCGGCAGTGCCTCCAGTCTGTAATGCGGGCCCTCGAAGGCATAGAAGGGGAGGTCTGGGTGGTAGACAACGCCTCCATAGACGGCAGTGTGGAGATGGTGCGGGAGGAGTTTCCGGCCGTCCAGGTGATCGCTAATGAGGTGAACGTAGGCTTTGCTCGGGCCAACAACCAGGCTATTCGGCTGGCACAAGGCCGCTATATCCTCCTCCTCAACCCCGACACCATCGTACAGGAAGACACTTTCCATAAAGTGCTCCAGTTCTTGGAAGAACATCCTGAAGCCGGCGCTGTAGGCGTAAAAATCATAGATGGCAAAGGCCGCTTCTCTGTAGATTCAAGAAAAAAACTTCCTTCTGCCTGGGACATATTTTGCAAGCTCTCTGGCTTATACCGGGTCTTTCCTAAGAGCAGAGTGTTCGGAGGGTACCACCTCACCTATCTACCAGAAGATCAGATTGCCGAAGTCCCGGTGCTATCGGGTGCTTTTCTTTGCGTACCCCGGGTCGTATTGGAGCGAGTGGGTCTCTTAGATGAGCGGTTCTTCATGTATGCGGAAGACATAGATCTGTGTTACCGCATTCTCCAAGCGGGCTATAAGAACTATTACCTTCCTACTACGCAGATTATCCACTTCAAGGGCGAAAGCACGCGAAGCCGATCGCTCAACTATGTGCTTACTTTTTACAAAGCGTCTTTGCAGTTTGTAGAGAAGCATTATCGGGGTTGGCGGCGGTGGCCTGCGGCGTTCTTGTACCAAGTGGGTATCCTCATAGCGGCGTTGCTTTCCGGTACCAAACGCATCTGGCAGCGCATTTACCTTCCCCTGGCCGAAGGAAGCCTACTTTTTGGTGTTGGGACCCTCCTTTTGCGGTTCTGGGAAAGCTACTCGGGTAAGACTTTTCTTCCGGCCTATCAGACGTGGGGGCTGTTGGGGTATGTGACCACCTTCGTGCTGATGCACCTTGTTTTTTTGAACTATGCTCCGCCGTACCGCATCCGGCGCATTGTGGGGGCTGTGTTGAGTGGTTTTTTGGTGCTGGCGCTGGTTAGTTACCTGCTGCCCTCCATCAACTATTCCCGCTTCATGGTGATGAGCATGGCTTTTTCGGCGATACCGCTGGGGCTGGCGTTGCGTGCCCTGGACAACTGGCTCCGAAAAGGTCGCCTCCACCTGACCGGCGAACTTTCCCACCGTGTGATGGTGGTGGCCGACCCGGTTCACTTCCCCCGCCTCCGAAAGCTGCTCTTTGAAGAGATACGCTACCCAGCTGAGTTTGTGGGTTTTGTGAGCCCCCGCTCCCACAAAGAAGCGCTCGGCACGCCCGCCCAGCTCCCTTACCTCCTGGACCGCTACGCGCCCGATGAACTGATCTTCTGCAATGCCAGCCTCACCTCTCAGGAAATCATCTCCCTCATGATGCGCTACTTCTACAAAAAGCTCAGCTTCAAAATCATTCCCCCCTACGCCGATTACCTCATTGGTCCGCAAAGCATTCTTGTTAGCCGTAACTCTCTGCGGCTCTACCTGCGCCTCCACCAACCTGAAGTGCTCTTCCAAAAGAAAATGTTCGACTTGGCGGCTGGGATTTTGCTTTTGCTGGCCTACCCTTTGACTTTCTGGATTTATCACGATCCCAAAGCTGCTTTCCAAAGCCTTCTGGGCGTTTTGACGGGCCGCTACCACTTTGTCAGCTATAGCGAGTTCCCCTCGGAAGAGATGCCCCTGCTCAAAGAAGGCCTCCTAACCACCGACTTTCTGCGCCAGCTATACCCCCATACTTTTAGCGTAGACCTGATGTATGCGCATCGGTATTCGGTGCTGTTGGACTGGAAGATCCTTCTGATGGGTTTGCCGCATTTGGGCACGGTTAAGGCTCGATGAGGAGGGTGGGGCTAACGCTCATGCTGGGAGCCTGTCAGGGGCCGGTGCTTTCGCCAGAGGCGGCTTGTCCCCGTTGGCGTGTGCTGCGCATTGTGGCTACCGAGGAGCCTACGCTGCCGAGGGGCTGCGCATCCGATACCGTGCCGTACGCTGTCTTTCTGGAGCTGCGTCGGGACCCGCTTACTGGCAAGCCCGAATGGCTCTCTGGCCATCGGTATGCCTTAGCTTTCTACTTGGAGCAGCTCCCGGTACGCCTTATCGTGATAGAAAGTCCGTGGGAGGATACGCTTTTTTTTCCCCGAGACGCTGAAGCGATCGAAGCCTGGCGCGCAGCGCTCTTTGAATGGGTGGCCGACGAGCTTCTACCGTTCTTGCGGCCGTACGCCGTGCCTTATGTGGCGTGGGGACGCAGTTGGAAGCAAGCGCCCCTCTCTGCCGAGGCCTGGAGAGAAGCCTTAGCGCAGTGGCGGGTTCAGGATCCTTCCCGCCGATGGGGCTTCTGCGCCGCGCATCCGAAAGACCTTCCCGCCTCGTCAGCCTGGGACTTCTTCGGGGTAGACTATCAGCATTTTTACCCTTTGCACGAACGGCCGGCTTACCATCGGGCTTGGGAGGCGACCGAAAAGCCTCTGCTGCTGGTCTATCCCAACCTCTTTGAGCCCGACACGGTTCAAGCCCTTGCTGAGCGCCAGCGCCACTGGCACCGCCCTCCGCAGGCCATCCTACTTGAGTCCCCTCTCTGCCCATGAAGTTCCTCCTCGTGCGGCTCAGCAGTATAGGCGATGTCGTGCTGACCACCCCTTTGGTGCGGGCGCTGGCTACGCGCTACCCCGAGGCCGAGCTCCACTTCTTGACGAAAGCCTCTTATGTGCCGCTTCTGAGGCACCATCCGCTGATAAAGGCGGTCCATACTTGGCCGCCTGCGCCGGAGCTGGTGCAGCAGCGGTGGGAGGGTGTGATAGACCTGCAGAAGAACTTGCGTACCCTGCCTCTGCGGTGGCGGTTGCGGTATCGGCGGTTTGCCACCTTCCCCAAGGAGAATCTGCGCAAGTGGCTGATGGTGCGGGGCTGGGGCTGGTGGACGCTGCGTCATGTGGTATGGCGGTACGGGGAAGCGCTTCGGCCGTGGGGCATCGCCCCCGAAGCGCTCGGCCCCCTCGAGGTGGAGGTGCCTTCGGCTGTGCACGCCCACGTCAAGCAGGAGCTGAAAAGAATGGGCTGGGGAGCGGAATGGCTGGCCATAGGGCTGGGGGGTACCTATGGCACCAAGCGATGGCCCCCGGCTTATTATAGGGAGTTTTTGCGGTTGTGGGGGCGGCCGGTGGTGTTGCTGGGGGGGCCCGCCGAGCGTCCTTTAGCCGAAGAGCTGGCTTCGCAAGCGACCCAACCGGTGCTGGTGGCCGCGGGCCGCTACGACCTCCTCCATACGGCGGCGTGGATTCGGGAGGCGCCCCTTCTGCTCACGCACGACACCGGCACCGCTCACCTCGGCGCAGCCATGGGCAGGCCCGTAGTGGTGCTGTGGGGTAATACCGTGCCGGAGTTCGGGATGGAACCCTGGCAAGTGCCCCACGTAAACCTCGAAGCCTTACATCTTTCTTGCCGACCCTGCAGCAAGTTAGGCTATGTCACCTGCCCTCGCAGCCATCACGATTGTCTGCGGGCCCTTACGCCCGCTTACGTGCTGGCCCAGGTGGAAGCTTTCCTGTCATCACTGCCACACCAAGCGCAGGGTCTGTAGCCCCCCGCGCGTTTCCACCTGCAGGAAGTACACCCCAGCCGTGGAGGGAGAGGGGATTTCTATACTGCCTTCGGGAGTTTCGGCCTGTAAGGTGTACAAAACACGCCCTGCTGCATCGAGGAGGGTTACGTTCGGACGGTCTCCATCGGGCAAGCTCCACAGCAGGGGTGCGCCTTCCCCGCGCAGCCGCACCCGTTGCTCCACCATGAGGTAGGCGCCCTCGGGCAGCAGGACTACCTCCGCAGGGTTACTCAAGAGTACAGCCCCACTGGGCAGTTGTTGACTTACCTGATAGAGATAACGGCCAGGTGGGAGCGGTCCCTCCACATAACTGTAGACATCACCTTCGAGGCGAGCAAAGGTTTGCCACTGGGGTTCTCGGTCGGTGCGTCGCATGAGGTAGAACCGCTGGTCGGGGGTGCGCTCATTCACCGCCCAGGTGAGCCGCACCTGCTGCCCCTCCCGCTGCGCCCGAAGCTGCACATCCCACGCCGAGAGGACGCACGTCACGGTGTAGCGCTGCCGATAGGTATGACAGCATCCTTGGAAAGGTTCACACAGCGTGAACTGCACAGTGTACTCTCCTGGAGCGGGAAACTGCGTCGTCAGAGGGTCTAAAGAGCTTGACCCGGGCCCTTGCGCCTGGAAGTAGGGCGGCAGGTCTAAAAGCCAGTAAGAAAAATGTCCACAGGCTGCCGACTGACAAGTAAAAAATCCACAATCACCGTTTACATCACAGGCGACCAGACACGATCCCGCGCAGGATTTCACATACTGGGAGCAGGAGGGGTTGAAGATTACGTTTTGTCCAGCGCAGAAGCTACCAGGGCTAATCGTAAAGCAAGCGGTGGGGGCGCGGTTGACGGTGACGGTGGTGGTGGCGGTGGCATCGGGGCATCCGGCCCCGTACTGCACTCGTACACAGTAGGTGGTCGTGTTGATGGGGTTTACCGTGATTTGGTTAGCGGTGGGGCTGCTAACGATAGGTGAGCCTGTACAGGAGCCATTGGCGTACCAGATGTAGTTGGTGGGGGCGGTGGGGCCGTTGCTGTTGGCGGTGAGGGTGATACGGGAGCCTCGACACAACGTGGGGTTATTCGGATCGATGGAGACGCTCCCCGTGATGGCGTTGACGGGGATCGAGAAGTCGGTGTTGTTAGGGATGCAGGAGCCGCAGGGACTGCAAATCGTATTCCCGTCGGTCCCGGTTTTCACGCGGAGGGTGTACGTGGTACCGGGGTTGAGAGGGCCTGACAGCGTAAGCTGTATCTGTTGGGTCGTGGGAGGAGTGCCAGGCGTACAGCTGAGGGGAGTGGCGCCAGTGATCGTAGGGGCACCTGCAGGAGCGGTAAACTGGAAGTCACTGCCATTAGTGGCGACGCTATTACAGTCTACGGGGGCGCTCAGGTTTACGATCACGGTGGTAGCGCCGCAGTTGTAGGTAAAGGAAGAAGGGTTAGGCAGCTGATTGTTTACCACGATGGTGAAGCCGTAAGTGGCGGTATTGCGCACCGGGCAGTTATTGTCTTGGAGGGTCACGTAAAAGGTGAACGTCTGACCGTTGGCGCTGGCTGGGGGAGTCCAGCAGAACTGGCCGTTAGGGGTCGGGGTGTTGTTACCGGTGATGTTGAAGGTGGCCCCGGACGGGAGGTTGGTGTAGGTTACGAGGACGGGGTTGTTATCCGGGTCTCGAAACTGAAGGTTGAAGCACTGGTTACTGCCTGGACAGAAGTAAGCGGTATAGGTAGCGGGGTTAGAAGGGTTATAAGGGTTGGCGGGGAGAGTGCCGTTGATAGCGCTGGACTGAGGGGGCGAGCCAGAGCAGTTGACAACTCGTACTTGCATGTCGCGGATGTACTCCCCGATAAGGGTGGAGCCTCGGTATTCCCGGATCAGAAGGCAGACGGGGCCGACGGCGGTGGCGTTGGGGGTCAGGCAGACGGTGCCATTGGTAGTGTTTACGATCGGGGGTGCGGTAGCGGGCAAGGGGTTAGCCCCACTGCATCCTCCAGGGCAGCTGCTGTTGTAAGTGACGGGCGTGTTGAGGTCTGTGGAACGGCAGTTGGTGAGGGACACTTCCAGTCGGTCTCCATCGGGGTCGCTCATGCCAGGGTTGAAGCAGAAGGGTTGCCCATTACAGGCCAGGGCCGTAGGGGGATTGGTAAAGGTAGGGGTATTGTTGCAGGGGGCCGCTTGCGTGTTGAGGCGAGCAAAGATGTAAAAGTCCTCGTCGTTGGAGCCGGTGGTGATGCTGGAGTTGCGACAGCAGTCAGACAAGGAGAGAATCCAGTCACTACAGTTCTGGAGCTGAATGGTGCCTTCGTAGTAATGCTCTTCCCACCCATAAGGTGCGCTGGAGTTAGCGCAAAGGCTCTGCTGGCCTGGGCAGGTAGGGGTGATGTCTGTGACGCTGACGCGATTGAGCGTGATGGTTTGATTCACATTACAGGAGCTGGATTGGTAGCGGATAGAGATGGTGCTGGGCTGGCTTATGCCCGCGCAGTCCCGATAAACCCGCACCCGGATGCGGTAGGTGGGGGGATTAGTACTGGAGTTGATGCACTGGACTACGATTTCGCCGCCCATAAGATGGGTAGCCTGCAGACTGCTCATCAGCAAGCCAAGCCCGAGTAAGGCAGAGAGGCGCATGCCACAAAGTTAAGCCAAAAGCCCTGCAAGCCAATATAACCTTAAGTACTTTACCTTGCCAGGGCGCTCACATGCTCTGGTGCACGAACGAGGGAGGAAGTTTCTGATCGGTCACTGCCACACCAAGCGCAGGGTCTGTAAACCGGTGCGCGTTCTCACCTGGAGAAAGTACATCCCTGCCGCAGAGGGAGAAGGTATTTCCATACTTCCTTTTGAGGCCTCGGCTTGCACATTGTACAGGACGTGTCCTGCCGCATCGAAAAGGGCTATCTTGGGCCTCTCTTCCTCGGGTAAGCTCCACAGGAGGAGGGCCGCCTCTCCTACCGACCGGATTCCCTCTTTGACTGTCAGGTAATCCTTGTCGGGCAAGGGAAGCAAGGTAGTTCCGCAAGAAGAAAAAGTTGGTGGATGATTGGTAACTACGACAATAAAGCGATAGGTTTTTGTGTTGCGCAGGATACAGGTGGTGTCTTGTAGAGTTACATAGAAAGTGTACTTCCCTTCCGTGGCGGGCGTCCAGCAAAACTGGGCCGTGGGGCTGAGGGTGTAGTTGTGGGACACTACGAAGGAAGCCCCGGCGGGTAAACCGGCATAAGAAACGGATACCGGCTCGGCCTCCGGGTCCTCAAATTCCAGAGTGAAACATTGGGGGAGGCCGGGGCAGAAGTAGGCCGTATAAGTAGGAGGAGAAGTGGGGTCGTAGGGAATAGTGGGAAGGGTGCCGTTTATGGCACTGGACTGGGGAGGGGTGCCTGAGCAGGCCAAAAGCACCACCTGCATATCCCGAAGGTATTCTCCAATAAGGGTGGATCCTCGATACTCCCGAATAAGAAGGCAGACAACTCCTGCGCTGATGGTGTTAGGCCACAGGCATATGGTGCCGTCTTCTAAGTCTATCGTCGGCGGGGTTGCTGCAGGGAGGGGATTTGAGCCGCTACATCCTCCTGGACAGATATTGGTATAGACTACAGAGGTAGACGTATCCTCACGACAAGAGGTGAAACCAACCTCCAATCGGTCCCCATCCGCTTCCATCAGGCCAGGGCTAAAGCAAAAAAGCTGGTTAATGCATCCGACAATTATCGGGGGTAGGGCATAGGAAGGGGTATTATTACAGGGCGCATCCAGGGTATTGAGGCGAGTGTAAATGAAGAAACTGGGCGAATAATTTTGTATATTACCGGGCATATAGTTTCGGCAACAATCGTTGTAGAAGAAAAGCCAGTCACTGCAGGCTTCCAATTGAATGATTTTTTCATAATAGTGTTCTTCCCATCCGTATGGGTGGGTGACGTAGCTGCTCCCTGGACTTGTGCAGGCGCTTTGACGAGTGAGGCATGTGGGCGTGATGTCTGTGATACGGCTACTGACGAGCATAAGGGTAGTATCAATGTTGCAACTGGCTGCCTGGCACCGAAGCCATATTGTATCGGGCTGAGGGATCCCTTGGCAATCCCGGTAGATACGCACCTGGATGCGATACGTAGGAGGAGCTGTACTGGGATTGAGGCACTCTACCGTGATTTCCCCCCCCCATCAGATGGGAGGCGGATAGTAAGCTTGGCCATAGCATGCTCCAGCTAAGTAGCGAACGGAAAGCCATAAGGCAAATATAGGTAAAAGGGCTCTTCAAAAGCAAGAGGAGCCGGGTTTTAAGGGGTAGCCAAAGGGGATTTAGCCTTGGGGGGCGGTATATTCTCGGCAGGATCGGCAAGGAACCGCTATATTTGAGGTAGGGAAGCGTATGCGTGTAGAGGCGGCCCGAGAAGCCTTGCCGGATCTACCGGGGGTGTACAAGTTTCTCAACGAGCGGGGGGAGGTTATCTACGTAGGTAAGGCGCGCAACCTACGCAAACGGGTGCTAAGTTACTTCACCCGGGCTGAAGATCCCGCCTGCGACTACAAAACCCGTTTACTGGTTCGTCACCTGGCTGAAATCGAATGGATCGTCACCGACACTGAATGGGATGCGCTCCTGCTGGAAAACAACCTTATCAAGCATTACAAGCCCCGCTACAATGTCCTGCTCAAAGATGGAAAGACCTATCCCTACCTGTGCATTACGGACGAGCCCTATCCGCGACTGGTTTTCACCCGGCAGAAGGTGTACCCAGGCACCTATTATGGGCCGTTCCCTGGAGGGGGGATGCTACGGGCTTTGATTGAGCTTTTCCAGGGGCTATACAAGCTGCGGGACTGCGACCTGAGGCTCACGCCGGAGGGGGTAGCCCAGGGACGTTTCCGGGCCTGCGTCAAGTATTACATTGGCACCTGTGCGGGGCCCTGCCTTGGCAAGCAATCGTACACTGAGTATAGGGCGGTGGTGGAAGAGGTACAACGGCTCCTCGAGGGCCAATGGGAAGCGGTGTTGGCCGAGCTTGATCGCCAGCGGCGCGAGGCAGCCGCCGAACTCGACTTTGAGCGGGCTCACGAACTGAAAAAGCGCTTGGAGCAGCTGCGCGCCTTTCAGCAGCGCAGCATCGTCGTAGACGCAGCCCAAGGCGATGTCGAAGCCCTCAGCTTTGTCGTGGGGGTCCGGGCAGGGGTGGCGCACCATCTCGCCGTACGAGGAGGACGTATCGTAGCCAGCCACACTTGGCAGTTTACCGCTCCGCAATGGGCTGAAGCCCCTCATGAGGTGTTGGAACGGGTCGTAGGGGCCTTAGCCGCCGATCAGGGCCACGTAGCCCCCCAAGTGCTTGTAGACGGCTGGCCTGCCGACGTCCCTCTGCCCGAACTGGAAGGCTTCGTCTTGCTCACGCCGGAAGGGCCCGAGTGGACCGAACTGGCGCTCCTGTGTCGCCGCACGGCCCTAACCTTAGCCGAGGAAAAGAACGCCTTCTTTGCTCAGAAGGAAGAAAAACGGCTGCAGGTACTGCGGGCCCTTCAAGAGGTGCTGAAGCTCCCTACGCTGCCTCGACGCATCGAGTGCATAGACAACTCCCACCTGCAGGGGGCGCATTTGGTTTCGGCTGTTACGGTCTTCGTGGAGGGGGAGCCGCGTCGCAGCGAATATCGGCGCTATATCTTGGAGAACCTACCGATTGGGGATGACTTTGCGGCCATGCGGGCGGTAGTCCGCCGCCGCTACGAAAAGCGCTTGCAAGAAGGGCTGCTTCTACCGGATTTGATCCTCATAGATGGCGGGAAGGGCCAACTTTCTGCAGCGCGAGAAAGCTTGCAGGCGTTAGGGCTGAGCATCCCTACCTTCGCCCTGGCTAAGAAAAAAGAGGAAATCTACACGCCTCACGCCGCGGAGCCGATCTACATCGATCGGCGCAGTCCGGTCTTGCATCTACTGCAGCGCATCCGAGATGAGACGCATGCGGCGGCGGTCGGCTTTCATCGGCAGCGGCGAGAAGGGGCCGCGCTCCACACCGAACTAACGAGCCTACCCGGTATTGGGGAAAAGTTAGCCGAACGTCTGTTGAGCCGCTTTGGATCCGTAGAGCGGCTACGGACGGCTTCCCTCGAGGAACTGAAAGAGGCGGTGGGCCCGCACCGAGCACAAAAACTCTACGCTTACCTGCATGAAAGGTAGCCTTGCCAAATGCTACCTTTGCACGGGATGCAATCCATTGGCGATCTATTACAGGCGTTTTTTTCTGGGCGGCTGACGGCTTCGGCTTCGGTGGAGGCGGCCCTTCGTGAGGTTTGGCTGCGACTCACCGGACCGGAAGTAGCGGCCTCTACTCAGGTGCTGACCCTGCGGCGGGGTACGCTCACCGCCCAGATCGGCGATCCCCTCCTGCGCCAGGAGCTGATGTATAGAGCGGAAGAGCTCGCTCTTCTTTTCCGACAGGCAGGTTTCCCGGAAGTGCGGCGTGTGCGCATCCGGTAAGTTACCTTTGTAGAAATGAGCTTCAATCCGGACCTGAATATGACCTACTCGCAAGAGCAGCACGGAAAGGTGTTGGTTTTCCGCTTGGAGGGCAGCCTTATGGGGGACACCACCCAACAGCAGTTCAAAGAGACCCTACTGCGCCTTCTCGATGCCGGTCAGAAAAACTTTATTCTCGACATGGCTGCCGTCCGAAATGTGAACAGTTCGGGCTTAGGTTCGTTGATTACGCTTTTTTCACGCACTCGCTCGGCCGGTGGAGAGTTCATCTTAGCGGCGCTACCCGCCAATGTGCGGAATCTCCTCCATATCACGCGGCTGGATACCGTCTTTACTATCAAAGAGAGTGTAGCCGAAGCCTTGCAGAGTTTTCAATAAGGGTGTGCGGGTAGATGTAGTTTTGGGGCTGCAGTGGGGGGACGAAGGCAAGGGGAAGGTCGTAGATGTGCTGGCGGGAGGCTATTCGGTGGTGGCTCGCTTCCAGGGGGGGCCGAACGCAGGACATACCTTGTATCACCAGGGCCAAAAGGTAGTGCTTCATCAGGTGCCTTCGGGCATCTTTCATGAGGGCGTGTACTGTCTCGTCGGAGATGGGGTCGTGCTGGATCCGGAGGTGTTATGGCGGGAAGTGGAGGGGCTGCGCGCCTTGGGGATCGCTGCGGAGGAGCGGCTCGTGATTAGCCAGCGGGCTCATTTGATTTTACCCGTGCATCGTTGGCTGGAGGAGGTCTCAGCGGAAGGCGAAAAAATCGGCACCACGCGGCGCGGGATAGGGCCCGCTTATGCGGATCGGTATGCTCGGCGGGGCATCCCGGTAGCTTGGGTGGACCGCTCGGATTTCGAAGAAGCGGTGCAGACTTTGACCCACTACCATGCGGCGCGCTTTGCCGCAGAGCCACCCCCTTTCTCCGAAGCTTTTTGGGCCGGCATAGCCTTGCTTCGTCGGTTGCCCCGGGTAGAAGTATGGGAGTGGCTCCCGCAGTTTGATCTTGTGCTGGCGGAGGGATCTCAGGGTACCTTGTTGGATGTGTTTGCGGGCACTTATCCCTACGTGACCTCTTCTCATACGACGGTGGCGGGTGTGCTGGCGGGGCTTGCTGTGCCGGCACAGGCGATCCGGGAGGTGTATGGAGTCACCAAAGCCTACGCTACCCGAGTGGGAGAAGGTCCCTTCCCCACCGAAATCCACGGGGAATGGGCCCGATGGCTGCAAGAGAAGGGGGGCGAACGCGGTTCTACCACGGGTCGGCTGCGCCGCTGCGGGTGGCTCGACCTGGTGGCCTTGCGGTACGCCATTCGGCTCAATGGTGTTACCCGCCTGGCTTTGACCAAAGCCGATGTGCTTTGCGGTCTACCCGAAGTGTACGTGCGCGTCGGAGGGCCGGATGAACGCCCCACTTACCTCGCCTTCCCGGGGTGGCAAACCCTCCAAGACCGATCCTTCGAGGTTTTTATAGGGTTTTTAGAAGCGGAACTAAGGGTAGCGGTGTGGGGTATTTCTACGGGGCCTGCGCGCGAAGAGTGGCAGTTACGGTCGGTGCTTCGCACTTGAGGCGGGCAGCCGCTGGCCTAACACCGCCTCGCGTACTTTTTGGAGGGTGTTTTGGGCGACGGCTCGAGCTTTTTCGGCGCCAGCCTGGAGTAAGGCTTCCAGTTCGTCGAGGTGGTGCTGCCAGTAGACGTAAGCTTCTCGCTGCTGAGCAAAGCGGGTCATGAGCGCTTCGTAGAGGGCTTCTTTGGCTTGGCCGTACCCGTAACCTCCTTCCAGGTACCGACGGCGCATTTCGGTGACCGCCTCCAGCGGCGCTACGACGGAATACAGCTTGAAGACCGTACACGTATCGGGATTTTTGGGGGCCTCTACCGGTGTGGAATCGGTAACGATGCGTTTCACGCGCTTGTAGAGTTCTTTAGGGTCGCCCAGCACATCAAGGGTGTTGCCGTAGCTTTTGCTCATTTTGCGGCCGTCGATGCCCGGCAAAACCATGACCTCTTCTCGGAAGACAGGCTCAGGCAGGGGAAACACTTCTCCATACGTGCGGTTGAAGGCGGCCGCTAAATCTCGGGTGATCTCGAGGTGCTGTTTTTGGTCTTTGCCGACGGGGATGAGCGTGGCCTCGTAGAGTAAAATATCGGCCGCCATGAGTACGGGGTACGTAAAGAGGCCGGCGGAGACTTCAGCGAGGTTGGCCGCCTTTTCCTTGAAGGAGTGGGCGTTAGCCAGCATGGGGTAGGGGGTCAGGCAGCCTAAGTACCAGGCCAGCTCACACACTTCGGGCACGTCCGACTGGCGAAAAAAGACATGCTTAGCGGGGTCCAGTCCGCACGCCAGCCAAGCGGCCGCTACGGCGTAGGTGTTTTCGCGGAGGGTGGCTCCGCTCCGTACGGTGGTGAGTGCATGCAGGTCGGCAATGAAAAAAAAGGCTGGCTCGGTTTGGGCATTGGCCAGCTCAATGGCGGGCAAAATGGCTCCCAGGAGGTTACCTAAGTGTGGCTTGCCCGAACTTTGGATGCCGGTCAGAACCCGGCTCATGCTTTCGCCGAAGGCTGCGTACCGGGAAGAGGATGCTTGTTTTTAGGCTTACGTGGACGGAACTTTCCAAATGTGCCCCGCCAAATCTTGCCTCGACGGGTGCGTCGATCGCCTTTTCCCATGCGGCAAAGGTAAGGGTTTCAGCCGGTTGCGCGCAGCGGGGCCAGCCGAGCGTGGACCCACTCCTCATCTATGCGCACGTGGGTGCCGCTGGAGCGCTGGAAAAGCACCTCTTCCAGGACGGTCTCGAGGAGGCTGCGCAGCGCACGGGCACCCGTCCCCAGGCGAACCGCTTCCCGAGCCAGAGCCCGCAGCGCCCCCTCGGTAAGCTCCAGCTGAATGCCATCCCACGAGAGAAGCTCTTGGTACTGCTTGACTAAGGCGTTACGGGGTTCTGTCAGGATGCGTAGGAGGGCCTCTTCATTTAGCGGCTCCATAGCGGCGATCACCGGCAGCCGCCCAATAAACTCAGGTATAAGCCCAAAGCGCCGCAAATCTTCGGGCTGTACGTAGGCGTAGAGGTTTTCAGTAGGCGCCTCCGCCAGGGAGGTTTGCCGGCGAAAGCCAATCGTCTGGCGCGACAGCCGCCGCGCTACGATCTTATCCAGCCCTTCAAAAGCGCCTCCACAGATGAAGAGGATGTTTTCCGTGTTGACGGGAATAAAGTTCTGTTCGGGGTGTTTGCGGCCGCCTTTGGGGGGGACATTCGCTATGGTGCCTTCGAGGAGCTTGAGCAAGGCCTGCTGGACACCTTCGCCACCTACGTCCCGAGTCAAAGAAGGGTTTTCAGACTTGCGGGCTATTTTGTCGATTTCATCAATGTATACGATGCCGATTTGGGCGGCTTCGACGTCATAGTCTGCGGCTTGAAGGAGGCGTACCAGGACGTTTTCTACGTCTTCGCCTACGTAGCCGGCCTCGGTGAGGGTGGTAGCATCGGCGATGGCGAAAGGTACCTGCAAAAACTGGGCAATCGTTCGCGCCAACAGCGTCTTGCCGGTACCGGTGGGTCCAATCAGGAGCACGTTGCTTTTTTCCACGCGTACAGTGGGCCGATTGTCCGCCTCGGCGTTCAGTAGGGCAGCAATGCGTCGATAATGGTTGTAGACGGCGACGGCGACTTTGCGTTTAGCGGCTTCTTGGCCTATGATATAAGCGTCGAGGTAGGCTTTGATCTCGGTGGGGGAAGTTTTGGGCATTTGCCAGCCTTTGAGGCGGCGGCTACGGCGCAGTTCTTTTTGGGCTGCCTCGTGGATATGGCTTACGCAGTCCAGGCAAATGCGTACGGGTCGAAGGGGCGATTCGATTAGGGGTAGCCCTGAAGCCGACCGCCCGCAAAAGTCACAGGCCGGCGTACGAGGTTCTGGGGGCATTATCGGCCGTTTTCGGAGGGGCGGCGAGGTTGAAGCACTTCGTCTATCAGCCCGTAAGCTTGGGCTTCATCGGCCCGCATCCAGTAATCCCGGTCGGCGTCCTTCCAGATTTTTTCGTAAGGCTGGCCTGTGTGGTAAGCCAGGATTTCGTACAGTTCCCGTTTGATTTTTTGGATTTCGGCGTGGACGATTTCGATATCGGAGGCTTGGCCTTGTACGCCACCGAGGGGTTGGTGAATCATCACGCGAGCGTGGGGCAAAGCGGCCCGTTTACCCCGTGTACCGGCGGCCAGCAGTACCGCCGCCATCGAAGCGGCCATGCCGGTGCAGATCGTGTTCACATCGGGCTTCACGTATTGCATCACGTCGTAGATGCTCAGGCCGTCGTAAACGGATCCCCCGGGCGAGTTGATGTAGAGGAAAATGTCTCGTTTAGGATCGGCCGACTCCAAAAAGAGAAGCTGCGCGTTGACGATGTTGGCGATCTGGCCGTCTATGGGGTAGCCCAGAAAGATGATACGGTCCATCATTAGCCGGGAGAAGACATCCATGACGGCGATGTTGAGCTGGCGCTCTTCGATGATGTTGGGGGTGAGGTTGTAGAAAGCGGACCGGATGCGGGCTTCGTACTGGTCCAAGCGCAGGCTACTCAGGCCGAGGTGCCGCGTAGCGTACTGGCGAAACTCTTCTCCGAGGTTCATAGCATGCGCAAGAATAACACTTTTGCGGGGAGGGGGCGTTCTTGAGGGGGACCCAGGCGGTTGGCCAGCCACGTCTCGAAACGTTCAAGCTGGAGGGTACGTCGTAAGCTTTCTCCTTCGTTTTCGAGGAACGCCTGCAGGAAAGCTTCTCGTTCTTCTGAGGAGTTTTCGAGGCGGGCCAGCAGGGCGCGTGTTTCTTCGGAAAGGTTGGGGGAGGATTTGAGGCGTTCCCAGGCGAGGCGGTGGAGCTCCTCGTCGGAGATCTGGAGTTCGGGCTGGTGGTAGGCGTAGCTGGTGAAAAGCACTTGCCAGGCGAGTTCGGCGTGGTAGTCCTCGTAAGAGCGCAGGTGGCCGTTCTGGCCGCTGCGTTGGCGCAGGTAGAGGAGGTAGTTGTATTGGACGAGGTCTTCGGGGAGCTGGATTTGGGCGGCGTGGAGGAGCTGGGCTTGGTACGCTTGGCGGTTGAGCTTTTCGAGGAGGCGGGTCACATGCCGGTCTAAGAGGCCTTTCCAGATTTCCTCTTCAGACAGGTCAGAGAGGCCGGCAAAGTCGAGTTGATTTTTGAGGGCTTCGAGGGGTAGGGGCTGGATCTGGGCAGCGGAGATAAGGGTCAGGGGGATGTCGGTGGCGGTGAGGGGAGAGAAGTCAGGCAGCGTAAGGCGGATGATTTCGGTGTAAGGCGCTAAAGCTTGGGGCGGCACCAAGAAGGTTTGGCCGACTTTTTTACCGGCGAGGTAGCTCCAAGGGAAGGGGGTCAGCAGCGTCGTCCAAGAAAGGCGGACCGGTTCGGTGCTGCCGGGGGCTTCCCATCGCAAGCGCAGGATTAGCGCTTTGTCGGTAGGGGGGGTCTCGGGCAAGTGTTCCAGCGCTTCCAGCGTGCCGAAAGCCACCTGCAAGTGCCGCTGGTAAAGGAGGATATCGTCGGGGTGGGGCTGGTAGGTGTAGCGCACCCGTTGTACGCCTTCCAGGGGGAGCGGAGCAGGCGGAACCGTCAGCGCTTTTACGGTGTACCGATAGCTGGGGAAAGGCGGCTGCAGTTGGAGCGTTTCGGGGCTGCGGTTGTAGAAGGGGTAGCCCACAAGCTTTCGGCCTTCCAAACCTTGTTGGAGCGCCTGGAGAAACCGCTCACTTAGGATTTCCAAGAGGATCGATTCTCCATGGCGGGCCATGATGAGGTCTAAAGGCACCTGCCCAGGCCGAAAGCCCGGTAAAATCAGTTCTCGCCGCAATTCTCGTACCTTCTGCCGATAAAGCGGTTCGTACGCCTCGGCTGGTATCTCGATTTCGCCCTCGGCCAAATAAGGCCGAGAAAAATGCATTTGCACGCGCAAGTGCGGATGGAGGGACTCGAACCCTCAACCCCAAACGGGACCAGATCCTAAGTCTGGCGCGTCTGCCAGTTCCGCCACATCCGCAGGCGTGGCACCGGCGGGACTCGAACCCACATCTGGAGTTTAGGAAACTCCCGTTCTGTCCAGTTGAACTACGGCGCCCCCCTCAAACTCGCTATCTTCGCAAAGGTATGGAAAACCTGAGCGTTGTAGACTTGCGCGACTTCTTGGAAGGCGGTTCCGAAAGCCGATACCGCTTCGTCGAAGCGCTGGGCGCAGCCTTCTCGGAGATAGGCTTTGTGATTGTGGAGAACCATCAGGTGTCCCCTGCCCTGCAAAAGGCCGTTTATGAGCAGGTAGAGGCGTTTTTTGCGTTGCCGCTGGAGGTCAAGGCCCGCTATATCGTGCCGGGTACGGCGGGGCAGCGTGGGTATACCCCGCCCGACCAAGAGCACGCCAAGGGACGCCGCGTGCCCGACCTAAAAGAGTTTTTCCACATTGGGCCTGAAATCCAAGACCCTTCGGACCCCCTGTACCACCGCCTACCCCGCAACGTATGGCCGGTGGAAGTGCCCGGCTTTCGAGAGACGCTCCTACAAGCTTACGAACGGTTTTTAGAGACGGGGCGCCACCTTTTGCGGGCCATCGCCCTTTACTTAGGTCTGGAAGAGGACTATTTTGAACTCCGTATTCATAACGGGCCCAGCCTGCTGAGGCTTTTGCATTACTATCCTTTACCGGCAGGCAGGCCTTTGCCGGAGGGGGCTACCCGCGCCGCCGAACACGAAGACATCAACCTCATCACCCTCCTGATTGGCGCCAGTGCCGAAGGGCTCGAGGTGTTGACTCGCCAAGGACAGTGGCTGGCCCCTGTCGTGGCTCCCCATCAGATGGTCATCAACGTCGGGGACATGCTCCAGCGCCTGACGAACAATCGGTTGCGCAGCACCACGCACCGGGTGGTCTTGCCGCCGCCCGAGAAGCGCCATCTGCCCCGGTTTTCAGTACCGTTTTTCTTACATCCTCGGCCGGAGGTGAGCTTGGCTTGCCTGCCCTCCTGCATAGACGAGGCCCACCCTAAAGCTTACCCCGACATCACCGCCGAAGCGTATCTAAACGAACGGTTGGTCGAACTTGGACTCAAGAAATAGCCTCGGAGCCGGGAGATTTTGTACCTTAGCTTAGGCGAGCCGAGGGGGTGAGGCAGGTGCGACTCCTGCCCTCGCCACATGAACTCCCTCCACCTGGTAGAGGTGTTAAGCAAACTCAAACGCCCGGAGCTTCTTCGCATTGCCCGAGAGGGCCGAAATGAAGGCTTACTGGCCCCGGTCTTTCCGCTCAATCAGTACGACACGGCGGCCCTTCGGCGGCTCTTGCGACGCCATGCGCATCGGCTCCTGCACTTACCCTCGGTGCAGGAAGCCTTGCGCCGGTATGCCGGTGGGGCCTCCGCTCCTTCCGAATCGTCCACAGCTCCCTTCCCGTCTCTACCCCAGCTCGTCGAACGGCTCTTCCCCGGCGTGTATGGCATGTACGCCGAAAAAGAACGGCTTATCGAACGGCTGTATCTGCCCTTAGCGTACCCTCGAATCGCTGAACGGTATGGCGTCTCTTTATCCCCTACGCTGCTGGTGATAGGCCCTCCGGGTACGGGGAAAAGCTTCCTCTTGCGGCGGTTTGCTCAGGGGACGGGTTTCCAGGTTTTATGGGTATCGGCCCCTTCCTTAGCCAATAAGTGGTACGGTGAGACCGAAAGACACCTCCGCTCCCTCGTCAAAACGGCCCTCAAAAAACGCCCGGCCTTGCTTGTACTGGACGAGGTGGAAGGTCTCTTTGTGGACCGGTCGAAAAACTTACCCTGGCTCAATGGCGCTACCCTTCAGCTGCTCACGCTCATTGACACCCTGAAAGAACAGGGCGGCGTCGGGGTGGTGGCCCTCGCAAACCGTAAGAATGACCTTGATCCGGCGCTCTTACGCTCCGAACGAATAGACGAAGAGCTGTATGTATCGTTACCTGATTTGGAGGAGCGGCACCAAATCTTGGTGCAGGCCAGCCAGAAGCTCCCTTTCGCCCCCAATATAGATTGGAAGTACTGGGCTGCTCAAACCGAAGGGTACAGCCGGGCCGACCTGATTCACCTGCTCAAAAAAGCGGGCCAGCGTGCGTTCTTGGCCCATTTCTGGGAAGGCAAGCCCCAACTGATTACCGAACTCGATCTGCGCCGAGCTATATCCGAGTAGGCAGGTCCGGAAACTTAATGCAGTAGGGTTCGATAGAGGGGGGGATTTCGCCGGCGTCGTTTTTCTGAGCCAGCTCGCGCACCGCCGAGGCCGACAGGCATACCTGTTTCCCTTCGCCTACTTTTTCAAACCATAACCGTTCCAAGAGCAGTTCGGTGCGCAGGTAGCGCCACTCTCCTTCGGCGGTGCGCAGGGTTTTGATTTTGGGTATGCGTTGGGTGATTTCTTTGTAGGTGTCGAGCTCATAGTTGAGGCAGCACTTGAGTTTGCCACAGAGGCCGGTGATTTTGGTGCTGTTGAGGGAGAGGCCTTGGTACCGGGCCGCTTCGGAGGGCACGGGCGGGAAGTGCGTCATCCAACTGGAGCAGCAAAGTTCGCGTCCGCAGGGACCGATACCGCCCAGCTGCGCGGTCTCTTCGCGTTCGGCGATCTGGCGCATTTCAGGCCGTACTTTGAGCTCCTCGCCAATACGGCGAATCAGCTCGCGAAAATCTACGCGCTCCTTAGCGGTAAAATAGCAGATAAGCGTCGTTCCGCTTGCGGTGAGCTCGACGTCAGTGACTTTCATGTCGTGGTTAGCGGCCAAGCCCAGCGCTTCGACGAGCTGTCGCACGCTCTTTAGCAGGTTGGGTTCGGTTTTGCGGGCTTGGAGCCAGCGTTCCAGGTCTTCGGAGGTGGCTCGGCGCAGCACCCGGAAGTCAGGGGGCACTTCGCGTCGGGCTCCTTTGAGGCGTTTTTCGGCCAGGTAGCCTGTGAGAGAGACCTGGCCCACCTCGTAGCCCTTACCGATTTGGGGGGGGGTGTCGCTGCTGCGGCGAAAGACCTCGGGTACGACGACCCATTCGCCCGTGGTAAGGGGAGGGTCGATCTGGCTCCAAAAAAAATCTCGCCGGTGCCCTTTGAAGCGCACTTCTACCAGCGGGGGGGCGCCTTGAGGAGGGAGAACCCCTTCGAGCCAGTCTCCTACGAAGAGGGCATTTGAGCAGCCTTGGCATTTAGCGGAGCAGGCCATGTTCGAAGGTGCGAAGGAGGCGCTCACGGGTTCGGTCCGGCCCCAGCAACGTCAAAATGGCGTAGAGGGCGGGGCCAGCCTCTTCGCCGGTGAGGAGGATACGCAGGGTAAGAAGCACTTTCCCCAGGCTGAGGCCGGCGCTTTTAGCCCACGCTTTGAGGGTGGTTTCGAGCTGGGAAGCTTCCCAGGCGGGCAGGTGCTCCAGCGCTTTTAGGAGCGCAGGAAGCTGTTCCAAGACGGCGGGATGGAGTTTTTGGGCCAGGGGCTCTGGCAGGGGGAACTTGGGCTCTTCGTAGTAAAAGCGCACCGCTTCCACCAGCTCGGGCAGGAGGGTGGCGCGCTCGCGCGCCAGTTCAATGAGCTGGCCGAGGGTGGTATCGTCAACGGGGGGCAATTGCCGCTGTTCCCAAACCTGCCGCACAAGAGGCAACAATTCAGCTAAGGGTTTGCGGCGCAGGTGCTGCTGATTGATCCAGCGGGCTTTTTCGTAGTCAAAGCGCGCACCGGCTTTGCTGACGCGCTCAAGGGAAAACTGCTCAATAAGTTCCGCTATCGAAAACACCTCTTGGTCGGTGGCAGGGTGCCACCCCAGCAGAGCCAAGTAGTTGACGACCGCTTCGGGTAAGAAGCCTCGTTCTCGATAGCCTAAGGAGATCTCGCCGGAGTGTGGATCGCGCCAAGTGAGAGGAAAGACCGGGAACCCCAACCGATCTCCATCGCGCTTGCTGAGTTTGCCGCCGCCGTCTGGCCGCAACAGCAAAGGAAGGTGCGCAAACTTGGGGCTATCCCATCCAAAGGCTTCGTACAGAAGCACGTGCAGTGGAGTGGAAGGCAGCCATTCCTCGCCTCGAATCACGTGGGTCACGCCCATCAGGTGGTCGTCTACTACATTGGCCAGGTGATAGGTGGGCATCCCATCGCTTTTGAGCAGGACTTTGTCGTCCAGTTCTCGGCTATGGAAGCTCACCCATCCTCGTATCTCATCATAAAAGCGGATTTCTCGGTTGCGGGGGATGAGGAATCGAATCACATAGGGTTGGGTACGCAAGCGCTCTTGGACTTCGGCGGGGGGGAGGGTGAGGCTATTTTTCATGTAGGGGCGTGTGATGGCGTTATATTGCGGTGCCACCATACCCGCCGCTTCAAAGCGGCGACGCATGGCTTCCAGTTCTTCTTCGGAGTCAAAAGCGTAATAGGCCCACCCTTTTTCTACCAGCTCATGGGCGTATTGGGCGTAGAGGGCTTTTCGTTCGCTTTGGCGGTAAGGGGCGTGAGGGCCGCCTATATGGGGGCCTTCGTCGAAGTGGAGGCCACACCAAGAGAGGGCTTCGATGATGTAGGCTTCGGCGCCGGGTACATACCGGGTTTGGTCGGTGTCCTCGATCCGAAGGATGAAGCGGCCGCCTTGCTGGCGAGCCAAGAGATAGTTGTAGAGGGCGGTACGAACCCCCCCAATGTGCAAAGGCCCCGTAGGACTGGGCGCAAAACGAACGACCATCGCTTAGGCCGGGGGAGTAGATTCTCTGTGCGCCAGCAAGGATCGAAAGTCTTTTTCTTCCCCGATCTGCATTAGGTGCAAGGTGATGCCCACCTCTTCAAAGCTCTGACGGGCCTTGTCTTTGTCTTTGTCTGAGAGCTGAATGGGCGGGAAGGTGTCGTAGTGCATGCCTATGACCTGGTCTACATCGAGCAAGAGAGCGGCTTCGAGGGCATCTTCCACATCCATGGTGAAGGTACCGCCTATAGGCAGGAAGGCCAAGTCCAGCTCGTAGCGTTCGGCGATGATTTCCATTTCGGCGGAGAGGGCGGTATCCCCGGCGTAGTAAGCGGTGTGGCGGCCATCTGAGAAGACGAAGCCCACCGCCACACCCCCATAACTGCCATCAGGAAAGCTGCTGCTGTGAATGGCTGGTACCAGCTTCACCCAAAGGGAGCTCTTCGGCGATCGCCAAGTGCCCCCTACATTCATGGGGTAGGTGGTACAGCCTCTCTTCTGGAAATAGTCGTGTATTTCCCACACCCCGATAATAAGAGCTTGGGTGTTTTTTGAAATCGTTTCGGCGTCTGCAATGTGGTCAAAGTGTGCATGCGAGAGGAAAAGGTAGTCGGGCTGGAGGCGGTTTAGGTCTACCTTGCCTTTAGCAAGGTCATTGGGGGTGATGAAGGGGTCGAAAAGGAGCTTCTCGCCAGAAGCGACCGTCACGAGAAAGGCCGAGTGCCCTAAGTACTGGACCCGCATGAAGCAAAGGTAGATAAAAACCCAAGAAGGTAGGCATTGCGTACCTTTGCGCTACTATGAGCCGCAAAAAGGAAGAGGCCACCGCTGTCGTAGAAGCCCCCGCCGGCAAAGTCAAAAGCGATCCGTATGCTTCGATGTTGAGCCGCTTTTATGCGGCGGCGGAGGTGGTAGGGCTTACTCCCGAAGAGAAGGAGATTCTCAGTCGGCCGGCGGAGATTCACATTGCGTATTTACCGGTGGCGATGGACGATGGACGGGTCCAAGTGTTTGAGTCATACCGGGTGATTCATTCGCGGGCTTTGGGTCCAGGCAAAGGGGGCATCCGCTACGCCCCCGAAGTCAATATGCGTGAGGTCATGGCGCTTGCGGCCTGGATGACTTGGAAGTGCGCCGTGGTGAATATCCCGTACGGGGGCGCTAAAGGCGGTATCACCTGCGAACCCAAGAAAATGTCGGTAGGGGAGCTGGAACGCCTTACCCGAGCCTACACGCGTGCCATGTCGGAAGTATTCGGCCCGGACAAGGACATTCCCGCGCCGGATATGGGCACCAGCGCTCGGGAGATGGCCTGGATCGTAGACGAATACTCCCGCCTGAACAAGGGCAACTTTATACCGGCGGTGGTGACAGGCAAGCCGTTGGAACTGGGGGGGTCCAAAGGGCGGGTCGAAGCCACAGGGCGCGGCGTGACGATGGTAGTCCTTCAAGCGCTGCAGCGATTGGGGCGTCGGCCCGAAGGGCTCACCGCCGCGGTCCAGGGCTTTGGCAATGTGGGCTCCATTACCGCCAAGTACCTCTCCCAAAATGGCATCCGTGTGGTGGCCATCTCTGATAAAAGCGGCGGCTACTACAACGAAAGTGGCATCCTGATCCACCAAGCGATCCAGTACCGCGATAGCCACGGGGGCGTGCTTGAAGGCTTCAAAGGCGGAGAACGCATCACCAACGATCAGCTTTTGACCTTGCCGGTAGATATTTTGGTGCCGGCGGCCCTGGAAGACCAGATTACCCCGCAAAACGCGCCCAATATTCAAGCTTGGCTCATTGCTGAGGGCGCCAATGGCCCTACCATGGCCGAAGCAGACGCCATTCTAAACCAGAAGGGTATTGTCGTGATCCCAGACATCCTCGCCAACGCCGGCGGCGTGATCGTCTCGTACTACGAATGGGTACAAAACCGACGGGGCCACTACTATACCGAGACCGAGGTACAGGAGCGCGCCGATAACACCATCAAGCAGGCTTTCGACGATATTTTCACGCGGGCAGCTGCGCAGAAGGTCTCCCTACGCGAAGCGGCTTACCTCATCGCCGTCGAACGGGTAGTCAAAGCCCTGCGCATGCACGGTAAGTACTGATCACCCAAAACCCCACTGGCGGGCAAACCGCTTGAAGGTGTAAAGGTTCCATAGGAGTTTACGGTAGTTGGCTTGGCGAGCTTGGTGGGCTTGCCAAAGCTGGCGCACAATGGCTGGCTGGAACCACGGGTCAGGCCGTAAAAGCTCCGCTTCGATAGGTTTGCGTAGCTCCTCACGTAGCCAGCGTGGCAGAGGAACCCCAAAGCCTTTTTTAGGTCGATATAGGATGTCCTGCGGCAGGCGGCCTTCCATGAGCTTTTTGAGGAGCCATTTGGTTTGGCTACCTCGCCGCCGATAAGCAAGCGGGAGGCTGGCCAGAAACTCTACCACTTGGCGGTCTAAGAGCGGGGCGCGCACTTCCAGGGCGTTGTACATGCTGGCCCGGTCTACTTTCACGAGGATGTCGTCTTGTAGATAGGTCTTGTAGTACAAAAAGGCCGTTTGGGCAAAAGCGTCTGCGGAAGGCGGCAACCGGTCCCGATAAGGCCCCAAAACGGTCTCCAGGATAGCCTCGCTATGACAAGCCCACTCGGGCTGAAGCAGGTGAGCAAGCTCTTCAGGCAGAAAAGAGCTCAGCCAGCGCGTATGGAGCTGGTACGCCGGACCAGTGAACCCCCGTAAGAACTGCCGGATTTTGAAGTCTAAAGCGATGTTGTCGTCCCTGGCGGGTAAGAGACGTTGGGCCCAGGTGAGAGCCAGGTGCAGCAACGACTTGGGCCACCAGGCTACCAGGGCAGTGTACCGTTCTGCAAGGAAGGTAGGGTAGCCTGCTTGGAGTTCGTCGCCGCCGTCCCCCCCCAACGCTACGATGACCCGCTGCCGAGCAAACTGCGACAGAAAGTAGGTGGGCAAAATGGAGGCGTCCGCAAAAGGTTCGTCCAGTTGGGGGAAAACCTCTTCGACCAGCGTTAGCGCTTTTTGAGGCGTCAGCACCTCTTGGTGGTGGGCGGTGCCGAGTTGGCGCGCGACCCGCCGGGCATAATCGCGCTCGTCGTACGAAGCCTCCTCAAAGCCAATGGAAAAAGTAAGGATAGGGCTTTCGCTATGCTGCTGGGCGTACCACGCCACCAGGGAACTGTCTATGCCCCCGCTGAGGAAGACCCCTACCGGCACATCCGCCACAAGGCGCAGTTGGACGGCCTCATGGAGGAGAGTATCCAGCTGGCTGAGCACCTCAGGCAGCGGAGGAACGTCCTTTTGTGGGAGGGGAGGGCTCCAATAGGGTTGGGGCGTAGTCGGCTGGCCCTGATCAACCACCAAGTAATAGCCACCTTCAAGCTTGTAGATGCCCTCGCTAATCGAGAGCGGGGTAGGTACGTAGTCCAAGACCAGGTAAGCCTGAAGGGCCTGCGCAGCCAGTCGCCGAGGAATAGCCGGATGTTGCCACAGGGCCTTGAGCTCCGAGGCAAAAGCGAACAAGCCTGGTTGGAAGGTATAATACAAGGGCTTTTTGCCCATGGGGTCGCGAGCTAAGAAAAACCGCTGGGCCTGTCGGTCATACACCGCAAAGGCGAACATCCCCCGCAGTTTTTCCAGACAGGCTACCCCCCACTCCACATACGCATAAAGAAGCACTTCGGTGTCGGAGGTGGTACGAAAGCGATAGCCTTTTTCCTGGAGCTGCTTACGTAAAGCCTGGAAGTTGTAAATCTCGCCATTGAAGACGATAGCGTACCGCTGGTCGGCGGAGAAGAAGGGCTGATGGCTGCGGGGGTCCAAGTCCAGGATGCTGAGGCGTGCGTGAGCTAAGGTGACCTGGGCTTCGCTCCAGACGCCTTGGTAGTCGGGGCCGCGGTGCGCTAAAGTCGCAATCATGCGCGTCCCTACTGCTTTGCCGCCTTCGCCCCAAAAGCCCGCGATACCACACATGGTCAGGCAGGTGTGGAAGTAGGCTGGGTGAAGTTGATGCGCTCGCGCACTTGGGCAATCGGCCGGCCCGTCGCTTCGTAATAAATACGCACCAGCAGCTCGGCTACGATGCCAATCAGCAGGAGCACCACCCCTACGCTAATAAAGAGGGCCGTAAAGACCGGCAACGGAGTCTCGACAAAGTCTTTCTGGCCAGTGAGCTTGTAGTACAGGGCCCAGAAGAACGAACCTACGCCAAGGAGCATAGACACCAGCCCTATCCCGCCAAAAAACTGAATAGGCCGCTGCAGGTACCGGTCCAGAAATACGATCAGCACCAGGTCCAACAGCACCGAGATGATGCGCATCATGCCATAGTTGCTGCGGCCGTACTTGCGTGGCTGGTAGGAAACGGGGACCTCTGTGATGCGCCCACCTTCCCACTTCGCATAAATGGGGATGAAGCGGTGCATGCGGCCATACAAGCGCACGGGGGCCAGCACCTCTCGGCGGTACGCTTTGAGCGTACAGCCGTAATCATGCAAGGACACCCCCGAGAGAAAACTAATGAGGGCATTGGCCGCCATAGAAGGTAGCCGACGGGTAAGCCATTGGCCCTTCCAGCGGTCTTTGCGCCAGCCGCTCACCACATCATAGCCCGCTTCTATCTTTTCCAGGAGGCGAGGGATATCTGCCGGATCGTTTTCTAAGTCCGAATCCATCAGTACAATGATTTGGCCCTGGGCGTGCTGAATGCCTACCTGAATCGCCGTGGTTTGGCCGTAGTTTCGACGCAGCAAAATAACCCGCATCCAAGGCCTTTCCTGCGCCAACGCTTTGAGCACTTCGGGGGAACCGTCTCGGGACCCATCGTCTACCCAAATCACCTCGAAAGGCTCGTAGGCAGGCAAGACAGTTTCGAGCCTTTCCACCAGCTCAGGCAGACCTTGGGCCTCGTTGTAGACGGGTATGACCACCGAAAGGTGCATAAAGCAAAGGTACGCTATTCGGGGAGGGGGGCCTTGAGAAACTCAGGCACGTCGGAGCGGTGACGCAGGGCTTCGAGGCGGGCCTGCGCAGCCGCTGAGTTGCCCATGCGCTTCTCTAAGAGAGCCGCTTCTCGCTGAAGGCGGGCGTAAGTCGGGGCCGGAAAATGCGGCAGCTTTTTCAGCAGCGTATCCATTCGGGCAAAGGCCGCTTGGGCTTCGGCGTAGCGCTTCTCCTCGCGCAGGATCATGCCCAACAGAGCATAAGCTTGGATCGCTTCGCTGGTGGGGTAGCGGCTCCAGAGCAGCCGACAGGGCGCCGTAGGGCACGCTTTTTCGTAGGCTTGTAGCCAGGGCAAAACCGCCTGCCGCGCTTCTTCGTAGCGCTGGAGCTTGTGGAGCGCTTCGGCCCACATGCGGCGAAAGAGCGGGTTGTCGGGAAAACGCTCACTGAGTCTGCGGGCCCAGTACTCGGCTTTTTCAGGCTGGTGGGCTTGATACAGGTAGATGTAACTCAAGAAATAGGCCGCTTCGTGTTGGGTGTAGTTGAGGCTGTCGCGGGCGCAAGCTTCAAGTCGCTCAAGTCCTTTTGGGGCGTTGCCGGGGGGGAAAAGCCGCAGCACAGGTCGCATGAGGGGGTAGTTCTGCGCAAAGTAAGCGATGTAGTACTCGTAGAGGCCCAGCTCAAACTGCATTTCAGGGTATTGGCTGGCGTATTGACGTATGCCGCTCAGGAGCGCAATCAGGTCCCGCGCCTTCCATACCGAAGCTAAGGTGTGACCTCGTATGTAAAGCCGACGCACTTCGAGGGCTCGCTGCCCAAACCCAAGGAAGTATCGCTCCAGGGGATGATGGGCGCAGCAGCGCAAGAGAGAATCTGTCCGTTCCAGCTCCCGCTCCCAGAAACTATCGAACCAGGTGGTGGTAGGGTCCAGTTCGATCCGCCAGGAGTAGGCCAGGGCCCGCAAGTACGAGGTGCCCGCATACGGACCAAACTGGCGTTCAAGCTGGTCAAGTAATCCTTCGGCGCGGGAAAAATGGAGGTTGTACAGCGCCTGGAGAGCCCTTAAGGCCTGGCTTCGGTAAGCCGGCTGGTAAGGTAAGGGCTGGCCAACCGCTACAAAGACGGTGCACAAGGCGGCTTTTGTCCAAGACCCAACGGATCCCATTTCCACACGCGCATATCGGGGCAGAGCTGCACATATATGGCGAGGCTGATCGCCAGGGCCAGTAGGAGGACTGCCCCGACTACCAGTTGCCACCGACGAATCCGGATGCGCAGCTCGATGACTTCTTTCGCCAGCTTTTCCTGTTTGGCTATGTTGCGAAAGGCGATTTTGAGCCGTTCCCACACCTGATCGCCTTTCACCACGTAGTCGTAAGCCCCATACGCGAACGTATCGGCAGCCGTCTGGACATCCTCTTGGCCAGAGAGGAAGATGACATAAGGGGGGGCGTCGGGGTTTTCGTGTTTGCGCAGGGCCTTCAGTAAAGCGGTACCCGGCGTAGCCCCGACGTGATAGTCAAGGAGGATGTAGTGGGGCAAAGGGCCTTTGCGAGCGGCTTCTATAGCGGCTTCTACAGAGTCAAAATGCTGAAGGGCAAACCATTCGCCGTAGCGGGCCTGGACCAACTCGGCCCACACGGGGTCATCTTCGACGAGCCAGAGGGTGGGCTTCACGGAGCAAAGATACAGGTTGACCGCTAAGGGGTCGAAGAAGGGTCGGATTCTGTGGGTTCTGGACCTCTCGGCAGGGTGGAGAGGGTTAGTCGGGCAGCCCAGCTGAGGAACGCCGCATCCACCCATTGGCGAGCGTGGGGGACCCGGGCGTAAGCCTGTTCGATCGTGTCGGGCGTTAGAATGCCCAGCACCACGGGAATGCCGGAGTGGGCATTAAGCTGGGCCAGGGTGGGCAAGACGGCGTGGGCCAGGTATCGGTGGTGTTCGGTTTCACCCTTGAGGATGCAGCCCAGGGCCAGTAAGGCCGGCAGTTCGTCATCCGGGTTGGGCTCATAGGGCTGGAAGTACGCAATAGGCCCTGGCGACTCGAGGATAAACTCGGAGCGGAGCTGGCTGTCAAAGTTACCTTGAAAAAAAGGCGGCAAGCGTAGGTTGCTTTGGATGCGGGTAGGCCCGCGCACCGAGACAATCTGGGCAAAGCCGGCCTTCCAAGTATAGCGCCGCAGGATCGCCCCTACGGCATGCACCACTTCGAAAGCGCCGGCTACTTCCACTTCATGAAGCCGTTCGGTGGGAAAGTGCACTTCGGCCAAGCGGGCTTGTGCCTCCTCTACCAGCCGCTGGATAAGCGGCCTGTGCCACGCTGTGCGAACTATAAAAAGCCGTACCCGCTCCACCAAGCTTGGCGGCGGCGTGTAAAGAAACGGCTCACTTTGCATGCGATTCTACGCGGGCCAGGTGTTTCTGGGCGGTGGGGGCTTCAGCAGCCAGGGGGTAAGTTTCGGTTATCTTGGTGTACATCTGCGCGGCTTTTTCCCATTGGCCGGCCAGCTCATAACACAACCCCGCCTGCAAAAGGAAAGCTGGACTGGTCTGGCTATTGTCGTGGATTTGGGCGGCTTTCTGGTAATAGCGCGCGGCTTTTTCGAACTCTTTGACTTCGGCGTAGGCCCCGGCCAAGGCCGCCAAAGCAGCTCCGCCGAGATAACTATCTGGGGCGTCGTAGTCTTCGAGGGTTTCTATGGCGGCCTGGGGTTGGCCAGTTTTGAGGTAACACAGCCCCAGGTAGAGGCGGCACAGGTTCCCGGCTTGGGTGCGGCCGTAGTCGTTTACGAGCTGCTCGAAGCCCAGCACCGTAGCGGTGCCTTTGATTGCCTTTTCAAAGGAATCTTGTCGGAAAAAGGCTTCAGCTGCTCGCATTTCTTTCAGGCATTCTTCATTCTGACTGGCTAAATACTGACGGTAAGCTACCCATCCGACTACGCCTATCACTAAGGCGGTAGAAAGAATCGAAAGGAGGCGATTTTGGGTCAGGCGCTGCCAAAGCTTCCGCCAGGGAGCGCCCTCCGTAGGAGGTGAAGCAGGGGTGTCGGTTTTAGGGTCTTTTTCTTCGGCCATGGGGGACAAAGATACGCATCAGGGGCAGAGGGTATCGCGACCTATGCGGCGGCACCAGCGGCGTCGCTTGAGGTTGTAAAAGGTATAAGGGTCGGGAAAGGCTACATACCGTTCCTGGCAGAGGGTTAGCGGCTGGCCTTTTTGCCAAGCGGCGAAAAGGCCTTCTACCACTTTTCGCAGGGTTTCTTCGGGGAGCGGGTAGGTCCAAAAGATCTCTTCGTAGTAAGCCCAGCCGGTGTCTGTAGGCAGGGCCCGACCTACGACGGCTTCGCGGCGGCGTGAAAAACGGCTACGCGTGGGCCGGCTTAGGCCGAAGTAAAGCGTTTCGCCCGTTTGTACCCACAACTCCCAGCGGTACGAGGCTATCGAATCGCGTGCTGCGTGGGCTCCGGCCACCAGCGGATACAACCGCGCCCGCATCGAGTCTCTCACCTCAGCAGGCACAGCTTCTGGGCGGGGTAAGGACGTACATCCTCCACTCAAAAGCCCTAAAAAAAGTAGGGGTAGAACTCGTCTACCCCTACGGCTAAAGCACGTTGTAGGTTCCCTCATCAGTAAGAGGCGCTCTGCGGGTCGAAGTGCGTCCAGCCATCCGTCCAGTCCGATGTAGGGCTTAGGGCGCCTCGGAAAGGCACCCGCTCAAAGAAGTTATCGCTGAGCTTGGGATGGGAGAAATCGGCTCCTGTAGCCCAAGGCGAGTTGGAAGGCAGTCGGAGGGCAGGATTAGCTTGTCCCTGGAGGAAAGGCCAGAAGGGCGCCGGCGAGGCAGGACTGTAACCCCCAAGCAAGGCGAGGTTCGTGTCTACTACCGTTTCGTTCCCGTTAGGTGGAGCGGTCCAAAGCGCTCGGGTTACCGAATCGGTATTGCCTTGTCCGCCCTTATACAGGTTGGCTACGGTGCCGGAGTCTATAAGCAGTACATTGCGTAGGAGCACGGCGTGTCCTGCAGTATAGTGGTCTGCGGTGCTGCCCGCTCCTCCATCGATCCGCACGCCGGTGGGGTACCCCCCTACGATAGAGTTAGCTAAGGAAACAGCGGCATTTCGTCGGAAGTGAAGGGTATTTTGGAAGTTGGCGCTCCGAGAAGCTCCTTTTTTAGGGATAGGTCCAAGCAGCGTAAAGTTCGAGAAGACAGGGGCGGTGAGAGGGGTGTTAGCTGAGCCGGAGGGGTCATTGTCGCATTCGGCGCCGTTTGAGCCGGACTGGTCGGCCCCGAAGGGGTCGCGCAGACCTAACCCAAACTGAAGGCGCCCCGAATACCCCAGGTCTACATCGAAATCGTCGTCCCAGCCTGCATAAGCTACAAGGTACTTCCCATCTACGGTACCTCCAAACCACTCGAAGCTGTCATCGCCCGAATACGAGACCTGCACATGGTCGATCTGGGTTTTGCGGCCTACGCCACCCAAAGTCAGGCCGTTGATTTCGTTGTTAGGGGTAAGGGCTACCCCGCAGAACTCGATCCGTACATACCGCAGCACGCCCGAATCATCTTCAGGGTCCGTACCGCCGTATTCGAGGGGGGGCGTGATGCCTTCGATGGTGACATTGGCGGAGTTAACCGGGGCCTTGCCCAGGAGAATGATGCCGCCCCAGTCGCCGCGGTCTCGTTCCCCCGGCCCAAACTTCGAGGTGAATACGATGGGTTTCTCTGGGGTGCCCTCCGCATAAATCTTACCTCCCCGGTCTATGATTAGGGTACCTTTACTGGAGCGGTCCCCAAAGAGGATCGTACCTGCCGGGATGCGCAGTACACCCCCAGCCCGTACGATGTATTGCCCCTTGATAAGGTACTTCTTGCTTGCGTCCAGCGTTTTTTCGGTGGTGAGCTCTCCTTCCAGCACTACCAGGTCAGAAGAGGAGTCAGGAACCGGCGTCGTTTCGCTTTTCTTTTTGCAGGCAAGGAATACACTGCCCATAAGCAGCGCTACCGCAGTTTTCCAGGCGTTCTTCATATCGCCCCAAAGGACCGGCTTGTGTGCAAAGTGTACATCAAGCGGGGGTTAACTCCATGGAAAGGGCTCTTGGCCTTACCTTTACCTATGCTGAAGAGTAAACCTAAAAAGTGGGGCCACTTGCTTGTTTTACTCTGGCTCTGGGGTTGTGGGGGGGGCTCGTCTGAATCCAGCCCCTTCATGGAAGGGCGCGAAGGCAAAAAAGCCCTGGAAGCCTGGCTGGAAGTGGCGCCTAACAAGAACTGGAAAAGCGCTAAGGACTCTGTGTTGCGGTGGCTGGAGGCTGCTGGGGGCACCCTTCTGGAATTGGAAGTGCTGGAGCATCGCATACAGGTGCATGCGCGCGTGCCGGTTAGCCAGGCTGAGGTCTTTTTTACTCGCGTACGGAACCTGGGGCTCGTCCTAAGCGAGTACACGGCGCTGGCGGACATCACTCGTCAGTACACCGACATTGAAGCGCGCCTGGCCTCTAAGGAAGCCGCCGTGAGCCGACTGCAGGCCCTACTGGCCCAAGCTCGTACGCCTTCGGAAGTGTTGGAAGCCGAGAAAGCGCTACAACAGGCCTTAGAAGCGCGCGATGAGCTGCGCACCCAGCTCGAAAACGCCCGCCTCCTCAGCCAAACGGTGACCGCCCGCGTTACTTTGCGCAATCCCGCTACCGTGGAGTATAGCGAAGGAGGATCTTACACATACCAGCTGCTCAGAAGCCTACAAGCAGGCTGGACTGGCTTCGTGTACTTTACTTTCGTGGTAGCGTACTTGTGGTGGTTTTGGTTGCTGATAGGAGGGGTGGTTTTATGGGTGGTGTGGATCAGGAGGCGCAGGAGACAAAGGGGCGTGGGTCAGGCTTCGGGCAGCGCATCCACCTGAAAAGGGCGCAAGACCTCCGGCAACTCTCCTTCGAGAAGCCATTGAGCCACCCCCTCGCTAATCAGGGGTAGGAGCAGGATTCCGTTCCGGTAAAGGCCGTTGATGTAGTAGAGGCGCTGGCCGGGCACCTGGTAGAGAAGGGGGGTTCGGCTGGCGGTAGCGGGTCGCAGCCCCGCCCAAAAGCGCAAGATGCGCTGATCATAAAGGTCTGGGAAGACAAAGTAGGCCCGCCGTAAAATATCCAGCACCCCTCCTACGGTAAGGGAAGGATCGAAGCCTTTCTCTTCGGCGGTTCCTCCCAAGAGGATGTAGCCCCGTTTGGGCACGGCGTAACCGTATCCGGTTGTGCGGTTGAAGTAGCGTACGGGTGCGGGGAGCCACTCTGGGCTGGGGGTCTCGATGGCCACCATCTGGCCCCGTACAGGGTACACTTTGAAGGGCAGGTCGAGGCCTTCTGCGGAGACGCCGGTGCAGACGATGAGGGTGTCAGCTTCGTAAGTGGCGGTGGGGGTTTCGACTCGGAAGTGCGAACCAAGGGGTTCGATGCGGCGTACCGGGGTGTGTTCGTAGAGGGTTCCGCCATGGGCGTGGATGGCCTCTACCAGGCGGTCCCGCAATAGGTCTGGTGAGACGTGCCCTTCGTCTGGAGCATAGCTGCCTGCAGGGATGCGAGGCGAGAGGTGAGGGAGGCGGCGGCGCAGCTCAGCGCCGGTCAGCCACTCCACACACAAGCCCTGCTGCCGCTCAAACTCCACACGCCGCTGTACGTAGGGTACATCTTCGGGCGTAAGGGCCAGTTCGTAGGTGCCGGAGGGGTGGTACCCGATGTCACCTAAGGCGGCAGCCCACTCCGGGTACCGGAGGCGACTCTCTACCATCGCGCGCAAAAGCGGCAGCTCCTGAAACTCAGCTTCGTAGGCGGGCGAAAGCATGCCTGCTGAAGCGGTCATGGCCCCACTGCCTGCGGTGTGGGCTTCGAGAAGGAGGGGCCTTTTCCCCCGTATCGCAAGCTGATAAGCTATGCCCAGGCCCGCCGCCCCCCCTCCCACGATGAGGTACTCAGCCGCCTTGGCGGGCATACACCAGTTCTATAGTATCGCCTTCCTGGAGGCGGGTAGCGGCCCACTCCGAGCGAGGAATCACCCGCCGATTCACAGCTACCGCTATGCCTAAGTGGGTGGCGTCCAGCTGAAGCAGCTGCAGCAGGTCGGTTATCGTGCAGGGCGTGGGCACGTCTCGCGTCTCTCCATTAACGGCTACGCGCATATGACGCAAGGAACAATTTGGCGGTTTCTTTGATAACGGTTTGTAGGGGTGTATACTGAAAGGGCCAGGTTCGGGTGATTTTCGAGCCGTCGTAGAGGAAGTCTGCGCTGGAGGTGCGGGCGGTTTCGCGGGTGGTAGCGGCAGGCAGCCCCAGCCATTGACCCAGGTACTCCATCGCCCAGCCTACGCTTACAGCTACCTGTTTAGGCAGGGGAAAGCGCGGCGGTTTTTTACCTAAGGCCCGAGCAATCTCGGTGAAAAGCTGTTGGTAGCGCCAGTTTTCGGCTACGAGCACGTACCGGGCACCCCATCCGGTGGGATAGTGAGCCAGACCTGTGAAGAGCGCTTCTACCACATCTTGGACGCCCACGAACCCATTCGTACCCACGGGATAGAGGGGCAGGCCGCGCCACACCATCCGGAAAAACGCCGGCGAGCCCTTCTCCCAACTGATGTACGGGCCCAAGATGATACCAGGATTAAAGACGAGCACCTCTAAGCCTTCTTCACCACCCCGCCAGACTTCCTTTTCGCCGAGGTATTTGGTGTAGCCGTAATGGGTATTGTAGGGGGAGTCTTCCCACAGGGTCCCTTCGGAGATGGGTTCGCGGGGGTCCTTCGGGCGGCCCAGCGCTGCGATAGAGCTCAGGTAGACGAACCGTTTTACTCCTACTTCCAGGGCTGCGTTGACAAGATGACGGGTGCCTTCCACATTGGTTTTGTACATCCAAGCGCGGGCCCTTGGCAGAAAACTAATCGTAGCCGCCAGGTGTAGGATGGTATCGGCTCCTTTTGCTGCCTCTATGAGCAGAAGCGGGTCGGCTAAGGTGCCACGCACGACTTCGACCTGTCCAAGGTAAGGCTGAAGCACCGGATGGGTCGGATCGCGCACGAGAAGCCGCAGGGGAGGGCGTTCACTTTTTTGCGACCAGGCCCTTAGGAAGCTATACCCTACGAAGCCAGTCGCCCCGGTTACGAGCCACATGGGCTAAAGGTACGAACTTGGCTACCTTTGGCTGATGGAGGGGCTGCGTTTTTGGGGTTTGCCGGCGGCGTTAGCGGTGGCCTTGTCGGTGGGGGTGATCCTAAGCCGGCAGGTTTTCTGGGAAGGGGGCCGACCCGTGCGGGTTATCCTGGTGGATGATGCGATGATCTCGATGAGCTCTGCCCGAAGCCTGGCGGAGGGGTTGTGGGCTGGTGTGGTATTGCAGCTATCCCCGCGTGCAGGGGTATACCAATCTGGGTTGGACGATCTACATGGCTTTGTGGCATAAGGTGGGCTTATCACCGGAGTACACCAGTGTACCGATTTTGCTGGCGGGGTTAGGCTTGCAGATAGGGTATGTGTATGGGCTGTATCGATTGGGGAAGCTGTTATGGAGTAGGGAGGTAGGTTTGTGGGCGGCGTGGATAGCGGCGCTTTTTCCGTCGGTGATTTTTCACTTTAGCAAGGGTTTAGAAGCGGGTTTGCTGGCGGTGCTGGGGTTGTATTTTTTGGTGGAGCTTTTAGGGGAGCGGCGGGTAGGGCTATTGGCGTTGCTGGCGGCGGTGGGTACTTTTGTACGGCTGGATTTTGTGTTGTGGGTGGGGGCGCTTTTGATAGGAGATAGGCTCAAGCGGAGGGAAATTTTACAGGGGCGTGGGTGGGGGCTGATGCTGTTTTCTGGAGGGGCTGCGGGGGTGGTGGCCTTAGGGGTGTTGGGGTGGCAGCGGGCTTACTACGGTTCGTGGCTTCCAAACACGTATTTTCTCAAGGTGAGTTCTTTCCCTTTTGGATGCGGTGGCCAACGGAGCCTTGGCTACGGCCCTGCATGTAGGGATCAACTTGCCTTTGTATGGGTTGGCTTTGTGGGGGTTGTGGCGTGGGCAGCTTTGGTGGGAGGCGGCGCCTTTGTACGCTACTTCGGGAGCTTATATTCTCTACAATATTCATCTGTATGGGGATATATGCGAGTACTCATCCAGTAAAAATCGTTTTATGATAAATTTTTTTGTTTTCATTTCTACTTGCTGGATGAGTTTTTGGCCGGATCGGGAAGTGGTGGCAGGCGGTGGTCAGTTTGACGCTGATTTCCTACGGCCTTCTCATTAGCCGCACTTTGCGTATAGGTGGCGTATGCTCTGGCAGCATGATGAAAGGACGTTTTATATGCCCGTAGCCCGATATTTTTCTGAAGGCGACACCTTGTACATCATGCCGGCTGGCATTACACCTTACTTTTTTAGGCGATACATATGGCGTGACCTCCTGGACAAAGTAGATGCCGAGACGGCACGACATGGTCACTTTGCTTCTTGCAATGGGCGTCCTCCTCTCTTGTATTTTCCAGGTCATACACGGATAGATGTGTATGGCCTTATGAGTCAAGGGAAGGGATGTGTAGGATGCTGGGAGGTAGGTTACTGTGCTGTGAAAAAAATCCTTCCGAGTACTGGTGGACTAAATACATTCACTTTGTAAATGGATGCTATATAAAGCAAGAATCTTGGCGTCCTTTTCCTTCGCAGTCTCTAAAGGAGTGTTTCTGTAAGCAGTTTATACCGATTTCGGCGGGTCGGGGAGCCGTTTGGCGGCGAGTCCGCCCGGCCCTTGCGAGTAAGTACCTTTGTTCATGCGGCTTGGGCTACGAGTAGGCTTGGGAGTGATCGGGCTTTTGCTGATTTTCATAGCGGTTAGCTTAGGCACCGATGTATGGGTCGTACAGTATAAGGAAGCTGTACCCGCGCTGCGGTATACAGCCCCTGGGGCCCAGCCGGCGCCGCGCAAAGACACCCTCACCATCATGACGTGGAATATCAAGTTTGGCGGGGGGCGCATCGATTTTTTCTTCGATTGTTATGGGGATCGGGTTTGGATGAGTCCTCAGGAAGTGCAAACGAACTTGGCGGGGCTTTTGCGCAAGATCAGGCAGGTGCAACCCGACATCCTTTTAGTACAGGAACTGGATCGGGATTCCAAGCGGTCAGCTTATGTGGATATGCTGCGCTACCTGGCCGACAGTAGTGGGCTGCCGTATGCGGCCTATGCCAGTCAGTGGGAGGTGCGTTATCTGCCCAAAAAAGGCCTGGGCCGCATTAGCTCCGGCAATGCCATTTTTTCTCGCTGGCCGATCGACACGGCGTATCGGGTGCCACTACCTCTGGTGCAGGCGTATCCGGCCTGGTATCGGTTCTTTTACCTGCGGCGGAACCTTCTGGTGGCGCATATCCCGCTGCCCCAAGAGCCGAACTTTTGGGTCGTCAATACCCATCTCGAAGCGTACGTACCGGCGCCGGACAGTACCCGCTATATCCAGCTCCAGCGGCTCAAAGCCCTCCTGGACAGCCTCACCCACCAAGGAGCGGTCTGGGTAGCCGGGGGCGACCTCAACACCGTTCCCCCTGGCACTAAAAAGCTCAAAGACTTTGATGACAATGCCTGCAAGGAGGTGGACCCCACCTTCGTGGCGGACGATTACACGGCCGAGGTGAACTGGCTTGTGCCTTTCTACGAGCGGTATCAGGAGGCTATTCCGTTGGCGGAGTACCAGGCTCATGAGCAAGACTTTTATTCCCATACCGTGAATAGCCGGGGCTGGTGGAATCGCCGGCTCGATTACCTTTTCACGAATGCGCTATGGGCCGGGGGGCTGGTGCATCAGGATAGCGTCAAGGGAGGTATGGAGACGTTTTCGCTTTCTGATCATGCGCCGGTGACAGGGCGGTTGGTGCTGCCTTCGAGTAAGCGGTGAGGACGTTTATCGGGGGTTGAGGAGGTTGGCTAAAGTCTGGAGGGCCGGCTGGTCCGCAGGCAGGTCACGCCGGGCTTCTTTGAGGGCGCTTCGGGCGTCGTCGAGGCGCCCTAAGCGATAATAGAGCGCCGCTAAGGTCAGGTACGCCACCCCTGAGGGGTCTTTGCGCGTGGTGAAGGAAACCCATTGGATGGCTTCAGGAGGGGGAGTGGGCCAGTAGAGCAGCGCATAAGCCCCCATCCAGAGCGTTTGGAGGGGGGAGAGCTTCTGGGTTTGGTAAAGGTTGTGGTGCAGGGTATGCAGAGCCACTTCCGATTGGCCTTGGGCGGCCTGGGTAAGGGCTGTCAGCACTTCTCGAGCGGGTGAGGTCAGCGGTTCTAAGGCCTTCTGCGCAGCCGCATAATCACCGAGTTCCAGGGCCTTTCGCCAGGCTGCCCACTTAGAGGCAAAGTTTTTCTCCCAAGCCTGGCCGGTCAACTCGGCAAAAAAGACGCGATACTGCTCCTGAAAGCCTTCCCACGAAGGGGACGCCTTACCTTGTTTGTCTTCCACGCGTTCGGCGTAGCGCTGTAGTAGAGAGAGGAAAGCCGGGGCATCTACGTAGCCGACTTGTCGGCCTAGTTCGGTGCCTTGAGGCGTCAAGAACACGATGGTGGGATAAGCCCGCACGCGGAACTGGTTAGCCAGGCGGGGTCCTTCGCCTTTTTCGGCGTCTATGCGGTAAGCCAGGAAATGCTTATCGGTAAAAGCGCCTACTTCGGGGTTGGAAAAGGTGTAGCGTTCGAGCATCTTGCATGGGCCGCACCAGGTGGCGTAGAAGTCTACGAAGATGGGTTTGTTCTGACGCTTAGCTTCTAAAAGGAGCGCTTCCCAGGTGCCCGTAAAGAAGCGGACACCTCCGCTTTGGGCCAGCAAAGGGCCTACCCACAAAAGGGTTGCGAGTCGCATAAAACAAAGATACGTACCCCAGACAGGAGTTTGGACTGCAGGGGTTTCGGAGAACTTTCAGCTACTTCTGGGGTAAAGCGTAGGGTTTTTATCGCGGAGAGAGGGGGCCAGATTAGGGGAGCGGTGTGGGCAAAGTGTGGAAGAGTGGGCTGGGAAGGGGGCTTGTGGCATTGAATTTTTCCTTACCTTTGGGACAAACCTAAACACAAACGACTATGGCTAAGCGGTACGAAGAGCTCGAAAAGCTCGTCAGTGAGGTCCTGGTAGACCTGCGCAAGTTTTACGACGACGGCAACAAAGCAGCGGGCACCCGTGCGCGAAAAGGGCTTCTCGCGCTCAAGAACTGGGCGCATGAAGTGAGGAAGGAAATCTCGGCGCACCGTGCCGCGGCGGAAGGCAGCAAAAAACCCGCCAGCAAGGCGCCGGCCAAATCTCCGGCCAAAAAGTCTCCCCCAAAGAAAAAGTAGGGCTTGCGGTTGCGGGAAAAGTTGTACCTTTGCTGCCGCTCAAGGCCCCGTTCGTCTAGCCCGGTCTAGGACACCTCTCTTTCAAGGAGGAAACAGGGGTTCGAATCCCCTACGGGGTACGCGGCGCCGCAGCAGGCAGACATCTCCATATCTCCCGCAAGAGCGCAGGCCCGCGGTAAACAAGTCCCGTGTAAATCTCAATCAAGCTACAACCTTGCATTAGGGCGAGGCAAGCTTCCTCTCCGGAGTAGATTCCCCCTACCCCAATAAGGGGAAGGCCGTGGCTTTTTAGGGCTTCCACGAGTTTTTGTCGAAACGGTCGCAAGGGGAGGCCGCTCACGCCTCCGTCGCCCAGGTGAGGGTAGGTGATCTGGGTGGTGGTGTTGCCCGCCACAAACCCGGCAAAGCCTGCGAGGCGCGCGGCTTGCCCTACTTCTTCGAGGACGTGAGGAGGCAGGTCTGGAGAAAGCTTTAGGAGAAGGGGTTTGGAGGAGGGGTTGCAAGCCTGGAGCTGGTCTGCTACCTTGTATATGAAGTCGCGGTGCTGTAGCGAACGCAGTCCAGGGGTGTTGGGCGAGCTTAGGTTGATCACAAAGAAGTCCCCCAGGTCCCGCAGCACCTCAAAGGCCCTGCGATAATCTTTTTCCGCTTCTTCTAAGGGCGTGTCGCGATTTTTCCCCAGGTTTACCCCTACAATCAGATCAGGAGGGCGCTTTTCCAGACGACGGGCTATCGCAAGGGCACCGTCGTTGTTGAAGCCCATGCGGTTCAGTAGGGCGCCCTCGGCTGGGATGCGAAAGAGGCGGGGGCGAGGATTCCCCGGTTGAGGGCGGGGCGTCACGGTGCCCACCTCCACAAACCCAAATCCTATATGCCGCCAGAAAGGAAGAAGCTCGGCGTTCTTGTCAAGGCCGGCCGCTAAGCCAACCGGGTTAGCAAAACGCAACCCCCATAGCTCTACCGGGGCTACTTCGGGCGGGCGCCGGTACCATAGCCCTATTTTCTCTCCCAGTTTGGCCAGTCCAAACACCGTTTCGTGCGCCGTTTCGGGCGGCAAGCGAAACAGCAGCCCTCGCACTATAGGCCACATGCTCCAAAGTAAACACCCTTGAGGGGCCTATTCCTTCGGGGAACTTCTCTCCGACGGGAAATAGTTTTTACACATTGGTATGAAAACCCTCCATAGATTCGCCGTAGCGGCGGCTATCGCCGGGCTGAGTTTTGCGCAGAATGCGTACGTCCAGCTCATCCATAATGTGCCCGATGTAGTGGGCGTAAGTACTCCCTTTGTGCTGGACAGCATAGACATCTACCTCTCTACAGACAATGGGGCGACCTGGACGCTGGCTGTGCCAGACTTCAAGTTTCGGCAAGCTACTCCCTATACACCCGTGCCAGCCAATTCCAATCAAGTCATAGCGGGCATTGCGCCGGGAAACTCCACAGGGCCGGCAGATATTTTGGTCCAGTATCCCTTGCCGTCTTTCTCACCGAATACCTACAATGTAGCTATCGTAGCGGGCACGATAGACTTTTTTGGGGGCTCGGCCAACATCGCCCTATTTTACTACTTCAATGCCCGTTCGGCAGCCCAGAATAGCTCCCAGTTTGAGTTTGTGGTGTTTCATGGAGCGCCGGATGTGGACACCGTAGGGGTGTACTTGGCTTTCGACCGCACGGCTTCGGCCTACCAGCCCGATCTAACCTTGCCGCGATACGAGTACACCCCTAACTACCTCGGCCTGGCCACGGACCAACTGGTGGTGTTAGATACCAGCTTGATTGATCTCAATGACTTTTGGCCGAAAGGCTATGAGGTGCCCGCCCCAGGTAGCGTAGGTCTGGCTGGTCAGACAGGCGTGGTCTTTGCCTCTGGGTATGCTAATACGCCAGACCCCGCTAAGGCTTTTGGTCTGTACGTCGCTTTAGGCAGTGGGACGGTGATCCCTCTTTCAGCCGTGGAGGTGCGTCGCTTGCAGATAGTCCACAACGCGGCCGATCCGGCTCTGGCCCAAGTCGACCTACACCCAGGCGGTGTGGGTACAGGTACCCCTATTTCTCTGGACTTTCGCCAGGCTACGCCTACCTTCTTTGTTGCAGGGCCGGTGGGGGCTTCCGTCCCTATAGCCTTTACCCCCCGGGGCCAAACCTCTCCTGTGCTGGCCACCGTGAATATCTCTTTGCCAGCCGCCGGTAGTAACCATGCCGCCTTCGCTCAGGGAGTGGCTAACCCCTCCCAGTTTGCCGCCAATCCCAATGGCGTCTCTACGGCTTTCACCGTTCACCCTATCCTGAATATTCGAGGGTGGGAACCCAGCTCCAGCTTTAGCTTCGTGTCCTTCCATGGGGTGACCGACGCACCCGCCGTAGACGTGTATGTGGGCAGCTCACCTGTAGCGACGAATCTCAGATACTTGGATGGGGCCTCTCAGGTGACGGTGCCAGCAGGTACTTCAGGAATAGTCGAGGTGCGGCCGGCTGGACAACCCACACCCGTAGCTACCTTTAGCTTGGCCGCTACCCAGACCCCTGGCGGAAAAGGGGCTATCGTCTTTGCGAGCGGCTTCTTGAATCCTACCGCAAACCAAAATGGCCCTGCCTTCGGACTGTACGTAGTGTATCCAGAGGGGAGCGTGGAGGCTCTTGCCCCTCTCTCCACAGCGATGGAGCGAGGAATACCGACGGGGGCCACTTTGGTGGTCTACGCTAACCCTACGGGGCAAGATTCGTGGCATATTGGAGTGGAGGCAACCCAAGCTGGCGAACTTCCGTATGCACTCTTTACGACGACGGGTCAGCTGGTGCAGCAGGGCTCTTGGCACGTGCCGGGGGCGGGAACCTGGGTCTATGCGCTCTCGGCGGAAGGCCTGGCGCCAGGGGTGTACTGCTTGCGGGTAGGCATGCAGGCGGTTCGGCTTGTGCGCTGGTGAGAAAAAGGAAGCAAAGTGGCGGGCCTGCCTCGCTCTTCCCCCCTTCTACCGGTCTTTGCCTGCCCGCTATCGTTTCACCCTCTTCTTGTATCTTTACCCCATGCGGGAAGATATACTCTTAGGCGGGCCCGTCGCTTTCTTAGCGGAGGAGCTGCGCTTAGCCCCCCCCGAGCGCCTCTTGGCTTACCAGGCTTGGTGGGAGACAGAAGGGTTTCCGCTGTCTGTGGCTATAGACCGCTTGGGGACCCCGCACCTTCGCCAGTTTAGCCCCCACGGCGAACGCGTAGATGAGGTGGGTTACCCTCCCAGCTACGCGTATCTCCTTCACGCAGGCTACAGCGCCGGCATTATTTCCGAGGTGGCGCAGCGGCACGACTTGCGCTTGAGCTACATGCTCGGCTTCATCACAAGTTATTACGACCCGGGTTTGTATTGCCCGTATACGGTGACGCTGTCGACGTGGGTGCCCCTCTACAAGTACTATTGGGGGGAGCGGCGCGAAGAGTTTCTGTCGCTTTTGGGGCGTTCGGAGGCGCCTTTTGGTCAAGGGGCTACCTGGATGACCGAGATTGGTGGCGGCTCTGACTTGGGCACCCATGTCCATACCCAAGCTCGGCGAGCTGAGGGGGAGCTTTGGCACTTGTCGGGCGACAAATACTTTGCCAGCAATGTAGGCGCTGATCTTGCGGTGGTAGCCGCCCGCCCTGAAGGCGCCCCCCCTGGCGTCAAGGGTGTAGCTCTCTTTGTGGTGCCGCGCCTTCGCTTGCGAGGCGGCCTTAACTACTATGTGCGCCGCCTCAAGGACAAAATCGGCACCCGCAGCGTGCCCACCGGCGAAGTCGAACTTCGCCACGCCGAAGCTTACCTGATTGGAGAAGCCCGGCAAGGCATCTACTACGTGCTCGAAGTGCTCAACTTCTCTCGCGTTTCCAACGCGGTCGGGGTGGTGGCCCATGGCCTGCATGCCTTGGCCCAAGCGTATCGGTTTGCCCAAGGGCGTCGGCTCTTTGGTAAGTTTTTGGTCGAGCAGCCCCTGTTTCGCCATGAGCTGGCGTATCATTACGAGCGGCTCCGATGGGCGGGAGCCCTGGCCTGGCTCTCAGAACAGTGGCTCGAAACCGTCTGGCTGGAAAAACCACCCTACTCGGAACGGTACGCTCTTTTCCGCCTTCTGACGCACCTGGCTAAGTTCTGGACGGCGAAGGTGGCCTTAGCCGCGGCCCACTGGTGCGTCGAAGTATGGGGCGGCCTTGGCATCTTGGCCGAGTTTCCTGTCGAGAGGTTTGTAAGGGAGCTCATGGTCACCGACATTTGGGAAGGCACGCGGCACCGGCACCTGCTCGATGGGTGGGAAGTGCTTCGGCGCTTTGGTTTGCTGGGGCAGATCACCTCGTTATGGGACTTAGCTGCCGTAGACGGTTCGCTGGTGCCGGAGTTAGAGGCCGCCCTGGCCCGCCCAGAAGAAGAAGCTCTCCCTTATCTCGAACCCCTCCTTACTCGTTTAGCTCAGGCGATTGGCCAGCTTACCGCCGCCCAGAGTAACTACACTGTCCTCACTTAGGGGCTGAGCACCTTGTCAAGGAAGTAAGGGAGCTGTCGATACCACCAGGGCCAATCGTGGTGTACATCAGGCCCCCAGATATCTATCCAAGCGGGGATGCCCTTGGCCTCCAGAATCGACTTCATGCGGCGTGTCTGCGTCAGCATGGGCTCCTCCCATTCTCCCTGCCCTACACAGAGAATGATGGTTTTTCGGCGCAGCTCTTCCAGATAGTAGGGGTCTTCGAGATTAGGCAGAAACCACAACGGGCTATTGAAGTATACGAGATCGTCGGCGTACTCCCCAAGAAACTCTGACAGTTCGTACACGCCGCTTAGGGCGATACAGCCCGCAAACAAATGAGGGAAGCGAAAGAGGAAGTTCGCTGCGTGGTAAGCACCCATACTTACGCCGCTGGTGTAAGGGAGCTGATGGGTCTCTCGCTGGATCCAAGGCACCACCTGCGACAAAATAAGGTGCACGTAGGCTTCGTAGCGGGGTCCTCGCTCAGGGGGGGGCAGGGTCCGGCTGGTCCAGCTCTCGGCGTCGTAGCTATCTATGGCGAAAACCTGAAGGCGTTCAGCTTCGATGTAAGGGGCCAGGACGCCCAGCAGGCCAAAGTCTTCCCAGTTGCGATGGTCGCCTTCTTGGGCTGGGAAGGCTAAGAGGGGCATGCCTTGAGTGCCGTACCGGTTGAGTCGGATGGGGCGCACCAGATCTGGCCGTTCCCACACATGATGCGTTATCTGCATAGCTACAGGGTAAGGCGTTTTTGGGTGTAGGTAGCCAGCTCGACCATTTCTGAAAAATCGGGTGTGCGAATCACGTAATGATAGTCGCCCATGGCGGCGCGGAAGAGCGGGTTGGTGGGGCCGTGGTAGAGGAGCCGGTCGCCCAGGCGCCGCAAAACCGCTTCGTGGTCGTGTTCGTAGCCAATGGTGTTTTTCCGGGCGATGTAGCAGGCGTAATAGGCCGGGGCCGGTAAAGCCGGCACAGGCTGCCCCAGTACCATCGTCGCCCACACTTCATACAGGTCTATGTCATGGGCAAAGTTGAAGAGGTCCAGCGTGGGGTAGCCGGGGGGCCGCATATTCACTTCTAAGGGGTAGAGCTGACCTGTGGTGCTGCGAATAAACTCAAAGTGAAAAAAGCGTGCCCGCAGTTGATAAGCTTGGACAATGCGAGGGCCGACTTCCCGCAAATCGGCCGGAATTTCCCGCTGGACAAAGTAAAAGATGTCGGTATCTTGGCTGACCACTTCGGCTACGCCGCGGCTGTACTCGAGCGAGGCCGCGAAGAGGATCCGCCCTTCGCTGTCTACCAGTCCGTCGTAGGTTTGGATGGTACCGGTGATGAACCGTTCCAGCAGGTAGCCCGGGCGAAAGGTGGTTTGGAACTGCCGCAGCTCTTCAAGTGTGGCGATCCGTAGGGTGGCTTGGGCGCCTACGCCCTTGTCAGGCTTAGCGATGATAGGCAGGCCGTGTTCATCTACGAAGGCGGCCACGTCGGCAAAGTCCTGAGCTACGCGCCCGGGAATGGGGGTAAGCCCAGCCTTAGCAAAATAGGCCTTCATTTCACTTTTGTGCTGGAAAGCTGGTAGGTCGCTGGGGCGAGGCCCCGGGATATCGAGCGCTTCGCGGAGGGTGGCTTCGAGTGGGAGCCAATGTTCGTTGAAGGAATCTACGCCGGCGAAAGGGCCGATTTCGTGGGCCAGGGTGCGGGCCGTTGCCACCACCGCTTCGGTGTGGTGTAGGTCTCCCACTCCGGCGTATCGTACGAGAGACTGGGCCACGTGGGGCGGTAGCTCAGAGAAGGGCGGAACCCCTATCCCCACAGATAGGCCTCCCCGCTGGCGCAGGTGCCAAGCGAAAAGATGGTAGTTCGGGGGAAACTCTGGAGAGAGAAAAAGCCAGTTCATTAGCTGGCGAAGGTACGAAAAGCTATGAGGTAGGTCGAGCCCAGCCTTGGGCTCGGCGCACCGCTTCGCGCCAGCGTTCAAGGAGGTTAGGCCGAGGACGAGGCTCCCACTTTACTGCGGGGGTCAGAGTGCGCATGGGTAGGCCGGCCTGACGTCCCGCTAAAGCGGCGGCTCCCCAGGCGGTGACTTCGCCGTGAGGGGGGCGTACGACCGGCCGGCCAGCCAGGTCAGCTTGCAACTGCATGAGCAGCGCATTTTGGCTTACGCCGCCATCTACCCGCAGCTCTGAGATCGGCCCGAAAAGTTCCAGGGTATCCGCCGTTTGGTAGGCGATCGCTTCGAGCGCGGCCAATAGGAGGGTTTGGCGGTGGGTATCCCGTTCCAGCCCAATGATCAGCCCCCGTGCGTAAGGGTCCCAGTAGGGCGTTCCTAATCCTGTGAAGGCTGGTACAAAAAAGACCTCTCCGGCGCTGCCTTCGAGGTTGTCCAGTTCTCGATAGTCGGAGAGAAGGCCCAGCTGTTCTAACCACTGGAGTGCGGCGGCTGCGCTGAAGATAGCCGCTTCCCAGGCGTAAAGGGCGGGTTGGCCTGCCTCTTGCCAGGCTACGGTAGTCAGGAGGCCTTCCGGCGCGGGGAGCGGTCTCGGACCGATGTTCTTAAGCACGAAGGCGCCGGTGCCGTAGGTGCATTTGGTTTGGCCTGGTTCAAAGGCGCCGTGGCCGTACAGGGCGGCCTGCTGATCGCCTAATACAGCGAGGATAGGCCAGCGGCCTCCCCATATGCGAGTTTCTCCAAAGAAGCTTCCGCTGGGTTGTACGGGGGGGAGGCTCTGCTTGGGCACTCCAAATAGCTCGCACAACTCTGCATCCCAGCTTAGGCTCTGGAGATCGAAAAGCAGCGTACGAGAGGCGTTGGAGACATCGGTGCGGGCTTGCCCTGTCATCTTGTATAGGAGCCAGCTGTCTACGGTTCCGAACTGGGCCGTGGGGGGTACGCCTCCTTCTTGGAGCATCCACTGGATTTTGGTAGCGGAAAAGTAGGGGTCGGGCAAGAGGCCCGTTTTTTGGCGGAGGAGGGCTTTTTTCGATTGAAGCGCTTCGCAGTAAGGGGCGGTGCGGCGGTCTTGCCATACGATGGCGGGCCCGTAGGGGCGGCCGGTGTCGGGATGCCAGGCTAAGGTGGTCTCGCGCTGGTTGGTCAGCCCTACGGCCTTGATCTGGGCTGGGGAGATGCTGGCCACTCGAAGCGCTTCTTGCACCGCCTCGTACTGCGCCTGCCATAGGGCTTCGGCTTCCTGTTCCACCCAACCTGGATGGGGGTAGCTCAAAGGTACGGGCCGCCGGCCTATCCCCACCACCTCGCCTTCGGTCGTAAATACTATAGCCCGCGCCGAGCTGGTTCCTTCGTCTATCGCCAGCAACAGCATAGCTGCAGGGTTTTCAAACGACGGACACCTGCTTTTCCATCAGGTGGCGAATAATCTGTTCGGGTCGAATGCCTTCTGCTTCTGCCTGGTAAGAGAGAACCATACGATGCCGTAGGACAGGAAGAGCCACGGCCTGAATATCTTCCACGTCGGGGGCGTATTTGCCGGAGAGGAGCGCTTGGGCTTTGCCGGCCAGGATCAAAAACTGGGCTGCCCGGGGGCCTACCCCCCAGGTGACGTTTTCGCGGATAAAAGGGTCAGAGTTTTCTTGAGGGCGGGTGCGGCGAACCAGCTCCACGGCATAGCGAATGACATTGTCGGGGACGGGCATTTGGCGCGCCAACCGCTGGAGGGCTACAATCTGGTCTGCAGAGAGGAAAGTGGGCACATGCGGTTCCCATACACCCGTGGTGCGCCGTACGATTTCTTTTTCGTCGGCTTCGGAGGGGTAGCCCACATAAATAGCGAACATGAAGCGGTCCAGCTGGGCTTCGGGGAGGGGGTACGTGCCTTCTTGCTCGATAGGGTTTTGGGTAGCAAACACAAAGAACGGCGCCGGCAAGGGATGGGTCACTCCCCCCACGGAGACAGCCCTTTCCTGCATCGCTTCTAAGAGGGCAGACTGCGTTTTGGGGGAAGCGCGATTGATCTCGTCCGCTAAGACGATGTGAGCGAAAATCGGCCCTGGGGTGAAGCGAAAGTATCGTTGTCCCGTCTCGGGGTCTATTTGCAGGAGTTCGGTGCCTAAAATATCGGCTGGCATCAGGTCGGGCGTAAACTGAATCCGGTGAAAGGAAAGCCCCAGGGCTTGTGCCAGGGTGCTGACCATGAGCGTTTTGGCTACGCCTGGTGGACCGATCAGCAGCGCATGGCCCCCCGCAAATACACTTAGCGCTAAAAAATGCACCGGTTCTTCTTGTCCTACGATCACGCGGGCCATCTCGGTGCGTAGCGATCGGTAAAGCGTGCGGAGGTTTTCGGCTTCCTGCTTTAGGGTCTCTTCGTTCATGGCACAAAGATGCTGGAAAAAGCGTTTCTTTGGGCATGCGTTGGGCAGGTTGGACGGCTACGCTGCTAATAACGAGTGTGCTATGTGTGGCGTTTGTGTGGCCTTTGCCGCCGATTCAGGGGCTGGGGTGGACAGACCGAAACCTCTTTTTTCATGTGCCGATGTGGTTTGCGATGTACGCGCTGATGGGCATTTCGGTGTTTTGGAGCGGGGCTTACCTGGTGCGCCCGCGGATTGAGGCCGACTGGCGCGCCCGAGAATCGGCGGTGGTGGCGGTTTTTTTTGGGGTATTGGGGCTCTTGACGGGGATCGTATGGTCGCGTGTCACCTGGGCCGAAGCACTCCCAGATTCCGACCCCCAAGCGTGGTGGGGCTGGGACCCTAAACAAACCTTTGCGCTTATTGCGCTCCTGATGTACGGGGCGTACTTTTTGCTGCGGCAAGCTGCCCGGGAAGTAGCCCTTCGAGCTCGTCTGGCGGCCGTATATAATGTTATTGCGACGGCGCTGGTGGTGCCTCTGACGTTTTTTCTGCCGCGTTATTTGGGGGGGCTGCACCCAGGGGCTGAAGGGTCCCCCGCTTTCCGCGCCGAGGACCTTAGTGCGGCGCACCGGGTTTTGTTCTACTTGGCGGTCTTGGGGTTTGTCGCCCTGGGGGTGTGGATATGGCAGTTGCGCTTACGCATAGCGGCGCTGGAAGCGCGCCTTACCAGCGATCGATCCCCTCTCGGCGAAGTCGCTTAGGCCGGTAGGTGTGGGGACGGTAAAAGCCCCCGATTTGCGCTTCTGCAGCCGGGAGAGCCCGCCATACCCCTTTTTCTACGCGGTGTACTTGCACGCCTACCCCTCCTTGCAGGTAAAAGCGCTGCAAGTAGGGCTCCAGCCATACGCGCACCCCTATTAGGAGGAAGCCTCTTGTATCGGCCCGCAGTTCTGGGGAGGGCCAATAGCGCTGGTGCAGATGCAAGGCGCTGTAGAGGGGACGGTCGGTTCGGCTGCGTGCCCTGAAAAGTCCGATAGGATGCGACACCCCCAGCGAGAGGTAGGGAGGGATAGGGGTGAAGTGCCAGAAGGTATGATGTTGCCGCAGGGCCAGCGCAGGCCGGGCCCATAGATGCACGCCGCCAAGGCCCCAGCTACCGCCCCACCAGAAGGGCTTCGGCGCATCCAGCGGCTGGCTATAGGCGACGAAAACGACGAGCGCTCCAGTCCACCGCATATCGGGCTTGGCTTTGCGTGGTCACTATGCGGGGTTGCTCCTGGCGAAAGTCCGTCAAGCGCTTTTCGTAATAGATTTCGCATTCGCCGGTGGGCGTTAGGCGGGCGCGGGCCTCTTCAAGCTGGTCCGGTAGCACTCGCTGGAAAGCCCACACCGCCGTATCGGCGATGGCACAGGTGCTATCGCTCAATACCGCATAGTAAAAGCTGCCTTGGCTGGTGATCTGCTCAATAAGCCAGAGAAGTTTACCTTCGGGGCCAGGCCATTGGCCTACGGGCACGTAGATGCCGGTGTCCGCCAAGTTTTTGTGTAGCCAGTCCTGCACTTCTACTGGGAAGGGGTCCAGACTGTTGGCTGTCGGCATTTCGAGAGGAGGGCTGACGCGGGGTAAGCGCGCCAAAAGCTGGGCACAGGGACTGCTCGAAACCGAAGGGTCCACCCTCTGCGGTGGAGCCTGGGTAGGGTCCGGGGAAGAGCAAGCCCCTATCCAGAGAATCCCAAGAAGTAACCCCGCAGCACGCATAAGCAAATGTACCTATTTTCCAATGACCGAGAAGCCGTAATATTGCCTTATGTGTGGCATTGTGGCCTATACAGGCGCTCGCCAAGCTCTCCCCATATTGCTGGAAGGGCTCAAAAGGCTTGAGTATCGAGGCTACGATTCAGCGGGGGTAGCTCTCCAAGAAAAGGACCAGATTGCAGTCCATAAGCAGGCAGGGAAAGTCTCAGCGCTGGCGCGCGCCCTTTCTGAGTTCTCTTTTTCGGCTACGGCGGGCATTGCGCACACTCGTTGGGCTACGCACGGAGCCCCGACCGACCCTAACGCTCACCCGCACCTTAGCTATGATGGTGCTATCGCCCTGGTACACAATGGCATCATTGAGAACTATGCGGCTTTGCGAGCGCGTTTGGTTGCGGAGGGCATCCCTTTCGCCAGCGAGACCGACACCGAAGTGCTGGTGCATTGGATTGCCTGGCACCGTAGTCGGCGCCCCACCGCTTCATGGGAAGAGGTGTTGCGGGAGGCTTTTGCTTCTGTAGAAGGGACCTTCGGTGTGGCCATGCTGGTACGATCGGAGCCGGGGCTGGTCATTCTTGTTCGGCGGTTTAGTCCTCTCTTAGTGGGCTTAGGCGAAGGGGAGTTCATTGCGGCGTCGGACGCTACGGCTATTGTGGCCCATACGCGTCGTGTCCTACACCTCGAAGAAGACGAGGTAGCGCTTTTGCATCCTTCTCAAGAGGCGCCGCACCTTTTCAGCTTGGCCGACCGGCGCCGGACCCCTCACATCGAGTACATCGATTGGGACCTCTCGGCGATCGAACGGGGGGGCTTCCCTCACTACATGCTCAAGGAAATCTTCGAGCAGCCTAACGCCCTACGAGACTGTATGCGGGGCCGCATCCGGCAGGAGCCCCTTGAAGTGCGGCTGGGCGGCATCAGCAGCGTCATGGATAGGCTGCTGGCCGCTCCGCGTTTGACCTTAGTGGGGTGCGGCACAAGCTGGCACGCCGCCCTCGTGGGGGAATACCTCCTTGAGCAACTGGCTCGCATCCCCACCGAAGTCGAGTACGCTTCTGAGTTTCGGTATCGGGACCCTGTCATCGGACCTCAAGATGTAGTTATCGGAATCAGCCAAAGCGGCGAGACGGCCGATACCTTGGCTGCACTGCGCCTGGCCAAAGAAAGAGGCGCGCTCGTGCTGGGCATCACCAATGTGGTAGGGTCCAGCATACCCCGAGAGACGCATGCGGGCATTTACATCCATGCCGGGCCGGAAATCGGAGTGGCCTCGACCAAGGCCTTCACGGCGCAACTTATGGCCCTCTCTATGTTTGCACTGCACCTCGGCGCCGCCCGCTATACGATTGAACGCACCCTCCACGATACGCTCCTCGAAGCGCTTCTCCGCCTACCCGACCAGGTCGAAGCCACCCTTCAAGGCTTGAATGAATCCGTAAAGGCCCTGGCCGAGCGTTTCCACACCGTCTCCAATGCCCTGTACCTGGGACGAGGGTATAACTTCCCCGTCGCCCTGGAAGGGGCACTCAAGCTCAAAGAAATCTCGTACATTCACGCCGAGGGGTACCCGGCCGCTGAGATGAAACATGGCCCCATCGCCCTTGTGGATGAGGGCATGCTGGTAGTGGTAATCGCTTTGCGGGATAGCCTGTATGAAAAGGTGATCGGCAACATCCAGGAGGTCCGGGCTCGAGGGGGCCGCGTGGTGGCCATCGCTACCGAAGGCGATACGGAGATTCAGGCCCACGCTGAAACCGTGCTGTATGTACCTAAGGTGCCAGAACCTCTTTCGCCTATTTTGACGGTGCTTCCTCTTCAACTTCTGGCGTATCACATGGCTGTTTTGCGGGGCTGTGATGTGGACCAGCCCCGTAACCTGGCTAAGTCGGTCACAGTAGAGTAGAGCCCTCTGCATGCCCGCTTGGCAGCATCCCTTTCTCTGGGCTGCCGTGGGGTTAGCCTTAGGCCTTTACCTCTATGAACTCCCTCTGAGCTGGGCACTGGCCGGCCAAATAGGGCTTGCAGGAGGGGCTGCGTACTTGTGGTGGGTGCAAAAAGCGCCGAGGTTGGTGTGGAGTCTACCAGTATTTGCGGGGCTGGGTCTCTTCCGGGCTGAAATGAGCCGGCTCAGCCGGCAAGACCCCCTCCTGCCCTTGCAAAACCACCTGGTCCAGCTCCAGGGCTACCTAACCGAAGAGCCCTTGCGCACCCGCAAAGCCTGCCGTCTATTGGTGCGGGTGGATTCGGTGTATGTGCCCCTTTTTGCGCAAGGATGGCGTTTGACCGGCGAGTGTCTCGTCTACCTGCGGGGTAGTTGTGAGGGTTTGCTACGGCCTGGCACGCGGGTACTGGCTACTTTACGCCTGGATACGATCCGGTACGGGGCCGCCTACTGGGCCCGACAGGGCGTACATCTGAGCGGCTTTGCCCCTCACCTCGAAGTGGGGACCATAGAGCCAGCCTATATCTGGGGCTACTTTTTACGTCTGCGTCAGGCTTTGCTGGAGGGCCTGCGACGCACTGCGCCCCGGCAAGATTATGTAGAGTCTGTGCTGGAAGCGCTCCTGCTGGGCTACCAGCGCGGGGTAGACCCAGAAACTCGGGCTGCCTTTCAGCTTTCCGGGGCTGCCCACATCTTGGCTGTATCAGGCATGCATGTGGGACTGGTGCTTACGCTATGGCTTTTTCTTCTTCGTCATCTGCCAGGAGGATGGGCTTTTCATCCTATCAGCCAAGGCATCTTGCTTCTCTTGGTGTTGTTGTACGGGCTACTTACTGGCGCTTCGCCGTCAGCGATGCGAGCGGTGATCATGGGAGGGGTAGCCCTCCTGGCCCGTATGTTGTACAAGCCCTACGTGGCGCTCAATGCCCTGGGTTTTGCGGCTTTTATCCAGCTCAGCCTGGATCCAACTCTCTTGCATAACGTGGGCTTCCAGCTCTCTTATGCGGCGGTAGGAGGGATTCTGGCTTTTTACGGGTCTCTTCAGGGTCTTTTCAGAGGCCGATTTTTTTCGACCAGCTGGGGAGCTTATTTGCGCGATTTGGTGGCTCTTTCGTTGGCGGCGCAGGCGGGCACCTTGCTGCTTAGCTGGGCTTATTTTGGGCGGCTGCCGTTGTATTTCCTTCTCACAAACCTGCTAACGGTACCCCTCGCCACGGCCGCGACTTTTGCGGCGGTGGGTTGGCTTGCGCTGTCGCCTTTCCCGGCGGTAGGGGCTGTTGCGGCCTGGCCTGCCTACGGTTTGACCTGGCTCATGGTCGAAGTCGTCAAAGTGATCTCGCGCCTGCCAGGTAGCTCCTTAGAACTGCCTCCTTTGCCCCTCCCGTGGGCGATTGGGCTGACCCTGCTTCTGCTGGGGGGCGGAGGGTGGGCGCTTCACCGTAGCCGCCGCAGAGAAACCCTATGGATTGCCTGAGTTTCGGTATATTTGCCCCGGTATGCGCAGGCAGATCGCAGTCCTTGGCTTGATAAGTGCCGCTTTCGTATGGGCGCAGAAGAAACAACCTCCTACCCAACAGGCCCAAGCAAGCCCAGATAAGCCCACTAAACTCATCGAGTTCTCCAAAGTAGAGCATGATTTTGGAAAAATCAAAGAAGAAGACCGCACCGCCGCCACTCGCTTCTCCTTTAAGAATGTGAGCAAAGAACCCGTTCGTGTGGTGGATGTGAAGGCTTCATGCGGGTGCACTGCGCCCAGTTGGAGCAAAGAGCCGGTCGCTCCAGGTAAGGAGGGCTTTGTGGAAGCGCAATACAACGCTTGGGGTCGTCCAGGGGCTTTTACTAAAACCCTCACGGTTCGGGTGCGCTCCGAAAAGGACACCACCCGCGAGGAAACCTATGTACTCACGATCAAGGGGGAAGTGATTCCCCGTCCCAAAGGCCCTGAAGATTGGTATCCAACCAAAGTAGGAGCTCTACGATTCGGTCCCGCTAACCATGTTTCCTTCGGCACTATCAAAACCAACGAGCGCAAAACCCTGTATGCCACGGTGTACAACGACTCGGACAAGCCTATAGAGCTGCGCGAGTTTGTCGAGGTCCCCAAGCATGTGAAGGTCTTCTTCAAGACGCCTAAGGGTACGCTGCCCAACTATGTGCTTCCCCCTAAAGACACAGTGCAGATTGGGGTAGAGTACGATGCGGGGGCGGCAGGGGACTACGGCTTTGTGTATCACCTACTCAAGCTGCGCACCAACGATGCCATCGAAGCCGACAAGCCCTTCTACATCACGGCTAATATTGAGGAGTACTTTGGCGAGCTGACGGAGGAGGCGCTGGCTGAGGCGCCCCGCGTACAGTTTGATGCGACGGAGTACAACTACGGCAAGATCAAAGCGGGAGAAAAGGTTACCCATGAGTTTCGCCTTACCAACGCTGGTAAGAAACCTCTTTTGATCCGGAAGGTCAAGGCCAGCTGCGGCTGTACCGCCGCCATGCCGGAGAAAAGTGATCTCAAACCGGGCGAGAGTACCACCATTAAAGTCGTCTTTGACTCGACGGGGCGGGCGGGTCGCGACTCCAAAAGCGTAACGGTGATCACCAACGACCCTCGTCAGCCCACCACCAACCTCATCATCCAAGGCGAGATCGAGGCGGTAAACAAGTAAGCCCAGGCTTTTGGTTTGGGGGCGTCGGGGGGCTTCCTGCGTGGAAGCCCCCCGCTTTTTGGGGCACCAGCCAGGTCTTTTTATGATTCCACTCAGACGGACTTTTGGTCCCACTCAGGCGACTCTGAGTGCAACTTAGGTAGAATCCAAGACCGCTCCGCCTCTCTCCCTCTTATAGGTCCGCATAAATCCTTAAACTTACCGCATGCGCTCCAGTAAAATATTCGGCTTGCTAATAGCAGTAGGGGCGACGTTTTCCCTCCTGCGGGCTACCCACCTCATGGGTGGCCAGATTACGTACGAGTGCATAGGGCCTAACCAATACCGCATCACCGTCAAGCTCTACCGAGATTGCGGAGGCATTGCTTTGGAAAACCCCATCACCCTTAACTATTCTTCTGCGGCCTGTAATGTGAGGGCTTTTGTTTCGCTCAGTCGGATTTCAGCGCAGGATATTACCCCCGTCTGCCCAGGTGGGCAAAGCCGCTGCTCAGGAAGCGGTCCTTACGGATGGGAAGAGCACATCTATCAAGGCACACTTACTCTCCCGCCCGGCTGCTCCGACTGGGTCTTGTGGTACTCCAACTGCTGCCGAAATGGTGCGATTACGACGGGGCCCGCAAATGATTACTTTACCATCTACACTAACCTCAACAATACTGTAGCTCCTTGTAACAACTCGCCTGTTTTCAATAATCCCCCTACGGCCTTGGCGTGTTTAGGCCAGCGCAACTGTATAAACCCTGGGATTACTGATCCGGATGGAGACTCATTGGCCTTTAGCCTTACTTATTGTCGGTCTACCGATTACTCTACCTCGGTGAACTATACGGGAGGCTACAGCGGCACCAATCCCCTTCCTACGTCGGGGGGCACTACGATCGATCCTCGTACGGGGACGGTCTGTTTCACCCCCAGCGCTTTAGCGGTAGGGGTAATCTGCATTCGGGTGGAAGAGTTTCGGGGCGGCACGAAGATTGGGGAGTATTTGCGGGATATTCAAGTACGGGTGGTCTCGTGCTCCAACCAGCTGCCTGTGGCTTCTGGGATAAATGGGGTGCCTTACGACCCCAATAGCCCTCCTACTTATACCGTAGAAGTATGTGCTACGGGGGCGCCGACCTGCTTCAATATAAACTTCTCGGATCCGGATGGGCAGCCCCTTACGGTGAGCTGGAATAACGGTATTCCAGGGGGCAGTTTTACGGTAAATAACAATGGCACGCCCAATCCTACGGCGACGTTTTGTTGGACGCCCACGCCGGCGGATATTGGGTCGCACCAGTTCGTGGTTACGGTCCAGGACAATGCCTGTCCTATCCGGGGTGTTTCGAGCTACGGGTATATCGTGAATGTGATCGGAGGGGTATCCTATCCGGTGGATGCAGGACCAGATGCGACGATATGCCAGGGCCAGAGTGTGACGCTAAATGGTTCGGTAGCTGGGCCGCCAGGCGATATTCAAAGTATTCAGTGGACGCCGGCTACCGGCCTTAGCAATCCCAATATTCTGAACCCAGTAGCTTCTCCGACAAGTACTACCACCTACACGTTAGAAGTGACTTTTGTAGGGGGCTGTCGGCGGCGAGACCAGGTGACGGTGACGGTGCTGCCCTTACCGGCTCCTCCCACGGTTTCTCCACCCAGTGCCCAAGTATGCAGCGGCGGGGGGGTGCTTCTGACGGCCTCTTCTCCCGGGGCGGTGGACTTTGAATGGCATAGCGGCGCACCGAACGGCCCTATTGTGGGCACCGGCGCTACCTATACCGCCACACCCGCTACTTCTACCACGTACTACGTGGTAGCGGTAAGCGCAAACGGCTGCCGTTCCGCTCCTACGCCGGTTTCCGTCGCGGTCAATCCTCCTCTGACCTACACCTTGAGTAAGACCGACGCGTTGTGCTTTGGAGCGGCTCAGGGCTCGGCCACGGTCACGATTCAGACGGCTCATTCCGGCACCACCTGGCAGTGGACTGGTCCAGGCGGCTATACCTCTGCGCCCAATGCCACTACCATCACCAACCTTATCCCGGGCAAATACTACATTCACTTCACTATACCTGGTTGCCCGGGTACCATTACAGACTCTATCGATGTAGGGTCTCCACCCGATATTACGATAAACGCCAGCCACGTCATGCCCCTGTGTAATGGGGATGCGAATGGTTCCATTACGGTGACGGCCGGAGGAGGCGTCGGAGGCTACAGCTACAACATCAATGGGGGGCCGTGGGGAGCCGTAAATACCTTCTCAGGTTTGGCGGCGGGCACTTATACTCTGGGTGTTCAGGACGCCAATGGATGCACAAAGTACCTCACATACACCCTGCCAGAGCCGCCTGCGCTTGTGCTGAATGCGCCGACCATTACGGATGTGAGCTGCAATGGGGGGTCGGATGGGAGCATTACGGTGAATGCGAGTGGAGGTACGCCGCCGTACGAGTACAGTTTGAACGGGGGACCTTATCAGGCTGGGGCGACTTTTGGTGGGCTGAGTGCGGGGACGTATAATGTGACGGTGCGGGATGCCAATGGGTGTACGGCTACGGCGACGTATACGGTGGGTGAGCCGTCTGCGCTTGTGCTGAATGCGCCGACCATTACGGATGTGAGCTGCAATGGGGGGTCGGATGGGAGTATTACGGTGAATGTGAGTGGAGGTACGCCGCCGTATGAGTACAGTTTGAACGGGGGACCTTATCAGGCTGGGGCGACTTTTGGTGGGCTGAGTGCGGGGACGTATACGGTGACGGTTCGGGATGCCAATGGGTGTGCGGCCACGGCGACGTATACGGTGACGGCACCGCCGGCGCTTGTGCTGAATGCGCCGACCATTACGGATGTGAGCTGTAATGGCGGGAGCGACGGGAGTATTACGGTGAATGCGGCTGGAGGTACGCCGCCGTACGAGTACAGTTTGAACGGGGGACCTTATCAGGCTGGGGCGACTTTTGGTGGGCTGAGTGCGGGGACGTATAATGTGACGGTTCGGGATGCTAAGGGGTGTACGGCTACGGCGACGTATACGGTGGGTGAGCCGTCTGCGCTGGTGTTTGGGGCGCCTACGATTGGGAATGTGAGCTGCAACGGAGGGAGCGATGGGAGCATCACGGTGAGCGTGAGCGGAGGTACGCCGCCGTACGAGTACAGTTTGAACGGGGGACCTTATCAGGCTGGGGCGACTTTTGGTGGGCTGAGTGCGGGGACGTATACGGTGACGGTGCGGGATGCGAATGGGTGTACGGCCACGGCGACGTATACGGTGGGTGAGCCTTCTGCGCTTGTGCTGAATGCGCCGACCATTACGGATGTGAGCTGCAATGGCGGGAGCGATGGGAGCATTACGGTGAATGCGGCTGGGGGTACGCCGCCGTACGAGTACAGTTTGAACGGGGGACCTTATCAGGCTGGGGCGACTTTTGGTGGGCTGAGTGCGGGGACGTATAATGTGACGGTGCGGGATGCCAATGGGTGTACGGCTACGGCGACGTATACGGTGGGTGAGCCGTCTGCGCTTGTGCTGAATGCGCCGACCATTACGGATGTGAGCTGCAATGGGGGGTCGGATGGGAGTATTACGGTGAATGTGAGTGGAGGTACGCCGCCGTATGAGTACAGTTTGAACGGGGGACCTTATCAGGCTGGGGCGACTTTTGGTGGGCTGAGTGCGGGGACGTATACGGTGACGGTTCGGGATGCCAATGGGTGTGCGGCCACGGCGACGTATACGGTGACGGAACCGCCGGTTCTTGTGCTGAATGCGCCGACCATTACGGATGTGAGCTGCAATGGCGGGTCGGACGGGAGTATTACGGTGAATGCGGCTGGGGGTACGCCGCCGTACGAGTACAGTTTGAACGGGGGACCTTATCAGGCTGGGGCGACTTTTGGTGGGCTGAGTGCGGGGACGTATACTGTGACGGTTCGGGATGCTAAGGGGTGTACGGCTACGGCGACGTATACGGTGGGTGAGCCGTCTGCGCTGGTGTTTGGGGCGCCTACGATTGGGAATGTGAGCTGCAACGGAGGGAGCGATGGGAGCATCACGGTGAGCGTGAGCGGAGGTACGCCGCCGTACGAGTACAGTTTGAACGGGGGACCTTATCAGGCTGGGGCGACTTTTGGTGGGCTGAGTGCGGGGACGTATACGGTGACGGTGCGGGATGCGAATGGGTGTACGGCCACGGCGACGTATACGGTGGGTGAGCCGCCGGTGTTGAGTTTTACGGTCATGACCCAGAATGCGTTGTGCTGGGGCACTCAGACGGGTCAGATTGTATTCACGGCGAGTGGGGGCACTCCCCCGTATGAGTATAGCACGGATGGGGGGGTTACCTGGGGCAGTAGCAGTACTTTCTCGGTGGGGGCAGGCACGTATACTTTGTATGTGCGGGATGCGAAGGGTTGTGTAGCGGGTCCCTGGACGGTTACGATTACGGAACCGGCGCCACTGCAGGCGGTGGTGGTGAGTGTGACGCAGGCGGTGTGTCGAGAGACGGCGGATGGATCGGCTACGATAGCGGGGCAGGGCGGTACGCAACCCTACCAGTACAGCTGGGTGGGTCTGCCCCAGTTTGGCGGCAGTGCGACGATAAGTGGGGTGCTGCCTGGGGTGTATTATGGGGTGGTGGAGGATGCAAATGGATGTCGAGATACGGTAGCGGTGCAGATTCCATATCGCAGTTATGTAGATGCGGCGGTGCAGCCGGTGGACGTGGCGGGGTGTGTGCCGTTGGGGGTGAGTTGGGCGGCTCTCCCTTCTGGGGTTGGTCCTTATACGTATCAATGGGACCTGGGGGATGGTTCCACGGCTACGGACTCGGTGGTGGTTCATGTGTATCCGGTGCAAGGTTCGTATTCGGTGACTTTGATTATTCGGAATGGGGATGGGTGTGCCGATACGGCCACGGCGATAGCACAGGCCTATTTCACTCCGCTGCCTACCTATACGATAGAGCCGGATACGACGGGCGGTCCGGTGGTGGGGACCCTCTTTACGCTGACCAGTACAGGGCAGAATGTGCAAGAGGTATGGTGGCAAGCGGAGGGTTATGGACGGGTGGAAGGGCCGGTGCTCCAAGTGAAGTACGACCGTCCTGGGGAGTATTGCTACACGCTGTGGGTGCGTAACGGGAGCTGTGTAGATTCGGCGCGAGGGTGCATTCGGGTGCGCGACCCGTATGTCTACCTGCCGAATGCATTCTCCCCTAACGGGGATGGGGTGAACGATGTGTTTGAGGTGAAGGCCTTTGGGCTCAAGGAACCGCGGGTGCGGATTTACGACCGGTGGGGTGTGCTGGTGTTTGACAACCAAGGGGATATGACACGGCATTGGGATGGCACCTACCAGGGGCGGCCCGCACCGGAGGATGCGTACACAGTGGTGATAGAAGGGAAGCTCCCGCCGTACGACAAGCCTATCAAGCGTTCAGGTACGGTGACGGTGGTGCGGTAGGTTGGGGGCATGCCTCTGCAGGTGTGCGGGGTTTTTTTTCGAGGGGGGCGGGCTTAAAGCTCGCCCCCTCTGGTTTTTATGGGGGCTTTAGCGGCCCTCAGATATAAGGCTGGCTGGCCCGCTTTGTAGCTCGCTACAGGTTTTGTGGAACGAAAATACCCTGGACCTGAGCAAGGAGAGGATAAATCCGTCTAATGCGGGCCGAGAGGTGAGCAGGTCCTTTTTGCTGGCCAGGGTTGAGAGAGGCCGCGCAAAAAACTCAAGGGGGTGGGTTCTTGCCCACCCCCTCAGCATGCTTTTTACGCTCTCAAGAGGAGGGTTACCTTACGGGCTGGGGCGTCTTGCCCCGGGCTTTTTGCTGGAAGGCGTAGCAGTCAAACTCAAGTTTAGCATAAGCGATGCGGGGAAGCTCGGGTCTTTTCTTGAGGTCCGACTGGAAGGCTTGGGCACAGGGGGTGTACTGCTCATCGCAGGTGCCCAGGAACTTTAGGTCCAGCGTAGATTCCTCAAGGCTGGAGGGGAGCCGATCATAGAAATGTAGTACGAGCGGCCCGGGTTCTCGGGGGGGCATTTCTGTGCAGCGCCGCCCTTTGTAGGGGATGTTCCAGCGCAGTTCTTTCACCTGGAAGGTGCCTGGCTGGCTGAAGTCTACCTCCGCCCAGATGAAGTCGTCCTCTTCGGCGGGCAGTTGAGAGAGGGCGGCATGCCAGGCTTTGCCGACCTCGGCAGGGGAGAGGGAGGTAGGAGGGCTGCGTTTGACCCAGGATACGCTGACACAACCTCCAGGGTCTTCGTCTAAGCCCTGTTCCACGGTATGGGTCACGCAGCTTTTCTCCACTCCACAGTTCCTCTGCCAGGCAGGTCTGCAACCGGATTGGGGCGCGCCTTCCCGGCAACAGGTACTTCGGTAGCACTCGACGAGGTAGCGGGCACTTTTATCGGGGGGTTGGTTGGTAGGACCCAAGGTAAGCCGGATGGGCTCGAGACCCTGAGGGGTCCGCCGCAGATGGAGGGTAATGGCGGTGCCCTTCGCCAGCGGTAGCGCTTCTACCCACGCTGTCTAGTCAAGGCCGCGCCAGAGGAGCGGCTGCGGCGTGGGGAGCGCTTGCTCTTTCCTCCCACAGGCCACGAGGAGGAAGAGTCCTGCTACTGCAGCATGCGTTAGGTACCGCATACAACAGATTTATGTGAAACCCCAAAAAAAACAAGTGCCTCTCCGGACCCTGTTCTTTCCGTACCTTAGGGGCATGGGGGCGCTGGTAGGCGTCATCATGGGCAGTGTAAGCGATGCTGAGGTCATGGCGGGAGCTCGGCGCGTGTTGGAAGAGTTTGGCGTGGCGTACGAGTTCACCATCGTGTCGGCGCACCGGACACCGGACCGTCTCTGGGCTTATGCCCGACAAGCGGCGGCCCGGGGACTCCGCGTCATCATTGCTGGGGCGGGGGGGGCAGCCCACCTGCCGGGGATGGTGGCCTCGCTCACGCACTTGCCGGTGATCGGGGTGCCGATTCGTTCGCGTCACTCTTTAGCTGGGCTGGATTCGCTTCTCTCGATCGTGCAAATGCCCAAGGGGGTGCCGGTGGCTACCGTCGCCATAGACAACGCTGCGAATGCCGCTCTGCTGGCTGTGCGCATCCTGGCCCTGCAAGACGAGGGCCTGCAGGCTCGCCTTATAGCTCACCAGGAGCGGCTTCGGCACGAAGCCCTCGAACCCCTCCTGCGAGAACCCGGCCAGTTTGATAACATCGTACTATGAGGGTGTGGGGCGCTTTATCTTTGCTGAGTATGAGCACAGCCCAAACCCTGGAAGAGGCCACCTTCGGTGGGGGGTGCTTCTGGTGCACGGAAGCCCTCTTCAAGGAGCTGCGCGGGGTAGTGGAAGTTATCCCTGGCTATGCAGGTGGGCACGTGCCTAACCCCACTTATGAGGCGGTATGCACGGGTACGACCGGCCATGCCGAAGTGGTGCGAGTGCGCTTCCGTCCCCAGGACATCTCCTACGAGCAGCTGGTGGAATATTTTTTCCTTACGCACGACCCTACTACACCCAACCGCCAAGGCCACGATATAGGTCCTCAGTACCGCTCGGTGATCTTCTATCACAGCCCGGAGCAAAAGGGGGTAGCCGAGCGAGTCAAAACCCGTTTGGAGGAGGCCAAGGTTTTTCCGGCCCCTATTGTGACGGCGATTGAGCCGTTCACGACCTTCTATCCAGCGGAAGCGTACCATCGGGATTACTTTGATCGGCATCCTGAGCAGCCTTACTGCCGGTTCGTCATTGCGCCCAAAGTCCAGAAAGCCCGAGAGAAGTTCCGACCCCTGCTCAAACAGGCTGGAAAGTAGTACCTTTGCTTCATGCGCTATTTTGTCATAGCAGCCCTCCTGGCTCCTCTGTGGGCGCAAGAAGATCCGCTTAGTTTTGGTTTGATGCTGCGGGCGCACAGTGGGGTCGGGCTGGGTTTTTTCGGCAAGCTTGAGCAGGACTTCAAGCCGGCCAACGCCCTGGGGAAAGACTTTCGTCTTCGTCCTTTTGCTACCACCGCTGGGGCTAACCTCGACCTGCTGATTGCCCGGCGACTCCTGCTGGCGGGCACGCTGCAGCTCCAGTATTACGACGCCTCCGAGACAGAACGAGGGCTGGTACGGCCTTACGCGCTCCACTATGGCGGACAGCTGGGCTTTGCCGCCATCAATAAAAACCTCTGGCTCTTTTATCCTTACGTGGGGTATCAGGTCGGCACGTACGAGGTGCGCTACACCAACTACTTCACGGAGCCTATTTTCTTTGGCACGACCCAGGAGCTGCGTCCCCTGGAAAAACGCACGTACTCCAGCAACCTGGGACTGGTAGAAGTAGGCCTGGGGTTGCGCCGATACCGGCGGGGGGAAGGTGTGACTCTTTTGTGGGGGGTGGACCTGGGCGGTGTCTTTGCCCCTTCCAAAGGGAGTTGGAAGGCCTCCGAAGGTCCGGAACCTCAGGGGGTGAATCCTGCGCAGCTTTCGGCAGGCTATTTGCGGTTTTCGCTGGGCTTTGGGTATGTCAAGCCTAAGTCTGAAGGTGCTCCTTCTCCTTTGCCGGCGGCTCCCGCCCCAGAAAAGCCCAAGAAGAAGAAAAAGTCGGATTCTGAGGCGCAGGCTGCGCCGGCCGCTCCGGCCGCCCCTGGCGCGCCCGCCCCGGAAAAGTCCGGGAAAAAGTCCAGAAAGAAAGCGGCCGAGGACGAAGAGTAGGGGTGCTTTTGTTTGAGAAATAGATGGTCGAACTGGAAGCGCGTATAGATCGGGCGTTAAGGCGGGTGATAGACCCAGACTTGGGCCGCAGCATCGTCGAACTGGGGATGGTGCGAGGGCTTGCCTGGAATGCTGAAAAGCAGGTCGTTTCTCTGACGCTACAGCTTACTACCCCAGCTTGTCCGCTCAAAGGGCATTTTGAACGGGAGATTCAGGGGCGGCTTACCGAAGAGCTGGGCGAAGGTTGGCGAGCGGAAGTGACCTTTTCGGCACAAACGGTGGGGGGGGGCACGGTTTTGCTGCCCAACGTCAAGAACCTTTTGCTGGTGGGGTCGGGCAAAGGCGGCGTGGGCAAATCCACGGTCGCGGTCAACCTGGCGGTGGCACTGGCTCAGCAGGGGGCTCGTGTGGGCCTCCTTGATGCCGATATTTACGGCCCCAGTGTACCTATCCTGCTGGGGCTGGAGCACGCCAAGCCCCAGGTTGTCCAGCAGGAAGGCCGTCCCTTGTTGGTTCCTCTCTTCAAGTATGGGGTGCATGTGATGTCTTTGGGCTTTTTGGTGCCGCCAGGGCAAGCCACTCCTTGGCGAGGTCCCATGGCCTCTAACACCTTGCGACAACTGCTGGTTGAGACCCAGTGGCCTGAGCTGGATTACCTGATTGTGGATATGCCGCCGGGTACGGGGGATGTACAGCTTACGCTGGCGCAGCAGTTTCGTCCGCAGGGGGCTCTTATCGTGACCACCCCGCAGCAGGTGGCTGTGGCCGACGCCGAAAAAGCCCTCACCATGTTTCAGATGCCCTTGGTGCAGGTGCCCGTGCTGGGGGTAGTCGAGAATATGTCATACTTCTGGACGCCGGAACTGCCCGAGCGGCGCTTTTATCTTTTTGGCCGTGGAGGCGGAGTCCACCTGGCCGAAAAATACGGTGTGCCCTTTTTGGGTGAAATCCCCCTTCTCGAAGAGATCGTACTGCGCAGTGACCAGGGGGTTCCACCGGCGTTATCGGAGGGTACGCCCCTCTCGGAGGCCTACCACCACCTTGCCGGCGAAGTAGCCCGTACGTTGTCGCGCTTGGCGTATGCTTCTGCTCCTTCCCCATGACTCCCAGCCTGGAAGAGATCGCGGCCCACTTAGGTCCTATCCGCCAGTACCTTGCAGCCGATGGCGGCGATCTTGAGCTGGTAGACCTTACCCCAGAAGGCGTACTCTACATCCGCTTGCTGGGCAGCTGCCGTACGTGCGACCTGAACTCTACGACCGTGCAGCTGGGCGTCCTCGAGCCTCTTCAGCGCCTTTTTCCTACACTCAAAGCCATAAAAGTCGTACCTTAGAGACATGAAGCTTCGTCTGGTGCTGGCCTTCTCCCTTCTTTTTGTAGCAGGGTGTGAGAAAATCAAACTGCCGGAAGGCCAGCCTCTCTCTGAGGAGGAGGTGGTAGCCGGCCTCAAGGAAGCCCTGAAAGTCGGCACCGACACCACTGTGCGGTACCTGAACCGGCTGGATGGCTACTACGGCGACACGCTGATCCGGATTCTTTTTCCGGAGGAAGCCTGGAAAGTCAAACTGGCTATCGAGGCTTTGCCTGGAGGGGCCGAACTTATCCAAGACTTGGTGATCAAAATGAATCGCGCCGCCGAAGAAGCCGCCGCCGAGGCCAAACCCATCTTTTGGGATGCGATCACTGCGCTCACCATCCAGGATGGAATGGCCATCCTCAAAGGGGATAGCGTGGCAGCCACGCGCTACTTAGAGCAGCGAACCCGTGACAGCCTCTACCAGCGATACAAGCCTAAAATCCAGGCCGCTATGGAGGGTGTGGGTGCCCAGCAAGCGTGGGAATACCTCGTAGACACCTACAATGGGCTGCCTACGACGCTTACGCCGTTGGAGAACCGCGACCTGGCGGCCTATGTGACCGACCGAGCTCTTTACGGGTTGTTTTTGAAGGTGGGGCAGCACGAGACGAAGATTCGCCGGGATGCCCGCTATCGGGTGACAGAGCTCCTCCAGAAGGTCTTCGCGCATGCTACGGGCTGAGTGGGCCCACTCAGCGTTTCTGCGCCTCACCCTAATAGGGCTTTTAGGAGGGTTGGCTTGCCGACGCGAAGTCCTCACGCCTAAGCCCGGCCTGTTGCGCTTTTCGCGGGATACCGTCGTCTTTGACTCGCTATTTTCTACGGTACTCTCCCCTACCCAGCGGCTCTGGGTCTATAACCCCCATCGTTACCCTGTGCAGGTGACCCGCGTTTTCTTAGCGAAGGGCGCTCAAAGTCCGTACAGTTTTGTGTGGGATGGTCAAGTAGGCCCTCTGGAGACGCCTTACGTGCTGGGGGCAGGGGATAGTGCTCAGGTGTTTCTGGCGCTGCGCGACACCAGCTTTGTGGATGCCGTACGGGAAGACGTCCTCGTTATCCAGACTGAAGCCGGCACCCAAGAGGTGCCCTTGCGCGCTACCCTCATCGCGGCGTATGTATATCGGGACTTTGCATTTGATAGCGTAGTCCTTTCGCTACCGACGGATAAGCCTATCGTGGTGGATGGGTACCTGTACGTAGGTCCGGCGGCTGTGCTACGCTTGCTGCCGGGCACGCGGCTCTATTTTTCGGCGCGGCGCTGGCCCTCCGGTCCTCTCCAAGGCGAACTGATGTCGGGCTTATACGTAGCGGGCCGACTGGAAGCGTTAGGTACCCCCGCGCAACCCATCCGTTGTCAAGGGTGGCGGTTGGAACCCTACTACGCCAGCGCACCTGGTCAGTGGCAGGGATTTTGGTTTTTCCCCTCCAGCTCGCATAATCGTCTGCTGTATGTGGAGATTGCGCAGGCCAGTATTGGAATACGGGTAGATTCAGCGGGTGGGGTGGCGGCCCCTAAACTCTACCTGGAAGGCTGCCTGATTCGCGACGCGGCTAACTACGGCCTGGTAGTGCAGGGTTTTTCTCCTGCCCTTCCTTCCCAGCCTATCCTCCATGCGGTAAATACCTTGGTCTATCGCTGCGGGCAGGCTTGTGCAGCGTTTGTAGGTGGGGGCACCTACCGCCTGGTCCACTGCGCTTTCCTGTATGATCAGGGCGATCTGAGGAGGGGCGTTACCGCCCTTGTGCTGACCGACTTCTTACGGCTTTCAGAGTCGCAGATCCAGCTGTATCCGCTCGATTTCTGGGCATTCAATACGCTTCTCTGGACCGCCAAAGAAGACGCGGTGGTAGCGGACCTGAGGGGAGGGCCGCCGCTCCAGTATGTATTTGATCACTGTGCTGCTCGGCAAAGAGACCCCTTACCTGGAGCGGGTAACCTCTATCCGAGCTTGCCGGGGCTGGGCGCCGCTCAGGACGCTTATCCGCTAATCGAAGGGAGCCCCCTCATCAATGCGGGGCGTTACGATCCCACCTGGTCGCCCCCTGTCGATCGCTTAGGCAGAACGCGGGACAATCAACCCGATATCGGGGTGTATGAATACGTTCGGTAGGCTGTTGCGGATCACCACTTTTGGAGAGTCGCATGGACCGGGGATTGGGGTAGTGATAGATGGGCTGCCAGGGGACCTGCCGGTGGATCTGCAGCGGGTGCAAGCGGCTTTGGCGCGTCGTCGGCCAGGACAATCGCCTTTCACCACGCCTCGCCAAGAATCCGATGCCGTAGAAGTGCTCAGTGGCCTGTATCAGGGGCGCACGACGGGGGCTCCGCTGGCCTTGTGGATGGCTAACCGCGATGCCCGACCCGAAGAGTACGCTGAGATAGCCCAGGTGTATCGGCCTTCGCATGCAGACTTTACCTACCACCTCAAGTATCGCAATCCCGATCCGCGAGGAGGGGGTCGCAGTTCGGCGCGGGAAACGGCGGCGCGGGTAGCCGCTGGGGCTATTGCCCAGCAGCTCTTGGAGAAGCTTACGCCGGGCTTGCGTATAGTGGCTTGGACGGCGGCGATTGGGCCCTACGCCACGACCTACCAGCCCCAAAGCACAGAAGAGGTGGACTCTTCACCGGTGCGCTGCCCCGATCCGACTGTGAGCGCACACATACAGCGCTACTTGGAGGAGCTTATCCAAGTGGGGGATACGACGGGGGGCATCGTGGCGGTTCGCGTGGAGGGGGTGCCCCCAGGATGGGGAGAACCGATCTATGATAAGCTTCCGGCGCGCTTAGCCTATGCAATGCTCAGCATCAACGCCGCCCGAGGATTTGAGATAGGAGAAGGGTTTGCGGGGACTGCCTGGCGTGGGTCTGCGCACAACGATCCTTTTGAGGTGGATGCGCAGGGGCGGATCCGCCCTTCCACCAACCACGCCGGGGGGGTGCTGGGCGGCATATCAACCGGTGAGCCGCTTTTTTTTCGGGTGGCCTTCAAGCCTATTGCGACGCTGCGGCAAGCGCAACAAACCATTACTCGTACAGGCAAGCCCATTCAGTTCACGGCACAGGGGCGTCATGACCCTTGTCCTGTGCCCCGTGCCGTGCCTATCGTAGAAGCCATGACGGCCTTGGTGCTGGCGGATTTTGCGTTGCTGGCTCGTACTTACTCGTAGCTTTCGGCGGCGGAAGGGAAGTCTCGGCTTTTGACATCTTGGAGGTAGCGTTGGGCTGCTTCTCGGACGACCTTAGCCAGGTGGGCGTAGCGCCGCAGAAACCGAGGCGAGAAGGCTTCGGTCAGCCCCAGCATATCATAAAGTACCAGCACTTGCCCATCGCAGTGGGGGCCTGCGCCGATCCCAATAGTGGGAATCGGTAGCTCTTCGGTGAGAGTGCGGGCTAAAGAAGCCGGTACCTTTTCCAGCACCAGGGCAAAGATGCCCGTTTCGGCAAGGAGGTGGGCGTCGCGACGCAGTTTCTCAGCTTCGGAGGGTTCTTTGGCGCGCACGCGGTAGCCCCCAAACTGGTAGATGGACTGGGGGGTCAGGCCTAAATGGCCCATCACCGGAATCCCCGCCGAAACGATGCGCCGCACCGATTCCAGCACCGCTTCGCCGCCTTCGAGCTTGACGGCGTGGGCGCCGCTTTCCTTCATGATGCGAATCGCAGCGTGAAGCGCCCGCCGAGAGTCACCTTGATAACTCCCAAAAGGCATATCTACCACGACCAAGGCCCGCTGGGCTGCGCGTACCACCGCACTGCCATGGTAGATCATCTGGTCCAGGGTGATAGGGAGGGTGGTCTCATGGCCGGCTATGACGTTCGAGGCGGAGTCCCCCACCAGCAGCACCTCCACGCCGGCTTCGTCTAAGAGGCGCGCAAAAGTGTAGTCATACGCCGTAAGCATGACAATAGGCTCTTTGCGAGCCTTCATTTCGGCCAGCGTGCGAGTGGTGATTCGCTTAACTTTGCTCTCCACCATCCAAAGGTATGGAATCTTCCCCTGCGCAGCTTTTTGCTCGTATTGCGCAGCGCTACGATCGGATGAACCGGCTCATGACCTTGGGCTTAGACCTGCGGTGGCGTCGAAGGGCCGTAGACCGGCTCCGACCTCATGCCCCGCGTCGGCTACTGGATCTGGCAGCGGGGACGGGAGACTTTGCCCGGGAGGCCACTCGACGACTGCCCTCCCTGGAAGTGGTGTATCTGGTGGACCTCACGCCAGAGATGCTGGCCTATGCTCCGCCTAAAAATCCCGCTCCAGACCGGGTTACCTGGCACCTTCAAGTGGGGGATGCCCACGCTTTGCCGTTTGAAGACGGGTTCTTTGACGCTATAACGGTAGGGTATGGCGTGCGCAACTTTACCGATCGCCTTCGGGCGCTCAGGGAAATGTACCGGGTGCTGCGTGGGGGAGGCGTGGCGCTGGTGCTTGAGACCGGCTTGCCCCGCCGTCCTCTTTGGAAAGCTCTTTTCTGGACGTACTTTCGGTTTGGGGTGCCGCTAATAGGCGCTTTGGTTGCGGCCGATCGGGTGGCTTATACTTACCTTCCTGAATCTACCGCCGCCTTTCCCCACCGAGACGATTTTCTCTACCTTTGCCGTCAAGCCGGTTTCGATAGTGGTACCTACTTCGAGTTTCTGGGCGGTGTTTCGATCCTGTATGAGCTGCACAAGCAGGCCTGAATTGTGGCTCTGGATCATTTTCCCCTCTTTCCTGGCTGCCCAGTACAACTTGTACTATGACCTGCGGACGTTCAACTTAGGCTTCAACATGGGGGCTAACTACAGCCAAGTCAAAATCCACTACAACCAGCTTCAGTACAGCGACCCGAATGCCACGGGCCCTTCGTTCGTGAAGATCGAGGGCATTCCCGGCATTAACTTGGGCCTGATCATGAATAAAAAACTTCACAAGTATTTTGACTTGCGGTGTATTCCTTCGGTTTCGCTCCAGCAGCGCAATATTTATTTTGTACTCCGGGATACCACCCTTAAGCGGCGGCTTGAAGCGTCGTATTTGTACTTTCCTTTGCTGCTCAAGTACAAGTCGCAGTTTTACAAGGGGTATCGGGTTTATGTGTTGGCTGGTGGGCAGGCGGGTATCAACTTGGCCAGCGACAAACGGGTGCGCGACAATCCGGAGTTGATTCGTACTGAGCGGCTTGACTTTCAGTGGGTAGCGGGCGTGGGCATGGACCTGTATTTGGACAAGGTGAAGCTCTCGCCGGAGCTGACGTATTCGCTGGGGGTACGTAACATCTATGACCCGACGGGCACCCGCTACGGGTACGTGATCAAGTCCTTGCACATGCAGACCCTCACCTTCAACCTCCACTTTGAGTAGCGGACTTTCTGGGAGGGCGTTTGTATTTTCGCAGGCCATGTCTTTTGCCGAGGTAGATCGCAAGTGGCAGGCTCGGTGGGAAGCCCTCGGCGCCTACGAAGTCCAGGAGGACCCCACCCGTCCCAAGTATTATGTGCTGGACATGTTTCCTTATCCTTCTGGGGCGGGCCTGCATGTGGGGCATCCGCTGGGCTATATCGCCACGGATATTGTGGCTCGATACAAGCGTCATCGGGGCTACCTTGTCCTACATCCGATGGGCTTTGATTCGTTTGGGCTACCGGCCGAGCAGTATGCGCTGCGAACGGGGGTTCATCCGGCTATCACGACGGAGCGCAACATAGCCCGGTACACCGAACAGCTCAAGCGGTTAGGGTTGGGGTATCCTTGGAGTCGAGCTGTGCGTACCAGTGACCCCCAATACTACCGTTGGACGCAGTGGATATTTCTCCAGTTTTTTTCGCACTGGTACGATAAGCGGGCGCAGCGGGCACGGCCCATCGCCGAGTTGGAGGCCCTTTTGGCTGAAGGAGGCTCAGAAGCGGTGGAGGCAGCTACTGACTTTACAGGGCATTTCACGGCGGCCGAATGGCGCTCCTTCTCTCCGGCGCAGCGTCAGCAAATCCTGTTGCACTACCGGCTGGCTTACACACAAGAAGCCTGGGTAAACTGGTGCCCGGCCTTAGGGACGGTCTTAGCCAATGAGGAGGTCAAAGATGGCCTCTCCGAACGCGGCGGGCACCCGGTGTATCGGATTCCATTGCGACAGTGGTTTTTACGCATCACGGCCTACGCCGATAGGCTCCTAACGCACTTGGACGAGCTGGACTGGCCCGAAGCCATCAAAGAACAGCAGCGTAACTGGATCGGCCGTTCTGAAGGGGCCTATATTGACTTTTTGGCTGAGACTCCGCAAGGTCAGCCTGTTTCTATTCGGGTCTTTTCCACTCGGCCTGATACGCTATGGGGAGCGACTTTCCTGGTGCTGGCCCCGGAACATCCGCTGGTAGATTCGTTGACCTGGCCGGATAAACAGGCGGAGGTCGCCGCCTACCGGGAAAAAGCGCGTAACCGGCTTGAGCGCGATCGGCTCATTGGGGGGGGCACGCCTACGGGGGTTTTTCTCGGTACCTACGCGCGGCACCCCTACACCCGCGAGCGGCTGCCTATCTACATCAGCGATTACGTGCTCATGGGGTATGGAACGGGGGCTATCATGGCGGTACCGGCGCATGACGTTCGGGATTGGGCTTTCGCCCGCCACTTCGGCCTGCCCATCCGCTCTATTATTGAAGGGGTTTCCGCGGAGCACGGCGCTTACGAGGCTCGGGAAGGACGCCTTATAAACTCTGACTTCCTGACAGGCCTCTCTGTAGAGGAGGCGATTCGGGCGATCCGCCAGCGGCTGCAGGCCGACGGCAAAGGAGAACCTACCGTGCAGTATCGTCTCCGCGACGTAGTCTTTTCGCGGCAGCGCTACTGGGGCGAACCTTTCCCCATTGTATGGCGGGAGGGCCTACCCTATCCTGTTCCAGAAAGTGAGCTGCCCGTAACGCTTCCGCCGGTCGAGCGGTACGAGCCTACCGGCGATGCGCGCTCTCCTCTGGCCCGCATCGAAGAATGGGTGCGCCTGCCCGATGGCGGCGAACGGGAAACCGACACCATGCCCGGCTGGGCCGGATCAAGCTGGTACTTCTTGCGCTATTGCGACCCACATAACGACCATGCGCTGGCCGACCCCAAAAAGCTCACCTACTGGCTCCCTGTAGACCTGTATGTGGGCGGCTCAGAACACGCCGTAGGCCACCTGTTGTATGCCCGATTCTGGACGCACTTCCTCTACGACTTGGGCTATGTGCCGGTGAAGGAGCCTTTCCGCCGTCTGGTAAACCAAGGCATGATTTTAGGCCGTTCCCTCCTCATTTATAAGCACCGAGAGCGGGCATGTTTTGTTTCGGCCGACCTCCTCTCCTCAGAGGAAAAAAACCATTACCTGCCCGTGCGCATCGAAGTAAGCCTGGCCGAAGACACCCGAGTAAATGTAGAAGCCTTCAAAAAATGGATGCCGGAATACGCCGAGGCGGAGTTCGTGCGCAGCCAGGATGGGCATTTTTACGCCGAACCTCTCGTCGAAAAAATGTCTAAGTCGTTTCACAATGTGGTCACGCCCGACGAACTCTGCGAACGGTATGGCGCGGATGCGTTTCGGCTCTATGAGATGTTCATGGGGCCGCTAAGCCAGACCAAGCCCTGGGATCCGCAGGGGATACAGGGGACCTACCAGTTTCTGCGCCGTTTGTGGCGGTTTCTGGGCGGAGAGGCGGGCCAGCCCGCTTTCTCAGAAGAAGAGCCCACCGCCGAAGAGCTGCGCCTCTTGCACCACACGATCCGCCGAGTAACCGAAGACCTCGAAAGGCTCAGCCTCAATACCTGCGTCTCGCACTTTATGATTTTTCTAAACGAGATGCAGCGGCTTGAGTGCCGAAAGAAAGCCATCTGGCAGCCGTTTCTGGTGCTATTCGAGCCTTTTGCGCCCCATCTGGCGCATGAGCTATGGGAGCGGATGGGCCAGGCTACCCCACTTTGGGAGGCCCCTTGGCCCGAATGGCAAGAAGCTTACCTCAAGCAGGAAGAGGTAGAGTATCCCGTTTCGGTCAATGGTAAGCTGCGATTTCACATTCGGCTTGCGGCGGAAGCGACCCCCGCCGAGATTGAGGCGCGGGTCTTGGCCGATGAGCGCTTGGCCCGTTATACTCAAGGCAAGCCTATCCGGCGCGTGGTGGTGGTGCCCGGCAAAATCGTCAATGTCGTAGTCTGATGCGAGTGGTGTTTTTCGGGAATGGAGAGTTTGGCTTGCCCACCTTGCGTCGGTTAGCCAGCTCACCCCACAAGGTCATGGCGGTGATCACCAACCCGGACAAACCCCAGGGCCGAGGACATCGTCCGACTCCTACGCCTATCAAACAGGAAGCGGAACGCTTAGGCCTGCCTGTGTGGGAAGTGGAGTCCCCCAGGGACCCTACGCTGTCCGACCGATTACGGGAACTCCAAGCCCATGCTTTTGTGGTGGTGGCGTATCGCTTGTTGCCTCGGGCGGTGTGGAGCTTACCTCCGCTCGGGGCGTTGAACATTCACCCTTCGCTGTTGCCGGCTTATCGGGGGCCAGCTCCGATCCCCTGGACCATCATCCGGGGGGAAAAAACCACTGGCCTCACCATCTTTCAAATCCGGGATGGCGTGGATACGGGTGATGTGGTGCTGCAGCGGGCTTTTCCCTTACCAGAGGAATGGGACGCCGGCGAACTCGAACGATTTTTATCGGAGATTGGGGCGCAGATGCTTTTGGAAGCGTTGGAGGGGCTCTCATTGGGGCGCCTTCAGCCTCGGCCCCAGGCGGAAGTGCCCGACGCCCCCTACGCACCCAAGCTTTCTGCGGCTAATACCCGCATCCTATGGACGCAGTCCGCCGAAGCCGTGTATAACTTCATTCGAGGGCTCTCGCCGCGCCCACGCGCCTGGACTCTCTTCCAGGGTAAGCGCTTTCATATCCTGCGTGCGGAGAAGCTCCCACCCCGACGCTTGATCCATCCAGCAGGTACGCTCTGGCGCGAAGAGGATTTTCCCGTCGTGGCGTGCCAAGACGCTCCGCTGCGCTTGCTTACCGTCCAACTGGAAGGCCGTAAACTCCTTTCCGGCCCAGAATTCGTTCAAGGGTATGTGCGCAACCAGCTCCTTCATCTCGAATGACCACCCCTGAACAGATAGTAGCGGCTCTGGAACGCATGAGTTACCTGCTGCGGCAGGTGGAATGGGACCTGGCCTACCCTGACCGGCTTACGCCCCTCCAGCGGCAAATCTTGTGGTACCTCTACGCCTATCCTGATCGAGCCCGAGCTACGCACTTGAGCCGCTACTTAGGCGTCAAAAAGCCTACGATTAGCATAGCTTTGGCCCTGCTGGAGCGCAAAGGCTATGTGCGTCGGGAGACTGATCCTCGAGACCGACGAAGCCATCGTCTCCGGCTCACCGAGAAAGCTCAGACCCTTATGCCTCGGCTTTCGCTCGAAAAGCTGGTCAAAGCGGTGTCGACCCTGCCCGAAGCGGACCAACAGCGCATTCGAGAAGGGCTTTACCTCCTTCTTGAGGGCCTGGTGGAACGAGGCGTTATTCAAGAGGCGTACCTGTGTGCTACGTGCGGGCACTTTGACCGGGGGCGCGGCTACTGTAACCTCCTCCAGAAGCCTCTGCCTTTGGCCGAACGGCGGCTTCTATGTCGAGAGCATTCCCTACTCGCCTCGAAGGGTTAGTTAGTGAGCGCTTAGCCGGATCAGCAGGCCCATCACAATCAGAATGGCCAGCACTACGAGCGCTATCTTCTTCCAGCTTAGGGGATGTTCCCCATAGACAACGCCCGTTCGGCCGTGGATTACCACTCGGTAGGGCTTTCCCCTGTACCGGTAAGCCACTACATAGAGCGGCACGTAAGCGAGCTTCGTGGTGAGGCCGGAGAGTTGGAGCCGCATGGAGAAGTTTCGGAAGGTATCGCCAGGAATCGCTCTCTGGCAAGCTTGGGTGGCCATTTCGTAGATCCGCTGGTAGCCTTCCTTCCAGGCGGCGGGCAAGGGCTTATCGGGGAGCGCCACTTCCCACCCCAGCAGGTAATCGGGGTTATACGCTCGAAGGTCGGAAGGGGTGGCAAACCCCCCTACGCCATCCAAATACGACGTGGGCAGGCTCGTGAGTCCCGACACCAAGACGTCATCGTAGAAGTCTTGGTGGTGGCCCGATACGGGAGCGCCCCATTCTACATAGGTAACGGTGCGGGTTCGCCAGGTACGACTGCTTGAGTCGAAGTACCTTTCCGTGCGGCTGCGATGATAGCCAGGCTGAGCGCTCCAATGCGCCCACACCTGCGCATCAAAGGTCCATATCGGCAGGTAAAAACCTCGAATCTTCTCGATCTTGCGCTTGTCTCTAAGGTCAGAAGGGGCAAGCCAATGGCTTTTGACCCACTGGTCGAAGAGGGTTCGGGCTTCTTCTGGGGTGAGGCGGAAAGGGAGCACGCCTTGAGGTTGGATGGGCAGGGCCTGCAGGGCTTTCTCGCTTACATTTTCTGAGCCGCAGAAGCCGCAGGTGGCTCGCACTTCTTGGGCGGCGATTTCCGCTCCACAAGTCTGGCAATACACCAGGTGGTAACCGGTGAGTGGGGAGGTCTGGGTTTGGGCGGCTTTTAGGGCTTCTTCCAGGTCGATCTCCTCGATGCCTTCGTAGGTAGGGGGGAGGGCTTCCTTGTGGCCGCAGTAGGGGCATTTGAGAGCTTCGCTCTGGGGGTCGTACGAAAACGAAGCGCCGCAGCCTCGGCAGCGTCGGGTGTAGAGTTCGCTCATTTGCGGGCAGACGTCTTCAGGGCCAGGTCAAGCAGGCCCGCATACGCCTCGAAGAAGACCCCATCATCTATGCCCTGGGGGTCGTTCCAGGTCATGGCGACAAAGTAGCGTTCGCCGGTGGAGGTGTATAGGGCGGTGGTCATATTGTAGACGCCGGGGTAGCTACCGCCTTTGTAAGCCAGGTGAGCCCAGTCGGTTTTCTCAGCCAGGCCGGGGTTTATTCCCATCAGCGGAAGCCGGTCCACACGGCGAAAGACCGTATCTAACTGCCGCAAAGCATAGCGCCAGCCCACAAGGAGGTCTTCGGGGGTGGTGTCGAAGATGGCTTCGCTTAGGGTAGGTAGAGGTAAGCGCCGCACCTCTTGAAGCAAAAGCTCCTTTTCAGCGGGGGTGGCGGTGGCGTAGCGTGCCCGTAGCGTATGCCCTGTCGGAGTGAGAATCAGCTTGAAAAACTCCTGCGTAGAGAGGAAGGGCCAGTTTTGGAGGGCGTAGGGGCGCAAGCGTTCAGGGCCGAGCAGGGCCATCAGGGCGTCGGTGGCGGTGTTGTCACTTTCCGAAATCATGAGGGCCGCTAAGGTGTAGATCGTCAGTGGTGCGCCCGCTGGCCAGTCTTGCAAAAGTCCGGAAGGGAGGCTTTTCCAGGTGGAATCCAGCTGTACGGTGTCTGCCCAGTGGAGGTGGCCGGCTTGGATAGCCTCCAGCAGGGCCGCTAAGACCGCTACTTTGAAGGTTGAGCCCACCGCCAAAGGCGTATCGGGACGGATAGCCAACAGGTCCTTGTCTCCTCGGCGTACCAGGACGCTGACGAGTTCTGGGCGTCGGAGCAGGCTATCCTGGGCTTCAGCCCAGCTTTGCCACTTGCGGCGTGGCGACAAGAAGCGCAAACCCGAAATGCGCCCTCGACTGTCCAATGTGATATACGCCGGTATAAAAGCCCGTTCGTACTCGACGCGATAGGGGTTCTCGGTACCAGTGACGCGCAAATACCGGCCGTAGGTGCGCACAAATCCCTTCACAATGGCCTCCACTTGCGAGAGGGGTACCTCGGCCAGAAAGGGGCCAGCAAACCAGGCTTTTTCCACCTTAGAGGCAGAGAGAAGGCGGTGCAGGGCTTCTTTGGGGGTGACGCCTTGACCCCATGCGGTTAGGCCGGCGAGGAAGGCGTACCCCAGCTTTTTCATGGTTCAAAGGTATGAGTTTTAGGCAGCAGCCAGAAAAATCCTATTAGTCCGACGACTCCGCTTAGAAAAAGCCAGGGGAAGGTGCTTTCTTGTAGCCAGCGTAGGAGGCCCAGCAGGATGGCGTATCCGCTTGCGGTGCCCAGTATCCAGAGGCCCAGGTGCCGCAGGGTGAAAGCCGGCTGGACCTTCTCGGCGAAAGCTTTCCAGGTACTGAGGTCAGGAGCCGGTCCCAGCATCGTGACCAAGACTACGCTGGCGATCGTGAAAGCCACCGTAGCCAGATAGCTGTAGGGGAAGGCCCACCCGAATCCCCCCCTAAAGAGGAGGTACCCTATCATAGGCGCTATGAGAGCGGTGGCTTCTGACCAGATAGTGAGGCGGGGCCAGAACCATCGCAGGATCAGGATCAGGCCGGTACCGGCTCCGCTTTCGAGGAGGAAGTTCCAGGCGCCGGCGATGCTGTCCATGAAAGGGGTGATAGCTAAGCTCAGGGCGGCTAAGGCGAGGGTAGCCCAGAGTCCGACGTGGAAAGCTTGGCTTTCTGGTAGGCCTAAATCCCGAGCGGCGTAAGAAGCACCCCAGTTGAAGTGCGTGGAAACGGTACTCATGTAGGCTCCGGTCAGTCCCACCAGCAGTAGTACCTGCTCGAAGGGGGAGAGAAACCGTTTGGCCATGAGGAGGTAGGCGCTTTTATGGTCGGTCAGGTCAGGCAGCACCACGAGGGAAGCCAGCGCTACCGAGAACCAGGTGGCGGGCCGCACCGCGTAATGCAGTACCTGGAAAAAAGCCAGGGCTTTCTGGGCTTGGGTAGGAGAAGGGGTAGAGGCCATGCGTTGGAGGATGTAGCCGCCACCGGCGGGTTCAGCGCCGGGGTACCAGCTGGCCCACCATTGCACGCCTAAGAAGGCCGCCGCTACCCAGAAGCTCCAGGTTTCTCGGCCGCTTCCTGGAGCCAATCCCCAGGCCCACGCCGGCACCTGCGACAGGTCTACCGCTTCCAGCACGCGCACCATGAGCAAGGTCGTGGCGCCCAGCGCCAACCCAAGCTGGAGGACATCAGTCCACACCACACTCCACAACCCCCCTAAGAGGGTATAGGTCACCGTTACGGCGGTGGCGAGGGTCAGCAGTAGGTAAGCTTGAAGAGGAGTAAGCCCTACAAAGGCCTTGAGGACCGTGAGCATAGCCGTCTGGACCCAGCCCAGGATGATCAGGTTGATGAAGAGGCCGAGCCAGACCGCTCTTATGGCGCGTAGAAGGGTGGCTGGCCGGTTTCCATATCGGAGAGAAAGGATTTCGCTGTCGGTGAGTACGCCGCTACGGCGCCACAGGGGGGCAAAGACCACCACGCTGAGCATGCCGCCAATGAGCATATTCCACCAGCGCCAGTTGGCAGCAAGGCCACCTTCTCGTATGTATTCGGTGATGGCGAGGGGGGTATCTACGGCGAAGGTCGTGGCTACCATGCTTAGCGCCGCCAGATACCAGGGAAGTCTACGGCTGGCGGCAAAGTAGCTTTCCAGGGTAGCGGTGGTGCGGCGGCGGCTCCAGAATCCCACCGCTAAACTCAGGACAAAATACCCTCCTAAGGCCCATAGCATAACCCAAAGGTAGGGTCAGGACCGTTCTGCGGTGGTCAGCAGCTCCCGAGCGGCGGCCAATGCGCCTGGGCTGGGGGTTTCTCCGCTAAGTAGGCGGGCCACTTCTTGGATGCGGGCTTCGGGCTCGAGGCGCTCCACCCGCGTTTCCCAACCGCCCTCTGCCGTGGGTTCTTTCCAGATGCGAAAGTGCCAACCGGGTTGGGCTGCGATGGCGGGCAGGTGTGTAATGAGGATAATCTGCAATCGCTGCCCCATCTTTCGTAGGAAGTCGCCCATGCGTCGGGCTCCTTCTCCGCTGAGGCCGGTGTCTATCTCGTCCAGAATGAGGGTGGGGAGCTGGACTTTTTCGGCCAAGGCGGCCTTGAGAGCCAACATGATGCGGGAAAGCTCGCCGCCCGAGGCCACCTCCGACAGCGGCGCCAGAGGCAGCTGAGGATGCGTCCGCAAAAGAAAGGTCACCGAAGAGAACCCATACGGCGTGAGCTGTACGCCGGTGCCTTCCCAGAGGTAAGGGCTTTGAAGGTCGGTTAGCCGTTCTACCGCAATGTGGAAGCGGGCATGAGGCAGCCCCAGCTCGCTTAGGTGCTTTTCCACTTCGTCGGAGAGGGTGTGGGCGGCGGCCAACCGGGCCAGCTCTAAGCGATAAGCCTGCTCCAAGAGAGAGGCGGTCAGCGTTTGGAGTTCCTTTTCTGCGGGTTCGAGTTGGTTAGCCTGGCTAAGCAGCGCATGGTATTCGGTCCGCAGTTTTTCTCGCAGTTCGATGAGGGCTTCGAGGGTAGGCACGCGGTACTTGAGGAGGAGGTTATTGTAGGCATCGTAGCGCTGGCGGACTTGCTGAGCTTCGGCGGGGTCGAGGGTAAACGTTCCAAGGAGGGTTTCTATTTGGGTGGTGGCTTCGTCTACGAGGAGTCGGGCTTGTTCGAGGAGGCTGACGAGGGAGGAGATTTCCGGCAGGGGCAAGCGACTTAGCTGTTTTTCGGCTTCGCGCAGGAGGGCCGGAGGCGCTTGGGGTGCTTCAGTTAGCTGGTGGTGCCAGTGCGACAGGAGGGCCAGGGCCTGCTCTTGGTGTTCCAATCGGCGTATTGTCTGTTCGAGCGCGGCGTACTCTTCGGCGGAGAGGCGGGCCGCGTCGAGCTCTTCGATTTGGGGGGCCAGCCAGGCTAACTGCGCAGCGGCCTGAGCCTCCTGGCTACGAAGGGTAGAAACGGTCTGGCTCAGCGCGCGCCACCGCTCATAGGTGGCTTGGTAAGCTTGGACCTCGGCGGTCAGCTCAGCATACGTGTCTAAAAGTTCCCGTTGAAAAGGCGCCTGAAAAAGCTGCTGGGTCTCGTGCTGGCTGTGGATTTCCACCAGGTAGTAAGCCAGCGATCGAAGGGTAGAGGCAGAAATGGGGCTTTCGTTGAGAAAGAGTCTTCGGCGGCCGGAGGGAAGCAGTTCGCCGCGCAGCCAGAGGGTATCGGTGGGCTCTTCAAGGTGGGCTTGGAGAGCAGGCGGCACCGGACTGAACTCGGCTTCGATAAGGGCTTTTTCCGATAGGGGGGGGAGGTCCGCCCTAAAGCCTAAGAGCACCCCCAGGGATTCGATGAGTAGGGACTTGCCGGCGCCTGTCTCGCCTGTAAGAATATTCAGGCCAGGACCCCAAGTTAGCTCCATTGACCGCAAGAAGGCCAGCCGTTGAATCGTCAGGCGCCGTAACATGTTTGCTGCAAAGTTTGTAATATTGCGCGTGATGCGGTACCTCGCTTTCTGGGTAGGGCTGAGCCTGCTATGGGGGCAGGGTAGGCCGCTTTGGCGCACCTTCTCCGAAGAAGACTACCATGCCTATACCCAGGTATGGGCCATTGCGCAGGATCCTACCACCGGCCTTCTCTACGCCGGCACTAACCAAGGCATCTCCGAATACGACGGCCAGCGTTGGCAACTCTATCCTACCTCTTGCTTGGTGCGAGCGTTGGCGATAGCTCCTAACCATCGCATCTGGGTGGGTGGACAGGGAGACTTTGGAGAACTCCGCACCGATTCGCTGGGTCGACTGTATTACGCTTCGTATCGGTCCTTTCTGCCTAAAGAAAAGCAAGCGTTTGGCGACATCCAGTGGATTTTTGTGAATGCTCAGAATCACGTATACTTCATTGGCACGCGGGGTTACATCTTTCTGGATGGAAGCACGCTGGCTATTGCTCCGCAGGCGACCCTCTTGCGAGAGGGTACCCAGCTATCGGGGGCTGGGCAGGTGGGTACCGAGGTATGGGTCAACGTCGTAGGAGGGGGCGGGCTCCAGCGGCTCACCGCCTCTGGGTTTGAGCCCGTGCGAGGGGGAGGGCTTTTCGAAGAGAAGTACGTCTCGGCTATTTTGAGCACCGCAGGCAAGGTGTTTGTGCTCACCGACGAAGGAACTATCTATGTCGCGCCCCAAGGATCCGCCAGCTTCTTGCCGTTCAAAGTAGCAGACGAGAAGTATTTGCGTGAGAATCGCATTTATCGAGCCGCCGTCCTGCAGGGAAATCTCCTGATTGGCACGCTCAATGGAGGGGTGCTCATGCTCTCGCCGGATGGGCGTACGCTGGAGCGATGGACACGGGCCCAGGGTTTCCCCAGCGACGATATTTATGCCCTTTACGTGGACGCTGTAGGCCATGCTTGGGTTTCCCACGGGCGCGGCCTGACTCAAGTGCTCACTGCACTACCCCTGCGCATGTATGCCGGTGGAGCTGTAGAAGGCAAAATCACCGACATCCTGCCTGTAGGGGGAGAAGTGTACCTTACCACCATCCAGGGGGCCTTCAGGCTTTCACCCAAAGGAACCTTGGCCTCGATTGCGGGGCTGCGGACCGAATGCTGGCGTTTAGCCTACCTTCAAAAGCGTCTCTTAGTGGCCACTTCTCAGGGCCTGTATGACATCACCGGCGGGAACCAAGCTACGCCCCTCGTGATCAATCAGCCCTTCGTAGGGATAGTCCCCGCCAAAAATGACCTAAACCGAGCTTATGCGTATGGACGCAGTGGATTAGTCCTGCTGCGCTATGCGGGCGGCACCTGGAAGCCCGATCGGACCCTCTTTTCTACGCCTGTGCAAAGCCTCGTAGAAGAAGGAGACTACCTTTGGATGGGTACTCCGACCGGCGTATTGCGCTATAACCTGGCCACCCAATCCTTGGAAGCTACAGAGAGCGACTTAGGCCTGGAAAAAGGCAACTTCTACGTAGGGCAGCTTGAGGGGCGTATCCTGGCGCAGAGCGGCCAGGGCGTATACGTCTTTCGGGAGGGCACCGGAAAGTTTGAACTCGATCCTGAGCTTACGAGACTCCTCGCCAGTGAAAGGGTAGACCAACTGACCTCGACGGGGGAGAAGGTGCTGGTGCGGGCTCGTAATGGCGTGCAGGTACTTGCCCTGTCCTCGGAAGGGTTTCAAGCTCAGCCTTTGCTGGAAGGGCAGCCCCTCTCGCTCAACGCTTTAGGTCGCCGGCCTGATGTCCTGCGAGTGCAGGAAGGGCGCGTGTGGGCTGGCTATAAGGATGAGCTGGTGGTGGGGCAGTTCACCTTGTCGCCGCAGGGCCTTCCGCCCACCCTCATACGGGCTGCGATCTTGGGAAACGACTCTTTACTGTGGGGTGGACGGTTTTACCTGGTGGAGAAAATGGAGCTTACCTTTTCGCAGCCCTCCGACAAAGTGCCTGAAGTGCCCTACAACCTTGCCAGCGGCCGCTTGCTCTTGGGTTGGGTGGACCCCTACGGCGGGCTGGCCCCTACGCAGTTCCGGTATCGCATCGCAAAAAGCGGCGAAGTGCGGGAGTGGACCTTCTTGGAGTCTGGCGGGGCTATCCCTTTTGCTGACCTCTCGGAGGGCGACTACACCGTCGAAGTCCAAGCTATCGCACCATATGGCTTGGAAGCGCCCGCTTTCCGCTATCAGTTTCGGGTGCTACCGCCGTGGTGGCGTACCACGTGGGCTTACCTCTTGTATGGCGTTGTAGGGGTGCTGCTCGTTTTTGCGCTGGTGCGCTTGAATGCTGCCCGGCTGGAAGCCCGCAATCGTGAACTCGAAGCCGTGGTGCGGGCCCGTACCGCCGAGCTCCAGCAAAGCTATTCTCAACTCGCCGCCGCTAAAAAAGACCTCGAACGAGCTTACGAAGACCTCAAAAATACCCAACAACAGCTCATCCAGTCTGAAAAGATGGCCGCATTGGGTCAGCTTATCGCAGGGGTTGCCCATGAAATTAATACCCCTATTGGAGCTATTAGCGCGGCCGCTCACAACATCTCCAAGTCCTTGCCCCAGACGCTTCAGCAGTATCCTCGTCTCCTGAGTGTGCTGGGAGACTATGCCGAGCTTTTTCACCAGATGGTAGAGCGAACCCTCTCCTTTACCGGCTCTCTCACTTCTCGTGAAGAGCGACAGTACCGCCGCCAGGTGACCGAATGGCTCGAACAGCAGGGCATCCCCAATGCAGGTGCCCTCGCCCAGTCTCTTATCAAAATAGGCCTTTTCGATAAACTGGATCCGTTCTTGCCGCTCCTCAAACACCCGGAGGCCCCCTTCATCATTGACATGGTCGGCAATATTGGCAAGCTCCGCCTTAACTCCGATAACATCGAACTGGCCGTGGCGAAAACACAGAAAATCGTCTACGCGCTCAAATCCTACGCTCGAAAGGGCGCCGAAGACAAACCGGAGTATGTCAACATCCCAGATACAATAGACACGGTGCTTATCATTTACCACAACCAGCTCAAATACGGTATCGAGGTTACCAAAGAGTACGAGTCCGACTTGCCCGCAATTCTGGGGGTGCCGGACCAGCTGTCGCAAGTATGGACTAACATCATCTCCAATGCCATCCAGGCTATGCAAGGAAAAGGTTCCTTGCATATTCGGGTATGGCGGGAAGGGGACGATATCATTGCCAGCTTTACAGACTCCGGTCCAGGTATCCCGAAAGAGATTCAAGACAAGATTTTCGAAGCTTTCTTCACCACCAAACCGGCTGGAGAGGGGACAGGGCTGGGGCTGGATATTTCACGTCGGATTGTAGAAAAACACGGAGGGCGCATTTACTTTGAAAGTGAGCCAGGCAAGACGACGTTCTATGTACGCATTCCTATAAAAACGCCTTTTGAATCTGTAGTAACCGCCCAACAAACTACGCAACCAACTCAGTAAACCTATGGCAGATAACCAACCCAAAGTGAAGCGGGCCATTCTCTGCGTAGACGATGAGAAGATCGTCCTGGATAGCTTGCAGGAGCAACTGCGGGCCACTTTTGGCGACCAGTTTGAGTACGAGATCGCCGAGAGCGTAGACGAAGCGTGGGAAGTGATCGAAGACCTGGTTTCCCAGGGGTACGAAATGGTGCTGGTCATTTCGGACTGGCTGATGCCCCGCGTAAAGGGCGACACCTTTTTGATCGAGCTGCACCAGAAGTATCCCGAGACGGTCACCATCATGCTTACAGGTCAGGCTGATCCGGAGGCTGTCGAAAACGCTTTCCAAAACGCCAACCTCTATGCCTACATTCGCAAACCCTGGCGCGAAGAGGACCTGATCAACTATGTAAACAATGCCTTGAAAAAGTTAGGCCTCACCTAAATGTATGCCTTACCGTAAGCCTGTTGTTCTGTGTGTAGATGATGAGAAGATAATCCTGGATAGCTTACAAGAGCAGGTTCTGGCTCGGTTGGGGGATAGGTTTGAATGTGAGGTAGCCCAAGGCGGCGAAGAAGGGCTCGAAGTGATCGAAGAGCTACGGGCAGAGGGTCAAGACGTGGCGGTGATCATCTCCGATCAGCTCATGCCGGGGATGAAAGGCGATGAGTTCCTCATCGCTGCCCACAAAGTCGTGCCGGATGCGTACAAGATCCTGCTCACGGGGCAGGCCACCTTAGACGCGGTACGCAATGCGATCAACCACGCGCGCCTCTATCGCTACGTGATGAAGCCTTGGCGCGAAGATGACCTCATGCTCACCGTCGAAGAGGCCGCCGAAGCCTACCTGCAAAAAATCCGCCTCCAGCTCTACACCCGCCTCCTGCGCGATATCAATAACCTCACTCAAAAACTCTCCGGCGAAAGAGAACTCAATCGCCTTATCGAAAAATACTTCGAGAGTTTGGCTGAGACTATTGGTTTCACCTCAGCTAAAATCTCGGTGGAGTATCCTCAACAGGGGTTGAGCATACAGGCTATCGCCAACACTTTGAACTCTTATGCGAAAAAGCTTCAGGTTGAGCTTTATGATGCGTATGTTTACCCTGACAAGGCCCAGCGACTGCGCGAAGAGGTTCAGCAGGCCATCGAGCAGGCCATGTTGGAAGAAGTGGGCAACCTGCTTGTGACCCCTATTCGCCTCCAGCAAGGAGCCAAAGACCTGGGGTACGTGGTCGTGGAACGGTCTGAAGCGGTAGACTTTCTGCGTGAACAGCGAGAAATCCAAAATACCCTCCAGACGCTTACCAGTCAGCTCGCTATCTCCTTGGAAAATGTAGCCCTCTACCACACCATCCTGGAGCAAAAGAAGGAGCTCGAAGACAGCATCCTGTATGCGCGGCGGATTCAGCGGGCGCTCCTTCCGAGCGATGAGATCATTCGCTATTACTTGCCTGAGAGCTTTATCCTTTACCTGCCCAAGGCCGTTGTCAGTGGAGACTTTTATTGGTTTGCTGAGCAAGGTGGGCGCTATATTTACCTGGCGGCGGTAGACTGTACTGGACACGGCGTGCCGGGGGCTTTCATGAGCGTGCTCGTGAGCAATGCCCTGAGTTACGCCGTGAGCGAAATGGGTGTCTCCGATGTAGCTGGCATTCTGCAGGTGGTGGATATGCAGGTGCGGGAGAAGCTTCAGCGCCAGACTCAAGGCGAAGTGATCCAGGACGGTGCGGAAATGGGCCTTGTACAGCTGGACCTGCAGACTGGGGAGCTATTTTACGCCGGCGCTAAACGCCCCCTTCTCTGGTACACGGGAAGGCAGCGCCAAGAGATAGCGGCTACACCTCGGGCCATCGCCGACGATCCCGAACTTTTCCGGGAGGTGCCCTTCAAAAGCCATAGACTTACACCTCAGCCTGGGGACGTCTTTTATCTTTTCTCGGATGGGTATGCGGACCAGGAGAGTGCCGAGCGGCCTCGTATGGGCACCCGCCGATTCTACGAGCTCTTGGACGAAGCAAGCCGCCTTCCCCTCACTCAGCAAGCCGCTTTTCTCGAACAGCGCTTCCGAGACTGGCGCGGCTCTCTGCCTCAAACCGACGACGTGCTGATTCTGGGTTTTCGGTACACCCCTAAAGGCGGGCCCGTGGCCCTGTAACATGGCCCGTTGGAGAGGGAAGCTGGCTGACTGGCTCTACGCCGAGCCCCCTACTTTGCCCCTCCCAGGGGAGACCGTCCCGGCACCTATTCAACAAGCCCTCTGGCAACGCGGACTACGAGCCCCACAAGCCCTCCAAGCCTATTTCGAGCCTCGCCTGCAGAGCCTGCCTGATCCTTCTACCCTTCCAGACATAGAGATAGCTTTAGTCAAACTGCATCAGGCGCTCCACGAGCGATGGCCTATCTATGTGGTGGCAGACTATGATGTAGATGGTACTACAGCCGCTGCCCTACTGGCTGACTTTTTCCGGGCTTTCGGTCTGCCAGCCTACTTTATTCACTTGCCCGACCGCTTTGAAGAAGGGTACGGCGTCTCTGACAAAGCGGTGGAGAAAGCCATCCGGGGGGGATACAAGCTTTTCCTTACGGTAGATTGCGGCACCAAAGACAAGGAGGCTTTAGAAAAGGTCAAAGCGGCCGGCCTTACGGTGCTGGTTCTGGACCATCATGTGGTGGGCGAAGGGGATCCGTATCCCCCCGCCGACGCCTTTGTCAATCCCCAGCGTCCGGATAGCCCATACCCTAACCCCCATCTTTCGGCGGCGGCCCTAACCTATCGGGTTCTCCAAGCGTACTTAGATCGGTATGGGGGGCCTTCCGAGATTCTGGAGGAAGGGCTTGAGCTGGTGGCCCTCAGTTTGTTGGCCGACGTGATGCCCCTCACGGGAGAAAACCGCATTTTAGCCTATTGGGGTCTCCAGCGACTGCGAGAAGGGGCCCGTCCGGGCCTTCTTTACCTGATGCAGCAGGCGGGCCTGGCTGTGGGCACCCTTCGGCGATCCAGGCAGGTCGTCTTCCAGCTTGTGCCCCGGCTCAACGCCGCCGGCCGCTTATGCCACCCCCGCTATGCTTTTTATCTCCTGTACGAAAGAAACGATCACGACCGGCTGCAAGAGACCGCGAAATACCTTTCTACTCTCAATTGCCGCCGACAGCGGCTTCAGGAGGCTGCGCTCCAAGAAGCGCTAACCCAGCTTGAGGGGCGGCATCCGGGGTTTTCGCTGGGAGGGGAAGCGGTACCGCCGGCGCTGGTGGCCTGGAGTCCGGATTGGTCTAAGGGTGTGGTGGGTCTGGTGGCGGCCAAACTCACCGAGCGGTTTCACCGCCCTGCCTTTGTCTTGCGGCAGGAAGGGGCTTTGCTCACCGGCTCGGCCCGAAGTCCCGTCGGCATTTCGCTCACCGAGATTTTGAAAGGCCTTCCTCGTTCGTACCTTCTTCGGTATGGGGGGCATGAGCGCGCCGCCGGGCTAACCCTCGAAGTAACCCACATAGAAGCCTTCCTCCAAGCCGTCATGCAAGAGGCGGCGCGTTACCTGCCCCCTCGTCCCACCGAAAACCTCGACGCCATCGTAGATGTGCGGGTGCATGCATTGTCCGAACTGGCTCGCTGGAGTGAACGCTTCGAGCCAGTCGGTCCCGCTAACGAAGCCCCCCGTTTTCTCTTGCCGCACCTGCGCACGCAAGAACTCCGGGACGGCGTCTGCATTTTGGTGGCGCCGGATGGTCGGATCTACAATGGCTACCTGGATCCGCTGCACGCCCCCCTCCTAAGGGAGGCTCTTGCTTCCCCGCGTGCCGTCTCCGTGGTCGCCACACCCCGCCTGAACAACCAAGGGACGGTTTTCCTGTCTCTGCGGGATGTGGTGGAGAGCGGTCCCCTTACACCATAGCTACGTTTTCCAGCCTCTGTTGGTACAACCGCTCATAAAGGGGTACAATAGCGTCGGCGTCGTAGCGTAAGGCCACTGAGCGAGCACCCGCTCGGTACGCAGGTAGGTCCTGTAGCACCCGCAGAATCGCTTGTAAAGCTTCTTCGAAGTTACCGAGGGGGTATAATAGGCCTGCTTCGGGGGGGATCACTTCGGGCAGGCCCCCAACTTGGGGGGCTACGACAGGTACTCCACAAGCCAAGGCCTCTAACGCCGCCAGCCCAAAGCTCTCATACTTGGAGCTCAGTAAAAAGACATCCCCCATCGCAAGCAGCGGCGCTATATCCTGGTGGGTACCAGCAAAGGCCACCCGGTCGGCTATGCCCAGTTCTCGGCTTTGGCGTTCGCAGAGAGGCCGTTCGGGCCCATCTCCAATCATCAACAGTCGCGCAGGTAGCCCCACTTCCAGCAGCCGCGCAAAGAGTGTGATAAGCCAGGGCGTTTGCTTGATGGGGCGAAAGTTGGAAGCGTGCACAAAGAGCACTTCCTCCGGCAAAGCGTAGGCCGCCCGCAGCTCTGCTTTGCGCTGAGTTGGACTGAATCGGCGTGTGTCCACGAAGTTAGGAATCACCTGAGGAGTCTGAGGAAGATTGAAGCGGCGTTGGCTTTCACTGGCCAGCGCCTCCGACACCGCTGTAACCGCCCCACTGGCTTTCAGCGCCGCCTCTACAATCGGGTAGAGGTCGGGATCTTCGCTCACGAGCACCGTATCGGTGCCGTGCAAGGTCGTCACGAAAGGGACTTTCTTTTGTAGGGTTTCAGCGATGGTTAGTTGGGCTAAGAGCGCGCTGACCGCATGCGGGATCGCATAATGCACATGGATCAGGTCCAGGCCTTCTCGGGCCAGCTGCACCAGCCGGCCTGCCAGCGCGCTTTCGTAAGGCCGGTATCGGAATACTGGGTAGTCGGGCGGCACCACTTCGTGAAAATGCAGTGCCGGCAGACACGAACCCAACCGAAACGGCGGTTCTGAAGACACCAGGTGTACCTGGTGCCCCCGGCAGGCCAGCTTGTAGGCCAGCTCCGTCGCCACCACCCCGCTCCCCCCTACCGCTGGATAGCACACCATCGCTACGCGCACACCTCTCGTAAACAAAAAGCGCCCCCCCTTGCGATTTCGGAAATAGTCGTACCTTTGCGGCATGCAAGCCCACCTTCCGCTGGTCGTAGAAAAATCGTCCCTCTCTCCTCTGACCAATCGGGTTCAAGTGGGGGTACGGGGGTGGGTTTGGCGCTCCATCTGCGTACAATAAGTCCCTCTTAAGTCGGGAAGTCTGCGTTCTGGCTTGTAGTCTTGCCCAGAGGGCAGAGGCTATCTTTTTTCCTTACGCGTCCCAGGTAAGACAGCGTAGGGGCGGCCGTTCCATGTCCTTTTTTCTGGCGTTTGCGTATGCACATGCACACGTATAGGTTGCATGCGGGCGATATGCCCCGCAGTTGGTACAACGTTTTGGCTGATTTGCCAAAGCCGTTAGATCCGCCGTTGGATCCTCGCACGAAGGCTCCGTTGGCCGACCCTGCGCCCCTTCTGCGCCTTTTCCCTAAGGCGCTGGTGGATCAGGAGATGACGCTGACGCGGGAGGTGCCCATTCCGGAGCCGGTGCTGGAGCTGTATGCGCGTTATCGGCCGACGCCGCTGTTTCGAGCGCGTCGCCTCGAAGAGGCCTTACAAACTCCTGCCCACATCTACTACAAGTATGAAGGGGTTAGCCCCACCGGCAGCCACAAACCCAACACCGCCCTGGCCCAAGCGTACTACAACGCTCAAGAAGGTGTCCACACCCTCGTCACCGAGACGGGAGCGGGGCAGTGGGGCTCGGCTCTATCCCTGGCGTGTCGTCTGCTGGGGCTCGAGACGCGCGTGTATATGGTGCGCATCAGCTACCAGCAGAAGCCTCTTCGACGCGTCGTGATGGAGACCTATGGTGCCCAGGTGTTTGCCAGCCCTTCCGATCGGACGAACTTCGGAAGGCAGCTCTACGGTAGCGACTCACCCGGTAGCCTCGGTATCGCCATCAGCGAAGCCATCGAGGATGTGCTCAGTGACCCCGGCGCCAAGTACGCCTTAGGCAGTGTGCTCAATCATGTGCTGCTCCACCAGACCATCATCGGCCTCGAAGCCCGAAAGCAGATGGAAATGGCTGGAGAGGCCCCTACCATTCTCGTAGGTGCCGTAGGCGGGGGTAGCAATTTCGCAGGGCTTGTATTGCCTTTCCTGGGTGAGAGCTTGAGGTCCGTGAACCACTCTTACCGGATCGTGGCGGTCGAACCTGAAAGCTGCCCCTCCCTCACTCGAGGCGAATATCGCTACGACTACGGCGATACGGCGGGCATGACGCCCTTGCTCAAGATGCACACGCTGGGGCATGACTTCATGCCGCCGCGGATTCACGCGGGGGGGCTCCGCTACCACGGAATGGCGCCTATCATCTCTCATCTTTACGAGCTGGGCTACATCGAAGCGCGGGCTTACCCCCAAAAGGCCGTCTTTGAAGCCGGGGAGTTTTTCGCCCAAACGGAAGGCCTTATTCCCGCGCCTGAGGCCGCCCACGCCGTCAAAGCGGTGATCGACCTGGCTATGGAAGCCCGCCACACGGGAACCCGCCCCGTGATTCTTTTCAACCTTTGTGGACACGGGCTTTTGGACCTCTCCGCGTACGAGGCTTTCCACGCAGGCGCGTTGGAGTGAGTTATCGAGGCTGGGGGCGAAGAGCCCCCAGCCTGCTTTTCTTCGCAGGCTACTTGTGGAGCAGGTCCTGCAGCGCCGCTTCGAGGGTCGGGTACTCGAAAGAGAAGCCCGCCTCCATCAGGCGGGCAGGCAGTACGTAGGCCCCGCGCGTGAGGGTATCGGCCAGTTCGCCGAGCAGCCAGCGCAGCGGAGCGGCAGGAAGGGGCACCAGCAGCCAGCTTTTGAGATGGCGGCCTACCGCCTCAGCAAAGGCTCGCGCACTGACGGGCTGGGGCGCAGTGACGTTGTAGGGACCCTGGGCGCTGGGGTGAGTGAGCCCCCATAGAAAGGCTCTCACCACATCCTGAATATGGACCCATGAGAAGCCCTGCGTGCCTGGTGCAAAATACGTAGCTATGCCAGCCCGAAAACCCTGTCGGAGGCGGGGCCAGGCTCCGCCTGCCCGGCTCAGGACTACCCCCAGCCGCAGTAAAACGGGTGGCGTCGGGGCTGCTTGGGCAGCCGCTTCCCAGGCCTGCGCTAACCCCGCTAAGAAGTCCTTGCCAGCCGAGCCTTTCTCGGTCAAGTGTGCCGGCGAAAGCCCGCTCCCATAATACCCTATCGCCGAAGCCGAAATGAGCCGCGCCGAAGGGGCTTTCTCCCGCAGCCACGCTACCGCAGCCTGGGTCGCTCGTACACGGCTTTCCCATAAAACTTGCTTGTAGGCTGGCGTCCACCGCCTGTCTGCGATCCCGGCTCCGGCCAGGTTGATAACGGCTACTATGTCTTTGCCCGGGAGAGAGGCCGGAAAGGTCGTTCCTTCCCAGGGGATTACAAGTGTCTGCGGAAGCTGTACGGGTCGGCGACTTAGCACCACTGGTTCATAGCCGGCTTGTCGAAGCGCAGGTAGTAGGGCACGCCCTATCAGGCCTGTGCCACCTGTAAGGATTACGCGAGCCATATTGGGCAAAAACAATAGTAGGGTTGATTAGGTATTCAAGGAGCTTTCCTTGTACCAAGCGCTCCACAGGCCCAGCACGAAAAGGTGCCAGAAAAAAAGCCCATAGCTCTCTGCGCCGGCGGCGAAGGTTCGGTGCCATGCGTGGAGTCTTCCGAAGCGAAAAGGCAGGGTGCGCAGGGGCGATTCCTGGCTGTAGAGGAAATAGCGCAGGGGATCGGCGAGGGGGCCTCTAAGCCAGGCGGCCACCGGCACAGCGAAGCCCTGTTTGGGGCGCTGGTAGAGGTGGGGTGGGAGGTAGCGCGCAAGCAGCCGCCTTAGGATTCGTTTGGTTTCGGTGCCGTGGACTTTTTCCGGGGGAGGTAGCTGTCCGGCCAGTTCTACCAGCTCGGGGTCCAAGAAGGGTTCACGGGCTTCCAAAGCGTGGGTCATGGTGGCGCGGTCGACTTTTTGCAGTACGTCGTCGGGCAGGTATCGCACCAGGTCCAGATACTGGCGACTGCGAAGGGTAAACCACGGTTCAGGCAACTCTTCGGGCAGGTAAGGCAGGGGCGGCAGGGGTTCGGTGAGCGCGGCTTGGGCCAAGCCTTCTGGAAAAGCCGCCACCAGCTCTCCGTAGTGCAGGCCCTGAAAATGCTGCAGTTTGAAGAGTTTAGCTGGCAGATTGTGAAAGGTCGCGCCAGGAAGGAAAGACTGGAGGGCAGACAAGTGCTCGGGCTGTAAGGGCAGGGCGCGCAGAAGGCGGGCCAGCCAACGTAGCCGGGTCAGCGATTGGGTGTGTCGTAGGTAGCCCCCAAAAAGCTCGTCTCCCCCATCGGCGGAAAGCACCACTTTGACGTGGGTGGCAGTAAAGCGGGCCAAAGCGTATACCGCAAGGGCGGAGGCATCGCCAAAGGGTTGCCCGTACAGGGAAGGGAGTTTTTCGATCAGGGGGCGCAGGTCATCGGGGGTGAGGTAAAGAGGGAAATGCGGCAGGTTCAGGTGCTGAGCGATGGCGGCGGCCCAGGAGGCTTCATCGTAGCCGGCCTCTCTGAACCCCAATGTGAAAGCGGGGAGGTGGACGCCGACTTTGCGCGCCAGCAAAGCGGCTACCAGCGAAGAGTCGAGCCCTCCGCTTAGAAAAAGCCCTACGGGCACGTCGGCTACCAGCCGCCGCTGGAAGCTTTCGGTGAGCCGGGCCTCTACTTCGTCCAAGGGCCGAGGATGAGGAGAAGTAAAGAAGAGTTTTTGCGGCTCCCAGTAAGGGCGCTCTTCGGTGGTGGTAGGGGTGATGCGCAGCCAGTGGCCAGGTCTTACCTGCCAGACACCTTCGTAAAAGGTATACGGTGCCGGTACAAACCCATAGGCCAGGTAAGTAGGTAGGGCAGCCGGCAAGGGGGAGGGTTTTTGGGGTAAAACCTTCAGCAGGGCGGTCAGTTCCGAGGCGAAGAAGCACCCTTCCGGACGCACGGTGTAGAAGAGGGGCTTTACACCGAAGCGGTCTCGCACCAGCCAGAGCGCTTGACCATCCCACAATCCAAAAGCCCACATGCCCCGTAAGCGGGGCAGCAGATCGGGTCCCCAGGTGTGCCACCCCCATAACAGGACTTCGGTGTCTGTGTGACTGGAAAAGGAGTAGCCTTGCTGGATGAGCTGTTTTCGCAGGTCGGCGTAGTTGTAGATTTCGCCGTTGTAGGTGAGGCAGAGGTGGGCGCGCTGCATGGGCTGCGCGCCAGCGGGTGACAAATCCAGAATGGCGAGCCGGCGATGCACCAGGCCGAGGGGCGTTTGGGGGGCCATCCATAAGCCCTCTCCGTCAGGGCCTCCGTGCGCCTGCCAGCGTGCCAATAGAACCAGCCGCCCCTTCATACGGTCCTTGTCTGCCTCGCCCCAGGCCCACACCCCACCTATCCGGCACATACAGCGAAAGTAACACTTGCATCTTTGCCCCGATGGAAGAGCTGGCCTACAGGCTTCTGGACGGGGTGCTTACAAGATTTGGGCGTCTTTCCTGGGCTCGGCGGGACCAAATAGCGGATTACCTCTATTACATCCTGTATCGGTTATGGGGTTATCGGCGAGAGCTGGTGCGTCGCCATCTTCGCCAAGCCTTCCCTGAGAAGCCCGAAACATGGATTACTGACACCGAGAAGGCCTTTTACCGGCTTTTTGCGGACTGGATGATGGAGGTGTGCTTCATGCAGGCGCACGATTGGGAGGCGGTGCGGGAGCGGTTCGAGATTAAGCGGCTGGAGCTTTTTCACGAGGCTCATCGCCGAGGCCAATCGGTGATAGTGGCCATGGGTCACCAGTTCAACTGGGAATGGGGTGGGTGGATCGTGCGCAAAGACACTCAAGCCCCTATCTTGTGTGTGTATTTGCCGCTTAGCTGGAAGGTAGGGGACAGGTTTTTCTTGCACTTACGAGGGCGCTATGGGAGTGAGATGCTGCCGCTGGGGAAAATGGGTGCGCGACTGGTGCGCATGCGCTCCACTACCCATACGCTCATTCTCATGGCTGACCAAAGCCCCAGTGACCTGGAAAAAGCCTATTGGGTGCCCTTCCTGAATCGTCTCACCGCTTGGCACGGGGGGCTCGAACGCAGCGCCCGCCTGGGGGCTTATCGCGTGCTTTTTGTAGAGATTGTGCAGGTAGAGAGGCACCGATATGAAGCTTACCCTACCGTGCTTACGGATGAGCCGGGGAGTTTGCTCGAAGGCCAGCTCACCCGCTTGTATGTGGAAGCTTTGGAGGCCAGCCTTCGCCGAGCGCCGCATAACTGGCTCTGGACCCACAACCGCTGGAAGCACAGCCCTGCCGCTTAGGTGTATATTTGCCGCGGATGGCCGATTCAGGCAAGCCCCTCCTTATTGTAGAGTCCCCTACCAAAGCCCAGACGATCCGGCGTCTGCTGGGGAAACAATACGAGGTAGCCGCGTCGTATGGGCATGTGCGCGACCTGCCTGAAAAAGGCCTGGGCGTCCAAATCTTGGAAGAAGGCGGCCAATATCGCTTCGTGCCGGTGTATGAGGTGCAGCCGGGCAAAAAAGCCCACCTTCAGATCCTCCACAAGCAAGTGGCCGAGGCCTCGCAGGTGTGGCTGGCCACCGACGAAGACCGAGAAGGCGAAGCCATCGCCTGGCATTTGTGCGCTCTATTGGGGATCTCTCCGCACGAGCCCGTGCGTATCGCTTTCCATGAGATCACGCGTCGGGCCCTGGAGCAAGCGCTCAAAAGCCCTCGCCCTATCTCCATGAGCTTGGTAGAGGCGCAGCAGGCGCGGCGCCTCTTGGACAGGCTGGTGGGATATGAGATTTCTCCGCTTTTGTGGCGTATTTTCCCCAAGGCAGGCAAAAAAAGCGCCCTTTCTGCTGGGCGGGTTCAATCAGTCGCGCTGCGCCTGATTGTAGAACGGGAACGCGCCATTGCTGGCCACCAACCCGAAGTCTCTTATAGCGCCGAAGCCCATCTTGTAGCCGAACCGCCCTTCAAGGCAACCTTGGTTGAGCCGGACCTCCCTGACCTGGAGACCGCTCAGGAGTACTTGCGCCAGCTCGTCGGCCAAGCCCTCCAGGTGACGAAAGTGGAGAAAAAAACCCGGCGCCGTTCGCCGCCGCCACCCTTTACGACTTCGACCCTGCAGCAGGAAGCCCAGCGGCGCTTGGGCTTTTCCTTGCAGCGGACTATGCGGACGGCCCAGAGCCTATACGAAAAGGGCCTCATTACCTACATGCGGACCGATTCGGTGCACCTCGCACCCGAAGCCTTACAGGCCATTCACGCGGCGATCGCTGCCCGGTATGGACCTGAGGCGGTGAGTCCGCGCACCTACGAAACCCGCTCAGCTCACGCCCAGGAAGCCCACGAAGCCATCCGCCCCACTAACCCCAGCCTCGACGAAGCCGGCGACACCGCCGACGAACAAAAACTCTACGCCCTCATCTGGCGGCGAACCCTCGCCAGCCAGATGCCAGAAGCCCTTTACGAAGAGACCGTTGCCCAGCTCCTCCCCGAAAAGCCCACTGAGCCGCTCCTGCGCTTCGAGGCCAAAGGCGCCGTCTTAGTGCGGCCGGGCTTCCTCCAGCTCTACAGCCAAGCCGACGACGAAGAGGAAAAAGAAAAAGCTCCCCCTCTCCCTCTCCTGGAGCCAGGACAGAAATGGTCCTGGAATCTCCTTCGAGTCGTCGAACGCTTCTCGGCTCCTCCTGCGCGCTATACGGAGGGTACCCTCGTGCGTGAGCTGGAAAGCCGCGGGATCGGCCGCCCTTCTACCTACGCCCCTACCGTCGAAACCCTCTTCAAACGAGGCTATATCCGGCGCGAAAACCTTCGGGTAAACCGGCCTCCCTACACCGAGCTACTCCTTCATCCAGACGGACAGTCAGAACGTCGGCGTCAAACGCCCGCCCCAGAACTCCAGAAAAATAAACTCCTGCCCACCGAACTGGGGATTCAGGTGTTGGATTTTCTCGTGGCGCGCTTCCCTGACATCCTGGACTATGAGTTTACAGCCCGGGTTGAAGCCGAACTGGACCAGATCGCCGCACAGAAGCTGGACTGGCAGGCTATGCTAAACGCCTTTTACCAGCGTTTCGTAGCCGAACTCGAGACGGCCCGCACCACCCGAAACGAATACCGCCATCGCCTCTTAGGCTACGATCCTGTGACTCAACAGCCTATCTTCCTTCACGTTGGCCGAAATGGGCCGTACGTCGCATTGGGCGAAAAAGGAGACCCCCACTACCGGACTGCTTCTGTGCCAAGCCGCTTCAAACTCGACCAGCTTAGCCTGGAAAACGCTCTGGAGCTGTTGTCCTTTCCTCGGCCGGTGGGCTCGTATGAAGGCGAACCCATATGGGTGCACCGGGGGCCCTATGGCTACTACTTACGTCACAAAGGGGCCAACTACCCCCTTTTGCCGGGGATGAGCCCCTTCAGCTTGACCGAAGAGGAAGCTATCGAGGCCATCGAAGCCCGTCGCCATCAGCAAGCCAATAGAGTGCTTCGGGAGTTTCCAGAGGCCGGAATCCGGATTTTGCGTGGGCGTTATGGGCCGTATATTCAGTACGGCGGCAGGAACTACACCCTCCCGCGTGGGGTAGACCCCACTCACCTCACGGTTGAAGCCTGTCAGCAGCTGATGGCCGAAAAAGCGTCTAAACCCACCAAAGCCCCTCGGAAGGCCTCTTCTCGCAAGGAGTAACTTACCGTAGCTTTTCTGCGATGGCGCAGGGTAGCCGATAGAGGCGCACTTCGCCGGTGCGGGGGCGCGTGAGCCTAATGGCAACCAGATACAGTCCGGCGGGCAGACGTTGACCTCCTGTATCGGTACCTTCCCACCGGAAGCGATTTTCACCCACCCCTAAGAGCACTCCTTCGGCCAGGGAGCGCACAAGGTGCCCTCGCAAACTGTACACCGCAATATCGGAGCGGGTCTCGGCTTCTTCTGCCCACACGTATATCCACAGTAGGTCATCGTAGCCATCGCCATCTGGGGAAAAGGTCTGCGGCTCAAGCCGAATAGGGGTGCTTTCGGTGGGGCGCTCCTGCTGAGAGTTGGGGTAACCCGGTGTGCCGTAGCGCACGCCACTGGCGGCCGAATACCAGTTCTGCGGGTCCAGCGAAGACCGCTCAGGTGAAAGCCGCTCCAAAGCTACGCCCTTTCGAGAACGCAGGTCCGGAAAGTGGTAGGACTCCTCGTAAGGCACATAGTCTATGGGTAGGGAGTCGGCTTTTCGCAGGAGCCACACGGTGTCTTGCTGGTAGTCGTAGGCGGGCAAGCTCGAGACCTGATAAAAACGGGCTTCGGGGGGAGGTAAGTAGCGTGCCTGTACATCGGCGCTATCCGCCGTCAGACATAAATACTGCCCTGGCCCCAATAGATAGGGGGTTGAAGTAATCGCCTGATGACGAGTCGGAGGACTTCCCCGGGCCAAAAGAAGGGTTCGCAAGTCTATCCATCGAGTCGAACGGTTGTACAGTTCGACGTAGCGGCTACCTCCTGTCTGGGGTTCGGGCAGGATTTCGTTTATTACGAGACTGCCCGGCTCTGCGGGGGAAGGGATGCGCAGCGAGGCACACAGGGTCGGTTCAGCTTCGCCAGCACAGGAAGGCACCCCTTCCAGGCAGACCTGATAAAGCTCGCTTTCCTGGGGGTTCTGCATAGGCAGAAGCTGCACAAGCTGGCCTTGCTGGCTTACTTCGGCGGCGAGAAGAGGCAGCCCGGGCTGGAAGCGATAGCGACCGGGGTCGGCCAGGGCGGCGCTGTCCAGACGCTCGTTGAAGCGCAGTATCAGGTAGGGGGGCTCGTAAGCGATCTGGCTGATCTGCGTGGCGGGGCGTGGGGCATTCGGAGTAAGGCTGTTGGGCTGGCCGGGGGTGCCCCCTGCAGCGGCGAGGCTGGCCTGCCAGTTGTCTGCCGTGCCGCATAGCCAGTCCGCGTAAAGGCGTTCGAGGCTCCAGCCGCCCTCGTCTTTTGCGGGGTCCCGGTACCAGGTGGAGCTGTAGGTTACCTCTTCGATGAGGGATCCGGAAGCTGTTCGCAGGCGCAGCGTGGCCCCACTATTCAGGAGTGAGGGGAAGCTCGAAAGACCTATCGCAGGCACACCCTGCACCTGAAAAGCCACGGCCCCTTCAGCGCTGGTCAGTACAGCATACTGACCCGGCCGCAAGAGGTAGGTGGGCAGGGAGTAGAGGCGGCCATTCACTTCCAGAGAGAGGTCCCGCAGTTCTATGTAGCGGCTCGAACGGTTGTACAGCTCCACATACTCGAAGGGTGGCAGAGCTACAGGGGGGTCAGGATCGGCCATGATTTCGTTAAAGACAAGGTCGTAGGGTTGAGGTGCTTCGGGCAGGCCGAAAGCGTATTCAAGCAGAGCGGCGTTGCCTTGGCAGTCCTGGGCATGGATGTGAAGCGTATAGGGCTGGCTGGGCTGAAGCGGCGCACTAAGAGAGAGCGCGATTTCTTCTGGCAGGCCTACTTGTGCGCTTTGGACGGTCGGGCCGTTAGAGAGGGTGTAACGGCTGGGGTCTTGCATTGCGGCGGTGTCAACCGGCTCAGAAAAGCGCAGTCGAATCTGGTCGGGCAGGGGGAAAGTCACTTCTTGAAGGGCGGGTGGAGTACGGTCGCTCCATAGGCCGGCCACACTATTGATTTGAGCGGGGGTGCCGCCGCGTGGGTCATTCGAGGCGGCCCAGTTAGAGTCGGTAGCGCAGAGGTTGGTCAGGTCTATGCGTTCGAGGCTCCAGCCTCCGCTGGCTTTACTCGGGTCGCGGTACCATCGTGAGGTGTACACCACCTGGTCCAAGAGCTTGTCGTCGGCATTCCAGAGGGTGAGGCTGTCGCCGCTGTCATTGAGGGTGGGCCAGGGACTGAGGGGTAGAGCATCTGGGTAATCGGCTATCGCACTACCTGGCACAAACAGGGCATAACCGCCAGGGGGTAGCAGGCGGTCGGGCAGGGTAGCGCACTGTGTGGCGTCACAGAGTCGGCACCCTGCCAGTGTGAGCCAGCGGGAGGAGGGGTTGTGCAGTTCGACATACTCGTGAGGAGGCAGGCCAACGACAGGCGTAGGCTTGGGAAGGATCTCGGAAATCACCAGGTCTCGCGGCTGGGGCGTTTCTGGCAGGACGATCGTCGTCTGGTCTGTACTGGCATTGCCGGACAGGTCTTCCAGGCCGTTCCAGCGGAGGGTATAGACTTGAGAGGGGACCAGGGGCTGTGCCAGCGTCAGTTCTATCCGGCTGGGGGAGGGCTGGCTGATACTGGCGATGGGCACCGGCCCCGGTAAAAGCTCGTAACGGCCTGCGTCCGTAGCTGTAGCTGGACTCAGCGCTTCCGAAAACTGCAGCCGTATGAGGATGGGCGTGCGGACCTGAGCCTGGATCAGTTGTGGGGATGTCGTGTCCACGATCGGCGGCCCTACATACACCTCGTCCAGGTAGAAGTTCTGCCGGTTGGTGGAGGTGTGCTGAAAGTACACACCGAAGTAGGCGGTGGTAGTGAGGGTGGCGTCGGTGAGGGTAAACTCAGGTTCCCAGAAGCCAGTGCTATCGCTGTAAGCCTGCCAATTGCCGGCGGCGTCTCGTAGCACCCGCAAACGCAGGACGTTGTCGGTGCTACCAAATCGGCCGGCCCGTCCTCCAGCCAAGCGGGTATGGGTAGAACCCTGCTGCAGCCACAGCTCCAGACTATCCAGGGTGCCGGAGATGCCCCCCAGCTTGAGGTAGTAGCCTTGCAGGGCGGGGTCGGTGAGGTCGCTGCGGTCGGCCACGAGGTACACCCGCACATAGTTCTGGGTGGAGGGATTGAAAGCCAAACGCACCCAGAAGCGCCATTCGGTGTTGTGAATCAGCGCATTAGGGGTAGATAGGTAGAGGGTAGCGGTAGCGGCTGGGCCATTGCTACGCAGACGCTGGTCAGGGGTCACGATCCAGTAGGCGTCGGTGCCGGACCAAGGGGGATTGTTCGTAAAGTCTCCGTCTGTGAAATCGTCTTGGACTTGGCCCCAAACCAAAGCCCCCACCACAAGGCTGATCCAATGGCGCCCCATGGGGGAAAAGTACAAAAAAGTCGGGGCGACTGGACTCGAACCAGCGACCTCAGCGTCCCGAACGCTGCGCGCTACCAGCTGCGCTACGCCCCGCCGTGGCGAGAGCGGGATTCGAACCCGCGACCTCAGGGTTATGAATCCTGCGCTCTTACCAACTGAGCTATCTCGCCAGGCCCCAAAGGTACGAAATTCAGCGCAGGCGGCGCAGCCAGGCGCGGGCTACTTCCCAGTCGATGGGATGGGTGATTTTGAGGTTGGTGGGTTCGCCGGCTACGACCTGTACCCGGAAGCCGGCGGCTTCTATCCAGCTGCCTTCATCGGTAAAGCGGGTTTCGGCGGTGGGCGAAAGGCGTTTCCAGGCCAGTTGGAGGAGGTGCCCTTGGAAGGCTTGGGGGGTCTGCACTTCCCAGATGCCTTCGCGGGGGAGGGCTTCGGACCCTTCCTCGCTTACTCGGCGCAGGGAGAAAGAAACGGGCAGAGCCGGCAAGGCCGCTCCATAGGTCTCTGCCGCTGCAAAGACGCGGCGCAGAAGCGCTTCAGAGACAAAGGGGCGCGCCGCATCGTGGAAGGCAATGAGGTGGTCGGCTGTGAGCCATCCGAGCTGGTTCAGGTAGTGGAGGGCGGCTTCGGTAGAAGCGCTGCGCGTCGGGCCCCCCACTACGTAATGCAGCGAGGCGCCTCCCAAGAACCGATTTAGGAGAGCTTTCCCATACGCAAAGTGATCTAAGGGCAGCACCACCACGACGGGGCTTTCTGGCGCTACCTGCAGGAAAGTTTCAATAGCGTACGATAAGAGAGGACGTCCTCGTAGCCGCTTGAACTGCTTAGGGCGTTTTTCTCCGAAGCGGCTCCCTGCTCCGCCGGCCAGTTGGACCCATATCCACATTAGAGCACGAGGAGGAGGTCCCCATAGCAGCCCCACTGGTAGCCTTCTTTCAGGGCTGTTTCGTAGGCCTTGCGTACAGGTCCGTATCCCCCGAAGGTGGCGGTGGCGATATAGCCGGCCGATTTGGGCAGGTGAAACTGCGTCAAAAGGGCCGTGGGAATCTGGCAACGGTAGGGCGGGAAAATAAACTTCACCGTCCAGTCTGCGCCGGCTTTGAGGTCACCGTAGGCGGACAGGCTGGATTCGACGGCGCGTAGGGTACTTACCCCCACCACCAGCACGCGTTTACCTTGCCGGCGGGCTTCATTGACGCGCTCCGCAGCTTGGGGGCTGACCTCAAAGTACTCCGCATCCATAGAAAACTTGAAGAGGTCCTCTACTTCGATGGCTCGGAAGTTGGCGGTGCCTACATGTAAGGTGACGGGTACTAACTCGACGCCGTTGACCTGCAGCTGGCGAATCAGGAGCCGGGTAAAGGGCAGGCTGGCGTCCGGAGCTTGGACCGAACCCAGAACGCCGTCCCAAACAGGCCGGAAGTCGCGGAAATCTTGCTCTCGGTAGGGGCGTGTGATGTAGCCAGGCAGGGCCATTCGCCCGATGCTCTCTATCAGGGCCGAAAATGACTCCCCCGGCGGCACGATAAACCGGATCGCCCGTTCCCGGCTGGTGGTGTTGTCCACCACTTCGGCCGTGAGCGCGCTGTCGTAGAAGTGAATCTTGTTGCCTACCCGGATTTTCCGAGCGGGTTCTACCATGGCGTTCCACAGGTGGGTTTCGGGGTCCAGTTCCCGCAAGAGGAGCACTTCCACTGGCGAGGTACTTCGTTCTTTATGACCTCGTAGGAGGCAAGGGAAGGGCAGGGAGTTATTGTAGAGGAGGACGTCTCCTTCACCGAGGTACTCCACCAGGTCGGCAAATCGCCGATGTTCTATTTGGCCGGTTGAGCGATGAAGCACCAGGAGGCGGTTGCTGCCGCGGGGTTCTGGGGGGTACTGGGCGATCTGGGCCGGACTGAGTTCAAAGGCGTAGTCGGATAGCCGGCTGCTCATAACTTTGTGCCTGCAAAGATACCATGATTAGCTTGCTGGCCGAAGCGTGGCGTCAGGCCTGGCGCAACCTTGGGGCTCACCGTCGCCGTTCTATTTTGACCTTAGTCACCATAGCGATTGGCCTTTTTTCTATTACGGCGGTGCGCGTATTTACCTACTCGATGGAGCGAACGCTGGTGGACCGTTTCGAGCGACTTGGGGCTTCTACGGTCTATGTGCACCATTTTACCTGGCGCTTTTCGGGCTCGGACTGGCAAAAGGAATGGCGCCGGCCACGCATTTCGCTGGTGGAGTACGAGCTTGCCCGGAAAGCCCTCCGAGACGAAGCCTGGGTAGCCCTCCGGTACGATCAATACGATCAGCCTGTGCGCTTCAAGAGCCAGACCGAACGCGTGCGCGTGTTAGGCATTACCGAAGGGTTTGACCGAGTCTTTCCAGTAGAGCTGCGGGCTGGACGGTATTTTCGCCCAGAAGAACTGACTGGGGGGAGGCTCTTCGCTATTTTAGGTAGTGAGTTGGCGCGTAACCTGACCGGTACCCTCAATCCAGTAGGCCGGGTAGTCTGGTACAAAGGACGACCCCTCGAAGTGATAGGGGTGCTTAAGGCCCAGGGCAGCTTCGGCGGAGAACTGGACAAAGCGATGTTGGTGCCTTTTCCCCTGCTGTACCGCCTATACGGTTTGCCTCGGTATAGAGGAGACCGTACGCTCCTGGTGCGGGCCAAGGACCCCCAAGCGCTTCCTATAGACCTTCTGGAGGTGCGCGTACGAGGTCTGATGCGCCAGGCTCGCCGCCTGCCCCCCCAAGCCGAAGACACCTTCAGCATCAACCGTCAAGACGCCTTGTTGGAGCAAGTGCGCCGCTTCACAGGGTATGTGCAGCTCGTAGGCCTTTTTATTGCGACTTTCTCCCTGCTGGTGGGAGGGATCGGGGTGGCCAATATACTCTATATTGCCGTGCGAGAACGTCGAGGAGAGATTGGCATTCAGCGGGCCATGGGCGCACCTAAGGAGTTTATTCTGGCGCTCTTTTTGATAGAAGGTCTTCTTTTGGCGCTTACGGGTGGGGGGATAGGCCTGGGGCTTACGGCGCTGTTGGTGGTGGGCCTCTCGGGCTGGGCTGCTCAAGAAGGGCTCGTTTTGGCGGTCGCTCCAGCTGATTTGGCGTGGAGCACCGCCGTGGCGATCGCAGTAGGACTGATAGCGGCCCTTGCGCCTGCTTGGCACGCTGCTCGTCTCCACCCCATCGAAGCCATCCGCACCGCTTACTAATGGAGCTTTCCGCGGTTCTCATTACCTACAACGAAGCCCACCGACTTCGCCCTACTCTCCAGGCCCTCATGGGCGTAGTCGACGAAGTGGTGATCGTGGATAGCGGTTCTACAGATGAGACAAAGGCTATAGCGCTGAGCTTCCCTGGGGTACGGTGGTATGAACGGCCCTTCGCAGGCTATGGCCCCCAAAAAAACTACGCCAATAGCCTGGCCCAAGGAAAATACATTTTGTCTGTGGATGCGGACGAGGTGCTTTCGCCGGCGCTCCGAGAAGCTATCTTAGCGGAAAAGGGGCGCTGGCGCGCAGCGGCCTATGGAATGCTTCGGGTGGCCGTGTATTGTGGGGCTTTCATTCGCGCCAGTGACTGGTATCCCGATTGGAAAGTGCGCCTCTTTGCCAAGGGAGCCGCCGAATGGGACCCAGCCCCCGTACATGAACGGCTGGTTTTGGCTCCGGGGGTCAAGCCTCTTTGGCTCTCGGGCGAGCTTTGGCACTACACGTATGCCACCGTCGAGGAGCACCTTGAGCGCAATCGCCATTATGCCCGCATAGCCGCCCAGGCGGCTTATGTCCAGGGAAGACAACCGGCATTTGGGCGAGCCCTCTTCAAGGCTGGCGCGCGCTTCTTCAAAAGTTTGCTCCTCAAAGGAGGGTGGCGGCTTGGCTGGCGAGGCTGGAGCATCGCAGGCCTTGGCGCCGCCGCCTACTTCTTACGGGAGCTGTACTTGGCCGCCCTCTGGGACCACCCCGACACCTCCTGGGAAAAAGAAGGGGAAAACTAAAGCCATCCCACTTCCAAAAGAATCGTACAGGACTTGCTTGTATGTCTCCGAAAAGCTTTACCTTTGCGGCGCTATGCACATCCGTACGTTCACGGTAGCAGGAGCCCTGGCTATAGCCGGGCTGTATGCTCAGAAGCCGACTGGCGGCACAGTAACTGGAGAAGTCGCCCTCAATGGCGCTATCAACAACATCAACATTGGTCTGGTTCAGGGAGCCCGGGTGCGGTACTTCCTCGGGGATAACCTGGCTATTCGGGTAGGCCTGGGATTCAGTAGCCGAAGCCAAACCAACAAGGATTATGAAAACCCCGACGGAACCGGCGGAGTGGGCGAGGAAAAAGAAACCTACACCACTTTCCAGCTTTTGCCGGGGGCCGAGTACCACTTTACGGGAGGGGAAAAGCTCTCTACCTTCGCAGGGGCTTACCTCCTCTTTGGATTTTCCTCCGCCAAGACTACTCGCACCAACTATAACGGGGGAGCCTACCAGGCTAACTTCTCCCAGACGGTGGATGGCCAGTCCACTTTTGGGAGGAAAGGCACCTCTATTGGTTTAGGGCTTTATTCCGGTTTTGACTGGTACTTCGTGGAGAAGCTTTACCTTGGGGTAGAATGGGGCCTGCTTTTGTCTTCCACTTCGCAGAGTGATGTGGTCACCACCACTTCGGCGGGGGGTATTACTACCGTCACCAAGACGGCAGGAGGGAAAGGCTTTCAGTTTGGGGTGCAGGCGCTGGGTGCCCTGCGCTTGGGCTATCAGTTCTGAGAGGCTTCCTCATTCTCATTCCCAGGGGGGCAGCCGAAGGCTGCCCCCCTTTCTTTGGGCCCAATGATCTCATTTTGATGTGAAAGAAAATGTGTGCCTTTGCCTCCGACCTAAGAGGAGGTGCCTATGGAAACGCCTGACCGGACTGAAGAAGGCTTCGTGCCTTATGGAGCGCTGGCTTTCTTTGGCGCGCTCATTTTGCTTACCGTCCTTATCTGGCTGGCCAGCTATTTTCTCATGCTCAAACGGGGTTGACTATGGACCGGATGGAAAAGATCGTCTTGGTTTTTTCAGCTGGGCTGCTAAGCATTTTCTTTCTTGCGCTGCTTGCGGCGGCTCGCTTGCAGGGTATTGATGTACCCCCTTGTTTGCCGCCTGAGGTGCGCCCCTTCACCGAAGGTCGGGTGGATACCCTCCCCAACGGCACCCGGCAAATCTTCTATGTGGCGCGCATGTGGCGCTTCGAACCGGAAGTGGTGGAAGTGCCCGCCGGCCAACCCCTTGACCTCTTCCTCAGCGCGGCTGACGTCACCCATGGCTTCTACCTCAGCTGGTCTAACGCTAACCTGATGGCTATCCCCGGCGTCGTCAACGCTTACCGCATCCGGCTGGATAAACCTGGCGTTTATCCCATCGTGTGCCATGAGTATTGCGGCGCAGCCCATCAAAACATGGTCGCTTACCTCGTCGTGAAATAACAACCTAACCCCCTACGCCTATGTCGGTGCTGGAAAAAAACCAACTCGCCCCCTTCCGGGTGTCCACGTTGTCTCGAGCTCTGCTGGTGGTAGAGGTGACCCTACCCATCCTTCTTTTAGTGCTGGGCATTTATCATGGCTTTTTACAAACGCTGTATCGGGCTGGGATTATCCAGAGTTCCAGTTTTCTGGGGCTGAACTATTACCAGGGCTTGACGCTCCACGGCGTGATCAATGCGGTGGTGCTGACGACCTTTTTCGGGGTAGCCTTCGGGAATGCCCTCATGCAATACTACCTTCAGCGGCCTCTTTTCCCCTCGGTGCACCTGCTCTCGACAGGCATGATGGTGATCGGCACCCTCTTAGCCGCTGTGCCTATGCTCCTGGGCTGGGCTGATGTGCTTTATACTTTCTATCCCCCCCTCAAAGCGCATCCCCTCTTCTATATTGGGGCTGCGCTGTTGGTGGTAGGGTCGTGGGTGGCCTTGTTTGGGTGGCTGCCGCTTGTGGCTCGCTTCCAGAAAGAAAACCCTACTCAGCCCCTTCCGCTGGCGGTGTTGGGGATCCTGGTCACTTTCCTGATCTGGTTTTTGTGCACCATTCCCTTGGCTATCGAGGTGCTTTTCATGCTCATCCCCTGGTCTCTGGGCTGGGTAGACACCATCAATATCCCCTTAGCTCGCACGCTCTTTTGGTTTTTTGGGCATCCTCTGGTGTATTTCTGGCTGCTGCCCACTTACGTTGTCTATTATGTGATGCTGCCAAAGCTGGCTGGAGGAAAGCTGTATTCCGACTACGCGGCTCGGGTCGCCTTTCTTCTGTTTCTCCTCTTCAGCATCCCGGTAGGGCTGCATCACCAGTACACTGAGCCCGGCTTTGATCGCTTTTGGAAAGGGGTGCATGCGATGTTGACCTTTGCGGTGGCGATTCCCAGCTTCCTGACGGCTTTTACGGTGGCGGCGTCGCTGGAGCACGCTGGGCGGCAGCGGGGCGCCCAAGGGCTCTTCGACTGGGTGGCCCGTCTGCCCTGGTTCGATGCTGAGCGGCCGCTTGTAGCCTACAGCCTGGCTGGTCTGCTGATCTTCATTTTTGGCGGGATCACCGGCATTGTGAACGCCTCCTACAACCTCAACCAGGCGATCCACAACACTGGCTTTATCTCCGGCCATTTTCACATGACGGTGGGCGGACCGGTCTTCCTGACGATCTTGGCCCTGTCCCTGGAGCTTTTCTCCCAGCTTACAGGCAAGAGCCTATCCGCCTGCGGGGCTGGAACGTCGCCGTGCCGTACCTCTGGATGCTGGGGATCTTTCTCTTTTCGCCAGCGATGATGTATGGGGGCCTATTGGGCCAGCCTCGTCGCACTAACCTGGGCCTGTCGTATTTAGACCCGAACTCACCGCACTTTCGGGCTGATTGGGTGCCCACGGCGTACCTGACCGGGATCGGGGCCGCGGTAATGACGCTGGCCTTTGTGATCTACCTGCTGGTGTGGGTAGCGACGTTGGCTGGCAGGCCCGCCACAGAAGGCGGCCAACTGTCTTTCCCCACCGCAGAAAGTCTGCATCCCGTAGCGGATACGCGCTCGGTGGTGATGCGACTGCGCCCTTGGCTGGTGATTTCGCTTCTGCTTATAGGGGTGTCGTATTGGGCTCCTCTGCGGCAAGCGCTTCGCACACCCCAGGGTGCTCCCCCCTACGCGCCGGATAATCCGGCTCCACTCGTCCAAAGGCGCCCATGAAATCGAGCCTCTACTTGTGGGCGGCGTGGGTGGGTAGCGCGCTGGTGGCGGGCGGGTGGTGGTTTTATGAGCGTTACACTATCCCCCCTGCTGGACGAGTTATCTGGCCTGCTGTAGCGGCTTATCCGCTCGTAGACTTGGCAGGCCAACCTGTACGGGTAGAGGCTTTACAGGGAAAAGTGGTGCTCCTCACTTTTGTGTATACCCGTTGTGCGTCGGTGTGTCCCCGCTTGAGCGGCCGGCTTCGGGAGGTGCTTTTGCACACCCCGCCTGAAGCTCCTCTGGTGGCGGTTTCCCTTTCCTTGGACCCGGAACGGGATACCCTCGGGCAGGTGGAAGCCTACCTGGCCAGCTACTCGGTGCCAGGCCGCAGGTGGCTTTTCTGGCGGCTTCCCACTCAAAAGTGGGCTTTCGTCCTGGCTGAAACGGTCTTCGGCCTCGCCGCAGCCCGGCTCGATAGCACTAACATCCTGCATACCGACGCCATTTTCCTCATTGACTGTGAGGGCCGTTTGCGGGGCTCTTACACTTCCTACGACGAAAACCTCCTTCTACACACACAGAAACTTTTGCGCCTATGTGGTACCGACTAACTGGCACAAGTCTGGCCCTCTTGGGGCTGGCATGGACCCAGAACGCCGATAAGGGTAAAATCCTTTTTCAGCAGCGGTGTGCAGCTTGTCATAAGCTCGATCAAAAACTCATCGGCCCTCCCCTTGCTGGGCTGGAAAGTCGCCTGAAAAAAGAGTGGTTTTTTCGGTTCGTGGCCAACTCGCAGGCGCTCATCCAAGCTGGTGATAAAGAGGCGGTGGCCGTGTACAATGAGTACAACAAGCAGGTCATGCCGCCTTTTCCCGATCTGACGCCGGCTGATCTGGAGGACCTATGGGCTTACATCAACTCGGTCAAAGAGGCACCAGCTACCCCGGCGGCGGGCATTCCAGCTCAGGTCAGTGAGCCGTCTATGACCTATCCTGGACAAGCTCGCCCTCTGCAGAAGGAAGATTGGGCCTTTCTTCGCCAGACTTTTTGGCTGCTGGTGGGAGCAGCGGTGGGGGTAGCGCTGCTGTTGGGGGTAGTGATTCACTTGGTGAGTACCCGCACCGGCGAGAGTAAGCGCTCATAGACGCTTTTGTAGCGTTGGAGGCCCACAGGCAGCGACAGAAAAGGCGCGCTTGCTTCGCGAAGGGGGGGTACACGGGGTTTTCTCTCCAGTAAGCACCGCGCTACCTGGTAATACACCGCCTCGTCAAAGCGCTCGCAGAGATAGAGTCCTTCAGGGATTTGAGCCGCCAAAGTGATGTGGTCTCCCAGGTCGGCCTGTACGACTACTGGAATATCCATGGCCAGCAGTTCAGCTATGCGCGTGGGAGAGCTACCTATCCGGCTGAAACCAGATGGGCAGAAAATAATCGAGCTGTCCAACGCCGTTAGGTAGGCGGGCAGTTCCGATCGAGGCACAAAGCGTAGGCGAAGGGCCGATCGGGGCAGGCCCGTCTCATCCCAGTAGCGGAGAACCGCTTCCTCGGCAGCAGGGGTGTAGAAGACCATGTAAGCCTCTTCTCTTAGGCTTTGGAGCACCCGGAAGAAACGCAGCATTTCGCGCACTTCATACAGCGGTCCGATTGATCCTACATAGCCTAAGACATAAGCTTGGTGGGGGAGGTGCAGTTCGGTGCGGCGTCGCTGGCGCTCCAGGGCGTAGGCCTCAGCCGATAGAAAAAAATGGTCGTAGTCGGCTACGCAGGGGATCACCGTGATCCGGTCCGAGGGGAGCCCGCTCTCAGTGAGGAAGGTTTTAGCGGCTTCTGTCAGGACGATGATATGGGCGGCGGAGGCCAGCATGGTTTGCTCGCGCCGCTTCCACAGACGATACAGAGCCTGATAGAAGGGGGAGGAGTTGGGCCAGGCTTGGGTTTCGCGCCGTTCGTCGGCCCAGAAGCCCCGCATGTCAAAAATCCATGGCACGCCGTAACGCTGGCTCAGCTTATGAGCTGTCCATCCGGCTACGTAGCTGCGGGCGTGTAAAAGGCGTATAGGATGCCGCTTGAGCAGGTGGGTGGCGGTTCGCTCCATCTGCCACAGGTCGTAGGCTTTAGCCAATACGGGAGGCTTTCGCGAGAAGCGAAGCGGGTGCCATCGGAGAGGCCCATTGCGGAGAGAGTTGGTTAGCTGGCTGCCGGTCTGTAGCCAGCGTTCCGGCTTTTCAAAACTCAGCACATGGAAGGTGAGAGGTAAGTTCCCAGCCAGGCCTTTTAGGTAGGGGAGGATTTGGGCGCCTCCGAGAGGGTCGGTGAGCCCATCATAGGTCAGGTAGAGTACCTCCACAAACCGCCAAAGGTACCGAAAAGCTGAGGGTTACCCCAGCAGGCAAGCCGCTGTAAGAGCTTGCAGGGGGAAAAGCCCATCGTACAAAAGCACTCCAGGCCAGCGTAACGAGCCAGGCCAGTGCATTAGGACCAGAAACACGCTACCGGTGGCAAACGTTGCGGCTCGAAGCGGGGGGTAAGCTGCCCAACCTACTAAGCCGTACACAGCTAAGAGGGCGTACAGAACGTAGCGCGTCGTGCGAAGCCCAAACCGGCGAGGAAAACTTAGAAAGGCGTCTTCGTGGTAGGTCGAGATATCGAAAGGTAAGCTGGTGGCGGCTACCAAGGTAGCCTGTTGTAGGGCCAGGAGAGGAGGCAGGGCGGGGGTAAGCGCCGCCACGGCGGCCATCCAGGCGCCCGCAATGGCTAAGGGCTTGAGCAAAGCATGCCGCCGGAAAAGCCGAGGGTACCCCATCGTCACCAGCAAAGCCGTTAGCGCTGCCCAGAGACCGCAGCCCTGAAAGGTGCATAGCCCCAGTCCAGCTAAGGCGCTCAGCAGGAGACCGACGACCCGCAAGCTTTTTCGAGAGACCTTCAAGCAGAAGTAAAGACCCCATACCACGCCGCCTGCCGCTACCCCAGAGCCTACCGGCAAAAACCGCCCAGAATGTTGGAGATGGAAGAAAAAAACTTCTGAGGCAAAGGCTATACCTGCACTGACGCTGCTCAAAAAAGCTTTGCCCACGGCCACAGTCTTTCTTCGAGGTAGGGGTCCCAGGCATACAGACGAATCGCGCACTGGTATACGCCGGGGTCTGGGAGCTGGAGTTCAGCGGCGTAGAAGTGGGGCTGTTGGAGTGGCAAGGGAAAGGTGTGGAGCTTACCGGAGAGGTCTGCGAAGAGGGCTTCGGCGCGCAGCGCTTCCGGGGGGAGGGTGCCTGGATCCACTTCTATGCCCATGGAGAAGGGGGCGCCGGCTGGCTGGGCTCGCTCCTCAAAAGGAGGGATCAGGAGCCGTTTGACGGTGAGGGCAGGCCAGGCTTGTTCTACCGCTTCGAGGAGGGCTTGGCGGGCCTGGAAGGAGCCCTCCTGCCCAAGAAGCTTCCGCTGTCGCTGAGCTAAGGGCTGGTAAAGGCGGTGGACGTAGTCTTGGAGCATGCGGCTTGTAGTGAAGTGGGTGGCCACGTAGGCTTGAGCCTTTTTCATGCGGTCTATCCAGTCGGCGGGGAGGCCTTGTGCTGTGCGGCGCAGGTAAGTGGGCAGCACCGCCTCGCGCAGGACAAACACAGTCTGGACCGCTTCCCAGGCGTCGCGAATCGCGGGATCCTGAGTAGGGCAGGGGGGCACAGTCCAGCCGCCAGCCGCCTCGGCATCCACTTCGGCCCACCAGCCGTCTGGCAAGCTTAAATGCAAAACGCCATTCAAAGCGGCCTTCATCCCGCTGGTGCCGCTGGCCTCTTGCCCATACACCGGCAAGTTTAGCCAGAGATCGACGCCGCTGATTAGGCGATGGGCCAGTTCCAGATCGTAGTCGGGTAGGAAGAGGACCTTTCCTTGGAAGGGGGGGCGGTTAAGCTTGGCCCAGAGGGTTTTGAGGACGGCCTTGCCAGCTTCGTCGTAAGGGTGGGCTTTCCCCGCCAAAAGCAGACGCACGGGGGCCTCCTTTAATAGCTGCGCAAACTCCTCCGCTTCCAGCAGAAGCAGGTGCCGTTTGTAGATGGCCAGCCGCCGAGCAAAACCCAATAGGAGGGTGTTTTCGTCCATAGAAGCAAAGAAAGCCTGGGCGGCCTTGAGGTAGGCGATCGGCCAGGGTGCTTGGAGGATGCGCCACTGTAGGTAGGCCAACAAGCGCTTCTTAAGGGTTTGGTGAGTCTCCCATAGAGCCGCCGCCGTGGAAGGGCTCACTCTCCACTCAGGAGCTTGCCAAGTGGCTTGGTGAACGCCATTGGTGAGACCTTCGATAGGCACCTCTGCGGGGCGGTATCCAGGATACAAGGAGGCAAACATCTCACGCGAAACCTGCCCATGGAGCTGACTCACGGCGTTGGTGCGTGCAGCGAGGCGCACGCAAAAAGCCGACAAAGAGAACCGGCTCTCGTCGGAGGGCATCTGCCCTAAGGCCCAAAAGCTTTCCCAAGACAGGCCTATCTCTTGGGTGACGAAGGCTTCTAAGTAAGGGCGCAGCAGTTCAGCGGAGAAGGCGTCATGGCCTGCAGGGACGGGGGTATGAGTGGTGAAGAGGGTGGCGGCACGTACGCGTTCGAGGGCGGCCTGGACCGAAAGGCCCGCTTTTCGCCAGTGAGCCCAGTGGGCAAGGGCGTGAAAAGCGGCGTGCCCCTCGTTGTAGTGGAAAAGGTCTACGGAGAGTCCAAGCGCTTCTACCAAGGCCTGGGCCCCAAAGCCCAATACAATCTCCTGGCGGAGGCGCTCTTCTGCTGGAGCTGGATACAAGTGGTGGGTGAGGGTGCGGAGAGGTTCGGGGTTTTCGGGCAGGTCGGCATCGAGCAAATAAAGGGGCACGCGCCCCACGTGCAAGCGCCACACCTTGAGGTACAGGGTTTGCGAGCCGAGGGGCAAGCGCAAGCGGAGCCACCGGTCGTCAGGCTGACGTACGGGTTCGATCGGCAGGTCTGTGAAACGCAGGGTTGGACTTTCGGCTATTTGGTCGCCTTCGGGACTGAGGCGCTGAGTAAAGTAGCCCTTTCGGTACAATAGCCCAATGCCTATCATTGGATAACCGGCGTCGCTGGCTTCTTTGAGGTAATCGCCGGCCAGAACCCCCAGCCCACCCGCATAAAAAGGTAGACACCGCGCCAACCCAAACTCCATACACAAGTAAGCTACGGTGGGCCTGTCCGCTTGCGGGGGCGCTTGTAGGTAGGTTTGGAAGCGCTGATATACCTCTTGCAGGTGGGCCAGGAAAGTAGAATCTTGGGAGAGGGCCTCCCAAGTAGAAGAAGGGAGGTGGTTCAACAGCCATACGGGGTTTTGGTGGGTCTCCCAGGCGGTGGGGGCTATCTGAGCAAAAAGAGCCTGCGCTTCTGGATGCCAGGTCCACCACAGGTTGTAGGCCAGTGCACGGAGGGGCTGAAGGGGCTCAGGTAGGACGGGGGTAAAAAAAGCGCGATGCCAGACCAAACTCGTAGCCGAAGGGGGACTGGGAGGAGGCTTTCGGTAGGAGAGGCGAGCGCGGGCCTTAGCTCGGGCTACTTCGTAGGCTTGCTCATAAAAAGGGAGAAACCGAACCCAGCGGGTGGCTTGGGCCAGGTGACGGGCCTCTGAGCGTAGCTTTTGGCGAGCGGCGGGGTTAGCTCGTACTCTTCGATAAAGCCAGCTAAGGAGTTGTCCGGCCGGATCTGGCTTTTCGTAGTCTACAAGAAAGAGGCTCTCACTGAGGGGAGTACCCTGGCTTTCCATCCATTGGCCGAAGCCGCTCTGGCGGGAAGAGGCTGTCGGCGTCCCCAATCCCAGACTTTCCTGAGGGGTGTATCCCCACGGTTCGTAGCGAGAAGGGAAGGCCGACGCATCCACGGCGCTTAGCAGCGCATAATAAGGCAGGTTCACCACGCCATCGTTGCCTTCGAGGTAGACGGGCAGGTAAGCGAGGCGGATGGGTTCGTGGGGCTGAAGGTTCCAGGCCTGCAAGCGGCTGTAGAGGAAGTCTGCCTGGGGCGAGCGAAGTGTATGGCTTATCCAGAGGGGTCCGGTGGGGGAAGGGGCCGGCTTTTCCACTTCGGTGGGGAGGGCGAAAATCACGCCCAGTACGTGGTCTGGGTCAGGGGCTTGTCGGTACCGTTCGAGGGCTTCGAGGAGGGTCAAAGTGCCTTTGTTAGCGAGTTCTGGGCGGCCGCTGTGCAAAAGCCAGAAGACTGGTTTTTGGACGTTCCATTGGCGCGCCAGCTGAGAGAGCCAATGTCGGGCCTGTTCGACCGGCAAGGCGGATGGGGGATCCCACCCATTGGGGGTCAAGATGTCGGCGGCATGGCCCAGGTAGTGGGCGGCTTCTCGGCTGGTGAGGGGGCTGACGGTGGTGGTGGCGTCTGCCTGTTGCCAGGCTGCGCGCTCGAGAGAATGTTTGCTTTGCAGGCCTCTTTCCTGGAGCCAGGCTGCCAGGCCTTCCAGCGGCAGAAGCTGGCCCCCCGCTGCCCTGCCTGCTACCGTGGCGTGCGTGGTAAAGAGCGTCGAAAGGTGCGGCGCCGCTTTACGCAAATACAAGATGCCCGCGCCCGTGAGCCATTCGTGGAAATGCGCCAGGGCCTCCACCTCTTCCCCATAGTAAAAATCGCAAAAGCTGGCTATCACCTCGCCCGCTGCATAGCCGAAGAGAGCGGGTTCGATGTAGTCCCACCCTCCCCAGAGGGAGTCTACGCCGTAGTCTTCCCACAGCTGCGCAAAGAGAGTATCTTTCCGGCCTACCAGCGGGTAAAAATCTACCAGCAGGGTCGTCAGGGCTTGATCCCCTGCCTGCCAATAGCCTGCGTGAACGGTATAGCCTTTTTCTTGCTGGAAGTATGCCCGCCATTCCTCAAAGAGGGGTGTTTCTTGCCAGCGTGTGCGCTGGGGTCCATAAGGCCCTATGAGCAGATAAGACTGATCTTTGCGGGCAGTCAGGTAAGGCGCCTTTCCCACCAGCACGGTGTAAATGCCACCGATTTTGTGGGCGACTTCCCAGCTTACCTCGAAGAGTACCTTGGGCCGAGAGGGGGACACTCAGCAAAGGTACAGGCCTCACCATTCCAGCAGGATCGTTACGGGGCCGTAGGCCCGGAAGGCAATCTCCATGTAGGCGCCGAATCGTCCGGTGGCCAGGGGTACATCAGGGGCTTGCCGGCGAAGCTCCGCCAAAAACGCCTCATACAACCTTTGCGCCTCCTGTGCAGGGGCCGCCTCAAGAAAAGAAGGTCGGAATCCCTTCTCCAGCTTTCCGTACAGGGTAAATTGCGATACCACCAATAGGCCGCCTCCTACTTCCTGGAGAGAACGGTTCATTTTGCCCGCTTGATCTTCAAAGAGGCGCAAGTTGAGGAGCTTGTGGGCGGCCTTAGGCAGGAGCTGGGGCGTATCTTTTCGAGAGAAGCCCACCAGAACCAAGAGGCCTTTGCCGATCTGGCCGACTATTTCGCCGTGTACTTCTACTTGGGCATGGGCCACGCGCTGGATTAGGAGTCGCATCAGGGCGCAAGATGGCGAATCTCCTCCAGCAGGGCCAGGTAAGTGTGGTATCGGGAAGGGGCGATATCCCCCGCTTCTACGGCGGCTCGTATGGCGCAGGCCGGCTCGTCTACGTGCAGGCAGTTGTTAAACCGACACGCTGAGAGGCGGCTTCGCATTTCGGGGAAGTAATGCGAGAGCTCGGTAGGACTTACGTCGGGGGGGCGAAACTCCCCAAAGCCCGGCGAATCGATCACTTCGCCGCCTTCGGGCAGCTCGTACAGAGCGGAGAAGGTGGTGGTGTGGCGTCCCCGCTGCGTCAGCCGCACCAGTGGCTGTGTAGTCAAGTTCAGCCCTGGAATCAGCGCATTCAGAAGAGAGCTTTTTCCCGTACCGCTAAGCCCCGTAAGGAAGGTACGTCGGCCTTGTAGAGCGGGCTTTAGCGTTTCCAGCCCTTCTTTCGTTACCGACGACACCGAAAACACCGCATACCTTAGCTGCCCATACAAGCTGAAGAGGTATTGGCGCTTCTGGGCTGAGCGGGGTTTGAGTGGGAGATCTGCTTTGGAAAAAATCAGGCCTGCCGCTACGCCGTACATTTCACACATCACCAGAAAGCCGTCCACATACCGCAGGGGGGTAAAAGGCGATTCTACAGTGAGGAGCAAGAAGGCTTGATCGAGGTTGCAGGCCAGGATTTGCTTGCGGTAAGGGTGGGTAGGATCGGTGCGCACCAGCCAGTTGCGTCGGGGCAGGATTTCCTCGATGACGGCCAGGCCTTCTTCCAGGCGCACTTTTACGTGGTCTCCTACGGCCAGCGGCGTTGTAAAAGAGCTTTCTTCCAGGCGAAACTTCCCGCGCAAGGCTGCAGGGTACCGTTCCCCGCTTGCCAGGCGTACTTGTACATATTCGCCGGCGGTGCGCACCACGAGGGCTTCCATCTTGCGTACCTTTGAGCACAAATATGCGCATTCTGCTGACAGGGGCAGCGGGCTTTATTGGGAGCCAGGTGGCTCATCGCTTGCTCGAAGCAGGGCACTTCGTGTACGGCCTGGATAACCTCAACGACTACTACAGCCCTGCGCTCAAGCGGCATCGCCTTTCGGCACTGGAGCGTCATCCGAACTTTCGTTTTTTCGCAAGCGATCTGGCCGACTGGCCCACCATGCAAGCGGTTTTTGCGGCGGTGGCTCCGATCGATGCCGTAATGAACTTGGCGGCTCGAGCCGGGGTGCGTGCCAGCTTAGCCGACCCCCTCGTTTACCACCACACCAACGCTACCGGTAGCCTTCACCTCTTGGAGTTGATGCGGCGCTACGGGGTGCCTCGGTATGTGCTGGCTTCGACCTCTTCGTTGTATGCGGGTTCGGACCTGCCCTTTACCGAGGACCGCCCTGTCAATACCCCCATCTCGCCCTACGCCGCTTCCAAGAAAGCCGCCGAAGTCATGGCCTACACTTACCATTACCATTACGGCTTGGACGTAGCGATTCTCCGCTATTTCACGGTTTATGGGCCGGCTGGTCGGCCGGATATGAGTATTTTCCGGTTTATTGAGTGGATTTACCGTCAGCAGCCGGTTCAGCTTTACGGCGATGGCCGCCAGTCGCGGGACTTTACGTACGTAGAAGACGTGGCCCGAGCTACGGTCGCCGCCCTTCAGGTTTCAGGCTATCACATCCTGAATGTAGGAGGAGGCCGATCGCCTACTTCCCTGCTTGAGGTCATCGCTTTCATCGAGAAGCGGCTGGGCAAAAAAGCTCACCTCACGCAGGAGCCCTTTCCCCGAGCCGACATCCTCCACACCCAAGCGGACATCTCCCATACCACAGCCCTTTTAGGATGGAAACCGGAAGTGGATTTCTGGGAGGGGCTGGAACGCACCCTCCAGTGGCACCTGGCTCATCGAGACCTTCTCGACTCACTTGCCTTGCCGTGAGCGAATGCGCAGAATAGGGGTTATTTTCGTGTGGATGACGGCGCAGGCGCAATCCTTCTATACCGATTCGCTTTACCGGCAGGCCCAACGATGGTACTTTCTAGCTGTTCAGCAGGAGGCCTACCTACCCCGCGCTGAAGCGGCCTTCCAGGCGCTTATCCGGAAGTATGGACCGCAGCCGCCCTTGCAAATGTATCTCTATGGGCTCACTGCGCTAAAGGCCCGCTATGCCCGGAATCCCTTCGATAAGGGCCGGTACTTTCGCCAGGCGGTGGCTCAGATGGATGCTCAGGTGGCTCGTACGCCCAACGAAGTCGAAGTGCGCTTCCTGCGGGGCTCTTTTTACTATTACCTTCCCGCCTTCTTAGGCAAGCGCGAAGCCGCCCGACAAGACCTGGCTACGGTGGCTGCCCTCTTGCAGGCTCATCCACACCTCTACCGCACCCGCTACTCGTCTGAAGTGCTTCGGGCTATTGTGGGCTTTCTGCGACAAACCGGATGGATCCCTGCCGATCAGCTCCAGGCGCTTGAGTCGCTCTACGCTTTATAAGCCCCTTGTACCTTCGCAAGTATGGCGGTTGAAACCTGGATAGCGGAGCAAAAACCCCGCCTCCTTGAAGACTTAGTGACTTTTTTGCGCTTCCCCAGCGTAAGCGCGCAGCCGGCACATCGGTCTGATTTGTACCGTACAGCGGAGTGGTTAGGCAGCCAGCTAAAGGCGCTAAGTTTTTCGGTGGCTTTTTTGGGTGACCCTCCGGTGGTATATGGGCGCTATAGCGGCCCGCCCGAAGCCCCTACGGTGCTTTTCTACGGACACTACGATGTACAGCCCCCGGAGCCCCTCGAGCTGTGGGAGAGTCCTCCTTTTGAGCCGCGTTTTACGGAGGAGGCCATTTATGCTCGGGGCGCCACCGACGACAAAGGGCAAGTGTTTGCGCACCTGGCAGCCTGGCGCTACCTGCAAGACCACTATGGTGGTTTGCCAGTATCGCTGCACGTGGTGCTGGAAGGGCAAGAAGAGACCGGCAGTGAAGTGCTTTATCAGGTCCTTGCTAAGCAAGGGAAAGACTGGCGCAGCGATGTAGTAGTTGTCTCGGATACGGCTTTTTTTTCGGAGGAGGTGCCGACCCTCACGGTAGGGCTGCGGGGGCTTCTGTATACCGAGATACGCGTAGAGGGTCCGAAGCGAGATTTGCATTCGGGTACGCTGGGTGGGGTAGTAGAAAACCCCGCCTTAGCCTTAGCGCGCATCTTAGCTTCTTTGAAAGGCCCCGATGGGCGAGTTCGGGTGCCGGGGTTCTACGCCGAGGTGCGGCCGCCCGACCCGCGGGAGAGAACCTTGTGGCGGAGTTTGCCCGCTACCGAGACCTACTATCTGGAGCTGACGGGGGCTGCGGAGCTGGCTGGAGAAGTGGGCTTTTCGCCGTTAGAGCGGGTTAGCGTCCGGCCTACTTTAGATGTGAACGGCCTGTGGAGCGGATATACCGGACCCGGTTCCAAAACCATCATCCCCGCTACCGCTACGGCAAAAGTCTCTATGCGCCTGGTGCCCAACCAAAACCCCGACCGCATCTGGGAAGCTTTCGAGACTTACGTGCGCGCGGTAGCGCCGCCCGGTGTGCGGGTCCAAGTCGAAAAACTCCATCCGCCCGCTCCCCCTTTTGAAACGCCTACAGATTCTCTCTTCTATAAGAAGGCTGAAGAGGCGATTGCGGTAGCTTTTGGGAAGACCCCTATTCCGCTGCGGGAAGGAGGAAGCATACCGGTTTTATCGGCTTTGCGCCAGGCGGTAGGGGGTGCCCCCGTCATTTTGATGGGGTTTGGCCTGCCTACCGATGCCCTTCATAGCCCTAACGAACACTTTCGCTGGCGCCAACTGTGGGGTGCTGTCAAGGCCCTGGCGTACTGGTATCTGCACCTCGCTGTGAAAGCGGATTAGCCCCCGAAGGGGGGGCAGGTTAGAAGCCCGCCCCCCCTATTGGATGGCCAAGCGCCACACGCGCCGTTGCCCTCTTAGCTCGGTCTCTATGAGGTAAAGGCCCTTAGCTAACGACCCTACAGGCAAAGTATGGCGTACTTCAGGGCCGGAGCTTTCAAAGGCGCCCCGTAATAGCTCCTGACCCGTCAGGGTAAGGAGGCGATAGCGAAGGAGATCCCCGTCGCCTCGGCGTACCAGTAGAAAGACCTCATCTTGAGCCGGATTAGGCCCTACAGACACTTCAGGCTGGGATAGACTGGCAGAGAAGGAGCCCGTAGTGGCGCCGTTTCGTACCTGTATGCTGTCGAGGTAGAGGGTGTTGCCCATCTCGGTGATGTTCTCAAAGCGGATGAGGATTTTCTGGCCTATGTAGCTTGAAGGGAGCGGGACGACTTTGTGGGACCAGGCGGTGTTCGGGCCGGTAGGAGGGACGGCCTGCGGGCCATAAGCGCCGGTTTGCACAATAGCCGCCGTGTCAGCCAAGTCCGTTCCGCCCTGATAAAAGATCCGCTGCCAGGTGGTGCCGCAGTCCGAAGAAACATACACCGCCAAAGTATCCGCGTAGAGGTAGGGATTGTTGTTATTGGCGGTGCTTTGCCAGTCAATCACGCGGTAATAGACGTCAAACTCAAGCGTCGGATTGGTAGCGGTAGAGGGGATAGAAATGAAAGGGGTAATCAGGTGGTCGCGCTGCGTACGGTTGAGGTAAGAGAAGTTTCGCAGGCGGGCCATGCCGTTGCTTGCACCAAAGCTGCCTCGGCCCGTAGAGCGGTATCCTTCCCATTGGATAGAGCCGCCTACCGCAAAGTCGGGATTGAGGCGTACCCAGCCGGCGGGGGGGAAGACCGTTCCTTCAAACCCTTCTGAGAAAGGATAGGAAGCCGCCTGGGTAGGATCCCGTACCACCAAGAAGCCGGTATAGGTGGTATCATCGGACCCCGCCAGGTTGGTCACTTGGAGACGTACGTCGTAGGTGCCTGGCGTGGAAGGAGCCGTCAGCGTAGCACAGGGCCCTTGCGTAGAGGAGGCCACGACTGTGCCGCCTTGGCGGATTTCCCAGAGGAAGGCGTTGGGTTTACCCCAGCTGTAGCTGGTAAAGGAGAGGGTTTGTCCAGGGCACACGTAGCAAGGCGGCTGTTCACAGCCCTGCAAGGCAAAGTTCGCTTTGATGCGGCCATAGGGGCCGGCACCGGTCGCTTGCAAGTTGGTAGACTGCCACTGCTGGCGGTCGCTCGCCGTTTGTAGAGCGCTTTGCATCCGGACTCGCTGGCCCTCCGTAAAGATATCCAACGACCCATCATCCAAGTAGTCCATATAGTCCCGTACCAAGTCGGGCACGTCGCCGCCGGTAGCCGAGGTCGTTTCGTAGCAGGTATTTTGTCTTTTTGCACCGCCGTAGTTGGCTTGGTACGTAGGCGGTGTATCGCATACGCGGTCGCCGCTGCCTGCGCAGGTGCTGTTACTTGTGCCGCCGCATCCGCCTTGAAAGGTGTGGTAAAGGTTAAAATAATGGCCCGCCTCATGGGTCGTAGTTTGGCCTCCTCCAACATTGCCAAAGTAGCTGGAGATGACCGTCACCCCTTCGTTCGTATCCGAAGTGCCATTTGGAAAAGTGGCAAAGCCTAAAATCAGACATTGGGTATCTGTGGGGTCAGTGCAGATTTGCTTGACTACCCAGATATTGAGGTATTTGCTGCGATCCCAGCCGGTATTGGCTTTCATGGTAGAGGCGCTGTTAGGACTGCCGCTCATATTGACGCGGGCGGCGGTGAGGCCAGCGTCGGTGTAGCGGGTGTAAGTCACGCCGGGGTGGGAATTGCCGCTGGGGTCTTTGGTGGCGAGGCTGAGTTCGATTCGCGTATCTACGCCTGAGCTGTAGCCTTTGGTGTAGGGGCGTTTTCGGTAGTCATTGAATAGCTGTTCCATCTGCAGAAGTACGCGGTCGATCGGTAGGCTATCTGGCTGCCCGTACCCCGAATGGATAATATGCACCACGACCGGTATCACATAGTCGGACTCTGGGCAGGTATTCTGGGTGCGCAGGGCGGGGGCGTGCCTTTCAATCCACTGCGCTATAGCGGCTTCAAGCTCGGATCGGGCCCGAACCAGGGCCGGGTTATGGCGCTCTTCGTTTTCCTTGTACAGGTCGGTGCCGCAGGTCCAAGCCTGGGCCCATACGAGGCCCAAAGCGGGCAGGAGGAGTAGAGTGCGCATACCACAAAAATACACCCTTTTGGGCTACGGCAAGAGTCTCGAAACAATCCTTGCAAAGGGTTACTTTTGAAGCGTGAAGTGGCGAGTGGTAAGCGTGGCTGGGGCGCCTTGCGAGGAGGGCAACATAGAAAGGGTAGAAAAGCTGCCTTCCCGGCCGGCCAAGTACACGGTATACCTTTTGCCGGATGAGCGGAGTCGGCCCCGAAGGCCTTTTCCTTGTTTGTGCTACGACCCCAAGCGAGCGCAGCAGGAGCCCGATCGGTATTACGCCCCCTCCACGCTAAGTACCGCCCAACTTATGTTAGCCTGGCGTACTTACCGGCTGCAAAAGCTGCGAAGGCTACGGTGGCGGAGCCGCCTCCTCCAGAAAGCTCCTTCTATTTACTACTTTGCTTTTGACGAAGCGGAACGGGTTTTGGACCTCAATCCGGCGCTTAGGCAGGCGGTGTCGGCGCTGGTGGGGCGGCCGCCTCGGCGAGGCCGCCCTCTCTGGGACATGGTCCTGCCTGAAAACCAACCCGCCCTCCAGGAAGAACTCCGCCTACTTCGAGAAGGGCGCCCCCTCCAACTGCAGCGCCCTATAGGCCCTCGGCGAGCTGAAGTGTGCCTTATCCCCCTTCAAAAGGGCGTGTACGGGTATTATGCCCTCGACATCACGGTCTACCACCAGCTTGCGGAGCTGGCTATGCAGCAGCAGAGCTTCCAAGAGGAGATTTTGGCACACCTCAACGAGGGTCTGGTGGTCCTCGATGCACAAGGTAAGGTGTTATACCTCAACCCGCGGGCTGAGCATTTGCTGGGCCTGTCGGCGGTTGAAACGTTGGGGCAACCTTACCCTTTCTCACTTCAGGAGTGCCTCCTGGTAAAGGGAGGGCGCATACTCGAGGCAACACCCCTGCCCCTTCCCCGCTCCGGCCAGACCGTCGTCGTACTGGATGACATCTCGGCCCTCTGGCAAGCGGAACGGTTCTATCGTCTCTATCAGGCGGTGGTCCAGGAAGGACCCTTCGGCGTCTTTATCTGGCAAGGGGAGGGTGAACAGGCCTACCTCCTCTACGCTAACCCTCTGACGCAGCGATGGATGCCCCATCAAGGCAGGACCCTTTCCGAAGCGCTTTGGCCCTACCTAACTCGCAAGGCCCAACGCAAGCTCAAACAGGCCTTGCAGGCTCGTTTGCCTGTCGAGCTGGTTTTGCGGGGCGCTCGTACTCGCCTGGGCTGGAGCCATCTCGCTTGCAGCCTCTTCCCTTTGCAGGTGGAAGAGCTTGGCGAAAAAGTGCCCTACTGGATCGCTATCCTTCAGGATCGCACCGAACTGCAGCGGCTTTTAGAGCGGCAGGCGCGGCTCGAGCGCCAACAAAGCCGCCTCATCGTCGAAGCCCAGGAAAAAGAACGCCAGCACTTGGCCGAAGAGCTACATGATAGCGTCGGCGTCCTGCTAAGCGTGCTGAGAATGGAACTTAGCACCTTTTTCGAAGGGCTGCCCCTGTCTCCAGAGCAAAAAGAGCGGGTGCAGCAGCTGATAGCTCGCGTAGACGAAATCACCCAAACCGTACGCTTTGTGAGTCACCAACTGATGCCTCCCCTCTTAGAGCATTTTGGCCTTGTGCCTTCCCTCGAAGGGCTGATCCGACAATTCAATCGTCTATCCTCCTTGCAGATTGCGTTTCGGGTAGAAGGCAAGCCGGTGGACTACCCCCTGATAAAGGTTTTGCATGTGTATCGGATCATCCAGGAGCTTATCAACAACACCCTACGGCATGCGAAGGCGCGGTCGGTTTCGGTGGTGCTGCGCTACCAGGCGCGGGCTTTAGTGGTGGAAGTGAGCGACGATGGGGAAGGGTATGCGCCGGCGGCCCTTCGAGGGGACGGTATCGGGCTGCGCAACGTAGTAGGTCGGATTCGCGTGCTGGGAGGGCGGTGGGAAAACTTCTCTGCTCCCGGCAAAGGAGCCCACTATCGGATTGAGATCCCCCTCTCCGGTAAAAAGCCTTAATTTTGCCTCATGGCAAACGAGCCGGTCCGAATCCTGGTCGTAGACGATCATCCGCTTATCACGCAAGGTATTGCGGGCCTTTTTGAAGGGTCGGGAGAGGTCCAGGTAGTGGCTGTAGCGCACAGTTTGGCCGAGGCTCAGCGCGTCCTGGAAGAGAAAGCGCCTTTCCTTCAAGTGGCTTTGATAGACATTCGCCTCCAGGATGGCATGGGCATCGACCTGGTGCGGCACATTACGCAACGGTACCCTCACATCAAAAGCATTGCCCTCACCATGTATGACATGGAGGAATACCTGAAGGCCATGGTGCAAGCCGGGGCCTTAGGGTATCTCCTCAAGAATACTGGTCGGGATGAGCTTCTTTCGGCTATTCGGGCGGTTATGGCGGGGCATTACTACTTCTCCCAGGCTACGCAAGATGTGATTGGGCAGTATCTCTCCAATCCCGAAAAAGAATCTCCTAAGCCTCGCCGTCAAGCCGCTTCCTCGCCGGAAAGCGTGCATCTGACCCCACGTGAGCGCCAGATACTGGAGCTCATCGCCCAAGAACTGACCAATGCGCAAATCGCTCAGCGCTTAGGGCTCTCGCCCCGCACGGTGCATACCCATCGGCGCAGCCTTATGCAGAAGCTCGGCGTGCGCAACTCAGCAGGGCTGGTGCGCTACGCGCTGGAGATGGGCCTCACTTCCCCCTCCAAGGGCTGAGATGCAACGCCTGCGCTTGCGAGCTAACCCCTTCCGCTGGGAGCCGGGCGCTGCGCCACCGGTGCGGTGGGAAGATCCTTGGACCGTGTGGGTGGGGTCGGTGCGCTTCTTGGTGCTGGAAAGCCGTCCCGGTCGCCTCCACCTGCGGCTAAGCGAAAGGCTAATCGAAGTAGAGTGGGATACGCCCCTGCATGAGTACCTGAAGCGAGTCACCCCACCGGTTCGGTCTGTGGCTCATCAGCTCGAACTGCGTGCCCCCATGCCCGGCCTCGTGCGGGAAGTACGCGTCACAGTCGGCCAAACTGTGACCCCCACAACCCCCGTCATCGTACTGGAAGCCATGAAAATGGAAAATCTGCTCTTTGCGCCGGCTGAGGGCCAAGTTGCGGAAATTGCCGTCGCAGCTGGCCAGCCCGTGGAAAAAGGCGCTCTCCTTCTGCGGCTCGCCTGAGCCATGCACATTGACGTGCTTACGGCTGTGCCGGAAATCTTCCACTCGCCTCTTCAGAGTTCTATTCTGGGGCGAGCTCAGAAGAAAGGCTTGGTTTCCATCGCTATCCACAACCTCCATGACTACAGCCCCGACGGCCGAATCGACGATTACCCCTATGGAGGGGGCGCCGGCATGGTGATTCGCATAGATGTGGTGGTGGGGGCTTTGCGGCACCTCTCCGCTCACCGCTCCTACGATGAAATCATCTACCTCACGCCTGATGGGGAAAGGCTTACCCAACCCCTCCTCAATCGCCTCTCCTTGTGCCAGAGCCTCCTCCTTATTGCGGGCCATTACAAGGGCATTGATGATCGGATTCGCTACTACGTCTCTCGGGAAATCTCGATTGGCGACTATGTGCTGACAGGGGGTGAACTGCCTGCCTTGGTGGTGATAGACGGGGTAGTGCGGTTGCTGCCCGGGGTGTTAGGCGATGAGCATTCGGCGCTCACTGACTCTTTTCAAGATGGGCTGCTGGCCCCGCCGGTCTACACGCGCCCGCGCCTATTCGAAGGCCGAGAAGTACCCCCTGTGCTGCTGAGCGGGAACCACGCCGCTATCGAGGCCTGGCGCTATGAAGCCAGTCTCCAACGTACGCAAGAGCGGCGGCCTGAACTCATTCCCGACCTAAGCCGTCTCGATCCTCCCCCAGCGCCCGGCGCAGTAGCCGAACCTCCGCCAAATAAAACCGGGCCAGCTTCTCCGGAGGCAGCACCTTCCTGAACTGACTATCGTACTCACGGCGAATCTGCGCTTCCTTTTCCCACAGCGTCAAATACAACGCACTCACGCTGTCGGCGAAAGCTTGGGCTGAAAGGCTGCCGCGCTTTTCCCGAAGGCTTCGAAACCGCTCTCGAATCGCTTGTCGTTGCTTTTGGAGGGCCGCTTCTCGGGCGTTGTAGACCGGCCAAAAAGCTTGGGCTTCCTCAGGCAGCAGCTGCATGGCCTCAGCTAAATAGGCAATCTGGAGGCTTCGCACGCGCTGGTAGGCGCCGGGTGGCTGAGCCCACAGCCCCCAAAGACAGACCACCACCCCCAATCCTTTCCTCATAGGTTGATAGGAAAAAACGAAGCTAAGGCCACCCAGGTTTCTTCTTCGGTCATTTCCGGTAGGCCGTTCAAACGCCCTACCCAGAACTGCCCTATCGCCAAAGCCCACAGCGTTAGCCACACCCACAATACCCCCCAGCTATAGCGGGCATAACGCTTCTTCTCTTTTTGGTGGATGTGCTTGAGCACCTCTTCCCAGCTCATACCTAAATAAATGGGAGCCTCCATGCGAAGATCGGTTTAAGAGGGCTTAGGCCTGGCTTTTCTGCTTTACCTTTGCTGTGTGATAGACCGACTCCAAGGTATTGCGGCCCAAGCCGCCACGGCACCCGAAGAGGCCTTGGCTCAACTTGAGGCCCTCCACCAAGAAGTCCTGGAAAACCCTGAAGCCCGAATGGCTTTTGAACAGGAGGCCCCCAAAGTAGCCGATGGGTTGTACCTACCGCACCTTTTCTGGATGTATTTGGCCGCTTTTCGTCGGGATCCGGCTTCCTATCGTCCTTTCCTGGAATACCTCCTTCAGCTGTTTGTTCAGCAGCCCTCCTCCCCCGCTGTAGAGAAGCGATTACGGCCCTTATTGTGCATTTATCTGTCTGAAGAATCGCCGTTCTACATCGAGAAACTCTGGGATTTCTTTCAGCGTCATGCCCGCGTGGAGAAGTACGAATACATGGAATCTTTGAGGAGTTTTATTGCCCGAAACCCCAATACGGTGGAGATCTTCCGGAAGAAGTTCGACTTGGTGGGGGAGTATTTTCCGGACTTTGAGCTATTTTCGCTGCCGCTGCCGCGGCTTCGGCAGGAGCTGGAAAGCCAAGCGGGCTGACCCTGGAGCACGCCATGAAGTGGGTAGTCGCCGTAACGATAGGAGCCATAGGAGGGGCCCTCCTGCGAGTCGGCCTCCAACGATGGCTGAACCCTTCCCCCATAGCGCCCGTCGGTACATGGATGGTCAACATGGGGGGGGCTTTCTTGATGGGGTTGCTCATGCCACTGGCCCATAAAGGCTTGTCTCCTGTGGTGTTTTATGGGGCTACAGCCGGCTTTTGTGGAAGCTTTACGACTTTTTCTTCTATCATGCTTGAGGTTTTCGAGATGCTTCGGTTGGGGCAGTTTGTGCAAGCTGGGCTGTACGTCCTAATTACAGTAGGGGTAGGGTTGCTGGCCTTTATAGGAGGCTATAGCTTAGGGGTAAGATGGGCCTGATGAAGGGCTTTAGGCGGGGGCGTGCTCCTTTCGCTATTCGATTAGGGGATTGGGTGTTTGCCCTATGGGGTAAGAGGTGGGGCGGGAGAAAGTGGGTAAGGTGGGGCTGGTACTTGAGTCTGGTGGTAGGCAGGGTAGGAGCGCAGCTAACGCCTGTGCGCGGCCTCCACGAAGGTCAGCCTACCCAGGTGGTGCTCACCGGCGTTCACGTGTGGTTGGGGCCCGGGAAGGTCCTGCCCGAAGCTGCCCTCTGGATCGCTGAGGGCAAGATTCGGCAGGTGGGACCCGCGGGGAGCTTTCCAGTGCCTCCTGGCGTAGTGTCACTCCCGTATCCTCGGGGTACCTGGGTCTATCCGGCTTTCGTAGAAGTTTGCCTTTTGGAGGAGCAAGGTGGCCGGGGCGGTTCCGCTTCCGATCGGCCCCAGTACGAAAGTACTCGACACCCGCTTTTTTACCCCAATGAGGCGGTGCGGCTCGACTTTGCGGCCGAGACGAGTGTGGTCCTCTCAGCTGAAAAAGCTCGAGAACTTCGCCGGCGGGGTGTAGCCGTGGTGCATGTGGCCCCAAAAAAAGGCATTGTACGCGGGACGGGGGCTACTTTAGCTTTGCTGCCGACGCCGGCCTCGCCTGAGAAGCCCTTCCTAAAGGGCGCGTCTATCTTGCATGCGGGCTTTAGCAAGGGGGCCGTGGCGCAGGAGTATCCCACTTCCAAGATGGGGGCGATCGCTCTGTTTCGGCAATTGCTGTATGACTGGCTTTGGTATCGAGAAGTGGGGCGCTTGCAGCTGCGCAACGCGGCCTTGGATCGGCTGGAAGCGCTGAGTCGGGATACGTTGCGTTGGTGTTGGGTTGCCGAGACACCGGAAGACGCTTTTCGGGTGGCAGCCTTGATGCGGGAGTGGGCGCAGTCCGGTCCTCAGCGGTGGGCGCTCCTCGCTACCGGCTACGAGTACGAGTGGCTACCGTACTTGCCCGATCAAGGACTGTATATCGTGCCGGTAGGCTTGCCGGTCCTCCCACCGCCGCACTCCGTCGAGTTTTATGAACGATTGCCTTTGGGGGCGTTGCGGCGCTGGGAACAGGCCCCTTTCCGGTTCAAGTGGCTGGTTCGATCGGGCCGGCGTGTAGCCCTGACTGGACAAGACCTTCCCGACGCCTCTACCTTCTGGAGCCATCTGCGCCAGCTTGCGCGCACCGGCATTTCCCCTGACACCCTCCTCTTGGCGCTAACGGAATGGCCCGCGGCTTGGCTGGGGCTGCCTACGGTAGGACGCGTGGCCCCCGGTATGGAAGCTAACCTCCTCGTCTTCTCAGACACCCTCTGGAAAGAGGAAGCCCGCTTACTTGAAGTATGGGTGCAAGGCCAGCGCGAGAGGCTGGAGGCCGTGCCACCCTTCAGGTTAGAAGGCACTTATCAGGTCGAGCCCTTAGGCTGGCGGTGGCAGTTTGGGCCGGGGATGCCCCCGCTCTCTACCCGCTTGGTGGTTCAGGCCGATACCTACGAGGTAAAAGTCTCCTATTCTGCTATGGAGGGGTATTGGGCAGCCCGCCTTCCCGCTAAGCTCGGACAAGCCGAAGTGCACTTTATCGCCCTTTCTGACAGTTTCTTGCAAGGCCAGCTCAAGCAGCCTGGCCAGCCCCTGCGCACTTGGGAAGCCCGCAAGATCAGGCCTTTGGATTCCTTACCTGCGCCTAAACCGCCGCCTCTCTTGCGGGAAGATAGCCTCGTGAGCCGCCGCACCTACCCCAATGGCTTTTATGGGTTTGCCAGCCCGCCGCCCCCCGAACGCGTGCTTTTTCGCGAAGCCACCGTCTGGACAGGCGACACGGTGTTGGCTGGCGTAGATGTGTACATCGCCGAAGGCAAGATTCGGCGCATAGGCCGCAACCTTCCCGTTCCGCCGCAGGCATCGGTTATTGAAGCGAGGGGCCGAGCCCTGACCGCCGGCATGATAGATGAGCATTCGCACATCGCCATCGAAGGCGGCGTGAATGAAGCTTCTGACGCCATCACCGCCGAAGTGCGCATCCGGGATGTGATAGACCCCACCGACATCAACATTTACCGTCATTTGGCAGGGGGTGTGGTGGCGGTGCAGCTGCTGCATGGATCGGCCAATCCCATCGGGGGCCAGTCGGCCTGCGTCAAGCTGCGGTGGGGGATGCCCCCGGACTCTTTCCTGATACCGGACGCCTTGCCCTTCAATAAGTTCGCTTTGGGGGAAAATGTCAAGCAATCCAACTGGGGGCCGGCTTATACGATTCGGTATCCGCAGACGCGCATGGGGGTGGAACAGCTGCTGGCGGATGCGTTCGAGGCGGCGCGCCGATACGCAGAGAGCTGGACAGCTTACGCACAAAAGAAAGGCCCCCGTCCTCGCCGAGATTTGCGCTACGAGGCCTTAGCCGAAATCTTGGCGCACAAGCGCTTCATCACTTGCCACTCCTACGTGCAATCCGAAATCCTGATGCTCCTGCGCTTGGCTGAGAGATACGGCTTTCGTGTGCGTACCTTCACGCACGGGCTGGAGGGGTACAAGGTAGCCCCAGAGCTACGAGCGCACGGGGCGTTTGCTTCTGTTTTTTCGGACTGGTGGGCCTACAAGTACGAGGTGATCGATGCTATTCCCTACAATGCGGCCCTACTCTTGAAGAAAGGCGTGCCGGTGTGCATAAACTCAGACGATGCGGAGATGGGCCGCCGCCTAAACCACGAAGCGGCCAAAGTGCTCCGTTACGGAGGGGCTGAACTGGGTTTGGATAGCCTTCAGGCCTGGCGCACGGTTACGGTGTACCCCGCCCAGGCCCTCGGCATCGATCACCGAACCGGCTACATCAAAGAGGGTTATGACGCCGACGTAGTGCTATGGGACCGACCGACGCCCCTTTCCGTCTACAGTCGCCCCGTCTTTACTTTCGTAGATGGGCGTCGGCTCTACGACGCGTCGCGCGAGGAAGCCCGCTATGCCGAAGCCCTGGCCGAAAAACAGCGTCTCCTGGAAAAAGCTTGGAAGGCCGCCCAAGAAGAGGCGAAAGGACCACCCCTCCTCTTGAGGCGGGCTGTTTTGTGGGATTGTGAGGACCTCCCCAGCCAAACCACCTCTGTGCGGTAAAACTCCGTTCCGCAGGCGCCGCCGACCGTCGAAGCGCAAAAAGCGCCTTCCCTAAGGTCCGCCCCATACTTCCCAGAGGCGGTGATCTATCCCAGGCCAAAGGTGAGGGGGCTTAGGCCCAGCGTACTTCTGCAGCCACTCAGAGAGGCGAACCCGCTCTTCGGGGTAGGCCCGCACCAGCCAGGCAATCTGGCGCTTGCGCACGAGCTTCTCTATCTGGATGGCTTTGGTCTCTTCTACAGAAAGTCGCTTTTTCACCAAAACGGAATCGCCCAGGCCCCCAAAACCTTCTACGCCGGGCATGCCTTTGATATAGCGTCGCCGGCGACTGTGTTTGGCCGGTTCGGCTACCCACACCTCCAGCTGTTTGACGGCCCATACTTTCCGTTTTTCCATTCGAGGCTTTTTGAGGGGCTTTCCTTTCCGGTTGTAGAAGTGCGCAAAGACGTACACTCGCCACCCCATTTTGACGCCGGCTACAGGCACGCGGCCGTAGGTACGGGTGTTGACCCACTCTCCTGTAGAGAAGCCGCTGTAAGCGCTGGCCAGCTGGCAGTGTTTGCGGTGACGGGTGAAAAGATAGCGGAGATCGTGGCCCAGCCGTTCTGTAGCGGTCATGACGCCGCGCTTTTGGGCATCGCAGGGCACTTCGTAGGCGTGGGGCGGGCGGTGGCGAAGGGACGGGGTTCTACAGGCGTAGCGGTCGAAGTTCTGATGGGGGAGGCGAGCCGGCCGACAAGCTTGGATTTCGGCTTGGCGGGGTTGGTGTTTCAGACGAGGAGCGTCACACCGATACCGGTCGAAGTCTATGCGCTTCCAGGTAGGCGCCTCACAGGCCAGCCGCTCGGCAAGGCGTTCAGAAGGATGGGGTAAGGGGAGAGGAGCGCAGCCTTCGGATCGGGGGGGCTTAGGGCGGGGAGTAGGCAAAGCGTAAAGGGTACCTTGCGGGGTCTTCTGGCGGTGAAGGCGCCTCGGCGGGAAAGTAAGCCGTTCGGCCCTCTCAGGACGGTGCCCTACCCGAGGTGGGAAGAAGCGAAACTGTTCTGCGCTTTGGGGATGGGGTACACTCGGGCGTAAGGGGCGCTGTTTTTGGGCCAGGTGAGGGCGCTGACGAAGGCGGCGGGTGAGAGGCCGGTACTTTTCGGCTCGGTTGAGGGCCCGATGGGCCGCTTGAGGGGAGGGGAGACGAAAGCGCTCGGCGCGGTGGGAGTGGCGAGGGGTGTAAGTGGGGGGCTGGAAAGCTTCCCACCGTTCCATGGGCTTATGTCGGGGAGTGTAGACAGGTAGTCGGAATCGTTCTGCTCGGCGCGAAGGCTTAGGCCGGCCAAAGCGATCTACTTGGCGCTCGGCGCGACGAACCGATCGCCGAGGAGGGGTGGGGGAAGTGGCTTTGACTCGCTCAGCGCATTCGGGGCCTGTGCACCGGGCCGGCGCACGCACCTCTTGCCCTACACTAACCCCCGCAATAAAGAGCGCTCCTATAAAGACACCCCGCATCGGCTCCAATATTACGACAAACGACGTTCCTGCGTGCCGCCTTTTCCACAGGTTTTACTGAATGCCCAGCACCTGAAATAAGATCGCCTGGACGAGGGGGGTAGTGGTGCGCTGGATCTCTGCAAGAAAAGGACCTGTGAGGAAGCCGGTGCCGATCAGTCCAAGTCCAAGGACCCATAGGGGGCGGCTTTCAGGGGGGGTCAAGTCAGCCGCCGAAACCCGAGCCGGCCCAAAAAGCACCCCGCGTAGCACAGGCAGCGTATACGCAGCCGAAACCAGCAAGCTGGCCAGCGTGCCTATAAAGACGATCCGCTTTAGGGTATAGGAGGTGTAGCTGCCAGTGAGTACCAGTAGCTCTGCGGGAAACTGGGCCAAGCCAGGCAGGCCCACCGCCGCCAAAGCCACGAGCATCCATAGCGCCGTGAACTGCGGCATAGACTGAGCCAGCCCGCCTAAGGCCGCGATGACTTCGGTGCCGGTGCGCTCAAGCAGGGCCGCCATCACCAGAAGGTGAGCCGCCGCAATCAGCGCATGACTCACCAGAAACCAACCCGCCCCACTTACGCCGGGCGGCGTGGTAGCTGCAATCCCCACAGCTACAAGACTCAGGTGCGAGATGGTGCTGTAGCCCAGCCAGCCGCGCAGACCTTTTTGGAAGTAGGCAGCCAAACCCGCGCCAAGCAGCGAAAACACCGCAACCCCGCCTATATAAGGGGCCCAGGTGAAATGCCCATGAGGAAAAGCGCCCATTATCCGAATCCACCCCACACCCCCTAACTTGGTCAGGATCGCCGAAGAAAGCACCACCCCTTCCAGCGGGACGTGCTGATACAGGTTGGTGACCCACCCATGTAGGGGGAAAAGCCCCAGCTTCACCCAAAAAGCCAATACAAAACCGCCGTATATCCACACCTGCATCTCAGGCGGGAGGGGATACCGCAGCCAGGTGTACAAGCTGGTCGAAAAAGGCACGCCATGGAGTCGGGTGATTTCGCTGGCGCCGTATAAGATGCTACCCAGCATGGGTACCGAGCCTAAGAGCGTGTATAACAAGAACTCCAGGGCGGCTTTGCGGGGGCCTTCGCCGGCAGGCCCCAGCGTCAAAATCAAGTAGTACATCGGTATCAGCACCGCTTCAAAGCCTACATAAAAGGCCAACAGGTCATACGAAAAGAGAGTCCATAGGGTAAAGCCCATCAGCGTCTGGAGGGCCAGAAGCTGGTAACGGGGCTGGCGCAAGGGGAAGCTGGGCCAGAAGCTCAGCACCAGGTACACCAGACTTATTGCCAGGCTTACCCACAACGTCAGCCCATCCGTGCCGAAAAGCAGCTGGGTCTGATATCGGCTGGTCCAGCCGGCGGGCGTAGGGAAACCCCACCAAGGGGTGGACAAAAAGAGGGTGGCCAAGTTGTAGGGTACTTCGAGGGGGGCGCGCGTCTGATAGGCGCTCACCATCCACAAACCTACCGCTAATTGGAGAAGGGCCCCCGCGCGCCACACCCACCGATGGGGCCACACGGCTACCAGCAAAGCTCCGAGAAAGGGTGTCGCTATCCACCACGCAATCACCCGGCAAAGGTAGCCTTTTACTCCTGCGCTTGAGCTACTTCGCTGGGGCCGTGCCCAATCAGCAGCGCTACACAGCCATGTCCACTCGGGTAGTACACTTCGATAATCAGAAGCTGGGTGTTGCTGAGTTCGAGGTCCCAAAAGGGTTTTTCCCCCTGGGTGCGGGTATCCAAGAGTAAAACGCGATTGGCGTTATAGATGCGCAGGTGGGGAGAAGACTGAGTGCTGGAGCGTCCACAGGGAATAAGCCGGTACCGCAGGCCTCGGAAAAAGGTATAATAGATCTCCGTGGTTTCCGCTCCATAGAGCTCCGCTCGCCAGTAGCGTCCATCCCAGTTGAGACCGCCCAGGTAAGCGTCTCGGCAAGTAGGTATCAGCCCCTTGCAACGCTGCTGCGCCAGCAGCAGAGGTAAGCTTGTCAGAAAAAAAAGTCCAAGCAGGCGCCTCATGTTTGTATAATGTAATGGCGTAAGGGCAGAAGCTGGCTGCGTACTTCCTGGATTTTTTCTGGGGTGAGCTTGACTTTTTGCCCAAACCGAATCTGGATGCGGTTTTGGCTTACGGTAGTTTGGGGCTGGCTCTGGGTGTCTTGCACAGGAAGGGTCTCGAGCGCAGCTTGAAGCGCTGAAAGGTGCGTAAAAATCCGACGCGACGCTTCAGACTGCGCCGTGTCCGCCGCATAAAGCTTGAGGAGCAAGGGTACCAAACTCTTTTGCAAGAGCACTACATCCGACAGCGAACTCTTTTGCGGTTCTTTCTCGAGGATCTGGAGCGTGAGGTGGAGGCTTTCCAGCCAGCCCCCGAGGATCATGTGTCTAAGCATCGCTTGTTGGCCGGTTTCGGTGAGCCGTTCTTGAATCTCGCCGTAGTACTGGGCCATAAGCCGTTGTACGCTGTCAGGGCGGTCTTGGAGGGCATCGAGGACCTTGATGCGATCTGGCGAGAGGATGTCTTCCAGGCTGTACTGCGTAGCCAGGCGGTTGACGGCAGAAAGGTATTCGTAGGCGGACTGGTACTGCTTCGTGGCGTGGGCATACGCCATGTCAGTGAGGTAAATGCCTAAGTTGGCGGCGCCTTGTAGGCCGCTGTAACGCCCCGCCAGCGTAGGGTCATGTAAGGGATCCCGATAAAACCCCACTTGCTCTTCCCGTAGCCAGAGCGCCACCTGCACCGGAGAAGGCGCCGCTTTGAGGTACACTTCCAGCTTCTCCCAGGGTAGCGCATAAGCCGAGTCCGCCCGATGCAGGTCTTGAGGCGCGGCTTCTGGACTCGGGTTACAGCCCCCCACCACCATGAGTACAAGCCCTACCCACCTTACTTTACTTAGCGGGGTGCTTTTCTTGGAAGGCCTTCTTACAGCCTTCGCTGCAAAAACCATATAGTTTGCCTTCATACGTCAGGGTATCGGCGATAGGAAAGCGCTCGAAAGACATTTCGCATTCGGGGCAATAGGGGAGAGCCAGCCGATCGGGCGGAATCTCTAAGATGCGGCCGGCATGCGGAGAGGGGGCTTGCACGGCCTTGGGATCATAGGCTTGGGGTTGGCAGCTTGCCGCTATTAGAAGCAGCAGGGCCCAGCCATATCGCATGAAGCAAAGGTAGAGATTTAGCGTATTCTCTGCGTCAGGCTGCGTAGCCGTTCTATGTACGCGCTGTCGCGTAGAGCTTCTTGGAGGGCCTGTTGGTCGGAAGGACGCAGCGTAAGGCTGAGGGGTGGGATAAGGCCCTTTTTCGGATGAAAGGCCAACACGTGCTTTTCTACTGGGAGAGGGTAGGAGGCCCGCAGCACTTCGTAAGTGAGGGAAGTGAAGAGCCCCCGTGCGCCCGCAAAGGAAGTGTACAACCCACTCAGTCGTCGAAGGAAGGCCTGCAAGCTCGAAGATGGGGCGGGTGGTTCTGGGCTGGCGTCGGGAGGAAGGTCTCGGATTTCGAGGAGTATGATGCGGGTGGCTTTGTGTCGGAGGGCCTCGCGCAGCTGCCACAAGAGAGCCAGGGCCACCAACTCACCGTGGTTATCTACGGCGCCGGCGTCGATTACTTCGGTGGGGGGCTCGGTCGGCAGCCGTACCGAGGGCAGCACAAAGGGGAAGGAGGCATTCATGCGCAAAGCCGTGGTGAAGTACAGCCGGTCGGCATCGGGCACCAGCGCCCGCAGCTCTACAAAGAGTCCGCTCCGAGTCAGAAAACTAACCGGTTGGCTGCTAAGGAGTAAAGGGCGCCCTACCGGCAAGAGGGTAGGCGTCAGAAAGAGGAGCGGACACTGGCCGGTTTTTTCCAGTTCTGCGTAATCGCCTAAGCGCCGGCCTGCGAAAGCGCCGGTATGTCGCACCAGCGCCCGCTCAAAGGCCCAGCCCCGCCCTTTGGCGTAGCTTTCGCCGTTGAGGGGGTCTTGGTAGTAGAGCGTGGGGCTCAGGAGTCCTGCCAGCCCCGTCGAGAGTATGGGGTTCAAGGCGTCTTGGGTGAGTCGGTAGGGCTCGTCGGGGTTCCATCGGCGCTGGGGGAAAAAAACGCTTAGCTCCCGCCAGAGGGCCGCTCCGATCAAACCGCCTGAAGCACCCGATATAGCGAAGGTGCGCTTCCACAAAAGGCCGCCACTCAGGCTATCCAGCAGTTGCAAGGTGCTCAGGGTCCAGAAGGCGGACCGCCAGCCCCCTCCCGACACTTGTATCCATACCAGGGGGGCAGGCCCTTCCTGGCGTTTTTGCCAGGCCTCCAGGCAGGTGATAAGCCCCAAGGAATCGGCTTGGGGTTGGGGGGGGCTGGGCCGGCGTCGAGGCCCCTCATACGACAGGCCATACGCTGGGCTGCCCCCTTCAAGCCAGGCCGTGCCCAACAGCAGCCCACCGATCAGGCTTAGTCCCACGATCGCCAGCCCACCTTGGTACCGCAGCCAAAAACTTATCGCCCCGCCCGCCATATACACAATCGCACACAAGATCAAAAAAGCCGCCCCTGCAGGCAAATACACTTCCCATAGGGTCTGCAAGGCACCCCCCACCGCAATCAGCGCCAAGAGCAGCAGTTCTAAGGCCAGCGCTTTGCGGTGGAGGTCCGCCAAGATACGCGCTTGGGCACTGCGCTTCAGCCAGGGACCTCGGAAAGTGGGCCTGAAGCGGCCTTCTAAGGTAAGGTACCACCATACGGGGCCGGTGGACCCTCCTTCTCCCGGCAAGCGCGCCAGAAAATCCCGACTTGTCAAAACCCCTATCCGTAAAAAACCCACTATATCGCGCTGCCATCGCGAAATGCTCCACAATAGGCCTATTGCCGTTCCCCAAAAGCCTATAAGGTGGCCCAGCAGTTGGCTGGCGAAGTTTGGATCGGCTGCATGCAGGCGAGTATAGGTATGCAGGTAAACCAGCCAAAACGCCAGGGGTAGGAGGGCGTTGTTGAGGGCGTACTGGAGGAGGGGGTGAGGCTCCCGCAGAATAAAAGGCGCATGGTGCCCGTCTAAGAGAAAAGTCGTGAGCTGATAAGCTATTACAAAGAGGCCGTAGGCCAGTCCCCAGGCGCTGGTTGTCCAGAAGGTGGGGTAGGCGCCGCTGCGCGGGTCGTAAAAGACGGCTGGCACACCGAGGCCTACGCCTATTTTACCTAAGGCGATGGCCCACAAGACCCCCCACACCAGCATGAGAAATAAGTGGCGCCGCACCTGGAAAAGCGGCAGTTGTAGCGGGTACACCCGCAGCCAGTGGGGCAGGCTCCAACGCGTGGTGGGCATCTTACACCCCTGTATGGCCGAAGCCTCCGGCGCCCCGTTCGGTTTCGGGCAGCGTTTCGACGGGCTGCCACTCCACCCGCACTACCGGTGCCACCACCAGCTGAGCGATGCGCATGCCGGGCTCTATCCGAAAGGGCTGCTTCCCCAGGTTGATCAGCACCACCTGCACTTCGCCGCGGTAATCGGCGTCGATGGTGCCTGGGCTATTGAGGAGGGTGACCCCATGGTGGAGGGCCAAGCCGCTGCGGGGCCGAACCTGCGCTTCGTAGCCAGGCGGCAGCGCCAAATACAAGCCGGTAGGGAGGGCTCTCCATTCGCCGGGGGCCAGCTCAATCGCCTCGCTCAGATTAGCCCGCAGGTCCATGCCCGCCGCCCCTGTCGTCTCATACGCCGGCAGCGGCCAGCCCGATGTATTACGTACGGCCACGCGCAAAACTGGCATATACCCGGTCCACTTCTTCTATGAGGGTAAAGTCTTTTTCAGTGACGCCGCCGGCTTCGTGGGTGCTCCACTTCAGCCGTACTCGGTGGTATACATTCCAGATTTCGGGGTGGTGGTTGTGTCGCTCAGCCAGCAGGGCAATCTGCGTGAGAAAACCCCACGCCTCTAAAAAGTCTGCAAACTCGTACTCTCGCACCAAGGCCCCTTCTTGGTATTGCCACTTCGGGTAAAACACAAGCCGCTGTTGAATCTCCTCGGGTTGGTAGCGCTGCATACAGCAAAGGTACTCAGGGTCGATAGCGCTTTTGCAGGCGCTCCATCTCGCGCCTTTCCTCCCGCTCGCGCAGCGCTTGCCTTTTGTCGTATTTGCGTCTTCCTTCGGCCAGTCCCAGTTCTACTTTGGCCCAGCCGCGCTCCGAAAAAAAGAGCTTGAGCGGGATAAGCGTCAGGCCCTTTTGGGTGAGCCGGCCCCGCAAGCGTTCCAGCTCGGCGCGGGTCAAAAGCACTTTTCGGGGGCGGCGCGGATCCTGCCCTACATACCCCGCCCGCTCATAAGGGGCAATGTACATATTCAGCAGGTACAGCTCACCCTCCCTAAAAGCGCAAAAGGCATCTTGCAGCTGAGCGGCCCCCGCCCGAAGCGACTTGACCTCCGGACCTGTGAGCATTAACCCCCCCACGTACCGCTCCAAAATGGCGTAATCGTGCAGGGCTTTGCGGTTTAGGATCACAGGCGCCGCCACAGCCAAAGGTAGAGAAAAACTTGTCTCCGGTTGCTTTTGTCTCTTAGGCGCCTGGCTTGCAAGGACTTGTGCAGTCGGGGTAGGGACTTCGGCGGGCCGGTGGGCTTGCAAATGTGAGGATTGCTTTATCTTTGCAGAGATATGCGGTACGCACGATTTTCTGCCGTGGTAGTAGCCCTCCTCTCGGTAGGATGGGCCCAGTCTGTGCGCCAGACGCGCACCTTCAAGCGAAACCCAGCTATCGAAGCCCTCGGCCGTGACGCGAAGTGGGTGTGGGTGCCCCTCGATGCCCCAGCTGTTTCCCAACCGGGCATCCAGGCTCGCACCGCTATCCTCCCTCCACTCACCTGGCTCAAACCCAGCCAAGATGCCGACACCGTCCCCACCACTGCGAATACAAACCCTTATGCTGTCGGCTCTCTTTCCCTCCCCGTAGCCGGTGATACCCTCCTCGCCAATAACGCAGGCTCCGACGTCGATCCGGTTATTTCCTCAGATTGCCATTATAGCTTCTTTGATAGTTTGTACGCAAATGGGGCGTGGCTTATTTGGGACGGTACGAACCCCTACTTTAGCAACTATCTCCGTCCCCCGCAGAGTACAACGCCCGATACGCTTTACTACCTCGACGGAGGCATTGCTGAGCGTTACGATATCGACCCATGCGCTCTGCAAGGAAGTGGTAACTCGATCTACATCAAAGGCATCGCCGCCCAAATCTTGAATAACTACAACACGACTCCTCGTGACTGCGATGGCTCGAGTACGAGCGAGCCTTCTATCGGTAATGGGGATGGGGCCTACACCGTCTTCTTCCAACTGCTGGACACCATGCAGATCAATTATGAGATTGATGTGAACAACGTCCGCTTAGGGTCTTATCCCAAAGACACCGTCGCGTCGGTAGGCGTGCCGATAACTCAGATCCGGATCGGGTGGAATTCTACTGGCGGGCAATGTATAACCCAAAACATCAACCGCTTGGAACGGCTGGCCTTTGCCTACTTTGCCGCTCCTATCGAAATCACCCAGCCCCAATCGTACTATGCGGTGGTGCGGTATGAGTTGTACATACCGGGGGTGGATAACATCGCTGACACCTTGTTCAATCTGATAGGACCAGCTTATCCGAATCAAAACTCGCCTTGTTGGACGTCTGATACCAACTTTGTTGGGCGTAACATGGTGCTGGGGCCGGTGTATCAGCAGAGTACGGCGAGCTGGATTGAGCCCGATTACTGGTATCCGCAGTACTTTATTTTCAGTGATCGGGGGTATGCGCTGGACTTCCTTGTCTTTCCGATTGTGTATGAGGCGCCGGGCAGTGCGGGCGGGGTAAACTGCTCGACTACGGGGCAGGTGATTCGCAGTGGCGTGCAGGGCTTTGGTCTGCCGTACCCGAACCCCGTGGTATCCGATCTGAACCTCAAGGTGAACAGCCCGGCGGCGACGACGGTGCGTCTGTCGCTGATGACGAGCGATGGCCGGGTGGTGGGCTCGTGGGAGCGGCCTGTGCCCGCCGGGGAAGGGCAAGTGTCGGTAGATGTAGGCGAGGTGCCGGCGGGGGCGTACATCTTGCAGGCGCGCACGCCTTATGGGGCGGCGACCTTCTGGGTGACGGTGGTGAAGTGAGAAGTGTGTGAAGGGTTGGGGCGGCGGCGCCGCAGGCGCCGCCGCCCCTGCTCTTTAACCCACGCCTGTTTTTGCGTACCTTGTCCCCTATGGGCTGGCTTCGGGACGAAGTGCTGCGCCGCGCCGACATCGTCGAAGTGGTAAGCGAATACCTCCCCCTCAAAAAACGCGGCGCTAACTACTGGGCACTCTCCCCCTTCAAACCCGAAAAAACCCCTTCCTTCGCCGTCAGCCCCACCAAGCAAATCTTCAAGTGCTTTGCCAGTGGAAAAGGCGGGGACGTGGTCCGTTTCGTCATGGAGATGGAAGGGCTCTCCTACGGCGAAGCCCTCCGCAAGCTGGCTGAGAAGTACGACATCCCCCTTACAGAGAGTGCTCCGCTTCGAGAGCGACACGCCGAGCGAGAGCGCTACTTGGCCCTCTACCATGCGGCTATGCAGTTTTATCAGCGCCAGCTTGCCGGTTCCCTCGCTGAAGCGTACTTACAAGCGCGCGGGCTGGAGGCGGCCACCCTTGCGGCTTACCAGTTAGGCTATGCGCCGGCGGAGGGTACGGCGCTGACGCGCCACCTTTTACAATTGGGGTATACTGAGGACCTCTTGGTAAGCTGGGGCCTCAGTGCGCGCAGCGATCGAGACGGCCATTTGTACGATCGGTTTCGGGGGCGGGTGATTTTTCCGCTCTTTGACGAACAGGGGGAGGTGGTCGCTTTTGCGGGACGGCTCTTAACTGACCGCCCGGACCAGCCCAAGTACCTCAACTCCCCCGACACGCCTTTTTACAACAAGTCTGAGCTGCTGTATGGCCTGCATGCGGCGCGTAGTGTCCTGCGCAAGGGCCGCCCGGCCCTCGTAGTAGAAGGGTACATGGATGTGCTGGCCCTTCACCAGGCGGGGTTTTTGGAGGCGGTAGCCACCTGTGGTACGGCGCTGACCGAAGGGCACCTGGCTCGCCTGCGCCGCTACACACGGGAGCTCCTCCTCCTCTACGATGCCGACGAAGCGGGTCAGGCTGCGGTGCAACGGGCCTTGCTGCCGGCGCTCCAAGCGGGCTTTTTTGTGCGGGTGCTCTCGTTGCCTGACAGCAAAGACCCCGATGAGTTCCTTCGCTTGCATACCCCACAGGAGTTCGAGGCGCTTCGGTCTCAGGCGGTAAGCTGGCCGATATACCTGGCCCATCGAAGCGGCTCTACCGCCGAAGCGCGCTACCAACTGCTGCGGCAGATCGGCCAGCATCTCCAGGCCTTGCCTGACCCTTTTATGCGGCGGGCCTACGCCCAAGAAATCGCCGAAAAACTTCACATCCCCCTCGACTTTTGGGAGACCTACCAGAACGTGAGCGCTGCACCGTCGCCTGCCCTCCCTCAGCGAAGCCCACGCCTTACTGCCGAACGTGAGCTATTACGGGTAGCGCTGTTGTACCCCGAAGTGTCCTATGGGGGCGTGCCACTATGGCGGTTTCTCATGGAGGAACTGCGTCTGTTTTCGTTTGCGGAGGCCCCGGCCGAAGAGGTACGTCAAGCCCTCTGCGCGTGGGAGGGGACGACGCCCCCCCAACCGGCCCACCTCATGGTTCAGCTTTCCCCCTCAGCCCAAGACTGGCTGTCTGAACTCCTACTTGAGCGGTATGTCCTTAGTCCGCACTGGCGCACTTGGGACGATAGCCCCTTGCAGGAAGACCCCCTCGCCCTCCTCGAGACCAACCTCGCCTTGCTCCAGTTGCACCATATCCAGTCCCTCCTTGAAGAGAACCTTCGGTATTTGGAGGGCATTTCGCCGGAAGAGCCCGCCTACCAGGAACACTTAGCCATTCATCAGGTGCTGGTGGAGCAGCGGAGGGAGGTGGCGCATCGGCAAGGGCTCATTTTGCCTTATCGGAAGGCTTCCTCCGAGGAGAAGGCTACGTAAGCTGGGCCTTTTGGAGCACTTCGAGCAGAGCGTGGTGGGCCCATTCGCCGCCGGCCACGATGCTACGCCCCCACAGGTAGTCGGCCCCTCCTCGGAAGTCGGTGACACGTCCCCCGGCCTCTTGTACCAGTAGGCTGCCCGCCGCTACGTCCCAGGGGTTGAGGTCCATCTCAAAGAAGACATCTAAGCGACCGGCCGCTACGTAGGCCAAGTCCAATGCCGCCGATCCGAGCCGGCGCAGCCCTCCAAATCGCCGCATCACTTCATTCAGGGCGGTGAAGTACCGCTCAGCTCGCTCCGGATCTCGATACATAAAGCCCGTCACCACGAGGATCTTGTCGGGGTCGATGGCGGCGCTGACTTGCAAGCGCTCCTGGCCGAGGAAGGCCCCGTGACCTCGCACCGCCCAAAAAGTCTCCTGTTGGGCTACGGCATGCACCACCCCCACAATCGGCGTGCCTCGATACAGCAGGGCTACACTGATGCCAAAAAGCGGTAAACCGTGTACAAAGTTTTTAGTCCCGTCGAGGGGGTCGATCACCCATATTAGTTCCCGCTCGCGATCGTTTTGCCCGCTTTCCTCCAGGATGAAGCCGGCTTCGGGTAAGAGGCGGCTGCAGGCTTCTTGGAGGCGGAGCTCGGCGGTACGGTCTACGTAGGAGACGGGATCCCGGGCGGTTTTGTATTCGGCGGCGCTGCGCGAAAACTGGCGGAACTCCTCCCACAAGTAAGCGCCTACGCTGTGGATAGCCTCGAAGAGCGCGGGTAGCGCAATGACAGCGTCCATACTGCGAGGGCAAAGATACCAAGCAGCAGCAGGCCTCCTTCTCCCCAGCGGTGGTAGAGGGCGGTGGGAGTTTGCGGCGCTAAGGTCGCTGTGATTCGGCCTGAGGTATCGTAGGGTAGGGCCGTGAGGGGATGGCCGTCAGCCGTAAGGCAAGCCGAAACGCCGGTGTTGGCGCTGCGTACGGCGGGCACGCCCAGCGCTTGCACCACAAGCCGTCCGTAACTGTAGTGCTGCCAATAGCCTGAGCTTTTTTTCCACCAGCCGTCGTTCGTCAGAATGGCGAGGAGGGCAGGCTTGGAGGGGAGCCTTCGACGCAGATCGTGCGCAAAGATGCTTTCGTAGCATACCGCCACCGCCACCGGTACCTCATCGGGGTAGAGGGGCAGGGCGTATTGGGTATCGGGCTTGCCCAGGTGGCCGAAAGCCCCCCCAAGGTCTATCTGCCAGCTGTGGAGGAAGGTAAAGAGTTCCAGGTAAGGCGCTCTTTCTACGAAGGGCACCAGGCGCGCTTTGCTGTGCACAAAGAACGTATCGGGTCGCAGGAGGAGGGCGGCATTGTAGAGTTCGTAGCCGCCGCCCTCGGGCATCGCTCTGGCGGAGGCAGGTAGTCGGCTGCCGGGAGGGAAATAGCGGTATCCGGTCACGCCCAGAAGCAGGTTCACTCGGTGGCTGTCTACATACCGCCAAAAAGACCTTAGCAGCGGTTCTTGTCGGGGGTGGTCCAGGCTTACCGGCAGGGGAATAGCCGTTTCAGGGCCTACAATCAAACTGCCTGCGGGAGGATTCGGTGGCAGGAGCCGTTCCAGCCTTTTCACTTGCGAGTCGGGAGGCAGTTCAGAAAACTTGGCGTAGGGGTCTACGTTCGGTTGGAGGCTCCACACCGTACGCGCAGGCGCCGCTATAGGCGGTGGGGTCCTTAGGTGGGCCAGCATCGCAGGCGCTACTATCCATACCAGGGCTGTTACGAGACGGCTCCTCAGGGCCGAAAAAGGAAAGTCTGCACTCACCAGGGCGATCCCGATAAGCGTCCAGGTAGAGAGGCCTGTCGGTCCGAGGAGGCGACCTATAGCCCCCCAAAAAGGCCATTCGCTCCAGGCAAACCCTATCGTCAGCCAGCTCCACGTAAGCTCCCACCGGAAGTGTAGGTACTCAAAAAGGGACCAAAGGGGGATGAAGAGCCAGGGTGAGGGCGGCTGCCCCAGTCGTTGGCTAAGGGTTCGCCAAGCCCAGAAAGGCAGCAGCATGAGGAGTGGGTTGGTCAGGATAGCGGCGGCGCCTGCGATCAGGCTCAGGAGTCCTTCTTGCAAGTCGGGGGCGCTGAGGGTGGTCAGCAGGAGCCAGTAGCACCCAATGAGGTTCCATAGTAGGAGGGCCCCATAGAGGTGGCGGTAGCGGAGTCGGCTATTCCACAGCAGGGGCCAGGCTACCCAGAGCAGCCAAGGAAGGGACACCGGCGGGAAAGCCAAACCCAGCAGGGTCCCGCTTAGCAGGGCAGCCTTACGGGGGGAGGTGGTAGGTAGGTCCCGCCACCAGGAGAACCACTTCGCCGCGGGGTGGGTGAGCCGCATAGTGCGCATACAGCTCGGCTAAGGTACCGCGTCGCACTTCTTCGTGCAGTTTGGTCAGCTCGCGCGCTACGCAACCTACCCGCTGAGGGCCCCATACTTCTTGGAGGAGCGCCAGGGTTTGCACCAGGCGGGTGGGGGCTTCGTACCAGATCAGGGTGCGGTCTTCATTTTGCAAGCGCTGGAGGTAGGTTCGTTGGCCTTTTCGGGGGAAAAACCCCTCAAAGGCGAAGCGATGAGCTGGTAGACCGCTCGCAATAAGCGCCGTCACAAAGGCGGTAGGACCTGGGAGCACGTAGACGGGCACGCCACGGCGGTAGGCCTCCTGGATAGGCAAGTAACCAGGGTCACTGATCCCAGGCATCCCGCTATCCGTAAGAAGGCCTACTCGCCAGCGTGCTGCGGTCGCTTCCGCAAAGAGCCTTTCTAAGACGCGATGTTCGTTGTGAGCGTGGAGTGCCCGCAATGGCCGAGCGGGCAGCTCATAGTGATGCAGAAGCTTACGAGCTTGCCGCGTGTCTTCACACCACAACACATCCACGCTCCGCAGCACCTCAAGCGCCCGCAGCGTAAGGTCCGCCAGATGGCCGATGGGCGTGGGGATCACCCACAAACCCAGCACCCGCGGTTACTTTTTGCTGGAGGAACTGCGGCGTCTCTTAGGAGCGGAAGCCAGGGTCTCCTGCTTGGGAATAGGCACGCCCCGGTCGATCGGCGTGTCTAAGACGATGTGTACTTCGCTGCGATCGGCCTTCAGCGCCTGGCCAAAAAACTGTAGTAGGTCGTGCAGGTCCTGCACTTGTCTGAGGTAGGCGTACACCATGAGGTTTAGCTCCCCACTCAGCACATGTACGGTGCTCACCTCAGGCCGGTTCTCCAGGGCTTTCAGGGCCGCCGGCACATCGGAAACATGCAGCCTTATCGCCACTTGCAGTGAATAGCCTAACTTTTTGGGGTCTAACTGCAGGCGAGCCCCTTTTATCACGCCCCATTCCTTTAGCCTCTGCGAACGTAGGTAAATCGTCCCTACCGAAACACCCACCTTCTCTTTGAGCTTTGAGTACGATTCCTGCGGGTTTTCTGCCAACAAAGTCAGGATCTGATGATCCAAGGCGTCCATCTGTTCTCGTCGCCGTTTCATACGGTTTCTCGGTTGGGTTTAAGCAGAAAACAAAATCCAGGCGCAAAGTTACGATTTTCCTTCCATGCGTAGGTCGTCAGTTTTTTGAGGTGAGAGGTGCGGAACCTTCAGTGAGGTGAGAAAGCAAGCGAATGCCCCCTTTTCTGTAGCTTTGGCGCATGTTTCCTCTGATCAGCGAGCCACGCCGAAGCAACCTTACAGACAAAGTGTATGCCAACCTTTCGCCAGCAGAACTGATTGAACACACCCTTCGGGTGGGGCTTGGCGCACTGGCCGACAACGGAGCCCTCGTCGTACACACTGGGGAGTTTACCGGCCGCGCCCCTAAAGATAAGTTTGTCGTGCGGGACGCTTTCACCGAAGACCTGATCTGGTGGGGCGAAGTCAATAACCCTCTCCCCGCAGAGAAGTTCGAGTGGTTGTATCAGCGAGTGCGTGCTTACCTCCAAAATAAAACCCTCTACTTGCGAGATGTGTACGCCGCTGCCCGGGAAGCGTATCGCTTACGCATCCGAGTCGTCAACGAACTGCCCTGGCATAACCTCTTTGCGCACCACCTCTTCATCGAACCCACCGAAGAGGAACGTGAGCGCTTCGAGCCTGACTACACGATGATCGTGGTGCCCGGCTTTCGCGCCGAACCGGCCATAGATGGTACCCGCCAGCACAACTTCACTGTACTGAACTTTTCTCGGCGTTTGATTCTGATTGGCGGGTCGGCCTACGCTGGCGAAATGAAAAAAAGCGTCTTCACCTTGCTAAACTACCTACTGCCGCAGCGGGGGGTGATGCCTATGCATTGCTCAGCGACCGTGGGCCCAGCTGGGGATGTAGCCCTCTTCTTTGGGCTTTCGGGCACCGGCAAAACCACCCTTTCCGCCGACCCACAGCGATACCTCATCGGAGATGATGAACACGGCTGGGATGACCAGGGCATCTTCAACTTTGAGGGGGGCTGCTACGCCAAATGCATCAACCTTTCCCCCGAAAAAGAACCCCAAATCTGGAAAGCTATCCGGTGGGGCACCCTGGTGGAAAATGTGACGTTTTGCTCGGGCACCCGCCGCATCAACTTTGATGACGCCAGTATCACCGAAAACACGCGGGCGGCTTATCCGCTTTCTTACATTGAGGGGGCGGTCCTTCCCTCTGTGGCGCCGCACCCCAGCCATATCTTCCTGCTCACAGCGGATGCCTTTGGAGTTTTGCCGCCTATCGCGCGTCTCACCAAAGCGCAGGCGATGTATCATTTCTTATCGGGCTATACCGCTAAGGTCGCCGGCACCGAAACCGGCGTCAAAGAACCCCAGGCCACCTTTTCCGCGTGCTTTGGACAAGCGTTTCTGCCTCTGCATCCCACCCGCTATGCGGAGCTTTTCGGGCAAAAGCTTGAGCGCCATGCCGCCCAAATCTGGCTGGTGAACACTGGCTGGACAGGCGGGCCCTACGGAATAGGACGTCGCATGCCTTTGCCCTATACTCGGGCCATGATCCATGCTGCCCTCCAAGGGCACCTCGATAAGGTCTCGTATAGGACAGAGCCCTTCTTTGGGCTGCAGGTGCCGACTGAGGTGCCGGGTGTGCCCTCCGAAATCCTCTGGCCGCGTCATACTTGGCCTGATCCCACCCAGTACGATACGCAAGCCGCCCACCTGGCTCAGCTCTTCCGCCAAAACTTTGAAAAATACCGGGACTTTGCTTCGCAGGAGATTCGCAGTGCGGAACCTAACCCTGACCCGGTGATGAGTTGATGCGCACCCCTTCGCAAACTATCCGCGTGGTCGGGGCGCGCCAGCACACCCTAAAAAACCTCACGGTCGAGCTGCCCCGCCATAAACTCACCGTTTTGTGCGGATGGAGCGGATCCGGCAAGACTACGCTGGCTTTCGATACCTTGTACGCCGAGGGGTTCAGTGCGTATGTGGAGAGCTTGAGCACGTATGTGCGGCAGTTTTTGCCTCGGTTGCCTCGGCCTGCGGTAGACCGCATCGAAGGATTGGCTCCTGCGATTGCCCTTCAGCAAAATCGCTTTACGGGGGGCTTTCGTTCTACCGTGGCCACCCTGAGCGAACTTTACCCTTACTTGCGACTTCTCTTTGCTCGGGCTGGCACCCTCCTCTCGCCTGTAAGCGGGCGCCCTGTCGAACGCACCACCCTTGAAGAGGTCCTGGCCTTCCTCCTCCAGCAGCCCGAAGGTACCGAAGCGTGGATTCTGCGGCCCTTTCCCCTTCAGGAAGGAGAGCCGCTCCTCCAAAAAGCCGAAAAGCTGGCCAGCGAAGGGTACGACCGTTTCTGTTGGCAAGGGACCTTGTATGAGTGGCCGGGGTTTCCCACTCAGGCCGACCCCACCGATTTGTTTGTGGTCGTAGACCGGGTCTTCCTGGACCCCGCCGAAGTAGAACTGCGCGCCCGCCTGCGTGAAAGCCTCGAAGAAGTCTGGTACGCCCACGAACGGCAAGTATGGCTCCATATCGAGGGAAAAGGCGAGTTTTATTTCTGTGGGCAGCTCTATGCAGACGGCTACACCTTCCGTGAACCCACCCCAGAACTCTTCAACTACCTCAGTTCGTACGGGGCTTGTCCCACCTGCCAGGGAAAAGGGCGCAGCCTCAGCTTGTACGAAAAAGCGGTCATCCCGGATCCTCGCCGTACCTTGAACACGGGCCTGGTAGCCCTGTGGGAACTGCCTACCATGGCCGACTATAAAGCCCGCTTTCTGGAAAAGACGGCCGGCCTGTTGGACCCAGACCGGCCTTATTATGCCTACACCGCGCTGGAGCGGCGGCTTCTGTGGTGGGGCGACCCCCTACAAGGCATCGTGGGCATTTTTCCGTCCTTTCAGGCGGCGCTTCAGACCCGATCCAGCCCCCGCGAACTGTATCGCTTCCAAGGAGAAGGACCTTGCCCCGCCTGTGAAGGATCGCGGCTGCACGCCGATACGCGCTGGGTGCGCCTCGCCGGCCGCAGCTTGCCCGAACTCTTTTCCCTCAGTTTGGAAGAGTTTGCTGCTTGGCTCAAGACCATAGACCTGCCGGAGCCGCGCCGTTCGATTGCGGCGCCCCTGCTCAAAGAACTCCAATATCGTACAGCCTTACTGCTTGAAGTGGGCTTGGGCTACCTTTCTTTGGGGCGGCCTGCCGAGACCCTTTCGGGCGGTGAGAGTCAGCGCCTCCAGCTGGCTACAGTCCTCGGTAGCAACCTAACCGGCGCCATTTATGTCTTAGATGAACCTACCATCGGGCTGCATGAGCGCGACACCCGCCGCCTCCTCGAGGTGGTGAAAAAACTCCGTTCGGCCCCCAATACCGTCGTCGTCGTGGAGCATGATGAGGCTTTTATTCGGGAGGCGGACTACCTTATCGAAATGGGGCCCCAATCTGGCGAAGCCGGTGGAGAAGTGATTTTCGCAGGCACCTTCGACGAGCTGATGCAAGCCGATACGCATACGGCGCGCTACTTTCGACGGCCGCCCCCCTCTCTACCTAAGCCCCGCTCTTTTCCTAAGCAGGCTTTCCTGCGCTTGGAAGGCGCCTGCTTGCACAACCTCAAAAACCTTACGGTAGCCTTCCCCACTCAGGCGCTTTCCGTCGTGACCGGCGTGAGCGGTTCGGGCAAAACAACCCTGGTGTCCCACCTTTTGGCCCCCCTGCTCGTAGAAGGAGACTTTCCTCGAGGCGAACCCGGCATCCATGAAGTGCACCACCTCAACCGCGGGTATACCTACCTGCGCCTAACCGTGCCGGGTCAGAGGGTCCAAGGCGTAGAGCTTTTGTCTCAACAGCACCTGACCCGGAATCGCCGTTCTATCATTGCCACCTTGAGTGGGGCCTATGACTACATCCGAGAACTCTTTGCCCACACCAGTCAAGTCCAAGGCCAGGCTATCCCAGCCGGCTTCTTTTCCTTCAATGTGGAAGGAGGTCGGTGCGAAACCTGCCAAGGGGAAGGCGTCATCGTCAAAAGCATGCAGTTTTTGGCAGACCTTCGGTTGCCCTGCCCGACTTGTGAAGGGAAAAGGTTTCAGCCCTTCGTGCTGGAGGTGGAAGTCCAAGGAAAGAACATTAGCGATGTGCTAAATCTAACCGTGGACCAAGCCTACGAGTTCTTTTCTGCTTTGCCGGGGTTGGAGCTGCGCCTGCAGACAGGCCTCCTCGAAGCGTTGGAACCGCTCCGAGAAGTAGGGCTGGGTTATCTCAAGCTCGGCCAGAGTACCGTCGAACTTTCCGGCGGCGAAGCGACCCGACTCAAGCTCCTCCGCTACCTGCGAGCCGACAGTCGCCCCACCGTGTTTTTGATTGATGAGCCGACGACGGGCCTGCACTTCGACGATGTGGAAAGGCTCCTGAAGGCTTTCCGGCGGCTGGTTAGCCAAGGCCATACCCTCATCGTAATCGAACACAACCTCGATTTCATTGCACAAGCGGACTGGGTTGTAGACCTGGGACCTGAAGGCGGCGATCAAGGCGGCCAGCTGTTGTACGCAGGTCCCGTAGCCGGACTTCTGGCCCACCCCACCAGCTATACGGCCGCGGCCTTGCGCAAAAAGTATGCGTATCGGGCTTTTTGAAGATAACGGCTGGCGGGACCTGTGGCCGCTTACCCGTCTGCGTCTGATAGGGGAGTTGTGGTGGGGGATGGATCCGCTGTCCCGTAAATGGGCGCGGTACTACGGTTGGGAGGTGGTAGGGTATTGGCCTGCGCCGGATCGTCCCTTTTCGCAGCCGGTAGTGCCCCCGGGTCCCCTCTGCTGGATCAACGCGCGCTTACTACCCGGCTCCGAAGAGCTGGCCCGCTGGCTGAGCGACCTGCGCCCCCATACTCTCTACGTCACTCCGCAGGGGCAGCTTGTGGCTTTTCGCACCGCTGAAACCACTCCCTCTGAGGAAGGATACCCCTTTTCTTTACGCTGGCCTACGGCCCCCGTGCCCGCCGAAGTGCCCCTCGTCTGGATTAGCCGGGTTACCGACTTTTTCGAGCTTACCGGCTCCGTGATCCAGGCCGACTGGAAGTATTGGCGCCACCGATCCGCTCCTTTGTCCTCTTCGGTGAGTGTGCGTGGCCGGGATAATGTCTTCCTCCATCCTACCGCGCGGGTGGGCTTCGTCTGCATAGACGCGGAAGCAGGCCCTGTGTGGATAGGCCCCGCCGCCGAACTCCAAGATGGCGTCCTTTTACAGCATACCAATGCCATCGGCCCTCATGTTACGCTCCTGTTAGGGGCGAAAGTGCGTACCCACAACAGTTTCGGCCCTTTCTGCAAGATTGGCGGCGAAGTAGGCCAAAGCACTTTTTTCGGCTACTCCAATAAAGCCCACGACGGTTTTGTAGGCCATTCTGTGATAGGCACGTGGTGTAATCTCGGCGCTGGGTCCAACACCTCTAACCTCAAAAATACTTACGGCCCTGTACAGCTTTACCACGTAGCCTCTGGAGAGCTTCGATCGACGGGGCTGCAGTTTTGTGGGCTAATCATGGGTGATTATGCTCGCTGTGGGATACAGACTCCTTTTACGACGGGGTGCGTAGTAGACCTTTTTGCCAACGTCGTAGGTACGGACTTCACCCCCAAGTACGTACCGGCTTTTTATTGGGGGCCGGGGGAGTTCTGGCAGCTTAGTAAAGCCCTTGAGACAGCAGCCCGTATGCGTGAGCGTCGGGGTTTGCCGCTCCCAGACCACGAGGTAGCCTTGCTACGCTACTGGTGGACCCAGCTGGTAACTACCTCTTAGTAAAAGCCAGTCCCTTCCTACAAGCCGACCAAGCGTAAGAATACGTCCCGCGTTTCGGGCTCCTCAAAACGGCCCCGAAATGCATAGGTAAGAGTGCGGCTGGCCTCATCCTGTATGCCGCGCATAGAGACGCAATAGTGCTTGGCATCCACGATTACGGCTACGTGTGGGGTGCCGAGTTTTTCTTCTAAGAAGTCAGCTACTTGGGTGGTGAGCCGCTCTTGGACCTGCGGGCGCCGAGCAAAGTAATCCACCACGCGATTTAGTTTCGAGAGGCCTACTACCTTGTCGGTAGGAATGTAGGCTACATGCGCTACCCCAATGATAGGCACGAAGTGATGCTCGCACACCGAGCGTACCCGAATGTCTTTTTCCACCACCATCTGGGTATACCCGTAGGTGTTGGGGAAGGTGCGTATTTGGGGTTCGTTTGCGGGGTCCAGACCGATGAAAAGTTCCCGCAAGTACATCTTGGCCACGCGGTGGGGCGTATCGCGCAGGCTGGGATCCTCCAGGTTCAGGCCCAAGAGGCGCATGATTTCCCCGAAGTGGTAAGCGATGGCGGCTTCTCGCTGGGAAAGCGTCTGCGGTTGGGGAGCGAGCTGGTCGGCGCAGGCAGAGGCTGCGCGATGTCCGTTAGGAAGGGTTGAGGGTTTCTCCATAGTAGGTAAAACAATTTCTTGGGGTTTCCCAAAGACGCAGGCAGACCAGTTGGATCCCCTCAGGCAGCAGGCGGCGGATTTCCTCCCAGAGGGCTATGATCAGGTTTTCAGAGGAAGGGATGCGCCCGGCCAGAAAAGGCACATCTAAGTTGAGGTTTTTATGGTCGAGTTGGGTGATCACCTGCGTTTCGATGAGGTCCTTGAGGAGGCGCAAGTCTATCACATAGCCGGTGTTGGGGTCTGGTTGCCCTGCTACGGTCACTTCCAGTTCATAGTTATGGCCGTGGAAATGGGGCCCGCTGCAAGGGCCGAAAACCGCTTCGTTTTTTTCGTCGCTCCAGGCGGGGTTGTACACGCGGTGAGCGGCAGAAAAGTGAAACCGCCGGGTCACATGCACGCGTGCAGGCACGAAGCTAAAACAGTTTTGGGGGGGCTGGGCGTTTCCAGAGCGCCAGGATCAGCAGCCAAAGAAGGGCAAGGAGGCCTGTCAGCCAGGCAAAAAGCGGCGCCCACGCATGCGTCCACAAGAAGCCCACCTCGGCGAGTTCAGGCGCGGATCGGGGTAAAGGAGCCAGCAAGGTGGGGGAGTCGAGTCCCTCCGCAAGGAGCCAGGCCAAGAGGGCCAGCGCCGCTATCGCGCTCTCTGGGTGGAAGCGCCGAGCCGATGCCGAACTTGGATCTAAAGCCAGCCAGGCCCACAGCAGCAGAATACCCCCGCCGTATACTGTCCATTGCAAGGCCCACAAGTAGGAAGCGCCGCGCCACCCGTACCACAACCCCAGCCCCAAAAGCACAAAAAAAGCCCCACTAAGCCCCCCGGCCACCGTCCGTCGGCTCAGTAGAAACCCGCTCGCGCTCGCCAAAGCGATGAACCAGCTCACTTCGATGCTCAGTAACGTATCCATAATCGGGTTGCATAGTGAGGCATTCGGTAGGGCAGACGACCGTACACAAGCCGCAAAAACAGCACAAAGCGTGGTCAATGTCGAAGCGGGGCAGATGAAAACGCCGAGGATGGCCCGAAGCGGTGTAACCCCGCACCGAGTCGGCTTTTTCTTTGTGTATGGTGATGCAGTTCACGGGGCATATACGCGCGCACAGGTCGCAGCCAATGCAGTCTTCTATGGCCACGTGGAGGCGATAGTGGCCGTTTTCGGGAACGGGAAGTCGCTGGTGGGGGTACGCAATCGTGATGGCTCCGCTGCCCTTCTCGTCAAAGGCCCCAGGCTGGAAGGGCAACCGAGGGCGGTGCCGCAGGCCCCGCCACGCATGCCGGATCGCTAACCAAAGCCCCTGCAGTAGGCTGTACACCTAAGCAAAGATACAAGCTGGGCCCCTGTTTTGGGGAGAGGAGCGACCAAGACCGTTGGGGACACCTAAGACGCGGCGCTGCGTTCTTAAGCCTGCCTTCCTTGCGAGTCGGCCACTAAGGGAGGTTTTGTACTTTTGCTCATGGTGCCGGAAGGTCGGGACATCCCGCTGGCGCTCACCTACGATGATGTACTCCTGGTGCCGGCCTATTCCGAGGTGCTCCCTGAAGAGGTGGAGGTCACCACGCAAATCGCTCCGGGCTTTGTGTTGCATATCCCCATCTTGAGTGCGGCGATGGACACGGTGACCGAATACCAGATGGCTATCGCCCTGGCCAGCGAAGGCGGTCTGGGGGTCATCCATAAGAACCTCTCTATTACCGAACAGGCTGAGCAGGTGCGGCGAGTCAAACGGTACGAAAGTGGGCTCATTGTAGACCCTATTACCTTGCCGCCGGAGGCCCCCGTTAAGCTGGCCTTCCAGCTGATGGAGGAGCACCGCATTGGCGGCATTCCTATTGTAGACCGGCACCGCAAACTCGTAGGCATCCTGACTAACCGGGACATTCGGTTTGTAGCGCCGGACGATACTCCGGTCTCGGTCTACATGACGAAGCCTCCGCTGGTCACCGCTTCTGAGGGTATTTCGTGGGAAGAGGCCGAGGCGCTCTTGCGCCACCACCGCATAGAGAAACTGCCCATCGTGGATGGGGAAGGGCGTTTGGTCGGGCTCATCACGTACAAGGACATGCTGCGCAAGCGCACGTACCCGCGTGCGTGTAAGGATGCGTTGGGGCGGCTGCGGGTAGGCGCAGCCGTAGGCGTAGGCGAAGAAGCGTTTCTCCGGGCTGAAGCCTTGGTGCAGGCGGGGGTGGATATCCTGGTCGTAGATACCGCCCACGGCCACAGTGCGCGTGTCATAGAGACGGTGCGGGGGCTGCGTGAGCGGTACCCGCACCTGCCGATTATGGCGGGTAATATCGCCACAGCTGAGGCGGCGCGGGATTTGATTGCTGCGGGGGTCGACGCCGTCAAAGTAGGTATCGGCCCGGGTAGCATCTGTACGACGCGGGTGGTGACCGGGGTGGGGGTGCCCCAACTTTCTGCTATCTTAGCGGTGGCGGAGGTGGCTCGGCCTGCGGGTGTAGGCCTTATTGCGGATGGAGGTATTCGCTACAGCGGCGACATCACCAAAGCGCTGGCCGCCGGTGCCGACGCCGTCATGCTGGGCAACCTACTGGCAGGTACCGAGGAAAGCCCAGGGGAAACCCTCCTTTATGAAGGGCGCCGCTTCAAAGTGTATCGAGGGATGGGTTCGCTCGAGGCCATGCAGGCGGGTAGCGCGGACCGGTACGGGCAGGAGCGCCGAAGCGCGGGCAAGCTCGTACCCGAAGGGGTAGTGGGCCGCGTGCCCTATCGCGGGCCCGTGTCGGAAGTCCTCTATCAACTGATAGGAGGGGTGAAAGCCGGCATGGGGTACTGCGGCGCGGCCACCTTGGCTGACCTGCGCCAAGCTCGGTTTGTACGCATTAGCGCCGCCAGCGTAGCCGAAAGCCATCCCCATAGCCTCGAGGTGATTCGCGAAGCCCCTAATTACTCCCTACGTTGACGCTGCTGCGTCCCGCAGCGGGTTTTTTGAGCGTAGTCGGCGCAGCCCTCCTGCTGCTATACTTGTGGATCCGCTATTTCTCGCCGGCTTTCCCGGCGGAGGTGTTTGGCCTCCTGGCGGTATTGGCTGGGGGAGTAGGGGGATACCTCGGCTTGATGGAATACTTCCCCCGGCGCTTTCGCACGCCGGCTCGCCTCCTGCGGTGGAACGCCTTCTTGGCCGCATTGAGCTTGGCCCATGTCCTTGCGTGGGGCTTTTTGAGTACGCTCCCCTCACCCGACGAAGAGCGCCTATTAGCCCTCCTGAAAGGCCTCGTCGAAGTGGGCATCGCCGCGCAGGTAAGCCTGCAAGCCGCATTAGTAGCGCACCTCACCCTCACCCGCTTCCACTCGCACAAACGCGTAGCGGTGGCGGTGTTCTTTGGGCTGGCCGCCCTAAACTTACTCTTGCGGCTTATAGCGCCTGCGTGGGCGGTTTACTTGGCGCCTCTCCTTTGGGTGGCCATTTTGCCTATTTTATATTTCAGCCAGGGGCTGCTCGAGGCGGCTGCCCAGCAACCTCGGGAGGTCCTTTTGCTGGTTACCCTTAGCCTCTTGAGTCTTTTCTTTAGCTGGCAAGTGTTGCCGGAGCTTTTTTTAGGTCAAGGTGTGCCTCTTTATGAGGGGCTTTCGCCGATACTTTGGGCTTTTATTTTGCTACACGGGGGTTGGCTGATCTTGCCGGCGTTAGTCAAGCTGGCTCAAGTAGGACGAGGCGAAGCTGGGTCTCTGGAACTGCTCACGGCCTTTCTGGCTCGTCAGCAGCGATCTACTTCGGCCGAGGAGGTCCTACGCACGAGCGCCGATTGGTTGGCGCACTTGCCTTCGGTAGCGGGGGTCCTCTTGGAGCTTCGTTCGCCCTTGGAGCAAACCCACCGTGTGAGCTTTTTGATCAGCGACGCTCTGGCCGAGACGCTTCGGCAGCTGCTTACCCGTACTAACCCCCCCGAGGGAAAAATAGAAGTCCTCCCTACCCTGCAAAGGTACCATGGGCGGCTACCGGACAAGGCGGCTATTTTGGTCTGGCAGCCTGTAGCCCTGCTGCATGGGGCTATGCTGTATCAGACCCTCCACGTGGCTGTACTGGGCAAGGGACGCGACAGCTTTGAAGAGCGGGATGTGCGGCTTATCACAACGGTGGTAGAGCAAACAGCGCTTTTTCTGGAAAACCTGGAACGGCGCGCCTATCATGAGCAGCTTTTGACGGCCCGTAAGGAAGCCGACTTCTTGCGTGAGACACGAGAGGCGCTTTTACCGCCCCCTTCCCCTATCTTGTCTACGGTTGATTATCATGTGCTTTTCGAGCAGTACGATCGAACCATCGGAGGCGACTACTACCAGATTTATGAACATCCAGGTGGAAAGTGGGTAGACTTTTGGCTTTCTGACAGCGCAGGCAGCGGGATTGCCGCCGCGTACCAGATGGCGCAAGCGCGCGCCGCCCTCAATACCCTTTGGTTACAGCCCCTTCCTCCGGAGGGGCTCATCCTTCAGCTCAACGATGCTTTGAAACGCGTATTCCACAAAAACAACTTTCTGGCTGCGACGCTCCTTCGCTTCGACTTCGAGCAAAAGGAATACGTGCTCTACCGGGCCGGAACGCCCGAAGTCTTTTACTGGAACCCCCTCACCGAAACGGCAGAACTCCTGCGGCCTTCGGGGATCGTCTTAGGCAACGCTTCTTCGCAAATCATCCGGCGCATCTTGGTGCCTGAAAAAGGGCGATTGTTGCCGGGCAGCTTATTTATGCTATTTAGCGATGGCTTCACAGAGGCGACCAACCCTCAAGGTGAAATGTTTGGCACCGAACGGCTTTTTGCGCTTTTTTCGGCCTATCACCGGCTGCCAGTCGAAGACTTGGCCTACCGGATCCTCGAAGCCGTACACGAGTTTACCGGCAGCTCCTCTTTAGGCGATGACGGTACCCTCCTGGTGATTCGTTATACGGGCTGAGTGCGTATCTTTGCTACATGCAGATAGAGCGGCTGCCCAACGGCGGGAAGGAGCATCTGCGCCTGTCGCTGCGGGGAGAGCTGGATGCGCTCACCGCGCCTAAACTCTACGAAGAAATCTCCCGGCTTGTACAGGAGCACCCCGGCCTCCAAAAAATCACCCTCCATTGTCGGGACCTGGTGTATCTCTCCAGCGCAGGTGCCGGTATCTTGCTCATGTGCATGGATAACTTCGCTCCCAAAGGCATCACCCTCGAACTGGCCGAAGTACAACCCGAAGTCTATAATATCTTGGACCTTCTTGGCTTGACCAAGCTTATGTCGGTCAGTCATGCCTAATAAAATGAGTCTTCAATTTGGCGCTTCCACCGAAAACCTACCTATCATCCGGCATTTTGTCCAGACACACTTGCGTCCTATTGTATCAGACCCTGTGCAGGTCAATCAAATCACTGTGGCGATAGAAGAACTGTGCGCTAACTCCATCTTGCACGCTAACAAAGAAGACCCCGAAAAAGAACTGCGTTTGGAGCTTCGACTTCAGGGGCATACGTTGCATATTTACTTGTACGATCCGGCACCTCCGTATAACTTGCATACTTATCCTCAGGAGCCTCGCCTACTGCGGGCTGACACCAATCGGCCGGGGGGGTTCGGCATCTACCTCATTCGGCGGCTTATTGACCGCATTGACATTCGTCGCAGAAAAGGAGGCAGCTCGGTGTATCATCTGGTGAAGGAGCTTTCCCCATGAAAGGGCTTCCCTTAGACCCGGAAGAGAAAGCTCTTCGGCCGCGTACGCTGTCGGAGTTTGTGGGAGAACGGCCTTTTTTGGGAAACCTTCGTATTTTCCTGCAGGCGGCGCGGGAGCGGGGGGAGCCGCTGGACCATACCCTTTTCTATGGGCCGCCGGGGCTGGGTAAAACCACCTTGGCCCACATCATCGCCCACGAAATGGGCACTCGTCTGCACGCCACAAGCGGCCCCGCCTTGCAACGCCCCGCTGATCTGGCGGGCCTGCTGACCCAACTCGAAGCCGGCGACGTCCTCTTCATCGATGAGATTCACCGGCTACACCCCTCCATCGAAGAGTACCTCTATAGCGCGATGGAGGATTACCGGCTCGATATTGTGATCGACTCGGGCCCCCACGCGCGTACCTTGCAGCTTCGGTTGAAGCCCTTTACGCTGGTGGGGGCTACTACGCGGTTAGGGCTGCTCACCGCTCCCCTCGTGGCCCGCTTCGGCATCACCATCCACGTCGAGTACTACTCGCAGGCTGAACTGGCCCAAATCGTCCTGCGCTCAGCCCAGCTCTTAGGGTTGGCGCTCGAATCGGATGCCGCTTGGGCTATTGCCCGCCGGAGTCGAGGCACCCCCCGCACCGCTAATCGCCTGCTGCGACGCATACGTGATTTTGCCCAAGTTACTGGACAACCCCGCATCACCGCAGAGTTTGCCGAAAAAGCTCTTGCAGCCTTACAGATAGACCCCGCCGGCCTGGAAGAACTGGATAAAAAGTTGCTCCTTGCCCTGATAGAGCGGTTTGGGGGAGGGCCGACCGGCCTACAAACCCTCGCTGTCGCCATCGGCGAAGAAGCCGAAACCCTCGAAGAAGTCTACGAGCCTTACCTTATCATGGAAGGCTTTTTGGAGCGCACGCCGCGGGGACGGCGCGCCCTGCCTCGCGCGTATGAGCACTTTCAACGGCCGGTTCCAACCCGGGGTCCTTCGCTTTTTGGATGAAGCTGGCCCTCACCGAGGCGGTCAAAGCGCTGATCCGTGGACTGGGCTTTGATGCGTGCGGGATAGCGGCGGCCCATCCCCTCACCGAAGCTTATGCCCACACCCCTACGTATGCCGCGTACCAGCGGTATCGAGCCTGGATCGAGGCCGGTCACCAGGCTGGCATGCGGTACTTGGCCGATACCCTTCCCTTGCGCCAGGACCCTACCCGCTTCCTCGAAGGTGCCCAATCTATCGTGCTGGTGCTCCAGAGCTACTTCCAAGCTCGGCAGGCACGCCCACCTCTGGCCCAGTATGCGTGGGGGCCGGATTACCACACCCACTTGTGGCGACGCCTCCAGATTTTGGCCGACTACCTCGAACGAAAAGGCTTTGCTGCCCGGCCCTTCGTAGATACGGCCCCCATCCTGGAAAAGGCTTGGGCTGTCGAAGCCGGCTTGGGCTGGATCGGCAAAAATACCCTCCTTTTGCATCGTCGGTTGGGCAGTTATACGTTTATTGGGGGAGTGCTCACGACGGCGCCGCTTTTGCCTGATCCCCCCTACCACCAAGACCTGTGTGGAACTTGCAACCGCTGCATAGAAGCCTGCCCTACCGGCGCTCTTTCTCCTTATCGGTTAGATGCCCGCCGGTGTATCGCCTATTGGACGATTGAGGCGCGGGAACTTTCTGTGGAAGCCCCCCCGCTGGGCGAATGGCTTTTCGGCTGCGACCTTTGCCAAGCGGTTTGCCCCTGGAACCGTTTTGCGCGCCCACAGGGAGAGTTTGTACCGGCAGCTCATGCCTTCTGGTCTCGAGAACGATGGGCTACCGTTTCCCGCAGTGAGGTGCGGCGTCTGCAGCGGGGGTCCGCGCTCCGCCGAGCTCGACCCGAAAAAATCCTCACCTTAGCTAAGCAGGCCCCTTCCCCTCATCGATCCGGCTCCATGAAAGGATAGCGATAATCCTGCGGCGGGAGGAAGTTCTCTTTTATCGCTCGGGGGCTTACCCACCGGATGAGGTTCCAAGGGGAGCCGGCTTTGTCGTTGGTGCCGGAGGCACGGGCCCCTCCAAAGGGCTGCTGGTCTACCACGGCTCCGGTGGGCTTGTCATTGATGTAGAGGTTGCCGGCGGCGTAGCGCAGCATCGAAAGGGCCCGGGCGATCACCGTCCGATCTTGCGCCCAGATAGCCCCAGTGAGTCCATACGGTGAAGTCTCCTCAACGAGGCGAAGGCTCTCTTCCCACCGATCGTCGGGGTACACATAGACGGTGAGCACCGGCCCGAAAATCTCTTCCTGCATTAGGCGATGGTGAGGGTCCTGGGTCAGAAAGAGCGTAGGCTGAATGAAATAACCTTCGGAGTCGTCGTACTGGCCGCCCATGAGCAGCGTAATAGCCGGATCATTTTTGCCCAGTTCGATGTAGGAAGTGATTTTGTCGAAGGCCTTCTTGTCTATGACGGCTGTGATAAAGTTTTGGAAGTCCTCTGGTGGTCCTATGCGGAAGTCCTTCATGATACTAAGGAGCCGGTTCAAGATGTCCTCAGCCAGCGAGGCGGGTAGGTAAGCGCGAGAAGCCGCCGAGCACTTTTGACCCTGGTATTCGTAGGCGCCGCGGGCCAAAGCCACGGCTACTCCCTGCGGGTCAGCGCTCTTATGCACCCACACAAAGTCTTTCCCGCCGGTTTCGGCTACGATGCGGGGGTAGTTGCGATAGCGGCTCAGGTTGGCCCCAATCTGTTCCCAGAGGCGGTTTAGGGTAGCGGTCGAACCCGTGAAGTGCAGCCCTGCGAAGGCGGGGTGGCTTAGCGCCACTTCGCCAAGGAGAGGACCGGGCGCAATCACCAGATTTATGACGCCTTCAGGAAGGCCGGCTTCAAGCAATACCTCCAAAATCACTCGAGCGGAATAGACCTGCGTTTCAGCCGGTTTCCAGACCACGGTGTTGCCCATCAGGGCGGGAGCCGTGGGTAGGTTGCCCGCTATCGAAGCGAAGTTGAAGGGCGTAATCGCTACGACAAACCCCTCCAGCGGGCGATAATCCAGCGTATTGCGGGTAAGGGGAGGGCTGGTGGGTTGCCAGCTTTGTAGCCAGTCGGCATAATGCACATTGAAGCGCCAGAAATCAGCCAGTTCAGCGATGATGTCAATCTCGGATTGGAAGACGGTTTTGGACTGGCCGATCATGCAGGCAGCGTTGGCTTGGGCTCGGTATTTGTGGGTAAGGAGGTCGGCGGCCTTGAGGAAGATCTCGGCGCGCCGCTCGAAGGGCCACTGGCTCCAAGTGGGATGAGCCCGGAGCGCCGCTTCGATGGCGGCCTCGATTTCTGGAGCTTGTACTCGATAAGCCGTGCCCAGGATATGGTGCCTGCGGTGAGGCGGCGAAAGCGAAAACGGTTCGCCCCCCACAAAGCGTCCTCCAATGTAGCTGCGCACCTCGACGGGGGTTTGATAGGCGGCTTCCAGGGCTTTCTTGAGTGCGAGCCGTTCGGGTGAGCCGGGCGCATAAGCCAGCACCGGTTCATTAGTAGGGCGGGGAAAACGCATGCCTCAAAGTTGCGTGTTTTCAGGGATCGACGTGGAAAACCACCCGGGCGCTGTGGGATCCCCACCGGCTGTAATGGGCTTGGGCGGCTTTTTGGAGGGTTTCGCGTACAGATAGGTAAGGGTGCTGGATAGGCAGTTTGAGCAGCAGTTGCATCTGGTAGTGGCCGCGCAAGCGGGGTATCTCGGCGTATACCGGTCCGAGCACTTGGCCTATCTGGAGCCTCTGCAGGGTTTCGGCCCAGAGGTTAGCTTGGGTTTCGAGTGCTTGAGGCTGGCGGTGAAGAAGTCGGATTTCGATCAGGCGGCGAGAAGGGGGGTAGCCGTACCGGCGGCGAAGTGGGAGGATTTTTTCTGCGAAGGTTTCATAGGGGGCTTCGAGCAGGCTGAAAAGGGGCGTCTCCGGTTTGAAGGTTTGGATGACGACGTGGCTACGCAGGCCTTGACGGCCCGCGCGTCCCATGAGTTGGACCAACAGTTGGTAGGCGCGCTCTTCGGCTCGGAAGTCCGCCCAACCCAAGAGGCTGTCGGCATACAATACCCCCACCAGCGTAACCCGAGGAAAGTCCAGGCCTTTTGTCACCATCTGGGTGCCCAGGAGTACGTCGGCTTCGCCGCGCTCAAAAGCCGCAATGAGTCGTTCGTGGGTATGTCCGCTTACCGTGTCGCGATCCAGCCTTAACACCCGAATATGTGGAAAAAAAGTCTGTAGCTGCTCTTCTATCCTTTCTGTGCCAATGCCAGAAAACTGAAGGTGGACTCCTCCGCAGACAGGGCAGCGGGCCGGTACGACTTCGTTATGTCCGCAGTAGTGGCACAAAAGCCGGTGCGTGCGTTTGTGGTAGGTCAGGGTAATAGCGCAGGAAGGGCATTCCCACCGGTGGCCGCAGGTCGAGCATAAAAGCATGGGAGCATAGCCCCGCCGGTTGCGAAAAAGAATCGCTTGGTGGCCTTCTTGCACACAGGCTTCGAGCAGTTCCCGCAGTACCGAGGAGAATACGCCGGTGCTGAGTTTCTCCTGCAGTTCGATGCGCATGTCCACGATATGTAAGGTAGGGGGCAGGCTGGGAAGGGCTTTTTCGGGCAAGGCGACGTAATGATACTTGCCGGATCGGGCATGGTTGTACGTTTCGAGGGAAGGGGTGGCTGAACCCAGCACCACCGGAATCTGACGCAAGTAGGCGTAGTAGAGGGCCGCGTCGCGGGCTTGATAGAGAGGCGGGCGGCCTTTTTCGCCATAGGAAGGGTCGTGTTCTTCGTCTACGATCACCAGCCCCAGCCGAGGAAAAGGCAAAAACAGCGCAGATCGGGTGCCGACCACCACATCTACGGCTTCTTCACGGACGGCTTTCCAGGTGCGGAAGCGTTCGCTTTCGGTCAACCCGCTATGATAGAGCGCCATGGCTTCACCGAAGGTGGTGCGCAGCCGATCCAGCGTTTGCTTGGTGAGGGCGATTTCGGGCAGCAGATACAGCACTTGGTGCCCCTGCCGCAAATAGTGGCGCATCAGCTCCAGGTAAATGAAAGTCTTGCCGCTGGCGGTGACCCCATGGAGCAAAGCGGGCTTCCATGGCTTAGTTTCCAGTGCCTGATGAAGGGCCCTAAAAGCGCGCGCCTGACTCGGAGTGAGGGTGTACGGCTGGAGTGGGCGGGCATACAGCTGTTCGTAGTAGGTGCGAGCGGGGAGGCGGCGCACCAGCTTTTTTTTGATCAAGTGCTGGAGGGACGTTCCTTCGGTGCGCAGGAGGTGTGCATACACCAGGGGTTCGCCTCGTAAGTTGCTCTGAAGGATTCGCAGGAAGAGGGCCGCTTCCTTCGGAGGCAGCTCGTTCCACGCAGCCTGGAAGGCGGCCGCTTCTCGGTAAGGGGGAGCTACTTCGATGAGCGAAGGCGGCCGTCGTACACTTTGGCGCACCACCGCTTCCAAGAGGAGGTGCCCTTGACGGGCCCAGGAACGCACCACTTTCAAGAGCTGCTTGGGCGGCAGATGCAGTTGTCGAGCCGTGCGCCTTACGTAGAACTCCGGCTTTTCTCGTAAAGCCTGGTAGAGCTTTTTAGGTGAAAGCGCCGTGGGGCCTGTGCCGGCTTGCCATCGTGCCACCCAATCCGTAATCCCTCCTACGCGACCGGGTAGAGCAAGATAGGCGACATCTCCCGGTGTGGCCAGATAATACTTGACTATCCAATCCAAAAAAGCCAGCGCCAAGGCATCGTACAGCGGCTGCGTGTCTAACCGCTGCAGAATAGGCTTGATATGGGGGATGGCAGGCGGCGTATCCAAAAGGGCCACCAATAAGCCTATCACAGGCTGGTTGTAGCGGCCCAGCGGCACCAGAACCCGCATACCCGGCTCGTAAGGGCCTTTTTCCACGGGAAGCGCATAGACCAGGGCTTGTAGCCCTCTCTTTCTGACCCACACCGTACCCCACATTACTTTTGCCCTTGTATGACAAAGCTATGGCTTTTGCTGGGGAGTTTAGGGGCGCAGACGGTCTTGCCCCTGACTCGCCTGGTCTGGTACAGCGACGGGCGGGTTTACTGGGTGCGGGAGGCCTTGGTGTCCGCATTACGGGGAGAGGTGACGGTCAAAGTCCCAGGTTTGAAACCTCCCGCTTTTCTGTTGCCTCAGGCGGACTACCGACCTAAAGCCTGGACCCTTCGTCCTGACACCGTACAGGTTCCCGGTCATCCGGTGCCGGCCAGCCTGAATGAGCTTGTAGAGCAGAGTGTCGGTGTGTCGGTGGTGGTGGTTTATCTCGCTGGGTCTGAATGGGAAGAGACCAGCGGCCTGCTTGAAAGCGTCACCGCTACGGACCTTTTCCTGCGTAAGGCCACGGGCGAACAGGTGGTGCTTCCGCGATCTGCAGTGCGAGCGATACGCCGTTCTGCAGGCCCTTTTATGGGTATCTTTCCGGCCTGGAGGCTTTCTGCATGGCTCGATACCACGCTGCCTCTGGTGAGGGTAAGTGTGGCAGGCTGGGATACGCTCGCCCCCTGGGAAGCTACCCACCTCCTCCAGATTACCACCCCCACGCGTGCCTTGCTGCACACCACCTTTGAGCTGCCCCCTTCGCCTTTCTGGGGCGACCCCGTCGAACTTTTTCTGGTCTACCAGACCCCCGAAGCCGGCACGGCTTATACCTGGCATCTACCCTTGCAAAAGATAAGCCCTTCTTCTAACCGACTGCCCTTTCTACAGGCCGAACTTTCATACTCCGAGTTGTATCGGGTTTCGTTGCCCGACTTGGTGGAAAGCCTGGAACCTTTTCAGCTAAGTGCGGCTAAGGCCAGCGCCGAACGCTCTCTCCAACTTTTGAATAGCCAGAAGGTTACGTTACCGCCTGGCTCGGTACAACTCCTCGATGCGGAGGGCCTGCCTGTGGCGCGAAGTGTGCTTCCGCTCACGCCGCCGGGTACTACGGGGTACCTTCCGCTGGCCCCTGATCCGGCTATCCAACTTCGTTTGCAGGAGACTGAGACGCGCCGTGAGAAAGACCGCTCTACGCTGGGGGCTTTCCGGGTAGGTGTGCAGGGCACGCTCTCGGTGCAAAATGGCACCTCTCGAGAAGTGCGCCTACGAATAGAGAAACCTCTTACTGGGCGGCCTTCCACCGACAAGCTGGGGTTTGCGCAAGCGGTGCCCCTACCGGACCGGCGGGCTGGAAACCCCCGCTACTTGCTCCAGTGGGAGCTGCTACTGCGACCCGGCGCCACCGAAAGTTTCGATTATGCGTACGAACTCACCCTGCCGCCGAAGTAGCCCTACGAGAGCGCTTCTCTTCTGGTAGTGTGCCAAATACCCAGTCCCACAGCGGCGACGACACGCCAAACGCTCGGTCAGGAGTCTTGAAATGGTGTAGGTGATGGTGGCGCCACAGCTTCTTTAGCCAGGGGGTAGGGGGGGTCTTGATTCGGTGCATCAAGTAGTGCGTCGTCGAGTACAGAAGATAGCCTACGATAAATCCGGCCAAGAAAGGAATCCCATACCGCCCCAGCGTCAGGTAAAAGAGCCCGCCAAAGAAACTGGCTAAAATCAGACTGGGCACCGGCGGCATAAAAAGGTGATGGGGATCGGAGGGGTACTCGTGGTGTACGCCGTGCACCAGGTAGTGAAACCGTTGAACCCACGGCCGTTCATCCACCCAATGAAATACAAACCGGTGGAGGAGGTATTCGGCCAGTGTCCAGACAAAAAGCGCTATTGCGAAGGTAGCGGCCGTAGCGCCCACGCTCAGGCCTAACCGGGCTACACTGTAGTACAATAGCCCACTCACAACAGGGATGTACAGGCCCCAGATGACATAGGGAGAAGAAAGGGTCAGCAGCTCCAGAAGGGGATTTTGGAAGAGGCGAGCGCGTCCGTGCACCTTCGGTCGAATGGGCTGCATGCGGCAAAGATACGAAACACCTTTTTGCCTCTCTACTGAGGCTTGAGCCTTTATCGTTGCGGGGGTGGGATTCGAACCCACGACCTTCGGGTTATGAGCCCGACGAGCTACCGCTGCTCTACCCCGCGATGGGCTTATTGACGATTGAGCGTAGAGGTACAAGTTTGTGCTTGGCCACCCACTCCGTAGGTAATATTGAGGTTGAGGGTATTGCCGTTGAGCACGCCATTGCCGCTAATGGTGACTTGGGTGCCTTGGATGTTTACCGTCTGGGTGGGGATGGTGAGGTTGGTACTGCTGGTCAGCTCGGCGTACATCCCGAAGTAATACTGGTCAAAGACAATGCGGGTGGCGCTGGCGGAGGACTTGACGATAGTGGTGGAAGCATCTTGGGGCTGGCCGCAGTTCTCTGTGCCTCGCCACGCCCCTACAAACTTGTCTCGGGCGTCTACTTCACATCTGGAACCCTCCCAGGGGAGGTTACACCGGCAGTTTCCGTCGGCGCAGGTGCCGCCGTTTTGACAGGTGACGTTCTTGCAGGGGTCTTTCTTGCAGCTTACCGAAAGCCCTATAAATAGGGCCGCGCTGAGTAGGAAGCTTACCCTTTTCATACCTGCCGCAAAGATATGCTTTTCCCCTCAGATGGTAAGCCAATAGATGCCTACAGTTGGCTTTAGGGCCCGCGCTTTTTAGGCGTTGCGGGGGTGGGATTCGAACCCACGACCTTCGGGTTATGAGCCCGACGAGCTACCACTGCTCTACCCCGCGATGTGCATGCAAAGGTACGACTTTTTGGAGAAAGTCAAGTCCTGTTATCGCCGTTTGAGCTGCCCGCTGCAAGCCAGCGTAGAGCCGGTTCCTCCTTGTAGGGAGAAGCTGAGGAAAAGGCTATCCCAGCGTTGTACGGCTTGGCCTTCGACTGAGAGGGCGGTATCGCGCAAAATCTGCAGCGGTATTTGAAGTCGGGTAGACTCCCACAGGCGTGCTTCCAGGGTTTCTGTAGCGGCCTGCCAAAAGGGGCCGGCTATCCACACCCGCAAGGGCAGGGAGTCTTTCCAAACGAAGTACCGCAGCCCGCCTTGCGTGCTGCCACAGTCTCGACGGCCCTCCCAGGTGCCCACAAACTTGTCTCGGGCATCGGTTTCGCAGGCTATGCCTTCGTAGGGTAGGGGGCACTGACAAGCACCCGCCACACAAGGCGCTCCTTGATGACAAGGGGGGTTGCACGCCGGCCGGGGCCGCTCACACGCTACCCACACCCCAAGCCCTAAAAGCACTCGCCACCGCATCTTCTCAAAGGTAAGCTTCTTCCATCTTTGCACCGTGAAGCCCGTGTGGGTGCTCTCTGTCCATCCCTACCCCTATGCCCCTAATATTCGCTTTAGACTTTCTCAGTACGAGCACTACCTCACTCAGGGGGGCTATCCCCTGAAGTGGTGGTCTTTTCTCTCGCTCTCGGCCTACCAGCGGTTGTACTGGACTAATCAAGGTGGCCTTGCCTACCGAGTGGCGGTAGGGCTGCAGGGTCTGGCTCGACAAGTTGGACCGGCCTTAGCCGCTTCGTTAGGAGGGGCCGCCGCTCGAGGTGTGGTTATCCTACGCGAAGCTTTACCCATAGGTATGGTGCTCCCCGAGCGCCTCTGGGCCTCGCGCCTACCTCTTCTCCTTGACTTTGACGATGCGATATGGCTGCCCGCCGTCTCAGAAGCCCACCGCGCTTTCGCTTGGCTCAAAAACCCCAAAAAGCTCCATACCCTGCTGCACTTAGCGAAAGTCGTCACTGTCTGTAATGACTTTCTGGCAGAATATGCCCGCCAGTATGCCAGCGATGTCCGAATCATCCCCACTACCATTGACACCGACCGATATCGTCCTGCCCCAAAGCCCCCTTCCGACACCGTGGTGGTGGGATGGAGCGGAAGCCTCACTACCCTGGCCCACTTTCGTCTGGTTGAACCCGCCTTGGCTATCCTGCGCAAAAAATATGGTAGCCGCGTGCGTTTTCGCCTCCTTGGCGCCCCGCACTACCAAAACCCCGAACTGGGCATAGAGAGCCTGCCTTGGCGCCCAGAGACCGAAGTGGCCGACCTTTCTACCATAGATGTTGGGCTGATGCCCCTCCCCGACGACGAATGGAGCCGGGGCAAGTGCGCCCTCAAAGCCCTCCAATACATGGCCTTGGGGATTCCACCGGTTGTCTCCCCCGTCGGCATGAACCGCCAAGTGGTTCAAGAGGGAGTCAACGGCCTTTGGGCTCGCACGGTGGAGGAGTGGGTGGAGAAGGTCTCCTGGCTTATAGAACGGCCAGAGGAGCGGCAGCGCCTGGGGGCCGCCGCACGCCACACCGTCGAAGCCTCCTACTCGGTGCGTGTCAACGCCCCCAAATACCTCGCCGCCTTCCAAGCCGCCTTCGGAATCCCAAACTTTGGCAGCTAATCTGTCCTTGGCACACTTTTTGCCCTACCTTTGCCCCAAGTATGCGATACGCCATCATCGTCAGCCGAACAGGGCTCCTCGCAGCCCTCAGTGTGGCCGCTTTCGTGGCCTGCAAGAAAGAAAAAGAGCAAAACGGCCCCAGCATCGTCGTTCCCAATGAACCGGGCGTAGTGGCCGGTGATCAGACCCTTCAGCCGGGCACTTACTCGGTGCACTTCAAAGTCGTCTTCCAAAAGGGTAGCGGGAAGGATGATGCCGACCTCAAAGACTTCTCCTTCTCCGTCAACCCTGGCGCAGCTAACCAGCCCATTATCACTAATCGTCCTATTAGTGGGCAGACTTTTACGTTCGACACGACTTTTGAGGTGAACGGCGTAGCGGGGCAGGTTTACACCTACACCTTTACCGTGCGCGACAAAAACGACAAGACCGCTTCGCGTAGCTTCAAGATCACCTTTCAAGCCTCTTCGCAGCCGAGTTATATCGATACCCTCTTGAATGGACAGTACACCAACCAGTCGGATAGCAAAGGCACTCACTTGCGTTATCAAGTGGGTTCCGGTGCCCTTACGCTGCAAAGCCGCACTCAAGCAGACGGGAACCCCAGCGAAATCCTCTTTGTCTACTATTATTCCTCCACGTCGAATCGGCACAGTATCATCTCGCCCGCTATTCTGAGGGACTCGATCTATAATGGGACTCCGGTGGAATGGGATAATCCTTCGACTCAAACCACCAACTTCCGGTCGGTGTCCAGCGGCGTAACTTTCGAGGGTATTACCTATCAGGGCATCATAGACGCCTACAATAACGGCACCGATGTGAATGACTTTCCTGGTAATGGCAATCAGCGCGCAGAATGCACAGCAGGGCGGCTCATCGCCTTTAAGCAAGGTAACATTTACGGTATTGTGCGGGTTGAGTCGGTCACGCCCAACGCCGCCGGAGCCGTACTTTCTGTCAAAGTCGCCCGTCCGTAAAGCCGTTCAAGGAAACAGACCCAGCTGGGGTGGCGTGAGCTACCCCAGCTTTTATTTTTTAGGGCTTTTAGGTAGGCGGACGCGGAAAGCTGTATAGCCTGGCTCACTGTGCAGGAGCTCCAAGCGGCCGCCATAACTTTCTACAATCTGCCGGCACAGCGGTAGCCCCAGTCCTGTGCCTTCCCCGGGCGCTTTGGTCGTGAAGAGTGGCTCGAAAATTACCTCGCGCAGCGGTGCAGGAATGCCTTTGCCGGTGTCCTCGATGCGCACGTGGGCCTCAGAGGGGGTTTCCTCGATATAGACCCGGAGCTGGCCGCCTTCAGGCATAGCCTGGAGGGCATTTTGGATCAGGTTGGCCCAGACTTGTTCGAGGCGGGCGGGACTGGCTTCTACCTGGACCGAATGGGGCGGCGCCGAAAACTGAACCTCCACCTGCCGCATCATAGGCTGGTAAAAGGCCAACGTAGCGCGCACACTCTGCACCAGGTCTACGGGCTGTACAGGCGCTTCTTCAATGCCGCGTACGTAGGTGCGGATAGCTTGCACGCGCTCGTGGAGTTTCTGAGCGGCTTCTTGGGCGCGGGTAAGGGCTTGGTATAGGGCTATGGTACGGCGTAGCGTTTCGTAGGCGTGGGCGTCGGCCAGCCAGGGGACCAGCTCTTTGTACTGGTCTGGGGTATAGCCTAAAAGAGCCAGCTGCTGGAGGCGGTCGGGTGGCAGGGTGGGGCAGGCCGCTTGCCAAGCGGCTCGCAGTTCACGTAGTTGGGCGGGGGTAGGGCGCGGCTGCGCCGGTAGCGGAAGGGCCCCCCTCGAAGGGGCAAGTTGATCCTGGGCCTCTTGGAGGCTGCTTTGGATCACGCCAAGGGGGGTGTTGATTTCGTGGGCGATGTGGGCGGCCATAAGGCCGAGGTTAGCCATGCGTTCGGCCCGCAGGAGCTGGGTTTGTTGGGTCTGGGTTTGCCTCAGGAGGGCTTCTCGTTCGGCAGCGAGCTGGCGTTGGAGGCCCCGCAGGTTCCATTCGCGCAGGAAGGCGATGCCTACCACGACCCCCAATAGCAGGAGGATCAGTCCTGCGCGGGCGGCCCACGTGTCGTACCAAGGGGGCACCACCTCGATGGTCCATTCGAGGGGCGGAGAGCTGGGATAAGTGGGGTGTTCGGCCCACAGGCGTAAAGTCACGGTGCCTGGCTGGCTTAGCGAGAGGAGCAGCTTGGGCTGGTCGAGGCGCTGAGCAGGGTCTGGCCCCAGCTGGTACCGAACCCTCAGGAGGTTAGGCAAAAAGAGCGCATCGGCCTCCCAAAAGAGTACGATATAGGGGCGTTCAGCGGGCAGCTCGAAGCGTCGGGGCGCGACAGGTCTCAGGGCAGGACCCTGGAGGGTAGCGCGCAGGGTAGGCCGAGGCAAGCGGCCTTTCTTAAGGTAGGCGAGCTGCCCCAGCGAAGTAAGCAGGTAGAGGGTATCTCCGTGGGAGAAAGTCAGGAGAGGCCGTCCCCACCCGACAGGCAGTACAAGCGGAGGCCCGGTCCAGGGGGCCCAAGTCAACGTATCTTGCAGTTGGCCGTTCGTCCACTTTAGCCAGCGGCCGCCAAGCCGCAGGTACCATGAGCCTTGCCAGAAGTACGCTTCTTCAGCTCGGAAGGGTAGGCGAAAGACTTGCCAGCGGCCGTTTTCCCAGCGATACAGGGTTTCGGGGGTCCAGGCCCAGAGTCGTGAACCTTGCCAGGCCAACCGCCGGACCGGCGTCCGAAATCGGAAACGCTCTTCTTGCGAACCCTGGCGCAAAACTACCTGGGTGCCGCTGCTCCAGGCCAGGCGGGACCCTGAAGCGGCTACGGCGTGGATGTATCGGCCCGATTCAGCGAAGGGAGAGCCGTCGCTGCGTAGCAGTCCTATGGGCGTAGCCCAAACCCACTGCCCTTGATAAAGGGCGGCTTCCAGCAGGGTAGCGGGGTACTTTCTCAGGCCCTGGGCAGTCAAAGCCGTTTCCCCTTGCCAGAGGACCCACTCTCCTTCTTGAAGGGTGCCCTGCGTCATGGGACGAGGCCAGCGGCGAACCCACCGATACGGAGCTTCAAGGTAAAGCAGGTGGCATTCGCTCGGGGTGATCACAGCCAGCAGGGCCTCTTGCGCTAAGTAAGCGACGCTGTAAATCGGAGAGGAACTTGTCCACAGGGGTAAGGCTTCGGGCCAGCGCAGGATCGTTCTTTCGGTGACGAGGTAGGGTCCATAGACAAAGCGCCCCCTAACTTGGGCAGCGTTGCCCGTAGGCAAGGGGAGGACTTCGCCGGCTTCGGTGAGGCCCCACAGGCGTTTTTTCTCAGGGAAAATCTCCAGCCAGCGGCGGGGAGGCAGGCGCAGGAGGGGTTTTTCCACAGGCCAGGCCCAAAGCGTATCGCCTCGCCGCAGCAGAAGTCCCTGAACGAAGGCCCCCATCCATTCCCCTGAGAGGCGAATAAGCTGCAGGGAGTCGCCTTGCCAGCGCAGCCAGTAAGAGCCCTGGACCGTACGAATGGCGATACCTCCTGGGCCGGGCCAAAGGCGATCAACCCATCCGGCGTGGAGAAGGGGGATTCGGTGCGTGTTTTGGGGGGTGTACCAGTAGAGTACATTCAGTCCGCCAAGGAGCAGGGTGTCGGCCCCTAAGGCGAGCCCCACTCGAACCTCTTCGGGGAAGGTGGCTTTTTCTTGCCAGGTGCCGCGTTCGAGTCGCCATAGGCGGCGTCCGTCCGCCACATAGAGGGCCGGACGTGCGTCCAAGAGGGGGAAGGCCTGGGCGCTCCACCGGCCCGCCGGCGCCACCCAACTATCCCATACAGGCCACAGGAGCGTGAGCCACCCCAGCATGCCTCAAAGGTAGAAGGACTTATCTGGGAAGGCCTTTGCGGGAAAAGTCTTATCTTTGTGCCATGCGTACCTTAGCGCACATCGCAGTCTTCGCCTTGGTATGGGCGGGTGTGGGCCGAGCCCACGACGAGAAAAAAACTTCCAAAATGGTGCTCAAAGTGGAAAAAGCCCAAGTGGAAGCTGCGCAAAAGTCCCTGAAAAGCCTTGCCGGTGTAAAGTCGGTGAAGTACGAGGAGCAGCAGGGGCAGTTGGTAGTCCTCTATGACAAAAAGAAGCTGGGTTGTTGTAGCCGCATCCACACTGCCCTCAAGGAGGCAGGCATTCAGTACACCCTGGTCTCTAACGAAGAGTACCCGGCCTGTTCCGATAAACACGAAGGAGAACACTCTGAGGCAGGGGGTGCAGGCGTGCCGGTGCAACACACCTCCAGCGGCAAGAAAAAAGGTGGTTGCTGCAAGGCAGGGGCTCAAAAGGCCGCTTGTACGCACTGAGGGGTGCCGCTACATAGCCCTAATCGGGTACTATCTATGGGGTGGGTGCGAACCCTATGGGTGGGCTTTGCGTGCTTGTGGGCCCAGAGGTGGGAGGTCGTCGCCGGCGGCGCCGATCGTCAAGTCGAAGTCCTCTATCCCTGGCAGGGGGCCTTATATGTAGGAGGGCGTTTCACCACGGTAGGGGGGACAAGCCTTCAGGCCCGGGGGATAGCTCGGTACACCGCCAACGGCTGGCAGCAAGTCGGAGGCGTGGGCGCAGCAGGAAATGGGCAGATTTACGCTATGGTCGAATATGGGGGGAAACTCATTGTTGGAGGGGATTTCAGTGGCATAGGCACAAGCTCCGCTCAGAACCTGGCTGCGTATGACCCGGCTACGGGCACCTGGAGTGCTGTCGGAGGCGGCGTTAACGGCCCTGTAACGGCCCTGGCCGTCTACGATGGCGAACTCCTGGTGGGAGGAAACTTTACTCAGGTGAATGTAGCGGGGGGCTCCCCCTTGTATTACGCGTTCTTCGCTCGTTGGAACGGCTCGCAGTGGCTGGCACCAGACCCCTCTAATCCGTCTTATCTCCTGGTAGGAGGCTCTCCAAGGGCCTTTATTGAGTTCCAAAACAAACTCTACCTTGTCGGTAACTTTACCGCAGCGTACTACAATGAGACGGATAAAGCTTACATAGCCATCTGGGATAAGGCCCAGCAAAAGATTTTGCCGGCTTATGCGCCGGGGCAGGGCCCCGATAACAACATCTGGTGTGCGGCCGTCTGGCAGAATAGCTTGTATTTGGGCGGGGATTTTACGTCTTTTGGGAACGCTACCGGTAAGTTGGTCCGCTTTGATGGAAGCCAGGCTTACAGTGTAGCGGGTGCGCCTACCTCAGGGAGTGTGCGGGCCCTGTTGGGTACGCCTACGGCTTTGTATATAGCCGGTAGTTTCACCCAGGCCGGCGGTCAGACCGTTAATCGAGTTGCGGCCCTCTCTTCTACCGGCACCTGGAGTGCTTTAGGGAGTGGTTTGGGGCCTACGATAGTCAACACCCTCGCCTGGTATAATGGCACCCTTTATGCGGGGGGCGGCTTTACCACCGACGGATCGGGCAATGCCCTCGCCTATATAGCTCGTTTTGGAAGCGGTACTTCGGCCCTGCTGGCCCCGGCAGAAGGAGCCCTTCGGCTTATGCACGTAGGGCCCGGGGCCTACCTCCTCTCCATAGAACCTCCTCTACGCTTGACTCGCTTACAGCTTTTCAATGCCATGGGGCAAAGGGTGTACGAAAGCGAGGGTGAGCTGGGGGCGGGCACGTCCTTGGCTTTGCCTGTGCTCTCGCCGGGGGTGTATGGGCTTCGGGCGCAGACAGAGGAAGGTCAGTTCCTTTTCCTTCGGTTTGCGGCTCAGTAGGCGATCGCAAAGAGCACGCGCCCTTCAGAAGGCCGGCCGGTATAAATGCACCGGCCGGTTTCTTTTTCCCCCTCTAAGGGAATGCACCGAATCGTAGCGCCGGTCTCTTCTTTGATGGCCAGTTCAGTTTCGGCGGTGCCGTCCCAGTGCGCTAAAATGAAGCCGCGTTCTTTTTCCAAAATCGCCTTCATGTCGGCGTAGCTATCTACCCGATGAGTCTGGCGTTGGATGCGTTCCTGCGCTCGGGTAAAAAGCTCCCGCTGCATTTGCTCGAGCCAGGTGGCGATCTCCTCTACCACTGTCGCCTGGGGGTAGGTAGCTTTCTGGCCGGTGTGGCGCCAGCTCACTTCGACGGTGTCGTTTTCGAGGTCTTTGGGGCCTAAGGTGAGCCGTAAAGGCACCCCTTTCAGCTCCCACTCGTTGAACTTCCATCCGGGGCGGTGGTGGGGGTCGTCGTCTACTTTGACTCGCAGGCCTTTGGCTTGAAGTCGCTGAGCCAGGCGGTGGGCGGCTTCGGTGGTTTGGGCCTGCTGCGCATCAGAACGCCAAACCGGCACAATCACCACTTGAATCGGGGCCACGCGCGCCGGAAGGACCAGCCCTTTTTCATCTCCATGCGACAAAATCAAAGCCCCGATTAGCCGGGTGGAGACGCCCCAAGAAGTGGCCCATACGTATTCGAGCTCATTCTGGGCATTGAGAAACTTCACATCGAAGGCCTTGGCGAAGTTCTGGCCCAGGAAGTGTGAAGTGCCAGCCTGGAGGGCTTTCCCGTCCAGCAAAAGGGTTTCGATGGTGAAGGTCTCCACCGCCCCGGCGAAACGTTCCGTAGGGGTTTTTCGGCCCTTCACCACCGGGATAGCTAAGTATTCTTGCACAAAATGGGCATACACCTCCAGCATCTGGCGCGCTTCGGCCAGGGCTTCCTCGGCGGTAGCGTGCGCGGTGTGGCCCTCCTGCCACAGAAACTCCGTAGTACGCAAAAAAAGGCGGGGTCTTTTTTCCCACCGCACGACGTTTGCCCACTGGTTGATCAGCAGGGGCAGGTCACGATAGGAGTGTATCCAGTTTTTGAAGGTATTCCAGATGATGGTTTCGGAGGTGGGGCGCACCACGAGGGGTTCTTCGAGCTGGGCTTCGGGGTCAGGGCGCACGACGCGCGTAGTGGGATCGGTCTGAATACGATAGTGTGTCACGACCGCGCACTCTTGTGCAAAGCCCTCTACATGCGCCGCTTCCCGAGCCAAAAAACTCAGCGGGATGAAGATCGGGAAGTAGGCGTTTTGGTGTCCCGTCGCCTTAAACGCTTCGTCGAGGGGGCGCTGGATGTTTTCCCATAAGGCCCAGCCATACGGTTTGATTGTCATGCATCCTCGCACGGGGGAGTGTTCGGCCAGGCCAGACCGCTCGATCACTTGAGTGTACCACTCGCTGAGGTCTTGCATCGAGATAGGCATATTTTTCGTATATTTGAGGTGGCCCACAAAAGTACCATGCCTATGAAAACCGCACACAAACTGGGGGGCCTGCTTGTAGGTCTCCTGCTGATTTGGGGCTGCTCAAGCAGCCGGTCGGCCAGCTCGGCTAATGATACCTACCTTACGGCCAAGGAGCGTGCGCGCCTGAGCTCACAAACCGCGAAGGCTTCTTCTGCGTCGGCGGATGTGGACGCCCGAGACGATAACTTCGAGCGAACAGACCGATCGAGACGCTCTTGGGACGATGAAGACTACTGCTACAGTTGCCGCGTGCGGCGCTACTCTACCGGGGTGTGGTACGATCCGTGGATGGACCCCTGGTGTGGATGGGGCCGTAGTGCCTGGATAGGTCCGGGATGGGGAGCCTGGGGACCAGGATGGTACACCCCCGGGTGGACCTTCTCGTGGGGCTATGGATGGGGCTACCCAAGGAGCTGGTACACCCCCGGATGGGGATGGCCTTACTATTACGCCGGGCCGGGGTGGTACTACGATCCATACTGGGGCAGTTACTGGGCCCCGGCAAGCGGGGGAAGCACCTCGGCCAGCCGGCCTTCTACGTACGTGCCGCGCACGTATACGGCTCCTTCAGGCCGTACTACCTATACTCCCCCTCGAGGTGGGGTGATCAGCACCTCTCCTACTCCCCCTCGTCGTACGGTCGCTCCTTCGCGTTCAAGCGGGGGTATTGGTTCTGGAACGGGGTACAGCTCGCCTTCTGGGGGTGGGCGGCCGAGCATGTCGGGCGGTTCTACGGGGGGTGGGGCTATCCGTTCCTCCAGCGGGAGTGGTGTCCGGCCCCGCTAACTTTGCTCCGGCATGTGGCATAAAAACCTCCTTTCCCTCATTGGGCGGACTCCCCTTGTCCAGCTCAACGCTGTGACGCGGGGGGTCGCCCCTACCCTCTTGGCGAAGGTAGAGTACTTCAACCCCGGCCATAGCGTAAAGGACCGCATTGCCCTCAAGATGGTGGAGGAGGCTGAAAAGGCTGGTCTCCTCCGGCCGGGGGGTACGATCATAGAAGCCACTTCCGGTAATACCGGCATGGGCTTGGCGCTCGTCGCGGCAATCAAAGGCTACCGGTGCATTTTTACCGTGCCGGATAAGCAGTCTCGCGAAAAGATAGATGCGCTGCGGGCTCTGGGGGCGGAAGTGATCGTAACCCCTACCCATGTTCCCCCCGATGATCCCCGCTCGTATTACAGTGTAGCGAGGCGCTTGGCCCAGGAAATCCCTGGCGCCTTTTACCCCAACCAGTACGACAACCTGCACAACCGCCAAGCCCACTACGAGACCACCGGCCCAGAAATCTGGGAGCAAACCGAAGGACGCATCACCCACTTCGTAGCGGGCATGGGTACGACCGGTACCATCTGCGGCATTGCTCAATACCTCAAAGAGCAAAACCCTGCCATCCAGGTTATTGGGGTAGACACGTATGGTTCCCTTTTCCAGAAGCTGCACGAGACCGGTCAAATCGACCCTAAGGAAATCTATCCTTACCTTACAGAGGGCATTGGAGAGGATATTGTGCCGGGCAACCTGGATCTGTCGCTCATTGATCGGGTCATCAAGGTGTCGGACCGTAATGGGGCCCTCATGGCGCGCAAGCTGGCTCGTTACGAGGGGCTTTTCGTAGGCTGGTCGAGCGGTTCGGCGGTGTGGGCTGCGCTTGAAGTGGCCCGTGAGCTTTCGCCGCGAGAGGTGGTGGTGGTGCTACTGCCTGACCACGGTACCCGCTACCTCAATAAAATCTACAACGACGCTTGGATGCGGTCGCAAGGGTTTCTGGAGTCGACGTCGGAGCTTACCGTCAGCGATGTGTTGCGGATGAAGGTGCGTAAAACGCCGGGGTTGGCCACTCTCTCTCCGGACGACCCCTTGCGCCGGGCCGTGGAACTGATGCAGCGCTACGAGATCTCCCAGTTGCCTGTGCTGGAAGGGGGCAAAGTACACGGCCTTCTCACCGAATCCCGCTTGCTCGAAGTGCTCCTGGACGATCCGCACGCCAAAGATCATCCGGTGCGGCAGTACATGGTGGAATCGCCCGCTATCGTACTCCCTACTACACCGGTGGATATCGTGTCTAAGATGCTTAGCCGGGAGATGCCGGCTCTGCTGGTACAGCTCGACCACGGCGAATGGGATATTATCACCCGTTCTGACCTTCTACATACCTTAGTGGAGGCTCAGCAGTGAGGTTTCTGATTGCGGTGGGTTTTTTGTTTGCACAAGCCCCGCAGATTGTTCGCTTTATTCCTGGGCTGTACCGAGAAAATGCCTATCATCAGATAGACCTATATAACCCCTATCCTTTTGCGATTTCGCTGGGCAAGTGGCTTCTCGTGACGCGCGAATACTCGGTGCGATTACCACCGCAGCTAATGCTTCGTCCAGGACAGCGCCTGCGCATCGCCAAAAAAGGCGGCGACCTGAGCTTGGAAGGCTATCCGGACTTCCTGATTCGTTTTGGGGAGGCGGGGCAGCCTGGAGCATACGTGGCTTTGCTCGATACGTTGGGCCGGTTGCGCACCGGCCTCTACTTGGCGCCCCTCCCCCAAGTCCGGTTTTTGCCTGACTCCGGCTATAATATCCCACATACGGGCCAACGCATTCCCTTCTACCTGCCGCCGGAGACAGCCCCCGCCTGGCAGTACGTGCCCTGGGAACCGGACCCTATCACCGGTGTAGTGCGGATTGGAGACACTTGGCGCTATACGGTGGCCGATTCCCGAAAGGAGGTGCAGTTGTATGCGCCGCTCCGTTTTGGCCCTTTGCTGGCGGCGTATGAAGGGCATTCGGTGCATCTGGTGTGGGAGGTAGAAGGGCGCGAGCCATGCGAAGGGTATGCTTTACAGCGGGCAGAGGGGGGAGGAGGCCCCTGGCAGGTTTTGCGTACGTTTCCTTGCCCGAGGGGGACGGGACAGCGAGCGCGACAGGAATACTACGATCCCAGCGTCGAACCCAACCGCTTCTACCGCTATCGGCTGGTGTACGAAAAAGGTCCGGTTCTCCGGCTGGAATCTGTACCGGTCGAGGTCCGGTGCAAGCCCCGTCCTCTAAGTTTTCGGATGGAAGCGCGGCCTGGATTAGTGCGGCTTTGGGTGGCGCAAAGTCAGCCTATCAAAGTGCGGCTTCTCGATGAACAGTTTGTGGAGCGGTTGCGCCTCTACGATGGCTGGGTCAATGGAGGTGTGGAGAATCTTTTCCTTTGGGACACGACCCGGGCGGGCCGGGGGGCTTGGGTGGTGGTGTGGACGCCGCAGCGCCGCTACTGGGAGCGGCTCTGCGAGCGGTGAAGGCGCACCAGGTTTGACAGCAGGCAGGCCACCGTAAGAGGGCCTACGCCCCCGGGTACCGGCGTCAGGGCTCCCGCTACTTCGGCGACAGAAGGCGCCGCATCGCCCACGAGCTTGCCTTCGACTCGGTGGATGCCTACATCGATCACCACCGCCCCGGGCTTGATCCCTTCGGCGGGGAAAGTGGCCGGCTGCCCCATGGCCAGCACCACCAGATCAGCTTGGCGCGTGTGAGCCAGGAGGTCAGGGGTTTGGCTGTGGCACAGGGTTACGGTAGCGTTGCCATAAGAAGCGGGACGGGATAAGAGCAGCGCTAAGGGGGTGCCAACGAGCCGCCCCCGTCCTACGATCACCACGTGTTTTCCGCTGGGGGTGTAGCCATAATGCTGAAGCAATTCCACGATGCCCCAGGGCGTAGCAGGGGCCCAACGGGGACGTCCTTGAGCTAAAAGCCCCAGGTTGTAAGGATGCAGGCCATCGGCGTCTTTTTCAGGCGCGATCGCTTCCAGGATTTCGTTTTCTGATAGGTGACCCGGTAGCGGCAGTTGAACAATCACCCCTGTTACTTCGGGGGTGTGGTTGAGGTGTGCCAGCAGTTCAAGTACCTCGGTGCGGCTGGCCTGCGCAGGCAAATGATGCAAGACTGCCTTGATCCCCACCTTCTCTGCTTGGCGGAGTTTGTGCGAGACGTAAATCTGGCTGGGCTCGTGATGGCCAACCAAGACGATATCCAGCCGGAGGGGAACCCTCTGCGCATACTCCGCTACTTCCGCCAGAATCTTCTGCGCCACAGGCGCCCCTTTGAGCCACTTCATAGATAGCCCAGAATCTTGAGTACCTGTTTGCTATTTTGCTCCTCGTACAGAATCTCGAAGTGGGGCTGGCCATCGCGGTCCCGCCGAATCAAGATATGGCGGGGGGTGGGAATCAGACAATGGTGGATACCGCCTACGCCGCTTAGCGATTCTTGGTAGGCGCCGGTGTGGAAAAAGCCAATATACATTTCCTTTCGGGTTTTGGGTAGGAAAAGCACGTTGGTGTGGGCATCGGTATGGTAGAAGTCGAGTTCGTCGCAAGTTATGCCGCCTAAGATCACTCGTTCGTATTCAGCGCTCCAGTTATTGAGAGGCAAGATGATGTATTTTTGCCCTAAGGCCCAAATGTCTGGCAAGATGGTCATGAGGCTGCCGTCCAGGATTAGCCAACTTTCGCGGTCGTTTTGTCTTTTTCGTTCGAGCACTTTGAAGAGGACGGCGCCGGACTCGGCAACGGTGTAACTGCCAAACTCAGAAACGATGTCGGGTTCTTCTACGCCGTATTGGGTGCAAGCGGTTTTGAGGCGGCGTACGATTTCGCCGATCACGTAGGGGTAGTCAAACTCGAAGTCCAGTGAGTTGCGGAAGGGCATCCCCCCGCCAATGTTGAAGTAACGGAGGGTAGGGGCTTCTTTTTTGAGCTCGCAGTACAGACGGATCATTTTGTCCAGCTCGTTCCAGTAGTAGGGCGTATCTCGGATGCCGGAGCTGATGAAAAAGTGCAGCATCACCAGCTCGAAGTGGGGGTTTGGGCGGATCTTTTCATGGTAGAGGTCTATCACGTCGTCGGCTCGGATACCCAGCCGGCTGGTATAGACAGGGAAGTCTGGACGCTCTTCAATCGAGACGCGGATCCCCAGCTTGGCCGGTACTTCCAGCTCACTGGCGTAGAAGTTGATTTCTCGGCGGGTGTCGAGCACCGGTATCAGGTTCTCAAATCCATCGTGCAAGAGGTCTACGATGCGCTGGGCATAAGTGGGCGTCTTGTATCCATTGCAAATGATCATGGTCTCCTTCTTAGAGATAAGCCCCTTTTTTTCCAAGGCTTCTACAATCTCCATGTCAAAAGCTGAAGAGGTTTCTATCTGAACTTGATGGCGAAGAACTTCTTCGAGGATATGGCGAAAGTGGGAGCTTTTAGTGCAGTAGGCGTAAATATACTGCCCTCCATAATCGTTTTTCAGGAAAGCTTCTTGGAAGTAGAGGCGAGCTTGTTGTATTTTTTTTCCGATGATGGGCAAGTAAGTTAGGCGTAGGGGTGTGCCATACGTCTCTACCAGTTCGATGAGGTTGATGCCATGGAAGTGGAGCTCATCTTCGATCACCTCGAAGCCTTCTTGGGGGAAGTCCACGCTTAGGTCGAGAAACTCTGCGTAACTTTGCACAGGGCAAAGATGGAGCAAAAGGTTGGGGGGTGGGCGGTTTGGGTGTGGTTTTTGGTTGGGGGGGGGGGAGGGTGGGGGGGGGCGGCGGGTGTGGCGGGTTGGTACCAGTGGGCGCTACACTACAAGCACCTGGCTTGGATAGCCGCGAAGCATCATGCTTTGGTTCCTCCCAACTGGCTGGAGGCCTGGCTGGGTACAGGTCAGCACGCCTATGCCCATCGTCTGGAATGGTGGGTGCCTTTTGCCGAGCAAGTTCGCCAGGCGGTGGAGGCGCTCCCGCTGGAGGAGAAGACCCTTTTTCTGACGGGGGACCATAGCTGGGCGGGGGTGATCTTGCCTCGCTTAGCCCGTCGGGTAGGCAAGCTGGGGGTCCTCTGGATAGACGCGCACATAGACTTGCATAATCCGGCCACGTCTCCTTCCGGCAACCTGCATGGCATGCCGCTGGCCTTAGCGACCGGCCTCAATACCCATCGCTACCATCCTCTACCACAGGCTACGTGGGATCTGTGGCAGGCCCAAGTAGAACCCGTTCTGTCGCCGGCGGACCTGCTGTTTGTGGGGGTGCGCAGCTATGAACCCCCCGAAATGGAGCTTGTCCAGGCGCATGGGATAGCATGCTTCACGGCGCAGGACCTGCACCAGCAAGGGATAGAAGCGGCTTTACAGGCGGCTCGGGCTCTGGCGCAACGCTGCGACGCCTTGTATGTGAGCTTTGACGTAGATGTGTGGGATCCGAGCTTCGCCAAAGGCGCTACCTCTCCCGCGGTAGGAGGCTTGAGCATTGCGCATACGCGGGCTTTCCTCGCGGAAGTGCTGCTGTGGCCCCAAACCCGCTTTGTCGAGGTGACGGAAATCAATCCCCTTCTCGACCAGACCAACCAGACGGGGCTTTACGCCTACGGGACGATTCGGCCGTTCATTGATGGGGAGGTGGGGGCTGTGGGCCTGGAGTAGCGCACTCCTCGTGTGGGGGCAGCTCCCGGCGCGGTACGTGCTCAAAGCGGATGTGCTGGGGCCTCTCTGGCGGGAGTATCGCCTGGCAGGGGAATATCGCCTTTTCCGGTGGGCGCCACCTTTCATCGCCTCGGTGGAACGGCACCGCTGGGAAGGGCTCACGTTCATCCTTGTAGGCACTTATTACCGTCGTTGGCCCGAACGGGGAGGGGGCCTGCGAGTAGGGGGCCGGTATTACTTTTTGCAGCCGACCTATGCCCCCCACGGCTTGTGGGCAGGCCTACACTGGGTCATGGCCGGTATTGGCGCCCGAAGTGAAAAACCCTTCTGGGCAGCGGGAGCGGGCCTCACGATAGGTTACCAGCACCTCTTCCGGCAGGCGTACGGGGGGTGTGTGGAACCGTATGTGCTCTTCGAGCTACTTGGGGGCCGCCAAAAACCTTTCTTTCCCTTCCAGGTAGGGCTGAATGTCGGTTTTGCCAGTCGCCGCTGGGCGCGTCGAAACTTACCCTGATAGGACTTTTTGTATCTTGGCCCCATGAAGAATAATCCGAACACCACGAGCCTGGAAGAGCTCCTGGCTCTCGTCCTTGAGGCTGAACCCCTGTATGCTTTGCTCAAAGCTTTTGATCAGGGGACTATTCCGCTGAGACAGGGGCAGCTTCCTCGAGGGGAGCCCCTCACTCCAGAGGAAACCTGGGAAATTATCCGACAGCTCAGGGCGCAGGATGGGCTCGCTACTTTTGGTGTGCCTCGTGAGCCAGGCCTGGTCGAAAGCCTTCTTTTGGCGCCGTTTCAGAGTGCAGGCGGTCAGGACATTTATCCTTCGGTAGCGGAGAAAGCCGCTGCCCTCCTGTACCTGATTGTTAAGCGGCACCCCTTCGAAGATGGCAACAAGCGCACTGGGTCAGCCCTGTTCCTGGCGTTTTTAGGTAAAAACGGCCTCCTCAAAAAAGGCACGTCTGCCTACCGGCAGCTCCAGCGAATCTTGGTTTGGGCTGTGCTTTATGTGGCCAATAGCCCCGACGACGACAAGGAGCGCGTCATTCAGCTGCTTGCGCACCTGGTGGGAGAGGTGACCTGGGCCGCCCAGGGGGAAGGAAAAGCTTAACTCTCGCCGGGTAGAAGCCGATCTGCCTCGCGCACCCGGGAGGATTCGAACCCCCAACCGCCAGATCCGTAGTCTGGTGCTCTATCCAATTGAGCTACGGGTGCAGCGCAGGGCAAAGGTACAACATTTCCTCCAAACGCCGCAGGCTACGCTCAGCGCTTGATTTGCAGGACGGAGAGGTTCCGCTCGTAGATATCGAAGGTGCCTCCGTTCACGTTGAAGGTATTTCCATACAGCTCGAGCCGGTAATAATAGGTGACGCCGGGCGAAAGGTTCAGGTCCACATAACTTACGGAGGTACTCATGTTGAAGCCGCTGGTGGCGCTGCCAAGTCCATTCGGGAAGCGCAGAGCACAAATGCCTGACCCGTAGGTGAGGATAGTAGGGTTTACTGTGAAGGCCGGGTCCTCGGCCCGGCGCAGGACCAAGAAATAGCCCGCCAGAGCCTGGTTGCCTGTCATGGAGGTATTATTCGATACGCGAGCAAAGCCGGTGATGAGCACTCCGCTGTGCGGAGGGCCGCTTCCATCTGGGATGGTGATAGAGACCGTGGTGCCGTCGATCGGGACAGCGACAGCATTGTAGGGGATTTGCTGGGTTGGAGAGCTTAGGTTGGCTCCGGTGATTTCTTGATTGACGAAGTCCCCCACGAAGCGCACAGTCCCCACCACATGGAGCTGGTAGGCCGGTGAGGGGGTCCCGATGCCTGTGGAGCCCTGGACTATCAGGCCTTCTGGGGGGGCGGCGGTGGCGCTGTAGGCGCTGCCTACCGAGAGGTTGCCTGCAACCGTGAGGCGGCTGGCGGGCAGGCTGGTCCCGATTCCGACATTCTGGGCGGCCAGAAGGCCTCCCATGCAAGCCAGTTTCCACCTGGAAGTCATAAATACAAAAATACACATTTCCTCCAAAGCCAGAGGGACTTCACGATTCCTTCACTTCGGGGATGCTATCTTTGTAGCGATGGGTTGGGTGGTGCTATGGATAGGGGTGGTGTGGGGGCAAGCCAGTTTCGTGGAGAAGCAGGCCGCCGTGGGCAACTTTCGGATCACGGTCAATAACCTCGGGCAGATAGGCAACAGCTTCAAAGGCAGCTATCTTGTGCAAGGGTTTCGTTCAGCGGAGTTTCCTAAGGGCTCCAGTATTGAGCATGTGTTCGAGGGAGGGCTGTGGGTAGGCGTCAAAAAAGGGAGTACGATAATCGTATCGACCGGTGCGGTGGACGATCCGACTGGCTATACCACGGGTAAAGCGGGCTTTGAGTTTAGCGCCGAAGTGGGCGCGGACCTGGTGGAGCGTAGCAGCCTGCCTGATCAGCCTACCTACCGGCCCGAAGCCGTCTCGCACCAAGACTTGGTGGCGGATTTTACCGATCGCTATACCGTAGTGCCAGGTACTCAGATTCCGATACAGAACCTGGAAAATGGCCCAGCTGGCGTGGACGTACACTTTGAGGCGTATAACTGGAACTACTCTTTTGCTAACTTCTTTTTGGTGTATACCTTCACCTTGCGCAACAGCAGTCCAGACCCCTGGGATACGGTGTATGTGGGGTATTGGGTGGATCCGGTTATTCGGAATACGGCGATCACGCCGGCGGGGTCGGGCGGCACCCAGTTCTACAACAAAGGCGGCAACGGATACCTGGATACCCTCTTCTTAGCCTACGAGTTTGATGCGGCGGGGGATGTGGGGTTCACCGATACCTATTTTGGGCTCAAGTTTTTGGGCAGCGAGTACAAGGGGGAGTTTTACCATCCGGCGCGTCAGCCTGTCCCTCCCTCTGGCTTCCGGGTGAACTTCCAGAGCTGGACTTTCCGGGACTATACGGGGCAGTTTCGCAGCCCGCAGAACGATGCTGATCGGTGGCTCAAGCTAAGCCAATCCCTCACCAGCCGACCCGACTGGGCGACCTTAGTGGTGCCGGCCCTGCGTGCACCGGGCAACCGATCGATACTCGTTTCGGCCGGTCCTTATGTGGGGGTGCAGCCTGGGGATAGCCTGAAGGTGGCTTTCACTTTTGTCTTTGCCCGCAAGGTGTCCGACGGCAACCCCAACTCCGCCGATACGCCCCTGCAGAAGGAAGAGCTGATTCGGAATGCCCAGTGGGCGCAGGCTGCCTACAATGGTGAGGACCAGAACTTCAATGGTCAGCTTGACCCAGGTGAGGACCTCAACGGCAATGGACGTCTGGACCGATTTCTGCTGCCCAGCCCGCCGCCGGTTCCGCGCATGCGCTATGAGATCGAACCCCACCGCATTCGTCTGTATTGGGACGCTTCAGCCGAAGAAGGGATAGACCCCATCAGCCGGAAAAAAGACTTTGAGGGGTACCGCCTCTACAAGACTACGGTGGGCTTTGATGTGCGGGAGGTGGTAGATGTCCTCGCTTCGCTCAAGCTGGTGGCCCAGTTCGACCGTCCGGGCAATGGACTGGGCTATGACAATGGGTTTGGGGCGATACGCCTATCCCAACCCCGCTACTTCCCAGGGGACCCCACCCCTTATGTGTATATGTACGAGTTTGTAGGGGTGACGAACGGGTGGCAGTATGGCATCGCCCTCACTACCTTTGATGAAGGGGACCCGACTCGCAATCTGGAGCCTTTGGAAAGTAGCCGAGAAGCGGGGCTCAGGCGGGTTTTTGCGGGCGCTCCCCCGAACCGAGGCTTCACCTACGGCGACCCTTACGTCTACCCTAACCCCTACTACGAACGGGCCGCCTGGGAAGGACCCTCCCCCGCTCAAGAGGACAAACGGCTCATGTTTGCCAACTTGCCTCCCCATTGTGAGGTCTCTATCTATACGGTAGCGGGCGATCTGGTATACCGATTTGAGCATCACGAGGATCAACCCGAGGCTCAGGTTCGGGATAGCCGGTGGTTTGCTACCTATAGCGACCCCGCTAAGCTCACCTGGAGCGGGGGAGAACATGGATGGAACTTACTTTCTCGCCACGGGCAAATCATTGCCCGCGGCTTGTACGTTTTTGCGGTCAAGGACCTGGAGACAGGCCAGACCCGAACCGGCAAATTTGTCATCATTCGATAGCGTATGCGTACACAGTGGATAGGATGGCTTGCTTTGGGGTGGCTTTTGGCGCAGACGCCGCCCCTCAAAACCATCGCAGAAATTCAGACGCCTGTCAATCTCGCTGCGGGAAACGACACCTCAGTCCTGCATGGGCAGCGCGTGCGGGTGCGTGGCGTAGTGGTCACGGAGTGCGATTGGCACCGTCATTATGGAGTCAGCGGCGGGCCTAACAGCAAACGGTGTAGCATCTGGCTGCAGGACAGTGCCCAGACCGGTCCCCGAACCGGCCTTCAGATTCGGCGACAAAACACCACGGATATGCCTCCGGGCTTTACCGCCCTGCAGCAGGGCCAGTATGTGGAGCTTACAGGCACGGTAAGTTATTTTCAGGGGGAGATACAGCTCCTGGTGGACACCACGGTAGCTCCTACTATTTTAGCGGTGGGCGTCCCTTTGGCGCGGCCAGCTTCCATCACGGTAGCCGACCTCAACTTCTCTAACGGCTCTCACAACCTTCAGTCGGGGGACCCTTGGCAAGGCAGCTTCGTCAAGTTGGAGGGCCTCACCGTCCAAAGTGTGGCTACGAATCCTCTCCGTATCACCGTTACCGATGCCAATGGGTATCAGATTGTGATTTTTGGGGAGTTCACAGGGCTTACCAACAGTTATCCGGTCGGCACTCGGCTGGACTCAGTCAAGGGGCTCGTCTTGCATTTCTGGCCCTCGACGGGTACGCCTATGTACGAGATTTGTCCGTGGCATGATAGCCTCATGTATGTGGGCAACCCGGTGCCCAATGTGCGTAACCTTACGCGCACGCCTGTTTGCCCTAAATCTACTGAGTCTGTGCAAGTGAGCGTAGAAGTGACCAGTGGCACTCCCACCGACCCGATTACAGGGGTAACCCTATACTGGGCTACTGGCAGTAGCACCACGTATACAGCGGTGCCCATGACGGCAAGCGGTTCGACCTACAGTGCTACGATTCCGGCGCAGTCTGAAGGGACGTATGTACACTACTATGTGGTGGCGCAGGACCAGAGTGGGGACCAGGTGCAATTTCCTCGGTTTGAGCCGCAGAGTTACCGAGTCAACGACCAAGGCTGTCGTATTACGGACATTCAGTATGTGATACCGTCGGTGCTGTATGCGTATAACCCCTCTGCGCGGCGGGATTACTTAGGTTCTGGGTATGCGGGGCTTTCTGTGACGAATGTGCCGGGGGTGGTCACTGCCTCGGAAAACGATCTGGGGTACCTTCACGTCCAGCAGCCGGGCGCGCCAGATTGGGCGGGGATATGGGTAGTTACGGCCAGTCAAATGCCTAATCTGCAGATAGGCGATTCTGTGGTCATCACCAACGCCACAGTGAATGAGTACTTTGGCTTGACGCGCCTGACGAATGCGACCGTTACCCGCGTGGGAGCGGCTTCGGCGCCGATCCAGCCGGCGGTGCTCCCCTTGAGTGTAGTCTACGGCGATACGCAGTATGCAGCGACCGAGCCTTATGAGAGCATGCTTATTCGCTTCCGCCACGATAATCCCACCCAGGTGCTCAGGGTAGTTCAACCTAAGGTCTCGACACAGTCTCAGCATGCGGGAGACTACCGGGTGGGGATGGACCCGGCTGATCCCTTGCGGGGCATACGCGTGCTGGCCGGCCGCCAGACCATAAACATCTTCTCTTCCCTCAACGTCTCGTACGTGAACGACTCCACCTGGGCGGTAGTAGATGGGGTCATCAATCCGACTATTCCCCTATGTGTAGTAGCTGACAGCACAGAACTGGATAGCTTACAGGGCATTCTCACTTACCAGTGGAACTTTGTCAAACTCCTCCCTCGAAATAACGCTGACTTTTTCCAGGTGCGGAAGACGAGCTGTACTGATACTACGGGAGGTGGTGGAGGCGGTGGCGCTTCGCTGCAGGCGGCCGGCACCCTACCTATGCGGTATGGCCCGAATCCGGCTTCCGAGTTGGTGTGGGTAGAAGTGCCGGCGTCATACGGCTTAGCCTACGCTCGCCTCTACACGATGGAGGGACGGCAGCTTCAGGAAAAGCCTTTTTTAGGAGAGGTAGAAATAGACTTGAGTAAGCTGCCTAAGGGACTCTATCTGCTCGAGGTGGAAGCTGGGGGGGCCCGCGTGCGGGTTCGGCTTATCCACTTGTGAGGGGGAGCTGGGTCGCTATTCCCTACGCCGCCAGAACCCTGGCGGCGTAGGTTTTTTTATGTATCGTGAAGTATGCCTGGTAAGCTCTCAGATAAAGACTGCCGGCTAAAGTAGCTCAAGCAAGGCGTCAAGGCTTGGCATAGGGCTCTGAGAGAGGGGAAGGAGCAGGGCTTTTGTGCGCTACCGCACACCAAAAGGGTTCCTCTTCTGAGAAACGAATGTGGGTGAAGCCGGCCTCTTGGAGCAGGGTTTGGATTTGCTGTCGGGTATATCGCTTTTCTAAGCGGGTGCCAAACCGATCTAAGGCATCATTCCGCATGATGTAGAAGGAGCGGTGTCGGTATTGTGCCAAGGGAAAATGGGGCGGAAGCTTGTCTATCTTCTCTAAGAGGTGGGCGGTCCGGGCCAAAGGCCAGTACACCAGCAGGGCTAACCCTTCGGCAATAAGGTGCTTGAGGGGATAGGGGAGTTGAGCGATGCCTCGCCTGAGCAGGTCTGTGATTTGCCATAGGCGCCGAAACCAAAAGGGGCGATTGTCAAAAGCATAGTACAGGTATACCAAGAAGGGGGCTCCTGGCTTGAGCACACGGGCTATTTCACGTAGTGCACCAGCCGTATCGGGTACGTGGTGGAGCACACCTAAGCTATAAGCAAAATCTAACGAGTTATCGGGAAAGGGCAGATCACCGGCGCTCCCTAAAATAAGGTTTATATTGGGGTAAGGGGCAAGGTTCTGGCGGGCCACTTCCAGCGCGGTGGGGCTGGGGTCTATGCAATGCAGGCGACCCACCCGAGGGGCAACGAACCGAGCCCATCGAGCACTGCCGCAGCCAATATCGGCTCCTTCCGCCCCAGCAGGTAACGCTTCCCAAGGAAAGACCTTGAAGTAAGCCCCGAAGAGAGCTTGAAGTTCCTCTGGTGAAGCAGACTGTTGGTTGAAGCGCTGCCATTCCCGCCCAAAATCCGCGACGACCTGCGAGTCTACGTTTTTCATAGGGCCAATCCCTGTAAAGTTACGTTGGATGCTCCTTCCCTCTTTTTTGAAGAGGAAAGGGGGGGCAGGCGGAGAAAAAGATAAAGCGTAGACCTCAAGGGCTCAGCAGCTAGTGTGTCGGCTGGAGGGGACCGGAGCGCGTAAATCTTGCGGGCCGTTTGAGGGAGCGGTCTTGTGTGGGGCGGCCTGAAACTGGCTGGGTAGTGGGTATGGGTGGAGGTGCCGGGGTCTTGCGGCTTGGCTTATGCTCGCCTCTACACCATGGAGGGGCGACTCTCGCGAGAGCGCACCTTCCTTGGGGCAGGGGGAAATCGAGCTTGTAAACTTGCCCCAGGGCCTTTACCTCCTCGAAGTGGAAGCCTAAGGGCAAGTGGCCCGAGTTCAGCTCCTCCACCTGTAATCTAAGGGCGTAAAGAAAAAAGGCCGGATCCGGGTTAGGGCTCCGCCTTTTTCTTTTTGCTTCAAAAAAAATCCCCGCACTTGAGGTGCGAGGAAGGGTGAAGCCTGGCTAAAAGGGCCTTACTGTTTCGGTTTAGCGGGCTGAGCCGGTTGGGCCGGTTGAGCCGGCTTAGCGGGCTGGGTGGCTGGGGGGGCCGGTTTGTCTTCGGGCTTAGCTTGCCCGTGTTGGGGAGCTGGAGCGGGTTTGGGGGGGTGTGCGGCTGGAGCCGGTTTGCCTTCGGGTTTGGCCTGCCCGTGGTGAGGGTGTTCGGCCGGTTTAGCGTGATGCTGAGGATGCTCAGCAGGTTTGGCTGGTTGGGCGGGCTGAGCGGCTGGCGCCGGCTTGCCCGTAGGCTGTGGCTGGATTGCCGGCTTCACGCTTTGCTGCTGCTTCTGGGCTTCCCCTTGCGCCCCCAGGGTGCTCAGGGCACCCAGTCCGAGGACGAGTGCGAGGGTTCGCATATTGCGCACAAAGGTAAGACAAACCACGCAAATCCCCCTACTTTCATGGGGCGGTAGGGAAAGCCACCGTACGCAAGTATTTTTTACCGGAGGGGGCCAGGAGCTGGAGGTGATACACCCCCGCTGGCAAGGTCAGGGGTAGCGAGGCCTGGGAGCCCTCTACGGGGAGGGATTGGCGGAGCTGACCGTGTATATCCCAGACCTGGAGGTGCCACATCCCCCACTCAGGCAGATCCAAGCTCAACTCACCCGCAGGAGAGACGGCGATGTGGGGTTCTTTTTCCTGCTGGGGACCGCAGGAGTGTGGCCGCGCACCTGAGGGAGCTTCCTCCTCTGGCCAGTAAAAAGCTATCAGGGAGAAAGTGTAGCCAGGTATGGGGGTCCAATTCTCACATTCGCTCCAGGTGTTGCAGGTTTGCGGCCCTTTTTTGCGGAGCTCAAAAAACTCCCTTTGATTGCGGGGAGGGCGGGGGAAATAATACCCTACATGCACTCGCCAAGAGGCCGGGCGTGGTTTCTGCTCTGTCTGGGGTAGAAGCCACAGCGCTACGCTGTCTGTCTGTACGTAGCCTGAAGGCGTAAGGTGGAAAGTGATGTGTATATCTTCAAGGGGCTGTAGGGGCAAGGTTTGGATAGCCGCAAGGAGCCTGCGTGGGTAGTAGGAGGCTTCCAGCTGACTCAGAGCCGAGGAGCCTACTGGTAAGACCAATCTTAGCGGGCACAGGTTAGCGCAGCCTCCCATCTCTATGATGCATTTCCTAAGAAGTTCCTCACATCCGCGGCCGTTTTGGTCCATACAGCACTCTCCTATCGGCTGAGGGGGCACATCTGGGGAAGAGCAGAATACCTGGACGGGTTTTTCGTTAGGTTTGCAGTTTAGCTTAGTAGCGGAAGGGGGAGCTGCCGGCCCGATTGTGAGCACAGTAAAGCCATTTTGCTCACGTAGGCGCAGCTCCACATAGGGGGGCAGACCCGGGATCGTTTCGAGCCATTTCAGGAAAGAAAGTTTTCTCCATGTGCCTACCTGGGTCCAGGAAAAAGGCTGTGGCTGGATTGCCGGCTTCACGCTTTGCTGCTGCTTCTGGGCTTCCCCTTGCGCCCCCAGGGTGCTCAGGGCACCCAGTCCGAGGACAAGTGCAAGGGTTCGCATATTGCGCACAAAGGTACGACAAACTACTCAAATCCCCCTGCTTTCATGTGGCGATAGGGAAAGCCACCGTACGCAAGTATTTTTTACCGGAGGGGGCCAGGAGCTGGAGGTAAGAAAAACTCCTTGCCGGGAGGCAAGGAGGAGGATTGAGGGCCCTTGGGGGCGGTTTGAGAGGAGGAAGGCTTTTTTAGGGATAAGCACTCAGGACGAAGGTGTGGTGGTGCACTTCACCAGCAGGGGAGAGGAGCTGGAGGCGATAGTCACCGGGTGCAAGAGGTCGGGTAAGCTGTACAGAAGGTCCTTGCGCAGTTAGGGTTTCTATTAGACGTCCCTGCAGGTCCCACACTCGAAGAGTCCAAGGTCCTGTCCAGGGAAGCTCTACCGAAAGGGTGCCGTCAGGGCTCGTAACTACTTTTCCAGGAAAAGGCCTGAATGAGGCTTTCGCTATGGGCTGGTGGGGTGGGCGAGGACGCATCCGGGTCGCCATAAAGAGGTAACTGTAAGGGGTGTTAGAGGTAGGCAGCCACTGGAGGCACTCTTCTTTCCCGGTACACCCGTCTTTGGGTAGAGTCGCTTGCAGATAAGCTGAGTTCTGCTGCAGAGCCCGGGGTATCCTTGGGCCTCTTCCAAGAAAATGGATGCCAACTCCTACATGGAGAGGCATAGAATGAAGGGCTGAAAAGTTCTCTGGAGTGGGCCGGAGGACAAGTCGTACTGTATCTACTATCAGTTGGCTGGCCGAGCTGGCTTTCCAGACGATAGAAAGATATTCATAGGGTGCCAGAGGAAGGGCTTGTGCGGCGGAAAGGAAGCGGCGGGTAGCCTCGCTGGCGGGGGTAGCGGTAGCTGGTCCGGAGAGAGACCAGTAAAGCCGTGCGAAACAGACGGTTTGAGGACATCTTCCTTCCTCCAGGCAGAAGTCTACCCACAGCCCACAGTCACTGATGGGGCCTGCGCAGCAGGGGTGTTCCCATGCAATATTTTCTCCGTCATAGCACACCACTTTAGCGGGGCGTTCACAAGGGGGCTTTACCAGGCGGAGCGGGGAGGGGGTCACCGTTACCACCGTGGTTAGAGTGTCTGTGCGGCGGAGGGTAAAGAGGAGTTGAGTCGTCCCTTCCGGCCAAGGAAGCGTTTCTGCCCAGTGCAAAATAGAAAACCCGCGCCCGTCTGTGAGTTGTGTCCAGGTAGAAGGAAGTTTTTCTGCTACTGACTGCTGGTCTTTCTTCTGGGCTTCCCCTTGCGCCCCCAGGGTGCTCAGGGCACCCAGTCCGAGGACGAGTGCGAGGGTTCGCATACCCTGAACAAGGTAAGAAAACGACATAAAAGTGCATAGGTTCGGTTGGGGTGGAAGGTCGTACGTGCAGGGTGAGGAATAGTTGTTTAGTCAAGGCGGGGGGGCACGAACCACAGTTCGCGAAAGACCACAGCGAGGGAAACCTGCCAGTAGCTTTCTTGGAGGATGGGGGTTGGGAGCCAGCCCCGTTCGAGCGCCAAGAAGAGGAGGTGAGGTGAACGAGGGAGTTGCCAGCCGAGTCCGGCTGTGAGGCCGTACCAGCGGAGAGGCGCATAAGGGGGGGCCGCCACGAAGCCTCCAAGTTGGTAGCGAAAACGCTTGTAGAAAGTGGCGCTGCGGGGGTCAGGTGCCCAGCTTAGCCCGCCTCGGATATCCCAGCTGGGTCGTCCGCTGGCTGGCACGAGACCGTGGCCCCCCCACGCAGAGGGGCTTGCTTGGTAGCCTCCTTCCAAGCCGGCCTGCCAGGAAGCGCCCTGCCAAAAAAGTCCCCCACGCCACTGTGCCCCCTGTGTCCACCGCTCCTGCGAAAGGGCCAGCGTGTCCACCAGAATATGGCTGTAAGAGAAGTTTTTCTGGAAAGTGTAGCTCAACTCCCGGCTTAGGCTGGGGGAAAAGGTGTAGGCCAAACTGATCTGCAGGAAGTGAGAACCGAAGGTGTCTTGCCAGGCCAGACCTATTCGGTGCTGGAGGCCATTCAAGCGTGCCCGGGTGATGAGGTAGTCTGGAAGGGCCTGACTGGTTGTCTGTAGGCTTTGCTGACGCTCGTAGGTGCCCCAGAGATAGCCCAACTGATACCCCAAAGCTACATGCCTCCAGCGGAGGGCGGTCTGGATGTAAGCTAAGGAGAGCAGGCCTTCTGTTTTGTCCTGGTACTGGAGTGGGAGAGGACCTTGGAGGGTAAGACGCCCCTGGTAACCCTGTAGGGCCTGGGGGGCCAGACCAAAGGAAAACCCCCAACCTTTCCCCCGGGCAAAGCTTAGCTGAAGATTTTGGAGGCCGCCGGTTCCGAATCGGCCCTTTTGGGTGGGGCTTTGGAGGTGAGCTGAGCGGCCATACCCGCTAAAGTCGGCTTGCATAGCGGTGAGGTGGGCACTGTGGGCAGGCTGCTCAGGCAAGGGCACCTGCAGGCCTGCTACGCTGAGCCGCCCTGTACCTAAACCGGCCCCACTGGCCGGCAAAGCCGGCAAGCCCACCCCATAGCCGCTATAGGGATTGTAAGCCACCTGGGCAGCCAACGCGCTTATAAGCAGGCTAATCGCCGGCCTTGAAGGAATTGCCACCAGAGCCACGCGCCCGTGAGAGTAAGGTCGGGCGCAAAGATACTGCCTGACGGCAGGTAAGGGCGGATTTTTTCGGCTTCGCCTCCGGTGAGCCATAGGGTTTGAGGGTTCAGCTGGCGAATCCATCCTTGCAGTTCCCATGCCAGGCCGTAGAGGGCAGCGGACTGGAGCGCTTCGGGGGTGTCCTGCCCTAAGAGGGGAGGATTCTCAATAGGGGCCACAAGGGGCAAGCGTCCTGTTCGGTGGTGGAGGGCCCACAGGCGCAAGTGCAGGCCTGGGGCGATGATCCCGCCCCGATGCACGCCGTCTTTGTCTAAGTAGTCGAGCACGCAGGCTGTGCCCAGGCTGATGACCAGCGCGGGAAAGCTTTTTGCCTGCCAGGCGGCGACGAGCTGGGCTGCTCGGTCGGGGCCCAGACGAGTACTGTAGGCGGTACGGAAAGGTAGCCCTTGGGCGGTTCTCAGCTCCTGCGCGCCAAGGCGGGCCAGAGCGGCGCGCCAGACCGGATCGCTCCGGGTGTCCAGAAATACTATCTGTTCTCCGGCCCACTTTTCCAGCTCAGGTGGGCTTTTCAGGGTTACGACGGTGGGGGGGGCTTCGGCGGGGAAACGGGCCATCTTAGTGCGACTGTTGCCCAGTTCGATCACGAGGGCCATACGACTTCGAGGTGGCCGGGAGCCACGTGTACGAGCCCGTCAGGCGTCTTTAGGCGAAGGCCTCTCTCCAGGTCCCATCCTACGATTTCACCGGTCCAGGTAGACCAGCCGGCTTTGAACTGACCTTTTCGCTCAAGGCGCTCCAGAAAGGCCCTTACCACTTCGGGCGGTGAAGCGGCGTGCCAGGCCGGGAAAATCTCGAGGAAGCGGTCAAGCAAGGTCTGAAGCGAAGGCGGAGGTTCTCCTATCTGGGCTAAGCTAACGGCGCGTAAGGTGGGTGGGAAGTGCCGCTGATAGACATTGAGGCCTATGCCTATGAAGGCCCGAGCGGTGGGCCCTTGCCAGAGGAGTTCGATCAAGAGGCCAGCGAGCTTGCCAGTGGGGCACCAGAGATCGTTGGGCCACTTCAGGAAGAGGCGTTCTCGGACAAAGGGCCGTACGGTCTCATACAGGGCCACCGCCACGCGAGGCGTGAGCAGCTGCAAAGGCGGGGTCGGAGTCCACACGAAGGTGAAGGTGAGGGACTCGCCGGGGGTAGAGAGCCAGGGGCTGCCTTTGCGGCCATACCCTTGGGTCTGATGGAGCGCCCATACCAGGGTGCCGTCCGGGATCGTCTCCCGGGCTGCCCATTCTCGCAGGTAAGTTTGCGTGGAGGGCAGCTCAGGAAAAGTATGCACTTGAAACGTTACCACTGGTAGAGGATGGGTCTTTCGTCGTAGGGGCGCGCTTCGCGCAGGTAAAACCGCAGTCCTCTGGGGAGGGTGGTGTCGGGATTCTGCAGGTGGTTGAAGGCAAGGAGCTTTTTGAGCGGGCGTCGGTAATGTCGGGCGATCTGGGCGGGGGTTTCTCCGTGCTGTACGATGTGGATGTGGGCTCGGGAAGGGGGCACAATCAGCACCGGCGCGCCCCCTTTGTAGAAGGGGTTCCAGCGGCGCAAAATGGGGGTAAGGGGAGGAGGAGGGTACTCCCATTCCTGATGGAGGTAGGGTTCTTTTAGGAGGGGCAGGTAAGCGGCGGCGGTAGGGGGGAGGGGGGGACGAGGCGCAGGCCTCTGGGGTGGAGGAGCCGGTGAGACCGAAGGTGCCGACACAGTATCCGCCTGCCCGCTGTATTGGAAGCCCGCCGGTACCGAAGCAAACGCCAAAGGCACGGCAGCCGGCGCAAAAAGCCCTTTGAGGGGCTCTTGAGGAAGGGTATCTGGAAAAGTGTCTACGGGCACATAGTAGGTAATGGGGCGGCTGGTGGGCAAAATCGGCTTTAGGAGCCAAGGGTTGAGTAGGAGAAAGCTATCAGGGGAGAGGTCATGTTGCCGGGCTATTTGCCAAGCGGGCTTAGCAGGTCCTTGGTAGGCGATGGGCCGCAGCGCATAAACCCGCCGTTTGATAAGCGACTCAAAGACCAACTTATGGGCCAGGGCCCGTAGGGCGTACCAATGGGTGGTGGCTTTGAGGCAAACTTCGGCTTTGCCGATGTAGGCGGAGTCTAAGTAGGGGATGGCGCCCGTGCCCCCTTCGTAGTACGCAATGATGGCAAAGAGCCAGTTACGGTGGCGGTTGTATTGCCTGAGCAGGTAAAGGGCCGCCGCCGCACTGGAACGAAAAAGGTGCTTTCTTTCGTCGAGGGTGTCGTTGATGACGAGCCCCATCTCCCGAGCGGTGTAGTCTTTGAATTGCCAGTAGCCTACCGCCCCAGAACGCGAAACGGCATAGGGGTTTAGGCGGCTTTCCTGGATAGCGAGATATTTCAGGTCTTCGGGTACGCCGATGTAAGCCAAAGCTTCTTCAATGTAGGGCAGGAGGGTTTCGGCGCGGGCTACGATAGCCTGAAGGGTAGGGGGGTGTTCGTAGAGTTTGACGATGTAAGCTTGCAGGGCGGCTTTGGCTTCGGGCTGGATGCGAGTCTGCATCCCGCAGAAGACGAGGTTATCTGGGATGGCCGGCAGAAGGCCCAGCCACAGGCTGAGCAAGCCCATATTAGGCCACTGTCAGGTGGAAGTGCAAGCGTATCAGTCGCAACTCTTCGTACGTGTACTCTCCGCCTAAAGCCCGCATGGCTTTTTCCAGGTCGTCGTCTTCGGCTTCGTAAAAGTAATCGAAGGCTTCTTCCAGCCGGTCGGGGTCTATCATTTGTCGCACCGCATACTCCAGTTTGACGCGAATCCCGGATCCCAAGATAATCTGCTCCATCTTTTCCAGGAGCTCTTCGAGGGAGAGGTTGAGACGCTGGGCAAGGGTGGGGAGAGGAATCCGTTGGTCAATGGAGTGGATGATTTCGGCCCAGTCGGTCTGCCGTTTAGGCGAGGAAGGGAGAATAAGCTCGATGGGCCGTTCGATGTCGTTTTCTTCGACGTAGGTTCGGATCAGTTCGACAAAAGGCCGGCCAAACTTTTGGGCTTTGACGGGCCCTACGCCAGGTAACCGTTCGAGTTCTGCCAAAGTGATGGGATACTGGGTGGCCATCTCGATGAGGGTAGGCTCTTGAAAGATTACGTAAGGGGGTACTCGGTGCTCTTGGGCGATTTTCTTGCGCAGGTCTTTGAGCTTTTCCAGGAGGAGCTCGTCGTGCAAGGTCAGCTCTTCGATGGTCTCCTCGGACAAAGAGGCTGCGCTGCGGTCGTAAGGCGGGTATAAAGTGAGAGGGTAAGGTTCGGCCAGGAACGCTTGGCCTTTTTCGGTGAGCGAGACGATGGAGTAATCTTGGGTGTCGCGTTGGATCAGGCCTTCAATGAGGAGCTGGATGGCGTACGATTTGAGCTCTTCGATGTGGTGACCTTTGAGGCGGCCGAAGGTGGGCAAGGTGCGCCCCGCAATCTCTGGCTGAGCCCCAATGACATGGTCCAAGATGGGTATCAAGGGGAAGCGTTCGAGGTGTGCTATCGTCTCAAGAATAGGTAAAGCAATAGCCTGCCCATCAAAGCCTTGTTTAGGGTAGCGGCAGTTGTCACAGAGGCCTCCGCATTTTTCGGCGTGGTATGGCTCCCCAAAATACTGCAGGAGAAACTTGCGTCGGCAGTGCCCCGTTTCGCAGAAGTAGGCCATTTCCTGCAGCAGAAACACGATGGCTTCGCGTTCGCTGGCGGGCTTGTCTTTGAGGAAGCGGTCGAGCTTGAGGATGTCGTTGTAGTCGTAGTATAAGATGCAATCGGCGGGTAGGCCGTCGCGCCCCGCCCGCCCAGTCTCCTGGTAATAGTTTTCGATGCTTTTGGGCACGTCAAAGTGAATCACGAAGCGCACATCCGGCTTGTCAATGCCCATCCCAAAGGCGATGGTGGCTACAATGACTTGGACTTCTTCGTTCAAGAAGGCGTCTTGGTTACGGGTACGGGTGGCGGCGTCCATGCCCGCATGGTAGGGCAAGGCTTTGATGCCGTTAGCCTGGAGGGTGGCGGCGACCTCTTCCACTCGGCGACGGGAATGGCAGTATACAATGCCGGCCTGCCCTGGTCGAGACCGAATGTAGTGGATGATTTCTTTCAGGGTGGCTTGGTGGGAGCGTTTAGGCGTGATTTGGTAGTAGAGGTTAGGCCGGTTGAAGCTCGTGCGAAAGACCACCGCATCCGTGATTTCGAGGTTTTCTAAGATGTCGCGCTGCACGCGGGGGGTAGCGGTGGCGGTAAGGGCGATGATAGGCATAGGCGGCAGGCCGCGGAGTGCATGCCGAATCCGCCGGTATTCTGGCCGAAAGTCATGCCCCCATTCCGAAATGCAGTGGGCTTCGTCTACCGCTACGAAGCTCACCTGAAGCTGCTGTAGGATCTCCGCAAAGCTTTCGCTGAGCAGGGTCTCCGGCGCTACATATAGAAGTTTGACTTTGCTACGCAGGCAGGAGCGCTTGACTTCTTCGTACTCTTTGCGGGAAAGGCTGCTATTGAGAAAAACGGCGGGGATGTCATACGCTTGCATCTGGTCCACCTGGTTTTTCATCAGGGCGATCAAAGGCGAAACCACAATCGCCGTGCCTGGCAGCAGCAGGGCCGGAAGCTGGTAACACAAAGACTTACCTGCGCCGGTAGGCATGATCACCATCACGTGGCGGCCTTGCAAAAGGGTGCGGATAATCTCCTCCTGCGGACCCCGAAAGCTGGTGTACCCAAAGTACCGCTGCAGCGCTTCTTTCAGATCGAGAGTAGCCATCGACATACGCCCGAAGCCGCTTTTGTACCTTTGCCCAAAGATAAGCAAAAGCCGACATGCACAACGAGATCGGTCGGTGGGTCATCCAGACGGAAGCCCGAGCCCTCGAAGCCCTGGCCCAGCGGTTAGATGAGCGATTCGACCGGGTGGTGGAACGGATTCTGGCCGCTCCAGGCAAAGTCGTCCTGACCGGTGTGGGCAAAAGCGCCCATATCGCCGCTAAGGTGGCGGCCACCCTGAACTCGGTAGGCACGCCGGCCGTCTGGCTCCACGCCACCGAAGCCGTCCATGGGGATGTGGGGATTGTGCAGACGGGGGATGTGGTGCTCCTCTTCTCTAAAAGCGGAGAGACGCCGGAGATGCGGGCGCTTGTGCCGGTTTTGCGGGAACGAGGCGCTGTGCTGGTGGCCTGCGTAGGCAATCCGGATAGTTGGATCGCTCGGCAAGCGCACGAGGTAATAGACCTCTCGGTAGAACGAGAAGCCTGCCCGCACAACCTTACCCCTACGGCCTCCACGACAGTAGCCTTAGCTTTTGGGGATGCGCTGGCGATCGCCCTTATGCGGGCGCGCGCCTTTGGCCCGGAAGACTTCGCCGCTACGCACCCTGCCGGCAGCTTGGGCAAGCGGCTCCTCTTGCGTGTGCGTGACCTCTTAGAGCCGGGCTTGCCCGCCGTCTCGCAGGAGGCCCCCCTCAAAGAAGTGCTTATCGCCATCACCGCCGGAAGGAAAGGCGCCGTAGCGGTGCTGGCCCCGGATTCAGCCCTCCTGCGGGGCATCATCACCGACGGCGATATTCGCCGGGCCCTCGAAAAATACCCCCCTCAAGCCCTTTTGGACCTGCGGGCTTCTCAGTTGGCTACCCCTTCGCCTCGTACTATCGAGGCCGACCAAAAAGCGTATGAGGCCCTCCATCAAATGCGCACCCATAAGGTTTCTCAGCTCATTGTGACGGAGCAGGGCCGACCTATGGGCATGTTGCACTTTCACGACCTTATTCGAGAAGGCATCCAATGACTAAGCTTCATGCACTTATTTTAGCGGGCGGCAGTGGCACGCGCTTCTGGCCTGTCAGCCGCGCCGCTCACCCCAAGCAGTTTCTCGACATACTGGGTCAGGGCAAGACCCTCCTCCAAGCTACGATCGCCCGCGTCGAAAAGCTTCTGCCACCTGACCGGATCTGGATCGCCGCCAACCCCCAGCATGCCGACCTTCTATCGGCCCAGTTGCCCGCTTTTCCCAAGGCTCAGATTCTCTTCGAGCCCCTGGCGCGCAATACCGCTCCCCCCATCTTATGGGCTGCCTTACACCTTGCCCGCTTAGAGCCAGAGGCCGTCCTATGGATCTTGCCGGCTGATCAGTACATCCCCCACGAAGGGCCCTTTATTGACCTCATGCGGCAGGTTTTTGCGACCTGTGATTTCTCCGAAGCCATTTTTACCGTGGGCATCAAGCCCCGCTATCCGCACACCGGTTACGGTTACATCCAGTATGTGCCAGGCCCGGGCTTGTGCCATACCGTCAAGACGTTTACCGAAAAACCCTCTCGGGAGTTAGCCGAGCTTTTTCTGCAAAGTGGAGACTTTCTCTGGAATAGCGGCATGTTTATTGCGAGCTTGTCGGTGATACTTCGGGCATTTCAGGAAAAAGCTCCAGAGTTGTATGAAGCCTTCCAGGATATAAACCTGGATGACCCCGAAGCTTTACGATCGGCCTTTCAGCGCGTGCCTGCGATTTCGTTTGATTACGCCATCATGGAGAAGTACCATCCGGTCAAGGTGGTGGAAGGGCACTTTGCCTGGTGGGACCTGGGGGGGTGGAAGGCTCTGCACGAAGTGTCGCCCCACGATGAACACGGCAACACCCTCCGTGCCCAAGTGTATACCCAAGCGGTGCACGATACGCTGTTTTTTTCGGCCCAGCCGCACAAGCTCATTATTGCCCAGGGCTTGGAAGGATACTTCATCTTAGACACCGAAGATGCCCTGGTGATTTTGCCCCAGTCTGAGGAGCAAAGCTTGCGGGAGTGGGTTCAGCGGTTGCGTACCGAAGGTAAAGTGCGGTATCTATAAGTTGGTAGGCTGAGCAGGCAAGGTATTTTTGCAGCATGAAGGGGCTTCTCTGGGGAGGGCTGGCTTGGGCGCAGATCACGGGCACTTATCTCATCAATGGCAGCTCGAATCCGGCGGGAGGCAGTTTTGCTACGCTTCAAGAAGCTTTCGACGAGCTGGCCCGAGAGGGGGTGCAGGATACAGTGCGTTTGCGGGTAGTGGCGCCGTACGACCCGGCGGCGGAACCTTCTACCATCCAAGTCAAACCTTATGCCTGCAACAGTTGTGCGGTGATCGTGCAGGTGGAGGTGCCGGTTACCTTGGCCAAAGCGCCTGTAGCCCAGTGGCAGACAGGAGGGCAGTTTGTGCTGCGTATCCTGGGCGGTGTACAAAACTTTGTGCTCAATGGCCGAGGCTACCTCCAGCTCAAAAGCCTCACGGACACTACAGCGCTTACGGGGGTGGTAGGGATCGTGCCTCGAGCCGGGGCCCCTGTGTCGAATATTCAGATCGATAGCTGCGTGCTGGAAGGGCATTCTCGCGGGGGAACTTGGGCCGCTTTATATGTAGGCGATAGCGCCAGTTACACGCTACAGCCCGTCGCGGCGGCGGTATCGGGCCTTACGGTCCGGCATTGTACCCTTCGTGCGGCCCGATATGGTGCCGTCCTTTTGAGCGGGGGCTGGGGGGGCCTTACCCAGGTTACTTTCGAAAGCAATACTTTTGGCTACCCTACTACGACGCTGGCCGACGCCGAAAATGCCTGGGGAAGGGGAGGGGCCGCCTTGTATGCCCGTTATGTGGTGAACCTTTGGTTGCGTCGAAACACCGCCCAGGGGGCCTGGGAAGCCGGCCCATACTCGCCTGTGGGTTTCAAACTCGAAGGCTGTCACACAGCTATCCTCCAGGCTAACCGCCTCTACAATCTCCGCAGCCTTTCTCCTGACGGCTATGGCGCCATCGGCCTCCACCTTGTGCGCGATCCTCGGTACGGTCCTTCGCCCTATCTGGTGGAAAATAACTTTATTGGAGGGCTATTAGGCGGAGCCGATGAAAGCCTACCTGGCAGTAGCGAGTATGCCGTGGCCGGCATTCTATTGGAGAGCGCCTTTCAACCTGACCCCAATGCGACCTTCACCCTCCGGCATAATACCGTCCACTTGTCGGGAGCCGCCCAATCCTCAGCCCCCTGGGCCAAAGACGGCTTTTCCGCAGCCCTTATCCTGGGCCGTAATATCCGAGGAGGCGTAGAAGTGCGGGGAAACCTCTTCCAAAACACCCTTGCTTTGACGAGCACACTACCCCCTGATGCCAAAGAGACAACCGCCCTGCTCTTTTGGGAAAGCCCTTCGGCGCTCCAATGGAATACTTTCCTCCTGGATGGAAACTTTTATTATGTGCAGGGGGCGGCCCCTGAACGCACTTACTTGGCTCGCATAGGGGCAGGGGATACGATGCTGCGCATAGGGTCCTTAGCTGAGTGGCGCCTCCTTACAGGGGGGGAAAGCGCCTCCCGGTGGGGCCTACAAGGTCCCGCGCCTTTTCTTGCGCCTGATCAGCCTCACCTCGATCCCAACCAACCCTGGGAGGGCATTAATGCGGGGCCGCTTCCCCCGCTTGTCACCGAAGATTACGATGGCGATCCACGACCCGTGGGGGGAGGTAGCGACCCCGGCACTGCGCCCGACTTAGGCGCCGACGAACTGGCCGGCACCCCCTTTTCTTGTCCGGCCGTCTATAGCGAGCCGATCCTCCCTTCGCTTACGCAGGGGCTGTGCGGAGAACCCGTTACCCTCTCTGTCAGCAACCCGGCTGCCCTGGCTGGGGAACTGGTGCTTCTCCAGAGCCTCGACGGGGGCTTTTCTTGGCAGGCTTTCCCCGTGGTGGCGGGGCAGTTTCCTCTTACGCTGCCTCTGCCTAAGGTCGCCAGCCTCCCCGCGCAGGTGCACTACACGATAGCCGCCTCTCCCCCCTCAGGATGCCCCGGCATGCCAGACACTGCCCCTCCTGTGGCGATCACCCTGCAGGATCGCCTGGGTAATCGCCCTGAAACCGCCATCACCCTCTCCTTCTCTCCTTCAGCCCCCGGGGTTTGGCAAACTGCCTATGACGACTCGCTCACCGGCTACGGTACGACGGATGTGTTTAGCCCTGTGAGGGGAGCTTCCATGGCCAGTCGAAGCCCCGACCTGTTCTACGCTCTGACCCTGCCGGCGTGTCTGGACTCACTCGAGGTAGATTTGTGTGGGGCCCAGACGGACTTCGACACGCGACTACACTTGATTGCAGTAGGCGATACGTTTACCGACAGGGACCAGGGGCTACGTACTGACTGCACTCCGAATGGGGTAGCCGCGGCCTACACCTCCCGCCTCGTGGCCGTGGCCTCTTCGGCCGCTGGGGGTAGACCTCCTGAAGACTTTACTGCGCCCGCGCGCGTTTTCCTCCCTCTCACGGCAGGGCAAACGCTCCTCCTCATTGTGGAAGGGGAGACGGCTTTTGACCTGGGGCATTTTTCGCTGCGGGTTTCGGGCTACAACCTACCGCTCACGCCGCCAGACCTCGGCCCCGATAGAAGCGTATGTTACGACCCAGGGGGGATTACCCTCCGCGCCTGGGCACCCACGGCTTCGCAGTTTGCTTGGTGGGTGGATGGTAGCCCTTTCCCAGGTACCGACTCCGTTATTCGCTCGGTCCTGGACCCTGGCCCGCACGAGATCGTCGTAGAAGCCCAAAAAGTCGCCTTGCAGCCCTGTGCTACTACCCAAAGCTTGCGCGATACGCTTCAGCTCACCGTCTTGCCCGAGATAGGTGCCTATATCCAGGAAGGCCAGCAGATTTACCCTTCGGGCGATACCCTCTTCCGTTCTTTTGGTTCCTACACTTTTACGGGGGGTGCGGCGGTAAGTGGGGTGAGCTTTACGTGGCAGGTGCTGAATGCCCAACTTTTGCCCCTCTACACCGCCTCGGGGCCGACGCTGACGTACGAGTTTGGGGTGCGGGGGGTGTATGGGATCGTGCTGGAGAGTCAGGCCGGCACCTGCCGCGAAACGGATACCTTATACTTGGTGGTACAGGCGGCTGCTTCGAGCTTAGACAAGGTCCAGATGCTTGGGGTGCGCTTGTGGGTAGACCCCATGGATGGTAGCTTGTGGGCAGCTTTTCCCGAAGGCGGTCTGTATTACCTGCGGGTGATCGACCTCATGGGCCGGCGACTCTTCGAGCAGACCTTTTCTGGCGGCGGCGCGTATCGGCTGCTTGGAGCTTTGCCCTCGGGCCTCTACGCCGTGCAGGTGCACTCCCCCCAGGGAGAAGCCACCCTGCTATGGCCTCACCCTTCCTATTAGGGGGAAGCCGCATCTTTGCGCATGCTCAAAGGACTGCGCGAGTTCCTCTTCAAAGGTAATGTGGTGGACCTGGCGGTAGCCGTCATCATTGGCGCGGCTTTCGGGGCCGTCATAGCGAGCCTGGTGGGCGATGTACTCATGCCTCTCCTCGGCTGGCTTTTCGGCAAGCCGGACTTTTCCACCCTCTACATCGGGCCGGTGGCCATCGGGAAGTTTCTCAATGCCCTGGTGAACTTCCTTCTTGTTGGGACGGCGGTGTATTTTCTGGTGGTGGTGCCCATACAAGCTCGCCTGAAGCGGCAGGCTGAGGCGCCACCGCCTCCGCCCTCGGAGGAGGCTACGCTCTTGCGGGAGATTCTGGCGGAGCTGCGCCGCCGCCCTTAACCCCATTCCCAACCTTCGGTTGCCATTTCCTCTCCCTCTTGCCTATTCCCAGAAGTTCGTACCTTTGCAATAAGTATGCGGTACTTCGCAGTAATCTTAGGTTTGCTGGCTCTCTCGTGGGCTCAGCTTAGCGGCGACTACTACATCAACGGATGTAGTACATGTGCTACGAATGAGTTTCCTACGATTCAGGCCGCGTTTACGGCGCTGAGTAGCCAGGGAGCCAACGGAATCGTCAATCTGCGCGTGGTTACAGGCTACAACCCCGCCAACGAGCCGCCTGAGCCGGCGCCTATCTCTCTTACCACCTACACTTGCAATGCCTGTCGGGTCAGCCTCATTTTTGACACGGTTGCGCTAATCCAGCGGAAGGTAGCGCCCACGGCCGGTAGCCGGTTCATCTTTCGCTTTACCGGCACGCTTCAAAACTTCGCCATCCGGGGCAGGGGTAACCTTACGGTCCAGATCACCGGTACGGCAGGCACACCCTCTGGCACGGCTACGGGGGTGATAGGCTTGGTCAGCACAACGAGCCTCCCCCTCACAGTAACCGGCTTTACGATAGACAGCGTCACCGTCATTGGCCATAATCGAGATAGCGTTTTTGCCGGCATTTATGTAGGGCAGGATGGCATTTTGACTACCAGTACCCTGAGCGCCTCGAGTAGCGTTAGCAACTTGACCTTCTCGAATGCGGCTGTCTGGGGAGTCTCTCGACCCATTTTTGTAGCGGGTATCCGCTCCCTGGTGCAGAATATCACGGTGCAGGGCTGCACGATTGGCACTGACGTTAACAACGCTGAGGTCCCTAACGCTACAACTGACGATCCTTCTTGGAAGCTTTCGTGGGCTGCAACTAATAACATAGGGGGTATCCATATCCGCGGGGCGCAAAACGTTACGGTGAGGCAAAATATCGTCAAGAATGCCCTTAGCGCATCCAACTATCAGGTAGCGGGTATCCGGCTGGACTCGGTGGAGAACTTCACGGTTAGCCGCAACTGGATTTATCGAATTCGCTATGTGGGAACTGGAGGATGGGGATCGTATGGAATAGCCCTCAACTTGCCCAGTTCTTTCCTGGGGGCCAACGTATCGAATGTCGTCTCCCATAACATTATCGCAGGTGTGTACGGAGATGCCTTTGGTACTACGGGGGTAGGCTTTGTTTCTGGGGTATGGGTGACTGCTCCAGGAGCTATAGCGGATGCCAAGCTGTCTCTGATCCACAACTCTATACACCTGTACGGGAATAATGGTAGCAGCTATGCCGGCGGGTACAGTGCCGGCGTTACTTTTGGCGCGAATGTGCAAGGCGGCGTCACAGTGAATGGCAACCTCATCCAAAACACCCTCAAGGCCAGCACGGATGCGGGAAAGAAAGCGGCCGGCGTTGTGATTCTTACTACTACGCCTTCCCTAGCAGGCTATAACGTAAACTACAATAGCTATCGGGTAGCCTCTGGGGCAGGTGGGGGAGACTTTATTGGTCGTATGGGTAATATGGACTATGCCACGCTTGCGGCCTGGCAAGGTGCTCCGATGAGTCCCGATCTCAACGGGCAGGTCCACCTGCCTGGGCCGGTGCCGTTCGTGGCTGATACCAACTTGCATTTAGTTGCGACAAGCGCCAGCTCAGCTATCAATGCAGGCTCCAGCGCTTACAATGGGGCTCAGGATTTTGATGGGGAAACCCGACCTCTTCCGAACCCTGGCCCAGGCCCCAACGGCGATCCGGGCACAGCACCAGACATTGGGGCCGACGAGCTGGATGGCAAGCCCTTTACTTGTCCTACGGTGGTGGCCGCACCGAGTGTGATCACCTCCACCCCGCCTAATGCCGGCTCCGACTACTTGTGGGGTACGACTATCCAGTTAGATACCACCGGTACAAACTCTCCTACCGCCAGTGGGGTGCTGCAGGTGATCTACTCGCTGGATGGTGGGGCCACCTGGACGGCCGGACCTACGGTGGGTGCTTTCCCAGTGAGCTTTACGCTGCCTTCGCTTACGCCGCCTAACTATACAGGTACGATTGCGATTGCCATTCGGGCTTCGCAGGCGCCTGGGTGCCCTCCTCTACCTGACGACACCTCCAATGTGTATCTCACCCTCAACCTAACCGACCGCCCGGGTAACCGTTCGGCCAACGCCATCTCGCTCACCCTCAACGACAACGGCAATGGCACGTGGAGCGTGGTGGTGGTAGATAGCACCAGTGGGCCAGGCACCTCTGACGAGGTTAACGCGGCTAACGGATATACTCGAGGTACACCTGCTCGAGACCTCTTCTTTACGATCACGCTGCCGGCGTGTCTCGACTCCTTGAAGGTGACGACCTGCCATCCGGCTACCAACTACGATACGCGCATTCACCTCATCAACGCTACAGCTCAGGATACCATTGTAAATGAAGATCATGGTTTGGGGGTCTGTAGCAATGCGTCTTATGGTTCACCTCAGTGGCTTTCTACGATTATAGCTCGGGGCATTGCCGGTTCGGCTCCTATGGGTCCCGCAAATGTCTTTTCGCTGCAGGCAGATAGTGTAGTCCTTCGCCAAGGGGATGTGTTGTACGTGGTGGTGGAAGGCTACGGTACAGAGCAGGGTGTTTTTGGTCTGGAGATTACGGGCTATCGGGTTCGGCCGACGCTGGCTATCTCTGGGGCGCCTGCCGGGTCTGTATGTATGTCTGCCGGCTCTCTCACCCTTGATGCGACCACCCCGGGCGTGGGCACCTACGAGTGGGTCGTCAATGGCAACCTCGTTCCTGGAGCCAATACCGCTACCTACGCCTTAAGCCTCGTGCCGGGTACGCACACGGTTGTGGCTCATGGTATTATTCCTTCCTACAATGGCCCTGTATGTAACGACACCCTGAGGGACACCGTGACCATCACAGTGGACCCTCTGCCGGATGCGGGCATCCAGGTAGGCAGCACCACTTATCCTAATGGGGCCACCTACACCCTCTCCGGTACGGGTTCCGCCTCCGAGACCTTCATAGCCTCCAGCAGCGTCTCAGGTAACAGCTATAGCTGGGCCCTGTATTCCGGCTCTACCTCTATAGCGACAGGCACAGGCGGTTCCTTCAACTACACTTTCAACACTGCGGGCCTCTATACCCTTGTGCTTACCAGTACGAATGGGGCCTGCACGGAATACGATACCCTATATGTGGATGTGACGATCACGACCAGCCTTCTGTCGCGGGCGGGTGCCTTTAGCGTGATGCCGAACCCGTCGAATGGGGCCTTTATGGTGGTGGCCCCTGCAGCAGGCACTTACGATCTGCAGGTTCTGGATGTGGCGGGACGTGAGGTCTATCGGGACCGGATGGAAGGCACCCGGAAGGAGCTGCGGCTGTTGCTGCCGGCGGGCACCTACCAGCTCCTTATTCGTGGGGAAGGGCGTAGTGAGGTGGTGCGGCTGCTGATTACGGAGTGAGGGGAGAAGGCCGGGTGTGTGGGGCGGGCGGCGCCGCAGGCGCCGCCCGCTCAGCGTTTAAGCGCGCTGGAGTGAGCGGAGAGAAAGCCCTCAGGAGGTTCTCTCCTCCGTCCAGGCCCTGCTGCTCAGAAGGGCTTAGGTGGAGCCGGCCTTCCTACGAGAAGCGTAAGCCTCTTTCCAGAGTGGGTCCCAGATGGTGCGGCTGTATTCGGCCTGGCGACGCAAAAACTCAAAACCGCTCTCGATAGCGGCGCCTCGAGCTCGAGCCTGAGTAAGGAAGCGGGTGGGGTTAGGGTTGTAAATCAGGTCCACCACGGTCCAGGAAGGTTGGATAAGGGATAAGTGGAAGGGTGGGGTTTGGAGGGGGGCGGGGAAAGCCCCAAGGGGGGTGGCTTGCACGAGCAGGAGGCGTTCTGGCCAGGGCCGCTCTGTCAAAGCGGTGTAGGGCAGGGTAGGGTAAGGTAGGGGCCGATGGGGGTTACGGCTTACCAGCCACAGCGGCGCTTCGGGAAAAAGGTCCTTCCACGCCTGGGCTACTGCCCGGGCTGCTCCCCCGGTGCCTAAAATCAGAAGGGCTTCCCATCCCCCATACACCGCCTCCCACTCTCCAAGTAGGTAGCGGGCGGCTCGATAATCGGTGTTGTAGCCTCGCCAGCGCCCATCCGGGTAAATCGCCACGGTGTTTACCGCACCGAGGACTTCGACTATCGGTTCTTTTTCGTCTAAGAGAGGAAAAATCGCTTCTTTGTAGGGTGTAGTTACGTTGAAACCGATCCAGCCTTTTGCCGTCAGCTCTTCTTTGAGGCGATCGATGTGGGTAGGGCTATACACTTCGTAGGACAAGCCGTAGGCGCGACGAAAAATCAGCGGCGAAAACGAGAGTACGTTTTCACCGGCCAGCAGGCCCAGTCTCATGGCTCTAAGGTAGGGACGGGCGCCAGAACTCGAACTTCGGGTTCCAGAGAGAGGCCCCAGCGTTCGGCTACGGTTTTTTGCACGTGCTGGGCCAGGGCCCATAGGTCTTGGGGGGTAGCGTGTCCGAGGTTGACCAGCACCAGGGGCTGACGAGGATGCACTTGGGCGCCCCCGAGGCGGTAGCCTTTGAGGCCAGCCCTGTCGATGAGCCACGCCGCCGGCACTTTATAGCGTCCGTCAGGCAGGGGGTGGAAAGGCACTTCCGGCGCTTTTTCTCGCAGGGCTTGGAGTTGGTGGGCCTCCAGGATGGGGTTTTTGAAGAAGCTTCCCGCACTGCCTTCCGTGGGCAGTTTTTCGGATCGGATAGCCCGAATAGTCTCGTACAGCGCAAGGGGGTCGTAAAGCAACCGGGGATGCCCTCGTCGCTCAATATCCGGGTAAGTGAGCACCGGCTCATACCGCCTTTTCAGGCGCAAGATCACGCGCGTGATCACAAACTGGTCTTGCCACTCGGGGGTTTGAAACAGGCTCGAACGGTAGCCCAGGTGGCACCGCTCGGCGGGGAGGCGTTGCCAGGTTTGTCCGCGCTTATTCCAGCCGTAGACACTCTCCACAAAGGGTGCTATCTCCACGCCATAAGCCCCGATATTTTGCACGACGGCGGCCCCGACCGAACCCGGAATGGCCGCCAGATTTTCCAGGCCGTACCAGCCCTGGGCGAGGCAGAAGCGCACCCAGCCATCCCAGTTTTCGCCAGCCGCCACTTCTACCCGTACGGTGTCGGAGGTGGCTTCTAACACCGTATAGCCCCGCAGATAGCGGGTAGACAAGACAGGTGGCATGTCCCCCAAAGGCAGGGTATTACTGCCCTCCCCCAGAATGTAGACCGCCTCTTGGGCGGCCTGGGGTACTTCTTCTTCTCGCGCAGGCAGGAGCAGCTTTTGCGCCCGTACGGGGAAGCCGAAGGTGTGGTACCTATTTAGCGGAATCCCCCCAGATGCGACGGCGAACACGCTCCATTATTTCTTGGGCTTCGTAGCTTACCCGCTGCCAACTCTGCGAAAGCAGAGCTCGTAGCCGCTTCTCAAACTGGTACTGCTCCGCGCAATATTCGCATTCGGAGATCAGCCGTTCTATCTCTTCGCGGTCTTTGCCTTTGAGCTGGCCGTCTAAAAAGAGCTCCAGCTTCTGGATGATCTGCTCACACTCTTCAGGTGAATAGGGGGAGTCTGGCCGAAAGAGCCCTATTTTTTTAGTCTCCCTGGACTTCATAGCCCTGTTTAGCAGCATAGTCTGCAAGAAGTTCACGTAAGATCTTGCGGGCCCGGTGCAGCCGAGAACGAATCGTGCCGATGGGGATGCGCAGCACCTGACTGATTTCCTTGTAAGTCAGGCCTTCTACATCAGCTAAGATGACTATCATGCGAAAGTCTTCGGGCAGTTGCATCAGAGCTTGGGTGACTTCGTCTCCGAAAAGGCCTTCTACGGGGTCTTGGTAGTGATGGTAGGCGTAAACGTCCTCGGCGTCGTAGAGGCTTTGTTCGTTGTGGGCTTCGAGTGAGTAGGGTTGTTTGACGGCTTTGCGGTAGTGGTTGATGAAGGTATTGCGTAAAATGCGAAAAACCCAAGCCTTGGCGTTGGTCGAGGGTTTATACTGGTACAGAAAGCGGTAAGCTCGGAAGAGGGTTTCTTGGGTCAGGTCCTGGGCGGTAGCCCGGTCCCCAACCAGCCGTAGCGCAAAATGATACACGGAAGACGCGTGCGGCGCAATCTCCCGCTGAAAGAGCGCATCGTACGCTGCCTTCTCTTCCGGCGTCATGTCTGGCATCTTCTTAGGCTTGCGCCCGCGGGTGCGGATTTCCATGGCTGTAAAGTTAACGACTTTCGGCGTAAATAGGTTCCCGGGGAAGGGGGCTTGCTTTTGTGGGGGAAAGGGTATCTTTGCTTCATGCGAGCCTATAGATGGCTAAGTGTGATGGGGGCCTTGCTGTGGGCCCAACAGCCCAATGGACTGCTGGATACGCTGACTGACTTGGTACAGCATACGGAGTACTTAGTCCCCATGCGAGATGGGGTGCCGCTGGCTACCAGCGTCAATCTCCCTATCTTTTCCGATACGGCGGCGTTGGATGTGGATTTGGGATCGTTCGGGATCCCGGGTCTCACTGGCCGTCGTCGGATCCGCTTTGCTTATCCAGGTACCCAGTACTTTGTGTATCCGGCGCAACCCGACCCGCTGGCGCTGCCCGTGATGTTCACTCGCACCCCTTACAATAAGGGCGGCACCGAACTCAGCAAAGGCTATGCGCTTTTAGGGTATGCGGGGATCGAGCAGGACATGCGGGGGCGGTATCGCTCTTGGGGGGTCTACCTGCCGATGTACAGCGATAGCTGGGACAAAACCGCGTATGTGCAACACTTGGGCCCGGGGGCAGGCCATCCGCTCGATATTACGCCCAATAAAGAAGCTAACACCCACGAAGACGGATGGGATACTTATCGATGGATCTTGGATAGCCTGCGCTACGATAGTAACCGAGATGGACAAATCACGGCGGCTGACTCGCTACGCTGCAATGGCAAGGTGGGGATGTTTGGGGGCTCTGCCTTAGGTAACTCACAGTATCAGCTTGCGGCGGCTCATCGCATAGACCCTAACGGTAGAGGACTCAAATGTCTCATGCCTGTCGTTGCTTCCGGGGAGTTTTATCACAGCACCGGCCATCACAACGGCGTTTTCCGAGAACGGATTATTGACGGCTGGCTTCGGGGACAGGTCGAGTTTTATGGCAACTGGGTGAATGGACCGGCTAACCCCTATGATGCCCTGCAGACTTTAGCCGACTATGGTCCGACTATCCAGAACTCTCAGCAAGCCGCAGAAGCGTGTATAGATTTTTGGACCACTATGTACAGAGCGCATTATCCCAATTCTCCGGCTCGTGCGGTGATGGACATTAGCCACGCCACCTTGGACGACAACGGCAACCCCCAATGGCAGGGGCCCCGCAGCCGCTATGAAAACATCCAAGTGCCAGTGTATAACCTCACCGGCTGGTGGGATATTTTTATTGATGGCCAGATTCAGACTTGGCAATACCTGATGAAGTACTTACCTCCTTCCCTCAAAAAATATCAGAAACTTGTTATAGGCCCGTGGGCTCACCAGACTATCGGAACTCGTTCTACGGGGGATATGCGGCTACTGCCAGACGGTCGTGATCACCGTTACCCGACCAATGTGACCGAACAGTTCAATGTGCCGGATGTCTCCAGCCTGAACGTACAGGCCGCTACTCGGTTAGTTTCTTCGGAGGTGATTGGATGGTTTCGGTACTTCTTAGGCACGCCTACGTTTCAACTGCCACCGGATACGGCGTGGCAGTACCTGGGCAACACCCTTTTTGGAGACGTTTATGTGCGGGTGCCGGCCGATACCTTCCGTACAGGCTTTTATGACTTTTTCAACTTCCTCAATGGCACCGGCCCACTGAATAACTTCCCGATAGAATTCAAACTCGGTCAAAATGGCACCCCCACCCGGCAGAACATCACGATTCCGGCCACGGGGCAGTCCCTTTTTGGAGATACGACCCGTACGCCCGTTACCCCTCCGCAGTACGAGTTTGATGCGACCCAGCCCGATGGCCGCAAGAACGTGCGCTTTTATGTGGTAGGGCCGGTGGCCGATAGCGTGAATAACCCCCCGGTAGGCAACTACTGGGTAAGCACGGATACGTTTCCGCTGCCGGGGCTGCCTCGCCTGCGGTTGTATTTGCATGGGGATGGGCGCCTTTCTGAAGAGCCGCCTACTGCGCCGGAGCCCCCCCGCAGCTTCGTAGCCGATCCGGTAGACCCGGTGCCGACCCATGGAGGGCCCAACATGATCGTCTATACCCCGGACCGGGCGCGGCTGAGTCAAGGCCAGATGGACTTCACAGACCCCGCCTATCGCAACCTCGTCTTGGATCGACCTGCCCGCTACACCGTCAACGGCAAAAACTATACGGACCTTATCAGCTACGTCTCGGACTATGTGCCGGAGTCGTTGTGTATAGCGGGCTTTTCCACGGCCCAGCTGTACCTGGCGCTAAAGCCTTTGTGGGGGGCTTTTCAGGATTCGGCCAATGGCGATGTGGTGGTTCGGGTGCTCGATGTGTACCCCGATGGCCGGGAGTACTATGTCTTTGAGGGAGCGTGTAACGCTCGCGCCCGAGAATACGCCGAAAGCTGGGCCGATGGCCAAGAAGACACTTCCCGCCCTTGGTACAACCTGGTCTCGGATAGCGTTTACCAATGGCGCTTTCAGATGCTGCCGATTGCGTACTGCTGGGGTAAAGGCCACCGGCTCAAAGTGCTGATCAGCGCCACCAACTACCCTCGCTACCAGCCCTGTCCGAATGTGCCTTTGGAACCGGGCACTTTCTATCGCCGGCGTTCCTTCGACAATACGCCGTATGTGTTCCATGGCGTTACGATGTACCCCCGTCAAAATCTCCAGACCATTTATTCCGCCCCGGATAAGCTGTCTTACATCGAGCTGCCGGTGTTAGGAGGACGGTTTGTATCCAGTTTGGCGCTCGCTGAGCAGGTGGAGGGCCTCGCCTTCCGGCTGTACCCTAACCCTGCCCATTCGGCCGCCACCGTGGAGGTATCCGCCTCAGGCGCCTACACGGTCGAAGTCTATACCTTGACCGGGCAGCGGCTCTTCTCAGCGGATTTTGCGGATCGGGTCACGCTGCCGATTAGCCAGTGGAACGCCGGCCTGTATCTGGTCCAAGTGCGCACCGCCCATGGACGACTCCTCGGCACTCAGAAGCTCGTTCTGGCGCCGTAAAGGAAAGCGGGAAGCCGCCTTTTTGTAGTTTTGTACTCATGAATGCGGTCGCTTGGGTAGTCTTTATCGTGATAGGCTTACCCATCATAGGAGGGCTGTCCCTTGCGGCGTGGCGGGAGTGGCTCAAGTATCGTTATAAGCTGCGTAGCGTTTTACCTGCTGAGGAGCTGCTCCAGCTTCAGGGTACGGTAGAAAAGCTCCAGGCCGAAAATGAGCGGTTGCGTCGGCGTGTAGAGAACCTCGAAACCATCGTAGCGGGTACGGCATGGGATGCGTGGGTGTCCAAGCTGGGCCTTGAAGAGCCATCCTTTTCCTTGCGCCCAGAGGAAAAAACTTCCCAAACCAAGTCTCTCTCATGATAGGGCTGGCGCTGTTGGTGGGGTTCATTCTACTGTACCGGGCCTATGTGCGTTCGCTCGAGCATTCGGAGCGGGTGCGGGCCTTGGAGGCGGAAAATGCGCGCCTTCGTCAGGAGGTAGAAACCTGGCGATCGCGCTACCAGGAAGTGCTGGAAGGTCAGCGGCGGGAGGTTTCGAGCGGGGAGCTTTCTGACGAGGAGAAAGTCGCCCAGCTGGCGCACTGGATCAGCTCTAAGGAGCCGCTTCTGTAAAAAGTAGCCTTTCCCAGGGGCCTACAAAGGGGGCAGGCCGAGCGGCCAGCCGTTCCAGCGCCCATACAGCCCCTCGGGCAAAGACAAGGCGATCATAGGCCCGGTGTAGGAGGGTGAGTTCCTCACCTACTGTGCTAAAAAGGTACTGATGTTGGCCGACCACTTCGCCGACCCGGAGGCTGGTAATGCCCCGCAAAGCGGGGAGAATTGCATGGAGGCGTAGGGCCGTACCGCTGGGGGCGTCTTTCTTTCGGTGGTGGTGTATCTCTATAAGGGCGGTGTCCCATCCTTCCAGGAGGTCGGGGTGCTTCTGGAGGGTCTGGAGCATGAGCTGGAAAAGTAAGAGGCCCCGGCTAAAGTTGCTGCTCCAGGTCCAGCGGGGGTGCGGGAGCTGCTGGGCCCAAGCCTGTAATCGTTCCTCTTGGGCTTGCCAGCCCGTCGTACCGGTAACTAAGATAAGGTTTCGCTCAAGGCTGGCCTGCACTACGGCTTCGGTTTGGGCAGCGTGAGAAAAATCTACTATAGCGTCGGCTTGGAGCCTCTCCCAGAAAGCCGCTGAAGGGCGACCCACCTGGGCTACGACGGTGTGGCCCCGCTCGCTTAGTGCTTCGACAAGGGCAGGGCCCATTCGTCCCGTGCCGATCACCCCTACCCGCATGCCCAAAGGTAAGTGCTTACCTTTGCTCAGATTGTGTTTAGTCCAGATTGTATGCGGCTCGTGCTACGTTCGGCCAAGGAGCTGGATAAATTCTTGGCGCGCCTGGAAGCGATAGGGGGGCAAGGTAAAGTGTTGGCTAATGGAGAGAGGCCGCTCGTAGAAGTCGCCGCCAATGGACACTTACCAGAAGCCTTTCTGCGCTGGGAGGAGGTGGAACGCGTACTGCCCGCAGGCGCGGAGAACCCACTGGTGCGCGCCTGGAACGGTCCATTCCAGCTGGGTACCTGGGATCCCCTGCAGGAGCCGCTCTTGATTGCGGGGCCTTGCAGCGTCGAGGACCGCGAAACGCTGCTAAACCTGGCCCGCGAGCTCAAAGCGCTGGGCGTTCACGCTTTACGGGGCGGGGCTTTCAAAGCTCGAACCTCCCCTTACGCTTTCCAGGGATTGGGCAAAAAAGCTTTGGATTGGCTCCTCGAAGCCAAAGCCGAGACAGGCCTGCCCCTCTGCGTAGAAGTGCTCAGCGAACGGCATCTGCCCCTCTACGACAAGGTGGACCTGCTCCAGATTGGAGCCCGTAATATGGACCACTACTGGCTCCTGAAGGAAGTAGCCGCCCTCCACAAGCCTGTCCTGCTGAAACGTAACCCCCAAGCCACGGTGGAAGAGTTCCTCCTTGCAGCGGAATATCTGCTTCTCCATGGGGCACCCGTAGTGTTTTTGTGCGAACGGGGGATTCGCACGTTTGAGCGGAGCTTGCGGTATACCTTGGATGTGGGGGCTGTGCCCGTTATACAGGCCCAGACGCGCCTCCCTGTGGTGGTGGATCCTTCGCATGCGGCGGGGCGGTGGCTGTATGTGGAGCCTTTGGCGCTGGCGGGGCTGGCGGCGGGGGCTTTAGGCCTCCTGGTCGAAGTGCACCTGGATCCGGTCCGGGCCTATTCCGATGCGGCGCAACAGCTGACCGTTGATCAGTTTGCCCTCCTGGTAGAACGGGCCCGGTTGCTGTATCGGACGCTGCCCTCACGGGGCTTGGCTGAGCCACTCCAGGGCCAGTCGTAAAAGGTGTTGCATAGCTTCTTGGGGGGAGAGGCCGCCATTGTGGTAGAGAAGCGTGCCATGCTTTCGGTGAGCAATCCCCAGACACAAAGCGCCGGCCTCGTGGCCCAAGGTATGGGCCAGCCCATAGAGAGCGGCCGTTTCCATTTCGATATTCAGGAGGCGCAGGCCTTGGTAAGAAAAACCAGCCAGGCGGTCAGGTAGTCCAGGAAAGGAGATGGGGGTGCGGATTTGGCGGCCTTGGGGCGCGTAGAAGCCTGGAGCGCTGTAGGTGAGGCCTTCGCTCCAGGGGAGGAAGCGGGCAGGTGCTTGGACCGCCCGCTCCACGAAAAAGGTCCCAGCCTCCGCCCCATACCAGGGTAGGGGCATAAGACCTTGTGTTTCCCAGTAGGTGCGTATAGCCGTGGTGAGGGGGGGAGCAGCCATCTTCGGGTAAAACAAAGGCAAGGGGTCTACCCCAATAGCGGCCCGGCTGAACACCGCTGTCCCTAAAGGTACGTCCTCTTGCAAAAGGCCGCACGTACCTACGCGGAGCAGATAGAGTTTTTTTTGGGTGGGGAAAGCGCGCCCTCGCGCCAAGTCTACATTATGTAGAGCATCCAGTTCCAGGAGGGCGATTTCGGTGTTGTCGGGGCCGATGCCGGTGCCCAGCACCGTAACCGGTACGCCTCGGAAGGGGCCGGTCACCCAGACAAACTCGCGGTGGGCTCCCCGATGGTCGATGCGATCTAAGAGGGGTTCGGCTAAGCTTACGCGTCCTGGATCGCCTACCAGTAGGCAGCGATGCGAGACCTGGTCAGGCCGCATGGCTATGTGGTAGATAGACCCATCGGGCCGTAGCGGTAGCTCACTGGCTTGCACCTTACAAAGATGCGCGCCAAATGGTTATCTTTGAAGAGTATGGAGTTCAGGCTGGTGTCGGAATGGGAGCCGCAGGGTGATCAGCCGCAAGCGATTGCGGAGCTGGTAGAAGGAATCCAACGGGGTGAGAAGCATCAGGTGCTTCTGGGTGTGACCGGTTCGGGCAAGACGTTTACGGTGGCTAATGTGGTGGCTCAGGTGCAGCGACCGACCCTCGTGCTCAGCCACAACAAGACCTTAGCTTGGCAACTCTACCAGGAGTTCAAGCGGTTCTTTCCAAGCAATCTGGTGTGCTACTGGATTTCGCACTACGACTATTACCAGCCCGAGGCGTATATTCCCCAGACCGACACCTACATTGAGAAGGAGCTAAGCATCCTGCAGGAGATTGAGCGGTATCGGCTGGAGACGCTGACGGCGCTGGTGAGTGGGCGGCGGGATGTATTGGTGGTGGCTTCGGTCTCAGCGATTTATGGTTTGCAGGACCCGCAGGAGTTTTCCCAGCATGTGATTCAGCTCGAGGTGGGGCGGCGCTATCCTCGGCAAGCGCTGGTGCATCAGCTTGTGCAAATGCTCTACCGGCGCACCAGCGAAGGTAGCCAACCGGGGACCTTTTGGACCCGCGGCGATCGGGTGTATGTTTTCCCGCCGTATGAGCAGAAAGGGTATCGGATTAGTTTTTTCGGTCCCGCCATCGAAGGGCTGGAGGAAGTGGAACTGCCCACGCTAAAACCTGTACGGCGGCTTTCGACTCTCACCCTTTTTTCGGCGGAGATGTTTGTGCTTTCGCCGGCCAAGCTGGAGGCGGCTTTGGCCAGCATTCAAGCGGAGCTGGAGGAGCAAGTGCGTTACTTGGAGGGGCTGGGCCGCTACGAAGAAGCCACGCGCCTGCGTAAACGCACCCTGTACGATATAGAGCAGCTGCGTACCCTGGGGTATTGTAACGGCATTGAAAACTACTCACGGCATCTGACGGGGCGCCAACCCGGTGAACGACCCTATACTCTATTGGACTATTTCCCTCGTCCCTTTCTCACAATCATTGATGAAAGCCACGTTACCCTACCCCAGATCAAAGCGATGATTGGGGGTGACCAGTCTCGCAAGCTTGTGCTGGTAGAATACGGCTTTCGGCTTCCCTCGGCGCTGGATAACCGGCCGCTGCGCTTTGAGGAGTTTGAGGCTTTGCTGGATCAGGTGATTTATGTCAGCGCTACGCCGGGTCCTTATGAGTTAGCGCAGACGGGGGGAGCTTTTGTAGAACAGGTGGTGCGGCCTACGGGTCTTGTCGATCCGCCTGTACACCTGCATCCTATGGAGGGAGCTGTGGATCACCTACTGGAGAAGGTTCGCCAGCACCGGGAGCGGGGTGGGCGGGCCCTGGTGATTACGCTAACCAAAAAACTGGCCGAAGAAGTGGCGGCTTTTTTGGCGCGGGTGGGGGTGCCGGCGGCGTACTTGCATTCAGGCCTCAATGCCCTTCAGCGAGTGGAAGTGCTGGATAAGCTGCGCTCTGGCCAAATCGACGTCGTAGTAGGGGTCAACCTGCTGCGAGAAGGGCTGGATTTGCCGGAGGTGTCCTTGGTCGCTATCTTGGAGGCCGACAAAGAAGGGTTTCTACGCTCTGAGACGTCCCTGATCCAGATTGCGGGGCGAGCTGCCCGCAATGTAGAGGGCGAAGTGCTCCTGTATGCCGATCGCGTCACCGACTCGATGGAACGCTTTATGCGGGAGTCGGAGCGTCGCCGGCAGAAGCAGCTGGCCTACAATGCGGTGCATGGGATAGTGCCTCGATCGGCTGGCCGTCGGACGGTCTCTGGGCATCAAACCTCTGAGTGGGAGGGGATGGGCCCGATCGCCTTCGCATCCCTTACGGTGGCTGAGCTTCAGGCATTGATAGAGGAGGTTCGGCAGCGCATGCTGGCCGCCGCCGAAGCGGAAGAGTACCTAACAGCGGCCCGCTATCGAGACGAGCTACGCCTTCTTCAAGCGCGCCTGGAGCAGCTTTCCCCCGCTACCGCCAGTCCGATTACCCAAAATGCCTTATCTTAGCGCAAAGTTATGATAGCCTGGCTGGACGTGGCTTTTTACGGCCTAAGCGCTGCGGTTGGGGTGGGGGTGGTAGTAGCCTTGATAGTGTGGTTCTATGCTTTTGCCCTCCGTAAAAAGCTCAAAGATCGGCTGCTCTCCTGGGAAAACCCTACATTTGGGCTACATACCGTTGTGCTCTTTATGCTGGCGTTGGCCTTCTTGAGTGCGGCGCTGCTCAGTTACGCGTTCTATTTGAAATACAGCGTTAATCCCGAGGTGGCGAGTTTTTGCCGTTCAGCTACGGCTTTATTTTTCCTGCTTTTTTTGGAGACTATAGCCCTTTATGGGGGCCTTCAGCTTCAGCATATACAATGTCTTGGTGATAGGGGTTTTTATTGGGTTGCCTTTGATTGGAACCTTTTGAAGTGGCGAGTGGAACTCATACCCTGGGAAGAGGTGTACGATTATTACGTGCATACGGACGCGGTACTTAGTACGTTTACGTTCATTCTGCGAGACCGGCGGGTAGTGTCTTTTCAAGCTCCTTCTTATTTACGCGGTGACATTGAGCAGATTATAGATTATGGGCGGGAAAAGTATGTGTTTTTGTGGCGACATGGCCGTAGTGTGACGCGATCCTCGTCGGAATCCTAATCTATGCGGCGGGGCTTAGCCCTATCAGGCTTGGCCTGTGCACTGGCAGGAGGAGGGTTGGTGCTGCTGAATGAGCTTTTGCCGCTGTCGTATTTTGTGCGGGTTTTTCAGGCCTGGCAAGCGGGGGCTTGGGGCCAGGCCTTGCGCCGGTATTCGGCTTTGCTATACGAGTACCGGGGAGAACCGGCTGCTTGGCAGGCCCATCCTGAGGTGCTTTTCTTGCAGTACAGCCGGGAAGGTCGGCTCTTGCGCTGGAATACTGCCCGTTGGCCCTTGCCTATCGCTTCCCCTTCTTTCGTGAGCGCCGCCCCTGAGGTCTTAGCCGACGACCAGAGTTTTTATTACGCCCTCAAGCTGCTGACAGACAGTACGTTGCAGGTGGTGTTGCTGCCCATCCGAATCGAGCCGGTCGAAGAAGGCGTCTACCCCCGATGGGATCTCCCCATACGGGGCGATTGGGCCTGGATACACAGCCTCCGCATAACTCGCGAGAAAAGCCCTTTCCCCATAGCGTTTTCAGACTTGTCTGGGGAATCTATTTTCCAACTCTACCTTCACGAACCTGAAAACTTACGCAGGCCGGGGCGTTGGATCTATAGTTTGCTTATAGGGGGAGCGTTGGGGATAGGACTGCTGGCCTTGTGGAACTTCCTGCGGGGCCGATATACCGAGCCCAAGGTGCGGGTGGTATTCCTGGGGTTTTTCGTGCTTTTGTGGCAAGGGTTTCACTGGAGCGGTTGGCCAGCGTGGTTGTGGGAGTCCTCGCTAACCTCTGCCCGAGTGTGTGCTCTTTCGCCGCTGCACACTAGCCTTTGGGACCTTGCGTGGTCCTTGGTTATTTTAGGGTGGGCCACGACACTTCTACCCAAAGCCGTACGGTTCTCTGAGGTAGGCTACGTTCTTGCTTTTTGGGGGAGCTGGGTAGGGGTGGGAGGCCTGCTGTATCTTTTGGCTCAGCATAGCCAACTCAACCTGGATCCGGCCGTTCTCGGTGGTTGGCTGACGTGGGTAGGATGGGCCGGGGTTCTGGCTATTCTGTGGCGGGTATTGGATTTCTTGTGGCGGAGTTTGGAGCGCAAAAGGCTGGGAATGCTTTTGGTCGGGGCTGTGTTAGGTGGGGGGATTTTACTGGGGATGCGGGCTCCTACGGCGGTGCTAATAGGGCTTCTTTTGCTGTTTTCTACGCCACTGCTCTCCTGGCCTTCTTGGGTGGTGCAGGGGCTGCGGGCTCTGCTGGTCGTGGTGGGACTGGATGGATGGATCGATTGGGCCGAAGCCTATAAGGCTCGGCGACTCTTAGAGGCCAGAGCGCCCGGCGTGCTCCGCTTGCGGGACCCGATGCTGGAATACCGATTGGCTCAGGTGCTTCCTCGACTGGTTTCGGACTCAGCCTTGTGGAGCCAGCTTAGCCCGCAGGAGGACTTGATAGACATCCGGTTTGTGTCAAAAATCCACCGCAAGTATTTTTTGAAGGTGGGCCAGAACTATGATATTCGTCTCTCGTGCTGGACGGCCGAAGAGCTTCGCCTGGATAATCTATTTGAATGGCGTCCGGCTCCCTGGCGGCAAGTGCTGGCTCAGGCAGAAAAAACCTTTTCGCCTTACCTGTTTTTTGTGGTGAGGGGGACGCCTCGCTATTACTATGTGGCCCGCGTACCGGTGTATAAAACCCCGGGGGGCCTCATCTGGGTGCGACTGGAGCTGTATCCTCGTCGGCGTGCTTTACGAGCGGAGTTGTATCCTGCCGAGACGGAGCAAGCCGCGCTTTCTTACGCCGTGTATGAAAAGGGCTACTTGGTGCGCCAAGGAGGCCTGCTGTCTTTTCCCCTTTCTTTGTTTGAGCAGCCGGGCGCCTTACCTTTATGGCGGGAACGGCCAGGCTTTTATGAGTATCTTTTAGCTGACCGACGCGGTTTTGTAGCGCTTCTGCGCTATCCCAAACGAAGCACAGCCGCCCAACTGGCTACTATACCGATTCTGCTGGGGCTTTTGGCTTTGGGGTTGGTCATAGAAGACTTGGGGCGTTTTCGGGCTGCCCTTCGCAGTTTGTATACTCGTCGGGGGCCTCTTGTGACCCAACTTAGAGGGCTTTTCTGGGTGTCGGTGGCGCTTCCGCTCCTGGGGTTAGTGGGCATCAGTTTTGTACTTTTTTGGCGCTTCGGCCAAAAGAACCTGGAGTCGAGCCTGCGTCAGCGCCTCTCCGCTGTGGGGGCTTACTTAGAAGGCGACCCTACTCTCCGGGAAAAGCTCGCTTACTGGGTAGATAGCTACATCCCCTCGGAAGAATCTTTCGTACGAGACCTGATGCGTCGCGTGGCCTTCCTCTCCGGCACGGAGGTCTTTCTGTACAATCGGAAAGGCTACTTGTACAGTAGTACGCTCCCACCTGCGTATTGGGGAGTGTACATTCGGCCTCTTTTAGAGCCCGAGCTATTGGAGAGGATGCAGGCTCCTTCGGCGGAAGCGTACTTCGAGACCGCTAAGGGGGGCACCCAGCTTTTGGGCTATATTCCGTTGCATACGCCCCAAGGGCATCTGTTGGGTGTGCTCCACATTCCGCTGCCCTTGTCGAAGCGTTCCTTCTACGAACCGCTGCAGTACTTTTTGGGGTACGGGGTGAATGTGTATTTGGTCCTGGTTGGGGCGGCTATTTTGGTGGGGCTTATTTTGATACAGCGGTTTGCCGAGCGGTTGGAGCGGATTGTAAGGCAGCTTCGGGCTGCACCGGAGGCGCCCACGCCCCCCAAACTGGTCTGGGAAAGTCGAGATAATGAGATAGATACCCTGGCCGCCGCGTACAACGACATGGTAGAACGGCTGCGCGCCAGTCAAAAGCAGCTCGAAGCCACCCTGCGTCGGGTCAGCCAGCAAGAGATCGCTTCCCAAGCTGCCCACGAAATCAAGACCGCCTTGACCCCGCTCAAGCTTCAGCTGCAGCACTTGCAGCGATTGCCTGACATAGACCCCGCTAAACTGCGCGAAATCACCACGCGTCTGCTGGACCGGGTCGAGGCCTTGGTTCGCATAGCCAATAGTTTCATGACCTTTGCCCGGTTAGACTCGCCAGAAGGTACGCCGCACGTGCCTATAGAACTTACGCAGTTCCTGTCGGAGCACCTGCAGCCTTTTCTGCACAATCCTACTGTACCGGTAGAGCTACGCCTTCCTGAGGTGCCTATTTGGATTCAAGCCAGTCCGGACGCCCTCCAACAGGTGTTGAATAACCTACTACAGAATGCCTTGCAGGTCCTTGAAGGGCATCCGGCGCCCCATGTATGGGTTACACTGAGCCAGCAAAACCAGGAGGCGATTCTGGCCATTCAGGATAATGGCCCGGGTATCCCACCCGAGGTACGAGAACGCATTTTCGAGTTTTACTTTACCACGCGGCGCACGGGTACGGGCTTAGGTCTGGCTATCACTAAGGGCCTGGTCGAACGAATGGGGGGACGCATCTCTTTCTCCACCGAGGTGGGGATGGGTACGACGTTCTATGTGGTTTTTCCGATCAGTTCGGCTTAGATGGGCGCTTTTCTGGGCTGGTGGAGGGGTGTGGGCTCAGTGGGATACGCTGCTGCCGCCGGGCGTAGATAGTCTGCGACTGCCGTCGGGGTGGCTTCTTGGAGTGGAGATGGAGCCGCCGGTGAGGTGGCGTTATGATCCCCTCCGCTATGTGCTGTACTGGCCTGCTCAGCAGGAGAGCCTACGGGTTCGGCTTCGGGTGTATCCTCTCCCTACGGCACCGCCGCTTTTTGAGCCTTTACCGCCGTCAGCCCTGGAGAAGTGGGACAGTCTGGCACGCGAAAAGTACCCGGCTGCCCAGACGTCGATTTTTTCCCCCACCAGGGCCGATACTTTTACCCCGGCAATCCGGCGCAGTGGGAGTCTGGTGCGGTCGCTCACGGTGGGTACAGGCCAGAATGCCACCCTCAATAGCGCCTTTCGCCTGAACCTCGAAGGTCAGATAGCCCCAGACCTGTATTTGCTGGCCGCCCTCACCGACGAAAACCTCCCTTTCCAGACCACCACCCAGACCTTTTCTGACTTCGACCGGGTGAACATTGGACTGCGTTGGCGCCAAACTCGTTTACTCCTGGGTGACTTGGAACTGCGCGAATCCAGCTCTCGGTTTGCTAACTTTTATCGGAACGTGCTGGGGTTAGAACTCACGACTCCGCTGGGGGGGCGGCATCAAGCGCAGATAGCCTTCGCTGAAGCCAAAGGCCGCTTCCACACCAACTCATTCATGGGGCAAGAAGGTCGCCAAGGGCCCTATCCCCTCACCGGCAAAAATGGAGAGCGCTTCATTACCATCCTCGCCGGCTCGGAAAAAGTCTATGTCAATGGCGCGCTCATGCGCCGAGGACAGGACCAAGACTACGTCATTGACTACGCGGTCGGGGAGCTCACCTTCACCCCCAAAGTACCCATCACGGCTGCGACGCGGATTGTAGTGGACTTTGAATACGCAGACCGCAGCTATGGGCGAAGCTTTCTCGTGCTGGCCGAACGCTGGTCAGGAGAAAAAGCCCGGTATACCATTTCGTACTTTCGCCAGGCAGACAACCCCCAACGGCCCTTAGATTTTTCCCTCACTCCAGAGGAAGAGGCGCAGTTAGCTGCCTTGCCTGCAGGGCAAACCGTGGGTCTGCTCCCTGGGGTGGATACCCTCCCTTACGAACCAGGGGCTATCCGCTACGCCGTACGAGATACGGTCCTTGGAGGGGAGCGAATCTTGTATTTTGTGTTTAGCCAAGATTCGACGCAGGCGCACTATCAGCTCACGTTTGCGTATGTAGGGCCAGGAAAAGGGGACTATGTACGCGAGCCCTCTTCTGTAAACGCCAACCTCTTTCGGTGGGTGGGACCTGGGCTGGGCGACTATCGAGTTGGCCGGGTCGTGCCGCTTCCCACCTCGATCGAGGTGCTTTCCGTGCGAAGCGAAGTGCAAGGGCCTTTTCGGCTGACATGGGAAGGAGAGACGGACGCCAGCCGTTTCGTGGAGAATCGGTTTGCAGGGCGCTCCATCCTTGGCCTGGCTACGCGGCATACGCTGCGCTGGCAGGCCTTCTCGGATAGCTCCGCCTGGCAGTTTCGTCCGGAGGTCTCGGCGCAGTACGTAACCGCTACTTATCAGAACGCCGACCGAATTTATGAGCGCGAGTATGGTCGCCAGTGGAACTTCAACGACCTGGGGCGGCGCGCCACAGAACGGCTCCTCGAGGCGCGCCTGCCTCTTGCCTGGCGGAAGCGCTACCGGCTTACTCCCCACCTCGGCTGGCGCAGTTGGGGGGATACCCTGCGCACCACTCGGTTCGCCGTGCTGTGGGAAGGCCTCGATACTACCCAGGGGTTGGGAGGACAGTACCTTGTAGAGTATCTCCCAGCCTCCTCTCCTGGCGGCGTAGATCGGTGGGTGCGCCACACAGGCCGCGTGTTCTGGACGGTCAAGCGCTGGCAGGTAGGATCAGCCCTCTGGGCAGAGAAGCGCCGCAGCTCCCTCACCGATACGGCTACCTTTCGGTTTCACGAATATACGCCCTTTGTGCGGTATGGGGGGCTGCGATGGAGCTTTCGGGTGGCTTATCAGTGGCGCGTGGAATGGCAAGCCCTGCGTGGGGAAAACCTACCGCGCGAGGCGCTCCGCTTTCGCGCTTACATGCCCCAGGGCGAGCTGACTTACCAGGGGCAAAGGGTATCCTTTTCCGTGGGGGCTTCGTATCGGTGGTTTGTGCCGGGCGACAGCGCGTTTGGTCTCGAAGCCAAGCGCACCCTTCTCAGCCAGAATACGCTGCGCCTTCGGTGGGAGCCTTGGGACGTGGAGGGGTTTTATCAGGTTTCGGCTGAACAGACGCCCCAGCGCCAGCTCCTCTACGTGGGGGTCAATCCCGGTCAGGGCACCCATGAGTGGCGCGACCTAAATGGCGATGGCCTACAGCAGATCGAGGAGTTTTTCCCGGCCGTCAATCCCCTTTTGGCCAACTACGTGCTGGTTCAGCGAGCTACGGGTCGGTTTATTCCGGCGGTGGGGGTGTCAGCTTCGGTGGCGGTGCGCTACCAGCCTCGTGGACGCCTTCGTTGGCTGAGCTACCAGGTCAATACCCGCTTAGACCAGCGGCAGAACGCGCCTGACGCCCGATGGGTGCGATACCTGCCCGCGCCGCCTCCCACCGATACAAGCTTCCTCCAGTGGACGCTTCTCCATCGGCAGGATTTGTTTTTGTTCCGTTATGCCACGCGGGGCGATCAAACTTTTTCGTTTCAGTACCAGCTCACGCAGCGGGTGCCTTTGTCGGGTCTGCAGCGCCAGCAGAGCCGCCAGTACACTTCTCGTAGCCGGTATGTGATCTCCTCGAAGGTGAGCCTCGAACTGACGGCGACTTACCTCACAAAGGAAAGCCTGGCTCCTCTGCAGGCCGAGCTGAACTATGCCCATCGGGGGCTGGATGCGGGGCCTCAGGTGGCTTATCAGCCGTCGGGGCGGTGGCGCACCACCGCAGGCCTGACTTACCGGGACAAAGTCGCTTTTACCCCCCAGCCTTTGCGTTTGCGGGGATGGCGGTTGCCTCTTGAGCAGCGGTGGAGCTGGAAGGCGGGGGCTTTCGTGGGGGTGCGGCTGGAGCCTTCGCTGTACCGCGCCGCTGCGCCGCTGCCCCCGCTCCTCGCTTACGACCTGCTTGAAGGGCTGCAGATTGGCCGCAATCTTTTTGCCAGCCTGACCGTAAACTTTCCCCTCAATCGGTTCCTCGAGCTGAACCTGGTGTATGAAGGCCGTTTCACGGCTCAGGCGCCGGTACACTCGGCCCGCATGCAGGCCCGCGCAAACTTCTAAGGTCTCTTTACCTTTGAGTCGTGGACCCTTGTCGTGTGCCGGTTCTCCTCCTGGCTTACAACCGCTTGGATACGCTCCAGCAGGTGTGGCAAGCCCTCCGGCAAGCCAAACCGGCCACCCTTTTTGTGAGCGTAGATGGCCCCAAGCCTACCCTCGAAGATCGGGCCCGAGTAGAGGCAGTCCGATCTTTCGTTCAATCGCACATAGACTGGCCCTGTGACGCTTACTTTCATTTCTACCCTGATAATCAAGGTTGCAAGCTGGGGGTAGCGGGAGGGATCCGATGGTTTTTTTCGCAAGTAGAGGAAGGGATTGTATTGGAAGACGATACGCTGCCCCATGAGAGTTTTTTTGCTTATGCGGCGCACATGTTGGAGCGGTACCGAGCGGTTTCGCAAGTGGGCTGTATTGCGGGGCTCCAGCCCTTGACGGGCTGGCGATTGGCTTATGGGTGGACTTTTATTCGGCTTCCGCTGATTTGGGGGTGGGCCAGTTGGCGCAGAGCCTGGGAAGGGTACGATCCTTTCCTCCAAGAATGGCCCAAACTCCGAGAAGAGGGCTTTCTCCAACAGGCCCTTGCAGACAATCCTTCCCTCCTTACCCTTTTTCAGAAGCAACTCGACCTCTTGCAGGCGGGGCAGCTGGATACCTGGGATGTCCAATGGGGGTTTTTGCTTCTGCGGAAAAAACAGCTTACGGTTGTGCCTGCTCGGAATATGATTCGCAATCTGGGTATTGCCCATCCATTAGGCCTTCATACCAGAAAGAAGCGTCCTTGGCTGAACTTGCCTTTGGAGCCTTGGCAAGAAGGGGAACCACCCCCGGCTCTCCTTCCAGACTTACCTTATGAGCGGGCGTGGGCCTACTACTTTGGCGCCCCGCATTCCTGGCTCAAAGCTTGGTATCGCTTAGGGGGGGATTATCCCTACCGCCGCTTTCCGTGGCTACATCGCTTCTTGGAGAAGTACTTTCTCCACTGAAAGTCTGCGTTTCCTTACCTTAGTGGTATGAAGGCCGCTACCCTACCTCGGGGTACCCTCCACCTTTCGTATCCCGCATCTCGTAAGGTATATGTGCCTGGGCATCTGTATCCCTTCCTGCGCGTGGCCATGCGGGAAATTGCGCTCGAAGACCCAGATTACCCCGCCTATTACGCGTATGACACGAGCGGACCTTTCACAGAACGGCCCGTAGCTCTGGACCAAGGGCTTCCTCGCCTTCGGGAAGGCTGGATTTTGGCTCGTGAAGACGTAGAGCGGCTCCCCCGCTTCTCCACAGACCTGGCCCAGCGAATGTATGAGAGCCCACCCCCTACCGCTTTTCCTGCTATGCCTCTGCCGCTGCGAGCTAAGCCTGGTCGCAGCGTGACCCAGCTCCACTACGCCAAAGCCGGCCTCATCACCCCGGAAATGGAGTATGTCGCTATCCGAGAAAACCAGCGCCTCGAAGCTTACCGAAAACAGGGCAAAAAGCTGCCCCGCTTTCATCCGGGGCAGAGTTGGGGTGCGGACCTGCCGGAGGAAATCACCCCGGAGTTTGTCCGACAAGAAATCGCGGCCGGACGAGCTATCCTGCCCGCCAACATCAACCATCCGGAGTCAGAGCCCATGATCATTGGCCGCCGGTTCCGCACCAAAGTCAACGCCAACATCGGCAACTCCATTGTCACTTCTTCTATCGCGGAGGAGGTGGAGAAGGCGGTGTGGGCTTTTTATTGGGGCGCGGATACGCTCATGGACCTCTCCACCGGCCGTTACATACACGAGACGCGGGAGTGGATTCTGCGCAATAGTCCTGTGCCTATCGGCACCGTGCCTATTTACCAGGCCCTCGAAAAAGTCGGAGGAAAGCCTGAAGAGCTTACCTGGGAAGTTTTTCGCGAGACGCTTATCGAACAGTGCGAACAGGGCGTGGATTACTTTACGATTCATGCGGGCGTTCGGCTGGCCTACATCCCCCAAACCATAGACCGGGTCACGGGTATCGTATCGCGGGGTGGCTCCATCATAGCTAAGTGGTGTCTGGCCCATCACAAGGAGAACTTCCTTTATACGCACTTCGAGGAGATCTGCGACCTTCTTAGGCAGTACGATGTGGCGATTTCGTTGGGGGATGGGCTGCGGCCGGGCAGCATCGCGGACGCCAGCGATGAAGCCCAATACGCCGAGCTTCGGACGTTAGGGGAGTTGGCCCAGATCGCTTACCGGTACGATGTCCAAGTCATGATCGAAGGCCCAGGCCACATTCCCATGCAGCTTGTCTGGGAAAACATGCAGAAGGAGCTGGAAGAAGCCCATGAACGGCCCTTTTATACGCTGGGGCCTCTCGTGACGGACGTGGCACCCGGGTATGACCACATTGCTTCGGCGATTGGGGCAGCGATGATAGGCTGGTTTGGCACCGCTATGCTATGCTACGTCACCCCCAAAGAACACCTCGGCCTGCCTAACCGCGAAGACGTGCGAGAAGGGCTCATCGCTTATCGGATTGCGGCGCATGCGGCCGATATCGCGAAAGGCCATCCGGCGGCGCAGTGGCGCGATTACCTGCTTAGCCGCGCTCGGTTTGCCTTTCGGTGGCGCGACCAGTTTCACCTGGCGTTGGACCCTGAGCGTGCCGAAGCTTACCATGACGAAACCCTCCCCGCCGAAGGAGCCAAAATCGCTCACTTCTGCGCCATGTGCGGCCCCAAGTTCTGCTCTATGGAAATCACGCACCAGCTGCGGCGCTTGGCCTCTGAAAAAGGCCTCTCCGAAGCCGAGCTCATCGAACAAGGCCTGGCCGAAAAGGCCGAGGAGTTTCGTCGCTGGGCCCCCTAAGGCGGGACAAGCTTCCTACTTTTGCTGGATGCGCTTCCTGGCAATCCTCTTGATAGGTGGGATAAGTGCACTCTGCGCCCAAGTGGCGCTGCTCAAAGAGCCTTTTCTGCCGCTGGAGGAGTATGCGCCTTTGCCACCGCCTTCTCGTACTCCCCTTGGCACCCCTTCTCCGGCTTACTGGCAAAACCGCGCCGACTATCAAATGGAAATCACCTTGGACCCCGCTACCCACCATTTGCGGGGGCTGGCCCGCCTCACCTACACCCACAATGGGCCCTTTCCCCTCTGCTATCTCTGGTTGGCCGCCGAGCCGCAGTACTTCTCCTTGCGCAGCTACGGCCATTTGAGTCGGAACTTCCTCTGGGAGAACTTCCAGCGAGATGCACGCCGGGGCGAAGCTTCCCGCCTGGAGTTGTATGCCCGCCAGCTGGCTAACTACCAGCGTACGCACTTTCAGCTGTTGGAGGTGACCCTGGAAGAAGGGACCTCCGTTCGGCCGCTGGCCTATCGGCTCGAAGAGACCGCCTTAGAGGTGGTCTTGCCTCGTTGCCTCCAAAAAGGAGAACGGGTAACCCTAAGGCTGGCTTGGAGCTTCTTCCTCAATGACGCTTCCGTCGAAGGGCGGGGCGGGTACCTCCTCACAGAAAAAGGCCCTATCTACCAGGTGGCCCAATACTACCCTCGGCCTTTGCTGCTCAACGACATCCGAGGCTGGGAAAAAATGCCTTACTACGGCCCCAGCGAGTTTGCCACAGAGTTTGGGGACTTCGATGTGACGATCCGCTTGCCACGAGGCTATACCGTGGTGGCTACGGGTCGCCTCCAGAACCCGGAGTCTGTCTTGCCTCCCCTTCAGCTGGCCCGCTGGAAAAAAATAAACGCCGACAGCACCATTTTCCTCATCACCGAAAAAGAGGTGCCTGCTCGGGTGGGATCGGATACCTTAAGCTGGCACTTTCGAGCGGAGAATGTACGAGATTTTGCTTTTGCGGCCAGCGCCCAGTACATCTGGGAAGCGCGCTACACCGAAGTGCCGGGCGCGCCAGGACCTACGCTCCTCCAGTCGCTCTATACCCCTGATGTAGCCCCGCTTTGGCGCCATTTGGCCTTAGCCACCGCGGAGCACACCCTTCACAGCTATAGCCGGTATACTTTCCCTTTTCCCTATCCTTCGATGGCCGTTACTTATGGCGCTGTCTTCGGCATGGAGTACCCTATGATTGTTTTTTGTGGGCGCCAGACCCTTGAAAAAGGAGGGCGTTATACCGAGGCGACCCGCCAGGGCTTCATTTCCTTGGTGATCCACGAAGTGGGACACAACTTTTTTCCCATGGTCGTCTGTTCGGATGAGCGGCGCTGGATGTGGCTTGACGAGGGCCTCAACACTTACCTCGAAAACCTCACCAAGGCCTCTTTCGAGCCGCTTATCCGGGAGAAGGAAGCGCCCTTAGAAAGGCTGCGCCTCATTCAATACCTCAAAAGCGGCCAGAGCCAACCTATTCTCACCCATCCGCATGCCATTCGGGAGATGGGGGTCAACGCTTACCTCAAAGTCGCCTTAGGCTTAGAAGCTTTGCGTACCTATATTTTGGACCCTGTTCGCCTGGACACCGCTTTTGCGCGTTACGCGCGCACGTGGGCTTTCAAGCATCCTGAACCGTGGGACTTTTTCCGCCTAATAAGTGGGTCGATCGTCCAAGAACTGGGGTGGTTCTGGCGGGGGTGGTTTTTAGATACGCAGCCGGTGGACCTGGCCATAGATACCGTCCTCGTAGAACGCGTTAAAGTAGACAAAACCCTCCGACCCCTGCTCCTCGAAGAAGACCGGCTCGCCATAGAACGCTACCTGACCTGGTTGGCGTCCGATACAGCCATACCATCCTTTTACGTAGACCGGCATCCCTATCTCGTAGACAGTTTCGTGAAAGCCAATCGGGAAAAATACGCCGCGGCCTTAGCGGAAAGGAAAGCCACTCTGGCGGAAGCCCAAAAGACCGCTCGCCAGTACCTCAAACAGGATGAGGTGTACGAGGTGCGGGTACGTTTTCGCAACGTGGGGGGATTGGTGTGGCCGCTGTGGGTACGGCTGACCTTTGAAGGGGGGGCAGCTGCGCTGTATTACTTCCCTGCGGAAGCTTGGGCCAAAGATAACCGCCTTTTCTTGCGGGTCTTTTACACCCGTGAGCCGGTGGTGCGGGTGGATATAGACCCTTGGGGCCTTTCGCTCGATGTCAATCCCCAGAACAATGGCTATCCCCTCCAGCGAGGAAATTGAAGCCCGAATAGCCCGACTTGAAGCGCAGGTGCGGGCGCTCAAGGCAGCTTATCAACAGGTCGAAAGTGAAAAAAAAGCCTTACTTTTGGCCTGGCAGGGGCAGTGGGAACGCTTGCGGGCGCGCCTACAGGCCCTGCACACCAAAATAGAAGGGGCTCTATCGCATGGCGGACCTGACGCGGACGTGGATTCTGTTGGGGCGGCGGCTGACGATCCAGGCGCCGCCTGAGAGCATAGCTCGATTGGAAGCCTTGCTGGCCGAGATCGACCAGCGGGCCCGGGCCTTGCGCAAAGTAAGGCCTGACGTAGACGAAGTAACCCATTGGCTGATGGCGGTGCTCTCGGTGCTTGAAGCCCTCGCCTCCCACCTCGACCGCTACGAGGCTTTCTGCCAGCGGCTGGAGTCCCTGTTATCCTCCTCTCAACCTGAACCTTGAACTATGACCACGCTGGTAAGCCTCATAGCCGGTTTTCTCATAGGTGCGGCGGCTGGATACGCTGCCCTGCATGTTTTCACGCGGCGCTATCGTCAGCGCCTCGAGACCGAAGAAATCCACCATCGCAACCGCCTCGCCGCCTTGGAAGCGGAAGCCCAAGAGCGCGCCAAGCGCCTCGAACAAAAAGCCCATCAGCGCCTCCAGGAGGCCAACCGTAAACTCCAGCAAGCCGAAAAGGAAGCCGAACGCCGCGTGCGGGAAAAGCTGGCTAAAGACATCGCCGAAACCGAAGCCAAAGTACGCGAGATGTTGGCTCAGGCCGAAGCCCGCCATAAAGAGCTGGATGAGCGCCAAAAACAGGTCCTCCACCTCGAGGAGACGCTCGACCGTCGGCAAGAGCAGTTGCAGACTCAACTGGCTTCCTTACAAAAAGATTTTGAGCGGCTGGAGCAGCAGCGGGAAGCCCAAGAACAGCGCCTGCGTCAGCTCGTACAGCGCGAAGAGACCTTGGCTGAAAAAGAAAAGGCCGTCCAAGCGCAGCTGGAAGCGTTGGCCGGGCTTAGCCGAGAAGAAGCGCTGCAGCGCCTGATGGACTCCCTCCGGCACGAAGCCGAAGCCCGGGCCCATGCCCAAATCCAGCAAATCGTCGAGGAAGCGCGCCTCAAAGCCGTAGAAGAATCACAGCGTATCGTCTCCATCACCCTTTCCCGGGTGGGGGTTGAACAGGCCATTCAGCACAGCATCACCACCTTTCCGCTCGAGAGTGACGAGCACAAAGGCCGCATTATCGGCCGGGAAGGTCGCAATATCCGCACCCTCGAAGCCCTCACCGGCGTCGAGATCATCGTGGATGATACGCCGGGGGCTATCGTGATCTCGTGCTATGACCCGATTCGGCGGGAAATCGCCAGTCGTACGCTGCAAAGGGTCCTGGCCGATGGGCGAGTCCATCCCGCCCGCATCGAAGAAGAAGTCAAAAAAGCCGAACAGGAAATCGAACGAGAAATCCGCGACATAGGCCACAAGACCCTGATGAGCTTGGATATTCGAGGGGTAGCGCCGGAAGTGCGGGACCTGGTGGGGAAAATGCGGTTTCGGTTCTCTTTTGGACAAAACCTCTTGCACCATTCCCGGGAAGTGGCGCGGCTGGCTGCCCTGATTGCCGCCGAACTGGGACTGCCTAAGGAAAAAGTCCGCCTGGCTAAGCGAGCCGGTCTCTTCCACGACATTGGCAAGGTCTCTGACGAAAACCCGGAACTTCCCCACGCCCTCCTCGGCATGGAAATCCTCAAGCGCTATAAGGAACACCCCGACGTACTCAATGCCGTCGGAGCTCACCACGACGAGATCGAAATGACCTCGATCATATCGCCTATTGTGCAAGTGGCGGACGCCATTAGTGGAGCTCGACCGGGGGCTCGTCGCGAAACCGTCGAAAAATATATCCAGCGCATTCAAGAGCTGGAAGCGATTCCGAAAAAGTTTCCTGGCGTCACACAGGCCTTCGCGATGCAGGCCGGTCGCGAGCTACGCATCTTGGTAGAAAGCGATAAAGTCTCTGACAGCTTAGCTGACCAGATCGCCCAGGCCGTAGCCGAGGAAATCCAAAACTCCCTCCAATACCCCGGCCAAATCAAGGTTACCGTCATCCGAGAAAAACGTAGCATAGCCTATGCCCGCTAAGCGAGACTACTTCTTGCTTTTTGCCCGCTATTTTGTAGGCGGGCTTTTTCTTCTCTCGGGCCTAATCAAAGTCAATGATGTACGGGGCTTTGCCTATAAGCTGGAGGAGTACTTTGAAGTCTTTTACAAGCACAGTGGGATTCCCTTTCACGAAATCTTCGGTCCTTGGAGTGTGGGCTTAGCTGGAGCCATAGCGGTATTCGAGACGGGGCTGGCGGTCTTTTTGATCTTGGGCTATGCGCGTCGCTTCACCGCTTGGAGCTTGCTGCTGATGATTCTGTTCTTTACTTTTCTCACCGCTTACTCGGCTCTCACGCGAGCGGTTTCAGACTGCGGGTGCTTTGGAGAGGTGATCAAGCTGACCCCTTGGCAGTCTTTCGCTAAGGATGTCGTACTGCTGATTTTGATTGGGTATATTTTTCTGCAGCGCGAAGAGCTACGGCCTTTTCTTCCAAGTCGGTGGCTGCCTTGGATAGGGTGGGGGAGCTGGGTAGCGCTGGCGGGGCTTACCACCTACTTTTACTTGTACCTGCCGGCGGTGGACTTTCTGCCTTACTACAAAGGGCAAAACCTGAGAAAAGCGCTGGAACCCGGTCCTTCCGGCGTGCCGCTTATCACCGATTATGTCTCTACCCGCTTTACCGACTGTGGAGTGGATGAGTTGGAGGGAAGGGTAATCTTGGTGGTCGTACAACGCCTGGAAGCCCTGAGCCAAGCGGAAATAGAGCGCTTGCGGGCTTTTTTGTCGAGTGTGCCGCCAGGCGTCAAGGTGGTAGGCGTGACGGCTTCGCCTAAGGAAGTGCGGCAGCGTTGGCCCCAGGAGAAAGGTCTATCGGGCCTTTGTTTTGCTCCGCAAGACCAAACGGTGCTCAAGGCCCTTTTGCGTTCGTCGGCGGGGGCGCTCTACCTCGAAAACGGCTTTATTCGCCAGAAGTGGCCTTGGCGGCGTCTCCCTTCTGGTACTGGAGCCCACCGATGGTTCGCTTCCTCCTAAGGCTTTCTGCTCAGGCGCTGCTGCTGTTTTTCTTTAGCTTCACGCTGCTGTTTTTGCTGGTGCGGGGGTTGGGGGACCCGGCCCAGATGCTCTTGGGTCAACGTTCGGATCAGGCTTCCTTGGAGGCCATCCGAGCCAGTTTGCACCTTGACCAGCCACTTTGGCGTCAGTACCTCTACGCTTGGCAGGACTGGTTCCCTTATCGAGAGGGCCAGTGGCGCTGGCCTACCTTGGGGATTTCGTACCAGTTTGGTCAGCCGGTGGCGCACCTTTTCTGGGAACGGCTGCCGGCTACGTTGCTGCTCGGAGGCCTGGCTTTTGGCGTGGCCGTGCTGATCGGGGTCGGAGGGGGGCTCTGGCAAGCCTATCGCCCTTCCGCCTGGATCCATGCCCTTTCGCTTCTGGTCCTCTCGCTGCCCAGCTATGTGCTGGGGCTGCTTTTAATCATCTTGCTGGCCTTGAAACTGCGCTGGTTCCCTTTTGCGGGGTATGTGTACGCTTATGATCCCCTCTCCGAAAAAGTCCTATGGCAAGGGAAATACCTCGTTTTACCTGTGCTGGTACTGGCCCTTCGGCCGGCGGCGTATTTTTTCCAGTTGACGGCGGCGCAGGCTCGGCAGATTCTGGCCAGCGATTATGTGCGGGCCGCTCGCGCCCGCGGCAAACCCTCTTGGGCTATCCTCACTCAGGATGTGCTGCGCGTGCTATTGCCTTCTCTCGCTACAGCCCTTTCCCAGTGGCTTGCGGGTCTCTTTACGGGAGCTTTTTTCGTAGAGGAGCTTTTCGACTGGCCTGGCTTGGGTAAGCTCCTCTTTCTGGCCCTTTCCACCAGCGATTTTCCGCTCATCTTGGGTTTGGCCCAGCTCTCGGCCCTCCTCTTTGTGGGCTTACATACCATAGGCGACCTGCTTGCCTGGTGGAGCGATCCTCGCCTGCATACCTAAGCCCCCCGCCAGGCCAAAGCTGCTGCGGCCTTTCGCTTATCTTTGTGAAAGCCCTATGCGTAAGGCCTGGCCATTGTGGCTCGGGATCGTGCTATTAGGGGGAGTTGGGACTTCCTTCCGGCTTCTAAAGCCTTACCTGGTGGTCGTAGACGCCGGCCATGGAGGGAAGGACCCCGGCGCTTCCGGCAAAGTCTACAAAGAAAAAGATATCACCCTTGCTGTAGCCCGTCGGTTAGCCGCCTTGCTGGAAAAAGACCCCCACTTTCGGGTGCAGCTCACTCGGGACGACGACACTTTCGTCGAGCTTAGCCGCCGCGCCGACACCGCTAACAAACTCCACGCC